>Ga0209345_10000001_pt1 | contig 900110 bp, 826 predicted proteins | sample Cruoilmetagenom7_FD_187294 | JGI IMG/M metagenome (GOLD analysis project Ga0209345, IMG submission 187294) | Oil polluted marine microbial communities from Coal Oil Point, Santa Barbara, California, USA - Sample 7 (SPAdes) (version 2) | ecosystem: Environmental > Aquatic > Marine > Oil seeps ... | reverse complement strand
AAGAGAGGGGATTTTCAATGTTGACGAGATCAAAGTCTCTGCGTATATATTAACCTTACTCCTCTCTTTTGTGCTTTCTTATTTATAGGCCTTAATTTAGTGTTTTTATTAAAATGCTAACTTAAGCCGTATATAAAAAATTGCTGGTTTTTGGCTTAAATAAAGGTCGTTGCTTGTTTTGTTACATCTGATTTTCCTTCGGAAAATCCTCGCATACAAAACCGCAACTTTCCATATACAAACACGTTAGCATCAATGCTGACCCGTCCTGAAATAAGGCTACATAATTTTAAACATTATGTATAGAAATGACAAAGTAATTAGACGTTACAGTGAACCTTTTAAATTAAAAATTTTAGCCGAGCTTACCATCGGAAAACACACAAAGAGCGAGCTTTGTAAGCTCTAATCTATTGCACCTACGACAGTGAATGTGTGGATTAAAAAGTACAATCGTAAAGACTTAATGAACACCAGAGTAAAAGTGGAAACAAAAGACGAAATATCAAGAATTAAAGCACTTCAAAAAGAGATTGAACAGCTTAAGAAACTGCTACTTAAAAAGGATCTCGATGCTATGGTAGAAGAATCTTATCTAGAAGTAGCTGCAGAAGATCTTGGTTTTAAATCTATTGCTGAACTAAAAAAAAAGTTAAGTATAAAGCCTTAATAAAAGCTAAAGAGAAATCTAAGGGATTTGCTTCTTTAACGACTATAACCCATTGTTTTGGGCTTAAACGTAATGCATATTATAAATACAAAGCCAGAGCTGATAACCGTTTAAGACTTGAACAACAGATTCTAAACATCGTTAGAAAAAGACGCAAATCCCTTCCTAGAGAAGGTGTTCGTAAACTTATTAAATCTTTAGATGTAGATTTTACTAAAGCCAATATTAAAATCGGTAGAGACACTCTTTTCAATGTGCTTAGAAAACACCAAATGCTGACACTTAGAAAGAGAACCAGTGCTAGAACTACGAACTCTTATCATCGTTTTTATAAATATAACAACATCATAAAAGACGTAGAAATCAATAGAGCTAACCAAGTTTGGGTTAGTGACATAACTTATATTAGAACCCTAAAAGGGTTTTGTTATCTGGCTTTAATAACAGACATGCACTCCAGGAAAATAGTTGGTTATGATATTAGTGATAGCTTGGAATTAAAAGGATGTGTGAGAGCGCTTAATAAGGCAATTTATCAAGCTAAAAACATTAAACAACTTATTCATCATTCAGACAGAGGAATACAATATTGTAGCAATGTATACACACAAATACTCAAAAGAAAAAAGATAGATATTAGTATGACCGAAGAAAATCATTGTTACGAAAACGCAATGGCAGAACGTGTAAATGGAATTTTAAAAGATGAATTTTATTTAGATCAAACCTTTGATAACGTGATTCACGCAAAGAGAGCTGCAAAAAATGCAATTAATTTATACAATGAAGTAAGATTACATTTATCTTTAGATTATAAAACACCTAATATGGTATATAAATTATCAGCTTAATTCAATTTTAACCTGTAGCCATATTTCAGGACGAGACATTCAATACTAATGAAAAAAAATACATCCTTTTTATTAAAAATTACTTTAATTCTCATACTTTTCAATTGCGGAGGTGATGATGATGTTAAAATAACTGTCAATAAACCTCCAAACCCTTTTTCGCTTTTAACTATAAGTAATGAAGCAGTAGATGTAGACTTAATACCTACATTAGCTTGGAATATGGCAGTAGATCCAGATGGTGATCCTGTAACCTACGATTTAGTTTTAGACACCAATACTAACCCTAATACAATAGTAGCATCCAATTTAAGTGAAACTGAATTTACATTTAGTGTGCCTTTACAATTTTTAGAAGTTTTTTATTGGAAAGTAATAGCTAAAGATAACCAAGGAAATTCTACTGAAAGTGATGTTTTTAGTTTTACTACGATTGATTTGAATAGACCACCAAACCCTTTTTTACTTTTAACAGTAAGTAATGAAGCAGTAGATGTAAAATTAAAACCTACACTAACTTGGAATGTGGCAGTCGATCCAGATGATGACCCTGTAACCTACGATTTAGTTTTAGACAACAATATTAACCCAAATACAATAATAGCATCCAATTTAAGTGAAACTGAATTTACATTTAGTGTGCCTTTACAATTTTTAGAAGTTTTTTATTGGAAAGTAATAGCTAAAGATAACCAAGGAAATTCTACTGAAAGTGATGTTTTTAGTTTTACGACAGCTGATTTATTTTCCCAAATAACAGCTAATGCTCAATTTATTGGTAGAATAGATCATGAAACTGTAGTATTTAATAATAAAATGTGGGTAATTGGCGGATCAGATGTAAATGTCAATCAAAGAAGTGATGTTTGGAGTAGTACAGATGGTATAAATTGGACAGAAGCAACTTCCAATGCAGCTTTTTCGAGTCGCGCCTCGCATACAGCGTTAACTTTTGATGGCAAAATTTGGGTAATTGGCGGATATTCTGGAGGAAATAAGAACGACGTTTGGTCTAGTGTTGACGGAACTAATTGGACACAAATGACTGCGAATGCGTCTTTTATTCCAAGATACGCTCACACTTCAGTTGTATTCGATAATAAAATGTGGGTGATTGGTGGAGAGGTCGGTTCTCTCAATGTACTTAATGATATATGGCATAGCGTTGATGGAATTAATTGGATTGAGGTAAATGCTATTGGAACTCCAGAAAAAGGGCGCCACACTGCAGTCGTTCACGACAATAAAATTTGGCTTATTGCTGGTCTTGGGCAAGACGGCACAAAAAATGATGTTTGGAATAGTAGTGATGGAATTAATTGGACACAAGTAATTGCAGAAGCACCATTTACAGAAAGATACTATCACACAACCTTAGCATTTGATAATAAATTATGGGTTATTGGAGGCATTAGTCCAGGTAATATCCAGAAAAATGATATTTGGAGTAGTAATGATGGTGTAAATTGGACAGAAGTAACTTCTAATGCTCCTTTTCAAGGAAGATATCTTCATACATCTGTTGTACATAACAACAATATATGGGTAATTGCAGGAAGAGATGAACCTACTCGAAAAAATGATGTCTGGTCAATGAATTAAAACATAAAACGTTTTACAACACAGTATATAAAAAATAACGGTTTAAGTCTCTAATTAAAAGCAATTTCATAAATTTAAAGTCAGTAATATCTTGAAAATTTAGCGCGTCACAATCCGCTACTTTTCATATACAAACCGTTCTAAGTAGTGCCGAAAAACCCAGAAACCGAGTGAATAAGACAATATTTGAAATTACCAAAATGGACTGTCCTTCGGAGGAAAATCTAATCCGAATGAAATTGGACGGAATTTCAAGTATTGTGAATTTGGACTTTGATATTCCGAATCGAAAATTGACCGTTTTTCACAGCGGAGAAATTGACCAAATCGAAAAGTCAGTTATCGAACTGAATTTAGGTGGAAAAAAAACATCAACGGAACAAACCGACCAAACGGAATTTAAAGAAAACGAAAACCAAAAAAAGCTACTTTGGTCTGTACTTGTTATAAATTTTGCCTTTTTCATTATCGAAATGGCGACAGGAATTATCTCAAAATCTATGGGACTTGTTGCAGACAGTTTAGATATGCTTGCAGACAGTTTCGTTTACGGAATTAGTTTGCTTGCGGTTGGTGGAACAGTAATAAAGAAAAAACGGATTGCCAAACTTGCTGGATATTTTCAAATAACACTTGCGATTATTGGATTTGCAGAAGTATTAAGAAGATTTTTCGGAGACGAGAAACTTCCCGATTTTTCGACAATGATTATCGTTTCGATTTTTGCACTTATCGCAAACGGAATTTGTCTTTACATTTTGCAAAAGTCAAAGAGCAAAGAAGAGGCACATATGAAAGCAAGTATGATTTTCACCTCGAATGACGTGATTATCAATTTAGGAGTAATAATTGCTGGAATTTTGGTAAATTGGTTGAGTTCGAGTAAACCTGATTTGATTATCGGAACAATCGTTTTTGCGCTGGTAATTCAAGGTGCATTCCGAATACTGAAATTGAGTAAGTAAGCGAAAAGCACTACTTACAACACCGTGCATATTTAATTGCTAGGGCTAGCCTACTCACGAACATTCCTGCGGAATATTCTATCTGTGATTTATTTGCTAAATTAGGTGCTTAAACACGCCACTAATCTTATACAAACCATTACCTGCAAGCTGAAAAAAAAATCTAGATGCCAATAGAAAACATACCTGAACTCTACATTAAGGACAAAAAAGAAAGTCCCGATTTATTTGTTTACGATTTTAAAATGACCACAGATGTTGTTAAAAGCAAGGTCAATTTAGGCATGAATATGTTCAGCTTTCTTCAAGTAGGGAAAAAGCAAGTACACTTTGCAGGAACATCGGTTGCAGTAAATAAAGAACAATCGTTGTTGCTTAAAAAAGGAAATTGGCTATGGACAGAATTACTGGATACGGAAGCCATTTACTACTGTAAACTCTTCTTCTTTTCTGAAAAGAAACTTACTGACTTTTTAAGTAAATACACTAATGATATAAAACCGTATAAAGATGATGTACCTTATTTTGTAATTGAAAACGACGATTATATTGCTGCTTTTATAAACTCCTTATCGTCCAACACTTTTACAAACCATAGTTATAGTGATGCCTTATTGGTTTTAAAATTTGAAGAAATCATGCTGTATCTACTCAATAAATACGGAAATCAATTCGAATATTACTTGCATTCCTTAATCTCAAAAGAGATATCACCATTTAAAAAAGTAGTAGAGAGTAATGTGAACTCCAATTTAAAATTGGAAGAAATTGCCTTTCTCTGTAATATGAGTTTATCTACTTTTAAACGTCACTTCACCAACGAATACAAAGAACCACCTGGAAAATGGCTACAGGATAAGCGTCTTCAAAAAGCCAAGGAATTACTACAAGGTGGCGAATTAAAAGCGTCTGACATCTATTTGGATATTGGTTATAACAACCTGTCTAACTTTAGTGTAGCCTTCAAAAACAAGTTCGGAATCAGTCCAACAGATATTTCGAATTAAAAAATTAATTAACCAAAGTATTGGTATTCAGTTGATTAATGTGATGTACAAATCATCATATTTCACAATTCTTCACATTGACCTCTTTTCATAAGTTATTGAACCGTATCAATAAATAGAAAGGTAACAACCCGACATATATTTGCACTGTAATTACACAACGCTTGTTCTACAAGCATTATTAAATAATCAAATTTAAACTATATAATTATGGCAAATGTAACAAAACCTGTATTCAAAGAAAGATACGGGAACTTTATTGGCGGTAAATTCGTTGCTCCTGTTAAAGGGCAGTATTTCGATAACGTATCTCCAGTAGATGGTAAAGTATTTACGCAAGCAGCACGTTCAACTCAAGAAGATATTGATCTTGCACTTGATGCAGCACACGAAGCGTTCCCATCTTGGAGTACGTCTTCAGCAACAGAACGTAGTAATGCTTTATTAAAGATCGCTCAGGTAATGGAAGACAACTTCGAATACCTTGCAACTTTAGAGACTATCGATAATGGTAAACCAATTCGTGAATCTCGTGCAGCAGATATCCCTTATTGTATTGATCACTTCCGTTATTTCGCAGGTGTTATTCGTGCAGATGAAGGAAGTATTTCAGAACACGACAAAGACACAGTTAGTATCGTATTAAACGAGCCTATTGGTGTTGTTGGAGAAATTATCCCTTGGAACTTCCCAATGTTAATGTTAGCTTGGAAAATAGCTCCAGCTTTAGCGGCAGGTTGTACAGCGGTTGTAAAACCAGCAGAACAAACTCCTACTAGCGTTATTGCATTAATGGAACTTATTGGTGATATTTTACCAGCAGGTGTATTAAACATTGTAACTGGTTTTGGTGCAGAAGCAGGAGCAGCTTTAGCAACATCTAAGCGTATTGCGAAACTTTCTTTCACAGGTTCTACAGAAACTGGACGTAAAGTTTTACACAACGCAGCAGAAAACATTATTCCAGTAACCATGGAATTAGGAGGAAAATCTCCAAACGTATTTTTTCCATCAGTAGCAGATCATGACGATGATTTCTATAGCAAAGCTATTGAAGGCGCATTAATGTTCGCATTGAATCAAGGAGAAATTTGTACAGCTCCATCTCGTATTTTAGTCCACGAAGATATTGCTGACGATTTCATCGAAAAAATGAAAGTGCGTTTAAGAGCTATCAAAACAGGTAATCCATTAGATCCTGAAACAATGATTGGTTCTCAAGTGTCTAAACCTCAATACGACAAGATTCTTGACTATATTAAAATAGGTAAAGAAGAAGGTGCTGAAGTAGTAGCTGGTGGAGAAGCTGGAAACTACGACGGTGAACTTTCTGAAGGATATTACATCCAACCTACAGTGTTAAAAGGGGATAACAATATGCGTGTGTTCCAAGAAGAAATTTTTGGCCCAGTTGTAGCTTTAACAACATTCAGTTCTACTGAAGAAGCTATTGCAATTGCAAATGATACGCCTTATGGATTAGGTGCTGGTGTTTGGTCTCGTGATGCTCACGAATTATTCCAAGTTCCTCGTGCTATCCAAGCCGGTAGAGTTTGGGTAAACCAATATCATACCTATCCTGCTCACGCTCCTTTTGGTGGTGTTAAAGAATCAGGCTTTGGTCGTGAAAACCATAAAATGGCTTTAGATCATTACCGTGTAGTAAAAAACATGTTGATCTCTTACGACAAGAAACCTATGGGATTCTTTTAATTAAAACTTTATAAAATAAGTTTATACTAAAAACCCCGGATATTCCGGGGTTTTATTGTTTTAATCACAGTCTTAATAGAAGGCCTTACATACTTTATTATTATGAAAAAACCATTTTACGCTTTACGCTATATCAGTTGGATAGCGATAATCTTTTCACTTCTGGGTTCGTTGCTTCTTTTTATCGTTGGAGCTTTAAAGACGTTAAATGCCATTCGCGTCTTCTTTCTGGGTTACATTCCAGAAGGCAAAGAGCATTTGCATACAGCGGACATAGGGATAACCTATCTTATAAAATCTTTAGACACGTTTTTAATCGCATTGGTTTTATTTATTTTTTCGCATGGCATCTATACCCTGTTTATCTCGAACAAATCAAGCACTAAAAATAACGGTGTTCTTAACTGGATACAAACGCCAAATATTGGGCATTTAAAAAATGTATTGGCTGAAGTAATCGTCATCATATTATTTGTAAAATTCCTTGAAGTGGTTTTCGTAAACATCGATCATTTAAAATGGAATCTACTAATCCTTCCTATTTCTATAGTTTTGATGGCTCTGGGGTTGAAAATATTGAATTTGAACAAAGAAGACAGTAAGAACAATAAAATTGAAAAACCATGAAAGCAATTCAACATATAGCATACGGAGAAATTTCAGAAAGCATTGCATTTTCTGAAATTGAAAAACCAATAATTAGTAAAGATGAAGTCTTAATTGAAACTTATGCAGCCAGTGTAAATCCTTTAGATATTAAGGTTTTAAACGGTAAATTGAAAACACGGAAAAACTATACCTTACCAGCGACAGTGGGGTATGACGTCAGCGGTAAAATTGTTGAGAAAGGTGAAAATGTTACCAACTTCAATATTGGAGACGAAGTATATGCTTATGTAGATAAACAAGGGTCTTTTGCTGAATTTGTTTCAGTAAAGCAAAACATTTTAAGCTTAAAACCAAAAAATATAAGCTTTGAGGAAGCTGCAAGCTTGCCATTGGTAAGCCTTACTGCTTCACAAGTTTTAAAACGTGGAAAACTACAAGCTGGTGATAAAATACTAATTCACGCCGGTTCTGGCGGGGTAGGTTTTTTGGCGATACAATTAGCAAAAGCAAAAGGCGCTTATGTTTACACCACCACTAGTACAGCTAATGTTGAATGGGTAAAAGCACTTGGTGCAGACCGCGTAATAGATTATAAAACTGAAGACTATAAAACCATTGTAAAAGATGCTGATATGGTTTTAGACACACTCGGAAATCAATATACCGAAGATGCATTTAAAGTGATTAAAAAAAGCGGAAAAGTAATAACCCTTGTTGGACCTGTTGATGAAGAAACTGCCAACAGAATGAAACTGAATTTCTTTGCCAAACTTTATTTACAATGGAAAAGAAGAAATATTACGAAGCAGATAAAACTAAAATCTGCCTATTATAGTCTTCTTTTAATGAGAGCCAACGCAAAGCAAATAAATGAAGTAACTGGCCTTGTAGAATCAGGACAAGTTAAGGCTGTAATTGACAAAGTATTTACTTTAAAAGATGCTGTAAACGCAATACTTTACGTGCACAAAGGACGCACAAAAGGGAAAGTTGTAATTAAAGTAAAGTAGCCATGAGCAGAGGATTTGTAAAAGAAGAGGATCAAGAGGAAATTCCTATAGTTGCACCAAGAGCTAATTTGCCTTTCGGAGTCGTTAATTATGTTACAAACAACGGTTTAGAAGAATTGAAGCAGGAGCAGAATTTGCTATTAGAGCAACAAAAAACATTAATTGAGGAATCCAACGAGACTAATCGTGTTCAAATAAACTATATTACAACTAAATTAAGCTTACTTGAAGATAGAATAAGTTCGGCTAGAATAGTTGATTTATCAACCCAGCCTCAAAATGAAATTCATTTTGGAGCAACAATAACACTCTTCAAACAAGAAGAAAATTGCAAGTGTCAATATCAGATAGTAGGAGTAGATGAAGCTAATATTTCTCTTAATAAAATCTCTTTTTTATCTCCATTAGCAAAAGTTCTTCGAAATAAAAAGGTTGGTGATGTAATCGCACTTCAAACCCCTATGGGTAAGAGAAATATGAATATAGAACTTATTGAATATTGATATGGCGGACAAGAACATTATAAACAAGGCTAGATTGGAAAATTTCAGCGATGGCGTAATTGCTATTTTAATAACCATTTTGGTTATGGCATTCGAAATTCCAGAAGATTTTCAAATTAAAAAATATTCAATTTTTGAATTACTAGAAAACCTGATTCCTCAATTAATTTCGTACGCCGTAAGTTTTTTGGTAATAGCAGTACACTTATTCAACCATCATCTACTTTTTAGTAAAATGAAAGCCGTAAACGCTACTTTTATATGGCTAAATCTATTGTTTTTATTTTCACTTTCGCTTATTGTTTATCCAACTGCATTACTTGGGCAAAATCATAATCAGGAAACTGCAACTATGCTATTAATTGGAGCTTATTTCTTTAAAGCAGTAACCTTTAGATGGCTTCATCATTATGCTATATTCAAAAGCGGATTATATACAACAGAAAGCACAAAAAAAGAATTAAGAAAAGAAGACATTATAAGCTGGTTAAAAGGGCCACTTGTAGAAGTTATAGCCTTTCTATTAATATTTATTGATTTCAGATTAGCACTAGGACTAATATTTGTAGTTACGCTAACGTATGTTGTTCCTTCAAAAAAATTGTAATCATATTTTCGAATTACGTTGAAAAGAACCAAATAGAAGGTTGTCATTAAAAAAATTGGAGAGCAACTAGCGCTCAAATAACGAGCAAATGCTTGTACTGATTATTGTATTTCAAGGAAAACCACTAATAACACAAGTAGATCATGGGACAAGATTCATTTATTTTACATTCAAATTATACACCTTCCGGCGACCAACCAGAAGCCATTGCAAAACTTATTGATGGTATCAATAATGGGGTATCTCATCAAACCTTAAAAGGGGTTACAGGTTCGGGCAAAACTTTTACTATGGCAAATGTCATTCATCGTTTAAAACGACCAACCTTAATCTTGGCACATAATAAGACATTGGCAGCTCAGTTATACAGTGAAATGAAAACTTTTTTCCCAGAAAATGCCGTTGAATATTTTGTTTCTTACTACGATTACTATCAGCCTGAAGTCTATATTCCGGGCAATAATCGTTTTATTGGTAAAAATTCTGCGGTTAACGAACAATTGGAGCGACTACGTTTATCGACTACCAAATCATTAATCGAGCGTCAGGATGTTATTGTGGTAGCATCTGTTTCGTCCGTTTATGGCTTGGGTAGTCCTGAAGCATATCGTTCGCTTCAAATACCATTAACTCGAGGTACAAAGATTGAAAAGGAATTTCTAATCGAACGTTTAAATCAGCTTCAATACACCCAAATAAATAAGGGGAAAAATAAAAAGAAGCTAAAACGTGCAATGTATCAGGTAGATGGTAATACAATCGATGTTTTTCCTGCCGATGCCAAACAAGATGGTATACGCATAGAAATTGTTGCAAATGCTATAAAGGCACTCTCTTCTATAGATCCAATAAGTGGAAGAATTATTAGTGAATTAGATCAATATCAGGTCTCACCGAAAACTCTTTATTCAACACCTCAAGATAAGTTGTTAGTTGCAAGTGAGAAAATTCTTGAAGAATTGGACCTGCGTGTAGCAGAGCTTAATGATGAAAACCGATTTGTTGAAGCGGCCAGACTTTATGAGCGCACAATTGATGATGTGGAAATGATGCAGCAAAAAGGTTACAGTTCTGGTATCGAGAATTATGCAAGTTATCTCAATGACCGTGACCCTAATTTACCACCAACCACCTTACTCGATTATTTACCCAAAAATAGCCTGCTATTTATTGATGAATCACATGTCATGATACCGCAAATATCGGCAATGCATTCTAGTGATCAAAGTCGAAAAAACAACTTGATAGAGTATGGATTTCGTTTACCGTCCTCAAGAAATAATCGCCCATTAAGCTTTGAAGAATTTGAAAAATTAAAACCTCAAACTATTTTTGTTTCCGCAACACCAGGTAGTTATGAACTGAAACGTTCACAAGGTGAAACCATTGATCAAATTATTCGTCCTACTGGCTTACTAGACCCAGAGATAGAGGTGCGGCCATCAAAAAATAGGATGGATGATTTGTTAGCAGAAATCCATAAACGGGTTGCGCAAGACGAACGCGTTTTAGTAATGACTTTAACCAAGAAGAGTGCAGAAGAGCTCAAAGACTTTATGAGTCAAAAAGGTATACGGGTTAGATACCTTCATTCTGGCATTAAGACCTCAAAACGAACTGAAATTATTGATGCATTAAGAGCTGGTGAGTTCGATGTGCTTATCGGTATTAATTTATTGCGGGAAGGCCTGGATATACCAGAAGCCTCTTTGGTGGCAATACTCGATGCAGATCGAGCTGGCTTTCTACGTTCAGTACAAGCATTAATTCAAATTATTGGCCGTGTGGCACGAAACACCAACGGCAAGGCTATTTTATATGCCGATAAAATAACGACTGCTATGCATCAAGCAATTGATGAATCAGAACAGCGACGTGCGCAACAAATAGCTTACAACAAGATAAATGATATTACCCCTACATCATCAAAACGAAAACAAACTTCTGATTCTGAAGAGATGTCAAAACCTGTAGTTCACGATGCATTGTTCTGTAAAAACTTACCTATGTTGTGTCGATTAATTGGAGAGCGAGAAAAAGCTTTGTTAAAATTTACAGATAAAAGTGAATCGAAAAATATTGAAAGGGTTCGTTTTGAATTGGATAAGCTTTATAGCCAGTTTATCTTCATGAAGGGGTAGACTTTGCTCATTTCTTCACGCTCCTCTGCTTTTTATAGATGCCTTAAAATGGATAAAATCCCCAAAAATTGGTCGTTTTAAAAATATACTAGCCGAGGTTATCGTCATAATACTTTATGTAAAATTCCTTGAAGTGGTTTTAGTAAATATCGATGATTTAAAATGGAAGCTACTGATTCTTCCTATTTCCATTATTAAAATGGCCATAAGGTTATAAGTTCTGAACCTTAAAAAAGTAGAAATCAATAACAATAAAACTAAATAAGCCATGAGCAGAGGATTTGTAAAGGAAGATGATCAAGAAGAAATTCCAATAGTGACACCCGATAGCGCGGATTTGCCTGAAGGTGTAATAAACTACATGACTCAAGTTGGAATGGATGAACTTTTGAACGAAAAGGAAATGCTAATTAATAATAGAGACGATTTGGACAGTACGAACGAAAAGGAAAGGAAAATCTCATTGAATTATATCAACGCAAAATTACAATTGTTAAATAGCCGAATTTCTACTGCAAAAATAGTAGACCTAAACAAGCAACCACAAAATGTAATTCGATTTGGTGCAGTAGTATCCTTAAAAATAGGGAATGAAGCAAAGCATCAACACTATCAAATTGTGGGTGTAGATGAAGCTGATGTCTCTAAAGGGAAAATCTCATTTATTTCTCCAATTGCAAGAATACTGACTGAAAAGAAAGTCGGAGACAATGCCTTATTAAAACTAGTGAAAGAAGATAGAACTTTTGAAATCATGGAAATTACCTATTGAAAATTGCAAAATAAGCGGATTAGAATTTATTGAATATGTTAGTTAAGGTAAAGAAATAAAATACCAACTAGTAAAACCAGCAGGCAACATCCGTATAAAACAAATAAAGGCTAGTTAGCTTATGGACAAAATAACAAGCTAACCAGTTTAAATTTTGGATTAACTATTACGCATAAGGATGTAAAAAAAAATTCCTAATTTTCATATTACCTTCTTAAAAGAACAATGTCTGCCCTGCTAATTCATGCAAGGCTTTTTTTATACGCTAGAATGAATAAACCTTCTAAAAACGCAGTTTTTTCTTAAAAAAATATTAAAAAGGGTCCAAAATTAATATCTGGTCGTACATACTTAAAAGACATTAATTTCAAACAACCCAAACTACATGGCTCAAAAAAGTACACGCGCGTCTCAATCACAACAAACCAAAATAACGAACCTTCAAAAATTAAAAACATTTTTAAGCCAAACATTCATTGGTAGTGATAAAACCCAAAACGTTTATAATAGGATTACTTTAGTTAGTACGCTCGTATTTATTGCTATGGGTGTTTATTTATTTACCGTTTTCCATAATGATTTTGAGCAATTTAATGCAGATCGTAGAAGTTCTGTTATTGGGTTAACATTTATGATCACAGCCGGAATTCTATTTATTTTTAAAGCCTTTTATGTCATTTTTATGGCTTATAATTATTTTAAATATCGCGCTATTGAATCCGTTTCGGATGAAGAATTACCAACAGTTACCATAATCGTTCCTGCATATAATGAAGGGAAACAAGTATGGGATACCTTAATGAGTTTGGCAAAAAGTGATTATCCGCATGATAAAATACAGCTTTTAGCTATTGATGATGGAAGTTTAGACGATACTTGGGATTGGATGGTAGACGCCAAGAAACAACTTGGAAACCGATTAGAAATCCTTCAACAACCAGAAAATAAAGGAAAACGTCATGCTTTATATCGTGGCTTTAATTTAGGTACTGGTGCTATTTTCGTAACTGTTGATAGTGATTCTGTTGTAGACCAAAATACCTTGCGTAATTTAGTCAGTCCGTTTATTACCGATGACAATTGTGGTGCAGTAGCTGGTAATATTCGTGTTTTAAATAATAAGAAAGCCATGCTTCCAAAAATGTTGGATGTGAGTTTTGTTATGAGTTTTGAATTTGTGCGTTCTGCCGAAAGTAGGTTGAATTCGGTTTTATGTACACCTGGCGCATTAGCTGCTTACAGAAGTACCGCTGTTTTCAAATGTTTACCAGATTGGATTAACCAAACATTTATGGGGCAACCGTCAGACATTGGAGAAGATCGTGCCATGACGAATATGATTTTAAAACAAGGTAAGCATGTGTTGTTTCAGCGAAATGCTGTTGCTTACACAAATGTTCCTGAAGAATATCCGGGATTATATAAAATGTTTATTAGATGGGGACGCAGTAATGTGCGTGAGAATATTAATATGGCAAAATATGTGTTTACCAATTTTAAAAATGAAAGTAAGTTTGGAACGCGACTATTATTTATTAGCCAATTCTCTCGAATTATCATGACGTATCCGTTCGTGATATTTATGTTGTTTTTCGTTTTAATGCACCCTTTATTATTTTTAGGTTCCACCTTATTAAGTATTTTAGTAACCTCAACATTTTCGGTTTTATTTTATGCACATCGCTACGAAATAAAAGAATCTTTTTGGGCATACACCTATAGCATTCTATATACATTTGGTCTGTTTTGGATAGCACCTTATGCTATTGCAACGGCAAGTAGACGTGGTTGGTTAACACGTGGGTTAGCGGAGAAAAAATAATGACTTCTAAATTATAAATATCAAGCCTTACAAGAAATTGTAAGGCTTTTCTTTTGGCACAACCTGCTGGCCCACTTACAACAAATGTGTGTTTTCCCGACAGCCTGTCACCTTTTTGTCAGTTTCAGCAAAATCGCATATTACATATTTCGCAATAAATGTTTGATATTTTTACGAATCTCCTAAACAATACTCGTAAAACACATGTATATGGGATTAATTTAAATTAACTTTAATAATCTGGTCTTCCGTATAGTCCTTGTACACTATATACAAATTAATAGTGATAATCAACACCTTACAAAAACATGAAAGTATTAGTAATTGGAGCAGGAAATATGGGATTAACGTATTCCGAAGGTATGGCGAAATCGTCTCTTTTAGGAAAACACAATCTGAAGATATATGATACGGATCCTAAAAAAATTACAACATTAAACAAAGAACCACATTTTGATGTTTATGATAATTTAGAAGATTGCTTACCAAAAGCAGATATCGTCTTTCTTGCCGTAAAGCCATACCACATTGAAGATTTATTTAAAACCATGGCACCACAAATTAACGATCAACAAATATTTGTGTCGCTAATGGCTGGTGTAACTATAGACACCATCAAAACACAATTAGGAGCTAAAAAAGTGGTTAGAGCCATGCCAAATTTACCAGCCAAAGTTGGTAAAGGTGTAACATCCTATACCGAATCTCCTGAAGTATCTAAAGTGGAATTGATTATGGTTCGGAATCTATTAGATACCACAGGAACCTCAATACATGTGAATACCGAAAATTTCATTGATGCCTCAACAGGTATTTCAGGAAGTGGTCCAGCTTATGTATTCTACTTCATGCAATCTATGTTGGATGCAGCCTTAAAAATGGGCTTCTCCGCTTACGACTCTAAAGTATTGGTAAGCAACACTTTTGAAGGTGCCATTGAATTATTTAATCAATCAGATATTTCACCAGAAACATGGATTAGTCGCGTTGCAAGTAAAGGCGGAACCACACAAGCAGCCATTGACTCCATGGACGATAATAATGTAAAACAACTCATTCAAGATGCAGCTTATGCCGCATTTGATAGAGCAATAGAATTAGGAAAAGAACAATAAAACATGATGGACGACGACATTAAGCGCGTAGTAGTAAAAGTAGGAACAAACGTACTAACAAATAAAGATAACCGCATATTAGGACCTGTTTTAAGAGAATTGGTTCGCCAAATAGCCGTTTTATATGAACGCGATGTGATGGTGGTTTTAGTATCTTCAGGTTCGGCAATTGCTGGCAAGGAAGTTCTAGGTAAAATGAGTATCACGGATAAATCTATAAGACGTCAAGTCTATTCAGCCGTAGGGCAACCAAGAATGATGCGTCATTATTATAGCCTTTTTCACGATTATGGCATGCGTTGCGCGCAAGTTTTAGCAACAAAACGCGATTTTGATCCCGGAAAACACCGCGAAAACATGATTAACTGTTATGAAGGATTGTTATCCGAAGGCATTGTGCCTATTGCCAATGAGGATGATGCGGTTTCCATAACCATGTCTATGTTTACAGATAATGATGAGCTAGCCAGTCTGGTAGCGGAATTAATTGATGCAGATCGTTTAATTATATTATCAGATACGGACGGCCTTTACACAGGTCATCCAGATGATAAAGATTCCATAAAGATTAATGAGGTTTCCTTTAATCAAGATGTGGAACAATACGTAAAAGCTTCTGGTAAGAAAGAAGGCGAAGGTCGTGGTGGTATGGCATCCAAATTACGGATTGCTAAAGGCACAGCACAAAAGGATATTCCCACATACATTGCCAATGGAAAACGAGAAAATGTGATTGTCGATATTCTTGACAACAAGGAAGTAGGAACTAAATTTATTCACTAAAAACAAAACAAATGGAATTATTACATACAGATAAAAAAAATGACGTTTTAAATTCAATGATTAAAATTATTGATCGCGAACGTGATGCTATAATTAAAGCCAACAAGCAAGATTTAGATGCTTTTGATAAAGACGATCAAGCCTTATATGACCGATTAGTAGTTAATACCGCTAAAGTTGACGGCATGATTCAAGCTATTAAAGAAGTACGTGATCAAGAGGACCCTGTTGGTGCTACTATTTCTGATATGACTCTGGATACCGGTTTGCAAATCACCAATAAAACAGCACCATTTGGGACTATTATGATTATTTATGAATCCAGACCAGATGTCACTATTGAAGCCGCTGTTTTAGCGTTTAAAGCCAACAATAAAATATTATTAAAAGGTGGAAAAGAAGCTATTAATAGTAATCTCATTTTAGAAAAATGCTGGCATGAAGCGTTAGAAGAAAATGGCTTATCTAAAGATTGGATTAAGCTATTGCATTTAAAACGTGAAGAAACACAGGAATTTTTAAGAAACCCAACCGAGAAAATCGATTTAATTGTACCTCGTGGTGGCGAACGCCTAATTAAGTTTGTGAAAGACCATGCTACTTGTGCTGTTTTAATTTCAGGACGTGGTAACAACTTTTTATATGTTTCTAAACATGCAGATTGGGAAAAAGCCGTAAAAGTGATTATTAATGCGAAAACTGATAAAATTTCAGGTTGTAATGCCTTAGATAATGTGCTGATTGATAAAAACATATCTGATTACGAAGCGAAAGTGATAGAACTCCAAAAAACTTTAGAGCATGTTGGTGTATCGTTAGTAGTTGATAAAAAGATAGGACAGATTCTAACCAATGAAACCCAAATACCAAGCGAAGATACTTGGTATGAAGAGTTTTTAGCTATGAAATTATTAGTAGCCGAAGTGGATGGATTAGAGGAAGCCATAGAAACAATTAATAAATATTCTGGAGGACATTCATCTGTAATCATGACAGAAGATAAAGCTGAAGCTGGAAGTTTTATGCAAGAAATAGACAGTGCTGCCGTTTACCACAATGCCTCTACCCGATTTACCGATGGTGGACAAATGGGTGTTGGTGCCGAATTAGCCATTAGCACAGACAAGTTACACCACCGCGGACCATTAGGTTTAAAGCAATTAGTAACTAATAAATATTATGTATTTGGCGATGGTCATGTACGCGTATAAATTATGATTTAAATAAGTTACAAACGGCATTGGGTTTACAACTGATGCCGTTTTTTTTGTTATTTGGAGCCAGATCTTTTTTACGTGTTTTCCGTATATCTCGATAAAATTAGTCACTTATAAACCCTACCAAATCATTCGCCTTCACGTTGGCCGCAATACGGTGCAATACGGTGCAATACGGTGCAATTTCCAAACAATATTTCAAGCTGGTAGAATAAGTCATTTAAACGGAAAATCTACACTACATTTTACCTACTTTTTAGATGTGTAGTATTATATTTGTGTGGTAAAATCTAAAAATAGGTTGAATGAATTTAACGATAGATAATATACTTTTAATTGGCTCTTTATTACTCCTTGTAAGTGTTCTTGCTGGTAAAACTTCCTATAAATTTGGAGTTCCAACTTTATTACTCTTTTTAATAATTGGAATGTTAGCCGGTTCTGATGGCATTGGAGGCATTCGTTTTGATGATCCAAAACTTGCGCAATTTATTGGTATAGTATCCCTTAATTTCATTTTGTTTTCAGGTGGCCTGGATACCAATTGGACAGCCGTTAAACCCATTCTTCGTGAAGGAATCGCCTTATCTACATTAGGAGTCTTATTTACTGCAGTTTCGCTTGGCTCCTTTGTTTGGCTTATTACTGACTTTACCATTTATGAGAGTTTATTATTAGGTTCTATAGTATCCTCAACAGATGCCGCTGCCGTATTTTCAATTTTACGATCTAAAAGTCTAGCATTAAAAACAAATTTAAGGCCTACTTTAGAGTTAGAAAGTGGAAGTAACGACCCAATGGCGTATGTATTAACAATTGCTTTTTTAACCTTGGTTATCAATCAGGACCAAAGCTTTATATCCATAATTCCATTATTTTTACAACAAATGATTTTTGGTGGTCTTGCAGGTATTCTCTTTGGAATATCTAGCAAATATATCATCAATAAAATTAAACTTGATTTTGAAGGACTCTACCCTGTTTTAGTTATCGCTCTGATGTTTATAACATTTTCCGCTACCAATTTTATAGGTGGCAATGGATTTCTTGCCATTTACATTTGTGCCGTTTATTTAGGCAATCAAGATTTGATACACAAAAAAACCATTATGAAAATGTTTGATGGTTTGGCGTGGTTGATGCAAATTGTACTTTTCCTGACTTTAGGTTTACTTGTCTTTCCTTCTCAAATCATTCCATACATGGGTATTGGACTCCTAATTTCGTTATTCCTCATAGTTATTGCACGACCTATAGGTGTCTTTCTCAGTCTTATATTTTTCAAAATGAAAATGAAAAGAAGGTTCTATATTTCTTGGGTTGGTTTGCGTGGCGCCGTTCCGATTGTATTTGCAACATATCCGCTTTTGGCAGGAATTGATAAAGCCAATATGATTTTTAACATTGTATTTTTTATTTCAGTTACGTCCATTTTAATTCAAGGGACTACACTTTCCATTGTTGCAAAATGGTTGGGTGTAGGAATACCAGAAAAACAAAAAAAGTTGACAACTACTGATATGCTATTGGCAGAAAACCCTAAAGCTGAAATGAAAGAAATACAAATTACTTCAGACTGCTATGCTGTTGACAAGAAAATAGTAGAACTAGGCTTCCCTAAAAACGCAATTATAGCAATGATTAAAAGAGATGATAGCTATATTATTCCAAACGGATTAACAAAAATTGAAGTAAAAGACATACTTATCGTACTAGCTGACAAACCCAAAATTTTTGATGAAGTTTATAAAAACCTGAAATCACAATAAGTACTATAGGCCCAATCTAAAATATTGGCATTTTAGCATATCAACTTGATACCACGCCGCTACTATGATATTGTAACGACTAACAAAAGTCAGTATATTGCCAAAGAGATGGTGATAGGAATAAACTATTATAGATTTTGGCTGAATTATTAAAAAAAATAATTCCAGGAAAACTAAATGACCAAGGGCCTTTTAATGGAAAATTATCCGTGAATTGGATTGCGGAGAAGATGGAATTTTCATACATACCAAAAACCCTAACGCTGAAAACTTTCCATTAAAAGTTCAAGGAGAAAATGATATTAAGTGTTCAAACCAAAATCTATCTGATTTTATGAAAAATACAGGATTAGAAATACTCGGGCTTGAACACCAAGAAGGATATTGCTTTTATTTATCTGACAAATAATACAGAATAAACTTAAACAACTAAAATAAAGCTAGTTGCAAACAAATAACTGTACAAAAAATGCGTATTTTAGTTCCTAATTAAAAGGAAAGTGCGTGTTTGCTTTCTTCCTAATATTTGGTTCAGGAGCTAGTTCAAGTAGAGTTTCTGAATAATGGTATGTTGACTTAATATTTAACGAACTGCCGATTTTAATTGTTAGCTGGTATTAAGTTTAAAGAATATAGAAATCAATAATATGTGAAATTTAAAACAAATTTGATTGCTCTTTTGATTTTGATTTTTTTTATTCTCAATCAGAAATCAACTCGAACAACTGATTTTATGAAATAAAAACGTGTGGCAATACCATGCATATTTAATTATTTGTCTATCAAATACTTATAAAAAACATTTACTAATTTTGAACTGCTATAAAATAGTTATACGCAATCTAGGACTAAAATTATGAAAACAACTATAAATAAAATTAAAACGCTAACATTTTCAATATTATTTATGGTCGCGTTAATTGGCTGTAAATCAAAAGATAAAGAGTCTACAAAAGACACTCAAAGAGTTACTTCCCAAAATGCCCTTTCCGCTGTAATTGATTCTATTAATTCAGAAATAAATAATGGAGATTATGGGTTAATTGACCGCTTTATGGTCATACAAAATGACGAAATATTGGCAGATTATAAATATGTACAGGACTATGAAACCATTGTTCAAAAATATGACACAACAAATCATCAATACAATTTCAATAGTACTGATTGGCATCCATACTACAGACAAACTGAATTACACACCCTTCAATCTGTAACTAAAAGTATAACTTCCATTCTTATGGGTATTACGTTGGATTTGAATGCGGATTATTCGGTTGGTGACAAAGCAATGCCTTTGTTGAATGGTCACGTAGATAATGTTCAAGATAAACAGAAAGAAAATATAACCATTGAAGATTTATTGACTATGAGAAGTGGATTACAATGGAATGAAGAAACTGACCATAATGATACAACAAATGACTGTTTTAGACTGGAATCAAGCGACAACTGGATAGAATATGTTTTGAGCAAGCCTATGGATACCATACCAGGAACAAAATTCGTGTATAATGGTGGTGGCACAGTTCTTTTAGGAAAAATTATTAGAAACATTACGGGCAAGCGAATTGACCATTGGGCAGAAGAAAATTTATTTGAGCCACTCGGTATTACAGATTATTATTGGAAGGAAACGCCTGATGGAGAAATTGATACAGAAGGAGGCTTATATCTTAAGGCAGAAGACTTGGCTAAAATTGGTTCATTGTTTTTGAACAAAGGGAAATGGAACGGTAAGCAAATTGTATCTGAAAGTTGGGTCACAACATCCACAAGCCCTTTACTTAAAAACATAAAACCTCAATGGCGGAGTGTTACGGGATACGGGTATCAATGGTGGATTCCTGAATATACGGATAATGGCAAAGCCAACATTTATTCCGCCAACGGATATGGAGGTCAGTATTTAATGATAGCACCAAACCATAATTTAATAATTGTCTTTAATGGTTGGAATATAAATGATGAGCCAGAAAAGTCAACTTATAGCGCTTTGCAAGACAGAATAATCCCAGCACTTAATAATAAATAACTGGGTATAACATGTACATAAACCAAATTAAAAAACCCCATATCATTAATTTTAAAAATATGTAATATTCAATTTTACTTATAAATTGAAACCAACTTTTGTACGCTAAAGGCTAACGCGTTAAGGATGGAAATGACATCCTTTTTTTACGCCTAAACGTAAAAAAAGATATAATGGACAGCCTGACTTTTTACGCAAATCTTAAAATTTGACGTTTGAAACCCACTTTTTTAGCGTAAAAAGGAACGCCCAAAAAAATAATAGCACTTTTTTGTAACAAAAATTGCTTTGCTTACGTATAACTATATAGAACACGTTGTTCGCACAATTTAATTAGAGAAAGAACGTACATGAGACAACTTAAAATTACCAAGCAGGTTACCAATAGAGAAACTGCTTCGTTAGACAAATATCTTCAAGAAATAGGAAAAGTTGACTTAATTACCGCAGACGAGGAAGTAGAATTAGCACAGCGCATAAAAGCGGGTGATCAGTTGGCTTTAGAAAAGTTGACCAAAGCTAATTTACGTTTCGTTGTTTCGGTGGCTAAGCAATACCAAAACCAAGGTTTAACGTTGCCAGATTTAATTAATGAAGGAAATTTAGGCCTTATTAAAGCGGCTCAACGTTTTGATGAAACGCGTGGTTTTAAATTTATTTCGTACGCTGTTTGGTGGATTCGTCAATCTATCCTACAAGCTTTAGCGGAACAATCACGTATTGTGCGTTTACCGTTAAACAAAATTGGATCTATTAACAAGATTAATAAAACTTTTGCTTTCTTGGAGCAAGCGCATGAGCGCCCACCAAGTGCCGAGGAAATTGCCAAAGAATTGGACATGACTATTAACGATGTTAAGGAGTCTATGAAAAATTCAGGGCGTCACGTAAGTATGGATGCGCCTTTAGTTGAAGGTGAAGATAGTAACTTATATGATGTATTAAATTCTGGTGAATCGCCAAATCCAGACCGCGATTTATTACATGAATCCTTACGTACAGAAATTGAACGTGCTTTGGAAACCTTAACACCTCGTGAAGCGGACGTAATTCGTTTATACTTTGGTTTAGGAAATCAACACCCAATGACTTTAGAAGAAATTGGTGAAACCTTTGACCTAACGCGTGAACGTGTAAGGCAAATTAAAGAAAAAGCTATTCGTAGATTGAAACATACGTCTAGAAGCAAAATATTGAAAACTTATTTAGGATAAGTTTTAAATTCCAATATGTGAAAACAGAAATCCCTGTCTGCCTTTTAGGCAGTCGATAACCTAGAAATTAGGTTTTGGAATTTTACATATTGGAATTTTACAGTAACAAACAGTTACAACATAACTGTTCGTTTTTTGATTGATGAAAGAACCCAGAGCTGATTACTCTGGGTTCATTTTTTTTAAGCATATCCCTAAATCCCTTTCCAAGTAGAAGCAACTTTTAAAAGACTTTATTATCTTTACCGAAACAACAAAACAACACTCAATGAACTCAAAAGTAATAGCACCTTCTATGCTTGCTGCCGATTTTGGCAACTTACAACGTGATACAGAAATGGTTAATAATAGTGATGCCGATTGGTTTCATATAGACGTCATGGATGGTCATTTTGTACCGAATATTTCTTACGGCTTCCCTATTATTCAAGCCATAAAAAAGCATGCTACCAAGCCATTAGACGTCCATTTAATGATTGAGAAACCGGAACGCTACATTGAAGAATTTGCTAAAGTTGGTGCGGATATTATTACAGTTCATTACGAATCTACGGTGCATTTACACCGAACATTAACCCAAATTGAAGATGCTGGTTGTAAACCTGGTGTGGTTTTAAATTTAACAACACCAGTAAGCGTTTTGGAAGATATTTTACCAAAATGTTATATGGTATTATTAATGTCCATAAATCCTGGTTTTGGTGGTCAGAAATTTGAGAACATGACGTATAAAAGGATTAAGAAATTACGCAAAATGATAAATGAGCAAGGTTTAAATACGCGTATTGAAATAGATGGTGGCGTTACGGATAAGAACATCAAGCAATTGGTAGAAGCTGGTGCTGATGCTTTTGTTGCAGGAAGTCATGTATTTAAAAGTGATAATCCTATGGAAACAATTAAGGCACTTAAAGCACTTGCAAACGCATAATAAAAAACTTGTAAGCACATAAAAAAAGCTCCCTTCGGAGCTTTTTTCGTTTAAAACAGTTAGTTAGTTTAAAACTGATCAATTAAATAGTTTATTAAGTCGGTTGTTGTAACAATACCTACTAGTTTATCATTGTCTACAACTGGTAAAGCATGGAATTCTTTAACTGCTAAAATTTCAGCCACTTCTTTTATAGTTGTTGTTGATGGTACACTGACTAAATTTTTAGCCATGACCTGCTCAATAGTAAACATATTGTAAACAACTGTATCTACAGAATCATCGTCTTCATCTACGGCATCTGCAAAGCTAATACGCAATAAATCGGTATAGCTTAACATACCTTTAATGGCATCACCACTAACCACAGGTATATGGCGTATTTTTTTAGTTTTAAAGAGCTTTTCAGCTGTTTCTAATTCATCTGTGTGATTTAATGTAATGACTGTTTTAGTCATGATTTCGGAAACTGGTGTGCGTTTTTTCATAGTACTTGATTTTAAATTGTTTACTAAAAGTACGTAAGATAAACAGCAATAAATATGATATAAATCAGCTAAAAGGGTTAATAACCTTCGAAGTTAAAATTGAGCATTTGTTTGGTTTTAGCATATACTCTCGGAAATTGAGCACGAAACTCCCTTGGCGTTTCAATAAAGGTTTCAATAATGACCGCAACAAATTCGAACGCGTTGGTATATGCATAATTTCGGATATAACCAGAATTCAATAAGCGTTGTCGTAATTCTGTTTCTTCGGCCAATACGTTTGATAATTCTTTAAAGGTATCGGCAAAAATGGTAGAACTGGCATCTCTATTTTTTAAACTATTGAAATGGATGGCGTGTGCAAATTCATGAATTCCTAAATTAAGATTATCATTGGAAACCGAATAGCCTTCTACAAAATGCTCCCAAGATAAAACAAGCGCCTGCATTCTAGGATTAAACTCACCTTTATGATGCGCGTCATTGGTTTCCGAATAGAAAGCCGATGGATAAATAATGATGCGTTTAATCATTCTTAAACTATAATCCCGAAAACCAAATGTTAACATAACGGCAGTTGCGGATATCATGACAATCATTTCATCCGTGAGATCTAAACTATCGCGACCCACAAATTGTTTTGATTTTATAAAGAATGCTAATCGGTGATGAAACACCCGTTTTTCCTTTTCGGATAAGCGCTGATAAAACCGGAATTCCGATTGTAAAAGCTGCTGTTGACTAGCAGATAGCTTTTTGTAAGGGGGCACTAAATACCGATATAGTGGTTTCCGTTTGATTAAAACATACCCTATATCAATCATATTAATAAGGGCATAAACTACGAATGAGAAAAGTACAACCACCAGGAAAATTGCCATGATTACATAAAACAAAGGAATTTCGTCTGGATTAAACATAAATGGTTATCGGGATTGTAGGTTTATAAATTTAGGTATTTCAATATACAAATAATGCGCAACTATTTATAGAGATTTAAATAGTTGCTTGGCATAGCTAGATTTTACTAAAAATACGGCTTTGAAAACTTAAAAACCGCAGGTATAAATTCAAGAAGTCTTGATATAAAATTTTAATAAACGAAACATTAATAGGCAAGTATTCTTGTATCTTGTAGGTTGTTTGCGTTTAACGTTCACAAACAAAAGTTTTTTTTAAAAAATCCATAACTTATTATAAAAATGTTAAAATTATCATAAAATTTAGGTTCTCTAAACAAAGAACTAAAAAAACCATATATTTGCTCTCGATATGAAAAATCAATTAACAGATAAACAAAAAGAACTCATTGAGCGGTTTGGTGTCATTCAAGAAAGAATGGGGCTATCACCAGCGTCTGCTCGTGTAGATGCTTTACTTACAGTTGCTGATAGTGTTGAATTAACCTTCGATCAAATTCGTGAAGCTTTAGAACTTAGTAAAAGTGCTACAAGCAATGCTATTAATAACCTATTAATGTTAAAGCGAATTGACTATAAAACAAAACCAGGAGACAGAAAACGCTATTTTCATACGAAGTTAGGACAATGGAAAAATGTTTTTATTGATAGTGTTAATGGACTTACAGCATACAATGAAGTGGTTAAAGAAATTTTAGATAACAGAACTAAAGATACAGAGCATTTCAATGCTCAATTAAAGGACTTTACAGAGTTTATTGAATACTATCAAAATGAAACTATCAAGATAATTAATAATTGGAAGAAATAGCATCGACTATTTTTTTGCTCATATAGTTCTTTTAATTCAGAACTATTAATTTATAAATAACTAAAAGAAATGATTAGAATTTTCATCATTATTATAATATACTTAACTACTGCTATTCTTAATACAATTTCCGCACAAAACACATTGATATTCAAAACAATAGAAGAAACAATTGATTATGCTATAGAAAATAATAATGATCTTGAAAGCGTACAGATCAACCAAGAGATAATCCAAGCACAAATAGCCGAAGTTAAAGGGCGCGCTTTACCCCAAATTAATGGAAACGCCGGATTCACAGATAATTTCTCTTTACAAGAACAACAACTACCCGGTGAAATTTTTGGTGGAGAACCCGGTTCAACAATAGGTGTTGCATTTGGAAATCGCTACCAATATTCTGCAGGCCTGAATGTGCAACAAGAATTATTAAACTTCCAATTGTTCAATTCTGTAAGAAGCGCTTCTGCCCTAGCCGAATTACGTAATCTAGAAACCTTATTAACTACTCAAGATTTAATTGTAAATGTCATTCAAACCTATATTCAGATTCAAGTATTTGAAAAGCAGCTAGAATTACTGCAGCAAAATTACGATCGAACTGACAATTTAATTAAACTTTCCGATTCCAGATTCCAAGAAGGCATCATTAAAAAATTAGACCTTAATCAACTTCTAGTAAATCGCTCAAACCTTAAAACACAAGTTGAAGATGCGGAATATGGAAAAAACCAACAAATAAGACTTTTTAAGGTTTTATTAAATGTGCCAATAAATATTGAAATAGTTCTTTTAGAAAAAATAGAGGATCGAAATCCATACCCATTAGGGATAGAATTTCTTTTAGAATCTAATTTAGAATATCAACAATTAGATAAATCTGTAGAACTTTCTATTATTGATCAAAAACTAATAAAGTCTGAATTCTTACCAACATTGAGTGCCAATTTTGGCTATAATTATTTAGGCCAAGCTAATGAGTTTGCCAACTTTGATTCTAATATTTATCAAGCACAATGGAGTGGCACATGGGGACTATCAGCAAGCATTCCAATATTTGATGGTTTTCAACGTCTCAATCGTTTAAAACAAAAAGAATTTGCAACAGAGCAATTAGAGCTTAATAGAGAAACCCTAAAACAAAATATTGAGAAGGATTTTGGCGATGCTAAAGAACAATTGATTTTAAGTAATTCTCAAATTGAAAGTCAAGAATCGAATATGAGTCTTGCTCAAGAAAATTATGATGGTATAAAAACCTCATACAATGAAGGTGTTGCAAACCTAACAGAACTATTAGATTCAGAATATGCACTTCGACAAGCACAATCAAACTACTTAAATGCTTTATTACAATCTAAAGTTGCCGAAGTATCCCTTTTAAAATCAAGCGGCAGACTATCACAATTAATCTCAAATCCAACAATAAACAACTAATTCAACCTTTTGACACGCAAACACCAACTCATTACAAATATCTCAAAATGAAAACTAAAAATATTGTCTTTATTGTAGTCATCGCATTACTTGGAATTATGGCTTACACCTTGTTCAGTAACAAAAAGGAAATGAACCAAAAAGCAGCCATGACACCTGAAGAATTTGCAATTCCAATCCAGGTTGCTATTGTTGGTGAAAAAACAGTATCAAACGGATTAACAGCCACAGGAGAATTTAAAGGCTGGGAAGAAGTAATGTTGGTAGCGGAATCGCAAGGTAGTATTGAATATTTAAAAGTTGAAGAAGGCCAGAAAATAAAAAAAGGGCAAATAATTGCAAAAGTAGATGCCATTTCATTGAGTTCTCAATTAACAAGTGCACAGTCTGCTTTTGCAAAAGCTGAAAAAGATGTTGCTCGTTACGAGCGTCTATTAGAAGTTGGTGCTGTGTCACAGAGTGCTTTAGAAGATATTAGAATACAAAAAGAAACCGCGCGAGCAAACATTGCTCAAATTAACCAACAATTAGGATTTACCATTATAAAATCTCCAATTGATGGTATTGTAAACAAATTAATGATTGAGGAAACGGCTTTCGTTTTAGCCGGTAATGAAATTGCAGAAATTGTACAAATAGATAGACTAAAAATTAATGTAAACATTGCTGAAGACAACCTTTCCAAAATTAAAGAAGGCCAACAAGTATCCATTAAAACAGATGTTTACCCTTTAGATATTTTCAGAGGGATAGTAAGTAATATTAGCGTAAAAGCAGATGCTTCAAGAAAATTTCAAATTACTATTGAAGTAGATAACATAAAGGACAACCAGTTAAGAGCAGGCTTATTTGCCGAAGTAAATTTTGATGCACTAAAAACCAATGAGACTGCTGCTATGTTCATTCCGCGTGAAGCAATTGTGGGAAGTCTTCAAAACCCATCTGTATATATCGTAGAAAATAATACGGTAGCGCTTCAGAAAATAAAAGTAGGTTCAGTCATTAATGGCGATGCTGCCGTTTTAGAAGGCTTGCAAAACGGACAACAAGTAGTAACTAGAGGGATTATCAATTTAACCAATGGTACAAAAGTAAAAATTACAAACAACTAGAAGATGACTATAACAGAACTTTCAGTCAAGAGACCAACGCTTGCGGTAGTCGTCTTTACCATTATCGCATTATTAGGAATCATTAGTTATTTGGGGTTAGGCTACGAATTACTTCCTAAAATAACGTCTCCACAACTCTCAATTAGCACTGTATATCCAGGAGCTTCCCCAAGTGAGGTTGAAAATTCAGTAACCACAAATATTGAGGATGCGGTTAGCGCCATGGAAGGTGTAAAAAGCATCACTTCTACTTCACAAGAAGGCATTTCTATCGTGAATGTAGAGTTGACTTATAATGCAGATGTTGACAAAGCATTGCAAGATGCACAGCGAAAAGTAAATAATATTATTGGACAATTGCCAGATCAAGTTGACCAACCAACAGTTGACCAATTTTCATTTGACGATTTACCAATTATGCGTTTGGGTGTCTCTTCGGAAATGGATGCGAATGCATTTAATGATTTAGTTGATAATGAAGTTAAGGAAAAACTATCTCGTATTGAGGGTGTTGCTCGTGTTCAGGTTATTGGAGGAAACGAAAGAGAAATTAGAGTCAATGTTAATAGAGACAAATTAAAAGCTTACGGATTAAGTATTCTGCAAGTTACTCAAGCTATTTCGGCAGCAAATCTTGATTTTCCTACAGGAAATATTAAAGATGACAAGCAACAAGTAACGGTACGACTTTCAGGAAAATTTAAGGATCTAAACGACATCAAAGGACTTGAAATTACTACAGGTAACGGTTCAAGTGTTCGGATTGAAGATATTGCAGAAGTATACGATACGTCTAAAGAAGTCACAACAATTTCACGTATTGATGGTATAAGCTCTATTGGTTTAACTATTTCCAAACAAAGTGATGGAAACACCGTTCAAGTTGCAGAAGACATTAAATCTGAAATCGCCAAAATTGAAAAAGAATATGCCGGTAAAAAGCTAAAAATAGCAGTGGCACAAGATAGTTCTGTATTTACATTAGAAGCAGCAGATGCCGTAATTTTTGACTTGATGCTTGCTGTAGGATTAGTAGCCATTATTATGCTATTCTTTTTACGTAGTTGGAAAGATTCAATCATTGTAATGGTATCAATTCCTGTATCCATTGTGGCCACTTTTATTGCAATGAATCAATTAGGCTATACACTAAACTTAATGACCTTATTAGGATTATCATTAGTCGTAGGTATTCTTGTGGATGATAGTATTGTGGTTTTAGAAATAATTCATGCAGAAATGGAAAAAGGAAAATCCAGAATGCAAGCGGCAATGGAAAGTTGGAAAAAAGTGGGCTTATCTGTAATGTCTATTACCTTGGTTTTAATCGCAGTATTTCTTCCCATTACATTCGTAACAGGATTAATAGCAGATTTATTAAAACAATTTGCTGTAGTAGTGGCCGTTGCAACAGCCATATCTTTTGTTGTTTCATTTACATTAACGCCATTACTTTCAAGTCGCTTTTCCGAAGTAATCACATTAGACAAAAAAAAGATTCTACATAGACCATTAATTGCCTTTGAAAGCTTTTTAACAGGCGTTAATAATCTTTATAAAGATATTTTACATTGGACATTAACTAGAAAACGTATTACCGCTTTTTCATTATTGTTTTTAGTATTTGCATCATTATCGTTACTAGGTTTTGGATTCATTGGAAGCGAATTTGTAAAGAATGGAGACAACGGAGAGTTCATAGTAGAATTAGAACTTCCAAAGGAATCTACTATTGAAGAAACTAATTTAGCAGCACTTGCGGTAGAAACCATTTTATTGAAAGACGATATTGTTTCATCTGTGTTTTCAACGGTAGGAACTGGAACCGGTGGTAGCGGAAACTCATCAAATTTAGCACAAATAAATGCGAAGATGATAAGTGCCGATAAACGTACAATTACCTCGGAACAATTCGCGAGGGATATTAAAAACAAACTAACCAAAACCATTTCCGGCGTAAAATTTAAAACTGCTGCTGTTGGTATGGTTGGCGGAAGTACTGCTGGGCCAATTCAAGTATTATTAGTTGGTAGTAATATTGATCAATTAATGGAAACTGCTGAAGATGTAAAACGTACAATTGAAAGTGTAAACAGTACAAGAGAGGTTGAATTATCCGCAAAAGGTGGAAATCCGGAAGTAGCCATTACGGTTGATCGTGATAAAATGGCAGCACTAAACTTAACAATGAGTACTGTGGGTAACACCATGCAAAATGCCTTTGCAGGAAATACACAATATAAATTTCGTGATGGAGAAAATGAATATGATATTAATGTGAAATTAGACCAATTTGACCGTCAAAACATAAATGACATAAAAAAGGTAACTTTTTTAAATACAACTGGTGAATTGATAGAGCTGCAACAATTTGCAGCTGTTGACCAATCAACAGGACCTTCAAAATTACAAAGAGATAATAAAAGAAGTAGTGTTACTGTTGGCGCACAAGTTGTTGGTCGTCCTGTAGGAACTGTTTCTACAGAAGTACAAACCGCAATCGAAGCGATGACAATGCCCGATGGTGTAAACTTTGAAATGGGTGGCGATTTAGAAAGTCAGACAGAAGCATTCGCTAGTTTAGGATTAGCATTATTAATGTCCATTGTATTAGTGTATCTAATTATGGTAGCACTCTATGAAAGTTACGCTTATCCATTGGTCGTTATGTTTTCAGTACCGACCGCAATGATTGGCGCATTTTTAATCTTGGCGCTGTTCCAAGAAAGTTTAGGTGTATTTACATTTTTAGGATTGATCATGTTGGTTGGATTGGTTATAAAAAATGCGATTTTAATTGTAGATGCAGCAAATCAGTTCAAAACAGAAGGAATGGATAGTGTGGAAGCCGTTGTAAACGCCGGACTTTCAAGATTACGCCCTATTCTTATGACAACCATTTCAATGGTTATAGCTATGATTCCGATTGCTTTTGCCGCTGGAGCTGGAGCCGAATGGAAAAATGGACTGGCAATGGTTTTGATTGGTGGGCTGTCCAGTTCATTGATATTTACCATAATCATCGTTCCTGTAATGTATATCGTGATAGACATTTGGAAAGGCGATATCAAACGGAAAGTAGCCAAGCAGAATGCTAAAGATATTTCAAACTTAAAAGTACAGTCAGCACATTAATAGCAATGATTCCAAGCCTTTCAAGATATTAACAGTTAATCTAACTCTGAAAGGTTTATGAGTCCAAAATAAAGAAAATATGTTTTACTACCTAGCAAGCAAAAAACCAAAGATAGAAGTAAGTGTTACCTCAATCTACAAGAAATCCGATCTAGAAAAAATATTTCTTTTTCTTGATGCTTTGATAGATAGTCCGTTGACAAAAGTAATATTCATTGTTCATTTTTCCGTACTTGAAGAATTTACTAAAACGCTCTTATCCTATCATGATAATTATTTATATGAATTTAAAATAATCGAAAACGCAGCATAATGATTGATTTCTGGAATACACACAAACAAGTTATAATCTATGCAATTGTTGTCATTGGAACTGTCTTATTATTAAGATTTTTAACTAAACTACTTAATAATTGGTTAGAAAAGCGTGCAAGAAAAAGATACCCTAATGAAGAGCCTACAACCATTAATTTAACGCATAAAATATTAAATGCGCTATGGATAGTCTTAGGCATAATGGCCTTGGCTTTCATCTTCATTGATAAAGACCAATTTAAACTTGCCAGAGAGAACTTCTATCTCGTGTTATATCTAGGAGTTGTAGCTGTAGTTACTTTGGTTGCTGTATCGTTGGTTCAAACTTGGTTTAAGAGAAGTATTAAGGAAAAAATTGATGAAAACGAAGACATAACAAGTTATAAGTTTTTAAGATACATTGCCATATTTGGTGTTTACTTTATAGGTGCACTCTTAATTCTAGTCGCTTTTGAATCCATGCGAACCTTTGCTGCCACTGCTTTAGGTGGCGCAGGTGTTCTTGCTGTAGTGGCCGGTGTTGCATCCCAAGAAGCCCTATCCAATCTCGTAGGCGGACTTTTCATTATCGCTTTCAAGCCTTTCAAATTAGGCGATATCATCAAACTTGATGAGACAATGGTAGGCACAGTATCTGACATTACGCTTAGGCATACGGTGATAAGAAACTACGAAAATAAAATGATTGTCATACCAAATGCTATTATAAATAAAGAAAAACTAATCAATTATGATTTAGGAGAACGCATGTGTTGCCAATGGATTGAAATAGGTATTTCATATGATAGTGACATAGATTTAGCAAAACACATCATGCGTGAGGAATGTGAAGACCATCCAAACCTAATTGACAACAGAAGCGAGTTAGATAAGTACAACGATGTAAAGAAAGTAGTGATTCGCGTTATTGGCCTAAATGATTCGGAAGTAACCTTGAGAGCTTGGGCTTGGGCCAGTAATTTTTCCGATGCATTTGTTATGAAATGCGATTTGTACGAGAGCATCAAAAAACGTTTTGATAAAGAAGGAATTGAAATCCCTTTTCCACACAGGACTTTGGTTTTTAAAGAAAACCAACTAAAAGTTTTCAAGGAAAATGCAATACTTCATGAAACCATTGGAGAAACAAACAAACAATAATAAATTATTAAAAAATGGTAATCATTTACATTCTAATTTCAGTTTTAGCATTAGTTATTGGAGTCCTATCCATTGCTCTCATTCTGTTAATGACATCTAAAATGAAATATCATACAGAAACAACCAAGATAAATTAAAATCAAAAAACACGATAAAGTAAAATAATAACCAAAAAATAAAAGATGATAAAAATTGAACAACTCCAAGAAAAAGAAATTTACCTATTTAAAATTACGGATGATATCGATCAAGCAGGTGCTGAAAAATTTATAAATTTTTTAGCATCCAAAGCTGATAATAATGAAAAACTAAAATTGATTGGAGAAGTTAGAAGCATGCCAGGTTTTGAAAGTTTTAAAGCCTTTACTGAAACGATGAAATTAAAAGTAAAAGCAATGGGTGTTATTGAAAAATACGCCATACTATCTAATAAACATTGGCTAGAAAATATAATACCAATAGCTAACTTTCTTACGCCAACACTTCCTATTAAGTATTTTGAATTGAACGAAAGAGACGCTGCTATAGCGTGGCTTAAACAAACTGAAAAAAAAGATTAAAAATGAATAAACTACTTTTATTAGGAATAATTATATTGATTCCTCTCATAAACAATGCGCAAGAAACAAGTGACTCTTTAAAGCAGAAATCAGTATTAGGCATAAAGGAAAAATTTCCTAGAGCCCGAGTTTTAAATTTTGAATATGGTCAGAGCCTAAATAGAGATTTTGACTCCGAATTGTTTGGACAAGCTTTTCAAGAAGGAAAAATTAAAGCACAACGCTCATTCAATGCATCAGCAAACATCCCAATATATAGAACCAGAAAATGGAGCTTAACTGGCTCTCTAAACTATAAGTTTAATGAATTTGAATTTGATAATGTAGAATCAACAGGCATAACCGTATTTGAGCAAAATGGAATAGTTAACTTTCATGATTTTTCCACAGCAATAAGTTCTACATATTTTTCCATGTTATTTAAAAAGCCTGTTATTTATAACGCCTCTTTAATAGTGGATGGTAATGATAATGGTTTTGAACGTTTAAAAGGTTTATTAGGTATGTCGTTCATATTAAAAAGAACCGAACGAACAACAATCACTTTGGGAGCAATTGTTTTTGTAGACCCAACTTCACAGTTACCTTTCTTCCCAACCTTTTCTTTTAATCACAGATTTAAGAACTCAAAATGGGAAGTCGATTTTATCCTTCCGCAACGTCTATTATTAAGACGCTTTGTTGGCGAAAATGGACGCTTTTCTATTGGTAGTTCTTTTGGCGCGACTGGATTTTATGTGAATGTAGACAATCCAGATTTTGCGAATGTTTTTGAATACAGCCAACTTGAAATAAAATCAGGCATCATATACGAGCATCGCTTTACGGATTATCTTATTGGAACCTTCCAAGGTGGACTTCAAAATTTTATTAGTAATCGCTTAACAGAAAAAGGAGAGCCAACAGAAGATTTCATCTATAAGAATAAGCAAGATGCCACTGGCTATTTTCAAATCGGAATTTCAATTGACCCTTTTGCAAAGAGAAAGAAGTAAAGATCAAACTTTTTACTATGCAAAAAGTCAATTTATCACTTAATATATGATTTCAAAATTATAGAGTAAAAAAGCTTTGGTGATAATAATAATAATAATAATACAGAAGCATTTTGGTATTGCTGTATTTCACTAAAATACTGCTTTGAATATAAAAAAACCACACTTATAATTTCAAGAAAACTTGATTTAAAGTGTGGTTTTATAGTAGTGACCTCGAGAGGGTTCGAACCTCCAACCATCAGAGCCGAAATCTGATATTCTATCCAGTTGAACTACGAGGCCATAAATTCCTGCGAAAGCAGGAATTTATATTTAAAATATTTAAGACAACTTAGCCTTTACAATATTTGAGATTGTTTTTCCATCTGCTTGGCCTGCTAATTCTTGACTAACAATGCCCATTACTTTACCCATATCTTTCATGCCTTCTGCTCCAATACTGTCAATAGTTGCAACAACAACTGCTTCAATTTCTTCATCAGACAATGCTTCTGGTAAGAACTGACTGATAACTTCCGCTTCATCAATTTCTGGAAGTGCTAAATCCTTTCGATCTTGTTCTAAATAAATAGCGGCGCTATCCTTACGTTGTTTAACAAGTTTTTGAAGTATTTTCAACTCTTGCTCTTCAGTTAATTCTGTTTGAGCTCCCGTTTCTGTTTGCGCTAAAAGAATAGCAGATTTAACAGCACGTAAAGCCGTTAATGCCGTTTGGTCTTTTGCTTTCATGGCCGTTTTCAAAGCCGTCATTATATCTTGTTGTAAGCTCATAATAGGAAATTAATTGTACCGCGAAGATAACAAGAAAAATAGATTTTGACCTTGATGGGAATGATAAAAATTTCAAAAAGAAAACCCGAAAGAACAAAGCTTGTTATTTCGGGTCTTCATGAAGTTCAAACACTAAACTTAACACTATTTTTAATCGACGTTATCATGTAAAAACGAATTGTTATTTCGTAGTTGCATGTCGTCATTATCATCTAAACTGATACTGGTATTAGAAATATTAGAATCTGATGAATGTCTTGATTCGTCTAAATTTACACCTTGACGCTTATAAGCTGGTACACGCTCAATATCATCAATTTTTGCACTATTAAACTTATAATTGAAGTTTTTCATTTTAAGCCTACGTTCTGCGGCACGCTCTTTTAGCATTTCAGAAATAGGCGTATGAATTGGATCAATTTCTTCACCCGTTACTGTTACTTCCGTCTGCTCAGCTTGTAGAGTTTTCTTCTCAAAAACAACTTCTGAATCTTCAATATCAAGTTCCTTTTTTTGCTTGGTTTCAACTTGGGTCTTGGTATTCATGCTGGATTCTGCTTCAATATAATCATCTAAAGCATAACGAACTTCACCATCTTTATTCGATTCCGTTACTGGAATTATTTCAACATGATCTGTAACGTCTATTTTTTTAATGTTCTCTTCCAGTTCATGCACTACCATATCATCTGCTTTATTTTCAATAGCCGAATTACTAAATGGCATATCAAACGTTAAAGTGATTTGTTGCTCTTCTTCAGGCTCTTCAAAAACGGTTTCTGAAGTAACATCTGCAGCAGAAGGCGCATTGGTTATTACAAATTCATCTGAACTCACATCAGACAACACATCCTCATGAGTTACATTCATATTTCGGATAGCATCGGTTGTTTTAATCAATCCCGTTCCTTCATCTTTTTTAGGTTCTGGCGACTTTAGAACTTCTAAATCCTCCAAATCCAAGGTGTGCTTAACCACTTTAGGCTCTACTTTTTTTTCAAAATCGATGCTCGGCATAATAATAGCCGGCTCGCGTTCTTTACGTGTTAAATCTTGCTCCATAGACTGCTCGTCTTCTAAAGCATGAATGACTTTTTTAATTTCCGTATTAGAAATTTCATCTTGTTGTTCAATGTCGAAACCCGTTGCAATAATGGTTACTGCAATAGATTCGCCCAAACTTTCATCCTCACCAACACCCATGATAATATTGGCACCATGTCCAGCCTCATCTTGAATATGATCATTAATTTCACCTATTTCATCAATTGTAATTTCTTGTATTCCAGATACTATTAGCAGCAATACATTTTTAGCACCTGTAATTTTATTGTCGTTTAATAATGGTGAATCCAAAGCTTTCCTAATAGCTTCTTTAGCACGATCTTGACCAGAAGATTTTGATGACCCCATAATAGCAGTTCCACTATTACTTAAGACTGTTTTAGCATCACGTAAATCAATATTTTGTGTGTAGTGATGCGTAATAACTTCTGCAATACCACGTGCAGCGGTTGATAAGACTTCATCAGCTTTTGAAAAACCAGCTTTAAAGCCTAAATTCCCATAAACCTCACGCAGTTTATTATTGTTAATAACCACTAGCGAGTCAACGACACTTCGTAATTTTTCAATACCAATTTGGGCTTGTTCATTTCTCATTTTACCCTCAAAATGGAAAGGCATGGTAACAATTCCAACGGTTAAAATATCTAACTCTTTAGCCATTTTAGCTATAATTGGCGCGGCTCCTGTTCCAGTTCCACCACCCATTCCAGCGGTAATAAAAATCATTTTTGTATTGGTATCCAACATACGTTGCAAGTCCTCAAAACTCTCAACGGCAGATTGCTCGCCTACATCAGGATTTGCACCTGCTCCTAAACCTTCGGTTAAGTTTAACCCTAACTGAATTTTGTTTGGAACACCACTGTTTTGAAGGGCTTGCGCATCCGTATTACAAATCACAAAATCAACACCTTTAATCCCTTGTTGAAACATGTGATTAATGGCATTACTTCCGCCTCCTCCGACGCCTATTACTTTGATAACATTTGATTGATTTTTAGGTAAATCAAAAGAAATGTTTGTTTCGAATTCTTTGTTGCTGCTCATGAATTTCGTTTTATATGTACTTAATTATTGTCTTATTTATTATTCTTTTCTTGTGGTTGCCTTACTCGGCATTGTCTAAAAAATCCTTTATACGTTCTGAAAATTTGTCCAGAAAAGACTTTTTTGGCGGTTTGGGCTGTTCCTCTATAGCTTCCTCTTCTTCCGCTTCTGGTTCATTTATAGATTCCTCATAAGCGACTTCCATTTTTTTACGTTCTTGTCTTTTTAAGCCGTCCATGACTAATCCAACAGCTGTTGCATAAAGCGGACTAGTAACTTCATCATCACTATTACCAGCTAAATGCTCGTTTGGAAAACCAATTCGGGTATCCATACCAGTTATGTATTCTACCAACTGCTTTAAGTGTTTTAGTTGTGCGCCACCACCTGTTAAAACAATACCTGCAATTAGTTTTTTCTTTTGTTCTTCGTGACCGTAATTTTTAATCTCTACATAAACTTGCTCTACAATTTCCACAACACGTGCATGGATAATTTTAGATAAGTTTTTTAAAGTGATTTCTTTCGGTTCACGACCTCTTAATCCAGGAATAGAAACAATTTCATTTTCCTTATTTTCACCTGGCCACGCAGAACCAAATTTTATTTTAAGCAATTCGGCTTGTTTCTCAATAATAGAACAACCCTCCTTAATATCTTCTGTAATAACGTTACCTCCAAATGGAATAACAGCTGTATGACGAATAATACCATCTCTAAAAATGGCTAAATCCGTTGTACCACCACCTATATCAATTAAAGCGACACCGGCTTCTTTTTCTTCCTGACTTAACACAGCATTTGCTGATGCTAAAGGCTCAAGAGTAATGCCATCCAGATTTAATCCTGCACTTTTAATACAACGACCGACGTTTCGGATAGATGATACTTGACCAACTACTACATGGAAATTAGCTTCCAGCCTGCCACCATACATACCAACTGGCTCTTTAATTTCCGCCTGACCATCAACTTTATATTCTTGTGGCAAGACATGAATTATTTCTTCACCAGGAAGCATGACCAACTTATGTACTTGGTTAATCAGTTTTTCAATATCCTCATCGTTAATTACCAATTCAGAATTAGCACGCGTAATATAATCGCTGTGTTGTAAACTACGAATATGCTGACCTGCAATACCAACCGTTACATTTTCAATTTTAACATCGCAAGCCGCTTCAGCTTCTTGAACTGCTAATTGAATAGATTGAATAGTTTGTGTGATATTATTTACCACACCACGATGCACACCCAAACTTTTAGATTTTCCAATACCTAAAATCTCTACTTTTCCATATTCATTTTTACGACCAATCATAGCCACAATTTTTGTGGTTCCGATATCTAATCCTATTGCAATAGTTCCTTCCATGATTTAAGATTTAGTGCACACTACTTGGCTATCAAACTGCAGATTCACCTTACTGTAATTATTCAATATCTTTTCTTTAAATGCCTTTTTATAAAAGGCTTTTAAATTATTTATTTTCTTATCTAATTTTTCTAAACCGCCAACATATACTTCAAAAGAGCATTGTCTTAACCGCAGTGATATACTTTTGTCTTTATGCTGATGAATGCTCGTGACATGTTTACTTAAAAACGCATCATCTTTAACTTTCATTGCCATTTCATACACGTTTTGAAGGTCATTTTTTGACACATCTCCCGTAACAAGTGGTACTCTAGCTGTATAATTTGTTGATAACGGCATGTAATTACCAACATCATCAATATAAAAAGACACCGAATGTTCAACTCGGGCTATCGGTTTTTTTTGTTCTACATCAGCAACTAAACGTCCGTTAATATCAACGAATACTTGGGCTGACTTAATCATTGGATTAGAATTCAGGGCAGATTCCAATAAATTCAAATCTATGGTTTCTTTAGGCACATTTTTAGCACCTCCTTGATTTACTATTAACAATTTACTAACAGTTTCATGTGTAATAAACAAGTTATCCTCTCCATTGAAATTAATTTCAGGACTACTCACCAAACGTTTGTCATTTTTCTTGGTAGAAAATGCAAACAAACCAACTACTAGCAATAGTAGAAAGAACATTTTTATGTAGTTCCAATTAATTTTCATGGCTCAAAGCTTGTTTTATATGTTTCACTTGTTCGCCAATATCGCCAGCACCAATTGTTAAAATAACATCGGCTTGACTTGCTTTTACCTTGTTAATTATATCAGATTTTGAAATGAGTAGTTTATTCTCATTCGTCATTTTTTCTAATAACCACGATGACGTAACACCTTCAATTGGTACTTCACGTGCTGGATAAATATCCAACAACATCACCTCATCAAATTGTGATAGACTTTCTGCAAAATCATCAGCAAAATCACGTGTTCTACTAAATAAATGGGGTTGAAAAATAGCCAAAACCTGTTTTCCAGGATACATTTCCCGAACCGCCTGATGTACGGCATTTATTTCTTGCGGATGATGCGCATAGTCATCGATATACACCAAATCATCCTGTTTTATGTGATATGAGAATCTGCGTTTTACACCTTTGTAAGACGCTAAAGCCTGGACGATCTGTTGGTGAGGGCAACCGTATTCTACAGCCATCGCCAAGGCTATTAGTGCATTAGACAAATTGTGTCTGCCAGGCAGGTTAAATTCTAAATTTTCAAGTATCTTTTTTGGTGTTTTTACATCGAAAATATAAGCACCATTTTCAATTTTTATATTTTGAACGGAATAATCCGAATCATCTTCAATACCATAAGTAAGTCCTGAAATTGGCAAGCCATTTTTCACAAATAACGTTCCACCTTCCTTTAATTTATGAGCAAAATCGTGAAAGGATTTTTCCAATTCTGAAGCATCACCATAAATATCCAAATGATCCGCATCCATGGATGTGATACACGCTATATTTGGTGAGAGCGTTAAAAACGATCTATCAAATTCATCAGCTTCCACTACGGTAACTTCTGTTCCGTTTAAGATTAGATTCGAATTATAATTTTCACTAATTCCACCTAAAAAAGCTGTTACAGGAACATCACATACTTTCATGATGTGACCTAAAATACTAGTGGTTGTTGTTTTTCCGTGTGTTCCAGCGACCGCCAAACAAAAGGTGTTTTCTGTAATTAAACCCAATATTTGAGAACGTTTCAAAACCCGATATCCACTATTATTAAAATAAACCAGTTCCTTATGACTTTTTGGAACTGCAGGTGTGTAAACAACTAATGTATTGGTGCTATTCAGTAAATAATCTTCTAAATTAGCAACTGTATCTTCAAAATGAATAGGAATACCCAAATCAACTAACGCTTCAGTAATTTCTGAAGATGTTTTATCATAACCAGAAACACGCTTCCCATTCGCATGAAAATATCTGGCGAGCGCACTCATTCCGATACCTCCAATACCAATAAAATAAACGTTTTTTATAGAATCTAGATTCATTAATTAGATTTGTTTAATAATTTCTCTACTTCATCTGCAATTTGCTTAGTGGCATCTACCATAGCCAACTTTTTAATATTAGCACCCAAAAGTGCTTGCTTTTCTGGCGCAATAATGAGTTGGGTAAATTTATTTTGAAAGTCTACTTCCAAATCATTTTCTGTTATAAGAATAGCTGCATCTTCATCTACAATAGATTGCGCATTTTTTGCCTGGTGATCTTCGGCTACATTTGGTGATGGTATAAAAATAACGGGCTTCCCTACAATACATAATTCCGAAACAGAAATAGCTCCTGCCCGTGAAATAATAATATCTGCTGCAGCATAAGCACAAGCCATATCGTTTATAAACGCATGAACCTGAATATTTTTGGTATTACCGTAAATTTTATATTTCTCATAATACAATTTACCACACTGCCAAATGACTTGAATATTGTGTGTTAACAAGAAGTCAAGTTCCTTTTCAATCAATTCATTAATCCGTCTAGCTCCTAAACTTCCACCCAAAACTAAAATGGTTTTCCTTTCTTTTTCTAACGAAAACATCTCGAAGGCATCATCACGCTTTTCAGCAATATGCAACAAGTCTGCTCGCACCGGATTTCCCGTTTTTATGATTTTATCTTTAGGAAAAAACCGCTCTAACCCATCATAAGCCACACAAATTTTATCAGCTTTTTTAGCCAATAACTTATTGGTTATTCCTGGGTATGAATTTTGTTCTTGAATTAAACTAGGAATGCCTTTTGATGTGGCAATCTGCAATAAAGGACCACTAGCAAAACCACCAGTTCCGATTACCACGTCTGGCTTGAAATCGGTAATTATTTGGCGTGATTTCCATAAACTACTCATCAGTTTGAAAGGAAAGCTTAAATTCTTTAAAGTAAATTCTCGTTGGATTCCAGAAATCCACAAGCCTATAATTTTATAGCCAGCTTGTGGCACCTTATCCATTTCCATACGGTCTTTTGCACCTACAAATAAAAATTCAGCATTTGGAAAACGCGACTTCAATTCGTTAGCAATAGCGACAGCTGGATAAATATGTCCACCTGTACCACCTCCTGAAAGAATTATTTTATATGTCTTATTCGTATTTGTCACAACTATGTGTAATTTCTTCTTATTAAAGTGTTTCCGTTAAAATATCCAAAGGACTCTCTTCGCGTTGTTCACTATTCACTATTTCTTCTCGTTTTGCACTGACGCTTAATATAATTCCAAGTGCCAAGCAGGTCATCCAAATAGATGTTCCACCACTACTTATTAACGGCAACGTTTGTCCGGTAACTGGAAATAATTGCACAGCAACAGCCATGTTTATTAAAGCCTGAAAAACAATAGGCAAACCAACACCTAAAGCCACTAATTTTCCAAATATGGTTTCCGATTTTTGAGAAACGATAACGATCCTGAATAATAAAGCCAAATACAAAAACAACACGGAGAAACCACCGATTAATCCGTACTCCTCAACAATGATGGCGAAAATAAAATCGGATGACGACTGCGGTAAAAAGTTTTTCTGATAACTCTTTCCGGGCCCAACACCCTTTACGCCTCCTGTTGCAATGGCTATCTTCGCTTTTTCTATTTGATAATCTTCTTCTGTTATGGCATCATCTGAAAAACTTTCCACACGACTCATCCATGTATCCACACGGTTTGGCATAGCATCTGGAAAGGCTTTTGCCGTTAACACAAAAAGCGTTAATGCTACGATACCTAAACCAATAATAACACCCAAATACCGAACAGGATAGCCACCCAAAAACACGAGGATTACAACCATACAAAACATAATAGCAGCCGTTGAAAAGTTGGCCGGCAAAATTAGTGCTAGCACAAAAAACACAGGCGTCCATAGTGGCAAAATAGATTCCTTAAAGGTGATTACTCTGTCTTTAATTTTAGCCATATAGTGCGCCACATAAACCATGAGCACCACAAAGGCAAAGGTGGATGTCTGAAACGACATACCCACCACAGGTATTTGAATCCAACGACTCGTGTTGGTTCCCGAACTTGATGACCCTTGCATAAGCGTTAATACCAGCAACATTAAAACCACCGGCAACAGCAATATGGAAATAGCTCGAAAATACTTGTAGGGCATTTTATGAACTATAAAAACAATTAAAAACCCTAACACCAAATGCATAATGTGACCAAAAAATATGGAGAACGTCCCTTTTCCAGCACCATTGTACGCTAAATTACTAGCCGCACTATAAACTGGTAAAAAGGAAAATATAGCCAACAGCGCAACTATTGCCCAAAGATATTTATCGCCTTTTATGTTTTTAATTATTGGATGCACTTGTTTTCTTTGTTATCTCTGTTATCTCTGTTATCTTTTAATCACTTTTCAATATGCTAAGTGATATTTCTATTTTTATAAGTTTCTTACTGAATCTTTAAATTGACGACCTCGATCTTCATAATTCTCGAATAAATCGAAACTTGCACAAGCTGGAGATAGCAACACATTATCACCTGATTCTGCAATTTTATAAGCAATTTTAACTGCTTCACTCATGTATTGGGTTTCTACAATAATATCAACCATAGATTCAAAATTTTCAAACAATTTCTTATTATCAACACCCAAACAAATAATAGCTTTCACTTTTTCATTGATAAATGGAAACAACTCTTGATAATCATTTCCTTTATCTTGTCCGCCAACAATCCAAACGGTTGGTGCGTTCATGCTTTCTAAAGCATAATAAGTAGCATTAACGTTGGTGGCTTTGGAATCGTTGATGTAATTCACTTTATTAATTTTCAAAACCTGCTCTAAGCGATGCTCGACACCATGAAAATTCTCTAAACTTTCACGAATAGTTTGTTTTCTTATTTTTAGTAAGTGCGCAACGGTAGACGCTGCCATAGCGTTCTTAATATTGTGTTTTCCTTGTAATGCTATATCCTTTGTTGGCATAATTATTTGATTGTTATCTATTGTTATTTTTAGTGTCTCTTTTTCTAAATACGCGCCATTTTCTATAATTTTCGTTAATGAAAACGGCAATAATGTTGATTGAACTGGGTGTTTTTCTAGCCAATTAGTGATGACCTCATCATCGGCATCATAAATCAAATAATCATCAGATGTTTGATTCATAGCAATTCTAAATTTTGAGGCGATATAATTATCAAATTCATAATCATACCGATCCAAATGATCTGGTGTTATGTTTAGCAAAACAGCAATGTGTGGTTTAAAATGAACACAGTTATCTAATTGAAAACTGCTAATTTCTAGCACATAGTTTGGGAAATTATTTTCCAAAACCTGCTTTGCAAAACTGTCGCCAATATTTCCGGCTAAACCAACTTCCAATTCTTGTTTTAACACGTGATATGTTAATGAAGCGGTTGTAGTTTTTCCATTACTTCCAGTTATTCCAACCAGGGTTGCTTGTGTGTATTGCGATGCAAATTCAATTTCAGAAATCACTGAAATATCTTTCGCTTTAAGTTGCTTTACAATTAAAACCGTATCTGGAATCCCAGGGCTTTTTACGACTAAATCAGCATTTAAAACTTGTAATTCTGTATGCTGTTCAGACTCCCATTCAATCTCATTATGTTTAAGAACGTTTATATATTTCTCTTTAATTTTTCCTTTATCTGAAACAAAAACTTCAAAGCCTTTTGCTTTTCCTAAAAGTGCTGCTCCTACACCACTTTCTCCTCCTCCTAATACGACTAATCGTTTCATTCTAAATCAGGGCTTTTATTTGCTATCTAATTTTCAGGGTTACAATGGAAATAATAGCCAGTAAAATGCCAATAATCCAAAAACGAGTAACTATCTTGCTTTCATGATAACCTGATTTTTGATAGTGATGGTGTAAAGGCGCCATTTTAAAAACTCGCCTACCCTCACCATATTTTTTCTTGGTATATTTAAACCAACTAATCTGCATGACAACTGATAAATTTTCAGCCAAGAAAATTCCACATAACACAGGAATTAACCATTCTTTTCTAACAGCAATGGCTATAACCGCTATAATTCCACCTATTGTTAAACTGCCTGTGTCTCCCATAAACACTTGAGCTGGATAAGCATTGTACCAAAGAAACCCAATTAGCGCACCAACAAAAGCGGCTATATAAATGGTAATTTCCTCAACACGCGGTATGTACATAATGTTCAAATAATCCGAGAACACTATGTTACCAGAAACCCAAGCAAAAATGCCGAGTGTTAATACTATAATTGCCGAAGTTCCGGCTGCCAAACCATCAATACCATCGGTAAGGTTAGCACCATTAGAAACAGCCGTTATAATAAAAATGGTTACTAGAATAAAAATAATCCAAGCATACTTTGCTAAATCCGGGCTAATCCATGTGATTAAATCGGCATAATCGAATTCATTTTCTTTGACGAATGGAATGGTTGTTTTTGTTGATTTCTCTTCTAATTGAAACAGTTTTGACGATTCTACTTTTGGATTAGCAGCCAATATTTCCTGCTGTTGTTCTTGCGGTAATTTCTCTTTTAAGGTTACATCTGGATGGAAATATAATGTGGCTCCCACAATAATCCCCAAACCAATTTGGCCCAGCACTTTAAATCGACCTTTTAATCCTTCTTTGTCATTTTTAAATTTCTTGATATAATCATCAATAAATCCAATAGTTCCCATCCAAAGTGTGGTAATAACTAATAGAATGATATAGATGTTTTCTAATTTCGCAAATAATAAAACAGGAATTAATGTTGCTAGTATGATAATAATTCCACCCATAGTTGGCGTTCCAGCCTTTTCTACTTGCCCATCTAAACCTAAATCGCGAATGGTTTCACCTACTTGCTGTTTTTGAAGAAAGCGAATAATTCGTCTCCCAAAAATTGTGGATATCAACAAGGATAATATAATAGTCACAGCCGCTCTAAAGGTTAAGAAACCGAATAAAGCAGATCCCGGAAAATCATAATATTTGTCTAAATATTCAAATAGGTAATACAGCATATTATTTTTCTAATTGATTTAATAGTTCTTGAACAATTTTGAAGTCATCGAAATCAAAACGTTCGCCATTTATTTCTTGATAATTTTCATGACCCTTCCCTGCGATTAAAATAATATCATTAGGTTTTGCCATTTGACAAGCCGTTTTAATGGCTTGTTTTCTATTGGTAATTGAAACGGTTTTTTTGAAATTTTGAGGCTCAACACCTGCTTCTACTTCATTTAAAATCGTTTCTGGATTTTCTGTTCGTGGATTATCGCTGGTAAAAACAACTTGTGTACTCAAAGCCGAAGCAATATGACCCATTTTTGGTCGCTTGGTTTTATCACGATCACCTCCACAACCAACAACTGTTATAAGTTCTTCGTTTTTAGTCCGGATGCTATTAATGGTTTCCAATACATTTTTTAAGGCATCAGGCGTATGCGCATAATCTACAATAGCGGTAATTTTTGATTCGGAAATCAGATATTGAAAACGTCCTGAAACACTTTTTAAATCGCTTACCAATCTTAAAATTTCGACTTTCTCTAAACCTAATAATTCAGCAGCTGCGTAAATAGCCAACACGTTATAAGCATTGAAACTTCCTATTAATCGCGTCCAAACTTCGCTATCATTAATTTTTAGTAATAATCCTGTAAACTGATTTTCTAAAATTTGCGCTTTATAATCCGCGTAACTTTTTAATGCGTAAGTATATTTTTTTGCTGCGGAATTCTGCAACATGACCAAACCATTTTTATCATCCACATTGACTAATGCGAAAGCATTTTTAGACAAACCATCAAAAAAGGCTTTTTTCACATCGCGATACTCTGCAAAACTGCTGTGATAATCTAAATGATCGTGGCTTAAATTGCTGAAAATTCCACCTTCAAATTGTAACCCTTCCGTACGTTTTTGATGAATACCATGTGAGCTGACTTCCATAAAGCAAAACTCGACTCCAGCATCATTCATCTGTTTTAAATAACTATTGATAGTAATGGAATCTGGTGTTGTATGTGTGGCTTTAAATTCCGTATCATCCACCATAATTTTAACGGTAGATAATAAACCAACTTTATAACCCGCATTTTTAAATAACTGATATAATAAAGTGGCAATAGTCGTTTTTCCATTAGTTCCTGTAACACCAACTAATTTTAAGTTAGCCGAAGGAACACCATAAAAATTAGAAGCCATAATAGCCAAAGCACTCGAAGCATTACTTACTTCAACATAGACTACGTTGTCAATTAATGTATCTGGAAGGTGTTCACAAACTACCGCAACACACCCTTGATTAATGGCCGTTTGAATATAATCATGACCATCTGAAACCGTTCCTTTTATGGCGATGAATACATCATTTTTAGTCACCTTTCTAGAATCGAAAACCAAATTATTTATGGACACAGTCGTACTTCCTGCAACAGCAAGTAAGGGTACTTTATAGAGTATGTCTTTTAAAATCATCATGATGCTTGAATAGTTACTATTTGATTTTTCTTTATTTTTTCGCCTTTTGTAATGGATTGAATTTTCACTTGGCCAACACCTTCAGACTTCACGTTTAACCCCATATTTTCTAATAAGGCAATTGCATCCATTGTTGGTAATCCAACCACGTTAGGCATAATAGTTCTATAGGTTTGTGCGGTTTCAAAATAGGCGTCGTATTCAGCATTTACCGCAATGTCATTCACTTCCAAAGTTTCAACCACATCAATAATCGGTGTATCGGTAAATATTTTTTGTGCTATTCGTTTAAAAACAGGTCCTGAAACATCAGCTCCATAAAACCCTTTTTTTACGCTGGGCTTATGAATAACTACTATGCAAGAGTATTTAGGATTTTCAGCAGGAAAATAGCCTGCAAAAGATGACACATACCGTTTGTTTTCATCCCAGTCTTTTTTCCAGTACTCGGTTTTGGCTGTTCCTGTTTTTCCTGCCATTGAAAAATAAGGTGAATACAGAGATCTTCCTGTACCACGAACCACCACATTCTTCAAAATTTCTTGCATTTCCCGAATGGTTTTATCGGATGCTATTTTCTTATTTATGATATACTTATCAAACGTTTCTATATTTTTATCAAGCTCTTTTACTGATTTGATAAATCGTGGTTTCACCATAACACCATTATTAGCAATAGCATTATAAAATGTAAGGGTTTGCAAAGGCGTCATCTCCATATTATAACCGTACGCCATGGAAGGCAAGGCGTTCTTACTCCAAATCTCATCACCTGGACTTGGAATTACAGGTTTTCCTTCACCTAAAATTGGCAACCCTAAAGGCTTGTGTAATGACCAACTTTTTATACGATTGATAAATTTTTCAGGATTTTCTGAATAGTGTTCATCTATTATAGTTGCAATTCCAATATTAGAAGACACTTCTAATGCGCGAGCCGCTGAAATTTTACCATAACCGCCATGTTTGGAATCCGTAATAGTACGACCATAAAACACTTTACGACCTTTTTTTGTGTCCACAATTGTTGATGTATCTATCACCTTATCTTCCAAAGCAGCCATTAAAGCCATGACTTTAAACGTAGAGCCTGGTTCATGAGACTCTCCAACCGCGTAATTTAATTTTTCGTAATAACCACCACTTTTCGTTTTCCCTAAATTTGAAATAGCACGAATTTCACCAGTTGCCACTTCCATAACAACCACACAACCGTGTTCTGCCTCATAAATTTCCAACTGTTGCAATAAGGCGTGATGCGCTATATCTTGGATATTCACACTTAATGTTGTGTAAACATCATAGCCATCTCTAGGCTCAATCTGGTTGTAGTCTGCAATGGGTTTCCACTGCCCTTTTCCTATTTTTTGCTTTAATCGTCTTCCGTCTGTACCTCGTAAATATTTAATTCCAAAAGCGCCATCAATTCCCGCTCGTGTTGCATTACCTTTTTCATCATAGCGCTCGTAACCAATAGACCTTTGTGCAATTCCACCCAAGGGATGTTCTCGTTTGGTAGTTTGTTCTACAATTAATCCACCTTTAAAAGCCCCCAAATTCAGTAAAGGAAAATTACGCATGCGCACATAGTCTGAATATCCAATATCGCGAGCCAACAAATAATACCTGTTTTTATTGGCACGTGCCTTTCTAATTTCTTTTTGATAATACGCGGAAGGTTTTCCCGAATATTTAGATAATGAATCGCATAATGGCTTTAACAAAGATTCAAATCGCGCTGATGAAGGCGTGATAGCATCAATACGAATATCATATTTTGGAATGGATGTAGCCAATAAATTGCCATTGGCAGAATACACGTTACCTCGATTAGCAGGAATTACGACATCTTTAATGGTACGCTCTTCTGCCATGCTGCGATACTTTTCGCCATGCAGCATTTGGATACTTAAAAGTTTAAACACGACTGCTAGAGCGAAGATGAACATACATCCTGCTACAAAATATAATCGGTTTGATATGTTCTTCTCGTTTGTTGCCAAGCTGAACTACTTTTGAGATTTAACTTTAATTTTTGTTGGTGGTATTTCTGAAATTGCCAACCCTTTTTTTTCCATTTTCAATTCTACAACGGTTTCTTTTTTCAGTTCCATCAGGCGTGTCCTGCCATCTACAAAAGCCGACCGTAATTCTTTTGCTTCATTATTTAATTGTGCAATTTGATGCACTTTTTTATCTGCACTATGGGAACTGGCTATCATAACAATGGCTAAAACGGAAACGAACAAAATCATTCGCCAGCTTTTAGGCGCATCTTCATTTATCAGAAACGTCCCTTTTAGTATGTTGTTAATCCCTTTCTTCATTTGATTCCTTAGTTAATAGGAATTATAGTTTTTTAGCAATTCGAAGTTTGGCACTTCTTGCTCGATTATTTGCTTTTATTTCTTCTCGCGAAGGCACAATTAAATTACCAACCTTTTTCATAGGCACTTCAAAATTGCCATACATATCGCGCTCTGGTTCGCCTTCAAAAAGTCCATTCCTAATAAAACGTTTAACCAACCTGTCTTCTAAAGAATGATAAGAAATGACGCTTAATCGGCCACCTTCTACCAAAGTTTCTGGTGCTTGTAACAAAAAGGATTTCAACACTTCAATCTCCTGATTCACTTCAATACGAATGGCTTGATAAATTTGAGCCAATACTTTGTTCTCCTTTTTATGTTGTAAAAATGGCTTTAAAGCTAACTTTAATTGATCACTGGTTTTGATAGGCTCTGTTTTTCGCTGTTCAACAATAGCGCCTGCCATAGCATTTGCTTGTCGTAACTCGCCATATTGCCAAAGCACTTGACTTATTTGTTCTTCATCATAATCATTCACCACATTATAAGCCGACAGTGCACTTTTCTGATTCATCCGCATATCTAAATCTGCTTCGAAACGTGTAGAAAAACCACGTTCAGCTACATCAAATTGATGAGATGACACGCCGAAATCGGCTAAAATCCCATCCACTTCTTTCGCGCCATAGAATCGTAAAAAACGCTTCATAAACTGAAAATTCTCATGAATTAGCGTAAACCGTTCGTCATCAATCGTATTTTCAAGCGCATCTGGATCTTGATCAAAAGCAAAAAGCTTCCCGTTCTTACCCAAACGTTTCAGTATTTCTTTACTATGTCCACCACCTCCAAAGGTGACATCCACATAGACACCATCTTCTTTGATATTTAAACCATCAACGGTTTCTTTTAGTAAAACTGGATTATGATATTCCATGGTCGTCATCGTCTTGTCCCATTACTTCTTCAGCCAAATCTGCAAAATCGCCTGTGGCATCATCAATAGCTTGCTCGTATTTATCTTTATCCCAAATTTCAATTATGTTGATTGCACTTGACATGACTATTTCTTTTGAAATATCTGCGAATGCAACCAAATCTTTAGGAATAAGCAAACGTCCTGTAGCATCCACTTCAATAATTTTAACGCCTGCCGTAAAGCGACGTATAAAATCATTGTTCTTTTTCTTAAACCGATTTAGCTTATTTACTTTTTGCATCAACGCTTCCCATTCAGCCATTGGATACAATTCCAAACATGATTGAAAAACAGCTCGTTTTAAAACAAATCCGTTTTGCAAAGCAGGCGCTAACTGTTTTTTCAGCGCAGCAGGCAACATCAGTCGTCCTTTTGCGTCTACTTTACATTCGTATGTTCCTATTAATGAGCTCAAAGCGGTTTGTATCGATTCTCGGGTTTAAGATTCAAATATATTGAAAATTTTACCACCTTTTACCACTTTCTACCACTTTGTTGATAATTTTTCGATTATCTGTGAAGAAAAGTCGATTTCAAAACGCAGAAAAGACCTTTAAGGACTACCAATCAGTAAATTAAACAGTGAAAAACTTTAACATTTTGCAATTGTTAACATCTTGGTTAAAAGTCTGACTTGTCACTTTTAAGAAAAGTGAATATATTCTCAATGATTTACCTATATTTGTTTGAAGAAAAGACTTACCAATTAATGGCGCATAGATTAAAAAAAGAGAAAAGCTATAGTTACATAGAGGTCGGAAAAGGCACACCCATCATTGTTTTACATGGTTTAATGGGTGGATTAAGCAATTTTGACTCCGTAACTAATTATTTCAGTCAAAAGGGGTATCGTGTAATTATTCCCGAATTACCTATTTACTCCATGTCGCTTTTAAAGACAAATGTAAAAAGTTTCGCCAAATATTTACACGACTTTATAGAATTCAAAGAACTTGATAATGTTATCCTATTAGGAAACTCATTAGGTGGACACATTGGTTTATATCACACTAAATTATATCCAAAAAAAGTAAAAGGTTTAATTATTACAGGAAGTTCTGGACTTTATGAAAGTGCCATGGGTGGCGGCTACCCTAAACGTAGTGACTACGAAGTGATTAAGAAAAAAGCACAAGACGTTTTTTATGATCCTGAAGTAGCCACTAAGGAGATTGTTGACGAAGTTTACGAAACTGTAAACGACAGACACAAACTAATTAAAACCTTGGCTATTGCTAAAAGCGCTATTCGTCATAATATGGCAAAAGATTTGCCAAATATGACGACGCCAACCTGTATTATTTGGGGGAAAAATGATACGGTTACACCTCCGGAAGTAGCTGTTGAATTTGACGAATTATTACCAGATTCAGAATTATTTTGGATTGATAAATGTGGCCATGCAGCCATGATGGAACATCCCGATGAGTTTAACACCATTTTAGATGGTTGGTTAACGAAACGCGGATTATAAAACAGTAACTCTTAAAAACCCAAAATTCTGGGAAAAAGCTATGGAAATTAAATCGGCAGAATTTGTAATGAGCAATTCTGATGTTGCAAAATGTCCCAAAAACTTGGTTCCTGAATATGCGTTTATAGGACGCAGTAATGTTGGAAAATCATCATTGATCAACATGCTTACTAGTAGAAAAAGTCTAGCTAAAACGTCAGGTAGACCAGGGAAAACACAGCTTATAAACCATTTCCTAATTAATAAAAATTGGTATTTGGTAGATTTACCAGGTTATGGATATGCACGCGTTTCTAAAAGCTCCAAAAAAACATTTCAAAAATTTATAACCGATTATTTCACACAACGTGAGCAATTGGTATCCGCTTTTGTTTTAGTAGATATTAGACACAAACCACAGCCAATAGATTTAGAATTTATGGCTTGGATGGGTGAAAACGGCATTCCTTTTTCCATTATTTTCACCAAAGCTGATAAGTTAAAACCACAAGCCATTTTAAACCATGTAGCCGATTATAGCGCTATTATGTTGGAGACTTGGGAAAACATGCCTAATTATTTTATTACGTCTTCATCCAAAGACATTGGTAAAGACGATGTTCTGAAATACATCCATGCGTTGAATGAAAACATGGAGGAATGAAAAACATGGTCGTTTTCATATTCGTTGTATGCTTTTGTCACATTAATTTAGCACAAGAAGATGTTTATATAGATGAAAATGGTCAAGAAATAGATAATCAAGACTATCAAAAAAGATGGCGAAACAAAGACTTACTGTTAACGACTTGGTCTCATATAGATACAAACGGAATCAAGAATTACACGCTTAAAAAGGATTTATACATGACTGGCAATTATGACTATAACGAGATTACTTTGCAACTTGAAATAATCATAAATAGAGAAATCCCAAAAAACAATATAATTCTTATAGAATATAATTATAAGGATGACCTTTGTACCGTTCCACGTTGGGATAATAACTGGACAGAAGATAATATTAAGGATCGAAAAAAATTTACAAATCCATTACGCAAAAGCATCTTAAAGAAAAACATTTCCTACATAACATTATATGAAGAAGGGATGACATTGGCTAATAAGCCAAATGATAAAAACGAATATTTTTTTATAGATGCCAAAAAAACGTTTCGAAACATACTCTTCATTTACCCCACGAACTGCGGTTCCTACGCCATAATCAAACCTAACGGTGAAACCTTAATTCGAAATGGTGAATACCGACCAGATTGGATGGTGACACATTTAGAACAAAAAAATTGGAACCTATTTTTTGATAGCAATGATTAGAATACTCTTAAGATTTCACATCTAAAGCATCCCGAAGCGCATTTCCCATGAGCATAAAAGCCATTACCAAACTCATAATGCAGAATCCTGGAATTAAAGCCAAATACGGCTTACCAAGAATAATGTAATTGTAATGATCTTTTATCATAGCTCCCCAACTTGCCATAGGTGGTTGCGCACCAATTCCTAAAAAGCTCAAGCCACTTTCAATTAAAATAGCGGCTGCAAAATTAGCTGCCGAAATTACAATAACTGGCGCCATAATGTTTGGCAGAATATGTTTGGTAATTATTCTAAAATCATTAAAACCCAACGCACGAGCGGCTGTAACATACTGCATTTCTTTAACGCTCATAACTTGACCACGTACTACACGAGCTACTTCAACCCACATGGTTAAACCTACTGCAATAAACACTTGCCAAAACCCTTTTCCTAAAGCCAAGGTAATGGCTATCACCAATAATAAGGTTGGTATGGACCAAGACACATTTATAAACCACATAATAATGGCATCCACACGACCACCAAAATAACCAGCCACACTACCCATAAAAATGCCAATAACCAGAGATATAAAAACGGCTATAAAGCCAATGAAGAATGATATTCTAGCACCAACAAGTGTTCTACTTAATAAATCGCGACCATATTTATCGGTGCCAAAAAGGAAGGTTTTATTCGAAATCAAATCCAATTCAGAAAGGCCATTCATGTCTATCGTTTTGGTCATACCTTCCAAACCATCAGACGCATATTCCGTATAGGTTAAGGTATTGTTTTCGGTAGAATACATCGTTATAGGGGTTTCCGTATCTTGAATTTTCTTCCCAAAGAAAACAGTTGAAAAGACCGATTCTTCAATGTCTGTTTTTTGCGGAATGGTTAGCATTTGAACCTCAAATCCAGGTTTTTTAGAATGAATAGATAAGTGCATCTGATTGGCATATTGCGAATTATCAGGCGCAACCACATAAGCAAATATAGAAATCAGCCCAACAAAAATAATAAACCCCAAACTAAAAACGCCCCAGAAATCTTTTTTGAATTTCTGGAGCGCTAATTGACTTAATGAGTTGGATTGTTGACTCATGAATTTCTAGTCCTTAACTGTCGCCATTTTTTTAATATTATACGATGTCTTTAAATCTTGTAAAACATGTAATGCTTCTTCAACATAAACATCCTTACTTAAGCTTTCATGCCAACGCTGACGTTTGTCTTTTAAAACAGTATCCTGAACAAAAAGCTTTTGTTCATAAGGCAACGACTCGTATGTTAAGTTGGTTTTATATTCTCCAATTTTATCAAACGTTTTAGATTCTGTTTCATTGGCATCTAATTGCGCTTTATAATCTTCATAATTTAATGGGTAGGTTTTTTCATCCATTCGGGCTCGAACCCATTGGGCATTATCAGCAATTAGTTTAAGCTGTTCGTTATCTTTCATACGATCATTACTCATTTTTATAGTCGTATCATAATCAAAATAGCCTTCCCATAATTTATAATCGGCTGCATCAATTTCATCCCAAGACAATGGATTCCTCTGGTCTTTTTCTCCAATATCAATATAACTGAAACGGTCTGGAACGACTACGTCACTTTTCACACCTTCCAACTGAACAGATCCACCATTTATTCTGTAATATTTTTGTCTAGTAACTTTTAAAGCACCCAAATCCCCTTCTTGATTATTTCTAACCATGTTGTTTAAATCGTAAAAAGACTGAACAGTTCCTTTGCCATAGGTTTGCTTACTTCCAATAATAATAGCGCGTCTATAATCTTGCATGGCAGCTGCCATAATTTCTGAAGCTGATGCGGAAAATTCATTGACTAAAATTACTAATGGACCATCCCAAACTATAGATTTATCGGTGTCGTTTAAAACTTCTTTCGGATGTTCGGTTGAACGCACCTGAACAATTGGGCCATCTTCAATAAACAATCCGGCCATTTCCACAACGGTTTGAAGCGATCCACCACCATTATTACGTAAGTCTAAAACCAAACCTTCCATGCCTTGTTCTTTAAGACGAATAATTTCATTCTTAACATCATTTGCAGCATTTAATTTTTGATAATCTTCAAAGTCTGCGTAGAATTTCGGCAGATTAATGATACCAAAATTCTTACCATCTTTCTTAACAAAAGCGGACTTGGCGTGTGTTTCTTCTATTTCAACTATATCACGCGTAATTTTAATAACTTTAGTCGTACCATCAACTTTTTTAACGGTTAAAAACACATTGGTACCTTTTGGACCTTTTATTAATTTAATAGCATCATCAATACGCATACCCGTTATGGTAATCGCATCTTTTTCATATTCTTGACGTACTTTCATAATTACATCGCCAACTTCCAATTCTTTACCTCTCCAAGCTGGACCTCCTGAAATTAATTCCAAGATTTTAGTGTTATCATTTCGCTTTTGTAAACGTGCACCAATGCCTTCTAATTTTCCAGCCATATCTTGATTAAAAGCCTCCTTGTCTTGAGGTGCAAAATACGTGGTGTGTGGATCAAACTCTTGCGCAATAGCATTGATATACATAACAAACCAGTCATCACGATCCAAATCATCTATATAATCGTTGTAATAAATATCAATGGTTTTAAGCGTTGCTTTACGCGATTCTTTTTCAATTTCAGACTTCGATTTTTTAACGACACGATCAATTTTTAAAGAGTCTGCCATGGCATTTGTCTTTTCTAAATTTTTCTGTTCAACCATCAATTCATCATAATTTGATAAATTACTATATTTTAAACGTTGTCTCCACCTATCCGTTAATTCTTTCTTATTTTTCACATAACCGATATTTTCATAATCCGCATCGTATGTTTCGTTTTTAGTATAATCAAAAGATTCAGCTAAAATATCCTTATAGATCACTTTAGCTTCTTCAATACGTTTTACCAAGCGCTCATGCGTTAAGTTGAAGAATGAAATGTCATATGCTTTCAACTGATCATCTAACTCCGTTTTATACTTCGAAAATTCTTCAATATCCGATTTGTAAAAATATTGTTTTAATGGATCTATCTGATCGAGATAATCCAAATAAACCTGTTCTGAGAAGTTGTCATCCATCGCTTTAGGATCAAAATGACCACGTTCTAAAACATAGGTTATTACTTGAATTAGCAGTTTATCTTTATCAGGATCGTCAAATGTTTTGGTAGTAAAACTACAGGATGCAAATGCCAGCAACAGCAAGAGCACTAAAATGTTATAATTCCTTTTCATAAGTCTCAAAAAAAGCATAGATTATTTTTCACTAAATTAATGAAAAAACCATGCCAAATTAACCAATCACTAATAATTTTTTGTTAAACCATATAAATTAAGGCATTGCGCATGATTTTATGTATTTTAGCAGCCGGAATAAACGAAAATATAATGACAAAAAGACCACTAATTTTAGTCACAAATGATGATGGTATTACAGCTCCTGGCGTACGCGCTTTAATTGAGGCTATTAAAGATTTAGGTGATATTGTGGTGGTAGCGCCAGACAGTCCGCAAAGTGCCATGGGGCATGCCATAACCATTAATTCTACACTGCATTTGGAACGTGTTACGATTGATGATTCTGGACGTATTGAATACAGTTGTTCTGGCACACCTGCAGATTGCGTAAAATTAGCGGTAAATGAAATTTTGGATAGACGTCCTGATCTTTGTGTTTCTGGCATAAACCACGGTTCAAATTCATCTATAAATGTTATTTACTCGGGAACCATGAGTGCCGCTTTAGAGGCCGGTATTGAAGGCATTCCTGCTATTGGCTTTTCGCTTTTAGATTATAATTACAATGCCGATTTTACAGCAGCCAAAATTATAGCAAAAAGGGTGACACAAGAAGTTTTAAAAAATGGTTTACCAAAAGATATTGTTTTGAACGTTAACATCCCGAATCTTGAAGAAAAAGATATAAAAGGAATTAGAATATGCCGACAAGCCAAGGCAAACTGGCAAGAAGAATTTGATAAACGCCAAACACCTCAAGGTAAAGATTATTATTGGTTAACGGGAAAATTTGTTAATTTAGATAAAGGTGAAGATACGGATGAATGGGCTTTAGAAAACGGCTATGTTTCCGTTGTTCCTGTTCAATTTGATTTAACAGCGCACCATTATGTTCAGCAATTAAATACATGGAATTTTAATGATTAAAAAAGAAGTTTTTATAGGTTTATTAGTTGGCTTAATTGCCAATGCTATAGGTGTTTATTTAGCTGCAATGGTTTTAGGAAATCATGATGATTTTATGATGGCACTGAAAAATGCTTCTGCAGATGGATTTTTGGGGAAATTGGTTAGTTTGGGAGCCATTCTAAATTTAGTCGTCTTTTTTATCTTTATCAAGAAAAAACAAGATTATCGCGCAAGAGGTGTACTTTTAGCAACCGTTATTGTTGCGGTTTCAACATTTCTATTTAAATTTATGTAGTATGAAATATTATATAATTTCTGGTGAAGCTTCAGGTGATCTGCATGGTTCCAACCTGATGAAAGCTCTGAAAAAAGAAGACCCAAAAGCGGAATTTCAATTTTGGGGAGGTGACTTAATGCAAGCCGTTGGTGGTACTTTGGTGAAACACTACAAAGAACGCTCGTTTATGGGTTTTGCAGAAGTGATTATGAACCTCTCTTCTATCTTTAAGGATTTCGATTTATGTAAAACGGATATTACCGAATACCAACCAGATGTTATTATTTTCATAGACAATTCAGGATTCAACTTGCGTATTGCCAAGTGGGCAAAAAAAGAAGGATTTAAAACAAATTATTATATTTCGCCACAAGTTTGGGCATCTAGACCAGGACGTGTAAAAGATATTAAACGCGACATTGATGCCATGTACGTTATTTTACCCTTTGTTGAAACGTTTTATAAAACCCATAATTATCCAGTAACTTTTGTTGGCCACCCACTTATTGATGCTATTTCTGGTCGCGAACAAATTAGCGAAGCAACTTTTAGAGCGGAAAACGAATTAAGCGAAAAACCAATAATTGCGCTATTACCTGGCAGTAGAAAACAAGAAATTTCCAAAATGTTGTCGGTTATGTTAAGCCTGACTCCAGACTATCCTAACTATCAATTTGTAATTGCGGGTGCACCAAGTCAGGATTACGATTTCTACAAACAGTTTATTAAAAATTCCAACGTTCACTTTATTTCAAATAAAACGTATGATTTATTGAGTGTTGCTTCCGCAGCATTAGTAACATCAGGAACGGCAACGTTAGAAGCTGCTTTATTTAAAGTTCCAGAAGTGGTTTGCTATAAAGGCAGTTGGTTATCCTACCAAATTGGCAAGCGTTTGGTAAAGCATATTAAATACATTTCTTTGGTGAATTTAATTATGGATAAAGAGGTTGTAACCGAATTGATTCAAGCTAGTTTTACGCGAAAAAACCTAAAAATAGAACTCGATAAAATTCTTGATAAACCAACTAGAAACAAGCTATTTTTGGACTACTACGAACTTGAAAAAAAGTTAGGCGGCAAAGGTGCAAGTGCTAAAACGGCTCAGCTTATCTATAAATCACTTAATCCGTAATAGGTAAACTTTCAAATAGTTTTTTGTTTGAATTTTCAATGCCAGAAAGTGTTTCTTGCAACGATTTGGCTATAGCATAACCCAATAATGGTGGAACCGCATTTCCTATTTGCTGATATTGACTCAAGCCCTTTTCCCAACTCATTTTGGTCCGCATACCTTGAAAAATAAAGGTGTCTGGAAAGGATTGTAATCGCGCGCCTTCACGAGCAGTAAAATTCCGATGTAAAAACGGATGAATAAAATTACTTTGAAAGGATGCTGCAATTGTTGGCGCAGGTTTTTCGGCATGTAAACGCTGATTATTTTGCGAAAAAACGATTTTCGATTTCTCCTTCGGATTTCCACGTTTTACCGCAGCATGTTCTTGAGAAACATGCGCTAATGATTCACCCGCTTTAATTACCTGAAACCGATTGATTAATCGTTGGGTATGGCGCATAGCCACATGGTTAAAAACCGACGAACTTTGCTTCCTGATAAATTCTTGATAATTATTTGTGGCTTCAGTTTCATAGGTCATTTTTTCGGCACCTTCAGATGCGTTAATTTGCGGCAAATCGGATATAGCTTCCCAAACGGTAACGGGGTTTTCATAGGTTTTCTTTGGAAAAAGCGGTTGCTTTTCTAAATCCTTACGGATGCCAATCATTATAACCCGTTGTCTATTTTGTGGCACACCATAATCCGACGCTAAAAGCACTTGATATTCCACTTGATATCCAACGCCTGCATTTTCAAACTCGTCTTTCATAAGTTTAATAACCTGTCCTTTTTGCATGGATAATAAGCCACGTACATTTTCCATAACAAAGGCTTTGGGTTGTAAATCGGTAACCACACGAACAAACTCGTAAAACAACTCGTTTCTAGGATCTGACTTGGCTTTGTTTCTGTTTTTATTAGCCAATGAAAACCCTTGACAAGGTGGACCTCCAACAACCACATCTACAGGATTTGAAATGTGTTTTTTTAATTCATTAGTAGAAATGTCTCGTAAATCATTTTTAATAAACGGCACATTTGGAAAGTTATGAGAATAGGTTTTTTCACAATTTTCATCAACATCACTTGCTAACAGCGTTTGGAATCCAGCCCATTTAAAACCAAGTGCTAATCCACCACAACCCGAAAACAAATCGACTACATTCATATTGTAAAATTCCTTTGAAAGGTTAAAAGTAACCGTTTTATATGTGTTGTCCAACCAAGTTTTTAAGTTGTTATTACTTTTTATAACAAAAATGTGTATTTTTGGAAACATGCAAAAAAGCTTACTTATTTTATTATGCCTTTTCTGTTTTTCGGCTTGCAAGTCGACAAAAAAGGCGACTACATCATCGAAAAGAACGACTAAATCTGCTCCAGCTACCAAAAAAATAGGCAGCAACAGCGGGACTTATAATTCTCAAGCAGAATCTATTATAGATTATGCCAAAACGTTTAATGGCGTGAGATATAAATATGGTGGTTCTACCAAAAAAGGTATGGATTGTTCTGGTTTAATTGTCACGTCCTTTAAAAAAGAAGCCATTCAATTGCCACGAACCACATCACAATTAGCCGTAACAGGTGATTGGGTAGATGTTAAAGAGGTTCAAAAAGGGGATTTATTATTTTTTGCCACCAGTAAAAATAGCCGAAACGTAAATCATGTAGGAATTGTAACCGAATCACGTACTGGTTTTGTAGAATTTATTCATGCATCTACAAGTAGCGGTGTTATGATTTCAGAGCTTTCTGAAAAGTATTGGTATTTTGCATTTGTTCAAGCACGACGAATCTTGTAAGTTATTTTCGTAACTTACTATTGTGAAACTTCTTGATTTTCCGATAGTTAAACTAACATGCTGTTTCATGTTAGGTATTTTAGTGAGTTTGCGGTTAGCAGTATCACTGAAGTTTTCTGTGACTATATCTTTCGTAGTTCTTCTAATTCTTACCATCACTTATTTTGTAAATCGAAATCAGTTTAAACAATCCATCTGGTTTGGGTTAGCTACTTATTTAATGGTTATAAGTTTGGGTAATTTAAGTGTAAAAACCCACAATCATTTAAATTATGAAAATCATTACACGCATCAGTATTCTATCTCTGAAACCGAATTTTCGCAGTTTCAATTGCGGATTTTAGAGGTTTTAAAACCTAACGTATTCAACCAACGCTACATTGCTGAAATAGAAACGATTAATGGCAAAAGTGTTTTTGGAGATATTCTATTAAACATTAGTAAAGACAGCAGTTTATTAAACTTTCAAGTAGATGATAAGATTGAAATATTTGGCAGTTTACAAGAACTTTACAGGCCTCTAAATCCGCATCAATTTGATTACAAAACGTATTTAGAAAATCACCAGATTTATGCTCAAATTTATAGCAAGGCTGAATTTGTTTCCATCCTATCCACTGAAAAAAATAGCATCTATGGTTATGCTGATTATTTCCGTCAAGCCATAAACAAAGGTCTCCAGAAATATAATTATAGTGCATCTGAATTAGCGGTTATTAACGCCCTCCTTTTAGGGCAACGTCAAGATATTGGAAAGGAATTATATGCGGATTATGTAAATGCTGGAGCCATTCATATTCTAGCAATTTCTGGATTGCATATTGGCATTATTCTGTTCCTTTTAAAATGGTTGTTTAAACCTTTATTACTTATTAAACATGGTCGGTACATTACTGCTATCATCATTCTTTTTATACTGTGGAGTTATGCCGTGGTTGCGGGATTATCACCTTCTATTTTACGCGCTGTAACCATGTTTAGTGTAATAACCGTAGGTATGTATTTAAAACGGCCTTATAACATTTATAACACGTTGGCTATTTCGGCCTTTATATTACTGATATGGAATCCCATGATTTTATTTGAAATCGGGTTTCAATTAAGTTATTTAGCGGTTATTGGAATCGTAGCAGTTCATCCGCTATTGTTTGAACGCTTAAAAACACCATATTCCTTTCCCAATAAAATTATCACGTTAATGACGGTTTCATTGGCCGCACAATTAGGAATTTTCCCATTGAGCATTTTTTATTTTCATCAATTTCCTGGGCTATTCTTATTGACTAATGTAGTTGTAATTCCATTTTTAGGATTTATTTTAGGTTATGGATTATTAATTTTTGGCATGGCTCTATTAGGCATTCCGAAAAGCCTATTGACAGATATTTTTGGTGATATTATTAGTTTGATGAATTACTTTTTTAAATGGATTGCACATCAGGAGGTTTTCATTTTCAGAGACATTCCCATGAATTGGTTTCTAGTTATTGGACTATATCTGATAATCCTACTCTGTACGAAGTATTATATATCCAAATCGTTCAACAGACTTGTTTTGGCATTGGTTGTAACTTGCGTGTTCCAAATCGGTTTATTTTTCAATCAATATTATTATAGCAATAATAATGAATTGGTGGTATTTCATAAAAGCAGACACAGTATTATTAGTAAAAAGTCTGGATTTCACTTGCAGGTATTTCATAATTTAGACAGCTTGAAATTGGAAACAGATTATAGCATTACCAATTATCGTGTTGGGAGTTTTATTAAGAAGATAGACTATCAAACGATTCAAAATGTGTATAATTTCAACCAGAAACAGTTATTAATAATTGACAGTTTAGGTGTTTACAAAAACCTATCATTTAAACCTGATTATATTATTTTGAGTCAGTCGCCAAAAATTAATTTAAATCGACTAATAGATTCTTTAAATCCGCAAGTTATTATTGCTGATGGCAGCAATTACAAATCGTATATAAAACGATGGACCGAAACCTGTAAAACACGAAAACGCCTTTTTCACTATACAGGTGAAAAAGGCGCTTTTATATTAAAATAAAACTAAATTAGTTTGTAAACTCTGGCTTAAATTCTTTTGCAAATGCTTGAAAATCTTGCTGTGTTTTAAAATTGTTATGCTCATTATTTTTAAACACTTTGAGATACAGTTCCAATTGTTGTGGTGTTTGATATCCAATAATTGGTGCTAATAAACTACCGGCTTCATCCAAATATATAATAGTTGGATACGACCGAATACTAAAATAACGCGCTAATTCATGACCTGAATTACGCTTGTTAGCTTTTGCTGGATCATAACCTGGATTCGTATACGTTTTTCCTTTAAAGTTAACAGTTTCATTACCTTCGGCATTAAATTTAACCGCATAATAATGTTTGTTGACATAGTCAGCAACGCCTTTATTTTGAAAAGTGTTTTTATCTAACATTTTACAAGGACCGCACCAGTTGGTGTACATATCCATCATAATTTTTTTAGGTTTTTTCTTTTGAAGTTCTACAGCTTCCTCTAGGGTTACCCAATTAATTTCTTGCGCTACGCCTACTGCCGAAAACCCGACAACCAGTAATAAAGTGTAAAATAAATTTCTCATGTTCTATTTGTTGTAATATATGATTCGAACTTACAAAAAACACGCCAAAAAGGCGTGTTTTGTATGAAATTTTAACAATTATTTCGATTAACGAACACCATGCATTAATTTTTTAAGCAATGGGTTAAGAAGCATGGATATAACACCAACTCCTAAAGGAACTAAAGTAAATATTAAAAAGAAAATACTTAATGAGTATTGCTCGCTTATAGAGTCAATCATTCCTCCCATTTTTCCTGCAGCTTTTTGGCCAATGGCAATAGCCAAATACCAAATTCCAAACATAAAACCAATCATTCTACCAGGAACCAATTTACTTAAATAAGACAAGCCTACAGGCGAAATGCACAATTCTCCCATAGTATGGAATAGAAAGGCTACAATTAGGAATATCATGCTTACAGAAGCTGTTTTGGCTCCTTGAGGGACATCGCCTGTGCCGTATGATAAGAATGCAAAACCAAGTCCTAACAAAATTAACCCAATACCATATTTCATGGCGGCACTTGGATTGTATTTACTTTCCCACCATTTAGAAAATAGCGGTGCTAATGTTATAATAAAGAAAGAATTAAGAATCCCAAACCAAGAAGCGTCAACCTCGTTTCCATCCTGTGAAAATTTATCTACCAATCTAAAAATTACCAAAATCCATAAACCTATAAATGAAATGGCCAAGAAAACATTAGATAAGCCTATTTTTTTATATGTTTTTTTAGCTAAAAGAATAAGGACCCAAGTAATAATCATTAATGGAACCGTTGTTAACAGCAAATCAACAATTTTGAATATCATGGCTGAATTACCAACTAAACTTCTATCTGTATAGTCTCTTGCAAATAAGGTCATAGATCCCAATGCTTGTTCAAAGAATGCAAAGAAAAATACGGTGAAAACTCCAAAAATAGAAACTGCAATAATACGATCTCTAACGATTGGCAAATAGCGTGAAATTCTAGTAACTAATAAAATTAGAAATAAAATTAATGCTGAAAGTACCACAAAATTAGAACCGCTCATATTACCTACTGTGAAAGGTAGTAAATTAGTATTCTCAATTTTTTCTAATGGGTCATTAAATAAGTACAATAATCCTCCAACAGAAGATAAAAGAATTAAAACTTTATCAAACATTGTAAATGGATTCAGTTTTTCTTTAGCTACTGGAGACGTATCGTGTTCCTTTGGACTTTCCTCATTAATATTTTGAGGCAACTCTACTTCATGAACTCCAGATGGCTTTCCACCAATTCTTCCAAAAAGATCTTTTGCTAACCAAAATTGAACTAAACCTAATAGCATGAATATTCCAGCTAATCCAAATCCATAGCTCCAACCATAATTTTCGGCTAAATAACCACAAAGCATCATTCCGAAGAAAGCACCTGCATTTACACCCATGTAATAAATAGTATAAGCCCCATCTTTTTTAGACTCTTTACCTTTATACATATCAGAAATCATAGAAGTCATGTTGGGCTTAAAGAATCCAGTTCCTACAATTAAAAGACCTAAACCTATATAAAATGTACTCGTGGTTTCAAAAGCCATAGCTGCGTGACCTAAAGTCATAAGTAAGCAACCAATTACAACAGCTACCCGATATCCCGTATAGTTATCTGCAATCCATCCACCAAGAATTGGCGTAAGGTATAGCAAGGAACCATACGTACCAATTAGAGATAAAGCATTTTCGCTAGTCCATCCCCAACCTGCATTACCACCAATTAAAGGTGCCGTTAAAAACAAAATTAAAAGGATTCGCATTCCATAGAAAGAAAAACGCTCCCACATTTCAGTAAAGAAGATGACAAATAATCCTGCCGGATGACCAATTACCTTGTCTTTAAATAAATTTTCAATATCAGTATTCATAAAAAAGTTAATTTAGTTAAGGAATAAATTCCAAATGATATTTTTCACCAAAGTGATTTCAAATATTATTGTTTTGTTTCTTCGCCTAATTCAAAGCCTTCTGTTTCTTCAACACGCATAATGCGTTCATTATCTTCAGCACCATGTGTTAAACGTTTTAGTGGTTTCAATAATAAAATTACCAATAAACCAAAAATCACCGTAAAAATAGCAATTCCCGAGAAGATAGCATATTCACCAAATTCAGATGCCGATTCACCAATAACTCCAGCTACTTTATTACCTAATCCTGTAGCAGCAAAGTAAACACCCATCATTAAAGAAGCATATTTTACAGGCGCTAATTTTGTAATAAAAGATAGTGCTACAGGTGATGAGCATAATTCTCCAATAGTATGGAACAAATACGCTAATACTAACCAATGCATAGCAGAGCTACCTTCAGCATTAAATTCTGCAGCAGCAAAAATCATAAAAACGAAACCAAGTCCCATAATCATAGTTCCAACCGCCATTTTAAAGAGTGAGGATGCTTCTTTTCCTTTTAATTTACGTTTGGCCCAATAACCTGCAACTAGTGTTGCAAATATGATAATAAATCCTGCATTTAAACCTTGAAACCATGTTGCTGGAATTTCCCAACCAAACAACATGCGATCGGTGTTAGTTTTTGTATAAATACTCATCAATCCACCGGCTTGCTCAAAAGCACCCCAAAATACAATGACTATTAAAAACGAAAGTAACAGGACAAGGTATCTATCTTTAGAAACTTGTGTTTCCAAATTTTTATAAATCATCATCATAATTCCAGCCACAACCGCTATAAAAATATAAAGTGCCGTATAACCCCAACTATCAACTCCATCATAAGTGAAGCCCGCATACACAGCGTATGCCATAATTATAACCACGATTGCTAGGTTGACAGGTGAATTAAATAATCCCATCAATAATTTAGTAATAGAAACATCGTTATTTTTCTCTTCTTGCGTTGGCTTATTGCCAACATTCACTAAAAACTTCTGACCGTATAAATACACCATTAAACCAAAAAGCATGGCAATTCCTGCAAGTCCAAAACCATAATGCCATCCTATTTTCTCTCCTACATATCCAACAATAAATGTGGCAAGCAATGAACCTAAATTAATACCAATATAAAAAATACTAAACCCTTTATCACGTCTAATATCACCTTGCTTATAAAGACCTCCGACCATAGTTGAAATATTAGGCTTCAATAAACCTACTCCTAAAATAATGAGACCTAAACCGGTATAAAACGCCCACATTTCATCAAAAGCTAAAATACCATGACCTGCTACAAGTATTAATGCACCATAAAGAACCGCTTTCTTTTGACCGAAAACTTTATCGGCAAGGATTCCTCCGGGTATAGACATAACATAAACCAACATGGTATACCATCCATATAACATAATAGATTCAGAATCTAACCAGCCAAGTCCCGGATTATCGGCAGTTGTCTTTTGCACTAAATAAAGTGTTAATAATGCGCGCATTCCATAATACGAAAAGCGCTCCCACATTTCTGTAAAGAACAAAACATATAGACCTACAGGATGACCAAATAATTCTTTTTGATGCGCCTGTTTAATTGCTGTTGACATAAATTTTATTTTAGTTAGTTTATTGCATTATTCACAAAGACTTCATACTTTGTTATTCCATCTTATCTCCCAAAGTTTGGTCAATAAAATTTGTCATTTTCTTATATAAATGTAAGCGTGTATTTCCACCGTAGATACCGTGATTTTTATCTGGATAAATCATCCATTCAAATTGTTTGTCAGCTTGGATTAATGCTTCCACCATACGCATGGTATTTTGAACATGCACGTTATCATCACCTGTTCCGTGAATTAATAGAAAATCGCCTTTCAGTTTATCTACGTGGTTAATTGGTGAGTTTTCATCATAACCACTTGGATTTTCTTGAGGCGTTGTCATATAACGTTCTGTATAAATAGAATCGTAAAAACGCCAGCTTGTAACAGGTGCTACTGCAATAGCCATTTTAAACACTTCGTTCCCTTTAAATAAAGCGTTGCTACTCATAAAACCACCATAACTCCAACCCCAAATACCAATTCGCGATGCATCAATGTACGATTCTACGCCTAACTTTTTAGCCGCATCTATCTGATCTTCTAGTTCGTATTTTCCGAGTTCTTTTTGGGTTACTTTTTTAAATTCGGCGCCTTTATATCCAGTTCCGCGTCCATCAACACAAGCAATGATATAGCCTTTTTGAGCTAAATACTGATACCAATAGTCATTCGCATTACTCCAAGTATTGGAAACACTTTGCGAACCAGGTCCAGAATATTGGAACATAAATAATGGATAGGATTTGGCTGGATCAAAATTAGCAGGCTTAACCATCCACATATTCAAATCGTTGCCGTTGACAGCAATTGTTGAAAATTCTTTTTCAGACATTTGGTATCCTTTCAACTTATTTTGAAGCTCTGTATTGTCTTTTATTAATTTGATTTGCTTACCATTCTTGGCATTATTTAATGTATAAACTGGCGCTGTAGTTGCACTTGAAAAGGTTTTGATGAAATACGAAAAATCAGCACTAAAGGCAGCGCTATTTGTTCCATCATTTGCAGATAATCGGGTTTTATCACGACCGTTTAATTTAATAGAATACACATCGCGATTGATAGAACCATTTTCTGTTGATTGATAAAATATGGTTTTATTCTTGGCATCAAAACCATAGTAATTGGTTACTTCCCAATTCCCTTTGGTAATTTGGCTGATTAATTTTCCAGTTTCATCATAATGGTAAATGTGGTTGTAGCCAGCTTTTTCACTGGTCCAAATAAAGCTATGATCTTCTAAAAAGGTTAAGTTATCTGTTACATCCACATAGGCTTTATCACGATCTTCTAAAACCAAGTTAGCTGTATTTGCTTGTGCATTAACAAACCACAAATCCAATTCATCTTGATGTCTGTTCATATATTGCGCACTTAAAATATCTGGATTATTGGTCCATTCTATTCGTGGAATATAAAAATCGGTATAGGCCTTATTTACTTTTACTTCAGCAGATTTTACGGCATTCATATCAAAAATATGTAAGGATACGATGGCATTCGCTTCACCAGCTTTTGGATATTTAAATACGTTTTGAGTTTGATACAAATCCTGCCCGTACACATCCATAGAAAATTCTGGGACATCCGTTTCATCAAAACGAATAAAGGCTATTTTGTTACTTCCCGCATTCCACTCAAAAGCACGAACAAAGCCAAATTCTTCTTCGTAAACCCAATCCGTGATTCCGTTAATAATTTTATTTTTCTTACCATCAAAAGTAATTTGTTGGGTATTTCCTGTTTTTAAATCTTTAACAAACAGATTATTATTGTAACCATAAGCTAATTTGGTTCCATCAGGAGAAAAAGTTGGTTCTTGAATTTTTTCTTCAGCTACTAATTCTAATTGTTTTGTTTTGGTATCATATATAAAATATTTCCCAAGGGTTGAACGTCTAAAAATAGATTCAACGTCTGTAGCTAAGAGTATTTGACTTTCATCATCACTAAAGGTGTAATCTGTAAAATATTTTACCGCTTCTAAATTAGCAGAATTCACTAACGTATTTTCCTTATTTAAGGTTTTATAATCATAAACATCTATGGTTGTAGAGCCCGAAGCACGATCAAAATTCAATACAGAATATTGCTGACCATTATTCATGGAATGCAAAGCATCCATGCGTTCAGTTCTAAAGGTGCCAGACCAGATGTCTTCAAGTGAAATTTTATTATTTTGAGCCGTTGAAAATAGGCTTGTTATAAAGCAAACTAACAGAAGTTGTTTTGTAAATCTCATTAAAAATAATGTTATAGATAAATTAATGTCAAGTTTACTAAAAAATAAGCAAAAAACCGTATTTATTAACAGTTAAATAGCCTTGACATGCAGAACTCACACAATAATAGTATCTTTACGTTTTGAACAAAATCTAAATGAATACACCCATATCAGGCTTTTCTAAATTCTCAAAATCCGAAAAAATCAATTGGATAGTTGATACCTATTTTACGAATCCAGAAGATGCCAAAGAAACGCTAAAACAATATTGGAATTCAGACCAAAAGCTACAACAGCTTCACGATGAATTTATTGAAAACACCATTACCAATTATTATTTACCATTAGGCGTGGCACCAAACTTCCTTATTAACGGAAAATTACACACCATTCCTATGGCTATTGAGGAAAGTTCAGTAGTTGCAGCAGCAAGTAAAGCAGCAAAATTTTGGTTGGAGAGAGGTGGTTTTAAGGCAACCGTTTTATCGACTACTAAAATTGGTCAGGTGCATTTTATGTTTCATGGAAATCCCGAAACACTCCAATCATTTTTTGAACAGGTAAAATCTAAAATACTTGCAGACGCAAAATCCATAACACTGAATATGGAAAAACGTGGTGGTGGGATTTTGGATATTGAACTCCGTAATAAAACAACAGATTTATCCGGTTATTACCAACTTCACGCTACGTTTGAAACGTTAGATGCTATGGGAGCGAATTTTATTAATTCCTGTTTAGAACAGTTTGCAAACACTTTTAAACGTGAAGCTTTGCTTTTTCAAAATTTTACCGACGCTGAAAAGCAGATTGAAATTGTCATGAGTATTCTCTCTAATTATGTACCAAATTGTTTGGTGCGTGCGGAAGTATCTTGTCCTGTTTCCGATTTATCAGATGATAAAAATATCGACTCGGAAGCCTTTGCTCAAAAATTTATTCAAGCCGTTAAGATTGCTGAAATTGAACCGTATCGGGCAGTAACCCATAATAAAGGCATCATGAATGGAATTGATGCCGTTGTATTGGCAACCGGCAATGATTTTCGTGCCGTGGAAGCTGGCGTTCACGCCTATGCATCTCGTGATGGACAGTACCGAAGTTTAACACATGCTAAAATTGAAAATGGCATCTTCACCTTTTGGATGGAAATCCCTTTAGCACTTGGAACCGTTGGTGGACTTACAGGCTTGCATCCTTTGGTGAAATTTGCCATGGAATTATTACACAAACCTAACGCTAAAGAACTCATGCAAATAGTAGCTGTGGCTGGATTAGCACAGAATTTTGCCGCATTGCGCTCTTTAACAACAACGGGGATTCAGGAAGGGCATATGAAAATGCATTTAATGAATATCTTGAATCAGTTTGATGCGACTTCAGATGAAAAAGCACAGATTATTCATCATTTTAAAACGCATGTGGTAACCCATCGAGCGGTAGTTGAAGCTATTGAAAACTTACGAAAATAAGGTAGACAGAATTTATCCTAAAAAAGATTACATACAAAGCATGACACGTTTTTATAGCAATGGCAAATTATTACTAACTGGTGAATACGTGGTTTTAGATGGTGCGCTTTCACTTGCTTTACCTACTAAATACGGTCAATCGTTAATTGTAAAACCCATAGATACAAATACTATTGAATGGAAAAGTACAAATGAAAAAGGAATGGTTTGGTTTAAAGACAGCATTACTATTTCTGAAAACAACATCATTAGTAACAACCGCAATAATCCTATTTCAGAACGATTAATTCAGATTCTTCAAGAAACAAAAGTATTAAATCCAAAATTTTTAAATTCAGGCTACACAGTTGAAAGTCACTTAACATTTCCACGAAATTGGGGACTTGGCTCCTCTTCTACCTTACTGAATAATATAGCGAATTGGGCCGATGTGAATCCATATCAACTATTAGATAAAACCTTTGGAGGCAGTGGTTATGATATAGCATGCGCGCAACATGACACAGCCATATCCTATCAATTACACAATAAAAACAGGGACGTAAATCCCGTTCATTTTAATCCAAAATTTAAGGAGCATTTGTATTTTGTGTATTTAAACCAAAAGCAAAATAGTCGTGATGGTATTGCTAATTACAGGCAAGCATCTAAAAATAATACGGATGCTATTTCAGAAATAAATACGATTACCAATCAGATGATTGCTTGTGAAACTATTTCAGAATTCAATCTGCTATTGCATACTCATGAAGAAATTATTTCAAAACTAATTCAGCAACCAACTGTTAAAGCGCGTTTGTTTTCAGACTTTCCTGGCGAATTAAAAAGCCTTGGTGCTTGGGGTGGCGATTTTGTTTTAGTGTCATCTACTGAAAACCCTGAACGCTATTTTAAAGCGAAAGGGTATCATACACTTATTAAGTATCAAGATTTGATTTTATAATTAGATCAATATTCACGACACGTATTAAAACATAAATTTATTTTCTGTAGGATTATGTGCAACTGAAACGAGTTCAATTTACCGTGTAACACAAATATGATGCTTCTAAAACATCACAACTTAATTCTATAAAAACAAAAAAGGCTTTACAAATTGTAAAGCCTTTTCGTTATATAAAAAATACAACTAAATTATTGTACTGTTTTTGCTCTATTATCTTCAATTTCTGAAGCCTCTTTAAGCGCAGGGTATAATTTAGAATTCACTGAATTAACTTTAGCCACTTGCACTTGATTAGCAAGACCTTGATAATTATCTAATTCTGTAGCTGGTGTTAATTTCTCAACACGAATCATATACATACCTTTTTCTCCTTCAATTAATTTTGAAGTCTGACCTTCTTTCATTCCAAATGCATAACCAACAACTTTTGGCTCACTTCCTGCTCCAGAAATAGTTGGTGTTTTCATATTAATTGCTAATGCAGAACGTACTGATGTATTTTCAGCTTTTGCTAAATCTTCTAATGTTGTAGCAGAAACTCTACTTCTAATTTGCTCTGCTTTCTTTTGCTTGCGGATTGCTGGTAAAGCTGTAACTGAAGCATCTTCAGACTTCATTAAACCTGCCTTATTTTTTGCAACCAACTGCACAATAGCATAACCACCTGGCACATTGAAACGTTTGTAATTACCTACTTCAGTAGCATCTTCAAAAGCCCAACGCGTAATAGCACGTTGATTTCCTAAACCTGGAATAGTTTCATCTAATACTTTAATAGTGTTTACTGGACGAACTACATAATCCTTTTCTTTAGCCAAATCTGTTAAATCACCTTTTTCTAGACTGATTTCAAAGTTAGAGGCATTTCTAAACACATTGTTAACTGTTTGTTCTGATGGCTCAACATTTCTAGCAATTGTTCCAATCTTAACAGCACGTTGCTTGTTTTTCTGACCTAATATTTCAATAACATGAAAACCAAAATCCGATTTTACAACACCCACAGTGCCTTCTTCGTTTTCAAAAGCAAAATCTCTAAATTCAGGAACCATAGAATTGTAAGTAAACCAATCTAAAACACCTTCTTTTTCATTACTTACGGTATCAGCAGAAAAATCTAATAACGAAACAAACTTTTTCTTATCTGCTTTTATAACCGTCATTAAACTATCAGCTGTTTTTTTAGCTTCAACTTCTGTTTGAGTTGTGGTCTCGGATTGAGAGCGTGACCCTACAAACGGAATTAATATATGTCTTGCTTTTACCGAGTCTGGCAACTGCGTTACAGCAATCATTTTTGTTAACTTAACTAAACCGTTGTCTTTATAAGGACCATAAACATCACCAACATTCATATTAAAAATAGTATCGGCAACCGCTTCAGGTAAAGCCGTTTTTAAAATAAAACGATTATCGAACTTCACTTCAGAATTTGCAACAAAGTTGATATAATTCTCATTGTTTTTAACCTTAGAGAATGCTTGAATTGTATCAGTTCTACCATTTACAAATTCAGCACGATCTGTTTTGTACTTGGCAATTTCATTTTCAAGGTCTTGAATATCTTCAACTGAAGCTTCTTCTTTAAACTGCACATACTGTAAATCTCTAGACTCCTCTACCTCGTAGTCTTTTCTGTGTTTTTTCATGTACGTTTCAATTTCTGCTTTAGAAACTGTAATCGTACTATCTGCTATTGAAGAAAACGGAACTTGCACAAATTTAACATCAGCTTTATCACCTTCTAATTGGTGTTCCAATTTACCTTCAGCAAGCGTTCCAATCATACCCGCTTTAACCATGTTAAAGTAGTTTTGTTGTAAAGCATTTACGGAAATAGAATTTTCGTAGTCAATCCATTGTTGATAAGCTACTGCAGACGTTGCTTTTAAATTAGCAATGTATTCTGTTAATTTATTATCATCAAAAAGTCCAGCTTCATTTTGAAAATCTGGATTAGTAGCCAAATTAGTACGTAAAATATCACGCATTTGATCTCTTTCAACGCTAATTCCTAATTTTTCGAATTGATTTTCCAACACAGCATTACGAACTTCTTGTTCCCAAACACGATTCATTACTTGGGTTTGTGTAGCTTGACCGCCCATTTGTTGGGTTGCATTTTCTACTTTCATTAAGAAATCCTCACGTGTGATATCTTTACCATTTATGGTAGCAACAACGTTTTGAGATTTTGCTGAAAGCGCATCACTGTTTCTGAATAAATCTGATAATACGAATGAAAATAATGCTAATGCAATTATTAATATCAGGAATAGTGAGCGTTGTCTAATTTTATTTAAAACTGCCATCTGTACATTTAAATTTTTTACGATATAGTGCGCGAAAATACCATTTTCTATTTAATAATAAAAGGAGAATTTCGCATTAATTATTTTAATTGTCGGGAAATTAGTCTTCTTCAAGAATTTTAAGTTTGACTAAATCGATTTTTGTGTTAGAAACTTCCAAAATAGTAAACTGAAAGTCTGCCATTATAACCACTTCATCTTTCTCTGGAATACCTTCGGTAAAGTCTACAATTAAACCTCCTAAAGTCTCGTAGTTCTCACTATCTGGCAGATTTATCTTATAGGTTTCATTCAGATAATCCACCTCAAATCTAGCAGAAAAAATATAATTTTCGTCGTCAATTTTCTCTTCTGTTAATACAACAGTATCATGTTCATCTTCAATTTCACCAAAGAGTTCTTCAACAATATCTTCAACCGTCATAATACCAGAAGTACCACCATATTCGTCTAAAACAACGGCAATACTCTTACGTTTTTTAATTAAAGCACTTAAAACATCTTTAATCAACATGGTTTCTGGCACGAATTCAACAGGTCTTATTATGGATTTAAGCGTTTTTGGTTTTTTAAATAGTTCAAAAGAATGGGCATACCCTATTATTTCATCTATGTTCCCTTTATAAACTAATATTTTTGTAATTCCTGTATCGGTAAATTTCCCGTTAATAGTTTTCAGTGATTCAGTAACATCAACAGCAATAATCTCTGTTCTAGGCACCATGACTTCGCGTGCTTTTACTTCCGAAAACTCCAAAGCATTTTGAAATATTTGAATCTCCGTATCCACATCATCATGCGGTTCTGCCGATTCCATTTGCTCACTAATATAATGACCGAGTTCTATTTTGGTAAATGCCAGTTGCACTTGATCGCCTTCGGTTTTAAAGAATTTTTTAAGAACAAAATCGGTAATCCAGATAATAAAATCGCTTATCCATGAAAATAGCACGTAAAAGATATAGGCTGGAATAGCCAATAATTTAAGCAAGGAATTAGCATAAATTTGAAAAAATACTTTGGGTAGAAATTCTGCTGTTATTAATATGATAAGTGTTGAAATAACTGTTTGGGTTAGCAGACTAAAATCTACCAACAAGTAATTTAAAATAGCGGAATTGGAATCAGACAATGCCAGCATACCTTGAAACCATTCCACTAATAAATCACCCATAAAAAACCCATAAACTACTAAGGCTATATTATTACCAATAAGCATGGTAGCAATAAACTTGGAGGGTTTTACCGTTAATTTAGATAATATTTTAGCCAGTAAACCATTTTGCTTTTTTTCTATTTCAATGTGAATTTTATTGGAAGACACATAGGCAATTTCCATACCTGAAAAGAAAGCAGAAAGGATTAAGGATGCAATTATAATAATGACATCTGGATTCATAGGCTATTTGCGGTCTCTTTCCTCAAAGCGTTTATTGAATTTTTTTCTAAAGAAAAACATAAAAATAGCAGCAGCAGCTAATAGTATGGAAGCATAATCTATCACTTCGTTTTCCATATATTTTTGCGCAGCTACATAAATAAATAGAATAGCAAAAATTAAATAGGCGTACTGAAAAAATTTAAAGATTTTCATCTTGATAGGTTTGAATTGTTTATTAAAAACAAAGGTAAATAAAAAAACCTCATGCGTTTAAAAATCATGAGGTTTACATTATATTTTTATACTGATCTATTCGTCTACACTAATTAGACCATCTATTTCTAGTACTTGAGCTTTTGTAAACTTTACATCCGAATCAAAACCCTTACCATTTATAATATCTGTTCCAGTTCTAAAAGTAACAGGTTGATTTGTGAACAACCACTCTCTATTTTGGTCATAATATAATTGGTCAGCATATAAGGTGTCATTTTTATGCGATGCCAACACCACATTGCCTTGCATATCAATCAGCCCTGTTTTATCATACACAATGGCATAATCTGCAGTAATGGTACTTTTTTGATTGTTTTCGTCAAACAAATCCAATTCAACTGTATCAGGAAATTCTGAAAAAGGAAAATCTCTATTAGAGAAGTCTAACATTTTAGGACTGCGCAAAACAGCAGTTACACGACCGGAATCTGTATATTTTAAATTCATATTTTCTGCAACACCAATAGGTGCATTTTCAGAAATACCAATTTTTTTTACGTCTTCAAAATTATTTTTACAAGAAAAAACCATAGCCAAAGCAAACGCTCCGACTATGGTTTTGTTTATATGGTTTTTAACACTAATCATTAAAGTGAAGGCACTGTAACAGATCTTCCAATCCAACAGCCAATATTAATTTTCTGTCCTTGTTTTGATGATTGGAAAATTTCTGATTTTTGTGGCGCTTTTGCTCTATAACTAGTAGCTGTTTGCGCAGCTGCACTTTTTAATGTTGGATCTACACGACCAGCTTTTTCAGCTTCGTCAGCAGCTAACCAGAATACAGCACGTTTGTTAAAATTACTATCTCCACAATCGTTAGCGCTTGCATTATACATAGCTGCAATACGTAAGTGAGGACGACCGTTTGAAGGGTTTAATCTCAATGACTTCATATAGTACTCACGAGCACTTCCATAACGTCCTTTATTTTTAAGCTTGTCACCAATTTTCTCATTAAGTCTTGCCTTTTTGAAATTATCAGTTTCTAAACCTACAGCTTGCTCATAAAACGCTAACGCTTCATTTACTCTACCTTCTTTATCTTTTAAGATCCCTAAATAGTAAGCGGAATTAGCCGATGGGCTTATTTCATGGTATGCGTTTACTAATTTAAAGAACATTGGATCGTCTGTACATTCTTTTTCAGACATTTTACCTGCTGCACGTTGTAACCACAATGCGTTAGCTTTATTATCTTCAAAACCTTTTTCGTACAATGGAATTAAGTTCTCACAATTTGCGCGATCTCCTAATTTCTTATCAACAGCACTTGATACTTGATCGTATGCCTTTAAATAACTTTCGTAAGATCTTTGGTAACTAGATTCTTTTCTAGTTAAATCAGTACCTGCTTCTTCTTTTTCAATGATAACGTTTAATTTCTCTGAATAATTACCAACTTCTGTTTGAATTTTTTCAGCAACATCATCATATTTATCAAATAATTCCGCATCTGTTTTCAGTTGTGCATCATACAAATCTACCATTAAAGAAAAATACGTGTATAATGATTTAGGATTTGTGAAATTTTCTTTATCTGCTTTAAAGGCTGCATCAAAACAATTATATAGTTCTAAATCTGACAAACCTAAAACCTCTCTATTATCATATTGTAACTGACAAGATTTTGTTTGAAACTCACCAACTGGCGAATCACTAGCAAAATTAGCTTGACGCTCTTCGTATAATTTAGATAAATCTTTAATAAAATTTACTTTTTCAGCACCTGTTGCTTTGTCAATTTTATGCTCTAAAATATCAGCACCTTGACTATAAATAGCTTTGTGTAGTTTTGGACAATTTGTACGAACATACATCCAAGGTTCAAAAGCAGCATCATAATTTTTTGCTTTGGCATATTCAGAAAAAATAGACAATTTCGTCATACATTCCTCGTTCTGTTGCGCGTGGGCAACTTGAAAGCCTAAAAATAGCACTACAGCTAATAATGTGATTTTCGTTTTCATAATATTCATGGTAAAAGTGTTAATCATATCTTTTCTTTTGGAACCATCTGTCGTTTAAGGATAAACTCAAACTAAAGTTAAAAAAGTTCTCTTGTATTAAATTACTATTTGTTGTTCCACGCTTTCCGTATTCAAAACCAATGTTAGCATTTGAGAAGAAATCGTTTCCTACTGGTAATCCTAACCCAAAAGACATGCCAAACTCATCAATGGAGGTATTATTTATGTTTAACCCAGACGACTCAAAGCGTAATCCAGCCCTATAAACCACTCGGCTTAAGTAACTTGAAAAAGAATTATACTTTGGAATAATAAACCCACCAAGTGCTAAAGTTGAGCTATTGGAATAGTCAACTCCGGTATAACCATAGAGTTCATTTTTAAAATTTTTGGTATTTTGGAACGTATATTCAGCACCAACAAACCAAATTCTTGGTTGCCCAATACCTGCACCCAATGATATTTTTGAAGGTAAAATAAACTCCGTTTCATCTAAACCTTGTGCCGCTAAATCAGCATCAATAGTATCAACAGGGAATTCAATATTTGTATCTGGATTAAAAAGAATACTACCAAAAGATCGTTCGTTACGCGATTTTAATCTAGTTTCTGGTGTAAACGTAAAACCTGATTGCAGCTCTAAATCATCAGTAACCATAGCTTTATAGGTCAGTCCAAAATTAAGACTAATACCACTTAAATCTGATCGGTTTGTTTCTTGCGATTGATATTGTAGAATGGTACCATCATCTGGATCATAATCAAAAACAATCGTGCTATTTTTAATATTTCCGAAGTTATAATTAACATCAACACCAACACTGAAGTTTTTATTAATGTAGTAACCAGCGGATAGATATGTTCTGTTTACACCACCTTCACCTCGAAAACGTTCATTTAAACTTAAATCGCTATTTCTGGTTTCCAATTTATATCCAACGGATGTGTATGGAATTAACCCAAAGCCAACTCCAAGCCTTCCAAGTGGAATACTCATAGATAGATAATCGAAGGTTGACGATTTTAATTTATCTTCTCCAGAATCACTTTTAAGCTTTAAACGCGAATGTGATCCTGCTACCGAAAATATAACAGGTCTATTTTCGTTTCCATAAACAGCTAAATTTTTACTTCCGTATGCTGCTGGGTTTTTTAGGTTAAGGTGAATACTATCTGTATAAATACTTATGCCTCCCATACTTCTGTTTTCCACGGTACCTTTAAATTTCAAGCTCCCAATTCCATAAAAGGAATAGGGTGAAGCTGTACCATCTTGCGCATAACTTTTAATTGCAAATACAGCAATAAAAACTAATACCAGTTTTTTAATCATTCGTTTGAATTATATTGTAAAATGTGGTTTAATCCTTCTAATAAGAAATTAGAATGGGCAAATATGCTACTTTTTAATTGTTTAGACAAAAAATTAATGTCTCCTCCTGTTAAAATAACTGTTAAATCTGAATATTTTTCTTTATAAGTCTGAATAACACCATCAATTTCAAATAAAACACCATAAATAACACCTGAATGAATGGCTGAATTTGTGGTGTTACCAATTATCATTTCAGGAACTTCTTTAGTTAATAACGGTAAGTTTGCTGTTAAATTATTTAAGGATGTATATCGTAATCTAATTCCGGGAGAAATTGCACCACCTAGATACTGATTTTGATTCGTAATAAAATCATAAGTTACACAAGTACCTGCATCAATTATAAGTATATTTTGATTTGGGTATTTTTTAACCGCAGCGCTAACCAATGCTATCCTATCGACACCTAACGTATGTGGTGTTTTATAATCATTAATAAAAGGCAACGGTATTTCTGCGTTTAAAACCAGAACATGCAGCCGTTTTTTAATAGTATCCAATTGCATATTGGACAACAATCCAACCGATGAAACGATGGATTTACTGATTCTAGGGTATTTTTTTAGGAGATTTTCAAAATTAATTTCAAACTCCTCTAATGAGCAAGTTACTTTTTCAAGAAGCTCATCCACTTGAAATACAGCTATTTTCACGGATGTATTGCCAACATCTATTATTAAATTCATAGGATAATTTAAGGATGTAAAAATACAAAACGATTTTTTATAAATTTTCTTTTGGTGAATAATAAAAACAAGTTATATTTGCAACCGCATTTAGCGCTGGTGCCTTAGCTCAGTTGGTAGAGCAAAGGACTGAAAATCCTTGTGTCCCTGGTTCGATTCCTGGAGGCACCACCAGAAAACCCCATAAACGTAATGTTTATGGGGTTTTTACTTTTTAAGGGGACAACATTAGGGACAACATATTTGAGTATTTGCACAATTCTTCCACAATGACTTTTATGAAGATTCACAATACAATTGGTCACTTTATATAAAAACTCATCGCCCTATATTATTCAATTGCTTTATTTCATCATTTTTAAAACTATCTTTTGAATATATTGACACCATCAGCCACTATACCAGCTAATTCTTTTTCATATGTTCTTCAATTTATATAGTTTTAGTTATCATGTTTTAATTTACGTTTAACCTTAATCTATTAACTCTAACCCTAAAGGATATTACAGACGTCTTATTTATTTCTTTTTAATCCATCAAATACAGAAGGATCCATAGTTTTTAAATACGCTAATACACGATTGCTTCTCGGAGTTGCTACCAAATTGAATTTCCGTTTAATCTCATCTTTATTAAGAAAATATAATAAAAATTCTTCTTCAAACCTTTTAGATTTTTCTTTTTCTGCAAGTTTTTTTAGTTCTTTCTGACTTTTACCTTGATTAGATAAATCATTAAAAATGGGAGCTTGGACATCAATAGTTTTATCTTGTAATAGAGATAATAGTTTTAATTGTGTTTCTTCTATTCTTACTATTCTATTTAATACTTCTTTAAGCATCGCTTTCATAATTCACATTTTAAAATTAATAACCCTCAATTAAATTACTAATGAAAAACCAATTAGGACAGTAAATAACAAAATGAAATAACCGCTTTACCTGATATTAAGTTAATGGTCTTATTTGAGATTTAATCTAACTCTGAAAGTAAAACTTTAGATTCATTATGAAATACTATATTAAAAACTATAGCAGTAACAGGAGTAAATATTACCCTCGAATCATAAACGAGAGTAATTTTTTAGTATATTTACCCTCGATAACGCGATAGAAGTAACCTTTACCCCTTTTTAATATGGATAATTTTAATAAAAATACACCTTACAATAGCTTACCGCTACTTCCACCAAAAGCCGATTTGGAAACCACTAAAGTTCTACGCAAAACTATTGATGCCAGTAGAGCTTTAGCGCAATTAAACGGTATGCTAACTAACCTTCCAAATCCAACTTTATTTTTGGACACCATACACCTAAAGGAAGCCAAAGCCAGTTCAGAAATAGAAAATATAATTACAACAAATGATGATTTATACAAATCTATAGTTGCCGACAAAAAGTTTGATAATCCTGCCACTAAAGAGGTAATCAGCTATAAAGAAGCGCTTTGGAATGGGTTAGAAGAAATAAAAAAACGTCCTTTTATAACCACTAACCTATGTATTCAAATAGTTCAAAGCATTAAGAAAAACACAGCTGGAATACGAACAACACCAGGGACAGCATTAAAAAACGAAAAAGGTGAAACCATTTACACACCACCAACTGGTGAAGATACCATTCGAGAGAAATTAGCGAACCTTGAAGCTTTCATAAATAGCACTGATGAAATAGACCCTTTAATTAAAATGGCTTTAATGCATTATCAATTTGAAGCTATTCACCCATTTAGTGATGGAAATGGCAGGACAGGTCGAATATTATTATTACTCTATTTAAAACTTACAAACTTACTGGATACTCCTGCTATTTATTTAAGTGAATACATCATTCAAAATAAAGCTGACTATTATACAAAGCTTCGAGAGGTTACTGAAAACAACAATTGGGAATCATGGGTTCTCTATATGTTAGAAATGGTAGAATATACAGCTAACAAAGGTTTGCAGCGCTTAAAAGACGTCACGACCTTAATGCAAGAAATGGCAGAAGAAATTAGAACAACATTACCTAAAGTTTATACTAAAGAACTTGTAGAAATACTTTTTAGATTACCTTATACAAAAAGACAATTTTTAATTGATGCGCAATTAGGCACACCAAAAACAGTTGGCAACTATTTAATAGCTTTGGAAGAAGCAGGATTTTTAATATCTGAAAAAGTCGGTAAAGAGAAGCTATATCTCAATCATAGATTAATGACTGTTTTAGATGAATTATAAATCAGCCTTTCGAAAATCTGTCATTCGATTAAAAAGATACAAGTAAAGGATTAAAATTTCAGGACTATTCAGTTCATCCCCAATATTGTCATTTAATAATTGGTCAAGAGCATTAGATATCCTTGGAGAAACTAAATCACCTTTATATTCCTTCTTTGTAGCAATGCCATTATCAAATATTATTTCAGCCAATTTCTCATAACTACCATTTGTATATTTGTCAGCTAATTCCTTCTTCAAATAAGCCTTCATAAAATCTCCTTTAAGCTCGGGATTCCAGAGCTTTAGTATTTCATAAGTTTCCTCAAGATTAAAAGCTCTCCGTTTATCAAGTCCTAAATGGTATAAATATTCACCAAATCGATCCGTAAAAGCCTCTTTTGATTTGAATCCTGTTATTTCTCTTAAATGTTTTAACTTAAAATCCCTTTCATTTCGGGAGTAAAAAAACAATTCCTGCAATAAATAATCATTATTTAAGTCTCTATACTTTTTCTTTAATTCTCTATAATCTTTAATCCTCGAGGCATGTAATAAATATGCAAATTGCCTGTCAAACTTATCATTTTTGAAATGAACACAAATTGCACACCATAATAAAAAACCAAGGTTCAAACCATTTTCACGTTGATACTTTAATTTAAAAAAATCTAAATTCACTACTGTATAAAATAAAAATATCTCACTACATTTATTAATGTAGTGAGATATTGATTAACATTTAAAATTACTTATCTCCCTTATATAAATCATTATTAGGATTTAATTGATCTGAATGATTATCCAAATCTGCTTGCGTGTACTCGTAATCATCTCTTAATGCCATAATGTAAAGTTTAAATTAATAAATTATTCTCTACAAATATATAATCAGCCTACCTATCCTGAAAATAAGTTTTCGTCGATAATAAATTATCTGTTCATTATACTAAATTTTGGTGCATTACTCATATCATTAAACTTTGGGTATCTTCCATTATTTTCTATGTAGATTGCCCAACAATCATATTCGCATTTTGCAACTTCTCCCATTATTCTTAAATCTTTTGGTGTTGGATTTTTAGTATCGCATGCAAATGAACAGATTGCAACATAAATATTATCCTTTATCACTTCATAATCTTCATATTGATATAGGAATCTATCAGCACCACCGTGATTTATACTTTTCATTCTTATTGTAGCACCAAATTGATTTAAACGATTTTTTAAACCACCTTTAGAATTAGTCATTCCTATATATTCTAATTCTGGAATAAAACTAAATGTATTGAGTGATTTATCTGAAACTGCAATGCAATAAATACCTGGATAGTTTAAACCTTCTAACTCGTTTCTATCTTCCCATTTCACCCAATTAGTAAATCTATCTATCATAATTAATTATTGTAATAGTGCGCTGTAATTACGAGTGTTTAGAAACTGACCAAATGCAAAAAAAGCTTCATCCAATTTCTTTAGATTCTTAATATTATTTGCTTCTATGAATGGCAAATATCTTTCAAAATAAAACTGCTCTTTAGCTTTGTTATTAATAGATGTATTTGAAATATTACTCCAATCTTCATTATGAATAAACAAAAATGTTCTATGAATGTGTTGGTCGTAAATTGGATATTTATTTGGCTTTATAATATGCAATAAAAATATCTTCCAAACTGTTGCTTGTAGGTTTTTAAACTCATTACTAAATGCTTCTATATTTATTTCATCATTCCTTTTTAAAGTATTAATAATAGAGAGTTTAGCTTTTATTTTAGTGTCTAACGACTTTTGCTTTAGCTTACTCAATATCATACCGTTTTTCCAAACATACAAATCTTGAATATCAGTTTTGGTAAGTGTTTCTTTAACTATTGATTTATTATAAATTGCTTCATTAGAGAATGAAAATAGTTTTGACCAAGAATTAATAAAATCATTTAGATTAGATGAAGTAGTATTATTTAGGATAATTAAATTCAAATTCTTTTTAGATAGCATCAATCATAGATTGAATAGTAATTTGTTTTCTGTTATGAATCAAATTGGTTTCAACATCAATTAGATTAATTCCTAAATGACTGCAAGTTTCGGCAACAATTACTTGTATTGATTCCTTTTCTCTATTTATATTTTTTGTTTCTGTTCCATTATCATTTATGTAAGTAATGTTTGCTTTACAGAAATTAGAAAGTTTCTTATAACTACCATCCTTCTCTAATACCATTAATCTATCCTTTAAAGTAATACCTACAGAATATGTAGTCCCATCATTTTTTGTAAAGACTATTTTAAAAGTATCATTTGGTTTTGCTATTTGAGTATCACGTTTTATTAATACAAGTTTGTTTAACACATCATAAATTCTAATTAACTCTGACTTGTATATAGGCGAATGCAAATCATTATGAGCTAAAGAATTCAATATAACACTTTTATAAGTTTTCAAGTCCTTAAAATCTGCAAAATCTATACCTTCGTTTGAGCAGAACCATTCCAAATGACCTATTTTGCTATTTAAATTTTGAGATTTAGTTTCGTAGACACCATCATTGTTTATTGATACTTCATATTTACTTTGATCCGGATATAAGTTGTCTAAAATCTCTTCACAATGTGTGCGTAGATAAATACCTGCTGCTGGATAATCGTGATTATCTATAAAGTATTTTGCTTTTTTTAATTTATTAGGGTGATTATAAACAACAGGTGTTTCATTCTCACTTAAAGAATCTACGTACATTTCTTTATATAACCAGTTATCTTTTAAACCTGCGTTTCTTATTTTGTCTTTTAAATAAAAAAACAAACTCCTATCGTGAGTTAAAAAAAGTAATTGATAATCTTCTGTAAATTTATTGGCTGGATCTAATAGAAAATCTATGAGTTTCTCTCTATTATTCATATCTAAACTTATCATAACATCATCAAACACAATAAATTTAAGAATATCACCAGCTTCGGTATTTATCCGTCTTCTCAAAATTGTCAATCGAATTGATATAGCAATAGCAGTAATTTTTGCTTCATTTAAAAATGATTGTGGTCTGTTTATTGTTATTGGTTTCCCTAAATATTTTGTTATAACAAACTCTATTTTAAATGGGGTAAAATTAAAATTCACATCTGCTTTTTGAAATTTCAATTCTTCATAATGTAATTCAAAATCAATATCATAACCTAACTTTGCAAGCATAGTAGGCGCATTAACATTGATGAAATCAATCAAATCTTTTAACTCGTCATTAAAGTGTTTTGCAAAAACATTAAACTTCTTATTCTCTGGACTATTTTTATATACTTGAATTCTCTTTCCTTTTTCATTTTCTGTTACGCCAGGACCATTCATAATTTCCTTATACATATCCCAAGCATTAGTAAATTTAACGATAGAACCATTACGGATTAAATCTTTTTCAGGAAAGTTTATATAGGAAAGTATATGACCAATGAAAATATCAGCTAAATCCATTTTTTCACCATTCCAAAAGTCTTGAAATTTATAGAGTACTTTATAACTTATAAAATCTGAAGCTTGATTTACTTCTTTAGCTACACTATTATCTTTAATTGCAGTATCTAATAATGAAACATTATATTCTAAAGGTGGTGTATGTTTCGTTTTTACATTTATAAATGAATCATAAAATAACGACTCACCAGTATAAATGGGTTCTGTATGGATATTTACTAATGATTGCGGATGAACAGAATGATGCTTAAAATATTTTTCTATGTCTTCTTTTTTATTTTTTAGGGAAGCCTCAAAAAGCGTATACAATGCCCAATAAATTGAACTTTTACCACTACCATTTTCACCATATAGCAAAAGATGTTTGCCATCTAATTTTATTGGTTCTTGCTCATTAAAAAACTTAAAATTATGAATTTGTAAAGTATCTATTCTACTCATTAGTTAACAGATTTTCTAATAACAGCAAGCATATCTTTGCTACGTGTTTCTATTAATAATATTCTTTGGCGTACTGCATTTTCTGGTTTTTGATACCACAAATAAAAGTCTTTTATAATTTCAAGTATTTTAACTTCGTCTTTAATATTTTCAATAGGTTCAGGATGTATAAATTGTAAAACATCTAAACATTTTTCTTTCATATGGTTTTCAAAGTACAATTCGTAAATCATCATATCCAACACATCTTCTATATGGGAAGCTATTCGTTCATTTTCTGTATGACTTACAATATCTTTTTTAATAGGATTATGTACATATAATAGATAATCTGTTAACACTTTAAATGCATCAATATTTGTAGGTTGTAGAATAGGAATATTTACCAATGGCTCTTTATCAATTTGATAATTATTTCCTTGCATCTTACCTTTAAAGCGTAACCAGAAAGCAATCAGTTTAGAATTTAAAAGCGACGTTAAGTATTTTAAATCAAACCTATCAGTTTTTATAGAATAAAAAGTTTGGGAAACATAACAATCAAAATTTGTATAAGTAAAGCAAGGTTGGTTGTTCTTTCTTAAAGAAATTATTTTTTCTCCAATAAAAAAATCTTCATTTCTTGCTCTATGCAAGCCATAAGGCTTATTATCAGAAGTTATGATTGTAGAATACTTATCTAAATGACTTTTTATAGTTGGGTACGAATTGATATTGTTCTTAATATCGGATTTTGTATAAATAATCCATTCTTTATTTTCTTTATATCCAAAATATCTGTGTAATTCTGAAGTTGAATAAAATGGTTTTATAATTTTATTTTCATCTTTACTTAAATTAAGATTATTTAATTCTTTTTCATTAAGCTGGAACACGCCTTCATTTAATTTAAAACCTTCTCCTAATTTATCTGCATTCTTTTTGTTCAGTTTATCTTGAGGATAAACAATTCCTTGAGCAATATCGTTACTACTTAAATATTCAATATTATTTTCAAGCACTAAATTAAGAACACGATCAATTCTTGGATTATTAAACGTAATTAATGAATCATAATATAAAGAACTATCAAAATCTAATATGTATTTTTCATCTATACCAGCATCATTGTTGAAGTTAAGGAAGTGTTCTAATTCACTTTCCTTAATAGTATCATCTTTTAGTAATGAGTATTTTAGAGGATATAAACCGTTAGGAATTTCTTTTTTAAGCAAATAAATCATTGTTTGAATACCAGCCGATTTAAATACTTTGTAATTCCAAAAATCTGTAAAGAGCTTTATTTTAGTTTCATTTAAAACCTTATTTCTAAAAATGGATGCTCCAGCACTTGTTATCCAATTATTTTGTGCAATAAAACATTCTACACCTTTTTCTTTTAATAAGTCTATACTAATACAAGCAAATCCATACCATAAGTCCATTTTACCTTGATAGTAATCTGAATTTCTAAAACCGTCAAATGCTTCTTTACTTGTATATTCTTTAATATATGGTGGATTACCTATTACTATGTCAAAACCAGTATTATTACTTACTATTGGATTTAATATTTCTGGGAAATCTAAACGCCAATCAAAATGATTAAATGATTCATTATTGGTTTTTAAAATATTAACTTGTTGTAAGGTTCGTTTCCAACCTTCTGTTTCTAACCATTTTTCGGTTTCCTTTATAGTTAGTTTTTTCCCTATTTGTTTTTGATAGCCTTTAGTTTCTATCATTAAGGCTAATTGTTTGGATAGAATATCTAATTTTAAATCTCTAATTTCCTTTTTTAGGGCTGTTTTTTGGTTTGAATCTGCGCTAAAGAAATCTTTTTGTTTACTGGATATCCTCTTTAATAATTCTGTTTTTTCATTAATAAGTTCTTGTGCAAAAAAACCAGCAGAAGTATCGTCTGTACTCCAATCAATTTCAACTATTTCGTTTTCAAATTTACCTACCAAAGAATTACCTACAACAATTTTATAGGCTAAATTTGGTAATGGTTTTGGTTCCTCTGCATCTACTATTAAACTTAACCAAAAACGTAGTTGCGCAATATCTACTGCACCTTTTTCTATGTCTACACCGTAAATAGAGTTTTGTATAATGTTTTCTTTTATAGTTGCAGGATTCCAATTATCAATATTTGTATCAAAAGCAATCCGTTCTTTTAAAGCAAATATTTCGTGTAATAATCCCATTGGGAATGCACCAGAGCCAATTGCTGGGTCACATATTTTTAGTTTGTCTAAAAGATTGTTTACTTCAATAAGTTGCGTATCTGTTAATGCTTCTTTATTTTTTTGTTTTACGAATTGGCTAATACCTTCTTTGGTGTTATCGCCTAAATGTGTTACTAAATATTCTATTAAGGATTCTTGTGTCATATATTGCACAATTTCCTTTGGTGTATAAAAAGCACCTTTGTCTTTGTTGTCTTCCAGTAAGTTTTCGAAAATATGACCTAACATTTCAGGATCTACAGCTACAGTATGTTCCTCTGGGCTGTTTTCGTAAATGGTAAAATTAAAACGATTAAAAAACTCAAATAAATCTGTAAACAATTCACTTGGAAATACTAAATGGTCATATTTTTTAGATTCTTTCTCAAATAAACCACCATTTAAATAAGGGATTTTAACCATATTACCATCAGGCATTGTAAAATCGTCGTCAGTTCTTTTTTGATTTAGTGTATCGTAGAATAGTTTAGATAGCCATACGGTATAAAATGAATCATTTTCACCTGCTTGGATATAGAAGTTTTGAATAAAATTTTTATCTCCATTTCCTTCTTTATAATTTGTATTGGTAGCACCTAACCATCCTTTTTTCTGAATAAAGTATAGGAATACAATTTGACCTAATAATTTTTTACAAAAGTCTCTGGCTTCTTTTTTATCGCCATTAAAAACAGACACTAAAAAAGGTGATGGATTTTGCACTTCTACTAATTGAAATTTACCACCTTTCTTTTGAAACTCTTCTCCTGTTAAGAACTTTACAAATTTAGCATAATGTGTTTCTCTATACTCATCAAAGAATTCTTTAGACATTGCTTCAACAGCAAATGCCTCTTGAATATCTTTTACCTTTATTTGAAACTTATTATCTAACTCTTGAAAACGGTCTACTGCTGTACGATAGGTTTCATCTTCATCACCAAAAACATAGGTAAAACGTTTTGGGTTGGTTTCTTTAGTTTGTACTTGTCCTTCCTCAAAAAAACTATCGTATGCTATAAAAGAAAATCTCCAATGTTTATTGGTTACATTTTCATACTTAAAGGTTGCAAATACAGCGTTGTTACCAATAATTAATTTTTTAACTAATGCACCTAAACCTACACGTGCAATTTTGACTTTGCTAAAATCTTCAATAGTTACCTCGTAGAGGTCTATTTTACGATTATCGTGTGTTTTAAATTCACCATACTTAACTACTTTTTTAGCAGTACGTTTTTCGGTATCTGACAATTCTACTTCTTGTTCTCCATCTTCATCGTATAAAACAAAATCTTTAACCGAATTAATAAAAATTGGTTTTAATACATTATCCTCGAAGGACGTTCGATTATAGTCTGAAGTAAATATTTGAGATAATATATTTTCCATTATTTAGTTTCGATGTAAGATTCTGATATTACAATTTGTGGTTTGCTAAAGAGTGATGCTCTTTGTTGTTTTAATCTTGCTGTATCACTAAAATTCATATTTTTTAACACCTCATTAAATACATTCTCTACTACTTTATGCGGGTCGTTTTCTGTATTTGATTTAAAGAATTTACTTAATTTATTAGGTAACTGTCTATGAGAACCTTTATAAATTTCATCTAAAGCTCTTTGTAATTGATTTTTAATAAATTCATTCTCTGCAATACCAATAAAATATTCTAATTGCGTTATGACCTTTTTTTCTGTCGATGATAATTGTGCTTTAGTTACGTTTTTAGTTTCAATGTTTTTTGCAATTGTTTTAAAGTGCGTTAAGGCTTTTGTAACTTGCTTATGATGATTTTCTGGTAGTTTCACACCTTTTTCTTTGGTATTAGCCTTAAATATTTTTGCAGCGTTTACAAAGGTTAATTCATGTACTACATTGTTTTCATCTGTTTTATAAAACACTCCTGGATGCCCTTCACTTTTTATATATGTGATTGATGCATTATCTACATTAATAAAAGAATCTATTTTATCTGCTTTACGAGCAATACGAGATTTTTTAGGAATACTTTTTATCTCGTTAAATTTATTAATATTCTTATTTTTAAAACTCCTTAACTCTTGTAAAAGCAATAGTGTTTCGTTTAGCTCTTGTTTTAGTTTAGAGCCATACAAACCAGCTTCACCAACTTCTTCTAACTGTGAATAGATTTGACTATCCTCACCAAAAGCACTATGAAATGCTTGTAGTTTTTTAATTGCTGTATTGGTAAGTTTTATTTGGTTATCTGACTTATCTGATGGATAAAAATTGAAAACGTGTATTTCGTCTGCTTCTGTACCAATACGATTAACACGTCCAATACGCTGCATTAACCTTGTTGAGTTCCAAGGCACATCATAATTAACAATTACATTGGAACGATGCAGGTTAATCCCTTCTGCCAAAACCTCTGTTGTAAAGATGATGTTGAAATCGTTTTTCCAATCTGACTTCTCTTGATTTGCATCAAAGTTTCCTATTATCGTTGGGAATTTATCTTTTCTGTTAGCAGCACTAATAGTTAGGATTTTCTTTACATCTATCTTTTCTAATTCTTTACTTAAATAATCTATTGTTTCTTTTGACTCTGAGAACACAACCAGTTTACCAGAATGGTTATTTTTTTTGTGCAGGAATTTAGAGTTTAAATCTGCTATAAACTTATCTAATTTTGGGTCGTAATCAATTTTAGACCATTCAATAACTAACTGTTCAATTTTTTTCTCGTCAGCTTTTAATAATTCTATAAAATCTTCTTTAAAGTCAATATCCGCATAGGTTTCGTTATTTCCACCTTTCTCATTCATTTTCTTTTCTAACTCCTCTTCCTTACCTTCATTAAGGTATTTGTTTACATCAACATCTGGTGCAATAAAAACCTTACCATCCTCAAACATCTTAATCATATGATTAGTGTTTTTATGCAACCTTGATAATGACATTTTAAACGCATAAAAACTACTCTCTAAACGTTTAACCAAAAGTGTTTTCATTATTGCAGCTAACCTTTTTGATATAGATTCTACATTACCATACTTTTTTCTATCCTCTTCATTTAATAAAAACTCAATAGCTCTATATCGATAAAAACCAATGCCATCAACAGGATTTCTGTATTCATCCATCGACGTTAACATTGTAATTGTAGTATCGAATAATTGGCTTAAACCATCGTCAAATTCGTATCGAACTTCATTAGGTGGATTTATTTTTGGAAAAACAATACCTTGTTCTATAAGATCCTTTTTAAAATCTTCATTGTTTTCAATATCTGTACGACTTCTTCTAATTACTAAAGGCTCAATTACTTTATCTCTTATTTTATCGAAAATGGCTTTGACTTTATCTATATCAAGAATATCATCTTTTTTTAATTCGTCGTATTCATCTTTTAATGGTGTAAAGAATGACTGTAAATCTTTTACGCTTGGTAGATTTGCATTTCTTTTATCTTGAAATAAATAGATTTGATTTTCTATATCCGCTGGATGATTGTTTAATGGTGTTGCTGAAAGTAACATTACTTTTTTACGAGTATCTCCATTAGAGCCTGGTATTCTCCTGTCTGTTTTTGTAATGGTTTGTAGCTTCTCATACATATTAGAAGTGTCATTTCTAAACTTATGAGCTTCGTCAATTATTATTAAATCATATTCATTTGGATTGGGATAATTTAGATACTTGTCTTCTAACACCTTATGAAGACTACCTGTTGAAACGAAGTAAGTATTGTTATCTATATGAAAATCTTTAATTGTTGTTTTCCAGTTATCTTCTAATGCAGGTGGATATATTACTAATATTTTAGAGTGATACCCATTTTCAAAAACGAACTTCTTTGCAATTATAGAAGCAACAATAGTTTTACCTAAACCTACCACATCTGCTAAAAAGAATCCGTTATACTTCATTAACTTTTCATATCCTTCAATTGCAGCTTCTGATTGATATGTTAGTTTTTTGTATTTGTCTGGAAGTAATAAATCTATATTTGTTGGGTCGTACTCAATGCGCTTTCCAAAGTATTCTATTAATAATTTAATATAAAGTTCAAAAGGCGTGAAGTTGTCATTTAAAAATGTTTCTTCTTTTAGTCCAGAAATATCAATTGGTAAAATATCTATTGATTCACTCCAAAGTAATTCAAACTCTTCTGTAGCAAAACGTATATCATCGTAATCTCTTAATTCAACATTAAACTCGTAATTTGATTTTTCTCTTGAACCTAAACCAGATTCAGTAAGATTGGAAGAACCTGTAATTACACTACCAGTTGAATATTCATTAAATTCTTTTGGTTTAAAGATGTAGATTTTAGCATGTAAATTTTTTTCAGGATGTGCTTTAATCGTTATTTTTTTATTAACAATATCTTCTATGAATTGTAAAATACCATCTTCTATGTCTTTGGAGTAATCCGCTCCTTGAATATCTTCTTTTAGTTTTTTTATAAACTCATCTTTTGTTTCTTGAGGGTCTATTATGTGTTGTTGACCTAATGAGTGATACTTCTCTAAAATTACATCTACATTTATTCCTACTAAAATGCGAATTTCAGGTATGTTTTCTAAATATGGTCTTAACTTGAAATACCCTGTAGCTCTAAAATAGCCAACTAAAGCATCGAAATTATGGATGTTAGGTAAGTTCTTAAAAACTCCTTCGAACTTTTTTAATAAACTGTTGTTTGATTTATTAGTGAAAAACTTTGTTGACATTAAACTTGTTTAAATTATGTCATAAATTTAACAATCTTTTTGTCGTTGACAGTGGAAATTGAAAAAAAATAAAATTACACTATACAAGACTATTATTACAACAATAGCGAATCAACGTTAATTTCAAGGTGGATTTCACAAATACATTAAAAAGAAATATTGTGATATAATTCGGAGGTTGGAGATTTTTTTATCGGTAAAGCACCTAAATTTGACCTGTGGTTGACCTGTGGTAATTGGGTCATGACTTGTGATTTTGATTACACACGTGGTCGATTTGATTACAGATGTAGTCAGTTTGGGAACAGGCATAATCACAAAAGGACTCTATTTATAATTTAGCCATTACCTTTCATTCTCAATAAAAACTTCAAATTCTGTATCTCTTGCTTTAAAGCATCAACATCACCTTTTGTTGCGGGCAATAATTGTGGAGCAAACAGTTTTTTACCAACAAAAATTGTAGCATCGGCAGCAGCTGAACCAAAAGCTGCATTTGATATAGAACTACCATTGATTTCAGGATTTGCACCTATACTTTCTATTTTAGTTTCTAATGCTTTAAAAGCATCTAATAACTCATTGGAAACTGGCAATTCATTTTCGGGCACAGCAAGTGCTATTTCTTCTTTTTTATAGTGACCTGTAACATATTTATAGTCATTCCGTTTATAGCTTGCTTTTGTTTTACAGCTTAATGTGCAATAGACATGATTACTTCTTCTGGATTCAAATGACTCATAACAATGTTTGCAATTTTTAATTTTTTTCATGGTTTTCTGGTGTATTTGGTTGATTTTTTACTCGATTTGACGTGTAATCCGTTAAATAAGGTTTTATTTAACCTTTTATTATTCTCTTAAACTTTGTCCTGTAAAAACAACGATGTTAAACATTTCGTATAATCTATCGTAAATCCGATGTCCATATCGTGCGCCTAAAGCATTTAATGTTTCTTCAACACTGCAATTTGTATTCACAAAATTTGTTGTGATAAATGTTTTTTGTTTGTTGCTATATCTATTAAAAAGTATTTCACCAACAACATTAAATAATCCATAGTTACTGGCATCTTTTTCAGAACCAATATCATCTATAAAAATTCGCTTTCTATTTATGTCTTTAAAAAAATAATCTTTATCAATAGGTGTTGCACATTTTTCAAATTCACGAACAAGATATTTTGCGCTATAGCTTTTGAATCTTAATGATGAAATAGGCTTAAAAATGGTTTCAAAACATTTAAGATAATCCGTTTTGCCGATTCCAACACCTCCAATAATGAGTAGACCTTTATTAAAATCTGGCTTGTTAAGATTGGTAACAAGATTATTAGTCTTAAAAAATTCAGGATCGTTAAGAAAATAATGAAACAGCACTTTTAAGTTTTCAAGCGTATCTTCATTTTTTACGAATGATTTTCCATACATTTTATAAAACTGACTGCAAAAATATTCCCAAAGTTGTTGTTTGCTGAATATCGGTTTCTCCTGTTTTATAGGAAACGTTTTATCTGATTCTTGTTTTTCGAAAGGAAGTGATTTAAACACCTTTCCAATTGATTGGGCTTGTGCTATTCTCATTATCGATTTGGTCTATTGGTTAATAGTTCGGGTTTTTCTTTTTGGTTATTTCTTTTCGGTCTTTCATTAGCCTGCCATTTCTTCAATCGTTTTTCGACTTCAAAAAATTGCTCGGTTTCAAATCGCATTTTTGTTTTATCAGTGTTTAACTCACTCCAATAATTGAAAAAAGAATCTAAAATTTTAATATTAAAATGAGAGTGAGCATAGACCTTCTCTCTAAATATCTTTTTTCTGTTTTTTAAGTTATTATTATTATTAGTATTAGTTGTTGCTATTTGATTGTTACTTGTCTGTGATTGGTCTGCGATTCCTTTGTTAATCTGTATGTCATTTGGCTTGTCATTAGATATGCTATTCGGCGTGCTATTTTCTATAATAGTTTCTGCAACGAAATTATTAAGCTTCAAAACACGTATTTTAGTATAATTGACAGTTGTTTCAATAGAAATGTAATCAGTAGACTCTAATTTTTTCAAAGCTGTCCTGACCTTACTCACTGTTAAACCTGTTTCAACAGCAAGTTTTTCGTTTGAAGTTATAAATTCCCCTTTATAAATTTCAACACCTTGCCAGCGTTTCTTGCTGTAATTAACTTTAAGTAAACAGTGTGTAAACACTTTATGGGTGTTTAGGTCTGTGTACCACTCCCATTCGGTTAGCTCCCGAAAAAGCATAATAAATCCTTTATTCATCATCTGGGTTCTGTTTTATGAGTTTAGAGTTTATATCGCTTCTTTTTATATAGACTCTATTACCTAAACGATAACTGGGAATAATGCCCGCTTTTCGCCAATTCCATAGGGTTTGGTTGGAACATTTTAAAATAATAAGGGCTTCCTCAATAGTGAGCAGCTCTTCTTCTTCTTTTTTAGAAGGTTGGAATCTATCAAAAAACTCCCGTAACTTACTATCAACACCTTTTAAGATGTCGCTAGTAAGTTCTTCAGGAGTTGTCTGATAGAAATGTAATGGACTTGACTTCATTTGATAGTATTTTATTATTAACACCCCCAAATTTAAATCTAAATAACTGTTTTTTAGGAATTTATATGTATACACCAGTATATATACACCTGCTTTTAATTAGTATATTTTGCTGGTGGAATTGAAAAACCTTTTTCATCAAACAATTCTTTTGCATTAATATATCTCTTATTTCCTGGACTTAAATAAATCTCAATAGATTTTACAGAAACTTCCCCTTCAAAAGAAAAAGCTTTAAGTAAATCTCTGGAAAGGCTCGAATTATTAATTTCACCACGCCTCATATCTGCCTCCATATAACCCATATCAATTAACTCTCTGACTATTATTCCTAATTGAGAAGGTCCTGCAATCCATTTTAGTGGCTTAACTACGTGTTTATCCATATATGTGGTTAAAAAAGAAGTGATTATTTCGATCCGTTTTTTCAAGTCATTCTGTAGACTTTGGTAGCTGACCTTATGAAGCATAATACTATATTCATATTTTGAGTTTTTGATAATGCCATCAGTCTCAAAAAAGCCGTCCTCTAAAATACCCTCTTCATTCCAAGCTCCTACAATATTCATTACTGCATTTTCGATTATTTCTTTAATTTTGGGTGTTATTTTACAATCTAAAATAGAAAAATATAAGTCTGGATTGTCGCAGTAATCGTATTGATACTGAAGCAAGTCTTTAACCTCCAAAATATCAGTATCAAACAATAAAATATAGGTAAAGTATTTAATATAGAAATCACTTTCTAATTTTGGTTCATAATAGTTATAGCTATTCAATTGAAATGGTTCAGAAATGGAATCTTCTTCTAACTTCCTTATATTGTATGGCACTTCATCAATAGCAAAAGCATCTTTGTAATAGTTTTTTGACATATAAATAGGTGAATTTCTAATTATTAAAAAATGCGCTGTCAGCTATTTTAACTGCACGCTCTTGTGGTGTTACTTTTATATACTTATAAAATTCTCGTTCTGTTGAGTGTCCGCTTATTGCCATGATATCAATAGCCGGCATTTTAGATAAGTAAGCGTTGGTGCAAAAGGAACGTCTTGCTGTGTGTGATACTATCAAGCTGTGTTTAGCAACAGACTCAATTGTTTTTACACCCCCAACTACTTTTTTTACAGTAATCATTTCATCGATTTCTGCTTTTCTACCAGCTTCTTTAATATATTCGTTAATATCTGGATCATTAAGAATGCGAGGTGGTACACCATCATGTCTTTCGGTCATAATAGCTTCTACACGAGAATGAATCGGCACATAAACCTTTTTTCCAGTTTTTTGCTGCTCAAACTCAAAGACTCGCCTATCATCAAAGGTTTTAATTTGATCTTTAGTAATTCCGTTATAGTCTGACACTCTTTGACCTGTATAATAACCAATTAGAAAAATATCGCGTGCCAATTCCCAATCTGGAGTTTTTGATAAATCAACATTGTAAAGTGCATCTATCTCCTTTTCGGTAAGATAAATTGATACCGTCTCTTCGGATATAGTTTTAAACTCTCTATGCATATATTTAAGGTTTGTATTTACACCATCCTCTGTCGCTCTATTCAATAGAGTTATTAAGTTTTTAATGTGCTTACCAATTGTATTTACAGCGTAATTATGCTCCTCTAAATATTGCACAAAGGCATAATAGAACTTTAAGTCTATGCTACTAAAATCTAAATTGTACTTTTTCTCTTTATTAAAGTCCTTCATTCTACTTACAGTTTGCTTATAGGAGCGAACTGTAATGGGGCTTAACTTTACTGCATTTATGTTTTTGGCTTGATTTTCTTTTCGCTCAATATAATCATTGGCATAATCAAAAAAAGTAGTTATTGATTTTTCATTATCATCAATATCTCTAACAATTTTAGACAACAATGCTTTTAAGGTATTTTTGTTCTGTTTTTCTAAATCATCCAATTTAGAAACAGCATCCGCAAATTCACTTGAAAATTTTAACAAATCACTATTAACTTTTTCCCTATTTCGTATTGTGGAAACCGCTCTAATACGTTGATTAATTTTGTCCCAATTTTTGGGTTTCACTTTGTATCCTGTTGAAAATTTAATGCGCTTATTTCGACCAAAACTGTAGTCTAAAATTATAGACGCTTCATCTTTAGCTTTAGGATCTTTTAATCTATATTTAACCGTTCCTGATGTGGATTGAATAGCTTTATTCATAACATTATAAAAATCACATAATTAAAAAGGGACAACAAAGGGGACAACATAATGTTTATTTGTTGTTATATCAAAATTATAAAATTTAATTGAAATAGCTCGTATATATTGTAAATAAAGGTGTTTTACCTAAAACCTATTAACAAGACATAACATAGTATAAAGCCAAAAGTGGTACTGGAGGCACCACCACCAAAACCCAATCTGAAAAGATTGGGTTTTTTGGTTTTATAAGGTTTTGAATATTCGTTTAGAGCCTAACCAAAGTCTTCATAAAACATATTGATTTAGAAAATTCCCGAAAACCTCATCACTTTCATGTATCATTTTAATTCTGCAGAATTAAAAATTTCATGTATGCAGCTAAAACCATACAACAGTTTTAGTTATCTTGAAACACCTTAAAACCGCTTTGCATCATCTATTTTATTTTAAAAAAATGGCAGAGCATTTAAAACGCACGAATGGAACTTTTTAAAAAAATCAAGCAAATTACTCATCTAATGAAGCATATAGATTTTGCCGAATTAGGTGAAATTTCAGAAAAGATAGATTTACCTAAAATTATGAAATCTGTTGGTGAGTTAGATGACGCTCAACTTAAAGGTTTAATGAAAATGCTTACTGAAAAAGCAAAAAAAGGACAACACAACCTACCGCCTATTGATGGCGATTTTTATGATTACGACTTAAAACTCACCCAAGAACAGCGCGAAATCCAACTAAAAGTTCGCAGTTTCATGGAAACAGAAATAGAACCTATTGCCAATTATTATTGGAATAAGGCCGAATTTCCCATGGAAATTATACCCAAATTAGCGGCGTTAAACATTTGCGGTGTTGCTTTTGAAGGTTACGGATGCCCTAACTTACCTTTTATTATGGAAGGTATTATTGCCGAGGAATTAGCACGTGTAGACGTTTCCATCTCTACCTTTTTCGGTGTTCACAGCGGGCTTGCTATGGGTTCTATTTATCTCTGTGGTAGTGAAGAACAAAAACAAGAATGGCTACCAAAAATGCAAAAAATGGAGGCCATTGGTGCTTTTGGCTTAACAGAACCAAACGTGGGCAGCGGTGTTGCCGGCGGCATGGAAACAACGTGTCAGAAAGTCGGTGATACGTGGGTTTTAAACGGTGCGAAAAAATGGATAGGAAACGCCACCTTTGCCGATGTTATTATTATTTGGGCCAGAGATGTGGACGACAATCAAGCCAAAGGTTTCTTGATGCGCAAAGGTAATCCCGGATATAAGGCTGAAAAAATTGAAAATAAAATGGCATTGCGAACCGTTCAAAATGCCCTAATTACGATTACCGATTGCAAAATCCCAGAAAGCGATCGACTTCAAAAAGCCAATTCGTTTAAAGATACCGCCAAAGTATTACGAATGACACGAGCAGGTGTTGCTTGGCAAGCTTTAGGTTGTGCGCGTGGCGCCTATGAAAGCGCCTTGAAATACACCAAAAAGCGTGAGCAGTTCGGAAAACCGATTGCCAAGTTTCAGTTAATCCAAAATCATTTAGTGGAAATGCTCGCCAACCTAACAGCTATGAAAGCTATGGTTTACAGACTATCCGAATTACAAGACCAAGGTTTACTAACAGACGAACACGCCTCATTAGCCAAAGTATTTTGTTCCATGCGAACTCGAGATGTGGTAAGTCGCGCGCGTGAAGTTATGGGCGGAAACGGTATTTTATTAGAATATGACGTGGCACGCTTTGTTGCCGATGCCGAAGCTATTTATTCCTATGAAGGCACTAAAGAAATTAACTCCTTAATTGTTGGTCGAGCCATTACTGGTTATAGTGCGTTTGTTTAAAACTATAGATTTATTAAAACTAAAAACCCCAAACATCACGTTCGGGGTTTTTTAGTATAGATATGCTTCTCTCAAATTAATGCGGCAACTTATCTTTAAGAACTCCATATACGTACGTCCCTAAAATAGCCGAAGCAATAACCACCAAGATTGGCCAATAACCTGCACCTACCAAAACATACATAGGCCCTGGACAAGCACCCGCCAATGCCCAACCTAATCCAAAAAGTGTTCCACCAATTAGGTAACGCTTAAAGCCACTTTCTTTTGCTTCAAACTGAAGCGTTTTACCGTAAAACGATTTAATTTTGAAGCGTTTTATAACAAACGTCATCAACAAACCTAGGCTTAATGCCACACCTATAATGCCATACATGTGAAAAGACTGGAATTGAAACATTTCAAAAATACGAAACCATGACGCCGCTTCCGATTTAAACATGGTGATTCCAAAAATGACACCTATTACTAAATATATACCTGTTCTCATCATTTAAAAAATTAAAGGGAATACTACATGAACCATTATCAAGCCTCCTAAAAAGAAACCAACAACCGCAATTAATGAAGGCAATTGTAAATTACTCAAACCAGAAATAGCATGACCAGAAGTACAACCTCCAGCATAACGCGCTCCAAATCCGACTAAAAAACCACCAATAATTAAAACTAACAATCCTTTTACATGCGTAAAAACATCATTTCCAAACAATTCAGTTGGCATATAGCTTGTTCCAGCACTATCAAACCCTAAAGCATTTAAGTCTGCGACGGTTTGATTACTGATAGCCACTGTATCGTTAGGTGATAAATATTCCGAAGCAATAAAGCCACCAATGACAGCTCCAATAACGACGATTAAATTCCAACGTTGGGATTTCCAATCGAAATTGAAAAAATCTGTACGCTTTCCAGCGCCTACCATACTACAAAATGTGCGGAGGTTAGAAGACATTCCGAAACGTTTATCTACCATAATGAGCAGAAACATTACTAATGCAATCATAAAGCCAGAGAAATACCAAGGCCAAGGTTCAAGAATAAATGCCATGTTTTGTGTTTATTTTTTTTGCAAATAAACAGATAAATGTTCAAGAAACTAAATCCTTTGTAACATTCGTTACAGACTTTGGTAGTTCACAAAACTAACTTTGCACCTATTTGCAATTTCTTCAGTAACTTTGCTAAACAATAAACTGCTATGTGGAATTATATTAACGCCTTTAAGGATGCTGTTTTAGGAACACTAGATTGGACTTGGAATTCCATTATTTTTGAAGTGCCTTGGTACACCAATTATTTTTGGGGATTACTTGTCATTTCATTACTGGTTTGGGGATTAGAAATTCTATTTCCATGGCGAAAAAACCAAGCCATTTTCAGGAAAGATTTCTGGCTGGATGCATTTTATATGTTTTTCAACTTCTTTATTTTCGCTATTATTATTAGTGGTGTTTATAGTTTTTTAGAAGTCGCTTTTGCCGATTTAGGTATTTCCATGACTAGTTTAGCATTAATAGACATAAGTCCTTGGCCAATGTGGTTACAGTTACTCGTATTCTTTATCGTTTTAGATTTTGTTCAATGGTTTACACATGTTTTACTACATCGTTTTGAAGTGCTTTGGCGTTTTCATCAAGTGCACCATAGCGTAAAAGAAATGGGCTTTGCTGCGCATTTGCGTTACCATTGGATGGAAAATGTCCTATATAAGCCATTAAAGATTTTTGGTGTTATGATTCTCGGTGGCTTTGAACCGGAACAAGCTTACATCGTGCATTTCATTGCTATTTCTATTGGTCACTTTAATCATTCAAATATTAAAATTACTTATGGTCCATTAAAATATATATTGAATAACCCAGTGATGCATTTGTACCATCATGCATACAATTTACCAGAAGGCAAACAATTTGGCATGAATTACGGAATCAGTTTGAGTGTTTGGGATTATATTTTTAAAACGAATTACATTCCCGAAGACAGTGGAACCATTGAATTAGGTTATGAAGGTGATGACTCCATGCCAAGTACGTTTTTAGGACAGATGAGATATGGTTTCTCTAAGAAGGAAAAACAAGCTTAACTACTTTTTTAGAAGCTTAATAAACAGTTCGCTATCCTCCCGACTTGTCATAGAATTATAGCTAGCTTCAAAAATATCAAAATCAAAATACGACTTAAAATAGGTGACGTATTCCGCTTTAGAACCTCCAAATGGTGGTCTTTCTGTAAACAACGGCTTATCAAATAATAAACCAACCAACTTTCCATTCGGATTTAATAAGCTGTGCATTTTTTTAGCGTACGCTTCACGAAGGTTTGGATTTAATGCACAAAAAAAGGTTTGTTCAATAATTATATCGAAAGTTTCCTTCATATCAAAAACATTAATATGCAGTAAATTTTCATCTGGAAAACTTGGAACACGGTTTTTAAAATTATCCAATGCTGTTTTTGACAAATCGGCTATACATACATTTTTAAACCCATTTAGAAACAAGTATTCAGCTTCATAGGAATTTCCTGCTCCTGGAATGAGAATTTTAAGCGATGTATCTTTTAACTGATCTATATACGTTTTAATTGGCAAGGACACTTCGCCTAAATCCCAACCTATATCTTGATTTTGATACCGTGAATCCCAAAATGTTTCTGATAAATCCATAGCTTATAAATGTGATTGAATTAAAGATACCAAATCGCGTTTAGAAGCTAAGCCAGATTGTCTCCATAATTGTTTTCCGTTTTTATAGAGAATAAGCGTTGGTACGCCACGAACTTTAAATTGGGCTGCTAATTGCTGATTTTTATCGACGTCTATTTTTAAAATAGTGACATCTTCACCAAGGCTATCTTTTACTTCTTTCAGAATTGGACTCATAGTTTTACATGGCCCACACCATTCCGCAAAAAAATCGACTAAAACAGGTTTGTCTTTATTTATTATTTCTGAAAAATTGCTCATGTCTACATTTTATTTATCAAACGAAATACTCCAAATTCCACGTACTTCATTTTCAATATACCCAATAGCTTCGTCTTTTGGATATAAAGCTTTAATACTTTTATACACTTCTGGTTCTACCGCTTTTCCATGACATTGCAAACACATAGTATTGGTTTCAATTGGATAATAAAATCTGATGCCATTTGATGTTTCTTCAACGATGGGATCTGGATTTATACCTAACAAAAAATCTTCTTTAAATTTTGCAATATGCTGAATTTCTAGCACATTGGCTTGATTTCTTGGGTTTCTTGGTTTATCAGAAACACGCTTAATATGGGCATTGTGTTTTACAGCCATACTATCCGTTAGCGGGTAAGCGGCCACATTACAAAATTCAACAGCTGCTAGCGTACCATGTTTTTGAATCGTGCCCATTAAATTTTTCCCCAAAGCGGCTTTCGTACTTATGGCATATTCCATCCCAATATCTGCATAGGATTTTTCAGGCTCTAAAGTCATTTCTTCTTTAGAAGCTTTATGAGTTTCCTCAAATTCAATTTCTGCTTCCTTCTGTTCTGATTTTTCTGAATTTTCACAACTCACAAATACAGCCCATGCGAAAACCAATACATAATATTTACGATTCATGATTTGCCATTTTTCCGGTTGCACAACTTATAAAAGACTGGGCTTTAGTTACCACTGAATTAGCCGTATCAATTTCTGGATACCCTATAGATTTCAGTTTTTGTTTGGCAACTACTAAATCTGCTTCAGATGCATAATCAAAGCTCACTTCGTTAGATTCCACTGCTACTAATATGTTTTCAATACCTGCAATACCTGCTAACTTGGTTGATATGGTATGGGCACAACCAACACATTTTAAATTTTGTATTTCGAGTGTTATTTCCAATTTAAATAACCGCCTTTTAAATCATAAATCTCCGTAAATCCCATAGCTGCCAATTTGTTGGACGCTTTTCTACTTCGCGCACCACTTCTGCAATAGATATAAAGCGGTTTTTCTTTGTCAAATTTTTCAAATTGACTTTCAAAACTAGTCGCAAAAAAATCAATATTTTCAGCATTCTTAATGTGTCCAGAATTATATTCATCAGGCGTTCTAACATCAACTAACTGAATCTTTCCTTTTTCTATTTGTGTTTTGTATTCTTCAACAGGTAATACTTTTATTGCATCGTTTTGAGCTGTTCCGAACAGCATAGATATAAATGACATAATGATTAATATTTGTTTCATATTTACTCTTAATTCGTTTATAAAATTACAAGGAATATTTAACCCTATACGTAACATTTGTTACTAAAAAAGAGTGGCTTTCACCACTCTTTTAAATATACGGAATTTTTAATAAATTATTTTAACGTTGTTGGACAAACAAAATCTGTAACTGGAATACCTGCCTTTTTAATTGCTGCAAAACCACCTGCAATTTCTACTAAATTATGAATACCACGGCTCTTTAAAATAGAAGCTGCAATAACACTGCGGTAACCACCAGCACAATGCACGTAAAATGTATCGTTTTTTGGAAATTCGCTCAAATGATCATTTAAAAAATCTAGTGGCGTTAAATGGGCTTCGTTAATGTGAGCCGATGTAAACTCGCCTTCTTTTCTAACATCAAAAACAGGAATAGTATCTTTCTCTAAAATGTCTTTAAATTCGGTTGCAGGAATGGATTTAATAGTATCTGTTTCTTTTCCGGAATTTTTCCAAGCTTCAAAGCCTCCTTTTAAATAGCCAACTGTATAATCAAAACCAACACGAGATAAACGTGTAATAGTTTCTTCTTCTCTGCCTTGTGGCGCAACTAATAGAATTGGTTGTTTAACATCAGCAATTAAGGCACCAACCCAAGGTGCAAATCCACCATCAATTCCTATAAAAATGGAACGGGGAATATGGCCTTGCACATAATCAGCTTGATGACGCACATCTAAAATAACGGCTTCAGTTTCATTGGCTGCCGCTTCAAACGCATCTGGCGATAAAGCTTGTGTTCCACGTTTTAAAACCACATCAATATCTTCATATCCTTCTTTATTCATCTGAACATTTAAAGGGAAATATTGTGGTGGTGGCTGTAAACCATCCGTTACTTCATGTATAAACTCTTCTTTGGTCATATCCGCTCGTAAGGCATAATTGGTTTTCTTTTGGTCGCCAATAGTCCCTACAGTTTCTTTACTTAAATTTTTACCACATGCAGATCCTGCACCATGAGCCGGGTAAACAATAACATCATCAGCCAAGGTCATGATTTTGGTTCGTAAGCTCTCAAATAAAATACCTGCTAACTCTTCCTGCGTCATGCTTGAAGCTTTTTGTGCTAAATCTGGTCGACCAACATCACCTAAAAACAAGGTGTCTCCACTAAAAATAGCATGATCTTTTCCGTTCTTATCTTTTAGTAAATAGGTGGTACTTTCCATAGTATGCCCTGGTGTATGCAAAGCTGTAATGGTAATATCGCCTAATTGAAACACTTGGCCGTCTGTAGCAATAACAGAATCAAATCCTGTTGATGCTGTTGGACCAAAAACAATTTTAGCACCACTTTCTTTAGCCAATGTTACGTGACCACTTACAAAATCAGCATGAAAATGGGTTTCAAAAATATATTTGATTTTAGCGTTATCTTTTTTAGCGCGTTCTAAATACGGTTTCACTTCGCGAAGTGGATCAATAATAGCCACCTCACCTTGGCTTTCTATATAGTAAGCACCTTGCGCTAAACATCCTGTATATATTTGTTCAATTTTCATATTTCTTACTTTTTAATATGCTGCAAATTTACGAATATCTGTTGAAATAGACAGTAACTAAAGTTACATTACGCCTTTACAAAAAACTCCATGTAAAAGATAAAAATAGCCATAGCAAAGACAAAATAACCAAATCCTTTTTTGAGTTTTTTACCATCTACGAAGTTACCTAAATAACTTCCAATAAAAATACCAACCAAAGAAATAGCTGTAAATGATAAAAGAAATTTCCAATCGATTGTCATGGTTAATGCATCACCTAGAAAAAACCCAGACAAGGCATTCATGGCTATAATAATTAAGGATGTTGCTACGGCCACTTTTATGTCCACATTAGCCAAAAGCACGAGAGCCGGAATTATTAAAAAACCTCCTCCTGCTCCAATCATGCCTGTAATAGCACCAATTAGCAACCCTTCAATAATGATTAAAGGATAATTATAAGATACCTGACTATTTTCAGGTTTTATTTTCACATCTCTTAACATGGATAAAGCGGCGGGAATCATTAAAATAGAAAACATACCGAACATAACCATTCGTCTCGTAAACTCGAAATTGCCTATTGTAAACATAACTTCGGGAAGTGCCGGAATAACAAAATGCCTAACTACTGAAATTCCAATAATTGCTGGAATACCAAAAACAATAGCAGTTCGCCAATCAACTAAACCTTTTTTATGCTGTTTTAAACCGCCAACTAAAGCACTAACACCAACAACAAATAACGAGTAAGCTGTAGCCACTTTTTCATTTACTGAAAATAAATAAGCTAAAACAGGAACAGCTAAAATGGAGCCACCACCACCAATTAATCCTAATACAATACCAATTAGCAAAGCACTTATATAGCCAAAAATTTCTAATATTTCCATATAATGGGTTTCAATATACTAACGCAAAAGTATACTTTTATTTAAATTGGGTTTGTGTAAACTATGCTACATAGCTTGCTATTCATTGTTTAGGATAATATAATTCCGGTGTAATTGAACCTTCCCCATATTTTCTAATTTTTTAAGTAAACGGGAAACAACCACGCGTGAGGTATTCAATTCATAAGCTATATCCTGATGCGTGCTGTAAATGGTATTACCTTCTGAAACACGTGCTTTTTCGTTAAGATATTTTAGCAAACGCGCATCCATTTTCAAAAAAGCAATGCTATCAATAGTATCTAACATTTCATTTAATCGGCTGTGATAACTTTCAAAAACGAAATTTCTCCAGCTTTTATATTTAGACGACCATTCTTCCATTTTCTCGATTGGAATCATAATCAATTTGGCATCGGTTTCTGCAATGGCACGAATTTCACTTTTAGTCCGACCCATACAACAGGTTAAAGTCATAGCACAAGTATCGCCTTTTTCTAAAAAATAAAGTAATAATTCATCACCATCATTATCTTGTCTTAAAATTTTTATAGCACCTGTGAGTAGTAAAGGCATGGATTTAACATACGATCCTATTTCAATAAGCACGTCATCTTGTTTAACTTCTTTTAAAAAACCAACCTGATTGATTTCATCAAGCAAATCGGTTTCAAAAAAATGACCGTAATTATTAGTTAATTCTTCTTGCATAGCATGACATTTTTCCTCTGGCAATATAGCCATTTTTAATGTGTTTAATATTCTAGAATTAGCCGTTGTTTTATGTAATCTTTAATATATTTCTCCGACATAAAACCGTACATTTCATTTTTACGTAACTATTTATATAAAAGAAATACCATGCAGAAAACATATTACGACCCAGCAGACCTTAAAAAATTTGGTAAAATTTCCGAATGGAACGAAGAACTAGGCGCCAAATTTTTTGATTATTATGGAAAAGTTTTCGAGGAAGGCGCACTTTCTGAACGTGAAAAATCACTAATTGCCCTTGCCGTAGCGCACACCATTCAATGTCCTTATTGTATTGATGCTTATACTGGAGACGGTTTGCAGCGCGGCATTACAAAAGAAGAAATGGTGGAAGCTTTACATGTAGCTGCTGCTATTAGAGGTGGTGCCTCATTAGTGCATGGCGTACAAATGATGAATAAAGTGAACAAACTAGATATGTAAGCAAGCTGCTGATTTTGTAGTATTTTTAAAACCGAACAACACAAAATTTCAAACAAAATTTTCTTGTTTAAATTTTAATGCTTGAAAACCTTGAACCAGAAACTTTAAACCTAAACATGATTAAATCCTTAAAGCAACAAGAAAACGCATTAGCAGACAGCAAACGCCAATTAGAAATACTTTCTAATGGTATTTTTAAAACTGGTGAATTACCAACTTTCAAAAATAAAATAGCTGAAAGCAATCAGTTTCCTTTAAAAGCGAAAAAACTAGAAATACTCCAAATTAATGTGGGCTATATGTGCAACCAAGTTTGTACGCATTGCCACGTGGATGCTGGTCCAGACCGTAAGGAAATCATGACAAAGGAAACCATGTTGCAATGTTTAGAAGTTATAAAAAACACGGAAGCCCACACGTTGGATTTAACAGGAGGCGCACCGGAAATGAATCCACTTTTCCGTTGGTTTGTTGAAGAAGCTGCTAAAGCTGGCGTAAAAGATTTTATAGTTCGTTCTAATTTAACCATTATCCGAGCCAACAAAAAGTATTACGATTTACCGGAGTTTTTCAAAAAACATAATGTGCATGTCGTGAGCTCCATGCCACACTGGACACAAGGCAAAACGGATAAGCAACGTGGTGATGGTGTTTTTGCAAAATCTATAAAAGCATTGCAAGAATTAAATGCTATTGGTTATGGAATGCCCAACAGTAATTTGCGTTTAGATTTGGTGTATAATCCGTCTGGCGCTTTTTTACCAGGCAACCAAGCAGCCATGGAAAAAGATTTCAAAAAAGCACTTTTAGAAGATTTTGATATTCAGTTTCATAATTTATTCGCCATTACCAATTTACCAATTGCGCGATTTTTAGATTATTTAATTGCTTCCGAAAATTACGAAGATTACATGTACAGTTTAGTGGAAGCTTATAATCCTTCGGCTGTGAAAAGCGTGATGTGCACCAACACACTTTCCATTAGTTGGGATGGGTATTTATATGATTGTGATTTTAACCAAATGTTAAACCTACCAGTTAATAGTTCCGTTAAACATATTTCAGAATATAATGAAGGTTTGTTAGCAGGACGAGACATCATGATATCCCAACATTGTTATGGTTGCACGGCAGGCGCAGGAAGTAGTTGCCAGGGTAGCGTTGCTTAATATACTCAAGTTTAAAATTATCCAATGGATGTAATTAATTGGCAATGGGGTTTAATTATTGCTACGAGTATTATTTTATTTATAATTTCTCCTTGGGCAAAAACTCCCAATCAGTTTTATAAAGCGGTCAATAACAAAAAAGCACCGAGCACACTGGTGCTAACTGGTAGTTTAATTATTTCATGGATTTTCGCCAAAAGCATCACCAATGCAGCTAACTTGGGTTTAGAATATGGTCTAGTTGGTGGCGTTGCCTACGCGGGATATTATCTATCATTTGCTGTTGCTGGAACGCTTATTTATAATATGCGGACTAAAGGCGGATACACCAGTATTCATCAGTTTTTAAGTTCTAAATTCGGGAAAACGGCCATGCTTGTTTTCTCTGTTTTAATTGCTATCCGTTTATTTAATGAAGTTTGGAGTAATACCATGGTAATAGGAAGTTATTTTGGAGAAACGGGCTCGCAATCCTACTATTTATCCATAATCGTTTTTACCGTTTTAACTTTAACCTACGCGCTAAAGGGCGGATTAAGTAGTTCCATTTTTACGGATGTTATCCAAATGATTTTATTTGCCGTGTTGCTTATTATTATTCTATGGAATATTTTTTCTGTCGAAAATTTTTCGGCCAAACAAGTAATTTCGTCAGGAACTTGGAGTTTTGAGTTGGGCTTGAATTTGTTTTTCGCAGCAATTATACAATCTTTTAGTTACCCGTTTCACGATCCCGTTTTAACCGATCGGGCTTTTATTAGTTCGCCAAAAACGACGCGAAAAAGTTTTTATCTAGCTAGTATTTTAGGCGCTTTCTGCATTATACTTTTTAGCATTGTTGGCATATTTGCACAGTCGCAAGGGTTGTCAGGTCAAGCCGCTGTTGAAGTCGGAAAAGCTTTCGGCATAGTAGTTTTGCTCGTTATAAATTTTATTATGATAACCTCGGCAGCCTCCACATTAGATTCCACATTTTCTTCGTTTTCTAAATTATTAGCAATCGATTTAAAGTTAGGAAAAAACATAACATTTGGTCGCCTTTCCATGGTTTCCATTGCTATGTTAGGAACTTTACCGGTATTTTTTAATTCCGAAATACTATCCGCAACAACTATTTCAGGAACTATGGTTATTGGGCTTACGCCTGTTTTTCTATTTTGGAGTATTAAAACACCTGCCATAAGTTTTTATTTAAGTGTAGCTTGTGGCTTACTTTTTGGACTCATTTTAATCTTCGGGATTTTTCCAGAACAATTAATTTTCACCGAAGGCAAATACGCCAATTTACTCTGGATTAACGTCTGGGGAATTTTGAGTTGCATCATCATATATTTATTACCAAAATGGCTACAGAAACAAAACATATAGGCAATCTATCAGGAAAAATACTAATTTTTGGAGGCGTTTATAGTAACCTTCAAGCATTAGAAGCTGTCAAAAATATTGCAGAAGAAAACAATATACCGGCGAATAATTGCATTTGCACCGGCGATATTATTGGTTATTGTGCACAACCCGAGGAAACCATTCAGCTTTTTAAAGCATGGAATCCGAGATGCATTTTGGGCAATGTAGAAATTCAGTTACTAGAAGGAAGCGATAATTGTGGTTGTAATTTTGAAGAAGGCTCTCGCTGCGACACCTTATCACAGCAATGGTTTTCGTACGCTTCTAATAAAGTAACGCCAGGTTCTATTGAATTTATGGCAACTTTACCCCTTCATATTCAATTCACCTTTGCAAATAAAAACATAACTGTTGTTCATGGTTCTGTTTCCAATACGTCAGAATTCATCTTTAAATCCACACCTTGGACAAGAAAGCTTCCAAATTTTGAAACGACTCAAAGTGAAATCATTATTGCTGGGCATTGCGGCCTGCCTTTCTATGAAGAAAACACCAATAAAATTTGGATAAACCCGGGTGTTATTGGCATGCCCGCCAACGATGGACAACCAAAGGTTTGGTATGTTATTTTAGATGATTCTAACAATGATTTCAAATTCAAATTCCACACCCTTGATTACAATTACAGTTTAGCAAACCAGCTCATGTTGGAACATGGTTTGCCTAAATCTTATGCAGAAACCCTTAAAACAGGGCTTTGGGATAATATGGATATTTTACCAAATACCGAACGCCAACAGCAAGGATTAAGAATCAATTTTTAGACACATGAAGAAAATTATCATAATTATTATTTGCCTTTTTTCAACGGTAACAAAGGCTCAAGACTCACTATCCAACTTATTAAAACGCTATAACTCGCGTAATATTCCTTATATTTCAGTCCAAGAATTGGCCATGCCAAAAACCAATTACAAAATTTTAGATGCACGCGAACCTAATGAATACCAAGTAAGTCATTTAAATAATGCGGTATTTGTTGGTTATAGAGACTTCAAAATTGAAAATGTTTTAAACGAAATTCCTAATAAAAATGACACCATAGTTGTTTATTGCTCATTAGGAATTCGCTCTGAAACGATTTCTAAAAAACTTAAAGACGAAGGGTATACTTCTGTTTACAATTTATACGGTGGAATTTTTGAATGGAAAAACAACGACTTCCCAGTTTATAATAGGAATAATGTAGAAACAGATAGCGTTCATGCCTTTTCAAAAATGTGGGGAAAATGGTTGATAAAAGGTAAAAAAGCATACAATTAGAATATATCATCAATGGGAATTTTATCAAATAACAACACCAATAGCGACCAAGATCAAGTGGCTAATTTCTATTTTCCAACGTCCAAAAGTGCGCTTATTATTTTTACAAGAAATCCAGAATTAGGAAAATGTAAAACCCGATTAGCCAAAACTATTGGTAACGAAGCGGCTTTGGAAATTTATAAACACCTGTTAAAACACACGGCTGAAACGGCAAAAAATGTATCGGCAGATCGGTATGTTTTTTATTCTGAAGCCATTCAAAAAGAAGACCTTTGGAATCCCGATTTTTTTAGAAAGAAGCTTCAGGAAGGTTCTGATCTAGGTGAAAGAATGGAGAATGCCTTTTCGGAATTATTTCAACTAGGTTATGAAAAAGTCCTGATAATTGGCAGCGATTTATTAGATTTAAATGCCGAAATTATTTCAGAAGGATTTCAAAAATTAAATCAATATAATTATGTTTTGGGTCCAGCCGAAGATGGCGGTTATTATCTTTTTGGCATGAAACAATTGCATCCTAAAGTATTCAAAAACAAAGCTTGGGGAACGGAAAGTGTTCGTAAAAACACACTTGATGATTTACAGAATGAAGACATTCACTTATTAGAAATATTAAATGATATTGATACCTTTGAAGATATTGAAGGCATTGAATCACTAAAAAAATACTATTAAACTTATGATGAAGTATATAACAGAAACTACGGAATATTTGCAAAGCAAAGGCTTTGAGAGTCCTGAATTAGGAATTATTCTTGGAACAGGATTAGGCAAATTATTAGACGATATTGATATTATTGCAGAAGTCAGTTATAATCACATTCCAAATTTCCCAACGGCAACGGTCGAGTTTCATAAGGGCAAACTCATTTACGGAACACTTTCCGGAAAAAAGGTGGTGGTTATGCAAGGCCGTTTTCATATTTATGAAGGCTATTCACTTCAAGATGTTACCTACCCCGTGCGTGTGATGAAACAATTAGGCATAAAAACCTTATTAGTTTCCAATGCCTCTGGTGCTATTAATTTAGATTTCAAAAAAGGCGAACTTATGTTAATAGACGATCATATTAATCTCCAAGGCAGTTCACCATTAGCCTTTAGAGGTGTGGAATTATTAGGCGAACGTTTTACCGATATGAGCGCACCTTATGATGCAGATATTAATGCCAAATTTGAGGTTATTGCTAAAGACAACGGTATTACCCTTCACAAAGGCGTTTATGCTAGCGTCGTTGGACCGCAATTGGAAACACGTGCAGAATACAGGATGCTTAAAATTATTGGAGCGGATGCAGTTGGAATGAGTACCGTTCCAGAAATTATCGTAGCCAATCATTTGAATTTAAAAGTGGCTGCCGTGTCAGTTTTAACCGATGAATGCGACCCAAGTAATCTAAAACCTGTTGATATTTCTGAAATTATAGAAATGGCCGGAAAAGCGGAACCACAAATGATTACGCTTTTTAAAGAACTGATTAAAAGTTTGTAATAATCAGTTTGCAGTCGCAGTGAGCAGTAACCCAGATAATGATAGGAACTGAATACTGAACACTGAATACTGAACACTGAACACTGAACACTGAAACTATGAGTAATTATCTTGACACCACACACGACGTATACAAAGAAGCAGCACTTACACCAGATGTTGGATTATGCTGTACTACCAATCCAATTTGGGAATTACCTGGTTTAAAAATCCCGAAAATCATGCAGGAAATGAATTACGGTTGTGGATCAACTGTTCATTCACGCGATTTAACCAATAACCCTAAAATGCTCTATGTTGGTGTTGGTGGCGGCATGGAATTATTGCAATTTTCGTATTTCAATCGCGAAAAAAATGGTGTTATTGGTATTGATGTGGTAGATGAAATGTTAGAAGCATCTCGGAAAAATTTTAAAGAAGCCGAAGCACAAAATCCGTGGTTTAAAAGTGAATTTGTAGATCTTAAAAAAGGCGACGCTTTAAATCTTCCAGTTCCTGATAACAGTATTGATGTAGCTGCACAAAATTGCTTATTCAACATTTTTAAAACAGACGATTTAAAAAAAGCCATTGCCGAAATGTATCGCGTACTCAAACCACATGGTAAATTAGTCATGAGCGATCCCACTTGTGAGCAACCCATGAATGACACGTTGCGTAACGACGACAGATTGCGTGCACTATGTTTAAGTGGTAGTTTGCCCATTGCAGAATATGTAAAAATGTTGACAGATGCTGGTTTTGGAACCATTGAAATTCGCGCCAGAAAACCGTATCGCATTTTGGATCCTAACCATTACCCAACGGAAGAATTGATTTATATAGAATCTATTGAAGTAGCTGCCATAAAAGATCCCATGCCTGCAGATGGTCCGTGTATTTTTACAGGAAAAGCCGCTATTTATTATGGCGACCAAGATTTTTTTGATGATAACGCAGGACATGTACTTATTCAAAACCAACCACTAGCTATTTGTGATAAAACGGCTGGCGATTTTGCGAAATTGAATCGGAATGATATTTACATCAGTGAATCTACGTTTCATTATGATGGTGGTGGCTGTTGTTAAAAAATGTAGAACAAGATTTGAACAATTACATGAAAAACAATGCTATGAAAAATCCGCTATATCTTATTTTATTGCTGTTTGGTTTGAGTCTTTCGGCTTTTGGACAAACCATAAACCATTCAGCTTTTACTGAATTCTTACAAAAACAGGTGACAGATAAAGGTGCTGTAAATTATAAACAGATTAAAGCCAACGATGCCGAATTAAATGCCTACCTCAATCAATTTATAAACATTTCGCCTAAAGAAAGTTGGACAACAAACGAAACATTAGCCTATTGGATTAACGCATATAATGCGTTTACCATAAAACTGATTATTGATAATTATCCGGTTGAAAGTATTAAAGATATTAAAAATCCTTGGGATCAAGAGTTCATTCCTATAAATGGCAAATTGCTTTCTTTAAATTATATTGAACATGATGTGCTTCGTAACATGAATGAACCACGCATTCATTTTGCTATTGTTTGCGCATCAGCTTCTTGTCCGCAATTATTAAATGAAGCCTTTATTCCAAAAAAATTAGACAAACAGTTAACGAATGCCACGAAACAGTTTTTGGCAGATTCATCAAAAAACAGGATTCAAAAAGAGAATCTGGAACTATCAAAAATCTTTAAATGGTTTTCCAAAGATTTTAAGGAAAATGGCAGTCTTATCGACTTTTTAAACACCTATTCAGATGTAAAGATCCCATCCGATACTAAAATAAACTACATGGATTATAGTTGGAAATTAAATGACTAATACAATTTCCATAATTATTCCCATGCTTAATGAAGCCGAAAATATAGCTTCGGTTTTGGAACATCTTCAAGAAAATTCAACTTCTAAAAATATAGCGGAAATCATCGTTGTAGATGGCGGAAGTGTTGATGGCTCACAACACATCGTTAATAAATTTGTGCCTTCGAAAAAAATTCAACTTCTAAACTCACAAAAAGGCAGAGCTAAACAAATGAATTTAGGTGCCAAACGTGCCACTGGAACTATTCTCTATTTCCTCCATGCTGATTCTTTTCCCCCTAAAAATTTTGACAACCTCATAATCCAAGAAGTTACAAAAGGGAATGTAGCAGGTTGCTTCCGTTTACAGTTTGATAATAATCATTGGTGGTTACAATTAGCAGGTTGGCTCACCCAATTTTCTTGGCGTGCTAGTCGTGGTGGTGATCAAAGTCAATTTATCACCAAACAATTATTCACCGAAATTGGTGGTTTTGATGAAAATTTCGCCATTTACGAAGACAATATTTTAATAAATGAACTCTACACCAGAAAACAATTTGTAGTCATTCAAGAAAAAATTAAAACGTCTGCACGGCTTTATGACAAGCATGGTGTCTGGACATTACAGTATCATTTTTGGACTATATATGTCAAAAAATGGTTTGGTGCTTCGCCAGATGACTTATACGCGTATTACCAAAAACATATTTCCTAAAAATCTGGTTTCAAAATGGTTAATCTGTTAAAATAAAGATAAATCTTACTTAAAAAAGTGATAAAGGAACGTGTTGCTTCAATTGAAAAATATACTTTTCCACTCTAAACCAATTATCATGAAACCAACCAAACTTATCTTGGCACTTTGCTGTCTAACCGTATTCTCAGCAAAAGCCCAACGCACTATTTCTGCCGTAATAGTCGACTCTACCAAACAAGAACCCATTCCATTTGCAACGATATTAATAGACGACAAAACAGGTGTTATTAGCAATGACAAAGGCGAATTCAACATTACCATTAACAGGAAGATTTCTGAAACTGACTCCCTTTTTATAAGCTGTCTGGGTTACGAGTCGAAACAATTTGCTATTCAAAAATTTACAGATAGCATTATTTCATTAAGCACCAAAAATATTGATTTAAGTGAAGTGTTTATCACCAATAAAAACTATACACTGGATGAAATTTTAGACAAAGTTAAGGAAGGACTAAAAACCAATTACGATTTAGGTTACGCTAAGCGCAAACTGTTCTACAGAGAATCATACTACACAAATATGCTGAAAACGGATGTGAAAATTGAAGAATCTACCATTCCCGAATTCAATCAAGCATTTGTAGATAGCATTATTAGATCGGTTCCAAAAAACACGGATCAGCACACGGAAGTTTTAGCCGAAATATATGGTGAGATCAAACCATCTACACCACAGAAATTAGATATTTTAAAGGCTTCCCGTTTATATGATAAAGAAAGCGAAATAACCTTTGAAAATTATGAAAAACGCTTCAATGAAATTATCAGAAAACATGTGAAACGCGATTCGTATTTCAAAATAAAATCGGGTTGGTTTGGCACGAAAGAAGAAATAGACTCCTCGTTTTTTGAAGATAAAAAAGAAGACAAGCAAACAGCTGAATTTATAGAAAAGAAAAAAGAATTGGAAGCCAAGCGTAAAGAAAACTTTTTGAATTGGCGAAAAGGTTCAATCCAAAGTATTGAAAACGCGAACTTCCTAGATGAAGATTCTGATTTAAATTTTATTGAAAAATCCAGACGTTATGAATTTGAAATGCAAGATTTTGCGTATCTGAATAACGAATTTGTTTACACCATAACCTTTAAACCCAAACGTAGCGAAGATTTTGAAGGCACGCTATACATTAACACACAAGATTTTGCTATTGTGCGTGTAGACTATAAAAATGTAAAGCCACTGCGTAAATTTGGATTATTAGGTATTTCACTTAAAGAATATTTAAAAGAAGGCACCATCATTTTTCAAAAAAATGCGAATGAAAAATACACATTGAAATATGCTGACCAAACTAACGGACAACAAGTAGGCATTAAAAGACCTTTAAAAATTATTGAAAAAAACAAGAACGTAAAAGGTAGACGCAAGCAGAATGAATTAGCTGCTGATCTACATTTTATTGTTCGTAATGTTGAGAAAAAAGAATTGATTGTTTTTGAATCAACGCCTATTTCAGAAACAGAATTCAACAATTTCACAGAAGTGCCAGAGGTAACACCAACCTATCTTCCGGCTTATGACGCGGAGTTTTGGAAAGGCTACAATATTATTGAACCTAATCAGGCAATCAAAGATTTTAAAATTATAGAAAAAACAGACTAAAAATTAGTTGCTTTTAATTAGTAAAAACCTGCTGTTTTTTTGATGAAATTCGTCAGTTCGGGTGAATTTTACGATTAAAAAAAAGTAAAATTTGTATCGAGAACAAGAACTGCTTGACAAACTTAATTCTCGATACAATTTCTCGTTCCTCAAAACCACTCGAATTAATGTTAAATTACATTTTTAGACTCAAATTGTAATGGGCTCTAATAACGGCTTCAACAGGTTTATTTTGAGGTGTAAATTGATTATTAGTTTCACCGCCACTTTCTTCGTGATTATGAAACCATTTCCAAACAAAACCACCTGCAAACCAAGGTTCTTTCCAGAAGACATCAAATAAAGCTTGCGTTGTATTGGTTTGAGCTTCCAAATTTAAAGCCGTAATTTTATAGTCGCTAACCCAAGGCTCTTTTCCTGTATAATCTGTACTTCTATATCCAAATTCCGTAAATAAAATGGGTTTGTCAAACGTTTCAAAAATTGCTTTCATTTCCATTTTATGAGCTTGCCAACCTGCAATAGCATCATCTACACTTGGTGTTTTTTTATCACTTATTGGAAAATAAGCATCCACGCCAATATAATCCAAATCGTTCCAAAATGGTGTGCGTTTGTATTCATCCCAATTAGCAGCGTATGTTAGTTTCCCATCATAAACAACACGAATATTCATAATTAATTCTTGCCAATATTCCGGTCTATGCGCTACAAACTGTTCCAATTCGGTACCAATACAAAATATAGCAACCTGTTTTTCTTGAGCTAGTTTAGCAAAATCCAAAATAAAGCGCGAGTAGGTTTGTTCCAATTCTAACCAAGCAGCTTCATTAGGCATTTTAATATGACCTGTAAATTCGCCATGCCAAACCCAAATTTGTGGTTTCATCATTACGCGTAAATTCGCCTTTTGCAAAACATCAATATATTGCGAAACACCTGCACTTGTTTCACCAAACCATTGTCTATCCGTATTATAAATAATTTCAGGATGTTCCAAGCTTTTAATAAACCCAAACGGCATAATAGCCGTATAATTGGCATTCACATTTAAAACAGGTTGGATATTTTCGTTAGAAATACTATCACGAGATGCCACAAAACTGACACCATTTATTTTGACATCTCTCTTTGTGGTCATACTACATGAACAGAGCATAAAAACTAAAAACCACGTTAAATACTTTGTCATAACTACTTAATTATGCTTAAATTTAAACAAATTGCACAAAGAAAGTTAAGTTTCAGTAAAAACCTTCGACAAACCCAACAAGAAATCAATATATGGAACACGTTGTAATAATTGGAAACGGTATTTCTGGCGTAACTGCTGCTAGACATATTCGTAAATTATCAGATAAAAAAATTACAATAGTATCAGCAGAAACCGATCACTTTTTCTCACGTACAGCCTTGATGTACATTTACATGGGACACATGAAATATGAGCACACCAAACCCTATGAAGATTGGTTTTGGGAAAAGAATCGTATTGAACTCAAATCGGGATTTGTGAACCAAATTGACTCTACAAATAAAACACTTCATTTTGAAAAAGGAGATTCATTAAAGTATGACAAACTCATAATAGCAACCGGTAGCAAGCCTAATAAATTTGGTTGGCCCGGACAAGATTTGAACGGCGTCCAAGGCTTGTATAGCAAACAAGATTTAGACAATTTGGAAGTGTACGCACCAGATAATAAAAGTTGCAAGCGAGCCGTAATTGTTGGTGGTGGATTAATTGGGATTGAATTAGCTGAAATGCTTCATTCACGACATATTCCTGTAACATTTTTAGTGCGCGAAGCCAGTTTTTGGAACGGCGTTTTACCAGAAGGTGAATCTGAAATGGTTAATCGTGAAATAACTAGAAACGGTATCGATTTAAGATTAGCTTCTAACCTTAAAGAAATAATTTCAGATGAAAACGGAAATGTAAAATCGGTCATTTTAGAAGAAACAGGCGAAGAAATTCCTTGTAATGTTGTTGGGTTAACAGCTGGTGTTTCACCTAATATTAATTTTATAAAAGATTCAGGAGTAGAAATTAATCGTGGTATTTTAGTGAACCGGTTTTTAGAAACCAATATTCCTGATATTTATGCCATTGGAGATTGTGCAGAGCAACATGACGCTATTGGAAACCGCAGACCAATTGAAGCCGTTTGGTACACAGGACGGATGATGGGAGAAACAATAGCGCAAACCATTTGCAATAATCGTTTTGAATATAAACCTGGTCATTGGTTTAATTCTGCCAAATTTTTTGATATCGAATATCAAACTTATGGTTGGGTATTTGCTAAACCGAAAGAAAATCATGCACATTTTCATTGGAAACACGATGATGATGACAAGTGTATCACCATTGAATATGATATAAAATCAAATGAATTTAAAGGCATAAACACCTTCGGAATCCGAATGAAACATGAAGCTTTTGATCGTTGGCTGACTGAAAAATGTTCGGTAGATTATGTTATTAAACATCTTTCTGAAGCTAATTTTGATCCGGAATTTTATAAGCGTTTTGAATCACATATTCAAACACAATTTGAAAGCCGTTTTCAATCTGTATAATCTGAACCTTCAATAAAAATCAACCATGAGTCAAAAATTAAATCACAGCCTTTCATTAGCCAAGCCTGACGCGTATCACACGTCACCAAAACAAAAATTATTCCTTGCTATTGGAATGGTTGGATTCTTTGTATTGGTACTGACTTTATTTAATCTCGATATTTCTTCAGGTTGGACCTTAGCATCCGCGCTTTTGCTAATAGCTTTCGGTATTGGTGGGTTTGCTACTGATGCTTATTTAAACAAACCAAAAGGCATTAAAAATGATGGTGTTTGGTTTAAATCCATTTCTTCTAGAGGTCTTTCTGGTTGGCTAACAGGTTTAGTTTTAACCTTTTTTTATATTGTATTATACTTTTATCCGCACTTGCTTGGTTTAGGAAAAGATGGTGCAGCAAACACAGGTTTGATTGCTTTTTTCGATCCACTAAGTAAACTTTTAAATGGAGGCGCGGCGAGTCAATGGTTTGTTTATGGTACGCTTTACACCTTGGCAATTTTAGCATTCGGGTATAAATTTCTACTAAAATACCGACACAACCGATACGAGCAATTACGAACCTATTCGGTCATGTTTTTCCAATTAGGTTTTGCATTCTTAATTCCAGAATTTATGGCGCGGTTGAATTCTGACACCTTCAGTTTACCATATTACGACTTAAAAAACATTTGGCCCTTAAACTATTATAATTTCGAACAGTACCGTGTGGATTCATTAATTAGTGCTGGCGATGTAGGTTTAGGCATATTAATTTTTGGCGTGGCTTCCATATTCATAATCACACCTATTTTAACGTACAAATACGGAAAACGCTGGTACTGCTCATGGGTTTGTGGATGTGGCGGATTAGCAGAAACTGCTGGCGATCCTTTTCGACATTTAAGCGATAAACGCCAAGTAGCCTGGAAAATTGAACGTTGGGTAGTTCATAGCGTTTTAGTTTTTGTGGTTCTTATGACCACGGCAGTTATTTACACCTATTTAGGCTATGATGCCGAAAAATATTGGCTCACAAAAGATATTTTCTTGTTTGCTGTAGCTGGTTTTCTAACACTCATTTTCGCATTAATCATGATTTTCAAACGTCATGAACTTGGCAAAGATGCACGTTATGGTGCTATTGGTTATTTTGTGATTATTTTAGCACTAATTGGTTTTCATTACTTATCAAGTGGATCTAAACTCTTTCTTTTTGAAGCTGAAACATTACGTTCTACTTATGGCTTTTTAATTGGCGCAATTTTTTCTGGCGTTATTGGAACCGGCTTCTACCCTATTTTTGGAAATCGCGTTTGGTGTCGATTTGGTTGTCCAATGGCTGCAATTTTGGGATTTCAACAACGAATGTTATCTAAATTCAGAATTACAACAAATGGTGGTCAATGTATTTCATGTGGAAATTGCTCGACATATTGCGAAATGGGAATTGACGTTCGCGCTTATGCACAGAAAGGCGAAAATATTGTACGGTCTAGCTGTGTTGGTTGTGGTATTTGCAGTGCTGTTTGCCCTCGTGGTGTATTAAAATTAGAAAACGATAGTATGGAAGGACGTATAAACCCTAATGATATTTTATTAGGAAATGATGTCGATTTAATGGATTTAGTTAATCAGAAGTAATAAGAATTAAACCTCATAGATTTTGGAAACTTGTGAAGTTTAAGACTATTTTTGCACCTTCAAATATAATTATAAATGCCCCATATAAAAGTCATTATTCCTGCCTATAATGAAGCTGATTCCATTCCGTTAGTCATTGGAGATATTCCAGAATTAGTAAACGAAATTATTGTGGTAAGTAATAATTCAACGGATGCTACGGTAGAAAATGCCAGAAGCGCTGGAGCAACCGTTTTAAGCGAAAGCAGAAAAGGCTACGGTTACGCTTGTTTAAAAGGTATGGCTTATGTTGCTGAACAAAATGAAAAACCCGATATTATTGTATTTCTTGATGGCGACTACAGTGATTATCCGGAAGAACTCACCAAAATAATTCAACCCATTCTTGATAACAAAGTTGACTTTGTAATTGGAGCTCGTGTGAAAGCACTACGTGAGAAAGGTTCTATGACAATTCCACAGATATTTGGAAATTGGCTAGCCACAACCTTAATGCGTTTTATGTTTGGATCGAAATTCACAGATTTAGGGCCATTTAGAGCTATTAAATACAAGCAATTACTGGCTTTAAACATGGAAGATAAAACCTATGGTTGGACAGTAGAAATGCAACTAAAAGTATTAAAACAAAAAATTTCTTATACAGAAATCCCAGTAAATTACAGAAACAGAATTGGTGTTTCTAAAGTCTCCGGAACAGTTAAAGGTGCTGTTTTTGCAGGCTTTAAAATTTTGGGATGGATTTTTAAATACGGTTTTAAAAAATGATTATTGAAGGCATCATCATAACCATTTACACGTTGGCATTGCTACTTATTTTTATATATGCTTTGGCGCAACTAAATCTGTTGTTCAATTATTTATCAGCAAAAAAGAAGATTGATTATACGGCTAAATTCGATTTTAAAAATCCTTCAGAAATCCCTCTAGTAACAATTCAATTACCGCTTTATAACGAATTGTATGTAGTAGAGCGCTTGTTGGATAACATTTCGAAAATAGATTATCCGCAAGATAAATTAGAAATTCAAGTTTTGGATGATTCTACGGATGAATCAATTCAAATTATTAACAAAAAAATTAATGAATTACAGCACACAGGTCTTGATATTAAATACATTCATAGAACGGACAGAACCGGTTTTAAAGCTGGTGCATTAAAAGCTGGATTAGAAACTGCCAAGGGAGAATTTATTGCCATTTTTGATGCCGACTTTTTACCGAAATCCGATTGGCTCTTTCAAACCATTCCGCATTTTAAGGATGATAATATTGGTGTTGTTCAAACACGTTGGGGACATATTAATCGGGATTATTCTATTCTTACCAAAATTCAAGCTTTTGCTTTAGATACACATTTCACTTTAGAACAAACGGGACGAAACACGAAAAATCATTTTATAAATTTTAATGGAACGGCTGGTGTTTGGCGAAAAACCTGTATTCTAGATGCTGGAAACTGGGAAGGAGATACACTAACCGAAGATTTGGATTTAAGCTATCGTGCACAATTAAAAAGCTGGAAATTCAAATATTTAGAAGATGTTGTAACACCTGCTGAACTCCCTATTATAATCAGCGCAGCACGATCACAACAGTTTAGATGGAATAAAGGTGGAGCCGAAAATTTTCAAAAAATGTTTTTTAAAATATTAAAGAACAATGGCATATCTGCTAAAACCAAAATGCATGGTTTTTTGCATTTATTAAATAGCACCATGTTTTTAAACATTTTAATTGTTGCCATATTAAGCATTCCTATGCTTTATATTAAACATGAAAATGACACGCTTAAAATGTACTTTTACGCAACTAGCTTTTTTGTGGTAAGCTCAATAATTTTCTTCATTTGTTATTGGTTTATGTATAAACGCATACATGGTTCTGGATTGAAAAATTTTGTTGGATTTATTGGTATGTTTTTTAGTTTCTTCGCGATAGCCATGGGGTTTTCTTTACATAATACCATTGCTGTAATAGAAGGGCATTTCAGAAAGCGAAGTGATTTTATTCGTACACCAAAATTTAATATCAATACCGATAAGAGTTCTTGGAAAGATAATATTTATCTTAAAAAGAGAATTTCAACAAACGTTATTTTTGAAGGTCTACTCACACTCTACTTTGCCTTCGGCATGTACAGTGCATTTATTGTGGGAAATCAAGAAGGCGATTTTGGATTATTCCCATTTCATCTCATGCTATTTTTAGGCTTTGGTTATGTGTTTTTAAAGTCTTTGAGAAATTAATCACGTTGGCTACGCAATAGTATTAAACTTACGTTAAACCGCTTCAATTACTTGTAATTACTGGATTTTCGGGTTATATTAAGGTATGGAAAATATTTTAGTAGCAGGTGCTCATGGTACCACAGGAAAAAAAATAGTTAATCTTTTAAGTGAATCTCAATATTTCAACCCGATTGCAATGGTTAGAAAAGAAGAGCAGATTCCCTTTTTTAAATCGAAAAATGTTGACACCATTTTAGCCGATTTAGAACAGGACGTTTCTCCTGCGTTCAAAACACCAATTGATAAAGTTATATTTGCCGCTGGTTCTGGTGGAAAAAATGTAGTTGCAGTAGATCAAGAAGGTGCTAAAAAGCTTATTGATGCTTCTAAACAGAATAACATTAGAAAATTTGTGATGTTAAGTTCCATGGGGGCGGATAATCCCGAATCTGTTTCAGAATTAAAAGATTATTTAAAAGCGAAACAAAATGCAGACAATCATTTAATTAAAAGTGGCTTGAATTATAGTATTGTTAGACCAGGCGCTTTAACAGATGGTGAATTAAGTAATAAAATAGAATTAGAATCGAAACTGAACAAGCAAGGAGAAATAAGCCGAAATGATGTGGCACAAACTTTAGTAAGAACATTAAATGACGATGTTGCAAATAAGACAACATTTGAAATTATTAAAGGCGATACACTTATTGCTGATGCCTTGAATAAAGTTTCAACAATTGAGGTCTCTTAAAAAGTTTTAAGTTCCTCAATTATGAAAAAATCTTTCCTAAACTATAGTTTAAGAAAGATTTTTTTATGCATTAATATAAACTTCCTCTTAATTTGTTTTTTGATGATAAATAATGCCATCTTTCATAACAAACACCACGTTCTCCATCGTTTTAACAAAATCTGAATTTACATCACCCTGAACCGCTATAATATCGGCCTTAGCTTCTGATTTTATGACACCAATATCATTTTCCATTCCTACATAACGAGCAGACAAATAAGTTGCCGACTGTAAAATACTCAATGGTTCCATACCAGCTTCAAAATAGGCTCTCAACATATCTTGGGACGATTTACCACGTGTTCCACCAATATCTGTATAATTATCAGAACCCGCAATAATTGGCACGCCCAACTTTATAGCTTGTGTTAATCGTTTACTCATTTTTTCCAAATAAAAATCAATCCATTCTGTTTCACCCTTTTTAAAACCAGCAAGGTTTGAATAGATATTCATGTAGTTTCGACTATTTTCCGTAGGAACCAAAAAGACATTCTTTTTTGCCATTAATTTCAACGTAGAATCGGCAATATTGAAACCATGTTCAATACCATCTACTCCTGCATGTACAGCATTCCAAGCAGATTTATCGGACACTGAATGTGCCGTAACAGATAAACCATAGTCGTGAGCCATCTGCACAATTGCTTCCATTTCTTCACGCGTGAGCATGGTTTTATTTGGGAGATTATCAGCGCAAATTTTAATTAAATCTACACCCTGATTTACATGTTCACGAACAGCATTTCGGGCATCTTCAACACCTTTAATTACCCGATATTCCAAATCAATTAGATTCTGATGATTTGGTGATACACCATAAATTTGTCCTCCAGCAGCTCCCATAATGGGCCCAGAAGCTAAAATTCGAGGACCTTCAATTGTTCCCTCATTTATGGCATCACGAAGTGCCACATCTAAAAACAGGCCGGAATTACCCAAATCTTTAATGGTTGTGATACCGACATCCAAATAAGATCTAGCTCTTTTTGCGCCACGAAGCGCGCGCAATGCATCACTTTCCATAGTTACAGTTTGAATGATGTGTTCTGAAGAATCTGTATTAGCATCTTGAGAAAACAGCACATGGGTATGCGCATCAATTAAACCTGGCAATATGGTGTAGTTTGATAAGTCAATAAAATTCACATTTTCTGGCACTTCCTTAAAGGTTTCCACGCTGACTATTTTATTGCCCCTAATATGTATTAATTGATTTTGAACAAACACTTTTTGTTGGCTATCAAACATAGCACCTGCTTTGATATACGTATCCTTTTCCTGTGCGTAAAGCATAGAAACGACCAAACATAAAATGATGGTAAGAACAGGTTTTATTTTAATTTGGTGAATTACCGATTGCATATTCATAGACTTGCCCTTTTAACTATTATATAATTCTAAAAAATGAATTTCACCAATTTAATGAAAAGACTAGAAACGAATGCAAATTGATACAAAAATGTATATTTAACCCATGCAAATTTCCAACTTTTTACAGTTCTATAAATTTCAGTTGCTTCTGGCTCTATCCAGTTTGCTTTTTTATTGGGCTTTTGCCTATGATTTAACACGAACAGACACTACAAAACTACTCATGCTTTATGTTGCATTATTTGCGGTTTTTTATAAACTTATTCAGCTTACTAAACATAACATCCAATACGTAACGTGGATAGCCTTTGGATTTAGAGCCGTTTTTATTTTAGCCATTCCGAATCTATCACAGGATTTTTACCGATTTATTTGGGATGGACGAATGATTTTAGAAGGTTTTAATCCGTATTTATATACACCGGAATCGTTTATTTCCATGAGTGAATTTCCTGTCGTCCAAGCGCAGGAACTTTATAATGGCATGGGTTTATTGAACGCCAGCCACTTCACTAATTATCCGCCTCTGAATCAACTGTGTTTTGTTATTGCTGGTTTATTTAGTGGTAAAAGTATTTTGGGCTCAATAGTTGTTTTACGACTGATTATTATTGCTGCTGATTTTGGAATTCTCTACTTCGGGAAAAAATTACTACATCGATTTAGGCTTCCAGAACATTTGATATTCTGGTATATTTTAAATCCATTTATTATTATTGAATTGACAGGAAATCTTCATTTTGAAGGTGTCATGTTATTCTTCTTAATTTGGAGTTTGTATCTATTAGAAAAAAGTAAATGGCAATGGGCAGCTGTGGTTTTTGCCTGTTCTGTTTCGGTTAAATTAATACCATTATTATTCTTGCCATTATTTTTTACTTGGTTTAAAAAAGATGCTATTATGGCTTCTGAAACAACGGAATCATATAAAATTGACTTACGAAAACTACTATCATTTTATGGTATTGTTGGAATAACAACTGTCTGTTTGTTTTTACCGTTTTATTCAACGGAGTTCCTGACTAATTATACGAATACTGTTGCTTTATGGTTTCAGAATTTTGAATTTAACGCCAGTATTTATTACCTTTTAAGAGAACTTGGATTTTGGATTTCCGGTTATAATCAGATAGCTATTATTGGAAAACTAACGGCACTTTTTATACTTTTATTTGTAATTGGCATGGCTATTTACAAAAAGCCAAAGAACACAACACAACTTATAGCAACGATGCTTATCGCTTTAAGCATGTATTATTTTACGGCTACAACGGTTCATCCTTGGTATGTGGCAACATTAGTTTTGCTTGCTGTATTTACAGATTACAAGTTTCCATTAGTTTGGAGTTTTATGATTGTTTTCAGCTATTTAGCGTATTCCAATTCCAGTAATTCTGAAAACCTCTGGATCATTGCATTTGAATATGTGGTAGTTTTTAGTGTATTTTTACACGACATTTTTAAACCGAAACCACTTGAAACTTAATTTTCCAAAACTTTTTAGACGCTTTATTCGCATAATTGCCGTACTATTTGGATTGTATATCTTGTCTCTAATTTTTGTCTATTTCAAGCAAGAACGTTTCTTTTTTAATCCGAAGCATTTAGAAAAAAATTACGCCTTCACGTTTAAGGAACCTTTTGAAGAACTGAATATTCCAGTTACAGAAACCATTTCGTTAAACGCACTGTTGTTTAAAACTGAACAAACAAAGAAAGGTATTATTATCTATTTTCATGGTAACGCTGGTGCTATTCATGATTGGGGAAAACGCGCACCTTTATATCTAAATAATGGGTATGATATTTTATTTTTTGATTATCGTGGTTATGGCAAAAGCGATGGCGAATATTCAGAAGCACAGGAATTATTTAATGATGGACAAGCCATTTATAACTTTGTGAAAAAATACTATTCAGAAGATCAAATTGTTCTTTTAGGTTATTCCTTGGGTTCTGGTATTGCAGCTTATGTAGCTTCTAAAAACAATCCGAAGCAACTTATATTAAACGCACCCTATTATTCCTGGAAAACGCTTATTGCTGAAGAAATTGCGCCTCCAATTCCCACCTTTTTAATAAAATATGACATTCCAACTTATCAATTTATTACGTCGGTAAAATCTCCGATTACCATTTTTTATGGCACGCGAGATTTTCTGATTCATCCGGAAACGAACGCTAAAAAATTACAAAAAATCAATCCTGGGAACATCACATTATTTCCAATTACTGATGGTGGTCATAATGGTTTGCACATTACCAAGCAGTATTATGATGAATTAAAACAAGTGCTTTAATTTATTTTTTCAGTATTTGAGATTTATCACTTAATCCTTTCACTGAAATTTCTGGACTACCAAAAATATGAAGAATACTTTTTCCTCTTGCGTAAATACTTAAATGTTTACTTACATATAAATACACCTCTGAAGTATTTGAGATATTAAGTTCAGCTTCTGTAACTTTTAAATCTTTACCCTTTAAATCTGCAAATCCTGAAGCCATAAGATTTAGGTTTTCTACATTTCCTTCAAGCTTGGCATAGGCGCTTTTATTAATTGTAAGATCCATTTTATCTATGGAAATAATTCCTTTTAAACTGGCTTTGTCATTAAGTATCACTTTAGCATTAGCGCTTTTAAGTTGAAGTTCACCACTTGATGAATCATCCATTTGAACAAAAAAATCAGTGGTATTTATATCTAGTTCAAAAGAAGCATTTTTCAAGCAGGTTAACGAGAAGTCTAATAACTCAAATTTATTTTGACCCTCTACTTTTGCATTCTGATTTATATTAATACGCTCCAAGTCTTGAAACGTGACGTATATTTCCATCTTTTTGCTTGACACTATTTTATGAGTCGTATATATTTTTAAAACACCTTCAATAACATCTAGTTTAATTACATCTACAAGGTTTGAGTCTGTTTTAACATGATAACCATTAGAGCTAGTTTGCATAATAAATACTTCCAGATCATCTGTTACTTCAATTTGGGAAAAAGGGTCTAGATTCTTATAAATATCTACAACATTTTTATCCCCTTTTATTTTTTGTTTTTTTTGTGCACTTGTTGCCATGGTCAACATACATGTAACCATTAATATTAGTATTCTCATTTTACTTTTATAGTATAAATTAGGGTTAGGGAAAACGATTGGGCGTTTAATGAAGCGCAACTCCATTTGATGGATAACACGGTAATATTTAAAAAAAGCAACTGGATCAACCAGTTGCTTTTTTTATAAATTCAATCTATATTTCTGAATTTTAAAGTTTTAATAAACGAAATTATAGTGGTTTTAAATTTTCTACTCTATAAATCACTAAATCGTCATCATAAGGGTCAGGTGCTTCAACAAAAACTATTTTAAATTCTTGATCAATATAATTCTCGTCATTCTTTAAATCGAATTGTTTTAATACACGTGGATGAACCTCCTCAAAAGCAAGCTCTTCTCCGTTATCAAACCAGAAGATAAAATAACCATTCTCATAAGATTTAAAAACCGCAGTTCTCATGTTATAAAAAATTAATCAATGTCGTCTTCAGCGTCTTCATCTGCTATTTCAATTTCTGGATCTTGAACTGCATCAGGATCTGCTCCATCAAACTCTTCATAATCATCTTCATCATAGTTCTCCATAGTTACAGCTAGCTTGGTACTTACTTTGACTAAGTACTTGGTGTCACTAGTTGTTACTTCAACAGCTTCAATGATTTCGTTTTTTGCATTTCTGAAGGAAACAATTTGATCTTCATCATAACCATCAGGATATTTTTCAACGAGCAAAGCTAAAATTTCTGGTGTAAGCTTTTTAAAGTCTACAATTACGCGTTTTAAATTATCATTTCTATTTTTCATTACTTGGGCAAATATTTATACTTTTAAAAAAAATAAAGTTACTATTTATTGTGATTAATTCTGACAACATCATAAAAATCTTTTCGTCTGTCTTTCAAATTTTTAACAGCTCCATGAGAATGTAATTCGCGTAACAGGCTCAAATCAACGTCAGCTACAAGAATCATTTCGGTATTTGGTGTTGCTTCAGCCTTGATTCCATTACTTGGAAAAGAAAAATCGCAAGGTGTAAATACAGCCGACTGCGCATACTGGATATCCATATTATTAACGTTTGGTAAATTACCAACACTCCCTGCAATTGCAACATAGCATTCGTTTTCAATGGCTCTGGCTTGCGAACATAAACGCACGCGTGAGTAACCATTTTGTGTGTCAGTTAAAAACGGAACGAATAAAATATCCATACCTTCGTCTGCCAATAAACGTGATAATTCTGGAAATTCCGAATCATAACATATTAAAATACCTATTTTTCCTGAATCCGTTTCAAAAGTCTGCAATTTATTTCCACGCTGCATTCCCCATACTTTAGCTTCATCTGGTGTTACATGAATTTTCTCATACCGTTCTGCACTTCCATCACGACGACACAAATAACCTACATTATATAATTTATCATCTACCAATTCAGGCATACTACCAGAAATAATATTGATATTGTATGAAATGGATAATTGTTTCAACTTATTTACAATAACCTCTGTGTATTTCGCTAACTCCCTAATGGCATCTGGTTCATGCATATGGTTAAACTCGGCCATTAATGGTGCATTGAAAAACTCTGGAAAAACAGCAAAATCTGAACGATAAGCGGACACACTATCAATAAAGTATTCCACTTGTTGCATCAGTTCGTCTAAACCCGTATAGGTTCGCATTTGCCATTGAATAAGACCTAAACGCACAATTGTTTTTACTGTACTCGCTTTTTTATTCGGTTTGGTATAGTAAATATTATCCCATTCCATTAAAACAGCATACTCGTTGGATGCCGTATCACCTTCCAAATACCCTTTTAAAATACGAACTGGATGAAAATCATTAGAAATTTGAAAATTTAAAACCGGGTCATGAATTTCCTTACGCTTTACTTTTTCAAAATATTCTTTAGGTGTTAAATCTTTATGGTGATGGTAATTTGGCATACGACCACCAAAAACAATACCTTTTAAATTTAAGTTTTCACACACTTCTTTACGATAATCATAAAGTCGTCTACCTAAACGCAATCCACGATATTTTGGTTTTATAAATACGTCAATTCCGTATAATACATCACCCTTTTCATCATGATTTTTAAAAGATTCTCCTGCTATAATATCTTCGTAGGTATGCTCATCATCAATGGTGTCATAATCCACAATAATGGATAAGGCGCAACCAGCAATGTCTCCATCAATTTTTATTACGACTTGACCTTCCGGAAATTTTCTAGTTAAATCTTCTATGTGATGTTTTTTCCAATACGAATTTAAAACGCCTCCATAAGCCTCCAAGGTTGCCGATTTTAATTCCTCATAATCGTCAACTGTAAGGTACTTTAATTCAATATTTTCAATTTTTTGCGTTTTCATATTTACATTCCTAGCAGGTAAGCAAAAACTAATGGTGCAACAATAGTTGCATCACTTTCAATTATAAATTTTGGTGTGTTAATATCTAATTTTCCCCAAGTAATTTTCTCATTGGGAACAGCTCCTGAATACGATCCGTAACTAGTTGTTGAATCACTAATCTGACAGAAATAGCTCCAGAATGGTGTTTCTGGACGTTCCATATCTTGATACAACATTGGCACCACACAGATTGGGAAATCACCCGCAATACCACCTCCAATTTGGAAGAAACCGATTCCGTTTTTAGAATTATCTGTATACCAATCCGCTAAAAAGGTCATGTATTCAATACCAGACTTCATGGTGCTTGCTTTCAATTCACCTTTCAAAACGTAGCTTGCAAAAATATTACCCATGGTACTATCTTCCCATCCTGGACAGATAATAGGCAGGTTTTTTTCAGCTGCTGCATACATCCAAGAATCTTTAATATCAATCTCATAATGCTCTTCTAAAACACCTGAAAGTAATAATTTGTACATGTATTCATGCGGTAAATAACGCTCACCGTTGGCTTCTGCATCTTTCCAGATTTTTACAATATGCTTTTGGATTCTTCTAAATGCTTCCTCTTCAGGAATGCACGTATCCGTAACGCGGTTTAAACCTTTTTCTAACAAATCCCATTCATCTTGAGGTGTTAAATCTCGGTAATTAGGCACACGTTTATAATGTGAGTGCGCTACTAAATTCATAATATCTTCCTCCAAGTTTGCACCTGTACAGGAAATAATTTGAACTTTATCTTGACGAATCATTTCGGCAAATATTTTACCTAATTCAGCCGTACTCATTGCACCCGCTAAAGACACTAACATTTTAGCGCCATTATTTAATTGATCTTCATACCCTTTTGCAGCATCCACCAAAGCAGCTGCGTTAAAATGTAAGTAGTACTTTTCTATAAATTTTGATATTTCTCCTTTAGTTGTCATCGTCTTCATTAAATTTAGAAAATTTAGTCGTATTTTCTTTTGATTCATTAAAATTGTTATCGAAACTGTCGCCAGCAGCATCATCTAGAAACTTGTATGTCAACATTTTGTAGTATAGCTTAGCCGCTAAAAAATCGGAAGAACGTTCGGTTTCATTTGGGCATAATTCCACAATATCAAAACCTACCACATTCTTTTCAGCAAAAACTTGACGTAAAAATTCAAGTGTTTCGTACCACAGTAAACCACCTGGTTCTGGTGTTCCTGTGCTTGGCATGATAGACGGATCAAAAGCATCTAAATCTATTGTAATAAAAACGTTTTCCGTCATCTGATCGATTGCTGAATCCATCCATGTATCATCAACAGCCATATCATGAGCAAAATATGTTTTATCAAAATCCATTACGGTTGTTTCAATAACATCCATACTTCGGATACCAACTTGAATTAAATTAGCTGTTTGACTTGCTTCATAAAGTGCACACGCATGATTGCATTTGCTACCATGGTACTCTTTACGTAAATCGGCATGCGCATCTAATTGTAATACTGTAAGGTTATCAAAACACTCATTAAACGCTCTAATCGTCCCAATAGAAATTGAATGCTCACCACCAAAAGCGGTAACAAATTTGTTGCGTTTAATATACTTTTTTGTCGCTTCGTGAACCGCATCTACCATTTTTTCTGGTGATGAATTTTCAGTAACAGGCTTTGCTAAATATACACCTTGTTTGTATACTTCTGTTCCTGTTTCAATATCATAAAGCTCCATGTTTTCAGAAGCATTTAAAAAAGCTTCTGGACCTTTATCCGCACCTTTTTGCCACGTACTTGTGCCATCATAAGGAACAGATATTAATACGATTTTTGAGCTGTCTAATTTGGAATATTGCTCCTCTATTCCGGCATACGTTTTATTGTCCATGGTAACCTAAAATTTTAAGTAAGTCTTCACTTTTTTGTTGTTCAGCAAATAGTTTTGTGGTGATGTTTCCATCAGCATCTTTATTAATTAATATATGTTTTGGTGATGGAATTAAGCAATGTTGCAATCCACCAAATCCACCAATAGTTTCTTGATAAGCTCCGGTATTAAAAAAGCCAATATACAACGGTTTATCCTTATTATATTTTGGCAAATAAATAGCATTCATATGCTGTTCACTGTTATAATAATCATCACTATCGCACGTTAACCCTCCTAATAGTACACGTTCATAACTCTCATACCAACGGTTAATTGGCAACATAATAAACCGCTTATTAATTGCCCAAGTATCTGGTAAGGTCGTGATAAATGATGAATTAATCATATTCCATTTTTCACGATCGTTTTGTTGTTTTTGATAAAGCACCTCATAAATAGCACCGCCACTTTCGCCAACTGTAAAACTTCCAAACTCTGTAAAAATATTTGGAACGGCTACATCTTCATTCTCACACGCTAGGTTTATTTGATTGATAATTTCATCAATCATATACTCGTAGTCAAATTCGAAAGCTAATGAGTTTTTTATTGGAAATCCACCACCAATATTCAAACTATCCAACGATGGACAAATCTTTTTTAAGCTGGTGTAAACCTTTAAACATTTTGCCAATTCGTTCCAGTAATAGGCGTTATCACGAATTCCTGTATTAATAAAAAAGTGTAACATTTTAAGTTTAACTTTCTTATTATCTTGAATTTGGTTTTTATAAAATGGCACAATGTTTTTATATCCAATCCCTAAACGAGACGTATAAAACTCGAATTTTGGTTCTTCTTCAGAGGCAATACGAATACCAATATTGAATTTTCCTTTTATTTCTTCGGAAAGCAAATCTATTTCTTCATAGTTATCAATAATTGGAATACAGTTTTTCTGTCCACTATTGATTAGTCTAGCAATATTAGTTACATATTGCGCACGTTTAAAACCATTACAAATAACATAGGTTTTATCTGTAATTTTACCCTCCACTTTTAGGTTTTCAACAATATCAATATCAAAAGCAGATGATGTTTCAATATGAATATCATTAGTCAAAGCTTCATCCAAGACGTGTTTAAAGTGCGAACTTTTTGTACAGTAGCAATAATTATACTTGCCTTTGTATTTATTATTTTTTATAGCTTTTGCAAACCAACCTTTTGCGCGCTGAATATTATTTGATATCTGCGGTAAATAGGTGAATTTTAAAGGGGTTCCATAATCTTCAACCAGTTGCATAAGGTCTACATCGTGGAATTCTAGTGTTTTATCTTCCAGTTTAAATTCTTCTTGTGGAAAATCAAAGGTTTGACTGATTAGGTCAATATATTTTGTATTCATTAATTTTGATGTTTAAAATTTAAAGGTATGAACTGATTTTTTTTCAGCGATAATATAACATTAAATTATAAAATAATCAAACTTGAATTTGGGAATGGGTCGTAGGAATAAAGCCAAATAAATGTTGGCTTGATAGAATGTAAGAAACGGAAGTTAGCTCTAAAATTCGGTTACTTAATCTGTAAGCGGCTTTTGAAAATGACTTCCTGAAAGTCAAAAGCCCGAAAATAAAAACAGTTTTCAATTTGTTCAGCTAAATGCGGTACAAATGAAATATATTTTTTTGAATTTCGAGCTTTTTTTTTATCTTTTTTTAATCGAATTAAAATACTGTCTTACAGCATTCTAAGGGTATTGATTTCTTGTATTGTAAGATGTTTCCAATGGCCTCTTGGAATATCTTTCTTGGTAAGATGCGCAATAGCCACACAATCAATCTTAATGATATCGTAATTTAGGTGTTCAAAAATAGTTCGGATAATAGTGTTTCCTGTATTTTTAATTTTTAAACCAATCAGATTCTTACTCTGACCTTCAATATAGCTAATCTCTTCTACAGGTGTTAACTTGCCTTCAATTTTTATACCTTCTTGAATACTTTTTAAATCTTCGAATTTCAGATTCTTATCTAATTCTACTTGGAATAAACGCGGTACACCATGTTTAGAGTTCGTGAATTTTTTCACAATGTCCTCATCATTAGTAAACAATAATAAACCCGTTGAATTTCTTCCTAAACGTCCAATAGGTTTTATACGTGAATCCGTAGCGTTTGCTACTAAATCCATGACTGTTCTACCTTTACCTTCACTAGTTGTGGTAGCAAAACCTTTTGGCTTATTTAATAAAACGTAGGCTTTTTTTTCTGGATTTATACGTCTGCCATCATAACGAACATCGTCTTCCAATTTAACTTTATAACCCATTTCAATAACAGGCTTCCCGTTAACGGTTACCAATCCAATAGCAATATGCTCATCGGCTTCACGACGTGAACAAATTCCTGAATTAGCAATGTATTTATTTAATCGGATTTCTCCTGAATCGTTATTTTTATTAGGTGTTGCCTTCGGTTTTATTGGCGCATTTCCTCTTGCAAAACTTTTGCTTTTTTCGTTATTAGAACCACGTCCCGAAACTTTATCTTTTCCGTCTTGCTGTCCTCTTCCTGCGGATTTTCCTTTTCCGCTACTTCCTTGCTGTCTGCTCATGATTACTAAATTTTAGGCAAAGGTAATACAATAGTTGACATTTTAATGAATTAACCTTCAGATTCAATTGGCTAAACGTTGAATATATAATCTATTATAATATTCTAGAAAGCACCAAATCCACGTTAATTAGAAGAATACTAAAAACACCAGCAACAATAATGAACTTCAAAATATTGTGAAGTATGAGATAGTGCGTTTTGGTTTTAGAAAGCCATAGCAATAGAAGAAACACAATGAGCAACAAAACACATGTATAGAAAAACAGATACATATGGCCAATTTCAAATTTATACAGCACCAAATAGCTGGGAATAAGTGTTAGCAATGTTAATACTGTCAGCATAATTTTTGATGCTTTTTCGCCGTAAACAACTGGAATTGTATGATAGTTTTGAACCAAATCACCTTTTATATTTTCTAAATCTTTTGTCAATTCGCGCATAGAAATTATTAAAAACAAAAACGTAGCATGCACAAAAATGACCGTTTCAAAATTTCGATAATAAATGAAAATGGCAAAAAATGGTGTAATGGTTAAAATGGCGGATGTTAGATTTCCAATAAATGGCAATTTCTTAAGTTTATGCGAATAAAACCAGATTCCAAAAATATAAAGCGAAAAGAAAATGACAGCTCTAAAAGACACATAGCTTGCCATAATAACAGCAATAAAATTCAATAGAAAGTAAAAGGAAAGCTTAGTATTCTGGCTTACTAATCGGTCAAGTTGCGACTTAATAGGTCTGTTTATTAAATCTTTTTCAGAATCGTAAAAACTATTGATGATATATCCACCTGCAATAGTTGCTGACGATGCAAGCACGAGCATAAATAAATTTAAGTCGAAAACGACTTCCCGAAGCGGTAAGTCATGAGCTAAAATATAAATAGCCGTTAAATATTGCGCAATGATTATAATGAGAATATTATACCCACGAATAACCGAAAACAGACTAAAAAATTTTAGTAAAATGTGCTTTTGCCTGCGAGAAAACATGTTTTGAAAAATTTAGAAGTTGTAAACAACTTCTAATTTATAATCCGAAAGTGATTTTTTAGCTTGATCAATATCTTCAGTAAAACCTAATATATAACCGCCTCCGCCAGAACCACAGAGTTTTAAGTAATACTCATTGGTTTCAATGCCTTTTTGCCACAGCTCATGAAATTGCAATGGAATCATTGGTTTAAAATGATTCAACACAACTTTTGATAATTGCTTGGTGTTTTTGAAAAGTGATTTCACATCGCCTTTAAGAAAATCATCCACACAAGCATCTGTATGTTTTATGAATTGATTTTTAAGCATATTTCTAAAACCTTCCTGTTTCATATTCTCCATAAAAATACGAACCATTGGAGCGGTTTCACCAACCACACCACTATCTAACAAGAAAACAGCACCTTTACCATCAGCCGTTTGCGACGGAATTCCAGTAGCTTCAATATTATCTTGAGAGTTGATAAGGATTGGAATACTTAAATAACTATTTAACGGATCTAGACCCGAAGATTTTCCGTGGAAAAACGATTCCATTTCAGAAAAAATAGTTTTTAATTGAATGAGTTTTTCACGTGTTAAATTTTCTAAAACCGTGATTTTATTTTGTGCATACTGATCGTAAAGTGCGGCAACTAAAGCACCACTACTACCAACGCCATAGCCTTGGGGAATGGACGAATCAAAATACATTCCTGCTTCCACATCTGTTTTTAAAGTTGCTATATCAAAAGTGACTAATTCTGGATTAATCTGCTCTAAATAATCAGCAAAGCGTTTTAAGCTTAAATTAGATTTAATAGAAGATTCTGTAGGGTTTTCGGCCACCTTTAAAGCACCATTATAAAAATTATATGGTATAGATAAGCCTTTGGAATCTTTAATGATTCCATACTCTCCGAAGAGCAATATTTTTGAGTAAAAAAGGGGTCCTTTCATAAACTAGTATTCAGTTATCAGCATTCAGTATACAGAAACCGTATAACAAAGATACGTAATAAAATTATATTTGATTAGCTCCAAATCCAATTTGGTCTGAAATAATATGTTGGTTCTGGCAATATGTAACAAGCTCGTTCTTAATAAATTCTAGGATTGGAACGGCATCACGTTTAGGATATAACACATGTACATTAGCACCTGCATCCAATGTAAAACTTATTGGTAAGCCGGTTTTTTCACGGAATTCCCATATGGCATTTATTACTTTCAGGGTGTTTGGCTTCATTAAAATAAAATACGGCATACTTGTCATCATCATAGCATGAAGTGTTAATGCTTCACTCTCAACCAAACCAATGAATGCGTCCAAATCGCCAGATTCGAGAATCAATTTCATTTTTTCTAGATTGTCATGTGCTTGCTGAAAGCGATTTTGCGCATACGGATGATCATGCATTAAATTGTGACCAACTGTACTACTCACCTGCTTTTCGCCTTTGTCAACGAGTAAAATAGTGTCTTGATACTCTTTAAATATATCGTGAACTGGATAAGGGTATTTTGTTCCAAATAAATTGCTACTTCCTTCCACGACGTTCGTTTCTCCCCAAACAATCAAATCGCCTTCAATACTTCGGCAAGCGGAACCAGATCCTAAACGTGCTAAGAATGATGCTTTTTGGTTGAAGTATTTTTCATCATGAGACCTTTTGACTGCGCTCAAGGTGACATCTTTTTCTATAATTTGTTTTTCAACACTCAATAAACATAAGGCCAAAGCACTCATTCCTGATGCAGACGACGCAATTCCTGAACTATGTGGAAAGGTGTTTTTGGTTTCAATAATAAAATGATAGTCTTTTAAAAATGGTAAATACAGCTCAACGCGTTCAAAAAATGTTTGAATTTTTGGTTTAAAATCTTCCTTTTTGTCACCATCTAAAAAGACATCAAATGAAAAAGTCTCATTAGTGTCTTTCGCTTTAAACGAAAGCGTGGTAATGGTTTTACAATTACTTAGTGTAAAACTGATAGAAGGATTTTCAGGAATTTGATTTTTACGTTTCCCCCAATATTTAATTAAAGCAATATTGCTAGGTGATTCCCAAGCAACTTGACCATATGGACGTGTTTCTGAAAGATTTTTCGGAATAAAGTGTTGTTCTGTCATCGACTCATTTTATGCTGACAAAGATAATAACTTTAGCATTGTGTTATAGTTTCTAGCGGTTGCAAATGTATTTAATTTTCGTTCGAAGAAATTTGCACTGAATTTCGCCTGCCCAAAGCCTTTTTCGCAAAAAAAATAAATGCAGTCGTTTATAATTTCGTATTCTTCACCTTTATAGACTTTTTCTGAAGCTTCACGTACTAAATCAGCATCTGGTGTTTTATGAAGCATGATAAAATAACTGGCTTTCTTTTTTTCTTCGGAAAAGGGGCTCGAATTAAAAATACGTTCTAAATCATGACGTGTTTTCACTAAAACTGATACCTCAAAACCAAATTGTTTTAAAATAGCCGCAGTAATATCCGATTCTATTTTTGCTATATCCTTATTTGTTGATTGTAAAATAACATTCCCACTTTGGATATAGGTTTTCACGTTTTTAAACCCAGATTTGGTTAATAAATCCCGTAAATCAGCCATCGGAATTTTTTTATGTCCACCAACGTTAATCCCTTTTAAAAGCAAGACAAAAGTTGTCATTTAATAGTCTTGTTTTTGATTTAAAAATCTATAAACTAAAATACCATCTGGTTTTTGCACATAATGAATGGAATAATTGAATTTCTGTAAAGACACCACACGAACGTGCTTATAACGAATTTGAAAAGCATAGGGAAATTCTAATATTAAATCCATTTGTCTATTTACATCTGACCAAAACTCATTTTCGTAACCATTGAATTCCATAAAACATTTTGCTTTATGAAATTCTAGCCTTGCTTCTTCAGTAAACTCAACAGTTTTAACGTCCATATTCTTTCTTTATCTCTTCCCAAGAATAGGTTTTAAGTGTTCCTTTTTCGTGACGTTCAATCATATCATCCATCATTTTTTTATATTCTTCTGACGGTTCGCTATAACGCAAAGCCGTATCTTCTATCATATATTCCAGATAATTTTTCAAGGAACGCTTTTCAAGTTTTGCCTGCTTTTCAAGAATAGCAATGGCTTTATCGTCTAGTTCAATTAATTTTTTTGTCTTTCCCATGATATATAGATTCTATATACTAAATATATAAAAAATATATCGAATCTATATAGATTTCGCTACAATAAAAGCGCCAGTCCAGGCATTCTGGAAATTAAAACCACCAGTGACAGCATCAATATTAAGAACTTCCCCTGCAAAATAGAGGTTTTTATGAATGCGACTTTCAAAAGTTTTGAAGTTAATTTCTTTTAAATTAATCCCTCCAGCTGTTACAAATTCATCTTTAAACGTACTTTTTCCTGTAACCTGAAAAATAGCGCTGGTCAATTGATTACTCAAATCTTCCAATTGTTGCTTGTTTAAATCTGCCCAACGATCAGCTTCCGAAATTCCTGCAGCCAAAACCAGTTTTCGCCATAAGCGTTTTGGCAAATCCAATTGTGCGGCTTTATAAACGGTTTTTTTAGCAAGCTGTTGTTTGAGTTCTTTTAAATGACTCAAACAATCATCAAAAGATTGCTTGATAAAATTAATCTCAATATTAAAATTATAATTGCGTTTCGCTAATTCCAAAGCACCAAAAGCGGATAATTTTAAGATAGCTGGTGCACTCATTCCAACATGGGTAATTAGCAAAGGCCCTTCGGAATATAAATCGGTATCCAAAACAGAAACACCAACGTTTAGCACTACAACGCCTGGAATATCCTGGATTCGTTCATCTTGAATATCAAACGTAAATAAAGATGGAACGGGTTGCACAACGGTATGTCCCAAACCTTCCAATAACTTCCAAAACTTGATAGAGCTTCCAGTTGCTATGAGCAATTTATCAGCTTTATACCTTTCATTTTTTGTTGAAACGATGAAACCTTCAGAATTATCTTGAACGGCAATTGCCATGACATTCTGACTATACTGCACGTTAATTTTTCGTGCTTGTGCTTCATTTAAGAAACAATCAATAATAGTTTGAGATGAATTTGAAACAGGAAACATGCGGCCATCTTCTTCAATCTTCAATTCCACATCACGTTTTTCAAACCATGCAATCGTATCACCTGTCATGAATTGATGGAATGGCCCTAATAATTCTTTTTCACCTCGTGGGTAGTTCTGTGTTAATTCAGCAGGTATAAATTCAGCATGGGTTACATTGCAACGTCCTCCTCCAGAAATTTTTACCTTTTGTAAACCTTCTTTTGCTTTTTCTAAAATAGTGATAGACAAATCCGGGTTTAGTTCCGCCATATTGATGGCTGCAAAAAATCCTGCAGCACCACCTCCTATTATAAGTACATCTTGTTGTTTCATATTTTATCTGGTACATCTGAAATAATGCCATTTACACCATAACTTTTCATGCGTAAAATAGTATCTGCATCATTGACGGTCCATGTATTAACCATATAGCCCATATTTTGAGCCAACTTGACGTTATCTCTTGTTAATAATGCATAATTAGGATGAATAATTTTAGCCTCAATCGTTTCAGCTAATTCAATTGCTTCGGTAACACTTGCTTTTGTTAAAACTGCTATCGGTATATTTTTATTGGTTTGAAATACGGCTTCTAATTCGGTATGTTGAAAACTAGACACAATAAAATCAGCATATTTCCATCCATGATTCCGGACATAATCATCAACTATTTCGCAAGTTTTAATGGCTGTATTTTTTCCTTTTAATTCAATATTTAAAATGCATTTTTTATCAATCAAGTTTAAAACGTCTTCTAAAGTCGGAACTTGAAACCCACCGTTGACTGTTAGGTTTTTTAAGGCTTCTAGAGTTTGTTTGCCAACTTCACCAGTACCATTTGTCATTCTATCCAAAGTGAAATCATGAAAAACGACTAATTCACCAGAAGCGCACAGATGCACATCTATTTCAATTCCATCTACATTAAAACTCAATGCTTTTTCAATGGATTCTATAGTGTTTTCAGCTAGATAACCTTTGGCGCCTCGATGACCAAAAACACGTGTTGAAGCATTCTGCATATTCAAAATTTTTAGTGTCAGTTTATGTTTGTAAATTTATGGCAAAATAAACAGGATTTGAAAATTAAAACCACGCTTACACTATTTGCATCCATATTTATAGCTTGCCAAAACGGAAACCCGAAAGTCATTGCTAATTTACCTAGCAGTTTACCAGAGATTTCTGCGATTGAAAAAACAACAAAATCCGATTTGTTTTGGGTAATCCAAGATGCTGGAAATAACAACCATGTATATGGATTAGATGAAAAAGGCACCATTAAAGCGGATATTACTGTTGAAAATGCGAATAATCGGGATTGGGAAGATTTGACTTCCGATAAACAAGGCAATCTTTATATTGGCGATTTCGGAAACAATAATAAAGACAAAACTACTTTTTCTATATTAAAAATAATAAATCCGCAAGCTAGTATGAAAAGCACTAAAGCAGAATTTATTCAATTTAGCTTACCGAAGGATGTCAAACCCAAAGATTTTGAAGCCTTTTTACTGTACAACGATTATTTTTATGTGTTTAGTAAAGAATCTAAAAAATTTAGAACCTTAAAAATCCCCAATCGTATTGGAAATCACGAAGCTGAACTGATTTCTGAATTTAATTTAAAGGGCAAAAACAATAAGATTACCTCTGCAGCTGCGAGCCTAGATGGCAAACGTGTGTATTTACTAAATCATGATAAAGTATGGCAGTTTTCAGAGTTTGAAAATGACAATTTTTTTGAAGGTGAAATAATAAGCATCCCATTTGATCATAACACTCAAAAAGAAGGCGTTTTTGAAATAGACAACACGCTTTATATTACCGACGAATACAAGAAAAATGAAGGTGGAAACCTGTATAAACTATCTTTAAATTAAGACTTTGGGATTGGACGCATTAAACCTTCTTGCGCAACGGACGCTACTAAAACGCCATCACGCGTAAAGATATTTCCTTTAGCAAAACCTCTAGCATTTCCTGTGCTTGGTGTTTCTAACGAAAACAATAACCAATCATTTAAATCAAATTCACGGAAAAACCACATGGAATGATCCAAACTGGCTGTTTGCAAATTGCCCCAATGTGCTTTACTGGCATGTGGTTGAAGTGCCACAGACAAAATATTATAATCTGAAATATAAGTCAGAATTTGCTGCTTAATTGCTAATTCCATATCGCCTACATCGCCTTTTAACTTAAACCAGACATCGGCAAATGGCGGTAAATCTTTTCTATCTAAAGGATTCGGGAGATAGGTTGGTTTGAATTCAACAGGACGCGGAATTTCTAAAAATGCTTTGGTTTTAGAAGGCAACATACTCCCATATTCATTTAAAATATCGGTCCAACTCATCAGTTCTTCCGGTTGCTTCATATCCGGTTTCATTTCTATTTGATGCGAATACCCTTCTTCTGCTTTATGAAAAGAGGCTGACAATATGAAAATAGTTTGATTATTCTGACTAGCCGTTACACGACGTACTGAAAAACTTCCACCATCACGCATAATACTCACATCATAATGAATAGGATAATCTAAATGTCCGGCCTCTAAAAAATAGGCATGTAAGGAGTGTAAAACACGATTATTATGAATAGTTCTATAAGCTGCATTTAGAGCTTGCGCTAAAACTTGGCCTCCAAAAACATTGGGACTTCCTACTGATTTGCTTACGCCTTCAAACTGATTTTCTTCAAGATGTTTTAATTGAAGGATTTCTAATAAGCTATCTACAGAATTCATAATTATATTTTTTTTACAAGGTATTATTTATAGGCGCTTTTATAAAAATAAAGCAAGACAAATTTAAGAAACTATTAAAAATTTAACCCCAATGCGAAAGCAAACCGCAAGCCATCATCACTATTAAACAAGGACACATTCCCTGTAAATACTTCAGCTGCCATTAATAACAAACCTCCACCATAGGAGTTGTGCCATTTTTTTGAAGGATCGTCTTTAAGCCAAACACGTCCATAATCTACCCCGGAATAAACACCTATGTTAAGAGGCAAAATTCCTGTTTTTATTTTGCTAAACATGTACCGCAAATCGGTTAATTGGTAGTAGGAGTTTTTTCCTGTAAAGCGTTGATTTCTAAAACCACGAAGCCCATCACTAGCACCAATTGAAGCCGCTTGATAAAACTCATAGTTATCACCCAAAGTAATATGTCCTTTTAATTTAGTTGCTAAAACTAATTTACCTGTTGGCTCTAATTTATAATTAAAACTTATATCTGGAATAATGTAACCCATACTTGTGGACTCATCTAAATTAGTCCGAAAACCTAATTTTAAATTCGTTTCAAACCCAATAGATGGATACGCCTTATTATTCCTGTTTTCAAAATGGTAGGACGTAAAAGCACCAATAAAGGAATTACCATTTTCTATTAAACTTGATAAATAATAATCGTTGATAAATCGGCCATTAGTTTCCTCAACTTCTATGGTTTCATAAGCCAATCCTAGTTTAAATACACCATCCAAATAACCTTTATAAATTAATGAAGGCGCAAAACGTAAGGTTCGTAATTTTACACGATTATAATCTTTATTAAAAACATCAGCGTTTTCAGCGTTTGGATTTACGGTTTCATTACCATAACCGAAGAAATTAACACTGTAATTAGGACTCGTGAAATTGATATCAATTCCTAAATTGAAATCGCCAATTATGTTTGCAAATTCGCCGTTATATGATAAGTCAAAACCATTAGTTGCAAAATAATAAGCTGCTGATAATTTATGTTGTGACGTAAACGGATTTCGATTAAAACCGTAAACAGTATACGTATCTTTTGCGCCTAGTTTAACACCATCATCTGGGTTATAACCAACAATTGGAATTACCTGATTTGCATTATTTTTTATTTTTAAATAGTTGTAGGTATTAATATCATAATTATTTGTCAAATGCTTTTTGCCTTTGGTTGTTTTGAAGGTGTTTTCTTTCGACTTATAATCATAAAAATGTGTTTTCTTACCATTTTCAATATTATAAATATCATTGTTTTGCCCACCAACTAATCGGAGTTTAATGAGCTTATTTCCTTCACCATGAACGTGGAGTACGTCATCATCATCTAATGCGTAAACCCATATCTCTTTTGTTTCGTTTTTACTATAGGTGCGTTGATGAAATACATCAGCCTTTTCACCTTTTTTTATGCGATATGCCGTTACAGACGTTTTGCCATCTGGTAGACGCTCAATATCAAAATAATCATCTTTATCGGTACCTTTTATAATGGCAAATTTATTCACATGTGCATAATACGTATCTGAAATTTCTTGAAGGTTTCCACGTCTAGCACGCAACTTGCTTTTAAGATCTTCAATGGTATCACCTTGCAATTCTTGAGGGATATTTTTGAAAGCTTCTTCAATTACGGCATTTGTTAATTGCGATGTTATTATTTTCACCTGTTCATCCCAAACTGATTTATCGGATTGACTGATTAATGAAACATCCAATGGGTATGGTTCCAAATTAAACCATTTTGGACTGCGTAAATCGTCTTCATAGCCTTGTAATAATCTTGCCGTAGGAATAATTCTAGACCCAATTCCTAGTAAAAAGCCATCATTCATATTAGAAAAAGCTTGATCGCGATCTCTTGGTACTGGAACATAAACTGTTTTACCGTTCTTTTCGGTTGTTGCCCAACGCCATTGATCATGATGTCTATCCCAATCGCCAATGAGCATATCAAATAATCGTGCACGAACATAAGCAGATTCATCGAGAACAATATCTTCATCTGAACGAATTTCTGCTAGCATATCATCCGTACCTATGAGTTCATTAGAAAATGCAAAACTTTTTTGATAACCATGATCATCACCTGCATGTTCCTCAATCATATATAACTCATCACCAAATGCATCATTGTAAGGTTCAATTGCTTTTTGATGTGGCACATAATACAAAACAGGATTGGTATGCATGACGCCAATAGCATCAGACAAGGTAGCGGTTACAAATGGCGCATACGGATGGGATCCTGTAAAAACATGAAAAATTAATTCTTCAGCTACCGTGTCATCAAATTGACCTTCAATATATTGATCCTTGAATGCGAATGCTTGAATATAATTTAACGCGTTTTTACGTAAACCACGCATCACAAATTCGCGTCCTGTTGAATCTGCGAGTCTCAAGGAATTTGACTGCGTTCCTCCACCTTTTCTAACAGGTTTTAAACCGCCAAAAAGCGTATCTAACATGACCGTTTTTGCTTGAATAGCTGTGCTAAAATCTTGCGAATAGCGTTCTCCCCAAAGAAATTTATAAAATTTACTTTTCTCCGTTTCTTCATCCGTATAGATAGATGCTTGAATGGCTTGGGGTATGTTTGCTGCGTAATTGCGTGGTTCTTGTTTTTGTACTGGATAAACGTCTTTGGAAAACAAAACGGTTTCTGTTTTAGCTTCTATAAACCGAACTTGACTTGAGCCGTCTTTAAACACATCCAAACGCGCATATCCTGGTTCACTTGACGAAAACAAACCACTACCAACATTTCTGGTAGCCGTAGATTTGGAACCTGAACCACTAATTATTTGTGTTAAATTATCCTGAACTAAATATTGTAAATTATGATCATGACCAGCCACAAAAATAACATGATCATTTTCTTGTGCTAATGTTATAATGCGCTTTCTGAATTCGTTATAACGTTTATTCTGGATATCTTCAGGACTTATACCTGTGGTTTTTCTTAAAATATTTTTTAGCGTTCCTAAAATAGGAAATGGTTTCATGTGATCCATAAAACTATATTGTCCACCATGTGGCCCATTTGTAAAAATGGGATGATGCATAGCAACAATAGTCGTTTTCCCACGCGCTTTTTTAATGCGGCTTTCAAACTCATCTAAAAAGGCTTCACGAGTTTTTATATCGCATTTATCATTTATGGTAGGATGTTTATCCCAATTAGCCATATACCATTTGGCATCTACATAAATTAATTCAATATTATCTGTAATCGTTTCGTTTTCAATGGGACAACCATTTTCAGGCAGGAATGAGTTTTTTCCTAAAGCATCATCAATATAATCCTCTTGACGTTCCACACCTTTTAAACCATCTGAATACCAATCGTGATTTCCTGGTAAAAAAACCGTTTTGCCTTTAAAGTTTTTTACGGCATCTATTTGCACATCCAGTTGGTGTTTAGCAAAAGCATAACTATCAGCTGATTTTTCTGGCAAACCGCTTGGATAGATATTATCACCTAAAAAAAAGGCTGAACTATTGGCATTTGCTTGGCTCAATGCAGACTCAAAGGCTTTTAACGCTACTGTTTTTGTGCCAATTGGTGAATTCCCCGCATCACCTATTAAATAAAACGTATGTTCAATAGTGTTTTCAGTTTCAGCAATAGGAACATAAGGTTCCTGATATTGTGTTTTAAACGTAGCACAACCGTAAAAAGACAATAAAAAAAGACAGCAAAAACCTAGTTTGTAAAATGTATTCATTGAATCTCTATTATCTATAATTTAAAAATCATCTTAGATTGTTTTAGCCTTATTTTTCCCAAAGACTATCAGTAAAATAGTGTTTACAATCTAAAAAATGTTGTTTGGTTTGAAAACCAGAAATTTCTGCTAATTTTTCAATTTCTGAAAGGCTGTATTTTTTGGATAATTCCGTCCAAATCAATTCATTTTGATTGAATTCAATCGTTTTATTAAGTTTTTTAAGCAAAACTGTCTGTTTTTTCAAACTAACAATATAGCTTTTTACACGACCAGTTTCTGGATTATAATAGCAATAAAAATCGAAATCATCCATTTTGAAGTCAGCCTCTAATTCCCGATTCATTCTAATTAATAAGTTTATATTAAAACGTTTCGTAATGCCTTCTTTATCATCATAAGCATTCTTAATGGTGATTGGATTTTTCTTTAAATCCATACCTATCAAAAGCTTATCACCTGAATTCATAACGTTGTTAAACAGCTTTAATAAATTTATAGCATCATCTTTTAAGTAATTCCCAATATTACTTCCTAAAAACAGTAATAAATTGGGCGTATTCCCTTGAAATTTTTCATTTAAAATTTCAAAATAATCACCTACTTGAGGCTTTATTGATAATTCAGGCAAACGTTCATGCAGTTTTTCTGAAAGTATATCAATTGCTTCTTGTGAAATATCAATTGGAACATAGTTAAAAACGATGTGCTCATTAACCAAATATTCTAATAGCTTGAAGGTTTTAAAACCATCACCAGCGCCTAGTTCAATAATATTAAACGGTTTATCAAACGCAACAGAATCTACAATTTGTTTCGCTTGAAGTGATAAGATTTCAAATTCAGAATCGGTTAAATAGTAATCAGGCATATTCATTATTTCCTGAAAAATGCGACTACCATTGGTGTCATAAAAATATTTAGAAGACAGGTGTTTTTCTTTGGCTGTTAAACCTGCTACCACATCTTTTGCAAACGTTTCATTCATATTATTTTACAAGTCTAATTCCCGAAAATTGCCATCTCATGTCTGGATGGAAAAAATTCCGATATGTGTTTCTACTATGGTTTTTTACGGTTGCTACTGAAGCACCACGAAGTACCATTTGATTGATCATAAATTTGCCATTGTACTCGCCTAAAGCACCTGGTGCTTTACTAAAATTTGGATACGGTAAATACGCACTATTTGTCCATTCCCATAATTGTCCAAAATCAATTTTTTGGGATGCTACTTCCCATTCAAATTCTGTTGGTAAGCGCATTTGTTTCCATTCTGCAAAGGCAAATGCTTCATAAAAACTAATATGGGTTACGGGTTTATTTTTCTCTACAGGTACAAATCCGTTTAAGGTGTAATGAAACCAAGCGTCATCCACTTCATGCCAATATAAAGGGGCTTCAATGTTATTTTCTTGAATAAAATCCCAACCTTCGGCGTGCCATAAATTAAAATCCTGATATCCGCCAGCTTGTATAAATTCTAAAAACTCACTATTACTGACCAATTGATTACTTATTTCAAAATCTTGGAGAAATACTTGGTGATTCCCTAGCTCATTATCATAACAAAACCCTTTGCCTTTATGACCAATTTCATATAGTCCTTTGGGTATTTTGATGAATTCTGAATTTGAAGAAAGCGTTTTTAATTCAATTTTATTTTCAATAGTTGGGAACGTGGGTTGATTTCCTAAAATATAGGTGATATCATAATAAAATAACTCTTGATGTTGCTGTTCGTGGTTGATGCCTAATTCAACAATATCTAATGCTTCTTGTGATGGATTGTCATTTAGGAACGCCAACATTTTTAAGTCAACAAATTCACGATACTTATATACATCTTTTACTGATGGACGCGTCATTAACCCACGATTTGGACGTAAAACACGTTTTCCCGCATTGTTATAATAACTGTTGAACAGGTAAGCAAAATCTTCATCAAAAACTTGATAGTTTTTTACAAACGTGCTCAAAACAAATTGCTCAAAAAACCATGTAGAATGTGCTAAATGCCATTTTGGTGGTGATACAAAAACATCAGGTTGCACCGAATAGTCTTCAGTTTTAAGCGGTTTGCAAATTTCTAAAAATCGGCTTCGCGTATATTGGAATTGCTCTTTTATAGTCATTTTAAATAAGTTCAGTTTCTATAATTACTTCGCTTTGCAAGGTTTTATGTACAGGACATTTTGAGGCAATTTCTTTTAATCGTTTCTTTTGATCTTCATCCAAATTACCTACAAATTTCAAACGTTTTTGCAAGTGATCCAGGCGTTTAGGTTTATCAACATCTAGCATTAAATCATCGCTATGTTTTTTTGAATAGGTAATATAAGCATAAACCTCTTGTAAATCCCAATTCTTTCTTTCAGCATATAATTTTAACGTCATCACCGTACAAGCCGCTAATCCCGCACTTAAATAATCATAAGGTGAAGGTCCGAAATCGTCACCTCCAACAGATTCTGGTTCGTCTGCAATGAAATTGTGCCTTTTGGTTTGAATAGCCGTTGTGAAATGATCTTCCCCTAAATTTAAATGGGCAACTAATTGTTCACCATCCGTATCTAACATGGTGTTTTCTTGCGGTTCAAAATAACGTTGCACCCAATGACCAATCATATTTCCAACATAAACGCTATCCCTAGAATTTGACAGCAAATGATCTGCACCATCCAAACTGACAAAACTTTTAGGATGGTGTGCATTATGATATAATTTCTCGGCATTCTCAATTCCTACTGTTTTATCAAAAGGCGCATGCATGATAAGTATGGCTTTGCGTAAATTTTTCGTGATTTCCGGAAGATTGGTTTTACTAAAATCGTCCACAAACTCCTGGTTAATTTTAAATGGTCGTCCGCCAATATTCACTTCAACATCTCCTTTATCTTTAACCTCATCCAACCCATGCGAAAATAATTTGGTAACATGACCCACGGTTGCAGGTGCGCCAATTGTTGCAACGGCTTTTATGTTGTCCAATTTAGAAGCAGCTGTAATGACCGCTGCACCACCAAGGGAATGCCCTACTAATAAACTAGGTGCTTTATAATTTTCTTCTAAAAAGGTGTTTACAGCCAGCAAATCCGAAACATTGGCTGAAAAATGACTGTCAGCAAATTCGCCTTCACTTCTTCCTAATCCTGTAAAATCAAAACGCACCACGCCAAAACCATGATTGGTTAAAGCTCGACTGATATTTTTTACAGCACTTAAGGTACTTGAGCAGGTAAAACAATGTGCAAAAACAGCGTAATTATTAGGCTTCTGATTAGCAGGCAACTCTAAATATGCTTGCAGTTTATGGCCTTTTTCATTCTGAATATTGAGTTTCGTGCTTTTCATCTGCTTATAAATGTTTTAATTTTTCTTGATCTGTATAGGTAGAAAATTGTTGCATAAGCAACCTTAGTTTAGGGTTAATAAACGTTTCACAAAATGGTTTTTCAGGATTTTTTTGATAATAATTTTGAATGGCTTCTCGCGACGCTTTAAAATCTGAAAAAGGCAAAACCAATGTCACCAATTCTTGGTCGAAATCCTGCTGAAAACTTTCAATGAGCTTGTCTACTTCTAAATGTTGAGCCTCTGAAAACGTATATACAGCCGACCGATATTTGTTACGCATGCTGTGATTTACCGTACTCTTATGCGTTAACAAATGTATATTAATTAGTATATTTAAATTAACGCTATTAGAATTAAAATGAACTATAACGGCTTCTGAAAATGACTCATATTCGCCTACCGAAGCCACATATCCTTGTTCCACTTTTTCAACACCTTCTAAAGATTGAAAAACAGCTTCCGTGCACCAATGACAACCACCTCCTAAAGCAATTTTAGAAATAGAATTCATGCATTAGTCTTTTACAACTTCCACGCCTTTCCAAAAAGCAATATGATTTTTAATGCCTTTTGCTAATGATGAAACTTCAGGATAAAACCAGGCTGCATCCACGTTTTGTTTTCCATCAACTTCCAAAGTATAATAGGACGCTTCACCTTTCCAAGGACAGTTAGTATGTGTTTTACTGGATTTAAAAAAATCTTTCTTAATGCTGTCATGCGGGAAATAATGGTTGTTTTCAATTACAACTGTATTATCACTTTCTGCGAGTATTTGATTGTTCCAAATGGCTTTCATAATTGATTTATTAACTGTTTATATTGCTTTTTAAATAAAACTATCGCTAAATCGCTCAAAATGACAGGTATAACCATCTGGTTTCCGAACCAAATAGTCTTGATGTTCCGGTTCTGCAGCCCAAAATTTTGAATATGGCTCTAAAGTTGTTGCTGCTTTACCTTCCCACTTATTAGAATCGTTTACAATTTTAATAATTTCTTCAGCTTGGGCTTTTTCGTCTTCATTTTGAAAAAATATAGCCGAACGGTAACTAGACCCAATATCATTCCCTTGTCTATCAACCGTTGTTGGGTTGTGAATTCGGAAGAAATAATCTAAAATATGTTTAAATGATGTTTCATTTTCATCGTAGGTAATTTCAATACCTTCCGCATGACCTGGATGATTTTTATAAGTTGGATTATCATTTTGACCTCCAATGTAGCCAACTTCGGTATCTTTAATTCCCTTCTGTGTGCGGAATAAATCTTCCATTCCCCAGAAACAACCACCTGCTATGTATGCTTTTTTATAATTGCTCATTGTATTGTATTATTAAATTAAACTATAATTATTTAAAAAATTGATCACCTTAATTTCTGCCATTTCACAAGGCTTTAAGTGCTCTTTTGTATTCGTAATATAATAATTTAAGCTGATAAAATCGTTCCCACTTAAGGCTTCAGCATAAATTTTATAACTTTTCCCCTTGTTATAATCGGAACGGATTACACCGTATTTAACCTTGTTGAAAAACAACTCGGAATAGCCGATTGGTAATTTCTGTATACGCTTTAAGAGCATAAATATTCTTTCTTTTATGTTAAGAGCTACAAGACAACATAGAACATCCCGCTTTATGTCTCGCCCAATCTGGTCGTTTTGCAAACCACTTTTCATTTTGTGACTGTTCAGCGTACGGTTGCTTGAGTAACTGAAATAATTCATCAATTAAACTATAATCACCTTTATCTGCTGCATCAATGGCCAATTGCGACATGTAATTTCGCAACACATATTTTGGGTTTACCGCATTCATCTGTTCCTTTCTTACGGCTTCAGAAGACTGTTCTTTTTTCAGTCTTGAAGCATAATGGGCAAACCATAGATTCCATTTTTGCCTGATCACATCTGAAATTTCTGCTGGATCATAAAATGAATCTGCTACTATATCTAACCCTTCCGATGCGTTTTCTTTTTTGAAATCACTTAAACTTCTAAAGAAAATAGTCATATCGGTTTCGGATAGTTGTAAATTATCTTCCAACTGCTGAATGAGTTGTGCATCCAAATCAACTTCTATTACTAAACCTAATTTGTTCCGCATCATTTGTAGCGATTGCGTTTCAAAATCAATTTTGTATTGATTAAGTATCGCCTCTAAAGCTTCAGCATCTTCAATTAATGGAAAAAGAGCATTGGCTAATTGGTATAAATTCCACAGCCCAATATTTGGCTGATTGCCATACCTATAGCGTTTATGCTGACTGTCCGTTGTGTTTGGCGTCCATCCAAAATTGAAATCCTCCAACCAACCGTAAGGTCCATAATCTATGGTTAAACCTAAAATGGACATATTATCCGTATTCATAACACCATGCACAAAACCTACACGTTGCCAATGAATAATCATTTGTAAGGTCCGCTGTGAAACTTCAGAAAAAAACTGGATATAGGAGTCTTTTGATGGTTTCCCCAAATGCGAAAAATGATGTTTGATGGTATAATCTACCAAGGTTTTCAATGTTTCTACATCTTGTCTTGCGGCTAAAATTTCATAACTCCCAAACCGTAAAAAGCTTGGAGAAATTCTTGAAACAATGGCGCCTTTTTCATAAGCTGCATTACCATCATACATCATATCACGCAACACGGCATCACCCGATAATGCTAACGAAAGCGCTCTGGTAGTTGGCACACCTAAATGATGCATGGCTTCACTACACAAATATTCCCGAATGGAGGAACGCAATACAGCCAAGCCATCAGCAGTTCTGGAATACGGTGTTTCACCAGCACCTTTTAATTGTACTACCCAACTTGTATTATTATTTTTTACTTCAAATAAATTAATAGCGCGACCATCACCTAATTGCCCAGCCCAACTTCCAAACTGGTGACCACCGTAACACATGGCATACGGATTGGTGTTTTCTAATACGGCATTACCCGTAAAAACATGTAGAAATGAATCTGATTGACTATCGGCTTCCGTTAAACCTAAATTATCTAACATTTCTGGAGATACATGAAGCATTTTCGGATTTGCGGTTAGTTTCGGTTTTACATACGAAAAACACGCTTTAGTAACCTGCCTTCTCGTGTTTTCTATAATAGGATCTGCAGGCAGTTCTTTATTGAAGCTATCGTTAATATTGAGTTTTATTTGTTTAGCCATTTTAATAGGTCCTTGTCATTAGGGTTTCGCAACCGTTTATCATCAATTAAAATTGTAGGGAAATGCAAATTTCCATTTGGGTATAAGTTACGTAATTCTTGAGCAAAGTTATCATTCTTTAACACATCTTGAAACGTAAATTCAAAATTTCGGGACTCAAAAAAATTCTGATAATAAATAGATTTATGGCAGTTTTCACTACCAAATAAGGTGATGGTTTTCAAAGCATTTCCTTTCTATATTTTATGTGTTTGTTTCTAAAATCATAGATTCTGAATTCACACAATAACGCAATCCGCTTGGTTCTGGGCCATCTGGAAATACATGACCTAAATGAGCATCGCAGGAGTTGCACATTACCTCAACACGTACCATTCCGAAGGTAGAATCTTTTTCATACTTAATAGCATTTTCCTCTATAGGCTGCGTAAAACTTGGCCATCCAGAACTAGAATCAAATTTAATAGTGGAATCAAATAACGGCGTATTGCAGCAAACACAATTATATTTTCCCGCTTCATGAACACTACAAAGCGCTCCAGTTCCTGCCATTTCTGTTCCTTTTTTACGCGTAATTCTGAATTGCTCGTCAGTTAAAATTTCACGCCATTCAGCTTCTGTTTTTTCAACACGACGGTCTGGTGTTGGATTTCCATTCACACTAAAACTGATAACCTCTTTCCACGTTAACATAAGCTTGTCTTTTCTTTAATTAATAAAATAGTTCGTTTTTGTTTAATACGTGTAAAATAAAAACTCCGATAAAGTATCGAAGTTAAACCTATAAACAAGTGATTTATTTGTCGCAGTATTATCTTATTCCTTACAAAAAACGTTTAACCCCAGATTATAGTAATTTTTTAGTAATTTGTACGTCTAAAGTATCTTGAATTAAACTTATGACAAATATTGTAGAAAAAGCTGAAGCCTATGTTTTTGATTTATTTAAAGATGAATTAGATTCTTCTTTCTTATATCATAATCTAAAACACACAAAACGGGTTCTGAAAAGTCTTCGTGAAATTATAGCACATACTGACATTTCTGAAAAAGATTCAGAAATACTTCAATTGTCTGCCATATTTCATGATACAGGTTACACAAAAACGATTGATGATCATGAGCAAGAAAGTGTTAAAATTGCCGAGGCTTTTCTAACTGAAAATCATGTAGATCCAGAAACGATTCAGGCAATAAGGGACTGTATTTTGGCAACACAATTTGAGTGTGTACCAAAAACTCTTCACGAAAAAATTATGCGCGATGCGGATTCATCACATTTTGGCAAGGATTACTTTAATGAGACGAGTGAGTTTCTCCGTAAGGAATTGGAAATTCAAGGTGTAGTGAATTTTTCGGCTAGCGAATGGTTGGATGAAAACATCAAAATGCTTTCTGAAAAACATGAATTCCTCACGGATTATGCCATTAAAAATTGGCAAGAACAGAAGGACAAAAACCTTTCAGATCTGATTAGTTCAAAAAATAAGTTTAATAAGAAATTAAAAAAAGAAAAGCTTAAAGCGAAATACAAAGCGCAATATAAAAACGAAAGTCCCGAGCGTGGTATCCAAACGTTTTATCGTGTTGCTTTACGGAACCACATAAAATTAAGTGATATTGCGGACACGAAAGCCAATATTTTATTATCGGTAAATGCCATTATTTTATCGTTGATTATTTCTAACTTATTTTCAAAATTGGACAATCCGTCCAATGCCTATTTAATAATTCCAACTATTATCTTTGTGGTATTTAGTGTTACTTCTATTGTCCTATCGGTTATTGCCACTAGGCCAAATGTTACACGAGGGGAATTCACAAAAGAAGATGTTGCGGAAAAACGGGTTAATTTAACCTTCTTTGGAAACTTTCATAAAATGAAACTGGAAGAATTTGAATGGGCTATAGATGAATTATTAAAGGACAAGAATTACGTATACAGTTCATTAACTAAAGATCTTTATTATCTGGGAAAGGTTTTGGATAGAAAGTATCGAATTTTAAGAATTACCTATTCTATCTTTATGATTGGCATTATAATTTCTGTTTTAGCATTTGCCATTTCATTTAAAATGCAAAATTTTAATTTTCTATAACATCCATTAAGTCATTGTAGGTATAGTAGTTTGTGCTATCCGTTTTATTATTACGATACAGAATGCTAACACGAATAGCCTTCAAGCCTGTTACACCTTGTAAGTCTTGTAATTCTACAACTTCCAAGTCTGTGTCAAGCATTTTTTTAGATTGAAAAAAGCGAACATACTGTAAGTATTCTTCCTCATCTTCCTGCTGCGAATAAACAATACTTAACTTCCCTTTTTCGGTAACCCGTTGTTCAGTACCCTTTATAAATGCTTTGTCTACACGTTTTTTAACAACCTCATAACGCGCATTGTACGTGCCATCTACATCAAATTGCTTTTCGTCCATGCGGAAACGGATAGATAAAGGTTGATTAAAAACCAAAATCATAGAAGCCATATCCAATTTTAAGGGATATATATCTTGATTGCTATAAAACGCATTCTCCATATCACACATAACTTGAATTTGCCAAAGTCGCAGATTATAGAGATAAATAAGACTAAAACTATCCTCTCGCGTAATAGATTCACCTATATACATGTTGTGTTCTACACCATCCGTTTTATAGCGTTCAAAAAAGTGTGGATATATTTTTTGTGCTTCCACTTGTCTATCATCTATAATTGTAGACATATTTTTGTTTATTAAACTAATGGTATCATCATAGTTTTTTCTGTGTTTATACAACACTTTTAGATCCTTATCAATTTGCTCAAAATAACCATCAATTTCTGATACTAAATTGGTATTTGTTTTCTTTATGAGATTCAGCAATGACGACACTTCATTTTTCAGAAACAATGAAATGACATGTTCACTATCCACTTTAAAAGCTTTTTCAACTTGAGTAAGAAATGTATTGATTTGGAAAGCTACCTGATCATAAACTGGCATGTTTAAATCTGTATTCGCTTTATCAATAATGGATTTCGCTAATTCTAACTGATCAGACAAATCTTTTTGTGTCGCTAAATTTCTTGCTTCTGATGAACCTTTGACATCAATTTGCCCGAATAAAGGATAAACATTTTTAAAAGCAATTTTTCTGAATGGGATATTTTTATTCTGAAGTATATTTTCTTTTATAAAGGCTTGCGCAGCTTGCTTAAATCGCCAATGAACGCTTTTATGAATAGACGTACATTCTTGTTGAATAACTGCTTCAATTAAGTTTTCTTGATCGGTTTTACTACGCTCTACCGTTGCAACAATGTATGGCATAACATTTTCCAGCTTATTAGCATTGATGCTATTTAAAGCTTTTGGCTGATTAGAAACTAACTCTAAAATCCCCATCAAGCCGTCTTTATTTGCAATAGGCGCAAAAATAGCACTTTTAAATCCTTGCTCATGGAGCATTTTTATATGTGGCACTTTCCCTTGGGTTGCATGAAAGGTTTTTTCTACATTGGAAACAGCAATATGCTTCTTCTCTTCCAGTAATTTTTTATAGGACGATTTGCACAACATATCCGCACAATTACCCATAGGGTTGTCATTTAACAGAAAACTATGCATGCCTTCACCGTAAACACGCTCAAAGAGGCCTTCTTCTTTATTGTATACTGAAAATCCGACCTTAATATCAGTAATTTTTAAAAACGATTGGAATATAGATTGAAGATCTTTAATAAAATTTTTATCCTGTCGCTTGTTTTCAGCTATTAAATTGGATTTGATCTCGGAAATGGCAAAATCATCAGTTACATCAAATATGTTAGAGATTACAAACCCTTTTAGTGTATATCCATTTTCAGGAAACAGTTTTTTCCAAAGAGCTATATCATCAAAATTATCCATGAGCGAATCAATATCCTCTTGCGTAATGTTTGGCGCACCACTCGATTTTATGACCTCTGTAAAGTCGGCATTATAAAGGATTTTATAAAAGCGAATGATGCCATTTTTATCAGGAATTTCATAATGAAATGGCCTTCTAAAACTAAAATCAGAACCATAATACGCATTCAAAATAATAGTACAAACCATGATGTATTTATCATCGTCCGGCATGTTCTTAATTTCAAGCTTAAAATCCTCTCCTGCATCAGCTATAATACTTTTAAATCGTTCAGAAAGATTAAAAATAGCATCTTTAAAGGGAGCAGTAGCGGCTTTAATTTCGTTTTTTGTGAGTAACGGATTAAAAGTATCTTGAAGAATTTCAGCAATTTGTGCTTCTCGTGTTTTAATTATGGACATATCAGAAAATCCATTTTTTAACTCTGGGTACGTTTCTGCAATTTTAAGAATGGATTTTGCTTTTTCTGCCATCCATACATTTTCACTCTGTGCCAATAGTTCATATTGCTCAAAGAGCTTATGAAAGCTGATAAGCAATTTTATAGGTGAACTAGTTTTGTTATTGAGTATCATGCCAAAATATTTCTTCAAAAATACAAATATTAACCTTGGTCGAAAAATAGGTATAACACTAACATGAATTTTTATAAAAACTTAAATAAACGATGAAATTTGCTTGTTTAACGATTTATCCATCAATTAATCATGGTTTACACTCAAAATCAATACCTTGAAACTCTTTTTCGTAATAATTAAATCGAATTTTAAACAATGCTATCCACGACATCATACCGCACTTTTTTTTTCTCCATGTTTTGCCTAACCTTTTTACAGTTTAATAATGGGTTTTCACAAACTTGGATAGAAAAAAACGAAAGTGAAAATTATGTAGCGAGGCACGAATTTGGCTTTGTTCAAGCTGGCGATAAATTTGTCATGTTTGGTGGTCGTGAATCATCACAAAGGCTGGATGTTTATGATTATGCAACGAATACATGGGAACAAGGTGGTATGGCTCCAGAACCATTTAACCATTTTCAAGCCATTAGCTTCGAAGGGCTTATTTGGGTTATTGGTGCATTTAAAACAAATGTCCCAAATCCTGAAGAGAGTGCAGATTATATTTATATGTATAATCCAGCTACACAACAATGGATTCAGGGTATGGAAATCCCCGAATCACGGAAGCGTGGAGCGGCAGGATTGGCCGTTTATAATAATAAATTTTATGTTGTAGGTGGCAATAACAATGGTCATAGCGGTGGTTATGTTTCTTATTTTGATGAATTTAATCCTACTACAGGTGCTTGGACCTCATTAACTAATGCGCCACATGAACGCGATCATTTTCAAGCTGCAGTTTTTGGCGATAAACTCTATGCTATTGGAGGCAGATTAACAGGTGGTCCAGGTGGATTATTTGAGCCACAAGTTCCCGAAGTAGATGTGTATAATTTTATCACAGAGCAATGGACAACATTAAATAACAGTCAAAATATACCCAATCCGCGAGCAGGTTTAGGTGTTATAGTTTACAATAACGAAATATATACCCTTGGTGGCGAAACTACATTTAACAGACCAAATAATGGTCAGGTTTCTATTGTTGAATCATTTAACCCAACCACAAACACATGGACAACACAAAGTAGCTTAAACTATCCTAGACATGGGTTTCAGCCTATTGTTTCCGGTAGCACACTATATGTTGCAGGAGGTTCATCAGGAGGTGTAATTATCCGAAATATGGAATATTTAGGCACTGATGATGCTTCAGGGACAGCAAATGTTAATAGCACATTTGCAGCAGCTGAAACAACCAAAGCATTTGAATACGGCCCAGATTTTGGTTCGGTAACTATTGATATTGAATTAAGTAATACATCTGGAACAACAGGCACTTATATTGATAATATTTCCATAACAGGAACAGATTATACGTTGGCCAATACGTATGCTAATCAATTAGTTGGTGCTAATTCTAGTGTTAGTATTCAGGCAGTTCTTACCAATACCACGCAAAATACTAGAAATGGTACAGTATCGGTTACCTACAATAACAATAGCACATTAACTATTGAACTTGAAGGAACTTTAAACCCAACATTATCCATTGACACATTAAACGAAACAAATGGAAATTTATTAGTCTATCCATCGCCTACAAAAAACACATTTTCAATTAATCATTCGGTTACAGAATTGAAATTATACGATGTTTCTGGAAAACTAATTAAAGAATTTTCTGGAGCATTTAAAGCCAAACAAGACTTCAGTGTTTCGGAATTATCAGCTGGACTTTATATTGTGAAAGCACGTAATAGTTCGCAGGCGCAATTCACAGGTAGATTGATTAAGAAATAAACCTTTTTTTATTGGCACTAGCATAATATTAATTTATTGTCTTTAAAATTTTACTAAATAATTCATTATTAACCGTTTCCGCACGTTTTTATTCCATTATTTCTTATATAATTCTTAAATAGAGCTACTTTAAACGCCAAAACTCTTTAAGACCTCTTTGGGTTATGGTTACCATTTTCTTTGTTCAAAGGAAGATTAAATTAAAAGGGATAACCGCTACCCAGAATATATCCTCTTACTTTCTTGTTTCAATTTTCATAACAAAAATTGTGTTTTCGAAAGGTCTAAATAATAAAAAAATAAATAACCCTTACGGTCTTACTCCTATTAATAATGGTTAAAGCCATTTGTAAAGTAGCTTAAAAGTCGTAACTTCATTCGCTTGATAAAGCACTTAAAAATCAAGAATTATGGACGATAAAAAACCAAAACTCACAAGACAGACTGGAGCGCCAGTTGGAGATAATCAAAATGTACAAACAGCAGGACCAAGAGGCCCCATGTTGATGCAAGATGCCTGGTTTCTTGAAAAAATGGCAAACTTTGATCGCGAAGTCATTCCAGAAAGAAGAATGCATGCTAAAGGTTCAGGTGCGTTTGGAACATTTACGGTAACTCACGATATATCAAAATATACCAAAGCAAAGATATTTAGCGAAGTTGGTAAAAAGACGGATATGTTTAGCAGGTTTTCTACTGTAGCAGGAGAAAGAGGTGCGGCAGATGCCGAAAGAGATATTAGAGGTTTTGCATTGAAGTTTTATACCGATGAAGGTATCTGGGATTTAGTGGGAAATAATACCCCTGTATTTTTCTTCCGCGACCCTATGAAGTTTCCAGATTTAAATCGTGCTGTAAAACGCGATCCTAAAACCAATTTAAGAAGCGCCAATAATAATTGGGATTTCTGGACCTTACTCCCTGAGTCCTTACACCAAGTAACGATAACCATGAGTGATCGTGGCATTCCAAAAGGGTACAGACATATGCATGGGTTTGGAAGTCATACTTATAGTTTTATTAACAAAGACAATGTAAGGCATTGGATAAAGTTCCATTTTGTAAGTCAGCAAGGCATCAAAAACTTGTCTGATGAAGAAGCTATGAAAATAGTTGGCATGGATAGAGAATCATCTCAAAGAGACCTTTTTGATGCTATTGATGGAAAAGATTTTCCTAAATGGAAAGCATTCATTCAAGTCATGACTGAAGAAGAGGCAAAAACATACCGCTTCCATCCTTTCGATTTAACCAAAGTATGGTCTAAAAAAGATTTCCCGTTGATTCCTGTTGGAGAATTTGAATTGAATAGAAACCCAGAAAACTATTTTCAGGATGTAGAGCAAGCTGCTTTCAACCCATTAAATGTGGTTCCTGGAATTGGATTCTCACCAGATAAAATGCTTCAAGGACGCTTATTTTCATATGGCGATGCACAACGTTATAGATTAGGAGTTAACCATTATCAAATTCCAGTAAATAAACCAACATGTCCCTATCATTCTAATCATAGAGATGGAACCATGCGTGTTGATGGAAATCATGGTGGCACCTTACATTATGAGCCAAACAGTTATGGCGAATGGCAAGAACAGCCAGATTTTAAAGATCCACCTTTAGAATTAAATGGTGACGCCTATGCGCACAATTTTAGGGATGATGATGAAGATTATTACACGCAACCAGGCAATTTGTTCCGCATTATAAAAGCCGATGGCAAAGCTGACTTGTTATTTAATAATACAGCGGCCCAAGTTGGTGGAGCCGAAAAATTTATTCAGATTCGCCATATTAGAAACTGTTTTAAAGCCGATCCAGAATATGGACAAGGTGTTGCAAAAGCACTGGGTTTAACTATGGAAGACGTAAATAGTTTTGATATGACACCTTATGATATATGGGCGCCAAAACCAGATAATAATCCGATATCTAAATGTCCAAGATAAATAGTTTGTGAAAATTTTAAACGAACACATATTAGAAGAACATAAAAAAATGAAGCTTGCGGAAGCGCTTTTGTTAAGAGCTGATTTAATGAAGAAAATAGAACAGCTTCAAAATAGAATCAGTCCCGTATTAATCGTTTCCGATGATAAGCTTCCGCAGGAAGATCCTATCAAATTATTGGCACAATTACGAAAAACCATAAACGATTTGAAAGCGCTAATAATACGAATTAATAAAACCAATAATGATACAGTTGTTGAAGGTGAAGGCGTATTAATGGAAGCACTGGCTAAACGTGATTCTTTAAAAATGCTTTCTGAAAAATTAAGAAATGCTGCACAAATAAATAATAGCGGTGATTCTAATCTTAAAACAACCATTGATATTAAAAAACTACAAGTTGAAATGGATCAAACAGGACGGGCTTTTAGAGAGATTGATAGTGAAATTCAAGAAATTAATTGGCTTACAGAATTAAAAAATTAAATTTTAGCCTTTGGGCGGAATGATCGGGGCGAGTGCCAGCCCTTTTTTGTGGTAGGTTTTCGGGGCATATTGAAAACTTTACCAACCAGAGCTGCTTGGGTTGCGGCAAATATGTACAATTTAGGACCCATTGCCGCTTACAAGTTACAAGCGTATTGTGTAAAATTTACTACCAGGTACGGATCATTCTATTTATTTGATTATATAGATTAACAAATTAAGACGGAATTATATGAAATAAATTCAATATTCATAAAAGTCAAAGCGTTAATTTTATATTGTTAACACATTAAATTAGCAAACTCTTATAATAAGATTTTCATGACTAAAAATATATTCTATTTGGTATTTGGAACACTTTTTTTAATAAGTACGCCATTACATGCTCAAAGTTTTATAGAAGACATTTTAAAAGAACCTATCCGAAAAGCGATTACTGAAAGTGCAGACATACGCATTCAAGAAATGACCAGTAATAATACGGAATTAGATATGGAAATCGCCAAAGGAAAAAGACTACCGTCACTTTCATTTATGGGTGGCTATGGTTTTTTATACTCACAATTAAACCTACAATTTCCGACTCAATATTTACCCATTAGCGGAACACCGTTTCTGGAAGACCCTTTAGCCTCCAGTTTTCAAACTCATGTTTTAATGGGAGGTTTATCTACCCGACAAATAATTTTTGCAGGAAATCAAATTAACAGCGGCATTAAAGCATTAGAAGAAAAACAAAAAGCCGAACGTTTTTTAGCCGAAGCTGGAAAGGAAGAAATTGCCAAAGAGGTCATCCAGACTTTTGATCAATTAATGCTATTAAATGCTGTGGATAAACTCATTGAAGATTCCGAAAAACGACTGGATACAGAGCATAAAAAAGTATTAAAAGCCATTGAAAACGGTTTAGCAATTCCTTATGATCGTGATAAAATAAAATTAGCCGTTTTAGAGTTAGAAGAAAAGAAGCTAGAAGCTTTAGGCAATAGAAATGTTTTACTTGCCAAACTGGCATATCTCACGCGCATACCCGCAAATGAACTAGAGGTTATTGCCTACAATTTACAGGCTTTTTTACTGAATGAGGATGCATTAAATGTCGAGAATCGCGTAGAATTAAAAGCTTTGGAAGCGGGAAAAAAGGCTAAAGAATTTGCTTATAAAAAAGAAAAAGGCACTTATTTCCCCACGATATTTGCATTTGGAAACGTAACATACTTGAATGCTTTTGACACACGAATAAAGCTTAAAGATGTTCCTATTGCAGGCGATGTAACATTAAACACTGAAAACATAAGACTGGAACCAGCAGCAGCAGTTGGTGTTGGAATGAAATGGGATTTATTTAAAGGCGGAGAAAATAGTAAAAGCGTCAAGAAAGCTGAAATAGAAGTTCAAATCATTGAAACCCAATTAAAAGATACGCGAGAGAAATTTGAATTGCTATTGTTTAAAAATAATTCTGATTTTAAAATAGCCGAACAAAAAGTTGTAGTAGCAAAACAACGAGTACAAATTGCAGAAAACAATTTACAATTGGCAACCAAGCAATACAACGCTGGTCTAGTGGATTTAACAGAACGGTTAGCTTCAGAAAATGATTTTTATAAAGTAAACTTGAATTATTACAACCAAATTCTAAATCAGCGACACGCGACATTAGAACTCTTAATAGCGACAGGTGAGTTATTAGGCAAAATTTATAACGGTTATGGAAATTAAAAATATTTTACTCGTACTTGTTTTAGTAGTTTCAATTTCTTGTTCAGATAAAAAAATGGATCCTGCTTTTATGGGAAAAATTGAAAGGGAACAAATTTCAGTAGTTACTAAAATACCAGGAACGGTAGAAGAACTATTGGTATCAAAGGGTGATTTCGTTAAAAAAGGTGACACCTTGGCAATATTAGATATTCCAGAAGTAGACGCCAAAAAGCAGCAAGCTGAAGGTGTACTGAAATCAGCCGAAGCGCAATATCAAATGGCAATTAAGGGCGCCACCGATGGGCAGTTAAAACAGTTACAGAACAAAGTTAACGGATTAAAAGAGCAATTTGAATTTGCCAAAAAATCCAAGGATAGACTTAATAAAATGTTACAAGACAGTCTAATACCGCAACAACAGTTTGATGAAGTTTATGCGAAATATCAAGGTGCTAAAAACCAATATGAAGCGGCAAAAACAGAATTAGAAGAAGCAAAAAATGGTGCTCGGACCGAACAGCAAAGTATGGCTTTGGGTCAGCAATTACAAGCCTCGGGAGCCATTTTAGAAGTTGGTGCTGCTGAACGCGAAAAATATGTGATAGCACCTCAAGATATGTCTATTGAAACAATCAATCTGAAAAATGGCGAACTTGCCTTGCCAGGATACCCTATTATAAGTGGCTATATTAATCAATCCGTATATTTTCGATTTACCATTGCAGAAAACAAATTAGGCGAAATTAAACGGGGAGAAAAAGTAGAAATAGAAGTCCTCTATAAGGATTCAGAAATTATTAATGGCGAGGTAACTCTAGTTAAAGCTTTAAGTTCTTATGCCAATATAGCAACAGCTTATCCCGACTTTGACATGCAACAAACTTTGTTTGAGGTAGAAGTAAAACCTACTGATCCAGAAAAGGTTAAAGATTTAATAACAAAAGCTTCGGTTTCTTTAAAGTTTAATAAATAATATGTTTTGAAGAAATTTATACACTTAATTAAACGAGAATTCAAGCTTTTTTTTAGCAACAACGTATTACGACTGCTATTTATTGGGGCTCCTATATTGTATGGAATACTAATTGGTGCGGTTTATCAAAAAGGTAAAATAACAGATTTACCAATAATAGTAGTCGATCAGGATCAAAGTCTCATGAGTGTGAAATTCATTGATATGCTTGAAGAAACTGAAAGTATTCATGTTGTTGGCATTTTTCCCGACCTTACTGATGTGAAAAACAAGGCAATAGATGAAGAGGCCTCCGTAATAATGAATATTCCCAGAGGATTTACCTCTGGAATTCAACAAAATAAGTTACCCGAAATTACCATTTTTGTAGATGCTTCCAACACCTTGACTTCTAACACAGCATTGGTGGCCGTAAACGGTGTAGCAATGACCATAAAAGCGGGGATCCAAATCGAGTCTCAAATGAAAAAGGGTGTTCCAGAATATGTGGCGACGCAAAATTACGAACCCTTTAAAACAACAATTATCAAGCAAAGCATACGCAGCGGGAATTATTTATACTTTATGTTACCCGGTGTGCTTTTAACGGTTTTCCAACAAATTTTGCTGCTGGGTTTAGCACTTACTTTTGCATCAGAATATGAAAATAGAACATTTGAAGAATTAGTCAGAAAAATGCCAAATCCTCTAGGCATGTTAGCTGTAAAGATCATTCCTTATATGATTATGTCTGTTGGTATACTTCTACTTTACTGGGGCTTTTCTAAATATTATAATATGGTGATAGGTGGTGCTTTCTGGGCTTTTTCTTTGAGCACCTTCGTCTTTATTCTCGCCGTATGTGGCATAGGTGTATTGGTGAGTATTATTTTACCCAATCAATTAAAAGCCACTGAAGTATTGATGGTAGTAGCCACGCCAAGTTTTATTCTTAGTGGGTTTACTTGGCCTTTAAGTCAAATGCCAAATTGGGTACAATTTATAGCCGAGTTAATTCCTTTGACGCATTATTTAAAAACGTTTCGTATACTTTATCTTAACCACGCTAGTGTTTCACATATTTATGCGCCAGTTATAGCCATGAGTATTATTGCGGTAATTTGTTTGTCGATGTCAGCAATCATTCTGCATTACAAAATTAAAAAGGTAAAAAACAAATCCATTGAGTACGTTAATTAGCACAAAAATTGTTCTGATATAAGGTTTAAATAGACAATACTATTAATTGGTATCAAAGAGTCCTTGCCATATAATTCATTCTATTTTATTAAAAACACACTCCTTTTCTAATCAAGAAAAAAATGATTAGAATTAACATACCTATGATAGCTCAACCCGAAGCTTATGTTGGATGTGTAGACACCTTTGATGATTGGCAAACTACCAAATTATTTCGCTAAAGGTTTCCTAAAATGCTAAAGGAAATATTTGAAAAATTCAGCAAAAAACAGTAGTAGAAAATATGTTTAAGGCCTTTAGTAGTGGCGATGCCGTTTATTTCGCGCAGCAAATCCACAAACCCCATTTTGCTGCCTTCTATAAGTGTACCTAAAATATGGAATTTAGAATGTAATGTTGACTGAAATTAATCATTAAAAACAAAAATCATGACTCACGAAGTATCAAAAAATAATCCGCTTTTATGCGATATCGAAACTGGAATGTGTGATACCACAGAAGAGAATTCAAACACGCCATCTAAAAGCAACAAACAATCTAAAAAGAAATCCGTAAAATTAATTTATTATACAGATCCAATTTGCTCATCCTGTTGGGGAGTTGAACCACAACTGCGAAAACTGAAACTAGAATACGGCAATGCTGTTGAGATTGATTATAGAATGGGAGGTTTACTACCAGACTGGAATTACAGTAGTGGTGGTATTAGTGGTCCTGCAGACGTTGCAAGTCATTGGGAAGAAGTTAGTATACATTATGAGATGCCCATAGATGGAGACCTTTGGCTTGAAAACCCAATGGATTCATCTTACCCATCCTCTATTGCATTAAAGGCAGCCCAACTTCAAGACAGCGAGAAGACTGTTTTATATATGCGTGAAATAAGAGAAATGATGTTTTTGAAAAAGAAAAATATGGCTAAATGGGAAAATTTGACTATTGCAGCTAAAGATGTAGGTTTAGACGTAGCCTAATTAAAAACAGAAGACTGAACTGATGCAGCAACATCTTTGGCTGTTTCAACTTGCCTGCTTACGGCTGCTTGTAACAAAGTTACTCATGGGCCAAATGAAAGTCCCCACAAAAAGAAAGCTAAACGACCCATACCCTTAGTGCCACCATACATTAGAAAAACACCCATAGAAAAGATTAGTAAGGCAAACATGACTATGGTTAGCAGCCTTAAGTATTTATCGGTGTATTTTATGGCCAACAACACAGAAATCAGAGATCCTATTCCAAAAAACAATAAGGCACTTTCAATACCTCCTGCCAACTGAATTTCATCAACAAGGCTTGTCATGTATACATAAACACCATAGTGTGTAATTACGCCAAATAGTGTAAGCAATAAAACAATTAAACTACTAGTATTTTCAACAGTGCAAATGAAACTTCATTGTCTTTAAATAGCTAAAAGGACCTTTTCTTGCAATTAAACTGTTGTTAATTTAGCTATAATTTAATAGACTTACTAAATATCCCTGGTATTTATCACAAATATATTGGCAAAAGAACTACAAGTTTAAGTGCCATTTGGAAAGTTAAATTTTGTGGGCATTCAAAGCCCTAGAGGACGTTAATAATTTAGAATTATCTAATAGGACTAAATATTAAATCAACACATAGTGATTAATGAGCATCAGTCATTGGTAAATTAATTAAGAATAATCGCTTTTAATATGAGGCATTCAACTTCTGAAAAATCTCAAAATTAAGCATAAAAAAAGCTCCAGTTTTCACTGAAGCTTCTCGAGTCGCTGTGCGGGCGGGGAGACTCGAACTCCCACACCTTGCGGCACTAGATCCTAAGTCTAGCGTGTCTACCAATTCCACCACGCCCGCATTAATAAGATTGCAAAAATCCGCAATCGGGATGCAAATATAAACAATAGTTTGAATAATCAAACGCATCTTATCATAAAAAAGTTCAGACTGTTTTGTACTTTTGAAGAAACACAATAAAATTATTTCTGCAGTGTCAGAAATAACAAAACATACGCATATGGAAAATATTCAAGGTTACGTGGCCGAACACAAACAACGCTTTTTAAATGAACTTATTGAACTGTTAAAAATGCCATCGGTTAGTGCCGATTCTGCATTCAAAAATGATGTGCTACGAACAGCCGATGCTGTCAAGTTAAGTTTAGAAAAAGCAGGCTGTGATCATGTTGAAATATGTGAAACTGCTGGTTATCCAATTGTTTATGGTGAAAAAATGATTGATAAAAATTTACCTACTATTTTGGTTTATGGGCATTATGATGTACAGCCTGCTGATCCAATTGAATTATGGACATCTCCTCCTTTTGAACCCGTTATTAAAAAAACAGACATTCATCCGGAAGGCGCCATTTTCGCTCGAGGTGCTTGCGATGATAAAGGACAAATGTATATGCATGTAAAAGCTATGGAATTCATGACTTCTACAAACCAATTACCTTGTAATGTAAAATTCATGATTGAAGGTGAAGAAGAAGTTGGCTCTGTAAACCTATCAACCTTTGTAAAAAACAATCACGAAAAATTAAAGAATGACGTGATTCTTATTTCAGACACAGGAATGATTGCGAAAGATGTGCCAAGTATTACAACAGGCTTGCGCGGATTAAGCTATGTTGAAGTGGAAGTAACGGGTCCGAATCGCGATTTACATTCTGGATTATATGGAGGTGCAGTTGCAAACCCTATCAACATTTTAACAAAAATGATAGCTTCTTTACACGATGAAAACAATCATATTACCATTCCAGGTTTTTATGATAAAGTAGAAGAATTATCAAAAGAAGAACGCGCGGAAATGGCCAAAGCGCCTTTTTCTCTCGATGCTTATAAAAAATCATTGGACATTGATGCTGTTTATGGTGAGGCTGGATTTACAACAAACGAACGCAATTCCATTCGCCCAACATTAGACGTGAATGGTATTTGGGGTGGCTATATTGGTGAAGGCGCTAAAACGGTTATTGCCAGTAAAGCATTTGCAAAAATCTCTATGCGTTTGGTACCACATCAAGAATGGGAAGAAATTACAGAACTTTTCAAAAAACACTTTGAAAGTATTGCGCCTGAAGGTGTCAAAGTTTTAGTAAAACCGCATCATGGTGGACAAGGTTACGTAACACCTATTGATAGTTTAGGCTATCAAGCAGCAAGCAAAGCTTATGAAGAATCGTTTGGGAAAAAACCAATTCCTCAACGTTCTGGTGGAAGTATTCCTATTGTGTCCTTGTTTGAGCAAGAGCTTCAAAGCAAAACTATTTTAATGGGCTTTGGCTTAGATAGTGATGCTATCCACTCGCCAAACGAGCATTTTGGTGTATGGAATTATATAAAAGGTATTGAAACCATTCCGTTGTTTTATAAATATTTTACGGAGCTTTCTAAATAAATACCAAATAGAAATCTAATCGTCAAATCGCTTGATTTTTCGTGTTAGTAAGAAGAAAAAAGTATCGAGATTTAACGCTTTGTTAAATTTTTCGATACTTTTTTTGTTTCAAATTTAAAAATCAAATTCTACTAATAGCACTTTCAAAAATTAAAAAAAACACCTCTACACTTGTAGAATATGAATTATTGTTCTATGTTTGTAGAACATAATCTAAACTTGTAGAACATGCAGTTATCAAAATCGGAAGAAGAGTTAATGAATCACCTTTGGAAAATGGAAAAAGGCTTTATGAAAGATTTGCTAGATGCCTATCCAGATCCTAAACCTGCTCCAACAACCGTTGCCACACTTTTAAAACGCATGACGGCTAAAGGGTTTATTGCCTATAATACCTTCGGAAAATCTCGAGAGTATTTTCCACTAGTTAAAAAGAAGGCCTATTTCTCCAAACACGTAAACGGACTGATAAAAGACTTTTTTAATGACAGCGCATCACAATTCGCATCGTTTTTCACCAAAGAAACCAACTTATCGAAAACGGAATTGGAAGAATTAAAAAAATTGATAGATCAGCAAATTAAAAATAAACCGTAGTCGTTAAGATTACAAAAGATTGACACCTGAAATATAGTAAGGTTCAAGAGGCCTTTTTTTAAAATAAATATAAACGAATTAAATAATTATGGACATCTACATTCTAAAATTTAGTGCTTGCTTGGCTGTTTTTATGTTGTTCTATAAATTAGTATTGGAGCGTGAAAGTATTCATCACTTTAAACGCTTCTATTTATTGGCAGCTCTTTTGGGTTCTGTTGCCATACCATTTATTACGTTTACCACGTTTGTTGATGCTTCCCCAATTGGAAATCCAATTGTTTTAAGCAATTTAGGAACGATTAGTACGCATACAGAAATAACACCATTGTTTTCCGACTATTTATCTACTTTTTTATGGTCTATCTATTATTTAGGTGTCCTAATTTTCGCGGGGCGTTTCACCATTAATTTCATAAAACTTATTAATCGTATTAGGCAAAATCCAAAGTATAAAAAGGGAAATTTAGTACATGTTTTAATGACCGATTTAATTTATCCTCACACCTTTTTACAATACATATTTTTAAATAAATCAAAATATGAAGCGCATAAAATCCCACACGAAGTTCTGCTTCACGAGGAAACACATGCCAAGGAAAAACACGCTTTAGATATTTTATTTATAGAGCTTATGCAAATTATATTTTGGTTTAATCCGCTTCTATATTTTATCAAAAAAGACATTAAACTAAACCACGAATTTTTAGCAGATCAAGCTGTTCTTAAAACGGGAACGGACACCAAAACCTATCAGCACATCTTATTGGCATTTTCAGCTTCCAAGACTATGGAAGACGCACAGACTCATCATCTAGCGAATGCTATCAATTATTCATTAATCAAAAAACGATTTACAGTTATGAAATCACACACATCAAACACCGTTAAATGGATCAAGGGACTCATTATCCTGCCTCTTTTGGCTGTATTAATTTACAGTTTTAGTAGTACAAAAGAGGTTTTTAAACCTGCAGAGCCAGATATTGTTTTGAGCGAAACGCTAAATGAACAATTATCAAGTGCTGATGCAAATTCAACAGAACATCAAGAGGGTTCTGAAAATAATCTAATTATAGACAAGCAAAAAGGAGCATCAAAAGCGCAAATTGCTGAATATAATAAATTGGCTAAATTTTACAACTCACAAAGTGGAGATAATAAGGTGATTAAATTAAATGATATAAAGCGGGTAAATTATTTATATAATTTAATGACCGAAGCGCAGAAGAAAGCCGCGGAACCTTTACCTAATTTCCCTCCTCCACCTCCACCTCCTGCACAAAATATGTCCAAAAAACAACAAAAAGAATATGACGAGATGTCGATAAAAGCAAGGAAGGGTGAGAATTACTCTTATAAGTATACAGATAAAGACGGAAAAATAGTGAAAGTTATGATTGATAAAAATGAATCATCTATTCCACCACCACCACCACCACCACCACCACCACCACCACCACCACCACCCGTTCCAGCAAACGCCACACCTGAACAGAAAGCGAAATATAAAAAGGTAAGCAGCGAATATTATAGTAAATACAAGGTGACAAATGGTAAAGTGGAACACAAATTACCGCCTCCGCCACCACCTCCTATTCCAGCTAATGCGACACCTAAACAAAAAGAAGAATATAAAAAAGCACAGGAGGATTACAACCGGAATTACAGGGTGAAGAAAGGACAAGAAAGTAATATTCCACCGCCTCCACCTGCCCCTAAAACAATGGCCGTTGGTAAAAAAATAGATCAATCATATTATGATTCTTTAGGTACATTAAACCAAGATGAAAATGCGAAAACGGGTTTTGTAACCATAAATAATGAGAAGCATTTTTACGCCATAAATCAAGGTCATACCAAATACTATAATCGTTTAGGTTATGAAGTTGATATTAAAGGAAAAACTTTATCAACGACTCAAACCAATGGAACTGATGTTATAGTTGGCCAGAAAATCAGTAAGGTTTACCAAAATGATCAGGTTGTGAGTGAATTCAATACTAATTGGGTTTCGGAAACTAACGACCGTCAAGAGATCCCTCAACCGCCCGCACCTCCTTCTGTGGTACAATCGGCACATGAGCTAGTAAAAAGCTTAAAGGAAAACGATATTCAATATTATTATAATGACAAAAAGGTATCGTATAATGATATATTAAAAATCACTAATAAAGAACCAAATATTAATATTTCAACAAAAATTACCGATGGTAAAGGAACAGCACATTTTAGCACTGTAAAATAAAACACAATATAATTTAATACAATTCACCTCACTGGTTTCTGACCACGTGAGGTTTTTTTATAAATAAACAGAACAAAACTGTAACAAAAACCACCATCTAACGTTCTAATAGTCAATCAACCTGTCTAACTTAAAGACAAGTCAAAACATCAATCAATCATGTTAAAACAATTCTTCATCCTCTGTTCTGGGTCTGACCAAGACATTTTATACACCTGCTCCAATGGTGAGCAAAACAAATATGCCGGTATTGGCGCAACCGTTTTCTTTACGGCTGTTATGGCATTTATAGCAGCTAGTTATGCGCTTTACACCGTATTTGATAACTATTTTATAGCCATGGGTTTTGGTGTTCTTTGGGGTTTACTCATTTTTAATTTAGACCGATTTATTGTCTCAACTATTAAAAAGCGGAACAATAAAATGAACGAATTACTTCAAGCTACACCACGACTCCTTTTGGCCGTAATTATTGCTATTGTTATTTCGAAACCATTAGAACTTAAAATTTTTGAAAAAGAAATTAATCAGGTGCTTTTAACTGAAAAGAACCAAATGACCCTTGAAAATCAGGAAGAGATTTCAAAACAATTCTCACCAAACATCAGCAATTTAGAAACAGATATTTCGGCTCTTGAAAACCAAATTACGGTAAAGGAAACAGACGTTAATGCGTTGTACGACACGTACATTCAAGAAGCTGAAGGAACGGCTGGCACCAAACTATTAGGCAAAGGACCCGTTTACCAAGAAAAACGCGATAAACATGATATGGGTTTAGCCGAACTTCAGAATTTGAAAGCAAGCAACCTGGCTAAAATAGCCGTACTAGAAAATCAGATTATAGATTTACGAAACAACCAACAAACACAAGTTCAAAGTACACAGCCAATCATTGATGGTTTTGATGGATTGATGGCACGTGTAAATGCGCTTCAAAAACTACCTTGGCTACCGTCATTCTTTATTTTTCTATTGTTTTTGGCTATTGAAACATCACCAATTTTCACCAAATTATTATCGCCAAAAGGGCCTTATGATTACAAATTAGAAGATGCGGAAAGCACTGTAAAAACTTGGGCAACGCAAAAAATGAATGCGCGCAACGAGATTTTGAAAACAGATATGGTTTTAAATAATAAAATTTATAAAGATATTTCAGAAGAAGATGAACTTTACAATTACAAGCGTAAAAAAGCGCGTGAACTGATGCAATTGCAAGCCGATGCGTTTTTTCAACATCAGAAAAAGGCGCTTTAAATTTTTGTTTGTACTTTTAATGAACTAATACGAAACCTTATGAAATCTATTTATCTCATTTTAAGCCTACTATTTTCAGTTGGCACATTTGCACAATCTGAAACATCTAAAACCTATCTTGAAGATACGCAAGCCATTCGTGAGGTTTTAAGAATACAGCAAGATGCTTGGAATAAATTTGATTTAGAAGGATTTATGCAAGGTTACTGGAAAAGCGACTCGTTAAAATTTTATGGAAGCAATGGTGTTACCAAAGGGTGGCAAAAAACGCTAAACAATTATAAAAAAGGCTATCCCAGTAAAGAATATACGGGCGAATTACAATTCACATTTAAATCCATTTCCCCAATTGAAGACCATTCCTATTATGTTATGGGTCAATACCATTTAAAACGCTCGGTTGGTAATGCGCAAGGTGAATTTCTTATTATTTTAAAGAAAATAAATGGTGAATGGAAAATAATAGCAGATATGTCTAGCTAATTATGCGGCATCATTGGTTTTAAAATGGTCGTACAAATCTTTACATCCAAAGCCAACAATAGATAATTGCTTCTTTTTCAATAAGGATTCATTATGCAGTTTTGCAAGTGCCATAACACCAAATTTATCAATGCTATCTAATTCTTCGATACTGATGGTTACGGATTGCAAATTTTCGAATACGTTTTCAAATTGATCTTGAAACATACTAACAGACTTTTTATCAAGGATACCTTTTACGTTAAAAAAGTTGTTGTAGTGTGAAATTACTAAACTCATGACATATGATTTTTAAATATTAAACAATAAATAATGTGCTACTAATCATATGAGGGATACCGTAAATATAACATCTTAAACCAATTACACGTATAGTTTTCGATATACGGCAGAACTTTCAGTTTACTGCATTCCAATTGCATAAATAATCGACAAACAACTGCTTTTTAAGGCGTTACAGTTTAGAATCTTCTGTCTGGATGACAATTTTGAAGATTTAAAGTTAGTGGTTTTTCCATAATAATTTCAGAAACCAACTTACCTGTGGCAGTCGCCATACTCCAACCCATCATAGCATGACCGGTTGCCATAGTCAGGTTTGAACATTTTTGAGATTTTCCAATATATGGCAAACCATCTGGAGAAACAGGTCGCAATCCTGAAGCAGCATCATTTTTTTCAAGTTCGTTTAATGTGATATCTGGATAAAATTGCGAAGCAGCTTTAGCAATAGCTTCAACTCTAATAGCACTTATGGCATTATTAATTCCTGCAATTTCCATAGTACCAGCAAAACGTGTAAAGCCATTCATTGGCGTAACCGCAACTTTGGCTTCAGCTAAAATAGCTGGAATAGAAATTCCTGTTGGTTGTTGGGTGTTAATTCGGTAGCCTTTTCCTGCCTGAAGTAATAGATTGAGTCCAATTTTTTTACTTAAAAAGGTACTCCATGATCCCGCTGCTAAAACAAACTCATCAGCCTGGAAAGTTTGTCTATTAGTTTTTAATGATACTATCTTATTATTAACCAAGGTTAAATCTTCTACTTTTTCATTGGTAAAAAATTCAACGCCTTCACGTATTAAATACGCTTTCATTTCCATCATAAACTCTTGAGGTGTGGAATGTGAATCGCATCTATAATAGATTGCGCCTTTTGCTGACATGGCTACATTAGGCTCTAAAGTTTTTAACTCGGTTAGTGATATTTCAGAAACATCCAAGCCTTCACTTTTAGCTATTTCTGCTGTATGAATTTCTTCATCTAACATTTTATCTGTCTGACAAAGCATCAATAAGCCTTTCTTTTCTAATTGAAATGAAAAATTCTCGTCTTGCTTAATAGCATCATAGAATTCTTGAGACAATAAGGTTAATCCTTTAATAGTAGGAATGGCTTTTTTAACATTTTTAGCGGTACACGAATTATTGAATGCCAACGTCCATTTTAAAAAATCTGGATCTAATCGAGGTTTTATATATAAAGGACTGGCAGGATTTAACATCCATTTGAATCCTTTTTTCATAACTCCAGGAGCCGATAACGGAATAAAATGACTAGGAGATAAATAACCTGCATTGACATAGGATGCGCCTGAATCCATATTAGATTGGTCAATAATACTAACCTGACAACCTTCCTTATGAAGGTAATAGGCAGAACATAAACCAATGATTCCGCCGCCAATGATAATTATAGTTTTACTCATTTCAATTTAATTTTGTCACATAAAGCGCAGTCGAGATGTCTCATCTAATTTAATCATTCTGTAATTACAACATTTCCACATTAAATCATTCCTCTAAATCACTTGAAAACCAAACGCATACGGATCATCATCATTTATAGTTATTGTATTGTGTCCATAAATTTTTGCCCAACCGGTTATGCTTGGAACAATAGCTAGTTTGCCATCCAAAGTGGTTTCTTGTTCAACACGACCTATAAATTTACTACCAATGAAACTTTCATGAATAAAGTCGGTTCCCACTTCTAATTTTCCTTTAGCGTACAATTGTGCCAAACGTGCTGAAGTTCCCGTGCCACACGGACTTCTATCTATTGCTTTATCACCATAAAAAACGGCGTTTCGTCCAGATGATGACGGATCAATTGGTGTTCCTGTCCATAATAAATGGGTTACATCCCGAATGGTTTCATTTTCTGGATGTATAAAATAATTAGGATATTTTTCATTAATGTGTTGTCTAACAACTTGAGAATATTGAATAAGTTTGGATGCCGAAAAATCTTGAACACCTGAAAAATTGGTCTGTGGATCAATGATGGCGTAGTAATTTCCTCCATAGGCTACATCAAACGAAATAATACCCAATTCTGGACAATCAACTGATAAGTTTTCGGCTGCTAAAAAACTCTTCACATTAGTCAACTTTACCCAATCTACTTTACCGTTTGTTTGTTGATACTCTATTTCTACTAAACCAGCAGGTGCTTCCATTCGGATTTGTCTAGGTACTTTTGGAATCACCAAACCTTCTTCAATAGCAATGGTTATAGTACCAATAGTTCCGTGCCCGCACATTGGCAAACAACCCGATGTTTCGATAAATAAAATGGCAAAATCGTTTTCAGGGTTGTGTGGTGGAAACAGCATAGAACCACTCATCATGTCATGACCACGAGGCTCAAACATAAGTCCTTTACGGATCCAATCAAATTCCTTCAGAAAATGCAGGCGTTTTTCACTTATGGAATTTCCCAGCAATTCTGGAATACCTTCCTTGATAACACGAACGGGATTTCCGCAGGTGTGCGCATCTATACAAACAAATGTTCCCTTAATCATTTACGAAATTACATCATGCGTTTGTTTATTATTAACGAGTCTAGAAATCCCTAACGGATTGTTATTTTTCAAAGCGTCTGGCAATAAATTACTCGGCCAATCTTGATAACTAAATGGACGCACCCAACGCTTAATGGAATGAATCCCAACGGCTGTAAAGCGGCTGTCTGTAGATGCTGGATATGGTCCACCATGATTCATGGATGGGCAAACCTCAACACCTGTTGGCACGCCATTAAAAATGAGTCTTCCTACCCGATTTTGCAGAGCAGAAACCACCTCTGGAAAGTTTTCAATTTCCGCATTGTCAGCAATTATAGTTCCCGTAAGTTGCCCTTCTAATTTTGTAATAATTGTACGCAATTGCTTGGCATCATCGCAGGCTACAACCATGGAATATGGCCCGAACACTTCATGATGTAATGTTGGGTTATTTAAGAATGTATCACCAGAAACAGTTGTAACCGTTTGTTTGGCATAATTATCTTTAACCGCTAAATCGTATTCAGCAACCACTTTTAAATCAGCTTGCGACGTCGCTTTTTTTCGATTTGCTTCATAAGCACCTAAAATATTAGGATGCAGCATACAAGATGGTTCAATTTTTAGTATTTCCTCTGAAAGTGTATCAATAAATGCTGAAAATTTGTCGCCTTTAATTCCTAATAACAAACCTGGATTGGTGCAAAACTGTCCAGTTCCTAATGTAATAGAATTCGCATAGGTTTTTGCCCAATCTGATCCTTTTTTATGTAACGCTTTTGGCAAAATTACAACGGGATTAATACTTCCCATTTCGGCAAAAACAGGAATTGGCTCCTCGCGTTGTGCTGCTAAATCATATAAAGCACGACCACCTTTTATACTACCAGTAAAACCAACGGCTTTTACGCCTGGATGTTTTACGAGTTCTGAACCAACTTCAATACCACTACTATTTAAGTTTGAAAAAACACCTTCTGGCATTCCCGTTTTTTTAGCTGCTTTTACAATAGCCGAAGCTACCAATTCGCCTGTCCCAGCGTGCATAGGATGCGATTTTACAATAACAGGACAACCAGCAGCCAATGCTGCAGCCGTATCTCCTCCAGCTGTGGAATAGGCTAACGGAAAATTACTAGCACCAAAAACAACAACAGGACCTAACGGAATTAGCATTTTTCGGATATCTGATTTTGGCATCGGTTCCCGATTTGGTTGAGCCGTATCTATGCTCGCCTCTACCCAAGAACCTGCATTTAATAAATCGGCAAACACCCGTAACTGACCAACGGTTCGTCCGCGTTCGCCTTTGGCACGACCTTCGGGCAATCCCGTTTCCGAACAGTAGGTATTTATAAGTTGCATATCAAGTGCTAGAATTTCATCTGCAATAGCGTTTAAAAATGTTGATTTTTTTACTCCTGACATATTTTTATAGGTCAGAAATGAGCTGCTCGCTAATTCTACTGCTTGATTTATTTCATCTGAAGTTGCTTCCGTAAAAACAGCATCAGTTGCCATATTAGTTTGTGGATTGAACGTTTTATACGTTTTATTCCCGCTGGCTAATACGTGATATCCAATATAATTTTTTCCTGTAATCATCTGTTTTGTATTAAGCTATTTTTGTTCCGTTTGGCATCATGCGTTCTAATTGCAGTAACACCACATCTTTGTTTTCTCCTAATCCTCCTAGAATTAAACATTCACTCATCATATTGGCAATTTGTTTCGGTGGAAAATTAACAACCGCAATAACTTGCTTTCCTATAAGACTTTTTGCATCATAAAGGTTGGTGATTTGAGCCGATGTTTTTAGTTTGCCTAAAGGGCCAAAATCAACAAGCAATTTATAAGCAGGATTTTTAACTTCTTTAAAAATTTCGGCTGAAACAATTGTTCCAACCCGCATATCTACTTTGGAAAATTCATCCCATGTTAACGTGTTTTTCATTATAAGTTTTTATAATCTGGTAATACTGGTCTATTTTTTAAACTGGTTTCAATAACATGCTTAACATAGTCACGTTCCGCACCTTCCAATTTTAATCTAGGTTGACGCACATTTTCAGTACCAATTTCTGTATAGACTTCCGCCAGTTTTATGTTTTGTACTAATTTAGGATTTATATCCAATTCTAACAAGGGCATAAACCAACGATACAAATCAATGGCCTCTTGAATCCGACCTGCTTTTTGAAGCTCATAAATAGCAACGGTTTCAGCTGGAAAAGCACACACGAGTCCCGCAATCCAACCATCGGCTCCCATGAGCAGGCTTTCCAAGGCAATCGTATCAACACCTGTCATAATTTTCAATCGGTTACCAAAGGCATTTTTAATTCGGGTAACGTTTGTTATATCACGCGTGGATTCTTTTACCGCTTCTATGTTATCAAATTTTAATAATTCATCAAACATTTTAAGGGTTATTTCAATTTTATAATCTACCGGATTGTTATAGACCATTATGGGTAAAGACGAATTTCTTGCAACTGCCTTAAAATATTCAACAGTTTCTTTATCGCCAGATTTATAGCGCATTGGTGGCAACATCATCAATCCTTTTGCGCCATCAATTTCAGCTTTTTGAGCAGCTTCAATAGCAGCTTTGGTAGTTTGCTCCGCAATATTAATGAGCACTGGAACTTTTCCTTTTACCAGGTCCACAGTGGTGGTTGTGAGCATTCTTTTTTCGTTATCTAGTAAGGTACTGGCTTCACCCAAAGTGCCACCTAATACTATGCCGTGAACGCCTGCTTCTAATTGTGCTTTAATGTTAATTTCGAAGGCTTTTAAATCCAATTCATCATCATCTGTGAACTTCGTTGTAACTGCTGGCATAACACCTTTCCATTGAATTCTCATAATTTATAACTTTTAGTAAGCTAAAATTAGTTCAATGAAGGTTACCTTTTTTATCTAAATTTATCCAAAATAGATACAATATTATCCTAATTTAGGTTTTTGAAATAACTTACGAATAGTATTTGCTTATTTTTGTATTTCAGATCATTTGAATAAACCATGAAAGTACTCCCATTTAAAATTCCAAAACCAGAACAAGACACTCTTATTTATCAAGAGGATTTTGAAACAAGCTTTTACGATAAACTGCATCAACACGAAGAAATACAATTCAGTATTATTTTGGAAGGCGAAGGCACGTTGATTGTTGGTGACACGGTTAATTTCTATTCTAAAAACGACATTCTTATTTTAGATAGTAATATGCCACATGTGTTTAAAAGTGATGTAAAAGCTTCCGAACACTCACGAATGCTATCATTATTTTTCACCAAGGATTCGTTTGGTACTGATTTTTTTGACTTGGAAGAATTACTTGAATTACAGAAATTTTTCAAGCGTTCCAAACATGGATTTAAAGTAACATCTCATAAAAAAATTCTAAAAGAATTATTCTTGAAGCTTGAAGCATCTAGTAAATTAGAACGTTTTATGATTTTACTACAATTAATGAAAATTGCTTCACAAGCTAACTACGAGAGTTTATCATCCTTTATATATGATAAAAAATATTCGGATAATGAAGGGAAGCGCATGCGTGATGTTTTAGCATTTACCATGAATCAATATACAACCGACATTACGCTTGATGCTGTTGCAGAAGTATCTAACATGACGAAAAACGCTTTTTGTAAATATTTTAAAAAGCGTACCAATAAAACCTATTTTCAGTTTTTAAATGAATTGCGTATTGAAAACGCGTGTAAACTTATGCAGACTCAAACGGATAGTTCCATTTCTGAAATTGCCTATCAATCTGGTTTTAACAATATATCGAACTTTAACCGACAGTTTAAAATAATTAAAGGGAAGTCACCCAATAATTATCGGAAAAACCTGAATTCATAGTTTGCGAAAAAGAGCGAAAATGCGTTAATTAAATTTTATGTTTTCTTCACATATTTAGTAATAATCACTATTTGCTGACCATCAACTTTACCTTCAATAAATTCGGCATTTTCATGATCTAAACGAATGTTTCTAACAGCCGAACCTTGTTTGGCAACCATACTAGAACCCTTCACTTTTAAATCTTTTATCAACACAACCGAATCACCATTGTCTAGAATAACGCCATTTACATCACGATGGATAATTTTATTGGCTTCATCTTCATGTTCACCTGTAGCACGAGCTAATGCTAAAGCGTCATCATCCAAATACATCATTTCCAATAAATCCTTTGGCCAACCTTCACTTCGTAAGCGTTGTAGCATACGCCAAGCCATAATTTGAACCGCTACATGCTCACTCCACATACTATCATTTAAACAACGCCAATGATTGGGATCCATGTCTGTGTTTTCTTCAATTTGATCCAAACAGGTTTTACAAACCAAAACATCATTGGCCACGTTTTCATTTAAAGATGGTGGAATGGTATATTGTTTTAAGTCGTCAGTGGATGTACATAACTCGCAAGTATTATTACTGCGTTCTTGAATCATTTGTAATACGCTCATGGTGCTTTTTATTGAAGATTAATATAGGTGCTTTACAGGTTGCAAACATACTGCTTTTTACTGAAGTGTTTCGCGGATTTTTTTTGGTAAGGATTTTACAATTAAATCATAGGAATCGTCTATCAACTGTTTTACAAGCTGTATTGTTAATTCGCCTTTATACAAACTCATGGTATTCCAATGTTTTTTACTCATGTGATAACCAGGTTCTACACTTTCATAATTTGCACGTAATTCCAAGGCATATTCGGGATCACATTTAAGGTTGATAGTGGCTTCATTTTTCTCCCAGTTTTTTAAGGAGGTTAGTAGAAACATTTTATTGCCAACTTTAAAGACAAGAACATCTTCATCAAACGGGAAGTGTTCCGTAACCCCTTTTTTGGTTAAGCAATAATCACGAAGTTGTTCTATATTCACAAGTTACTTTTTAAGTTCTTTGGTTTCTTTTGAGTCTTCAATATCCGGTAATTCTATAGCTGAATAATCTATTTTCCAACCAATAGTCATGACTAAATTTTCAATAAGCGAAATAGCTTCAACCGCTTCCCGTTGTGCCAATTTAAACAAACCACTTTCAGGAATTTTATCTAAAATATGCTTTTTAGCTTCGGCTTGAAGGCCTGTTAAATCCGATGCTTGGAACCTATTAAACATACCTTCTTTTTTATCGTAGTAGTCCAAATTGGTTTCAATACTCAATATTTCTGGTTTTGGAAAGTGTTTTAAAATAATGGTTTTTGTGGCTGTATTGGCTTCTAGTTTGACTTTGGAAAAATCGAAACCTACATGTGCTTTAGCATTAATAACTACTAACGCTTTTTTTCTACCACTTACGAGACTTAAAAAACGTTCTTTAACATTTTCATAATGGTATATTTCGGCAAAATCCCCTTCAACAGAAATGAATTTACAAACCATTTTTATTTTATCTAGAAGAATAACAGATTGGGTATTTGTCTGCTGCTTGACTTGCTGACTTCTGAAATAAAAGACGGCAATAAGGGCTATGATAATACCAACTATTAAACCAAAAAGTATATCCATAATTATGTACGCATTAGTTGTTCGGTTCTAATTTACTCAATTCCGAACAAAATAGGTTTGCTTGGTGTGGCATCATTTTCAAAAGGTGCAATTTGAAGATTTAAAAAATACGTACCATCTGCAACTGTATTTGGCACAAAAATCAATTCGGTAATCGTTGCATCCATACGTTTTCTTCCCGCTGTATTCCAAAAAGCATGATGTGCCAACAGTTCGCCATCATCTTTTTCTTTATCCACACTTGGCAAATCAATTAGCAAATGTTTCACGCCTTTTTCACGTAAATAAATGGCCGCTTCTTCTAATAAAAATGGCGGATTGGTATTAGAATATTGATGATTTAATTTTTCGATTGTATTTGGAATAGTCCTCAAAATAACCGCATCACGCTTTTTATTTCCCAAAGCAAATTGGATCTGTTTTTTGGAAATAAAAAAATCTGTTTTATGCTTTTCTGGAGCAACCGTTATCACTTCCGCTAAAAAGAAAAACTGTTTTAAATTCTGATTTACAGAATATAGTTTTTTTGTTAAGTGACCAACACATTCCGTGTGTGTGCCGTGCGCATGTGGATTGAAACTAATATTATTGAAATTAATATCGGCACCTTCTGCAACACTTGCTATCCAATCGCCATCTTGAACCGGTTCAATTTTAGGTGGATCTTGATACCAGGCGTTCACATTATTTGCCGAAGCACGCATAGGAATAGAGATGTCTAACGGTTTGGATAAGTCTATTTTATACTTTTTAGAATTGGTTTCTATAGTTGCAATCATGTGTGTAATTTTTCTAAATTCAATGTGGTGATAATAAACGTAAAAGTCAGCATAAATGCAACTCTAGAGGGTTTAATTTAGCAGAAATAAATCGGACGCAATCCCATCACTTAAAAACAATCCTTTTTTAGTAACACGCAAGGTGTTTTCTTCAATATACAACAACTGATTGCTGATATGTTTTTCAGATTCTTTAAGTAGTAATTCTTTAAAACGCAATCCAAAATCGGCTTCAACTTTTTCTAATGAAACGCCCCAAATAGTTCGTAAACCTGTCATGATATATTCGTTATATTGATCGGTTTTTGATAGTTTCTCAATTTCAATTGGCAATCTATTTTCTGATAGAGATTTGATGTATTTTGAATTATTTCTAACATTCCAACCACGTTCCTTTCCATTAAACGAATGTGCTGAAGGTCCAATTCCTAGATACGGTTTTCCTTGCCAATAGGCTGAATTGTTTCGGCTGAAATAATCAGGTTTTCCAAAATTAGAAAGCTCATAATGCACAAATCCGTGTTTGGTTAAGGTATCCACCAAGATATGGAATTGTTGTTCTGCCAAGGCATCATCTACATTATCAATAATTCCTTTTTTAATAAAACTAGCCAAAGCCGTTTTGGGTTCAACCGTTAAGGCGTAACTGGAAATATGTGGCATATTGAAGGCTAATGCGGTTTCAATATTTTCTTGCCATTGTTCGGTTGTAGAACCTGGAATGCCGTAAATTAAATCGACAGAAATATTATCGAAATATTTAGTCGCCTCTTCCATAGCAATTTTAGCTTCTTCCGAATTGTGCGCGCGATTCATCAATTTTAAATCGCTTTCAAAAAAGGATTGAATACCTATGGATAATCGGTTTATGCCAATGCTTTTGTAATCTTGAAAAACGGTTGTTGATACATCTTTTGCAGAAATTAAATCGTCTGGATTGGCTTCCAACGTGATTTCAGGATTATCAGAAACTTCATAATTTTCATAAACGGCATCAATGAGCCCTTTCAATTCATCTTTACTTAAAAGACTTGGCGTACCACCTCCAAAATAAATGGTTTCAACTTGGATATTTTTGAATTCGTCCTTTCGCAATTGAAGTTCGGTTACTAAAGCCTGAAGCAATTCACCTTTCTTTTTAAGCGACGTAGAAAAATGAAAGTCACAATAATGACAAGCTTGTTTGCAAAACGGGATGTGGATGTAAATTCCGGCCATGTTTAGTTTTTAGCATGTAATTTTCTTAAAACCTCATGGAGCTTACTTTTGAACTCATCTAAAAGTATTGCGGATTTTTTATTCAAATCTATTTTTTCATCAAAAATCCCTTCATAAAGAATTTTTAGTTTATCAGAAATAGATTCATCATCCTTATAATCAAGATACAACTCAACAAATAAATTAACATTCTTTCTAACAACTTGCTCTTTAATAAAAAAAACATCATGTAATTTTGATAGTATTTCATCCATTTCATTGGTGATTTCGTCATGAAGCACTAAACTAAATAATGAAGATTTTTCTGCCATTAAATCAAAATCCTTGTCTAGGGTTTTTAAATAATCCGTTTTATCTACTTCCGATTTTATAAGGGCACTAAGAAAATAATCTAATTTTCCATTATAATTATTTAAACTAATCCAAAACTCATAAATGACCTTCTTTTTTTCATTTATCAAATTAATTCTATTTGACTTTAAAACATCTAGATTGACTTTAAGTTTCTCTAAATCCGTATTAAATTCACTTTTTACTGATTCAACTTCCCTAGTTATGTCTGCTATGTCATCTTTATCGGCAAGGTTTTCAAATTTCCTTTTAAAGAAATAATAGGAACCTGCCAAAAACAAGCCAATAAAATAAACCCATGGGTTATCTAGAAATAAAATAAGGTTGTCTTTCATTTAAATTTAATATTAGAATTTTTGATCAAATAGTAAAAATAATTAACTACTTCTTCTTAACCCGATCTTCATTTTGTTTGACAAAACTATCCCAACCAGAATAACTTTTTCCAATTTCTATGCGACCTTCATTATAAAAATGACAAACGGCTGCTGCCAAACCATCCATAGAATCTAAATTTTTAGGTAGCGTTTTTAGCCCTAATAAACTCTGAAGCATTTTGGCTACTTGTTCTTTGCTAGCATTACCATTCCCCGTAATGGCCATTTTTATTTTTTTTGGGGCATACTCCGTAATTGGAATCTCTCTACTTAAGCCAGCTGCCATAGCTACACCTTGCGCACGACCTAACTTGAGCATACTCTGCACATTCTTCCCGAAGAAAGGTGCTTCAATTGCAATTTCGTCTGGATGATGCGTTTCTATCAACTCAATGGTGCGCTCAAAAATAAGTTTAAGTTTCAGGTAATGATCGCTGTATTTTTTTAAATCCAATTCATTTAACTGCACAAAAGACATGGTTTTACCCACCACTTTTATCAGCCCAAAACCCATAATGGTTGTGCCTGGATCAATTCCTAATATAATTTTTTCTTTACTCATTAATCACAATAATAGCAACCACTTAATGACACTGAAACACCTACTGTTGCTGTAAATAGGTTGCCGTTGAAGGAACCAAATCCATCAGAAACTGGTGAAAATCTGGAGCTAAATCCGTAAATATATGACGTATCTAGAAACACGGAAAGCGTTCGAGAAATAGTATAATGAAATTCCAAACCAGCCATAGCATTTAAAAACGAGGTGTTATTTTCAGAATAACCACTCAAGGGTTTTACCATAGAAAATCCCGGACCTGCATGTGCTACAACGCCTAATTGTGCTGGTAAAAAATTAGCTATTGGCGTTAAATCGTAAACAAACTGAACATTGATTCTTGAATAATTAATTTTAAAATACGGCGAACCTGAATCATAATCCAAACGATTAAATCCGTAATCCAACTTTACACCATATTGCGGTTTAAACATGCGCTGAACGCCTAATTGAATGGTAGGGAAATTAATAGACTTTCCTTCAAAACCCGTAACAAAACCTCCGGAGTTTGGACTGTTTAATCCAACAGAAAACTGGGCTTTCCATCGGCTCGCTTCACTTTGAGCAAAACTACTTGCAACCATAAAAAATAAAACCGTTGCCAATCCTACTGACTTAATTTGTTTAAAAACTATGTGCATAAAAATATAAAGTTTTAATTTGTATTATTACCTAGATAACGAACCACAGCAAAATATGTTTGGAAGTATTCCACACAAAACTAAACAATTCTTTTTTGTACTTATTAAATTGAGCATAGTTGTTGGCGCTTTTTATTTTATTTACAACAAACTCACTGCTAATCCCGATTTAGATTTTCAAGTTTTTATTAGCTTTTTATCAGAAAACAATCAGTTTTCCGTCAAAACAATTAGTTTTTTAATCATTTTAAGCTTTTTTAACTGGTTTTTTGAAATTTTAAAATGGCAGATTCTCGTGTCGTCGTTTAAAAAAATATCACTTTATAAGGCCATGGAACAAAGTTTAAGTTCCTTAACAGCATCGTTATTAACACCCAACCGGATTGGTGAATATGGCGTTAAAGCCATGTATTACAAACCAGCTGAACGCAAACGTATTGTAGCATTAAATTTATTAGGCAATAGTTTACAAATGCTGGTAACCGTTTTGTTAGGAAGTATAGGTTTATATGTATTTTTAAACCAATACGAAACCACTATTGATTATTATAAAATTGCACGTTTTGGAGCAATCATTCTAGTTATTGCGGCAGTTGGCTTTATAGCTGTTTCAAAAAATAACGTCCTGTTTAAAGGGTTTTCACTTCAAAAAATTGCGAACTACTTCAAACAATTACGGTTTAAAATGTATAGTATCGGATTTTTATTAGCGGTCATTCGCTATGCCATTTTTTCTTTTCAATTTTACTACATATTAACATTATTTGGTGTGTCCGCATCCTATTTAAATGCGTTAACCGTCATTACCAGTATGTATTTTTTAGCTTCTGTAATCCCATCAATTTTTATTTTTGACGTGATTATTAAAGGAAGCGTAGCTGTTTATTTATTTACAATTGTTGGTGTAAACGCTTTTACTATTTTAAGCACGGTAACGATTATGTGGATATTAAATGTGGTGATTCCTAGTCTTTTTGGTAGTATATTTGTTTTAAAATTTAAACTTCCTAAATCCTAATTATGGTATTTATTATCGCCATATCAATCACATTGGCATACCTACTTTTAATAAGTGTGTTGATTTATGGGTTTGTAAAGGTTCCTAAATTTAAATTGGATGATGCACCTCCAAAAACAGCATTTTCTATTATTGTTCCTTTTAGAAATGAAGAAAATAATTTACCGCAACTTTTAAAATCGATTAAAGATTTAGACTATCCAACTGATTTATTTGAGATTATTTTAATTGATGATAGCTCTGAAGATCATTCTGTAAAAATCATTAAAACCTTTATTGAAAACGGATTAAAGCATGTGACGATTTTAAAGAATAAAGTTAAAAGCACATCGCCCAAAAAAGATGCTATATCCAAAGCAATAAAAAACGCAAAATATGATTGGGTTATTACAACGGATGCGGATTGCCGCGTTCCAAAACTCTGGCTAAAAAGCTTTGATAGTATTATTCAGAAATCCAATTTACGCTTAATTGCAGCTCCTGTAAATTACTATGATATTGCATCGTTTTTAGACCGTTTTCAAACACTGGATTTGTTAAGTTTAATGGGCACGACCATTGGCGGGTTTGGAATTAAAGAACCTTTTTTAGCCAATGGCGCCAATTTAGCCTACCAAAAAGCGCTATTTTCCGAGTTGTCAGGTTTTGAAGGCTCTACAGAAATAGCCAGTGGTGACGACGTTTTTTTACTGCAAAAAGCGGTTAAATATAATTCTGATGATGTTTATTATTTAAAATCTATTGATGCCACAGTAGAAACAAAACCTCAAAGAAACTGGAACCAATTAGTGTCCCAACGATTAAGATGGGCTGCCAAATCCACAAGCTATAAAAGCTTTTTTGCTATTCTAACTGGTATTATTGTTTTGCTCATGAATTTGCTCATTATTATTTTAATTCCAATAGTTTCTTTTGGCATTTTTAGTTTAAACAACTTTATATACATCATACTTGTTAAATTCTGTGTCGATTTTCTACTCATTTTTAAAACCAGTCGCTTTTTAAATCAAGAATCTGTTTTGCCATCCTTTATTGTATCTAGTCTCTTTTATCCATTTTTCACCATGTATATTATTTCCATATCATTTTATAAAGGTTATACTTGGAAAGGCAGAACCTTCAAGAAATAAAAAAGATAATATCCCAGTTATCATTTAATTTTTTTAGCTTTACAAGTAACCAAATTTGTAATAAAACATGAAAAAGCATTTCCTTTTATTTGGGTTTTTAGCGCTTGGCTTTTTAGGTTTCTCACAACAATCCTACACCATTAATAATGAAACATTAGAATTGGAGACAGCTGTAGAAGGTAATCTAGATTTACTTTGGACTATTGATAATGGTACTTACCGCTATTTTGCACGAACAGATTCGGGCGATATTCAAGAATTGGTAAACACCAAAAATGCCGATACACGAAAATATCAAGAGGAATACAAATCGGTTTTAAATGCACTTACAGAAGGCTATGGCGTTCCAACAGACAAGGTGAATTTAACCCTTCATAGCTTGGAAGGTTTTTTCAACACCTACAATGCCACAACAGATTTAAGTTATAATTTTGAGCCTCGTGCTAAACTTCAAACACGTTTAGGCCTTTTTGGAGGGATTACCAATCAGCCATTAGTAGAAAATCCAAACAATGCTAGTGTGCCGTTTTTTGGATTAGAATTCGAATTTTTTGAAGCCACCAAATTACCAAGACATGCACTATTTTTTCATTTCAGACATGCTTTGGAAGCTGATGATTTTGAATACACCTCTACACAAATTGCCATTGGATATCGCTATCGCGTTGTTAATAAGGATCGATTTAATGTGTATGGAAATTTAAAACTGGTGACTTATGATTTTGGCAACGCGACATACACGTCCAGTCTACCAGGAGTTGGGGTTTATGATGAATCGTTTTCGAATATTGATGTGCCTTTTATTCTTGGTCTTGGCGCCGATTTTCGTGTCACCGAAAATGGCTATATCACCTTTGCATATCACGATATTTATGCGCTTTTTAGTGATAATAGCGATAACTTCCCTATTGATTTTGCGTTAGGCTTTAAGATGAATTTATAGTGCGTTTAGACCAAACATCCAATCCAGCTTTCTCCAATTATTTTTGGAATGATGATAATACATCTTCTAAAAAAATGACGGTTTCTGGCATCCTTATTAAATCGTTTTTCTGTATTGCTATTGTTGCTGGAATCACCGTGGCTATATGGTATTATTACAGCAACGGAAACAACATAAAATGGTTTACAACAGGTGGTATGATTGCCGCTATTATTATCAGTTTAATAATTTCTTATAGGCAACATTGGGCTAAATTTTTAGTGCCACTTTATGCTATTGCCAAAGGCTTTTTCTTAGGAGGCATTACCAGTTATGCACAAGCGCAATTCCCTAATTTACCGTTCCAAGCAATTGGTGTAACTATTATCACTTTTTTCGTGGTGTTAATACTCTATCAAACACGCATTATTGTGGTCACTAAAAAACTACGAAGTGTTATTATTACCGCTTGTACAGCCATTTTTATGACCTATCTTATTTCATGGATATTGAGTTTCTTTGGAATAAAAAGTTTTCTTTGGGGAACATCTTGGCTTGCTATTGGGTTTAACGTAGTAGCTGCCGTTTTTGCATCATTAGCGTTGCTATTGGATTTCGATTATATAGAACGTCATAAAAATAAAGCGCCAAAAGAAAAAGAATGGCTAGCAACTTGGGGATTATTGGTGACGTTAATTTGGTTGTATGCAGAAATATTGAGACTCATGCGAAAATTCGCAATTCGATTTTAGTTTGTTGAATTCCGAATTTAAATAGTGGCACAATCAATCACTTTTATTTTTTTGAATTTGAGAGATAAAATACCGTTTCGGCTGCCTGACTACGTAGACATGGCACTCAACCTAGCATCGTTTAAAAAATTAAAATTTGGAAATTTAAAGATTCTTACCAATTTACAAAACTAGTTAACCTGAATAATCACAGGCAAGGTAAAAGCCGTTTTCACTTGCTGACTGCGTCTGATTGCCGGATAGATTTTTGGTAATGAATCTACACTTTTATGAAGTAATTCTTTAATATTTGGTATTTCCTGAAGCGTAATTGAATCGGCTTTAATGGTAATAAGTGACAGCAATCCGTCTTTCGAAATTTCAAAATTCATGTAAACCGTATCATTGATATCTTGCTTAACAATAAGTGTGTCCTGTTGCAGTTTTTTTGTGATAATCTCGGTTAAAGTATTTTGGAAGCAATTTTTCTTGTCTTCTTGAGTTCCGTTTTCATCACAACTCTCAAACATGGGATATTCATCCACTTCATTCCAATTAAATGTTAGCAGTTCATTTTCCAAAATAACGTCTGACGATGTTTTTCTAGCATCGAAATAATTACAGGAAGTAACCACCAAACACATTAAAATAAAATATAGCTGTTTCATAGGCTGTTATGAGCCCGAAAAATACGATATTTTTATATTTTAAACCATATCTTATTGGGAATGACTGTAAAATAATATGATGATTTTTTTCTTTGTAAAAAATATAAAAACAAAGTATGGCTTTCGTTACGGTTTATTTTTCAAATACAGTAGTAAGGGAAAAAGGAGGTTTTCTTACAATTAGTTTAAAAAAGAATTGGTGTTAATCTGTATTCATAAATTTTTCTTGTTTCAATTCGCTTAATCTACTTTTAGCTTTAAATAAAAACGGATTTTCAGGATATTTTGCCATGAAATCTTCATATAACTTAATTTTAATATCTACATCTTTATAATAATCGTCTTTGGTGTAAACCAGATAAAAAGCGGCATATATATTATTCGGGTTTTCTTTTAATGCACGCTCAAAAGATTGAATAGCTGCCTGATGATTCTTCCGGTGATTTTGAATGGTTCCTAAGGTCATATATTCGGAATCCAATGGCAAGTCTACTAATTCAATAGCTTTACTGATATACAATTCAGCTTGCTCATAATTACTCATCCGTGTAAATAATTGGCCTAAAATGTACACGTTTTCAGAATTTCTAGGCTCTTTAGCAACCGCTAATTTTTGCTGTTCGATAGCCTTTTCAACTTCTGAAAATTGAGAATAACAATAACTTAATTTTTCATAAACAAATTGGGAGTCTTCGCCTAAATTTAATAGTTTTTCAAACCATAACGAGGCCGCTTTATAGTCTTTTTTCCAATAGTAATTTTGCGCTTTTAGACTCATGAGTTCTGCGTTATTGGCGTATGTTTTTAAACCTATATCTGTATAATAATCTACGGAATCGAACTCACGTTTTTGTAAGTGCCGTTTTGCTAATTTAAAGATGGCTTTTTGGTGACCATTATCTAAAAGAAAACTTGTTTTAAATTCGTTACGTGCTGATGAATCTCGTAATTGTTCATAAACCAAACCCAATTCATAATGATAATTTGGATGTAGAGAATCTGTTGCAATTAACTGTTTAAAAATAGAAACTGCTGTTTGATAATTTTTAGTTTTAGAAAGTAATTTGGCATAATCATATTTCACCAAAGCATCATGAGGAAAAGCCTTGATACTGCTGTTTAAATACTTTAACGCTTCATCGTAATTCCCGATTGCTTGATTTGATTTGGCCAATTTATAAGCTACATCATCTAAATTGTCATAAGATTCATAAGCTTTAATAGCTTCAGAATAATTACCATTAACGTACAAACTATCTGCAACGTTTAAAACCGAAGTTTGGGCTTCGGTTTTAAAACATATTAGAATACTAATTAGCGCAAAAAATTTAGTCATTTATTTTAAACTTTATAGGTAGGTAATATGGTACTGTTACTTTTTTACCTTGATGCTCGCCGGGAATTAAATCTGGCAACATATTTAAAACTCGTGCAGCTTCCGCTTCTAATCCGGGATGAGGCGCTCTAGCTTTAATGCTTACAATTTCACCTAACTCATTAATTTTAAAGAAGGCTCTAATTTGAATAACACCAGTTAAATTTAAGCTGTTTGCTAATTCTGTGTTGAAATTTTCGGCAACAAAGGCATTCAGTTTTTTACTCATACATTGCTTGTTTTCTTCATTAGAAATTCCGGTTTCACAGCCAGGAAAAACAGGAACCTGGTCTATAACAGTAAAAGGAACTTCGGAACTATCTTTATAGGACGTTATTTCTGTCACCTCAATAATATCAGTATTTGGGTTAGCACCACCATTTTGAAAGGATTTAACCATAAGAACACCTAAGGCTTCCTTTTCAGATTCTGATAAATCCCCTTTCGCTTCAATGGAATTATTCAGCATGTCTATTTGGTCTTGAATGGATAACTCTTGTTCTACTACCTCAACAACTTCTGGTTGGGTGGCTTCTTCAGAACATGATGAATATACCAACATTCCTAAAACCATAGGAATTAATAAAGCGTACTTGATTAATTGTACTTGTTTTGATTTCGTTTTTTGTAACATAATAATTCGTTTTTTGATTAATGATTGTTTGAAAAATGGATTGATGAATGATACCTGATTCGTATCGAAAATTTGCGCTAATAGATTTTCATAATATTGTTTTTTGTTGTGTTTCACTGCTTTAGAATCTGCTATAAATTCATGTAAATCTGCCATGCGATTTTGGTACATGTACACGAACGGATTAAACCAAAATACAATGCGTAACATCTCAAAAAACAGTAAATCCCAAGTATGTTTTTGCTTTACGTGAACCAGCTCGTGTTTTACTATTTGCTGACGATCGGTTTCTTTTATGTTTTCACCTAAAAACACATAATTAAAAAACGAAAATGCTAACGTACTCTTTAACATTCGCACAAAACAAATAGCGCCTTCCCTTTGATTCGGGTTTTGATAAATAAGTGTTACAATTTTAAACAAGCGCATACTAAAAAATGTAACGGCTAGCACACTTCCAATTACTAAAACCAATGAGAAATACCATAAAAAAGGGTGCGACGTATTACTGCCACTAATAACTACTTCTTCTAAAAAAATAATATTGGTTGTTTGTGATAATATGTGGGGTAAACTAACCACAAAATCGTTTGGAATAGCTTCTTTAAACCCAGCCACTTTTACAAATGGCAACAAAATGGAGAGCACAGCTGTAATCAATAAATAGGCGCGATTCCAATTAAAAAATGTTTCTTTCTTTAAAAACACATCATAAATGAGCAAGAAAAATAACTGAAACGCAATGACTTGAATGATGTAATGTATCATGATTTTTCGTCTTTATGAATCTCCTTTAAAACGGATTCTAATTCCTGTAAACTGATATCGTTTTTTTTCATAAAAAAGGACACCATACTTTTAAAAGAGCCTTGAAAATAATTATCTACTAATGAGTTTATACTCTGGTTACTATAATCCTGCTTTTTCACCAATGGATAATACACATGCCCTTTTCCGTGCTTTTCATAATCCACAAAACCTTTACTTTCCAATATACGCACAATGGTTGAAACCGTATTATATGCTGGCTTTGGCATAGGCAATTCGGCAATAATTTGTTTTACTGCGGCTTTTTCTAGTTGCCACAATACATGCATTATTTCTTCTTCGGCTTTGGTTAATTGCTTTTTTTGGATCATGATTTTTATTGCGAATTATTATTTAACAAACCCCGTGTAAATTTTGAATCAAAATATGGACTTAAATTTTTGTTCTGGATACAAATTTCACTCATTTTTAATCGTAAAATCTACTCGAACTGACAACCTTATTCAAATTGCACAATAGGTTTAACTAATCTTTTAGTTTAACAAATATAACTAAATTTTTAGTTTAAACTAATTTTGTAGTTAAAAAATTGTAACTTTCTTTAAGTATCTTCGTCAAACAAGAAAAATATATGGACATATTATTAGTTGTATTAGGCTTTATTTTTATGCTCGTGGGTATAGCAGGAAGTTTTTTACCCATTTTACCTGGGCCACCGTTAAGTTGGATTGGCTTACTCCTCCTCTACTTAACAAAGGCCGTCCCAAATGACTGGTGGTTTTTAGGAATAACCCTAACGGTTGCATTAATCGTTTTTGCTCTAGATTATATTATTCCAGCCATGGGAACCAAACGTTTTGGTGGCAGTAAAAAAGGTGTAATTGGCACCACTCTAGGGCTTATTGTTGCTATTATTTTTCCAATATTTGGACCATTTGGTATCATTATTTGGCCTTTTCTTGGCGCATTTATAGGCGAAATGATTAATAAAGCAGATTCTAAAATTGCCGTAAAAGCCGCATTCGGCTCCTTTTTAGGATTTTTAGCAGGAACCTTTATTAAGTTTATTGTAGCTATTGTTTATTTGGGCTTCTTTCTGTGGACGGTTTGGGATTATAAAGCTATAATCTTTTCTTTTTAAAATGAAGAAACCTCATGGCTTCCAATTTAAAAAATGAAAAACCACGAGGTTAGTGTAAATGCTATTAATTCAACAAATTTATTTTATGAGGGATTAATTTGTCGTTGACATTCAAATGTAGCCATAACAATTAACTTCTTGCTGTGGTAAAACCGTAACACCATTACGGGAAAACCGTAATTGTCAGTTATAGCAAGCGTTGTCAGACCAAAAATAAATGAAAAAATGTACTATTTTAACACAATACGCAACTAAACGCTAAATAAAACCTGCATTTTTGGCCACAGATAATAGGTTTTCATCACTACCATCACTGACATCAAACATAATTTTGAGGTGTTTTTTGCGCTTTTCTATAGCACTTAAGGATATATCAAAATGATCTTTTAAGCTTTTAGTTCGGATACCTTGCGAAAGGAGATAGAGTATTTTTCTATCAATATCATCCAATTTAATATCGTTTGTAATTGTTTTTCGGATAGTTGTACTAACCGTGGAGCTGTAAAATGGTGGCCTATAAAGTACTTTTTGAAAAGCGCTGGCCAACTCTCGCGATGTTAAATCGCTTTTTATTAAAAAGCCTTCAGGGTCAATATCTTTTATAATATTATGTATTCGGTAAGGCTCATTAAACATGGTAAGCATAATGATTTTGCTTTTCGGCATCATACGCCTGGCATATTTTGCTAAATCTTCGCCAGATGTAAATTCGCCATCGCTTGATGGTGGCAAACTAATATCCATGAATAAAATATGATAGGGTAATTCCTTATCTATTGCTTGCTGCATAAAATTGACAGATTCATCGCAGTTGTTAGCAATATCAATTTTTAGTATTTGATTTTCCTTTTTAGTCGCAAGTAATGTGTTTTGATACCCTTCAATAATAATTGGGTGATCGTCTGTCATTAAAATACGAATAGTCTCTTCCATTATAGTTGAAAATTTAGATTAGATTGGGATTTTAATTGTAATTGTTGTGCCATTGTCTTTTTTAGAAGCTATATCTAATTCACCATCGAATTCAGATACGCGTGAATGCATATTTTTTAAACCGATACCTTTCTTCGCTTTTTGTGAATCAAAACCAGATCCATCGTCAGCAATTTGCAACCAAATTACATTTTTTTTCATATTAAAACTAATATCTACACGATTGGCTTCGGCATGTTTAAAGATATTCTGAAGAGACTCTTGCAACATGCGATAAATATGTATTTTGGTTTTATTGGAAATATCTTCCCAAGAAATATCAGAATCACTATATAATGAATATGTTAATCCGTGTGCTTTGGTCTGTGCTTCTATTAAGGATTCAATAATATCAGGATAACCGGATTTGGATATAAAATCGGTATTTAATTCATGTGAAACGTCACGGATATCTTGTTCAATAGTTTTTAATTCTTGGATATAATTTTCTCGAGTTTGAATGGCCTCATCGGTAGAAATCATATTCAAACTATCCAGACTTAATCGCGTTCCAAAAAGGCGTCCTAGAATACCATCATGTAAATCTTGAGAGATGCGTTTTTTCTCGTTGGATCGTGCTTCATCAACTTTATCTTGTTGAGATAACATGAGGTTGTAAATTTCCTCATTGGCTTCCTGTTGCTGCTGCACAAGTTTTAACTCCTTGTTTTTAGCACGTTGGGTAACAATTATGTACACTAAAATAAAGGTAATAATTAAACCAGCAGACAATATCATGAGCCATAACCGTTCTCGAGAAATTTGTTGATTTTCAAGTTCTACTTGCTCGGTTTCAAATTCTATGCGTGCAAATTTATTACGAATAGCGCGTTCTTTATTTACTAAACTATCATTTAGATGAATATATTCATTTAAATAATTTACGGACTTTTCAGGGCTTTCAATTTTAGACTTGAGTAATAAGGCGTTTAAAGTAACATCATTTATTAATGATTCTTTTCCTCGTGTATAGGCAATGTTTGCATAATTTAGAGCGGTATCCATGACACCTTCATCCAAATAAAATTCGGACGCATTTAAAGCAACTGACATGCGACTTAACTCATCATCTAGACTATCACTAATGCGGTATGCTTCATGTAGCATTCTTTTAATATCTGCAGAATTAGAACCAGCATTTTTATGTTTCAAGAGTGCATAATCTCCTAAAATAAGTGCATAATTTGCCGGTTCCTGCTGTAAGACTTTTTCATTCTGAAACAACTCTTCGTAAATTGCCAAACTTTTATCAAACTGATTGAGTTCCTTATAAATAAGGGCTATATTACTTTTAGAATATAATGTATACAGAAAATTATCCTTTATTTTATTACTAAAGGATAAGGCTTTGTTGTGGTATTCAATGGCTTTATCGTATTGTTTCAATTCATCTGCTGCAATGGCCACCAGATTAAATAAGCCCCATAAATTTCCTAACGTATAATCATCTTTAGGCATAGTTTGATATAAACGAATCGCTTTAAATGCGTTACTTTCACATCCTACATAATCACGTTCTTCAAACTGAATATTTGCCATTTCCATAAGTGCATCTGCTTGATTTTGAACCATATTTCGCGCATCAAAATATTTAGAGGCATTATAATAATAGGTATAGGAACTATCCGTTTGATATTTTACTTTATGATACCATCCCAAAACATTATTAATATAGGCCAATGCTAATGTATCCTTTAGTTTTTTAGCAAGTTTCAGGTTTTGATGATTTAAATCGAAAAGCGAATCGACCGCAAACTGGCGCAAATAAAGTGTTGCCAATTTACGTTTCGATTTTAAAATTGTCGAATCTTGGTTTGTCTTTTCAGAAAACACGATTGCTTTCTTTATAAAGTTCACGCGCTGATCTAACTCATAAGAATCATTAGTGGATAGTACTCTATAATGGTTTACACTATCTAAAAGTTGATTTTTAGAAACTTGTTGTGCGCATAAAAATGAGCAAAAAAAGATGGCAAAAAAGAAAGGTGCTTTTTTTAATAACATAATGGCGCTTCAAGTCTACTCAAATTTAAAATTTTTTCTGACACCAATAGCCTTGTAACCAATATAAGTCTAAAATGGTTACATAAAACACGTAAAACCCTTTAAAAATAAAGGGTTTTATTTAATATAATAAAATTGTTTTTATCCGTTACTTGGGACTTTTGTTCCTTTTTTCACATGTCTTTTTGTCTGAAAAGCATAGGTGAAATCTTCTTTTTGAGAAACTTGTTCCTCATTATTTGGGTTGGTTGTTTCTTTTTGAATTGTAAGACCTGTAAGTGTCAAACAAAAAATAGCTGCTACTAAAGTAATTTTAAGGGTTTTCATGTTAGGGTATTTAGGGTTAAAAAATTTACTATTAAATTTTAGTTAGTTTAAAAATCACTGTCGAGGGATGATGGATTAATAACCGTAAATTATGTTGCAACATAAAAATGCCACAAACTATAAAATATTAACATGAGGGAAAAGACAAAACGTGTCTCAAATGGAATAATTAACCTTAATAAGCTGAATAATTTGATTTAGGGACTTATTGAAGGACTGTAAACGTAATGCAATATATTAAAAATAAATTAAAAACACGATTAAACGTATAATTTCATCGATTAAAGACCAAATACGAGTCATTTTCCTACAATAAATTGTTAATAAATTTAGTAAAACTTCTTGTGTTTGTAAGAAAAATCGTTTGCATATCTTTATTTTATTTTAAAAGAAATTGTACCTAACTTGTAACATCAAATTAATTTATGAAATCACTTTACAATAGGTTTGTTAGTTTTATAAACACCATTCAAGGCAAAATTGCTTTTTATCCTACATTATTTAGCATATTTGGTTTTAGCTTTGCTATGCTGATGCTTTATTTAGAAAAGGAAGGTATTTCAGCATATATTATTGAACACATACCGCAATTAGTTATAAACAACGCAGATACCGCTAAAACACTTTTGAGTTTTTTAACAGGAGGCATCATATCTATCATGGTTTTTAGTTTTTCTATGGTAATGGTTTTATTAAACCAGGCATCTAGTAATTTCTCACCCCGTGTTTTACCCGGCTTAATATCCAATAGAAATCATCAATATGTATTAGGTATTTATTTAGCCACCATTTTATACAATACCTTTACCTTGGTTGGTATTAATCCGCTAGAAAACGACAAATATCAATTGCCAGGATTTTCTGTACTTATTGGCATTTTACTCACCGTAGTATGTTTAGGTAGTTTTCTATATTTCATACATTCTATATCTCAATCCATTCAGGTTAATAATATTTTAGATGGAATTTACAAAAAAGCTAAATCGCGATTGGAATACTTATTAGAAAAAGAATCTGAAACAGCACCTTCATTTCCAGACACATCAGAATGGACGTCTTATTTCAGTTCTGAAACGGGGTATTTCCAGAATATTGCCATTCCAAATTTGGTTGATATTTGCAAAGATGAATCTATTCAATTAAAAATCCTGCCTATCCAAGGCATCTTTGTTTTGAATGGCGTTCCGATTATACAAGTAAGCAAGGGTATAGATGAAGCGACAGTAAAAAAAATATTATCAAATTTCAATTTTGCGAAAGGTGAATTTGTAGAAGATAATTATGCACTCGCGTTTAAGCAAATTACAGAAATTGGTATGAAAGCTATGTCTCCCGGTATTAACGATCCAGGAACAGCAATTAGCACCATTGATTATCTAACAGAATTATTTGCTTTACGCCTTAAAAAAAATGACAAAACAGTTATAACATCGGATAATGAATCACTTATAGACGTAACAACCACTAATTTTAAAGAGTTAATATATCAAGTTATGGTGTCTTACCGCACCTATTGCAAGCATGATATGACCTGTATTCAGAAGCTATTTATCATGTTTAAATATTTATTACTACAAGAAGCACATTTGCCAAAATATCACGATGCGCTTTTAGCAGAGGCAAAATTATTATATGAAGATACGCAGGAAAGTATCACTAATACTGAAGATTTGAAACGGATTGAGAAATTGTATACAGGGTTGCCCAAGGTCAAGTAATCCAAATATTATAAATCCACAAACCACCCAAAAACAAAAAGCATCCCAATTTTCTGTAAAGAAAAAAGGAACGCTTTTTCATCAAAATAACTAACCAAAAACCAAATTGGGTAGTTCACTAATTTATTTCAAGCTATTAATCGAAATAAAATGAATTATATATAAAAAATTTATACCATAGTTTTTTTTAGAATTATCTCAAAAAAGTTTAGTTCACAATTAAATTATAGGATGTAATTAGTAGCTGTTCACTCCCAGAAGATATTTTCTGAACAAATATTTCAATATAATCGTCTTTAACAACATCTACAGTACCAATTACAGTTACCGATTGTCGTGAATTTGTCTGTATCACATCTACAATAGCTTCCGTTCCCGTTACTCTAGAACCATTTTTATATATTGAAAATGCTAATCTAGTTCCTGAAGTTGCTGTCAGAGATGCAGTTCCAAAAATGTTCAAAGGCCTTCTTGTCTCTCCCTTATACGTAATTCGATTGCCACCCGCACCTTCAGCGGTTCTGAAAAGTCTTATAGATTTCGTGTTTACAGGTAATTTAAAAGGGGTTGTGTTAGTAACATTAACTACATTGGAAGGATTTGCTTCATCATAATATAAATTTCCCGTCGCCACATCATCATTTTCACGAGGAATACCAGGTGCACTCACCGTCCAAGCATTAGAGAAATTATATCCAAGATAGGTTTGTGCAGGAGCATACCCTTTAACATATCCTGAAGGTGCGCTTGTTGTACCTGTAAAAACAGTAGCTTGCAAAACACCTGTTCCTACTGCAAGCCCTGTAGTACTGACATCCAAAGCCACAGCTGAACCACTTACCGTGCTGAAACCACCTACTTTTTCTATTAAACCAAAGGTTCCTGTAAATTTTTCAAACGTTCCGGAATTACTTCCAAACCAAGCTTGATTATTTAGCAATAAATTACCGATGTTAGAATAGGTAATTCCATTTGCGTTATTTAAAAATTGAACAATATTACTAAAGAATAGACCTAACCCATCAATACTTCCAACATTTGTCATGCCATCTATTATGCTATTTTGAACTAAAAGTGAAGAAGCAGTTGCTATTCCTGGACCTGTTATTTCAAAAGCTTTAGAACCTTTAATTGTAACATTTCTAATACTACCTCCTGTACTCCCTTTAAATACAGTCCCTCCAGCATATGACAAGACATCCTCACTAGCATCTATACCAGCAACGTAGGCATTTTGTAAATCAATAGAAGCCGCTAATAATATTGTTCCATTTATTTCATAGAAGGTATTACTGGCTAATTTGTAAGAAGAACCACCTCCTGCGGCAAGTTCAGCACTTAAATCTGCTACAGTTTTAATTAACTTGTAATTATTCCGTTTTACGGAAGCATCATTAGCTAATTTTACCCAGGTAGTAGTAGCTGTATTATAGAAATAAAATGCTTTTTCGTCTGTATCAAACACCAATAAGCTTTCAGCTGGTGTTGCAATTGCATCGCGCTCTAATGTCGTCATGCGTGGCGCTAACAATCCTTTAGAAGTAGATTGAACATCTAGCATAGCCGAATCATCGGGCATGAGCGTTCCGATTCCTACCTGGGAAAAACCAGTGGTTGTTAATAAAAAGAGAGCCATTAGGCCAAATGCGTTTAAAAGTAGTTTTTTAGTTTTCATAATTAGTATTTTAAGATTTTAGTAGATTTTTGGGCATTATTTGTTTTGAGTACAACCATGTAAACACCAGTACTTTCATTAAAAGGAATTAGTACTTTATTCTGGTTGGTAAGATTTTTGGTAACAGATAAAATATGCTGTCCAAGTATGTTATAAATTTCGACACCTGTAATTTCTAAATTATTAGGGTTTGACACCACTATTTGATTTTGACCATTGTAAAAAACAAGCGTTTTATCTAATTCAACCTCTGGCGTACTCAAGGTTTCTGCTGGCTGAAATACAATGGAAAATCTATCTGAATAAAAACCAGCAGGCAAATTAATTTCAAAATCGGCTTCCGTTAAATTATAGGTTGTGTCTAACACATTATCTTTTAAATAAATGGTTTCTTCAAAGTTTTCAACATCATCTAACATCAAGTGATGAGATCCCGTTTCAGAAATAACCAATCCTATTGGAAATTCCAGGAATTCTGAAAAACCATCAACACCCTGAATAGCATATCGTTTGGTTTCATCCTCTTCAATAATAAAAAACATATCATCATCTCTAGACATCATTTGAATAGCATCATAACCAGGATTATAATTTAAATCAGCTGACGAATCTGGCATAAACCCTAACAAAAGTTGGCGATGAAAACCTTCAGGATCTTCATAACCAATGCGAATATATTTATCATTAACATTTAGTCTTGCCTCTTCCAACTTAAAAAATCGTTGAGAATTATTAAAAATAATATCACCACTTCCAATAGATTTTATAAAAAATCCTTTACCAACAGGCACGTATTGTGATGGTATACCTACTGTTCCAGATGTACCAATTCCTGAAATTAACGGTGATGGTATAGAAGGTATAGATCCACCTGTTTTATTTCGTATTGAATAACCTCCCAAATAATCAGATAATATATGAGATGTTGAGCCACCATCTACCCAAAAGTAAAGCGCCTCTAAAACACCATCATTATCCGTAATAAATTTTGTGGCATCTAAAGCGGAAGGATATGGGTTTCCTAATAGAATTTCTTGACCTACTGTAATAGGAAAGGTATAATCTCCATTATTGGGTGCACCGTAAAACACATAGTTTTGTTCTGGACCTGAAGCATTTGCTCCTTTCATGGTATAGCCTTCACCTGGATTGAGTATACTTCCACTATTTAATCGAATCCATTCTGAATAAGCACCGCTTTCACGTGCATACTTATACAACCAACGGCTACTTATGCTTAATGCGGTTGTTACGTTTCCAGATCCATCAACACTGGACGGCAAACCTTCTCTGTCAGTAGTAAAACCAATTTGCGTTGGATTAAACGGATTTAAACTTGAATCCGTACCATCAAACTTGCCACCCATAAAAGAAAAAGTACCACCATTATTTACTGGTGAAGACCAATAATCATATTGAAAAGGCGACACAGTTCCTTGTTGATCTAAGATAAGTTTCCCAGAATTAATTGTATTAGCGTCAACTCCTGAGTGCTCTTGAATGAGTTGCGCCTCACCTGTTAGTCTTAAGTCGCCACTTTTTAAATTCAGTGCGTTTTCTACCTGGACTAAAAATTCATCTGCTACAGATACACCTTTTAAGCCTTCTGGTGTGATATCAATTTCCAGATTATAAAAATTGGCATTCTCTGCGCTTCCGGATAAATTTAAAAAATTGTTGGATGCACTTTTAAAATAAGTTGTCCCAGCTGTTGCACTGGTTGCTCCATGATTAATGAAGCTATTATTTAAATACAAATTACCATTGGAAACATGATTTCCGGCAACCGTATTGGTGTATTCCTCTTCAAAATACACATTGCTATTAGTGCTTATTTTAAGCACACCTGTATTTATTATTTGTGCATTTGCAAAAAAGCAAGCACAAAGTAAAACACAGAACATAATTGTAGGTTTTAAGTTCATTGTTTATAGTTTAGATTTGGGATTTATAAAATACTAAATTATTTTTTTAAAAGGTTCATTTTGCTCAATATTTTCTGATTTATTTAAAACGTTTTTTAGTTTACTGACAGTTAGCGGTTTGGCAATATAACCCGTACAATAAGGCTCATTACTAGCTTTATTAATGTCCACCGAACACATGGAAGATGACACCATATACACCTCAATTGCTCGTGTATTAATAAAGTTTAACAGCTTAAATTCTTTAAAAAAATTAAAACCACTCATTTCGGGCATATTTATATCTAATAAAATGACATCAGGAATAGCTACAGACTTGATATTCGTATTCAATTCCAATAGTTTAAAAAAACTAATTGCAGAAATAGCATTATTAAAAACCCGTGTTTTTATATTTGGATTGTATTTTTCAATTATTCTTTGATTAACAAAAAGATCTATCTTGTTATCATCTATCAACATTACATTTTTAATCATTGTTTTTGCTTCCTTCTTTTAAATTTGGTAATTGCACCTCAAATGTGGTGCCTTCATTTATTTTACTTTTAACCTCTATGTCGCCATTAAAGTCTTCTACAATTCGTTTAACAATATAAAGTCCGAGTCCAGTTCCTTCAGAGTTATCACTATTTGCTTTAAAATAAAGGTCGAACACTTTATCTATGTCATCTTCTCGTATCCCTACACCATTATCAGATACTGTGATACAGACTTTTTTATCAATACTTTTAATATTTATATGTGTGGTAGGCACCACTTTATTCGTTTTAGATTTGGCAAAACAAATGGTATTATGGATTAGGTTTTGAAGAATAGAGTCCATCAATTCCTGATTGAAATAAAAATCAGTTCCCTGCTGAATATCCACATGAAAAGTGATGTTGCCAAAATTCTTTATACCTTTTAATACCAGAAGCGCGTTATTAATTTTCTTTTGAAAATCTATAACTGTATTGTCTCGTCGCTTTTCTGAAATAATAGACGCAAAAGCCAAGTCGTCTAACAACAAGCGTCCTTTTTCTAAAGTTTCATCTAACATATTCACTAACAAGGCTGTTCTATTATTAAGCTTTTCCTCTTTTAGCAGATGAAGTAAGCCTTCCGCCGATGTTAATGGTGCTTTTAAATCGTGAGCAGAACGGTATAAAAACAGCTCTAAATCTTTGGTTGTTTGCTTTAACTTTTCTTCTAAATTCTTTCGTTTAGAAATATCAAGCATAAAAGCACAGTAAAATTTTTCTTTCCCATTTTGCCAATTACTCATAGCAAATTCCACAGGGAACTCATCGCCATTTTTTCGTAAACCTAGCATTTCTATATTATCGCCATACGAATCATTATCCAGTTTATCTTTTGCTTTAAGCAACTCTTTGACACCTGTATCTACTTGTTTTTTAGAAATTAAAACCGTTAATGGTTTGCCAATAATCTCGGAACTCAAATAACCAAATGCTAATTCAGCGCCTTTATTCCATTCAATAATATTCCCCATACCATTGGCAACGACTAATATCCCGACATTTATAGATTGAAATATATTGCTGTGTTTTGTTTCAATAGCTTTGGTCTTATAATTAGCCTCAATACTATTTGGACTCTTTTTAATACTTATCTGCATCTGATGTGTTTTTGGATTGAATACTAAATTCTATAGCCGTTTCCATTTTCTCAAAAACATGAAAATGAGTTGCTTTTAAATAAAGTCTATTATAAGATGCTATAAGTAATTTGGCATTTATAGTATCTGCTACAAATGCGTGGACGGTAATATTTTTAATTATCGAACTTTTAGTAAAAATTTTTGCAGCTGTGAGAGAAAAATTACCAATGAACTTTCGAACATCAATAATGCATGGCAGCCTTTTACCTTTAATTATTTCTTCTACTTGAGACACATACGTTTTAGCGTTTGCTGCTGATAGATAGCAATCACTTTGATTGAACCTACAGAATAAGATATCGTTTTCAATCCAGAATATTACTTTTTCAGACTGGTCTAAAATAGGGGGATTCATACATTAGTAAATTTGGGGCAATTTGGTAATGCCAACATGCGTGCCAAACGTTAAAAAAACTTAATACATAGCGATAACAAACTAATAATGAGATCTATAAAAACATTGAAGGAAAAGCGCTACATAGATTTTAACCACGGTATACCGCTAAAAAAATCCGACAAACTACGCGGTCACGGAATGCCGTGAGTGATTATGGTTTTTCGATTCCGAATTTTTTCATTCTATCTCTTAACGTACTAGGTTTTACTTTTAGCAAATTAGCAGCCCCATCATTACCTTCAATTTTCCAATGGGTTTGCTTTAGAATTTTTTTAATATAATTTCTTTGCACGTCATCAAGAGAAAGAGCAGTAGAAGAAATTAAGATTTCTTCAGTAGAAGATTTAAAGTTAGGAATATTTAATTTTTCGTCTTTAGATAAAATTACAGCTCTTTCAACTAAATTTTCTAATTCTCTTACGTTGCCAGGCCATGAATACGATTGAAGGCTACTTTTTGTTTTTTCTGATATGTACTTAATTTTTTTGTTATATAATTTTGTGTATTTATTTACAAAATGCTCAATTAAAATGGGAATATCCTCTATACGCTCTCGTAATGGCGGAATGGTAATTGGAAACACATTGATTCTAAAAAATAAATCTTCACGGAAGTTTTTTTCTTTTATTTCCTTTTCAAGATCTCTATTAGTAGCTGCTATAATTCGTATGTCAACTTTTTGAGTTGTAGTTCCACCAATCTGCTCGATTTCTGACTCCTGAATGGCTCTTAATAATTTTGGTTGCATCTCCAACGGTAACTCACCTATTTCATCTAAAAACAGCGTACCGCCATCTGCCAATTGGAATTTTCCTAATTTATCCTTAAAGGCGCCTGTAAACGATCCTTTTTTATGCCCAAATAATTCACTTTCAATCAATTCTTTTGGAATGGCTGCACAATTCACCTTTATTAAAGGTTTATTTTTTCTCTCGCTAATATTGTGTATAGCTCGCGCTATTAATTCTTTACCTGTTCCGGATTCACCTAATAATAAAACGGTTGCACTAGTTGCAGCTACCTGTTCCACACTCGTTAAAACATCACTGAAAGCTCGGCTACCATACACCATTTCCTCATAGTTAAAAACCAAATCAATTTCTTCACGTAAATAGCTATTCTCTTGTTCTAACTCTTTTTTAAGTGTTTTTAATTCTGTATTAACGGCTTGTAGTAGGTTATTTGTATTTATAAGTTGATTTTCTGCTGTGATGCGCTCTTTACTTTCTACCATAAGCCAAATTATGTTTGCTACGGAAGCTGCGAAGTTTTCTTCCTCGTCTGAACAAAGCTCTACTCTACCAAAGCGTTCAAAACTTATTAAACCATAACGCATATCCTTTCCATGAATGACCGCATCTAACCGTGATGTTATGGCAGATTCATTACTAAAAACATGAGCATAATCTTTTGTTATAGGGTGTGTATTTACTTTGCCAATATTCAATAAGGAATTACGATCAAAGTACTCAAAATATTTACTAAAATCAGTTTTCTGCAAAACTAGCTCAGCAGTGCCCAAAACGTCATCTTTAGCATTATAAAATATCTTACTTTCTAGTTGGCTCTCATCATTTTTAAACTCCCACAAAGTTACTTTATCCGCATTTAATGCATTTGCCGATAATTTAGCTATGAGAAATATGGTAGACTTATAATCTCGGCCAACCATAGATACCAATTGTGAAATAGCTTCTTTTCGCTTATGAGAAATTTGAGCACGACGCTTAAGGAACTCTTCTTGTTTTAACCTATTTGAAATATCAACTATTGTGGCAAAATATGCCAATTCAAGACCAGCTTCATTCTTAACTGTTGAGAACGACAAAGACACAGGAAACCGTTCGCCATTTTTTCGCATAAAAGTGAATTCTTGCGTCTTACTGTCAACAGTATCTATTTTCTTAAAAGCAGTGATTATATCATCATAGTTTTCGGGCGGCCAATATTTAAAAGGCAACTCATCCCCTATTAATTCTTGTTCGGTAAAGCCAGTCATTGAACATAACGCCTTATTAACACGAATAATTTTATTATCTAAACTAACAACAGAGAGTCCTTCCACTAAAGAATCTACTAATTTCTCAGAAAACTCTTTTTCTAAAAATAATTTAGCTTCAACCTTCTTACGCTCAGAATTTTCTACCGCTAAAGAAACCATACTAGCAATCATGGTTGCAAACTCATCCTCTTCATCTGTCCATTTTCTTGGAGATCCTATATGTTCAAAACTAATGACTCCAAATACACCATCAACACCTTTAATAAAAACATCCAAGAGAGAGGAGATACCCCTAGTTTTCAAATAATTATCAACCAATCCTTGCATCAATTCACTATCCATAGCGCTATCAACCCGAACACTACTTTCTTTATATAAGCTTTTAAAGTAGTTGGGGCAATCTTTAGTGTAAAGTGTAGTACCTTTTTCAGATTCTTCACCATTCACTTCATTAATTTTTAAGCAATGCATGGACGTTTCATCCTTATTAAATTGCCATATACTAACTCTTTCTACCTCCATAACTTGAGAAGAAATTGCTGTAACCTCTTTAAGTGTATCGTCAAAATCCTTTCCAATCACATCTACTAATCTTAAAATAGCATCTTTTTTTTGTATCGATTTTTTTGAATTCTCTTGCAATTCGTTCTGAAAACGTAATCGTTCCGAAATATCATTGGCTGCAGAAACATAACCTATTACCTCACCATTATGATTGGTTATTTTCGTGGTAATAATGGAAACCTCAAATCTCTTTCCATTGGCTTTTTGCATGGTTAATTGCTGACGCTTACTGGCACCTTCTAATACTTGCTGTACATAACCTCTAATAACATCAAAATGTTCTGCTGGCCAATGTGGAAACGGTGCTTTGGCTCCAATAATATCCTGTTCTTTAAAACCTGTTAATTCGTAATATGATTTATTTACTTTGATACAGGTATAATCCACATCAAACACTGCCAAAGCTTCATGCATACTATCCAATAAACGATCTGTAAAGTTATTGGCAAGGAATAATTTTTTTTCAGATTCTTTTAATTCTGTAACAACTAATATAGTAGAAACAACATAGGTTAAACCGCCAAAAAGTATATATTGACACGAGGCCAAACCATAAGCGGACTCTTTATGTTCTTTTTTTATTTCTACATCGAAATATTTAAATTGTTCTTGTTCTACTAAAAATTCATTTTCAGAATTTGAATTAAACGAAATATGATTCAACTTTTTTATTGAACGCCCTATAACTTCTTCTCTTTTGTAACCTGTAAATGTCTCCCAGGCTGCATTAACATCAATAATTTTATTATCGGCCTTATTATAAAGAGATTGAGGTGTCGGATTAGTATGGAACAGTTTTGGGAAAACACCTTCACAAAATGGAAAACCATCTGAAATACTCAATTTACCCTCTTTAGATTGGCTCATATTTAAATAATTTGAAAAAAGCTATACAACATTGTCATATTGACAATTAATAAAATCCATGTTTGAGATATTACAAACTAGACTAAGATTTTATTAAATTAATCATTTTTTTTTAACAAATAAAATTTACGAAAGGATATTTTAGTTTTAAAATTAAAAAAGGAAATAACATTTAAAAGGAACTATTTTAGGTGTGCTGGAAAACACATCATAAACCACCCCAAAACAAAAAAGCATCCCAATCTTCTGTAAAGAAAAAAGGAAAGCTTTCCATCGGTATTCCCAACAACACTGGGAACATCCTACATTTACCTCAACATTACTGCCGAGATAAAACAACACAACTAAATTTTTAACTACCTGAGGCAGTTTTATTGCAAAAAAAAGCTTCAATTTCTTGAAGCTTTCCGCAATATTAGCGGTCTGGACGGGACTCGAACCCGCGACCTTCGCCGTGACAGGGCGACATTCTAACCAACTGAACTACCAGACCGTTGCTTTATTGCATGCTTAACCGTTTTTTACTTGCGTAATAACCTCTCAAGCGGGTGCAAATATAAACAGCTTTTTCAATATGTCAAATGTTTTTTCAATAAATTTTAAAGTTTTTTTATTTATAAAAACTTTTGTCGTGCTATCATATAGGTTGTCAATATGTTATTGAAATCTTTATTGATATCCGCTTCCACATATGTAATGCGATATTGCTGACATTTCAAGCGAATATCCTTAAAATAGTCTTTAATAGCCGTTTCATAGTTCTCTTTAATCCGATCCGCATATAAATTAACATGATCGCCCGTTTCTACATCTATAAAACGCTTGGGCGCATTGTCAAAATCAAATTGCAGTTCCTTTTCCTTATCAAACACATGAAACAGGACTACTTCATGCTTATTGTGTTTTAAATGCCGTAAAGCGTCAAATAATTGCGCGTCATCGGTTTCTGTTTGGAACATATCTGTAAAAAAGAAAATCAACGAACGTCTATGAATCTTTTCTGCTATTTGGTGCAAATAGGTAAAGGTTTCCGTTTTTCTACTTTCAGGCTTCTTTACCAACATGGTATTGAGTTGGTGCAACAACATTTGATGATGGCGCTCACTTCCTTTTTCAGGTGCGTAAAAATCGTAATTATCACTATAAATGCTCAAGCCAACGGCATCACGTTGCTTTTTTAAAATATGCATTAAACTAGCCGAAGCCAATGCCGAAAAAGCTATTTTATTCAAGGAGTCTATACCGTATTCCTTCAACTCTGGATAATGCATAGAGCTACTATTATCTACAATTAAATGACAGCGTAAATTAGTTTCATCGTCATAGCGCTTGGTAAAAAGCTTGTCCGTTTTAGCAAACAACTTCCAATCAATATGGCGTGTACTTTCACCTTGGTTGTATATTTTATGCTCGGCAAATTCTGCCGAAAATCCATGAAACGGACTTTTATGCATACCCGAAACAAATCCTTCTACCACCTGTTTGGCCAGTAATTCAAGGTTTTTAAAACCGCCTGCTTTATTTAATTCGTTTTGTAAATCCATAAGCCCATTTGTCGCTTTAGCGACAGCTTCCCAAAAGGAAGATTTAAAAAATCATTTAGAATTTGGGTTATACACCCAAAAATTATCTGGAGACGCCCAAACTACGATAGCCCTAAACTAAAAAAGGTTTGCCATAACAGCAAACCTTTTCTATTTTATCTTTTAGTCTCGAATCTAGCCTTTATTTCTAGCTTCTAAATACGTCTATAAAAGCGCGTCAATAGCTTCCGTGTAAGCACTTTTTTGTGCAACACCAACTTGACGACCTACTACTTCACCGTTTTGAAAAACTAATACCGTAGGAATGTTACGCACACCGTATTTGGCAGCAAATTCCTGATTTGCATCAACATCTACCTTACCAACAACGGCTTTACCTTCGTATTCCTTGCCAATTTCGTCAATGATTGGTCCAACCATGCGACATGGTCCACACCAAGCAGCCCAAAAATCAACCATTACAGGTTTGTCACTCTTTAATACTGTTTCCTCAAACGTTGCATCTGTAATTTCTAATGCCATAATATTTAAATTTAATATGTTATACTTCAGTTTTAACTGCCTGAAAACAGACATCTATGCAATATTAGTCAAAAATTCTGCCAAAGCTTACAACCTGACAATTTGTTTTGTTTATGGCTACATCACTTGCAGTTATACTAACTATTTGGGTGTATCCCTTTTCCGTTGTCACTACAAAGCGTCAGGCTTTCGTACGTCGCTTCCCGATGAAAAAATCGGGAGAGCTCCAGCAAGTACTCTATCCTTTACACGGAAACCGAACGTTGAAAGTTCATGGTTCAAAAAATCTAACATTTAGCTATAAAAACAATTCCTCGGCGAAATAATTCACAAGATCGAGACATCTTCCATATTTTGAACTCAATCTGTTTTCTTTCTTCTTTATTCTTTACTCTTTAGTCTTTTCGAAATCCTCAATAATTTAAAGCAAGTCTATTAAAGCACTTCAACTGCGCGCCGTGTGACACATCAATTCAACTTATAAAATACATCATTGCGCTCCAATTCTAATAATAACTCTTGCGAAATTTGCACCTTTTGCTTTCTACTCGGCATATTTAATTTTATCTGTTCCTCATTGTCATACACAATAAAATTCAACGCATGATCACCAACATGACTACGAAATAAATTCTGTAATTGACGTATTTTCGACTCTTCTAAATCGGTTATATTTAATTGTATGGATAGTTTCTTGGCATAGGTATCCATCACATCATGCAACAACTGAAAACTATTAAATTGAATTCGCGGCTCACCACGTACACCTGTATCTTTTTTAATCCATCCTTCCCGAACAAATACCTTAACATGAACAAAAGAGTTCTTCAGTAAAAAGTGTCTAAACTTTAAATATTCTTCACCAAAAATTCGGAATTCAAAACTATTGGTATAATCATCAACCGTAAACATAGCCCAACCTTTCCCTTGCTTACTCACCCGATGTTGCACATCGGTCACCACGCAACCAAAAGTCAATTCCCGATTTACGTAGGGTTCTATATTTTCTAATAAGGCTAATTCCGCATTACAGAATGTTTTCATTTCAATTTTAAAATCGTCCAACGGATGGCCCGAAATATAAATACCAACCACCTCTTTTTCTTGAGCCAATTTTTCCATGGTTCCCCATTCCTCACAAGGTGGCACTTCTGGTTCTGCTATTTGCACATCACTGGCTTCACCAAACAGACTTACTTGCGCCGAGTTTTCATTTTCTTGATGTTTGGCGCCATATTTAATAGCTTTTTCTAAAAAGGTAATCCCATCACCATCATCATGAAAATATTGCGCACGATGCGTGTCTGAAAAACCATCAAAACCGCCAGCAAGTGCTAAATTCTCAAAAGCCCGTTTATTAGCTGCTCGTAAATCAATACGTTTGGCAAAATCGAAAATCGATTTAAACGGTCCCCCTTCATTACGATTTTCAACAATGGTCATTACAGCGCCATGGCCAACACCTTTTATGGCGCCCATTCCAAAACGAACGGCATAATCTTGGTTCACGGAAAATTTATAATAACTTTCATTAATATCCGGACCCAAAACAGGCAATTTCATGCGCTTGCATTCTTCCATAAAGAAAGATACCTGCTTAATATCATTCATGTTATTAGATAATACAGCTGCCATATATTCGGCTGGATAATGGGCTTTTAAATATGCGGTTTGATAAGCAATCCAAGCGTAACATGTGGAATGCGACTTGTTAAAGGCATAACTTGCAAAAGCTTCCCAATCCTTCCAAATTTTTTCTAATTTTTTAGCATCGTGACCATTTCCTTCGGCTTGAGCAATAAATTTTGGTTTCATTTTATCCAAAACCGCAATTTGCTTTTTACCCATGGCTTTCCGTAAAACATCGGCTTCACCTTTGGTAAAGTTGGCTAGTTTTTGCGAGAGTAACATAACCTGCTCTTGGTAAACTGTAATTCCGTAGGTTTCTTTTAAGTACTCTTCCATGGCTGGTAAATCGTACTCAATATCTTCTTTACCATGTTTACGCTTTGTAAAACTCGGTATGTATTCCATAGGACCTGGTCTGTACAGGGCATTCATGGCAATTAAATCTTCAAAAACTGTCGGCTTTAATTCCTTTAAGTGTTTTTGCATGCCTGGTGATTCATACTGAAAAACACCTACCGTTTCACCACGTTGAAATAACTCATATGTTTTTTCATCATCCAATGGAAAACTATCTGGATCCAATAAAATATCGTGTTTCGCTTTGACAATTTTAACGGTGTCCTTAATTAAGGTTAGCGTTTTTAAACCCAAGAAATCCATTTTTAATAATCCAGCGTCTTCAACAACCGAGTTATCAAATTGGGTGACATATAAATCGGAATCTTTAGCCGTTGCAACGGGAACGAATTTGGTAATATCATCTGGTGTAATAATCACACCACAGGCATGAATTCCTGTATTTCTCACCGAACCTTCTAGTATTCGCGCTAGATTAACGGTTTCAGCTTGCAAGTCAGATCCTTCAGAAATATTTAAAAGTTCGTTCACTTTTTCTAAATCTTCCGAGCGGAATTTACTACTTAATTCCTTTTCACTCATGCCAAAAATCTTACTCAACTTGGACATGGTAGGAATTAATTTTGAAATCCTATCGGCATCAAAAAGTGGCAAATCCAATACACGAGCGGTATCTCGAATGGAGGATTTGGCTGCCATGGTTCCGTAGGTAATAATTTGCGCTACTTGACTGCTTCCATATTTATTAATGACATAATCCATAACGCGACTTCGACCTTCATCATCAAAATCGATATCGATATCTGGCATACTCACACGATCTGGATTTAAGAAACGCTCAAAAAGCAAGTCGTACTTCAACGGATCAATATTGGTAATCCACAAACAATAGGCAACCACAGAACCAGCAGCAGATCCACGACCTGGTCCAACAGACACGTCCATCTTTCTAGCTTCGCGAATAAAATCTTCCACAATTAAGAAATAACCTGGATACCCCGTGTTTTGAATAACGCTTAATTCGAAATCCAAACGTTCAGTTACTTCTTCAGTAAGTTCTTCACCATAGCGTTTTTTGGCACCTACATAGGTTAAATGTCGTAGAAATGCATTCTCACCACGCTTGCCTTTATCTGTTAAATCGGCAGCATCTTTAAATTCTTCGGGGATATCAAAAGCAGGTAATAACACATCACGTGCTAACTCATAAGCCTCCACTTTATCAACAACTTCTTGAATATTGCTAATGGCTTCTGGAACATCTTTAAAGAGTTCCTTCATAGCTTCTGATGACTTGAAATAATACTCTTGGTTAGGCATCCCGAAACGGTAACCACGTCCACGACCAATTGGTGTTGCTTGCTTTTCACCATCTTTTACACAGAGTAAAATATCGTGTGCATTGGCATCTTCTTTTTTGGCGTAATAGGTATTATTACTGGCGACTAATTTAATATTATGCTTTCTGGAAAACTCAATTAAAACCGGATTTACCCGATTTTCATCTTCCTGATTATGACGCATAATTTCAATGTATAAATCGTCTCCAAACTCTTGTTTCCACCAAAGTAGAGCTTCTTCAGCTTGGTTTTCACCGATATTTAAAACTTTACTTGGCACTTCACCATATAAGTTTCCGGTAAGGACAATTAAATCTTCTTTGTATTGTTGAATGAGTTTTTTATCAATTCGCGGTAAATAGTAGAAACCATCCACAAAGGCATGGGATGATAACTTGGCTAAATTATGATAGCCTTTTTTACTTTTTGCCAATAAAACAATTTGATAGCCATTGTCTTTTCTAGATTTATCGGTATGATTCTCGCACACAAAAAATTCGCAACCTAAAATGGGTTTTATTTCTTGAAAATTTGCGGGTTCACCAAGCGCTTCAGCTTCTTTATTTTTTGCTTGAATGTTTTTATTATGATTACTAACCGCTTTTACAAAATGAAAAGCACCCATCATATTCGCATGATCCGTTAGCGCTACGGCTGGCATATTATGCTCGGCTGCAACTGCTACTAATTTTGGAATGCTAATGGTTGATTGTAAAATTGAAAACTGCGAATGGTTATGCAAATGCACAAAATCAACAGCTTTTAACTCCGAAATATTTTCTTTTATTTCTTGAGCCGATAAGCCATCATCTTGGGTTTTTAAAATCTGCTCACGAATCTTGGCGCTGGCTTGTTTTAAATTGATGTGTTTTAAACCAATCAGTTTAATTACCTGCGGATTCGCTTTGGAGAATTTTTCAAAATAATCCGGTTGAACATCTAACTGCTCCTTGGTGTATTCTTCACGTCTAATTAATTCTAAAAAACAACGGGTAGTTGCTTCCACATCGGCTGTGGCATTGTGCGCTTCCGAAAAGGGTTTATTAAATAAAAATTGGTGTAACTCTGTTAATGTTGGTAATTTAAATTTCCCATAACGACCACCAGGCAATTGACATAAACTAGCCGTATGTTCCGTACAGGTATCTAAAACAGGTAATTCTTGTAATTTATTTTCAAGATTACCACGAACAAATTCAGCTCCCATAATATTGAGATCGAATTTTACATTCTGTCCAACTACAAATTTGGTTTTGTTTAACGCGTCATTAAATTTTTCTAAAACGGCCTGCAAAGGTAATCCTTGTTCTTGAGCTAATTCAGTAGAAATACCGTGAATTTTTTCGGCATCATAAGGAATATTGAAACCGTCTGGTTTTACCAAATAATCTTGGTGTTCGATACAGTTTCCCATGTCGTCATGCAACTGCCAAGCAATTTGAATACACCTTGGCCAATTATCGGTATCGGTAATTGGTGCATCCCAACGTTTTGGTAAGCCAGTTGTTTCTGTATCGAAAATTAAGTACATCTGTTGTTTGTTATTAAGTTGCCTGCCTGCCGTTAGGAAGGTTTATGGTTTGTTGTTAATATGAACTAAAACCAGTTCAAAATACCGAAAATAATTATGAATTTGTAGAAAAAAATGAGACTATAAAATTACGTAGAATTAATGCTTTTTTAAAATGAAGTTATAAACAATTTTAAACAATGAAGCTGTAGATATTAGAACGTCCCGAGAGACTCGAGACTTTTAGAGATTAGAGAGGATTGATATTCTATAAAAATATAAGTTACGACCTATACCAAACAAAAAGCGCAACCGTTTCCAGTTGCGCTTTCTGAATCAATTACAGTTTAAATACATTCAAGTTGTAATTGATTACTTATAATTATGATTTAGATTAGGATACCAATTCTTCATGAACTTTTTCCGTGTTAATAGCACTTTGAATCGCATTTTTATGCTTGATTAGCAAGGAGTCTATACTTGGCGGCAAAGTTCGGTCTTTCAGAATGTCTTTATATTCTTCTAAACTTGCTTTTTCACCTCGGATGGCCTCTTCTAAAATGGCTTCGGTATCATTGGTTGTAAACGTTGATTTCAACGACATCCAATTTCTGTGCATGGTACCTTTAAAACTTCCTGAATCTTCTGGAATTTCTCCATATTGAAGGATTTCCGTTCGAAGTTCTTTAGCAAATTGGCTACGCTCGGTAGCTCTTCGCTTGAAAAACATTTTTATTTCAGGATTATCCACGTTATTCATGGCATTGATGTATCCTTTTTCGGCATCATAATTTTTTACTAATAATTCGTTTAATTTGTTTGAAATTTCTTCTGTGAACTTCATCATAATATCTCTGTCATTTAAATTTCAATAGGTTCTTTATAGATGCGTATTGTTTCACATCTACTTTAATATAAGAGATATAAGGGCTGAAGTCAAGTATACAGGCAGAAACCTTTGAAACTTTAGCTCTTTTTAACAAAAAACGCGACTAAAGAGCCGCGTTTGTTAATTTTTTTATGAGAATTACCTTACATATCGTCTAAATAATCTGGAATAGTATCGCCATCCGTGTCATCATTGGTTACATCACCATCTCCATTGGCGTCTTCATCAATGGTAAGAATCCCGTCACCATCATCATCATTATCTAAATAGTTTGGAATTGTATCACCATCTGTATCATCATCTCTAACATCGCCATTTCCATTAACATCCTCGAGAATTGTGTTTAAGGAATCCCCATCATCATCATTATCCAGGAAATTTGGAATCATATCACCATCTGTATCATCATCTCTCAAATCGCCATTATCATTAACATCTTCGTTCATGGTTAATACCGAGTCGCCATCGTCATCGTCATCCAGATAATTAGGAAACTCATCACCATCTGTGTTATCGTTCGTTATGTCGCCATCATCATTTTCATCCTCATTTACGGACAGAAGGCCATCACCATCGTCATCATTACAAATTAAGGTGTCTATAATGGCTTGAATTTCACCAGTACTATCTATACAAGCAATTTGTTGATTGATTAGGGCTTGTTTATACGCATTACAATTTGCAGAATAATCATCTGAAGTTGTTGGAGTATTTAAATATAATTCTTTGGCAATTTCAGATTGAGCAATGGCATCATCACATGACATTATATTAGGACCAGATCCTATTGGAAGCGGTAAATCGAAAAACACGCCTTCACTAAAATTTACCGTTTTTAAGCCAGAACTGGAATAGGCATTAAAATAAAACTCACCTGAAACGGTATTATTTGCTGCATCATAACGTGAAATAGTTATTAAACCATCGGGAGGATACACACTAAAATCTAGATCCGGTTCATTATTTGTAGAATAGGCAACATCTTCTAAATCTATGAATTCGGCATGGCTTGAATTACCAACGCCAAGTGGATAATTACCAATAGCCAAATCTGACACATTTAAGGTAATGGCTTCAAAATTGTCACCACCTGTAATAACAAGTTTTCCGGCATCATTAAAACTCGCGTTATAAAATACGGCCTTCCAACGCTCACCATCTTTTTTACCTTGAAGCGCAGGTGTATTAAATTCAATTTCATCACCACAACTAAAAACAGTTATAAATGCTAGGGCTAAAACAAATAATTTTTTCATGATTTTATGTTTATTGTACTAAAATGAGAACTCAAAAATAGAATAAAAATTATAAGAAATAGAATTTTCCATAACTAATTAAATTTCAAAAAAATATAGTATATTTGCACCCTTATTAATAATCGAGGTCGCGAACCTCACTAATTAATTTTTATGTCAGTTAAAATTAGATTACAAAGACACGGTAAAAAAGGAAAACCTTATTACTGGATCGTAGCAGCCGATGCACGAGCAAAAAGAGATGGTAAATACCTAGAGAAATTAGGTTTTTATAATCCAAACACCAACCCAGCAACTATTGAGTTAGATATTGATGGTGCCGTTACATGGTTACAGAATGGTGCACAACCAACTGAAACTGCTAAAGGTATTTTATCTTACAAAGGTGCTATGTTGAAAAATCACCTTGCAGGTGGTGTTAGAAAAGGTGCTTTAACAGAAGAACAAGCTGAAGCTAAATTCACGGCTTGGTTAGAAGAAAAAGCTGGTAAGGTAGACGCTAAATCGCAAGGTTTAACAACTGCTCAAGCTGAAGCAAAAGCAAAAGCATTAGAAGCTGAAAAAGCAACTAATGAAGCGCGTATTGCTGCCAACACACCAGTAGTAGAAGAAGTTGCTGAAGAAGTAACTGAAGACGCTCCTGTTGCTGAAGCAGATGCTTCAAAAGAAGAAGAATAAAAAACAAAATTTTTTATACTTTTGAACCCAGACTTTATAAGTCTGGGTTTTTTATTACATAAAATTTATAAGAGTTTTGTGAGACTACCTCCCGATAACGATCGGAATCCAAGGGCAATACCATACATATGAAAAAAGAAGATTGTTTTTATTTAGGAAAAATAGTATCGAAATATAGTTTTAAAGGTGAACTACTTATAAAGCTAGATACGGATGAACCTGATTTATATGAAAATCTAGACGCGATGTTTGTGGATTTACGCAATAATTTAGTGCCTTTTTTTATTGAATCATCTCAACTCCATAAATCCGATTTACTGCGTGTGCGTTTTGAGGATGTTGATACGGAAGCTGATGCCGACTCCCTTATAAAGTGTGATATCTATTTGCCATTAGATCTTTTACCAAAATTAGAAGGTGATAAATTCTACTACCATGAAATAATTGGGTTTAAAGTAACCGATGTGAATTTTGGACATGTTGGTATTATAACATCTATAAATGACACAACTGCACAAGCCCTTTTTGAAATTGATAAAGATGGTACTGAAATTTTAATCCCTATGAATGATGCTTTTATTGTAAAAGTGGATAAAGCTAATAAGGAGGTTATATTAGATACTCCAGAGGGTTTGATTGATTTGTATTTAGATTAATTACCCAACCGCTTTAAGTTAAAGACAAACACACAACCACCATCTTTTGAAGCTGATACGGTTATTCGCCCGCCCAAACTCTCGACGAGTTTTTTTACGGTAGCCAAACCAATTCCTGTACCTTTATTTTCGTATTTATCTACACCATAAACTGAAAATAAATCAAAAACTGCTATTTCCTCACCCAATGGAATACCAGGTCCATTATCTTTTACTTCAAACATATAATCCGTTTCATTTTTTGAAAAAGAAACATCAATTCGGGTCTGTTGCTTATCATTATATTTAACAGCATTGGAAATTAAATTTATTAATATTTGTGATAAAGCAGATTTATTTACAATAATCTCACCCACATCTTTCGTGTAATTAAATACAACTTCTTCAGAATCTATTTGACATAGATTTTTTATATGGTTCATAAACTCATCAAAATCTAATGTTTCTGAACCACTCTTTTCTAATTCAGAATAACTATAAAACATTAACAAACCATCAATGTAATGCCTTAACGAACTTGAAGAGTCCTTTAATAGCTGCAAATACTCAAGAGACTCCGGAGAGGCGTATTTTTCAAAATCTGACTCCACTAAATCGATTAAAGACGTCATATTTGCTAACGGCGACTTTAAATCATGGCTAACAACATTAGCAAATTTCTTTAAGTTTTCATTCCTTATCAGCAACTCTTCTTTCAGATTTTCTAATTTCAAATTTACTAACTGCTGTTCAAACAAACGCATGACCTGACTGGCCAAAACCTTTAAGGTCATTATTTGTTTATCATTTAGTGTTTTCGGCTCTGTATCAAAAACACAAAGCGTTCCTAATCTATAACCTTCCAGATTTACTAAAGGAACACCTGCATAAAAAACAGCATTTTGATTTACAACTAAAGGATTGTCTTTAAACCGTGCGTCCTTTCGTGCATCTTCAATGATTGTAATGGGATGGTCAGAAATAATAGCATGACCACAAAATGACATATCTCTAGGAGATTCAGTATCTGGAAAGCCATGAGCAGATTTAAAAAAATTCCGATCGTTATCTAATAAGGTAATTAAAGAAATAGGTGCATCTGTTATAAAAGATGCTAAAGACGTAATTTCATCGTAACTAGCTTCGGGCAGCGTGTCTAATAAATCATACTGTTCTACAGCATGTTGTCTTTGCTTTTCATTACTAGGGAAAGTTGGGACTATCATAAATAATTATATTCGATGGTAAATTTACATTATTAAAGCCTGCTTGTTTTCTCAATTAAGAATATTTTAGCAAATGAAACCATAATTCCTTCATATGTCAATTTTTAAATTCAAGCAGTTCAAAATAAACCAAGACCGTTGCGCCATGAAAATTGGCACAGATGCGGTATTACTTGGCGCTTGGGCTTCTATTAAACACCATCCGTTCTCTATTTTAGATATTGGCGCAGGCACAGGGGTTTTGGCATTAATGTTAGCACAAAGAAGTTCTGCCGAAGTTATAGATGCTCTTGAAATTGATGATAACGCTTATGAACAATGTGTCGATAATTTTGAACACTCCGTTTGGGCAGACAGACTTTTTTGTTACCATGCATCCTTGGAGGAGTTTGTTGATGAAATTGACGACCAATATGACCTCATCATTTCCAATCCACCTTTCTATTCAGAAGACTTCAAAACGGATAACCAGCAACGCGACACCGCTAGATTTCAAGATGCTATGCCATTTGAGCATCTTTTAGCAGATGTTTCCAAGTTGCTTTCTGAAGCAGGTGAGTTTTCAGTGATTATTCCTTATCAAGAAGAAGCTAACTTTATAGGTTTAGCGGCAACTTTTAAATTGTTTCCCAATCGGTTAACACATGTTCAAGGAAATCCCAATTCCGAAATTAAACGCAGTTTAATCCGTTTTACACGGACAGAAACGATGTCAGAAAAAACGCATCTTATCATTGAAACCGGAAGACATCAGTACACAGATGATTATGTGACGCTTACAAAAGATTTTTATCTGAACATGTAAATTTTCAATGTTATGCAATATTCGCTAATTTTTACCGTAGTTTTATAGAGTTAAACTATCTAATTCTTTCCAATTTTGAGCACACCTAAAATAGAAATATCTGCATTAAACCAAATAAAAACACTTTTACTTGTTGGTGGTATTCTGACCTTATTATATTTTGGGCAAAGCTTAATTATGCCATTATTAGTAGCTGCTATTATTGCCATTTTATTGGATATTCCAGTAAAAAAAATTAAAAGTTGGGGATTACCAAATTGGTTAGCTATTACAATAGCCATTTTATTAATGCTCACTGTATTTTCCTTGCTCTTTTGGCTTGTAAGTTCTCAAATAAACAATATGGTAGAGGATTGGCCAACCATGAAAGAAAAAGCAACAGAAAAACTGAATATTTTCTCACAATGGACTAATGAGCAACTGAATTGGAATTATAAAGATTATATAGACAACAATAAAAAATTAGTTCAAAAAGCTGAAGATTTAGCTAGTGCATTCTTATCTTCTTTAATGAGTTTACTCTCGCAATCTCTTATTATTTTCGTTTATATCATTCTGTTTCTAATGCAAAAGAAGCAATTTATTAATTTTTTCAAAAAGCTATCTTCTAATGATAAAGCTATGAGCTCACTTTTAGTGAATTCAGCAAAAATCACAAAAAACTATTTTGTTGGGAAGGGTAAAATTATGTTATTCCTTTTCGGCATCTACTATATTGGGTTTCTAATTGGATCTGTTCCTTATGCTTTATTTTTAGCACTGTTTGCTGCACTATTCTCCATAGTACCTTATGTAGGAAATGTAATTGGAGGTGGTGTTGCGGTTATTCTTTCCTATTTATATGCAGGATCAACACCAGCGTTAATAGTTATTGGTGTGGTTTCAGCAGCACAATTAATTGAAAATTACGTGCTGACACCTTGGGTTATAGGAGACGAAATTAATTTAAATCCCTTTATAACCATATTTGGAATTATTTTATTCTCCACACTTTGGGGTGTTGTTGGTGCCGTAATTTCTTTGCCTTTAATAGCTGTATTGAAAGTTATTTTTGACCATACCGAAGGCATGGAGCCTTATGCCTATTTATTGAAAAAAGAAAGGTGATCTGTTTCTCGTTTAATTTTGCGCAATTATAGAGCATAAAACGCCCATTTTAAACGCTGAAAAAAAGAGCATTAAATTGTTGACTGAAAACGTTTTCATTATCTTTGCTAGACATTTATAACAAAACAATTAATATGAAGCCAGATTTATTTGAAGCTCCTGATTATTATAACTTGGATGAGCTTTTAACAGAAGAACATAAATTAGTACGTGATGCTGCTAGAGAATGGGTGAAGCGCGATGTGTCTCCTATAATTGAAGAAGCTGCACAAAATGCAGAATTCCCAAAATCTATTATTGGAGGATTAGCAGAAATTGGTGCTTTTGGCCCTTATATTCCAGAAGAATATGGTGGTGCAGGATTGGATCAAATTTCTTATGGCTTAATCATGCAAGAAATTGAACGTGGTGATTCTGGGGTTAGAAGTACAGCTTCTGTACAATCATCTTTAGTCATGTACCCAATCTGGAAATATGGTAACGAAGCGCAACGTAAAAAATATTTACCAAAATTAGCGTCTGGTGAATGGATTGGTTCTTTTGGATTAACGGAACCTGATCATGGATCTAATCCTGGCGGTATGACAACAAACTTTAAAGATATGGGTGACCACTATCTTTTAAATGGCGCAAAAATGTGGATTTCCAATGCACCATTTTGTCAAATAGCTGTGGTTTGGGCTAAAAATGAAGAAGGACGAATTCACGGATTAATTGTAGAACGCGGTATGGAAGGTTTTACAACTCCCGAAACACACAATAAATGGTCGCTGCGTGCATCTGCAACTGGCGAACTTATTTTTGATAATGTAAAAATTCCTAAAGAAAACGTATTACCAAACAAATCTGGATTAGGGGCACCACTTGGCTGTCTAGACTCAGCACGTTTTGGTATTGCTTGGGGAGCGATTGGTGCAGCCATGGATTGTTATGATACGGCTTTACGTTACAGTAAAGAACGTATACAATTTGGTAAACCCATTGGACAATTTCAATTGCAACAAAAAAAATTAGCCGAAATGATTACCGAAATCACCAAAGCACAATTATTGGCTTGGAGACTTGGCGTCATGCGTGAAAACGGAACGGCTACGTCTGCACAAATATCTATGGCAAAACGTAATAATGTGGATATGGCCATTAATATTGCCCGTGAAGCACGCCAAATGTTAGGTGGTATGGGTATTACAGGTGAGTATTCTATTATGCGTCATTCCATGAACCTTGAAAGTGTTATTACTTATGAAGGTACACATGACATTCATTTATTGATTACAGGAATGGATGTGACTGGTTTGAATGCTTTTAAATAGTGTAAAACGAAGCGTGAACATACACTTCAAACGAATGTTTGAGTCTTATGAACAAAGAAAATGCTCCTCAAAATTGAGGAGCATTTTTTATTTGATGATAATTACTTTTTTATTTTATAAGAGATTCGCTACACGAAACCTACGATTTCTTGTATGCCAGTAAATTGCGACACCTTATAATGCAACCTCTCCTAAACGCCAGATAAGGCCTACGTTATATTGGTAATAACTTCCTACCAATGTATTTTCCTGCTTTTCTACACTAAAATTAGCTCTAGTCGTAACATTAACGCCTAACCTATCCGAAAACCAGTAATTAAAACCTAAACCAGGATTAATGGTAGCGCCTGTATCAACAGAAATTCTATTAATACTTCCTCCTAAAATGGCGTAGAAGTCTATAAAGTTTCGAGCATCACGAGATACTATATAATAATTAGCATCTGCGCCTATGGCAAAAAAAGTATGTTCTTCTTCTAGAACCTGCAATTCATTAAATGTTGCATTCACCCCAAAACTCCATTTGTTGTTTACTTGGTATTCCGCACCTATAAAAAACGGCGTTTTAAATGATAGTTTCTCAACGGCCCAAGGCCCTTTTTGAGCATTACTGTTATCAATGGCATTAATACCAAATGCTATTTTAAACTGTCCGGGTTCTTGTGCTGAAATATGGCATGTAAAAAGGCCAATAAACACAATAAAAAATAATTGATTTCTAAACTTCATAAAGGTGATTTTAATATTAAAATAAATAAATTGTTTTTGCTAAATTGCAATAAGACATAAACACATCTCTTGTTTTACTTGATAGGCTAGTCGTTATTATAGTATTGTTTTTCCAGCTAATTGGCAGGTTAATTCCAAAACTGATACCAGGGTTTTTTATTCAAATCGGCATGATATCCGTACCCATAACCGTAATTATAACCATAACCATAGGACCCTTTATAGTCCATGTCATTAATAACATAGCCTAATTCGGTTATTTTTTTATCGTCTACCAGTTTTTTTGAAAACTCGACCAGTTTTTTCTGTGTGGTTCCTGAACGCACCACGTACAAGGTAAAATCCACTTGTTTAATAAAGGTTAGGGTATCGGCCACTAATAAGGTAGGAGCCGTATCAATAATAATATAATCGTATTGAGTTCGCGCCTCTTGAATAAATTCTTTAAACCTTTCACTGGCTAATAATACACTTGGCATTGGCGGAATAGTACCAGAAAGCAGGATATTAAAATGATTGGCATCTTTTTCCACATTCAGAACAAAGTCTTGCCAATTCGTACCCCTTTCATTTAAATAATTGGACAATCCAGCCGTGTTTTTAGAGGTGTTCATATAGGGGTGTAATTGTGGATTCCTTAAATCTGCTCCCACCAATAGGACACTCTTATTTAACTGAAAATAGGTTTGTGCCAAGTTAAACGCTACCGTTGTTTTCCCTTCTCCTTTCACCGAAGAGGTTACGGCTATAACACGCGCACCTTCATGGGGTGTATTAGCTTGCATAAAACTCAAATTATGTCCTAAAGTTCTAAAGGCTTCTTCGGCTTGTGAGTTTTTTAATACGCCAAGCTCATCATTTTTACCGGTAGCAATAACCGGAATTTCACCTAAAATAGGCGCTTTCGCATTGATAGCTTCTATATCTTTAGTCGTATAGATTTTAGTATTCGTTAAAAACTTCACATACAAGACACCAACCGGGATAAACAGCCCCATTAATAAAGCCCCTAACAGTATTATTTTGCGTTTTGGTGCTACAGGTAGCGAGTTGGTAATAGCATAATCTATCACTTTTACATTAGCAGAAGTTACTGCAATGTTAATAGCTGCCTCTTCCCGTTTTTGAAGTAATAATAAATATAAATTCTCCTTTAATAATTGCTCACGTTCAATACTTCGCAGTATTTTCTCCTTATTTGGTAATGAACTAAAGGATTGTTGCGCCAAGTTTTGAGCGCGTTGATTTTGCTTCAAGGATTGCTCCAACTGACTCTTATAACCCGTTAAAGAGCTACTAATATTGGCGTTTAAGTCTTGAATGGTTTGCTTTAAAATTTTAACCTTAGGATTGCTATCTCCAGCACTTGCCTTCCATTTATTATATTCTAAAAGGGCCGTATTATAATCGCTTACCAAATTGTTAATAGCACCACTATTTAAGCCTATATTGGCTGGAAGCAGTTGAAAATCATCGGCATCGGAAATACTTTTCTCTAAAATATTTGCGAGCATTAACTGGGTTTCTCCTTCAAATAATTGCTCGTCTTTTACAGAACGCTTTTCAATTACAGACGCCGCATCCGCTTCAAAAATACTTAAATTATTGCTTTGTTTGTAATTCCCTTTGGCTATTTCAATAGAATCTAATTCGGTAGTTAAGTATTGAAAACGCTCATCAATAAATGAAATCGTACGTTTGGATACTTCTTGCCTATCTAAAATACCATCTTCCGTATACACATCAATAAGTGTATTTAAAATAGCTTGGGCATGATTTTTATTGGTGGCATCTAAACTCAATATTAAAATATCACTGTCTTTACCGTCTGGTGTAATTTTAATGTTTTTTAGTAAACTTTGTGTCGCCTGACTTTCACTGATTATAGATATATTATAAACAGGATTTTCACCAGGTACAATCGTACCAGGTTCTAGAGGTGCTAGTGTAAACGGGAATTGATCGGTAGGTGCGTCAAAATAATAATTAGGCACTTCTATGGTTTCTTCTGTCTCTACATGTACCACATGATAGCCTCTATTTGTTACGGTAATTTCATATTCTAAAATCTTTCTGGTAGTATCTACTTTTTCCACATATACCGCTGTAAAAGGCGCTGTAAAGACCCGTCTTTCATTAACACGACCCGTTTGAAAATAGGTTGCCTGCAAGTTAAGTTGTTCAACAACCTGACGATTTAGTCGGTAGGAATTAAAGACAGCTCGTTCATTTTCTAAATTCACATTGCTTTTACCCAGTAATTTATCCAAATCTAAAGCTAGGTCTGTTGCTTCCTTATCCGTTAATATCTTAACTTTAGCGGTCGTATTATAGCTATCTGGGGTATATCTTAAATATAAAAAGGCACCCGTAACCATGATGATAACACTCACTAAAATCCACGGCCAATATACCATGTAGCGATATATAATACCCTGAATATCTATTTGTTCATCATCAGATTCAAATTCTATTTGGCTATTCATGAGAATTTACGTTATCGGGTTATTAAAATCGTGGCGCTTAAAACGAGGGATGCAATAGCTACAATGGTTGTAACATTCCCTATGTAACCTGCCGTTTTTACTTTTGCTCGGTTAGGTTGTACCACCAACACGTCGTTTGGTTTTATAGTATATTTTGGATTATCCATCCAGTCGGCCGTTGTTAAGTCGATATGCGTAATACTTCGTACACCATCCAATTCACGAATAAGCAAGACATCGTCTCGACGTCCATTAATGGTTAAATCGCCCGCATACCCTAAAGCTTGAGGTACGGTTAAATATTGTTCTGTAAAGCTAAACGTTCCGGACTGGCGAACTTCGCCTAAAACCGTCACTTTTGCATTTAGTAATCGTACGGTAACCACCGGATTCACTAAATGACCACCCGATTCTAATAAGGTAGAAATGGCCGCTTCTAAATCGGATCCCGTTTGTTCTTTGGCCAATACTTTTCCTAAAACCGGCAGGGACACGTAGCCATCGGAGCTAACCATGTACCCTTGAAGCTTCATTACTTCCAAGTTGGTATTATTTACAACAGCACTGGATCCTGAACTTCGGTTATAAGGAATAGCCGTTTCTGGAATGGCAGCACTAATTACAACGGATAAAATATCATTCGGTTGAATGGTGTTTTCTTGGTAGCTAATGACTGTTTCCTTATAAGCATCAGCATCCTGGAAGTATAAAATTTCTTTATTACTCACACAGCTGCTGATTAGCAAACTACTGATTGCTAAAATATATAACTGAATTGTTTGCTTTTTAATCATGGATTATGGTTTGTTTCGCGTTTTATACGGGTAATTTTGGCTTAATAATTTAAATCATCGTTTAACGTACTAAAACATCGGGCAAAAATAACAACTAATTAGTTTAAAGCCATATGAATTAGTGTATATTTTGATGATTGAAACTGATTTATGGATTGGTTTTTAATGACTTTTGGTTTCAATTCTCATAACTGAGGTTAAGGACTAATCTATAGGATCGAATGATAGAAAATATTTTGAAGCTTGCTATTTCTGAAAATGGCTGGGCAATTTCATTAAATAGGTTTAAATGTTTTTTTAAATTGTGACTGTTCACTGTTAACTGTGACTGCTCACGGCGACTGCTAACTACTATCTCGGCCCTTTCTTAAATTTCACGCGCTTTGGATCTTTAGAGTGAAATATTCCGTTATTTTCTTAATTAGAGTTCATTGTTCCTTATTGGTCCTGTTTTGTTAGCTATCTGTTTTTCATAGGGCTACCATAGGGTATCTATAGGGTATCCATAGGGCATCTATAGGGTTGATACGCTATACCTATTTGTGATGATTGGGTATGGCTGTGTTATTTGGTACTTGTGATACGGGTTGTGCGATTTTTATTGATTCAACACAAAAGCTGTAGGTTAAAACAATAGAATTTAGGCTGATTTTAGTAGGCCGTTTGGCAATTTCATTAAATAGGTTTAAATGTTTTTTAAAACTGTGACTGCTCACTAAACCCTAGCGTGTTAGCACCTCAACAATGCGTTGTGCTGTTTTTCCGTCCCACATGGGTATGATTCCACCAGTTTTCCAGTCGCCAGCAAAAAGGCGTTTTAAATAGGGTTTGATATGTTCTGGGTTGGTACCTACTAATTCGTTAGTCCCTAAAGAAATGGTTTCTGGTCTTTCGGTATTATCGCGTAAGGTTAAACAAGGCACATTCATAATAGAGGCTTCTTCGGTGATTCCACCAGAATCGGTAATAACGGCTTTGGCATTTTCTACCAAATAATTAAACTCTAAATAGCTTAAAGGTTCAATCATATATAACCTTTCATCCGAAACCTGCAGACCTTCTAATATCTTCGCTGTACGTGGATGCACCGGAAATACCAAAGGCAGGTTTTCTGTATGGGCTATAATTTCATCTAGCATTGCTTTTAGCTGCGATTCCTCGTCCACATTGGCGGGACGGTGAAGCGTTAATACGATGTATTTACCTTTCGCTAAACCTAAAGCATCCCAAACCGGTGGCGCCTTAAAATTCGGTCGCTGTTTTAGTAGGGTGTCAATCATGGTGTTTCCCACAAAATGAATGCGTGAATCTGGGATACCTGCTTGGCGTAAATTGTTATTCGCCAATTCGGAGGTGGTAAAGAATATATCGGTAATGGCATCGGTTAGCATGCGGTTGATTTCTTCGGGCATGGTTAAATCGCCAGAACGAATACCGGCTTCTACATGTGCCACCTGGATGTTTAATTTTTTAGCTGTAATACTGCATGCCATAGTGGAGGTTACATCGCCTACAACCAAGACTAAATCGGTTGGATTGGCTAGCAACTCCTGCTCAAAACGCACCATAATATTCGCTGTTTGCTCGGCTTGAGTGCCTCCTCCTGCTTCCAGGTTTGCATGCGGTTCTGGAATTTCTAACTGCTCGAAGAAACTACCAGACATTTTTTTATCGTAGTGTTGGCCGGTATGGACTAATCTGTAGGAGATAGCTATACCTTGACTTTTTGCTTCGTGTACTGCATGGATGATGGGTGCAATTTTCATGAAGTTTGGCCTGGCGCCAGCGATTAGGGTGATGGTTTTCATGGTATATATTTTTAATTGTGGTGAATGGTGAATGGTGAATAATTTAAAGTTTTGAATAAAAAGCTAATACTTGTTGCTTTTATATTTCCTAATTCACTTGCTTCCCATGGCTTTAAGAAGCAATTCTAGACATAAGCTCGATATTAATATTTTTTCAGGTGTAAATTCACAAAGAATCTAACCAAGTGTTTTTGTCTTTTAATGCGCGACGGTTGTTTTAATAAACGGTAGGTCCATTCCATATTGTTATCTACCCACCATTTTGGTGCACGCTCCACATTACCGGTGTACACATCAAAACTTCCACCAAGACCTTGGTAAAGGGCTGGATGTTGTTGTTGGATTTCTTCCATGAGCAACTCTTGTTTAGGCGAACCCATGGCTACAAACACCACATCCGGTTTTTTTTCTGTTATATCAGTAATTAAAGCTTGTTTTTCAGCTTCCGTTTTAACATAGCCATTTCTATAATTCACTATATTAATACCGGGGAATTCTTGCTGTAATTGTTTAACAGTTTGTTGGATGATGGCTTCTTTACCCCCAACCAGATAAAATGTTTTGTTTTGGAAATAGTGTTTTACAATATCCAACCACAATTCACAGCCTGGAATCTTCACCACATCCTTACAGCCTTTTTTTTGCAATGCCCATACCGCACCTATGCCATCTGGATAGCCTAAATTACGGTTAATAATATCACGCGACTCATCTGTAGCATGCAGTATTTTTTCCGCATTAATAGCTACTAGTATCGCTTTGTTTTGAAAAGCATAATCTATTAGCTCCTTACGGGATTGTGGGGCATAGGTTTTTACGCCATTGAGTGTTTTATAAATCATGGTCTTCTAATAATAAATAGCTAAGTGCATTAAACATAAACGCATTGCTCCAGCGCATGTATGAGATTTTAGAGCTCATGCCTTTTTTTAATTGATAATAAAAATAGCCTTTCGAATCCTGCATATTTTCTGCTACCCAGTTAAAAACCGAGTGGGCTAGATCTTTATTTTCTTTGAATTGTTTGTTTACTGATAAGTTAACAAACAATTGGCCTGGACAGTGAATGTCTATAGGATAGGTTTTATTGTGGTAATATTTTGGGGTGCCGTCTTCAAGAAAAAAGTTTTCGATATAATAATTAAATCCTTTTTCTATATTTTCTTGAAATTGGGTATCCCCCGTTTTGTCTTGGTATGTTTGAATAGCATCTAAATTATAACCAGTATGGAAGGAGTCTATCCAATCTTGTACAGGTAACATGCCATATACCCAAGAACCATCATTGTTTTGGGCTTCTACTCCTGCTTTAATTGCCGATGTAGCAGTTTGTTTATACAATTCATTCTGATTATAGCTATACAGCTGACTTAATACTTTCGCCCCTAGTAAGCTGGCATTAAACACTGTATTATTCCCATTTAAAGGGGAATAGGAGAACAAAAAGCCCGATTTATAATCGGTTCTATTCAAATCTTTCAATATAAAATTACCTGCTGATAGTGCTGTATTTAAGTAGTTTTTATTTTTTGTGATTTCATAAGCACTTAACAAGGCCGTCACACAAAATGAGGTAGCTACCACCGTAGGGGTATGCGCTGGAAACAGAAATAAACGTCTTGCTTGCCAATCAAAATTATAACCCCAACAAGCGCCAGAATAGTCCTTGTTTTGCATTTCTAATAGCAGATCTGCTAATTCTTCTATACGACTGTAAATGGCATCTTTGGCGCCAAAACGCGTATCTCCTTTTTCTGTAAGGATGTACAGATTACAATAGCCATTTAAAAATAAGCCAATCCCTTTGGCATTGTGCTGCTTGGGAACCAGTAGCAGTTTTCTAAAGTTGATGGGACTTCGTTTAAAGCCTTGAATCCAGGCCAATCTGGCCAAATCCCAATGTTTTAATGGCGTTGCCTTAAATAGTTTAGAGTTCAAACCATCATACGGGTCCCAACCTGCAAAATTTTCTGCTTCGCAGTAGGATTTTAAAGCGGTGAAAGAATTTGATAGTTTAGGCATTAGATAATATGTTTTCAATTTCCGAAGCTACTTTTGATGCCATAAAATGTTTTTTTGCATACTCATGATTATACTTACCTATTTCCTGGCTTTTTTTAGGCTTTTGTAAGAGGTATGCTATTTTATCCGCGTAATCTTTAGGCTCAAGACTTTTAATTAAGTACCCCATTTTACCTTCTTCAAAAAAATCAACCAAACCTCCTACCGGCCTTGATATAATTGGTACCCCAAACGCCATAGCTTCAAGTACCGATGTAGGCATCCCTTCACTATGTGATGGTAGAATATAGATTGATGCACTAGCAAAAGTTTCAGCTAACTTAGCTCTAGAAATGTTACCTAAAAAGACTACGTCTTCTAATTTACTTTGCTTTACAAACTCTTTTGCTTCGGCTAGTTTAGAACCATCACCGGCAACTGTAAGCTTTAGGTTTGGAAAAATAGGTTTTACAATTTTATAAGCCTCAAGCGTTGTAACAATACCTTTGTATGTTTCTATTCTTGTTAAAAAAAGAATATTGGCTATAAACATCTTGTTTTTAAAATCGAAACCTTTTAATAACTCATCATTTACTTTTGTAGAAGTAAGGTGTATAGGTTGGGTTACCCCCCATTTAATTAAATGGTTTTTAAATGATTTTGCTAAAACAATTAAACTATCTGCTTTATTAAAGATTTTACTAAACTTATATGAATTATTATTTAATTCATTAACCATTTCTACTGACCATCCATGAAAAAAAACTACCGTTTTTATATTAAACCCTTTTGAAATTTTTAGAAAAAGAGCATCTCGCTGGATTGCCGTTTTACCTAATGAAGGGTTTAATAAAATAACATCGTATCTACCAAAAGCACATAAGAATATAAACTTTAAATAATCATAAAACAATATTATAGCACCCGGAACCCGCTTACGCCCACCAATAAAGTTGTATTTTACTTTTAGCGACCAAAATGGTTTAAGTCCTTTGTAGTGATTGGCAACACCGCCTAAAATTGATGTATCAGGAGTATTAATAAGGACCTTCATTTAGTAGCGTTGTTTATTTAATTTGAAATTTTTATATAAAAACATTAATAGTTCTATATACTTACTTTTATAAAAACACCATTCTCCATTATATTGTATTCTATCACCTCGAGAGGCATTCTTAAATAGATAAACACTATCTGTAGCATGATTACTTGGAGGAATACGACCAAAGTCAAATTCCATATATTCTTCATTTTTTAATTTTTCAAAGATGCGTTGCATCATAAAATAAGTGGCACCATTATCTCTTGCTGTTAAAGCGTTAGCAGCATACACATCCGAAGAGAAGGGCTTATTGTCATGAACTATTCTCGCTGCAACTGGATTGTGTTGTTTATCGTATACCATAAACAATCTCATATCAGGACTATTTAATAGGTCTGTTAAATTTTTTTCTTCTAATTGGTAACCTAGATTTTTTAATTCTGCCATTTCTTTAAACATAGAAATGATAGCCTGAATATCTTCTGTGTTGACAATCTTAATTTCCTCAAATATTAATTCTGAACTAATCGCCTTTTTCACATTCCTTTTCCAGCTACGACTAAAACTAAAGTCTTTTTGGAACTGAAAGTTTATGGTTAATGGGCAAGCGAAAAATCCGATTGGACGTATAAAACCAGCACGCCTTATCCCTATTTCAAAATCTATACTAAATTCGTTATCACTGTTAATTTCGATTCCTTTATAGTTTTCCTCTTTTAACAGACTATAAAATTCAATAATTGTCTTTTCACTTATATTATCTAAAATAGCTTCCCCATTAATTAATAGCAATTTTTTTTTAGATAGTGGAATACTTTGCTCTCTCCCCCAAACAGCAATTTTGACATCTTTTTCATTATCTACAAAGAAAACAATGCTTTGATTTCTTTGTACTTCACTATTAAACCAACCTTCAGATTGGCTAAAAGGTATCTTTTTTATTTGTTTTTGAATCTCAAAAAAATGCTTTGCATCTTTAATCTGTATCATTTCATCATTTTTTTAAAGGTTTTACTCCAAGACCCAATTTTAATAAATCTAATTCGTGAATAATAAGTAAAACCGCTTTTAAGCTGAACTTTAAGCGCTGCTTTATTTTCCTTTAACACAAGTGCTAATACCTCTGCTTTATTTTTTTTTAATATTTTTTTTAATCTGTACACATTCATTCTAGAATGGAATCCTTTGCCTCTATATTCAGGACTACAAAAGGAATCTTCTAGTAAAGCTTGATAAGGTTGTAATACTTCGCTTTTTTGGAATATGTTTGGATAGTTCATATACTTCCAAGAAATCCAAGTTAAATATTGTACTTCATCCTTTTTAATTATTGCAAAGCAGGAGTAATTACCGTCTAAAAATCTATTTTTAAAAAGCTCTATTTTTTCAGTACCTAAAAAATTAATTTTATATATATCTTTTATTGAAAGCTCTACTACATCCGAATAATTATATTGCCTGAATGTTTCAAGTATTTCTGCTTGTTTAATATCGTATTTTAATAATACAAAAGTTTCGGTTACAACTCCAAACCTGCGCAATACTGCTTTAATAAGCCTAGGAATAGCTAAAATGCCATATTGTTTAATTAGATTTATTAATTTCATTTATTTTTATTTAAATACAGCTTTAGCAATACTACACCAATAGAGTCTGATGGATTAACCCCTAAGCGTTTTAACAAATGTGGCGCGTTGTTTATTAAGTTAAAGCCTGAAATTGTGGTGAAGCTATACTTTATATTATTGTGTATTAAAATCGATATTGAATCTTTATTAAATACCCCATTAGGATAAGCAAAATATTTAGGCTCTACATTTAATTGTTTGTTAATTGTTGTTATGGAAGTTACTATTTGGTCTTCCTGTTTATTATAATCTAGGAAAGACAATATTTTATGATTGTGTGTATGTGGTGCAACTTTAAAACCTTGTTTGGCTAACTCATTAATTTCGCCCCAATTCATCATTAAACGGTGTTTAGGCAATAAGACTAAGTTGTTGTTTTTTTTAACCCAATCAGCAATGGGTAGGCCTTGATTCATTTTTGATAATACACCTTCTACTTCTGATTCTTTCTTAATTTTTTTATTTACAAGATATCTTAATTCGTCATGTTTTAACCAAGCATCTGTACCTATTACACCAGTAACAATAAAGAAAATTGATTTTACATCATATTTTTTAAAAACAGGCAAAGCCATATCATAATTATCCTTGTAGCCATCATCAAAAGTAATTAGAATATTAATCCCTTCTTTCTTGTTGTTAGCATCAAAAAAATCTTCTGGATAAGAGAATTTAAAATGCTTGTCTAAAAACTTAATTTGTTTTTCAAAATTATTACCATATCCAGTCTGTAAAACGTTACCTCGTTTGATTGTGTAGTTATTGTATTTAGAAAAATTATGATAATTTAAAACGACTAAATACTTTTTGTTTTTAGTGCTTTTTTTAAGTAGGTAAATACCACCCAACGCTAAAAATAGAAATCCAACTACTTCTTTTAAAATTGTTAAAAAAACTCTCTTAATGTTTCTCATTTTAAAATCCTTCCACTTTTAAGTATCTTAATTAAAGCGACACGATGAAAAGGGCTGTTTAATAGAGCTAAAATAACAACTAAAATTGAGGTCATTTTTAAGCTAACCGTAAAATCTGACGAATAAAATAAATGCGTATATAAAAACACAATAAGCAAAGTATATCTCATAATCGTAGAAAACTTTGTTTTAATTGATTTGTTTTTAAGTATAATTCTTAACATTAAAATAATGGTAAATAAACAAAGAAAAAAACCACCTGAAATAAGGTCTCTAGTAAAACCAACTACACCATAGCCATAGCCCAATTTTAACATTGTACTTTCTTGTTTTGTGGCACCATACCCTTCTCCCAAAAAGAATATTTTAGTATTTGACAGTGTTGCTTCTATGATTCTAGCCGAAGTATTTGAACGACCAATTGTTCGACCAAATTGATCTGTAGAATTTTCATATTCGTCAGCATAATCAAGAGCATTAGATATAACCTCCAATGACGACTCATTACCCGACAATGCGTAGTTTAAGCCTCTAGAGTTTACAATACCATAAATAATTAAAGGAAAAATAAGCACGACCATTAAAGCCAATCCAATCAATTTTTTCTTGAAAAAGGTGTATTTTTTTAGTTTTGGTATTGTTATTACTGTTATTACAGCCATAATTAGTGGTATAATAAAATATATACCACGCTTACCGCTTGAATAACCTACCAAAATCCCACTAAAAAGTAACACCCCTAATACTATTTGTGTTTTTTTATTTAATTTATATGTAAAAAGATAAAAGACTAATAATATGCTGGTTATTAACAACGGAAACACGGTTGCAGTAGTCCCGCCTAAACTAGACATTAATCCTACAAAACCTTCTATACGGTCTCCAAGCACAAAAATATTAAAGAGCGCTCCCACCCCTTGAATGACAACCATAACAATTAATAATTTTAATACAGTAATCCATTTTTCTGCTCGCAATCGAATTGAATACAGCTGATTATATATTAAGTAAGTATAAATAGTGAAGCGTAAATACAGAAACGTCTCTACCATTGAATTTTCATTAGCAAACCCATTAAAAAACGCAATAGCACACAATAATAAAAATATACTAGATCCAGGCGCTTTAAAATTATATTTAAATTGAAATAAAATAAAAGCCAAAATTGAAATATCAAGTAGGGTCTGTATAAATGATGAAAAAAGAAATAACCTTTCCCACATGCCTTGGGTAAAAACCAAGAATATCATAAAATAGAAAAGTCTTAATTTTATTTGATTCATAAACTTTTACAAAATTCAAATAAATTATTAGCCTGACTATCCCATGTGTAATTGGCACTTACAAAATTAATAGCCTCTTGTGGTTCAAAGTTATCCAATAGGTTATTGTCAATAATTTGAGCAATATTTTCACTTATTTGTTCGACCTGATTATCAGCTTTAGCATCGTATAAAAATATTAAGTTAGACTCTTTTTCAAATACATCTGTAAAAGCCTCAATCTTTGGCGCTAAAGCTTTTTTTCCCATTGCTAAATACTCCATCAGTTTTATTGGGCTTGACACACGCCAAGCCATAAAATTTGGAAATGGTAACACTGGTAAATCACAGTCCTTAATATACTGCGGAATCTCCTTTAATGGTACCGGAGGTAATAACTTACACCATTCATCAATCTTTTTAGTTTCAATATAATTAACAATTTCTTTATCTACACATATACCAACCTGAATGAGGTTTAGCTTATATCCTTTTTCTATTAAGGCTTCGCAAGCTTGAATTAATATTAGATTACCTCTAGAAATGGATATGCCACCGTGATAAAACACTGTAAATACCTGCCTACCAATTGATTTAGAATAATTATCAGGATTAAATAAATTTACATCTGCACCAGAACTCCAGTTAACTGTAGGTAAATTAGAGTTATAATTTTTCATTACATATTTTTGCATATATGGCGTAATAAAACTTAATCCATTAAAGTTTTTTATAGCAACTTTAAACTTATTATGAAAAACCACCATATCCTTTTCAAAGGTGTCAGGGGTAGTAGGCGTCGTCCTAACATCAACAACAAATCGCTTTTTTCTATTAAAAACTTTATTGATATAAACTGCCGGTAACATTAGGTAGGCCAGATCTTGATTAACCATAATGACTAGTGGTCTTGAAATTAGTACCAGTAAAATTGCTTTACAACTAACCAAAAGTCGAAACTCAATAGCCTTTAAATATTTGTTTTTAAACACCCCTAAATAATTTATGTTATTTTCTAAGCCAAAGTATTTTTTAGATTTAGCAAAAGAGCAATAATATTGAGTGTTTATTGACTTTCTATTGCCCGCTTTTAAAATTTCCGTTTCTGTAGAGAAATTAGTAACTCTATCTAACTGTTTTAATTCAAACCAATGAAGCTCCATCATTCTCGATTTTTAATAAATTTCCAATTATTATTAAATTATTCTCTAAACAATGTTCTTTTTTAGCATAATTCATTGAATTCTCTTGCATTAAAGTTAAAACATTATTATTATCTTTTAAATAGTTAATCTTTTCGATAATTTCATTTATTGTAGGACATAGAAAGCCTACCTCAAACCTATTTAGTATATCATCTGGATTCGAATTCATACTTATAACTATATTTTTACGAAGCCAGGCTTGAATGAAAGTATTTGAAAAGCCCTCGTAATCGCTTGTGTTAATCAAAACATCAGTAGATAAAAGCAAATTATTAACCTCGTTGTTCGATAATTCACCTAAATATTGAAATAAAGGGTTTTTAATCTCTTCTTCATTTATAAGGTTTTTATATTTTGAATCTAATCGCCCAATCATTTTGAAGTTGATACCTTTTATTTCTCTAAAATGATTTGCTAATTGAATAAAAATTTCTGGTCTCTTCAGGGGTTTCATATTTGCAATCCAAACAACGCTAAAATTGTTTTGAACTTTAGAAGGTGAGAGCTCTCCTCGAAAGGGTGCAGCTTGTTTTAAATAAACGCCTGTACGGTTATGTTTCTGTATTAATTGCTCCTCTTGCCATTTATTTTGAACAATAATGTTTGAAGCTTTTTTAAACGCCTTTCTAACAAAATAGTTTTCAAGGACATCTAAAGGTTTAATTGGATTAATAGTTTTATCTAATATTTTTAAATCATTATCAGAAGCTAAAGCCCAAATATGCGGAATACCATTTTTGTAGGCGTATTCTGCTGCAAACCCACTCCATGAGGAATAAAACCTTGTATAAATACCATCAGGTTTAACTGCTTTTAAAATACGATTAATTTTATTTTGATATAAGAACCAGCGGTTGCCAAACCGTTTAGATATTTTAATTCTAGAAAGTGGATATAGGATTAAATTATGATTATCTACGTCTTCCATTTTTATATTCTTATCCTCAAAAATATAATGGACTTGAACATTATTCTCTAACAAATAATCTACCAAATATTTGATTTGAATTTCTGCACCTCCCATGGCTTGTTTCCAAAAAGCCGGATGTAATATCACTATTTTCTTATTCAATACCAGCTGCTTTTAGGAACTCATCAAACCCATTAAATACAGCCTTATTATTATTTTTGAAATTCTCATAGGCTGGACCTAATTGACTTTTTATATTTAATTCCGAACTATCTTCACCACCATTTATAAATAAAGGAAATTCTTCCCAAAACTCTTCAATCCTTGGTCTTCTATTAAAACGTTCTTGTATACTCATAGCGTAATCTAAAGCTTCTTCCACATGAAGGGTTTTCCTTTTTCTGTAGTAATCTTCAACTGTCCCTACTACCTTGGCAGGTGTACCAACTGCAATTGAATTTGAAGGAATACTCTTGGTAACGATAGAACCATTACCAATTATCACGTTATCACCAATTGTTACATTTTTAAATACTGAGCAATTTCTTCCAAAATATACATTGTTTCCAATTTTAACCCTTCCAGATTGTGAAATGAACTCTTTATACTTATTTAGTAAAACGTAATACCCTCCGTCATGCGTAAGAATAGTGAGGTTCTTATTCAGTCTTACATTATTTCCAATCTCAATTAGAGATGGTCTAGTGATATCAATAGAAACGGATTTAACATCCGCTGACATCCATATATTATCTCCAATTTTAATTCCTTTAGATCGAAGAAATCTAATATATCTTTTAGGAGAAGTCCTAGCCCAACGTAATTTAAGGTTTTCTATTTTGGAACTTACTCGTCCTTTTCTACTCATCGTCTTAATAATTTAATTTTATTTAAAAACATAAAAAAAGATTTATTCTTTGTTATTAAATTAATAATTATAAAAAATAAAAAATATATTGGCGTGAATACCATTAGATATTTCCAAGGTATCGTCATATTAAACAAATCTGTTATGTATACTGCTAAAAAACAAGATAGCAAAGGAGCCCAAATCTGTTTTAGTGCTATTCCAAACTGCTCTCTTGGCATAAAATCAATATACTTGCCACATAAAAACACGTCAGTCAATACTGAAATAAATCTAGCACCTATTAGACCGTATAATATAATTTCAATTGAAAACCTGAAAGTAATTAGAAGTGATGAAAAAATCAATAAATTCCTCAAAATTGTCAAATTTCGATATAGTTTCGATTTATTCTCTATTTTAATAATATTTGAATTTAAAGACGTTAATGGAATTAAAATAAAAGAAACAACTAATAATTGTAAGATAGGTGCTGTAGCCTCCCATTGTTCTCCAAATAAAAACACAATCAAACTGTGTGATGTACCTATTATATAAAAACTAACTGTAAATTGTATAAATAAAAAATGATTAAGAATATTTTTATACATCTTTTTTCTTAATCGTCTGTCTGTTTCTTTCGCTAGGATGGGATATGATGTCGCTAAAACGACTGAATTTATAGATTGAAAACTAACATCATTAATTTTACTTGCTTGATTAAAATAACCCAAAATTGGGGTTGGTTGAAACTTTCCAATAAAAACGGAATACATATTTTGACCTAGTTGATTTGTAAAATAAGATATCAGTAAGTTATTACTGAAACCACGCATCTCTTTATAACGACTCCAACTGAAATAAAAATATGGCACCCATTTGTTCAATATAATTATTAAAATTAGATTAACGATTGCAATGGAAAGTGTTTGCCCTACAATGGCCCAATACCCAAAACCATTTAACGCCATTAAATATGCTATAACCACCGAAATCAAGCTACTAATCAACTGTATAGAAGCTATTCGACTAAATTTAAGCTCTTTCCTAATACGTGTAAATTCAGTTAATGTTATGGCTTTGATTACAATACTTAAACCAAGAATACGTGTTATATCAATTAATTCAGTCCTTTGGAAAAAACTCGAGATTAATGGTGCCGTAAAATATAATATTAAGTATAAAACTAACGAAAACCCTATATTATGTATGAATATGGTAGCGTAGTCTTTTCTATCTGCGTCGTATTTTCGTATTAAACAATCAGCAAAACCAGCCTCTGTAAAATTCCAGGATATCCCCATAAAAATAGCTAACATGGCCACTAATCCATAATCATCTGGTGTTAATTGTCTTGCAATTAGAACATTTCCAACAAAGCCAATTACCTGGACTCCAAACCTATTAAAAGCACTCCAAATATAATGTTTAGTATTAGACATTATCTATTCCCAATAATTTTTGCAGGAACACCACCAACTATAGAAAAAGATGGAACACTTTTATTAACAACAGCTCCAGCGGCTATAACTGAACCCCTCCCTATTGTTACTCCATCCAAAACCGTTACATTTGCGGCTATCCAGACATCATCTTCTATAATTACACCTTTTAATTCAGATCCTTGTGATTTTATAGATGTAGATGGATCTTTAAAAAGATGGTTAGAGCCTACGATAACTACATTCGGAGCAATTGAACAGTTTTTACCTATACTCACTTTAGCTAGTATACAACAGTTTCTATTAATAGTTGTATTTTTATTAATTATTATAAATTCATTTGAACGAATTAAAACGTTCTCATGAATAAATACATTATCATCGATTTTAATTTTTTTTCCTCGAACACAAGAATAATCTTGAATATTAACATTATTACCGAAGGCAACATCTCCAGTAAGTCTGACTTTTTTGCCAAATTTAACTTTGTTCATAGATCCGAAAAGAATAAAGGATCGTATTTTACTTTTGAGTCTTATAATTTCAAAAATTATTTTATTCTCAATTCTGATATTGTTCATAAATAAATCTCGTTTAAAATTAATATCTTATTGTATAAGTCCTTTCATAAAACAAACCCAATACCATTCCACAGCCTCTTCAATCCCATTATCAATAGTATGGCTTGGCTTATAGTCCAATAAGCGTTTTGCTTTTTCTACAGATGCCAACGAATGTGGAATATCGCCTTTTCGGTTTGGGCCGTGAACGATATTGACATCTGCTATTTTGGCGTCGTGTTTAGATAGGTGTTTTTTGAGTAAGTCGGTTAACTGCACTAAAGTGGTACGGTCGCCCACCGCGGTATTATAAACCTGGTTTAGGGCGTCTTTATTTTGGGTGGTGATGGCGCGTAAATTCATTTGCACCACGTTATCGATATAAGTGAAATCGCGTGAATAGGTGCCATCGCCATTAATTAATGGGCTTTCGTGATTCATAAATTGCTTAACGAATAAGGGAATCACCGCTGCATAGGCGCCATTCGGGTCTTGGCGTCTGCCAAAGACATTGAAATAGCGTAAACCTATGGTGTTTAAGCCGTAGGTGGTAAAAAAGTTATCGGCATAGAGTTCGTTTACATATTTGGTAATGGCATAGGGTGATAAGGGTTTGCCAATGGTGTCTTCTACTTTTGGTAAGGCTTCATGGTCGCCATAAGTAGAGGAGCTGGCGGCATAGATAAAACGTTGCACCTTTTGGTCGCGGGCTGCTACTAGCATGTTTAAAAACCCGCCTACGTTGACATCGTTGCTGGCAATAGGATCGGCAATGGATCGTGGTACGGAGCCTAATGCGGCTTGGTGTAATACGAAGTCTTGATTGGTACAGGCGTTTTGGCAGGTTTCTAAATTGCGGATATCACCTTCTATCAATGTGAAGTTTTTGTTTTCTAAAAACGGTTGGATGTTGTGGTGGTGGCCTGTAGCGAAGTTATCGAGACAGGTTACTTTTGCGCCTATTTTCAGAAGGGTTTCGCAGAGGTTAGAGCCGATGAAGCCTGCGCCACCTGTTACTAGGATGTTTTTGTTTTTTAATGTTTTGAATGTGTCTAAATTCATGTATTTCTATCTTGAATTATAATTTTTGTCTAATCAATACTAATGTTCATTTTTTTCCATTGATGAAAAAAACGAACCAAAAAAAATCTAGGCTTACGAAACTATATCTAAATTTTTCATTCGGCACCTAAATTTCAGGAACTCGCTTTTAAGATTTTGCTCGGGTGATTAATTTTGTTTGCTCAAACAGCCTGAAATTTTACGGTGCGGTCATTTCAAATTTTACGATAAATTTTCGGTAGGCCGTTTGTCAGTTTTATTAAACTCCGTTAACAGATCTAATACCTCAAACCTCATTACCTTTTTACAAGCTACTATTTTGGTCCTGTTTTTTAATGTTTTGAATGTGTCTAAATTCATGTATTTCTCTCTTGAATTATAATTTTTGTCGAATCAATACTAATGTTCATTTTTTTCCATTGATGAAAAAAACGAACCAAAAAAAATCTAGGCTTACGAAACTATATCTAAATTTTTCATTCGGCACCTAAATTTCAGGAACTCGCTTTTAAGATTTTGCTCGGGTGATTAATTTTGTTTGCTCAAACAGCCTGAAATTTTACGGTGCGGTCATTTCAAATTTTACGATAAATTTTCGGTAGGCCGTTTGTCAGTTTTATTAAACTCCGTTAACAGATCTAATACCTCAAACCTCATTACCTTTTTACAAGCTACTATTTTGGTCCTGTTTTTTAATGTTTTGAATGTGTCTAAATTCATGTATTTCTATCTTGAATTATAATTTTTGTCGAATCAATACTAATGTTCATTTTTTTCCATTGATGAAAAAAACGAACCAAAAAAAATCTAGGCTGATTTTAGTTTTCTTGAAAACTGCATAAAAACCTTTTCCTGCGGATGGCAACCGCTGCGCTAGGCCATCCTCCGCTGCCCTACGCAGCGACTTTTATTTGTTTTACTACGAAAACGAAAAGTAGGCCGTTTGGGCTGGTTTATTAAAATCAATCATTCTTTAACCCCTAAATCCCCTAAAGGGGACTTTTTGTTTATAGTCCACTTAATCTTTTTGCTCCCTTTAGGGCCGGGGTAAAACCCATGATTGTTTTTTAGTGTTTTGAATGTGTCTAGATTCATGCTAATTGATTGTTATTTATACTCATTACTTTTTTGCATCGCCCAAAAAAGTAACCAAAAAAGTCTAGGCTGATTTTAGTTTTCTTGAAAACTGCATAAAAACCTTTTCCTGCGGATGGCAACCGCTGCGCTAGGCCATCCTCCGCTGCCCTACGCTGCGGCTTTTATTTGTTTTACTACGAAAACGAAAAGTAGGCCGTTTGGGCTGGTTTATTAAAATGGTTTTGATTTTTAACTTATTGCCTTTTTAAACTATGCAAGTGACTAGATACCGCAAAAGCCAACTCATCACTCATCACTTTAAAGCGTTCCGCAAGCGTTTGGTAATACGCCTTTTACATCGTAAATAATTCCGTTAGTCGATTTTAAGGTTTCTAAATCTAAACTTAAAAACTCGTTATGGGCTACCGCTAATACAATAGAGTCATAAGGTCCTTTTGGCAGTTCTTGGGTTGTTTTTAAATTGTATTCGTGTGCCACTTGTGCCGGATTTGCCAAGGGATCGTAAATACAAATATCGGCGCCGTATTGTTGTAATTCGCGAACCACATCCACAACACGCGTGTTTCGGACATCTGGGCAGTTTTCTTTAAAAGTGATGCCTAAGATTAAAATCTGGGAGCCTTTCACTTTCAAATCGCTTTGCAACATGAGTTTTACCACTTCTGAAGCCACATAAGCACCCATAGAATCGTTCATTCTACGACCAGCCAAAATAATTTCTGGATGGTAGCCTAATTCTTGTGCTTTTTGTGCTAAATAATACGGATCAACTCCAATACAATGTCCGCCTACTAATCCGGGTTTAAAGGGCAGGAAATTCCATTTGGTTCCCGCTGCTTCTAATACGGCTTTGGTATCAATACCCATACGGTTGAAAATCTTGGCTAATTCATTTACAAAAGCAATATTAATATCCCGTTGGGAATTTTCAATCACCTTGGCCGCTTCCGCCACTTTAATGCTTGGTGCTAAATGGGTGCCCGCCGTAATAACACTCTTATAAAGATCATCCACTTTTTTTCCCGCTTCTGGCGAAGAACCTGAAGTCACTTTTAATATTTTTTCAACGGTATGTTCTTTATCACCCGGATTAATACGTTCTGGTGAATAGCCCACAAAAAAATCGATGTTAAATTTTAAGCCGCTATGTTTTTCTAAAACAGGCACGCACTCATCTTCCGTAACACCTGGATATACAGTAGATTCATAGATGACCGTATCGCCAGCTTTTAATACCTTGGCTACGGTTTCGCTACTTTTATATAGGGGCGTTAAATCTGGTCGGTTATTTTTATCTACCGGTGTTGGAACCGTTACCACATAATAGTTACAATCTGCAATGGCTTCTAATGCATTCGTACAAAATAGGCCATTGTTGGTATTGGTTTCCATGGCACTTTTTAATAGCACACTTTTAAGCACGGCATCCGTGACTTCTAACGTGCTATCGTGTCCATTCTGAAGTTCTTCAATACGCTGTTGGTTAATATCGAATCCTATAACTGGGTATTTGGTTGCAAATAAGCGTGCTAATGGTAAGCCTACGTATCCTAATCCGACGACCGCTATTTTCATATGGTATTTTTAATTTTAATGACGTTTTATACTTTTTTCTTTTAAATCTCTAGTTTTCTATTTCCAGAGTTTTATTTATGTGATTGTTTTTTTTTTGGAGGAAAAACTAAATCGTATTTATTGCGTTTTCGGTGTACCACAAAAGGCAGTAACATGATGCCAGCAGCCACTGGTAATACGATACAGAATACCAAGTTTATGGATAAATCATTTAACAAAAATGCGAGACATGTGATACACACCGTATATAGAGCAATAATAGCAGAGGCGTATTTATGAGACAAGCCTAAATCTATTAAGCGGTGGTGAATATGGTTTCTATCGGCTGAAAAAGGACTACGCCCACTTTTAATTCTAATAAAAAACACCCGTAAGGTATCGAATAAAGGGTAAGACAATAGCGCCATAACAAATATGGGGGCATTTTTAAATATTTTCAGTTCTGGATTGCTATCGGCTACACTTAAAAACAAGACGACTAGAATAGATAGTAAAAAGCCCACTACCATAGAGCCCGTATCTCCTAAAAAGATTTTAAGTCGACGCGAAAAATTAAAAAACAAAAAAGCTAATAAAGATCCCACCAGCGCCAACGAAATGAGGCTTAAAAAGTAGTAATCGCTCATATAAAAAACAACGGATAACACACCGGAAATTACAGTACCTAACATACCGGCCAAACCATCAATACCATCAATTAAGTTATAGGCATTAATAATTAAAACCATCACAAAAACGGAAAAAAATATGCCAATAAATGCGGGAATGTGCTCCATACCAAAGAGCCCGAAGAACGAGTTGATATAAATTTGAGTACTTACAACAAAGGCGAATGTAATAACGACTTGAGAAAGAAATTTCTTTCTGGGTGCAATGCTCATAATATCGTCTAAAACACCCACTAATAAGAGCATTAAAACCAAAATATTAAAAATCATGAGGTGGACTAATTGGTTAAAATTAGCAAACAAAACAGCCGAAATATTCACCGTTAAAAGCAAGCCTGTAAAAACGCCAATACCCCCAAGCGTAGGCACAATACCTCTATGTGAGGTTCTCACATTGGTTGTGGCTGTTAGATTTTTCTTCTTACTTATGAGTATTATTTTAGGCATGACGAATAATGTGGTCAGGATAGAAAACAATAATACCATAAGAGCCGATATTTCCTTATGACGCATTAAAAATGCGGTAATTTCTGCGTGCCTAATAGGTGTAAAGTCCAAAATGGTTCATTTTTAAATTGATAGTATCACAAATGCTATTTAGTGAGATTTTTAAAAATATTAAACGTGTTAAATGCATCTCGTTACAGGATTCTTACTTTTTATCGTTAAAAATAAGACCCTCTAATCTGTTGATACACAATAAATTGCTCAAGAAACTCATGACGTATTATCATGGCTTCGCCGTTACTTGTCACAAAACAAGTGATAAACGCACTTTTAAAAAACGCTTTGTATTTCCCTAAAAGAAAATACCTTCTAACTATTAATAAAACCGTATGACCATTGAAACTCCTTTCCGGACTTTCAATAGAAACGTTTTTTGACATTTAAACAATAATGAATTTACAAATCGCCATCCGAATAGCATGAACTATGCTAAAATTGGTTGCGATGTACATAAGGGTTTTTTACAAAATATGACTTCATAAAGGCTGTTTTGCTCTTATTAAGTCTGGTATTAATTAATTTGCAATTTTACGACAAATCCCAACGATCCCAAAACAACCCAAATGTTATTTTTAGTTGATTTCTGAATAATACCGTCCTCATTTTCAAATCCGAATCGCTCTAAATTGATAAGCGTTCCTGGCAACATTTGCTCTATTTCATGACCTATAATATTCGGGTTTTCAGAAATACGTTTTAAATGCTTTATTTCATTCTCTTGCACTAATCCCGGTTCGCCATTGTCATATAAGTAATTGAGTGCACCCGGAACATTAAAAACGCTAGCTCTATCCGCTTCCTGGGCTTGAATAAAAATCATGCGACTTAACAAAGGCACCTGGATTTTTTTCTTTCTATCGCTCCACACTCTCACTTCGGTTCGGGTGGGACAAAATGCTACCACATTTCCAGCTAAATCATTAATGCGCTTTTCCACTTTCCTTTCATGATTGCTTTTCACATACAAAACATACCACTTTTTCTTTTGCATTTGAAATCAGACATTTAGGTTCATTATCGCCTGCAAAAATACTAACAAAAGCCCAAACCCGCTAATTATCATTCTGTTATTTTTAACATATGCAGGTTGTTAAATATTCTGATTTACAACTAACTAACAGGAATTCCAGTATATTTTTAGCCTGTATGTATTGATTATATATTTAAGTACTCATAACGCCAAAGGCTACAAAATCACACTTTTGAGCCTTGGGTAATTTGCTGTTCACAATTCAGCAATTACAATATTCAGGCGCATATAAATGTTGTGGCAACTGTTTATTTTAAACTATACGCATCTCTATTATGGGAAACCAGAGCGATAGATTATGTCTTGTTTTTAGTATTCCATATTTAGGTTTTTTATTTACATTTACGTTATGATATCCAGCAAAAAACGTTTAGACAGAGCTTTAAAAGAAGCAAAAATCATCAATTTTGATGATCGTTCTAAATTTGTGCTATTTAGTGATTGCCATAGAGGCGACAATAGTTTTGCTGATGATTTTGCCAACAACCAAAACGCCTATTTTCACGCGTTAAAACATTATTATGCTGAAGGGTTCACCTATATTGAATTAGGTGATGGTGATGAACTTTGGGAACACCGAACATTCAAAAATATTTTTGAAGCACACAAACATGTGTATCTCTTACTTAAAGAATTCTACAAGAATAATCGCTTGCATCTACTCTTTGGAAATCATGACATGGTTTACAAAGACCCTAATTATGTTAAAAAGCACTTATCCACTTATTTTGACCCCATAACCGGAAAGGAGGAGCCTTTATTTCCTGATATTAAAATTAATGAGGCGATAATTTTAAAACATACAGAAACACAACAAGCCCTTTTTTTAACCCATGGTCATCAAGCTGATTGGTGGAATTACACCTTTTGGAAATGGAGCAGGTTTTTGGTTCGCGTACTTTGGAAACCATTGAATGTCATGGGTATTTCAAACCCTACAAGTCCTGCTAAAAACCGTTTGGAATTGATGCGAATTGAAAGGCTTATAAAAAACTGGATTACCCAAAATAACAATCTGATAACTATTGTAGGTCATACGCACAGACCACGATTTCCAGAACCAAAGGACATTTCTTTTTTCAATGATGGTTCTTGTGTTTTCCCTAGAAGTATTACTGGTATTGAAATTGAAAATGGCGAAATAGCATTAATTAAATGGCAAATTGCAACAACAGATGATGGCACATTACGAGTTGTACGTGTGTTATTAGAAGGGCCACGAAAACTAATAGATTACCAAACTAAATAGTATAGGTTAATTTGTCAATATGAGCATGAATTGCCGATTGTTTAATGGCATCAATTTTACGTTCCATAAGTGTTTTATTTAAAAACAACTCACTCACTCCAATGGTTTCGTCTGATTTAATTTTCCTAAATTTAAAATAGGGATTGCCGTATTTCGATTTTAAACGGGAAAAAGCCCGATCATTTTTCGAATTGCGTTTAACGGTTTGAATTTGTTTAATACAATTTGTTTTGGAAGAAAACCCAACACTTATAAAAACAATATGTTTGGAATCTGATTTTAATAAAAAGTGATAAAGTCCTTTCTTATCTACAAATATTTTAAATAATGCCATAAATGACTTTTAAAGAATTTATAATTTCAGACATAAAAGCACAAAAAAATGTCACTTATATTTTACTAATGGATTTATTCGGCGGGAGCCAATTGTACTTTTAAACCTTCCATTTCAGGTTTTATTTGAATTTGACAGCCTAAACGCGAATTATCTTTTACATTGAATGCTTCGGAAAGCATAGCTTCCTCATCATCTTGCTTTTCCGGCAAAGGTGTATCACTCAAAACATAACACTGGCAACTGGCACACATAGCCATGCCGCCACAAATACCTATGGTTCCTTCTGGAGCTAATTCATAACTACGAACAACTTCCATGAGATTCATAGCCATATCTGTTGGTGCTTCAATAGTATGAGAAACACCTTCACGATCTATGATTGTTATATTTACATCTTGTTCCATCTTAAATTTTCAGGTTGCGTTTCTATCAGACATATTATTAATCGAATGCTTTTACTACAGCTTTTGGCGCTTCTTTTCTAGTACCATCAAAACCATCTACTCCAGCTACGGTTGTGTACTTTAATACATACCGTTTTCCAGGGTTTATAATTTTATAAGCTGATTGACACATCAGTGTTGCCTCATGGAACCCACATAAAATTAGTTTTAATTTACCTGGATACGTGTTGACATCTCCAATGGCAAAAATACCTGGAATGTTAGTTTGGTAATCTAAAGCATTATCAACTTTAATGGCATTTTTTTCAATTTCTAATCCCCAATTTGCAATGGGACCTAATTTAGGTGACAGCCCGAAAAGCGGGATAAAATGATCGCATTCGACCTCATATTCTGTTTCAATTTGGGTTGGTTGAGAAACCACCACAGCTTGCATCTTATTATGCCCAACAAGACCGATGACTTCAGCTGGCGTAATCAGATTTATTTTTCCTTGATTTTTTAATTCTTGAACTTTTTCAACAGAATCCAAATGGCCACGAAATTCATTTCTACGGTGAATAAGTGTTACCTCACTGGCTATATTACTTAAAAATATACTCCAGTCCAATGCCGAATCACCACCTCCAGCAATTACCACTTTTTTGTCACGATAAATCTCAGGATCCTTAATCATGTATTCCACACCTTTATCTTCAAAATGCGCCAGATTATCAATCAATGGTTTTCGCGGCTCAAAACTACCCAGTCCTCCAGCAATAGCAACAACAGGTGCTTGATGTTGTGTCCCTTTATTGGTTGTCACAATAAAACTACCATCTTCTTGTTTTTCTATGGTTTCGGCTCGTTCTCCCAGCGTAAACCCTGGCTCAAACTGCTTGCATTGCTCCAAGAGTTTAAGGGTTAAATCGCCTGCCAAAATTTCTGGGTAAGCGGGAATATCGTAAATGGGTTTTTTAGGATATAGTTCGGTACATTGCCCTCCTGCTTGTGGTAATGCATCAATAAGATGACATTTTAACTTTAATAATCCAGCTTCAAAAACGGTAAATAATCCGGTTGGCCCAGCGCCAATAATAAGTATATCTGTTTTGATCATAGTCCTACCCAATTCCTTGGGAAATTCTTTTTATTCAACTTTAATTTCGGTTACAAATTTCTAATAAATATATGCTAAATAGTATGATATTTATCAGGTTGTGTCCCGAAGCTTCAGGATTAGAGCTCTCCAAGATTTTAGTATTGGATAAGGAGCAGCAACAGCCTGACCAGCTACCTAACAGTAGGCAGACGCTTAAGCTTCTACGTTTATAACCTCTTCTATTTGTGGTGCATATTTTTTTATAGTCATTTCTACACCTGACTTTAAGGTCATTTGGTTTACGCTACAACCTACACAAGCGCCTTCTAATTGCACCCTAACAAGTTTATCATCTTCAATAGACAACAAAGAAATATCACCTCCATCGCTTTGTAAAAACGGACGGATTTCATCCAATGCCTTTTCAATGTTTAATCGTAGTTGTTCTGTGGTCATAACCTATTTTTTAACGGCTGAACATCCAGCCATGGTAGTAATTTTTATTGCCTCGGTTGGTGGTAAATCATCATTTCGCTTTACAACTTCCTCCACGACATCTTTAGTGATGTTTTCAAACGCTTTCTCTAAAAGTGTTGCTGTTTGCAAGGCTGCAGGACGCCCTAAATCACCTGCTTCACGGATACTTTGTACTAGAGGAATTTCACCTAAAAAACGCACATTTAAATCGGTTGCCAAGTTTTTAGCACCTTCTTTACCAAATATATAATATTTATTATTTGGTAATTCTTCTGGTGTGAAATAAGCCATATTTTCAATAATACCTAAAACCGGTACATTAATACTTTCTTGTTGAAACATAGCTACACCTTTTTTAGCATCGGCAAGTGCCACATTTTGTGGTGTACTCACAACTACCGCTCCTGTAATTGGAAGCGATTGCATGATGCTTAAGTGAATATCACCGGTTCCTGGTGGTAAATCGATTAACATAAAATCGAGTTCGCCCCAATGTGCATCAAAAATCATTTGATTTAATGCTTTTGCTGCCATAGGCCCACGCCAAACAACAGCTTGATCTGGTTGTGTAAAAAAGCCAATCGATAATATTTTAACACCATAATTTTCTACGGGTTTCATTTTAGATTTCCCATCAATCGTGGTTGCTAAAGGCCGTTCGTTTTCAACATCGAACATAATTGGCATGGATGGTCCGTAAATATCGGCATCCAAAATCCCAACTTTAAAACCCATTTTAGATAAGGTTACGGCTAAATTTGCGGTAACAGTTGATTTTCCGACACCACCTTTTCCAGAAGCTACAGCTATTATATTTTTAATACCAGGAATGGCTTTTCCTTTAATTTCATTTTTAGGTTTTTCAGCGGGCGCATCTACCTTCACATTAATAGTGATTTTAGCTTTTTCATAAACATGGTCATGAATAGCTTTTAGTATTTCAACTTCCGTTTTCTTTTTAGCCTGTAAGGTTGGATTGGTAATGGTAATATCTACAATAACCTCATCACCAAAGGTCATCACATTTTTTACAGCACCACTTGCTACCATATTTTGTCCTTCACCAGGAACAGTTATCGTTTCGAGTGCTTTTAATATATCTTGTTTTTCTATTTTCATTGCCATACTATTTAGTAAAGATAAAACAGCTATTATATGTGTTTTTAACAATAGTTGCTTACCTGTTTATTGAGAATAATTCTAAACTACAAATATACAGTGAATTGTTTAGAATTTGAAATGCTTTAATTGAAATGATTGATGCTTGGATTTGGTTTGGTTATCGACGTCTTTTCGCTAATATTTCCTGATTTCTAATAAAATAGGAACTATTTACAACTCGCTCATTGGGTTCCAAAAAAGATTATCAAAATCCTGAATTTGATTTTCAACAACTTTAACACCTTCACTTTCTAAAAGTTGTTGCATGAGGTTGGTGCCATCAAAATGATGTTTACCAGTTAACAACCCTTTTCTGTTTACTACCCGATGTGCAGGAACATCTTTAATATGTGAGCCATTCATAGCGTAACCCACCATTCGTGCGCTTCGTGCTGCTCCCAAATATTTGGCAATAGCACCATAACTGGTTATCCGACCATAAGGTATTTGCCTTGCAACCTCATAAACCTTCTCATAAAAATTAAGCGTTTCTGGTTTCATTATAGGTCTTTTAAAATATTGAAGAGCGTAACTATTGCCACTAATCCAGTTATAAGACCAATCAGGTAATTCATGCTTTTTTGAGATGCTATTTTCCGATCTTTAATTTTATCAAAAAAGATCATGTAAATATACAAAGCCGAAAAAGCTCCTGAAGACGCACCTACTACATAAGAAGCAACACCAATACCATGAAACTCTAATAGGCCAAATGAAGCCAAACTAATAGCAACATAAGCTTGAAATGGAATGGGAAACACATTGATAGACGACAAAAACATACCATGAAAAAAGCGACTTGTTTTACTCCGAACATCAACATCTTTTTTTTCTTTTTCAGTACTCTTGGCTATAAACAGAAAATAAATACTTAATAAGGCAAAAATAACTAGAGCTACGATGCGTAAAATTTCAATAATATCTGGATGATTAGTTAAATAACGTGCAAAAACCGTTGCTATTAGTGCCTGGAATATTATAATAAAACAAGCGCCTAAAGAGAACATAATTCCCCTAGTAAGATTTTCTTTTAAGCTGATTTTAGCAGCTGTCATGTTCAACAATCCTGGCGGTAAGGTTGCCAAGAAAGTTGTCAGAAAACTAACAAAGAAAACAAGCGTTATATTCACTAATCTTTAATTTTAAACCGAATATACGTAATTGGTTTGTTTTGTTCTAAATATTGGTTTTCGTAAAAAGTCTGAATGCTCGTTACTTCCTCTGGGCTTCCTTCTTGTTTGTACACATTATGATTGGCGTATAAAACCTCATGACCTGCTCCATGAAGTAAACCTAGTGTGTAGCCATGCATAAATTCGCTATCGGTTTTTAAATTCATAACACCGTCCGGTTTTAAAATGGTTTTATAACGTGCTAGAAATTCAGCATTCGTCATCCGGTGCTTGGTGCGTTTATATTTTATTTGTGGATCTGGAAAGGTGATCCAAATTTCATCAACTTCATGAGCAGCAAACGCATGATCTATTAATTCAATCTGCGTGCGCAAAAAGCCAACATTAGGCATATTATCTTCGAGAGCTGTTTTAGCACCTCGCCAAAAACGCGCACCTTTTATATCAACACCAATGAAATTCTTATTTGGATATTTTTCTGCCATAGCAGTCGTATATTCTCCTTTACCACAACCTAATTCTAAAATTATAGGATTCTCATTTTTGAAAAAATCACGATTCCAATGTCCTTTTAAGGCAAATTCTTTATTTACAAGTTCCTCACGTGTTGGCTGAACAACATTTTTAAAGGTCTCGTTTTCGTTAAAACGTCTTAATTTATTTTTACTACCCAATTTTATTGTATTGATTAAAAAAATTTTGACAAAATTACGTAAATATGTGGAAGTGCATATATGCTTATCTTTGTTTTTCATGAAAGAAAAGAAACACATTTTGGTAGCGCCTATAAATTGGGGTCTTGGTCATGCTACCAGATGCATTCCAATTATTACGGCACTACTTCAGCAAAATTTTACGCCAATACTGGCTAGTGATGGTGCTGCATTGACTTTACTACAATATGAATTCCCAGAACTTACCTGTTTAGAATTACCTGCTTACCATATTAGGTATGCTAAAAACGCGAAATATTTTAAATACAAACTACTTAAAGATTCACCTAAAATTTTAAAAAACATCAAGGTTGAAAAGTTAGCCACCGATAAAATTATTGCAGAATATCAAATTGACGGCATTATTTCAGATAATCGTTTTGGTGTGTTTTCATCAGATATCCCTTCTGTTTTTATGACACATCAATTGCGCGTTTTAAGTGGGAGTACCACATGGTTCAGCACTAACATTCACACGTATATTATAAATAAATTCACCCAATGCTGGGTTCCAGACGTTTCTGAAAGCACTAATTTAAGTGGGAAACTAGGTCATGCTAAAAAACCAAATTCTAAAACAAAATATATAGGTCCATTAAGCCGATTTGTAAAAAAAGAGCTTCCAATAAAACACGACGTCCTCGTCATTCTCTCTGGCCCTGAACCGCAACGTCAGTTTTTAGAAACAAAGTTATTACAAGAATTCGCTACTTATGATGGTCAGGTGGTTTTTGTAAAAGGCATTATAGAAAAGGAAATAAAAAAAGACCTAGTTGGCAATATCACGATCTATAATTATTTAACCAGTAATTTATTGGAAGATGCTATAAACCAAAGTAAATTAATTGTTTCAAGATCAGGTTATACAACCATCATGGATTTAGCAAAATTAGAAAAAAAAGCCTTTTTTATTCCCACACCAGGACAATTTGAACAAAACTATTTAGCAGAACGGTTGCAAGAAAACAAATTAGTTCCCTATTGCAAACAGGATGAATTTACTATTGACAAACTGAAGTTAGTATCCGATTACAACGGTTTGAGTGCTTATAATTTTGAGATAGATTATACCGACTTATTTAGCCTTTTCCATACTGAATGAAAACTCGCTGCCCACTTCCAATTCGCTTTCAATATAGATGCGCTCGTCATGCGCTTCAATAATATGTTTAACGATTGACAAGCCTAAACCCGATCCACCTTCTTTTCGTGAACCACTTTTATCGACTCGGAAAAAGCGTTCAAAAATCCGTGATAAATTTTCTTCAGTAATACCTTCGCCATTATCAGTAACACGAACTATAACTTTGTTTTTGATTAAGTTTTCAATCCCAATTTCTGTCGTCCCTTTTTCTCTTCCATATTTAATGGAGTTTACAACAAGGTTGGTAATAACTTGTTCAATCCGTTCCTTATCTGCATAAACCAGAATTGCTTCCGGATAATCTCTATCAAAAGTCAAGGTGATTTTCTTTTTGGTAGCTTTCATTTCTAGTAATTCGAAAACATTTTCAATGAGTTCAACCACATCAAAAACTTCTTTATTCAAACTCAAATCGCCCACTTCAAGTTTGGTAATCATATCTAAATCTTTCACAATATAAATAAGGCGTTCTACACCTTTACTAGCACGTTGCAAATAGCGTTTTCGAATACGTTTATCATCAATAGCGCCATCTAATAAGGTTAAAATATAGCCTTGAACAGTAAATAATGGTGTTTTTAATTCATGAGACACGTTTCCTAAAAATTCTTTTCGGTATTCCTCACGAACTTTAAGGGTTTCAATTTCTAATTTCTTATCTCTAGCATACTTATCAATTTCTTTGGTAAGCGTTGCCATATCAGTAGTTATGGGCTGTTTGGTTAGCGAGGCTGATTCTAGAAGCGTTAAATCGTCGTATATTTTTTTAACGCGTCTATATATAAAACGTTCCACACGAAATTGAATAATGGCAAACGAAATCGCTCCAAACAACAACACAAATGGTATTATCAGCCATGTAAATGCTTGAACGACATACAAAAAAACACTCAAAAGGAGTGTTAATAATATGGTGATGAATAGCGATGTTTTAATCGCAAACTTATACGTCTTTTTTAGTTTTTGCATTAATCTACAAACTTATAACCAACACCTTTAACAGTTTTAAATGAATCATCGCCAATTTTTTCACGTAATTTTCTAATGTGGACATCTATCGTACGACCACCAACAACGACTTCATTTCCCCAGACTTTATCTAGAATGTCTTCCCTTTTGAAAACTTTACCAGGTTTTGATGCCAATAAAGATAATAATTCAAATTCTTTTCTAGGCAGAATTAGTTCTTCATCATTTAAAACAATTTTATACTCTTCCCTATTAATCACCAAATTACCAATTTTTACAATGGCTTCAGCTGGAGCATCTTCTTTAAAACGACGTAATAACGATTTTACTTTACTGATTAAAACTTTCGGCTTAATAGGCTTGGTAATATAATCATCAGCTCCAGCATCAAATCCCGCAACTTGCGAATAATCTTCACCACGAGCTGTTAAAAACGTAATAATAGTTTCTTTTAAATCTGGTTCTTTGCGCAAAAGTTCACAAGCTTCAATACCATCCATTTCAGGCATCATCACATCCATAATAATCAAATGTGGTTTTACTTTTTTAGCCAGTTTCACGGCTTTTAGACCATTTTTAGCTGTAAAAATCTCATACCCTTCAGAAGATAAATTATACCCAACTATTTCTAAAATATCTGGTTCGTCATCTACTAATAAAATTTTTATATCGCGTTTTTTCATAAAGCTTTAAACATTGACTCTTGCAAAGATAAAATTTATAAGCTGGTACAAACCTCTAAAAACCATAAATAACATTAAGGTAACCTTGAGGTTACAAGTTGATAATAGTAATATGAACCAAGCTTTATTTTTTGGCAAACTATTTGATATATTTATTTTGTACATTTACTAATGTCATTTATTGAACCTTATGAAAACTAATACCTATTTGATATTTCTATTTTTTATGCTTTTCAGCAGTATTGGTTTTGCGCAATCATTAGAGAAAAATGATATGAATCAAGAGGAAAACATGGAGAACTTATCCGTTTATCCCAATCCTGTTAGTCATGGCAAATTATATGTAGTTACTAAAAACAACTTTACAAAGCACGTTGAAATTTATAATGTTCTTGGTAAAAAAATTCTATCAGAAACCCTTTCTGGCAAAGAATTAAACATCTCCAAAATAAAGCCCGGAATTTATATTATTAAGATTACTGAAAACAATATCAGCGCTACTAGAAAGCTGATTGTTAAATAAATGTTACCCTGTATTATCATATTGTAAAAAAGCAACTTATCTATTAATATTTTTAGATAAAAGGCGAATTCTACGTATATTTGTTTTTCAATACGTTTTAATCAATTAAACAATTAATTATGAAAAAAATTTACTTTTTATTTACGCTATTAATCGCTACTGCTTCTTTTGGGCAGTCGCCTATAATTACTGCTATTGTAGACGGTGATTGTTCTGGTGGAAACCCGAAGGTTTTAGAAATTTATGCTGATGGCATTGTTGACTTTACTTTATATTCTTTAGAAAATCAAACTAATGCTAATACATCATGGGGAACGCCAGAAGATTTATCTTCACTTGGTACCGTAACTAATGCCTTTGTATATGTAACAACAAGTGGTAGTACTGCTGGTTTGGCTTCAGACTTCCCATCTATTGCAACGGCTCCAATTCTAATTTCCAATATTATGAATTTAAATGGAGACGATAGAATCAGAATTATTGAAACAAGCAGTTCAACGGTTATAGACCAATATGGTGTAGAATCCACGGATGGAACTGGAGAGTCTTGGGAATATGCAGATTCTTACGCAAAACGTTTAGATGGCACTGGTCCTGATGCAGGTTTTACAGAAGCTAATTGGAACATTGCTGGTGCTGGTTCACTAGATGGTTTAGGAACATGCCAAGGTGGTGCAGATACTTTTGAAACTTTACTTGGTGGCATTGGAACGTATACTTCAACGGCATCCTCTACGCCAACTATTTCTATTACAGGAACAACCAATAGCATGGATTATTTTGTAGGTGGTGGCCCATCAAACGAAGAGTCTTTTACTGTTTCTGGTATTAACTTAACTCAAAATGTAACCATAACCGCTCCAACAAATTTTGAAATGTCCACAACTAGTGGTTCAGGGTTTGCTGCAACACCAATTGTTTTAACACAAGCAAGTGGTACAGTAAGCGCGACAACTATTTATGTTAGACTGGTATCTGGATTGGGTGCGAACACATATTCAGGTGATGTAATTGCATTATCAACGGGAGCAACAAACATAACATTAAGCCTTACAGGTACCGTTACTCCTGCTAATCCTTTAGTTACTGTAACTGCTTTTGTTAATGCGCTTAATTATTCAGTAGGTTCTGGCCCTTCTAACGAAGAGTCTTTTTCAGTAGAAGGTTTGTTTTTAACAAATGATATTGTAATTACTGCTGCAACAAGCTTCGAAATATCTTTAACTTCTGGTAGTGGTTTCACTTCTTCAGTATCTTTTACGCCTGATGGATCAGGAACAGTAGCTAGTACTGATGTATATGTAAGACTTGCAGCTGGATTAGCTGTAAATAGTTATGCTGGTGATTTAACAATTGCTTCAGTTGGAACTACAGATCAAACAGTTGCCTTAACTGGTGATGTGTTTGGTGCTGCTACAAATTCACTTGTTTTAACAGCTGTTTTTGATGGCCCTCTTGGTGGAGGAACTCCAAAAGGTGTTGAAATTTTTGTTTTACAAGATGTTGCTGATTTAAGCTTATATGGTTTAGGAAGTGCTAATAATGGTGGTGGATCTGATGGTCAGGAATTTACATTTCCAGCCGTTTCTGCAACTGCAGGAGATTTCATCTATGTGGCTTCAGAAGCTACAGAATTTGCTAATTTCTTCGGTTTTGCTCCAGATTACACGGATGGTTCTATGGGAATCAATGGTGATGATGCTGTTGAATTATTTGAAAACGGTGTTGTAATTGATACATTTGGCGATATTAATGTTGATGGTACAGGCGAAGCTTGGGAATATACTGATGGTTGGGCTTATAGAACTTCAGATTCAGGACCTGATGGTGGTTTTGTAATTGCTAACTGGTCGTTTAGCGGTATAGACGCTTTAGATGGGGAAACAACGAATGCTACTGCTGCTGCACCAGTACCAGTTAGTGCATACTCTAATACCTTATCAACAGATTCATTTACGTCAACTACTTTTAATGTATATCCAAACCCTTCAACAAATGGTTTTGTAAACATTTCAAGCCCGTCTGCTGAAGCTATTTCAATAAACGTTTATGATGTATTAGGAAAGAACGTATTGAACAATACAATTTCAAATAACAGTCTTAATGTAACTTCATTAAATTCTGGATTGTATATTTTAAGAATAACTCAAAATGGAAATTCAGTTACTAAAAAATTAGTAATTAAATAATCATCCATATTTATAACTTTAAAAGCGCTACCAATTGGTAGCGCTTTTTTATTTTACATACTTTTGCAGTCATGATACAACCGTCTGACATTTTTAAAATTGATTCCGAACAAACATTCGAAAAGCAGGCGCTTGAAGTTTTTAAATACCAGTTTGAAAACAATACCGTGTATCGTTCTTTTTGCGATTTATTATATAAAAACCCGAGTGATATTCATCAGGTTGAAGACATTCCGTTTTTACCTATTCAGTTTTTTAAGTCACATGATGTTGTAAGCTCAACCCATACAATTCAAAAAATATTTACAAGTTCTGGAACTACTGGACAAACAACCAGTAAGCATCTTGTAACCGATTTATCTGTATACGAACAGAGCTTTGAAACCGGTTTTGACACCTTTTACGGTAACGTAGAAGATTATGTAGTCTTAGCTTTGCTACCAAGCTATTTGGAGCGTGATGGCTCGTCATTAATATATATGGCAGATGCACTAATAAAACAATCCAAACACGTTGAAAGCGGTTTCTATTTAAACAATTTAGAGGCCTTAAAAAACACGGTATTAAAATTAGAATCTGAAAACCGAAACGTATTACTCATTGGCGTGTCCTTTGCGCTATTGGATTTGGTAGAATTCCATCAATTTCACTTGAAAAACACCATCGTGATGGAAACTGGTGGCATGAAAGGCAGACGCAAAGAATTGATTAGAAATGAACTTCACGACATTTTAATAGAAGGATTTGGTGTTCTTGAGATCCATAGTGAGTATGGTATGACTGAACTTTTAAGTCAGGCATACTCCAAAGGCCATGGCATTTTTAATTGTCCACCATGGATGCGTATTTTAACGCGCGATACAGAAGATGCTTTAACTATTCAAAAACCTGGTAAAACCGGAGGATTAAATATAATAGATTTAGCGAATATAAATTCCTGCGCATTCATTGCAACACAAGATTTAGGAAAAACACATAAAGATGGCTCCTTTGAAATAATTGGGCGATTTGATAATTCTGATATTCGTGGTTGTAATTTAATGGCTTTGTAAGGAACTGCTATTTTTTACGACTAAACCCATACTATGAAAAAGAATGATTTTTTTTAGTTGGTTGATTAGAAATGAAACGTCCCGAATTACTTCGGGACGTTTCTATTTATAACCTTTCTTAAATTATATCTGAAATAACATTACATAACTTTTATTATGTAGGTGTTTTTCTTCCCTTTGTTAATAATGATGTAATGGTTATTTATTAAATCATCATCTGAAAGCATATAGCTATCGCTAACTTTTTCCTTATTCACAGAAATTGAATTTTCTTTTAGCGCACGTCTAGCTTCACCATTAGATGCTAAAAAATTAGTTTGTGCCGCTAAAGCACCAATCATATCTAAACCTTTATCAAAATCTGCTCTAGAAATTTCGGCTAGAGGCACACCTTCAAAAACATCTAAAAATGTTTTTTCATCCAAGGTTCCTATATCAGCTTTAAACGATTTGCTAAATAAAATATTAGAGGCCTTTTCTGCATTTTCAAAATCAGCTTTAGAATGTACAAATGTCGTTACTTCTTCCGCTAAACGCTTTTGAAGCAATCGTAAATGTGGCGATTCTTGATGATCTTTTATTAACTGTTCTATAGTTGCTCTATCTAAAAACGTAAAAATTTTAATATACTTTTCAGCATCTTCATCAGAGGTATTCAACCAAAATTGATAGAATTTATAAACCGATGTTTTATCGGTATCTAACCAAATATTGCCACCTTCACTTTTACCAAATTTTGAACCGTCTGCTTTAGTAATTAAAGGGCAGGTCATGGCATAAGCTTTGGCCTCTTCCCCAACATGCATACGTCTTACTAGTTCTGTTCCTGTAGTAATATTTCCCCATTGGTCACTTCCTCCCATTTGAAGTAATACGTTATGATTTTTATACAAATAATAAAAATCATAACCCTGAATTAACTGATACGTAAATTCTGTAAATGACATACCAATATTTCCTTCCTCACCTGAAAAACGTTTTTTCACAGAGTCTTTAGACATCATGTAGTTTACGGTAATACGCTTACCAACATCTCTAGCAAAATCAATGAATGAGAAATTCTTCATCCAATCGTAATTATTCACTAAAACTGGTGCGTTTTCCGCTTTGGAATCGAAATCTAAAAAACGTGATAATACGCTTTTAATTCCCGCAACATTTTTACTTAAAGCTTCTTCATCTAAAAGGTTACGTTCATCGCTTTTTCCTGAAGGATCACCAATCATTCCTGTAGCACCACCTACTAAAGCCATAGGCTTATGCCCTGCTTTTTCAAGGTGTACCAATAAAATAATAGGCACCAAACTACCAATATGAAGCGAATCCGAAGTTGGATCGAAACCTATATAAGCGGTTGTCATTTCTTTAGAAAGTTGCTCTTCCGTTCCAGGCATGATATCATGTACCATTCCACGCCACCTTAAATCTTCAACAAATGCATTTGCCATTTTATATATCAATAAAAAATTAAATAAGCGCAAAGATAAAAATCAATACATAAACCATTGCGCTTTCTGAGTAATTCTTTACATTGTTGGTTATGATTTTAGTTACAGGAGGAACTGGTTTAGTCGGTTCGCATTTATTATATCAATTAGTGGCAAACAATAAAGCTGTTAGAGCCATTTATAGAACCAAAGCAAAACAAGATATTGTTAAACGCGTTTTTTCCTATTATACATCGGATTATGATGCACTTTTTAATAAAATTGAATGGATAGAAGCTGATTTATTGGATATACCGCAACTTACAGAAGCCTTCAAAAACATAGAATACGTATATCATTGCGCTGCTATGGTGTCTTTTGCGCCAAATGATTACCACAAACTCCGAAAAACAAATATTGAAGGCACGACTAATATGGTCAACTTATGTATTAGCAATCATGTAAAAAAGCTTTGTTATGTGAGTAGTGTGGCCACTATTGGCGACTCTGAAAATAACAGGCAAGTGGATGAAGAAACCAATTGGAATCCAGAAAAAGACAATAACGTATATGCCATAACAAAGTATGGTGCCGAAATTGAAGTTTGGCGTGGCACTCAAGAAGGTTTAGATGCCGTTATTGTAAACCCTGGTGTTATTATTGGTGCTGGTATTTGGAATCATGGAAGTGGTGAGATTTTTAAACAAGTCCATGAAGGCCTTTCATTTTACACCAAAGGACATATTGCATGTGTAAACGTTAGTGATGTGGTTAAAAGTATGATTCTACTTCTAGAAAACACTATTAAAAACGAACGGTATATTTTAGTTGCGGAACATATTCCTTACCAAACATTTTTGGCTACCATTGCAACAAGCCTACATGTAAAACCGCCCCATATTGAAGCTAAACCTTGGATGTTAAGTATAGCCTGGCGATTGGATTGGTTAAAAAATAAATTAACGGGGAAGCCTAGAAAACTTGTGAAACCGATGTTAAAATCTACATTAAACAAAACCGTTTATGATAACACGAAAATAAAAACACAATTAGATTTTCAATTCACACCTATGGATAGCACCATAGATAATGTGGCTAAAGCATTTTTGAAAAACCTTTAGATTAATCTATTTCTCTGGACTTTTTTCTGATAGAATCTTTACTTGTATTATTTTGTTTTACTTGTTTAGCTTTAAGTTCTTTATTATCAGTATCCTCTACAAGATTCTTGTATTTTTGTTTCAATTTCTTTAAACTATCTTCTACATTTTTTAGAATAGTTTCATACTCTTCCGTATTATAAGAATAATACTTATTGCTGTTTAAAAATTGCAAACTATCAATTTGATGTGTTTTGTAAACATAATCTTCAGGTGAAATGCCATTATTTCCTAATATTCTCTTGTTAACCCCTTTAGCCGAAGACAATAAGGATAAGTCTACTAAAATGGAAACCATATCTTTTTTAGAAATAAGATTATCTGGTTTTTTAGGCTTTCCAAATTGACTGCAATTAACTACAAAAATAGCCAAAAGAATATATGTTACAACTTTTCTCATCTATTAAAAGTTAGGCGTTTTGCGGCTTTTTCAACACTAAATTTATTGTGCTCAAAAACTAAACTACCGTTTAAAATGGTATGTGTTACGCGTGATTTAAATGTGGCACCTTCAAAAGGAGACCATTTGCATTTGTATAAAATATTTTCTTTTTTAACGGTCCATGGGTTGTTGATATCCACAATAACCATATCGGCAAAATAGCCTTCTTTAATATAGCCCCTTTTTTCAACTTGAAAAAGAATAGCAGGATTATGACACATTTTTTCAACAATTTTAGGAACCGTTATTTTCCCTTGATGATGCATTTCTAACATGGCAACCAAAGCGTGCTGAACTAAAGGCCCACCTGAAGGTGCTTGGGTATAAACATTGTTTTTCTCATCTAATGTATGTGGTGCATGATCTGTGGCAATAACATCAATTCGTCCATCTAATAAAGCTTTCCAAAGTCCTTCACGATCTTTTTCGGATTTCACAGCAGGATTCCATTTAATATGCGTCCCTTTTTTATCGTAATCCGCATCACTAAACCATAAATGATGGATGCATACTTCCGATGTAATTTTTTTATCCTTTAACGGAATTTTATTAGTAAATAAAGCCGTCTCTTTAGCAGTTGACAAGTGAAAGACATGCAAACGTGCTCCTGTTTTTTTAGCTAACTCAATAGCTTTTGAAGATGAAATATAACACGCTTCTTCACTCCTAATTACAGGATGAAATTTTAATGGAATATCATCACCATACTTATCTGTATAAATTTTTAAGTTCGCTTTTATTGTTTCTTCATCTTCACAATGCACCGAAATAACCATATCTGTGCTTGAAAATATTTTTTCTAAAACCGCAGGATTATCCACCAACATATTTCCTGTTGAAGAACCTAAAAACAATTTTAAACCAGCAACTTCCTTCGGGTTTACCTTTAAAATTTCGTCTAAATTATCATTAGTTCCTCCAAACATAAACGAATAATTAGCATGTGACGTTTGCGCCGCAATAGCAAATTTTTCATTCAGTTTTTCAATAGTTGTCGTCTGTGGATTGGTATTCGGCATTTCAATAAACGACGTAATACCTCCAGCAATAGCAGCTTTGGATTCGCTACCAATATCTCCTTTATGCGTAAGTCCTGGCTCTCTAAAATGCACTTGGTCATCAATAACACCAGGTAAAATGTAGTTTCCTTCGGCATCAATAACTTTAACATTGGAAGATTTTACGCTTATTAAAGGGGCAACCTCCTTAATAATATCATTCTCAATGTAGATATCACCTTCAAAAATAGTTCCTTCATTAACTATTTTGCCGTTCTTAATTAACAAAGCTGTTGGTAAACTCATATTTATTTTTTTCTAAAAAAACTGTTTATTTTCATACTTATAACGCCTAAAATAGCTTCGGAAATTATACCACCACTCATTTTAGATTTCCCTTTAGAACGATCTGTAAAAATAACGGGGATTTCAACAATTTGAAAGTCTTTCAAATAGGCTTTAAATTTCATTTCAATTTGAAAAGCATAGCCCACAAATTTAATACTGTTTAAATCTATGGTTTCTAAAACCTGACGTTTATAGCAAACGAAACCTGCTGTGGTATCGTGTATTTTCATTCGGGTAATTAATCGTACATATTTGGATGCAAAATAAGATAGTAAAATTCTACTCATTGGCCAATTAACCACGTTAACGCCTTTTACATAACGAGAACCCACTGCTAAATCAGCATGCTCTATATGGCAAGCATTATACAGTCGAATTAAGTCGTTTGGATTATGAGAAAAATCGGCATCCATTTCAAAAACATACGCATAATCACGTTCCAAGCACCACTTAAATCCAGCAATATATGCGGTTCCAAGTCCTGTTTTTTCTTGGCGCTGCAATAGATGTAAACGCTCTGGAAATTCTACTTGTAATTCTTTAACTTTTTCAGCTGTTAAATCGGGTGAACTATCATCAACCACCAAAACATGGAATACCTTTTCTTGCGAAAACACTGCCCTAATGATGGCTTCAATATTCTCAATTTCGTTAAAAGTAGGAATGATGACAATAGTGTCTGGCATTACACGCAGTTATTTTTAGCAAATGTAAACTATTTAAAAGACACTTTTTTTTAAATATTCCTTAAAATATTAGACACAAGTAGAATAATTTATAATAATTTTACAACATGCTTCGTAATGTTATTTCAAATGACTTATTTACCATTTTAATTGTTGTTGGACTTATTCTAATAGCAGTTTGCAAAGTGCTTTTCGCCAAGCGCTTTCACGATTTTGTGCTAGTTTTAGGAAATTCCAAATACCTTAAAATATACTCCAAAGATCAAAAGTTTTTTGATGTCTTTGATGGTCTTCTATTTTTGAACTTTGTATTAGCTATCTCAATTTTTGGGTTTATAACTTATAATCACCTAACAACCGAATTAGAAATATCTAAATTACTCTTGTTAAAATTAACAGCCATAATTGCCATTCTAATTGTTATGAAAACATTGCTAGAACGGCTTATTGGGAGTGTTTTTGAAATTGACTTTTTAATAGATAATTATTTGTTTCAAAAAATAAGCTACAAGAATTTTTTAGGTATTATTCTTATGCCATTAAATGCCATTATTATCTATGGCATTTCAGTTTCTAACCCAATTATTTATAGTATTTGGGCTGTTATTGTATTCGTATTCATAATTGGCATCATTACAACTGTTAAGACCTATCAAAATCTTATAAAACAGAACATGTTTTATTTTATTTTGTATCTTTGCGCTCTTGAAATCGCTCCTTACATTATTTTATATCAATTAGCTATAAAAAATTAAGGTTTCAAATTAAAGAAAAAGCCTATGAAAGTGAAAACAATTTTAGTATCTCAACCAGAACCTAAAATAGAAAATTCGCCATATTTTGATCTTCAGGAAAAGCAAAAAGTAAAGATCGACTTTAGACCATTTATACATGTTGAAGGAGTTGATGCCAAGGAGATTAGACAACAAAAGGTTGATTTATCTAAATACACAGCAATTATATTAACGAGCAGAAATTCTGTAGATCACTTTTTTAGAGTGGCTGATGAAATGCGCTTTAAAGTTCCAGATAGCATGAAATATTTCTGTCAGTCTGAAGCTGTTGCTTATTATCTTCAAAAATATGTAGTTTACAGAAAACGAAAAATTTATGTAGGAAAACGCAATTTTGCTGATTTATCTCCTTTGATAAAGAAATATAAAGGCGAATCCTTTTTACTACCAACAACCGATAAATTAAAACCTGAAGTTCCTGAAACATTAAATGCTTTAAATGTCGAATGGAAAGAAGCTGTTTTTTACAAAACGGTTATTAGTGATTTATCTGATTTAGCAAATGTATATTACGATATATTAGTGTTTTTTAGTCCTTCAGGAATTGAATCTTTATTTCATAATTTCCCAGACTTTAAACAAAACGAGACGCGTATAGCTGTTTTTGGAAGCACAACTATCAAAGCTGTTGAAGAACATGGGTTGCGTGTTGATATTGCTGCACCAACACCAGAAACACCTTCTATGACTATGGCTTTAGATAAATATATTAAGGACGTTAATAAAAAGAAATAGGTTTTTTAGTAACCATAAAAAAAGCCCAATTGAAATAAATCAATTGGGCTTTTTTATGTTTTAGAATTCTAGTTTAATTAACAACTAGCTTTTTAGTAACTGTTTTTGTACTTGTAGAAACACGCATTAAATATACACCAGATGAAAGAGATGAAATATTTAATCTATTATTTCCAAAAGAAATTGTGTTAGATAAAACTAACTTTCCAGTAATATCATAAATACCTAACTGCGTAGCTTGTTCTAAATTTGATGAAACATTTACAGAACCTTGTGCAGGATTAGGATAGATAGAAAATACTGTTGCGTTTGCTCTTTCAACACTTAATGTTGGACCTGTACTTGAAAAGGCTATTTCTGCAAAGCCAGTCTGCACTTCACCATGGTTTGTTAAAACCTCCATACGAATGTAAGCTGCACTAACAGTTGCAAAAGTAGCTGTTTCTGGACCAGCAATATTCGTTAAAACCTGTGCAAAAGCTGTTGGAGCTCCTGGGATTAAAGTGTAAGTTATATTATCAAGTGAATAATAGAAATTAACTGCGTTAACGCCAACTTGGGGATCAGGACCACCACCATTTTGATTCCAAAAAGACAAACCCACTACATCGTAGGTATTACCTAAATCAAAATCAATAGTTCCTGTAACTGTAGTAGCAACAAAACTATTTGCTCCATCCGTGGCAACATGGTTTGACGTTAAACTAGCAGGTGTTTCTAAACCCGAACCATTGTAGGTGTTTACAACATCAGTACCATAATCAGCAACAAAGGTTGTCGTGGCAGAAACAGGATTTACTACAATTTGAGCTTGTAGTTGTAGAAAGGAAGCAATAAAAATTGCTAATAAATAAGTAATTTTTTTCATAAAAAAATAGGTTTAAATTTGAGTGTAAAACTACAATTTTAAACCTATTCAAACAAGTAAAATAATAATATTAACGAACCAAAATTATTGGCTCGCAGATTGTTACGATCTTACTTTTGGGGCACCAGCCATAATTTCAGTATTGGCAAATTCCTCAAACTTCTTAAAATTCTCTTTAAATGAATCTGCTAATTTATTAGCTGTTTTATAATAACCTTCGTCATTATTCCATGATGTTCTTGGACTTAATACATCTGTAGGTACATTCGGGCAAACTCTTGGTTGCTGAACACCGAACACAGAATGCTCATGGTAGTTATCTTTATTGGCAGCTTCTAAACTTCCATCCATGGCAGCCGTTATCATGGCACGTGTATATTTTAATTTCATTCGTGTTCCAACACCGTAAGGTCCGCCTGTCCAGCCGGTATTTACCAACCAAACGTTTACACCAGCTTCCTGCATTTTTTTACTTAACATTTCAGCGTATTTTGTTGGATGCAACGGCATAAATGGCGCTCCAAAACAAGCGGAAAAACTTGGTACTGGCTCGTCAATACCTGCTTCTGTTCCAGCAACTTTAGCCGTATATCCCGAGATAAAATGGTAAGCTGCTTGACCTGGTGTTAATTTAGAAATTGGAGGCAAAACACCAAAGGCATCTGCCGTTAAAAAGAAAATATTTTTAGGATTCTCACCAATAGACGGTACTTGAATATTATCAATATGATCAATTGGATAACTTACTCGTGTGTTTTGCGTAATAGATATATCCTCAAAATCTACATGGCCATCCTTGTCCATGATGACGTTTTCAAGTATGGCTCCTGGCTTAATAGCATTAAAAATATCAGGTTCATTTTCAGCTGAAAGATTAATTACTTTCGCATAACAACCACCTTCAAAATTAAAAACGGTATTTTCTTTCGTCCACCCATGCTCATCATCGCCAATTAATCTACGATTAGGATCAGCAGAAAGTGTTGTTTTTCCAGTCCCGGATAATCCGAAGAAAATAGCTGTATCACCATCTTTACCAACATTAGCACTACAGTGCATTGGCAAGGTGTTTTTAAATACGGGTAAAATAAAGTTTAAAGCAGAGAAAATTCCTTTTTTAATTTCACCTGTATAGCCTGTTCCACCTATTAAAGCAATTTTTCGCGTAAAATCTAAAATTGCAAAATTGTGTTGACGTGTTCCATCTTCATCTGGAACTGACATAAATCCTGGTGCATTAACAATAGTCCATTCTGGCTTAAAATTTTCAAGTTCAGAAACTTCTGGTCTTAAAAACATATTTTGGGCAAACATATTGCTCCAAGGGAATTCTGTAATAACACGAATATTTAATCGGTATTTATCATCTGCACAAGCATAGCTATCTCTAACAAAAACTTCTTTTTCGGATAAATAATCGGTTACTTTATTATATAATTTTTCGAAAGCATCAGATTCGAAAGGGATATTAATGTTTCCCCACCAAACGCGATCTTCGGTAATTGAATCTTTAACAATAAATCGGTCTTTAGGGGAACGTCCTGTAAATTCACCTGTATTAACAGCTAAAGCACCTGATGATGCTTCAACGCCTTGACCCTTTTCAATTGTAAGCTTGTGTAGTTGTTCTGAAGATAATTGATATTGAACTTTAGCATTTTTAATTCCATATTTTTCTAATGAAATTGTATTTGATGCTTGAGTATGATCTATCATAATAATTTGTGTTGTTTATTATACAAAATTAAACATTATTTTATTCTATGCACTTAATTTTTAGAAATATCAGTCCTATTTTTCAAAAACTTTATTAACAATAGGAGCCATGAAATAATTAGCAATAATCCGCCAATTGGTGTAATAAAGGCAATAGCCTTAAAATTAAAAGCGGTTAAACTATTAGTTGCCAAGCCATAAATTGAACCTGAAAACAATAGCACACCAAATAAGATTAAATAAAAAATAATTTGTTTTGTTTTAGCATTGACAGTAGATGACGTTCCTAAAAAAAGCAAGAATAAAGCATGATACATTTGATAACGTACACCTGTTTCAAATGTTGCAATTTGTTCTGGTGCAATTAACGACTGGAGTCCATGCGCTCCAAATGCACCCAAAATTACAGCTGTCAGCCCTAAAAATGCACCTAAACTTAATATCTTGCTGTTCATATTATTTTGTGAATTGAGTTTTTATAACAATTACTATTTCTTACTTTCGTGACAACAAAAATACTCAACATATTTCATTATGCGAAAGATATTACTCATTGGTGCTGGAAAATCCGCATCTTACCTTATAAAGTACTTACTTGAAAAATCTGATAAAGAAAATTTATTAATTATTGTAGGCGATGTAAATTTTACAAACGCCAAAAAATTAATCAATAATCACGAAAATGCTCAAGCAATTATGCTGGACGTTTTTGATAAAGAATCGCGCCAAAATGCCATTCAGAATTGTGACATTGTTATCTCTATGCTACCTGCTCGCTTCCATATTGAAGTAGCTCGCGACTGTATTACCTTCAATAAAAATATGGTAACAGCCTCGTACATCAGTGATGAGATGCAAAACCTGGATAAAGCAGCACGCGATAAAGGTTTAATTTTTATGAATGAAATTGGTGTAGATCCTGGTATTGACCACATGAGCGCCATGCATGTTATTGATAGAATTCGTGATGCTGGTGGAACCTTGATTCTTTTTGAATCGTTTACTGGTGGTTTGGTAGCTCCCGAAAGCGACAATAATTTATGGAATTACAAATTTACTTGGAACCCAAGGAACGTAGTAGTAGCCGGGCAAGGTGGCGCTGCTAAATTTTTGCAAGAAGGCACATACAAATACATTCCGTATAACCGATTATTTAGAAGAACAGAATTTTTAGATGTTGAAGGATATGGCCGTTTTGAAGGTTATGCCAATCGTGATTCCCTAAAGTATCAATCTGTTTACGGGTTAAATAGTGTGAAAACATTATATAGAGGAACCATGCGTCGTGTAGGCTTCAGTCGTGCTTGGAACATGTTTGTTCAATTAGGAATGACCGATGATAGCTATACCATTGATGATAGTGAAAACATGAGCTATCGCGATTTTGTAAATGCCTTTTTACCGTATAGCCCAACGGATTCTGTTGAATTAAAATTCCGCCATGCTTTAAAAATTGATCAGGATGATATTGTTTGGGATAAAATTCTAGAATTAGATATTTTAAATAGCAAGAAACGTGTTGAATTGAAAAAAGCAACACCTGCGCAAATTCTTCAAAAAATCCTGATGGATAGTTGGACATTAGAAGAAGATGATAAGGACATGATTGTTATGTACCATAAGTTTGGTTATGAATTAGATGGCAAACAACATCAAATAGATTCAACCATGGTAACTATTGGTGAAGATCAAACGTACACTGCAATGGCTAAAACCGTTGGACTTCCTGTTGCTATTGCAACGTTAGCTATTTTAAACGAAACAATAACGACGCCTGGTGTGCAAATGCCTATTACCAAAGAAGTTTATGGGCCAATTTTACAAGAATTGGAAACCTATGGTATTGCGTTTACAGAAACTGAAGTGCCATATTTAGGATATAACCCGCTAAATTTATAAGCGCTTTTTGCACTTGCAATTTTCTGATTCATGAAAATAAACAATAAGGAAATAACTATTGATGGTATAGATAAAACCATTTTACGAGCTTTAATGAGCGATGCCAGAACACCTGTTTTGGAAATTGCGCGTGAAGTAGGTATTTCTGGAGCAGCAATTCATCAACGGCTTCGGAAGCTTGAAAAATCAGGAATTATTTCAGGCTCTAAATTTGTAATAAACCCTAAAATTTTGGGATATACAACCATGGCTTTTATAGGTATTTACTTGGATAAAGCCATGAGTAATCCGGAAGCGGTAAAGCAGTTGCAAAAAATTCCTGAAGTATTGGAATGTCATTATACCACAGGAAACTGGAGTATTTTCATTAAAATACTCTGTAAGGACAATGAGCATTTAATGCATTTACTGAATAAGGATATTCAATCCATTTCAGGTGTTTCCAGAACAGAAACCTTTATTTCTTTGAATCAGCAAATTGACAGACAAATTAAAATATAAAAAAAGCTCCTGAACAATCAGGAGCTTTTTCAATTTAGCCATATCAGCTTTATTTAATAAGTATTTTTTTTGTTAACACGCCTTTTTCAGAAGTAATAGACATAAAGTACATGCCAGAAGCTAATTCAGATCTCAAATCTAGCTTTTTATCTGTTGTTATTCCATATAAATTATAACTACTAACAACACGGCCATGTAAATCTGTAATATTTACTTTTTCTAAAGCAACACCAGAATTTCTAATCGTAATATTCCCATTAGATGGATTTGGATAAACATGAATTTTTTCACTTAGCTCAAAGCTATTAGTACCCAATGTAGTACCAACTGTGATATTAAAATTATGAAATCCAAAATCGTTCAATTCACCACTACCATCATCATCATGCGGTGTAATTTTAAAATTAGCAATATTAGTGGCATTTGTCATATTTGATGGTGTTATGGTTCCAAAACCAACAGGATATTCTGTGTTTGGACTAATTTCAAAATCATCTTGATTTTCCAGAGAAATATCTCCCACTCCAAGAGTATCATAATCCAAGCTATTTAGCGTAAAGCTAAACGGGTCATTGTTTTTGGTTAGACTTATTACATAAGGTTGGTCTAGTACCGGCCCACCACTTCCAATATATACTATTAAATCACCACCTCCAACATCATCTAGTGTTTCAAGTCCTGGGTGATTAATTAATAAAACATAACTATCTGCTCCTTGGGTAATAGTTTCGGTCATAACATCTGCAGCATCATCTATTACGGTATCAATAGTGAATATTAAATTTTGAGCGGTTGCCGAATAACTTACTAGCAACATTATACAACAAAGCAGCATACCTTTGGAGATTGCATTCTTAAAAATGTCGTTTTTTTTCATAGTAAAAGTTTTAAAGATTAGAATTGGGTACTATTAAAAATTAATAGTACCCTGTTTTTTTTTATAATATTAACTTCTAGATGGATAAATCCCTTCTAAAGCAATGATGCAATTAACTGCTTGATAAGGCTGCACATTATTGTGGGGCAAACTACCACAGCTTTACCAACAACAACGCTATACACGGCCATTTTTGCGTTTGGTTCTGTGGCATACACACCACATTGTGCATTGTACGCGTTTATTGGGTCTGGTTCAACACCAGCGCGTGGCGGAGGATTAACGGCATGAACTACACCAGTGTGATTGTGTTCTGGCATTTGAGCCGCATTACGTGTTACTGTTGCTTCTCCTGCTTTTTGACCTAAACTTACAACAGGTAATCCTGGCCCACTACCTTGGTGAACGGCCACTCTACCCCTTAAATCTGGCAAACCAAAAGTTGTTCTGCCATCACCACCATAGGTGGTACCTAAAAGTGAAAATAGCGCATTGTATTGGGAAATTGCTAATAATTGTCCGTCGCCGAATGACCAACCTCTTGGCGAAAAATTACCTCCAAACATTGAATTTGTATCATAAATTGATCCATAATAAAAATATTTAATTGATTAACAATAAATCAAAGATACTGATTATCAGTTAGTTAAAAGAGGGCGCTTATACGCGAAGTGGGAACCGAGTAGAAACCCCTGTTTTCTTTTTTTTACATAAGTTTGTTGAAAATAACCTGTAGATTTAGTGGCTATTAATCAATATTATTTTAAATTATGAAAGCAAAACCAATTGACATTAATGATGCTATTGCCTATGCAAAAAAATGGCAAGGCGAAAACAAAAATCATGCGAAAGCATTTCTAATTCCCGCAAACGACTTGATTGCTTGCTTAACAGAAATGGAAGTTTTAGTAGATAATGGCGCAGGAACATACACGGTTAAAAACGTAGACGATTCTGGCGTACGCGCATACATGGCCATAAAAAGACCAGATGGAGACCTTCCAACACCACAAACAGAAAAACTGCTAATTGTTGGCACGAAAGCTGATTGCAAAGGAATTCACAGAGACATTGTTGAAGGCGAAAAACCGTCTAGCTGCCCTGGGAAGGACGTAGATAAAATGGTGGCAACATTAACAGGAAGTGGTGTTTTTGATTTTACAGATCCTTGTCCAAATTATTGCGACACGGACAGCCCTCTAAATAACCTTTAAAAGTGGAATGAAAATATTTGATAATATTTTAAAGAATTTAAGTTTAGTATTACTATTCATGAACGTGATATTGTATGCTTACAGCTATTTGAAAGACAACAAAAGTAAAGCCCTTAAATATTTCGCGATATATTTAACGCTTACTTTTTGTGTTTTAATTGCAAGTCTGCTAATAGTTGATTATCATGAAGTACTTCACATTAAACAAAACAATTTATTTTTATCTCATTTCTATTTTATTTTTCAATTCATATTCTTGACTCTTTTTTTTAGTCAATTGTTTAATAAAAGACAACGACGTGCTCAAAAAATTATTAGTGGCATCGTGTTTTCTGTTCTCATAATTCAATATATATTGAATCCAGAATTGTATTATAAATTTAATTTATTGGAAATATTTATCACATCATTTCCATTAGTTATATATTCCATTATTCACTTATATAACGCACTAAGTAGAACAGGGAAGTATATGTATATAAATGCAGGTGTATTGATCTATTTATCTACTAGCACCTTGATATTTATTTTAGGTGATTATTTAAGCAAACTGGACAGAGACATCGCGTCAGATGCATGGTTTTTAAATAGATTATTTTACGTAGGCTATTTAACAGTAATTTTAATTGAATGGAAAAAGAGCTTATGGAGAACGAAAAATTAATCATTCAAGCCTTATTTTACGGAATCATATTTCTGGTTTTAATAACAACCGGATTAATTCTATTCTTTCATTATTCAAGACGAAAAATTGTACAAAAAGAATTAGAAAAAGCTGATTTAAAATTGGAAAATCAACAAAAAATATTACAAACATCCATTGCCATTCAAGAAATTGAACGGAAACGCATAGCTCAAGACTTGCACGATGCCATTAGCTCTAAACTTAATGTTGTAAGTTTAACTACCAATGTACTTTTAATAGATAAATCTATTACTGAAAAACAAAGAGCTGCATTAAACCAAATACTTCAAATAACCTCAACCACTTTAGAGAGCTCTAGAAAAATTGCACACGATTTAATGCCACCTATTTTAGATGAATTTGGGCTTAAAGTTGCTTTAGAAGAATTATTTGACGACTTTTCAGTCAACACGGCAATAGAAATAGAGCATAATGTTGAAAACCTAATTAAACTATCTAGAAACAATCAATTACATGTATTCAGAATTATTCAAGAATTAATGAATAACTCTATAAGACATGGAAAAGCAAATGAATTGGCCATATATATGGAAGAAAGCATAACTGGTTTTAATATTCGATATCAAGACAATGGTGTTGGATTCAATGTCTCGGAAATAGAAAAAAATTCGGGTATTGGTTTACAAAACATTAAGAGTCGCGCAAAGATATTAAATGGTTATTTTAAAATGGAAAGCACAAAAAATAATGGAAGCCTTTTTATAATACAATGTAAGTACCATGACTAAAATAAATATAGCATTAGCAGACGATGAACTTTTGTTTCTCCAAGGACTAAAAGCTATTTTAGGTAACGAAGATCGTATTAATGTTCTATTTGACGCTAAAGATGGTGATGATTTAATACACCAATTACGTGAAGCAAAAATAGTACCAGACATAGTTGTGACAGACCTTAAAATGCCTGGTTTAAATGGTGTTGAAGTCACTAAAATAATTCACAAAGAATTTCCAGGTATAAAAGTAATTGCATTGACCAGTTATTTTAGTAAACCATTTATTTTAAACATGATTTCTATTGGTGCTGTTGCGTATTTAGCAAAAAACAGTACGCCTACATTAATGATTAAAACGATTGAAGAAGTTTATGACAACGGATTTTATTACGATGGCAAAGTGATGCAATATGTTCATGAAAGTATTACCAATCCTAAAGATAAAAAAACAAAATCAACTTTTGATAGCAATTATTTTACAAAACGTGAAATTGAAGTTTTAAACCTTATCTGCAAACAATACACTACAAATGATATTGGCGAAAAACTTTTTATAAGTCCTAGGACCGTAGAAGGTCATCGAAACAACTTGCTCCTTAAAACAGAATCTAAAAACGTAGCAGGATTAGTTATATATGCCTTAAAAAATAAACTTGTTTCTTTAGACAACACGAGCTTCTAAATAAAAAGCCCCTGAATATTCAGGAGCTTTTTATTTATAGAAGAGTTTTATGTTAATCTCGTGACATAAAAATACTTAACACGTACCAAAACAACAACATTAAGGAAGCAAATAATCCTAAAGCAGCCGGAATATAATCATCTGTTGTGTATTTGTTTACCATATTCGAGGTTTGGTACAAAATAGAACCTCCTGCTAATAAACACATGGCCACCGAGAACCATAACCCCAAAGTAAATCCAAATAATGTTCCGGCTAGAATTAATCCAATAGCAATAAAAAAGCCAATGGTTAAACCCGTTTTAATAAATGAGAAATCTTTTTTAGTGACCAAAACCACAGCTGATAAACCCGTGAACAATCCTAATGTTACAAGCGCCGCTTGATTTAGCATTTCTGGCCCTGAATCCATATAATACATAGCAATATAAATCAACGGTACAAAAATGAAAGCTTCTGCTAGAATATAAATAGCAAAGGCCAAATACTGTGTGTTTTTATCGGTTGTTTTCATAGTCATGCGCTCGGCATAATTCGTGATAAACATAAAACCACCTAACATGATGAGCCATTTATAGCCATCCACCATAGACAACATGAATTCTACAATCGTTTCACTTTGCAATAATAAATATTCAAAAAGGATGAAGACTAAAACACCTCCTGCCACATGAGCGTAGGTCTTTTTATAAAAAGCCACCCGATCTATATCTGATACCTGTGCTAGTAAATGTTGTTCTTGAACTTGGTTTTCCATAATTAAATTTGGTTCTAATTTGAGTTTGAAAAATAACAAAAAAAAGTCAGATGCAAGACATCTGACTTTTAAATTCGTTAAAGCGTTTATTTTTAATCGCGACCACCAAATACTTGAATTGCCCAATACGCTAATGAGGCTAAAGCTCCAATAGCAGCAACTAAATAGGTTCTAGCCGCCCATTTTAAAGCATCTTCAGCGGCTGCATGTTCATCACGCGTAACCATGTGTTTATTTTCTAACCAAGCCAATGCACGATTACTTGCATCGTATTCCACAGGCAACGTAATAAAACTGAATATGGTTGCTAATCCCATCATAATAACACCTGCAACAGCTACATACCATCCAAGACCAACACCTGCGGCTCCACCTAAAACTAAACCACCAATAATTAACCATTGGGACATACCAGATGACACACTAACTACAGGCACCAATTTGGATCGCATAGTTAACCATTCATAGGCTTGTGCATGCTGAACTGCGTGACCACATTCGTGCGCAGCAACCGCCGCTGCAGCAGCATTTCGTTGATTGTAAACCGACTCACTTAAATTAACTGTTTTATTTTTCGGGTTGTAATGATCGGTTAACTGACCTGGTGTTGATATAACAGCAACATCCGTAATACCATTATCCAATAGCATTTTTTCCGCTATTTCTTTTCCGCTCATCCCATTTTGTAAATGAACTTGCGAATACTTTTTAAATTTCTTTTTTAACTGACTACTAACGGCCCAGCTTACTAAAGCTATGGCTCCAATTAATATATAATATCCAATCATTTGTTTTCTTTTTTTGAACTGTAAATTTAGAAGATATATAGCAAATAGTGCGCCAAATGTTTGTTAAGTAATTTTGTCAGTTTCGTTATTATTTTACTCTAAAAAAAAGAGTTTCACAAAATGTAAAACTCTTTTTTTTATTAATTAAAATTTCTATTCTTTGAATAAAGAGATTCCTTCCCGATAGCTATCGGGATTCGCAGGAATTAACCAACTATATTCACAATCTTCCCAGGAACAACAATTACCTTTTTAGGCGTTCTACCTTGTAATTGTTCTTGAGTTTTTTCGTGAGCCATAACGATCTTTTCAATATCGTCTTTGCTCATATCCATGGGTAACTCTAATGTAAATCGCATTTTACCATTAAAAGAAATTGGATAATTTTTAGAACTTTCTACCAAATGCTTTTCATCAAATTTTGGAAAAGCGACGGTAGAAATAGATTCTTCATGACCCAATTGGCTCCATAATTCTTCTGAAATATGTGGTGCATAAGGCGACATCAATACAATAAGCGGCTCCAAGATATCACGACTCGTACATTTTTGAGCTGTCAGTTCGTTAACAGCAATCATAAACGTTGAAACAGACGTATTGAATGAAAAATTCTCTATATCTTCTTCTACTTTTTTAATGGTTTTGTGCAAGATTTTCAGGTTGTCTTTAGTAGGTTCTGAATCCGTAACTTTAATTCCGCTATCGTCTACGTACAACTTCCATAGCTTTTTAAGAAAGCCATGAACTCCTGTAATTCCCGCAGTATTCCAAGGTTTGTATTGTTCTAAAGGTCCCAAAAACATTTCATAGAGACGTAAACTGTCGGCGCCATAATCTTCACAAATACGATCTGGATTAACAACATTGTATTTGGATTTAGACATCTTTTCGACTTCACGACCTACTTTATAAACGTCATTGTCATCATTAATTATTTCACCATTTTCACCAATAAAAATAGCCTCTTTATAATCGTCTCCAAATTCACCATCCTGCTGTAACCCTTCAATATCTAATTCATCGGAAGCATTTATATATTGCACTTTTACGTGAATTGGCAATGGCACAACTATGAGATTTTCTAATGTATCGGCATCTGGTAAACCTGCAATTTTAGCAAGGGTATTTTTTAATAATTTTAAAGCTTCTTTGTCTGCGTTTAAATCTCCTTTACTGATAAATTCTGAATGAGAAACATAAATATTTTGTAATTTCTTCAATAATTTAGCGCCAGTTTTTTCGTCTTCTTTAGGATTGGCAAACATATAGCTCAAGCGATACACAAAAGCACTCGTTCCCAAAATCATCCCTTGGTTAATCAGCTTTTTGAATGGCTCTTCTACATTTACAAAACCACGATCTTTCATAAACTTCACCCAAAAACGTGCGTATAATAAATGACCTGTAGCATGTTCGCTACCTCCAATATATAAATCCACATTCTCCCAATATTTGAGTGCTTCTTCACTAGCAAAATCCATGTCGTTTTGCGCATCCATATATCTAAAGAAATACCACGAACTTCCTGCCCAACCTGGCATGGTGTTAAGTTCTAACGGGAACACCGTTTTATTATCAATCAACTCATTGCTAACAACAGTAAAATTTTCAGAATCCCAAGCCCAAACATCAGCTCGACCTAGAGGTGGCTCACCTGTTTCGGTTGGTAAATACTTTTCTACTTCAGGTAAACGGATTGGTAAATGAGCTTTATCAATCATTTGTGGCATGCCATTTACGTAATACACTGGAAATGGCTCGCCCCAATAACGTTGTCTTGAAAACACGGCATCACGCAATCTGTAATTGGTTTTACCTTCACCTTGTTCTATTTTTTCTAATTCAAAAATAGCGCGTTTCATGGCTTTTTTATACGGTAAGCCATTTAAGAAATCGGAATTGGTAATCACCGTTTTTTCTTTATCTGCAAAGGCTTCTTCAGAAATATCGACACCTTCAAAAATATTTGGAATGGGAATATTAAAATGCTTTGCAAACGCATAATCACGCTGATCACCACATGGCACAGACATAACGGCTCCTGTTCCGTAACCAGCTAGCACATAATCGCCAATCCAAATTGGAATGGGTTCTTTACTAAATGGATGTTCCGCAAACGCCCCAGTAAAGACACCAGAAATAGTTTTTACATCTGCCATTCGGTCGCGTTCGCTACGTTTGGCTGTTTTTTCTATATAGGCTTCAACCTCTAATTTTTGTGCGTCGGTTGTTATTTGTGAAACCAATTCGTGTTCTGGCGCTAATGTCATGAATGATACGCCGAAAATAGTGTCAGGTCTCGTTGTGAAAACGGATATATCCCATCCTAAATCCTTCCCTAAGGGAAGGACTTGCTTACTCTTGAGGGATTCTCTTTGCTCTAATTCTGCACTGATTTTATTTAATACGTCGTTGGTATTTCCTAAAACTTCTTCGTTAGTGAAACGAATTACCTTGTACTCTTCGTTTTCTAATCTGACTGTTCTTTCATGATCAGCTTCCAATTGAAAATCGTGAATTTTACCGTCGACCTCAACAATCAATTTTTTATCAAGACAGACAAAATCAACAATAAAATCTTCAATAAGGTGTTGCTGTCTGAACTTTGATTCTAATTTTTTACCTCTCAAACATTCCCACAAAGCGGCTTCAGCTTGCGTTGGATTTGCTCGCATTTCTTTTGCTCGTTCAATCAACAAATGGGAATTATTTCCACCTGTCAAATATCCAGCGCGCTTTTCAGAACTCGCTGTCGCTTCCCCTTTGGGGAAGGATAGGATGGGGAATTTAACTGTTGCACCAATAGATTTCCCAATCCAATTGCGCTGGCTTTCTTTTAATGCATCTGTCCAATCAATCGTATCTAGTCCTTGTAATAAACGTTCCGCATAAGCCGAAATACGCATAGACCACTGTGTCATTTTTTTACGAATAACCGTATGGCCTCCACGTTCTGAAACGCCATTGACAATTTCATCATTCGCTAAAACGGTTCCTAAAGCGGGACACCAATTCACTTCGGTTTCCGCCAAATAGGTTAATCGGTATTGTAATAATATTTCTTGTTGTTTTTCTTTCGAAAAGCCGTTCCACTCTTCAGCAGAAAAAAATAGAACATGATCGTCGCAAACGGCTTCTACTGATTTGTTTCCTTCCAAAGCGAAAACTTCAACTAAATCTGCAATCGGGCACGCTTTACTAGCATGCTTGCAATACCACGAATCGAATAATTGAATAAAAATCCATTGCGTCCATTTATAATAATTGGGATCAGACGTTCTAACCTCGCGACTCCAATCAAATGAAAACCCAATTTGGTCTAACTGACGTCTGTATGTTTTAATGTTTTCTTCGGTTGTAACCGCAGGATGCTGACCTGTTTGAATGGCATATTGTTCTGCAGGCAAACCGAAACTATCATAGCCCTGTGGATGCAATACATTAAAACCTTTATGCCTTTTGTATCGCGCATAAATATCCGAAGCAATATAACCTAATGGATGACCAACATGCAAACCTGCTCCACTTGGGTACGGAAACATATCCAGTACATAGTATTTTGGTTTCTCAGATTGATTTTCGGCTTTAAACGTTTGGTTTTCCGCCCAATATTTTTGCCATTTGGCTTCTATGTCGTTGAAATTGTATTGCATCTGTCTTTTTTATGCTTGTAAAGGCGCAAATTTAAACTTATTATAACAATGTTGAAAGTTTAAACGTTGTAATCATTAAGGAATTGGATTTCTTTTATATTTTTACATCATTAACGCATCGTATTTATGAGTTCATCTTTTGAGAAGTATCAAAAACGCCGATTAATATCCTCGTATTTTTCTGTAGTATTGAGTATAGGCTTGGTTTTATTCCTGCTAGGCTTGTTGGGTATGCTGGTTTTAAATGCCAAAAAAGTATCTGATCATTTTAAGGAACAAGTGGTTGTTACCATTTATTTAAAAGATTCTGCTAAGGAAGTTGAAACAAAACAGCTAGAAAAAAGCTTGGCGATGTCTGATTATGTAAAATCGACTGAATTTGTTTCAAAAGAACAAGCTGCCGAATCTATGAAAGCCGAAAACGGTGAAGACTTCATGGCGTTCCTTGGTTATAATCCACTACAGAACTCCATTGATGTTTATGTAAAAGCCGATTTTGTTACAGCTGAACAATTAGATGGTATTGCACAAGAAGCACTTACCAAAAGCTTTGTGGACGAAGTTCGTTATGATAATGACTTGGTGAATTTGATGAATGATAATGTGAAAAAAATCAGTTTCTGGATTTTAGTTATCAGTGGTTTATTTACCCTTATTGCAGTTTTACTTATTAATAGTTCTATTCGTTTATCGGTTTACTCCAAACGATTTACTATTAAAACCATGCAAATGGTTGGTGCTACCAAGCAGTTTATTAGACGTCCTTTTGTATGGAAAAGTGTGCGGCTAGGAGTAATTGGAGCCGTTTTGGCCATGATTGGGATGGCTGTAGTTTTATATTATATTAATCAAACCTTCCCCGAATTAGAGCTCTTAAACAACCATGTTTTATTAGGCCTTTTATTCGCTGGCATTTTTGTACTAGGCATTATTATTACTTGGATTAGCACGTTTATAGCTACGCAACGTTTCTTGAATTTAAAAACAGATCAACTGTATTATTAAGGATAAGCTACACTATATTAATTTTAGAATCTCTTAACGCAAAAGTTTTAAATAAAACAGTTACTTTGCATTTGCCGAAAAATAGGTTCGGCACATCAGAACATATTGCATAATTAGCAGTTCATGATGTTATTATTTTTACAGAATTTACTTCGGAATCTGAACATTCTGAAGATTAATTGAAAATTATGGGCGCACAAAAACGTAAGGAAGACACACAAACCGAATTTGTATTCGGAAGGAAAAATTATAAATTCATGATAATTGGTCTAGCCGTAATTGGTTTGGGTTTTATCCTGATGTCAGGTGGTGGTAGTGATGACCCTAATGTTTTTAATCCAGAAATCTTTAATTTTCGTCGCATTCGATTGGCTCCAACGCTGGTTTTACTTGGTTTTGCTATTGAAGTTTACGCTATTTTACTAAATCCAAATAAAAAATAAGTCCGTTCACCGTTCACGTTCTACGGCTACTACGTCAATTTTAATATTTTTGCCCAATGGATATAACCGATTCAATTATTCTAGGTGTTATACAAGGTCTCACCGAGTTTCTACCTGTATCTTCTAGTGGTCATTTAGAACTTGGAAAAGCTATTTTGGGAGATAACTCCATTCCTAAAGAAAGTCTTCTATTTACAGTCGTTTTACATTTTGCAACCGCTTTGAGTACCATGGTTGTATTTCGAAAAGATATTTGGCTCCTGCTAAAAGGTGTTCTGAAATTTGAGTGGAATGAAGATTTACAATTTGTGTCTAAAATTGCACTGTCCATGATTCCTGCCGTTATTGTAGGTCTTTTTTTTGAAGAACAATTAGAAAGCCTTTTTGGAGGTAATATTATGCTTGTAGGTTGTATGCTTTTAGTAACGGCTGCCCTACTCTTTTTAGCTGATAAAGCTAAAGACACGCACAAAAAAGTGAGTTTTAAAAACGCCTTAATTATTGGTATCTCCCAAGCTATAGCCATGCTTCCTGGTATTTCACGTTCCGGAGCAACCATTTCTACTTCTGTATTATTGGGGAATGATAAAACACGAGCTGCTCGTTTTTCCTTCTTAATGGTTGTACCGCTTATTTTTGGTAAAATTGCCAAAGATCTTTTAAGTGGTGATTTAACTTACGAAGCGTCTAATTTCACCTATTTAAGCGCTGGATTTATAGCCGCTTTTGTTGCAGGACTTTTTGCTTGTACCTGGATGATTACATTAGTAAAGAAAAGTAAACTCTCCTATTTCGCTATTTATTGCGCCATTGTTGGTGTGACTGCTATTATTTATACACTCGTAAATTAATATGAAAACTGCTGAAGATTTCCAATCTGGACAAGTACTATTAATAGACAAACCCTTACACTGGACTTCTTTTCAAGTGGTTAATAAATTACGATGGGAAATTCGCCATGCATTCAATATAAAAAAGATAAAAGTGGGTCATGCTGGCACATTAGATCCATTGGCAACTGGATTACTCATTATTTGTACTGGAAAAATGACCAAGCAAATAAATACGTACCAAGGTCAAGATAAAGAATACACAGGAACTATTGTATTGGGTGGTACAACACCTTCATACGATTTGGAAACCGAAATTGATGCCATATTCCCAACCGATCATATTACGGAAACAGCTATTCATGAAGCCACCAAACAGTTTCTTGGTGATATTGATCAATTTCCTCCCGTTTTTTCTGCTATTAAAAAAGAAGGTAAACGCTTGTATGAATTTGCACGTGCCGGTGAAGCCGTTGAAATTAGTTCACGACGCATTCAAATTTCAATTTTTGAAATCACTAAAATAGATGGTGTACATATTGCGTTTCGTGTAGTTTGTAGCAAAGGAACTTACATCCGTTCTTTAGCGCACGATTTTGGCAAAGCCTTAAAATCTGGAGCGCATTTATCCGTGTTACGACGTACTAAAATTGGCGATTTTCATGTGGATAACGCTCTTTCACCTGAAGCCTTTATAGAAAGCTTAACAACTAAATAGGTTCTTTTTACGTATATTAACTTGATTATTCATTCTAAATAAGACATTTACAAGTATTGTATATTTCAGATAAACATAAAGCAGGTTTACTCTCTGGCTTAATTTCGGCAACGGTTTTAATGATGCTATTCGGTTTTCATATTACCCAACATGCCGAAAAATTAGCGGAAAGCTATTACCTCATGGAACCGCAAACAGAAGAAGAAATAGAAGCTGAAGCTCTGGAAAAACTAGCAGCAGAACAGACTGAAAAGGCGGAAACCAATAAAGCCTATAACGAAACTGAAAACTACAAGAAATTCGCACAGGCATACCAACCTATTGCACCTCCAAAAGATTATGAGTTTACCAGACCAGACGCACCCACTGAAGAAACGACCAGTGAGAATACTCCGGGAACGGGTTCAGGTTCTGAAATAAATGAAGATGTTATATCGTCGTATAACGATGTGAATTCAGTACTCAAACAACAGCAAAGTAGCCCATCAGTCCAATCGGTTAACAAAAAAAGTTCCATGCATTATTCATTAGTGAATAGAACGCATAAATATTTACCAACACCTATTTATTTGTGTGATGATGGTGGGAAAGTTGTCGTAAATATTACGGTTAATAGTAAAGGCGATGTTATAAAATCAACCATTAATACAGCCGCTTCAACAGACAATGATTGTTTACACGAACATGCTCTAGAATATGCGAACACGTCGCGTTTTAATGTGGATAATTCCAAAAAAACGCAACTCGGTTCTATTACTTTTTATTTTGAAGGTAAGAATTAAACGCCCAACATACTTAGTAACTCTTCAATGGTACTTTGACCCTTATCTTTATTATACCAAACTTGTAAATCTTCTTTAATTTGTGGCGTAATCATGCCATGTTTTGCTTTATAATCAGCTACTAATTTTGTTGCAATTGCTGGTCTTGGACCAAACGTATGTAACACATCCAATGTTTCCGTTTCCACCATAATTAATTTAGGAACAGATTTTCCACCATTAGTTAAAAACTGATTCATCAGCTCATCATTGGTATCTCGTAAAACTAATTTCAATGAAATATTGTCTGATTGTTCTGCTAATTTAGCCATAGGTGGAACCACATGAGCTGCATCACCACACCAGCTTTCGGTGATTACAATCCATGTAACGTTGCCTTTAAAATTAGCCAAACGTGTTACCGTATCTTCCGTTAATTTAATGGTTTTATCCCAACGTTTCATACGCTTATCATTAAGCTTGGTGTATTCTACCATATCTTCAGATTTGTCGTTTCCTGTAGTAGATTCATTCCCTACCAGATCCGTTACTAAATGGCGATAATCCGTATAAGTATAACTCGTTTTTAAACTCGCTTTAATACTATTTGAAATATTTGTATCGTTTAGTGTTTCCATAATTTTTATCTCATTATATGTTGGTGCAAAAATACGATGCACCCAATTAATCATCAGTAATCATTATTACATAGTGCGCAAAAATAGTCCGATTTTTTTTCCTGATATATGATTAATGTCATATCTATGTCTATCTTTAATCTGAAAACTTACAATCTGAGGTATGATGACAAAACATAAATGTGCTTGGTGTGTTGGCGACGATTTATACGAAGCGTATCACGATAACGAATGGGGAGTTCCCGTTCATGACGATGACACGTTTTTCGAATTTTTAGTCCTTGAAACCTTTCAAGCAGGTTTGAGTTGGATTACCATTTTACGTAAACGCGAAAATTTTAAAAAGGCGTTTGATAATTTCGATTATAAAAAAATAGCCAACTATAAGCAGTCAAAAATTGATAGTTTATTGCAAGATGCTGGAATAGTTCGGAATAAATTGAAAGTAAATGGAACCGTTACCAATGCGAAATTATTCATGGACATTCAAAAAGAGTTCGGAAGTTTTAGCAACTACATCTGGAATTTTGTTGATGGAAAACCACTAATCAACAACGTTGATAATTATAAAGAAGCGCCAGCCACAACAGCTATTTCAGACGCTGTTAGTAAGGACTTAAAAAGGCGTGGTTTTAAGTTTGTAGGATCAACCGTTATGTATGCGTTTATGCAAGCTACTGGGTTGGTAAATGATCATGAGGTAACCTGTTTTAGGTATGAGGAAGTTTGAAACTAGCAACCAAAAATCACTTCAAATATTCCAAGAACACATCTCTCGAAATATCTTCTGCACCCAATCGTTCCAGATGATTGGTATACACCTGGCAATCTATTAATTGATAATCTGTATTTTGAATAAACGTAATAAAAGCCACTTTGCTCGCATTGCTCACTTTAGCAAACATACTCTCGCCACAGAAAACACCAGTTCCTAAATCTACACCATAAAAGCCGCCAACCAATTTATCATCCTGCCAAACCTCAACGGATTTAGCATATCCAGCTTGATGCAAATCATTATAAGCAGAAATCATACTATCTGTAATCCAAGTTCCAGATTGACCATTGCGCTTTGCGTGACAACATTCGGTAATAACCTGATTAAATTCTTGGTTTATAGACACGGTAAAATCAGCATTTCGCAATACCTGTTTCATGCTTTTTGAAACTTTTAGTTTTTCAGGAAACAAAACAAAACGTGGATCTGGTGACCACCATAAAATTGGCTGATCGTCCTCAAACCAAGGAAAAATTCCAGATTGATAGGCCAACAGTAATCGTGGAACGGATAAATCTCCTCCAATGGCTAATATGCCATCTTCATTTGCTTGTGAAACGGGTGGAAACCATAAGTCTTGATTTAGAAATTGCATAAAAATAATAATAAAATATCTAGTTGTCAGTTCGAGGGCAGTCGCGAACTATTTTGAACTTTTCATTAGGTTTCGACTGCGCTCAACCTGACATACATAAGCGTAATCAAAATTTGAATTCGAAACGAACTCATAAATTATAAAAAACAAAAACCTCAACATTAAAAAACATTGAGGTTTATTATACGTCATTTTACCAAAAATTAGAATGGTAAATCGTCGTTATCTTCTTCGTTTAAATCATCAGCAGGCGCAAAAGCTTGTGCTGGTGGTACTGGTGGCATTTCTGGGTTTGAAGCATCTGCTTGAGCTGCTTCAATACGCCATCCTTGAATAGAGTTGAAATACTTGGTTTCACCTTGTGGGTTTACCCATTCGCGACCGCGTAAATTAATACTGATTTTTACTTGTTGTCCAGCTTGAAAACTATTTAATAAATCCGTTTTATCTTGAACAAATTCTACCATAATATGTTGTGGGTACTGCTCTTCTGTTGTAACGACTACTTCTCTTTTTCTAAAGCCATTACTCCCAAACGATTGTGTTTCTCCAATAACTTTAATTCTTCCTTGTACTTCCATTGTAATTTAATTTTCTGTGTTATGATAATAATATTTTCCAGGCACTATCTAAATCGCCGAAGCTTAAATAGTTTTTTGCCAATTTATGTTTTTTTCTATGATTTGCTTCTTTAATATTAGGGTGATGCTCACTTACAGCTTCCAAAAACTCCTGAACGGCTTCTGGTGTTGGTAAGCTTTCTACATTGCCTAACATGCCTAATTCATTTCCTGTTAAAATCATGCTATTTTTTACATGATCTGGCATTTGATCCACACCAATTCCTAAAGTTGATAATGGTTTTGGGATTTCAAAAAAGCCTTTTTTAGCGCGACTGTAGTAACTACCTCCAGCTCTAGCAACCAAATCTAATTTTTCTTGATTAATTTGATCGTTTTCGTCTAAAATATCTTCTTCTATATGAAGTTTTACAACCTCACAAATAATTAAATTTCCAGCGCCTCCTTCGGTCCCTAAATGTATCACGTCATTCACCTTACATTCTAATTGAACAGGAGATTCAGCGACACGAAATGGTTTTACTAAATCCGATTTCAGCATATTAAAACCTGCCTTTTCAAACTCATTCACTCCTAAAGGATATTCCGTACTGCTTAATGACGCTTGATGCACCATATCAAAATTCACCACATTAATAACCACTTCTTTAGTAGCTAAAATATTTTCCAAGGTATGCTTCGTTGTATTATCACGAACACGACGTGCTGGTGAAAAAATTAGAATTGGTGGATTAGCACTAAAAACATTAAAGAAACTAAAAGGTGCTAAATTTGGGTTTCCATCCGCATCAACTGTACTAGCAAACGCAATAGGCCTAGGAGCCACTGCACTTAACAGATAGCCGTGTAACTTGCCTGTTGATAATTCTTTAGGTTCGTATGAAATCATGAAAACTTTATTATTTTGCACAAATGTAATTAATCTAATAACGAACTAAAAACGATTTGGTTATCATCTCACACAATATTATCAACAGATTTCCATTATATTAACATTCCAAAATAAACCTATGCTTTTTTCTAAATACCGAAATCTAACACGCTACATAATTGTTGCAGCAAGTTTTGTTATTATATCCTTGATTCTGTGGAATACCTTTGTGTTTTTTCAACATTTTAAAGCGGAACAACGTCAGAAAATGGACATCTGGGCATTAGCCCAAACAGAATTTCAAAAAAACATGTTGGAAGATGATGTAAATCCGATGGTTTCTCGCGTTTTAATAAGTAAAAATGACAACCAGATAGTTGTTATTAATGCTGAAGGAGCTATTGGACTGACCAATAATGTTGAAGAAAGGTATTTGAAAAATGATGCCAGCACTAAAAGGCTTATCGCAAATTTAGAAGCTGAAAACAAACCTATTGAGCTTTCCTACATTGATCCTAAAACGAACCAAAAAATAAATGATGGCTATTTATATTACGGCAACTCACCACTAATAACCAAACTAAAATATTACCCGCTTGCCTTATTACTGATTATTATATTATTTGGCGCTGTTGCTTACTTTTTTTACCGCAGCACAAAAATTGCGACACAAAACAAATTATGGTCTGGAATGGCTAAAGAAACAGCGCATCAAATTGGCACGCCATTATCGTCTTTAATTGGTTGGACAGAAATTTTAAAAATTGAGCAGGTTAATCCGGAATACATTCTAGAAATTGAAAAAGACATCAGTCGCCTGCAAACTATTACTGAACGTTTTAGTAAAATAGGCTCCTTACCAAAGCTAGAAAAAGCGGATATTGTCGCAGAAACATTGGAATCCTATGACTATCTAAAAACGCGTTCTTCTAAACTTATTGAGTTTGAAATTTCAGTTCCTGAAAATCCTATTTATGTCAAGTTAAACAAACAGCTTTTTAGTTGGACAATTGAAAATTTAGTAAAAAATGCCATTGACGCCATGCGTGGAAAAGGAAAATTAGTTATTGCTATTTCGCAATTGGAAGATAATGTAAAAATAACCATTACAGATACCGGAAAAGGACTAACTAGAAGTCAATTTAACCGTATCTTTGACCCCGGATTTACAACCAAAAAACGCGGTTGGGGATTAGGCTTATCATTAGCCAAGCGCATTATTGAAGAATTCCATAATGGTAAAATCTATGTGCTTGCATCTGAAATTGACAAAGGAACTAGTATGCAAATTCTTTTAAAAACAACGTAACTATGGACGATCGATTTATAACTATTAAAGAAGTTGCAATTAATAATAATTGTCCCGAATGCTATAATACCAATGGTTTGCATTTTACGTTTAAGCAGAAATTTGTGGAAACATCCTTTTATAAATCTTTAACCACTGAAACCGCACACGAACTTTTCTGTAAAACCTGTGAAACAACTATCTATCCTGTAAATTGGACCGATGATATTGATCGTGTTTTTGATTATCACAAACGTGCTTTTGTACCTAAAAAAGCGTCCTTTAAATTAAAGAAATCAGCTTGGATTGGTATTGGTGTCTTAATCGGAATTATAGTCGTTGGTATTGGTGCAACGGTATTCTTAAGTTAGATTATAGATAAGAGCGAATCGCTTTTGCTACGTTTTCAAAATCCTGTTCTGTTAATTTCTCTTTTGAAATAAAGCGTGCATCTTCCATAGTATTTAGCGGAATTAAATGCACATGAGCATGCGGAACTTCCAAACCAATAACCGTTAAACCAACACGTTTACAAGGCACAGCTTTTTCAATTGCTAATGCAATTTGTCTGGAAAACTCCAATAAACCATGATACGTAACTTCATCTAAATCAAACAACTTATTCACTTCCTGCTTTGGGATACAGAGTGTGTGTCCTTTTGCATTTGGGTTAATGTCCAAAAAGGCGAAATAATCGTCAGTTTCCGCAATTTTATAACACGGAACGTCGCCATTAATTATTTTTGTGAATAGGGTTGCCATAGTTTGCTATTAGTATACCTGTAAATATAAAAAGATTCCCGCTTTAAGGGAATCTTTTCAAGAATAATTTCGTGTTTACTTTTTTCTATCTACCAATATAGGCCTTTGAATTTGTTATCTAGAAATTTCTAAAATATCAAACTTCATAACACCATTTGGCACTTGTACTTCGGCAACTTCGCCAACGGATTTTCCTAAAAGGCCTTTTCCAATTGGTGAGTTAACAGATAACTTTCCTGAAGCTAAATCGGCTTCACCATCAGCAACCAAGGTATAGGTCATTTCCATTCCGTTAGTCTGATTTTTTATTTTGACCTTTGAAAGCACTAATGCTTTTGTCATATCTAACTGCGATTCATCAATAAGTCGCGCGCCTGCTAAAGCACCTTCTAATTTTGAAATTCTCATTTCCAACATGCCTTGTGCTTCTTTGGCTGCATCATACTCGGCATTTTCACTTAAATCACCTTTATCTCGCGCTTCAGCAATGGCTTGGGACGCTTTTGAACGCTCTACATCTTTTAATTGGCGTAACTCTTCACGTAATCGCTTTAATCCTTCGGGTGTATAATACGATACTTTACTCATAATTTCATGTTTTATAATAATAAAAAGATGCTGAAAACAAATGGACAACTAGCGCCAAATCTGTTCAGCATAAAAAAATCCCGCTTGCACGAGATATATATACAAAGCTACACAATTTTTTTGATACCTGTAAGTTTACCTATTGTTAATACTTTGATAAGTAGCTTACTTTTAATCGTTTTGAACAGCAAAATGCAAGTCAGCTAAATATACGAAATTTATAATACGTTTGGGTTTTTGTTGTAAATTGCCCTAAAAATATAATTGGTTATGAAATATCTGTTTTTGCTTGTTTTTGCGTCTGTCTTTTTTACATCTTGTAATAAAAATGATGATGATAACATACGCCAAAATGAATTTTTACCAAACTACACATTTGACACTGGTAATTTAATAAACACCAATTTACCGCAGTATAGCGATATGGAATTCCCAAACAATTATGTGATATTAAACAATAATTACGGCATTAATGGTGTGGTGGTTTTTTATGCAGGTGGAAATAATTATAATGCTTTTGAATTATCTGACCCAAATCACGCTATTCGCGATTGTTCGAAATTAACAGTTCTTGGAGTTATTGCAACATGCAGTTGCGATGATGCAAACGCTTATGATATTTTAACGGGTCAACAACAAGAAGGCACAACAGGACAATACGGTTTAAAACGCTATTTTGTTGAAAAGTCTGGAAATATAATACGGGTTTATAATAATTAGAGCTTTCTAATTAAGACTTTTTTTATACTTGAAAAAGATATAGATAAAAATTAAACTTAGCATCAAATAAGCAATTAAAACATATGTGTTTCCCATAAGTTCATGTGGAAAAATAAAAAAAATACATGTCGTAGCAATAAAATACACGAAAAAATAGGGTGAAAACTTTTTAGTCAAGTGTTTGTTTTTTTGATCTTCATTCATGGTTTTAGAAACTATTTTAGTTACTAATTTACTAAGTATTTTTTAAAATATTTATCTTTAGAACTCAATCATTGAATACTTATACTCTAATAGTTTTTGATTTTTAAAATATTCCGTAATTGGTTTTGAAAGTGTTTTTGTGGAATCTTTCAAATAAATTTTGAAATTATATTTCATAAAAACTTCAGTTTGATAATATTCATTATTTAAGTCCTTATTTAATTCTACCTGATTTACGAAACTTAATAGGTTATTTAAAGTAATACTATTTGCAATTAATTTTTCTTTCGAATAAGAAATGCCATTTGAATTGGTATTGACTAAAGGGCTTCTCTCCCATTCGATAACTATAGTTTCATTTTCAAATTTATTAGCCTTAATATCTGGGTTCTGTAACGCAAAAAAGACAGCTGACATTATAGCCAAATTCCACAAAAAATGAAAAATTATTGCTTTCACTAAACCAAAATTTAGTGTTATCCAAATTGCAAGAAGTCCTGAAGCAAAGAGAAACATAATAGGATAAAGTGAAAAGAGTTGATTAAAATCTTCGGTTTGAAAATGTAGTATAGAAAATAATAATGCGCTACATATTATTATTAAATTCTCTAATAACAACTTCTTAAATTTAAGATATAATAGCATTAGCACATAAATTGATGCTAATAATAAAATTACCGCCGAATGGGTTGAAATTAAAATAACAAAAATGGGTAGCAATATGATGCTTACCCATTTTAAATATTTCTGACTACTAAAATAGCCTCTAAACATGAGTTCTTCTATAATTGGAGCCAATATAATAGCAAAAAAAGCAACTTGAAAAAAAGGTTTATCTACCTGCTGATCAGAAAGAACTGCGTTATCTGAAAAACCTAAAAAAACTATGGCTAATGCTATACTAAATCCAGCCGTGTAAAGTATCCAAACCTTTTTATATTTTTGCATGCTAAAATTATTTACAGATTACGGTACAAGATGCTGAAGTAAACCAACCTCCTTCAATAATCTCAATCGACTGAACACCAAGATTGCAAGATTCAATAGCAAGTGCACAATTACTATCATAGCTATCTCCTATTGACTCAATAACAGTTTCAATAATATCATCAACGATTGGTATAATAACACACCACCAACATACTTTATTAGAATTATGCTCAATTACAACATCCTCAATAATAAAACCTGAACTTGTTTCTAAATCAAAACTTAGGGTGTCATTATTTAAAATTTTTAGTTCCGTCAATTTCACAAATTCATTATTATTTGGATTTAAAATTTTAAATTCACTTTGGGTTTCAGTATATGTAAAACTCACAGGGCTTGCATACTTAAAATCATATTTAAATATACCATTTGTGTATTTCGTATGATAACCGGAAGAGTTTAATAGATACGTATTAGAACCTATTATCAATTTTTGGGATGAATGTGCTTTAAAACACTATCTAATCGTCTTTCATTTTCCTCTGAATAACCAATATGGGAGTAAATAATCTCTCTCTTTTTATTTAATAAGATAACTGTTGGAAATGATTGGATATTAAATGTGTTTTCATCTGATAAAACAATTGGATAATCCATATTTCTAGCAGAAACAAAGGCTTTTAATAAATCACGTTTGCTCTCTTTATCTCTTAAATTAACACCAATAATTTGCAAATCTTCATTGTTAAAATTATCATTAATTTTGTTCAAATGTGGAATTGATTTAATGCAAGGGTGGCAAGCCATAAACCAAAAATCTAATAACACGTAATTTGCCGTTAATTCATTCAGATTAAAATCTTCAGAATTCTTTAAATTTACACCCAAAAGAGCGGGAGCTTTACCACTTAAGACAGGTTTTTGTTTTTTAAAATTATTTTTTAAATCAGAATATGAAATTATTTGAAAATTCTTCTCTAAATTTTCGATTTCATCTTTAATATTGGCATGAATTGAATAATCTAAAGCTTGAAACTCCCAACTATCATATTGATTCGTGTCTTGAAATTCAGCATAAAAAGTTTTTTTTGTAATCTGTTGTAAATCTAAAGAGATCATATAATTCCAATGTAAATTCTTTAATTCTTCAGAATCTTCGATATTCTTTGTTACAATTAACGCGTTATTTTTTTTTCGAATAGATACAAGACTATCTTTTTCATTAAAAGTCGATAATGGCAATAGCATTTGTTTGTGAAAATAATTTTGTTTGTTTTCTGTAACCAGCCTATTATTCAAACTATCTATTTGGTAAGTAATATTATTATAATGATAAATTAAATAATCTCCTGTATGTTTACTTATTTTAAAATCATAACCATAAATAGTATCATTTGGATTTTTTGATATACTGACTTTATAGGTGTGGGATACGGTATCCTTTTCAAAAAGAGCTTTATTTTTTGTTTCAAGCACGTATGAAATTGATAGATGTTGTTTATTCTTTTTTAAAATAGTACTAACATCATGGTCAATTTTTGAACATGATGTTAGTACTATCAATATTAATAAATTTAGTTTATTGTTCATTTAAGAATTAAATAGAAGTGTATTTTTTATTGTTGAAAGTAACCATTTCAGCTGCAACTATTACGCCATTTAAAACGCCTGAAATCTTAACTGAATTTTTACCTTCACCACATACATCTGTTACAACCATTCTGCAACATGTAACACCATCACAAGTTGTGGAGCATGTTCCGTCATCGTTATAAGTTCCTACAAAACCACAGGTTGCTTGTTGGGGAACAGTTCCTCCTGGACAAACGCAATCCAAAAGTGGTTTATCACCACATGAATCCGTTTTACTTTGAATAATAATAGGTTCTAAATTCAAGTCGAATGGAACATACCAAAGATCTAAATTGGACTTGTTGTTTATTTCACCATTAATCAATTTCACACCTTTAGCAATTAATATATTTGATCTGCCAAAATCAGTGGAAACATTAGTAGTAGTTACAATTGTATTTCTTTTATTTAATTGCACTTCAGTCTTTTCAATCTTATAATATTGTGTCTCATTAGACATATTGTCATTGGAACATGACGAAACAACCATGAACGAAATTAATACTATTAATAATTTATAAATTTTCATAATTTCTAAAATTTAAACTAGTTTAAATACTAGTCGGTTAAACAAAAGATTGTTTAAGAAGTCTAAATTTCAGAAGCCTTTTAATAAGAAGTCTTTTCCAACCTAAAATATAGATTAAAAAATAACGCTAGTTATGTAGCAACAAATTATCTAAAAAACGCATTGAGAGACTTCTTAAATAACTCAATTTGTCTTCGGACACATCAAACATAAAAAAAAAAAAAAACAGTTTGAGCAGCAATTTTTAACAAATTTGTGCAGTTCATCGAAAAGTTGCAAAACCCGTTACGGTTTTCCCGTAAAAACACCCTCTAAACGCAAACTGCCTAAAAACGATAATTTGTTTTTAGGCAGTTTTTTAATTTATGAGATTATTTTACACACATAATCTTCTTAAAACTTCAAGGTCATTCCCAATAAAAAATTGGTGGTTGCTTGTGGATAAAAACCAGCACCTTCAATAGTTGACACTTGTGGTGGATTTGAGTAATCATCATCAAATGTGTAATAGTAGCCATTAGATGCATACTTGACATTAAATAGGTTATTTACCAATCCTGAAAACAAAATAGATTTTAAAAATGCTTTAGAATTTTCATCTCTTCGGAATGACAATTCGTAATTAACACTAAAATCATTTATAAAATAGCTGTCCAATTTAGAAGCTTCAGATTCCGTATTACTCATAAATTGTTCGCCAACATACTTACTTAAAAGTGTAAACTGTAAATTAGTAATCGGTTGAAATGTTAATGCATTGGAAGCTATCCATTCCGGTGAAAAAGAAATATCTGTTTTACCAAAATTCACCAAACTACCATCAAACTCTGTAATAGTTTCTTTGTTTTTATTGGAACTCCATGTTATACTTGGTTGTAATCGCCACTTCTCGCCTATTTGAACTGCTGCTTCCACTTCTAAACCTAATCGGTAACTATCACCACTATTGGTACGAATTGGGTTTCCAGACTGATCAATATTTCCTGTTAAAACTAATTGCTCATTATATAACATGTAATAGGCATTTACATTAACACGGAACTTTTCATTATTATGTCGCCAACCTAATTCAAAATCGTTTAATTGTTCTGGTTTTACGTCTGCATTGTTTTCAAAATCATCACGACTTGGTTCACGATTTGCCCGCGCATATGAGAAATACATACTATTTTCAGTATTCAATTTATAGTTAATTCCAGCTTTGGGATTAAAAAACGCATAATTTTCATCTACATCAAATGGAATTCTGTCCGAGTTTAATCCATCAATTGTATAATCAACTAATCGTAATTGTAAATCGGCAAACAGACTGATTTTTTCATTCAATCTAAACGTTCCTTTTCCGAAAAAATTGACATCTGATTTAATACCTGCACTTTCATAATAATGATCATTATTATCACTATTACTAGCAAATTGCGCCCAAATAATTTCGCCAAAATGACCACCATCATAATAACTGTATGAACCTCCAAAAAGCACATCTAATTGATTGTTTTTATAGTTCGCATTGGCATTCACCACAAAGAAATCATTATCTAACCAACGACGTCTTACCAAATCGGTTTCGGTTATTGTTTCTGTTCCTATGGTTACATCATTTAAACCGTAGTCGGCAAACTCGGCATCTTCTTTATACTGCTCAAAATAACCACGTCCAGCTGTATAATTGAAAGCCATGTTGGTAGACCACTTATTATCATAACGCTGGTTCCAGTGCAATTGGTAATGGTCTTGCTGATAATTATCCACTTCATTTTCGTAGAACTGGGTATTGCCATTTTCATCTGTATATTCTCCAGCTGTATTATAGGTTCTATCATTGTCCAATTTATCTGCATCTTCCAAACCATTCCAGGACTGATAGGTTATTTCCTTACCCGAAAACGTAATGGCTTTTATTAAGGTATTTGCTGATTTATAAGATCCTTGAAGGAAATAAGATTTCAAATCTGACGTAGCACGATCAATATAACCATCCGATTTAATGTTTGATAAACGTCCAGCAAATTCAATCTTATCATTCAGCAAACCAGTACTAAATTTTAAGGTATGTTTTCGGGTATTAAAACTACCGAAGGAATTAGCAAATTCGCCATAGGCTTCATCTGAAACCGCATCGGTTAGTACATTAATACTGGCTCCAAAAGCACCAGCTCCATTAGTGGATGTTCCTACACCACGTTGTAATTGCAAACTCTCAACTGATGAGGCAAAATCGTTTAAATTCACCCAAAATGTCCCTAATGATTCGGCATCATTATACGGGATTCCATTAATAGTTACGTTTGTAGATTGTGCATTAATACCACGCACACGAATACCTGTGTAACCCACACCTGCTCCAGCATCTGATGTGGTAACAACAGACGGTAGGAAGTTTAATAAAATGGGGATATCTTGCCCCAAATTCCGTTGTTCTATCTCCTCTTTTGAAAGGTTAGAATGTGTAATTGGCGAATCCGCTTTAACCCGAACCGAGCGCACTAAAACTTCGTCTAGTGTTTCTCGTTTTGTAGAATCCTGTGGTTTTTCTTGTGAAAAAACACCAAAAGAAGTCGTTAAAAAAATGGAAAGCAAACCTGCTTTTTGAAAATGTTGCCAGCGAAAAACTGACGCGTTGTTGAATAAAAATTTCATTCGATAAAATAAATTTAGCGAATAAAAAGAGGTGATTATTCTGATTAAAAATTAGTTTTTTTGTTGCCATACGTAAACACGCACAACAGTACAAAATTGTTGTTATTTTCCTAAACAGCATTACCTGTTCTAGGTTCAATGGGTATGATCTCAGCCGTTATTGGGCACCCCTTTATGAGAACGCTGCAAAGGTAATTAACAATGTAGAATTACCAAGTAATAATGAAAAATTATTAATCTAAACTTCAGGTGGTTTCCTATTTGCCTTTTTATCAGCATTCTTTTTCTTGTTGGAAAGACGTTTGAGTTTCACGGCTCTTGGAACCTTGGTTGGTCTTCGTTTTTTAGGTACAATCAACCCTTGTTTAATCAACTCTAAAAAGCGTTTGATAACCAAGTCCTTATTTTTATGTTGACTGCGGCTATCTTCACTGGAGAGTATTAAAACACCTTCAGTAGTTAACCGATTATCTAGCTTTTTAAGAAGGCGTGCTTTTTGGTTTTCTGAAAACACTTGCGAATTTGGTAAATCCCAATTTAACACCACTTTAGAGGATGTTTTGTTCACATGCTGACCACCAGCTCCTGAACTTCTAACCGCTTTAAATGATAATTCTGTTATAAGAAATGCTGCATCAAACATATTATTTTATTTGATGTGGTGACTTCAGTAAATCGTTTACTGTTTTAACTGGGTTGAAGGTAATGAGTGGCACTTCAACAAAAACAGTATTCCAATTGGCCATGCTTCCATTCCATAAACCTGGCAACTCCAAGGCTTTCAATTCTTTTCCTAATCGTGTTTTTTTGGTAATAAAAGCGGCTTTATGATCTACAAATTGGGTGAGATCAAACTTATTTCCTCTGTAATCTTTTACACCACAAACCAAGTCTACAGGATTAAAATGTGTGGCATTTTTTAGGATGCTTTTTTGATGTTTATTCTTTTGATTTATTTGAGCCGACTCTACAATTTGAAGTGAAATAGTTCCACTTTCATCTTTAACCCAAAATGGTCCACCTCCAGGCTCGCCCTCGTTCTTTACCATACCACAAACGCGAATTGGCCTATTTAATTTATTCTGAAGATATTCTATTTGATACTTTTCGGCATATTTTTCAAATTCAGCAGAAATTTGCACCTGCATACTATTTGTTAAAAATCGGGCGATTTCAATGATTATTTCGTGCGATAATTCGCCATTTTCAATTTGTTCTAAATACTGAAATGCCTGTTGTTGAATTTCCATAAGAATCCCAGCCAGAATCTTTTTATTCTTGGCAACCTCATTTTTAAACTTATAAACAACCACATTATCAATGTTTTTAATAAAGATAATATCCGCGTTCAAATCATTTAAATTCTCAATTAACGCACCGTGTCCCGATGGACGAAATAATAAATCGCCGTTCTCTAACCTGAAGGGCTCATCTTTAGCTGTTACAGCAATTGTATCGGTTGATTCTTTTTGATAAGAAAACGAAATATCAAATTGAGAATTGGTTTTACGTTCTACTTTATCTTCAATTCTTGAAAATTCATTACTGAATTTATCCTTATGACTTTCCGAAATAGTAAAATGCAGTTTTGCTTGTTTATTGCAACACGCATACAAAGCAGATTCAAATAGATGTTCCTCAAAAGCCGTGGAAACAATTTGATTATTATATTCATGAAAAGGCAATAATCCTTTAGGCGAATTACCATAATTCAAACCATTTTCGTCTAACATGGCTTTTACAAATAATTGCGAGCGGTAGCTATCGTCCAAATCCGAGAAGTTTGGATAGGTTTTACGTAACAAATCAATGACTTCAAAATAGAATGGGAATTTCTCTAAACCAACAAAAAAAACATGCAAACTTTTATCATCGCGTGTATTCATATACGAATTAATCGTTTGCTCGGCTGGATCATATTCTTCCAAAAACTGAAACAAAAATTTAAACATACGTGTTGCTGCACCAGATGCTGGAACAAATTTTATAATATCAAATTGGTCTTTATGTTCATCAAAAAATGCCACAAGGTTTTCAACTTCCGAAACATTGAGGCGTAAAATGCCATCACCAACCGTTGCAGCTCCTACCAAATTTGAATAGGGTAAACCGGAAACAAAGGTTTCAAGCTGTTTGTTAACACCTTCCACGGTTAAACCCTTTGATTCTATTTGCTTTATGTCCTTTTCAGAAAAAGTCATACCTTACTTTTTTAATAATTCATTAATATGTTTTACGGCAACTTCAAAACGTTTTGTTAGATTCCCACTTAATAGAATATAGGGTTTTTGGTGAATTTCTAACGCATTTTGAAACGCTTGAAACATCGTTTCTCTTTCATGCGGTTTATCGCGAATGCCATCAGGCTCCCATGGCAGATCAATATTAGTTAAAAAATAAAGATTATAGTAATTTTCTGTCGCAAATTTATTTAAGCGTTCTGAAGTAAAGCCTTGATAATAAGCTTCACTATATACTTTTGTTTCTAGTAAATCGGTATCGCAAATTAGTAATTTATCAGCTTGCTCCGTTAGCTTGTTTTCTAATGCCATTTGCCCTTCCGCAATTGGCAATACATCATCTTGAGTTAGCACCTCATGTGATTTTGCTTTATTTTCGGCATAAATTCTTGAAAATTCTGGAACCCAAAGCGTATTAAAATGAGTAGCCATTTTTTTAGCAAGAATGGTTTTACCTGTAGATTCAGGACCAAACAGCACAATTTTTATGCACTTACTGTCGTCTTGTTTAAGTGTTTCTTCCATGCTAAATAACCATAAATTGCTAATACTGTAAAACCTAAATACTGTAAACTTGTAAAGGTAAATCCTTTGTAGAAATATAAGGGAACTGAAATAATATCACCTACAATCCAGAAAATCCAATTTTCCACTTTTCGTTTTGCCATAAGCCACATACCAGCGAAAAATATAGCAGTTGTTAGAATATCAACATAAGACACCCAACTACTCCATTTATCAAAAATTTGATAAATAACAGCAACAAAAACCACTGCAACAACTGCAATTCCAATCGAAATCTGTTTATCCTTTTTAGTCCATGATGTGATTGGTGTTTCATGCGTATCATCTACTTTGCGTGTCCAAATGTACCAGCCATAAATACTCATTATAAAATAGTAGGCATTAATAATCATATCGCCTAATAATGCCCATTTAAACAATAAATAGACGAAGATACTCGTGCTAATGATACCCGTTGGAAACACAAAAATATGGTTCTGTTTAGAATACCAAACCGATAGAAACCCGAAAACCACGGCAATGATTTCAAGTACAATATCTAGTGTATCATAATCGCTGTACTGACCAAATAGATAATCAAAAATGAGGCTCATAATCCTGTCTATCTGATTTGACAATTTTCATGTGTAGCAAACCGCGTTCAATGAGTTCAAAGGCTTCCTTTATTTCAACAGTTAACAACTGCATAACCACATCATAATCACCATAAACTTGGGTGCTTAAAGGGTTTTCAAGAACTTTTAAATTAGAGGCTCGTAATTTTTTTATAAAATGAATGATGGCTGGCTCATAGTCATCATGCAAAGGTGTTAAGGTTAATTCTACTGATATTTTCATATAAAAAATGAATTATTTTCAAAACTAAAAAGAAATACAGACAATACTGGAATTATGAGGTAAATATTTTTATTGAACTTATATTAAACTACATTTGCCTTCCTCCCTTTTTACAAACACCAAGTATTCAAAATGATTAGCTACAAAAAAGTTCTAAAAAAGGTATCCCTATTTATATTTTCGATATTTATAGTTGTCATGCTGGCCATTGGTTTTGCTCTAAATTTCGTGTTTACTCCAGAAAAAATAACGCCTCAAATAATAGACTTAATTAATAATAACGTTAATGCAACTATTGCTTGCGAATCCATTGATCCTGCTTTTTTTTCAACGTTTCCTAACTTTTCAGTTACCCTTAAAAACGGTAGTATAGTAAATTACAAGTCGATTGAAAATGAAACTCTGATTGAAACAGAAAATGATACACTTGCCAAATTTGAATCGTTAGAAATTACATTCAACATAATCAAAATATTAAAAAAAGAAGGTATTGACATCAAGAAGGCTTCGTTTATTAATCCTAAAATTTATGCATTTGTTAATAAAGACGGTATTGCTAATTGGAATATATTAAAGCCAACGGATGAAGAAATTGAAACAGATACAACCAGCATAAATGCATCAGAATACCTAAAAAACTTTAATATTGATAAGTTTGAAATTGTAAATGCCGATTTACATTATGAAGATGCCTTTACAAATGCATTGGTGGACGTTCCATTTTTTAATTTAGAATTAAAAATTAAAAAAAACCACGACGGTCTAAATCTGGACGTAGACACCAATGGTCAAGACATTGTTTTTACAAAAGATGACACGCGTTTTTTAAATAAAGTCCAAATTGCTTTAAATACTGACATCCAATACAACAAAGAAACGAAAGAAATTATTTTTAGCAAAAGCCTATTGAATGCTAACGGCATTGAGTTTCTAGCCGATGGGAGCATAAAAATTAACAAGCCTAACAAAAACGTATTTGCAGATTTAAATTTAAGCCTCAACGTACCATCCTTAAAAACTTTTATCCAGTTAATTCCAGAGAACATTTTAGAGTATAAGGACGATTTAATAACGGAAGGTGAGGTTCAACTAAACGCAAATATTTTAGGTGTTTATGGAAAGGATATTTTTCCTGATATAAATGCTGAATTAAAAATTGTGGATGGCGCATTTAAATTTAAAAATTTTCCTGGTGAAATAGATACGTTTCAAACAGAAATAGAAGCTAATATTGATTTTAACACCTCATTTAACTCCAAAGTCGATATCTCAAAACTCCAAATAAAAGGAACTGGTATCGATATTAATGCTGCCGGAACAGTTAAAAACGTAATACACAATGCAGCTGTAAATTTGGATTTAAAAGGCAATATCAATTTCACAACATTAAAAGAAGCTTTCCCAATAAACAAAGACATTGAGGCCAGCGGAAATGCTGAAATTGACTTGAATACCACTTTTACCAAAGATGCTATTGTAAACCAAGATTACAAACGTATTAATGCCTCTGGAAACATGCAATTGGACAACATTATTATAAACCATAAGGTTGAAGATTTTATATTCAAATCCCAAGGTGCAGATGTTACTTTGGGTAGAAATTTCTATTCAGATTCGCAAAATGATTTGAATGGAACCGTTAGTTTTAAAGACTTAACCTTTAAATATAAAAACAAACACAATTTAACGCTCGATAATTTAAAGGTTATTTTAAAATCTGAATCGGCTTCATCAACTAATAAATCCCTTCATGCAGAAATTTCTTTAAACGATTTAAATTACGCCTATGGAGACTCTATAAAAGGCCTTATAAAAAGAAGTCATGCTTCGGTTTTATTTACATCTACAGCTTACAAAAAACGACCACTAACGGTTGCCAAATTCACGATTGATAGTGCAGGAATTTGGGGTTATAAACGGTTTGTAGGTATTAAAAATGGAAACTATAAACTCACATTTGAAAACGATGAAAACAAACACTGGGAACCAAAAGGCAGTGTCGAATTCAATTCTTTATATGTCTATACGCCTAAATTTCCATTGCTTTTAGAAATGAAACAAACCATTGTATCCATTAAAGACGATGATTTGTTTTTAAATAAAGCAGCTTTTAAATTTGGAAATTCAGACGCAACACTTACCGGAAAAGTATCACATATATTGGCTTCTATTCAAGATAAAAAAGAATTTGAAGCAGAATTAAATTTAGATGCAGATTATATTGACACCAATCAGATAATGACTTTATTGAGTACTACTGATGTACCAAGTACAGAAATAATAAAGCCAGAAACTATTCAAGTTGATTCCGTAGTTGCTAAAAAAACCACATTTATTGTACCTGATAATATCAACTTTAAATTTAATACAACTATTAAAAAAGTTCGATATGATAATTTAGATTTGACTAATATTCATGGTCTTGTAACCTTAAAGAATCAAGAATTAGATCTACATAATTTATACCTTCAAACGTTGGCTGCAAATGTAAAAGCTAGTTTAAATTATAAAGCTAAAACAAAAAATGAAGCCGCTATCAATTTTAAAGTCAATTTAGAAGACATTCAGTTGAGCAATTTAGCAATGCTTTTCCCTACCCTAGATTCCTTGTTTCCCATGTCCAAATCTTTAGAAGGGAAAGTAAATTTCAGAATAAAAGGCAATGCCAAACTTAATAAAGATATGCATGTTCTAATACCCTCTATTACTAGTATTGCTGCGCTTCAGGCAAATAACTTAATTGTTTTTGACAGTCCTACTTTCGCTGACATATCAAAAACACTGATGTTTAAAAACAAAGAGCGAAATATAATTGATAGTTTTCAAGCAGAAATGAGCATTGAAAATAGTCATTTAGAGATTCTACCAGCGGAATTAACGATAGACAGGTATCATATTGCGGCTGGAGGAATTCAAAATTTAGATGAAACGTATAATTATCACATTTCCATACTTAAATCGCCAGTACCATTTAAAGCCGGTGTCGATATTACAGGAAATTTCAATGATTATAATTTGGATATTACACAAGCAAAATACAAATACTATTTCACCGAAAAAGACCGTTTATTAAAAAAAGCCGATAGCTCCATTATTAATAAAAAGCTGCAAATTCAAAAAGAATTAGATTTTTAACTTATCGAAAAAAGACTCATCATCTTCAAAAGCGGTTCCAATAACCACTAAATCGGCTCCAGCTTGGTAGGCTTGCTCTAATTGTTTTAAAGTTCGAATTCCGCCTCCCACAATTAAGGGTATGCGTATGTCCGTTTTTACTTTTTTAATTATATTTAGGGATACAGGTTGCAAAGCACCACTTCCTGCTTCCAAATATATCAGTTTCATACCAAGTAACTCGCCTGCTTTGGCTGTATCTGCTATTAATTGGATGTTATTATTTTGCAGTGGTGCCGTTTCGGTTACACGTTGTACAGCTGTTTGTTTGCCATTTTCAATTAAAATGTAACCGGTTGACAAAATTTCTAAATTTGAATCTTTCAATTTAGAAACTGCCTCAACATGTTTACCGATTAAATAGTCTGGATTTCTACCTGAAATCAATGCTAAAAACAAAAGCGCATCCGCTTGATTTGTTATTTGTTTTACATCACCAGGGAATAATAGAATGGGTAATTTGGTGTGTTTTTTAATTTCTATTACTAAAGATTCTGTTAATTGTTCCGCAACTTCACTTCCGCCGACAAAAATATGTGTAGCTCTAGACGCATTTACTTTTACTATAAAATTGGCAACCGAATCTATAGCCATTTTATCAGGATCGATTAAAACGGCTAGTAATTTTTCGCCTTTAGAAATAGCTTGCAATATGTGATTATAAATAGTCTTCATTACGAAATTGGTAATGCAAAAGCACAGGTAAAACCTTCAAACTCTATAAAAGTAGTATTGTAACTATGTTTTTTGTTATCATAATCTATCCAAGCACGTGTTTCGGTATCTATTATTTCAAATGGAATAACCAATGTGTGTTGTAAAAAACTCAATCCTGGAGTGGCAAACAACTTGTAAAGCGATTCTTTAATACACCAAATAACGGTCAGTTTCCGAATATAATCTTCGGCATCTTTTTGTAAATATTGACTTTCATAATCCATAAATTTATGAGCAATAACACCAATTTTGTCACGTTGCTTTTCTATGTCAATGCCTACTAAATGATCACTAACCACTACTCCTGAAAATGTAAAGGAATGCGTTATAGAAATATACTTACCATCTTTTAAATGCGGCTTTCCATTTTCATCATAATACAAATCGGAATCCGTATAACCAAACTCGGCAAGCAAATGTCTAACACTTAAAAAACCACGTTGGTGCAATTCACTTTTCATACTTAAAACGCGGCTTAAACTTTCAGGTCTTAAGGTAATTGGCTGAATTAAATCGTCATAGGATTCTTCTATCTTCCAGATTTTAACAGTAGTTTGTGAGTTGGGAATAAGGGTTTTATAAAGCGGCATTTAATATTCTAAAAGTTATTAGTTATCTTTGCACTGCCTAAAGCAGATTTAACAATTGCGACAAGCGAATTTAACCATTTTATGTCCTTTTGCCAAAGTTGTTAGGCTATAAAAACATTAAGAAAAAAATACTATGAGTACAAAAACAGTTGCTTACATACCGAACAAGGTAAAAGATATGTCGCTTGCGGCTTGGGGAAGAAAAGAGATGGATTTAGCTGAAGCAGAAATGCCAGGATTAATGAGTCTTCGTGAAGAATACAAAAATGAACAGCCACTTAAAGGTGCACGTATTGCAGGTTGTCTGCACATGACGATCCAAACAGCGGTTTTAATAGAAACATTACAAGCTTTAGGCGCTGAAGTAACGTGGAGTTCATGTAATATTTTCTCTACACAAGATCAGGCAGCAGCAGCTATTGCAGCAGCAGGAACAGCTGTGTACGCTTGGAAAGATATGACCGAAGAAGAATTTGATTGGTGTATTGAACAAACCTTATTTTTTGGTGAAGACAGAAAGCCACTAAATATGATTTTAGATGATGGTGGTGATTTAACTAATATGGTTTTAGACAGATACCCAGAATTAGCTAAAGGAATTAATGGTCTTTCAGAAGAAACGACTACAGGTGTTCACCGTTTATACGAGCGTGTAAAAGCTGGTACATTACCAATGCCTGCAATAAATGTTAATGATTCGGTTACAAAATCGAAATTCGATAATAAATACGGCTGTAAAGAAAGTGCTGTAGATGCTGTTCGTCGTGCAACAGATATTATGTTAGCTGGAAAGCGCGTAGTTGTTTGTGGTTATGGTGATGTTGGTAAAGGTACTGCTGCGTCTTTTAAAGGTGCTGGAAGTATTGTAACCGTTACAGAAATCGACCCTATCTGTGCGCTTCAAGCTGCCATGGATGGTTTTGAAGTTAAGAAATTAGAAACCGTTATAGGAAATGCAGATATTGTTATTACTACTACAGGAAATAAAGACATTGTTCGTGGTGAGCATTTTGAAGCCATGAAAGACAAAACGATTGTTTGTAACATTGGTCATTTTGATAACGAAATTGATATGGCTTGGTTAAACAAAAACCATGGTCACACTAAAGATGTTATTAAGCCACAAGTGGATAAATATACCGTAAACGGAAAAGACGTTATTATTTTAGCCCAAGGTCGTTTGGTGAATTTAGGTTGTGCAACAGGTCACCCAAGTTTTGTAATGAGTAACTCCTTTACAAACCAAACCTTAGCTCAAATTGAATTATGGACAAATTTAGATGCATACGAAAACGACGTGTACATGCTGCCAAAACATTTAGATGAAAAAGTAGCTAAATTACACCTTGAAAAAATTGGTGTAGAGCTTACAGAACTTAAAGACGATCAAGCCAAATATATTGGTGTAGCCGTTGAAGGTCCTTATAAGCCAGAATACTACAGATACTAAAAAAGACCGCTAGCGCTTCTAGAATATAGACCGCTTCGCTTTTGGATATTAGATTAAATCCCAAGCAGTCATGTTTGGGATTTTTTTTGAGCAATTGCCACTTTGCAAAAAGCAACTAAACCAATAAAACCATAGCTTTTAAATACGTAACTTCGTTTTTTAAAACAATATATCTATGAGTTCAAAAAAAATGCATGTATTAATAGACACTTTAGAAAACCATATAGATCAGCATGAGATTGTTAATCCAAAAATTTCAAAAGCAAATATTGGTTGGCACATAGATCATAGCTGTAAAGTCATTAATCAAGTCGTTATAACATTACAATCTTCAGATCCTGCTTTATATAAAGATGATTTTAGCTTTTTAGGCAAGCTTTTTTTTACGCTAGGATTTTTCCCAAGAGGCAAGGCAAAAGCACCTAAAAACGTTAAACCACCTGAAACTATTTCAAAAGAAGATCTTGTAAACCAATTGCAACAAGCAAGAACAAACATTGAAACCATTTCAGATTTAGATAAAAACGCATTTTTTAAGCATCCGCTTTTTGGGAACGTAAACAACAAAAGAATTTATCGCTTTTTGGAATTACATACCAACCATCATGTAAAGATTATACATGAGATTTTGAAAAAATAGTAAATTAGATTAAAATTTCAGCAAATCCCAATTAGATACATTTTCAAAAAACAAAAACCCTTTCTGTTTCCAGAAAGGGTTTTATATATGTTAAAGAAATTGTATAATTAAGCCTCGAAAGGTTCAATTGAAACATAAGATTTGTTGTCTTTTTTCTTTGTAAATTTAACAAGTCCGTCCACTCTAGCGTGTAACGTGTGGTCTTTTCCACCATACACATTTTCACCTGGGTGATGTGTATTACCTCTTTGTCTTACGATGATATTTCCAGCAATAGCAGCTTGTCCACCAAAAATCTTAACGCCTAAACGTTTTGATTCTGATTCTCTACCATTCTTCGAACTACCAACTCCTTTTTTGTGAGCCATTGTCTTAAGGTTTTATTTTATTACTAATTATTTTTTGTCTTTCAACAAAGCTTTTGCTTGTTTTACCCACTCTTCAGTTTCAATTTTCTCACGAGTGATGCCATCAATACCTGAAAGTTGTTCTCTATCAGCAGCTTTTAATTTACTGATTTGCTCGTAAGTATAAATACCTACTTCATTTAAACGCTCTTCATAAGCTGGGCCAATACCATTGATTTCTTTTAAATCATCAGCGTCTGCCTTTAAAGCCGTTCCAATGCTATGAAGCACTTTGTCAATGTTCATTTCAATGTTAGCATCTTCAGCTCTATGCTCTGCACGAGTTACTAAATTATCGCTAACTTCAACTTCTTTTTTAGAAGCTTGTTTTTTAGCTGGTGCAGCTTTTTCAGCTTTCACTGTCTTCTCTGCTTTAGCTGGTTTTGCTTTTTCGGTTTTTTCAGCTTTTTTGCCTCCCGAAGCTGCAATGCTCTCAATTACGATTTCAGTTAAAGATTGTCTGTGTCCGTTTTTTACACGGTAACCTTTACGTCTTTTCTTTTTGAAAACAATAACTTTATCACCTTTAAGGTGCTTTAATACTTTTGCTCCTACCAGAGCTCCAGTTATAGCTGGGGCGCCTACAGTTATATTGTCACCATCTGCAATTAAAAGAACGTTATCGAAAGAAACTTCCTTACCTTCTTCTGTTGCTAAACGATTAACAAAAACTCTTTGGTCTTTTTCAACTTTAAATTGATGCCCTGCTATCTCTACAATTGCGTACATAGCGTAACGTTTTTATTAAATTAGTTTATTAATCTGCCAACCTCACGGAAAGCGGATGCAAATATACTGCTAAATAATTAAACTACAAACGTTTTGTATAAATTAAGAAATATTCCAACTTTTTTTATAATACTGCATGACTGTAAATGCAGATATGACTGTGGTAGCAATACCCATTATACCAACAACAAAGGTCATGACACCAACACTAACCGGCGTTCCGTAATCTACTAAAGACAAAACTTCCGAAACAAAATCCGCATTTATTTCAGTAATATAAAGTAGAAAGAACATCGTAAAAAGAATAGTTGCGATAGCTCCCGTAATTAATCCTGCTATAAATCCGCCAGAATAGGAAAAGTTTTCGCTTTGCTCTAGTTTATAATAACGTATGGTTTCAAAAATTCCGAAAGCCGTTATAGCGGCATTTAAAAAACTAAAAACTGGGTTCGTGTGCTTATCTACTAATGCTAAAATTAAAAAATAAGCAATTAAAACAGCACTTGTAATAAGGCCAAACCGAACGGGTAAAATGAAGTTTTTCATAAGTTATTTTTTTGTTACTCTTAAATTTCGTGAAAATTTATGGCAAATAATAATTTGTTTATGTTTTTTTAACAATCATGATAAAAGCGGTAAGTATTTCCTATTTTTGAAAAATTGTAACATATTGCATACATAACAGACATATGACATGTCATTTAACAAAAAACAAACACACATGAAAAAAGGATTATTAACTTTTTCTGCATGTATACTAGCCATCATTACTAGTATTGCACAAGAAGTGAAATTTGAAGAATTTGATTTGGATAATGGATTACACGTTATACTACATCAAGACAATACAGCACCTGTAGTATCTACTTCAGTGATGTATGATGTCGGTGGTAAAGATGGAGATAGAAGCCGTACTGGTTTTGCACACTTTTTTGAACACCTATTATTTGAAGGAACAGAAAATATTGGTCGTGGTGAATTCATGAAAATTATTCCAGCTAATGGTGGAACTTTCAACGCTTACACCTCTCAAGACAAAACTTATTATTATGAAATTTTCCCTTCTAACAAATTAGAATTAGGATTATGGCTAGAATCTGAACGTATGCTACATCCTGTTATTGATCAAGTTGGTGTAGATACACAGAACGAAGTAGTAAAAGAAGAAAGACGTCAAAGTTTTGACAACAGACCTTACGGTCAAATTTTAAATACTATTGGTGAAAACTTATTTGTATTACACCCATACAAAGATTCCAATATTGGGGAAATGGCGCATTTAGATGCTGCCACTTTAGAAGAGTTTATGACTTTTTTTAGAACATATTATGTTCCTAACAATGCTGTTTTAGTAGTTGCTGGAGATATTGATATTGCGAAAACTAAAGCATTAGTAAAAGATTATTTCGGAGCCGTAAAAAAAGGACCAGAAGTAGTTCGTAACTTCCCTTCCGAAGCACCAATTACAGAAACGGTTAAAGCAACTACGTACGATAAGAATATTCAAACACCAGCAATTATTGCAGCATATAGGGGGCCAGGAATGGCTACTAAAGATGCTCGCGTTTTAGATATGATTTCATCCTATTTAAGTGGTGGTAAAAGTTCGGTATTGTATAAGAAGTTAGTAGATGAACAAAAACAAGCGCTTACCGTTCAAGCTATAAACATCCCTCAAGTTGATTATAATATTTTTGCTTTATTCGCTTTACCTTTAGGTGACCAAGTGACTATTCAAACCTTATTATCTAAAATGGATGAAGAAATTGTAAAAATGCAATCTGAATTAATTTCAGAACGTGATTATCAAAAACTTCAAAATCAATTTGAAAATCAATTTGTAAATTCTAATGCAAGTATCTCTGGGATTGCAGATTCTTTAGCTACCTACTATTTATTATATGGTGATGTAAACCTAATTAATAATGAAATAGATATTTACCGCTCTATTAGTAGAGAAGATATACAAAACGTTGCTAAAAAGTATTTAAATGCAAACCAACGAGTAGAAATAGATTACTTACCAAAAAAAGACGATCAATAAGATGAATACATATATTATAAAAATGAAACTATCTGCTTTTGTTGTCCTGTTCTTTATCGCTATTAGCGTTTCAGCTCAAATAGACCGATCTAAACAACCAAAAGCTGGACCAGCTCCAAAAATTACTTTGGAAGAACCTGGTGAATTTGTACTAAAAAACGGCTTAAAAGTTCTAGTTGTTGAAAACCATAAATTACCACGTGTTTCCTATTCACTACGTATAGATAACAGCCCTATTTTTGAAGGCGATATTGCTGGTGTAACTAGTGTATTAGGCTCTATGTTAGGAAATGGAACAACATCAATTTCTAAAGATGCATTTAATGAAGAAATTGACTTTTTAGGTGCCAGTCTTAATTTAGGTTTTGGAAGCGGTTTTGCTAGCTCATTAACGCAATATTCTGAACGTATTATGGAATTAATGGCTGATGCCGTTATCAATCCCTTATTAACAGAAGAAGAGTTTGAAGCTGAAAAAACAAAGCTGATTGAAAACTTAAAAAATAGCGATAAGAATCCGGATGCTATTGCAGGTCGTGTTGGCAGCGCATTATCTTACGGAAAAACACATCCTTATGGTGAGTTTACAACCGAAGAAACTATCAAAAATATTACATTTAATAACATTAAAGCGTATTACCAACAATACATGAATCCTGACAATGCTTATTTAGTTGTTATTGGTGATGTAGATTTTAGAACGGTTGAAAAACAAGTAAAAAAATATTTTAAGGAATGGGAAACAGATGCTAGTGTATCCACTACAATTCCAAAAACTGCGGAAAGCTTACCTGTTCCTCAAATCAATTTTATTGATGTTCCTGGTGCAACGCAGTCTAATATTTCTGTTACCAACAACGTATCATTAAAAATGAATGATCCTGATTATTTCTCGGCATTAATTGCAAATGAAATACTTGGTGGTGGTGGTGAAGGTTATTTATTTTTAAACCTTCGTGAAAAGCATGGTTACACGTATGGTGCTTATTCAAGATTAGGTGCGAATCGCTATGGCATGTCTCGCTTTAGCACAACAGCTAAAGTTAGAAATGCAGTTACTGATAGTTCGGTTGTTGAAACACTGAAAGAAATTAAGCGTATTAATAATGAACCTGTAGATGCTGAAGTGTTACGTAATGTAAAAGCAAAATACACTGGAAACTTTGTAATGGCACTTGAACGTCCAGAAACTATAGCAAGCTATGCCTTGAATATTAAATTAAATAACTTACCAAAAGATTTTTACGAAACGTATCTTCAAAAGATAAACGATGTAACAATTGAAGACGTTCAAACGGCAGCAAAAAAATATATGCGTCCTGAAAATGCACGTGTTATTGTAGTTGGTAACGGAAGTGAAGTTCTTGATAATTTAGAAAAAGTAGGTTTACCAATTCGTTATTATGACAAGTATGCTGATTTAACTGAAAAGCCAGAATACGAAATCGAAATGCCTGCGGACATGAATGCGAATAAAGTGCTTAACGCATATATTAACGCTATTGGTGGCAAGACTAAATTAGACAAAGTAAACTCGGTTTATATCACAGCTGAAGCAGAATTACAACCAGGCGTGGTTATTAATTTAGAAATGAAGAAAACCGTTAAAAACCAATCTTTACAACAAATTAGCGTGATGGGTCAAACTCAAAAACAAGTTTTAGATGGTGCAGCTGGTTATTCTTTAGCTCAAGGTCAGCGTAAAGATATGACGGAAGACGAGGTTAAAGATGCACAAGTAGAATCGTCTCCTTTTCCTGAAGTAAACTACTTAAATGGTGGTGTTACTTTAGAAAAAATTGAAAAGATAGATGGTGAAAACGCTTATAAAATTAAAGTTGATGAAAAGACTTCAGTTTATTACAGTGTTGAAACTGGCTTAAAAATTAAAGAAGTAGAAGCTTCAGAAATGGGACAGTCAGCTACTTTCTTTGGTGACTATAAAGATGTTTCAGGCGTTAAGTTTCCTTTTAAAATTTCACAAACAATGGGTCCAAGAACAATTGACTTTATTGTAAAAGAAATTAAAGTAAATGAAGGTGTTTCGGATGCCGATTTCGAGTAATTAGAAATCAAACCATATATTTCAAAAGCCTGAAGGAAACTTCGGGCTTTTATTTTTTACGTTTATGAGATAAATACACACCTAATAAAACAATAAGCGATCCTAATCCTTGCCACAGACTAAACCCTTCACCATCTAAAACACCCCAAACCAGTGCAATAATTGGCATTAAATAGGTGACTGACGATGCGAAAACAGGCGTAGAAATTTGAACTAATTTATTAAATAACACTTTTGCCAAAGCCGTCCCGAAGAAGGATAAAATGACTACATAAACCAAAGCCATTTTTAAGTTTGGATTTGATAAGGTTTCTGTTGTGAAAAAATCTGCAAAAATTAATATTATCAAAGCGGGAATGGTAATAACAGCATAATTTCCAGCTGCAATAGCCAAGGGTTTCACATCTTGTAAATAGCGTTTAATAATATTCACATTAGCCGCATACATAACCGTTGAAATTATAACAAAACCAGCATACAAATAGTTTTGTTCCGGATTTAACTCGGCTCCTTTTAAAATAAGGATAGCCGTTCCAATAAATCCAATTATCACACCTAAAACTTGACGCTTGGTTGATGCTATTTTAAAAACAGCAAATCCTAATAAAATGGTATTCAATGGCACTAATGAATTTAAAATAGATGCTACAGCACTATCAATTTCAGTTTCCGCAATAGCGAATAGAAAAGCAGGGAAAAAAGAACCCAAAAAACCCGAAGCACCAATCCATTTCCATTGACGTTTATCAATGGTTTTAAGCTTATTAAAACCTACAGCAAGTAAGAAAATTCCAGTAACGATAGTTCTAATAGCTCCTAATTGATAAGGTGTTAGTCCTAAAAGTGATTTTTTAATCAGAATAAACGACGTACCCCAAATCACGGAAAGCACAACTAAATATAACCACTTACTATCAATTTGTTTCATATCAAAACCAGTTCAAGGCACAAAACTCCAATTTTAAATGCAATAAATGGCAATATTTAGTAATTTTGTAATGAACTTAATAACAATTAAAAATGAAAACATTTAAAAATATAATGACACTTGTTGTTCTAGCACTAGCTTTTGCAAGTTGTAAAAATGAAACAGCGCCAGAAGTAGTAACTGTTGAAACTCAATCTACTGAAGTGGCTGTAGCAGAATTAGATCCAAATGCTACATATGCTAAAGCAGAATTCACTATCGAAGGGATGACGTGTGCTATGGGTTGTGCAAAAACTATTGAAAAGAAAATGGCTAGAATGGATGGTGTAAAATCGGCTAAAGTTGATTTTGACACGCGTTTAGCAATGGTAGAATATGATGAAGCTAAAGTGAATGCAACCTCATTAGAAGAAGTTGTTAAACAAGCTGGTGATGTTTATTCTGTAAAAGATATGAAAACTGTTGACAGTTTTGATTCTGAAGCGACACCAGATGCTGCTGACAAAAAAGCTTGCGATAAAGATTGTAAAAAAGCATGTTGTGCAGATAAAACAGAAGCTGAAAAAACAGCTTGTGCTGAAGACTGTAAAATGGCATGTTGTGCAGATAAAGCGAAGGCTTAATTACAATTTTATAATATCAAAAAGCCACTCAAATGAGTGGCTTTTTTTATTTCCAGGTTACGGTTTCCATAATTTGCTGAATATCTTTTTGAAGATATTTAGCAGCTGGCAAAATAGAATCGAAATTAGGCTTCGCATAAAAATACAACGAGCCTGTTAAAAAATGATTGATGCTGTCCGTTACGTAAAACTGGGATTGTGATGCGGCATTACCACCAACTTCATAAAACATTCCATAAACCTTTCGCTCCTTATTCTCATATACTTGCTCCGCTATTTCATCTGCCTTTACGGTATGCTCTTGTGTAAATCCTTGAGCATCTTTAAGCAATGTTAGTAACCGTTCTTTATTATTGTTGATTGGTTTATAGGTTAAATAAATGGTGCCTTTTAAAGCAGGATACATTAAATCAATTCCATAACTACCAGAATCATTACTAATAGTTCGCGCTTTAATTTGTGCAGCCAATTCATTTTTTTCAAAAGTAAACGGAAAACCAGCTTCTAATTTTTTATAGTCAGCCGTAGGGTATTCCAAGCGTAAATGTGCTGCTGGTTTTGGTAAAGGATCATTACCACATGCCGTTAGGGATATGGCCAGAATTATAAAAAGTAATTGGTTGAATTTCATTATAATCTCAAATTATGTGGCCATTTTAAAATTTGTTACTAATCAAAAAATAGCGCGTTAAAACAAGTTATTCCTTTTAAATCTTTTAGCGGTTCAATTTTTTCGGAAATCGTATTTGCTTGCCATGCTTTTTGGATATGTTGAATCATCAAATTATCTGCTTTGTCTACCAATGCAATAATGTTTTCGTCCTCATTACCATCTATTTCACAATAGCCTATCGTTATAAATGTTTCCTGGGTTACGCTTGGGATGACTAAAGTATCCACTATTTTATGATGTCTTCCATTACCAAATGAATCGCGAGAAATCTTATTAAAAAGTATCAAACTATTAGCATCATCACGTAAGTGAAGTATTCCAAATTGCGAATCAAATGAATCACCATAAATGGTGGTATCACTAATTTTAATGTAATGTGATAGTTGGTTGACTTCTTTAAATTGTTGAAATTCTATCCCAATTAGGGAATCATTTGTTGTGGAAGTCTCTTTACCACAACTAACCAAAATTACCGCAAATATTACCAGAAGAATCGGTTTCATAATTATAGTTTTCATAGTTAGTTTTTACTTTAAGGAATAGTCACCTTCACACGTGTAATCCGTTTTTTATCTAATGCTTCTATAATAAAAACGTAATTTCCGAAATATATTTTACTGCCTTGCTTTGGAAAACTTTTTGAGAATTCTAAAATAAAGCCAGCCAAGGTTTCTGCTTCGCCTTTTTCGGCTTCAAATAAACTCTCGTCTTCAACTTTTACAATTTTATAAAAATCTTTTAAAGCTGTTTTACCTTCAAAAACATAATTATTATTATCTAGTTTCGAGTAAATTAAATCTTCATCATCAAACTCATCGCTGATATCACCTACAATTTCCTCAATAATATCTTCTAAAGAAATTAATCCAGATGTGCCACCATACTCATCAACCACAACGGCTAAATGGACTTTCTTTTCCTGAAATTCCACCATTAAATCATCCAGTTTTTTGTTTTCTGGCACAAAAAACGGCTCTCGCAGTAAGCTGGTCCAATCAAATTGCTTTCGGTCTAGAAATGGCAATAAATCCTTCACATAAAGAATCCCTTTTATTTTGTCAATATTTTCTTCAAAAACAGGAATTCGGGAATAGCCATTACTCACAATTTCTGGAATAATTTCTAGATATTTCTGATTGACATTTAAGGCGAAAATATCAATACGTGGTCGCATGACCTGCTTGGTATCAGTATTTCCAAAGGACACAATACCTTTTAATATTTTATGTTCCTCTTTAGTTGTATCTGCTTCGCTCGTTAAATCCAAAGCTTGCGATAATTGATCCACGCTTAAATTGGATTTTTGCTTACCCAATTTACTATGAATTCCTAGCGTGATGCTGCGCATTGGCAAACTTAATGGTGAAAAAATTACATCTAAAACACGTAATGGATAGGCCATAAACACGGCGAATTTCATACGGTTTCTGCTAGCATAAATTTTTGGTAGAATTTCACCAAATAGTAAAATTAAAAACGTGATAACTACCACTTCAACCAAGAATTTTACAATAGGTATTTGAATGCTTTTAAAAATAAATTGTCCTAAATAGGCGAAGAGAATAACAATACCAATATTGATGAAGTTGTTGGCTACTAAAATGGTTGCCAATAACTTTTTTGGACGTTCTAATAACTTAACAATAATATTGACAGCGGTTATGTTCGTTTGCGATTCGTCTTCAATATCCGTTCTGGTTAATGAAAACAATGCCACTTCTGCTCCAGAAATTAAGGCTGAACAAAGCAGTAATACAAATAGGAGTACGATTCCTAAAAATATGGAATAATCAACGGAGATAATTAACGATAAAAAACTGGGAGGTTCTAGGTCCAATGATAGTTGGTTTTAATGACGTTTAAAATGGCAAATCGTCTTCTGGCATATCTACTTCCGGCTTGGGAGTAATAGGCTCTTGACGTGGCTGTGCACTTTGTGTTGGTTGTTGTTGTTGTTGTTGTTGTTGCGGCTGACTGGATGGCGAACTTCCACTTTCCCCTTTAGTCGTTAGAAACGTAAAATCTGTACACTGAATTTCAGTAGAATACCGATCATTTCCTGTTTCATCTTGCCATTTTCTCGTTTTTATACGACCTTCAATATATACTTTATCGCCTTTGCCTAAATATTTTTCACAAACTTCGGCAGCTTTATTTCTAACTACAATATTGTGCCATTCTGTATTGGTAACACGTTCATTGGTTTGTTTACTCGTATACGTCTCGTTTGTAGCCAGCGGAAAACGGCCAATGCAGCCACCACCTTCAAAGTAGTGCATCTTTACCTCATCTCCCAAATGCCCAATTAGCATGACTTTATTTAATGTTCCTGACATGATTCTTTATTTATTTGGCAAAATTACGCTTTTGCTATTCATAAACTTAAATTTAGTAAAAAAATATGAGCTCACTAAATTTCAGATTGAAAATTGAAAGCATCAATAAAATTTTTAATCAGAATGGGAACAGCATAATTTTCAATTTCTGAAACAGGAATACCTGTTTTTGGCAGATTAGCGGTTTTTATAATCCAAAACTTGGTATGTAAATGCTGATGTGATAATTTATGAATAATATCAACCGCGTTAAATAAGGATACATTTTCAACCGAATCATCCGGATTTAATTGCTGTAGAAAACTTGCTTCATCCAAACTATGTTTCGATTCTAATAACGGAAATTGATACAGATTTTGCCAAATGCCTTTTCCTTTTCGTTTTTCTAGAATAGTTTGCCCATCATTAGTTACATAAACAAGAAAATTAAAAAACTTGTTTTTAGGTTTGTTGTTTTTAATTTTAATAGGTAATACGCTTATTTCGTTTTTCCGAAACGCTATACAACCTTCCTTTAAAGGACAAACCGAACAATCCGGACTGCTAGGTTTGCATTGTATGGCACCAAACTCCATGATGGCTTGGTTAAAATCGGCTGGATTTTTAGCATCAATAATATCTGTTGCCAAGGCTTTAAACACCTTTTTACCTTCCGTACTATTAATAGGTATATGAATTCCATAAAATCTGGCAAGCACACGATATACATTCCCATCCACAACAGCAGCCACTTCGTTAAAACAAAAGGATGCAATGGCACTTGCTGTATAATCGCCAATTCCTTTTAGTTTTAGTAAATCAGTATAGTTATCTGGGAAATTTCCGTTTAAATTTACAGCCACATATTTTGCTGTCGCGTGTAAATTTCTGGCTCGTGAATAGTAACCCAATCCTTGCCAAAGTTTTAAAACGGCTTCTTCGTTAGCATTTGCCAAGTCAAAAACGGTAGGATATTGCGCTACAAACGCCTCATAATAAGGTAATCCTTGCTTAATTTGTGTTTGTTGTAAAATAATTTCGGATAACCATATATAGTATGGGTTCTTGGTGTTTCGCCATGGCAAATCACGCTTATTTACTGAATACCAATTTGTTAAAGTTTTTGTAAAATGCATCGAAGTAGGTTGCTAATAGCAAAAGTAAAGGTTTATATTCTTAAATTTTAATGAATTAGGTTTGAAATATTGAATTTTAAATTCCTATATTTGCATCCCTTATTAGATTAATAGCAAACAATAAAATAATTAACATGACAAAAGCTGATTTAGTAGCAAAAATTTCTGAAAAATTAGGAATTGAAAAAGGCGATGTACAGGCAACTGTTGAAACATTTATGGAGGAAGTGAAAACTTCATTAGAGAGTGGAGATAACGTTTATTTAAGAGGTTTTGGTAGCTTTATAATTAAAACTAGAGCTGAAAAAACTGGGAGAAATATTTCTAAAAATACAACTATCAAAATACCTGCTCATAATATTCCTGCATTTAAACCTGCAAAAGTATTTGTAGAAGGTGTTAAAACGAATGTTGACGTCAAGTAAAAACATTAAATTATTAACTTAAAACAAGTAACTTATGCCAAGTGGTAAAAAGAGAAAGAGACACAAGGTAGCAACGCATAAGCGTAAAAAGAGAAGACGCGCTAACCGACACAAAAAGAAGAAGTAAGCTTAAAAAGTAGTTATTTAACTACTTTTTTGGTTTTTACAACAAAGAGTTCTTTGAAATTGAGTTTCTCATTATATAAAAATTTTATGTATCGAGTTGCTCTTCGGATTTAAAAAAATCCTGTGAGATACCTTAACTATATTCCGTGTAAAAACCGAGTATAGTTTGGGTATTCTTTCTATTGTTTGTAATGAACAGTAGAAAAAATAGTATTAATCCATCTGTCATACCTTTGGTATGGTAGATAAAAATTAACAAAATGGATAAAGAATTAATTATTCGGTCTGGTTCAGACGCTGTTGATTTTGCCTTATTAAAAGATGGAAGACTAGTTGAATTACAGAAAGATGAAGGCGGTAATAACTTTTCCGTTGGCGATGTGTTTATTGCCAAAATACGAAAAGCTGTTCCGGGTTTAAATGCTGCATTTGTAAATGTAGGCTACGAAAAAGATGCCTTTTTACATTATCATGATTTAGGACCCAAACTCCCTTCCCTTTTAAAATTCACAAAACGTGTAAGCACAGGTAAACTAAAAGACTATTCTTTAAAGAATTTCCCATTTGAAAAAGATATTGATAAAGACGGCAAAATTTCTGACGTTTTAAAATCAAATCAATCTACATTAGTACAAATAGTAAAAGAGCCAATTTCCACTAAAGGACCACGGATTAGTTCCGAGTTATCCATTGCTGGTAGATACATTGTTTTAGTGCCTTTTTCTGACCGTATTTCTATTTCACAAAAGATAGAGGACAAAGAGGAAAAAGACCGCTTAAAACGCCTTGTAAAGAGTATTACTCCTCAAGGTTTTGGCGTTATTGTACGTACAGTAGCAGAAGGCAAAAAAGTAGCAGAGCTAGATAAAGATTTACAAAATTTGCTTGGTCGTTGGACCGCAATGTGTAAAAAACTAGACAAAGCACACCACCCAAGTAAGGTACTTGGCGAATTGAATAAAGCTTCATCAATATTGCGCGATATTTTTAACGATTCGTTTACGAATATCCATGTAGATGATGAAGAACTTTACATTCAAATTAAAGATTATGTGCAAGAAATTGCACCAAAAAAAGAATCAATTGTGAAATTATATCAATCCAATGTTCCCATTTTTGAGAAATTTGGTGTAGAAAGACAGATTAAAACATCCTTCGGGAAAACTGTTTCTATGTCCAAAGGCGCTTATTTGGTAATAGAACACACTGAAGCTTTACACGTTATTGATGTAAACAGTGGTAATCGTTCCAATAAAGCTAAAAATCAAGAGGATACAGCCTTGGAAGTTAATATGATATCTGCAACTGAAATTGCTAGACAACTTCGTCTACGTGATATGGGTGGCATTATCGTTATTGACTTTATTGATATGACGAAAGCAGAAAACAGAAAAACGCTTTACAATCATCTTCGTGATGAAATGAAAGATGATAGAGCGAAACACAAAATACTACCACCAAGTAAATTTGGGTTAGTACAAATTACAAGACAACGCGTACGTCCAGAAATGAACATTAAAACGCGAGAGGAAAATCCGGATTCCGCTAATGGAGCCGATGTTGAAGCACCAATAGGTATTGTGTCGAAAATTACTCACGATCTTGAACAATTATTAAAAAAAGACTATACAAAGGTGACATTAAACACACATCCTTTTATAGCAGCCTTTTTAACCAAAGGTATTCCATCAATACGTTCAAAATGGTTTTTTGAACATAAAAAATGGGTCAAAATATTACCAAGAGATGCTTACACATACTTAGAGTACCACTTTTTTGATAAAGATGGTAAACAAATTAAATAATAAAAAAGCTCCGAATTTCTTCGGGGCTTTTTTTATGCGCTAAAATCAAGTGAAACTAATCTAAATTAGAAAGCTATTAAATCTGATTATAATGCAGATTGAAGTTGCCATATTTATTAGTTATATTTCAATTAAGGTAAAGCTAAATTTCAATCTTACGCTTCCACTATTAACACTGCTATAAACTATTGTTGAACGCATATAATTGAACTCCAACAAGAAGAAAAACAAAAAGCCTTGCTACATTAATAGCAAGGCTTTTTTTATAACTAATAATTAGTATGTTTTATTCTTCAGAAGGATTTCCACTTACAATAATAAACTCTGAACGTCTATTTGTTTGGTGCTCCACTTCTGTACAATTAGATTTACAATCTACTTTAGGCTCATTCTCACCTTTTCCTATTCCAGAAATTCTAGAAGCATCTATACCTTTAGAGATCACATATTGGACGGTAGCTTTTGCACGTCTATCTGATAATCTTTCATTGTATGAAGCCGGACCTCTATTATCTGTGTGCGATTCTGCCAAAATAACCATATTTGGATATTTCTTCATAACCGATACTAATTTATCCAACTCAAATGCACCTTGTTGTGTAATATTTGATTTATCAAAATCGAACAATATTGGATTCAATACAACGCGGTCTAACACAATAATTTTATCGATAGGATCTAAATTAAGTAGCAATAACGCTTCCTTATCTTTACTCCCAGCAAAACTAATCGTGTTGCTTTCATAGCCTTCTAATACACCAGAAATTTCCAAGGTTCTATCGCAGGAAACGGTATATTCTACTTTACCACTAGCATCTGATGTTTGAGTTGATACCACACGTCCTGCAGCATCTCTAATTTTAACAGAAACGCCAGCCAATGGATTACTAGTATCATTATCTACTACAGTTGTAATAACATTTACATTACATGGCACTAGGCGTTTTATTGCATAAATATCATCACCACCTTTTCCTCCTGAACGATTAGAAGACACAAAGCCTTCTCCTGTTTCCTCGTTTACAGTGAATGCAAAATCATCTACATTACTGTTTACTGGAACACCTACGTTAACAGCCTCACCAGCTTCTGACATGTAGAACACATCTAAACCACCAAGTCCTAAATGACCATCTGAAGAGAAGTATAACGTTCCATTAGAACTTGTAAACGGGAATTTTTCGTTTCCTTCTGTATTTACTTTATCTCCTAAATTAACTGGTTCTCCAACAGTACCATCGTCATTTACTGGTGCTTTGTATAAATCAAACAATCCAAGACCACCTGGCATATCTGATTGGAAATATAACGTTTTCCCATCTGCACTTAATGCAGGACTGTTAACATTATAGCTAGAATTGTTTAAAGAAAGCGACTCAACATTTCGCCATTTATCACCTTCTATATTGGCCTTATATAAATGAAGAACACTGAATTTTGTATTAGAGATTGAATCTTTTTCAAATTCGCCTTCAAAGAAACTCTCACGAGCAAAATACATGGTATTTCCATCAGGACTGAATGTTACAGTACCTTCATGGTATTTCGTATTAATATCACCTCTAACTGGATCAGCTTCTTGATAGGTACCATCTGTAAGAATATTTGAAACATATACATCTAAAAACGGTTGATCATTCCAACCATAGTTACGTCTAGCATTATTTCTAGCAGTTGTAAAATACAATTGACTATTATAAACGGCTCCACCAAAATCCGAATTTTCAGTATTAATTTCTAAATTTTGAATGGTGTACTCTTCTGCTTTTTCTAATAATAATGGTAAATAATCAGGATTTGCTTTAAACGCTTTTGCACGATCATCCCTTGGTTTCAATTTAGCAAAACGCTCCATTTGTGCATTAGCTTCTTGATATTTTTCATTTGCTTTAAGCATTTGAGAATATTTGTAAACCATTTCAGGATTATCTGATGATTCTAAAGCTTTGGCATACCAACGTTCAGATTCAACCGTATTGAAAATATTATAATTAGCTTCTCCTAATTGTGAATACACATAGGTATCTCCCTCTCCCTTTTCAACCAGTTTATTGTAACCTGCAATAGCTTGAACAAACTCGAATTTAGCAAAATGCTTATCAGCAGATTCCGTAGCTTTATTTTGAGCAGTCGCACTTAAACTACTCATGACTATAAGTGCTATAAATATTTTAATGTTTTTCATTATGTTTAGCTTAAGTGATTAGAAATAACGTGGTGAACGCGATACTTTTTTGGTGAAACTGAAATCGAAGTTAATAAATATCTCATGTGATGATGATGTTGCATAACTTAAATCTGATTGCACACTATCATAAGCATAACCAATTCTTAAATTAGGAGATACCATAAAGTTAATCATTCCAGTAAAGGAATCATCTAAACGATATCCTGCTCCAATTTCCACAATATTAAACATGAAAAGGTTGGCATTTACGTCAAAACTTATAGGCGCATCAAACGCCATTTTCATCATACCATGAGGTTTTAAGGCGAAATTATCAGATAAGTTAAATACATAACCTGCTCCAGCAAATAAGTGTTGTGTTTCAGATCCAACTTTAACACCATTTGTAGCATCTAAATGCACGGAGTTAAGCATGTTTGGCATAGAAACCGACACATAGTATTTACTTGGTTTGTAGAAATAAATACCTGCACCAACGTTTGGCGTAGCACCATCTACATTTTCTTGAAGGAATGGATCGTTCATATCTATCACGTCCAAATCTACCAATCCAATTTTGTGAAAGGTTGCACCAGCTTTAACACCAAATGCTAACTTGTTATCACCACCTAATGGTAAGGTATACGAGAAATCGGCATAGACATTATTTTCCCTTACAGGTCCAATTTCGTCATTAATGAATGATAAACCGAGACCTACACGCTTTCCAACTGGCGCACTAATAGAGAGCGTTCCAGTATTAGGCGAACCTTCTAACCCAACCCATTGGCTTCTGTAAAGAGCACCAATGGCAATTCCTTCAAAGGAACCAGCATAAGCTGGATTTATCACGTTCATATTATACATATACTGCGTGTACTGCGGGTCTTGTTGTGCATGCATAAAGGATGCGGACAATAAGAATACGAAAATTATATATAGTTTTTTCATTATTAAATTTTGGTTGCGTTCGTTTACTTGTTGATATATACCCATGATGATTTCACTTTACCATTTTGATATTTCATGACATAATAATAAGTTCCTACAGGTAATTCATCACCGTTATCGGCAATTCCTCTAAACTGGTCGGTATAAACTCCATTTTTATGGCTAAATACTTTAACACCATGACGGTTGAATATTTCTAAACTGCTCACATCATAACCACTTAGATCAAATGTATCATTAATGCCATCATTATTTGGTGTGATAACCTGTGGAATAACCTGCACCAAACATTCATCTGTAATAAATGTTTCTTCAGATGACACTGGACATGGTCCAGTAGTTGTATACGCAATTGTATACGACGTGTTTGTTTCAGCATTTAAAACTTCTCCAGTTGATGCATTTATTGATGCACCATCGTTTGGTATCGGGTTAAAAGTAAAAGTACCTCCTGTATCTCCTAGAATAGTTATAGTTGCTCCTTCGCATGATATTGCCACCACACTAAATGAAGCATCTTCTTCTGCTGGAATGGTTACTGTTTCAGATGCTGTTGTTGGACACGTACCTACTGTTGTATATTCAACAGTATAACTACTTCCTGATTCTACATTCATAATCTCACCTGAACCTGGATCTATTGTTGCTCCATCTGTTGGCAAAGGATTAAGTGTAAATGTACCTCCTGTATCACCTGTTAGAACAGCGGTAGCTCCATCACAATCTACTGTCATGCTAAATGAGGCATCACCTCCTGCTAACACAGTTACTGTTTGTGTTTCTGTTTCTGCACAAATTCCAGACGTTGAATATACTACTGTATAGGTAGTATCACCTGTTCCGTTTGAAATTTCTCCTGTTGTTGCATCTATAGTTGCACCATCAGTTGGTACTGGGTCGAAGGTAAATGTTCCACCTGCATCACCATCTACAGTTGCTACGGCTCCATCACAATTAGCTGTTAAGGTAAATGATGCATCACCAACAGTTGGCAACGTTATTGTTTCTGAAGTTGTTGCTTCACAACTAATATCGCCTACTGTATATTCTACGGTATATGTAGCTCCAGGTACACCATTTGTAATTTCACCCGTATTCATGTCTATTACAGCACCATCTGTTGGTACTGGATTAAATGTGAATACACCACCAGTATCACCGGTTACAGTAGCTGTTGCACCTGTACACAATGTTGTCATTTCAAATGCTGCATCCGCTATTAACGGAATACTTATTGTTTGTGTTGCTGTCTCCGGGCAATCGCCTACAGTGGTATATTCCACCGTATAGCTTGTACCTGCTACAACATTAATAATTTCACCAGTAGCTGGATCAATTGTTGCTCCATCTGTTGGCACTGGATTAAATGTAAATACACCACCAGTATCTCCGGTTATAGTAGCCGTTGCCCCTTCACAATCTGCTGAAAGCGTAAATGACGGATCACTTGCTGATAATACTGTTACAGTTTCTGTTCTTGTAATAGGACAGGTTCCAGTAATTGTATATTCAACAGTATAGGTGTTACCGCTAACACCGTTAGAAATTTCACCAGTTGTACTGTCAATTGTTGCACCATCTGTAGGTTCTGGATTAAAAGTAAACGTCCCTCCAGTATCACCATCAAATGTTGTAATAGCGCCATCACATGTTGCCGTCAATGTAAAAGAAGGATCTCCTGCCGCAGGTATCGTAATATCTTGAGTTACAATAGCCGGACAATTACCAGCACCAACCGTATATTGAACGGTATAGACTGTTCCAGCCACAGCATTTGTGATATCTCCAGTTGCAGGATCAATAATTGCACCATCATTAGGCTCTGGGCTAAAACCAAATGTTCCGCCCGTATCACCATCGATTACGGTTGATATATTCTCACAATCAACAACTGACATAGTAAACGAACCATCAAAAGTTGAAAGATCATTGTAAACAACTTCTACCTCATCAGAAACTGTTGCGGAACCACCTGTACATAAATCGTAAGTAACGGCAAATGTATATGTAGAGTTTTGTGTTGGTGATACTACGACAGTATCTTCTGTTCCAATTACATTTCCTTGTTCATCCAACCATTCTAAAGAATAGTTTGGTGTACCAGAAGGCGAAAATCTCCATGATTCTGGTTCTGTTACGTTCCAAACACCTGTATTACGTCCTGGAGGTGTAGTTGCACTATTATTGTCTACACTTTGTAAACCAATTACGGCAAGTCCACCATTCCAAGTAGAACAGGTAGGTTTACTAATTACATGAATATCAATATTATTAGATGACTCATGTAATATAATTTGACTCGTACTTCTTAAGGAATTACAGCTAAAGTGAGCTACATCATTGAAGTTAACCACAAATTGTCTGTAAGGTGCCGATCCAAGTACTACATAATCAATAGTTCCTCCAAATCTAACGTCAATATCATGACCAACTCCAAATATATTACCTTCCGTAATAGTTGCGTTTGTGCCATTAGGTAATTGATCACCAGCGTTCATTGCCCAACCGTTGCCTGTATTGGCATTTTCAATTTCAAAACTAATGACTCCGTTTGCTCCTACAATAACTTTATCATAAACGCCATTATAAAAACAAAAGTCAAACCCTAGATCAATTACTTCAGACCAAATATCATCTTCATCGATAGTTGTTGGAAAGCCACCTGTCACAGGCGGATTAGGACAGGTATCAATCGCATTTATTTCATAATTAGTCGTGTCTTGACCATATAAATGAAAGTTACTTGAAAGTGTTGCATCTGGATTATCACAATCTACAGTCGTATCATCACCAGCATAAACAATAGAGCATGGGTTTGGTGGTGGTGGACATAAAAATGCTAATGGATTACTTATTGTAGTACAGTTCGGATCATTAGTATTTGCAACAGTTACAACAATATTTGTACTTGCAGGATAAGGACCTAAAATTACCGTACCAACAGTAGAAACTACTTGTGGTGTTCCACCTTGATTATCCGTAATAGTAAGCGTTTCCGCATCTCCAAAATCCGTAATATCTACCGCAACGTCAAAAACAGGGTTGTTCGGATCTGAAATACAGTCACCATTTACAATATCAAAACTAACCGTTTGTGGTAAACAAGTTTGACAATACACATCAAAGTCCCAAGGGGTATAACCACTAGTAGAACAACTTCCAGAACCATCTGAATTGATAATTACAGTTAAAGTTGGACCCGAAGTTGTAAATGTTAAGCCTGCTAAATTTCCAGCATTACCGTATCCATTATAAAGTTGTGTTCCATCAGAATCCAATATTATTAGTTCATCCCAAGTATCCTCAACCTGACCTGCATTAAACTCTAATACTAATGGAAAACCTGTTGAACTTGCATAATTGAATTCGGTTGTATCGTTTGGTGTGTAGCAATAAGTCGTATTTAACGGTACGCCTGCCTCACAATCAACAATTTGATTTGGATCTGGTCTAGTTGTAAAGTTATACTCCGTACATCCTGAAGGTAAAGCTAAACCATTATCATTATAAGGTACTATTGTTACATAAAACGTTGTATCATAAGCTAATGTTCCTATGTCATAAGTCAAGACGTTTTCAACATCTAAACCATCTAAAACATCAGTTCCTCCAGGTGCTGTACCCACGTACAGGTAATATCCTGTAACTAAAACAGAAGCTGCAGACCAAGTTAAATCTGCATTTTCATCAACATCTATCGAACCATTTGCTGGAGTTGTTAATACAGAATTACAATTTGGTAATGCTGTTGTGTCTACACATGATACCTCAATATTCCAAGGTGTATATCCACTGGTAGAACAACTTCCAGAACCATCTGAATTAATTTCAACTTGAATGGTACCGCCTGAAGAAACAAACGATAATCCTGCCAAATTTCCTGCATTACCGTATCCATTATAAATTTCAGTCCCATCTGAATCTGTTACAATTAACTCGTCCCATGTGTTTTCTACTTGTCCAGCAAGAAAAAAGACGGAAAGTGGCGAACCATCACTACTCGCATAATTAAACACGGAATTGTCATTTGGCCCATAGCAATAGGTTGTAGTTACAACCTCTCCGCTTGCGCAATCCACTATTTGATTCGGATCGTCCTTGGTTGTAAAACTTTCTTCTGTACAACCTTCGGCATCACCATTATCATTAAAAGGTGTAATAGTTACATAATACGTTGTTTCATAGGTTAATGTTCCTAGTGCGTAAGTTAAAACGTTTCCAACTTCTTGACCATCTAAAACATCTGTACCACCTGGTGTGGTACCCATATCAATCCTGTAACCCGTAACGAACACGGTTGCTGGACTCCAAAATAAATCTTGATTTATATCAACACCCACTGCGCCATTTAAAGGGTTAGTAAGTGAAGCGTTACAATTTGGAACAACTGTCGTATCAACACAAGACACATCAAAATCCCATTCTGTTCTACTGCCGCTTTCACAGCTAACAGATCCATCAGCTTCATAAAATAACACTAATCTGTCTGTCAGAGAAACAATAGACAAACCAGCTAAATCACCTCCGTTACTACCTTGAAAAAGAACGGTTCCATTACCGTCATCTATCCTAATATTGTCTAAATTGTTTTCAATAGTTCCAGAATTAAAGAATATATTTAATGGGCTTCCATCTGAACTTTGATAGCTAAAAATTTCTTGAAATTGGTTGTTTCCATTTTCATAACAGAAAACGGTATTTAAAACTTGACCAGCTGCACAATCTATTATTTGATTTGGATCTGAACGTACTGTAAAGCTCTCTTCATTACAATTTTCGGCTGGTCCATTATCGTTGTATGGAATAATAGTAACATAATATGTTTGATCATATTCCAAGGTTCCTGGATCATAAGTTAAAACAGGACCTACATCTACATTATCTGCAACATCCGTTCCTTCAGGTGTGGTTCCCATATTAACGGTATAACCCGTAACAAAAATGGTTGCTGCACTCCAAACTAAATCAACGTTCTCGTTGACTCCAACTTCACCATTTATTGGCGTTGTTAATGTGCTATTACAATTAGGAATAGACGACGTATCCAAACAAGCTACATCAAAATTCCAAGGATTAGTGGTACAACTAATTCCTGAACCATCTGAAGTAACTCCAATAGTAATTGTATCTCCAGTTGAAGTAAAAATTAAGCCTGCTAAATTACCCGCATTTCCATAAGGTGTAGCTGCATTTAAGTTTGTAACACCATCCGAATCTAAAACAATTAATTCATCCCAGTTATTTTCAGTACTTCCTGAATTAAAAACAACAACTAAAGGCGAACCATCACTACTTACAAAACTAAATGTCGTTGTATCGTTATTTGTGTAGCAAAAAACCGTATTAATAGGGATTCCTGAACCACAATCTACTGGTGCATTTGGATCTGCTCCTGTTGTAAAAGATTGTACTGCACAACCTATTGCGTCACCATTAGCATTAAAAGGTGTAATCGTTACATAATAAGTTGTTGAGTATTCTAAATCTGGTAAAGCAAAAGAAGTTGAAAGACCAACGCCTTGAGAAGTCACTATATCATCTCCGCCAGACATAGTTCCTACCGCAAGAGTATATCCTGAAGGAATACCTGTAGCTGGTTGCCAACTTAAATCGGCTGTTATAGGAACTCCTGTTGCACCATTAGTTGGCGCTATTAAATTAGAGCACGATGGTGGATCTACAACCACTTGTGATGCTGTAACATTATCTATATAGAAATAATAATTTCCAGAAAAATAGGTGTTAACAAATCTTAATTTAATGTTAGAGCCTGTCGGCACATTTGCTGCCGGTAGAACAAAACTAATATTTGCACACGTATTTGCTGCTTGATGGTTGGCATCATTAATGGTTCCCATATTCGTCCACGTGGCACCATTATTAGTAGAGTATTCCACATTGAGCTCTCCCCATCCCGGGTTAGTAGGATCGACAGCGGCTGACCAATCAACAATTTTATAATCAAAAGCTACTGTTAAATCTGTACCATTTGATTGACCAACTATATTAGGTGATATTAAATCATCTGTTAAGTTATCAGGACTCAAATTGGCTCTTAAGGAAACAACACTACATGGTTGGAATACAGCTCCAGAGTAACCACTACCAGTCCATCCTGGAGGTAATGTAAGACCTGCATCGAAATTTTCAACTAATCCAATTTGGGAAAAACCACAAAAGGATATGATTCCAAAAAGAATTGAAAGGGTAATTTTTTTCATTGTTTAAATCTAAGTTAGTTAATCAATTGATTATCAACTTACAAATTAACAACACACTCTTAATAGTTCCAGTTTTGAGGGAAAAAACAGACTATGCTAACTAATTTATATTGTTGATTATTTCATGTTATAATCCCTAAAACTATAAAAAAACTATGGCAAGAAATATTTAACATAAGGTTAATAGATTAAATACGTATTTTATCGGTGAATTGAAAAATCCTTTAACTAAAAGCTACAGTTCATCGATGATTTAACGGCATTCTAAAAATTTAAGGTGCAGGGTTTGGGAAAATTTCATGAACAGCTTTAATAGAAGCTAACAAGGAGTCGTTTAGTTCCAGGTTCATGCTTTCTATATTCTCTTTCAGCTGATCCATATTTGTAGCGCCAATAATATTACTCGTAATAAAAGGTTGTTGCGTTACAAAAGCTAAAGACATTTGTGCCAAACTTATTTGGTTGTCTTCAGCTATCTTTAAGTAGCACTTGGTTGCTTCTGTTGCTTGGGCGCTACTGTAACGCGCAAATCTTGGAAAAAGTTTTAAACGCGCATTATCGGCAGCTTGATTTTTAATGTATTTTCCTGATAGTACTCCAAATGCCATAGGTGAATAGGCTAATAAACCTATATTCTCACGAATAGCTATTTCTGCCATATCACCTTCAAAAACACGATTTAATAAAGAATAGGCATTTTGAATGGTAATCATTCTTGGTAAATTATGTTTTTTGGATTCTTCTAAAAAACGCATGGTCCCCCAAGCTTTTTCATTTGAAATTCCAGCATGTCTAATTTTTCCAGATTTAATAAGACCTTGTAGTGTGTGTAAAATTTCATTAAAATTATCTTGCCACTGGTCTTCTAAATGATGTTTGTAATCCCGAATTCCAAATGTATTGGTTTGGCGTTCTGGCCAATGCAATTGGTATAAATCTATATAATCTGTTTGCAAGCGCTTTAAACTCTGATTAACGCCATCTACTAAAGCTTCTGGGCTAAATCCATTGGTTCTAATATGCGCTGTATAATCTCCTGGACCCGCAATTTTAGAGGCTAATACAATCTTATCCCGATTACCCGTTTTCTGAAACCAATTCCCAATGATACGCTCAGTTTCGGCATAGGTGCTTTGTTCCGCAGGAACTGGATATAATTCGGCTGTATCAAAAAAATTAATTCCTTGATCCAATGCATAATCCATTTGCTCATGCCCTTCAGCTTGGGTATTTTGATTTCCCCAAGTCATGGTGCCTAAACAGAGTTTACTAACTTTTATATCAGTTTGCGGTAAGGTTGTGTATTTCATTATAGGAATTAATAACGCTGTTTAATTAAAATCTGTTTTGAATATTAAAGCCATTTATATCTCATTCAATAATTTTGAAATCTCGTCCAATTTAGGTGTCAAAATTACTTCAATACGTCTATTTTTAGCTTTACCTTCTGCTGTTTCGTTACTTGCAATTGGCGCATATTCACCACGACCAGCAGCCGTTAAATTCTCTGGATTTATGGTTGCGTTTTCTCGTAATATATTTACTATAGCAGTTGCTCGTTTGGTTGATAAATCCCAGTTGCCACTTAACTGACCATTTCCACTATACGGCACATTATCTGTATGACCTTCAATTAAAATGGCAATTTCAGGATTATCTGCCAATACAGCACCCAATTGGTTTACAGCTTGCTTCCCTTGTGTTCCAACGGCCCAACTTCCAGATTGGAATAATAATTTGTTTTCCATGGACACATATACTTTACCACCTCGTTGCTCAACGGTTAAACCTTTTCCTTCAAAATCCGTTAACGCATTAGAAATAGCATCTTTTAAACGTTTCATATCGGCATCTTTAGCAGCTATCATACCTTCTAATTCTGCAACACGACTAGACCGTTCCCCTAATTCTTTTTTCAACTTTTCTAAACGTGCATTTTCAGCAGCTAAGGCTTGTTCTTTAGCTTCCAGTCTTGCTAATAATTCACGATTTTTTTTAGAATTTTCAGCAATAGAAGCGGAACTATTTGTTTCCAAGGCATCATAAGACGCTTTTAAAACATCAAATTTAGATTTCAATCCGTCATAATGTTGCTGCAATTTATCGCGCTGCGCAACGGTTTCATTATAGTTTTTTTGAAGTGTTTCCAATTCATTCAACGCTTTGTTTTTTGCCGATGTCAAATCGTTATTATCCGCAGACAACTTACTATTCTGCTTTTTAAGCGTATTATATTTTCCTTCTAAATCTTTATATACTTTTGGAGATACACATGCTGTTGTTAAGGCAACCAACAAAACCGATACTATTATATAATGTTTCATATTTTAATATTTTAATTTGGGATTATTTTTCTAATTCTAATAAAATTGGACAGTGATCACTATGAACGGCATCCGTGAGTATAACGGCTCTTTCTATCTTTTCTTGTAAGGGCTCTGAAACCATAGCATAATCTAAACGCCATCCTTTATTATTGGCTCTAGAATTGGCACGATAACTCCACCAACTAAATACTTGTTTTACAGGATGTAAATATCTGAATGAATCTATAAACCCGCTATCTATAAAATTTCCTAACCATTGGCGTTCTTCTGGTAAAAACCCAGATACACCTTTCATTTTTGGGTTATGAATATCAATTTCTTCGTGACAAATATTATAATCACCACAAATAACAAGGTTTGGAATAGCTTTCCTTAAATTATCAATGTAGTAATGAAACATATCCATATAATCAAACTTATGTTGCAGTCGCGCATCATTAGTTCCAGATGGCAAATACAAACTCATCACGGAGACACCGTCAAAATCGGCACGAATATTCCGACCTTCAAAATCCATGGATTCTATTCCTGTTCCATATTCCACATGGTTTGGTTCGGTTTTACTTAATATAGCTACACCACTATACCCTTTTTTTTGAGCCGAAAACCAATAGTGATAGGTATAACCAGCTTCTTCAAAAAGCTCCAGATTTAATTGTTCTTTATTTGCTTTAATTTCTTGCAAACAGATGACATCTGGGTCTGCAGCAACTAACCAATCAATAAATCCTTTATTTAATGCTGCGCGAATACCGTTTACATTGTATGAAATAATCTTCATGAATTCATCTTTTTAAGCGCTAAAACTGCGCATTTGTCGATGCTTTTTAAGGCATACCGAATTAATTTCAGCTAAAATAAATAATGCGTTACTTTTACACTATTAATTTAATGCCGATTTAACAAAATCTATCAACAAAATAAATTCCTGATTCCACAGTTTTAGAACTACATGAAATACTGTTTTACCTGTTTCGTTTTTTTTATCTGCTTTTGTGCTTTTGCGCAGGAGCCCGATTCTAATTACAAAACAAAAACGGTTGCAGTTTCAGATTCTATCGTTATTGATAGTGTGAGCATTAATTCCAGCTTCTTTTCATTGAAAAATTTGGATGCATCGTTTATTGATGAATCTTACTATGAAGTGGATTTTACCAAAGCCATTCTAAAACTCAAAAAACCGATTGAAGCGGATTCCATAGTCATCAATTACCTGTCATATCCTGAATTCTTAACAAAAACCTATCGCCAATTAGACGAGACCGTTATTTTGGCAAATACCAACAAGCAGCAACAATTATATAAGTTAAGTCAGCCAAGTGAAAAATCTACCTTCAAACCATTTGACGGTCTAACAACAACAGGAAGTATTTCTCGAGGTGTGGTAATTGGAAACAACCAAAACTCGGTTTTAAACAGTGAATTAGATTTACAAATTACAGGTAAGTTAAATGATAAAGTATCACTTCGTGCATCCATTCAAGATGCCAATGTGCCACTTCAAGAATCGGGATATTCGCAACGCTTGGATGAGTTTGATCAGGTGTTTATTGAGTTGTTTAGTGATAATTGGAAAATTCGTGCTGGTGATGTTGATTTAGAAAACACCACGTCCTACTTTGGAAATTTCAGCAAGCGTGTTCAAGGTTTATCGGTAAACGCGCGATTCAATCATCCGGAATCAACCACCAACCTGTTTGCGGCTGGTGCTTTGGTACGTGGCCAATTTACAACCAGTCAATTTAATGCACAAGAAGGCAATCAAGGTCCTTATAAGTTAAAAGGCCCCAATGAAGAATTATACGTTTTAATCGTTTCTGGTAGTGAAACCGTTTATGTCAACGGGATTCCGCTGGAACGTGGTGAAAACAAAGATTATATCATTAATTATAATGCAGGCGAAATTATATTTAATCCAACCTTCCCAATTACATCGGAAATGCGGATTACGGTCGATTACCAATTTAGCGAACGTAATTATTCACGATTAGTTGTTTATGGTGGTGGTAATTATGATAGCGAAAAGCTAAAACTTGGTGTGTCTATTTACAGCGAAAATGATTCTAAAAATAGTCCGCTGCAACAGAACCTTTCAGAAGAACAAGTAGAAATTTTAGCTAATGCTGGTGATGATAAAAGTTTAATGGTAGCGCCATCCAGCTCACCAGAAGCTTATAATGAAAACCGAATTTTATATAAAAAAGAAATTATAAATGGTGTGGAGGCTTTTGTGTTTTCCAATAATCCAGACGACCAATTATTTAGCGTTCGGTTTACATTAGTTGGCGAAAACCAAGGAAATTATATTATTGATAACGAATTTAATGGCGAACAAATAAACGCCATTTCCACCATCTACAAATACGTGGAACCCATTGCAGGTGAACCACAAGGAAATTTTGAACCTATCATTCAATTGGTTGCGCCTACCAAATTACAATTAGCCATTGTTAATGGTAGTTTTATTCCAACTGAAAAAACCAATGTCGCTTTTGAATTGGCAGGAAGTAAAAACGACCTCAACTTGTTTTCAGATCTTGATAATGATAATAATGATGGTTTTGCAGGTAAAATAAAAGTAGACCAAGCCATCATAAAAAAAGATAGTTTATGGAATTTAAATGCCATGGTGGACACAGATTATATTCAAGAAAATTTCCGTTCCATACAACGTATTTACAATGCTGAATTTAATCGAGATTGGAATTTAGATCAAGCAACAGGGAATCAAGCGATTCAAGAACCAGGGAATCAGTTATTTTTCAAAACTGGATTGCGCACATTTCACGCTAAAAAAGGTTTGGCAAGCTACCAATTTGAACATCTTAATTATGCCGATAATTTCAATGGAAACAGACATATTACCTTTGCCGATTTACGTTTAAACAAATGGCAAATACTTTCAAATTCTAGTTATTTAACGGCCAATTCCACAAATTCAACATCCAACTTTTTACGCTCTTTTAACCGCATTACCTATAGCCTAAATAAAGCATGGGTTGGCACAAGATTAGCCATGGAGGACAACGAGCAAAAAACTAAAATCACCAATGAGCATACAGCATTAAGTCAACGTTTTAAATCGTATGAAATCTTTTCAGGAATTGGTGATAGCACCAAAATATTTGCCGAAATTGGCTATAAATATCGTGTAAATGATAGTGTTAGGAACGGAAACTTACAAAAAGTAAATACGTCAAACACTTTTTATATTGATTCACGAATTATTCAAAATTCAAAAACCAATTTATCTATTTATGCCAATTACAGAACGTTAAAAGATGCTGAAAAAGAATCCAATGATGAAAACTCATTAAACTCCAGAATTATTTTCAGTCAGCGATTTTTTGAGCAACTTATTTATTGGAATACGGTTTTTGAAACGAATTCTGGAACGCTTCCACAGCAGGAATTTACATACATTGAAGTGGAATCTGGACAAGGCGTTTACACGTGGATAGATTATAATAACAATGGCATCCAGGAATTAGAGGAGTTTGAAATTTCTCAATTCCCTGATGAAGCGGATTATATTCGTGTACTTTTACCCAATCAAGTTTTTATAAAAACGCATCAAAATCGCTTGAGTCAACTACTTACGCTTAATCCACAACAATGGATTAACAGTGAAGGCGGTTTTAAAAAATTCCTCTCCCGATTTCACAATCAAACCTCGTATTTAGTAGATAGAAAAGAAAGACGTTCTGGTAGCGATTTCAATTTAAACCCGTTTGAAGGTAAAGAAGCAGATCAATTAGCGCTGCAATTAAATTTTAGAAATATCTTGTTCTTCAATCGTGGCAAGCAACGCTACACCACGTCGTATACATACTTAAGTAACAAATCGCAAAATACCTTGTCTTTTGGATTTATTGAAAACGATTTACAAAGCCACAAGCTGCAATTCACGCATAAATTCGCAACAAGTTGGTTGGCTAATTTAGAATCGAGCTTTAATAACAATGTGAGTATTAGCGAGAATTATTCGAGTAAAAATTTCGATATAAACGAATCCAACATTAACCCGAAAATCTCCTATTTATTAAATGACAACACGCGTTTTGATGTGTTTTATCAATATACAAGCAAGGAAAACACCATAAATAATTTTGAAACATTGAAGCAGCAAAAATATGGTGCAGCTTTCACTTTTGCCAATTATCAGAAAGCAGCTATTAGTGGTGAGTTTAATTATTTTGATAATAATTTTTCTGGCAGTGTAAACACAGCCGTAGCTTACCAAATGATGGAAGGCTTACAACCTGGAAAAAATTATACGTGGAGTATTTTAGCACAAAAAAAACTGACTAGCTTTTTAGATTTAAACCTCACCTATTACGGCAGAAAAAGTGAAACAAGCAAAGTGATTCACACTGGAAATGTGCAATTGAAGGCTTATTTTTAAGTCTTGTAACAGTTGTTACACAATAGCTCATAAAAATTCGTACTTTTGTTTAGAATGCAAAAACTTGTTGCCATATCATTTTCATTTTTAGTTCTTTTTCAGAGCTTTAATATTTCTTTTGAAGATTTCTCGCGTTTTAGCGTCTTGCTAAATCATGCGGAATACCATCAAGAGCAGTATGGTGATTCATTTTTTGAATTTCTAGCAGAACATTATGGTGATGCCACATTTCATCCAGCAAGTTCACATAAAGAACATGAGGATTTACCATTCAAGGAACATCATCAAGCTTGTGTACATAGCGGTATAGTTTTTACTTTAAATGCTCAAGAGTATCTTATTTCTCACGAGCCATTTGTGGAAATCCCAATTAATTCACATTACCAAGAATCAATTTCCTTATTTGAAAAACAAGCCGTTTTTCAACCACCCAAATTAGCATAATTCCGTTTTATCTTTTTTTAATCACTAGCGTTCCAGTTTTTGGATAGCTAGCAACTTTATTTAAATGAATTATGTTAGAAAATATCATAAAATTCAGCTTAAAAAATAAGCTGATAATCCTATTGGGAGCTGCCGCAATCATTGGTTTTGGTGTGGTTTCGTTAACCCAAATATCAATTGGAGCGGTTCCAGACATTACCAATAACCAAGTGCAGGTTATTACCACATCCAGAAATTTATCAACCCAAGATGTGGAACAATTTATTACCTATCCTGTAGAGCTTGAAATGGCCAATTTACCAGGCGTTCAAGAAATTCGTTCCGTTTCAAAATTCGGACTTTCAGTGGTTACCATTGTATTCGATGACGATTTAGGTACCTATTTACCGCGTCAACTGATTGCTGAAAAAATCAAATCAGCTTCAGAAAAAATCCCAGAAGGTTTTGGCTCACCGGAAATGGGTCCTATAACCACAGGTTTAGGTGAGATTTATCAATATATTTTAGATGTTAGACCTGAATTTAAAGACCAATACACCATTACCGATTTACGAAGTATTCAGGATTGGGTGGTTAAGCGTCAATTATCAGGAATTCCGGGCGTTGTAGAAGTCAATACTTGGGGTGGATTTTTAAAGCAATATGAAGTTGCTATTAATCCGCAGAAATTAACCGCCATGAATATTTCTATTTCATCTATTTATGAAGCTTTAGAAAAGAATAATAGTGTTGCTGGAGGTGGTTATATTGAAAAAACTAATAAAGCCTATTTCATTCGTGGCGAAGGCTTAGTAACGTCCTTAAAAGACATTGAAAACATTGTCGTAAAAAATGATGGCACACCAATTTACATTAAAGATGTAGCCAATGTTGGTTTTGGTCATGCTACCCGATTTGGTGCTATCACAGGAAATGGGGAAGGTGAAAAAGTACTTGGCCAAATAATGATGCTGAAAGGCGGAAATTCTAAAAAAATTATTGATGCCGTAAAAGTACGTGTAGCCAGTATTCAAAAAACACTTCCTGAAGGTGTTTATATTAATGGTTTTCTGGAACGTAGTGAACTCATAGATAAAACGACATTTACAGTAGCCGAAAACTTAATTTTGGGTTCACTAATTGTCATTTTTGTGGTGGTTTTGCTTCTGGGAAATTGGCGCTCAGGATTAGTAGTGGCTTCGGTTATTCCGCTGAGTTTACTCTTTGCCATTTCACTCATGAATATTTTTGGCGTGGATGCCAATTTAATGAGTTTAGGCGCTATTGATTTCGGTATCATCATTGATGGAGCCGTCATTATCGTGGAGTTTATTGCCTTTCAAATTACAGCTCAAAGTGCCAAGTTGAAAACTGTAACCAGAGAAGCTATTGATAGTATTACTTTAAAAAGTGCGTCAAAAATGATGAATTCGGCTATTTTTGGACAGCTCATTATTCTTATCGTTTTTATTCCAATTCTATCATTAAGTGGTATTGAAGGCAAAATGTTTAAGCCGATGGCCATGACGTTCAGTTTCGCTTTAATAGGCGCTATGATTTTATGTTTAACCTATGTACCCGTCGTTTCCTCGCTCTTTTTAAAACCAACCAATCCATCACCAAAAAACATTTCAGTTAGACTTATGAACAGCCTGACGCGTTGGTATGAGCCAGTTATAAACTGGGCTTTACACAACAAGCGTTTAGTTCTTGGTTTTGCTGTTGCACTTTTAATAGTAAGTGTTGGTGTTTTCAATAAAATGGGAGGCGAATTTGTTCCCACTTTAGACGAAGGTGATTTTGTTATTCAACCGGTTTTAAAAACGGGAACATCTTTGGGTAAAACCATAGAGATAACCACTAAAATTGAAAGCGTCCTACTCGAAAATTTTCCTGAAGTAGATCAAGTTGTAAGTCGCATTGGTGCTGCCGAAGTTCCAACGGATCCTATGTCCATGGAGCAAAGTGATGTTATTATTAAACTAAATCCGAAAAAGACTTGGGTTTCTGCTTCTAGTAAGGATGGACTAGCGCAAAAATTTAAAGAAGCATTAGCCATTATTCCCAATATGGAAATTGAATTTACACAACCTATAGAAATGCGTTTTAATGAGTTAATCACTGGTGTGCGTGCTGATGTGGCTATTAAAATTTTTGGAGACGATTTATCCATATTGGCATCCAAAGCCGAAGCCATAAAAACAGCCATTAGCGATGTGGAAGGTGCTTCGGATATTATTGTAGAAAAAGTTGAAGGTTTACCACAAATGAGCGTGAATTATAACCGTTTTAAAATAGCGCGTTATGGTCTTAATATTGCCGATTTAAATCAAATTGTTTCCATGGGATTTGCTGGTGACGTAGTAGGACAAGTTTTTGAAGGCGAAAAACGTTTTGATTTGGCCATTCGACTCGATGAAAAAAGCCGACAGAACTTAAGCGATTTACAGAATTTGTATGTGGATATACCTTCTGGTGGAAAAATTCCTTTAAGTGAATTAGCCGATATTTCCTATACAACTGGACCTGCACAAATTTCCAGAGATGATACCAAACGACGCATTGTAATTGGTGTAAATGTAAGAAATAGAGATTTACAATCCGTTGTAAATGATATTCAAGCGCGTATTGCTTCAGACATTCAGTTACCAGTAGGATATAGTATAACGTATGGTGGCCAGTTTGAAAACCTACAAAGTGCTAAAGACCGATTATTGGTTGCCGTTCCTGTAGCGCTTGTCCTTATATTTATACTGCTCTATTTCGCTTTTAATTCTGTAAAAGATGCCTTGATGGTCTATTCCGCAATTCCGTTGGCAGCCGTTGGTGGTGTTCTGCTATTATGGTTGCGCGATTTACCGTTTAGTATTTCCGCTGGTGTTGGTTTTATAGCATTATTTGGTATTGCTGTATTAAATGGTATTGTACTTATTGAACATTTTAAAGAATTAAAATCTCAAGGTGTTACAGATATTGAAACACGTATAAAACGTGGAACAACGGAACGTTTACGTCCTGTTTTGCTTACCGCGTCAGCAGCAGCCCTGGGTTTTTTACCGATGGCTATTTCTACCAATGCAGGAGCCGAAGTACAACGTCCTTTGGCCACAGTTGTTATTGGCGGTTTAGTAACAGCAACCATTCTAACACTAGTAGTTCTCCCTGTTTTATATGCTTGGATTGAAGAAAAGAAAACATTAAAAATGAAGAAAAATCATATAACAACACTAATCATTCTGTTGATTTCTTGGTCAGGTTTCTCACAACAAAAACCATTGAACATTCAAGAAACTTATGGATTAGCTCTGAAAACCAATGCGCAAATTAAAGCATCAGGCCTGCAAGCAGACGAAGCAGATGCGCGTATTTCAAGTGCCTTCGACTTTGATAAAACGGCTATTTATTATAGCTATGACCAAAGTAATTTAGGCGCAAATAATGAGCCGTTGAATGTGTTTGGTGTATCGCAAGACTTTTTGTTTCCTACGCGGTATTTTGCCGAAAAACGCTTTAATCAAGCTGCTTATAGCTTAAAAATTTCTGAAAATAACATCCAACGTTTACAACTTAAACGTGATGTGTATGCTAGTTTCTACGCATTAAGTTACGCTAAAAATAAAGCGAAAACCTATGAATATTTAGATAGCTTGTACACCAAATTTGCTCAAAATGCGAAAAGGCGTTTTGAATTAGGTGAAACTAATTATTTGGAAATGCTAACTGCTGAATCCAAAGAAAAACAAATGGAAACACGACATCTTCAAGCTCAGCAAGAAGTTTTAGTACAAATGGAACAACTAAAAAAAGTAGTTCAGATGGATACTTTACATATCGTTAGTGAACCATTAGAAAAATTGACATTAACCACATTGTCAGTTTCTGAAGATAATCCTGGATTGCTTTATTTTGAAGAATCTAAAAATTATTTTCAAGCCTTGAAGAGTAAAGAAAAACAGGCTTTGCTGCCCGATATTTCGGCTGAATATTTCGTCGGCTCCAATAGTGGTTTAAATTCCAACATTCAAGGGTATCAAATAGGATTAAAAATTCCATTATTTTTCTCTGGAAATGCCGCACGCATCAAGGCATCTAAAATTGCTGAAGATGTGGTAAATATGAAGGAAGTCGATTATAAAATTAAACTTCAAGGTGAGTACCAACGACTTTTAGCGCAATTGGAACAGCATCAAGCTGCTATTACATATTATGAAACCCAAGGCAACAATCTGCAGGAAGAAATTATAAAAACGGCCAACAGAACATTTAAAGAAGGTGAAATCGATTTCTTTCAGTACATCCAAAGTATTGAAACCGCTAAAGATATGGAGCTGGAATACTTAAACAATTTAAACAGTTACAATCAAACTATAATCACGTTAAATCATTTAACTTTATAATATTAATGAACATGAAATACATATATATACTACTTTTTTCCGCACTATTTATAGCTTGCGGCAATAGCGAGAATGAGCCCACAGACATTATAGAATCCGTTTCTCATGAGGACGAAATTAAGCTTTCAGAAGCACAATTCAAGAGCGAAGCCATGGTATTGGGTGCGTTATCTCAACGCACATTTGATGAAACCGTTACTATAAATGGAGCTATTGATGTACCACCTCATAATAAATCACGAGTCACCACCTATATGGCTGGCTATATTACTAAAACACCTTTATTGGTTGGTGATCAGGTTAAAAAAGGGCAACTTTTGGTGACACTTGAAAACACGGAATACATTGAATTACAACAGCAGTTTTTAGAAATCGCTGAACAGTTAAACTATTTAAAAAATGAATATACGCGTCAGAAAACACTATTTGATGAAAATATTACTTCGGAAAAAAACTATTTAAAAGCTGAAAGTATGTATAAAAGCAATTTAGCTTTTTACAATGGACTAGAAAAAAAGTTGCAGATGTTGAACATCAATCCGAAATCCGTTTTAGCTGGCAATATGTCGTCCACTATCAATATTTACGCACCAATTAATGGCCATGTTACCAAAGTAAACGTCAGCAATGGTGCCTTTGTTTCGGCAAGCGATGAAATTATGGAAATTGTAGATATAGACCACATTCATTTAGAACTTTCGGTTTTTGAAAAGGATATTATGAAAATAAAAAAAGGTCAGAAAATTACTTTTACCATCCCAGAAGCTTCTGAAAAAACCTACAATGCGGATGTCCACTTGGTTGGCACTACTATAGATAATGCAACCAGACGTGTTCAAGTTCACGGACATATTGATGATGTGGAAGAAAACTTTATAATTGGTATGTTTGTGGAAGCGCAAATTCATATTAATGAAGTAAACGCTTTGGCCTTGCCTCAAGAAGCGGTTATTCAATTGGATGACAATTATTATGTGTTGGTTTTAGAAGAAAAAACAGCTAACGGTTATGTTTTTGAAAAAACAAAAGTAAAAATAGGCAAGCAAACCGAAGATTTTATGGAGATTTTAAATCCTGAAACCCTGTTAGAAAAACAAATAATAACGCACGGAACCTCCATGCTTCTCAATGAAAGCGAAGGTGGACACGGTCATTAATTAAAACACTATGGCAGATAATCACGATCACAATCAGGCGCAAGCTATTTTTGGTAAAAACACCGAATTATACTTTTCATTTTTGTCAGGATTATTTCTGGCAATTGGATTTAGCTTGGATACGTGGACCAATTTAGAACCGTATATACATCTTATTTGTTATATAATTTCTTATGGTTTTGGTGGCTACTTCATTACTCAAGAAGCTATCCGGAAAATTGGTAAAGGTCTTTTTGAAATTGATTTTCTAATGATTGTGGCAGCAATTGGTGCTGCTTATATTGGGAGTTGGGCAGAAGGTTCGCTTTTATTATTCCTATTTAGTTTAGGACATGCTCTCGAGCATTACGCCATGAACAAAGCCGAAAAATCTATAAAGGCTTTAGGTAACTTATCAGCGAAAACCGCTCTGTTGAAGAATGGGAATTCATTAAAAGAAATTCCCATTGAAGATTTAGAAATAGGTAATATTATTGTGGTGCAACCGCATACTAAAATTGCAGCAGATGGTGTTATCATTAAAGGCATCAGCAGCATAAATCAAGCACCAATTACTGGCGAAAGCATGCCAGTTGATAAAAGCCCATTTCCTAAAGACCAAGAAATACCCAAGTTTTCTGATATTGATAAAAGTCATGTCGTTTTTTCTGGAACCATAAATGGCGATAGCGCATTAGAAGTTTGGGTGTTAAAACTAACAAAGGATTCTACTGTTTCTCGACTCATTAGTTTGGTAAATGATGTAGAAACGCAGAAATCACCAACCCAAAGACGCACAAAAAAATTCGAAAAAATATATGTGCCAATCGTCATTCTTTTAGTGACTGTTTTATGTTTTGCATTTCTAGTAATTGATGAACCTTTTGAAACCAGTTTATATCGTGCCATTACGGTATTGGTAGCTGCCAGTCCTTGTGCTTTGGCCATTTCAACACCAAGTGCTGTTTTAAGTGGTATTGCACGAGCTGCTCAACGAGGTGTTCTAATTAAAGGCGGTAGAGCATTGGAGGACTTAGGAAGTGTTACAACCATTGCTTTTGATAAAACGGGGACATTAACCGAAGGTAAGCCGAGTTTAAAACACGTGGTTGCTTTTAATGATTTTGACAAAAAAGAATTGCTGCAATTACTTTATGAAGTGGAACGCTTGAGTAATCATCCATTAGCAAAAGCCATTGCAAAAGCTATAAAAGAACAAGAGCAATTAGAAGCTGCTAATTTAGCCTCTAACATTAGTGCTATTCAAGGGAAAGGTATTGAAGCCCTTTATAAAAACGAACCTGTTTACATTGGTAATACACGATTAATGACCGATCAGAAATTCACCATTCCTGAAGCGGTTGAAACGCAATTTAATCAACAGTTGGAAGCTGGGGAAACCGTGATGCTTGTTGGTTATCAAAATCAGATCATTGGTTTAGTAAGTGTTATGGATGTTCCAAGAAAAACCGCTGCAAACACGTTACTACGACTTAAAAAAATTGGCATTAAAAATATGATCATGCTTACAGGCGATCATGAAAGTGTTGGAAAAGCCATTGCCAAACAAATTGGCTTGACTGAAAGTCGCGGTAATTTATTGCCTGAAGATAAGGTAGATGCCATGCGTTCATTAATAGAACGCGATGGGAAAGTTGCCATGGTTGGCGATGGTGTAAACGACGCACCAGCTATGGCATTGAGTACAGTAAGTATTGCTATGGGAGCAGCCGGAAGCGATGTAGCATTAGAAACTGCTGATGTGGCTTTAATGTCCGACAAATTAGAAATGTTACCCTTTGCTATTGGATTAAGTCGGGCGTCCAAACGTATTATAAATCAAAATATTTTTATCAGTTTGGGTGTGGTTGCCATCCTGGTGCCAGTAACCATATTAGGGTTAACCAATATTGGACTTGCGGTATTATTTCATGAAGGCTCTACGGTTGTGGTTGTTATAAATGCCTTGCGATTGTTGGCTTATAAGGAGGATTAAATGTGTACTAATCTTTATAATATTTTATTTTACGTGTCCAAACATATAGGGGTTCATCGTTTACTATTTTGGTAATGGCAGTCCAGTTTCTTTTTTTGTCGAATTTGTATTTGTAGTTAATCTTATTCTCTTTTTTATTACCTGTCTTATTATCGAAACTTGTCAATACAATTCTGTTTAAATACTCTTCTTCATTGTAGAAGTAATCTATTATTTCTTTAAATTTTGCATTCTTCACAAATTCATATTCATATCTGGTTTTTAAATTTTTGCTATTATATTCATAATTACGATAGGCATAAATTGTATCTCTTGCATAACCTTCATAAATTAAATTATTCCTTTCATCATATTTATAAATAGTTTTTCCAGAAGGTATATTGGTCTCGGAATTAAAACTAGTTTTTAAAACTAAATTATCACTTTTGTCATATTCATACCTATTTATTTCATTCCAAATTCCAACTGAATCACTAATAAAAGTCCTACTACCATTATCATTATCTCGCCACTTATTTGGTCTATGCCTAAATGTTCTCGATAATTTATTGTTTTCATTATATCTATTATAAATTGCATCTGAGTAACCATCGTCATAAAAACTAGTCGTTTTGATTAATCTCTCAAGTGAGTCATGTTCAAACATTCGATAAGTAAACGAATCAGTCTCATCACTAAAGATTGAGATATAACTTCTTATTTGTCCTTTATAATCAAATGCATAATTTGTTAAATAATATTCACCATTATAATAAACTTCCTTCTCTTGAATTAAATTATCGTTTTTATCATAAGTATATTTATATTTTCTTTTGGTAATGCCATCTTTATCATACCAGATTTCATTTTTTGGCTGACCACTTCTTAAATATTCTTTATAATAATTAATATAGAAACATCCTTTCATCTCGAACCAATTGTATTGAAAGGTTTCAGAAATATTTTTTGGCGTAAAGATTGTTGCATGACCATAATCACCATCACCTTGAAAAAGTCTATTGTTTTGTTTATCACTATTTAAAAACTCAACCTTTTCCCTAACAGATTTAGGATTCCCATAAATGGTATCCATATTTTGTTGCGAATAGCCAGAAACAAAAAATAAAGTCAAAATAATTATGTAAAAAAACTTCATAAAAGCAAATATCGGTTTGTTGTTCAAATATCTAAAATTTATAAAACTATTAAAAACAATAATGCGTGAACACCGCTTTTGGGTTAGTGAAAACAAAAACTCCCAAGCAAAATGCTTGGGAGTTTTTAATATTCGTTATTTAAAATACTTTAGAGACACCTGTTTTTACAGGTGTTGGTTACATTTTCATTAACCACTCTTTAACGTCTACTTCTTTTTTAATAATATCGCGTAAATCGGAAATCTTAACACGGCTTTGCTCCATAGTATCCCGATGACGAATGGTTACCGTTTGGTCTTCCAACGTGTCATGGTCTACCGTAATACAAAATGGTGTTCCGTTGGCATCTTGGCGTCTGTAACGTCTTCCTACGGCATCTTTTTCATCGTAATCCATATTGAAATCCCATTTCAAATCTTCAAAAATCTGACGTGCTATTTCTGGTAAACCATCTTTTTTAACCAACGGTAAAATAGCAGCTTTTACTGGTGCTAAAACGGCTGGTAATTTTAATACGGTTCTGGTGGTATTGTTTTCTAACTCTTCTTCTTCCAAAGCATTGGAGAAAACAGCTAGAAACATACGATCTAAACCAATTGATGTTTCTAAAACATACGGTGTATAACTCGCATTATCTTCATGGTCGAAATACTGTAATTTTTTACCTGAAAATTCTTCGTGTTGTTTTAAATCGAAATCCGTACGTGAGTGAATACCTTCCAGTTCTTTAAATCCGAATGGGAATTTAAATTCAATATCCGTAGCAGCATCTGCATAATGAGCTAATTTTTCATGATCGTGGAAACGGTAATTTTCGGTTCCCATACCTAATGACAAATGCCATTTCATACGTGTTTCTTTCCAGTATTCAAACCATTCCATTTGCGTTCCTGGTTTGATAAAAAATTGCATTTCCATTTGTTCAAACTCACGCATTCTAAAAATAAATTGTCTCGCTACAATTTCATTTCTAAAAGCCTTTCCGGTTTGTGCAATTCCAAACGGAATTTTCATACGACCCGATTTTTGAACATTCAAAAAGTTAACAAAAATACCTTGTGCTGTTTCTGGACGTAAGTATAAATCCATAGCATGTTCTGCGGAAGCACCTATTTTAGTTCCAAACATCAGATTAAATTGCTTGACTTCTGTCCAGTTTCTAGAACCCGTAAGCGGATCAGCAATTTCTAATTCTTCGATTAGAGCTTTTACATCCAATAAATCTTCAGCTTGTAACGATTTTCCCATTCTGGTTAAAATGGTTTGAATCTTTTCAAAATAACCAACTACTCTTGGATTGGTAGATATAAATTCTTCTTTATTAAAAGCATCACCAAAGCGTTTTTCAGCTTTTGCAACTTCCTTATCTATTTTAGCTTCTATTTTTGCGCAATAATCTTCAATTAAAACATCAGCACGATAGCGTTTTTTAGAATCTTTGTTATCTATTAACGGATCATTAAACGCATCTACGTGTCCAGAAGCTTTCCAAGTGGTTGGATGCATAAAAATGGAGGCGTCTATACCTACAATATTGTCATGCATTTGCACCATGGCTTTCCACCAGTATTCGCGAATGTTCTTTTTAAGTTCTGCGCCATTTTGTGCGTAATCGTATACTGCACTTAATCCGTCGTAGATTTCACTACTTTGGAATACGTAACCATACTCTTTTGCGTGAGAGATTACTTTCTTGAATTGATCGTCATTGTTTGCCATAGTGCAAAAATAGAAAACCACTTCAACTAAATGAGCGGTTTTATGAAAAAAATAATGGGTTAATTAATTTAGTTTAATTTTTGAAGAACCAAGCACTTTATTATCATGAAAAACGGATATAAAATACTCACCTTTTTTTAATAACTTTTCTTGATTGATATTAATTTTGGCACAAACAGCAATGTCATCATTCATATAATTAATGGCTGTTCTTCCACTGTAAGCTAATAATTCTTGTCCAAATTCTACCATACCTCTACTAGAGACAATGGTATTATCTGGGCCTATAATTTGAACATACAACTCTTTATTTCCTCTGGATGAAAATTCGTTTTTTAATACCGTAAAGCAAACTTCCATATTGTCTGTTTGACGTGCTTTGGTAGTTTCCACGTTATATTCTGATGGATTTGTAATTAGCGCTTTAACTTTAAGATTATCGAGCGTTAATGCTGAAATTCTATCAACAAAAGCAGCAAGTTCTAAATTTTGTTCTGTTAGTTCTGCTAAAGCTATCTGAGTAGATTCCAATTTTAAGTTATTGGTTTCAGATGCTTCATTTAAAACGTCATTTTTTTCTAAAATGCGTGCAATTCTATTGAATAGTATTCTACGCTCTTGAATAAGCGCAGCAATATCTTCTTTATACTTTGTAATTAAAGGATAATCTGTTTTTACCAAATCCAAAGAGTCTAAAACTGTTTCCAATTTAGACTTTGAAAGCTGCAATTGTGCTGTTAACTCGTTATTATCAACACGTTCGTAGTCATGAAGTTTCATCATACTAGATAATTCACTCTGAACAAGTTTAACTTCTTGTTCCATGAATTTCTCCTGACTTTTTAATGTGTTGTAACTCGTTAAACTATACGACCCTAATACAACAATGGCTATTACCAATGATCCAATAATTAATTTGTAGTTAAATAATTGAGGGTTAACTATCATCTTAATTAAATTATGGGAGCAAATCTAAAGTTAAAGATTGTAAATCAACTTTTTAATCGATAAACAGAAAATAAACTTGTTAAAGTTCTTGTTTAAATAACAAATTGTTATGCCTTGATAAAACATTGTAATATATTTAGAATTAAATAATTAGTTTGTTTCAATCGCTACTTGCTTTGTTCTTTCCTAAAGTTTGTTATAGTTGCAATGGTTTATTGCGCGATAATGAACAATATGCTTGTACAGCTTGCAGACACAATTTTCCGGTTACAAACTTTCATTTTAATCAGGATGAAACCGTTTTAAAAGTTTTCTATGGTCGTCTCCCAATTGAAGCGGCTACAGCCCTATTGCGTTTTGAAAAGAAAGGAATTACCCAAAACTTACTTCACAACTTAAAATATAAAGGTTTTGAAGAAATAGGCATATTTTTAGGTGGCTGGCTTGGTGGCGAACTTCAAGGCATTCCTGAATACCAAAATATTGATATGGTCATTCCCGTTCCATTGCATAAAAACAAACTTCGGAAACGTGGTTATAACCAAGTTGCTAAATTTGGACAAGAATTAGCTAAAAGCTTACAGGCAGAATACGTGGATGATGTTCTAGTAAAAGTAACCAACACCAGCTCTCAAGTAACTAAAAACAGATTAACGCGTTGGTTATATAATGTAGAGGTTTTTAAAGTTATAAATGCACATAAAATACAAAACAAACACATTTTATTAGTGGATGATATTATAACCACTGGCGCCACTATGGAAGCTTGTGGAAGCGTTTTATTAAAAAATGCGCAAGTTCGAATCAGCATTGCTACCATGGCAATAGCGTAAAGGATGTTTCGTTAATGATAAATATGTTGTTTATTTGCAAAAAAAGAAAAGTCGGTATGCGTCAAGCGTTTTCTCAAATAATAGTAGTTGTTTTAGTAGCTTTAGTAATTGCTAGTTGTGCCAATCGTGGTACTCCAAGTGGTGGAATAAAGGACATAATACCTCCAAAAATTACCAAATCAGAACCTGAAAATTACACAACGAATTTCACTGGAAATGAAATAAAAATTTATTTCGACGAGTATATTAAAATCAATAATGTATCTAAACAGCTAATTATTTCACCTCCAATGGATCCTGCTCCAGACATTATTCCACTTTCTAGTGCCAGTAAGTATATAAAAATTACCATTAAAGATACATTAGCTCCAAATACAACTTACGCGTTTAACTTTGGGAATAGTATAGTAGATAACAACGAAGAAAATCCATATCCATTTTACAAATATGTGTTTTCAACAGGAAGTTATATCGATTCGCTTTCTATAAAAGGAATTACTGTTGATGCAACTTTAAGAAAACCAGACGATTTTATTTCGGTAATGTTATACGAAGTAGATTCAACTTTTACAGATTCTATCATTTTCAAGAAAAACCCAAGATACGTTACCAATACACTTGATAGTACGACAACTTTTTCTTTGGAAAACTTAAAAGCTGGCAAATACAAACTGGTAGCCTTAAAAGATAAAAATCAAGACTACAAATTCCAGCCACAAACCGATAAAATAGCCTTTCACGAAGGGTTTATAGACGTTCCTGTAGATTCGACTACATCTTTTACCTTAAAATTATTTTCAGAGGATTTAGAGCCAAAAATTACAAGACCCCGTTTAGTTTCTGGCGAAAAAATTGTTTTCCCTTTTGAAGGCGATTATGAAAACATGCGAATCCAGACGACCGAAACAGTTCCTGATAATTTTGAATATCGCATAACCAAAGATGCTAAAGCAGACACCTTATACTATTGGTACAAACCACGATTGGAAGTGGATTCACTTCAATTTAATGTCGCCAATAAAAATTATGATCAAAATTTCATCGTGAAATTAAGCGAACAAAAACGGGACACCATGAGTATTCAGGTGGAGCCAAATGGTCTTTTAAATTTTAATGATGAGTTTAAAATATCGAATACCGTTCCGTTTACGCGATTTCAGAAAAATAGAGTGACCGTCTTAGATAAAGATTCTGTGGCAGTTGATTATAAAGTAAAATTAGATTCGCTAACAAATACCTACACCTTAAATTTCGATAAAAAGGAAAGTGAAACCTATAGAATTCAACTATTGCCAGAAGCATTAACCGACTTTTTTGATAATAAAAACGATACCTTAAACTATCAATTAACAACGAAAACGTATTCAGATTATGGGAATGTTCGCGTGATATTACAAAATGCTACCTATCCTATTATTGCGCAAATAACAGATGAAAAAGGTAACGTTATAGCTGAACAATACAGTGAAAAACCAGAGCCTATTGATTTTAGACATCTTAAAACGGGTATTTTTTATATGCGAGTCATTTATGACACCAATAAAAACAAAAAATACGATACAGGAAATTATCTGAAAAAGATACAACCAGAACGTGTTAACTATTATAAAGACAAGCTAGATGTTCGATCTAATTTCGATAATATTTACGAGTTTACATTATTTTAAACTGATCCCGATCGTTTAAGAATTTCAATTTAGTTCTATACCTATTAATATGCGTTTTATCCAAAGTAATTAATTCAATATGATCCTTGTTTGGTCTGATGGGTGTGATATTATTCCCTAACACATCATACACTGCCGAATGGCCCGAATATTCATTTTGAGCATCATCTTCACCAACCCGATTCACACCAATACAGTAACACATGTTTTCAATAGCACGTGCTTTTAATAAAGCATCCCAAGCTGCTACGCGAGGTTTTGGCCAATTAGCCACGTAAATTAACGCATCGTAATCCGTTGTATTTCTAGCCCAAACGGGAAAGCGTAAATCATAACAAATTTGCAAGCAAATTTTCCAATCTTTATAGTTGACAATAACTTTTTCTTGCCCAGCAGTAAACACCTTTTCCTCTCCAACCAAGGTAAAGCAATGGCGTTTATCATAGGTTTTAAGAGTCCCATCAGGAAATGCAAAAACCATACGATTATAAAAATTGTCATTTTCTTCAATAATAAGACTTCCCGTTATGGCAGCTCCAGATTCCGCTGCATGCTTCTGCATCCATGTTACCGTTTTGCCATCCATAGTTTCTGCAACAGCTTGCGCGTTCATGGTGAATCCTGTTGTAAACATTTCAGGAAGCACAATTAAATCCACGGGTTGTTTAATACCTTGGATTTTGGTTTTAAAGTGTTCTCTATTTGCTTTCGGGTCTTCCCAAACTAAATGTGTTTGGATAATGGCTAGGTTCAGTTCGTTACGCATGCATTATAATTTATTTAGTGCTTTATTAGCTTTTTTCATTTTATCAGACAACTTGTTTAATCTTTTTGTCCATTTTGCTTCATCGTTAGGCGATAAATCTTCCTTTTTACGAAGTCTGTTGTGTTTTTTTGATCGGAATTTAAGTTATTTTTTAGACTTTATATAATTCCTACGCGATTTCGCTTCTGCCTCTAACTTTTTATCTAAAGCTTTAGTTTGTTTTTTAGGTTTTCTAGCCTCTTTCTGGACTAATTTTATCCGTCACCTCTTTTCCTTGATGATAATACGTGGTCCCTTTTACCTCATCTATTTTTCAAGAATCAGTAATTACCTGATGTTTTGTTCCACAAAAACTTACGCCAAGCAACACTGCGAAACACACTGTTTTTAAATAGTTCATAACTTCTATTTTTTACATTAAAGGTTATACTATTAAGATTCAGTTTTACATATCAAGTCACTTATTTACAAATAATTTAACATATCACAATTTGTTTAAAATATCAGCTGCTTTTTTAAGTGTTTCGTTGGTTTTTGCAAAACAAAATCGCAACACCTTATCGTCTCTATTTTCTAAATTAAATACAGATAAAGGAATGGATGCTAAACCGTTTTTAATAGTTAATTGTTTAGCGAAATGGACATCATATTCATGCGTAATTTCAGAATAATTCAACACCTGAAAATACGTTCCTTGAGATGGTTTAAACGTAAATCTAGAATCTTTTATGAGCTTTAAAAAATAGTCGCGTTTTTCCTGATAGAAATCGGCTAATTGTAAATAGTGATTTGGTTCTTTTAAATAATCTGCCACTCCTTTTTGCATGGCACTATTGACAGAAAAAACATTAAACTGATGAACTTTTTGAAATTCTTCCATCAATTTTTTTGGCGCACAACAATAACCCATTTTCCAACCTGTATTGTGGAATGTTTTCCCAAACGAAGCCACAACAAAACTGCGCTGTTTTAAACTAGAAAACAAACAAACACTTTGATGTTTTAAACCATCAAAAATCATGTGTTCATAAACCTCATCACTCAACACCAAAATATTAGTGCCTTCAGTTAAAGCTTGCAGTTTCAACATATCATCCTTGGACAAAACCGTTCCACTCGGATTGTGAGGCGTGTTGATGATGATCATCTTTGTTTTATCGGAAATTTGGTGTTTTACATCATCCCAATTTATGGAATAACCAGGTGCTTCCAATTGAATAGCAATAGGTTTTCCTCCGTTAATTTTAATAGCAGGTTCGTAACAATCATAAGCAGGTTTAAAAATAAGCACCTCATCATCTGCATGAATAAAAGCAGAAATAATAGTATAAATAGCTTGGGTTGCTCCTGCTGTAACCGTTATTTCAGTTTCAGGATTATAACTGGTATTATAAAGTAATTCGAATTTTTTAGCGATAGCCTCTCGCAATTCTAAATTCCCAGCCATTGGTGCATATTGATTAAAACCGGAATTCATAGCTTGACTGACCAAATCAATCAATTTCTGATCGCTTTTAAAATTCGGAAACCCTTGTGATAAATTTATAGCTTTATGTTTATGCGCTAAAGCACTCATTACGGAGAAAATACTGGTTTCTACTTGTGGCAATTTAGAAATATGTCTCATACTTGTAAAGGTAATAACTTCCAAATACAATTTTGTGAGTAGAACTTTTTATATTTACAGAATTCAAAATTTTTATACTATGAAATTAATTAGATTATTGGTTCTCTTTATTGTTTTTCAAGCATCAGCACAGCAAGGTGGTATGTGGATTCCTTCGCTTTTAGAAGGTATGAATGAAGACGAAATGACTGCTTTAGGTAGCAAATTAACCGCTAAAGACATTTATGATGTTAACAATTCCAGCCTTAAGGATGCCATTGGTCATTTTAATGGAGGTTGTACAAGCGAAGTGATTTCCGACCAAGGATTAATTCTTACTAATCACCATTGTGGATTTGGTGAAATCCAATCACATTCGTCTTTAGAAAACGATTATTTAAAAGATGGTTTCTGGGCTATGAATCTGGAGGACGAATTACCAAATGAAGGTCTTTATATTGAATTCATAGTACGTATCGAAGACGTAACAACGCAAGCGCTCGATGGTGTAACGGATGCCATGACTGAAAGAGAAAAACAATCTACTATTGATAAAAACACCAATACATTACAAACCAAAGTTACTAAAGAAGCTTGGCAAGACACCAAAGTAAAGTCGTTTTACAAAGGAAATCAATATTTTCTATTTGTAACGGAACGCTTTAATGATGTGCGTTTAGTTGGTGCACCTCCAACAAGTATTGGTAAATTTGGTAGTGATACTGATAACTGGGTGTTCCCAAGACATACTGGTGATTTTGCCTTATTCAGAATTTATGCTGATAAAGATAATCGTCCAGCCGAATACAGTAAAGACAACGTACCTTACAAACCAAAACATCACTTACCAATTTCTTTAGATGGTGTTGAAGAAGGCGATTTTACTATGGTTTTCGGTTTCCCTGGAACGACTGATGAATATTTACCAGCTGTAGCTATTGAACATATTACCCAAGAATTCAATCCGAGTAATATTGCTATACGTGAAGCATCCTTAAAAGTGATTGATGCTGAAATGAAAGTGAATGATGATGTTCGTATTAAATATGCCTCTAAACAAGCACGTATTGCGAACGCTTGGAAAAAGTGGATTGGTGAAAATTTAGGTATTAAAAAGAGTCATGCCATTGCCGAACGTCGTGCTTTTGAAGCAACCTTTACCAAAGCATTAAAGGAAAAAGGACTAGAAGAAAAATACGGTCATATTCTACCAGATTTTGACAGGTTATATAAAGATTTTGCAGATGTGAATATTAAACGCAGAAATTTTATTGAAGTGTTTTTGGTGACTAATGAGTTAATGACCATGACGTTTAGAGCATATCAAGTTGAGAAAGGTTTAGAACGCGATCCAGAAAGTATGGATAAAAATCGTGCTTATATAACAGGTGTTTTAGAAGGAATTCATAAAAATTACGATGTAAAAGTAGACAAAGGTGTGTTTGAGAATGTGATGCCTTTATATTCAGATAATGTGAACGCTTCTATTTATGACACTACGGCATTTACTAATTTAGATTCAGCATTAGCACTTTTTGAAGGCTCTGCAGATGATGTGATTAAAAAATTAAATAACGATGCCGCTTACAGCTATGCAAAACCGTTTATTGAAGATTTTTTCAATAACCTGAATCCAGAATTTCAACAAAAAAACGATCCAATTACAGCGCTTCAAACGGAATATATGACAGCGCTTATGAAAGCGTTGCCTAACGAACGCTACTTTCCAGATGCTAACGGAACGTTGCGTGTTACGTATGGTCAGGTTAATGGCTATTCGCCAAGAGATGCCGTTTATTATAGTCCTGTGAGTTATTTAGATGGTGTTATTGAAAAGTATATTCCTGGCGATTATGAGTTTGATGTACCACAAAAACTAATCGATTTATATGAAGCTAAAGATTACGGTCAATATGCTGATAGTAATGGAAAAGTACCCGTTTGCTTTTTAGGAACTAACCACACAACAGGTGGAAACTCGGGAAGTCCTGCTATTGATGCACATGGAAATCTGGTTGGGTTAAATTTTGATCGTGTTTGGGAAGGAACTATGAGTGATATGAATTACGATCCTGAAATTTGCCGAAATATTATGGTCGATGTACGCTACGTATTATTCATTGTTGATAAATATGCCGGCGCCAAACACTTAATAGACGAGATGACTTTGGTTCACCCGAAAAGTGGAAAAAGCAAATCTAAAATCAAGAAAAAACGTAAGAACTAGGTTGTTCAAATAAATAAAAAGTAAAGCCTTACAATCCTGAAACAATGGAATTGTGAGGCTTTTTTTAGTGGTTTATTGGAAACGATTATTCAGGATTAATAATGCTTTCTTTTATTTTAAAAGTCGCAATCATTTGGATGACTTCTGGTAAGTACCTATTAAAATTTTGTTCAGTAGCTGTATAATTTATAACATAGTCTTGATTCTGGTAATTGAAAAGTGCCTTTAAATTATAATAGGTTACATCATTATACATTTTACCATATTTAATAAGATAATACTTACCATATATAGGATGATTCTCAAACTCATAATCTGGATTATAATTACCTTTTTCTTTTAAAGCAGAAATATAGGTATCTAGAGTTTCCTCAATATTTTTACTTTTATAGTTTTCAATATCATAGGCATCCACATAAACATAGCATGTATTATAATTTTCCTCTAATTGCTTTACATTAATTGGAGAATGTACTAGTGTATTATGTAACCCATAAAATGAGCACCATGTCTCTGGAATGGTCAATTCATAATTTTCCAGTAATGCTTTTACTTTACTCGTATCCAAACAAACAAATTGTTTAGGTTTTTTTTTAGTAGAACCACATCCTATTACTACAATCAACATCACGATTACTAATACCGGGTTTTTTATTTTCATAGGTGAAATTTCGCTTTTATGCTTGAGTTTTATTTTGATTCTAAATTTAGAAAAATTAATTTGAACTGCTGATTAGTATTTGTTTCTTTACGGGATTTCAGCTACAAGTAAAAACCATTCAAATGAAAACAACAACGCCATTCACTATTGAACCTTGCAACAAAGAAAACATTAAGAAAATAGTTGATGGTATAAACGACTATAATTTAAGTCAGGTTTCTGCAATTTCAGATATTTGGACACGTTTGGAGTTTGTTGCTAAAGACGAAAACGGCATTGAGATTGGCGGAATATTGGCAGGACTCGGCTATTGGAATGGACTTGAAATTAAAATTTTGTGGGTAAAAGAGTCTCACCGAAAAAAAGGTATTGGCACACAAATTTTAAAACATGCTGAAAAAATAGCGATAGAAAAAGGCGCAAAAATTTCCATGCTTGATACATTTGATTTTCAAGCTGAAGCCTTCTATTTAAAAAATGGCTATGAACCAATTGGCGAAATTAAAAACTTCCCGGAAGGTCATAGACGTATATATTTCTCTAAAAAATTATAGAACTTAAGTTAGACGTTAAGCATTCAGTGACAAACCTAGCAGGCTTTCGAAACCTGCTCGAAGTGACGCGAAATTCAATTTCATTGCATACTAAAATAAATAGACCTCACAGTTCCAAAAATCAGAATTGTGAAGTCTTTACTATTTTACAAAAACGTGTTTTATACGTTATGTTGCATAAGAATGATCCACAGCTTTCTTTTCCACAAAGTATTTAATGATATATATAACTGAACCAAAAATAGGCACAAAAATCACGAACAACGTCCATAAAAGTTTGAACAACGGTTTTTGTTCGTTTTTAAATATGAATACTAAACTTGTTAAAAATAAGACTAATGCAAGAATTGCACTAATAATTAAAACAAATGGATTAACTACAGTCATAATTTAAAGCGGTTAAGATTTGGATGAGATTTCAAATTTTTAAAATCATTTGAATTTTGAATGAAGATAAAATAAAATTTGTGGATAGAAAAATTCTATTGATTTACTTTAACCTGTCAGGTCTTTCTTTTTTAAATAATTTCCATTTTCTTCAATAGGAAACTCGCATTCATATTTTGGCAAATGCCTTTTTTGAATTTGTAATCGAAAAAGAGTTCGTCATTAATAATTTGCGCATCGAAATAGTAGTTTTTTACGGGCTCTAGTTCGGTTTCAATCGTGCATAAACTTAAGTCGTGAGTCGCAATAATCCCCGTGGCATTGGAAGCCACTAATTTCTCAACAAACTTTTTAGATCCGATGGCTTTATCTGTGGAATTGGTCCCTTTTAAAATTTCATCTAGAATAATAAAATACGGTTCCTTCTGAATAGCGTCTACAATAAATTTTAAGCGCGTTAATTCGGAAAAGAAATAACTACTATCATCCGTTAGCGAATCGCTGGTACGCATACTTGTAATCAACTTAATAGGTTGGTAATTACTGGATGTTGCACAAACAGGTAGACCCACATTTGCCATAACAATATGTAAGGAAACCGTTCTTAAAAACGTGCTTTTTCCAGCCATATTAGCACCTGTTACAATAAAAAACTCCTGGTTGTTTATGGTTAAATCACTAGCAACTCGTTTTTTTGCATCTAATAAGGGATGTCCTAAATGTTTTGCTTCAATGGTGGTTTCTTTCGTAACAATATTTGGAAACACATAATCTGGATGATTAAACCCATAATTCCCTAAACTATTATAGGCGTCGAAAAAAGAAACCACTTCAAACCAATGACCAACGGTTTCGTGGTATTGGGCAATCCACTGCTCTACTTTATAACTATTTTTTAAATCGATTAGCAAAAAACCATTTCCTAAAAGTGCTGAAATAAAATTATTCCGATTATCTAAGGCATCCAAATGCTGAGAGAACTTGGCGAAAATTTCCGATGCTTTTTGATGTTCTAATTGAATCTGTTCTTGCTTGTTTTTTAATAAACCAGACGTAAATGTTTCCTGTTCTATCTGATTTAAAAGCGTTGCATACTGTCTAAAAGTATCTTTTACTTTATCCGTATTACTAGCCAGATTGTTTATTTTCTTTAAGTAAACTCCTGTAATAATAAGCCCTAAAAGCAACCATAATAACACAAAAATAGGCGCAATAACTTGAAATATGGAAAGTCCTACAATTGCCAAAGAAGCTACAGTAAATGCCAACGGAAACCATGCCATCATTTTAGGTAGAAATATTTGGTGACTTTTTAACCACTCAATGATTTTTACAGCTGGTGTTTCCACATGAATCAACGATGCAACACCAGAAAAATGCTGACGCCAATCTGGTTTATCGGCTAATTCTTTGATGGCTTCTTGTCGCGGTTCTACGTTGTCAATATCATTCGCATTTAAAGCGTTTGCAAGTGTTTTAGTCCCTTCGTTTATAGATGTTCTATTTATAAATTGAAAGAAGGATCCTTTCCCAAACAAATCGATATCTAAACTATAAAAGTGTGTCGGATTTTGAAATTCCAAACCTGTTGGACGCTCATGAAAATTACCAATAGCTATAGCCAATTCATCTTCATTTATAGCCACTAAGGCTTTATGAAGATTGCGTTGGTATTTAACATCGGTATATTTAGTGAGCGTAAAAATAAATAAAGCAGTTCCTAGAATTCCCATTCCTAAAGCTACTTGCCAATTTTGAAAGGTAAGATAAACGCCTAATAACGTTCCTAAAAAAATACCCAAACGCAACATGCTAAACGTAAAAAGCTTTTTATTAAACGTTTTTACAGCGGTTTGATGGCTTTCTAATTGCTTTTGGTAATACGCGTTTGGTTCGTGTTTCATAGAAAAAATTAAACTTTTAGAATGTCATAGCATCTATTTGATGAAACATACTAATAATGCTTTCTACAGCATTTTTATAAAATTCGGGATGGATGTTTTCATAAACGTCTGTAGGCTTATGGTAATCATCATGATCTTCAACACCAAAATATAAAAACGGAATCTCTTTTAAATGAAAAGGTGCGTGGTCTGACGCAAACATCCAATTCTGTTTATCGTCTGTTCCGTCATGTCCTGCAATAACACTTACACCTTCCGTTGTTTTACGATCATTATAAGCCGTTTCTAAAAGCGGATGACTTTTAATTCCTGTAACATATATTTCTTGGTTTTCATTGCGTGAAACCATATCCATGTTGATATTAAGAATAATAGATTTTAATGGTACAACTGAATTATCTACAAAATATTTAGACCCTTGAAGTCCTAACTCTTCGGCATCAAAAAAGGCTAAAATAACGGAGTGTTTTGGTGGATTTTTATCAAAAGATTCCGCAAAAGCAAATAAGGCACTGACACCTGATGCATCATCATCTGCTCCATTATAAATTTGGCCATTTTTAATCCCTTCATGATCATAATGCGCACTTAACACGATATATTTATTAGGATATTCCGTTCCTTTTATAGACCCTATAATATTGACACCATTATATGATTTATTTCGACTCTCGAATGTAAAAGGCTGTTCAAAGTTTGGAACTAAAGATCCAACTTCAAGTAATTCTAATTGCTTAATGATATACTCTTGTGCTTTGGCTGCACCAGCAGTTCCTGTTCGCCTACCTTCATAAGCATCTGATGCTAATTCCTTAACGTGATGGAGTAGGTTATCAGCATTAAAACTATAAGATTGTTTTATTTGCCCTGAAGACTGACAGGAATACAGCAAAACAAAGGCTGTTAACAGAATAAAATTAATGCGTTTCATTAGTATAAATTATAAGTATAAAGAAACAAAAAAATCCCAAGATTAAACTTGGGATTTTTTTGTTTTAATAAAATATTTTTATCCTTTTAAACTCGCTTTTAAATACTCACGATTCATACGTGCAATATTTTCCAATGAAATTCCTTTAGGACATTCCACTTCACAAGCTCCCGTATTGGTACAGTTACCAAAACCTTCTTCATCCATTTGCTTAACCATGTTTAAAACACGGTCTGTTGCTTCAATTTTACCTTGAGGCAATAAGGCAAATTGTGATACTTTAGCGCCAACAAATAACATGGCTGACGAGTTTTTACAACTCGCTACACACGCTCCACAACCAATACAAGTTGCTGAATCGAATGCTGTATCTGCATCGTGTTTGTTGATAGGAATGGCATTAGCATCAATAGTATTTCCAGAGGTATTTACCGAAATAAACCCACCTGCATGTTGAATACGATCAAAAGCAGATCTGTCAACCACTAAATCCTTAATAACTGGAAATGCTGTTGCTCTAAATGGCTCAATAACAATGGTGTCGCCATCTTTAAACATACGCATATGTAATTGACACGTAGTAACACCACGATCTGGACCATGGGCTTCCCCATTAATATATAATGAACACATACCGCAAATTCCTTCACGACAATCGTGATCAAATTCCACAGGCTCATCACCTTTGTTAATTAGACCTTCATTTAATACGTCTAACATTTCTAGGAAAGACATATCTGGAGAAATATCACTAATTGGATATTCAACCAATTTTCCTTTATCGTTAGCGTTTTTCTGACGCCATATTTTTAACGTTAAATTCATAGCTTTCCTTCTTATTTATAACTTCTTTCTTTCACTTCAATATTTTCGAAAACCAAATCTTCCTTGTGTAACAAAGCGTCTTTTGGTTCACCTTTATACTCCCAAGCTGAAACGTATTGGAATTCCTTTCTACGTTGTGCTTCACCTTCATCTGTTTGGTGTTCTTCTCTAAAGTGTCCACCAGCAGATTCCTCACGTAATAAAGCATCTTTAGCAAACAATTCACCTAACTCTAAATAATCGGCTACACGCAATCCTTTTGCTAATTCTTCATTAAACTCTTCATTGGTTCCAGGCACGCGAACATCTTTCCAGAATTCTTTACGCAGTTCTGCAATCTCTACGATAGCAGATTTTAAATCTTCTGCATTACGAGCCATACCACATTTGTTCCACATAATTTTCCCTAAACGTTTGTGGAAATGGTCAACAGAATGTGTTCCGTTATTATTAATTAAATGGGCAATGTTATCACGAACACTCTTCTCTGCTTCATCAAATGCTGATGAATTTGTAGGAATTGGTCCTGTTCTAATATCATCTGCTAAATAATCGCCAATTGTATATGGTAGTACAAAATAACCATCGGCTAAACCTTGCATTAATGCCGAAGCACCAAGTCTGTTAGCGCCATGATCTGAAAAGTTAGCTTCACCAATTGCATATAATCCTGGAACGGTAGTTTGTAAATTATAATCTACCCAAATACCTCCCATGGTATAGTGAACGGCTGGATAAATCATCATTGGTGATTCGTATGGATTCTGATCAACAATTTTCTCATACATCTGGAACAAGTTACCATACTTGTTTTTCACCACTTCTTGTCCTAATTTTCTAACAAGCACATCATCATCTTCATTTAATCCTTTAATATGAGCTTGCTCTTTTCCGTAACGCATAAATGCGGATGCGAAATCTAAATAAACCGCTTCGCCAGTTGCATTTACACCATAACCGGCATCGCAACGCTCCTTAGCAGCACGTGATGCAACATCACGAGGCACTAAATTACCGAAAGCTGGATAACGACGTTCTAAATAATAATCACGATCTGCTTCTTCTAATTGTGTTGGTTTTAATTTACCAGCACGAATAGCTTCAACGTCTTTTTTATGTTTAGGCACCCAAATACGTCCATCGTTTCGTAACGATTCTGACATAAGGGTTAATTTTGATTGATGATCTCCAGAAACTGGAATACAAGTTGGGTGAATTTGCGTGTAACACGGATTAGCAAAGTAAGCACCACGTTTGTGAGCTTTCCATGCTGCGGTTACATTAGAACCCATGGCGTTTGTTGATAAAAAGAATACGTTTCCATATCCACCAGTTCCTAAAACAACTGCGTGTGCTGAATGACGTTCTATTTCACCTGTAACCAAATTACGCGCAATAATACCACGTGCTTTTCCGTCTACAATAACAACGTCTAGCATTTCATGGCGACTGTACATTTTTACTTTACCACGACCAATTTGACGATTTAATGCCGAATAAGCGCCTAATAGTAATTGCTGACCTGTTTGACCAGCTGCATAAAATGTTCTAGAAACTAATACACCACCAAATGAACGGTTATCTAATAAACCACCATACTCACGTGCAAAAGGAACACCTTGTGCTACACATTGGTCAATAATATTAGCAGATACTTCAGCTAAGCGATACACGTTTGCTTCACGCGAGCGGTAATCACCACCTTTAACGGTATCATAAAATAAACGGTAGGTTGAATCACCATCACCTTGATAATTTTTAGCCGCATTAATTCCGCCTTGTGCTGCAATAGAATGCGCACGTCTGGCAGAATCTTGGAAGCAAAAAGCTTTTACGTTATAACCCAATTCCGCTAACGTTGCCGCTGCTGAACCTCCCGCTAAACCAGTACCAACAACAATAACGTCTATTAAACGCTTGTTAGCTGGGTTAACCAGATTGATTGAGTTTTTATGATTAGTCCATTTATCTTTAAGTGGACCCTTTGGTATTTTAGCATCTAAAGCCATATTAGATATATTTTTTAGTGATTAAAATGATGGAATAGGGCAATAAAAATAAATCCTAATGGAATACCTATTGCGTATACTTTTGCAAAACCTTTTAATCCTCGTGTGTATTTGTTATTTGCTCCAACCGATTGGAATGCGGACATAAAACCATGCAATAAATGCAGTGCTAAAAACACAAATGCTAAACAGTAAGCTGCCACACGCAATGGGTTTTCAAATTTATGAACCAATTCTTCGTAGTATCTAAATCCTTCGCCATCGGCTAATAATCCAGACATATCTCCTTGGATATATTTGGTGTTAATTTCTGGAAACCAAAAATCGATAAAGTGAAGTACAATAAAAGCCAAAATAGCTGCTCCACTCCAAATCATGTTTCTACTCATCCACGATGAATTGGCGTTGCCATTATTTTTAGCATAACTAATTTTTCTAGCACTATTGTTTTTTATTTCTAGTACAAATCCCATTATAAAATGGAACATAACACCAAAAATTAAAATAGGTTGAAAAAGATACTGCACTAACCAGAAGGTTCCCATAAAGTGAGACACATCATTAAACGTATCAGGACTGAATACTGATAACAGGTTAATTGCAAAATGCTGTAGTAAAAAAATCATTAGGAAGAGTGCCGAAAGTGCCATGGCAAATTTTCTTCCAATCGAAGAATTCAAAATTCCGCTCATTGTTGAAGTTTAATATTTATCAAACAAAGATACGTTTCAAATCAGTTTTAGACAAAATACAGACATTTATATTATTTATTTAGAATGATTTTAAACAGAATAATAAACCCGTTCGACTAATCAAAGTCAAACGGGTTTATTATTTATTGGAGTTTTATACTAATCTACCATAGGAATCAAGCCACGTAAACCCATATCCACTAACTGCTCTCCAGCTTGCGGTTCATATTTGCCATCGGCTGTAATTTCGGTCCACTCAAAACTATTATTTACAGAAAATGATAAGGTAACAACTACATCTTCGGTTTCATTTCCCGTAATGGTTAGTCCATTTTCAAATTCGCCTGTCACCACACAAGACCCTTGCGGAATTGGTGACGAATCAAATAACGGATTTGGGACAGTTGTTGCTCCAGGAGGTGCCTGACCTTGAGATGTAAAACCTAAAGCTTCAAAAGCCCAAAAGCCTTGAAGCTTATTCGCATTGACTGGAAAAGTTACACCATTAAAAGTTAAGTCTGGCACATAAGTATTATACCCAACAAAACTTGCTAATGTTCCTGAATACTCATTTCCATCAGCCGCTAAAAAATTAATAGCGCCTTCTTGATATGCTAAAGATACACGTACCCAACTATAATTGCCTGCTGCAACTTGCCTTAACGGAATGGTTACAAACGTTTCGTTACTTCCCGCAAATTTAGATTCGCGGAAATCAATAGCCTTTTCACCTCCAATAGTTGTTGATGGCCCTTCGTAAACGATGGCTCCTTCTCCTAATAATGTATTTGCTGTAGGTGCTAATTCAATATAATTTGAACTCATCCTCGCAAAATTTGGCGATTGCGCTGCATTTCCATCTGAAATAGTTGCTGGTTGTCCCAAATTATTCAAGCGTACTTGATTGGGATCAAATTTGAATTTAATAACTAAATTGGCTTCTGAAGAACCGGGATTTCCAATAGGTTCGTTTACAGAATCTTCACTACAAGATAGAAACCCAAATAAACCAATACAAACGATAATGCTTAAAGCTCTCATAATTGAAATTGTTTGGAATTAAAACGCAGAAACACTTAAAATAGTATGCTTACTTAATTTCAAAATCAACAACTTCTCCTAATAACTGAACGCTATAAATACCTTTTGGTAAATAATATGTATCGTTTTGCGCTTTCGGAATATTTAAATCCGATTGTTGTTTCATTAGTGCTTTTCTGCCTTTTTCGGAAATCGACAAATCATAAGAAACATAATTGAAGCCTGCATCCAAATCAACAGGAATACGTTTCAAAACATCGTTATTTGCTGAACGGATTTCAATAGCGTGTTTTCCGGCATCCTTCACATAAACTTTAATACTAGTTTCTGGCACATAAGGCTCTAAATACTGACTCCAAGAACTTCCCCATCGTGAAGAATAACGCATAGATTCCATAGGAAATAGTGTTGCGTTTTTAGCTAATAACGTCGCATTCACATTTTGAAGCGGTTCAATATTCGCGGTATATAAACTCCGTCCATGAGTTCCTAAAATTAAATCGTTAGCTTCTGGGTGAATCACTAAATCGTGTACAGCAACAGCTGGCAAACCATTTGAAAAGGCTTCCCAAGAATCACCTTGATTAAAGGATACATAAGCGCCATTATCAGTCCCAACATATAAAATGTTTTCGGCTTTTGGATCTTCTTTAATCACATTTACAGGAGACATGGGCATATTTGCCGCGATGGATTTCCATGTTTTTCCATAGTCATTTGACATATATAAATAGGGGCTAAAATCATCCCAACGATAGCCATTGAGTGCTACATATACGCGTTCCTTTTTATGTTGAGATGCAATTACGCGTGTTACCCATAAATCTTTTGGAAAACTATTAGAAATCAATTCCCAAGTACCACCAGCATTTTTAGTTACTTGTACCAATCCATCATCACTTCCTGTATACAGTAATCCAAAATTAAATGGCGATTCACTAATACTTGATAAGGTTCCATACGCTACATTTCCTTTTTTACCGCCATTCGTTAAATCGGGACTGATGGCTTGCCAAGTTCCACCTTGATTCATAGAACGCATGAGTTTATTACCTCCTAAATACAAAATATCTTGATTATGTGGTGATAATAAAATAGGCGTTTGCCAGTTAAAACGATACGGGTTTTCGCCTAATTCATGCTTTGGCTGAATATAGGTTTGATCCTTGGTTTTTCGGTTTATTCTGTAATAATTACCAAATTGATACCCTGTAAAAACGATATTAGAATTTCTACTATCTATTTGAATTTGCATACCGTCTCCACCCATAAGTTCTTCCCATGGATATTGTCCATTTTGATGCCAACGTTTGCTTTCTCTAGCATTATGAGGACCAACCCAAACCCCATTATCCTGCAAACCACCATAAATATTGTATGGTTTTTCGTTATCGACATTAATGGCATAAAATTGTCCAACAGCATTCACATTTAGTTTTTCCCAGTTTTCGCCATCGTCATAACTAATATTTAATCCTCCATCATTCCCATCAATTAAATGGCCTGATTTTTTAGGATTAATCCACAACGCTTGATGATCGGCATGGACATTTTCGCGACTGATAGATGTGAATGTTTTCCCAGCATCTTTCGATTTTAAAATGGGAACCCCTAATACATAAATCCCATTTGCATCCTGGGGATCCACACGAATTTCACCAAAATAATAACCATAACTAAAGTATAAACCCTCTAAATAATCGTCATGAGTTTTTTTCCATGTTTTCCCAGCATCTGTACTTTTGTAAACTTCAGCGCCAATTACTGGTGTATCAAATAACATGGCATTAGCATCTTCTAAATAATGCGCTAAATCTATGGGTTTTACTGTTCCAGTCCGCACGAGTTGCTTCACATTATCTGCACGATATTTTTCTTGAAAACCATTCGTTTTTAAATAATTATTCAGTTTTTTATCATCTATATCCAACAGCTGATCTACTGTCATGGTTTTAAAGTCATCCTTTGTTAAACCACGTATTTCGCTTTTTTCTTTTGAATCCGATCTATGAAATTGACTATCATGCAAGGCGTAAATTGTGTTTTCATCATAAACAGCTAACCCTATTCTACCAACGCCAATTCCCGTGGGGAAACCACTGGCTTCCGTTGATATTTTTTGCCATGTATTTCCAGCATCTTCACTTTTATAAATTGCTGAATTAGCACCATTTCCTGAAAAATTCCAAGCTTTTCGGTCTCGTGTCCAGGAGGAAGCAAACATCGTATTGAAATTATCTGGCACCTGTTGCACATCAATTATACCACTAGAATCATCAACAAATAAGGTCTGTTTCCATGTTTTACCACCATCCACAGTTTTATAGATTCCGCGTTCGTTATTAGACGAATATAAGTGACCAGTAGCGCCAACAATAACAGCATCTGGATTATCAGGATTTATTAAAATTCGACCAATATGATGCGAATCTGACAATCCAACATGCTCCCATGTTTTGCCATTATCAATAGATTTTAAAACACCAATTCCTGCATAACTAGAACGCGACGAATTATTTTCACCTGTACCAACCCAAATGGTTCTGGTTGACCAATGTACGGCAATATCACCCACATTTTGTGTATGGGCCGAATCTAAAATCGGCACAAAAGAGGCTCCGTTATTTACAGTATGCCAAACACCGCCAGAAGCATACGCCACATAAAACTCGATGGGATTTTCTGGATTCACATCCAAATCCGTTACACGACCACTCATAACTGTTGGTCCAATGTTAGTAAATGGGATATTTTTAACGAGCGATTGTTGTATTAAAACGTGTTTCTGATCTAATGATTTTTCTACTAAAGTAGACGACGTTGCAGGCTGCTGGCTAAAAGCAGTTGCACCCATTAGAACAAAACCAAGATTGATTAGCTGAAGGCATTTCATAAAAAGGAGTGGTTAGTTAATTAAAATTGAAAAATAAACATAAAGCGACTAGCATCAAAATTTGATGTTAAAATTAACCAAAAGTGTTGTGATATTTCTCTTAACTATCTTGAAACATGTAACTTTGAATTAATCAAAATTAAACACATGAACCGAGCGTTCTAAAAACATTATCACCAAGGATAATTATTTTATTGCGAACACATGTGACAATTAAAAAACAATAAAAACGAACACATGAACCGAGCGCTCTAAAAACATTATCACCAATGATAATTATTTTATTGCGAACACATGTGACAATTAAAAAACAATAAAAACGAACACATGAACCGAGCGCTCTAAAAACATTATCACCAAGGATAATTATTTTATTGCGAACACATGTGACAATTAAAAAACAATAAAAACGAACACATGAAATACCATCTTATAGACAATCAACTCTTTATTAAAAACAGAAAAAACTTTATGGCTCAAATGAAGCCCAATAGTTTAGCAGTTTTTAATTCGAATGACGTATATCCAATTGGTGCAGACAGTACCATTCCATTTCAACAAGATCGAAATATATTTTATTTAAGTGGTGTAGACCAAGAAGATAGCATCTTAGTCCTATTTCCAGACAGCCCAAATCCAAAGTATCGTGAAATGCTATTTGTTACGGAAACAAACGATCATATTGCTGTTTGGGAAGGTGAGAAACTAACCAAAGAAAAAGCATTAGGAACTTCGGGTATAAAAACTGTGTATTGGCTTCAAGATTTTGAGAAAATTTTTAAAGAAGTCATGGCACAATGCGAAACGGTTTACATAAATACCAATGAGCATTATCGTGCTAATACAGAAACAGAAACGCGTGAAGACCGTTTTAATAAAAAATTAAAAGAGCAGTATCCAGCCCATAGCGTAGCGAAGAGTAATCCTATCTTACAACGTTTACGTTCTGTAAAAGATAAGATTGAATTGGACATCATGCAGCAAGCCTGTAATATTACAGAAAAAGGTTTCCGTCGTCTTTTAAATTTTGTGAAACCAGGTGTTATGGAATATGAAATTGAAGCGGAGTTAATGCATGAATTTTTAAGAAATCGTTCTAAAGGATTTGCGTATACACCTATTGTGGCGTCTGGAAATAATGCCAATGTGTTACATTATATTGAGAATAATCAAGAATGTAAGGCTGGCGATTTAATTCTACTAGATGTAGGTGCAGAATACGCTAATTACTCGAGTGATATGACGAGAACTATTCCTGTTTCAGGAAAGTTTAACGACAGACAAAAAGAAGTTTATAACGCAGTAAATCATGTGAAAAAAGAAGCTGAAAAAATGTTAGTTCCTGGAACTATTTGGGCGGATTACCATGTGGAAGTTGGTAAATTAATGACGTCTGAACTTTTAAAATTAGGTTTATTAGACAAAGCCGATGTTCAAAATGAAAACCCTGACTGGCCAGCTTATAAAAAGTATTTCATGCATGGAACGTCTCACCATATTGGTTTAGACACGCATGATTATGGGTTACTTCATGAACCTATGACAGCAAACATGGTCTTTACAGTAGAACCTGGGATTTATATTCCAAAAGAAGGTTTTGGTATCCGTTTGGAAGATGATTTAGTGATTCAAGAATCTGGAGCACCGAAAAACTTAATGGGCAATATCCCTATTGAATTGGAAGAAATTGAAGAGATTATGAATTCATAATTAGTTTCAAACGTTTATATACTAAAAGAAGGCGCTTTCATGAAAGCGCCTTCTTTGTATTTATAACCCACTCTATTTCCATCTGGCCAAAATACCATATCTTTTCGCTCGACTTATTTTAAACCGTAGTTGAAAACTTACCAGCTTCCACTTTTGGGAAATCGACAATTGTTTCGGCTATATGATTGACATAATTTGTTAATGTATTGGACACAACATTTAGTATAATTTCCATAACATCTTCATCGTTAAATCCAGCTGTTTTAAAGGTTTCTAAATCTTGCGTACTAATCTTTCCTTTATTATCAGTTACTTTTTTAGCAAACTGCAAAGCTACTTGTGTTTTAGAATCTGCCGACAATCCTTGACGGTTATTATCTATTTCTTCTCCACTTAAACCTTGCTTGGATCCAATAAAAGTATGTGCTGACAGACAATAATCACAACTGTTAGTTTCTGCAATAGCAAGTGCTAATTGCTCTCTAAATTGAGGCTGGAAATTTCCTTTTTCAGTTAATTGTCCAAATGCTAAATAGGTTTCTAAAGTGGCTGGTGAATTTCCCATAACTTTTAGAAGATTTGGTACCATTCCCATTTTATTTTTTACTTTATCAAAAAGCTCTTTTGATTTTCCAGTTGCTGTTTCTGGATTTAATGTTTCAATTCTTGTATTCATAATAATATATTTTAAAGTTTCTAATTTATACTGTTTGTATTTGGTTGATTTTCTCCCTTAAGTCTGTTTCTGTAAGCAATCCCGAATGTCTATCTATAACTTTTCCTTCATTGAAAAACACTAATGTTGGTATACTTCTAACATTAAATTGGGCAGCTAATTCACTATCCTGATCAACATTTACTTTCTTAATAACCACAATATCTTGCAACTCGGCGGCTAATTTGTTGACGATTGGCAATAATGTCTGACAAGGCCCACACCAATCCGCATAAAAATCTAATACAACATTTTTATTTGTTTCTATGGTGTTATTAAAGTCTGCTGTTTTTAATTGAATATCCATTTTGTATGTATTTAAGATTTTTAAATTATTTCAACTCTTTACTTTGAACTGCTAAACCTGCTAATGAGAAAAGTAAAGCAATATGAATCATGATATTCATCCAGTTACCAGAAGGAATATGTACTAATGCTAGTGCCATAAACATGATAAATGCTAAAAAAGCATACGCTTCAAATAATCTTCTGTTAGCAAATAATAAGATTCCTGCTACTAATTCTAAAGCCGCTAAAATAGCGCCAAGAGCATAGGTTCCTGTATCGCCTAAAAAGGCCAAACCACTACTCTTTAAAAAGTCTGCCATATTTTGAAGACCAACACCTCCTAAAAATCCTTCAATAAATTTTTCTACGCCTCCCCAAACAAATAATAATCCGAATCCGATGCGTATTAATAAGTTACCATTTTTCATAATCCTAATATTTAATGTGTTAATGATTGTTTTTTGTTACACTGCAAAGATGCGCACAATCATTCCCTAGAAAAATGGACAAAAGTTCCTAATGCTTGTAGAATAGCATTCAATAAGGCACTTAATAAGAATATTACTGGTTTTTGAAGTCTTTTTTATACTGAAGCGGAGACTGGGAAGTGGCTTTTGTAAAAAAGCGACTAAAATAAGCTGGATCATTAAACCCTAAACTGAAGGCTATTTGCTTAACAGATTCATCGGAATATATTAATTGACGTTTAGCTTCCAAAATAATACGTTTTTTAATTACATCACTCGGTGTGTCGGCACCTAATAATTGCAAATGTTTGGTCAATGATTTTGGTGATAATCCCAAACGTTTTGCATATTCTGTAACACTATGAAGCGTTTTAAAATTCTGTTCAACCAATAAGCTAAAATCTTTAAAGAGCTTGGTGTCTTCATCTGTTTTAATAATACCGGTCTCTTTTTTTATTCTGACTGCATTTACAATAAACTGTTTTAAATATGCCTGAAGCATATCATATTGCGCTGTTTCGTTATTTTGAAATTCTTCAATTAAGCCTTCTAAAATAATTTCTAATTTTAAAGATTCTTTTACTGAAGGTTTTACAAAAGGTGTTTCGTATATATTATTAAAAAGCACACCGTTGCAGGACACTTCTTTATCATGCGTTTGAATGCAGTAGAAATCTCGAACAAAAGTCAATTTGTAAGCTGACTTAATCTTTTCATGTTCAACTGAAAAAACTTGTCCAGGAGTTAAAAAGAAAAGCACTTCACCATCAAATTCATAGGTGTTAAAATCTATGTTATAAGACCCCTTTCCATCCTTAATCCAATACATATTATAGGCATGAACTTGCTCTGGTTTATTGACAACACACGCTTTTTCAAAAGCAACTATACTTAAGGAGAAAATATCTTGATAATTATAGGATATGATGTCTTGTAAAGCCATGATTTTTAATTCGCTAATCTTTTAGTCGTGAAATTTTTAAAATTTAACAAGAGAAATACAATTAAAGCTGGCAACACCCAACCCAAACTATGATTTGCTAACGGAATACTATTCAAGACACCTTGTAAATTATCTACAGGGATTAAAAACTTTAAAAAATCGGGAATACTGAAAATAAATGTGACCAATACAACGGCTTTAAAAACAGTTTCAGAAGCAAATTTTTGTGGCAACACATTCAACAGAATCAACACAATAGTAATAGGGTAAATAAACATAAGTGCTGGCAACGCGATATCAATAATAAAGGCCACATTATAGCTCCCAACAATAACACCTATTACGGATGATAAAATAGCAGTTATAGTATATGCTTTTCGCGAATCCTGGAATAAGCCACTGACATAATCAGATGCGCCCGTTATAATACCAACGGCAGTTGTAAAACATGCCAAAGCGACTAAAACACTCAAAAAAGTGGTTCCTATATTACCTAAAGTTATCTGACTTAAATTGGTTAAAACTTCCGTTCGGGTTGCATTTTCCGGAAAACTAGCTTGCAACAAATACCCACAGATTATAAGGCCGGCATAAATGATGAATAGTCCGAAGCCTGCAATGAATCCAGCTTGAGAGATTAGTTTTTTCTTTTCTTCAAAAGTACCTTCTCCATACGTTTTTAAAGACAACACAATAACAGCACCAACCACAACACCAGCAATAGCATCGAATGTTTGATAGCCTTCAAAAATTCCAGATGTTATTAGCGCAAATGGTGAACTAACAGCCGTAGTAACTGTTTCTGATGAGCCGCCATAAATTCCTAAACCAATTATGATTAATAATATGATAACAATTAGAGGCGTTAAATATTTACCAATTAAACTTAAGAGGCGCGAGCGATTCATAACAAACAGAAAAACGAATGCGAAATAAATACAGCTTGTTAGTAAAGCAGGCGAATCAAAAAATGGTGCGATTGCCATTTCATGTGTTACAGAAGCTGTTCGTGGCGCAGGCAACGCAACGGCAATAGCATACATAAACACACAATAAACCGCACTAAAAATAGGTGATACTTTTTTGCCAAAATCGAACATAGTGCCTTGCAATCTAGCATGCGCATATATTCCTAAAATAGGGATTATAACAGCTGTTAAAGCAAAACCAAAAGCCACCAAGTACCAATTACCTCCAGCTTGCACGCCTAAATATGGCGGCAAAATTAAGTTACCTGCTCCAAAAAATAGTGAGAAAAGTGCAAAGGCAACAATCAGTGTTTGTTTGGTTTTATTCATATAATTTCTGAAAAACAAAAATGGATTAATCTATAAATATTTAAACTCTGTTATCTTTGTCCAAGATACTTTAAAAATGATATTAGACTATAAAGGTACTCCTGTTTTTTATTCCGACCAAGGCAAAGGAACACCAATCGTTTTGCTTCATGGGTTTTTAGAAAACAGCACGATGTGGGAACGCTTAACACTTGAACTTATCCAGACCAATCGGGTAATTGCCATTGATTTATTAGGACATGGTAAAACGGGTTGTTTGGGATATATTCATAGCATGGAACTGATGGCAGAAATGATTCATGCGGTTTTAGTTCATTTAAAAATTGATAAAAGTATTTTTATTGGTCATTCCATGGGTGGCTATGTGGCATTAGCTTTCGCTGAAAAATTCCCCACTATGATATTGCGATTATGTTTAGCGAATAGTACGGCAAAGGCAGATAGCACTGAACGAAAAATAAATAGAACACGTGCTGTAAAAGCGGTTAAGCAAAACCACAGAGCTTTTGTTAGTATGGCTGTTACTAATTTATTCGCTTTAAAAAACCAGTCTTTACTTACTGACGAAATTTCTCATGTCAAAAAAGAAGCATTAAAAACACAGCAACAAGGTATAATAGCTGCTCTGGAAGGCATGAAAATTAGAGCAGACCGAACTGATATTCTCAAAAAGGCTATATTTCCTAAATTACTAATTATTGGCCGTAATGATACGGTTATTCCATGTGATGATCTTGTAAAGGAAGCCGAAGAGACAAATACTAATTTTGTCATTTTTCCTGATGGACACATGAGTTATATTGAAAATGAAAGCTTATTCCTACGTAAAATTGTGCATTTCATCGAATAATTAGTGATTTTAACGGTTAAAGTGTTTTTTTTGATAGCTTTATGGAACCCAAAACCAAAAAGAATGAAACCTACTAATCAAAAAATCGCTTTCATACCAAAATTATATTGCAATATTTTTGGTCATGATTTTCACGTTTCCCGAGAAGTAACTTTACACGTTAAAGAGTATCAATGTAAACATTGTAAAAAGCAAGCCACAACTAATGGGAATGGCAAGCTAACTGCACTGACTCCAAAATTTATGGAAATCAACAATATTCTTGAACAAATGTATTCACGTCGTGCTCTGCGATTAGCCTCGAGTAACTATGCAGACAATACCTTACGAGTAACGGGCTAAAATATAAAATAACTTATTCTTCATTAAAGCTCTTCCAACCTTGAGCTTTTAGTGGGATTTTAGTTTCCGCACGCGTAACTAAATGCATGCCAGCACTGGCTTCTTGCATAAAACCTATGACACTAAAATTAGGGTTTGCTTGTATTTTAGGGAAATCTTCTTGCGAAATGGTAAACAATAATTCATAATCTTCACCGCCATTTAAAGCAACAGTTGTGCTATCTATATTGAATTCTTCGCAGGAAGAAATGACTTGAGGATCTAGAGGAATTTTGTCTTCATATAAATCACAACCTACTTCACTGTGTTTACATAAATGTAGTATTTCAGATGATAACCCATCGCTGATATCAATCATAGATGTTGGTTTCACATCTAACTCCTTTAATAAAGTAATAATATCTTTACGCGCTTCTGGCTTTAATTGTCTTTCAACAATATAAGTATATTGGTCTAAATCAGGCTGACTGTTTGGATTCACTTTAAACACTGCTTTCTCGCGTTCTAAAATTTGTAATCCCATATAAGCACCACCTAAATCTCCTGAAACCACTAATAAATCATTCGGTTTTGCGCCACTTCTGTACACGGCTTCACCTTTAGCAACTTCACCAATTGCGGTAACGGAAATTAATAAACCAGACGTCGAGGATGTCGTATCACCTCCAACTACATCCACACCATATATGCTGGCTGCGGTATGAATTCCTTCATATAATTCTTCCAAGGCTTCTAGAGGAAATCTATTAGAAACCGCAATGGAAACCGTGACTTGTGTTGCCATAGCATTCATAGCATAAATATCCGATAAATTCACCATAATGGCTTTGTAACCTAAATGCTTTAGAGGCATATAACTTAAATCGAAATGCACACCTTCCACCAATAAATCGGTAGAAACAACGGCTTGTTTTTTACCAAAATCTAAAACAGCTGCATCATCACCTATACTTTTAATAGTTGATTTTTGAGTAATTTTAAAATTCGATGTCAAATGATCTATTAGAGCAAATTCGCCTAAATTCTCTAATTGGGTGCGTTGTTGATTTTTATCTTCTATCATGATGCAAAAATAAGAAGCTTGGAGTTATTTGTAGGCATGATAATCTAAAAAATTAAGATGACCGTTAATTACAAGATTCATTTTAACATAAATAAAAGACCAATGACAAGTATTTTTCTAAATAATCCGTTAATTTTGTTCCGATTAGCTAAATAAATTATGTTAAATACCAAGTTAATTCAATTTAAACGACGACTTATATATTATATTTTTATTTAAAGACTCGGTCTTAATCGAGGCAATAAAATAGCATATAAATCGTTTATTACTAAAAAACTATGCGTTGTTTAAAACCCTTAAACCGCAACAAAAAAACCTATGAAACACCCTTTTAAATCCCCCTTAACTATCAAGCTTTTATTTATTTGTGTTGTTGTTTTCTCAACACTACAAGCTTGCGATGATGAACTTGTAGATCCAATTGTTATTGTGGATACCGATAATGATGGTATTCCCGACAGTGAAGATAACTGTCCTGAACTATCAAATCCAAATCAAGAAGATGCCAATAATAATGGAATTGGTGATGCCTGTGAATCAATTATAATCATAGACACAGATAATGATGGTGTTCCGGACAGTGAAGATAACTGTCCAACAATAGCCAATCCAAATCAGGAGGATGATGATAATGATGGTATTGGAAATGCTTGTCAAGACACGCCTGCCACTACGCCATTATTCCCTTGTGAAAATGGTATGGCTGGACCTTACCCATGTAATGGATATGATTTAATGAGCCATATTCCCATTAATATTATAGGTGAACCAAATGCCGAAGGTAACGACTCTTGGGGCTGGACAGATAGCACAACAGGCAATGAATATGCCCTTGTTGGCACCACACAAGGAACAGCATTTGTAGATGTTACTGACCCATTAAACCCTATATTTTTAGGTCGCTTAGCATCCGTTAATCCGGGTGACAGAGGCAATATTTGGCGCGATGTAAAAGTGTATAATGATTATGCTTTTATTGTTAGTGAAGCTAGTGGTTATGGTATGCAAGTATTTGATTTAGGTCGATTACGTAATGTGGCAAATCCGCCAGAGACCTTTACAGCTGACACACATTACACAGGTTTTGGAAGTGCTCATAATATTGTTATTAATGAAGATTCTGGCTATGCCTACATTGTAGGAACTAGCCGAAGTGGAACGTATGCTGGAGGCCCTTTATTTATTAATATTCAGAACCCGTTAAGCCCTGTGGAAGAAGGTGGCTTTTTTGGATATTCTCATGATGCACAAGTTCTAAACTACAATGGTCCGGATTCTGATTATAACGGTCAAGAAATTTTAATTGGAAGTAATGAAACCGAAGTTGTAATAGTTAATGTAACTGATAAAGCAAATCCGCAAATTATTTCTACCATTGACTATACCAATATTGGATATACACATCAAGGTTGGTTTACGGATGATTTGCAATATTTCATTCTGGGAGATGAAACTGACGAACAAAGTTTTGGTGGTAATACACGAACCATTGTCTTCGATTTTACAGATTTAGACAATCCCCTTTTTCACATGGACTACTATGGACCAACAGCTGCAATTGACCATAATGGCTATGTAAAAGGCGATACATTTTATATTGCTAATTATACAGCAGGCGTTCGTTTTGTAGATATTACGGGCATTGGTAGTAGAAATATGACTGAAGTTGGGTTCTTTGATTCTTATCCAGCGAATAATAGCACCAGTTTCCATGGTGCGTGGAACGTATACCCTTATTTTGCTAGTGGAAATATTATTATTAGCGATATTGAAGGCGGCTTATTTATAGTAAGAAAGCAAAATTAAATTCACCTTGAAACTAAAAATATTAAGTTTTTTAACAACACTATTCATACTGGGTTGTTCATCAGATAATGATGCAACTCCAGAAGGTGCTGTTGACTCCACAACAACCGTAACAACATTAGGTGGATCTAAAAATGAAAGTGGTCAATCCATTATCAAAACAATGGATGGCGGTTATGCTATTTTAGGTTTTACTCAAAGTTCGGATGGCGATGTTGCCGATAAAACGAATGAAAGTTATGATTATTGGGTGCTAAAATTTAATGCGAATCATGACATGCACTGGTCCAAAACTTATGGCGGATCGGGTGATGATCGCGGTGAAGAAATAGTTCAGACATCAGATGGCGGTTTTGCTATTCTAGGCTACAGTGATAGTAATGATGGCGATGTAACCAGTAATGCAGGGGCACAAGATTACTGGTTGGCAAAACTAGATTCTAACGGAAATTTATTGTGGCAAAAATCCTATGGTTATTTAGGAGCTGATCGTGGTAAATCTATATTAGTAACTCATGATGGCGGCTTTTTTATTACGGGTATTTTAGATGTTACAGCATCAGGTGGCGCTGGAAATACTAAAAACGCAAGTTTTAAACACGCAGGTGGTGATTATTGGGCTTTAAAATTGAACAGTGAAGGCACCATTGAATGGAGCAAATACTACGGCGGAAGCTTTACCGACTCTCCTTTTGATGCCATTCAAACGGATGAAGGTGATTACATAATTGTTGGATCCTCTGATAGTGATGATGTCGACATTGCCAATAATATTGGTGATTATGATTTTTGGGTCATAAAAATATCCAATTCAGGAACCATTATCTGGGAAGAAAATTTTGGAGGCACACAAATAGATGAAGCGCGCAGTATAGTTGATTCTGGCGATGGTAATTATCTCATTATTGGTGATACACGTAGTAATGATGTTCAAATTTCAAATAATTTGGGCGCAGCGGATTTATGGCTCATAAAAATATCCCCCTCAGGAAATCTTATTTGGGAAAAAACGCTTGGCGGAAGTGATTTTGATGCTGGACTATCCATTAAAAAAGGAACTAGTTCTGGTTTTATAATATCAGGAAGTTCTAGAAGTGCCGACGGCAATTTGTTCAGCAATAAAGGTCAAAATGATGCTTGGTTATTAAAAATTGATGCTAATGGTACAATTATCAAGCAAGAATCCGTTGGTGGTTCAGCTATTGATTTTTGTTTAAGTGCAATTGAATTAGAAGATAACACGATAATTGGTGTTGGGAAATCCGGTAGTTCAGATGGTGATATATTAGAAAATAAAGGGTTTACAGACTTACTAATAATTAGAACAAAATGAAAAAAATAGTATCAATAATAATGTTAGCTTTCGTTATTTTTTCCTGTGGTGAAGATAATGATGACCTCCTAGCTCCTGTGCAAACCAAAGCAGCTATTACATTTAATTTCACCCATAATTGGGATACCACTACTATAAATAGCAGTAACCTTCAAACAGAAACCGTTACCAACGCTCATGGTGAAATTATGAACATGACCAGGTTACGTTATTTGGTATCACGATTCGAATTAACAAATCAAAACGGAGAAATATATAGCTTTAATGGGTATCAGTTTACTGATTTATCAAATGAAACAACTTATAATTTCTCACCTGATAATAACATAATCCCAATTGGAACTTACACCCTAAAATTTATTTGGGGCTTTAATGAAACAGATAATATAGATGGTGCCTATCCCGATTTAAACAGTGCATCTTGGAATTGGCCAGAAATGCTAGGTGGAGGTTACCACTTTATGCAGTTTGACGGTATGTACAATGTAAATACAGCGCCAATGCCATATAATTTTCACAATGGTACAGCACGTGTAAGCGCAGATGTTTTTGAGCAAAATTTTGCCGAAATAATACTGCCAACACAAATTACCATAACTAACAACGCTACCATTGAGGTAAAAATGAATATTGCTGAATTTTTCGAAAACCCTAACACCTGGGATTTAAATGTTCTTGACACCTCATTAATGCCAAATTATGACGCTCAAAAAATGATGCAAGCCAATGTTTCGACCGTGTTTTCTATTGGAAACATCACGCATTAAAATATTTTAAATGAAGACAGCATTAACATATACACTTTTAATTTTCTGTATTTTTATTACGGCTTGTAGTAAAGATGATTCAGAAGAATATGTTAATAAGCCAACGGCTCAACCTTTGGATATTCCGCCATTATTTGCACAATTTATTATTAACCCTGTAATTCCCATTGATAATCCGCAAACCTTAGAAGGTATTGCCCTTGGTAAAAAATTATTTTTTGATCCCTTACTGTCTGCTAATAATACTCAAGCATGTGCAACGTGCCACAGTCCACAAAATGCCTTTTCAGATAATTCTCAATTTAGTACAGGTATTGACGGAATTCTTGGTAACAGAAATTCCATGCCACTATTTAATTTGGCTTGGAATTATGATGAAAAATTCTTTTGGGATGGTCGCGTATTCAGTTTGGAGCATCAAGCGTTAGTCCCTGTGGAGGATCCTGTAGAAATGCATAATACATGGGAAACTGTAATTTCACGATTACAACAACATCCAGAATATCCAAATCTATTTAATAGTGCATTTGGTGATGGTATGATTACCAAAGAAAAAGCCACCAAGGCACTAGCGCAATTTGAACGTACGCTTATTTCGGCCAATTCAAAATTTGACAATTATTTGTTAGGCGAAGCTACGTTAACACCGCAAGAAACCAATGGTTTAAATGTGTTTATGGATGAAACCCGAGGCGATTGCTTTCACTGCCATGGCAACCCCAACAATCCGCTATGGACCGATAATATGTTTCATAATAACGGTTTGGATGCAACCATAACCGATTTGGGACTTGGAGCCGTAACAGGAGACCCCGCTGATAACGGCAAATTCAAATCGCCTTCCTTACGCAATTTAGCATACACAGCCCCTTTTATGCACGATGGTCGTTTTGCAACTTTAGACGATGTTATCAATCATTATAGTGAAGGCTTGCAAAATTCACCAACCATTGATCCGCTGATGAAAAAAGTAGCACAAGGTGGTGTGCAGCTTTCTGCACAAGACAAAGCGGATTTAAAAGCATTTTTACTGACTCTATCAGATGCATCCTTTATTAATAATCCAGGGTTTCAAAATTAACTTCCAATAGAAATTGCCATTTAAATCACGTATTCTTTTCAAGATTATCCAATAGAAAATCAGGATAATTTTGCATAATTTTTATCTATGCATCTATCTGTTAATATCATGTTAGGTTATATGGTAATCCATGACATATATTGTATATTTGCATACTATTTAGAGTTAATCTAATTAAGACTATGATAAAAGTATCTGAAACAGCAAAAAAGAAGGTCGTTCAATTAATGACTGAAGATGGCTATAATGCGGTAACCGACTATGTGCGCGTTGGTGTGAAAAGTGGTGGCTGCTCTGGTTTGTCTTACGATTTAAAATTTGACAAAGACCAAATAGATGGTGATAAAGTTTTTGAAGATAATGGTGTAAAAATCATTATTGATAAAAAAAGCTTTTTGTACCTCATTGGAACGACCCTAGAGTATTCTGGCGGATTGAATGGTACTGGTTTTGTTTTTAATAATCCCAATGCAAATAGAACGTGTGGTTGTGGTGAAAGTTTTTCACTATAATAATCCCATCCTAACCTTCCCAAATGGAAGGACTAAAAAAGAAAATACACATGAGTAAATATACAGAGGACGATTTAAGAGAAGAATTAAAAACTAAGGAATACGAATACGGTTTCTACACAGATATCCAATCCGATACATTTCCTGTTGGTTTGAATGAAGATGTTGTTCGTGCTATTTCAAAACGAAAAGAAGAGCCTGAATGGATGACGGAATGGCGGTTAGAAGCCTTTCGCGTTTGGCAAGACATGATAGAACCTGAATGGGCTAACGTCCATTATCAGAAACCCGATTTTCAAGCCATCTCCTACTATTCTGCTCCTAATAGCAAACCTAAATATGAAAGTTTAGATGAAGTAGATCCGGAATTACTGGAAACCTTTAAAAAATTAGGCATCTCTATTGATGAGCAAAAAAAATTAGCTAATGTAGCTATGGATGTTGTTATAGATTCCGTTTCGGTAGCAACAACCTTCAAGAAAACATTGGGTGAAAAAGGCATTATTTTTATGAGTATTTCTGAAGCTATTCAAAAGCACCCAGAATTAGTCAGAAAACATTTAGGAACCGTTGTTCCTCAAAAAGATAATTTTTATGCCGCTTTAAATTCAGCCGTATTTAGTGATGGTTCTTTCTGTTATATTCCAAAAGGCGTTCGTTGTCCAATGGAATTATCAACATATTTCAGAATTAATCAAGCTGGAACTGGTCAGTTTGAAAGAACATTGGTTATTGCAGACGAAGGTAGTTATGTAAGTTACCTAGAAGGTTGTACAGCGCCAAGTCGTGATGAAAACCAACTTCACGCAGCCGTTGTAGAATTAATTGCATTGGATGATGCTGAAATAAAATATTCAACCGTTCAAAACTGGTATCCAGGAAATGCGGAAGGTAAAGGTGGTGTTTTTAATTTTGTAACCAAACGTGGTATTTGCGAGAAAAACGCTAAAATATCATGGACACAAGTTGAAACAGGATCGGCTGTAACATGGAAATATCCAAGTTGTATTTTAAAAGGTGATAATTCTGTAGGTGAGTTTTACTCCATAGCAGTAACAAACAATCATCAACAAGCGGATACGGGAACCAAGATGATTCATTTAGGAAAGAATACCAAGTCGACTATTATTTCTAAAGGTATTTCTGCTGGAAAATCACAAAACTCATATAGAGGTTTAGTTCAAATTAGCTCACGTGCAGAAAATGCGCGAAACTTTTCACAATGTGATAGTTTATTAATGGGTAATGAATGTGGCGCACATACCTTCCCATATATTGAAGCTAAAAATAAAACGGCCATTATAGAACACGAAGCAACCACGAGTAAAATTGGTGAAGACCAAATATTTTATTGCAACCAACGTGGTATTGACACTGAAAAAGCCATTGCACTTATTGTAAATGGTTTTAGTAAAGAGGTGTTAAATAAACTTCCAATGGAATTTGCTGTAGAAGCTCAAAAACTGCTGGAAATTAGTTTAGAAGGTTCCGTGGGATAAAATCAAATAATCAATCTTTTTAGTGATATTTTATGAAAAAACTAGCCACACTTTTAATAATATCTATTGTTTTTATCAGTTGTAAAAATGATAGTAAAACTGAAGAAACCATAATAGAAACAGAAGCTATTGATATGGATAGCCCAAATCGCACGAAAAAACAAAGCGATGGACTAACCTTATTAAAAGGCGAATTTGTTTACTATTCAGATGCAGCTGTATTACAAACGCATCGTGAAGTTTATGGCGTTGTTATGGACGATAAAATGATGGAACTTAATAAGATGGCAGAAGCCTATAAAAAAGAACCAACAGATTACGCCACAGTTTCCATCCGTGGAAAAGTAGTGCCAAAACCAGAAAACGAAGAAGGCTGGCCTTTTCGTGTAGAAATAAAAGAAATTTTAAGTGTTTCAGCTTCAAACCCTGAAACCAATAATGTAGTAAAATTGGAATCCAAATAACATGTTAAAAATAACTAATTTACACGCAAGTGTTAACGATAAAGCCATTTTAAGAGGCATCAATTTAGAAGTAAACCCAGGTGAAGTTCACGCTATTATGGGTCCTAACGGATCTGGTAAAAGTACGCTAGCTTCTGTAATTGCGGGAAAAGAAGAATACGAAGTAACTGATGGCACCATCTCTTTAGGAGATGCTGTCATTGATGATTTAGCAGCTGAAGAGCGCGCACATAAAGGTATTTTCTTATCCTTTCAATATCCTATTGAAATTCCAGGTGTTTCCGTTACCAATTTCATTAAAACGGCAATAAACGAAACACGTAAAGCGAAAGGTCTTGCAGATATGCCTGCCAAAGAGATGTTGAAATTAATTCGTGAGAAAGCAGAAATGCTAGAAATTGATAGAAAATTTTTATCACGTTCATTAAATGAAGGGTTTTCTGGTGGTGAGAAAAAACGTAATGAAATTTTTCAAATGGCTATGCTAGAACCTAAATTGGCTATTTTAGATGAAACCGATTCAGGACTAGATATTGACGCCTTACGTATTGTTGCTAATGGTGTAAACAAACTTAAGAGTAAGGATAATGCTGTAATAGTTATTACGCATTACCAACGTTTATTGGATCATATAGTTCCAGATTTTGTTCATGTTTTACACGAAGGTCGTATTGTTAAAACAGGCGGAAAAGAATTAGCACATGAGCTTGAAGAAAAAGGTTACGACTGGATTAAGGAAGAAGTAAACGCATAAATTAGTTTGCAGTGTTCAATTGCAGTTTGCTAATGCATACTCAAACTGATCACGCCCATTAAAACGCTTTACAATTATAAAATAGCAAACAGCCTTCTTTAGTAAGTTTAGGATTATTTGAAACTGAAAAAGAAAACTGAAAACTGAATTACATGGAATTAAAAGATAAATTAGTATCCTCATTTATGGTATTGGAAGATCGGATTGATATCGATTCACCAGTGCATGATATTAGAAGTGAAGCAATAAAAACATTTGAAACTAACGGGTTTCCTGGCAAAAAGGATGAAGATTGGAAATACACCTCGTTAAAAAGTGTCTTAAAGCATGATTATAGCGTATTCCCAAAACAGGAAAATGCATTAGATTATCAGGATGTTAAAAAGTATTTTATTCATGATATTGACACCTATAAAATTGTTTTTGTCGACGGAAAATATTCGTCGTATTTATCAGAAACAACACACGAAGGTATTGATGTTTGCCTCATGTCATCAGCTTTAAATAAGCCAAAATATCGCTTAATTATTGAAAATTATTTCAATAAAATAGCAACTAAAGATAGTGTTACCTCTTTGAATACAGCCTTTTCGCAAGAAGGTGCTTATATTCATATTCCAAAAAATAAATTGGTTGCAAAACCTATTCAGATTATTCATTTTGCTACAGGCAACGAATCGGCTTTAATGTTACAGCCTCGAAATTTAATTGTGGTGGATGAAAATTCACATGTACAAATTATTGAGCGCCATCAAAGTTTAACAAAAAACCCTGTTTTAACCAATAGCGTTACCGAAATTCATGCCAACAAACGTGCTATTGTTGATTATTATAAAATTCAAAATGACAATGATTATGCATCATTAATTGATAGTACTTTTATCAATCAGAAGCGCGAAAGTCATGCCTCAGTACACACCTTTTCGTTTGGCGGGAAATTAACACGTAACAACCTGAATTTTTATCAAAATGGTGAGCGTATTGATTCTACACTAAAAGGCATTACAATTATTGGCAACAAACAACATGTAGATCACAACACATTGGTGCATCATATTGAACCAAATTGCGAAAGTCACCAAGATTATAAAGGTATTTTTGCAGATATTTCTACAGGTGTTTTTAACGGAAAAGTGCTTGTTGATAAAGAAGCTCAAAAAACCAATGCGTTTCAAGCAAACAACAATATTTTGGTGAGTGATAAGGCTAGTATCAACACCAAACCACAATTAGAAATTTTTGCTGACGATGTCAAATGTTCACACGGTTGTACTATTGGGCAATTGGATGAAAGCGCTATGTTTTACATGCGTTCTCGTGGAATTCCCGAAAAGGAAGCCAAAGCATTACTTATGTTTGCGTTTAGTAACAACGTAATGAGTTCGGTAAAAATTCCTGAAATAAAAGAACGTATTACCAAAATTATTGCCAATAAATTAGGCGTAAATATTGGTTTCGATTTGTAGTTAAAATAAAATTTAAAATTACGAGTAGTGGGAAATACCTATTTTTTTTTGAAGCTATTTCCCGCTATTCGCTAAATCTTTTTGCTAAAAAATGCAAAAAGGATACCACTACTATCGGGGCTATTTAAAACAAAACTATGTTTAACGCAGAAAAAATTAGACAAGATTTCCCCATTCTTCAAAGGCAAGTAAATGGTAAACCGTTAGTGTATCTGGATAATGCCGCCACATCACAAACACCACAACAAGTTATTGATGTCATTGTAGACTATTACAGTAATTACAATGCTAATATTCATAGAGGCGTTCACACCTTAAGTCAAGAAGCTACGGATAAATACGAAGCTGGCAGACACACCATTCAAAAACATTTTAATGCCAAACATGCACATGAAATTATCATGACGGCTGGTACAACTCATGGTATTAACTTGGTTGCCAATGGTTTCTCATCACTATTAAAAAAAGAGGATGAAATTATTGTTTCAGCATTAGAACATCATAGTAATATTGTGCCTTGGCAAATGCTATGCGAAAAAACGGGAGCCACTTTAAAGGTGATTCCTATGAATATGGCTGGCGAATTAATCATGGATGATTATGATACATTGCTTTCTAAAAACACCAAACTCGTTTTCGTAAATCATATTTCAAATGCTTTAGGAACCATCAATCCTATAGAAGAAATCATTACAAAAGCACATCAAGTTGGTGCAGCCGTTTTGGTAGATGGTGCACAAGCTTGCCCACATATAAAAGCTGATATGCAAGCCTTGGACGTTGATTTCTATGTAGCTTCAGCTCATAAAATGTGCGGACCAACAGGCGTTGGTTTCTTATATGGTAAAGAAGATTGGCTTAATAAATTACCACCTTATCAAGGTGGTGGTGAAATGATTGCCGAAGTAACGTTTGAAAAAACAACCTATGCGGATTTGCCGCATAAATTTGAAGCCGGAACACCCAATATTTGTGGTGGCATTGCTTTTGGAGCAGCCATTGATTATATGAACAACATTGGTTTTGATGCTATTGCAAAATATGAACATGAATTGTTAGAATATGCTACAGCCGAATTATTAAAAATAGAAGGCCTAAAAATTTATGGAACTGCCAAAAATAAAACGTCAGTTATTTCCTTTAATTTGGAAGGAATCCATCCTTATGATATTGGTACACTTTTAGATAAAATGGGTATTGCAGTTCGTACAGGTCACCATTGTGCGCAACCTATTATGAACTTTTATAATATTCCAGGAACAGTTAGAGCATCCTTTGCATTTTACAACACAAAAGCTGAAGTGGACGCTTTAGTTACAGGTGTTAAAAAAGCACAGAAGATGTTAGCTTAAATGCAGTTCAAGATATTAATGATCAGTTTGGCTTTCTTTTTGCAAGCGTATTAAAAAACACACATTATGAAATATATTAGCTTTCTTTTTATCAGTCTATTTATGGTTTCTTGTGGGACTTGTAAAAACGCTTCTGCTATGAGTAAACAAACACCACTATCCGGTAATTATATTATTTCCGCAGTGGGAGAAAACGCCTTAATTGATGAAAATCTAAACATTATGTTTAACCTAGAAACTAATATGGTTGCAGGTTTTTCAGGTTGCAATCAGTTTTCTGGAAGTTATTCATCTACGGATTCTGGATTAGAATTCGGACTATTAGCCAGCACACGAAAAATGTGTCGTCCAGAAGCAAATAAAATAGAACAAAGCGTTCTAAAAGCATTGAATGAAACCAGTCGTTTTTCAGAAAAAAACGGCGTAATTTCTTTTTATAATGAAGAAGGAACCGTTTTAATTACCATGGATAAATCAGAAACTTCAGACACCGAAAAAATGAGTGATCAAAAAGAATTTCAGGTAGAATATATGGCTATTTCTCGTGGTTATTATTTAACGATTAACTATGAAAATAAAAGTATATCATTTCAAAAAGACCGAACTTCTGAAACGCAAATTAAATCGCTTTCAGAAACCGAAATAACATCAATAGAAAACAAAATAGCCGCTTTAAATTTAGAAACGCTTGAAACTTTGGAGCCGCCTTCTAAAGCACATCAATATGATGGTGCTGCTGGAGCCACATTAAAAATCACGAAAAATGGCACAGACTATCGTACGCCAACTTTTGATGCTGGCAAACCTCCAAAAGCCATTGAAGCGCTGGTTTCAGAATTAATTGCCCATACTGAAAAGCAGTAAATAATTGAATAGCTGCATTACTTATTGTATTTTTGTATAAAATTATGACGATGGAAATTGAAGACATACAAAACGAAATTATAGACGAATTCTCCATGTTTGAGGATTGGGAAGAACGCTATCAATACATGATTGATTTAGGCAAAGATTTACCCTTAATTAATGCGCAATATAAAACCGATGACAACCTCATATCCGGTTGCCAAAGTAAAGTTTGGGTTCATGCGGATTTGGTTGATAATAAAATTGTTTTCACAGCAGATAGTGATGCTATTATTACCAAAGGTATTATTGCCATTCTTATTCGTGCGTTTTCAAATCAGGCACCAAAAGATATAATAGAAGCAAATACAGCTTTTATTGATGATATTGGATTAAAAGATCATTTATCACCAACGCGAGCTAACGGTTTAGTTAGCATGATAAAACAATTAAAAATGTACGCCATTGCGTATCAAACACAGCTTAATTAATTTAAACTGTAATAGTTGATTTGTTTAAACGACAAATCATAGTAAGCAATCAACTTAACAACAAAAAAGATGAGTGAAACAATAGATACAACAGCATTAGGCGAACAAATAGTTCGCGTTATTAAAACCATATTCGATCCAGAAATCCCTGTAGATATTTACGAATTAGGATTAATTTACGACGTATTCGTTAATGAAGATTGCGATGTTAAAATCCTAATGACCTTAACAACACCCAATTGTCCCGTAGCGGAAACGTTGCCCTTAGAAGTTGAAGAGAAAGTAAAATCCATTGACAGCGTAAAATCTGCCGAAGTTGAAATTACCTTTGATCCACCTTGGACACAGGAGTTAATGAGCGAAGAAGCCAAGTTAGAATTAGGTATGCTTTAAACAGCAATTTCGCGTCATACTTTTTTGATTATTTAGATCATTTTTTAGAAACCTAGAATTATATTTTTAAAGCTGGAATCTTGAACTTTCAATCTTGAATCCTTAACCTAACGCATGGCAAGATCTAGACTTAAATCATTAAAAGATAAAGAAAAAACTAGTTTAAGAAAGTCCTTTAGTGCATTAATTTACATTCCGCGGTTTTTTAAAGAAATTTGGAAAACGAATAAAAAACGATTCCTTTTATCTGCCATTTGTCGATTAATTGGGGCCTTTTTGCCTGTAATAATTCTTTGGGTAGGTAAGATTATTATTGATGAAATTATCCTTCAATCTGGTAGCGACGTAACCGATTTCAACCGACTTTGGACTTTTGTTGGTCTCGAGTTTGGTTTAATAGTTCTTTCAGATTTAATGAGTCGCGCCATTTCACTTACGGATAGTTTACTGGGAGATGCCTACTCTATTAATTCATCTGTAACCATTATAAAAAAGACGAATCAAATAGATATTAGTCTTTTAGAAGATTCCGAATTTTATGATAAGCTGGAACGCGCCAGAACGCAAACTGCAGGACGTGTAGGCCTTATGTCCAATGCCTTGGGCGAAATACAAAGCCTTATATCTATAGCCACACTGGTTGCTGGATTAATATATTTTGAACCTTATTTAATAATTTTACTAGTACTCAGTATTATTCCTTCTTTTATTAATGAAATTTGGTTTAGTCAGCAGCAATACTCATTAGCTAGAGGTTGGACAGCCGAAAGACGCGAATTAGATTATCTCCGTTTTATAGGTGCCAACAATCAAACCGCTAAAGAAATTAAACTTTTTGGCCTGACGGATTTTATTGTAGATCGTTTTAAAAACCTCTCCGAAGAATATTTTCAATTAAATAAAAAACTAGCTGTAAAACGTTCCGCTTTGGGTTTTGTGTTTAATGTTTTAGGAACCTTAAGTTATTATGGTGCTTATATTTTTATAATTTACCGCGTTGTTTCTGGCGTTATCACGTTAGGTGAATTGACATTTTTATCTGGATCATTCAACAGATTAACGCGAAATCTTCAAGACTTCTTTTCAAAGTTTACCAGGATTACAGAAAGCGCACTTTATTTAAAAGATTACTTTGAGTTTATTGATTTGTCTATTGTTCCAAAACATGAAGAAGATCAACCAATTCCTGAAAAAATTATGTCAGGTTTCGAATTTAAGGATGTGCATTTTTCCTATCCAGATTCTGATAATGAAATTTTGAAAGGTGTGAATTTTAAAATTTTCGCTGGCGAAAAAATGGCTTTTGTTGGTCAAAATGGTGCCGGAAAAACAACACTTACAAAATTGCTATTGCGTTTTTATGAACCTACTTCTGGAGAAATTTTATTAGATGGTATTAATATTAATCGCTTTAAAAAAGACGCTTATCAAAAATATTTTGGTGTCATTTTTCAGGATTTCTTCCGGTATGAATTCACTGTAAAGGAAAATATTGCCGTTGGTGATATTGCTGAATTAAATAATCAAGAAAAAATTAAACATGCTGCCGAATTAAGTTTAGCAAGCGAAGTCATTTCAGAATTAAAAAAAGGCTACGACCAACAACTTGGAAAGCGCTTTGCTAAAGGGCAAGAGCTCTCTGGAGGGCAATGGCAAAAAGTAGCTTTAGCTAGAGCGTACATGAAAAATGCCGAAGTGATGATTTTAGATGAACCAACTTCCGCATTAGATGCTAAAGCAGAGAGTGATGTTTTTAAACGTTTTATTGGCTTAACCCAGGGAAAAACAAGCATCATTATATCCCATAGATTCAGCACGGTCAGGCAAGCGGATCGTATTTTAGTTTTGGAGGAAGGCAAAATTTTAGAAATTGGCACGCACGAACAATTGATGGCTAATCACGCGTTATATGCGCAACTCTTCCAGCTGCAAGCTGAAGGATATCAATAAATAAATTAACTTTGTATTATGGAAGAAGAAATAATTAATCGCGTTGCAAATAGCAAACTCGTCACCTTTGATTTGGAAGATTACTACCCAAAAGGGTATCGTATGACGTTAGATATTAAGGACTGGTTGCTAGAAGGAATTGTGCTCCGTGAAAAGGATTTTAGAGAACAGGTTAAAAACCACGATTGGCAACAATATCAAGATGCCTATGTGGCTATTCATTGCTCCACAGATGCTATTGTGCCTGCTTGGGCTTATATGCTCATCACTATTTCTTTGGAATCTATTTCCAAAAAAACAGTGTTAGGCGATTTAGATTTACTAGAAAGCACACTATATCAAGAAATTATTTCAAATTTAGATGTTTCCGAATTTCAAGATAAAGCTGTTATTATTAAAGGTTGCTCTAAAAAACCGGTTCCTGTAAATGCTTACCTCATGATTACCAACAAACTAAAACCTATTGCAAAATCAATAATGTTTGGCGAAGCTTGCTCAAGTGTGCCATTATTTAAAAGAAAATAGTATTTTTGTAAGATTATAAATCACCAATTAATCCATAAAACCCTATGAAAAGAATATTTACTATCGGTTTAGTGCTGCTTGCGACAGCCTCGTTTTCGCAAACAAAGGAGGAATTAAAAGAGCAAAAATCTGAAAAACAAGCTGCTGCCGATGCTTTGCAAGCAGAAGCTGACGATTTACAAAAGCAAATTGACGCCTTTCCTGGTTGGAAATTTGGTGCGTTTGGTACAATAGGTGCTAGTTTTTCTGAATTTAACAATTGGTATGGCCAAGGAACGCCTAATAACGCTTCTGGAAACATAACGATTACGGTTAATCCTTATGCAAAATTAGATCGCGAAAAATATTTCTGGTATAACACAGGAAATATTAACTTAAGCTGGGTGAAATTTGACGACAAAGACGATCCAACAGACGATGGTAGCTTTAGAGAAGCTAATGATGTTTTTAATGTAACATCACTTTTTGGTTATAAAATAGCTAAAAATTTGGCTGCTTCTACGCTTGCTGAATACCGTACAACATTGATTAACAACTTTAATGACCCTGGGTATTTGGACGTTGGTGTTGGTGTAACATGGACACCTATTGAAAACTTAGTAGTGGTAGTTCACCCATTAAACTACAACTTTGTTTTTGCTGAAAATGATGCTATTTTTCAATCGTCTTTAGGTGCGAAAGTCGTTGCTAATTATGGTCGTTCTTTTGGAAAGCTGGATTTCAATTCGAATCTTTCTGCTTTTATGAGTTATGAAGATTCTAATCTATCTAACTGGACTTGGATTAACGCTATTAGCTATAAGTTATGGAAAGGTATTGGATTAGGTTTTGAACTTGGTTTAAGAGACAACAAGCAAGAAGCGGTTAATTATGCATTCAAAAGATGGGATCCAACAGGTCTTGAGGCACAGCCAACCTTTGATAATGTAGATAATGATTTACAAGTATATTATACATTTGGTTTGAGCTATGCTTTTTAAATCAAACTTATTATTATAAATACAAAAAGCTCCAAAGTTATACTTCGGAGCTTTTTATATTTAGAGTCTTTTTGCTATTCGTCTCCTTTAAATTCTTTGGTGTTTTTCTTACTCTTAAATAGTTTTTTCAACCAACCATCTTCCTTTTCCAATTTACAATCTAAATCGTTTAACACATCATTACTTGGTGTTTCAAATGTGCTTTTGGTAATTGCGTTAAATTTAGAATCGTTGTTCAATTTCTGATAAAAATGAGCAAACATGGGTAAAGCTGAATTTGCACCTTGACCTAAAGCCGTTGTTTTAAAACCGATGTTGTAGTTATCATTCCCAACCCACGTAATGGTTACTAAATTGGGTGTTATGGCTACAAACCAACCATCTTTATTATCTTGTGTCGTTCCTGTTTTTCCAGCAATGGCATTGTTCAGTTTATAAATATTTCGCAATCGTGAAGCTGTTCCACTATTAACCGTTGCTTTCATCATTTCCAATAAAACTTGTCTGGTATAATCGCTAAACGCTTGTTTTTCTAAAATTTCAGGTTTAAAATCAACAATCACGTTTCCGTTTTTATCTTCAATTTTAGTTATCATATAAGGTTTTACACCGTAGCTATTGTTTACAAAGCTAGCATAGGCGCCTATTAATTCCTTCAACGTAATTTCAGCAACACCTAATGCTAATGACGGTTGCGAAGGCAACTCTTTAGTAATACCCATTTTTTGCGCTTGCTCTTGAACTTTGGAAATACCAACATCATTTAAAACTTTTACTGCAATGGTATTTACCGAATTGCTCAACGCCATTTCCAAATTGTAATTGATATCCGTTTTTTCGTTGGGATCTTGACCTGCATTGGTTGGTGTCCAGTTTTTGTAGTTGGTATAGGTTACGGCATCAATGGAATAATATGAACAAGGTTTCATGCCATTTTCAATAGCTGCTGTGTACACAAATGGTTTAAAGGTTGAGCCGACTTGACGTTCACTTTGAGATACATGGTCATACTTAAAATAGCGGTAATCAATACCGCCAATATAGGTTTGAATAGCACCCGTTTTTGGGTCGATAGACAACATACCTGTATTTAAAAGTTTAAGGTAATGTTGTAAGCTATCCTTTGTTGAAAGCATTTGTGTACTATCACCTTTCCATGAAAATATATCCATGTTGCGTTTTACTGATAACGAATCGTCTATCGCTTTTTCTGAAATACCTGCCTTTTTTAAGCGCTGATATTCTGGTAAACTTTGCATGGCTTTTTTAAATACGCTTTTATTGGATGTCCAGGGTGCGTTTTTGCCATGCGATGCTTCGTAAGCCACTTGCAGCCTGGAAAGATGTTCTGCCATAGCTTCTTCAGCCATGGTTTGCATTGTGGCATTTAACGTGGTGTGAACAATTAATCCATCTTTATAAATATTGTACGAATCACCATTTGGCTTTTTATATTCTTTAATAACAGCTTGCAATTGCTGTTTAACTTGCGCTCTAAAATAGGGTGCCAATCCCAAATCGTGATTAAAGGAATGATACTTTAAAATAAGCGAATCGGTTTTTAATGTGGCGGCTTTAGATGCTTCTAAATAATCATATTTTACCATTTGATCCAAAACCACATTACGTCGGGACTGACTTCTTTCAACCGATTTTCTGGGATTGAAATAGGTTGTCGCTTTTAGCGTTCCTACTAAAGTTGCCGCTTCAGGAATAGTTAATTGCACAGCCGATTTATTAAAAAACTTTTGCGAAGCACTTTCTATACCATAGGTATTATCTGAAAACGGAACGGTATTTAAATAGAGCGTTAAAATTTCTTGTTTGGAATACACATCTTCAATGCGTTGGGCTACAATAGATTCTTTAAACTTATTGATGAGCATACTGAAAAGCGCATAATTTTTTCGACCATATAAGTTTTTAGCCAGCTGTAAGGTGATGGTGCTTCCACCTCCTGCCGATTTATCTTGAAGTATTATATTTTTAATAAACACACGCAGTAAACTCACATTATCCACGCCATCATGTTCGTAAAAGCGTACATCTTCAGTTGCTACTAAAGCATCAATCAAATGTTTGGGAAACTCCTCATATTCAAGCGGTTGCCTATCATAAATATAAAATTTGCCAATTAATTTTTCATCCTGATCTAAAACCTGCGTGGCTTCTGCTTGTTTTAAAGCACCTAATTCGGCATGTGTTGGCACTTTTCCAAACAATCCAAAATAAATACTGGCATATAGCAATACAAAGAATAAAATGATAGCAGCCAATACAATTAGCGACCATTTCACCCATGTTTTTTTAAGGAATACATTTAGTTTTTCCATGAATTATAGAAACGTTAGAATCGAAATTTTATGCAAAATTCGTGTAGAAATTCTGATCTGTTTTTATTCTTCTTCCTCGTAATCTGGATATAAAAAGTGATTATAAGGAAAACGTGTTACGTGAATTTCCCGAACCTCGTCATAAACGCGCTTTTTAAATTCTTTCATATTCTGCTTGTTTAAGGCTGAAATAAATAAGGCATTATTACCAACCCGATTCATCCAGGTTTTTTGCCATTCTTGCAAGGAATAATGTGCTTCGGTACGTTCTACTTCTAAATCTGTTTCGTCATACGGTTCTGCTTGATAGGCATCTATTTTATTAAAAACCATAATGGTTTCTTTATCAGCACTATCAATTTCACCTAATACTTTATTAACCGAATCTATATGTTCTTCAAAATTAGGGTGCGAAATGTCTACCACGTGCAATAGCAAATCGGCTTCACGTACTTCATCCAAGGTACTTTTAAAACTATCTACCAATTGGGTTGGCAGCTTTCTAATAAATCCTACGGTATCGGTTAATAGGAATGGTAAATTTTGAATGACTACTTTCCGAACCGTTGTATCTAATGTGGCGAATAGCTTGTTTTCGGCAAACACATCACTTTTACTAATGGTATTCATTAAGGTAGATTTACCAACATTGGTATAACCAACCAAAGCCACACGTACCATTTTGCCACGATTACCACGTTGAACAGCCATTTGTTTGTCAATGGTCTTGATTTTATCTTTCAGTAAAGCAATTTTATCCCGAACAATACGTCTATCTGTTTCAATTTCCGTTTCACCAGGTCCACGCATTCCAATACCACCTTTTTGGCGTTCCAAGTGTGTCCACATCCCTTTTAGTCGCGGTAACAGGTATTCACATTGCGCCAATTCCACTTGGGTTCTGGCATAACTTGTTTGGGCACGTTGGGCAAAAATATCTAGGATTAAATTGGTTCTATCCAGAACTTTACACTCCAATACTTTACTAATATTTCGTTCTTGAGCAGCGGATAATTCATCATCAAAGATGGCTGTTCCAATATCGTTTTCTTCAATAAATTTTCGGACTTCCTCCATTTTACCTTTTCCAATAAAGGTTTTTGGATTTGGTATATCCATTTTTTGAGTGAAGCGTTTTAAAACCTCACCACCAGCTGTATAGGTAAGAAACTCCAACTCATCTAAATATTCTTTAGATTTGTCTGCGTCCTGACTTTTTGTAATGACGCCAATTAATACGGCACGTTCGTGCGTGATATCTATTTTTTCTATCATAAACTGTGTAAAGCACAAAGTTAATCAATTGTAAGCAGTTTAACTTTTATATTTTTAACGCGATTACTGAAATTTTTGAGTGTGATGCAAAAAACAGCAGGAAAATGATAACATGATTGTTTCACTTTTACTACTGTTTCTTAAAATTATGTTTTTGATTTTATTGTTTAATCAAAATTAAATTTTCAGATGGTAAATACATGGGGATTTCTGATTGATTTTGATAATTATTACAATCATAAAAGCTACCATAATCTCCTAGCTCAAAATCTTCATACATTAATTGATTAGTATTATTTATATTTCTTATCAATTTGAAACCCGCTTGATTAAAACAATTATCTTCAGTATCCATAAAAAGGAATTCAAATTCTATTTGATCTCTGATGAAAATTTCTGAAATAGTATAATCTTCTATATCTGTTGCTTCTAAATTATCATGTAAAACTTGGTTGCTTACTATATTAATAGATATCGTTTTCATATGTTTTTTCTACTTGCGTGAACAAGGTGAATTCAAATGTGTATTGTATATTATTTACTTCACCAACCCAAGTCCCAACAAAATAAGGCAATTCATTATCTAAATCTTTTAAATAGGTACCATTTGGATAATCAAAACTATGCAATGGTAGAATCTGAGTAACTTGAGAGGTAGCACTACATGCAATAAACATGCAGAAAATTTTCAATATTGTTTTCATATTATGAAAATGTAGTCTTGGGTTTCAACGTAAGATAACAGTAATTTTTGAAAATAAAAAAACCTCTCTAAATTTGGAGAGGTTTGATGTAGTTATTTAGCTTAAAGTCCTTTATTGTTTAATTAGAACGTAGTCTCCATATGGTACTCTTGGTTCAGATGGTGTGCCTTCTGGTATTGCTGTTGTACCTATACTAACTAGCTTTGCTTCAATTTTCTCTATACCATTATCTTCAATATACCTAATTGCAAAATAACTACTTAAATGTTTTCTGTTTGGATCTGGATCATCGAAAAACATTAAAATTCGCCTTTCTATGGGAGTACATTCCGAACAACTTGGCCTATTGTTTTTATATATTATTTCATTTCCTGCTATACTATGGTAATTTGGGTCTGCAATATTTAAATCTAGTAAAGTATTTACAATTTCTCTCCCATTCACTGTATAGCTATATTCGCCTATTAGTAAATCTTCATACCATTCATCGTTATAAACTTGTACTTTTTTTTGAAAAATAACAGTTAATGAAGTATTACCATTAGTATTTATCCATGTGCCTACAAACTTATCTAGCTCATTTTCAGTATCTTTATAATAAGCACCATTTATAAATTCATTCTGATTATCTAAAGGAATAATTGGACTTTGTGCTTTACAAGCTAGTGTCGTTAAAGCGAATATTGTTACTATAATTATATGTTTCATTTTAAATATATTTAAATTATTAATTACAAGGTGTTTCTTTGATATCGTCATCTTCGCTTTCATCTATTTCTAATTTTTCCCAAGTTTCTAATGCAGGGTTTAGGCTATAAAAAGAAATTCCTAGATCATAATCTTCAGTAATAAATTCTAAAAAAGCCTTTTGCCATTCTTTAGGATTATCATCATCTATAGTGTTAGTACTCGCAGAATAAAAATCCTTATATTTCCTATTTGACTTTCTAATAAACTTTCTTTTTTCTTTTCTATCAGAGTAAATAGATGCAATTTCTTGAAATTTTGTTAAATCATTAATCTTAATAGCGTAAGTTCCTGTTGAAGTTACTAAAATATGTACAAATAAAGAAGTGTCTGTTTCAGCATTTGGGTTATTATAAGTATCATAAAATTGATGTAAATTATAAATATCTTGATGTGAAAATATTGGATCAATTGGATGTTCTATAAAAGAGTGACTATTATCAGGATGTGTGTGCATTGCTCCATAAACATTAATGTTCATAGGGTATGCTATTTCCGAATTATTTAAATTTGATATTGGATTAGCAAAATTATTTAAAGACGAATTATGAGATAAGGTAAACCCTTGCTCATTCCATTCGCCTAATTCACCTTGCAATTCAATAATTGCATTTTTAGGTGATTTTTTAGGAGCAGGAATAGGGTAAGTTGGTGTATCTAATAACTTTTGAAGTTCCTCACAATTTTTTTGGTCTGGGTTATTATTCCCTTGACCATCCATTGGTTCAGTATCGGGAACGCAATTTCTTTTACAAGTAACAACGGTAGTAGAACCACCTTGATTACCGCCTCCATGATTGGGATTACTATTTGGATTTGTTGGGTTATAATCTGGAGGATTTCCGCCATTACTTGGATCACTTGGGTTGCCACCTGTACCGTCGCAAGGAACTAAAGTAGTGATAAGGGAGTAGCCGCCATTTGTTGCCATTTCAGATGTTCCCCAAGCGTGACAACCATTTGGGTTTGAATCTGCGTTGTAAGCTCCAGCGGAATAAGAATGATTATCACCTGCCGTACAATTACTTCCTGATTGATATACCCATGAGTCATCATAACAATTACCATTAAAAAAATACTTTCCAAATATATCACCAACTAATTCATCGGCATTTAGTTCAATATATGTTATTTTATTCTCAACGTTTATTTGCTGTCTAAAATTAATGGCTGTAATATCTTCCGATGTAAATTCATATTGTACTAAATAGGCAGTATAGGTGCTATCCGCTTCCTCAATTAACCAAAGGTTTTCTAAAAAACCATTATCTTCGTCTCTGTAAACAGGAAATGTATAAGTGTATTTTATGCCATCAAAAATTTCTTTACAATAGTCCGTATTGACAGTAAATCCATTTTCTTCACTGTAAACTTCGCGACCATTAATAGATGTTGCTTTAGATTGCACTTTTAATTTGGTTTCAATTTTTTCCAATTTGGTAAGTAAACTTTTCTTTTCAAGAATTTTATCCTTACGTAACGTAGTAATTTTAAAGTCCGATTCTGTTTTTGAACTTTCATTTGATTGATTCGTAAAATCGTCTTTCTGGCAACTGGCCACAATTAATGAAATTCCAAAAAGCAGAATTCCAAGTTTTAAGTAGTTTGCAATTTGGTTTTGTTTCATAGGCTAAACTGGTTTAAAGTTAGTAAAAAATGGTTAAAATTCTGCTTGAAATAACTGGTGAAGTTTTAAAAATGTAACCCAATTATTCCGCAATAATCCAAACCTACTAAAAAAAACAAATGATTAGAACTAGCTTTTTTGGTGAATTTTATATCGTTCATCGGAAACCCAAAAAACCGTTACGGTTTTCCCGTAAAATGGTCCGGTTTCAGCACTTTGAGGTTTTAACCAAAATGAGTTTTTGAGTATAATAACTGTTTTTAAATTCCCATTTAATACTTTTAACGCAAATACGAAAATTAATGAACGACGAACTAAAGCAATCACTTTCTCCTGACACCTTTACTATTGCTTTTTACAATACCGAAAACCTTTTTGATATTTACAATGACCGCAGTAAACACGATCGGGATTATTTACCAAATTCCGAAAGACGTTGGACTAAAAAACGCTATCATAATAAACTTCAAAAATTAGGGTTGGCTATTTCTAAAATTGGCGATACGGAAACCGAAAATGCACCAAGTATTATTGGGTTAGCCGAAGTAGAAAACGGTAAAGTTATTCGTGACTTATTAGACACCTCGCATTTAAAAAATACACCTTATGATTATGTTCATTTTAATTCCAAAGATGAGCGTGGAATGGATGTCGCGCTTATTTATAATACAACGGAATTTACAGTGACCCACTCTGAAATTTATGCCATTCAATTTGAAAGACCTGAAGGTGGTGACGATTTTACACGAGATATTCTTTTAGTAACTGGAATGCTGCAAGGCGAAACGATTTCGGTATTGGTAAACCACTGGTCGTCCAGACGTGAAGGCACGCAGCTTTCCGAGGTAAAACGCTTACAAGCTTCAGAGAAAGTAAGTGAGATTATCAAAGATATCCAAGCGAAACAAGCGGATGCTAAAATTATTATTATGGGCGATTTTAATGATGATCCACATTGTAAAAGCATCACGCAACTCATAGAAAATAACAATTTATTCAACCCTATGAATACGCTGCGGTCCTATAATCGTGGGAGTTTAGTTCACCACAGAAAGTGGCATTTATTTGATCAGATCATGTTTACGATGCCTTTTTTTGAATCGCGAGAAAACCATTTGGAATTTGATTCGGCACATATTTTTGATGCCGATTTCTTAAAAGAATACAAAGGCCGCTATAAAGGCACGCCTTTTAGAACCTATGCTGGCGAAAAACATAAAGGTGGTTATAGTGATCATTTTCCGGTTTATATAACGTTGAAGAAGTAAAGAGTAAACTGAAGCACGTTTCCCAGCACTCTTAAAGCTTTTACGAAACTTAAAAACTTTTTAGTGAGAAAAGACCGTCCCGAAAAAGGGACTTTTAGAACCTAGAGAATAGACTTAAATTAGCAGGCAATTTATAAATAGTTGATTTAATTTTTAAAAATCTAAACAGCTTGCCAGAGTATGACTGACAATAAAATGCAAGCAACGGGAAGCAACCAAAGCAAAAATATGGAGTGATTTTGAGATTTCTTATTAAGCATTTTAGCATTTAGTACTTGACGCTTTCTTCCTGCATATTGTATCCAGTTTTTAAAAAACACAAAAACAGAAGCCATAATAAATAATGCCCAAGCTTTATCTTGAGACATGGTGTTCATATTCATCTGACTAGAAAATCCAGCAAAAAACATACCTAATAGCAACAATATAGAACATTGTAGTAAAGAAATATAAATCGATGCAATTTGATTTGCTTTTTTGTTCTTAAGCTTTTTATAATGCTTGAACACGGTAATAAAAAGTGAATCGAAAATAGACATAATTATGTAATGGTATGAAAATTAAAAACCTGCTAATTTATTAGAATTAGCAGGTTCTTTTATAATTATTTAAAAGACTAAATATTTCTATTAATTCTTTTATTGTGCAGCTAATATTTTAACATTACCTAAATCTCTAGTTGAAGATATTGCGGCATTTTCACTATCGTAAACAAATGCAATAAAGCCAGTACCAGTAGCAGCAGAAAGATCAATAAAGCCAGTTTCATCATATATATTATCAAAGAATCCACCATTTATTGGTAGTCCTTCAATTTGACTTGCTCCTACTTCAGTCCAATTAGCAGTAGTCGGGTCAGCTCCGGCAACATAATCGTTAGAATAATAAGCTTTTAAAGGCTCTTCTCCGGCGTCACTGAACGCATCAGCTATTTCTAATATCATTTGTTCGTCTTCTTGCGCATCAAAATCAAAAGCTGGTGAAATTAACCAACTAACCATTGTTACAGCATTACTACCATCATATCCAGATCCTCTAACATAAGAAACACCACCAAAAGATGCAGCATACCATTCTCTAGTTCCAGCTGTATTAATAACATCCCAATCGTTTAAACCACCAACAAAATCTTCTTCAAAAACGACTGTAAAATTGCTTTGATCTAACAATTCACATCTTGAACCATCAAAATTTATACCTTCCAAACCGTTTAATGCTAATATTATAGTACCACCATCAAAAGTCTTATTTACCAAAGCAGTTATAGAACCGTTACCTAAAGGTAGTAGTTCGTTTTTAAAGTTAGCAAAGCCACTTGTTTCTAACTGAAACGTTGAGTACGTAAAACCAGTACAAGCTTGTAATCTTCTTTTCGTATCAAAATCATTCATTGGATCAAAATAGCGTTCTCCTGCTAAATTATCAGCAAACTCTACGCCATCCACTTGTACCAATATACCAACATGACCACCATTAATATCTGCGAAATTTACATTTACAGGCGTGATGTCTTCTGTAACAGGTGATCTGAAAATGTGTGTTCTTGCACGATTTTCACCAATGCTAGTTATGTTTGTTCCAAAACGCGTAGTTTCTGTTTCACCACCAACAGCTATAATACCAGTTCCAATACGTTCTTCACCAATATACAAGCCTTTTAAGCTCACGTAAACCTCACGACCAAAATTAAACTGATTGTATAAATCTACTTGATTTATAACAATTTTGATTGCTGTTGTTGGGTTTGTTGGACTATCTTGAAGAAAAAATTCTTTAAAGAAATTACCCGATTTATCTGAAGAAGATACATATCCTTTAATATAGATATTTTCAACTTCTTCTAAGTAAGGCAAAGCATCTGTAGTATCACCATCATTATTAGGATCCGATGTATATCTAGATTTTGCATCTGCAATAGAAATTTCTATTCCAGTGGATAATAAGGTGTTTAATCGTGCATTTTCCTCATCACCTAAACTTGTAGGAATGGTGTAATCGTCATCTTGAACACAAGATACAATAGCTAAACTAGCAACTACTGTTAATACTAGGGTTAAAAATTTATTTGTTTTCATAATCAATAATACGTTTAATTAATTTTTCTTTTTCGTTTTTAGAATCTAAAGTTAACATTTACAAAATAGGTAGCACCACGTCCATACCAGTATTTTGGTCCAAATTGACGTTTACCTGTTTGATTGTCAGCTAACAATTCGTTGTAATTTGCATTTCTACCTTGTTCAAAACCACCTGTTTTGTAAATCTCATCCAATAGGTTATTTACACTAGCAAATACACCAATATAATAATCACCTATTTTCCAAGATTTTCCACCTGTTAAGTTTACGGTAAAGTAGGCATCAATTTCTTCTTGTTTTAATAAGTCGGTTGCTACATTTTCATCGTAATTATTAATTGGTAAACCATCATTAGCTAAATAAAAATTCTGCGTTCTTAATAATGGACTCACATCAATATATGCATTTGCTAAATAGTTAACCGTTGCTCCAAAGAACCAGTAGTCTGGATCGCGATATTCAAAACCTAATGAATACGCTTGTTGTGGTCCTCCTGCAATTTTATAATCTTTTAAATTAGATGTAAATGTTTGCGTTTTACCAAAACTTGTAGAGGTTAAATATAAATCAGGATTGTTATCATAGGTATATTGACCTACTGCAGCTACACCTTTTAATTTAATAGTTGGTGTTACTTGTGCTTCAATACCTAATTCAGCACCAATGTGCTTTTTATCTACACCTTGTAAAACTTCCTGAACAAAAGCAGATGTATCGTTAAACTCTTCACCTACGTTGGTAATACCATCCGCATAATAGAATCCAATTTCATTGGCATCTTCAATTTTCGTGTAGTAACCTGTTAATTTAGCCTTCACAATTGGTGATCTGAAAATATAACTTGCATCAAACGATGTAATTTTTTCCTCCGTTATATTATCAACGACACTATTGTTATCTCTTGAGTTAGAATAAGTGTTTCTAATAGTTGGTGCTTTTGTAAGATAACCACCATTCACATCAATTAAGTGCTTTCCAGTTATTTTATAAGTAAGTCCAGCTTTTGCACCTACACCTGTAAAGTTTAATTTCTCACCTTTTCCTAATGATAAATTTCCTAAAAACGCACTGTTTTCCCAAAGACCTTCACGTTGGTATGATGTACTTGTTACGCTTCCTGAAAGATAGAAATCTACTTTACTATATTTAAATTGTGCTTGTGCGTATCCTGAAATAACATCGGCAAAAATATTATAGTTATAACGGAACTTATCACCTTCACCAATAACACGATTCGGATTTTGGTTATCATATTGGTAGTTATCAAACGAATCAACGTTTAAAACACCGTTACCACCTAATAAATCAATTATTTCACCAAAGTTTTTCGACTTTAGGTTCTTGTAATTTATAGCAGCATTTAAAATGATATGATCATTAATTTCCGTGTTGAAAATAGAGTTCACCGTAATTTGTTTATCGTCACTACGGTCTTCATATAATACATACGCGTTTGTATCACCTACAGACGCATTGGTAACATTGGCATCTAAAATACGTTCCCAATCTATCTGGCCACCATTCATAAAGTTTTGTTCCGCAATATAAGCGCCTGCAAAATCAGGACCATCATTATCTGCTAAAAAGTAACTTGGTAAATCTTGGTAATAAGCAGGACTTGGATTTCCGCCACCACCATAATCTAAACGGCTGTTTCCTATTTTACCATATTGGTAACCCACATTGGTGTTTAAAGTTGTTTTGCTATTAATATCCCAATAATGGTTTAACATAAAGATTGGCTCTTCAATTTCTTTGATACGTGAATTTTTCTTTTCACCATCTAACCAACCCCAATATTCGTTGTATTTAATATCTTTTAAATCGTAAACCTCTTGTGTATTAGGAGACGATTTCCCACGACGGTTTGGCGTGTACATAGATGTAAAGTTCAAACTGTGTTTGTCATTAATTTGTTTTTCTACAGCCACAAAAAATGAATTAGCATCATACAACGTCGCGTCTTGATAACCTTCATTTCCCCAGCGTCTTCCGCCCATTACAGCGTAAGACCAACCACCTTCTAATAAACCAGAGGCATAACTAGCCATAACACGGTTTGTATAACTTCTATTTGAAGATGAATACGTTACACGACCGCCTTCACGATATTGTGATGCACGAACGTTCATATTAGTTGTTCCTAAAATACCACCAAAATTATAGGCTGAAGGTGCTAAACCAGTTGTTAATTCCTGGTTACGAAGCATGTCATTTAATCCACCCCAATCACTCCATTGTGGTCTACCATCATAAATTTTGTTCATTTCGATACCGTTAATCAAAACCGAACCGTTTTCAGAATCTAAACCTCTTACTCTATAGAATGAAGAACTCCATTCAAAAGCAGCTGTTCTTTGAAACACATCTTGAGAAGATTGTAGTAAACCTGAAATATTATCAAGTCCACCAGATTCGTCATCTAATTCATCATCTGTAAGATTAATAGTAAACAAATCAGCCGAAGTATCTCTTTCCAGAGACATATCAGTGATATTTACTGTTTGCCCTTCATTAATGACAATTGGATATCTTTTAAAGACATATTCGTCTTTAGATATTCTTAAAATCTGATCTCCCATTGGTAAATTTGAAGAAAATTCAAACATACCGTTTTCATCAGTTGTGGTTGTGATGTCTGTACCTTCAATGGTAACAGTTACATTTCGAATTGGATCGAAAGAAAGGGCTTCAGTGACACTTCCTTTTACTACTGTTTGTTGAGCAAACGCAGTAATTGTCGCGAAAAATCCGAATAAAAAAACAATTAAACTTTTTTTCATACTAGAATTTATAATTAAAAAAATTGATACTTTGCGTTAAATGTTAATTAAATTAAGCGTGCAAATTTACATTATTTATAATAAATATCTACTTTTGGCGTAAGATTTGTATTAACATAACTTAAACATAACACACAATTTAATGAAAAAATTCAAAATTTGGATCACTATAGTTCTTGTATGCGTTGCTATAACTGCAAAGGCTCAAGATGGTAAGAAATTTAAAATTCATACGGTAGCCTTTTATAATCTAGAAAATTTATTTGACACCATTAATGATCCTAATAAAAATGATGAGGCTAGCCCAATCATGGAAATGAAGATTAACACCAGTGATATTTACAAAAAGAAAGTAGTAAATATGGCACGTGTAATAGCTGATATTGGTACAGATACGGCTAAAAATTCACCTGTAATTATTGGTGTTTCGGAGGTTGAAAATCAAGATGTTTTAGAAGATTTGGTTAATGATCCACAACTTATTTCTAAAGATTATGGTATTGTGCATTATGATTCACCAGACCGTCGCGGTATTGATGTTGGTTTATTATATCAGAAAAAATATTTTACACCTATTAACACCAGTAATCATGAATTAATAATTTATGATGATTCTCGCGAGCGCGTTTACACCAGAGATCAACTTTTGGTTAGTGGTAAATTGGAAGGCGAAATGATTCATATAATTGTTAATCACTGGCCATCTAGAAGTGGTGGTGAAGCCAGAAGTAGACCAAAACGTGTTGCTGCTGCTGGATTGAGTAAAAAAATAATTGATTCGCTACAAACTATTGATCCATACGCTAAAATTATATTAATGGGCGATTTAAATGACGACCCTACTAATGAGAGCGTAAAGAAGGTTTTAGGAGCTAAAAGCGACAAGGAAGATGTTGAGCTTAAAGGCATTTATAACCCTTTTGAAAAGTTATTTAAAATGGGTGTAGGCTCAAATGCGTATAGAGACAGTTGGAGTTTATTTGATCAAGTATTAATAACACAACCTTTTTTAGAAAGAGATTATAGCTCTTTACGTTTTTATCAGGCGCATGTGTTCAATAAAAATTATTTAGTAAACAAAAGAGGCAAATATAAAGGTTATCCATTACGAAGTTTTGCCGATGGTGGTTTTACCGATGGTTTTAGTGATCACTTTCCAGCCTATATTTACTTAATTAAGGAAGTGAAGTAAACACATACATTTCTCAAAAATAAAAAGTGCCTTTAATAAATTTTAAAGGCACTTTTTTTATATTGGATTGTAGGATTCTAGCCGATCCACAAATGCCATGGAATTTTTGCCAAAATAAGAATTAATGCTATGGTATAAAAAACAGCTATCATTCTAAATTTAGCTTTAGATGTTAGTTTCTTTTTATGTTTAGAATAACCTATTGTAATTAATGCTATGGCAATAATCATGGTTAATGGATGTTCTACAATATTAGATCTTAAAGCACTATTTTTCATCACGGCACCCATTCCCATTTCGCTAATAATAGACATGTAATCTGCCGCAAAGTAGAATACAATACCAAGTAGTAACTGAATGTGCGATACGATTAAGGTAAACAAAGATATTCTGAAATCTTTAGCTGAATATTCCTTTCCAGCCATGGCTTTTACAATGGCATTTAAAGTAGCTACAACTAGGATTAAAAGCACAAAATAGGCCCAACCAGAATGTAACATTTTTATGGTATTATACATGTTTTAAAGTTTAATAGTTAGTATTACAAATGTAATAAATAAAGCGTATAAAAAAACCGCTTCGGTATGTGAAGCGGTTTTAGTATTATTTAATAGGAATTTAGAAGTTAAAACGGATACTTGTATTCCAAGTTCTTCCGTAACCAAAACGACCATTATTACTTGTATTAACACCCTTATAGTTTTCTTCTGGGTTAGCAGAAGCTTGAGTGTTACCATTAACAGCCTCTAAATACACTTCATCAAAAACGTTATTTACGTTTAAACGAAACTGAACAGATCTCTTATTGTCTTTACCAACCAACATTTTATATGAAAATCCTGCATCCACCGTATCATAAGAAGGCAATGAAAGTGGTGCTAATTCTAATGAACCTGAAGAGAATATATCATTATTCCAATTCCAAGCAGCATCAAAACTTGTTCTAGGCAAGAACTCATAACTACCATTAATACCAGCAGTAACTTGAGCAGCCTCACCAACACTGAAACCATCAATCACGATTTCTTCGTCATCACCAATTTGAGTACCATCTTGATTAAATGTTCTTTGAGTAGCATTGTCTTTAAACTGCCATTCACCTAAAGATAAGAATCCATTTAATCTTAAATTATCAAGTGGACGTGTCATTACTTCAAGTTCAACACCGTAGTGTACTTGTTTTACACCTAGTGTTTGGAAACTTAAGAAATCAACACCATCCCTACCATTACTTCTATACTTAACAACATTATCCCAAGTGGTATGGTACGCATTTAAATTAGCAGAAATACGACGACCACCATTAAATTGGTATCCAACTTCGAAACCAGTAATTTCTTCATTTTCAGCTTCTGGTGATAATAACTCATTACTACTTCTATCGTTTTGGTATAGCGTGTCATGGAATGGTTGACGTGAGTAATAACCAACATTAGCAAATACTTTATGCATTGAGCTAATTTCATAAGCCGCACCAGCTTTTAGGTTAAAACCTAAATTATTCACTTTTTCAGAATCTTCAGAAACACCTTCAAGTTCGGCATTTAAAAACTCTGTTCTTACGTGAGACTGGTTAGATACTGCACCTTGAAAAAAGGCTGAAAAATTATCTTTAACATATTCTAATTGTCCAAAAACACCTGCATAATTAATTTTTTCTTCGTAATCATAACCAAAACGTTGTGTGTGATCTGTGTTTGGATTAAAGAACACTTCCCATGGGTTAATTCCACCGGCTTCCGTTAATTGATAATCTCCACCATTATAGGCACTATTTGCACTTACTGAATTTATGTTAGGATTTACAAATTCTCTAATATCTCTAAAGTGAAAACCATTATACAAACGGACATCAGCACCAATGTTTAAATTTAAGTTTTCTGTTAACTGATTGTTATAGCTTGTCACTAAACCAGCCCAGTTGTGGTTATTATTTGAACCTCTTACATACAAAAACTCATCTGTATCTCTGTCCGTAATTGCTTGTGCAAAACTACCACGTCCCATAGAACCGTAAAGCACCGTTGATAAAGATGATTTATCATTTATAGTCCAATCCCAGTTTAAGTTAGCAACTGGTTTGTGGTAAATATTACGACCACCTGGATACGCACCACCATGTAATGTATTTGGGCTATCCACACCGTCAAAATTCCATGAATTATAACGTCTACCTCTATCGCTTTCTAAAAATTCGCTAATACGCGCTCCTCCAGCTGCCGCATGCCACTGTGGTGCACCAGTTAACAAGAAGTTTAAAGAGTGATTTTCCCCAGCTTGGTAACCAACAGATAAAAAGTATGTTTGACCTTGACCTTGGGTATTATCAACATAACCATCACCTTGCCAGTGACCTAATAATCCAGAAAAAGACCAGCCTTTATCACTAACACCTGTTGAGAAATAGGCAGTAGATTTGATATAGTTATCATTACCTACCATTTGCTCTACAAAACCACCTTCTTTTTTATCAATAGTTTTAGTCACAATGTTTACCGTACCACCAACAGAAGAAATAGCTAATTTTGATGCTCCTAAACCACGTTGTACTTGAATAGCATTTGCAACTTCCGTTACACCTTGCCAGTTAGACCAGTACATCTTACCATCTTCCATACCGTTAATTGGTTGGCCATTTAATAAGAATGCCGTGTTTGTTTGATCGAAACCACGCAAAAACATTTGACTTTCACCAAATCCACCATTTTGAACAACCTGAATAGAAGGTGTTGTTTTTAATAATGCTGGCAAATCAAAGTTACCTGCCTTTTGTTGAATTTCTGAAGCTTTAATAGTAGAAACAGCAATTGGTGTTGCTCTATCTTCGGCTAAATCAATAACACCAGATCCTACAATAACAACTTCCTCTAACGTATTATCACTAGTTAAAACAATATTACCTAAATCTTGATTTCCTGTTACTGTAACAGTTTTAGTTCCGTAACCTACAAACGAAATTACTAATGTAGCATTCGTGCTTTCAGTAGTAATTGTAAATTCTCCATCAAAATTAGAAGATACACCGTTGGTGGTACCTTTTTCAATGATGTTGGCACCAGGTAGCGGCGCGTTCATTTCGGCATCCATGATTGTACCTGATACAGTACTTTGAGCCATTGTCATACCAGTAAACAAAAACGCTACTGCTAAAAATAATAATCTTGTAATTTTTTTCATTGTATTAAAAAGATTGGTTGTTAAATTTTCGGCAAAATTAATCCTTTATAGCATATTAACATGAATTTAAGGTTAAGTTTTTGCGCTTGGATGAAGATAACACTTAATATGTATTAATAATATGATATAAAATAAAGCTATCAACATGGTTTTCAACAATAAAAATCACTTTTTTAAATAATACTTCAATATTTTGGCAGTGGAAGCATCATGATTGGCAAAAGTGTTATTTTTTATATCCTGTAAAATATTTGTGGCTAATTGCTTGCCTAGTTCTACACCAAACTGATCATAGCTGTATATATTCCAAATAATACCTTGGACAAATATTTTATGCTCATAAAGCGCAATGAGCTTCCCTAAACTTTCTGGTGTTAACTTTTTTATGAAGATGGTATTTGATGGATTATTACCTTCAAACACTTTAAAAGGAATTAAAGATTGAATATTTTCTAAAGATTTGCCTTGCTTTTCAAATTCCGCAAGAACATCCGATTCCGTTTTTCCATTCATTAAGGCTTCGGTTTGAGCAATGAAATTGGAAATTAATTTATCCTGATGATCTTTATTTCCATGCAGTGATTCCGCAAAGCCAATGAAATCGGCTGGAATTAATTTGGTGCCTTGATGGATTAATTGAAGAAATGCATGCTGTGAATTGGTTCCTGGTTCTCCCCAAATCACCGTCCCTGTTTGGTAATTTACAGATGCTCCATTTCTATCAACAGATTTCCCGTTACTTTCCATAGCACCTTGCTGCAAATAGGTTGTAAACTGATTAAGATACTGTGTGTATGGAATAACGGCTTCACTTTCCGCATCGAAAAAATTATTATACCATATACTTATTAATGCTAAGACAACTGGAATGTTATCCTTAAAAGGTGCGGTTTTAAAATGATCATCCATTTTATGTGCGCCTTGTAATAGCTTATCAAAATTATCAAAACCTACCGATAAACTTATGGATAATCCCACGGCGCTCCACAACGAAAACCGGCCACCAACCCAATCCCACATCGGAAATATATTATTAGGATGAATACCAAAATCTTGAACACGATTACTATTTGTTGAAACAGCTACAAAATGTTTTGTTATAGCCTCTTCTGGAGCGTGCCTTAAAAACCAATCGCGAATCGTGTTAGCATTAGAAAGCGTTTCTTGAGTGGTAAAACTTTTAGAAACAATAACGAATAATGTAGTTTCTGGGTTGAGTTTTTTAATGACTTCATTAACATGATCACCATCTACATTACTCACAAAATGCGTCGTTAACTGGTTTTTGTAGAACTGTAACGCTTCAACAACCATAGCAGGCCCCAAATCTGAACCCCCAATACCAATGTTTACCACATCCGTAAAGGGCTTACCCATAAATCCGGTAACTTCGCCATTTATTACTTGATTAGTAAACGATTGTATTTGCTTCTTTGCTTGATATATTTCAGGAATAATATTGACGCCATCTACTAAAACAGTTGCAGTTTCTGGCGCTCTTAAAGCGGTGTGCAAAACAGCACGACCTTCCGTTTCATTTATAATTTTGCCAGAAAACTGACTTTCAATAGCCGCTTGTAATTTAGTTTCTTCGGCTAGTTTTAGCAGTAAATCTAACGTTTCTTCAGTGATTCTATTTTTTGAAAAATCGACAAAAAAATCGTCCCATTCAATTGAAAACGTATCCGCACGACTCCTATCATGAGCAAATAAATCCGTCATTTTCAGATTTTTCATTTCTGAAAAATGCTCACGAAGATTTTGCCAAGCCTTGGTAGTTGTTGGATTAATTTTCGATAATGCCATAAGCTTAATCTAGTTGTGTAATTAAATCTTCAGGTGTGGATTCTAGACTATTAGAATTTTGAACATTTATAGCGTCCAATTGTGATTTTATGGGTTCAATAAAGTCTAAATATCTGGTTTTTAAACTATCAGAAATAGGTTCTGCTTCTGGTAATTTTTGTTTAAATGGATCTACTTGTTTTCCATTTTTCCAAAAACGGTAGCAAACGTGAGGGCCAGACGTATTTCCAGTCATTCCTACCCAACCAATAACATCACCTTGTTTTACATATTGACCAACCTTTACATTTTGGCTTTTCATATGTAAATACTGCGTTTCGTATGCTGAATTATGTCTGATTTTTACATAATTCCCATTACCTCGTGTATAAGCAGATTTGGTAACCGTTCCGTTAGCAGTGGAACGAATAGGGGTTCCTATATTGGCGGAAAAATCGGTTCCTTTATGAGGTCTGATTTTATTTCCATAGAGCGCAATACGTCTTTTTAAATTATATCGGGATGAAATACGTTTGTATTCCACCGGAGCTTTTAAAAAGGCCCGACGTAAATTTTTAGCTTCTTCATTAAAGTAATCGCGTAATCCTTTTACTGTATCTGTTTCAAATTCAAACGCATAAAATGGTTCACTTTTATGCTCAAAATATGCGGCTTTAATATGGTCAATTCCGGCATAAATAGTATCATCAATATACTTATCCGTATAAATAATCTTGAAGTGATCACCTTTTTGAAGTCTGGTAAAATCAATGGTCCAAGCGTAAATATCAGACATTTTATAGGCTAAAATTAGACTTTTACCACCATCGGAAAGTGTTTGCGACAAATCACTATTAATAACACCAGCAAATTCCTTTTCAACATAGGTTATCGGCTTCCGACTTGTAAAAGCATGAATGGAATCTTTAAAATTAAGAACCACATACTCTTCACGATTAGGCTGATAAATAAAAGAAAGGGCTTGTTGCAACGAATCTTTAGAGCATAGAACCGTGTATGGTTTTCCTAATTGCAATTTTCTAATATCGAAATCATTTTTAGTCTGTTCTGCAATTTCAAAAATTTTAGGATAACCCACTTTGTAACGTTCCATAATAACACCAAAGCTATCTCCTTTGCGAATGGTATCGCGTTTAACAACGTAGTCGTTTAGGTTAAAGCCAAATTCCTTCAGTTCCTCTGGTGGAATAATAGCTGCAAATTCATCTTCATAAACAGGCTCTGGCTTGTTGTCCTTACAGCTAACTAATGTAGCCAACAAGGCGAAAAGAATTACACATTCTCTCCCCATTCTGCTAATTCTTTTTCGCTCCATAATTCTGGAAAAAATATTCGTCTTTGATATTTTGGATGCATATATTTTACCCATTCGCTTCCTCCTGTTGCTTCTGTAGTTTTACCACCAATGTTTAAATAATGATTGGCGGTACTGTAATGTGCCATAACCCATTTAATATTAACGGTATGGTCATAATGACGCATGGCATTTACTAAATCTTTATTTGTTCTAACAGCTTCCGGCAATTCTTTAAACTTGGCCCAAAGATTACTAGTGTTGTAGAATTTCGCAAATCTAATAAATTCCTCTTTGTATCGTTCTTCAAAAACTGTTAATAAATAACTTTTTTTACCGGTTTTGTAGTCTTTTCCTGCAGCTTGCCAGTATAAATGCTCAAAAGCATGCTCAAAAGGTGTGTTTCTGTCTATAGTTTCACGAAAACGATTATCTATTAAATTGATTAATTCTGTAGATGAGATTTCAATTTTTCGGTATTGGGCACTTTGAAAACCACTTGCAGGCGTTAAGGTGGTTCTAAACTTATTGTACTGCTCTACGTCCATTCCTTCGCGCATAATTTCAAAGGAAGAGGTTAGCATATCAAAATACCGACTTACACGCATTAATTTTGTTGAAAAGAAATCGGCTGTCAGTTTTTCGGCAGTTGCAACCTGATCAATTTCCCAAAGAATCATTTTAAACAGTAATTCGTTTATTTGATGATACATGATAAATACCATTTCATCTGGTAAAACGGTACGCTGCGTTTGTAAATCTAAAAGTGCATCTGTTTGAATGTAATCCCAATAATTTATAGGCTTACTATATAACAAGCCTTGTAAGTGTACATCTAAATCTTGACCTATATTATCAAACTTTTCTTTTAGTTGGTTGGTTATGTCGGTATTCATGCTACTAATTTTTTACTATAATATTAAAAGGGTGTTTTAAGCCTTTAAAAGCATCCAAATCCGCTCTTAAAGAACCTACAGCCAAATCGGCTTTAATACGTAAAGGTATTCTATTTTTATCATTTGAAACCCATAATGTAAGGCTTTCTTCTTCTTTAAAAACACGACCTGCCATTACATACGGTCTAAATTTCAAGGTGTTTACTTTTCCAAAATTGGTATTAATTATTTCGGTTCCTAGATAGCGCAATTTAAAACCATAATTTTCTTCATCAAAAAACATATTAACCTCCACTTCATCGTTTATTTTCAAGTTTTCAATATCCAGATTATTACGCAAATAATAAAATGTAGATACCATATCTTGAATATTTGGTTTTGTATCAAAGGTCTTTTTTTTATTATGTTTTATGTTATTTACATGAGCCTTATGGTTGTTTTGGTCGAATTCTATTTCAATATTCTTGGTATGACCACCTTCATCAATATCTCTGATAAACTTATAAGGCACATTCAATTTTTTATCAAAATAACTCTCGTACCTATCCTTCACTGCAAAAAACCAACTAACGGCTCCAGTGGTCCAGCCCTTGCCTACTACATGGTAAACGGGTTTGTTTTTATACATAGATTCGTTAACGGTAAGGGTGGCTTCTCCGGCTTTCATCCATCCGCTATAACTCATTTCAAATCGAAACCATTCACCTGTATCAAAGGCACTTTCTATTTGGGAAAATGCGGTGTTTAAGGAAACAATGGCGATTATAGTTAAAAGTATTTTTTTCATAAGCTTAATTCTAATTGTAAATACAACAATAACGTTGTTTTTCCTTATAGATTACAAATAGTATTCCAAAAATATAATACAAAAAAACTCCATCGATAATTGTGATAGAGTTTTTATAATGTTCATATACGTATTAGGTATTAAAGCGTTCCTCTTAAAGCCTGCTCACGCTCTATAGACTCAAAAAGTGCTTTAAAGTTTCCAGCTCCAAAACCTTTGGCTCCCATACGTTGAATAATTTCAAAGAATAAAGTTGGTCTATCTTCAACTGGTTTGGTGAAAATTTGTAATAAGTAACCTTCTTCATCTGCATCAATCATAATGCCTAATGATTTTAGCTTTTCAATGTCTTCACGTAATTCGTGGCTAAATTCTTCTAAACGTCCAGGTACAGATTTATAATAGGATTCTGGAGGTGTGGATAAAAACTCAACACCGCGAGAACGCAAATCAGAAACCGTTGAAATAATATCATCCGTTGCTACGGCTATGTGCTGAACACCTGGTCCTTCATAAAAATCTAAATACTCTTCAATTTGGGATTTCTTTTTACCTTTTGCAGGTTCATTAATTGGGAATTTTATACGACCATTTCCATTACTCATAACCTTACTCATTAAAGCCGAATACTCCGTGTGGATTTGCTTATCATCAAAGGACAAGAAATTAACAAATCCCATAACGTCTTCATACCATTTTACCCAAGTATTCATTTCACCCCAACCTACGTTGCCAACCATGTGGTCTATAAATTTTAAACCGGTTGCTTTTGGGTTATAGTCGGATTTCCATTCTACAAAACCTGGCAGAAACTTCCCGTTGTAGTTTTTACGTTCTACAAACATATGTACGGTTTCTCCGTAGGTATAAATTCCAGCACGAACTACTTCACCATGTTCGTCTTTTTCGACGGTTGGTTCCAGATAAGATTTAGCACCACGTTTGGTCGTTTCTTCATAAGCACTTCTGGCATCATCTACCCATAAAGCAACAACTTTTACACCATCACCATGTTTTACAATATGATCGTTAATGGGTGATGAACTTGTTAAAGGCGTGGTTAAAACTAAACGGATTTTATCTTGCTTTAATACGTAACTAACCTTATCTCTAGATCCTGTTTCCAATCCACGATATGCATATGATTGAAAACCGAAGGCTGTTTTATAAAAATGAGCTGCTTGCTTGGCGTTACCAACGTAAAACTCCACATAATCGGTCCCTAATAATGGCAGAAAGTCTTGCGCGTCATCAAATATTTTTTCCAATCCGTATTCTACTGATTTTATCTCTTTTTTACTCATAATTCGGTATTTTTTACTGCGTTAAGCCAGTTAATTGGTAACGCTTGTATTTTATGTTGTTATAACTTTGTTTTACTTCTAATTTATTAATGTTCCAACCATGACTTATAATAATCTTCATCAGCAATTTTCATAGCTTCTTCAGTGACTTGCAATGGCTTGAAGGTATCTACCATAACGGCTAATTCTTCGGTTTCAGTTTTTCCTATACTACGCTCTGCTGCTCCTGGGTGAGGACCATGTGGAATTCCTGCTGGATGCAAGGAAATATGACCTGCATCAATATCATTTCGACTCATAAAATCGCCATCCACATAATACAACACCTCATCACTATCTATATTGCTATGATTGTATGGCGCAGGTACGGCATCTGGATGATAATCATACAGGCGTGGCACAAAACTACATACTACAAAAGCCGCTGTTTCAAATGTTTGATGCACCGGAGGCGGCTGATGAATACGACCAGTTATGGGCTCGAAATCGTGAATTGAAAAGGCATATGGATAATTGAAACCATCATAACCTACAACATCAAAAGGGTGTGAGGCATAAACCATTTCAAAAATATCGTCTTGTTTTTTAACTTTTATTAAAAAATCACCTGATTCATTATAAGTTTCAAGCTCTTGAGGTTGTCTTAAATCCCGTTCGCAAAATGGCGAATGCTCTAATAATTGACCAAACCAATTTCTGTAGCGTTTTGGTGTATAGATGGGATGTTTGGACTCCACAATAAAGAGACGATTGTCTTCCGTATCAAAATCTATTTTGTAAATAATACCACGCGGAATGACGAGATAATCTCCGTATTTAAAATCTAGATTACCAAGCATAGTACGCAGTTTTCCTGTCCCTTTGTGAACAAAAATAAGCTCATCCGAATCTGAATTTTTATAAAAATAATCCTTCGTAGATTGTTTTGGTGCTGCTAAAATTATACGACAATCGCTATTGATTAAAACTGTTTTTCTACTGTCCAAAAAATCATTTTCCGGTTTTACTTGAAAACCTCTAAAACGATAAGACTGAATGCTATTTTTTTTGGCTATTTTTGGCGCAACACTATATTGCTTTTTTATTTCTTTTACTTGTGTTGGGCGCTGTTCATGGTAAGAATTTGTGGACATTCCATCAAAACCAACAGTACCAAAAAGTTGTTCGTAATACAGGCTGCCATCCGACTTCCTAAATTGGGTATGGCGTTTGGGAGGAATTTTCCCTAATTTATGATAAAAAGGCATGTTTTTTTATTTTTAAATTGGGCGTTTTTTTATTTTAAAATAACACCACATTATAAACTACATAAAGATACTAAAATAAATGTGATTATACCGATAAAGCTCGGATTTGGAAACATTTCAAACGTGCAGATTATTCTGGATTTCTTTTGATAAGAAACTGAAGATGGGCTAATAAGTCTATCCAGAAATGTGTCATTGTTCTACAAATATCGAAAAAAAATATGACTTTTTATTAAAATCCAAAGAGGTCCTTAAAACCAGAAACCTAAATTAAAAAACCAGACACTTTTTTTAACTTCTGGAGACCAGGTATATTTAGCTTCTATGGGACCAATAAATGTTTCCATGGAATACCCAATGGCATAACCCGTGTAATTTGGCGTTGTAAGCCATTCACCTGAATCGAAAATATCATCAGCAACATTAGCAAAATTTGCAGCCGCTATCAGATGGTGGTTTTTAAACAACTCATAATCTATAGTTAACATTGCTTTCACAAAGCTATTTCCCGGAATTGACAAATAATCATATCCATAAAACGAAGTGAAATTATTTATGAAATTATTCCCATAACCTCCAAGTACAAAATCTAAATATGGCGAGGTGTCCTCACCTATTTTAAAACCACCTTGTGTGGTTATATTTGCAGAAAATTTATCGAAACTTGTAGCGTATCCCATGGTAGCTTTACCAATAGAAAACTCTGAAAAGTTATTATTAAAATCCGAAGAATATAAATATAAATGAAAATCACTATCAAAAAGGAAGCCCTCATTTGGGAAATATTTATTGTCGTAAGTATCGAGCTTTAATTTTCCATAAACACTTAAATAATCACTATTATCAAACGTTGTTTCTTCTTTATTACTAATGGTTAAAATAGTTTCTGTAGTAAGTTTAAAACGCTTGTGTTCTGCCCCTAAGGTTAGCGCAAAATCATTACCTAACAAAGTTTGCACATAGAATTGATTGGTGAAATCATCTATCTCAACATCTAATTTATTAACATTAATACCTGTCAAATCTTCATCTGATAATAAAGAAGTGGCTGGAACATTTTTTTTAAATTGGTTATAACGTGATGTAATTCCTACACTCCAATAAAAACCTTTATCAATATAATACTCAAAATTATACCGAATGTTATCACCTAAAACAAAATCTAAGGAGGCAACAGCATCATTAAGCAACAATCGTTTTCTTGTTAAATTTAGTAAAACACCTGTTTTATAAAGGTCATCATAATGCAAACCTGCCTTAAAAAATGTTCGTGTTTGTGTTTCTAAAACAGTCACATCTAAATCATACTCGCCTTCATTTTCTGTAGGATGTAATTGGTAGACTACAGAAGCAAAATTATTAGTTGCTGCCAAATTATTCACGCCCTCTACAAAAGTGGTATATTCAATTTTCTTTTCTGGTTTAATTTTCAATTTACCTATAACGTAAGCGCGAGAATATTTGTCATTTCCCGAAATATTAATCGTGTTAACACGAATACTATCTATAACCTTTGTCACACTAGCTTTCTTCGGCTTGACTACCTGCTGATTAACAATTTTATTAAGATCGGCTATTTTCTTTTTTGTAGCTAGTTCGCCATTTTCAATAATTTTACTGCCATCACTAAAAGATATAACCGTATAATCTGTAATATCTGGTTTAATATAAATATCCGTTTTTTTAGATTTCAACTTCATATCGTTAATGGTCCGATAATTATTAATTTGAAGTATAATATCTGGAGCAGAACGCAATTCTTCTCGCGTTGCTAAATCGTCTTGAACATCCACACCAATAATAATATCCATGCCTTTAGCTTTTAACTCATCAATTGGATAATTATTAACTACGCCTCCATCTATTAATATTTGGTCGTCAATAACAAGGGGTTGAAATAATGATGGAAATGCACCACTTGCCACAATGGATTGTGCTAAACTCCCTTTATCTAAAACTACGGCTTGTCCTGTTTCTACATTGGTTGCGATACAGAAAAATGGGATTGGTAATTTGCTGAAATCTTCCACATCACTTACATGCAATGTGAGTTTTGACAATAAACTTAATATGTTTTGACCTCTAGATAATGCAGATGGTAATTTTAGTTTAAATTTATCAAAAGGTAAAGTAAGGGCATATTTTTCCGAATTATCACGCTCATAAAACGTTTTAGCTGCTCGTGGTAAATTATCATTAATAATCTTATCAAAATCCACTTCTCGGAAAATAGCCTCTATTTGCTTTCCTGAATATCCCGCTGCATATAACGATCCAATAATGGCTCCCATACTGGTTCCTGCCACATAATCTATACGAATACCTAAACTATCTATCACTTTTAAAACACCAATATGTGCCAAACCTTTGGCTCCACCACCACTTAAAACCAAGCCGACTTTAGGGTCGTCAATGGAATCCTGATTTTGCGAAAAACCAGTTATGAAGACTAAAAAACAAAAGACTATTAAAGTATACTTCATAAATTTTGATAATAATTATAAATTTTGCTGGCACGTGACACACCAACTAAAGCTTCCAATTCTTGTTTTGTTGCTTCTGAAATCCGTTTAACTGATTTGAAATGTTTTAATAAATCGACAATTGTTTTTTCGCCAATACCAGGAATGGTTTCCAACTCGGTATTCAACGCTGTTTTACTACGTTTATTTCGGTGATGTTCAATTCCAAAACGGTGTGCTTCGTTTCGTAATTGCTGAATGATTTTCAGGGTTTCACTTTTTTTATCTAAATATAAGGGAATTGGGTCATCTGGATAGAATAATTCTTCCAAACGCTTCGCAATTCCGATTATCGCAATTTTTCCTCGCAAATTTAAGGCATCTAAACTTTTTAAGGCAGATGATAGCTGTCCTTTTCCTCCATCAATTATAATAAGCTGTGGCAAGGACTTTTCTTCGTCCAATAAACGTTTATAACGTCTGAAAACCACTTCTTCCATAGATGCAAAATCATCTGGACCTTCAACGGTTTTAATATTAAAATGCCGATAGTCTTTTTTATAAGGTTTTCCATTTCTAAAAACCACACAAGCTGCAACAGGATGCGTTCCTTGAATATTGGAGTTATCAAAACATTCAATATGTCTTGGCTCTTCTGTTAAGCGTAAATCGGACTTCATTTGGGCCATAATGCGATTTACATGCCTATCTGGATCCGTTATTTTCGCCTGTTTAAAACGTTCCATGCGGTAATATTTCGCATTCCGAAGTGATAAATCTAATATATGCTTTTTATCGCCTAATTTGGGAATAGTTATTTTTAATTCTTCACCTAAATCAACTTCAAATGGCACGTAAAGTTCTTTGGAATTAGAATCAAAACGTTGGCGAATTTCGGTAATAGCGAGTTCTAATAACTCCTTATCGGTTTCGTCCAGTTTCTTCTTAATTTCTAATGTATGCGAGCGAATAATGGAACCATAGGAAATCTGCAGAAAATTAATGTAGCCATACCCTTCATCACTCATAATTGAAAAGACATCCACATTGCTAATTTTTGGGTTTACAATGGTGGATTTGGCTTGGTAATTTTCAAGCACATCTATTTTTTCTTTAATTATTTGAGCCTCTTCAAAATGCATGTCTGCCGCCAATTCCTTCATTTGACTTTTAAATTGCACCAAAGAGGTTTTAAAATTTCCTTTGAGAATTTCCTTTATGGAAGCAATATTATCTTGATATGAGGTTTCGGTTTGAAGGCCTTCACAGGGCCCTTTGCAATTTCCTAAATGGTATTCTAAACAGACCTTATATTTTCCGGCGCTTATTTTTTCAGGTGATAAATCGTAAGTACACGTTCGTAATAAAAACAACCCACGAATTAAATCCAATAAGGTTGAAACCGTTTTCATACTGGTATATGGCCCAAAATATTCCGAACCATCTTTAATAACACGTCTGGTAGAAAATACACGTGGAAAGCGTTCGTTTTTGATGCAAATCCAAGGATAGGATTTATCATCTTTCAGCAATACATTATACCGTGGTCTGTATTTTTTTATTAGATTATTTTCCAACAATAAGGCATCCGTTTCGGTATTAACTACAATATGTTTAATACTAACAATTTTTTTTACCAAAACGCGTGTTTTACCACTATCATGTGTTTTTGTAAAATAGGAACTGACGCGTTTTTTTAAATTTTTTGCTTTACCTACATATAAAATCTTACCTTCGCTATCATAATATTGATAAACACCAGGCTCATTTGGTAAGGTTTTTAATTGTATTTCTAAAGCAGTTTTAGGCATATCTTCAAAGGTACTTATTTCTATATTTTTTAAGTTATATTCGATTAATAAAAACCTATTAATTTTTATATCCAAAATGTATTGAAAAAATCATCATTTCACTAACTTGTACCACTTTTTTAAAAAATTGAAACATGACAAAACAACTCATAGGAAGGGTTGATAAAATAGACTTTCCGTTACTTAATTTATTTGAAATTGATGCTAAAATAGATTCTGGAGCTTACACATCTGCTATTCACTGTTCCAAAATTATTGAGGAAAACAATACCTTACGCTGTAAATTTTACAGCAAAGGACATCCAAATTTTAATGGAAAAGAAGTTATTTTTACAGAATATACGAGGACTGATGTAAAAAGTAGTAATGGGTATAAGGAAAATAGATTCAAAATAAAATCTGAAGTCATATTCTTTGGAAAAACATATAAGATTAACTTAACTTTAAGCACCCGAGATGATATGCGATTTCCCGTATTAATTGGCAGACAATTTTTAGCTAAAAAATTTCTGGTTGACGTGGACTTGCAAAATCTATCATTTAATAAAAAACAATCATGAACATAGTTATCCTATCTAGGAATCCACATTTATATTCAACACAACGTTTGGTTGAGGAAGCAAAAAAACGCGATCATCGCGTTGAAGTTATTGACCCATTAAAGTGCGATATCATCATAGAAAAAGAAAAACCAACCATATATTATAAAGACCGCTATCTGGATTATGTAGATGCTATTATTCCAAGAATCGGAGCATCTATTACCTTTTACGGTTGTGCCGTTGTAAGGCAATTTGAAATGATGGGTGCCTTTTCTATCGTTTCGTCTGGTTCTATTTTACGTTCTCGCGATAAGCTAAAAAGTCTACAACTTTTAAGTAAAGCTGGAATTGGCATGCCAAAAACTGTTTTTACCAACTACTCACGTGATGCCAAAGAAGTACTTGCTCATGTTGGTGGTGCACCAGTAATTATAAAATTATTGGAAGGAACACAAGGTTTAGGTGTCGTTTTAGCGGAAACTAAAAATGCAGCCGAATCTGTTTTAGAGGCGTTTAATGGTTTGGAAGCGCGTGTTATTGTTCAAGAATTTATTAAAGAAGCTAAGGGTGCTGATTTACGTGCATTGGTAGTAGATGGCCAAGTAGTTGGCGCTATGAAACGTCAAGGTAAAGAAGGTGAATTTCGTTCAAATTTACACAGAGGTGGATCAGCCAATATTATCAAATTGAACGAAGACGAATTACGTTTAGCGATGGAATCTGCTCGTGCTTTAAAATTACCTGTTTGTGGTGTGGATATGCTACAATCATCTAGAGGCCCTTTATTACTGGAAGTAAACTCTACACCAGGATTGGAAGGTATTGAAGATGCAACAGGAAAAAATATTGCCAAGGCTATTATTTCGTTTATTGAGCGAAACAAGAAATAAATATGTCGCAAAAAATCATAACCATTTTAGGCAAAAATATTGAGCCAGGCAAAAGCTATGAGCTTAATTTTGATGTGGCTAAACTGCACACAGCATCATCTATTGATGTTCCTATAATTATAGAGCGTGCCAAAAAACCTGGTCCTACGGTTTTACTTACTGCGGGTATTCATGGTGACGAGTTAAATGGTATTGAAATTGTGCGTCAACTCATTGCAAAAGGCATCAACAAACCGAAATGTGGAACGATTATTTGCATTCCTATTATAAATATTTTTGGCTTTATAAATTTAAGTCGGGAGTTTCCTGATGGTCGCGATTTAAATCGGGTTTTTCCTGGTTTAAAAAATGGATCTTTAGCCAGTAGAGTTGCTTATAAACTAGTAAATGAAGTGCTAAATCAAGCTGATTATGTACTTGATTTTCATACGGGAGGTGCTGGTCGTTTTAATGCACCGCAAGTACGGATTGCTAAAAACAGCACCAGACTAGATGCTTTAGCTAAAACTTTTGGCGCCCCCTTTGTTTTATATTCCAAAAATTTAAAAAAATCATTTAGAGAAACGGCTTATAAAGCTGGAATTGCTACGTTATTATTTGAAGGCGGAAAATCGCATCATATAGATATAAATATCACCAATACAGGCGTAAATGGTGCCAAACGTGTTTTACATAGTTTGGGCATGTTGGGTTCTAAATTTAAAGTAACCGAGCCCAAACAAAAACCGGTGTTTATTATGGCCAGTAAATGGCAACGAGCCAATTATTCAGGCATGTTCAAAGCTTCAGTTGCTACGGGAACCAAAGTAAAAAAAGATGATATTCTTGGGAACATTACCGATCCTTACGGAAAGTTTAATCACTTTGTACGGGCTAATAGTTCGGGATATATTATTAATGTGAATGAATCGCCATTGGTTTATCAAGGTGATGCCTTATTTCATATTACAGCACGTTTAAAGCAGCATCATCTTAAACAGGTTGAAAATGACGAAATCTGAATTACGAAAAATATACAAACAAAAACGGCAAGCACTTTCAACAGAAACGATTGACGATTTAAGTCTTCAAATTGCAAACAACCTTTTAGAAATGCCAATTTGGGAGAATTTATACTACCATATATTTCTATCCATTACCGAACAAAAAGAAATTAACACGGATTATATTTTAAGTATTCTTTCGGGAAAAGACAAACATACAATCATATCAAAAAGTAATTTTCAAACCACTAAATTGACGCATTTTTTATTGACAGATGCTACAATCATTAAAAAAAACGCCTACAGCATTCCAGAACCTATTGATGGTATTCCTATAGCTTCAAATGTTATAGATGTGGTATTTATTCCGTTATTAGCATTTGATAAGCAAGGTCATCGTGTAGGTTACGGAAAAGGTTTTTATGATGGTTTTCTGAAAGATTGTAAACCAGAAACGATTAAAATAGGGCTTTCTTTTTTTGAAGCCGAAAACCAGATTGAAGGCATTTTTGAAAACGATGTGCCTTTGGATTTTTGTGTCACGCCAACTAAAACATATCAATTTTAGTCATATAACCGTTCATATTCTGTTTTTTCTGTTAGAAATTGAATAGGACGTTCTTCACTAATTTTGAATTTTGTTTCCAGTGTTTTTCTGCCTTTTAAGGTTTGAATAAAGACAACGAAATGCAAATGTGGTCCTGTAGACCAACCTACATTTCCACTTTCAGCAATAAACTGGTTTTTTTCAACAACATCACCTTTCTTTACTTTAGCGCCTTTCCGTTTTATATGTGTGTATTCGGCAAAAGTACCATCGTCATGGTAAACAATAATTTTATTATTAAAATCCTTGCAATCCCGCGTTGTACAATTTTTACTAAATTTATCTACAACCTCTATAACCAAACCACCGCGAGCAGCAAGAATTGGAGTACCAATTGGCATGGAAAAATCTAAAGCATTCTCATTAGCATGAGATGATTTGCCATTATATCCTTGAGAAAGCATATAAGCTTCACCTTTATTAAAGGGCAAAGTGTATGGATATTCTATTTCGTAATCCTTTAAATTATGATCACCATAATTATAGGTCGTACTTCCACTAACACCATATTTTCCTTTTTTAATTTGTGTTAAGGTTGTTAGCTTAATGTTTTTAGTGTTTGCAGGGAGCAGGAATATTCTATCATTCCCTTCAGAAGATTTTAAATTTTTTAATTTAAAACTAACTTGAATTGACACTGGAATGGGTTCATTGTTATCAACATAAAATTCATAACCGTTTTCTATGTTTTCATAGCGTGACGTCACATCTAACTGCGCATATAAACATGCTGAAATAAGACATGACCAGATCAAAAAACTAACTTTTACTAAATTCATGTTTCAAGTTTTAGAATAGATTTTTTTATACATTATCAAATAAACCCAATTAAGCAAACGCGCGTTTATTAAAAACAATTAGCAACCCAAATCCTGTACTAATAGCCATATCAGCTACATTAAAAACGGGTTCAAAGAAGGTGAAATATTCACCACCATAAAAAGGTAACCAATCTGGTAAATACCCTTTCCATAAAGGAAAATACAACATGTCTACTACTTTCCCATGCAAAAGGCTATCATAGCCACCAGAAGCAGGCATAAAGCTGGCTACTTGGCCATAACTATCATCGAATAATACACCGTAAAATACGGAATCGATTATATTCCCCATGGCACCCGCAAAAATAAGCGCTACAGCCCAAATCAGTATTTGTGACTGCTGCTTTTTAGTAGCATCATACAACCAATAACCAATTCCAAAAATAGCCACTATCCTGAATAAAGTTAAGGAAATTTTTGCTGTTCTGTCTGATATAAAACTGACAAAATCACTTAACTTGGTTCCCCAAGCCATACCATCATTTTCAATGAAATAAATTTTAAACCAACTAAAAACAGGTATATCTTCACCTAAAACAAAATGGGTTTTTATGTATATTTTACTCACTTGATCTATCAGTAAAATGAGAATTATAAAAAGAATGGATTTTTTTAAAGACATCATATTTTCTAGTTCTGAAAAACTATTTTGAAATTGAAGCACAAAAATAGCACTATTATTGGGTTTTTGTTACGCTAATATTTCCGTTTATGGAATTCAATGATATTTGATTTGTTCCTAAAGGCATTTTATCTTGTACAATAGTTCCTTTCTTCGTGTTTAAATCTAATTTCCCCGAACGTGTTTCCAATTCTATATTTCCATGCAAGGTATCCACTTGTAAATCACCCGAATATTTATGGGCTGAAAAATGACCATTTAATAATTCAGCAATTAGAAACTTATAATTACCAATAACGACAACAGACGCAATATCACTTGTAATAATGACCGTTAAATTTTCAGGGATTTCTAATGTTAGCTCAATAGATATTTTTTTATGAGCAGCCAATTTATCATCTGGTTTTACAAATAAAGGTTGGTATGCACTTCCAATAAAAAGGGTTTGATTCTCATGTCGCGTTTGCAATACAATTTGTTCATTATTCTCACCTTCAACCTCCAGGCTCATTGTGATAACTTGTACTGGTTTTGCAGATATTTTTATTTTAAAAATGGTATTTCCTGCAATATCAATTGTTGAAATTTCAGAGGCATCTATAATCCGTTGCATCCCTTTTTGACTAAAAACAGGTGCAGAAAGCAAAATTACCAAAAGGATTGTGGATACGATTTTCATAAAACTAAAAACGCTCCAATAGAGATTGAAGCGTTTATTATTATTTAAACAAGTGAATTTTATTGTTGCATATTTTTTGCTTCAATACTCAACGTAGCATGAGGCACCAATTTTAAACGCTCTTTGGCTATTAATTTATTGGTTACGCGACATACACCATAGGTTTTATTCTCAATACGAATTAATGCGTTTTTTAAATCGCGAATAAATTTTTCCTGACGAATAGCTAATTGTGCATTCGCTTCCTTACTCATGGTTTCGCTTCCTTCTTCAAACGCTTTAAATGTTGGCGATGTATCATCGGTTCCATTATTTAAATCGTTCATATAAGCACTTTTTATAAGCTCTAAATCATGTGTTGCTTTTTCTATTTTCTCTTGTATAATCGTTTTGAATTCAGCTAAATCTTTATCTGAATATCTAACATTGATATCTTCTCCCATATTCTTAATGTTTATTGATGGACAATCTGGTTGTAATTGCATCAAACGCAATTTCTATACCATCTTCAATTTTATCTTTTAATTCTAAAGTTTCGGTTAAGGTTTCTGCTTTAATATACGCTAAATTTTCAGCAACTGCCTCTAAAATTTCATCATGCTTTTGAATAGAAACACTAATTCTATCTGTTACTTCAAAACCTGAATCTTTCCGTAAATTTTGAATGCGGTTAACAAGCTCACGTGCTATACCTTCATAACGTAATTCTTCAGAAATTGTTACATCTAAAGCAACGGTTAAGGCACCTTCATTTGCTACTAACCAACCTTCAATATCTTGTGAGGTAATTTCCACATCTGCGCGTTCTAAAGTAATGCTTTTTCCGTTAATTTCAACATCAATTTCACCCTTTTGCTCGATTATTTTAATATGATTTGCATCAAACTGCTGTATGGTATTCGCTATCAACTTCATGTCTTTTCCAAAACGAGGTCCTAACGTTTTAAAATTCGGCTTGATTTGCTTCACCAAAATTTCAGATGCATCTTCTAAAATCTCAATTTCTTTAATGTTTACTTCATGTTTGATAAGATCTGCAACAGCTAGAATTTCTTCCTTTTGTTGTTCATTATCCACAGGAATCATAATTTTCTGCAAGGGCTGACGCACCTTAATTTTTTCTTTAGCACGTAAGGACAACACTAAAGATGAAATGGTTTGAGCAGCTTCCATTTTTCGCTCTAAAGATTTATCAACGAAACGCGCATCAAATTTTGGAAAGTCGGCTAAATGCACACTTTCAAAGGTTTCTTTATTAGTCACCGAATTTAAATCCATATACAATCGATCCATAAAGAATGGTGCAATTGGTGCTGCTAATTTAGCAATAGTCACCATACAGGTATAAAGCGTTTGGTAAGCTGATAATTTGTCGGTTTCATAATCGCCTTTCCAAAAGCGTCTTCTACTTAAACGCACATACCAATTACTTACGTAATCTTGTGTGAAATCGGAAATAGCACGAGCCGCTCTTGTTGGCTCATATTCTTCGTAAAATGTATCTACTTTTTTAATGAGTGTATGTAATTCCGAAAGAATCCAGCGGTCTAATTCTGGACGCTCTTCTAATGGAATTTCCGCTTCTTCGTATGTGAATTTATCTAAATTAGTATATAAACTAAAAAACGAATAGGTGTTGTAAAGTGTTCCGAAGAATTTACGTTTCACCTCTTCAATGCCTTCTAAATCGAATTTTAAATTATCCCACGGGTTGGCGTTCGCAATCATATACCAACGTGTGGCATCTGCTCCGTAAGTTGATAAGGTTTCAAACGGATCAGCTGCATTACCTAAACGTTTGGACATTTTCTGACCATTTTTATCTAAAACGAGTCCGTTGGAAACGACATTTTTATAAGCTACGGAATCAAAAACCATGGTGCCAATTGCGTGAAGCGTATAAAACCAACCTCTTGTTTGATCGACACCTTCAGCTATAAAATCGGCAGGAAAGGATTCGTTATTATCAATTTTTTCTTTATTCTCAAATGGGTAATGCCATTGTGCATAGGGCATGGAGCCCGAATCGAACCAAACATCAATTAAATCTGACTCACGATTCATAGGTTCTCCTGATGGTGACACCAAAACAATGTCATCAACAATATTTTTATGCAAATCGATTTTCGCATAGTTTTCATCCGAATTATTTCCGATTTCAAAATCCTCAAAAATATCTTTTGAAAGCACACCAGCTTCAACAGCTTTTGCCATTTCAGCTTTTAATTCTTCAACCGAACCAATACAAATTTCTTCTTTCCCATCTTCTGTACGCCAGATTGGTAATGGAATTCCCCAATAGCGGGAACGGGATAAATTCCAATCGTTCGCATTGGCTAACCAATTTCCAAAACGTCCTGTTCCAGTGGATTTCGGTTTCCAATTAATGGTTTCATTCAATTCAAACATTCTGTCCTTGACATCGGTTACTTTTATAAACCAAGAATCTAATGGATAGTATAAAATTGGTTTATCGGTTCGCCAGCAATTTGGATAACTGTGCTTGTATTTCTCAACCTTAAAGGCTTTATTTTCTTCTTTTAATTTAATGGCTAGTTCCACATCTATAGAACGTTCTGGTGCTTCACCATCAGCATAGTATTCGTTTTTTACATATTTACCAGCATATTCGCCCATTTCTGGACGGAATTTACCTTGCAAATTAACCAATGGCACTAAATTTCCATTTTCATCTTTTACTAACAATGGTGGAATTTCTGGTGTGGCTTGTTTAGCTACCAAGGCATCATCTGCTCCAAAAGTTGGTGCAGTATGTACAATTCCGGTTCCATCTTCAGTAGTTACAAAATCACCAGAGATAATACGGAATGCATTTTCAGGATTATCATTTGGTAAGGCATATGGTAATAATTGTTCATAGGTAATACCTACCAAATCGGTACCTTTAAATTCTTTAACTACGAAATATGGTATTTTCTTATCACCAGATTTATAGTCTAATAATTCCGGTTTAGTTTCAACATGTTTAAATCTCCCATCAAATTGATTGTTAACCAGTGGTTTTGCCAATACAACATTTATAGGTTCAAACGTATATTGGTTATAGGTTTCAACTAACACATAATCAATTTTTGGTCCAACCGTTAAAGCGGTATTACTTGGTAATGTCCAAGGTGTCGTTGTCCAAGCTAGAAAGTAAATATCGCCTTCGTTCTTTAAGAAATCTGGCAATGAATTTTCATTTGCTTTAAACTGTGCTACAACCGTTGTATCTGTAACATCTTGATAAGTTCCTGGTTGGTTTAACTCATGCGAGCTTAAGCCTGTTCCTGCCTTTGGAGAATATGGCTGAATGGTATAGCCTTTATAAATTAAGCTTTTATTGTAAATTTCTTTTAATAACCACCAAACCGATTCCATGTATTTTGGGTCGTAGGTAACATACGGATTGTCCATATCTACCCAGTAGCCCATTTTTTCAGTGAGGTCATTCCAAACGTCTGTATAGCGCATAACCGCTTTACGGCAAGCTGCATTGTAGTCTTCCACTGAAATGGTTTTACCAATATCTTCTTTGGTAATGCCTAATTCCTTTTCAACACCCAACTCAATAGGTAAACCATGTGTATCCCATCCAGCTTTACGTTTAACTTGATAGCCTTTCATGGTTTTATAACGCGGGAAAATATCTTTAATAGCACGTGCTAAAACGTGATGCACGCCAGGCAATCCGTTTGCTGAAGGTGGTCCTTCAAAAAACACAAATGGCTCCGCGCCTTCACGTGTTGTAACACTTTTTTCAAATACGTTATGTTGTTTCCAATAATCAAGGATATCATCTGCTACTTTTGGCAAGTCAAGTCCTTTGTATTCAGGGAATTTATTACTCATAATTTCGTTCATTCGTTTCAACCTGCGAAATTAATGATTTTTAGATAAATACCTGTTGAATTTAAAGCGAAATAGAGAAGAAAATGCTTAAAGTGTAATTATGGGTAAAATCTTTGGACCTATAACAAAAAACCATAATACAAAACTCACAATCGAAGCGGGAAGTGCAAACATTAAAATTTGCTTCTGCATGGATTTGTTACAAATGTTGAAAAACAGCACAAAAGCTATAATTATAATTGCAATATTCTTCAGAAAGCTTAACCATTCAGGCAGCGTTTCTAGTGCGAAATATTCAGAAATTAAAATATAATCTAGCAGGCGTTCCAGCGTATCAAATAACTGGAAAGAAAAAACGGCTAACAAAATCCAATTAAAAAGCTTGAAATCCTGTTTATCACGAATGCGTTTGAATAAAATTATTGAAGCAACAACTGAAAAAATATAAATGAAGTAAAATACAGCCGAATGAAAAAACGCAAACTGAACACCTAAAACTTTTTGAGCCTCCAAAATTTCTTGACAACCTATTAGCAAGCCTAGATAGTTATAGGTGTAAATATCTGAAACAGCTCCTGAATTTAAAACAGCATCGAAAACAATGTAAGTTAAATTATAGAACTGCGTTTTAATAGGGAAAAACAGCAAAAACAAACACAAAATAAACACATTCGATTTTGAAATTTGAAACGCTTTCATAAAAAACATTGTTAAACAATAAACCCAACCAAATCTTCAATTTTAGAAATCAATTGAATTTTTATTGTCGCATTTTTTAAGGAAATCTTATTGTATTTAGACACAAATATGGTTGAAAACCCTAATTTTTCAGCTTCTAGAATGCGCTGTTCCACACGTTGAACTGGTCGGATTTCTCCAGACAAACCAACTTCGGCAGCAAAACAATAATCTCTTGGCAAGAATACATCTTCATTGGATGATAATATAGCGGCAACAACCGCTAAATCGATAGCTGGATCGTCCACAGTTATACCACCTGTAATGTTTAAAAACACATCTTTAGCACCTAAACGAAAACCAGCTCGTTTTTCTAAAACTGCTAATAACATATTTAATCGTTTGGCATTAAAGCCTGTTGCACTTCGTTGTGGCGTTCCATAAACCGCTGTACTAACCAAGGCCTGAACTTCAATCATAAGTGGACGCATACCTTCCAAGGTTGCGGAAATTGCATTACCTGATAAATCTTCGTCCTTTTTAGAAATAAGAATTTCCGAAGGGTTTGAAACTTCACGTAAACCAGAGCCTTGCATTTCATAAATACCGAGTTCGTTGGTAGAACCAAATCTATTTTTATTAGCCCGTAGAATGCGAAAAACATGATTCCGATCACCTTCAAATTGCAAAACCGTATCCACCATGTGTTCCAAAATTTTTGGCCCGGCAATATTTCCGTCTTTGGTAATATGACCAATTAAAACAACAGGTGTGGCGGTTTCTTTAGCAAATTTTATCAGTTCTGTTGTACATTCCTTAATTTGCGAGATACTTCCGGACGAGGATTCAATATAATCACTATGCAAGGTTTGAATAGAATCTACCACCACAATATCGGGTTCTAGCTCTTCAATTTGCTTAAAGATATTTTGCGTTTTTGTTTCGGTTAGAATGTAACAATTATTGCTATTTGGATTAATACGTTCGGCACGCATTTTTATTTGTTTCTGGCTTTCTTCACCTGAAATATACAGTGTTTTATAAGGCAATTTTAAAGCTATCTGTAGCAACAAGGTGCTTTTTCCAATTCCGGGTTCACCACCTAAAAGCGTTAAAGATCCTGGCACAATGCCACCACCTAGAACGCGGTTAAATTCGGCATCGCCTGTTTGCATTCGTGCTTCTTGCGATGCATCAATCTCATTAATTAATAAGGGTTTTGAAACGCGCTTTTTATTTGTAGATGTTGGTGTTTTCCAATCACTTTTTTCAGGTTTCTGAAGAACTTCTTCCGCAATGGTATTCCACTCCTTACAAGCTGTACATTGCCCTTGCCATTTGCTGTATTGTGAACCACAATTCTGACAAAAAAATGTTGTTTTTACTTTAGCCATATTTATTTCCTATAAAAATCGGAATCTTTTCTATTGCATTTAATACCCGAAATCCGCTTTAATAGCATCTGCACGACGTAACATTTCATCTTTCGTTATGCCGCCAATTTCTTGCAAAACGAATGCTGTTTGATAGGCTTTCATAGCGCGCTTCGGTTCGCCTGTTTCTTCATAAAAACGGGCTATATAATAATTTCCTAAAAGCGTGTCTGGATATTCTTTACGGGCTATCTTTCCTAATTCTTCGAAATATTCAAATTTTTCAGATTTGTTGATAGCTGCTTCAATAGCATTAAAATCGTTTATTAAAATAGGCTTATCAATATCAAATAAATCCTGAATGGTTTGATATTTCTCTGTTAAATATGTAACTGGCGATCCCTCTAACTTAAGAATGGTATCCTTATATTCTGTTTTGCTGATAGGTTGGAATACAAAGAAAATATCTTCCAAAGCATTTGGAATAGCATGTGCTGGTAATGCGTAATGTGATGCTTTATCAAACGAATCAAAAGAATATAAGAAGTTTTTATTTTCTACTCCTGAAATAGCGGTGTTTAAGGCATCTGTGCTTTCTTTAAGTTTCGCAATATCATTAGCGGAAGTTGCTAAATAATAAAATATTTTATTTTCAATTTTTGGTAGTTTCTCCGTTAAATAGGCTTGCATATCTGGCGCTAAATCTGGGCTAATAGAAATATAAGCTTGAAATAAAGGTTGCCCTTTTAATAGAAAGTAATTCATGAAATTGGCCGTACGATCATGACCAATAATCACCCGAAAATTAACGGTTCGATACGTATCATTAATATACGACAGTAATTCCATACCTAGAAATTCATAGAACGCAGCACCTGTTTCAATTGGCAATGAGTTTTGTTCCGAATACAGTACATCAGCAGAACGCGTATTTACCTGATTTACACCAACCACAATACTTTCTGGCATATCTTCCCAATAGGAATAATAGTCTACATTTCCGGCTACGGCTTCAAACATATAATCGCCATCCAATACCACAATAACCGGATAGTACTTATCGGTATTTGCATCATAACCACGTGGCAATTGCACTTTAATTTCGCGGGTTTCTCCTAATTTGGAAGATTGAAGCGGATGATAAATGACTTGAGACTGTATCGTTGAAATACTAAAAAAAAGAACAAATAGGAAGGCTAGTTTTTTCATGTGTTTATTTTTATTATTTTTTAATTGTCACATGCTGTTCGCTATTAATTTTCACCATAGGTGATAAAACTTTTAGCATGCTCGTTACATAATAAAGCAATAAAATATTTAGGGCAAGTTATGAAAATAAGCCTAAATAATTAATCCGATTAAAAAGAAAATATAATGACCTATTACTTGGAATCTATTTGGTGTGGCACCTTGTTTCCATTGAAGATGGGCAAGTATAATAATGATAAGCCACCAAATAAAATGATGAGTAAAGTTTGCGAGGTCCAAATAATCCAACCAAAAGCAATACTTGGCGCTTCGGGAATAGCAAAAATGGAAAATGCCGCATAAATAGCAATAGGATACGAACCAATACCACCATTAGTAGCCGCAATACTGAATGTGGCAGAAATAAACCCAATTAAAATAGCGCCTAGAGTTATTCCACTTAAAGCTTGAACAGAAAATGTGGTCGTATAAAACATAAGGACATACATAGTCCAAATGAAAACGGTATGGAATAAAAACGCCCATTTTTTTTCCATTTTAAAAATACTCAACGCGCCTTCTGCTAGCCCTTTTATAAAGTTTTTTATTTTCAATCCGAAACCAGCTTTACTCTTTCGGATATAAAAAATAAAAATCCCTAAAAGGAAAATAGCCATTAGAAGATAAATAAGTAAGTTTTTAGGATTGAAACGCTCCATAAAAAAGGATGCGATATAATCGAATTGCAACAATAACGTAATCCCAATGATAATTAATAGCATGATTAAATCTGCAAAACGCTCCGCTACAATAGAACCAAAACCTTTTTCAAATGGAACGCCTTCGTAGGTGGTTAGGATGGACGCTCTGGCAACTTCACCTGCGCGAGGAATGGTATAATTGATAAGATAAGCCGAAAAAACAGCCATAAAACTATTAGCAAACCGCACTTTGTAACCCATAGGTTCTAATTGAAATAACCAACGGTAGGATCGCGATAAGTGACTTAGAAGCCCGAAAAACATACCCAGTGCTATATAAAAGTAGTTGGCATTTTTAAAATATGCTAACAGTTCGGACAACGGTACTTTAGATAAAGAATACCCTATTAAAAAAACTCCCAACAGAATTGGGAGTATAATTTTAAGGTATTTCTTTAGTGTAGGGTTCACTATTTATTTCAATAGATTATTGTCTTCATTAGGGAAAACTAAAGATGGTTTAAACACTTTAGCTTCTTCAATATCCATAAAAGCGTAGGTAATTAGAATTAAAATATCACCTGGAGATACTTTTCGTGCTGCTGCACCATTAAGCGTGATTTCACCACTATTTCGTGGCCCAGGAATACAATAGGTTTCTAAACGTTCGCCATTATTGTTATTCACAATTTGTACTTTTTCACCTTGAATAATATTGGCAGCCTCCATTAAATCTTCATCAATGGTAATACTACCAATATAATGAAGTTCGGCACCTGTACATTTTACGCGGTGAATTTTAGATTTTACGACTTGAATTTGCATGTGGCAAAGATAATTAATTTAATGCGATATTATCAATTAGTCTAATATCGTCCGCATAGACCGCTATAAACGCTCTATACGATTTGGTTTCTGATTTTTTAATAACGGGTTTCAAGGTTTGTTCATCGGCAATTATAAAATACTCTAATTTTAATAATTCATGATTAGCAAACGCCTGTTCCACCCATTCTGTGACTTCTTGAGCACTTTTTGTGCCAAACTGTTTTTTGGCATCTTTTAGCGTTTTGTATATAAAAGGTGCCGCTATTTTATAATCTGGTTTTAAGCGTTCGTTCCTGGAGCTTAATGCCAAACCATTAGGCTCTCTTTGAATTGGACATCCGTGGATTTCTACTGGTAAGTTCTGTTTTTCTACTAGCTTTTTAATAATAGCTAATTGCTGAAAATCCTTCTGCCCAAAATACGCATGATCCGGTTTTACTATTTCAAATAAACGTTTAACAATGGTTCCAACACCGTCAAAATGGCCATCACGAAAACGCCCTTCCATTTCAAACTCCAAACCATCAAAACTAAAATGTTCCGCTTTGGTTTCTGCTCCATAAATATCGGAAACGTCAGGAGCATAAACTATCACATTTTCAGATACGGTAGCCAAAAGATGGGTATCTCGCTCCAAAGTCCGCGGATAATTTTTTAAATCGTGCACATTATCAAACTGAGTTGGATTGACAAAAATACTAACTACGACATAGTTATTTTGCTGAAACGCCTCTGACACCAACGACAAATGCCCTTGGTGTAATGCACCCATGGTTGGTACAAAACCAATACTAAACTGCTGGTCTTTTAGACCTTGCAAATGGTTTTCAATTTGCTTCTTTTCTGTAAAAACAATCACTTAATAAAAATTTAACGCGTGCAAACTTAATATTTTACGGGCAATTAGCATAAAATTTTGTAATTTTGCGTGTTTTTTATTTTGAACTTCAAAAGCTATTTAATATTATGAAAGATAAGAGGATATTATATGTATCATCTGAAGTAGTTCCGTATTTACCAGAAACTGAAATTTCATCCATGTCATTTGAAACACCGCGAATGGTGAATCAATTGGGTGGACAAATTAGAATTTTCATGCCACGATACGGTAATATTAATGAACGCAGACATCAGTTACACGAAGTTATAAGACTTTCTGGAATCAATTTAGTTATTAATGATTTGGATATGCCACTCATTATTAAAGTTGCTTCTATCCCTAAAGAGCGTATTCAAGTCTATTTTATAGATAATGACGAATACTTTAAGCGTAAAGCCACACTAACTGATGAGGAAGGAAATTTATTTCCAGATAATGATGAGCGTGCTATTTTCTTTGCCAAAGGGGTAATTGAAACCGTAAAAAAATTAAACTGGGCACCAGATATTATTCATGTTCATGGCTGGCTAGCTTCTTTATTGCCACTTTATTTAAAGGAATATTACAAAGACGAACCCTTATTTAACGAAAGTAAAATAGTGACGTCTGTATACAATCAAAGCTTTGATGGTTCGTTAAACAAAGACATGTTTAACAAAATAAAATTTGATAACATCAATGAAGATGCTATTAAAACACTTAAAGATCCAACGTATAATAACGTTATGAAGGTTGCAATTGATTATTCAGATGCATTAATTATTGGATCGGAAGACCTTCCTGAAGATTTAACAAAACATTTAAAAGATTCTAAAAAACCTGTTTTAGATTACAAGCCCAAAGATGAGTTTAGTGAAGCCTATGCTGAATTTTATAATTCAGAGGTATTAAGCTAAATTATTTGCGCTAAATATTTACTATGAAAAAAACAATAAACCTGTATAAAACAATAGCAGCCGTTGGTTGTCTATTACTAACAGTTGTCGCTTGCGAGAAAGATTTCTCTACGATTGAAAGTGAAATTGAAGGCATTAAGGACTTTACCACAGCCGGAAAAGTTTTCCCTTCTATTATGTATGACAAAAAACTAGAACCTGTTCAAACTAACAGTTTGTCATCTAATTTATTAGGTATTTATTTCGATAAAATTTATGGCAGAACAACAGCCAATATCGTAACACAAGTTGTACCATCTAATTTCGAATTTAATTTTGGTGAAGATCCAAAAGTGGAATCTGTTCTTTTAACCATTCCTTATTATTCAAAAGTTGATGGAGCCGATTCAGATGGCAATAACACGTATGTTTTAGATTCTATGTTTGGCTCAAATGACACGTATAAACTATCAATTTACCAAAACACTTATTTTTTAAGAGATTTTGATCCAGGAACAGATTTAACAGAACCTCAAAAATTCTATTCTAATGCCAATGAAACTATAAATTTTGATAATTATCAAGGTGAATTATTTTTTGAAGATGACACGTTTATACCAAGTAACGCGCCTACCTTAGTTACTGAATACAATGAAGAGACTAATGAAGAAGAAGAGGTTAGCAGAAGTTCTCCTTCTCTAAATATTGGTTTGGCAAATACGAACGAATTTTGGGATAATTTATTTTTCTTTAACTCTGCAAATCCAGGTTCTCAAACCGAGCTAAGTAATGCCAATAATTTTAAAAACTATTTTAGAGGTTTATACTTTAAAGTGGAAGACCTTTCTGGAGGTGAAGGAAATATGGCAATGCTTGATTTTTCTCAAGGATCAATTGTCGTAAATTATAGCTCAACCATCACTACAGGTTTTGATGAGGCAGGAGACCCTATAGAAAGTCGTGATGAGCGTAAAATAACAATGAATTTTTCTGGAAATCGTTTAAATACGATTGAAAATTCCGATACTGTAAAAAACATTATAAATTCAGCAACATCCAGCACTGATTTAGATAATGGTGATACAAATGTATTTTTAAAAGGTGGCGAAGGAAGTTATGCTGTCATTGATTTATTTTCTGGTAACGTGGAAGATGATGAAGGCGTTAGTGTTCCTGCTTTAGACTATTTTAAAGGGAAAAAAGGTAAATGGTTAATTAATGAAGCCAATCTTGTTGTTTATGTTAACCAAAATGAAGTTAACAATTCAGGTCAAGAACCAGATCGCGTTATAATTTACGACCTAAAGAATAATACACCGATTATTGATTATTTTTTAGATCCAACGGTTAGCACAACAAACCCGCTATTTTCAAGGGTTAATTATTCCGAAAAATTAAAACGAGACGGCAATAATAAAGGCTTAAAATATAAATTTAGATTAACAGAACATATCAATAATATACTATTGCGTGATTCAACGAATTTAAAATTGGGTGTTTTTGTAACAACAAATATAAATTTAACTCAAAATGCTAGTGTGCTTAATGTGCCAGATGAAAAAGTAACAAATGGCTCTGTTTTATCGCCAAGAGGAACTGTTTTACATGGTAGTAATCCAAGCGTTCCAGACACTAAAAAAGTCAAATTCGAAATTTTTTACACCGAACCAAATAACAACTAAATTATGTGTGGTATTGTAGGATATATAGGTCATCGTGAAGCCTATCCAATTGTAATTCAAGGACTGAAACGTTTAGAATATAGAGGTTATGACAGTGCCGGTGTTGCCCTTTTTGATGGTACCGACTTAAAGGTATGCAAAACAAAAGGCAAGGTAGCTGATTTAGAAAAGCTAGCCGCCACAGAAATTACTACAAACGGTAATATAGCCATTGGCCATACACGTTGGGCAACACATGGTGTTCCTAATGATGTTAATGCACATCCACACTACTCCAACTCTGGTGAGTTAGTTATTATTCATAACGGTATTATTGAAAACTACGATTCACTCCGAAAAGAATTAACATCTAGAGGTTATACCTTTCAATCGGATACCGATACGGAAGTATTAATCAATCTTATTGAAGACGTAAAAAAGAAAGAAAATGTAAAACTAGGAAAAGCAGTTCAAATTGCATTAAACCAGGTTATTGGTGCATATGCTATTGCTGTTTTTGATAAAAATAAACCAGACGAAATTGTTATTGCAAGACTTGGAAGTCCATTAGCAGTTGGTATTGGCGAAGATGAATTTTTCATAGCAAGTGATGCTTCACCATTTTTAGAATATACAAAGAATGCTGTGTATTTAGAAGATGAAGAAATGGCCATCATTCGTTTAGGTAAAGGTATAAAAGTTAGAAAAATTAAAGATGATTCATTAGTAGTTCCTTATGTTCAAGAATTACAAATGAATTTAGAGCAAATTGAAAAAGGTGGTTATCCACATTTCATGCTTAAAGAAATATTTGAACAACCAAATGCTATTAGAGATACTTATAGAGGACGCTTATTAGTTAATGAAGGCATTATCAGAATGGCTGGAATTGATGATAATCTTGAGCGTTTTTTAAATGCAAATCGTATTATTATTGTAGCCTGTGGTACATCATGGCACGCAGGATTAGTAGCTGAATATATTTTTGAAGATTTAGCACGAATTCCTGTTGAAGTAGAATATGCTTCGGAGTTCAGATATCGAAATCCAGTTATTACCGATCAAGATGTGGTTATTGCCATTTCACAATCTGGTGAAACTGCTGACACACTTGCAGCTATTAAATTAGCCAAATCACATGGTGCATTTGTTTTTGGCGTTTGTAACGTTGTGGGCTCTTCTATTGCTAGAGAAACACATGCTGGCGCTTATACGCATGCTGGACCCGAAATTGGTGTGGCATCTACAAAAGCATTTACAACACAAATTACGTTACTAACGTTAATTGCCTTAAAGTTGGCAAAAAATAAAGGAACAATTTCTAAATCAGATTTCCATTACCACCTTCAAGAATTAGAACTAATCCCGGAGAAAGTAGCCAAAGCATTGCAATCTGACGAACATATTAAAACCGTTGCAGACATTTATAAAAATGCTAAAAACTGTCTATATTTAGGAAGAGGTTATAATTTCCCTGTAGCTTTAGAAGGCGCTTTAAAACTTAAAGAAATATCATACATCCATGCAGAGGGCTACCCTGCCGCCGAAATGAAACATGGGCCAATTGCTTTAATTGATGAACAAATGCCAATTGTCGTTATTGCGACTAAAAAAGGGCATTATGAGAAAGTAGTTAGTAACATTGAAGAAATTAGAGCTAGAAAAGGAAAAATTATAGGCATCGTAACGGAAGGTGATACCAATGTGAAACAATTGGCCGATCATGTTATTGAAGTGCCTGAAACATTAGAATGTCTATCCCCATTATTAACAACAATACCATTGCAGTTATTATCTTACCATATAGCCGTAATGCTTGGGAGAAACGTGGATCAACCTAGAAATTTAGCGAAGTCTGTAACTGTTGAATAAACCCATATTTTAAGAGTATCTCATTCAGGTATATTTAGTTAGCATGACATCATAACAACTATTTTTTACTATGCTTGCATAAAATTTTGGAATTTTTTGTTAAGTTTTATTATAATTATCTATATTGCTACTATAATAACTAACTTAAACGAAAAAATGAGATCAATTCTTTCAATTTTATTGTTGTTTTCCTGTGCCATAACCTTTGCACAAACAACAATTTCAGGAACAGTTGTGGATGGAAGTGAACAACCAATTCCGGGCGCAAATGTTATAGTAGTAGGAACCGCAACCGGTACAATTACCGATTTTGATGGTGCTTTTACCCTTACAGTATCCCAAATTCCACCATTTACAATTCAAGCAAGTAGTGTTGGATTCGAATCTGCTTCAATAGAAGTAGCTTCCAGTAGCGATTCCATTAAACTAGTTCTTTCAGAAGGAACCGCTTTAGACGAAGTCGTTATTTCAGCTTCTAGAACACCAGAGCGTATTTTCGAGTCGCCAGTAACGGTTGAACGTTTCGGATTGAAAGAAATTAAAAACACGGCCTCTGCCGATTTTTATGGTGGTTTAGAAAACTTAAAAGGTGTTGATGTTAACACAAACAGTTTAACCTTCAAGTCTATTAACACAAGAGGTTTTGCTGCCTTCTCAAATACCCGATTTATGCAGTTAGTAGATGGAATGGATAATTCCACACCGGCTTTAAACTTCCCAATTGGAAATTTAGTGGGTATGACTGAAACCGATGTATTAAGTGTGGAATTATTACCTGGAGCAGCTTCGGCACTTTATGGTGCTAACGCGTTTAATGGTATTTTATTTATGCGTAGTAAAAATCCATTTGACCATACTGGTATTAGTGGTTATGTAAAACAAGGAATCACTTCTCAAGATGCAGGTGGTGACAATAGCTATACAGATGTTGGTATTCGTATGGCTCATAAATTTTCAGATAAATTTGCTGCCAAAGTTAACTTTGGTTGGTTAAGCGGAACCGACTGGGTAGCCAATAATTATGCAGGAAAACCTGGGTCAGGTGCTACAAGAGCAGATGTTGATTATGACGGTTACAATATATATGGTGATGAAGTTTCTACAAACATTAGAGCTGCTTCTGGTGGTTTAGGTATCATTCCAAATGTTGTAGTAAGTAGAACGGGATATGAAGAGCGCGAATTAACAGATTACAATGCCGAAAGTATTAAAGCTGACTGGGGTTTATACTACAGACCATGGGCCAGCGATTTTGAAATTGCTTATGTTGGTAAAATTGGTACAGGTTCTACCCTCTATCAAGGAACAAACCGTTATAACATTGATAACTTTACACAACAACAACATAAAATAGAAGTTAGAAATGATAATTTCTTTGTAAGAGGTTATGTGGTAGCTGATAAAGCAGGTGATTCTTACGATATGGTATTTACAGGTATCAACATTAACCGTCAATGGAAAAGTGACGAAGATTGGTTTGGAGACTATATTAACACCTTTGCAGGAGCCACTTTAGGTGGTGCTTCTGAAGCACAAGCGCATCAAGCCGCTAGAGCTACAGCTGATAATGGACGCTTATTACCAGGAACACAAGCCTTTAAAAATGCTTTTGCTAGAGTAATTTCTAACCCGGATTTAACCGTAGGTTCGCGTTTTCAAGATGCATCTAAGTATTACCATTCAGATGCTAACTATAACTTTAGTCATTTGGTTGATTTTGCTGAAATTCAAGTTGGTGGTTCATTCAGACAATACGACTTAAATTCTTCTGGAACCATATACACGGATTTTGATGGCCCAATTCAGTACTCTGAATTTGGTGTTTACACGCAAATCCAAAAACAATTAGACTTAAACGAAAGTTTAAAGTTGAAATTAACAGGATCATTACGTTATGATAAATCAGAATTATTTGAAGGCTTCTTATCTCCAAGAATCTCTGCTGGTTTTACAGTAAACGAAGACCATAATATTAGAGGATCTTTCCAAACAGGATTTAGAAATCCGTCAACACAAGATTTATTTATTGGTTTAGATGCTGGTCGTGCTGTTTTAGTTGGTTCAGCTGAATCTAATTTAGATCGTGACGTTAGAACATACCCAATAACTGCAAGTGGACAATTATTAGGTCAAGGTTCATCAGCTGTTGTTACGGGACGAGATGCTTATGAAAACTCATTTACATTAAACTCCGTACAAAATGGTGCACCTGTTGCTTCAGATGTAGATATTGTGAAGCCAGAACAAGTTACATCTATTGAAGTTGGATACCGTGGTAAAGTGAAACGTTTAGTTATTGATGCTAGTGTTTATTTTAACTCGTATTCAGATTTTATTTCAAATGAAACAGTAGTTGTTCCTTTATATGGAACAGTTGGAGACAACGCGCTATCATTATTAGCATTGCAAAACGGAGATTTCGAAGCGTATCAGACGTATACAAACTCGGATGCTAACATCGAATCTTATGGAGCTGCCATTGGTGTATCAACCAAAGTTTTCGGAAATTATGATTTAAGCGCAAACTATACGTTTACAAAACAAGAGTTTGACCAAACTAAATATCCAGATTTCAGAACAAGTTTTAACACACCAGAACACAAGGTGAAAATGTCTTTTGGAAACACGAATGTTATTAAGAATTTAGGATTTAATTTAGCATGGAGATGGAGTGATTCTTACTTCTGGCAAGCAACATTTGGCGATGGTGATATTCCATCATTCCATACAGTAGATGCGCAGTTAAGCTATACCATTCCTAAATTTAAATCTGTAATTAAAGTAGGTGCTACCAATTTATTAGGTGACGAATATTACACCGCCATTGGTACGGGTAACATAGGGTCTATGTATTATGCCTCCATAGTAATTAACAACTTATAAAATTATGAAACGAGCACGCTATATAGATTATCACCCAAGGGAATAATTAAAAGCGAACAGCATGTGACATTTAAAAAACAATAAAAACAAACTCATGAAAAAGATAACACGAGATTTCAAATATATTTGTCTACTAGCAGCAACCATAACGCTATCTGCTTGTAGTAGTGATGATGATGCATCATCCGATATGGAGGCACCAAAACCAGCTTTAGTAACTGGTAATGCCGACTTTTCTAAATACATAGCTGTAGGTGCTTCATTTTCTGCAGGTTTTACAGACAATGCCTTATTTGCTGCGGCCCAGAACAATTCATTTCCAAATTTGCTATCGCAAAAATTTGCTTTAGCAGGAGGCGGTTCATTTACACAACCATTAATGGCTGATAACATCGGTGGCTTATTATTTAATGGTGTTCTTGATCCAAATGGCCAATATAGACCACGATTGTTTTTTGATGGAGCAGGTCCAAGCGTTTTAAATGCAACACCAACAACAGAAGCAACAAATGTACTTTCAGGATCATTTAATAACTATGGTATTCCTGGTTTAAAAAGTTTTCATTTGGGTGTAGCTGGATATGGTTTTGCTAACCCTTATTTTGGGAGAATGGCTTCTAATCCAATGGCAACAGTGCTTGGTGATGCTGCAGGACAAGCTCCAACGTTTTTTAGCTTATCAGAAATAGGTGGTAATGATGTTTTAAGTTATGCTATCTCTGGAGGAACAGGTGTAGACCAAACGGGAAATTTCGATCCATCTACTTACGGTCTTAATGATATCACAGACCCGAATGTATTTTCAGGTTCTTTTACTGCAGCTGTAAATGCTTTAATTGGGACTAACAATGCTAAAGGTGTTGTAACAAATGTACCTTATATAGCAACTTTAGCTCATTTTACAACGGTTCCTTATAACCCATTAGACCCTTCAGAAAATGCTGATTTTGCTGCTCAAGTTCCAACATTAAATAATGTGTTTGGTGCTTTAAATCCAATTTTTAACGCAGTAGACCCAAGTCGCGCTATTGTTTTTTCTGCTACAGAGCCAAGCCCTGTAGTACTTAAAGATGAAACGCTTACAGATATTTCGTCTATAATAACTACGCAATTACTGGCAAGCCCGACATTCCCTGCATTTATTGCACAATTTGGTTTACCACCAGCAGCTGCGCCGCTAGTAGCTGGTTTATTAGGTCAAACATATGGTCAATCAAGACAAGCAACTCCAGCTGATTTATTTGTGCTACCAAGCAGTAGTATTATAGGTAAAGTCAATCAAGCTTATGCTGGTTTTTTAATAGGCCAAGGCTTATCAGCTGCTGTAGCAGGTCAATTTTCTGTAGAAGGTGTTACATTGCCATTAGCTGACAAATGGGTACTAATTCCTAGTGAGCAAGCAGCTATTACGGCGGCTACAGATGCATACAATGCTTCCATTCAAACTATAGCATCTGATAATGGTTTGGCACTTGTGGACTTCAAAGGCATTTTAGAACAGGCTTCTACAACTGGATATCCTTCCGGGAACTATATTTACAATACAGCTTTAGTTAGAGGCGGTTTAGTAAGTTTAGATGGTGTGCATTTAACAGCTAGAGGTTACGCTATTATAGCAAACGAAATGATGAAAGCTATTGATGCTACCTATGGTAGTAATTTTGAAGCGTCTGGAAACTTTATTGATCCAGGAACTTTACCAACCAATTACCCACCAAGTTTACGTTAAAAACAGTTGTTTTTATAGAATTAAAAAAGCCCTCAAATAGAGGGCTTTTTTAATGTCAAAAAAAGCCGAAATTTTTAATATGGTTTTTAAATTAAAACCCATATATTTGCAGCGCGAAAACAGTAGGTGTTTTCAGTGAATTAAATTGCATAATATTAAACACATAAGTAATGTCAAAAGTTACAGGTAAAGTTGCACAAATTGTAGGTCCAGTTATTGATGTTGAATTCGGAGCTGGTTCTGAACTTCCAAAAATTTACGATTCTTTAGAAATTAAAAAAGCTGATGGATCGCTATTAGTATTAGAAGTACAATCTCACATTGGTGAAGATACCGTTCGTACTATCGCGATGGACTCTTCAGATGGTTTAAGTAGAGGAACCGAAGTTGTTGCAACAGGTGCACCAATTCAAATGCCTATTGGTGAAGATGTTTACGGACGTCTTTTTAACGTAATTGGTGATGCTATTGATGGTATTGGTAATTTACCAAAAGCGGGAGCTGCTGGTTTACCAATTCACAGACAAGCACCAAAATTTGAAGATTTATCAACCTCGACTGAAGTTTTATTTACAGGTATTAAAGTAATCGATTTAATTGAGCCTTATGCAAAAGGTGGTAAAATTGGTTTATTTGGTGGTGCTGGTGTAGGTAAAACGGTATTAATTCAAGAGTTGATTAACAATATTGCAAAAGGACACGGTGGACTTTCTGTATTTGCAGGTGTTGGTGAAAGAACACGTGAAGGAAATGATTTACTTCGTGAAATGTTAGAGTCAGGAATTATCCGTTATGGTGATGATTTTATGCATTCTATGGAAAATGGCGGATGGGATTTATCTAAAGTTGATAAAACTGCCATGAAAGAATCGAAAGCAACTTTCGTTTTCGGACAAATGAATGAGCCTCCTGGAGCACGAGCACGTGTTGCATTATCTGGTTTAACTATTGCAGAATATTTCCGTGATGGTGCTGGAGAAAGCCAAGGTAAAGATGTACTTTTCTTCGTAGATAATATTTTCCGTTTTACGCAAGCGGGTTCTGAAGTATCTGCATTACTAGGACGTATGCCTTCTGCTGTAGGTTACCAACCAACTTTAGCAACTGAAATGGGTGCTATGCAAGAACGTATTACATCAACAAAAAGAGGTTCTATTACATCTGTACAAGCGGTTTATGTACCTGCGGATGATTTAACGGATCCTGCGCCTGCTACAACCTTTGCGCATTTAGATGCAACAACTGTATTGTCTCGTAAAATTGCCGAATTAGGTATTTATCCTGCTGTGGATCCATTGGATTCTACATCACGTATTCTTACAGCTGATATTTTAGGTGATGAGCATTATGATTGTGCACAACGCGTAAAAGAGCTATTACAACGTTATAAAGAATTACAAGATATTATTGCCATTCTTGGTATGGAAGAATTATCTGAAGAAGATAAAATGGCTGTTGGTAGAGCAAGACGTGTACAACGTTTCTTATCACAACCTTTCCACGTAGCTGAACAATTTACTGGACTTAAAGGTGTTTTAGTTGATATTAAGGAAACAATTAAAGGATTTAATATGATTATGGATGGGGAATTAGATCACCTTCCAGAAGCAGCCTTTAACCTTAAAGGAACAATTGAAGAAGCTATTGAGTCTGGTGAGAAAATGTTAGCGGAAGCTTAAATCTAGTATGCAGTTTGCAGTAGCAGTTTGCAGTAGCAACTGATTGCTGAATCCTGAATACTGAATACTTATAAAATATGTATTTAGAAATTGTATCGCCAGAGGCAACGTTATTTAGTTCGGAAGTGGATTCTGTTATAGCACCTGGTGTTGATGGTGAATTCCAATTGTTAAACAATCACGCGCCTATTGTATCTGTTTTAACTGAAGGCACGATTAGAATTAATACGCACTCCCAAAGCCATTTGGTTTTTGATGAGTTGCACGGTTCTATTATTCCACATAACGATGACAAGAAGGTATTGACAGTTGTAATCAATTCTGGAACACTTGAAATGAAAGATAATAAAGTGATTATTTTAGCAGATTAACAGCTAAATAATTAAAGATATATTCAAAAAGACCTTACGTTATGTAAGGTCTTTTTTTTGGTTTAAAATTATTTTTACACTTAAATGAGTTCCACTTGTTTATTAAGTATCAAGCAGACCTGTTGTTTATTTAAAAAAGGACAACTTACAACCCACGAACAAATAGTATTTTCACCCATATACTAACTATGGAGTATCCATGGAGTATCCATGGAGTATCCATGGCTTACCTAACCAGCAATGCATAAGCATAATTTAGCAAGTTTCGTGTATTATGATCTAACGCTAGCAAAAGAGATTATTAGTTATAAAACATTCACTTTAATCTTCTTCCAAAGTTTCATAAGAATAAATCCGAAAATGATTGCTGCTCCTGTTAGCAAAAGGGCATGGAGATAATCACCATAAATAAAATACCCTGTTGCAAACATGACACTGTAAATCATGGCACAGCCCACTAACATAGCTAAAATGCCTGATGGTACACTCCACCCTTCTTTCGTATCCACTAGTTCCACATTATCAGCACGTGCTTCATGAACCACTTTATTCCAACCTGGACCTCCTGGTTGAATTTTCTTATAAAATTTCTGTAATACTGTTTTGCTTTCTGCTTGCGTTAAGAATGTTACCGCAACCCATACGATAGTCGTTACTAAAACAATCATGGGGAATTTTGCCCATCCTGGCATGAGTGCATCATCACCAAAACAATAGGTTCCGAAATCTGTAAAATTCAAGATAATAGAAACAAATCCGGATACAAACATAGCTGAAATTTCGCTCCATGCATTTATGCGCCACCAAAACCACCGTAAAATAAAAATCAAACCAGTTCCAGCTCCAAACATTAAAATAATATCAAATAGTTGTAAAGCATTTGTTAGGACCAATGCTAATAACGCACTGCAAACCATTAAAACAATGGTCGCAATTCGACCTACAGACACCAATTGTTTTTCAGAAGCATCTGGATTAATTTGCTGTTTGTAATAATCGTTTACTATATAGGATGCACCCCAATTCAAGTGTGTCGAAATCGTACTCATATAAGCCGCAACCAACGATGCTAATACCAAACCTAATAAACCACTTGGCAACTTGGTAAGCATAGCCGAATAGGCTAAATCGTGACCTAATTTATCCTCTGCTACCAAAGGGAATGCTTCCTGAATACTCGCTATATCCGGAAACACCACTAATGATGCCAAGGCCACAATAATCCAAGGCCAAGGACGTAAAGCATAATGCATAATATTAAAAAAGAAAGTTGCTCCAATGGCATGATTTTCATTTTTTGCCGCCAACATACGTTGGGCAATGTAACCACCACCTCCAGGTTCCGCTCCTGGATACCAAGAGCTCCACCATTGTACGGCTAACGGAATAATCAATAAAGTAATGAGCGCTTCAGTATTCGTAAAGTCTGGTAGGATATTTAATTTATCGGCTACATTTTCATGCTGCAACATGGCTTCCAATCCACCAACCTCTGGCAAACCAACTAAATAATAGGCAGCACCTAAAGCACCAGCCATAGCTGTAAAGAATAAGATAAAATCCGTATATACAACGCCTTTAAAACCTCCCAAGGCACTAAATATTACGGTTATGGTTCCAGCATATATAACGGTTTCCCAAGGTTGTAAACCCAACATAATAGCACCAATTTTTATAGCTGCTAATGTTACAGCTGACATGGCTAAAATATTGAAGATAATTCCTAAATAAATAGCGCGAAAAGCTCGTAAAAAACGCGCTGGTTTTCCACCATAGCGCAATTCATAAAACTCGATATCTGTATTGACTTCAGACTTTCGCCACAACTTCGCATATACAAATACGGTTAGTAACCCTGTTAGCAGAAAAGCCCACCAAACCCAGTTTCCAGAAACCCCATTGGTTCTCACAATATCGGTTACTAAATTGGGCGTATCAGTAGAAAACGTAGTTGCTACCATAGAAACCCCTAACAACCACCAAGGCATATTTCGTCCTGATAAAAAATACTCGGAAGCAGATTTTCCAGATTGTTTGGAAACGTAAATTCCTATAAAAAGCGTAATTGCAAAAAATATAATAATTAAAGAGACATCAAGTACAGATAATTCTACCATAAATAGTGACCGTTTTTCTTTGGAATAGTTAGGATAACTTAAACTTTTTTAATCACATTAGTAACAATACCCCAAATAACAAAATCGTTTTCTTCCGTAATTTTTATAGGTTGATACATGGCATTTTCTGGTTGTAACCAAACACCATCTTTTTCAACACGTAGGCGTTTTACCGTAAATTCACCATCTAAAAAACAAACAGCAATACGGTTATTAATAGGCTCTAAACTTCTATCTATAACTAATAAATCATTATCATCTAAACCAGCATCAATCATACTCTGCCCTGAAACGCGCGCATAGAATGTGGTCATTTTATTTTTAACCAACATGTTGTCTAATGACAAACGTTCTTCATTAAAATCTTCAACTGGCGCAGGAAATCCTGCCGAAATTCCTGTATCAACAAAAACAGCTCCTGTATTCACAGATAAATCAGGTGTAAAGAAGGTCAAGGGATTGGCGGTTTGAAGTCTCATGGTTCTGGTTTTAAATTATTTAAGTACTACAATAATTTGAATTTGATATGTGAGGGAATCATATACTAGATTTCATCAAAATAATGCCATTCAAGTGTCTGCGGTATAAATCTAACATTTAAATATGAAATGACATCCAATTATTTAATTACATGCAAATAAATTTAATGGAATATCTCTTTTACGAGAAATTTAATCCCCTAAAATCAATCCGGAACATATTCCAAAATATCAGCTGGTTGGCAATCCAAGGTTTTACAAATAGCTTCTAAAGTAGAAAACCGGATGGCTCGTGCTTTTCCTGTTTTTAAAATAGACAGGTTAGCTGTGGTAATGCCAATATGTTCGGCTAGTTCATAGCTTTTCATTTGGCGTTTTTCTAATTGCACGTCTAAATTTATAAGTATGGCCATAATTATATACTTAATTCGCTGTCTTGTTGCGCTTGTTTGGCAATTTTAAAGGATTCGCTTAAAACCATAAAAAACAAGCCCAAACTCATAATTAATAAATAAGGACTCAAGCCCAAAGTAAATTCTATTTTACTAGTAAAAACAATTCTTATAATAAAAATACCTATCATACTTGCGATACTTAATCCAATTAAAATTTTTCCCATTTTATTATAGGTTTCTATAACATAGCTGTCAAATGGTTTTCGCTGTTGAAAAAGTCGCAAGGATTTACGAAATAAAAATATAACGTAAATAAAACCGCAAATAATGCCATAACCCAGAATAATAAAAAGTTGCTTTTGCCAGATAACTGCTTCTATTTCAAATCCTGCAAATCGGGTTAATTTTAATATTTCCGAATTAAAAAACATATAAATACTGAATGCAAAACCTAAAATTAAAATAGGAATGCAGCTCAATATCCAAATGAAATCGATTACCGTTTTTAAAATAATTAGTTTTCTCATTTTGTAATAATATTATCGTTTAACAATAACAAATATATAAAAATTATCGTAAAACAATAATTTATTTAGTTTTCTTAACGTTAACTAATTACGAATCCTATCATAAATAATTTTCAAGTTCATTTTTTCCATTGATGAAAAAACGAACCAAAAAAATCTAGACTTACGAATCTTTATCTAAATTTTTTGCTCGTCACCTAAATTTTAGGAACTCGCATTTAGAAATAATCCTTTGGTGACTATATCGTCAAGCTCAAACAGCCTAAAATTTTACGATACCTTCACTTCAAATTTTACGATAAATTTTCGATAGGTCGAAATTTGGAATCATTAAAACAATTGTATCAGAAAACAATAGTAAAAAGAATTAATGAAATCGTTAAAAATGTTATTACCATTTCATTTAAACTATTTTTCAAAAATTCTTTCTTTATTTTTACAAGCTATGGAAAACACCTTTAAAACCATTACCGTATTTCAATACACCACAGAAGCCGAAATTATAAAAGGCAGACTAGAAGCCGAAGGCATTCACGTATTTTTAACGGACTACACAACAATTGACACCAACCCAATTGTCAGTAACGCTATTGGAGGCGTAAAATTGAAAGTATATGCCGAACAGGAAGCTGAAGCTATTGCCATTTTAAAATCTATTTCTAGTTACTCCTTGGATAATGATGGTCATGCCATTAGTTGCCCAAATTGCCAAGAAACTAAAATAGAACTATTTTCGACTATTAAAGATTTAAAATCCTTTATGGCATTTTTAGTAGGCTTTGTTTTTGGCACATTGCCATTTCACACACGGTATAACTACCGTTGTGAGAATTGTAAAACAGAATTCCCTATAGAATAAATTGCGCGTTTTAATCACCCTTTTGGCTAACCACAGCATCATAACTTGTTTTTAATTTTTGGACAACGACGCCAATATCGGCTTCATTTAAATGGCCAAATCCAAGTCTAATAGCACAGATATCTTTATTTTGATAGAGAATGGTTTTGGGTAAAAACAAATCGTTTTCTTTCGCTTTTTTAGCCAATTCAACTAATGAAATCCGCGGTTCAAATCGCAACCAAATTGCCAAACCGCCTGCAGGTAGTTCCCAAGTGGCAAGAGATTTAAAATGCGTTTGTAAGGTTTCACACAAATAATCGCGCCTTTGCTTATAAACAGTAATATTCTTTTTAATTAAGCGATGAATTTCCCCTTCTGAAATAAGTTCAGAAAGCATTTGTTTCTGGATTAAATCGCCTTGTTTATCTAATATTTGTAGATAGTTTTTCGCTTCGTTTATAATCGTCTCTGGCGCAACGACAAATCCGATTTGAAAACTCGGAAAAAACGACTGCCCTAATTTCCCTAAATAGATCACAACACCATGCGCATCCGAACTTGCCATAGGCAACATGGCAGAGCCTTCAAATTGAAAATCATAATCAAAATCGTCTTCAATAATCGCAAATTGATAGGCTTTTGCTAATTGCAATAATTTTAAACGTCTTTCAGCACTCAACGTTACGGTTGTTGGATAATGTCTGTGCGCACAAACATACACACACCTTATGCTGTGCTTGGTAAAATGCGTTTTAATATAATCCACATCAATCCCATGCTCGTCCACCGGAATGGTGATAATATTGGCACCTGCTTGTTGAAAAATCATATTCGATTTATAGTGACTTAAATCGGCTACCAAAACCACATCGGCTTGTTTTATTAAAAGTTGCGACACGATATACAAACTCATTTCCGTACTTCGTGTGCTCATGATATTTTGCGGTTTGATATGAAAACCACGTGTTGCGTTTAAATAATTACCTAAGTGTAAATTAAAGGTAGTTGCTGATTGTTCATTCGTCTGATTCCATTTAGAAATTAGCGACGCGCGTTTCATAGATGCACTATACCACCGAGAAAATTGATGCGTTGGATGCAGTCTTAAATCTGGCTGACCATCATTAATTACATAATTAGTAACGGATATTTCTTGTGTTGACGCTAAATTAAACGACGATTGAAACGGAAAACCAGTGGTATTTGGGTAATCTCTTAACTTATCTATACCTTGAGATGTGGCTTTTATAGTTGCCGTTTTCTGTTCAGGCTTTAATACAAACGTACCTTTGTTAGGAATCATATCTACCCAACCTTGTGATGCCAACTCCTCATAAACCGCAACAGCCGTATTTCTGTTTATGGATAGTAACTCACCAAATTTTCGCGTGCCTGGTAAAGCCGTTCCTTCGGTTAAATAGCTTCTCTGAATGGCATTTATGATTTGCTGTGCAATTTGAATGTAAACAGCTGTCGTTTGCTGCTTTTCAAAATGAATTAATTGCTTCAATAAATCGTTAACCGGACTATCTATCATTTTAAAACTGGACTAGTTTAGTGATCCGGAAAGTTACGACTTTTGCAATCTTATAAAAAACATGAATTACAATTCTTATGAAATTATTTCCATTTATTATTTTGCTGCTTATTTTTTCGTTTAAAGGAAACGCCCAAGAATCACCGCAACAGGCTTTAGATTCTGTCGTTATCACGTCTAGCCGAATTGATTTGCCGTTCAAAGAAAACTCCAGAACCATTACTATTATTACCAGTGCAGATATTAAAAATAGCGCGACCACCAATGTTGCCGATTTGTTACAACAAGTTGCTGGTGTTGATGTCAGGCGTCGTGGAGCCGATGGTACACAAGCCGATTTATACATACGTGGTGGTAGTTTTGACCAAACCTTATTGCTTATTGATGGCATGAAACTAGAAGATGCACAAACAGGGCATCACACCTTAAATATGGCACTACCTTTAGAGGTTATTGAGCGTATTGAAGTCATAAAGGGTCCCGCAGCTCGCGTGTTTGGTCAGAATGCTTTTACAGGAGCCATAAATATTGTGACGAAAAAACAAACCGATGATATGGTAGCAGTTGGTGTTCAAGCAGGTTCTTATGGACAAAAAAATGCGGATATTACCGTTGGAAGCAATTTGGAAAACTCATCACATATCATTCATGTATCTCGAAATTTATCAGATGGTTATCGTTATAATACAGATTATGACAATCAGAGTTATTTTGTAAAAAGTGTTTTCAACAAAAACAAATTACCTATTACGTTTACAGGTAATTACCAAGAACGCAAATTTGGTGCCAATGGTTTTTACGCCACACCAGCTGACATAGATCAATATGAAGAAACGCAAACCAGTTTAGTTGGTTTTTCAACTGAAATACAAACGGAAAAATTCACCTGGAAGCCCCGTTTATATTGGAGACGAAACCAAGATATGTATGTGTTTATTCGGGATAATCCATCGGTTTATAGAAATTTACATCAAACCAATAAAATTGCAGCTGAAGTCAATGCATCCTATAAATCAGCATTAGGAATTACGGGTTTTGGTGTCGATTTATCACAAACCTATATTGCGAGTAATAATTTAGGAAACCATAACCGTTTTGCCACCAACCTATTTTTAGAGCATCGGTTTACGTTTTTAAATGATGCACTTTCTATTACACCTGGAGTTGCGGTGAGTTATTTTTCAGACTTCAAATTTCATGCCTTTCCAGGTGTAGATCTTGGCTATCAACTATCTAATAATTTTCAAATTTATGGAAATATCGGTTACACCTATCGTGTACCAACCTACACCGATTTATATTATACCAGTCCATCGGAATTGGGAGATGAAAATTTAGATCCTGAAGAAGCTATTTCGGAAGAATTCGGTGTAAAATTCAACCATAACGGACTCCGCATATCTGCTGCTTTTTTTAACAGAGATTCTAAAAATTTAATTGATTTTGTAAAAGAAAATGATTCAGACCCTTGGCAAGCCACTAACTTATTCGAATTGAACACCAAAGGTTTTGAAGTGAATACCAATTACGCCTTTTTTATGGCGAATTTTACGCAGAACATTGGCGTAAACTACACCTTTATAGAGGACGATTTAAAAGATGTATCATCAAACTTTTCACGCTATTCAATAAACTCGTTAAAGCATCAATTTGTGGCAACTTTTAGGAGTCAATTTTTCAAAAACCTATCACAATCCATCGTATATCGTTATGCTGAACGGACTATTGGTGACAGTTATAATGTATATGATGCCAGAATTAATTACGAATTCAATGCCTTTCAGTTTTCAGTAACCGCTAATAATATTTTTCAAGCAGACTATACCGAAACCAATTTAGTACCTGCTGTAAAAGGCTTGGTTCTATTCGGATTAACATACACCTTTAATTAGTAAGCTATTGCATTGTTCTAGACCTAACAGGTTTTAAAAATCTGTTAGGTCTAAATTGGTTTGGATTCGTTTTGTAACAAAAATTCATTTAAAGCTACTTATATAATAAATTCTTTAATTGCATTGTAGGAATGCCTTAAAGGGTTTATATTTAAAACTTATAATCTGTACGTTTTATGATGGAGTGGTTTTCAGCTTTAGAATTATTTTCGAAATTTTACTGGGCAATAGCATTAATTGGTTCGCTTTTCTTTTTATTCATCATCATTATGACCTTTATGGGTGCTGATGGCGGCGAAGATATAGATGATCTAGATGCAGATGCTGGTATTGAATTTCAATTTATCACCTTTAAAAACCTCGTCGGTTTCTTCACCATTTTTGGCTGGAGTGGCATAGCGTGTTTAGATGCTGGCTTTTCAAAACCTATAACCGTTATTATTTCATTCATTAGTGGTTTACTGATGATGACTATTATGGCGGCCATGTTTCACTACATGAAAAAACTAACATCTAGCGGTACTTTAGATTATAAAAATGCTATTAATGCTGTTGGCGAAGTGTATTTAACTATAGGCGCTAATCGTTCAAAAATAGGAAAGGTAAGTGTTAATATCCAAGGATCGCTTCGTGAATTAGATGCTTTAACCGATTCTGAAACAGCCCTTAAATATGGAACCGTTATTACTGTTTTAGACGTAACTTCTAATGGTATTTTAATAGTTGATTCTCATAAAACCACATAAATCTAACACCTTAACCTTATGACATTTCTTTTTACCCAAGCTTTTAATTTAGGATTTCCTATTGCCATTGTTGCAGCCATTCTATTTGTTTTTGTTTTTATTGTTGTACTTATTAGACGCTATAAACGCTGTCCTTCTGATAGAATTTTAGTTGTTTATGGAAAAGTAGGTGGTGGCCAATCGGCAAAATGTATTCATGGTGGTGCCGCATTTATTATCCCAGTAATTCAAGATTATGAATTCTTGGAATTAACACCTATTTCTATTGAAGTGAATTTGGTTAACGCCTTATCAAAACAAAATATTCGTGTTAACGTGCCATCCCGTTTTACCATTGGTGTATCTACAGAGCCTGGTGTTATGCAAAATGCTGCGGAACGTTTATTAGGTTTAGGGCAGAATGAAATTCAAGATTTAGCACAAGAAATCATATTTGGTCAGTTACGTTTAGTGGTTGCCTCTATGGATATTGAAGAAATTAATAATGATCGTGATAAATTTTTAACCAACATTTCAGAAAGTGTAGAAACCGAATTAAAGAAAGTAGGATTAAAATTAATCAACGTAAACATTACAGATATTGTTGACGAGTCTGGTTATATTGAAGCACTTGGTAAAGAAGCTGCTGCACATGCTATTAATGCCGCGCGTAAATCGGTTGCCGAGAAAACCAGAGATGGATCTATTGGTGAAGCCAATGCGGTTCAAGATGAAAGAACACAAGTTGCTGCTGCCAATGCACAAGCTGTAGAAGGTGAAAATACCGCAAAAATTGCCGTTGCAAATTCAGATTCTTTACGTCGTCAACGTGAAGCAGAAGCGGAACGTATTGCCAATGCATCAGAAAAAGTTCAAGCAGCAAAAGCATTAGAAGAATCGTATGCAGCCGAACAATTAGCAGAAACGGCAAGAGCCGAACGTGAGCGTTCCTCCCAACAAGCAGATATTATTGTGCCTGCAGAAATTGATAAACGTAAAGTTGAAATTGATGCCGAAGCCGAAGCCGAGCGTATTCGAAGACTTGCAAAAGGTGAAGCAGATGCTATATTGTTTAAAGCTCAAGCTGAAGCTCAAGGTTTATATGAAGTACTAACCAAACAAGCAGCTGGTTTAGATGAGATTGTAAAAGCTGCTGGTAACAACTCCAAAGACGCCGTATTATTACTTATTGCTGATAAATTACCAGAATTGGTGAAAATGCAAGCGGAAGCTATTAAAAATATTAAGATTGATAAAGTAACCGTTTGGGAAAATGGTGGTGGAAAAGATGGGAAAACCTCAACTGCCAATTTCTTGTCTGGCATGTACAAATCGGTTCCGCCACTACAAGAAATGTTTAATATGGCCGGAATGGAATTACCAGAATATTTAAAAGGTAAAGATATTACGGAAGCAGAAGTTACGGACAAAACAGAATCGGATAAAAAATAATTCAATTTGTTTCTTAAGCCGTTCAAATTTAGAAATAAATTGAACGGTAGTTTCACGATTTTGTTTGCTTACAATTCCTTAACTTTGATGTTCTAAAAGTTTTGAGCATTGACATGGAACCTACAGACAATTCCGCGTGTAAAAACAATTACTAAAGCGGATTTTATAAAGCATTATTTTAAGCCGCAAAAACCTGTGGTTATTGAACAATTTATTGAAGATTGGCCAGCCTATACCAAATGGAATCTAGATTATATAAATCAGGTTGCAGGTGATAAAGTGGTACCGCTGTATGATGACAGACCTGTAGATTATAAGGATGGTTTTAACGAACCGCATGCCAAAATGAAAATGAGCGAATACATTGATTTGCTTAAAAAAGAACCGACTAAATATCGCATTTTTCTTTGGAATATTTTAAAAGAGGTTCCGGAACTTCAAAATGATTTTTCCTATCCCGATTTTGGCTTAAAACTTATGAAAGCTATGCCTATGCTGTTTTTTGGCGGCAAGGATTCACACACTTTTATGCATTATGATATTGATTTAGCCAATATATTTCACTTTCATTTTCAAGGCGAAAAGGAAATTATTTTATTCGATCAAAATCAGAATGAGTACCTCTACAAAATTCCTCACGCTTTAATAACACATGAAGCTATTGATTTTTCGAACCCTGATTTTGAAAAATGGCCAGCATTAAAGAATGCTAAAGGCTTTAAAACAAATTTGAAACATGGCGAAATTTTATACATGCCTGAAGGTTATTGGCATTATATGAAATACTTAACACCAGGTTTTTCTATGAGTCTGCGTGCCATTCCTCGAAATCCTAAAAATTTCGGAAAGGCAATCTATAATCTATTTATCATGCGAAATTTTGATAATTTAATGCGCCGAATACGCGGGCAAAAATGGATTAATTGGAAAAACGAACAAGCCGTAATTCGCACTAACAAATAGAGTTATTTCACAATTGGTAAAGAGCCAATAAAGAGTTGTTCTTTAAAAATAATTTGCGCACTACACCTTTTATTTTAAATCAATTACAGCAACACTTCATTAAAATTATTAATATCTTTGCAAACTAATTTTAAAAATAATATCATGAAAAAATTACTGGTTGTTGCAGCTATTTTAACCGTTTCATTTGCAAATGCACAAGCATTTTCAGGTAAAGGTGACCAAAAATTTCAAGTAGGTGCTAATTTTCAATCACATGCTACAGGACTAAATGTAAGTTATGACTATGGATTAGGCGAAAATATTTCAGTTGGTATTAGCTCTAGCTATGCATTAGGTGTTTCTGGAGACTTACAAGATGGTGTAAAAGATCCGTTTGGAAATACGCTAGTAAAAAAAGCTGGTTTTGATGATCGTTTTGACTTAAAAGCCCGTTTTAATGCAAACATTGGAAACGTTTTAAAAATTGATGAGAATTTTGATTTATACCCAGGTTTAAGCTTTAGTATGAAGAATTTTGGTGGCCATCTTGGTGCTCGCTATTTCTTCACCACTGGTTTTGGAATCTATACAGAAGCACAATTTCCTATTGCTAAATATAAAGATAATTTAACACCTGCTCAAGAATTGAATAATCAGTTTTCTATGAATTTAGGAGCTGTTTTTAATCTTTAATTCACAATAACATTATATTGAAAAGCCTTTCAATTTTAAATTGAAAAGGCTTTTTTTATGGAATTAATTCAGCTGCTTTATCGTACACCAAATGACTTTCCCAACCACGATAGAGTAAATAGTCGGCTAGTTTTTTACGTTTTTTCCATTTGTCTGTTTCCCTTTCAATGGACTTCAGTCTTTTTTCAGCAAGTTCGTTAAACGTTTCCAAGTAATCGGACTCTGAAATTTCTTTCATGGCCAAATCGATATTGTATTTACTAATATCCCGTTTTTTTAGCTCCAGTTTTAACCGCTGACGTCCCCATTTTTTAATATTAAATTTCCCACGCACATAACTTTGGGCAAAACGGGTTTCGTTTAAAAAATCATGTTTAAGAAGGTGCACAATAATCACATCTATGGCATCTGGAATCATGCGCATGGTGTACAACTTATTAGTAACTTCCTGATGGCATCGCTCTTGATACGCGCAATAGCGCTCTATAGAACGCTTGGCTTCTTCAACGGTATAGGTTTTTACTGTATTCATTATGAAGCAAGATAATAACAATTTGTTAATAATTAAGAAACTGTAAACCCTTGTTTTATAGAGACTTTAATGTATATTTGAATCCTTAAATTATTTAATAATAGCAAGATTACGTTTATGAAACATAAATACTCCCTCATATTTATTACTTTTTTGTGTGCTGTTTTGTCTGGGTATGGGCAGACAACTGTTACTTATGATTTTTCAGCAGGAGGTGCCGTAACCGGACTTGATGAAGCTTCACCAGGAATATCACTAGATACAAATATAGGTTTCGGGTCTTTTAAAAATTCTGGAACTAGCAATCCTGGAATATTTTCTGGTCAATTAAGATTATATCAAAACGCAACTAAAGGTGGTTCTATTGTAATATATCCTTTAAATGGTGCAACTATTACTAGTGTTATAGTAAATGCATCAGGCACTACAGGGACTGCAGGATATACAGTTGATAGTGGGTCTGCTACGAATTTAAATGCAGGCTCCACTTATGCAATGACTGGTATTAATGCTACATCAGTAGTAGAATTCTATCAAAGAGGATCAACTAGAGTATATGTAGACGATTTTGAGGTTACTTACACAATGCCCAGTGCTGGCCCAACCATAACAGCCACACCAACAACAATAAATACAGGTTTAGATTATAGTTTAGGAAATGGTCCTTCCACAGAGCAAAGTTTTGATGTTGAAGGCTCTTTATTAACAGACAATATAGAAATTGCACAACCTACTGACTTTGAAATTTCAACAGGTACAGGTGCTGCCTTTAATGCTGGTATTATAGATCCGGTCGTTTTAACTCAATCTGGTGGAACTGTAGCTTCAACAACCATTTATGTGCGCTTAAAATCTGGTTTAGCTATAAATAATTACAATGAAACTATTACTGCCACAAGTACAGGAGCAACGGATGTAGACATCGATTTAGAGGGTGAAGTTATAACACCTCCACCTGCAAATGATGATTGTAGTGGCGCAATAAGTTTAATACCGAATGCATCATGCACTTTTGTATCCTATACTAATGTGAATGCAACAGATAGTGGAGTAACAGCACTTTCTTGTCAAAATAATTCTGGATTAGATGTTTGGTTTTCGGTAACAATTCCTGCTTCTGGAGAGATTACAGTAGAAACCAGTGAAAATGGTGGATTAACTGATACAGCAATAGGAATATATTCTGGAGTTTGTGGCTCTTTATCTCAAATAGCTTGTAATGACGATGGTGGAACTGGTTTCATGTCTCTGGCAACCATAAGTGGTAGAACACCTGGAGAGGTTGTTTTTGTTCGTGTAGCAGATTTTGGGGGAGATACCTTTGGTACATTTGATATTTGCGTCACGACACCAACAGCTTGTGCAGTACCTAGTAATCAACCAACAGGATTAACGTTGACTAATATAACTGGTTCATCAATTGATGGTTCTTTCACTGCTACAACAGCTGATGAATATTTAGTTGTAGTAAGTACGTCTGCTACTTTAGGAGCAAATCCAGTTAATGGTGTTTCTTATGTGAATGGAAATACTATTGGAAGTGGTACTGTAGTTCAAAGTTCCAATGCTACAACATTTACGGCAACAGGTTTGGCACAGACCACACCCTATTACTTTTTTGTGTTTGCCTTAAACGATTCTAGTTGTGCTGGAGGACCAATTTATAATAGCACAAATCCTTTAAATGGGAATGCAACAACTTTAAGTGGGCCTTGTTTGAGTGAACTTAATTTTACTTCTACACCATCTGGTTGGGCAGAAACAAATATATCTTACGCCTCTAACGAAGCAAATTTTGGTTCACAAACTGGAGAATTAACTACTATTTCGTTGTCAAACCCAGCTTCATTAACTTTTGACTTAAGAAGGTCTGGTAACACGACTGCAAAAACACTTTATGTTGAAATATCAACTACAACTCAAGGCGGAACTTATACAACTATCGCTACTTACGATCATAGTAATACTACCGCAAGCTCAACTACAATTTGCACAATAGATTTATCAGCATATACATCTAATTCGACAGTTTTTATTAAATTCAGAAAGGCATCTTCTACAACTTCACCATGGTATATGAAAAATGTAGAAGTTTTCTGCGGTCCAGCTGGTCCAGAAATAGAAATCCAAGGGAACAGTACTGAAATTGCACATGGCGATATCACACCAGACACTGGAGATCATACGGACTTTGGCAATGTAGCAGTTACAGGTGGCTTACAAGCTTATACCTATACCATTTTAAATACAGGTGGTGCTGATTTAGATATTACAAGTATTGCAAGTTCTAATAATACAGAATTTGCAATTTCAGGCGTGACTTTAGGTACTATTCCAGCTTCTAGTTTTACAACTTTCATAGTTACGTTTGACCCTAGCGCTATTGGAACGCGAACGTCAACTATAACAGTAATTAGCGATGATGCTGACGAAGCGACTTACACTTTTGCTGTGGCAGGAAATGGGACGAATAGCAATTTGTCGTCAATAGTGGATAATACAAATTATAGTGGCACCACACCTGAATTTAATAGCAATCCAGAGTATATTAATTTTATAAATGGGACTTCTACTGCTACAGGGAAATTTATCCCTATGAAATTACGAATACTCGATGGGCCTGACACAGACGGTTTTGGAACAACATTAACCGATTTAAGTATAACGGTTGAAGATATTTCAAATAGCAATCAGTTAGCCATGATTAAAACGGCTGTAGTTACAACAATAGGTGGAACCGTTATTGTAACGGCAACTAAAGTTGGAAATGAATTGGTGTTTTCGGGAATGTCTGGAGCATTTGTAACTGCTAATGATGATGATGTAGCTGGACAAATAATCCATATTCGTGCCTCCTTTGATGAAAATCAAGTAGTTGATAAAACGAAACTGATTTTTAAAGTAACCTCTGCAACAGCAGATGCCAGTGGATCTTCTTTTGCTGCGACAGATGCAGGAGGAGCAGAAACGGACACAGGAAGTAATGCCAGAAACCGACTGAATGTTGCAGCTGATAGACTCACTTTTACCACGCAACCATCTAATACTTCTGTTAGTGTTAACATGGCACCTTCACCAGTAGTGAGTTTAACGGATTTATACGGAAATACAGATTTAGATATTGTTTCTGGGACTGTAGCTATTGCATCTACAGGCACACCTGGAACACAACCTTCAGCTACCATTTCAACTGGTCAAGCCGTTTTTAGTACTATTAATCACAGCGCTGCAGGTGGTCCATTTACCCTAACTGCTAGTTATTCGGGATGGACTGTTGTCAGTAATCCTTTTAATATTAGCAACACGGCTAATGGGAGTTATAGAACAACAGGTTCTGGAAATTGGTTAAGTAATAATGCATCTCCAGCTATTTGGCAGCGATTTGATGGTTCAAATTGGAACACATCAAATTCACCAAGCTATAACACTTCAAATAATGTATATATTAGAAATGGACATACTATTACTTCTGGTGGTTCTTGGGGAAGTTCGGTAAATATGATTATTAATTCTGGTGGAACTTTTAATGTAAACCACTCTGGAACAGCTGGAAATTTAACTATAAACGATGGCGGAAATGTTAATATTAATGCAAACCTTTCCATAAATAGTTCTGGAACTCTGGAAGTTTTAGACAATGGAAATTTACATGTAAATTATCAATATGGTAATCCAGTAACTTCATTATGGCAAGGAACAGAAATATTTCACCCAAACTCAAATTTTATTTTAAATAATTGGGATGGAGCTGCAGATGTTCTTCTAGATGATAATACGTCGATAAGTACAAATACATTTAACGGTTATACTGCAGTATTTGGAAATGTAATTTCAGATTTTGGCTCTAGTTTGGGTGCAAGTGATGATATGACATATTTAAAATCAGGAATAAATATAAATTTAGCGCATGGAAATTTTATTTTCAGATCCAATGATCCTTCTCTTGCTTGTGGTAGCGCAAATAAATTTAGAATATCAACTACTGGTACAGTAACTTCGGGAATTGGTGGTGACTTTATTGTTGAAGATGGCTTTACATTTTCAGGATGTTATAATCAAATCAATTTTAAAACTTCAGGAACTTTAAATTTCACTATTGGTGGAGATATGATTTTAGATCAAGCAACCACAAATATTGGAGCAGGAACGAATCCTACAATCACAATTAATATAGAAGGAGATTTATTAATTTTAGGTGGAGCCAATTTAAATATGCAATCAACTATTGCATCTGGAAGTGTTCAGACTATTAATCTTAAAGGAGATTATTATGCTACAAATTCAGGGAATCTTAATGCTACAAATACAAATGTGGCTAACAATATTTTTAATTTTCTAGGAACAGGTGATGGCTTAACAGCTGCTACAACTCAAACAATTGATGTGGCGAACACAAGTGGAATAGAACATAGAAACATTGAATTCTTTGTAAAAGGTGGTGCTTATGTGCAATTGATTAATAGAGATTTTGAATTAGGGAGAAACGGAAAATTAACTGTTGAAAATAATGCAATCCTAAATTTTGGATTTGATGGAACAACAGCATTAAATGTTGCTATATCGGGCTCGCAAACAGGAACTAATTTTGAATCTGAAACTGGAAGTACTTTAATAATAACGTCGCCAGATGGCATTAGCACAACTGGAAATATTGGTAATGTACGCACTGTTGCTTCCAATAGAACCTTTAATCAAACAGCTACATTCTGGTACATTGGAAAACAAAATCAGGTTACTGGAAATGCTTTAAGTATTGGTTCTTCAGTTAAAAATGTATATGCCAATTTATTCACCAATGATTTAGAATTACGATTAACAAACCGAACTGGTATTTCTGATGGTGGGAAATTAGAAATCCAACAGGGAATTGTAATTGGTGAAGAAGCTGGACCTCTTGATACAGATGATAGAGACTTTTATGGTGATGATGGTGTTTTAATAATGACAGGTGGTGAGTATCGTATTAGTACCATTACCGCTAATCCTTTAAGTCCAACAAATGGATTATTACCTAAATTAAGAAAATTTAGCAGTTATAGCTTAACAGGTGGAACAGTTCATTTAAATGGTGATAATGCAATTCAAATGTTATCTGGTGTACCTACGTATTTTAATCTAGCCTATAGTGGTGTAAATACTTTAGCCCAAGGCGCACCATTACCTCCACTACCTTACAATTATAAGGGAATAAGTAGTGCTGTGAATATAGTTAATAATGTCACGATGTCAGAAGATGCTATTGTTGATGTTGAGAATAATACCTTTGGTGGTTCTACCACAAACTTAATCATGGAAGATAATTCACGGTACGTAACTGCTGGATCAGGTACAAAACCAGATGCTACTGGTAGTTATACTTTTGGCCCGAATACAACTATCGAGTTTAATAACAATTCTGGATTGGAAGAAGTACGTTTAAGTAATCCTGTACCTGCATATGCCAATATCGTCGTTTCTGGTTCTGATGTTGGAACATTAGCTCTAGGAACTGGTGCAAATTCTTTCATCCAGTTTCAGCCAGGTGGTTCTTTTACAGTAACTGAAACTGGCACTTTTAAATTGGCTAATTCGTTTGGTTTTAGTGGATCTGGTAACACCTCAATTAGTAGCACTAACAATCCTGCTATTATTTTAGATGATGAATCTACTGTTGAATATTTGGGAGGAGATCAAATTATTACTGCACTTACTAATAATGCTTTTCCAACAAACCTCTATTATGCGAATGTAACTATTTCCGGAACTGGATTGAAAACTCTAGGACATCCAACTGATGTTTTTGTTGGTGAAGATTTAAATATGGTGGCAAGCACCCTAACTATTAATACCAACGAAGCTATTACAGTGGACGAAGGTGTAATTGTAACTGGAGGTGATTTAAATATTGAAGATTCTGGAAGTTTAGTACAAGTAAATGATGTTGATACCAATAGTGGCCCAATAACCATGAAACGGGATGCTAGCATAAAAAAATTAGATTATGTGTATTGGTCTTCACCTGTTGAAGGTTATAGCTTAAATGATATTTACGGAACTGGCACACCACTTAACAGAATCTATCGTTGGAATCCAACATTCGCTAACACCAATGGTACACAAGGAAATTGGGTGTCTGCCGCAGGAGAAACTATGCAACGTGGTGTAGGTTATATTGTTAGAGGTCCAGACGCCTTCAACACAACAAATACAAATATTACAGCTACTTTTAACAATGGAAAACCTTTTAACGGTTTGTTTACAGTGAATGTTTCAAGAGGGACGACAGTAGGCGATGATGACCAATGGAATTTAATAGGCAACCCATACCCTTCTGCCGTTAATGCATTGGACTTTTTAACAAACAGTACGAATGCGTCGGTAATAGATGGATTTGTGAATATTTGGACACACGGCAACTTACCTTCTAACGTAACAGTGGATCCTTTTTATGATAATTTTGGTTCTAACTATACAGCAAATGATTATATAACACATAACGGAACAGGAACAACTAGCGGTCCTTTAGGATTTAATGGCGAAATTGCTGCTGGACAAAGTTTTATGGTAAACATGCTTGATTTTGGAGCAACCACAAAACCTATAGAATTTAGAAATATTATGCGAGATAAAGCTAATGATAACTCGCAATTTTATCGAAATAATCAATCTGAAGAAAAACACCGTATCTGGTTAGATCTAGTTTCAGAAACCGCTGGTACAACACGTGTTTTAGTTGGATATATTGAAGGTGCTACCCAACAACGTGACCGTTTGTTTGATGCTATTACTGATAATCAGAATTTCTATTCATTGATAAGTGATGAAAAATTCATTATTCAAGGCCGCCAATTACCTTTTACAGATACGGATATAATTCCTTTAGGTGTTAATATCACAGCTCAAGGAAATCAGACGATTGCTATAGCTGCAATAGATGGATTATTTGAAAACGCCAATCAAACTATATTCATAAAAGATAATCTGTTAAATTATACACATAACTTAAACAATATCCCTTATAGTTTTACTTCAGAAGCAGGAACTTTCAACGACCGTTTTGAAATTGTATTTAGAGATAGTGCTTTATCGGTTGATGATTATGTAATTAGTAACACCAATTTAGCTATTATTGAATTAGCGGATAATAACGTTAAATTTAGTATTGGGTCTAACCAAGCAACCATTAAATCGGTTGAAATAATTGATATGTTGGGCAGAACATTATACAAGTTTAAAGGGGCAACTAATACGGAGACTTATAATCTATCTAACTTAAGTAGTGCTACATATATTGCTAAAGTAACCTTGTCTAATAATCAGGTATTAGTTAAGAAAGCGGTGAAGAAATAGAACCTTTTTTTAAAAGTATGAAAGCGGTTGCGTTTAAAATTCAACCGCTTTTTTTATAGTGTATAGTGTAAAGACACCACAAAATTTCTTCCAGGAGATGCAATTCCGGAGGAATAGGTTTTATACCGTTGATCCGTAATATTTTCCAATCCTGCTGTAACGGCAATACCGTCCTTAAATTGATAATGCGTTCGGACATTCAAGGTGTACCACGAAGGTGAAAAAGGTTTTCCATTGGAATCTTTGGCATATAAATAATCTTTAGCCTGTTCTGAAGGTGCTAATTGTTGGTATGATAATTCGCCATTAAAATTCACAAACCCATCAATTTTAAAACGTTGCTTTTTCCATACTACATGCGCATTACCAAAGCGTGGCGCAACATGACGAATAGGAACTTCAATACCGTCGTCCTCTTCCGTACCTCCAATAATATTGTACTGTGATAAAAATTTAACCGATTTTGAAAAATTGATATTTAGCCCCACTTCAAAACCATAAATCCATGCTTTTGATGCATTTTGAATAGCTTGAACCGTACTCATTTCACCATCATATAAAATTTCAGATGCACCGTTTATGGTATAATCTCTTCGAACTAAAGCATTATCTAGAAATGTGTAATACGTGGCTAAATCTAAAATTACCACATCACTAAAGTTTAAGAGTAAGCCCAATTCACCACCATAAGCATATTCCGATTTCAAATTATTATTTGGCACCACAACACTGCCTGGTTCAGAATCGAAAACCTTACCAATATCATCAACATTTGGCGCTCTAAAAGCGGTTGACGCATTCAATTTCCATTGTATCATGTCGCTAGGCATCCAGCTAACACCAGCTGTTCCCGTAAAAGCACCTGAATTAATTTCAGCCGTATTAAAAGGCAAGTTTAAATAGGCATTGTTCTCCGTAAAATCAGCCTTTGTTAAAACCTGATTATAGCGAATACCTGTCTGAAAAATAAGCTCGGAAGACGGCTTGTATTTCAAACTAGTATAAGCAGCCATTGATTGCCAGGTAGCACCATCTGGATATCTAGAAACCGTTGGAATGCTAATTCCTGTACTAATATCCTCTTCAGTACCACTAGAGTTTACCAAATTATACACATATTCGGCGCCATAAAAAAGAGCTGTTTTAGGGCTTAATTGTTTCTCCAAATCCAAGTTTGCCGAAAAAGCATTTACTTGCTCTTCCCTATTGTTTTTTATAACGGATTGAAAATCCCGATCATGACGACTTTCCTTAAAGTGTTGATATGCAAATGTAGTTTGAGCTTTATCATATAACACAGATTTACTATTAGACTGTGTAACTTGCATATTGCTCATAAACCATTCTTGCGGACCATAGTACCATTCAGCCGCTCTTAAGTTTTCATTTTTATATCGAATGAGTCTGTCATAACGCGGATAATCCGACGTGGTAGAATAATACGCACCAAAATCTACATGCAGGTCGTCATCGGCTTCAAAGCGTACTTTTTGCATCGCATGAAATTGATTGAAACCTGTTGGTTTTTGAACCTTAGGGTTTTCATTGATGACTACTTCATCTAAACCATTGGAGGTTTGTACGTATTCTGGGCGTAAATAGTCTGTTGGACCATGACTTCCCATTCGTAAATCGTCAAAATCACTATAGCTGATACTGGTTAAAAATGCCCATTTTTTTAGTCCAAAATTAATATCCACATGACCCGTTTTTTCATTACTAGCCGTTGCATATCGCGCTAATGCATGACCTTTAATATAAACCTCATCTTTATAGGATAACTGTGGTTTTTTGGTGTAAAAACCCATTACGCCTCCTATGGCATCACTACCATAAACTACAGAACCTGCTCCTAGCGTAATTTCCGTATTTTGAATACTTAAGGGATCTATAGAAATAACATTTTGAAGATTTCCACCTCTAAAAATAGCATTATTCATCCGTACACCATCAACGGTTATTAAAAGTCTGTTGGTTGAAAACCCACGAATCATAGGGCTTCCACCTCCTAACTGACTTTTTTGAATGTAAACATTTCCTGTTTCTTGCAGTAAATCAGCACTTGTTTGCGGGTTATCAAATTGGATTTCTTTAGCTGAAATATTAACAATCTTTTGAGGAATATCGCGTTTACTTTGCTCGAATTTTGAGGCAGAAATTACAACCTCATCTAGTCCAACACGACCCTTTAAGGTGATGGAATTATTCTGAATTTGATTTTTGGCTAACGCTAAGAGATGATAATTATCAGCTTGAAATTCCAGGATATCATGACTCGAAAACACATCCAAATTGGCCTCGCCATTTAGATTCGTGATTATAGATTCTGAAGCATTTGAAATGATAACACCAGGAATTGGTAAGTTAGTATCTGTTTCTAAAACCGTTATTTGCTGGGCTTGACTAAAAAACACGCAAAGCAAACACAAACTGAAAACAAATTGAACTTTCATAAAATGAGGGTTAATTGGTATTTATCTAAACACTTGGTTAAATATTTGCAGTGATTTTGGTTTTCTAAAATACCCCAAATGTAACTCATAATATTGCATAAGCATATTTAAGAAGGCTTGGCGTTGTTCTGCTTGTAATTTAACTGTATTTAAGGCATCAAAATTCATGCCTAACAGTTGCTTTAATAGGGCATTATTTTCAGATGAAACTGCGTAGATATGCGTTTTACTCGGTTGAAAATATCCAGATTGCAAATTAAAAACACCTGCTTCTATATGATCTGTATCGGGATAAAAACCTAAATATTTAGTGAGCTTTAAAAGAAATAACAAATGAAAATTAGCATAATTAGGTTCAGAGTCCAACCATTGTAAAGCCGTTTCTAAATAATCGAAAAGTAAGTGGTTCTGTTCTTCCTCTTTTAACACATTGGCTAATACTTCTGATAAAAATAACACGATACTACTCTTTATAACATTGGTATGAAGTGTGTTATAAATAAAACTCGATTTTACCTCTTTTATATAGTGAAGCGACTGATTGGGTTTGTAGGTTTCTACAATTTCAATTTGCGATAACAACTGGTAGTAGGCAATGGTTCCGGAGCGTTTGCTTTTAAACGCCCCACGGATTAAATAACTGGACAAGCCTCTGTGTTGTGTATAGCAGCTGACAATTAAATCGTTATCGCGATATTTGATTTTTGATAGTACAATGGCTTTTTCAGATGCAGACATTAGCGCACAACCATTACTTTAATGACCTTTGTTTCAAAGGTGTCTAAATCGGAAAGCATAACCAGATAAACACCTGTTTTTACAATATTATTTGCTAAATTATTACCATTCCAATACGCAATTCCACCATCAATTTCTAAATTGTATCCTTTGTATCTTGAGTTGGTTCTAGATTGTGCTTCCGCCACCAAATTCCCTTCAATATCGGTAATTTTAATATTGACGTTTTCAGAAATATCTTTAATTTTTACTTTTTCTTCAGTGATATTAAATGTTGGTCGCACGGGGTTTGGATATACATAAGCATTTGCCAAGGTTTGTTGCGTTTCTGAACTACCAGAGCCGAAGGATACCAGACCATTACGCGTAGCAAAATACACATCACCATTTATTTCATCTATTGCAATATCAACAACATCATTACTTGGTAAAGGCGAATTGTCTTTAGTAAAATGACGAATGGTATTTTGACCATCAGCTGAAAAATAAAAAACACCCGAACCAATGGCGGCAATCCACTTGTTATTAGCGCCATCTACTTCAATATCGGATACAAATTGCTGATATAATAATTCTTTTGGTACACCATCCTCTAAAATGATAATATCTTGAACCTGTGGATTACTTTCCGAGAAGAAACTAGTCGTGTTATATAAAACGCGTAAACCATTACTGGTTCCAATCCAAACTTGATTGTTTTTATCCATTGCAATAGACGTTACATACGGCGTTGGCATATTCTGGCTGTCGTCCACTATATTTTTAAATTCACCATTTCCACTTAAATTTAACCCAATTATTCCAGCGCTATAAGAGCCAAAAAACACATTCCCAGACCGATCAAAAACAATATCTGAAAACCCTAAATTACTAGTGGGTGAACTTATGATATCTGTTAAATCATAAGATGTCCAATTACCATTTTCAAATTTATTCAAAGGACTTTCAACACGTCCGTTGGTTACCCAAAGGGCTCCTTGTGGGTCAAAACTTGCCGTAAGAGTAAAACATATATCATTTAAAAAGGGAATAAGTGTACTATTATCTTCATTATACAGATTAATGACTTCATCATTTTGAATATTTAATAAGCCGGAATAATAGGAACTAATATAAACTTGATTCGTATTAAAAGGATTTATCGCTATATGAGAAATCGACCTTGGATTATCCGCGACAGATAAAATAGAATCATATGGTATATTATACCATAATTCATTTGCATATTTACTAATACCTGTAAATGCTAATCCTGGAAAGGGAACATACGAAGCTGTATAACCTCCAAAAGTACACCAAAGGTTACTATTTTTAATTTCTACTGAAAATACCGTATTCATTAAGGGACCATCTGGATGTATTTCATTTATACTCGCTAAATTATTTAAATTTGTTTCTAAAACTCCAAAACCCGGCTTGCCCAAATCGATAATATTTTTTGTGCCTAGATATAATTGGTTGTTTTCAAAAATAGTAGCACACGAAAATTCTGTTGGAAAATCATCAACCTGATTCACAACCGCTATTTCATTAAATTCCCCATCATATATGAAAACATTCTCTGGCGTAGAAATTAATAAGTTAGCATTTACACTTACCATGTCGTTAGGCAAAGTATTATAGCGAATTTTATTTGTGAATCTATCATTTTCACCAATTTCAAACAAAGTTCTATTTCTTTGAATCGTATAAAGATGATTATCTACTTCTTGAATAAATTGAAAGGTACCAGTTCGGATTGTAATCCATTGTTGATAATCTATTAAGTCTGGACTAGAAACCAATGCTTTTCTTATTCCAGCAAGGTCATAACATGCGGCATAAATATGGTTGTTGAAAATGGTTGTTTGTTGAACCGAAACTTGAGCACCACCATCACCAATAAAAAACGTATCACCAAACTCTAAATTGATAAGATTGTAAACTGAAATTCCATAATCCGTGGCTACATAAACCAAATTATCTACTACGTTAAAATGGTTAATTCGCTTGCGATCCTGTGAAATATTAGGTTTATCCTTAATATCAACAATGCTTAAAATATCATTATCATCTTCAAAAATGATCTCCATAAGACCATTTTCGTAACCAATAAGCACCAATCCATAATGTTCAATATAATTTATAGTTGTGATTACTTCTCCAGACAACCCGTTAATAGTAGTAATTTGTTCCATTTCTCTGGTAACGGTATCAAAACTAAAAACGGCATTATCAGATGCTACATATATTTTAGTTTCGCCTCTTGAAACACTTGTAATATTTAAAAATGAGAAATGCCCTTTCCAATCAGCTGAATAATCTTGACTAAAAGTCAACTTAAACACTAAAAAAAGTGCCACAAAAAAAAATAGTTTGGTTTGAATTCTCATTATTAATGTTTGGTAGTTTTTTAAACCTATAGTTTAAACCAAAAATACTATATTTTATTGTATTTCGAATCATTTTATAAACTCTGAAGACTTTTTTAAATGAGAATTACACCATAAATAAAAAGCATATTGAAGAAGAAAAACCTGATATCGTAATTTTCGAAATTGTTGAACGAAATATTAATGTTCTTCTCAAGAAAAAAAGCCTCCTAGAAAACTAGAAGACGCTTTATATTTATTTATTTCGTTGTTTTAAACAACACCTTGCGCTAACATGGCATCGGCTACTTTTACAAAACCAGCAATATTTGCTCCTTTTACGTAATCTATATAACCATCCTTTTGTTTGCCATATGTAACACATGATTCATGAATAGCATCCATAATATCATGCAATTTATCATCCACCTCTTCACGAGTCCAATTATAACGCAATGAGTTTTGACTCATTTCTAAACCAGACGTGGCGACACCACCAGCGTTAGATGCTTTTCCTGGTGCGAACATAACGTGAGCTTTTTGAAATGCTTCAATAGCTTCTGGTGTTGCAGGCATGTTTGCACCTTCCGCTACTACTACAACATTATTTTTAATCAACGTATTTGCTTCGTCTCCATTCAACTCGTTTTGAGTGGCACATGGCATGGCAACATCACAAGCCACTAACCATGGTCTTTCGCCACTATGGAATTCAGCAGATGGATATTTATTTAAGTAATCACTTATTCGACCTCTTTGAACATTTTTAATATCCATAACGTATGCTAATTTTTCAGCATCAATTCCTGCTTTATCATGGATATAACCCGAAGAATCAGACATTGTAACAACTTTACCACCTAATTCGGTAATTTTCTCACACGCATATTGCGCTACATTTCCAGAACCAGAAACAACCACCGTTTTACCTTTTAATGAATCGCCTTTGGTAGCTAACATATTTTGTGCAAAATACACACAACCATAACCTGTTGCTTCTGGACGAATTAATGATCCACCAAAAGAAATTCCTTTACCCGTTATAACACCAGTAAATTCATTACGTAATCGCTTGTATTGACCAAACATATAACCAACCTCACGACCACCCACACCTATATCACCAGCTGGTACATCTGTATTTGGGCCAATATGCCGAAATAATTCAGACATAAAAGATTGGCAAAAACGCATAACTTCAATATCACTTTTTCCTTTCGGGTCAAAATCTGACCCACCTTTCCCGCCACCCATTGGCAAAGTGGTTAAAGAGTTTTTAAACACTTGTTCGAAACCTAAAAACTTTAAAATACTTAAGTTTACAGACGGATGAAAACGCAATCCACCTTTATAGGGTCCAATAGCAGAGTTAAACTCTACTCTAAATCCTCTATTTACTCGAGTCTGTCCTTGATCATCAATCCAAGGCACTCGAAACATAATGGTACGCTCTGGTTCCACCATACGCTCTAATAACATTTTGCCCTTATACTTAGGATTTTCTTCAATAAAAGGAATTACAGCTTCCGCAACTTCGTGTACAGCTTGTAGAAATTCAGGCTCATGCCCATCTTTCTTTTTTACCAAGTTTAAAAAAGTGTCAATTTTGTCTTTCATTTACTTTTCTCTTTAAAAAATTTTATAATAATTAGTTATGTGGCCACAAATATACATTATCTTTAAAAAACAATGCATATTTTTTTGTTATTCATAATTGTAAGATCGTGAAAATAATTTGTTTATTTATGAGTTAATTACATACATTTATAATCGTAATTGCGAAATAAATTTGGGTAGTTACGTCTATTTTATATATTTGTTAGTAATTTGCTCTAAACACATGAGAATCAGACTATGCTCAAATTGAAACTATTACCTGTTTTTATACTCCTGTTTGCTGGTTTGCATTCTGGATATTCGCAATTAGGATTTTCACACGAAATAGGGGCCATTGTTGGTCCTGTTCAGTTTAGATCGGATTTTGGGGTTCGTAATGATGAAGGTACCAACTACGGAAACTCCGGTTTTGGTATTGGTATTGTTCACTATATAAACTTTGCCTACAGAGCAGATTGTAACTGTTACTCTACAGACACCTATTTTAACGATCACTTTAAATTACGAAGTGAAATATCTTTCAACAAAACCAAATTAGACCATCATGGTCAATGGGCCGAAGGCAGCGGTGAAAATGCCGAAAAACTCCGAAAACATACTGGTGAAGCAAATAATTTTGATATTGGAATGCAGTTGGAATACTTTCCATTAAGTATTCGCGACTTTCAATCATTTAGTTATCGTTTAGCACCTTTTGTAAGCCTTGGTGCACATTATACGTCTTATAATCCTAAAGCGTTTACAAGTTATGTAAACCCTACTACTGGAATAGCCGATAATAACGTTTTAAATGCGAGTAATTTTTGGGGTCCTTGGGAACCTGGTTCTATTAATCCAGCTTCTGGAAGTGCGTGGTCTATGGTAACGAGTGTTGGTGTGCGTTATAAATTAACGGCATTATCAGATTTAATGCTAGACTTGCGTTTACAAACCTATTTTAGTGATTGGATAGATGGTTTAAATCACCAATTAGAATCCAATAAAAATAACGATTATCTACTTTGGCTAAACGTTGGATACATTTACTATTTAGATTAAAAATAATCATATTACAGCATAGAAAGAGACTGTTTAAAAGTAATTAACCCAGGTCAAGCTGAGCACAGTCGAAGTTTTCAAATTTTGAAACCAAAACATTTCGACTGCGCTCAATGTGACATTAAGAGTAAAATTTGACTTTTTAGATAGCCTCTTTCATTTCTTCTAATTCGTTATCCGATAGCCTGTTTTAAATCGGCAATTAAATCGTCAATATCTTCAATCCCAACACTCAACCTAATTAAGGAGTCTACAACACCTGTTTTTTCACGTTCTTCTTTCGGAATACTCGCATGTGTCATACTAGCCGGATGTCCAGCTAAAGATTCCACACCTCCTAAAGATTCCGCTAAAGTGAAAATTCTCAACTTTTCCACAATTTTTATAGCTTCTTCATAATTATTCCCTTTAGTTGTAAATGAAATCATACCGCCAAAATCTTTCATTTGTGTTTTGGCAATCACATGGTTTGGATGATTTTCAAATCCTGGCCAATACACATTTTCTATTTTAGCATGTGTGCTTAAATATTCAGCAACAGCACGACCATTTTCACAATGCCGTTGCATTCTAATATGTAATGTTTTGATACCTCTTAAAACTAAAAAACTATCCTGCGGACCACAAACAGCGCCACTGGCATTTTGAATAAAGTATAATTTATCAGCAAGTTCTTTATCTTTTACAGCCAAAACGCCCAATACCACATCACTATGACCACCCAAATATTTGGTTGCAGAATGCATAACAATGTCAGCACCTAAATCCAACGGCTGCTGTAAATAAGGGGTAGCAAAGGTATTATCAACTGCTAATAGCAAGTTATGTTTTTTGGAAATTGCAGCACATGCTTTAATATCAATAATATTCATCATGGGGTTGGTTGGTGTTTCCACCCAAAGCAGTTTTGTGTTTTCATTCACATAGTTTTCAATATTATTGGCATTTTTCATGTCAACAAAATGAAATGTAATACCGAATTTTTTAAATATGGCCGTAAATAATCGATACGATCCTCCATATAAATCGCTGTTAGATATAACCTCATCGCCAGATTCTAAAAGTTTAATAACCGCATCAATGGCTGCCATACCAGAACCAAAAGCCATTCCGTAGTTTCCATTTTCTATACTTGCTATGGAATTTTCTAGAGCACTTCGGGTTGGGTTCTTGCTTCGTGAATATTCAAATCCTTTATGTCCTCCAGGCGTGCTTTGTGCATACGTTGTTGTTTGATAAATTGGTGGCATCACGGCACCATAAGCTGGGTCCAGTTTTTGCCCACCGTGAATTGTTTTCGTATTGAATTTCATCTTTTATAGTGTTCATTACAAAATTTTATTAAATCAAAAACTTTATGTATGATTAAATAATATTTTCATAAAGTTAGGGTTTAATTCGGTGTATTCAAATGCAATAATTATCTTTAATAATTAATTAACGCACTATCTTTATGCAACGCTCAATTGTACTCTTATCTCTTATTTTTCTTGTTTTTTCCTGTGAAGATGAAGAAACAAAAATCACATTTTCAGAAAAAAACTTTACCACCAATCAAAACAAGATTGTTGAAATAAATATACCACAGGCAGATGGCGTTGAAGCTGTAAAAAACAACATCAATGCATCTATAGAAGCTATGGTTAGTGCGAGTTTAAATTTGGCTGAAGATTCGGTTGCCAAAAATATGTCCATTTCAGAAAGCATCGACAAATTTAATTCAGAATACGCGAGTTTTAAATCTGAATTTCCTGAAAGTGCTTTAGAATGGGAAGCACAAATTGATGGTGAAATCATGTATCAATCTGAAGCCGTTATTTCCGTTGTTATTACCAATTATCTCAATACAGGAGGTGCTCATGGCAGCTTGGTTGTTTCGTTTTTAAATTTTGATGCCTTAACAGGTCAATCACTTAAAAACGAACAATTATTCAACGATATGAATGCTTTTAAAACAGTGGCAGAAGATTATTTTAATGATCAAATAGCGGACAAAAAAGAACTCTATTTTGAACCTGATAATTTTGTCCTCCCTCAAAATATAGGCTTTAATGAAACAGGCGTTATTCTACTTTACAACAGTTATGAAGTAGCGCCATATTCTACTGGTTTAACCGAATTCACCATTCCTTTTGATGATTTAGTGCCTTATTTAAATTTTATGTAATATAAGGCTAGATTCATTTTCAGCTTTATCATTAGACAAAGCGACTGGCTATAATCTTGTTTTTTTCTATAAATGGGTTTACTTTGTGCCGTATTCTTAAAACAGCCTTTATATTTATGAAAAAAGTTTACTTTCTAAAAACCTGTAGTACCTGTACCCGTATTATTAAAAGCATCAATTGGCCTTCTGGCTTTGAGTTTCAAGATATAAAACAGGATGCTATAACTGTTAAACAGCTTGAAGCCATGAAGAAACTTTCTGGTAGTTATGAAGCACTTTTTAGCAAGCGTGCAAAACTGTATAGCGAAATGGATTTAAAAAATACCGACTTAACTGAAGCTGATTATAAGCAGTACATTTTGGAACATTACACCTTTTTAAGCCGACCAGTTGTTATTTTTAATGATCAGATTTTTATAGGCAATACAAAAAAGACAATTGAAAATTTAAAGGCAGCTTTAATTGAATAACACACGGGTTTATGCCCTTATCGCCGTTTTCTTGGTTCAGGTTATTTATGGTTTTACCTTCACCTTTGCAAACGATGTGATTGATGATGGCCATATAAAACCTTTCGGGTTTATTGTTCTTCGCGTTTTTGGAGCTTGCATTCTTTTTTGGCTTTTAAGCCTATTTACACCTAAACAAAAAATTGATAAACAAGATTATCTCAAGTTTTTTGTAGCTTCTATTTTCGGGATTGCCTTAAACATGCTCACGTTTTTCAAAGGCTTTGAGTATACCACTCCAATCCATGCATCAGTAATCATGACAGTTGTTCCCATTGTCGTATTAACCCTATCAGCTATATTTTTAAAAGAACGCATTACCAGTCTTAAAATATCTGGAATCGTTTTAGGTTTTTCAGGTGCTATAATTTTAAGTATTTATGGAAAATCTACTCAAATTGGTGATAATATCCCATTGGGAAACTTATTGGTATTTATTAATGCGGTTTCTTATAGTATTTATTTAATTCTCATTAAAAAAATAACCGATAAATACCATCCGTTTACGTTTATAAAATGGTTGTTTTTATTCGGGCTTATACTCGTTTTACCATTTGGATACCATGAAGTTACCACGATTAATTGGCATGGATTCTCGCCTTACATCATATTTTCCGTGCTGTTCGTAATAATTGGCGCCACCTTTACTACTTACTTATTAAATCCTATTGCTTTACGCCATTTAAAAGCATCTACAGTTAGTACATTTTTGTACATACAACCTGTTATTGCTGGTATTTTCGCCATATTAATGGGTAGCGACACCATGAATGTGGTAAAACTTGTAGCTGCAGCACTTATATTTACTGGTGTTTATTTAGTAACTAAAAAACCAAAATTAAAGACTTAAATCCACTGGCTTTTTGCTTCCAGCACGTGTGTCCTCTTTTGTTAAATACTTGAAATTTTTTGTCTTCGGAAACGTCTCGGCTTGCTCTAATAATTCCGCAGGTAAATTGACTAATTTTCGTGTTTTTAAATCCATCCAAGCACCAAGCATTTCACAATGTGCTATATTTTCGCCTTTATGGTTGTAGAAATTATGGTCGAATTTAAAAAACATACCATCTTCACTCAATCCAGAAACTTCCAAACTTACCGTTAATGGTTTTCCCATAAACACTTCTTTAAAATAATACATGTGTTCATAAAAAACCACTGGACCAATATTAAAATGTGCAAGTTCCTTCATGGAAAACCCTTTTTCAATTAAAAAAGCCATTCGCGTATGACTCATAAAATTGGTATATGCACTATTTGCTAAATGTCTGTTGGCATCCACATCGCTCCAACGAATTTCGAATTGTTTGGTATACATTTTTATAAAAAATTAAGTTGCAAAATTACATAAATCTACTTGCTGCGCATAATATTCGCTCACAGTTTTCTAAACCTTCAGTTTTAATTACCTTTGTGCAACTTTATTTAAGAATTATGATACATTCAATGACTGGTTATGGGAAATCTGTTTTACAGTTACCAACCAAAAAAGTAACGATTGAAGTGAAATCGTTAAACAGTAAAAACCTAGATTTGAATGCCAGAATGCCTTCAATTTACAGAGAAAAAGAATTGAGTTTACGCAAGCTAATTGGTAATCAATTAGAACGTGGCAAGATTGATTTTTCTATTTATGTTGAAATGACTGGCGAAGAAACCAGCACACAAATTAATAAACCAGCTGTAAAACAATACATGAAGCAGCTAAAAGAATTGGTAGATGGTGATGACACTGAACTGCTAAAAATGGCTGTACGTTTTCCAGACGCGTTAAATACCGAACGTGAAGAAATTGATGAAAACGAATGGAATATTATTTTAGGCGAAGTTAAAATAGCACTAAAAAATATTGACACCTATCGTTTGGATGAAGGGAAAGCACTAGAATTGGATTTTAGAAATCGTGTTCAGAACATCACGAATATTTTAGAAGAAATTATTACCATGGATCCGGAACGTATTGAAGGTGTTCGTGAGCGTTTACGCAAAGGTGTTGAAGAATTAAAAGAGAAAGTTGACGAAAATAGATTTGAGCAGGAATTGGTTTTCTACATCGAAAAATTTGATATCACGGAAGAAAAAGTTCGCTTAAAAAACCATTTAGATTATTTTGTTCAGGCTTTAGATTCTGACGATTCTAACGGTAAAAAATTAGGTTTTATTGGTCAAGAAATGGGTCGTGAAATCAACACAATTGGTTCAAAAAGTAATTATGCACCTATGCAAAAATTAGTCGTGCAAATGAAAGATGAATTGGAGAAAATAAAAGAACAACTCTTAAACGTACTATAACAGAATAATCCATTTCTATTCGTTTTTAAAATAAAATTACTTTGACACAACAAACCAACAACCATACAGGTAAACTAATTGTATTCTCTGCACCATCAGGATCTGGAAAAACCACTATTGTACGTCACCTTTTAGGTTTAGACGCTTTAAATTTAGAGTTTTCTATTTCTGCTACGTCTCGTGAAAAACGCGGTGACGAAATAGATGCTAAAGACTATTATTTTCTGTCGGCTCAAGAGTTTAAAAACAAAATTAAAGCTGATGAATTTCTTGAATGGGAAGAAGTATATCGCGATAATTTTTATGGCACTTTAAAAACTGAAGTGGAACGTATTTGGGCACAGGGCAAACATGTTATTTTTGATATTGATGTATCTGGCGGTTTACGTATTAAGCGAAAATTCCCAAAAGAAACACTCGCTGTTTTTGTAAAACCACCCAGTATTGACGAATTAAAAATTCGACTAAAAAAGCGTAAAACAGAAACGGACGATAAAATAAACATGCGTATTGCTAAAGCATCAGCGGAATTAGCAACAGCACCACTTTTTGATGTTATTATTGAAAATGATAACTTGGAAAAAGCGTTGGTAGAAGCCGAAAGCTTGGTTTCTAATTTTTTAAAACCCTAAATAACACTTATGAAAATAGGCTTATACTTCGGAACCTTTAATCCTATTCATATTGGACATCTTATTATTGCCAATCAGCTTGCTGAACAAAGTGATTTGGATCAAATTTGGTTAGTAGTAACACCACAAAGTCCGTTTAAAAAGAAACAATCCTTATTGGATAATTACCAACGTTTGGAAATGGTTTTTCGTGCCACCGAAGATTATGACAAACTCCAACCAAGCGATATTGAATTTTCGTTACCACAACCCAATTACACGGTAAATACCTTGGCACATTTACAGGAAAAATATCCACATCATGAATTTTCCTTAATTATGGGTGAAGACAATTTAAAGAGCTTTCACAAGTGGAAAAATTACCAATTTATTCTGGACAATCATGATATTTATGTATATCCTAGAATTTCAGAAGGCACCATTGAAACCCAATTTGATGGCCATAAACGCATTCATCATGTAAATGCACCTATTATAGAATTATCATCCACATTTATCAGACAATCCATTAAAGACAGTTTCAATGTAAAACCCATGTTACCACAAGCGGTTTGGCAGTATATTGATGAGATGAATTTTTATAAGTAAACTATTCCCACAATCTTTTAAGGTTTGCTGTGTTTTGAGGTTTTTAAAACAGCTTGTACTTTTTTCCGATCAATAATACATTTTTGACCTTTTATTCGCCTCCTAACAGTATCCAATTGACGCATAATTAAGGGGTGATAAATAATGTTGGTATCATCGTTTTTTAAATTCTTTAAAACTTATTTGTATGAATACAAAGCCACTCCTTGTAGTATCTTAAAAGATTGAATAAGCGTTGTTTTATATTAAAATAGTTATTAATTTATAATCATCAATGCAAAAATGAGTTTACAAAGACTATTAAGAGCAATAACAATATAGGAAAATCCTTTATTTTTTAATTAAGGATAATAGTCATTATAAAAAATAAAAGCGCTACAATTTCTTGTACCGCTTTTCTACTTTTAAAATGTAAACTATTTTAATTATTTTTTACAACTCTTTTTATTTGGGAAGTTTCATTTGTAACAATTTTCACAAAATAAACTGCATTTTCTAGATTTTTTATAGAAATATCTCCTGATGTATAGTTATAAATTGTTTTAATTACTTGACCATGAGTGGAAATTATTTGAATAGTAGAACTACTGTTTTCTAATCCCTTTATTGTAAATCTATCTGTCGTTGGATTTGGATAAACTAGCAGCTTTGAAAGATTAAAATCAGTTACACCTAAAGGCTCGCAATTACCGTTATCTTCTACCGTTACTGTAGCTGTACTACTGTCTGAGTTTCCATTGGTATCTGTTGCCGTTAACGTAACTAGAGTTGGCGTTCCTACATTATTACAATTAAAAGTTGTGATGTCTAAAGTTAAGTTTGCAATTCCACAATTATCTGTACTCCCTCCATCCACATCGGCCGGGCTAATAGTTACGTTTCCATTCTCTTCAAGCTGAACGGTTATGTTTTGACTAACCGCAATTGGTGCTTCCGTATCGTTAACAGTTACTGTAAAGCTACAGCTTGAAATAGTTCCTATTTCGTTAATAACTTCAAAGGTATTGGTTGTTGTGCCAATAGGGAATTCACTTGTACTTGGTAAACCTGAAATTTGATCCAATTCTAGATTAGACTGAATTTCAACTATAGAATTATCAATTGATGGTCCATTATTTCCTATATTACTTTCTATAGGTCTCCCTCCGTGTTCAATAAAAATATACCTTACTCCTGCTGGATAGTTTGAAAAAGTATGCGACACTGTTTGTGTGATAGCCAAACAGGTTAATTCACCAGTGCTATAGGAATCTAAAACAGCTCCATTCTCATCTCTTAATTCTGCGGTGTAAAAATAAATATCGTTAAAATGCCATGGTGCTGCAGTATCAGCATGCCCCAAGTAATCTTCAGAAACTACAATATTGGGAGATTTATCCAACCAAGATGTGGCGTAACCTTTCGCCATCAGGTCAATTACCTGACTTTTAGCATGCTGGCCAATAGTGGTTTGGAATCTCCCATCCATCACGATCCACCACCCGCCTACAGAAGGAAAATCAGTAATGTCCCAACCTATTAAATCTTGATTTGCATATCCATTTACTAGTAATTGCCCCGTATTTATTACACTGCAACTTTCTATTATAGGGTTTGTAAATGTTACTATAGCACCACAGGTACTAGAATCTGTATCTACTATCATATTGTTTAAACAGCTAATTACAGGGCTTATATTAGCTCTAACAGTAACAACCGCATTTCTAGTCTCACTATTTCCATTAGCATCTGTTAGGGTTAAGCTAACCGTATTATCGCCAATATTAGTACAATCAAAAATTGTTTTGTTTAAATCAAAAGTTGTAATTCCACAATTATCAAAGGAACCAGTATCTATATCGCTTGCTGAAATAGTTACACTGCCAGTAACATCTAATGCTACTACGATATTTTGAACAACTACAGTTGGCGGTGTATTATCTTGAACAGTAACAATTGCATTCGCGTTAGCGCTATTTCCATTGCTATCTGACACGGTTAAAACAACTGTATTTTCGCCAATATTAGTACAATCAAAGCTCGTTATATCTAAAGCTAAGCTTGCAGCTACACAACTAAAACTTCCACTATCTACATCGGCAGGGTTAATAGATACAATTCCATTTTCGTCAAGCTGAATGCTTATGTTTTGGCTAATAACGGTTGGAGCTTTAGCACTATTCACAGTTACAGTAAAGCTACAGCTTACATTATTTCCAGCACCATCAACAACTTCAAATGTATTGGTAGTTACACCCGGAGGGAATTCACTTCCACTTGGTAAACCTAAAATTTGCTCCATTACAACACTACAGTTATCTGTAAATATAGGATCGGCAAATGTTACTATAGCTCCACAGCTGCCAATATCATTAGCTATTACAATATCGTTGATACAAGTAATTTCAGGAATATTATCATCTTCAACAGTAACAGTAAAACTACAAGTTGCTATATTTCCAGCACTATCTACAATTTGAAATGTATTAGTTGTTATGCCCTGAGAGAATTCGCTTCCACTTGGTAAACCCGCAATTTGCTCCACAACTACATTACAGTTATCTGTAAATGTAGGGGCTGTAAATGTTACAATAGCTCCACAACTACCAGTATCAATATTTACTATAATGTCGTTAGGACAGGTAATTACAGGAATCATATTATCTTGAATAGTAACAATAGCATTGGCGCTAGCAGTATCTCCATTAGTATTTGTTACCGTTAATAAAACTGTATTTTCTCCAAGATTTGTACAGTCAAAACTTGTTATGTCTAAAGCTAAAGTTGGAGTTCCACAATTATCTGTAGACCCATTATCTATATCGTTGGCTGTAATTGTTACTGCTCCATTAGCATCTAACACTGCTGTAAGATCTTGAGTAATTACTATTGGCCCACTAATAACAGTAACTGTTGCATTCGCATTTGCACTATTTCCATTAACATCTGTTGCGGTTAGTGCGACTGTATTTTCACCTTGATTTGAACAATCAAAAGTTGTTATGTCTAATACTAAGCTCGCAATTCCACAATTATCTGTTGAACCGTTATCTATATCATTAGCTGTAATATTTGCAGTTCCATTAGCATCTATTACTACCGTAATATCTTGAGTTACTACAACTGGTGCACTATTATCTTCAATAGTAACAATTGCATTCGCGCTAGCACTGTTTCCAGTAATATTTGTTAAGGTTAACACAACTGTATTTTCTCCAATATTTGTACAGTCAAAACTTGTTGTATCTAAAGTAAAAGTTGGAATGCCACAAGCATCTGTTGAACCGTTATCAATTTGACTAGCTGTTATAGTTGCAGTTCCAGTAGCATCTAATACTACTGATATATCTTGAGTTATGACACTTGGAACAGTAATATTTGATCCACCTTGAGACTCAAAAGCCCCAAGGTCTAATTGCTCTCCATTATATATTCTTGGGTTTCCTGCAAGATCAGTGATTCTGTTTAATCTTCCATTAACTTCTGAACTTACATTCTCTGAACCTGTGTTAATAGCGGGCGAACAATCTGATAAGCTATAATCTAGATTTAGCAAAGGATCAAATGTGTAAACCTGTTGCGTATGAGGGTGATTGTTTATGGAGTTATTCATAATAAGGTTATTCCAAACCCTCGAGCTTCCATAGCCGTTATTAATAAAATTTTCATCATAAATATAAACTTGTGTCCCGGCCCCCATGTTATCCCAGATAATATTATTTAATATATATATTTGAGAATAAAGGGGCATATAAGCATGAAAAGCACTTCCTGAACTTGTGTTTACAGAACTCCCTGAATTATTCACAAAGGTATTCACAGTTAGATAATGTGAAGTACCAATTACTCCAGTCATGTTTATCGCACCACCTACTTCTGCAGAATTCCCATCAAAAAGAGAGTTTGCTATTTTTGTACGTATAGGGTTTTGTAATTTAATAGCTCCGCCAGTAACAGCTGAGTTATTAATAAATTTACTTTCATAAATTTCCACATTATTATCACTTCCTGTAATTGCACCTCCTTCATCAGGACTAATATTATCTTTAAAAAGACACCTCATAATTTTAATCGCTTGTTTATGAGCAAAAATGGCTCCGTTGTTAGCAAACCTAACACCATCCACATTTTTAAAGGTAGAGTCTGTAATTTCTAAACTACCCGGTCCCGGTGAGTCTCTTACTTGAAGTGGACTATTATCAAAAACACAATTCGTAATAATACCTTCAGGACAAAATAATACGGCGCTATTTTGAAATGTAATACCATCTAAAACAACCCGATACGCTTCAACAAGCACTAAATAATTGTTCTCAATTATTGTTATGTTTTGTGTAAGGTTTCGCTCTGATTTTAAAGACTCTGTTCCATTAAAACCTCCATAGATAAATATCAAGCCTCGTCCTTGGTTAAAAGCTAAATCATAGGAACCCTCTAATAACCAAATCTCGTCACTAACATAGCCATTATTCATATGATTGGCGTATAAACCCGCTATAGTTGTAGCGTTTGCCCAACTATTTCCGCTTTCTGTTCCAGAACCTGCTGGCGAAACATATACTTGAGCTGTTGTACTTAAGCCTATTAAAAATGCTATTAGTAATAAAGTGTAATACCTTTTTATGTTTAAATTTTTCGAATTAAATAGCTTGTAGTATTTTTTCATAAGTTTAAATTATTAGGCATTTGGGTTAATCTATAAATTTCTGAATATAAATGACTTGTATAAAGAAATCTCTATTTAATAATAATTCGTTTTTAGAAAAGTTATTATTAAATCAGCATTATTTAATTGTGAAGATTTAAAGAAGACTTTTTTGATTGACGTGCAATATAGCTGTTTTTTTGTGTTTGTAAGAATTTTACTAGTCATTAACACTATTTATCCTACAAAACATTTATACTATAAGTGGTAAAATTCTGTCTTCTTAAAAATTACTAATTGCCTGTTTAAAATAAAAAACTTAGCTACTAATTGTACATTTATATGTGTTTACACTTTTTATCAAAGCATATTACTTTCTACTATACTCTATGTATAGTAGAAATAAAGGTGTCGTCCGTTACGTTTTTGTGTGCTAGCGTTTTCCAAGAAAAAGCAACTAATATTGGTTAAAACTAATACCGTTTTATTGAGCTGTACAAAGTTTTATCCTATACTCAAATTTTTGCAGATAGTTTTAGTCTTTAAATCAAAAGAATGTCCAATGTGATAGCCACTCATTACACCATCTATAGTAACACTATTAATAAATTTAGCCCGTTTAAAAAGAAACAATCCTTATTGGATAATTACCAACGTTTGGAAATGGTTTTTCGTGCCACCGAAGACTATGACAAACTCTAACCAAGCGATATTGAATTTTCGTTACCACAACCCAATTACACGGTAAATACCTTGGCACATTTACAGGAAAGATATCCACATCATGAATTTTCATTAATTATGGGTGAAGACAATTTAAAGAGCTTTCACAAGAGGAAAAACTATCAAGTTATTCTATACAATCATGATATTTATGTGTATCCTAGAATTTCTGAAGACCCGATTGAAACCCAATTTGATAACCATAAACGCATTCATCATGTGCATGCACCCATTATAGAACTATCTTCTACATTTATCAGACAGTCTATAAAAAATGGTATCAATGTAAAACCCAGGTTACCTCAAAACCGTTTGGCAGTATATTGATGAGATGAATTTTTACAAATAAATCCTTTCACCCGACTATAAAACGGGAATTTCAATACCATTTATAGCTTGTTTATAAACTATAATATCTACCTGAATTAATGCAATATTTGCGTGAGTCGTTTCCTTAAATAGTTTTTGATAATAGCCCACGCCTTCTAATAAATTAGCTTTAAAGGCTGTCCATTTTTTAATTTGCTTCGCTGATAAATCATCTGTAAACGTGGCTATGTCATTCTTTAAGTAATCCACATACATTTTCAGCTCTTTTACAAACATATTTGGTCTGTAAGTATCCGATAAAACAGATGTTTTTCCATAAATATGCTTAACCATTTGTGCCAATGAAACTTCTTTATCAAAATAAGCCAAATTGGGTCCAGGACAAATTACCACACCTTGCTGCTGCCCTTTTACAGGCATCTCATTTTCTAAATAGGACGCATTGGCAAGACCAACACAAAGGCAGGCTTTTTCAGTGATTTTATTTTTTGTCATTTTATAAATAGTAGCTGTCAACGTTTCTTTTCTCGCATCAAGTTCCTCCAATTTTACATCCTGATATTTTTTGGATGCCGTACAAATACCTTCTGGCCCAAACTCTTTACTCAATGCTAAAAACTTTTTAGGACATGAACTTCCCGCTTTGTTATTATCAATACGGGTTTGCTTATAAAACTCGTTAGAGGTTCCCTTAATGGTATTAAAAGGCACGCCTAATGGCGAAATACCACTTAAATACAAATCGGATTCTTTAGCTTCTGCCAATAATTTTCGTGTTTCCTTATCTACAGATGTCGCTTCTGGAACTAATAAAAATGGACTTCCCCAACCTACAGAATCCACCTGATAGTTGTTAATTAAAAAATCGTGTTCCGCAGCCGTACCAACACCGCCTTGAACGGTTATTTTTATATCTAATGGTTGTTCTGGGATAAACAACGCTTTATCCGTTAATGCTTTAACAAAAACGGTATGTGTGTCTTGTATTAACTCTGATTTTTTGCTTTTAAATTCTTCTAAAATGGGCCCCAATAAATGCCCGTCTGTAGCAAAGGCATGACCACCACAATTTAAACCTGATTCAATTCGGTATTCGGAAACCCAAAGACCCTTTTTGGCTAAAAATTTCCCTTGAATTATAGCAGAACGGAAATCACTTACCTTTAAAATAATTTTCTTTGTGATCTGATTTTTCGCATTGGGATAAAAATCGTTGAAATTCTCAAAATAGCTATATAATCTTGGGTTCATACCTGCAGAAAGCACCACAGACGAACTTAAATTACTATTAGCAAAACCGCGAAGTGATGCATGTGCATCATTAAATTCCACTGGTAATTGTTCCGATTTAATAAAGTTTTCTTTATCAATTTTGGTCATGATATTCACATCAATTTCACCAGCCGATAAATGGGAGTCTACATAGTTTTTAATGCTATCTTTAAGCATCAAACCTTCATCTAACAAATTTGAAAGTCCTTGTTTGATGTTGGATTTATTGGGAAGCATATCTATAAAATTCTCTAGAGCCGATTTGCTTTCTGAAATTTCTTCTTTAAATTTTACAAACTTATTTTTAACAATGGTATCTACCAAGTTTAAATATGCCGTAATACGTTTAGCACGATAATCGTCTACTTTTTTAGAAATTTCCTGATAAGGCAAACTAAATTTTTCACTATAAAAAGCGTTCATACGCTCTAAAAGCTCATCGTCAATAATGGAAATTACAGACGAAATCCCGTATTGCGCCACACGAATAGGGCTATCTATGGTATAGGCTAAACCCATAACAGGAATATGGAAATTATGTGTGTGTTTTGGAGCTATCATGAAATGTATTTTTTAAAAAATAATTAAGACGCAAAGGTGCCAAATGTAAACTTCCTAAAAAATGATAATTATCATACCTTTTAGTCTTTTATTGTTTTAGATTAAAAGATTTTAATATATATTGTTGATATACATCTAGCTATTACACCTAACGCACGCATCTTTTCAGAAGAAAAATGTACTCTAATAGCTTTTAATTATTATTTTTAAAAACTGTAACATGTACCTATAAATTTCATGTTCTGTAATCTGCAATAAAACCACCACATGACCACGCTTCCTGTTTCTGCCTCAACCCTATCTGAAACCGCTTTAGGCAACTTTATAAAAGACACGTATCAACTAGCGGCAAATTTTAGCTGTAAGTTATACCGAACAGGTTTAAACCACACCTACTTTATTACAGATGGGCAAACCACTTTTGTTATTCGGGTTTACTGTTATAACTGGCGAACAAAAACGGAAATTCAGGAAGAGTTACGTTTATTAAACCAACTTAAAAACAACAACCTTTCGGTTTCATTTCCTATTGCTGACAAAAATGGGAACGTAATTCAAGACATTCAAGCACCAGAAGGACTGCGCCATGTGGTACTTTTTTCCTTTGCCAAAGGTGACAAAATTCGCGTTATGAAACCAGACACCTGTTTTGCTATTGGCGAAATTATGGCAAAAATTCATAATGAAACCGAAGGCCAGAAAATAGACCGCATTCATTACGATTCCAGTACACTATTGCACACATCATACAAGCATTTAAATTCATTTTTTTCTGACACGAATGATGCTATGAAGATTCTTAAAAACTTGGGACAAAATTTATCAAAAACATTCAACGAAATTGATACGTCCGCGTTACCACAAGGTATTGTTCATTTGGATATTTGGTATGATAACTTGAATGTAGCTGCGGAAACGGATATTACTATTTTCGACTTTGATAATTGTGGAAATGGCTTATTGATTTTGGATGTTGGGTATTTCTGTAAACAGCTCTTTTTTATTGAACCGGATAAGGACCAATACCAATTAAAATTACATAGTTTTTTAAGCGGTTACCAAAGTGTAAGACCTTTATCTGAAACAGCATTGCAATTAATTCCAGAAGCTGGAACCGCCATTTTTATATATTATTTAGGTGTACAAGCTCAACGCTTTGATTGGTCCAATATATTTTTAACCAAGAATTATTTAAACATGTTTGTTGGCCGAATAGAAACATGGATGGATTATAATAACATGCAAAAAATCGTTTAGATTTTTTGGTATATGTACTTGGGATAAGATTTTTATTTGATTGTTATTCGAAGTTGAAAAAAGTGTGTTTACAAAAATAAAAAATATGAAAATTGCAAAAGTGTTTCTTTATTGTATACTAGTTGTTTTAATAAATAGCTGTGCCGTTAGTAAAGCCGTAAAATATCTTAACGAAGGAAAAACATCGGAAGAAAATTTTAAAGTTACTTTACCTTTCGAGTTAAGAAATGGATTCATAATTGTACAAGCAAAAATAAAAAATAAGGATTATAATTTCATTTTAGATACAGGAACACCCAATCTTGTATCAAAAGAACTGGCTAAAAGTTTAAATTTAAAGGTTATTGATTCCGTAAAAGCTTCTGATGTTTTTAATAAAAAACAGACTAACCAATATGCAAGAATAGATTCCATTAAAATTGGAACACTTGATTTTGTTGGAACAGCAGCCTTAATAAATGATTTTAACGCTGTAGCAGTTTGGTCTGATATGAATGTTGACGGATTTATTGGGTCAAATTTAATGCAACACGCTATTTGGGATATTGATTTTAATAAAAAACAAATTACTATAACTGACAACGAAGCTAAATTAAGCTTACCTGAAGAAATAGTTGAGAATAAATTATTTATTGGTTATGCAGGAATACCTGCTGTTGCGTGTAAAATAAACGGAAAAAAAGTTTGGAATTTTACTGTAGATTTTGGGTATAATGGCGGTATTGTGATGCCATTTTCTGAATTTGAAAAGCAAAAAGAAAATGGTCAAATTTCAGATTTCACAAAGTCCAATACACATGGTATTGTTGGAATTTATGGAAAACAAGATATAACAAGAGCATCTTATAGAGGACTAATTAATGAAATAGAATTCGGAAATTCGACTCTAAAAAAGGAAAAGGTATATTCAGAGAAATATTTTAATCAATTGTTTGGTTTAGAGTTTTTTAGAAATTATCGGGTTATTCTAAATTGGAAAAGCAAAAAAATAAAGTTGATAGAAAATACAGAAAACACCCATTTGGAATAAAAAAATCGTATTAAAAAGTACGGTTGTAAAATACAGCAACATGTCCTGCAACAGAATCATACATGAATAAGAAAATCATAGTCGAATATAATTTAAATCTTATCCAAAAAATACATGTGTCTGTAATTTTGGCAATCGGGATTTCGATATATTTTATAACTAGAAACATAAATTATACATTTAAAGATACGATTGAACTCTTTACGCCATTACTTCTAACTTTTTATATTCTGGGAATGGTAGCAATTATAGTTTCTAAATTAGGACTCATAATTAATGCCAATAAACTGTATAAAGGATATTTTGTTTTTGGCCGTTTAATCTACAAACAACCTATAGATTTAAAAAATAAACCTATCGTTTCAATCCTAAAATTACAAGGTGCTCATGGCATGCCTACAGTAGGATTAGTAGCGCCTCAAGGCGTTAACAATTATTATAAATTCTACACCTATTTATTAGACAAGTCTCACACGGAAAAAACAGAATTAATTGGATCAAAAAAATTAAAAAACGCGGAATTAATAGTGGCATTTTTAACCAAAAACTTAAACTTGGATTATGAACTGTACAGCCCAAACTTTGATTTAAAAAATAGTGGGTAAGATTTTCGTTTCAAAAATCTGCACTTTTCATTCACAAAATCGTTGGATTAAATTTAACAGAACCACTAAAAAGTAAACCTAATTGTTTACTTTTTTTATTTATTGTAAACTTAAAGCTTTACAAAAAATGAGAAATAAGCACAAACTTTTAATTGAGCAGTTAGACCAAAAGCTTCATCCATTCGCTGAAACCCGAAAGATCTTGGTTCCACAACGTGGATGGATAAATACAATTAGAACATCACTCAATATGACAATGGCACAACTTGGTGCCAAATTAAATATAACACGACAGGGTGTAAAAAGGAGGGTCTTAAAATAAAGTCAATTACTACTCAAGGAGAACTAGATGAATTTGAGCAATTGAATATTGAAAAAGCTGTCGAATGGACTATTAAAACAAAATTGAAACCTGAAAAAATTTTAACCGAAAAATTTGTAAAAGACTTACATAAAAGAATGTATGGCGTTGTATGGAAATGGGCAGGTGAATTCAGAATGATGGCTGACATTATTATGGATCCCATATTCGGGAATGTCATATATTCTTGGAATCAATCAAATACGGTAAAAGCTAGCGAAACACGAAATAAGTATTTAAAATCCTTGAGAGAAGCTGATAATGGCAATTTTATATCGTTAATTGAATTTGCAAAAAACTAAAACTAGCTTAAACTGAAAAAGATGCTGAACTACAACAAAATATTTCAGATTAGAGAATCTTATTCTAATCGACCATTTAGAGGTGTTATTGAAAATTTTGATTTGGCTGAACCTGAAATTTCAAGAGGAGAAAAACACATAACAGAAACGGTTACGGTAAAACATTCAATGGGTGGACAAACCCTTTATGATATAATTTGGACAACTAATGCTTTCCCGTTAATAGTTAGCGAAAGAGTAATTAGGTTATTTAAATCAAATGGAATTACAGGTTGGAAAACATACAATGTTGAAATTCGCTCAAAAAAGAATGAATTGATTGACCAAAATTTTTTCGGACTTATTATAACTGGACGCTGTGGTCATCGAGATTATTCTAAAAGCTCAATAGTATTAAGCAAAATTGGAGTGTACACCAAACCTCACATTAAAGGTTTTTATTTTAACGATGATTCCTGTGACGGTTCTGATTTATTTATGAGTAACCCAGATGAAGAAGGAAATTCAACTATGCATCGTTTTTGCTCACAAAAAGTTGTAAACCTATTTCAAAAAGAAAAAATAAAGAATATTAATTTTGAAAACCTAAATGAGCCAACATTGGCAATTGAACTACACCAAATACCCCTGACTGACAAACAAAAATCTGAAATGGAAAAATTAAAAACCAGCATTAGGTAACAAAGAACTCCGTTAAAAACAAGCAAACGTTTATTCCAAAGAATATTCTGCAACCAGTTTCACAAAATCCAAAGAACTAATCATTCCTACTATATTTCCTTCGTCCATTACTACCATGTGGTGCACGTCATGCCTTAACATCATTTTAGCGGCCGCATTAGCGCTTGAATTTACATGGACAACATGAACTCTAGACGATGTCATTACATCTTCCACAGTCGTGCTTTCTTGAACATCTTTATTCATATCCGTCGTGGTTACAATACCGCGAATAATCATTTCCGTATCTAATGTGTCTTTTGAATAGGATATAATTGGAATAGCATTAATTCCTTGATCCTTCATTAGCGCTCTTACTTCAATAACACTGTTTTCTCCTTTAGCTGTAATAACAGGCGTTGACATAAAGTCTTTTACTTGTTTTCTCATAAACTCATGTTTTCAAATTTATAATGCTATAAGCAGAAGTAACCATCCACTTACTTTAATTGTAAAAAGTAAGATTATATGTACCTAATTCAAATGATATTAATCATATTCAGACGAATAGACTATGTAGAAAATAAAGAAGTAGCAACTAAAAACACTTTTTAGTCTTTTTAGTTTTCTGCATCCACAATTTGTAGTTTTAGGGTGTTTATCCAAGTAGAGAAGTTTTGGGTCGTTTATCATTCAAATGTTCGACCTATGTTTGACCTACCTAAAAAACAAAAGCCTCTACATTTCTGTAAAGGCTTTGTCTAACTGTGCTCCTCCTCTTAGGCTCGAACTAAGGACCCTCTGATTAACAGTCAGATGCTCTAACCAACTGAGCTAAGGAGGAGTGTTATCGCTTTTGCGAGCGCAAATATATATATATTTTTAGTTACAACAAAACAAGATTTGATTTTTTCTGAAAAAACTTCTCTACTTTATTGTCATTCAAAAATCGCTTTGTAAATATCATTTCCATTTGCAAACAATACCAAGGATATAAGTAGTATGAAACCAACTAGTTGCGCATACTCCATAAACTTATCGCCTGGTTTTCTACCTGAGATCATTTCATAAATTAAAAACATGACATGACCGCCATCCAAGGCAGGAATCGGCAGTAAATTTAAAACACCTAACATAATAGATAGGAAAGCTGTAATAGCCCAAAAAGCTTTCCAGTTCCAAGATGGTGGGAACATATTTCCAATGGCTGCAAATCCGCCCACTTGAGCTGCACCTTTTTTGGTGAATATGTATTTAAACTGTGCTAAATAATCCTTAATAGTCCAATATCCTAATGAGGCTCCTTTGGTAACACTTTCGCCAAAGGAATAATCCTTGTGGTTAATTTTTACGTAGTCTGGATCTGTTCCTTTGGTTATTATACCAATAGTAGCATCCTCACTTGGAGTTACTTTTAAAATTTCGTTTTCGCCATTACGTTCTACAACAAGACTCACCTCTGGGGCTTGCGTGTTTTTAAGTACAAAGGATAAATCCGTTAAGTAATTAATTTCTATTCCATTAATATTAATTAATTTATCAGTAACCAATAGTCCTGCTTTTTCAGCTGGAGAATCTGGCACGATAGAATCTAATACAAACGGTGTCCGTGGTGCCATGGCAGGTAAATCGCCAGCCTCAAACAACTGCGTTCCTATATCTTCTGGCAATGTTAGCGTTTCTGTAGCTCCTGATGCACGCTCTACTTGTATTTCTTTAACATCTCTAAATAGTAAGTGGGAGGTAATATCTGTAACTTCAGAAAAAGGTTTACCATCTACAGATACTATTTTATCACCTTGCTGGAAACCGTATTGTTCCATAGTTTTAGTAACGCCAAAACCATATTTAATATCGTCTTTAGTGGTATAGTCTGTTCCCCAAACAAACAAAATCATCATGTAAATAACAAAACCTAATACGAAGTTTACAAATACACCACCAAGCATAATTATTAAACGTTGCCATGCTGGCTTGGTTCTAAACTCCCACGGTTGTGGTGGTTGTGCCATTTGCTCTTTATCCATGCTTTCATCAATCATTCCAGCAATTTTTACGTAACCACCTAATGGTAACCAACCGATTCCGTAAACGGTATCGCCAATTTTTTTCTTGAATAATGAAAACTTAATATCGAAAAACAAGTAGAACTTTTCTACACGTGTTCCGAATAATTTTGCAGGAATAAAATGACCTAATTCGTGTAAAACAATAAGAATAGACAGACTTAAAAATAATTGTGCTGCCTTTATTAATATAATTGTCATAAGAGATTCTTCTTTTTATAGCGCACAAAAGTAGTGTTTTAACACCATTTAGAAAACTATAAGCGATTTATTGCTATTTTTTTAACACGGTTTTGTTTATAATACCCCTACTCGTTTCAAACTTAACAAATAGTATTCCAGAAGCATAGCCGGAAAAATCTATACTAGAGCTCCAAGAATTAGTTTCCAATAGCTGCCCTAATGCATTGTAAATTTTCACGTTTTTAATCTGCAAGCTTTCTGGCTTTTGAATATGAACCATATTGGAAGTTGGATTCGGATACACCATTAAATCAGCCTCTAACGCAAAGTTTTCCGTTGATAGTGTTACCGAATTGTTTTTTGATATAATATCGCTTTCAGGATCAAAAAGCACGTCAGCAACCGTGAAATTGACTGTTTTTAGAAAACCTTGACTATTACTCGTATTATCTAATATAACATCTAGCGTTTCGCCATTGGTGCCGACAAATCGGACAGGAACTGGTACCTCAAAAAAGTTGACAGACGCATGACTTTGTACTTGCGATACATTTAAATACACCGAAGTTGAAGAAGGTTGATTCCACGTTAATGTATAAGTTGGATAACCTTGATTGTAAATCCAATCGCTAAAAAACTCGGTTAAATCCTCACCGGACGATGTTTCAACAATATTAATAAATTCATCTGTTTTGGCATATGCATAGGCATGATCTGGATGACTTAAATAATCATTCATAGCTTGAAAAAATGGCACGTCTCCGAGTTTTTTCCGAAGCATGTGCACAACCATAGACCCTTTATTATAACTTAACCGACTACTAAAAATACGGTTAACACTCGTGGTGTCTGAATCTGATAAATATACCGCACCTCCAGGTTGTGATGTAATAGAAGCCACCAGACCTGTTTTAAAACCGCGGAATTCTGCGTCTCCATCAATATTCTCAATAGCCAGACCACTTAGGTAAGTTGCAAAGCCTTCATTCAACCAAATATCTTTCCAGCTGCCACAGGTAACTTTATTTCCAAACCACTGATGCGCCAATTCATGTGCTATCAGGTTTTGACCAAAACTTCCCATAAATGAAACCGTTGTATGCTCCATACCGCCTCCCCAACCAAATTGGGCATGACCATATTTTTCATCGGCATATGGATAGCTTTCAAAAAGGTTTGAAAACACATTCATAATATCTACTGTTATCGGTGTGCTCGCTTGTGCATAGGCTAAATTTTCAGGGTACACATAATTTACTATATCAAACGGCGCACCATTATTAGCTACTTCGTGAGAATACACCGTATAATTGGTAGCTGCAATAGCAATTAAGTAAGCAGGAATAGGATAATTATGCTTAAACCTTGTGGTTTTTAAATTTCCAGAAACAGTTTGGCTAATTTCCAATCCATTGGAAACAGATACATATTCCTCATTATTTGGTGTAAATTGAGGCGTGGTTATATAAACATCAATAGAATCTATTTTATCAATTAAATCCTGTTTGCATGGCCACCAACCTTTTGCGCCATAAGGCTCTGAAAGCGTCCAAATTACTGGTGTCCCACTATGTGTAGTTTGTTCAAATGAACCAAAACCTGAACTTTCCGGATTTCCAGAATAGGTAATCGTCAATGAATCTAAAACACCTGTATTTTGAATTTGCGGTAAGGTAATAACCACTTCATCAGCAGAATTGTGAATAAAAGCCAAACTAGTTCCACGCTGCGTAACTTGAGATACCGTCATATTATCTGTTAGCTCAAATGTAATTTGTGATAAGGCTTCCTTCGCTTCAAAATATGTGGTAACATCTCCTGAAATAAATGCAACAGCTGGATCAAGCGTTAAATCTAATCGATGATATTTTACATCATAATTGCCCGTATTCAGGCTAAAGCGTTGATTCATTTTTTTTAAGGCCATTTTGGCTTCAGCCTCTTGAATTTTATTGAAGGATTTTATATAATCCTGCGCCATAAATGGTGTAGAGACCAAAAATAATAGGGCAAATAAATACGGTTTCATGTGTGGGTTTTTAACTAAACTAATATTGAATGTTAAAAATACCACTTAAATCTCTATTCTGTTGTAATTTTGCATCAGAATTGTTCTATTAACAGACTTCAAAAACATTCAGTATGCTGTCATTTTTTAAAGACTACAAGTATTTTGCTATCGTTTTCCTGACTATTTCAATTATAATCATGGCCGTTATTTACAATATTTTAAATGTCCAGAAACCATTGCCAATTTATCAACCTGCTATGGTTAATTTTGAATTAGTAGATAGTACCATTCAATACAAAAAAAAATATCATAAAATTGCTGATTTCAGTTTAACTAATCAGAATGGCGAAACCGTAACACAAGCTAATTATGAGAATAAAATTTATGTAGCTGATTTCTTTTTTACAACCTGCCAAACCATTTGCCCGATTATGACGGATCATATGGTTTACATTCAAAAAGAACTGAAAAATGAACCAGATGTTATGTTGCTATCACATACGGTTACACCCGAAATTGATTCGGTAGCTCAATTAAAAAAATATGCACTAAAAAAAGGTGTTGATGATTCCCGATGGAATTTAGTAACAGGTGATAAAAAACAAATTTATGACCTAGCAAGAAAAAGCTATTTGGCTGTAAAAGATGTGGAAGGCTTTGATCCTTATGACATGATTCATACTGAAAACTTCATGCTTATTGATAAAAAACGGCAAATTCGCGGTTTTTATGACGGCACCAAACCAGAAGAAATTAAACGCTTAATTGCTGATATTCATATATTAAAGAAAGATTCTGAATAGTTTTATTAGCACAATTTTTTTACCCTAACTTTTTACATTATTTTTGCTTCTTTAAAATCAATCTAAATAAGCTTGCAGGTGACTTTAGCAGAAATAAAACGTGGTGAAATAGGCATTATTGTCGATGTGTCCTCTGTACATATCCCCCTAAAACTATTAGAAATGGGTTGCCTTCCGGGTAATACCGTTGAGCTAGTTCAGATGGCACCTTTTGCTGATCCGATGTATTTAAACATTAACGGAAGTCATTTGGCAATCCGAAAAGAAACAGCCATTCACATTCAAATAGAAATTTCTAGATGAGCAAGCAAATTAATGTTGCATTAATAGGGAATCCTAACACAGGAAAAACGTCTGTTTTTAATGCATTAACCGGTTTAAACCAAAAAGTTGGTAATTACCCTGGTATTACGGTTGAAAAAAAAGAAGGGATTTGTAAACTACCGCGTGGTGTTAAAGCCCATATTATAGATTTACCTGGAACCTACAGTTTAAATGCCTCGTCCTTAGATGAAAATGTGGTTATTGAATTGCTTCTCAATAAAAACGATAAAGATTTTCCTGATGTTGCTGTCGTTGTCTGCGATGTAGAAAACATCAAACGAAACCTGTTGCTATTTACACAAATTAAAGACCTTCAAATTCCAACTATTCTTGCTATTAACATGGCTGATAGAATGGATTACAAAGGAATAAGTCTAGACATACCCTATTTAGAAGAGCAACTAAATACCAAAATTGCTCTTATTAGTACCCGAAAAAAGAAAGGTATCTCGGAACTTAAAGAATTAATTGCAAATTATAGGGACTTATCAAGTGAGCCGTGTATGAAGGCCTCGGAAATTGACAAGGTCTATTTTGATAATCTACAAAAAGCATTTCCAAATCAGTTATTATACAAATTGTGGTTAGTAATAACACAGGATGTAAACTTTGGAAAAATGGACCGGAACACGATTGATGCCGTTGCCGATTTTAAAACAAAAACCAACACCGATTTAAAGCGCCTTCAACAAAAAGAGACAATAAAGCGCTATCAGTTTATTAATAATACACTGAAAAAAGGACAAACCATAGACTTAAATACGGCTAAAGATTTACGCATCCGTTTGGATCGTATCTTGACACATAAAGTTTGGGGTTATGTTATTTTTGGGTTTATCCTTTTAACTATTTTTCAAGCAATCTATGATTGGTCCAGCATTCCAATGGATTTTATTGATAGCTCCTTTGCTTCTTTAAGCGAATGGACAAAAAATGTGATGCCAGAAGGCACGCTAACCAATTTAATTTCTGAAGGTATTATTCCGGGAATTGGCGGTATTGTAATATTTATTCCACAAATTGCCTTTTTATTCCTCTTTATTTCAATTCTGGAAGAAAGTGGTTATATGAGTCGTGTGGTCTTTTTAATGGATCGTGTTATGCGAAGATTTGGATTAAGTGGAAAAAGTGTTGTTCCATTAATTTCTGGTACAGCATGTGCCATTCCAGCAATTATGGCAACCCGGAATATTGAAAGTTGGAAAGAGCGGTTAATTACCATTTTAGTCACACCTTTTACTACCTGTTCGGCAAGATTACCCGTTTACTTAATCATTATTGCGCTCGTAATTCCGGAGGGTCGTTTTCTAGGGTTAAGTTTTCAAGCCTTAACGTTAATGCTACTATACTTAATAGGTTTTGGCGCAGCTGTTGGTTCCGCTTGGATTTTAAATAAGATTCTTAACATAAAAAGCAAAACATTTTTTGTGGTAGAAATGCCTAATTATAAACTACCACTATTTAAAAATGTTGCCATAACGGTTCTGGAGAAAACAAAATCTTTTGTGTTTGGTGCTGGTAAAATAATCTTGGCGATTTCTATTGTATTGTGGTTTTTAGCGTCTTATGGTCCTGGTGAAAATTTCAATAATGCCGAAGCTATTGTTACAGAACAATATGCTAATGAAACTTTAACGGACACCGAATTAGAACAGCATGTAGATTCCTATAAATTAGAACATTCGTATATTGGTATAACAGGTCGTGCTATTGAACCTGCCATTCGTCCATTGGGTTACGACTGGAAAATAGGTATTGCACTAATCAGTTCCTTTGCCGCACGTGAAGTTTTTGTAGGAACATTAGCCACCATCTACAACGTAGGAAGCGATGAAGAAGAAACTATTAAAAACCGTATGGCTGGTGAGGTCAACCCTATTCTAGGTGGTCCTTTGTTTAATTTTGCGTCGGGAATTTCACTGTTACTATTTTATGCCTTTGCCATGCAATGTATGAGTACACTAGCTATTGTAAAACGCGAAACTAACAGTTGGAAATGGCCAGCTTGGCAATTGGTAGTCATGACAGTTTTTGCTTATGTAGTAGCTTTAATTGCCTATCAATTATTAAAATAATCTATTGAAAGTTTATAGTTTTTTGATGAGCAAATAAGTTGAAAATAGTTATTTAGCTTGAAAACAATTGAATAACAAAATAACTTAATAACCCTTTTATGGTTATAATATTTAAAGCAACTAAAAAGAAATTAATTAAACTGTAAAACTTAATTACACACTAAAATTCTCTAATGAAATGGGTTCAACTATTCAAAATATTATCGCTTTTACCATTCTGGGTCTGGCCATCTTATTTTTGATTCGGAAATTTATTTGGAGTCCAAAAAAGAAAAATTCAAAAAATTGTGGTGGTGACGATGGTTGTGGCTGCCACTAATTAACACCTGAAAATTGCACGTAATATGCCGTTTTTTCAGTTCGTTTTTCGGCTTCAGGAAACGGCAGAACATTGTATAAATAGAGTTTTAATTCGCCTTCAATAAATAAAGATTTACGTTCTTGAGTAGTATAGCTTGTTGGCGGAATTTTAAAGGCTTCCGTGCTTATTAATTTTCCATCTTTAAAAATTTCTAATTCAAACACTACTTCGCCAGCCCAAACACAAGTAACGCCTTTTGGACAGCGAGAATCTGTAATTACCTCACTAAATTTAACCGAATAATCATCAACTATTAAACGCTTTTGATAAAATAATTTCTGAAGAATTAAAGGTGTTTCTGCGTTTGCTTTTTCCTGTGAAAAACCAATAAGTCCTATTAGTAAACATAATCCGAAGAGGCATTTTTTCAACATAGTTTTTTGATTTTTTTAAAATTTCAATTTAGAAATCACCCAAATTTTCAGAGCTTTTTTAAGTATAGATTTTTCGCCACACTTTGAGAAACTGTTAATAATTTGCCATTAGCCTTAATGCTGATAGATTTATCAAAAGGTTCAATATGCATCACTTCAATAATCGATCCTAAACCAATATCATTTTTGTTTAAATATTGTAAAAATTCCGATGAACTATCATTCACGCCCAAACAACTATATTTCTGATGTTCTAGTGCTTGCGATAATATTATTTTTTCAACAAAAGTAATCGCGCCATGTTTATCTGGAATAGGATCACCGTGTGGATCATGAGTTGGATGACCTAAAAAAGCATCCAATTCATCAATTAATTTTTGCGACTTAATATGTTCCAACTGTTCAGCTAAATCGTGAACCTCATCCCAAGTGAAATTTAATTTCTCCACTAAAAACACTTCCCAAAGTCGGTGTTTTCTAATAATATTAATCGCAATTTTTTTGCCAGATTCCGTTAACGTTACACCTTTATACTTTTTGTAATTAGCATAATCCTTTTCCGCTAATTTCCGAATCATATCAGTTGCTGATGATGCTTTGGTATTCATTGCTTCAGCTAATGCATTGGTATTCACAATCTCGCGACCTTGTTTGCCTAAATGATAAATAGCTTTAATGTAATTTTCTTCCGTTAACGTAATCATAAACATGTGTTATCTAACAAATATACAGTATTATACTTTTTAAAAATATTTTTAGACTAATCTAAATCAATGGATAATTTAAAAACAAATGAAACCGAATTACACTCAATTTTTAGTACCTTCGCAATAATAATTTAGACTTATGAAAAAATTAGTTTTTGCCGTTGTAATTCTGGGGGTTTTTTATTCATGTAAAAACGCGAATGAAACCAGTTCCAAATTGCAAGTTGTAACAACCACAACCATGATAACCGATTTAGTTCAAAATATTGGTGGCGATTATATAGACGTAGAAGGTTTAATGGGAAGCGGTGTAGATCCGCATTTATATAAAGCAAGTGAAGGCGATGTAAACAAAATTGCGCGTGCTGATGTTATTTTTTATGGTGGATTACACTTGGAAGGCAAACTCGTTGAAGTTTTCGAAAAAATGGGAAGTCAAAATATTAATACCATAGCAGTTTCAGATGCCGTAGACAAAAAAACACTGATTGGATCTGAATATTTTGCCTCTAATTATGATCCCCATATTTGGTTTGATGTGACTAATTGGGAATTAATCACACAATTTGTCGTTAAGAAATTATCAGAAGCGAATCCAGAGCATCAAGCAATTTTCGAAAAGAATGGCGAAGATTATCTCAAAAAATTACAGGCTTTAAATATGCATATAAAATCAACTATCAGCACACTACCAGAAGACAAAAGAATTCTAGTTACAGCTCATGATGCGTTTAATTATTTTGGCCAAGCTTACGGTTTTGAAGTTGTTGGGCTTCAAGGATTATCAACTGCTACCGAAGCTGGTGTTCAAGACGTTCAAAATTTAGCTACCTTTATTATTGACAAACAAGTCAAGGCTATTTTTGTAGAAAGTTCCGTGCCAAAACGTACTATTGAAGCACTCCAAGCTGCCGTACAATCAAAAGGTTTTGATGTTCAAATTGGCGGCACATTATATTCGGATGCCTTAGGAAATGCAGGCACAGAGGAAGGTACGTATATTGGTATGTTTACCTATAATGTGAATACGATTGTGAATGCATTAAAGTAACGATTAATTATGAAGGAACAATCTGAAAATAAAAACACAACAAAGCCATCTGGTGTTATGGCCGTCCAGGTTGACGATCTAACCGTTGCCTACAACTACAAACCCGTACTTTGGGATATTGACTTGGAAATCCCAGAAGGCGTGCTTATGGCCATTGTTGGCCCAAATGGCGCCGGAAAATCCACGCTTATCAAAGCCATTTTAGGAATTTTAAAACCTATTGCTGGTAGTGTAAGTATTTACGGCAAACCCTATAATAAACAACGAGATTTAGTAGCATATGTTCCACAAAAAGGAAGTGTAGATTGGGATTTTCCAACTACAGCTTTAGATGTTGTTATGATGGGAACTTATGGTAGTTTGGGCTGGATTAAACGACCAGGGCAAAAGGAGAAAAAAGCATCTTTAGAAGCCTTGGAACAAGTTGGGATGTTAGCGTTTAAAAATCGACAAATTAGTCAGCTATCTGGTGGTCAGCAACAACGTATTTTTTTAGCGCGAGCACTCGTTCAAGATGCTTCCATTTATTTTATGGATGAACCCTTTCAAGGTGTTGATGCTACAACTGAAATTGCCATTATCAACATCCTAAAAGCTTTACGAAAAGCGAATAAAACGGTCATTGTTGTACATCACGACTTACAAACCGTTCCTGAATATTTTGATTGGGTGACTTTCTTGAATGTGAAAAAAATTGCCACAGGTCCTGTTAAAGATATTTTTAATGATGATAATCTAACAAAGACCTATGGTATTAATTATAAAGTGAGTATTCAGAAATAAAATTCCTGCGAACGCAGGAATCTCTTAGATATATACCAAAATTAAGTATAGAAACATATCCTAAAAACTAAAGACTAATAGACTTAACACAATACATAGAACTCCTCATCAACGATTACACCTTGCGTACTATTACGCTGGGCACTGCTATTTTGGGTGCCGTAACTGGTATGCTAGGAAGTTTTGCTGTATTGCGAAAACAAAGCTTACTAGGTGATGCCATTTCGCATGCTGCCTTACCAGGAATTGCCATTGCATTTTTAATTACAGGAGCCAAAGACAGTAACACCTTATTACTTGGCGCTTTAGTCAGTGGATTAATCGGAACGTTTTGGATTCGTGGAATTGTTACTAAAACACACTTAAAATCAGATACGGCTTTAGGATTAATTTTATCCTTGTTTTTTGGATTTGGCATGCTCTTATTAACCTTTATTCAAAAACAACCCAATGCCAATCAAGCTGGATTGGATAAATATTTATTTGGTCAGGCAGCAACACTTGTAGAAAGTGATGTTTGGCTGATGGCGATTGTTACTGGGCTTTGCTTATTAGTTTTGCTCCTATTTTGGAAGGAATTTAAAATTCTTTTATTCGATAAAGATTATGCACAAACCATCGGTTTTAATACAAAAATAATTGACATTCTTATTACCTCTTTCATCGTGGTAGCCATTGTTTTAGGCCTACAAACAGTTGGCGTGGTTTTAATGAGTGCCATGCTTTTAGCACCTGCAGCTGCAGCGCGACAGTGGACAAATAGTTTAAGTACCATGGTTTTTTTAGCAGCTATTTTTGGCGCTTTTTCGGGTGTTTTTGGAACGGCCATTAGCGCTAGTCAAAACAACTTATCTACAGGACCCGTAATTGTTTTGGTAGCTTCCGTGTTTGTATTGTTTTCCTTTATTTTTTCACCAAGTCGTGGATTACTTTTCAGACAAATCCGCTTTATTAAAAATCGTCGTGATTTAGAACAGCATAAAACATTAGCATTCATGTTTCAAATTGCGAAAACACATGATAATATTTCGCATCCGCACACCATTAAAATTCTGAATAATTTTCAAGGATTTACACGTGGAACACTTCAGAAATTAGTCGATAAAAACTTGGTAACCCTAGATGGAAACATGTGGAGCTTAACCCTTGAAGGTTTTGAAACCGCTTCCAATTTGTACAACCAACAAACTACAAAACATGAGTAGCGCACAATTTGAAATACAGCTCATTGCCAGTTTGGTTGCATTAGCATGTGCCATTCCAGGAACTTTTTTGGTGCTGCGAAAAATGGCTATGATAAGTGATGCTATCAGTCATTCTATTTTACCAGGTTTAGTGGTTGGATTTTTTATTACGCAAGATTTAAATTCGCCATTACTCATACTTTTAGCAGCATTAACTGGTGTAATTACGGTTATTTTGGTGGAACAAATTCAGAAAACAGGTTTGGTAAAAGAAGACACAGCTATCGGACTCGTTTTTCCTGCGCTGTTTAGTATTGGTGTCATTATGATTGCAAAAAATGCCAATGACATCCACCTAGATGTAGATGCTGTATTATTAGGTGAATTAGCGTTTGCACCTTTTGATAGACTCATTATTTATGGAACAGATGTTGGCCCGAAATCCCTCTGGGTAATTGGTACCATTCTATTAATTACAATTGGACTTTTAATCGCCTTTTTTAAAGAACTCAAATTAAGCACGTTTGATGCTGGACTGGCGGCATCTTTAGGGTTTTCACCTGTAGCTATACATTATGGACTCATGACGGTTTCATCAATAACAACCGTTGGCGCCTTTGATGCTGTTGGTGCTATTTTAGTGGTGGCGCTTATGATTGCTCCTGCAGCAAGTGCCTATTTGTTGACAACTGATTTAAAGAAATTACTCGCATTATCCATGTTTTTTGGCGTTTTTAGTGCTATTTCTGGTTATTGGCTAGCGCATTGGTTGGATGCTTCCATTGCCGGATCCATCACAACCATGTTAGGTGTTTTATTTTTAGTTGTGTATTTATTTGCTCCAAGTAAAGGATTAATTGCTGTAATGTATCGTGAGAAACAGCAAAAAATTGAAGTGTCGCTCCTCACCTTTTTACTGCATTTAAAAAACCATACTGAAGCTAGTGAACGCCATGTGAATCATCTTTCCGAACATATTAATTGGCAAAAAATTCGAGCAAAAACGGTTTTAGATTTAGCTCAAAAAAACAATATGATTACTATTGATAATAAGCTTGTTTCCTTAACCGAAAAAGGTGATATTTTCACCACACAAGCCATTGATTATATCATCACCAATGAAGATGCTCAAATTGAAGATATGAAGGATGATTTCTTTTTGTTTAGGGGTTAGTCAATCTAAAATAGGATTATTGCTTTTCTAATTTCCGACCAACAAGTCCAGCTTCATCAGATTTAAAAATAGTAAGCATGGTTGGTACTTCCTGGTTGGATGCATCTCTAGGCGATTTTGTACTAAATCGAGCTTCCGTATTATTCAAATTCAAGGTGAATTTTGAATCCAAATCGGTTTCATTCGCCGTAAAATAAACGATGTTTTTTTTCAATTCCCATGTCCCTTTTCCATAGGCATGCGTTTCAGGTGGAGTCATGCCTTCAAGCTTTTTATAGCTATGAAAGTTAAAACTACCATCTGACTGTAATATCAGAGTTTCCGAATACGTTCCGTTTGAAGCTTCAAAATCTAATTGATACGCTCCTGAAATAGCTTCATTTTGAGAAAAGATAGTCGTTTGGGCAAGTATTAAAGCGAAAAATAGAATTTGTTTCATGATGGGTTGATTTTGAACAGATTGTTAACAATAATTGCACCACAAAAAATCAAAACAATTAATAAAAACTAAAACCCACGCTCCTTCTGCAATTGCTCATAAGCGTCTTGAACTTGTCGGAACTTTTCTTCAGCGCCTAATTGGTGTTCTTTTCCTAAATGAATTACGCGATCTGGATGATACTTTTTAGCCATTTTTCGGTAACCCCCTTTTATTTCGGTTACGGTTGCCGATTTTTCAATCTCTAAAATTTTATATGCATTATCGCTGCTATTATAAAACATAGCTTTTATGCTTTCGTAATCTATGGAGCGAATACCTAAATAGCCTGAAATAGTATAAATCTTATTCACTTCTGCTTCCGTTACATGACCATCGGCTTTAGCTATTCCGAAGAGAAAATGTAATAATTGCAAACGCGACGGATGATCCATCATTTGTCTGATTTGCAAACACACTTGCTGCACAGGAATTTCCTGTTTATTAATGTTTTTAAACAATTGAAAGGCATGATTGGCACGTTCTTTCCCATACATGTGTGCAAACTGCTGACGCACAAAATCCAATTCGCGTTGGTCCTGCTTCCCATCGGCCTTTATAACCACCGATGCTAACACCAACAAACTAACCTCAAAATCGCCCGAACGGGTTTGAGCTCTTGTTGGTCGTGACCCATAAGTTCCGCCCTTTTGTCCTTGTCCGAAAATAGTATCCAAATCGGTTCTATCTGAAAACACATCCATTAATCCACCTAAAGCCAAGCCTATTATAGCACCTATTGGGCCACCAAACGACCAGCCTATAGCCGCTCCTATCCATTTTGAAAAATTCATTTAAACGCTAATTTTTTATTTATGTAAAAACCTGAAACTATTAAAATATTACTAAAAACTAAAGAATGGATTTTTAGGTTTACGAAATCCATTCTTAAAAATAAAAATTTTGGGTAAATATACTATTTGTTAGTAGATTGCTTACGGCATTTGTTACACAATTGGTATCTTTGCAATTCAATATTTATTAATCATATAAAACAGAATATATATGTATCCAGCAGAATTAGTGAAACCAATGCGTGAAGATTTAACCAAAATTGGTTTTGAAGAATTACATACTGCCGAAGCTGTCGATGCAGCTTTAGCTAAAGAAGGAACAACACTTGTGGTTGTAAATTCCGTTTGCGGTTGTGCAGCAGCCAATGCACGTCCAGGAGCTCGCATGAGTTTAGATAACACTAAAAAACCAGACCATATTGTAACGGTTTTTGCAGGTGTAGATAAGGATGCCGTTAACCAAGCGCGTCAACACATGGTACCATTTCCTCCAAGTTCACCTTGTATGGCTTTGTTTAAAGATGGCGAATTAGTACACATGCTTGAACGTCATCATATTGAAGGGCGTCCAGCAGAAATTATAGCGGACAACTTAAAAGATGCTTACAACGCAAATTGCTAAAAAAAGCATTTAATTGAAATTTAAACCACGATTTTATCGTGGTTTTTTTTGTGCATGAAACAGTTTAAAGTAATTTAGCAGTACTAATTAGATGTCATTAAAATGGAAAAAATTTTCGCCTTTATTTTAACGAGTATTTATGCCGTTTTCTTTTTATTAACCTTGGTTGTTTTTCACCCAATTCAATGGTTTTGTTTTAATGTGTTAGGCCGTAAAGCCCATAAAATTAGTGTGGATTGGTTGCAATTTTTCATTATGCGTTGTACCAATATTTTAGGGACGCGCTATACCTTTACAAACAATCATGATATTCCTAAAGATCAACCTATAATTATAGTCGCTAATCACCAAAGCATGTATGATATTTCGCCTATTATGTGGCATTTACGCGAAATCAATCCAAAATTTATTAGTAAAAAGGAACTTGGAAGAGGTATTCCAAGTGTGTCCTATAATTTACGTCATGGTGGATCGGTTTTAATCGACAGAAAAAACCCAAGACAAGCACTTCCGGCACTGATGAAATTTGGAGAATATATTGAAGAAACCAAAGGTACAGCTGTTATTTTCCCAGAAGGCACCCGAAGTAAAAATGGACATCCTAAACCATTTCAAACAAAAGGACTCGAAATTTTATTGAAAAAAATCCCCTCAGCTGTTATAGTTCCTATTACGATTAACAATTCCTGGAAGCTATTAAAATATGGGAAATTCCCTATGGGAATTGGAAATCATGTAAAATTAACGGTTCATAACCCTATAAAATTAGCTACCTTTGAGAATAAGACGAAGCTAATTGAGCAAATTGAAAGCACAATTGCCTCTGCAATAGAACTTTAAAAATTCAACATTATGTCTTTAAAAAACGTACGATTGGAAGTCATGCAACACCTTGAAAAAGATGTGGATGCACTTATAGAAAAATATTTAATTCCTGTTGATAGTATTTGGCAGCCATCGGATTTTTTACCAAATTCTGAAAGTGATAATTTTCTAGAAAGTGTGAAAGAAATCCGTGAGCTTTCTAAAGAATTGCCTTACGATTTTTGGGTGGTTTTAGTTGGTGATATGATTACTGAAGAAGCCTTACCAACCTACGAATCTTGGTTAATGGATGTGGAAGGTGTGGATCAAGTTGGACGAAATTCTTGGGGTAAATGGGTTCGTCATTGGACAGCTGAAGAAAACCGTCATGGTGATGTACTAAACAAATATTTGTATTTGTCAGGACGCGTAAACATGAAAGAAATTGAAAAAACCACACAGCATCTTATTGCTGATGGTTTTGATATTGGAACCGATCGTGATCCTTATAAAAACTTTTTATATACCAGTTTTCAAGAACTGGCAACCTATATTTCACACAATCGTGTAGCGAAAATGGCCAAAGATAGAGGCAATAAGCAGCTATCAAAAATGTGTAAAATTATTTCGGGTGATGAAATGCGTCACCATCATGCATACTGTGAGTTTGTAGAGCGTATTTTTGCTGTAGACCCAAATCAGATGATGCTAGCTTTTCAACACATGATGAAATTAAAAATCACGATGCCAGCGCATTTTTTAAGAGAATCTGGAAATAAAATAGGAACGGCTTTTGAAGAATTTTCAAACACAGCACAGCGGATTGGTGTTTATACATCAGCGGATTATGTAGATATTCTAGACAAACTATTAGTGCGTTGGGAAATTGATAAAATTACCAATCTGTCTGATGAAGCTGAAAAAGCAAGAGATTACCTCATGAAACTACCATCGCGTTTAACCAGACTTTCGGAACGCATGAAAGTTCCTGAAAACTCATTTCAGTTTAAGTGGGTGGAGCCTGCTTCTTTGAAGTAATAATTCAAATATTAATTTTTAAAATTCCTTTCAGGTTACTGGAAGGAATTCCTATTTTTATCAACTAATGAAAAATCAACAAATATTAACAAATACCATCGCTTTTGTAAAAACGCAATTACAGGATGCCGAAGGTGGTCACGACTGGTTTCACATAGAGCGTGTTTATAAAAATGCCCTACTCATTTCTAAAAACGAAGCTGTAGATAATTTTGTTGTCGCTTTAGGTGCTTTACTACATGATATTGCGGATAGTAAATTCCATAATGGTGATGAAACTATTGGCCCAAAAATAGCACGGGAATTTCTGTTTAAAGAAAATGTAGATTCTAAAACCATTGAACATGTCGTTCAAATTATTAAGCATATTTCATATAGTTCAAGTTTAGATCCCAGTAAATCTTTTACATCACCCGAATTGGATGTTGTTCAAGATGCAGACCGGTTGGATGCGTTGGGAGCCATAGGCATTGCTAGAACTTTTAATTATGGAGGCTTTAAAAATCGGGCACTTTATAATCCTGACATCAAGCCTGATTTGACTATGGATAAAGACACTTACAAGAAATCAAAAGCACCTACCATAAATCATTTTTATGAAAAATTACTACTCCTTAAAGACACCATGAATACTAAAACAGGTGAAAAAATAGCTGGAAAACGGCATCAATTTATGGTCGGGTTTTTAGAACAATTTTATGCAGAATGGGATGGAAAGCGATAAGTTTTATTTAAAAAAATTTTACTAAATGATATAAAAAAACCTGAAAACAAATTGCTCACAGGTTTTAAAATATTCTATAATTCTCTCATTTTATTTCCCAGGAAAATCGGCTTTACGTTTTTCTAAAAAGGCTGTAGTTCCTTCTTTAAAATCGTCTGTTCCAAAACAATTTCCAAATTCTTCAATTTCTACATCATAACCATTTACACCATCTTTAAAATTGGCATTAACGGCTTTGATAGCGCCTTTTATAGCAACAGATGAATTACGCATAATTTTACCAGCAATTTTTTCTGCAAGCGGAATAAGTTCTTCTTCTGTTGTTACGTGGTTAACCAATCCGTATTCCAAAGCTTGATTGGCATCAATCATTCCCGCTGTCATAACCATTTCCATGGCACGACCTTTACCTACTAATTGTGGTAAACGTTGTGTACCACCATAACCTGGAATAACACCTAATGACACTTCTGGAAGCCCCATTTTAGCATTGATACTTGCAATTCTAAAGTGACATGCCATAGCCAATTCTAATCCGCCACCCAATGCAAAGCCATTAACGGCAGCAATAACTGGTGTGCTTAAATTTTCAACAAAATTAAAAAGAAGATCCTGACCTTTAGCTGCCAATTTCCCGCCATTATATTCATCAAAGTTGGCAAATTCGCTAATATCTGCGCCTGCAACAAAAGCTTTTTCGCCACTTCCAGTAACAATAATAACTTTGGTATCTGAATCCGAATTGGCGGCTTTAAAGGCATCATGCAATTCCTGAATGGTTTCCTTATTTAAAGCGTTTAATTTGCTAGGTCTGTTTATTGTTATGGTTGTTAATCCGTTTTGAGTTTCGGAAAGAATATTATTATATGACATATATATTGATTTTTAAAAAGTGGCTCCATTAAATTTAGAGCACCTCCAATTAATAATAAGTTTATTTTTTCGGAATCGCTACTGTAAACGTCGTTCCTTCATTTAATTGTGATGTAAAGGTAATATTTCCGTTATAAGTTTCCACAATATTCTTAACCATTCCTAAACCTAATCCCATTCCGCTAGACTTGGTTGTAAATTTAGGCTCAAATATTTTCTCTTTATTCTCTTCTGAAATACCTTTCCCATTATCGGTTACAATAATGTTTACATACCCATTCTCATCCTGAACCTCAACAACAATTTTTGGTGTTTTTAAACCATCTTCAGGAATGGCTTGAATACCATTTTTAACCAAATTAGTTACCACACGAATGAGTTGTGTTCTATCAAAATTGACAATAATTTCTTTCTTTTCGGCTATAAAAACAATGTAGTCTTCATTAAAAATATCCAAAGCCAACTTAACAATATTTACCACATTTAAGGTTTCATTTTGCTGTGCAGGCATTTTTGCAAAATTTGAAAATGCCGAAGCAATAGAACTCATGGTATCAATTTGTTGGATTAATGTTTTGCTATATTCATCTACTTTTTCGTAAATATTAGGGTCTTCAGGATCAAATTTACGTTGAAAACTTTGGACACTCAATCGCATGGGTGTCAGTGGGTTTTTAATTTCATGAGCCACTTGTTTTGCCATTTCACGCCAAGCTTGTTCACGCTCACTGGTTGCTAATTTTACGGCACTAGCTTCTAGCTCGTCAATCATACTGTTATACGAATCTACTAGAATGGCAATTTCTTGACTCGTAGAACCAATATCAATCTTTTTATTACGTGTTTCAAAGCGCGTTTCATTCATTTTATCACTTATGGTTTTAAGTGATTTGGTAATGTATTTTGAAAGCAAATAAGCTAAACCAATAGCAATAATTAGCATAACAAAGTAGGCGTAACTTAACCGTTCTAAAAATTCGCGTAATTCTTTATTTAGAAAATCATCGTTCTCTAAATAATGTAAATTTAATATGCCTAGCGGTTTAAAACGCTTATCTGTGATAATGGAGTAAGACGATAAATAATTATCAGAATTTTCTAAAGTATTCGTTACATGTCGATGGTCCAACGAATGAGAAATGGTATTTAAAATTTTGGCATCTAGACACCTGGTTAGTGAATCCGATTCAAAACTTGCTTTTGATGATTTTAATAAACCGCCTTCTAAATTATAGAGATTAATTTCCATATTATGTATGGCAGCTATCTGATAGATGGCATCTTTAAAAATAAGTGTCATCATTTCAGGAATCACCTCATAAGTGGTTTCTTTAATGGTATACTCTATACTAGCGCGAATGTTTTCCTCCTTACGCTCCAGTCTATCTTGGTGATATTCTCTAGCTTCCTCATTATATTGATAAATGGTAACACCTGCAATAAGAATAGAAGCCAATAACACCAACAAAATCATGGCAATAAAAATGCGTAATCTTAAAGAGAGTCTGGCTAATTTCATGTATCGCGTTTGAGTTTTAAAGTTAACAAGAATTAAGCCAACTTACTTAAGCATTGGGGTTTTTGCTTCTAATATTTTTATAAATCTTAAATCCTAACATCAATAAAACACCTAAAACGAATATACCCATGACACCAAACACCCAATTTATAGCACTTTTCAGAATTACCAAAAACACAATGGCAAAAAGAATAAAGGTGGCTCCTTCGTTCCAAAGTCGCATAAAATTTGATGATTTCCGTACATCATCTTTCTGAAGTTGTTTATAAAATTGATGCGTTTTTAATTGGTAAATAATTAGCAATAAAACAAATAGTAATTTAACATGCATCCAAGGTTGTTCCAACCAAACCGGTTGTAAAACCAGCAACCAAATAGCAAAAACAGTTGCTAAAATAGCAGATGGCCAGGTAATGATATTCCAAAGTCGCTTGGCCATTAATTTTAATTGCGTGCCCAAAATTTCTTTGTCAGGTGATGGTTTATGAAATGCTTCAATTTGATACACAAACAATCTTGGAATGTAAAACAAACCTGCAAACCAAGTAACGACAAATATAAGATGAAGGGATTTTATGTAGTTATAATATTCCACGTGATTAAAATTACGAGTTATTTTCAGTTATGGGTAACGTAAGACTCTTTTTTATTTCCTTTTGAAGAAAAAATCCGGTAACAATAGTTGATAAAACATCAGCTATTGGAAAGGACATCCAAACACCCATTTCACCATAAAAATGTGGCAAAATAAGAATGAGTGGAATAAAGAAAAAACCTTGTCTCGTTAGTGTTAATAATAATGCCGGAATAGCCTTTCCTACGGCCTGAAAATAGGCAGCACCAATCAGTTGTAGCGCAATAATAGGTGTCGCAGCAAATACCCATCGCATAGCACTTGGCGTTTCAGCAATTACGTCAGTATCTGATGTAAATAAACGCGTGATTGCTTCTGGAAAAATCATTAATAGCAGAAAGACTAAAGTAGCTAAACTTGCTGCATATTTTATAGCTGTATAAATGGTTTCTTTAACACGGTCATATTTTTCTGCACCATAATTATAACCAGCTATTGGCAAGAATCCTTGGGTAACACCAAAAACGGGAAATAGCGCAAACATGAGCATTCGTCCTACAATAGCGTACGCCGTAACGGACGTTTCACCACCTAAATCGTACAGAATATTATTCATAAATAAATAGGTAATACTAACAACAGCTTGTCTAGCAAGTGTTACGAAACCTAATGAACTGATTTCTGAAACGATGCTTTTATTGAGTCCTAAATGAGAAAAATTCAGCTTTAATTCAGAGTGTTTAGATAGAAAAAACCAAACGATAAATGCAAGACATAGAAAATAAGAACCCGTTGTTGCCCATGCGGCTCCTGCCATACCATAATCCAACAGGTTTATAAATACGTAGTCCAAAATTAAATTTCCAACAGACGGAATTAACATGGCATACATGGCAAATTTGGGTTTGCCTTCTGCACGAATTACTGTATTTCCCATCATGCTTAAAGCTAAAACAGGAACACCATACAATACAATTTTATAGTAAATTTTGGCTGGCTCAAAAATAGCACCTTGACCACCAAACGCAGGAATAATATCATTTACATAAATTAAACCAAAGGTAACCATAGCTATGGTTAGCACTAATGTAAGCGTAATTTGGTTTCCGAAAACTTTTAAAGCTTTCACCGCATTATTAGCACCTAAAGCTCGGGAAATAATAGATGAACCTCCTATTCCAATACTCATCCCTAAAGCGGCAATAAAGAAAGAAACCGGTAACACAACATTAATAGCTGCAATAGCGGTTGAGCCTATCCATTGACCCACAAAAATGGTGTCGACCAAAATATTTAGCGACATAACCAAAATACCTATAGATGCAGGTACAGCTTGCTTGATAAGCAATTTACCAATAGGACTCGTGCCTAATTCTACAGATGCAATTTTAGCCATATTTAGTTCCTAGATAATCGGAATTTTTCTACAATTTATACGGTTTCAGTTTCAGAAGTTGCCCAGTTATTAATCCATTTAGCTAATAAATCAACCCAAGGTTTATCGGAATTTAAACAAGGAATCGTGGTAAACTCATTACCGCCCATTTCATGAAAAATTTCTTCACCTTCCATGGCAATTTCTTCTAAAGTTTCTAGACAATCACTCACAAAAGCTGGCGTAACAATTGCCATATTTTTGATGCCTTCTTTCCCTAATCGTTCAATAGTTCTGTCTGTATATGGTAATAACCAGGGATCGAAACCTAAACGGGATTGAAAACTGGACGAATACGTACCAGGTGCAAAACCTAATTTTTCAGCCACTAAACGCGTGACGTCCAAACATTGATGTCTGTAACAAAACTCATGTGCTGGAGATGGTGTTGCACAACAACTTCCATCAATTTTACAATGCGACTTCGTAATATCACTTTTTCGAATATGACGTTCCGGAACACCGTGATACGAAAACAACAAATGTTCGTAATTTTTACCTTTTAAATGTCGGGCAATACTATCGGATAACACGTCAATATAATCTGAATTATTATAAAAAGCAGGTAAACTATTCATGGTAATATTTGGAAAATGTTCTTGACGAATTTCCTCTGCCAACACTAAAATAGTTTCCGTTGTTGCCATAGCAAATTGCGGATATAATGGTATTAAAAACACGGCTTCAACACCTTTATCTACTAATTCTTGAATTCCTTTTTTAATAGTCATACTGCCATAACGCATGGCCAAAGCTACTGGATAGTCAACTTCTTGCTGAATACTTTCTTGTAACTGTTCAGAAAGCACAATTAACGGCGAACCGTTTTCCCACCATATTTTTTTGTAAGCTGCTGCTGATGCTTTTGGACGCGTATTTAATATAATACCTTTTACAAGCAATGTACGTGCCCAAAGTGGCACATCAATTACACGTTCATCCATTAAAAATTCTCCTAAATATTTTTTTACATCTTTCGGTTCTGGACTATCTGGCGAACCTAAATTAACGAGTAAAACGCCTTTTTTCATTCAATATTTTTTTTGGTAACTATAGCTCTTTTTTTATTCAGAATTTGAATTTACGAAGATACTGACATTATGTATTTTTTTGGTGTTGTGCCATATTTCTTTTTAAAGGCGGCAATAAAATGGCTGGACGTACTGTAGCCAACTTTTAATCCTACTTCATTCACATTATTATCACCAGATTCTAATAATTTTCTGGCAACTTCCATTTTATAATCAAATAGAAAACTAAACACAGAATCGCCATAAATTTCTTTAAAACCTTCCTTCAATTTTTTTAAACTTAATTGAATTTCATCTGCTAATTCCTGAAGCGTTGGTGGTTCAGACATGCGAGAAATAATAATATCTTTTGCTTTCTTAATTTTTAATACATTGGTTTCATCAGCTAAAAATGGACATTGTTCAATATTAGCATCTTCACTTCTATTAAAATATAAACTCAATAATTCGTATGCCTTCGCTTTAAAATACAAGCTTTTAACGGATGAGTTTAAATTATAATTAATCAACTGATTAAGTACAATAGCCATTGATGGCGAAATAGCGCTATCCTTATAATATTTTTTATCCTTATTATCACCACTTAAAAACGTGATATAATTGGCTTCTTGTGAAAATAATCCGTGAAATTTTTGAATCGAAAAAATCATGGATACCAACCAAGATTTTGGTTGAACACTCATGTGAATCGGTAAATCACGTTGCGGATTGTACAATAATAAAGCCGTTTCCTCTTTAATATTTAATGAATAACTCCCATTATTAAACATAAAAACACTAGAACCTTTTACACAAAAATGAAATTGAATAAAACTACTATCAATCTCGCGTTCAACTATTTCGACTTGATCATTATCATTTTGATAGGTTAAAATGATAAACCCATCATCTACATTCGTTTCTTTATAAGTTCTTTGAGCGACATTTTTTATAGTATCTGCCATAGATATTTTTTCTTTCTATTTAGATTCATTCTAAACTAATAGATCTAAAATCGTTGGTACGACTGCAAAAGTATGACATTTATCATATTAATTTAAAAAATAACGTTAAAAAACCCGTAACGATACTAATAGTTCTTTGAGCGTTACTTTATTCCACATTACCAATCTACATTTGTTAGGAATTTTGAAAACGACTATGGAGCAATACCAAATTTCTAAAGGAACCTACTTCTACGCAATTGGAATAAGTTATAAAAAGGCTGATGCCGAAATACGTGGTCACTTTAGTTTAGACGATACTGGAAAAGAAGCCCTATTGGAGCAAGCCAAAACCAATGGTATTGAAAGCTTGATAGTAACATCTACGTGTAACCGTACAGAAATTTATGGTTTTGCAGAACACCCATACCAACTCATCAAACTCTTATGCGATAATACAAAAGGCACCGTTGATGAATTTCAAAAAGTAGCCTATATTTATAAAAATCGAGATGCTATCTCACATATGTTTCGTGTAGGTTCTGGATTAGACAGTCAAATTCTAGGTGATTTTGAAATAATTGGTCAATTGAAAAACGCTACTATTGCTTCAAAAAAATTAGGCCTAGTAAACTCATTCCTTGAGCGCTTAATAAATTCCGTTATTCAAGCTAGTAAACGTATTAAAACAGAAACGAATATTTCATCTGGAGCTACATCGGTTTCATTTGCCTCTGTTCAATATATTTTAAATGAAGTTACTGATGTTGCTTCAAAAAACATCCTATTATTTGGAACAGGCAAAATAGGAAGAAACACCTGTGAAAATTTGGTAAAACACTCCAAAAATTCGCACATAACCCTTATTAATAGAACAAAAAATAAAGCAGAACGCATTGCTGGTAAATTCAATTTAATTGTAAAAGATTATGCCAATTTACAAGAGGAAATTAGTGCGACTGATGTTTTAATTGTTGCAACAGGTGCACAATTACCAACCGTTGATAAAGATATTATTCAGAACAAAAAACCGTTATTAATTTTAGATTTATCCATTCCTAAAAACGTCAATAATAACGTTACAGATTTACCAAACGTATCCCTTATTCACATGGATCAATTGGCTGAAATGACAGATGCCACGCTTGAAAACAGACGCTTGGACATTCCACGTGCAGAAGCCATTATTGAAGACATCAAAGCCGAGTTTAGCAGTTGGTTGGTAACCCGACGTTTTGCACCAACTATTAAAGCATTAAAATTAAAGTTAACGGATTTTAAAAATGCGGAATTAGATACACAACGAAAAAAAATAGCCGATTTTAACGAATCGCAAGCTGAACTAATCAGCAATAATATTATTCAAAAAATTACCAATCATTTCGCGCATCACTTAAAGGATGATGCCGTTACTACTGATGAAAGCCTAGAACTTATAAAAAAGGTATTTCAACTTGAAGAAACCATAAAACATGTCTAAAATAATACGCATTGGCACACGTGATAGTGAACTAGCACTATGGCAAGCCAAAACAGTCCAAAGCATCATAGAGCAACTTGGACATAAAACTGTAATTGTGCCTGTAAAATCTACAGGCGATTTAGTTTTAAATAAACCCATTTACGAACTTGGAATTACAGGTGTTTTTACTAAAACACTGGATATTGCCATGTTAAATGATGACATTGATATTGCCGTACATTCTTTTAAAGATGTACCAACATTATTGCCAGCAGGAATTGTTCAAGCAGCCGTAATTAAAAGGGGAAATGTTAGAGATACGCTGGTATTTAAAGATAACGAAGAATTCTTATCACAGAAAGATGCCGTTATTGCCACGGGTAGTATACGCAGACGTGCACAATGGCTAAACCGATATCCTACACATACTGTTGAAGATATTCGTGGTAATGTAAACTTGCGACTACAAAAATTAGAAGATAATGATAATTGGAATGCAGCTATTTTTGCCGCTGCAGGACTTGGACGTATTGATAAAAGACCCGAAGATGCCATTAACCTGAACTGGATGATTCCAGCGCCTGCACAAGGTGCTATTATGGTAACGGCTTTAGAGGAAGATGAAGAAATTCGCGCCATTTGTGCCGAAATAAATCATGAAGAAACCGAAATTTGTACAACAATAGAACGCAAGTTTTTAAACCTTTTAGAAGGTGGGTGTTCTGCTCCTATTGGTGCTTTAGCATTTATTAAAGACGAAGAAATAAACTTCACAGGTGTTTTATTAAGTCCTGATGGAAGTAAAAAGATTGAAGTTACCCGAAACGAGAAACTAGGTGAGCATCACAATTTAGCGCAATTTTGTGCCGAATATGTTATTGAACGTGGTGGAAAACGCCTCATGGACGAAATCAAATTGTCCGATAAAAAAATAAATATCTATTCAACCAAAAGATTAACGGAAGACCAAAGGTTGTTATTTCATAATGATGTGGTTGCAGATAGTAGTGATTTTGCTAAAATCAACTTAAATCGAATTCATCCAAGTATTTTAAAGAAAGAGATTGAAAACGTAATTATTACAAGTAAAAATGGCGTTGAATCTTTAACAACAAATTATTCTGCTGCCGAATTACAGTTTAAAAATATTTACTGTGTTGGTCGTCGTACTAAACGTATGATTGAAAAACGTATCGGACCCGTTAAGTTTGCGGCTAATTACGCACAAGATTTAGCAGAACATTTAGTGGAATTTATGGAGGGTACGGAAGTAACATATTTCTGCAGTAACTTACATTTAGATACCATACCAACAATTTTAGGCGAAAATAATATAACCGTAAAAGAAGTAGAAGCTTACGAAACAAAATACGATGGAAAAGCTATAGCAGATTCTGTTGAAGGCGTTATGTTTTACAGCCCATCAACGGTAGAAAGTTATATACAAAAAAACAAAGCCAAAGGTGTTGCATTTTGTATTGGTACGACCACAGCAGACGAAGCCAAGAAGTATTTTGAAGACGTGCGTATAGCAAAAGTACCAACGGTTGAAAGTGTAGTGGAATTGGTTAATGAATTCTACATATAAAATTTAAGGACTTCAAATCTATAAAACGGTTTAAGGTTAAGTATTAAAATAAAAACAGCTATTAGCAAATTGCGAGTAGCATTGAGCAAATATGATTAAGAACGATTTATTTTTAAGAGCATTAAAAGGTGAAACCGTAGAGCGTCCTCCAGTTTGGATGATGCGTCAAGCAGGTCGTTATTTACCAGAATTCATGGAAATAAAAGCCAAATATGATTTCTTTACGCGTTGCCAAACACCAGAATTAGCAAGTGAAATTACGGTTCAACCTATTCGCAGATACGGCATGGATGCTGCCATTTTATTTAGTGATATTTTAGTGATTCCGCAGGCTATGAATATTGAGGTTCAAATGAAACCTAATTTCGGACCTTACTTACCAAATCCTATTCGCACGCAAAAAGATGTGGACAACGTTATTGTTCCAGATGTAACGGTAGCTTTGGATTATGTATATCAAGCTATTAAAGCTACCAAAGAAAAATTGAACGATGAAGTGCCATTAATAGGTTTTGCAGGTTCACCATGGACTATTTTATGCTATTGTGTACAAGGGCAAGGCAGTAAAAACTTTGATAAAGCGAAGGAATTTTGTTTTACAAATCCCGTTGCTGCTCACCAATTATTACAAAAAATTACAGATACAACTATTGCCTATTTAAAAGAAAAAGTAAAGGCTGGTGTTAATGCGGTTCAAGTATTCGATTCTTGGGGCGGCATGTTATCACCTGTTGATTATCAAGAATTTTCTTGGCAATATATCCAACAAATTATTGATGCTTTAAAAGATGAAACACCTGTAATTGCTTTTGGAAAAGGCTGCTGGTTTGCTTTAGATACTATGGCAAAATCTGGTGCATCTGCTTTGGGTATCGACTGGACATGTTCGCCTAAAAATGCCCGTTATTTAACTGGTGGAAACATTACTTTACAAGGTAATTTTGATCCAACACGTTTGTTTTCGCCACCAGCAGAAATTAAAAAAATGGTTCATCAAATGATTAATGAATTTGGAAAAGATAAATATATCGTAAATTTAGGTCACGGAATTTTACCAAATATTCCTTTGGATAATGCCAAGGCGTTTATTGATGCTGTAAAAGAGTATCGTGCCTAAACATTGTTATGAAGTTAAAAACAGAATCCTTTTCATTGGAAGTCTTAAAACCACAAGATGCGCAAAGCTTAAGTCGGTTAATGATTTCCAATGGAAAACGATTTCAACAATATCTTCCTAAAACGCTATCAGAAAATTTATCTGAAACGGATTCTAAAAATTATATACGGAGAAAAACAGCGCAAATAAAAAATCAGACGGAGTTTACGTTTGCCATCAAGGATATTGATTCTGGTGATGTTGCTGGGTTAATCATTTTAAAAAATTTAGATCACCATTTAAAACAAGGCGAATTTTCCTATTGTTTAGGTCAGAAATATTCTGGACGAGGCTGGATGACACGAAGTATAAAAGCTGCAAAAGACTATGCTTTTAATGAATTAAAACTAAAGTCCTTACAGATTATTATCCATAAATCTAATGTAGCCAGCATTCAGATAGCTGAAAGAAATGGTTTTAATTGGATAAAAACCTTGGACAAGGAATATGTTTCGGGCAAGTCGGTTTTAGACATGGAACTATACGAATTACAGTATGAAAAATAAATTCTACCAATACATACAAACATTACAAGATACCATTTCGGCTAAATTAGAGGCTGTGGATGGCAAGGCTACATTTCAAGAAGATATTTGGAAACGACCAGAAGGTGGTGGTGGACGAACACGCGTTATTGAAAATGGTGCTGTTTTTGAAAAAGGCGGTGTGAATATCTCTGGTGTTCATGGCAAGTTACCGGACTCCATGCAAACATATTTCGGCGTTGAAGATGCTGATTTTTTTGCATGCGGATTAAGCTTGGTTTTGCATCCAAAAAACCCAATGGTTCCAACAGTTCACGCTAATTGGCGTTATTTCGAAATGTATGATAAAGATGGCAACATTGTAGATCAATGGTTTGGTGGCGGACAAGATTTAACACCCTATTATTTATTTGAAGAAGACGCTATTCACTTTCACCAAACCTGTAAAACGGCATGCGATAAACATGATCCAGAGTTTTACCCAAAATATAAAGCCCGATGTGATGAATATTTCTATAATACACATAGAAATGAAGCGCGCGGTTTAGGTGGTTTATTTTTTGATTATTGCAAAGCTACCGAAACCATGAGTATGGAAAACTGGTATAATTTTGTAACCGAAGTTGGTGATAGCTTTTTAGAAGCGTATGTTCCAATTGTAGAAAAACGCAAAGAATTACCATATACTGACGCACAACGTACATGGCAGGAAATCCGTCGTGGTCGTTATGTAGAATTTAATTTGGTTCATGATAAAGGCACTCTTTTCGGACTGAAAACAAATGGTCGAATAGAAAGTATTTTAATGAGTTTGCCACCACATGTGCAATGGGTTTATGATCATCATCCAGATGCTGGTAGTGCTGAAGAGAAATTACTTGATGTACTACAAAATCCAATAAATTGGGTGTAAAATGAACTGTTACTGCGGAAATGATAAACCTTATAAAGATTGTTGTGAAATTTTTCATTTAAACAATGGAAAAACAGAAACAGCGGAACAACTTATGCGATCCAGATATAGTGCATTTGTATTAACTAATGGTGATTATTTAATGCATACCCATCATCGTTCTACAAGACCCATATCAGAAAAAAAAGCAATCGTTACCTGGGCAAAATCTGTAAGTTGGATAAAACTAGATGTACTAAAAACTTCGAAAGGTTTAGCGAATGACAAGGAAGGAACGGTAACATTTAATGCTTATTTTCAAAAAAAAGGATGCATTGACGTTATTCACGAAAAGTCGGCTTTTATAAAAGAAAATGAAACATGGTATTACTTAGGTTATGCCAAAAATAAATAAAATATGTATCCATTAAAAAGAAACAGACGTTTACGTAGTAATGAAGCTATTCGCTCGTTAGTTCGTGAAACCATAATAACGCCAAACGATTTTTTAGTACCACTTTTTATTGTTGAAGGTAAAGGCGTAAAAGAAGAAATTGCTTCCATGCCTAATTATTTTCGCTATAGTTTAGACCTTTTGGAAAACGAAGTAAAAGAGCTTTGGAATCTAGGTTTAAAATCGGTTTTGCTGTTTGTAAAAGTACCTGATAATTTAAAAGATAATAAAGGAACGGAAGCTTTAAATCCAAACGGTTTAATGCAACGTGCCATTAAAACGGTCAAGAATATTTGTCCAGACATGTTAGTTATGACTGATGTGGCTATGGATCCATATTCCTCTTATGGTCATGATGGTGTTGTAAAAAACGGCCTAATTTTAAACGACGAGACTGTTGATATATTAACAGATATGAGTCTGTCTCATGCTGAAGCTGGCGCCAATTTTGTAGCACCAAGTGATATGATGGATGGCCGTATTTTAAGCATTCGTGAAGCTTTTGAAGCTAACTGTTTTTACAATACAGGAATTATGAGTTATTCGGCTAAATACGCATCGGCATTTTATGGTCCGTTTCGTGATGCTTTGGATTCTGCACCAGTAGATATGGCAAATGTCCCAAAAGACAAACAAAGCTACCAAATGGATCCTGCTAATCGTTTTGAAGCCATCCGAGAAACCGAAATGGATATTGACGAAGGCGCTGATATGGTTATGGTAAAACCAGGTTTATGCTATTTGGATATTGTTCGTGAAATTAAAAATACGGTCGATGTTCCTGTTGCTGTTTATCAGGTTTCTGGTGAATATGCCATGCTTAAAGCAGCTGCCGAAAAAGGCTGGTTAAATCATGATGCCGTTATGATGGAACAAGTAACAGCCATTAAACGTGCTGGAGCAGATGTTATAGCGAGTTACTTTGCGAAGGATGTGGTGAAGTTAATTTCGTAAAAGCTCGATTTAATCCGTTTTCAAACTATTAATGTTTTTAGGTATATTTGATTGTAAACTAATCAAATGAATTCGACAGAACTCGAAAACCTATTTAAATCTGATAAAACAGACTGGTATTCAGAAAACCCGAATGGATCTAAAAATTGGGATCTAAGCAAATTGAATCATTTTTGGAATATGATTAAAACTCATAAAATTCTAAAAAATGATTTTGAATTTGATGGATTTGTTTTTCCAACTTTTTATAAAACAAATTCATTCTGGTTAAATACTAATGATATATATTTCGACGAAATATTTGGAGCGATAGGGAAATTAGTTCAATGTAAAGTTAGATTCATTAATTGTACATTTCAGGGTGCATTTTTATTCAATAATTTTAATGATCCAAATCCAAATATCCCTAAATCATTTATTAACTTCAAAAAAAGTTTGGAATTCGTTAATTGTATCTTTAATGGTGAGTTTAGATTGATTTCAGTTAATATTCATGAAAATCTTGCTATTCATGAATGTGAATTTAATGGCGAAATTTTTATTTCGGAGAATAATGTTTTAAAAAATCTTTCAATTTACAATTGTTTTTTTTACAATAATTTCTCTTTACAAGTAAATAGAATTAACAAGATTAATTTAGCTGTAAACACCTTTGATTCTTTAACTGGTTTTAGTAAAAATTACTATTCGGATATTTTTAGTTTAAACTCATGTACGTTCAATTATAAAACTATATTCATAGAAAATACATATAAAAAGTATTTTACCTTAGCTAGTAATAGTTTTAACGATACAGCAACTTTTAAAAATGAGAGTTTTTTATATGGGAATTTTCAGGACTTAACCTTTTCTGACAAAAACTCTTCAATGAACGAAATTTCTATTAGAGATAGTAAAATATTAAAATTAACGAATATTTATTTCCCACCCAACTTCTCGTTTGTTAGATGTGATTGTATGAATATATTATTTAAGGAATCGAGCATTGAGAATGCAAAATTTGATTCTTGTGAATGGAATATATCTAACAGATTAATTATAAAAGATGAAACGGATTTAGATACAATTACTATTTCAAGTTTCTTAAAGCTTGAAAATATATATCGTCAATTAAAGAAAAATTTTGACAATCAAAAGGATTGGGAATTATCTGGATATGCTTATATAAGTGAAATGGAAATGAGGAAAAAGCGTCTATTCCTCGAAAATAAATATGGCTCTAGTTTCATATATTGGTTTTATGGATTTTTTGGTGGTTATACTCAAAATTTTTTAAGACCCATCTTGAGCTTTCTAATATTAACCTTAATCTGTTCCATATTCTATTTTTTTATAGATTTTGATTTAATAAATGCTTTGGAAAGAGGAGCTAAAGGAGCTTTCCCTTACATTGAAATTAGAGAAGAAGAACCCTACCCAAAATATTGGTTATTGCTTAAAAATGTTCAATTGATTTTAAGTGGTGTCTTTTTATCATTTTTTATTCTAGCATTAAGAAAGAGGTTTAAGCAATAGGATGTTATTGCTTCTTATTTTGCGAAGAATATTGTAAAATTATTAAACAAATAACAAAGTAAAACCCTTATGGTTCAGAAAATTCTGAATCATAAGGGTTTTTAAATTACCTAGGAATAGACACCACAAATTGCGCACCTGTACCTTTTCCTGCACTATAAGGCTCAAGCGTTCCACCGTGTTTCTCTACTATCTTTTTAGTTAAATAAAGTCCCAATCCTGTTGTTGGTTCGCCACTAGTTCCTAAATGGCCAGGCACAAATTTTTTGAATAATGCGCTTTTCGTTTGCTCATTAAAACCAATGCCTTGATCTTTAATTATAATTTTAATCTCATTATTATTTTCTTCACCTGAAATATGGATTTCGCCATTTTTTTCAGAAAATTTAATAGCATTATTTACTAAATTTTCAAAAACCTGTGTTATACCAATGGCATGTCCACGTATTGATAATTGAACGGGTAAGTTGATACCAATAACCAACTGTTTGGCTTCAATAGATTTTTTATGGGTGTGAATAATGGCATTAATAATTTCAGAAGCAGATAGCATTTCAAAGTTTTTAGGTGATATTTCAATATGTTTTGCCTTCAAAATTTTAAGCATATCTTCTAAAAATTTCACCTGCTTGGTAGCAATCTCGTTTAATAAAGTAATATATTCCTGACGCTTTTGAGGATCGTCTCCATCCTCCTTTAAAAAGTCAATAATACCTAACGTTTGTAAAACAGGTGTCCGTAAATCGTGCGAAATCAATTCAATAATATCTTGTTTTTCTTGATCCACCTCATCTAAACGCTCAATAGTATATTGAATATTTCTTAACATTTCTCCTACTTCATCTGTATAACTAGTAGGTAAATTTGGCACTGTATTGTCCTGAACAAAAGCATTAAGCGCATTTTTACCTTTTATAATTGGGTCTAATAATGCATTTAAAACTTTTAAAGTTAATGCCGTTGCTCCCAATGTTAATCCTAACGTAATTAATATAAACGTAGTAGTAGAAATAGTTGTAGCAAAAAGCGCATACATGATAATACCCAAGAGAGGTATGTGGATTCCTAAAAAAGCAACAAAAAGGAATTTATACGAATATTTTTTAAGAAAGGATACTTGTGAAAGTTTGTGATAAGTTTTCATGTTTTTTATTGATTTAGAGGGCGTTCAGTAGTAAAGACAAGATGAACCTTTTTTTCTACAATAATGACCTCAATGCCTTTTATTAATAACGCGATGCCATATTCTAGAAGTATAAATAAAAACCCACAAGCTTTTGAAACCACATTTAAAATCTGAAATTCCCTTATGATTTTGTAAATTAGCAAGAAACTAAAAATACGTTAATGACCACACTCATTCTTTGGGCTACAGTATCTATTTTCTTTTCATTTTTATGCTCCATTTTGGAAGCTGTATTATTAAGTATCACCCCTACGTTTATTACTGTTAAAAAACAAGAAGGGAAGGATTATGCGCTCAAGTTGGAAGCGTTAAAAAAAGATGTTGATCAGCCACTTATTGCTATTCTAACGTTAAACACCATTGCACATACTTTAGGTGCTATGATGGTTGGTATTGAAGCTGAAAAATTACCATTTAAAATTGAAGTTTTTGGAATAAATACCGTTGGTATCGTCTCTGCAATTATGACCTTGCTTATTTTAGTCGTTTCTGAAATCATACCAAAAACTATTGGTGCTTCTTATTGGAAATCTCTTGCAGGTTTTACAGCTACATCGCTTAATATTTTAATTTTCCCTTTAAAATATTCAGGAATTTTATGGCTTTTACGCCTCACAACCAAACTGATTGGAGGCAGTCCACATGGCAGTGTATTAAGTCGCGAGGATTTTCATGCCATGACAAATTTAGCTGAAGAGGAAGGCGTTTTTCATGAATCTGAAAGTAAGGTCATAAAAAATATGCTCACGTTTAAAGAGGTTCTAGCCAAAGACGTTATGACTCCTAGAACGGTTATGTCTTTAGAAAATGAAAATCAAACCATCGAAGAATTTTTTAAGAAAAATGCCAATACCAAATTTTCGCGAATTCCTGTTTATACGAAGAAGTCAGATAACATAACAGGTCTCGTTTTAAAAGATGAAGTTTTTAAAGAAATGGCTTTTGGAAATGGTGACAAGTTACTTTCAGAGATTAAAAGACCAATTATTATTATTAATCGAAATCTACCTATTCCGCGCTTATTCGAACAATTAGTAGAAAGTAAAAACCACTTGGCTTTAGTAGTAGATGAATATGGTTCTGTAAGTGGTTTAGTAACGATGGAAGATGTTATTGAAACCCTTTTAGGTTTAGAAATTATGGACGAAAGTGATGACGTTCCAGATTTACAAGTTTTAGCTAGACGTGGATGGGAAGCGCGCGCTAAACGACTCGGTTTAATTGATAACGAAAAGCCAACTGACTAATGGAGCAAGACCGTTGCATTATAAACTCACCACTCGGGTTCACTCAAATTTTGGGTAATGTTGATGGTATTTCGTCTATAACCATTTTAAATTTCGAAGAGAAACTAACTGATATTATTCCTGAATCTCTTCAAGATTGCGTCTATCAGCTCAATGAATATTTTGAAGGAAACCGAAAGCAATTCGATTTAACATTAAATCCAGAAGGCACCATTTTTCAAAAAAGTGTTTGGGATGCTTTGAGTAAAATTCCGTATGGTAAAACGGTTTCGTATTTAGAACTTTCCAAAAAACTAGGTAACGTCAAAGCCATTCGTGCTGTAGCAAATGCCAATGGTAAAAACCCACTTTGGATTGTAGTTCCATGCCATCGCGTCATTGGTTCCGATGGCAGTTTAACAGGATATGCTGGTGGTTTACATCGAAAAAAATGGCTGTTAGAACACGAAAGCCCTTATAAGCAACAAGCGTTGTTTTAACTTACCATTTGGCGCTATTATAATTGTTATTACTCACAACAAGCCTCAATAAAAATTCCTATATTTATTCTCTAAATCTTACTGTATGAAATTCCTAAAATCTATCTTAAAATGGGTCGTTATTGTTTTTGCTCTGCTCATTGCAACCTTGTATATTACGGATACCGATTATCTTATAAAAGCCGTTAGAACTATCTATTTAAAGGGCTATTCCACAGCATATTTAGAGGATTATAAAGAATTCGATAATCAAGTTATTGGGAATGGAACACCGAAACCCTGGCCAAATCATCAAGATTATAATAGCGCAAAAGAAACAGAAGCCTTAAATAAAATTAATAAAGAAAACGGCACCATTGCTTACGTTATCATTAAAAATGACAGTATTTGGTTCGAAAATTATTACGATGGTTTTGATGAAAATTCCAAATCCAACTCATTTTCCATGGCTAAAAGTTATGTTTCAGCTATGTTAGGAAAAGCACTCATGCAAGGCCATATCAAGAGTTTGGATCAACCTGTTAGTGATTTCCTCCCAGAATTCACGGAAGGTTTAGCGGCCAAATTAACGGTTGGCGATTTATCTTCTATGGCATCAGGAACCGATTGGGAAGAAGCCTATTATTCGCCTTTATCTATTACTACACGTGCCTATTTTGACGATGATTTAGATAAGGTTATTAACGGTTTAAAAGTCGTTAAAGAACCTGGACAATCTTACACATATTCTAGTGGTGACACGCAAATGTTAGCTATGGTTATTGAACGTGCAACTGGCAAAAAACTATATGATTATTTAACCGAATCGTTTTGGAAACCATTAGGTTCAGAAAATGCAACGCTTTGGCAAGTAGACAGCGAAGATCACGACATGGTAAAAGCATACTGTTGTATTGCTAGTAATGCGAAAGATTTTGCACGTTTAGGTAAACTCTATAAAGACCATGGAAAATGGCAAGGCAAGCAACTTTTAGATTCGGCCTTTGTTGCTAAATCTATTAAACCACGTTTTCCTGCCAGTCCAGAATACGGCTATGGTTGGTGGTTAAAAAATATTGGCGATAAAGAATTTTTTATGATGCGTGGCCACTTGGGTCAGTACGTTATTGTGGAACCAAATGACAACGTTATTATTGTAAGATTAGGGCATTCTAAAGGACCAGGAGATGCACTGGCAACGTTTACGCCCGATATTTTTACGTATATTGAAGAGGCTTATAACATGCTTAATAAAGATTAAACCATGATTTCTAAACTAAATCTCGAAAACATTCTATTCTTGGACATTGAAACCGTTCCAGAAACCAGACATTTTTCAGATTTAGATGACACCAAGCAAGCACTTTGGGACGCCAAATCCAAATACCAACGTAAAGAGGATTTTTCAGCTGAAGAATTTTATGATCGTGCTGGAATTTGGGCAGAATTTGGAAAAATAGTCTGTATTTCTGTTGGGTATTTTAAAATGGAAGGCGATGTGCGAAAGTTTCGCGTCACCTCATTTTATGGCGACGAAATAAAAATCCTAAAAGATTTTAAGAACTTAATCATTTCGCACTTTAGCGAGAACAAACACCTGCTTTGTGCGCATAATGGTAAGGAATTCGATTTTCCATACATAGCACGACGCATGATTATTCTTAATATAGAATTGCCATATAAACTTAATTTATTTGGGAAAAAACCTTGGGAAGTTCCACATTTAGATACGCTAGAATTATGGAAATTTGGTGATTATAAAACCTACACGTCTTTAAAATTATTGACTAATGTGTTGGGAATTCCTTCGCCTAAAGATGATATTGATGGTAGCGAAGTGTATCGCGTTTTTTATGAAGAAAACGACATAGATCGAATTATGATTTACTGCGAAAAAGATACCATAGCTGTGGCGCAAATTTTCTTACGCTTGCGAGGTGATGAACTCCTTCATGATAATGAGATTATCCATATTTAAGTCTGCAAAAAGGATGGAGCGCGTGTTTGAAATCCTTTTTTATTTTAGAAAAAAGATTGAGTAGCGAGAGCCTGGTTTTTTCTTTCAAAAAATTTGCCCAAAAACTTAAAGGCATCCATTATCTTTTTATAAAAATAGCAATAAAAAAGTCCAGAGCTTTCACTCTGGACGTTTTAACTTAAAATTAATTTATAACTATTGCTTAATAAAGCGTTTCACTTTCGTTTTCTCACCAATATGTAATTGAATTATATACATGCCATCATTCAATTCTGAAACATTAATGGTTTCGGTAAATGCGCCTTTCATTACTATTTGGCCAAGCATATTAGTTACTTGATAGCTTTGAGCTTCTAATCCATTTAAAGCAATATTCAATGCTTGTTTTGTTGGATTCGGATACAGTGTAAATAAATCATCAGTAGATGACGTTACGTTTCCTAGTGTCCTAGAACTACCACCAACACAGAAATTTGTTGTTTGTGAACTTGTGAAAGATCCTCCACTAGCTAGCGTTGTATTTCCATCTTTTAATGTATAAGATCCATTTCCATAAGAGCAACATATACCATCGCCATACGCGTCTCTAACGACTAATGAGTAACAACCTTCAGGTAAATCTACATCAATATTTAAGGTAGAACCATCAGCTTGTGAACCGTAAGTACCTCCAGATGCTACAGTAGTACTACCATCAAGAATAGACCATGAGGTTTCTTCTGGGTAATTATCAAATGTAAATGATAATCTAACGGTTGTATCACCACCAGAATTTCCACCATCTACAATATTTACTGTGTAATCTTCAACTTCACCATAACTAAATGTTTCACAAGATGTTGGAATAGCATTGTATTTCATGGATACACGCATTCTTGTTTCACCTATTGTAGCAGATGTAGGAATTGTAAAACTTCCGCTTACAGGACTTGTTTTAGAAGCTGATTTAGACCATACTTGTTCGCCTGAATCTGTAAAGTCTCCATCTTGATTATAATCTATCCATACCGCATAACCTTCATTATAACTAGTTCCCGTCCAAGTAGGTGTAACAGTAATTGTATAACTATCTGCTTTTGTTAAATTAGTGGAAGTTGCAGTAAAGTCTGAATAGGATTGTGCGCCAGAAGCCTTATTAATGGTCCCTAATTGCACTCTAGAAATGTACTCATCGTTTACGCTGTTTCCTTGAGAGTTACAATACTGTAAACCTGTTTGGCAAGGCTGACAAGAAGAACCTCCGCAATCTACACCAGTTTCATTTCCATTTTGAACACCATCATTACAGGTTGGTGTAGTCGTGCTGCCACCACATTTTTCAGATAAAGCTAAAGATCTTCTGGCACCTCCAGCGTTAAGAACAGCTCGCATTCGGTTTTTTTGACCTGTTGTAAATAAATTCATACAAGAATCATTGGTATAATCCATATAGTTTTGAACCATATCAACAGAACCACAAGAAACCTGTCCTGTTGGACAACCACCATTTGACGTTTGATGTGTTGGTGTATCACTAACAAAATCATTTCCACAATTAGCGTCTCCCCAAATATGGCGAAGATTTAAATAGTGTCCCACTTCGTGCGTGGTTGTACGTCCGCCATCAAAGGGTGCGGATACATTACCAACGCGACCAAAATAATTATAAGCCATTACAACGCCATCCGTAGCAGCACTTCCGCCAGGAAATTGCGCATAGCCTAAAATTGTGCGTCCACCACTGGTCATTTTTGGGACAATCCACATATTAATATATTCAGATGTATTCCATGGGTTAACACCTCCTTGCGATGATTTTTTCATGTCATCAGTTGTTCCCCAATCTTGACGTGTTGTAGACTTTCTGGTTATTCCTGATGTTGCATTTCCATTGGGATCAATAGACGCTAAGCAGAATTCAATTTGCGTATCATCGGCTTGTGACCACGTATTATCTGCATCCGGATTCGTACGTCTAAAATCTTCATTTAAAACATCTAATTGCGACTGGATTTGAGCAACACTTATATTTTCTGTACTGTTTCTGTAAAGTACATGTACAACAACAGGAAGTGTTATAACAGAACCATCGATTCTATTATTTTCCATCTGTTGGATTTGGGTTTGCGTAAAGGCTTCAATTTGCGCCATGCGCAGTTCAAGACCTGGGTCTTGTTGTTTTCGGTATTCCAGGTTTTCCATAGTCGAGCAATTGCGTTCTTGGGCAAAAATCGCGATGCTAAACAGAAAACACATAAAGAATAATGTAGTAGGTTTTTTCATGTGAAATGTTTAAAAATTTAAGTTAATAATTGAATTATTCTATGCGAATGTATTTTAAAAATGATAATTTCAAAATATAATAGCCTTATTTTCGTTGAATAACCATTAGAAAAAATTCTTTACGGTTTTACCACAACAGGTTTGAAGAAAAAACTTACTTTTCATATATCTGGATACCGATAAAAGTTTGCGATTACCAACTTAAAAAGTTTGTTTACACGAATTAAATTGAAAAGATTCTCATAAAAAAAACGTCCAGATTTTTCAATCTGGACGTTTTTACTTGAATTTAATTTATACCTATTGCTTAATAAAACGTTTCGTTACAATACCACTTTCCGTTTTAAAACGAATTTGATACAATGCCGTTTCTAAATTACTAACATCAATAGTTCCATTGTTCAACGCGCCTTTTCTGACCATTTGACCAATACTATTGTATACTTCATACGTCACATCTTGAAAGGTTGTTTTAATATTTAAAACGTTTCCTTTTACAGGATTTGGATACAAGGTAATGTCTTGTTCTAATTGAGGCGTATTCATGTCAACCACCTCACGCGAAGCCGATTCTATACAGAATGTCGTGGCTTCAGAAGCTGCAAAACTACCACCAGAAGCTAACGTTCCCATAGATCCCGTTAAGGTATACGAGCCATTTCCGTAAGAACAGCAAATACCATCGCCATACACATCGGTAATTGTAAATGTATATGCGCCCGAAGCTAAACCACTAAAGGTTCTGTTAACTGTTGATCCATCTGCATTTGATGACGAATATGTTGCAGATGCAACTGTAGTTCCAGATGCGTTTTTAAGCGTCCAACCTGTTTCTTCAGGATAATTATCAAAGGTTAAACTTAGGGTAACATTACCCACGTTACAGTTTCCTCCTGTTCCACCACCTCCAGTGGTTAAACTTACAGTATCAATTGCTAAATCAGCCTGCCATGTTGTTCCAACATTTCTATTAAAACGTAATTGAACGGTTCCACCAACATAAGCTGATAAATCCACACTTGCCGATTGCCAAGAATTTCCTTTATTCCCAGATTCATTCCAAATAGATGTCCAAGATGAACCATTATTAGTACTTGCTTCTAGATCAATGGTTCCAAAGTTTGTTGAACCAAACATATGATATTGAAAATTGAATGTTGCAGCACTTTCTGCTGATAAATCAAAACAAGGTGAATTTAAAATGGCTCGTTTGTTTGGATAATTAGGACTAGATGCTTCAACAAAAATATAATAACTGCCTTGTGCAGCACTTGATGGTCCTGTGCTACTAGAAGGTGTTCCGTTTGCATCAACTGTCCAGTTTGCATCATCAGCAGTGGATTGAGTCCAAGCTCCTAATGTATTTTCAAAACCTTCGGAATATGGAAATGCAGAAACACCTCCTGAACAACCTGTATTTGCAATTGGTAAGGTTGTAACGTTTACCGTATTGCTATAGCCTGAAATATTTCCAGCTGCATCTTTTGCCCGAACTCTAAACGCATAAGCTGTGTTAGCTGTTAAACCCGTTACTTGCCTCGTGGTTCCTGAAACACTAGCAATAATTGCTGAACCTTGATATACATCATACCCTGTTACACCTACATTATCGGTAGACGTTGACCAGCTCAAACTTGTACTTGTCTGCGTTATATTAGTTGCTGATAAATTAGCTGGTACACTTGGCGCTTGCGTATCAGGCGGATTTAATGTTGTAACATTTATCGTATTACTAGCAACGGACACATTTCCTGCGGCATCATTAGCTCTGACACTAAATGGATATGATGTGCTGGCACTTAAACCAACAACAGCATATGATGTTCCAGAAACGGTTGCAATAATACTAGCACCTTGATAAACATCATAAGCCGTTACTGCTACATTATCAGTAGCTGCATTCCAACTTAAATCAGTTGTTGTTTGCGTTGTATTGGATGCTGATAAATTGGTTGGTGCACTTGGTGCAACCGTATCAGGACCTTGAGATTGAATTACGATGGTATAATCTTCAACTTCACCATAATTAAATGATTCACAAGCTGTAGGAATTCCATTATATTTCATGGAAACACGCATACGCGTAGAATTTTCAACAGCACCTGCAGGAATGGTAAAATTACCACTTACTGGTGTTGTTTTTGAAGCTGCACGCGTCCAAACTTGTTCACCTACATCACTAAAATCGCCATCACGATTGTAATCAATCCAAACAGAATACCCTTCATTATAAGTAGTGCCTGTCCATGTTGGTGTTACTGTTATCGTGTATTGTGCACCTTTAGTTAAGGTTGTAGAAATACCTGTGAAATCTGAATAAAATTGCGCTCCAGAGGCATTATTTATGGTGTTCAATTGCACACGACTAATGAATTCGTCATTCACATTCGTACTTGCTGACGAACAGTAATTTAGTTGCACATCCGTGGTTGTGAAGTTGATTGAACTACTATAAGCCGAATTACTTCCACCACTACATTTACTACGAACTTGCGCTTCATACTGTGTTAAACTACTTAATCCTGAAATAGATGTTGAAATTCCAGATACATTATTTGTTGTCCAAGTTGTTGTTCCACTTTGACGATAACGTAAATCATAAGTCGCTCCTGAAACAGCACTCCATGATACGTTTGCCGAATTAGAATTAACACCAGAAGCATTTAAACCACTTGGTACTGTAGCATTACAAACTACTTGACCAGCAATGGTGAAATTACTGTTAGAAATATCGAAGAAAATATGATTACTTCCTTTAACCATAATACGGTTTTGATTCCCTTGATTATTAGGAACAACCACATTTTGAGAGCCATCATTTGGTACGTTGGATGCTAAAGCAATAGGATAGGTATCTCCGCCATCTGTAGATAAAAAGATATCCACATTAGTAGCATTCACGCCATTACCTGTAGTTCCGGCAACATTCCACGTTACGTTTTGCGTACTTCCTGCAGACCACGTTACATTAGAGTTTGGTGAGTTTACTACAAATGGACCAGCTGTTCCATTTACAGTAACAACCATATCATCACTATTATTAGCTGCTCCTCCAGCTTTATTGTCTCTAACCGTCATACGGAAATTTAATGTTCGCGCCACATTTGGAACCGCTTCCCACTGCCAAGATGTACTCCCTGACTTAATGGTTGATAACCTGGGAAAATACCTTTTGGTATCTGTTGTAGGACTATAAGAACGAAACGCTACACCAGACGTTGCTGTCGTACTTGGATACGTTGTTGATGCATTGTTTTCGTTGAACTGTTCCCAGCAATAGGTTAACACATCACCAAAATTAGCGTCAGAACCCGAACCGCTTAAAACAAAAGGTGTTCCTTTTGGAATGGTATAATTAGATCCTGCATCTGCCGTTGGAATGGCATTTCCTGTATTAGTATTTGTTTGACAACTTCTTGACTTAATATAGTCCGTAACTTGCTGAATGGAAGCCGCATGAAAATATGGATCACTATTAGACTGTACATCAGTTGCACCAGTAATACCAGCATAACCCATTATAGTTGATCCACTTCCTGGTTCCATTTGAACATTAGAACCTTCATTTCCATTAAATGTCCACGTATGGTTAGCACCAAATTGATGACCAATTTCATGTGCTACATAATCAATATCAAACGGATCGCCTTCCGGATCAGTTCGTGATGTAAAACCACTTCCTTTTTGTCCATTCACACAAATACAACCTATACAACCTGCATTTCCATTATTAGAAGCACGTGCAAATAAGTGGCCAACATCATAATTAGATTCGCCAATCACACTTGTTAAAGTGGATTGTAATTGACTGTTATAATTTGAAGATGCTGTATAAGGATCACTACCAGAATTGGTATAAATAACATTCGTATTGTTTGCTATTACAACCATGGTAACGTTAAAATCATTTTCAAAAACACCATTTACGCGCGTCATTGTCGCGTTGATTGCAGCTAGTGCTAATGCTTTCGTTCCTCCATGATAAGCCGTATATTCGCCTGTTGTAGAAACCGCTAATCTATATGTCCGCAATAAACCATCATCAGCATTCCTTAAAGAACTACCACTACCTGAAATATTAGTATTCATGGCATCTGTTACGGTACATTCAAAATCATCTTGCTCAATTCTGCGGTCTTGACGATTAAACGCCACGTATTGAGTTAAATCATTAGTATAAGCTTCAATAAAACTTGCGGGTTTATCTGGCGACAAACGCATACTCTGAAAACCTTTAGGCGACATACTAAAGCGAATAACATCCGCTGGATTGTCAATTCCTTGTCCAGCATACGAACGTATATCTGGAAACCGAGCCTGTAAATCTGGATGTAAAACAGAAGCTTCTACTATCCGAAAACGCTCCATGTCGCCTTGATCATTTGGAAAGGATAAAATAACTTGGGATTGACGCCCAACATCTTCCCGTTTGGAAACATTTTGAAGCGATTGCTTTAGCGCGTTAAAATTCAATGAGAAGATCTCTGAATCTGACAAAAGAAGTTTACTGCTTTTAACAGCCTTTTTACTGACAGCGACTTGTTTTTTCCAAAGTTTATCGCTTTGAGAAAAGCCCACGCTCATGCTGAACAGAAGTAATAAAAAGAATAGTTTTTTAATCATAATGAATTGCTATTTATGTGATTAATTAATGAAATTTTAACGAATTTAGTGTAAAAATTATCGAATTGATTATGTTATTATCAATTATTTGATGAAATAAATACACAATTATCAACATTACGGTTTCACCACAGTCGTTTTGAAGAAAAGACTTACTTTTACATGTATGCAAACAGATAAAATTTTAGAGGTTACTAACTTAAAAATTTCATTTTCAAACAATAAAATTGAAAATGAAATTATTCATGGCATCACGTATAATCTATTCCCTAATGAAATATTAGGCATTGTAGGTGAATCTGGGTCAGGGAAATCAGTTTCATCATTAGCCATTATGGGATTACTCCCTAAACATATTTCTAAAATTACTGAAGGTGCTATCCGCTTTGAAAATCGCGACTTAACACAAATTTCATCTAAAGCTTTTCAGAAAATTCGTGGAAACGATATTGCTATGATTTTTCAAGAGCCAATGAGCTCCTTAAATCCATCCATGCGTTGCGGCGAACAGGTTCGGGAGATCCTTTTACAGCATACCAATTTATCTAAATCTGCAGCAAAAGCAGAAACTATTAAGCTTCTTGAAAAAGTAAAACTCCCCAATCCTGAACGTGTTTTTAAAGCCTATCCTCATGAAATTTCAGGTGGCCAAAAACAACGGGTTATGATTGCCATGGCTATTGCTTGTAAACCCAAAATTTTAATTGCCGATGAACCTACAACGGCTTTAGATGTAACCGTTCAAAAAGAAATTATTTTATTACTGAAAGAACTTCAGCAAACTGAAAGCATGAGCATTTTATTCATTTCACATGATTTGTCGCTTATTTCAGAAATTTCCAATCGGGTTTTGGTTATGTATCAAGGTCATATTGTGGAACAAGGATTGGTAACTGATATTTTTAATAAGCCACAACACACGTACACCAAAGCATTAATTAATGCCAGACCAGCCTTAGATGTGCGCTACAAACGTTTAGCAACCATTAAAGATTACATGAATAACACCATTGATAAAACGGTTGTTAACACTGAAGATCGCGCCAGAAATCATGAGAAAATTTATGCAAAACAACCACTTTTAACGGTTAAGAATTTAGAAAAAATCTACTTTTCAAAATCGGGTTGGTTTAAAAAAGATGAAGCTTTTAAAGCTGTCAATCAGGTTAGTTTTAACTTATATGAAGGCGAAACATTGGGATTGGTTGGCGAATCTGGTTGTGGGAAATCCACATTGGCAAATGTTATTTTACAATTGGACAAAGCGTCTGCAGGCCAGATTATTTATAAAGGTAACGATATAACCACCTTACCAAAAAAAGCCATTAGAGAATTACGAAAAGACATTCAAATTATTTTTCAAGATCCGTATGCATCTTTAAATCCAAGGATCCCCGTTGGAAAAGCCATTATGGAACCTATGAAGGTTCATGGTATTGGAACTTCAGATACGGATAGAAAAATACGTGTTTTAGAATTACTGGAGAAGGTTGGTTTAGATGCCTCGTTCTTTTCGCGATATCCACATGAGTTTTCAGGTGGTCAAAGACAACGCATTGGAATTGCGAGAACCATTGCTTTGGAACCTAAATTGATTATTTGTGATGAATCCGTTTCAGCATTGGATATTTCTGTACAAGCGCAAGTGTTGAATTTGCTGAATGATCTAAAAGAAAATTTTGGGTTTACCTATATATTTATTTCACACGATTTAGCTGTGGTAAAATATATGTCGGATAATTTAATTGTAATGAATCAAGGAGAAATTGAAGAAATGAATGATGCAGATATTATTTACGCAAATCCACAAAAAGCGTATACTAAAAAACTTATTCATGCTATTCCAAAAGGACTATAGCATGAATAATTTCTTTGTTAAATACATAAAGCTTTTAAGGAATCGCTTGGTATTTTGAATACTCAAATTCAAGCTGTTTTCATAACGTGTAGGTTGTTCAGGTAGATTTGAGGCAAAATTCATAAGTAGGTTACGTTTTTGGTAGATTTGAGTTTCTTTTGTTCATTTAAATTATAATAGATTTGGGGCAAATTATAATTCCATTTTTCAAAAGTTTCAGTTCAATTCATTGGTTAGGTTTGGGATTGCTAATATGAAATATATTTTCAAAGTATCAGTTAAAATACATTATTTTTCGATGAAATACATATTATTTTAACATTTAAGATAATTTTTGAATATTTTTCCTACAAAAAATTATATTTATCTTTATTTATTTACTTTTAAATTTTAAAATTCTACATATGAAAAAGTATCTACTTTATGCTTTAGGATTATTTTGTTTTAACTGCACAATTCAATATGATGGAGACACTCGTCTTGTAGCCAATGGGCAATTGCTAGACCGAAATGCGAATCCTATTGCCAATCATGATATTGAAATTTGGGCTTATACAGATTATAACGGCTCCTATGGAAATTCTAGCGATTTAATTTCGTTAACAAAAACCAATAATTTAGGAGAATTTGAAATGGTTTTTCCGCAAGCCAAAGGGAATATTTCCTATGAAATAAAAGCCTTAGACAACACGTATACTTATCAGAATAAAACGGTTTCAAATATTAAAACTTTCAATTTTGTTGACTATACGTTTTCGTCAACCAACTTGTTTAATTTAATTGAAACAGATGATATCATGCAGCTAACCATTCTTCTGAATCATGTAAATACTGACAATCAAATTATAGATATTTCTATTGATGGTATTCTGGCCAATAATTATGTTTATGTGAATCCTCAAGTGGAGCCTGAACCTTATTATTACGGTAGTTATTATGAAACGGTTGCAAAAAACCAAGCGCTTATTATCAATTACGATGTAAGAAATAATAGCACTCAAACCGTTTCATCGCTTCAAGAAACGCTTGATGTTAGTGATGAAGATATTTATGAATACACCTTAAATTATTAATTAATGAAACATTTTTTAATAGTGGTTCTCTTGTGTCCAATTTTTGTTTTTGCACAAGAAGATCGCAGTACCGAATTTGAATCTGATTTTGAACCTAGACCTGAATTCTATATATACATGCTAAATCATAATAATTTTGGTGACAACTATCTATCAGAAGCCAATAAACCAAATTTTTTAGGAGTAGGCCTTCAAATAAACGCGTTTAAAGCTTATAACTTTAAAATTGGTGTTGGTGGTGAGTATATGGAATATACGGTAACCAATAGAGCATTAGGTGGCAATATAAACAAGTCCTTTTATTATGCCGCATATCTTAAACTGCAATATGAAATAGATTTTAGAGACAATTGGGCTGTTGAACCTTTAATAGGTATTGGTAGAACTAGAATCCATCAAAAAAGTGGCTCTAAAGATTTTGACGATTTTTACGGAACCGCATTTTACCTAGGAAGTAACTTACTCTATAAATTTACAGATCATATTGCTGTGTATCTAGGTGCAAATTATAACTACACCAGTTTTGATATTAAAACAGCTGCTGCTTATAAAGATTTCTTCCAAAATGCCAATCAAATTCAAGTACAATTGGGTTTAATTTTTTCGATTGGCGATAATTAGGTTTTGACTACCTGCTTGCGAAGACATGGCCCTCAACCTGACAGGTGTTATAATTTAGAAAATGTAGATTTTAAATATTGGACAAATGAAATTTGCTTAATTCCTCATTTAGTATGCCGTTTCTATTTTATGTTAAAGTCATGCTGAATTCCGCTAAAGCTCCATTTTACTTGGACATACTTATTTTGGGTTTTGGACAAATGGAATTCCGCTAAAGCTCCATTTCAGGGATTGTGCCTTCTATAATTAAAGTGCCTTCAGTTGCTTTTTGAATCTCTTCAACAGAAACACCTGGCGCACGTTCTAAAAGCTTGAAGCCTTTATCTGTAACTTCTATAACCGCAAGATTCGTCACAATTTTTTTAACGCAACCAACACCAGTTAATGGCAATGAGCAACGTTTTAGTAGTTTAGATTCGCCTGCTTTGTTAGTATGCATCATAGCCACGATTATGTTTTCAGCACTTGCCACTAAATCCATAGCACCACCCATTCCTTTTACCATTTTATTTGGAATTTTCCAGTTGGCAATGTCGCCGTTTTCCGCTACTTCCATGGAACCTAATATGGTTAAATCTACATGTTGCCCACGAATCATAGAAAAGCTCATAGCCGAATCAAAGAAACTGGCTCCTGGTAAGGTGGTAATAGTTTGCTTTCCGGCGTTTATAATATCGGCATCCTCATCGCCATCAAAAGGAAATGGTCCCATACCAAGCACGCCATTTTCACTTTGAAATTCAACCTCTATATCGTCTCGCACATAATTAGCAACCAAGGTTGGAATCCCAATTCCTAAATTCACGTAGTAACCGTCTTGAACTTCTTGTGCTATGCGTTTTGCTATTCCGTTTTTATCTAACATGTTTTAATAATTTGAAAATTCGTTGATTTGAAGATTTGAAAATTAGCCTTGTTTACTACTCGATATTATTTTCGAAATAATATTAATTATTGATTTCAAATCATCATTGATTAGTTTGTTTGGTGTTGGATAATGCTGTGATTGTTCACATAACCTTAACCAATATTGTAATTCATCTGCCTCTTTAGCAGCAATTTTAAATTTGTGAATAAAATCTTTTTTACTCTCTGCATTCTGCGCTTCTGCAACATTTGCTCCTATGGATGTGCCACTTCTAAATATTTGAGAAGCCATTTCATATTTATGATTATTTCTAATTTCTTCAGAAAAATCAATGATATTCAATGATAATTTGAAAGTTAATGTCACTATAATATTTTCCTTATCGTTCCTCATCTTCAAATCTTCAAATCTTCAAATCATCACATCGTTTAATCCCTTTGTCTTACTGTTCGTTGTTCAATGCGTTTTTCGTAATTTTTACCTTCAAAAATACGTTGAACAAAAATTCCTGGAATATGAATTTGGTTGGGATCTAATTCGCCGACAGGCACTAATTCTTCAACCTCAACAACCGTTATTTTAGCTGCACCACACATATTTGGATTAAAGTTCCTGGCTGTTCCTTTAAAAATTAAATTTCCAGCTGCATCACCTTTCCAAGCTTTTATAAAAGCAAAATCAGCTTTAAAGGCATGTTCTAACACATACATTTTACCATCAAATTCACGGGTTTCTTTACCTTCGGCAACTTCAGTACCATAACCAGCAGGTGTGTAAATAGCTGGAAAACCAGCTTGTGCTGCACGACAACGTTCAGCAAGCGTGCCTTGCGGAATTAATTCCACATCCAACTCACCACTTAACATTTGACGCTCAAATTCATCATTCTCACCAACGTAAGACGAAATCATTTTTTTTATCTGGCGCTTATGTAGTAATAATCCCAATCCGAAATCGTCCACACCAGCATTATTAGAAATACAGGTTAAACCTTTAACTTCCAATTCCACCAATTTAGCGATACAGTTTTCTGGAATACCACTTAACCCAAAACCGCCCAACATAAAGGTCATATTATCGGTTACGCCTTGTAAAGCTTCGTTAATATCTGCAACTTGTTTATTAATCATAGTGCTGTTTTTTTGCTTCGGAAAAATACGAAATAAAAAAGCCATTCGGAAGGGAATGGCTTTTGAAATTTAATGGATTATTTATTATTAAAAATCCAATTCATCCGGAATTTCTTCAATTGGTGTGGTTTCGTCACCTTCAGAAACGTAATCATCACAATCTACTTGAATGGTTAAGTTTTTTGGTGCTTCAAATGCGCTTGTGGAAATTTCTAATTCTTCATCATCAATACAGCTGCGCATATACATTCCCCAAATTGGTAATGCCATAGATGCACCTTGTCCATAGGTAATGGTTTTAAAATGCGTAGCACGATCTTCTGCTCCTACCCAAACACCGGTTACCAAATTAGGAACCATAGCCATAAACCAACCATCACTTTGGTTTTGTGTGGTTCCTGTTTTCCCAGCAATGGGGTTTTTAAACTCATAAGGATATCCTGTTATAATTTCTGGGTAAACACCAGTTTTTGGCATCCAAGTACGTCTTAATCGTGCTCCAGAACCTACTCTGGTTACACCTTCCATTAATTTAACGGTTACATAAGCGGTTTCCGCACTAATAACATCGCGCGATTCTGGTGTAAATTGGTACAGAACAGTTCCATTTTTATCTTCTATATGGGTTACCATAACCGGTTTGGTATAAACACCTTGATTCGCAAATGTGGCATAAGCGGCTACCATTTCATACACACTTAAATCCGCTGTTCCTAACCCAATAGAAGGTACAGCAGGAATATTAGATTCCACACCTAATTTTTTAACCAAATCAATAACGGGTTGCGGACCCACTTTATCCATTAAACGTGCTGTTATGGTATTTACAGATTTCGCCAATGCCTCTTGCAGTGTTATTTCTCCCCCATAATCACCACCAGAGTTTTTGGGTGTCCAAGGCTCTGGATTACCAAACTTCATAGCCTCAATAGTTATTTGAGATTGTGGTAATTTATAGCATGGTGATAAATGTAACTGGTCTATAGCTGTTGCATAAACAAACGGCTTAAAGGTTGATCCTACTTGACGTTTTCCTTGATACACATGGTCATATTGAAAATGTCTATAATTCATACCACCAACCCATGCTTTTACATGACCCGTTAATGGATCCATAGACATCATTCCTGGATGTAAGAATTTCTTGTAATACCGCATAGAATCCATAGGTTTCATAATGGTATCTATTTCACCTTTCCATGAAAAAATAGACATGGATGTTGGTTTATCAAAAGAAGCTATAATTTCTTTGTCGCTTTTACCGTTCTTTTTCATAACACGCCAGCGTTCTGATTGGCGCATTCCACGATTCATTAAGGATTCAATTTCGTTTTTATCCAACGCCAAAAATGGTGCTGTTGGGTTTCGTTCTGGTGTGTTTTGATTATCAAATTCGGCCTGTAGTCTTGGCATGTGTTTTTGCACAGCTTCTTCAGCATAATTTTGCATGCGTGAATCAATTGTGGTATACACTTTTAAACCATCGCCATATAAATTATATTTCTCGCCATCTGGTTTTGGATTGTTTTTAATCCAATCTTTCATAAAACCATCTAAATATGCACGGAAATACGTGGCAATCCCATCTCTATGTGATTGTGGTGTATAACGTAAATCTAATGCTGTTTTCTGAAGCGAATCCTTAACCGTTTCAGAAATATAATCATACTTTTCTAATTGATCTAAAACTACATTTCGGCGGTTTCTTGTACCTATTGGATTTTTATGGTCTCGTGGGTTGTATAAGGACGAGTTTTTAAACATGCCCACAAGCATAGCCGATTCTTTTAAATTTAATTCATTTGGTTCTTTATCAAAATAAATACTAGCAGCAGAACGAATACCATCTGCATTATTACCAAAATCATAAATATTAAAATACATGGCAATAATTTCTTCTTTGGTATATTGCCTTTCTAGTTTTGTGGCAATAATCCATTCCTTCACTTTTTGCGTGTATTTATCCAAGCCTTTAGACCGAACTCCAACAAACAATTGACGTGCTAATTGTTGCGAAATAGTACTTGCTCCTCCTCTAGATCCTAAATACACAATGGCTCTTATTGTACCGCGTGCATCAATACCAGAATGTTCAAAATAGCGTGCATCTTCCGTTGCAATTAACGCATCGACTAAATTTTGTGGTAATTCATCAAAACTAACAGGTGTTCGGTTATCATTGAAATAGAATTTTCCGAGTGTTTTGGCATCAGAAGAAATAATTTCAGTAGCTAAATTTGTTTTCGGATTTTCTAAAACGGTATAATCCGGAAGTTCTCCAAAAACACCCCAAGATGCTAATAGAAATAGCAAAACAACAGCTGAAATGCCACCTAAAAATACCGTCCAAAACCAACGTACATATTTTTGAAACCCGTTGGATGTATTTGCTTGTTTTTTTGCTTGTTTCTTTTTTGCCATTGTATAAATACTAATTGATCCTGGAATTTATTGTTTTGGTACTGTTGGGTGTTCAATTCGAAAGCCAACTTCCGTTATCCCTTCTAAATTTATAACACCATTTACCTTGCCATTCTCACGCATGGCTTGTTGAATTTTTATTTGATAGTCGCCTGATTCACTAAAAACAACGCCTTCTTTATACCACAATTTGCTTTCTTTTACATCTGTAAAACCAGTACCTAAAAGCTCGCCATTGGGCTTCGCCATTTTATATTGCAACGTATCCTTGATTACTTTTCCATTTGGAAAATCCATTTCAACAATTAAATAAAGATTATTAAATGGGTAATCGTTGTTATTACGAAGGTTTACATACAAATTATACGGGTTAATAGAGTCTGGTGCTTGAAAATTAAATTGCACTACAGAATCTTTATGCCAGGTGTTTGGAACCGATTTATAGGTGTCGTAAACCCGATTAGAATCGCATGATGTTACAAGCAAAAATGCCATAACAGCTACTAACGTCAAAAACTTATTTGGCATCATTGGAATCGTTCTTTTTACCTTGTGGTTTACGTCTTTTATTCGGCTTGTTTGGTTTATCAGCACCTGCTTTAATATTCGTATTAGCGTCCTTATTTACCGATTCTTTTCTAGGGTTAGGTTTATTTCTAGGCTTATTAGCATCTGGCTTATTTCCATCTTTAGCATGTGCATCCTTATTGGTTGCCTTGGCTTTATTTGGAGGTTTGTTGCCCTTTCGGTTATTACTTTTACGTTTTTTATTGTGTTTTGGACTATCAAAACGCGTTAAACTATCTTGTCCAACAACGTTTTCATATTCACTTTTAGTATCTTTTATTAATTCAACCGCATACTCTTCTAGGCTTGCTGGCTTTTTCTTTTCCTTATTAAGGGCAATAATTTCGTTTGCTTGAGCAGTCGTAATTAAGTGCCAATTCATCCATTCGCCTTCATAGGCGTACCACATATGACCTTTAAAAATATCGGTTTTCTGACAAACGGCTGTACCTTTTTCTGTGTAGAGTTTTATTTCGGTTTTCGGAAAATCTTTAAGCGCATCCAAATAGGTATCCAACTCGTAATTTAAACAACATTTTAATTTACCACACTGCCCAGCAAGTTTTAGCGGATTTAGTGATAATTGCTGATATCGCGCAGCTGATGTACTTACCGAACGGAAATCTGTTAACCACGTAGAACAACACAATTCCCGACCACAAGAACCAATACCTCCTAAACGAGATGCTTCTTGACGGAAACCAACCTGTTTCATTTCAATACGCGTTTTGAACTCTTTAGCGAATAGTTTAATTAGCTCCCTGAAATCCACACGCTCTTCTGCTGTGTAGTAGAACGTTGCTTTACTAGCATCACCTTGATATTCGATATCTGAAATTTTCATGTGTAATTTCAAATCGATAGCAAACTGACGTGCTTTCACCTTCATAGGCTCTTCTAAGTCACGAGCGTCAGACCAAATATCTATATCTTTTTGTGATGCTTTGCGGTATATTTTAAAAAATTCCGGATCTGTTTCCGAAACCTTTTTGCGTTTCATTTGTACACGTACTAATTCACCTGTTAGCGTAACCATGCCAATATCATGACCATATTCCCCTTGGGTTGCCACAATATCACCAATACTTAAAGTTAAATTTTCTGTATTTTTATAGTAGTGTTTTCGGCCATTTTTAAAACGTACCTCAACCCAATTAAATGGCTCTTGACCATTTGGTAATGTCATGTTTGCTAGCCAATCAAATACCGTTAATTTATTACAACTATCTGTGCCACAGGTACCATTGTTTTTACAACCTTTTGGCTGTCCATCTTTGCCTGTTGAGCAAGTGTTACAACTCATATTATTTATGTATATATAGATTCTGAAAACCAAAACGCTTTCAGAAGACGATTAATAATCCTTTTAAAGATGTAAAGATAAGATTATTTATTAAGTTAAATAAAATATGATATCCGCACATTTTAAAAATAATAAACTATATTTATTTGTTGATTATCAACGAATTAAAAACTATTTTCTTGCAACAAAGTACATATTTAAGGTTTTATTTTTTGTTAATGCTCACATTTTTATTTTTTTCCGATGGTACTATAAACCTCTTAAAACTCTAATTATGAAATCTAATTTTACGTACGCCATTTTTATCAGCTTTGTAGTATTCGCCTCTAGCATGATTTATTCTCAAGATTTCAATTCCGGAATGGGAGATGCTGAATTCACCTTTAATGAAGCCAAAATACCTTGTCTAACATTCGCACAAAGAGAACAAATTAAAAGTCAGTTACAGTATAATGTGCAAGTATAAAAACAACAAAATAACCTAGCCTATAGTGATGCCAATAGAGTTGGTGGTCATGCGCTAACAAGCATCTACCTTTAGCTATAATGATACGTGGGCAATTTCTAGGATACATAGATCATAATTCGACTTTCCCGAATCAATTATTAGATTATAATAGTGGTACCATAACCTATGCTGCAGCTTCGGGTTATAATCATCAAGGTTTAGATATTTATTTGTGTCCATTTTCTTGGAAACAAATGGATGATTCTCAAACAGAAATAATTACAACTGCTGCTGGTCAAATTATTGATTAAGGCGACACTATATACTTAACTGCATTTTTAAGAGATCAAGTAGCAGGAACCAATTTTAATGTTCAAATTTTAAGACCTGATAATTCTGTTTTTTATAATTCTTCTTTTAATACAGCCACAACTAGTTCCTCTTGGTATTACTACAAGTATTTAAACTCTTTTGATGCTATTGGTGAATGGAAATGGCAAGTTACTTACGAAGGACAAACAGGTAACACATTTATTTACTATTCAAACTCTTGGTGTTGATTTAAATGAATTTCAAACCTTTTCTATTTATCCAAACCCAACTAAAAGTTATATTAACATTTCTTCAGATTATCAAATTAAAATACAAATAGTAGATATTCAGGGTAAAATAATCAAACCAATAATTCAAACGGTATTAAAAATGTGAGTTTAGAAGGTGTTTCCAATGAATTTTATTTTTTAACCCTTGAAAGTAATACGGATCAGAGGAAAACGGTAAAGGTTATAAAAGAGTGATTTTTAATTAAATTCAATTTCATAATTCAACCGATTAGAAGCCGATTTTAATTCCGTTTTCGATTTGAAAATATTGCGAAACAAGAGCTTATTCCAACCAATTTTTTGGGAATAGCTATTAAAGCTTTCTTCACGCCAATTAAAGCCATCACGCCAAAATTTTTGTGGAGAAACATAGCAAAATGTATAATCGAAAATAAAGCTAGAATCGTTTACTTGATTATGATTTGGAATCGTATCAGACGCTAAAAGTGTAATATTATTAGCTTTACAACTTGCTTTAATTTGGCTAATGATTTTTGGATAATCAACTCTTAAGGTTTCCAAATCAAAATCGTTGTATTCGGTATTTCCAATTTTCTGAATCGGGCGAATTTGAAGTATATCAAAACTTTCGCCATTAAAATGTTCAAAGAAATCGGCTAATTCATAAAAATTATCCTTGTTGAAGGTGTAATTGATACGCACTTTAAAATCGTATTGTTTTTTCAATTTTTCGAAAGCCTTGAAAGCGTCATGAAATTTTTCATAGCTGGCCTTTTTCATAAAGTTTTCATAGCTTTCTTTATGAACACCATGAAGGGAAATGGTAAATTCATTTAAACCAGCTTTTATAAGTGCTTCAATTTTTTCTTCATCTAATAAATTAGCATTCGTAGTTATAGAAATATAGGGAACGTTATAGGTTTTTCCCAATGCTACAACGTTTACCAAATCTTTATATAAAGTTGGTTCCGTTCCACAGCCAATTTGAAGTTTTAAGGCACGTTTAAAAATGGTTTGGGCAACCTGCTCTAACTCATCTTCTTTAAATTGGCCTTTTAAGGTTTTTACATAATCGGCATCTGTAAAATAACACATTTTACAACGCAGATTACAGGCCATAACCGGATCTAAATTTACGGCCAAGTAGCGTTGATTAAACGTATGCAACAAATAGAGCCCCAGAAATTTAATTCTGTGGCTTTTTATTTTTCTGTTTAATTTTAACAGCTTGTAAACGTCCATTTAATTATTTTGGTTTAAGGTATCAAATATATTACGTAAGTCCTTTTTGAAAGGCAAATGATCGGCTCGACCCTTTTTAAAGATATCGTTACTATTTCCTTGACCTTTGCGTAAGGCTTTTTGCTCCTCAAAGGATAATTGAATAATATCCTGACAGGTAGTAGAACAGCAATTTTCCATTTTTTCTTTGCAGGATTCACACTGAATAAATAGTAAATGACACGCTTCGTTGGCACAATTGGTGTGCAAATCAGCAGACTCACCACATTGATGACATTGTGCAATAACATCGTCAGATATACGCTCTGAACGACGTTCATCAAACACAAAGTTCTTACCAATAAATTTATTTTCTAATCCTTTTGCTTCTACTTGGCGTACATAATTAATGATACCACCTTCTAATTGATACACATTTTTAAAACCTTTGTGTTTGTAATACGCACTCGCTTTTTCACAACGAATACCACCTGTACAATACATAACCAGTTTTTTATCCTCTTTATGGTCTCGTAAATCAGCTTCAATAATATCTAAAGACTCCCGAAACGTATCAACATCTGGTTTTACAGCATTTATAAAATGACCTATTTCACTTTCATAATGATTTCGCATATCTACCAAAACCACGTTTGGATCGTCAATAAGCTGATTGAATTGTTCGGCTTCAACGTGAATCCCTTTGTTGGTTACATCAAACGTGTCATCGTTTAAACCATCGGCTACAATTTTATCACGCACCTTCACTTTTAATTTTAAAAATGAAAAATTATCGTGCTCAATAGCGATATTTAATCGCACATTTTCTAAAAACGAAATGGTATCTAAATGATTTTTAAACAGATTGAAATTATCTGCTGGTACGGAAAGTTGGGCGTTTATGCCTTCATTGGCCACATAAATACGTCCTAAAACGTCTAGGTTGTTCCAGTTTAGAAATAGGTGATCTCTAAAAATGTTTGGATTGTCAATTTTCGCGTATTTGTAGAAAGAAATAGTCAAGCGTTCTTTTCCCGCTTGCTCAATAAGTTCAGTTCTTTCTTTTGCGCTTAAGGTATTGTACAGTTGCATGCTATACTAATTGTTTAAGGTTAAAGAATATTTTAGCTGCAAATGTACTATTTTTTGAGTGAATCGGAATTTTCACCAAACAAAAAGCACTTTATAATGGTTTATAAAGTGCTTTAAGTAGACTAACTCGTTATTACTATTTTTTTTAATTCAAAAAAATAACAATCCGAGCTAACCGCCATCGGCTTTGCAGCTTCCGTTTATAAATACGGATACTGAAACGCCTGTTTCTCCTATTAATAATATTTTTCTAATAAATCTCATATCAAAAGTTTCCCAGCTTTATTAAGTAGATGCAAAAACATCAAAAAGGTTGCGTCATAAAATGGTAAAGTGAAAAAAGAGTGGTATTTTAGCAACACTTTTACAAGATAAAAAATACAGAAATGAGCAACGAAAAAGAAGCTAAATTAAAAGCGCTACAACTTACTTTAGACAAACTAGATAAAGCGTACGGCAAAGGAACGGTAATGAAAATGAGTGATCAAGCTGTTGTTGATGTCGAGGCTATTTCCTCGGGTTCTTTAGGATTAGATATTGCACTAGGTGTTAATGGATATCCAAGAGGTCGTGTTATAGAAATATACGGTCCAGAATCTTCTGGTAAAACAACGTTAACATTACATGCTATTGCTGAAGCTCAAAAAGCTGGTGGTATTGCGGCTTTTATTGATGCAGAACATGCTTTTGATAGAACTTACGCAGAAAAATTAGGCGTAGATATTGATAATTTAATTATTTCGCAACCAGATAATGGTGAACAAGCTTTAGAAATTACCGATAATTTAATTCGTTCTGGTGCCATTGATATTGTTGTTATTGACTCGGTAGCTGCTTTAACACCAAAAAGTGAAATTGAAGGTGAAATGGGTGATTCTAAAATGGGATTACATGCGCGTTTAATGTCTCAAGCCTTACGTAAATTAACAGCATCTATTAGTAAAACCAATTGTACGGTAATTTTCATTAACCAATTACGTGAAAAAATTGGGGTTATGTTTGGAAACCCAGAAACAACAACTGGGGGTAATGCATTAAAATTTTATGCTTCGGTACGTTTAGATATTAGACGTTCAACACAAATAAAAGACACAGACGGAAATGTGCAAGGAAATAAAACCAGAGTTAAAGTGGTTAAAAATAAAGTAGCACCACCTTTTAGATTGGCAGAATTTGATATTATGTATGGGGAAGGTATTTCCAAAGTAGGTGAAATATTGGATATTGCTGTAGAATTTGAAGTTATTAAAAAAGCAGGATCGTGGTTTAGTTATGGCGACACCAAATTAGGACAAGGTCGTGATGCGGTTAAAGCGCTTATTAAAGATAATCCCGAACTCATGGATGAGTTAGAAGTAAAAATAAAAGAGCTTATAAAATCAGCTTAAAATAAAAAAATCCCAATAAATTGGGATTTTTTTATATCCCAACGCAACCTTTTGGCCTTTAGTGCATCTATATAGTGAAACACACTATTTAAGGTTTGCCTCGAATTATGAAAAAATTGTTTGTTTGCCTGTTTGCCCTTGCATCATTAGCCTGTAGTGTTAATGATGAAGATATCCAGTCAAGCACTGTAATGATGTTACCAGTAGAAAGTGCTATTGTTCCTGATGAATTTGTTAGTGGTCAAGAATATGAAATTTTCATAACCTACAAGCGACCAACAGAATGCCATGTTTTTAAAGACATTTATTCTCAAACACAATCAGATGGATTGATGATAGCCATAATGTCTACCGTTTTTAATGAAAATAATGATTGTCCTCCAAGTAACGAAACGGTAGAAAAATCATTTAAATTCAAACCGAGTAGAGATGAAAGTACGTATGTATTTAAATTTTGGCATGGTAGCAATGGATCAGGAGAAGATGAATTTATCATTTTTGAAGTTCCAGTAGTCGATTAATTAATGTTTAACTAAATGTGTTTCATGTGAGTTTAAACCAACTCATACAAAAATGTAGTAATCATGATACTCAAGCACAAAGCGAATTATACCAGCTCTTTTCGAGCAAATTGTTTTCGGTTTGTTTAAAGTATTCAAGGAATTACGCCGAAGCGGAAGACAATCTGCAGGACGCGTTTTTGACTATTTTTAAAAAAATTAGTCAGTTTAATAATAAAGGTTCTTTTGAAGGTTGGTTGAAACGCATTGCTATTAATACGGCGTTACAACGCTATAGAGGTCAAGGCGTTTTTGAAATAATAAATGAAGATTTCATAGCAGATGAAGACATAGAAATTGATGATGAAGACATTTCACTCGATTTTCTGCTGAAAATTATTCAAGAGCTACCAGATCGGTATAGATTGGTGTTTAACATGTATGTTTTAGATGGTTATTCGCATAAAGAAATAGCTGATTTATTGAGCATTTCAGATGGCACATCAAAATCGAATTTGGCAAGAGCACGAAAAATATTAAAAGATAAAATTGAAGCATATAAAGCGGGTTTTAACGCGCAATCTTTATAATGAGTAATAAAAAACACATCGACAGAATTTTCCAAGAATCCTTCAAGGATTTTGAGGCGAAGCCCAATCCTGAATTGTGGTCTAAAATTCAAAACGAGATGGCATTAGAAACGGAAAAGCCTAAAGCTTTCCCAATCTGGATGCGTATAGCAAGTATTGCAGCCGTTTTAGCCGTATTAGTCACTATTGGTTCAGTAGTATTTACTGGCCCCAATAATCCTACTGCTACAGATGAAAAAATTGTAGATACCCAAACAAGATCTAGTGATGATGTATTAAATTCTAACAAAACAACTGGTGCTTCTGAAGAAAATTCAACAAACAAAAACAATTTAGTTGTTGATGATCCGAAAGCGACTTCAAATAATGCTTCAGAATTTAACAATGAAAGTATTGCGAACACGGATGTATATGGTAATGGAAATCCAGTAGCTAGTGAAAATTCTGAAGGGGATTCTATTACAAATTCTGATAAATTAAATAATGCTACCGCATCTTCAAGCAGAAATTCAGCAGTTGCCAACTCTGAAAATAGAAATACTAAAAATGCTAACAGTAATTACGCCAATAAGCCTAACACAATAAAAAACAGCAACAGCCTTAATAATCAAAATAACAAGACTATTAATAACGGAATTGCTAGTCAAGATAACACATCAAATCCTAACAAAAATGGATTGGTAAACGAATCGAATACCACGAGTAATTCGGTAAATAATACTATTGAAGCTACAAATAATGTTGTGGTTCAAGAATCTGAAGCTTCAGAAAACGCAATTAATAATTCAGTAAACAGAACAGGTATTGCAGCAAATTCAGTTTCAAATAATAGTTCTGAAACTGATAAATTAAACGCTATTACTACCAATGAAACAGTTAATAACACAAATAAAACGATACAGAATAATAACAATAATACGGTAGCTTCAACTATCAACAGCGCGAACCAAAGTAATAAAACGGCATCTGATGTACAGCGTGCCGTTTCTACTTCGGAAACCGATAATCTGTTGAAAGAAACAAGCGCGCAAAATGCTATTGCTTGGAATGCTAAGACAAGCAACACACCTCAAAATGAAAAAGAAAAAGAGGAAAACTTAATGGTTGGTGATTCGCTAGTTAGTGAATCACCTTCAATTGAGGAAGCTATTGCTCAAGCCGAGGAAACCAGTGAAAAGGAAGAAGATGAAAAACTAGTAAATAGGTGGCAAGTTCAAGCAAACATTGCGCCTGTTTACTACAATTCGTTAGGGAAAGGCTCGCATATTGATGACGAGTTTGTATCCAATTCTAAAAGTGGTGAAACCAATACCAGCTATGGTGTAAATGTAAGTTATGCTATTAGTAAAAAATTAGCTATTCGCTCCGGTATTAGCTCCTTAAATTTAAGTTACGATACGGATAATGTAATTTTATACAATTCGCCAATTACTAATACGCCTGACAATACAAACCCACTGCGCAACATTAATTTAGAACCTGGAAGTACCACGCTGAATGCTTTTAGTGGTGATAATTTAGGTTTTCAGCAAATTAATAATGAGTTATATAATGCAGCCATTAGTCAACGATTAAGTTATTATGAAGTTCCTGTAGAACTGGAATACAAATTAGTAAACAACCGCTTTGGCGTAAATATTATCGGTGGTATGAGTACCTTCTTTTTAAATGATAACGAAGTGTATTCGGAATTTGAAGAATATAAAACCTATATAGGTGAAGCAAACAATGTAAATAGTGTCAGTTTTAGTACCAATTTAGGAATTGGATTGAATTATAAATTCACAGATAAACTCCTATTTAATTTTGAACCAACCTTTAAATACCAATTAAATGGTTTTGATAATACCTCTGGTGATTTCAGACCTTATATTATAGGTGTTTATACAGGTTTTAGTTATAAGTTTTAATTTTTAGTTGGTTAGATTGATGCTGTTTTAAAAAATTGAAACAGCATGATAAGTAAGAAAGCTATTCTGTGCCAAGAGTAGCTTTTTTTTGTTTTAATTGGATTGCAAAGCGTTTAGAATAAGTGAACGTGTTTCTTTATTTAAGTCCTTCGTATCGGCAACATGTAAACCTTTAGTTGGAATAAATGGAAATCCAATAGCGCGCATTTTTCCGGGACTTCCGCTAAAAAAAGTAAAAGGAAACCGTTTCTTATTATCTAAAAATACGATAGGCACAATAGGAATTTGATGATTAATAGCTAACCTGAAAGCCCCATCTTTAAATTCGTCTAAAATTACATCCTCAGCTGGCACACCACCTTCTGGAAAGATACAAATACTCAATCCTTGTTTTAATCGTCGTTGGGCCCTTAAGAATACAGCTTTTCGACTTTTTTCAGAACTTCTATCTACCAAAATACAGGTGCGTTTATAGAAGAAACCGAATAAAGGAATTTTAGCTAGCTCTTTTTTACCAACAAATACAAATGGGTTTTTTGATACCACTAACATCAACATAATATCAGCCATAGAGGTATGATTGCCAATAAACATATAACTGGCTTTGCGTTTTGGTTTTTCGGCTAAAGAAATGTGTGTATTAAAACCCATGCCTATTAAAATAAATCGTGCCCAAATTCGCGCCAATCTGTAAAAATAAGGATACCAGGACTCTTTAAGTATGGAAACTAGTAGCAATGGTAACATAATAAGAATAGGTACTGCAACGAGTACGTAAAACCAAATGCGATAAAATACCCAGAAAATATATTTAAAAACCGTCATGGAGACCAAAACTACTTAAATAAATTGAGCTTTTGTGCTAAAAAAATTACCTTTGACATATTAAAACAAATTTGAACTTAAAACAAGATTCCCATTTCTATGGGAAGTGAGCATGGCAAGAATACTAACAGGCATACAAAGCACAGGAACACCACATTTAGGAAATATTTTAGGCGCTATTTTACCAGCTGTAGACATGGCAAATAAACCAGAAAACGATTCGTTTTTGTTTATAGCCAATTTACATACCCTAACCCAAATTAAAGATGCTGAATTATTAAGACACAACACCTATTCTACGGCTGCAACCTGGTTGGCTTTTGGTTTAGATATTGAAAAAACCGTGTTTTATAGACAGAGTGATGTACCTCAAGTGACGGAGTTGTCATGGTATTTAAGCTGTTTCTTTCCGTTTCAGCGTTTAACGTTAGCGCATAGTTTTAAGGACAAAGCCGACAGACTAGAAGATGTAAATGCTGGGTTATTTAACTACCCTATGCTAATGGCTGCGGATATTTTGGCTTATGATGCTGAAATTATTCCTGTTGGAAAAGACCAAATGCAACACATAGAAATCACACGTGATGTGGCATCTCGTTTTCATGCACAAATGGGTGAAACGTTTGTGTTACCAACTGGAAAAGTTGCAGACAATACCATGTTAATTCCTGGAACAGATGGCGAAAAGATGAGTAAAAGTCGCGGAAATTTTATCAATATTTTTCTAGATGATAAAAAACTCCGGAAGCAAATCATGTCTATCCAAACAGATAGTACCGCTCTCGAAGATCCTAAAGATTGGGCAACCTGTAACTGTTTTGCTTTATATAATTTATTAGCTTCAGATACTGAAATAGCGACCATGAAATCTAATTACGACCGTGGGAATTATGGGTACGGCCACGCCAAGCAAGCCTTGTTTGAATTGATTGTAGAAAAATTTGCTGAACCTCGTGAACGCTATCATCATTATATGAATAACCTACACGAAATTGATGACGCTTTAAAAGTTGGTGCTGAAAAAGCGAGTCATGTTGCAAATGCGGTTATTGCACGTGTTAGAGGGAAGGTTGGGTATTAAATTTAATCATTTTTATTAAACATTAATTGCATACCATTCTGTTTATAGTAGAGCATGAACTTTAGGCTGAATGTCTCTTGATTCCATAGTATGAAGGTTGGTTTATCATCTAAACTGCCTTCTTTTAAAGAATATGTGCGTTTTGTTGTTTGCTGTTTGAAGTTTGCTTCACTGCTATTACTAATATCTTCAGTCAGCAAAATATCTTTTACCTTCATATGATTTGGAACGCCATATTGAGAAATGATGTTATTTAAATCTGGTTGATTTAATAGTCTCTGAAAATTAATGTACACCGATTTAATCCTATTATCATCTGTTACATCAATAGATATCTGGTTGTAGATCATTCCAAAGAAATGATATTCGAAACGTAATTTAAAAGTTTTTGAAACTTTGTCATTTTCAAAATCAAGGACCAACTCTTTGATATATTCTAAAGGTTTCCCTAAAATGGTTTCTAGTTTTAAATTCATAAATAATAATTCTTTAAATAATCTCAAATAACTTTCCAGGCAAGGGTCTAATAACCCCTTTTAATTCCATGTTTAGTAATAAACTGGCCACTTTATAAGTTGGTAGATCACAGTCAATGGCAATACTATCTAATTCTTCTTTAGATTTAGTTTGTAGATAATTATAAATTTTCTGCTCGTCTGGTTCCAACTCCACAAACAATTGCTTCTGAATAGTTGGTTTTTGCTTGGTTTCCAGTTCCCAATTTAACATATATGGAATGTCCAACGGATTGGATAATAAGTGCGCTTTCTGAAATTTTATGAGATTATTACAACCGACACTTTGGCTATCCGTTGTGCGCCCTGGAACAGCAAAAACATCGCGATTGTAGGAATTGGCAATATCTGCGGTTACCAAACTCCCTCCTTTTTCAGCCGATTCTATAACAATAGTCGCCTGACTCACACCAGCAATCACGCGATTTCGTTTTAAAAAATTATTTCTATCAAAGGGATCCGAACTCCAAAAATCGGTGAAAAATCCGCCATTTTTCTCTACATCAACCATATACTTTTTATGTGTTTTTGGATAAATCTGATTTAAGCCATGGGCCAAACACCCTATGGTTTGCAAACCGTGTTTTATAGCTGCTTTTTGTGCCGTAATATCCGTTCCGTAGGCGAAACCGGAAACTATAACGGGATTAAAAGGTACGAGTTCTTCAATTAACTTATTGCAAAAGGCAATCCCAGAAGTCGTAATTTTTCTAGCACCTACAATACTAATAATACGTTGATTTTCTAAATTCACATTTCCCACTTGGAATAACAAAATAGGACTATCTATACATTGGTTTAATCGTTGTGGATAGCCGTCATCCATAAAATACAAACACTGAATTTTGTTTTCAGAAATAAATTGCATTTCCGCTTCGGCTGCTTTAAAATGACTTTTATTATATAAATCGCGAATCACATGGGTGCCAATCCCATCAATTTGAAGGAGATGGTGTTTTTTCTCTTTAAAAATAGCTTCAACAGAACCACAATGATTAATCAGCTTTTTAGCCGTAATATCACCTATAAACGGGACATGTTGCAGTGCCAAAATATGTAATAAGCGATTATCGGTCATGGTAGTCATTTGATTTTCAACTTACAAGTAAAGAAATTTTAAGATGTTAATAAATTGTTAGCAAGATTTTTTGTTCATGTTCAAAAATTCCTAACTTTGTTTATATGCAATTAGAACCTTACATAAGCGATTTACTCTACCGTTACGAATGTGTGACTGTCCCTGAATTCGGCTCGTTTTTAACGCGAAGAACTTCAGCTACAATTCATGAAACCACTCATGCTTTTTATCCACCAAAAAAGGTGTTATCTTTTAATGAGCAAATTCAAGAAAATGATGGCTTATTAGCCCGTTACATTGCTGATGTTGAGAAAATCCCTTACGAAGAAGCCTCTAAAAAAATTAAAAAACGCGTAAAATACTTAAAATCCTATTTAGTTGAAGGTGAAACTATTGCTTTTGAAAACATTGGTAGTTTGTCCTTAAACAACGAAGGAAATATGTTATTTGAACCGTCTTATAGTTTCAACTATTTGACTGATGCGTTCGGTTTATCACAATTTACTTCGCCTGAAGTTACGCGTGAAACTTATAAAGAAACCGCAGAAGCTATTGAAAGAGTAGTGCCTATTGCTGTAACACCACAAAGGCGCCAATCTCGTGGCTATTTAAAATACGCTGCTGTTGGTTTAATTGCTTTAACAATTGGTGGCTTTGCAGCTTCTAATTATTATGTGAATCAGATTGAAACACATAACCAATTAGCGCAAGAAGAAGCCAATTCGCAATTGGAAAGCAAAATTCAAGAAGCTACATTTGTCATTAGTAACCCGTTACCTGCTGTTACGTTAAACGTGAAAAAGCAGTATGGTAATTATCATATTATTGCTGGTGCTTTCCGTGTGGAAGAAAACAGCGATAAAAAAGTGGATCAACTGAAAGACTTGGGTTATGCAGCTCGTAAAATCGGTACGAATAAATACGGTTTACACGAAGTGGTTTATGCAAGTTATGAAGACCGACTAGAAGCGCTTCAAGCCTTGCGTGACGTTAAAAAAACGCACAATAAAGACGCTTGGTTATTGGTGAAAGTGATTGAGGAGTAGGTTATTGTTCTCGTTCTCGATACATTCATTTTGAGCTATGCTCAAATGAACACTCGAACTGACGTGGATAACATTAAAACTAGATACCCTTAATTTAAAAGAAACGTCACTTCGAGTGATTTCGAGGAACGAGAAATTGTATCGAGAAGAATGTCACTTCGCCTGCCTGTCGGCAGACAGGAGTGTCTCGACTTTTTTGTCGGGATGTATCGAGAAGCCAAATATTTAAATGTGAAATTATCATACGTCTACATATTACATTGTGCCGACGATTCCTATTACACAGGCGTTACTTCCAATATAGAAAAACGCTTTTTAGAACACCAATCAGGGAAACATACAGACAGTTATACGTTTAAAAGACGACCATTGACGCTCGCTTTTTATGCAGAATTCACAGATATTCGATTAGCAATTCAAAGTGAAAAGCAAATCAAAAAATGGTCGCGATTAAAGAAAGAAGCTTTAATAAATGATGAATTTGAAAAACTACCAAATTTAGCTAAAAAGAAATTTAATTGAGTTCTTGTTCTCGATACATTCATTTTGAGCTATGCTCAAATGAACACTCGAACTGACGGAAACATCATTAAAATACCAACGTCACTTCGAGTGATCTTGAGGCACGAAAGATTGTATCGAGAAGAACGTCACTTCGAGTGTCAAGACTTTTTTGTCGGGATGTATCGAGAAGTATCATTTCCAAACCTATAATTTCACTTTTTCAACTTACCTTTGCAGCGCATTTAAAAAATGACCGCATGACACCTAAAACACCGGAACAATCCAAAACCATTATGACCGACTTGGTACTGCCAAGCGAAACCAATCCACTTAATAATTTATTTGGAGGCGAACTATTAGCGCGTATGGATCGTGCTGCTAGTATTGCTGCTAGGCGTCATAGTCGCCGCATTGTAGTTACCGCTTCTGTAAATCATGTAGCATTTAACCGTTCCGTACCTTTAGGAAGTGTGGTAACAGTTGAAGCTAAAGTATCCCGTGCGTTTAAAACCTCTATGGAAGTATTCTTGGACGTTTGGGTTGAAGACCGTGAATCTGGCTTACGAGACCGCGCTAATGAAGCTATTTACACTTTTGTAGCTGTTGATGAAACCGGAAGACCGATACAAGTACCCGAAATTACACCTGAAACCGATTTAGAAAAAGAGCGTTATGATGCCGCTTTAAGACGTAAACAATTGAGTTTGGTTTTAGCTGGAAAAATGAAACCGAATGAAGCTACTGAATTGAAGGCTTTGTTTCAGTAGATTTATAAAGACCTCACAGGTTTTAAAAACCTGTGAGGTCTGAAAAGTATAATTCTAAATTGAAATGCAATAATAATAAATATTACTCTTGGTATGTGTAGGTTACTTGTGCTGTTAAAGTACCACTTTGTGAATACTCATTTGATGTCAACGGATAACCTCTTTCATTATATGTATATTCAATAGTAGTATCAATGGTCGCACCACTACTATCATTAGAATAATAACTTTTAGTTACATTATTTAAATTAATGCCATCTACTTTTCCTATTTCTTGATTTTCAAAAATTTCGTACTGCGGATTATTTTTATTATCAAATTCATATGTATAGCCTTTAATACCACCATCATCTCTTTCAAAATAAGTGCTTTCAATATTCCCATCGGTAAAGAAAGTTATATCTGTTGTAGCAGCTAATATGTTATCTGCATTGAAATGTTCTTTGCTAATTAATTGGTTACTTGTATTATAATCATATAAAGCTCTTAAAATATCTCCATTATTTCGGTATCTATAGGACGAAGTAATTAATCCATTATTAAATGTAAATTCTGTATAATCAATACTTCCATTATACTCTGTTGTAGATTTCCATATTTGATTATTAGAATTATATGCAAATGAAGTGATATATTCTGCTTCTCCATTAGAATTAACTGCCTTAGAATGTAGTTTTGAAACTCTTCCGTTTGAATTAAAAAAATATGAAGCCGTTGTATTGGTTTCTGAAAAGACTTGATAAACTTCCACTTTTATTAAAGCTCCACTTGGTGCATTGTCTTGAGATGAATTATCTGTATTGGAATCATCATCACTACTACAAGATGCGAACAAAATACATACAGCAATTACTAGATATTTTTTCATGTTATAAATTTGGAGTTAATGATTTTGTTTCAGTAAGAAAATTTAATAGGAATAAGCTGTTTGTCCAACTAAATTACCATTTTCATACTCTTTAGAAGTTAATGGCAAATTAGAGGAATTATAAGTATACTCATGCGTATATACTGTTTGAGAACTACCGATACTTTTTGTTCTATTCATGAAATTATTTGGGTTAATTTCTAGAACTTTGGCAATCTCTTGATTTGCATAAACATTGAAGTAAGGATTTGGATTATTATCATATTCATAAACATGAATATAATTGCTGTTTCCACTCACTTCTCTACTTAAAATATTATTTTGTTCATCATATAAATAATCATATTCGTAATTTATATCTCCATCATCACCATATATTTCTTGTTTAATTAACCTATCCGAACTATCATAAATATATAAGGTTGACGTCATATTAGGCATATTCATTGAAGAAACTATTAACCCATTAGAAAATGTGAATTCTGTATTAAAACCATTAGGCTTAATCACTTTCCAAATTTGCCCTTCGGAATTATATTCATAAGTTTCTGAATTGTTAGATGTACCTGATGAGTTAATTGTTTGCGTATTTAAAGATTCTATTCTGCCTATATTGTCGTATTTATAATCTATAGAATAATTAACGTCCATAGAAGGAAAATAAGCTTCTGTTTTTTTTAAATTCCCGTTTGAGTTATTATTTGAGTCCGAGTCGTCATTACTACATGTAAATAATAGCATACTGAAAGCTATGAGTATTATGTTTTTCATATAAAAAAATGAGTTAATTGTTATGCAATAATAGTTTGATATTGAGATTCCTTCCCGATAGCTATCGGGATCTGCAGGAATTTAGTTACATCCTATAAATCCATTCCGCAGGATTCACCGTTTTTGTTTCTTTAAAAACACTAAAACTCAAAATGGTTTCACCATTGGCTGGATTGGTAAATACTTCACCAACGGGTTGCTTGGTACTTACCTTATCACCCTTTTTTACATATATTTTGGCCATGTTAGAATAGGCTGTAATATAATTACCATGCTGGATTAATAAGGTTGGATTGCCGTTTTTGGAGGAAATAACACGCAATACTTCACCATTAAAAACAGCACGTACTTGGGCGTTTTTTTCGGTGGCAATACGGACGCCTGTGCTTTGAATCATAACACTTGGCACCAATGGAGACGGTTGTTTTCCATAACGGACTTTAACAACACCTTTTTCAACTGGCCATAATAATTTTCCTTTATTAGAAACAAAATCTTTGGCCAATGCCGCTGCTTCTGGTGTTAAAGCAAAACTGCTGGATGACGTTGTTGTTTTTCCCGCTTTTTTGTTGGATGCTGCAATAGCTTCGCGAATAATTTTTTCTATCTCACGATCTATTTTATCTGCTTCACTTTGCTTTTTACGTATTTGAGCTGTATAATTTGTTAGGTTTTTAGTAATGGAAGCCATTAATTCCCTATGTTGAATAAGCTCCTTTTCTAGTTCGCGTTGTGCCACACGGTTTTCATCTATCAGCTTCTGTTTATCGGCCTTTTGCCTTAATAAATCGGTATTGGTAACTTGAAGTTCGGCTGTTTTGGTTTTAATAGATTCGCCTTGCTCCTTCTGGTAATTCGCATACTGATTTAAATACTGAACACGTTTATAGGCTTGCTTGAAGTTGGTAGATGATAATAAAAACATCACGCGACTTTGCTCACTTTTGCTTTTATAGGATGTTTCAATCATCTTGGCGTAACTAGCTTTTAATGTTTTTAGTTCATCACGTAATTCGGTAATTTTATTTTGATTGTCGTTTATTTCTCGCGTTAATAAATTGGCTTGCTGATTGGTAACCTGAATGAGATTTTTACGCACATTTACGCGATAATTCACATCTTCAATCAACGATATTTGTGATTTCTGCTTGGTTTTATCCTTAAACAACAACTCGTTAATTTGTTTAATTTCGGTACGTAAAGCTTGCCTACGCTCTTCTAATTCCTGTTGCTTTTTACTTTGCGAAAAGCCTAAAACAGACATCAAAAGAAATCCTAATACTAGAGAATATGTATGCGTTGGTTTTATCATGATTACTTTAAATCAATTTTATCAAATCCTGAAGGAATTTTAAACGGAAATCGTACTTCTTCATTCAAACTAACCGATTTTATTTCCAGTTCAATGATGGTTTCATCATCACCTTCCAAAGCTATTATTTTTAATTGTTCTGGTAAACTTTGTTTATCAATAATTTGATAATTTAAATAATCGACTTGTAAAAAACGTGATTCACTTGGTTGCTGCAGCTGTTGCGAATTCATTTTAAAATGAGATGCATTAACAATATAAAACAATTCGAAAAGTGCAACTTGTTCTTTAGGTTGAAACAAATAAGCATCCTCATAAACCGACATATTATAGGTGTTTTTATCTAATTCGAAAATAGCATTTCCTAATAATAAATTTTGGACTTTGGTATAATCCAATTCTGTACCTAACAAATCACTTAAGTAACTAAAATCGCCATCAAAATACGTGTTGTCTAGTTTGTTGTAAAACTGCACTTTTTCTGGCGTTATCATCACACGAATTAAATTTAAAGCAGAATTTATCCAAATGGTTTTATCCGTTTCCATACGCAAGGTTACTGTATGCGTTTGCGACTTGGTGCCTTCCGTGTAAACTACACGAACTTTGGCTTGCATGGTTTTAAAATCTGGCGAACTTTTATGGTGAGCTTTTAAAACCTCCTTTTTGGAAAGTGTTAAATTGGCTTCACCAGTCGTTAGTGTGGCTGTTGACTTACAACTCATAACTACCAAAAACAAGAGCGTTACGAGCCATGAAATATGACGTGTTTTATTCATTAATTGGAGGACTCTAATTGTTGGGCTTTATCTATAAACGTTTTTGCCTTGTTTGTATTGTTTAATTGGGTGTGTGCTATGCTCAATTGTTTGTAGAAATCGGCTTGCATTTTGGTATCATCAATAATATAATCCAGTCCAATTTCTAGCGTATCAACAGCTTCTTTAGGTTTTTTAAGTGCGTTTAAAGCCACACCATTTACCAAATAGAAGATGGGTTGCGACGGATATTTGTTTAATGCCGAGGCACTCATAGCTTGCGCTTTTTCATAATCTTTTAAATCAATGAGAAGCAATAATATATTTCGAGTAATGCCGAAGTTGTCAGAATCTTTTTCCAATGCTTTTTGGTAATACGATAAAGCTTTGTCTTTCTCCCCTTTTTTAAGATAATATTGGGCAACTTCCACAGAGGATGTTCCTTTTTTATCTTCCGTAACTAGTGATGTGGCTTCAATTAAATCGGCTTCGTATTCTGGATTTTCCGAAACAAAATTCACGAAATCTGATAAAACCATCATTTTTGCTTCTGGTTTTATTTGTGGACTCTGAATTACAATTTTCATGGAAGCAATAGCAGCTTCAGCATTCTTTTCTTCCACATAAAACTTATAAAGTGCCAAATGCGCTAATTGCGAATTTGGTTTAACCTCTAATAACTTTTTAGCGGTTTCAAAGGCTTTATCTTTCTCGTTATTCTCACTGTAACGATAAATTAACGCTAGGTAATTGGTTTCTTCATCTGGATTATCTTCTACACGATCTTCCAAATTCTCTATTTGTTCTTCCTTTTTACCGGTAATTTCATAGATCTGATTCCTTATTAGATCTCTGGTCATGGAAATACCGAGTTCGGCATCCATTTCATCCAAGACTTTTAAAGCATTTTTATAGTTTTTGGTTTTAACGTATAAGGTTGCCAGATCTTCTTTATAATCTGGATGATATTGCACCAGTTGCTTCACGACTTTTATGGCTTTATCATAATCGTCTTGTTGCGCGTAAACTTCATAAAGTTCGTCCAAATACCACTCGTTATCAGGAGCCATTTTAACGGCATCTTTAAGGGCATCTTCTGCAGCACCAAAATTTTTAAGTTTGTTATAATTTTTACCTAATTCGTAATAATAAACCGATTTAGAATCGTCTAATTCAATACACTTTAGAAGCGCCTTTGCCGCACGATCATAGTTTTCAATCCCTTTTTGTTTTAAGGCTTCAAAGAAATACTCTTGCTGTAAATCTTCTACATCACCTAAATCGTCTTGGTTGATTTTATTGTAATCTATTTGCGCATAATTTGTCTGCGGTATGCATAACATTCCGAAGAAAAAGAAAACTATTTTTAACTTTTGTTTCATTTGTGAGATTCTTCACTATGTTCAGAATGACAATTCAAAATTTACTCCAAAACCGAATAATCACCGATACTTATTTTGCTGAATTCGCCATTAAAAGTCACATGATTTCCAATCATAGCTTCGTCTAAATTAGCGTTTTTTATAGAGGTATGATTCTGAATTAAGCTATTTTTAACGGTTGATGCTTCAATAGTACAATTATTTCCAATAGATACATTTGGACCAATTGTAGAATCCTTAAGCACGACATTTTCACCAATAAAACAAGGTTGAATGATTTTAGAGTTTTGAATTTTTAAATCGGATGCTATTAATTCTTCGCCATCTTTCTCTAAAAATCCAAGCATTCGTGCGTTTGTTTCAACGGTAACCGCTTTATTTCCGCAGTCCATCCACTCATCCACTTGACCTGTTTTAAAGACCTTTCCATCTGCCATCATACGCTTAATACCATCGTTAATTTGGTATTCGCCACCATTAACAATATTATTATCCAACACGTATTGCAAGGCTTCTTTTAAAACGCTGACTTCTTTAAAGTAGTATATGCCAATTACGGCTAAATCGCTCACAAAGAATTTCGGTTTTTCAACCAGCTCAACGATTTCTTTATTATCATTCAATTTTACAACGCCAAACGCTTCAGGTTTATCCACTTTTTTAACCCAAATAACGGAATCTGCTTCTTGATCTAGTTTAAAATCGGCACGAATTAAGGTATCGGCATACGCAATAACGGTTGGTCCAGATAGGGAGTCTTTGGCACACATAATAGCGTGTCCTGTTCCTAATGGTTCATCTTGACGGTAAATAGATGCTTTGGCGCCTAACGATGTGGCTAAAGCTTTTAAACTACTTACAACATCATCACCAAACCATGCAGCATCACCTAATACAAAGGCAATTTCTTCAACGGGTTGATTTAAAACTTTTACAATATCCTTTACCAATCTGTGAACAATAGGTTCACCAGCAACGGGTATTAATGGTTTTGGTACTGTTAAACTATGTGGACGCAAACGAGAACCTCGTCCTGCCATGGGTACTATTATTTTCATAATTAAGCCTAAACCACTCTAATGAAGTGGGGATTTTTATTAAAAATTTGTTATTATAACTGCCTTTCGCCCTAAAAGCGATAAGTTATTATGTCTTTCTGTTTTAACTCCCTATTGGGAGCATTATGGTGGGCTTATTTAGTCCCTGTACTCCCAAAACCACCTGCTCCTCTATCGGTTTCAGATAATTCTTCAACTGCCATCCATTCTGCACGTTCGTGTTTGGCTATAACTAATTGCGCTATACGTTCGCCATTTTCTATGGTGAAATCTTCGTTTGAAAGATTGACAAGAATCACGCCAATTTCGCCACGATAATCGGCATCAATAGTTCCTGGTGCATTTAAAACGGTAATTCCTTTCTTAGCTGCTAACCCGCTACGTGGTCGCACTTGGGCTTCAATACCCACTGGCAATTCTATAAAAAGACCAGTGCCAACAATGCTTCGCTCTAAAGGTTTCAAAACTCTAGACTCTGATAAATTAGCTCGTAAGTCCATTCCTGCGGATGCTATGGTTTCATAGTGTGGTAACGCGTGACTAGATTTATTGATTATGTTAATAGTCATATTATAATTTTAATAATTGTTTAATGTCTTTTCGCTCTGATATATAAACGATTCCCAAAAATACTAAAACTAAAATAGTACTCACATAGTAATTCTCATTAAATCTATAATACGAAACAGCAGAAATTGCGGTTGATAGCACTAAATAACTACCAATCCTCATAATATCATACGGAACAGGATAGTGTTTTTTTCCTATTTGATAGGAGATTAGCATCATACTTCCATAGGCTGCTAATGTTGCCCAAGCCGATGCAATAAAGCCAATACGCGGAATCATTATATAGTTAAAAGCAATAGTTATAACAGCACCTATTAGTGAAAAATACATACCATATCGTGTTTTATCAGTAAGCTTATACCAAATGGCTAAATTGAAATAAATACCTAAACATAAGTTTGCCAAAAGTACGATGGGAACAATATCTATAGCAATCCAATAGGACGGATCACTAACAATGAGCTCCTTAAAAATATTAAGAAAGGCAACCGTAAACACAAACATTAAGCTCCCACAAATAACAAAGTACTTCATGATTCTAGCATAAGTTTCCTTGGCATTTAACTCTTTGGCATGGTTAAAGAAAAAGGGTTCAGCTCCTAATCGGAATGCTTGAATAAAAATAGTCATGAATACGGCAATTTTATAACAACCGCTATAGGCTCCATTTATAGATTTACCAAGAAGTTCTGGCAACAGCCATTTATCAAAATTCTCATTTATGACATAGGCTAATCCAGCTACCATAATAGGCCAACTATAATTGAGCATTTGCTTGAAAATAGTTTTACTGAATTGAAGCTTTGTTTTAAAGAAGTATGGTGCTAATAATAGCAGTGTTGTTATACTTGCACATAAATTAGCAATGAAAATGTATTGAACTAAATCATCCTTATTATAACCAGGAAAGTCTAAATTAAATTTAGGAATTGCCCAAAGGAAAAAATAATTTAAAACCACGTAAACGGCAATATTGGATAACTTAATGGCCGTAAACTTAATAGGCCTTCCAGTAGCTCTTAAATATGCAAATGGCGCAACAACAAGCGCATCTAAAGCTAACACGCCAATTAATAAATTAAAATACGTTTGGTTTAAATTGACCAAGTCTGCCAATGGCTCATTAAAAACAACCACAGCAATTAAAAACAAAACAGTGGTTACCGTTAAACTAATTAGGGTTGTTGAAAATACTTTATCTTTTTCTTTACTTAAATTAAAAAACCTAAAAAAAGCAGTTTCCATCCCGTATGTCAATAATACGTTGAAAAAAGCGGCATAAACATAAAAGGTTGTATTGTCAGAATAACTAGATGTAACTAACTTACCCGTGTGAAGTGGCACTAAAATAAAATTCATGAGTCTGGGCAGGACTGTTGCCAAACCATAAATAATTGTATCCTTAAAGAAGGTTTTTATAGTACCCAAGTTTCCATATTTGAAGTGCTAAATATAGCATTTTAATACCCGACATGCAATGCGTTCATTACTCCATATTCCTAGATGCGTTTGGATAAACTTACAGTTCCTTTTTTTGCATCTGATTGTATTTATAATACTGGACTTGCTCTTTTTCTACATACTTGATAAGACAGGTGTTTTCACCAAAATCAAATTTGGTATTTAATAGTGTTTTAGGTGAATTTCCATATTCCTCACCATCGCTATTACTCATAATCAAATCTTCCTTCTGATTTGAAGATGTTTGGATTGTAGCAAAATATCCCATCTTACCGACAACAATTTTTGCTGCAAATCCTTTATAATAGATACTATCGAAATTTACATGATTCCTGTTTTCAGCAATTGAAATATATACATGATAGCCAGAGCCTACGCTTGGAATATCTGAAACCCAAGGTTGAAACTGAATGGCTTCAACTACAAATGAAGCTTTTTCTTGAAGCACTAAATCAGTATCTAAAACGTTAGATTTTGAACCGGAGCAACTTGCCATTAAAATAGCACATAAAATCACAAATGCAATAAGGTAGCGTGTTATCATGAATTTGATGTTAAGTTTTAATAATCAAATATATAAAATAAAATATGGTGCCATAAAAAAAGACCTTTCAGGTTTAAAACTTGAAAGGTCCAATATAAAATTTAAAAAAATTAAGCGCTAAAAAGAATCTTAATTATTAAGCGCTTCCGCACCACCAACAATTTCAAGGATCTCGTTAGTAATAGAGGCTTGACGTGCTTTATTATACGTTAATTTTAATTGATCACGTAATTCGGTTGCGTTATCCGTTGCTTTATGCATAGCCGTCATACGAGCGCCATGTTCAGAAGCAAAAGAATCTCTAATACCCTTATACAATTGTGTTTTTAGAGACTTCGGAATCAATTCCTCAACGATTTCAATTTTTGAAGGTTCAAAAATATACTCTAATGTTGCATTGGCATCTTTTTCAATAGGTACAATTGGTAAAAATTGTTCCACCATGATTTCTTGAGTCGCTGCGTTTTTAAACTTGTTATAAACGATTTCAATTTTATCAAACTCGCCGTCAGTAAACATTTCCATCAAACGTTTTGCAACATCTGCAACGTTATCAAAAGTTAAATCGTCATACAATTCACTGTAATTACCAATAACAATCTGTTTTTTAGAAAATGCATCATTTCCCTTTTTCCCAATTGCTAAAACAGATACTTTTTTACCTGCATACACATTAGAAATTAAGTTTTGTGTTTGCTTAATAATATTAGAATTAAAAGCACCACACAAACCTCTGTTTGAAGTAATAGCTACAATAAGTACCTTTTTCACCTCACGTTGTTCTGAAAACTTACTTCCAGAATCTACATCTAAAGTCGCACTTAAATCTTGTAAAAGTTCCGTTAACTTATCTGCATAAGGACGCATTGCCGTAATAGCATCTTGTGCCTTCTTTAATTTTGCAGCCGATACCATTTTCATAGCACTGGTAATCTGCATCGTTGAAGATACTGATGATATTCTGTTACGTATTTCTTTTAAGTTTGCCATTTTTTCCGCTCCTAACCTCTCAAATGGAGAGGGATTGATTAGTTAAACTATATGATAATTCGCTAATCCTTCTCTTTAATAAAGAGAAGAATTGGAATTTTTTTATTTTCTGTACTTCGCTGATAAATCTTTAGCTACCGCTGTTAGGGTATCTGTAACTTCATCCGTTAATTTTCCAGCTTTTAAACTTGCTAACACATCACTATGTTTTGCGCCTAAAAATTCTAAATAATCACGTTCAAATTCTTTTACTTTTTCAACAGGAACGTCTCTTAATAAGTTTTTAGATCCAGCATAAATAATAGCTACTTGATCTTCCACTTTAAAAGGATCGTTTTGTGCTTGCTTTAATATTTCAACGTTACGTTTACCTTTATTAATTACATTTAAAGTAACGGCATCTAAATCAGATCCAAATTTAGCAAACGCTTCTAATTCACGGTATTGCGCTTGATCTAATTTTAACGTACCAGATACTTTTTTCATGGATTTAATCTGTGCATTACCACCAACACGAGATACTGAAATACCTACGTTAATTGCTGGACGAACACCAGAGTTAAATAAATCTCCATCTAAGAAGATTTGACCATCTGTAATAGAAATTACGTTTGTTGGAATATATGCTGAAACGTCACCGGCTTGTGTTTCAATAATTGGCAATGCTGTTAAAGAACCACCACCTTTTACGATTGGCTTTAATGAATCTGGTAAATCATTCATTTCTTTTGCAATAGCATCATTATTAATGATTTTTGCAGAACGCTCTAATAATCTTGAGTGTAAGTAGAAAACGTCACCTGGATACGCCTCACGTCCTGGAGGACGACGTAATAATAAAGATACTTCACGGTATGCAACTGCTTGTTTTGACAAATCATCAAATACAATTAAAGCTGGTCTACCAGTATCTCTAAAGTACTCTCCAATAGATGCTCCTGTAAAAGGTGCATATACTTGCATGGCTGCAGGATCTGATGCGTTTGCAGCAACTATAGTCGTATAAGCTAAAGCGCCTTTTTCTTCTAAAGTTTTAGCAATAAGTGCTACTGTTGAAGCCTTTTGACCTACAGCAACATAGATACAATATACAGGTTCACCTGCCTCGTAAAATTCTTTTTGATTTAAGATAGCATCAATACAAACGGCGGTCTTACCTGTTTGTCTGTCACCAATAACCAACTCACGTTGACCTCTTCCAACTGGAATCATAGCATCAATTGCTTTAATTCCTGTTTGTAATGGTTCTGTTACTGGCTCTCTGTAGATAACACCTGGTGCTTTACGCTCCAAAGGCATTTCATAAGTTTCACCTGTAATAGGTCCTTTTCCATCAATAGGATTTCCTAAAGTATCTACAACACGACCAACAATACCTTCACCTACTTTAACAGATGCGATACGTTCTGTACGTTTTACTGTAGAACCTTCTCTAACGCCTACTGAAGTTCCTAATAATACGATACCTACGTTATCTTCTTCAAGATTTAGTACAATACCTTCTAATCCACCTTCGAATTCTACTAATTCTCCGTATTGCGCATTTGAAAGTCCGTAAGCACGTACAATACCATCACCTACTGTTAATACAGTTCCTACTTCGTCTAATGATGCACCTGCATCAAAATTTGAAAGTTGTTGTTTTAAGATTGCTGATATTTCAGCTGGTTTTACTTCTGCCATCTTTATTTAGATATTAGACGTTGGATTGTTAAGATGTTGCCATCTATTCCAACGCTGCTTAATTTAATTTCCTATTTTAATATTTATTCCAGAGCCACTATTACTAGACTCTTCCTTAATTATCACTGTATTTGTTGATGCATTTAATCTGTCTGAATATGGTGTTCCATATTTTTCAACTAAACGTTCTACTTTTTCCGAATTTAAAGAACCATCTTCATTTACCACATTTCCTTTATAAATATCTGAAATGATATTTTTCTGTGTTCTTTTTCCAATTTCGTATTTCTTGTCTTCTCCTAAAAATATAACTTCAACATAGATTAACTTCCCTTCTGGATTAGAAGCTGTAATTGGTTCAGCTCCCTTTATATAGACCGTTTTTAAAAAGATAATCTCTTCTTCATTATCATTATACAAAGAACAAACAGAATCAAAAGTTCCGCAATCAACATACGTTAACCAAACAACTTTATCAATTAATACATCTCCGTTTTTTAGCTTGACCTTTTGCGCATTAGCATGGAAGCCAATAAAGATACATGATAAAAATAGAATTGTTTTAAGTCCTTTCATCAGTTGTTAGTTAATTGTAAATTCTCTTTTTAATTTATTCAATTTACTGGCAACACTAGCATTGTATTGAATATCGCCAACACGTAAAATGAAACCACCTAAAATGCTTTCATCTACTATATTTTTAACAGTTACAGCTTTGTTAGATAATTCTTTAATTTTAGCTAACACTTTTAATTCAATATCTTCAGTAATTGGTACTGCAGTTGTTACGGTTGCAGACTCTTTATTATTTTGAATATCGAATAAATCAGTATACTTATCGGCTACAGCTTCCATTAAATCTAAACGTTTATTAGCGTCTAATACTTTAAAAAGCTCTTGCGTAATTGTATTTGCATCTGGAAATACCTGTGATAAAATTGCTTTCTTATCTTCAGATTTAACAACGGCATTTCTAATAACCTCATCCAGATTTTGATTATCCTTAATGGTTTTAGAAATTAAAACCATATCCGCATTAATAGCATCAGCCACCTGTTTTTCAGTTGCTAAACTTAATACTGCTTTTGCGTAACGTATTGCTGCTCTTGTTCCTGCCATTTTTATGCCCACAAAAGTGGGTAACTTTTAATTATACTTATCTAACTAGACACATAAATTATGCGCTGTGTACGAATTAGTTTAACGTTGCTTCAACTAACATAGACTCAACCAATTTCATTTGTTTGTCTTTGTTAGATAATTCTTCACGAACCACTTTTTCAGCGATTTCAATTGATAACGTAGCAACTTGCATTTTTAATTCTGCAATGGCTGCTTTCTTTTCATTTTCAATAGCTACTTGTGCACTTACAACTAACTTACTTGCTTCCGTTTGAGCTTCAGTTTTCGCGTCTTCAATCATTTTCGATTTAATTTCACGCGCTTCTTTAAGCATCAATTCACGCTCTAAACGTGCTTCTTGCAATAATTTTTCGTTATTAGCTTGAAGATTTTGCATTTCAAGTTTTGCATTTTCAGCGGATTCTAAAGCTGTTTTAATACCATCTTCTCTAGTTTGAAGAGCGTCTAGAATTGGCTTCCAAGCAAATTTTCTCATTAATACAATTAATATTAATAAGATAAAGGCTTGCATAAAAAATAAGCCTACTGAAAAATCATTTAATAAAGATTCCATACTATATAGATTACTTAAATTCTCTTTTGTTTAATTTAAAACAGTTTCTGCAACCAACCGTTGCAGAAACTTGTTTTTTACTTTTTAGGAAATTATGATGGATTTCCTAAGATTAACGCACCAAAGGCTAAACCTTCTAATAAGGCTCCGATAATGATCATCGCAGTTTGAATTTTCCCTGCTGCTTCTGGTTGACGAGCAATACCTTCCATTGCTTTTCCACCGATCATACCTAAACCGATACCTCCACCGATTACGATTAATCCTGCTCCAATTAAATTGTACATACTAATTTGGTTTTTATAATTATTAATTAAACAAATTCTTTTTTAATGAGCGTCGTGCTCTTCAACAGCCATACCAATAAATAAAGCTGATAACATGGTGAAAATAAACGCTTGTAAAAACGCTACTAAAACTTCAATCACCATAATAAATAACGTTAATGCTAAAGACATTCCCGTAGAAACTACTGGTCCGAAAGAAGCTTTTAAAGTTATCATTAATGCAATTAAGCTCATTACAATAAAGTGGCCTGCAGTAATATTTGCAAACAAACGCACTAATAATGAAAACGGCTTAATTATAACAAAACCAACAAGCTCTATTACGGCTAAAATTGGTCTTAAAACATAAGGTACTCCTGGCATCCATAAGGTATGTGCCCAGAAATCTTTACTACCACTAAATAAATAAATAATCATGGTAAAAATAGCTAAACAAGCTGTAACAGCTATTTGTCCAGTTACGTTAAATCCTAAAGGCGTTAAGCCTAACATATTTAATATCCAGATAAAGAAAAATACCGTTAATAAAAAGCCCATAAACTTGCGGTACTTTTTCTCACCAATGTTTGGACGTGCTATTTCATCACGAACATAAATAACTAAAGGCTCTAAAACTCTAGATACTCCTTTTGGAATACCATTGCCTTTTTTATAACCTCTGGCTAAACCACCAAAAAGTAATAACATGATTATTCCTGTTATGATCATTCCGAAAACACTTTTAGTAATCGAGAAATCGATTACTTTGCTAGCATTTGTTGGGTGGTGCTTATCATCAAAATTTAGTGCTGTTGCACCATTTTCTAATTCGTAAATTTTGGAGTGGTATTTTACAAGTTGTGCATCACCTTTATCAACAATAACGGTTCCGTTATCATCATGATGAAATGCTGAAGACATAAATGTTTTAAGTCCATTACTAGTCCAAACAATTACCGGTAACGGCATACTATAATGCGTTCCAGAACTATTATCTGTAAATAAATGAAAATCGTGAGAATCCTTTAAGTGATGAGCAATATAGTCACTGATTTCTTTAGGTGAATCAATTAAATTATTTGCGACTTCGTCATTTTGGGCGGATACCGAAAACGACGTTAATGCTAAAATGAATACTACTAATAACTTGATAGAATTTTTTGCTACCATCATATTTTTTCTAACTAATGAAATTTATCCTTCGTAAATTTTGTGCAAATGTACGGAATAATTTAAAAAACCAAACCCTTTTTTAGTTTAGTTTTTTTAGGATACTTTAAAACAGAAAAAAGCAGGTTTTTACTTAATAACTATTTGCTATTTAACAACTTTGCAACAACGGCTGCCTCTGCTATTAAAAAAAGAAATAATGGGATTACCAAAGCAAAGCGTTCTGTTTGTGTTAAAGCATCGTTTTCAAAAACAGAAGATTGAAATATAAGTACAAATGCACCTATCTTAAAAAACACGAGCATGAGGTAGGAATAGCCTGCTTGGCTTGGTAGTTTTTCTGCAACTATTTCTACAATTGTGTAAATAATAACGACCGAAATTACATGAAATATATACACATTGAATAACGAGAAGCTTAATTCCGAATTTAATAAATTGCTATGAATACCAAAACTTAATCCAAATACAGCAAGGACCAAAATAATTACTAATACAATACGCTTAATCATCAGAATTCTTGTTGGTTATTTTTATGACTTGATAAATAACCGAAAACATGGCTACAGCAACGGATATCAAGGTAATAATTTTATAATATAATTGATCGGGATTTTCAAATTTAACGTCTAACCATGTACCTAGTAAACTACCTAAATAAATAATTAAACCCATTTGTATAGCAATGGTAGTAAACCGAATATACTTATTAAGCGGTTTGTTAGGCTTTTTGTTTTGTGGTTTTTTCGCGCTCACTATTTTGCATGTCTTTTGTTGCTCCTTTCATGGCGCAATTAACGTTAAATGTAGCTCCTGGCTCAACGGCTAACTTACCTAAAGTTACATCGCCTTCAATGTGCGCTGTACTTTTTAAAGTTAGTGTACCTGAAAGTGATAATGTTCCTGAAAATTTTCCTTCAAAATAAGCATCAGTTCCCGTAATATTACCATTTACAAAACCTGATTTCCCAACAACAATTTTTCCGGGCGTTTTGATACTGCCTTCTACGGTTCCATCAATCCTGAAATCGCCTTCACTTTCTAAATCACCAACCATAGTAGTACCTTGGGCTATTAAGTTTTGACTGGATGTGATTTCGAGATTTGATTTACTTTTTTTATTCTCTGAAAACATGATTATTTATTTTTTTGGGGTTTAATTCACTGCTAAATATGCATCCATATTTTTATGGATTTGTAGGGTTGCATAATTGGTTGACGAAATAGCAAAATGTTGGTGTCGTATTTTGTCTTTTTTCTTTTCTTCTAATGATGCTGCATAACCTAAAGCGCCTTCCTTGCTTGTTAAACCGTGAATAATAACATACGTTGTTTCAGGATTATAGACATCAACCGAAACGGATAAATCAAAAACATTGACTTGATCTGTTTCTTTTTTAAGTTTGGTAACAAATTCTGAAATCGCTTTTTCGTCTGTAGCATTAAAATAATACACGACTTTATAATTGGTTTCGTCAGGATTTTCAACAAAATCAGTACTGCTTATTTTTGGCAACAAATTATCGACAATGTCTTGTGCTTGAGCACCTTCTTCCGTATTTGCATAATTATAAGCTACAAAATTCATAGCTTTACTGTAGGCTTCATATCCATATAAACGCCCTGTTGCTCGCGCCTTTAAGAGCTCGAATTTAGGCACTAAAGCTTCACCTTCAAATATTGAAATATAGCGATCTGTTTCACTAATAACCTCTTGATATTGGTGGTTTTCTAAAGCTGCATACAGATTTTCATAAACACTTTCTGGACTACTATCATCTTTTGCTAAAGCGGACTCTGGGTTTTTTAAAATGGTAGCATATCGCGACTCTGGATAATTAGCAATAATATCATTTTTAGCAATTTCAGCTTCACCATTCTGGCCTTCCAACATATAAATCTTATACAGGTTATATTTACTAGGAACCACTAATTTTTCGTCTGGATTAAAGGTTAAAAGCGTTTGGAATTTATCTTTAGACAAACCATATTCCTTAAATTTCTCTTTATAAATAAGTCCTAATTGGTAGTATGCACGGTTGCGCTCTTTGGTAATACTATCAATTGCTTTTTCATCTGTTGGTATTTGCGTTAAATAGAATTCTGGATTGAATAATTCATTTTCGACTTCATTTTCAACTAAATCATTAAAAACCTCATTGGTTTTAGATTTGTTGATACTAGACCAACGCCAATTATCTTTTAATTCGCGATCTCCCCAATTTTTTCTAAATTCATTTTTACCATAAGAAACGGTTGTAGGGTTATAGAAATAAAATTCAACTGGTCCGCCTGCTGCTGGTCCACCAGCTTGTTTTACCATTGAACTTCCTGCGGCAAAGCTATTATTAGTATTCACTTGAATTAAGCCTTGATTACGTTCCCGCTCTTCCTCGAGAGCTTTTTCGGCTTCAGCCTTCAACTTCAACTCTTGGGTATAGGTTTCAAAATAAGCCGTTCTTTCGTCTGCTGACATGGCAACTAAACCAAGAATACTATCGTTAGCAACGGCAACATCTTCATAATAAATAACGTCTTCTAAATTATCGCGTTTGCGTTTGATGATTCGGTATGGCTTACTATTCATTTTCATGTTTAGCATGGTGCTATCAAAATAGGCGCCTGCAATCTTATATTCGGTGTAATCGAAAAAGATATCACCTAAATTTTCATAGTCTTTAGAAACTAGTATTTTATCAGATGGATTAGTACGTAAGGACTTGTTATAAAACTCAACTGCCAATGAATCAGCACCATTTTTTAAATGATATTCGCCAATTTGATAATAAATTTTACTTAAAAATGGTCGGTTTTCACGATCATCCTCTAGCTCATAAAGCAGTTCAATTAAAGCTTGTTTATCACCTTCTGTGAAATCGAAATTACGCGCTTTCCCAACATAAGCTGCAATGCGGTACGGTCTTGGCGTTTTTCTATTAAGTTCAATAACCCGATCAAAAGCAATATTTGCACTATCGGTTTTATTAAGTCTATTGTATAGTTGGGCTTGAATAAACCGGTAACGACCGCGTTCATCGTTGTTTTTTGTATTCTGTGCAGCTATATCTATTTGCCAAACCGCACTATCTAAAGATTTCGTGTTAATATAGGCTTGGGCTAACATGGACGTGGCATCCGCTAAATCCTGACCTTCCAAATCCACTTGGTACATTAAGCGTTTTAAATTGGTAATAGCCAGTTCTTCATTTTCTAAACGAATGTTGGTTTTTTCACGCCATATTCTGGCTTGATTAATTTTATCACTCGCCGGATATTTATAGAGAATGTAGTTGAAAGCTTCCAATGCTGGTATAAAGCGTTGATCAAAATAACGCGCTTTTCCCAATAGTAAATACGCTTCATCAATCTGTGGATTTTTTTCTTTTCCGCCAATATTCATTCCATGTTTCTGAACGGCTTTAATTGCTTTTTCTTCAGCACGTTCAAAATCTTGATTTTTACTTTGACCAGGGAGCAGAATTTCTTCCGAAACCTGCATGCGTTCTATAGGTAGAATTTCCCAAAAATTATCTTCATAGGAATCGTTTACACCTTTCTGTCCACTTTCTAATGCTAAATACCCGTTGTAAAGGATGTTGTATTTTGTGGACATGGCATGCATGTTCCTACTCACAAAAGAATCTTTCTTGCGTGAACAACTAGTAAGCACTAACGTAATACTAAAGAGAAATAGGATGATTCTGAAAGAGGTCTTCAACGTTGGTCGTGTTTAATTATACATAACTAAAAGTAGCTATATATATTATGTATTGCCGTAAAAATAAGCATCTTTTTGAATAATTATAAAAAAAGAGCAGACTTTTAAACAGTTTCTGTTCCAGCAAAGTGCATTTCTAGTTCTTTTAAGGTAGCTGCACTGGTTTTTAAATCCTTTACAACTTCACCTTTTTCTAGTACCACAATTCGTTCACAAACATCGGTTACGTGCATTAAATCGTGACTAGAAATTAATACGGTAACGCCTTTAGTTTCGGCTAAATCTTTAATAATTCCTTTTAAACGAATTTGAGTTGTTGGATCTAAATTAGCAAACGGTTCATCTAAAATAATGACTTCAGGATTTCCAATTAAAGCCGCAACAATACCTGCTTTTTTCTGATTTCCTTTACTCAAATCGCGTAAATATTTTTTCTGATTTAATATTTCACCGTGGAAAAAATCTTCAAATTGAGATACTAATGCATCCACATCCGATTTATTCTGACCGCGTAATTCGCCAATAAAATAGAAATATTCTTCCGCTGTTAAATAGCCTATTAAAAAGGTTTCATCAATGAAGGCTGATGTGAATGGTTTCCAATCTTCGCTTTCATTAACTAACACATCATTGTTTTTAATATATCCTGTTGTTGGTTGAATTAAATCTAGTAGCAAACTGAAATAGGTGGTTTTTCCAGCACCATTATTTCCGACTAAACCAAAACTTTGACCTTTTGGAATTTCAAGATTTTCGATATTTAAAACTGTAACTCCGTTATACGCTTTTGAAAGGTTTGATGTTGTTATCATATATGTAATTTCTTTGTATTCTAATTATTTCTTTTCACTAAATGCTGCTATCGTTTTATATTTTCCTTTTTGATAAACGTGCTCAATTTTATTTAAGAAAAAGTTTTTAAATAACATTCCTATAACACCAGACAATGCTAATGCTAAAAGTCCTGCATTAAAGCTTATAAAGTGATATGGTATAAAAAATATTATTATTGGTAACACCATTTTTGGCAACGCTATAAGCAATTGTGTTGGGTTAAAACCATTGGTATTACTAAAGGCTTTTGCTTTTGTGTCTAATTCTATTGGGACTCTGTTTAAGGCACCTCCAAATAAAGTGATAAATGTGTTTAATCCGATATTAAATAATGCTCCAGCTGCTATTATTAAATAAATATCCACGCCAAAATACAAGTATGGTGTACTTAATATAAATGCCACAATTACTGCAAAAACCATTAAATACCATTTGGATTCTAAATATTGTCTGTACGGAATATTTTGACTCATTAAAAGTTTATAATACTCACTATCCCAAGAAGGTACTAATTGACCAAAACTTAAAAGAAATCCACCAGTAATAAATATTGAAGCAAAACCTAATAAATAAGGCATTTCTTCAATGTACACTTTTTGAGTAAAAAAGAATAGACCATAAAATAAGAAGAAAAATGACATCATTACGACTTGTTTTGGTCTGGCATTACGTGTAATCATTTTTATATCATTCTTTAAAAAAGGAGCAACGCTTCCAAAACGATCCATCCAAGATAAATCCGTAGCATTTACTTCCTTTACTTTCTTGGAAATTGCACCATCCAAATAGAATCCTTTTCTAATAAAACTAAAATTTGCTTTATATAACGCCAACATTGTCAACAATGGGATAATTGCTAAATATGGCTGATTATATAATCCATTAAATATTTTTCCAACAGGTTCGGTTATATCAAATATGTTAAAATACCGCAATACTACAATAGCAATCACTGCAGTTGCCATGCTGTAAAAAACTGTATTGCTTTTATTGATTAGAAAATTCAGAAAGTTAATAGACATGGTAATACACATTAAAGCAAAAAACCATAAAACTACATTAACTATTGGGTAGCTTTGAAATAATAACACAATTGAAAATGGAAGGAATAATAAAAATGAAATAAAATTGAAAAACGAAATTGTTGTTTTTCCTAATAAATAATGAATTACAGAATTTCGTTTTATTGGAATAACCATTAATGGCTTAATGTTCATTACAGGTAGTTGCTGCATAAAATACCTAATCATTAACTCAAATAATATCCAATATATTAAATAATTGTTTACCATAACAATTGGATCTATATCTGGAAATGTTTTTTTTAGCCCAAAGAACATAACACCTCCAATAAAAATTGCAATTCCTCCAAAATATAAAACTGCGAGAAATAATAAAATTTTAATAGCTAATCCCTTTTGAAAATAGGATGCCCTTTTAAACTGTTTCCACTCGAGGCTTAAAAATTGTTTAATCATTTTTATTAGTTTGTTGAAACGTTATTTTTAATTGGTGTGCTTTTGTGCAATCTGTCCGACTTCCATTCCCCAACTCTGACCTAACATCATACCTTTTTGAGTAAGTAGACTTTGTTTGGATGCTAGTTTTTTGCCTAAATCGGTTTTATAGAAAGCGACTAATTCTTTAATTTCATCTTGGGTAAATTCCTCCATGTACACCTCTGCTAATTGGCCATACAACTTATCAAGCGTGCCATTTGCTTCTTTTGTAAAAGCGGCTTTGTTTGCTTCTGGAACCATAGCTCCTATTTGAGCAATGGCATCACCAAAAGCACCTGTGGCTCCTGTTAGTCCAATAAACTCCATAGTTTGTTTTTTAAATTCCGTTGGCTCTTGAGCCGAAATAGAAAGGGTTAAAAATAAGACTAGAACTGAAAATAGTGTTTTCATAAAAATTGGTGTTGGTTAATTATAAGTAGTAAAAAAATACAATTTGTTACATAGAATATTCAGGATAGGTTTCTTGAAGATGAAAAGTAGCATTTTTTGGTAAAATAATAGCGGTTATGTATGTATAAATTATAATAACTGTGAAAGCACTTGCACATATTAAAGGCATATAACCTCTAAAACTGTCAGTAAGATTAATTAATTGAAACATTTGAGGGCCTAAAATCAACGTTCCTATGGATGCATTGTTGTAAATCATATCTTCTAAAAGCCATAATTTCTCCTTGGCTTTCCGCTTCCTTTTTATTTCCCTATTAATGGCAATGGTTTTAATAAATAAAAACAAACAAAGGACTAGATAGGAAGCGATAAAAATATAACTACCAATTTCAGTAGAGAAAACCGTGTAAAGCAACACAAAAATTGCGGTTGTTATTATAATTTGTGGCAATCTGAACCAGTCTTTGGCGTAATTCCAAAGTAGTTTCATATAAATTTTAGACATGGATTTTTGGCGTTGCTCCACGACATCCATAAATCCAAAAACACCAAATTTTTTAAACGATGCATCGCGTGCTTCATCAAATGACATCTTTGGATTTTCAGTCAAAATAACTTCAATATCGTTTGCCATGTGGTCTACTAATTCCGTTTGTAAATCGTAATATTCAACAAAATGCTTTCTGGTAAATACGTATAGGTTTTCAATATGGGATTCGGTTAATGCCATAAGTTAATAACTCAATTTAGGATTAATTAATGCTTGAAGTGTTGCAATATATTGTTCCAATTCCGTTAATTTATGGGCTGTTTCGGTGGTTCCTTTTTCAGTAAGTTTATAATATTTACGCAACCTGTTATCTACTTTTGCTACCTCAACATCCAGTAAACCTTCGGCTTCCAACTTATGAAGTGATGGATACAAGGCACCTTCGGTAATTTGCAATTCGCCTTTGGTGAGTGCTTTCACTTTCTGCGTAATTTCATAACCATACATTTTATCATGCTCACTTAAAAGCTTTAAAATGATGGTGGTTAAACTGCCCTTGTATAATTTGGAATTCGCCATACCATTCAAATATATACATAATTTTCTTATGCATATAAATTTTTAAATAATTTTCACCAATTATAAGCTAAAAATCAAAGGCTTCACTATTTTTGTAAAAAATCATTATATGTCACACTTTCATACACTTTCGGTAAAAGAGCTTCACAGAGAAACAGACAAATCGGTTACCATTAGTTTTCAGGTTCCTGCCGACGTAAAGTCGGTTTACCAATTTCAAGCTGGTCAATATATTACATTGAAAACAAGCTTGAATGGTCAGGAAGTCCGTCGTGATTATTCCTTGTGTTCCTCACCAAAAAGTGGCGAATTAAAAGTAGCTGTCAAAGAAGTTCAGGACGGAACCTTTTCAGCTTATGCCAATAATAATTTAAAAGCTGGAGACACGCTAGAAGTGGCTCCACCAAAAGGTCGTTTTGTTTTTACACCTAATGATAAGCAAACAAAGAACATAGCCTTGTTTGCAGCAGGTAGTGGAATTACACCTGTTTTAAGTATTGTGAAATGTGCTTTAGAAGAAGAAATTCACAGCAAAGTCATCCTGGTTTACGGAAACAAGACCACTCAAGACACGATGTTTTTACAGGAGCTTTTGGATTTACAACATACCTACAAAGAACGTTTCACCATACAATTTGTATTCAGCCAAGCCGATGAAACCGACGCTATTTTTGGTCGCATTGAAAAAAGTACTGTCAATTATGTCATGAAAAACAAGCACAAAAATATTGAGGTAGATGCCTTTTATTTATGTGGACCTGAAGCTATGATTCATGCTGTAAAAGATGTTTTAACGGAACATGACATTCCAAAAGAACGTGTTCACTTTGAATTATTTAAGGCGGCAAAACCTGCTGAAGACACTACGTCAGGTGTTATACCAGACGGAAAAACGCAAATTACGGTTGTAGTTGATGATGAAGAAACAACGTTTGAAATGAGCCAGAAACAAACCGTTTTAGAAGCCGCTTTAGATGAAGATTTAGATGCACCATATTCTTGCCAAGGTGGAATTTGTAGTAGTTGTTTAGCACGAATCACCGAAGGCCAAGCCACTATGCGCCAAAATAACATTTTAACGGATAGTGAAGTTGCCGAAGGCTTAATTTTAACCTGTCAAGCACATCCTACCACGCCGACTTTAAAGGTGGATTATGATGATATATAATAAGATTGTAGCCATTTGAATGAAAACCTAAATTTATGATTGAAGATATTTCAGAAGGACAAGCAAAGGATATGATTCTTGAATACTGTCTCCGAAAAGGAAACCGTATAATCAGCTCAAATGAACTAAAAAAAGAACTTTTTCCTGAATTATCTGTTGATATTGTTAATCTCTATATAGAAAAAATTGGAAATGCAGTTGACCCAATTGCGACAGTTAAAAGGAACAGTCGAACAAAGTACATAATTACAAATGGCGTCACCGAAATGTTTATGCAACAAGGTGGTTTTACTCAATCTGAAATAAAAGAAAAGCAATCAAAAGAAAAAACTAATCAAAGAGAAGATCTTGAAGAACAGATTAGAAAATTAACAAGAGATAATTTAAGACTTGACAATTGGGATATTCGTTTTAGATGGATAATCGCAATCGTAACTTTTATAACTGGATACGCAATAAAATATTTTATTGACAAGTGATTTTTTATTTAATGAGAAAAATCATTTACGAATTCGAGGAGAAAAAACAATCACAAACTACCCTAAAACAGCCCTAATTTTATACATAACCATTGTATTCAAGTTAAAAAATGAACTACATAAAAAACAAAATAGAACTTGAAGAAAATGGATATTCTATTTTATCTGATTTGTATTCGGATAACGAAATAATTCAAATTTTATCTTGTATAGAACATGCTGTAGATAATGGAAGTTCTTATATGAAGACAAAGGATTTGTTTGCTATTAGACAGCTAATTAAGAATGTTCCTGAATTATCTAATTTATTGTTTAACGAAAAACTGACAGAATTAATTTCTAACCTTTCTCCATCTGAATATTTCCTAACAAAAGCCATTTATTTTGATAAACCAAGCGAATCGAATTGGTTTGTAGCTTACCATCAAGACTTGAGTATTTCGATTGACAAAAAAGCTGATTTAGAAAATTATGTGAATTGGACTTTTAAAAAAGGTCAACACGGAGTTCAACCACCAATTAAGATCCTGCAAGACACAATAACAGTCCGAATTCATTTAGATAAAACGGATAAAAATAATGGTGCTTTAAAAATAATCCCGAAATCTCACTCAAAAGGCATAATTCGTACGGAATCAAAAGATTGGGAAATTGAAAATGAATTTATCTGTGAAGTAGAAAAAGGTGGTGTCATGTTAATGAAACCTTTGACTTTACACGCCTCTAACCGAACCACAAACGGAATGAAAAGGCGAGTCATACATTTAGAATTTAACCACCATAATCTGGCTAAACCGCTAACTTGGTTGGAATATTATAAAATAAAAAAACAGTAAACAAAAACGCAAATAATTAATTACTTCGGTAATTTCACTTGCTAAAATCCTTGCAAATTTTATATTCAATTTTTATTATTTAAATTACCAACACGTTTTGTACTGACCGTTTCACAGCATATTATAATTATGGATTTTGAAATAAAAAGAATTATAACAGTCGAATTTCCAAATAACTTTTTAAAAGTTAATTTGAATGATTTAGAAAGTTTTATCTCTGAAAATTTGTCTGAAAAAGATTATGGAAAGTCCGTAGTAAAATATTTCTGGGGTTTTGAATTATTCAAATTTGATGGCGGGTTTGCACAATTTTTTAAAAATGACATTGAAAGTTGGAAACATTCTGTAAAGTGGTTTGTCACCAATTCAAATTTTGATTGGAATATTATAAAAGATTTAACGGAATTTCAAACACTAGATTTAATAAAAAAAGAAATGCTTTTATCAGTTGATCGGATAAATAGTATGAAAAGAAAACCCAAAGATTTTGATTGTGAAAAGTTCAGTCAAGACCTTGAATCAATTTTAAATAATTTTATAGAAAACAAACATTAATCAACCTAAAACAACCCTAACTTTTTCAACAACCCTTTCAACCGGAACGCTTCCAGCAGCATCCTTATAATCGTCAGGATATTTGTTACCATAAATAGATGTTGGGATTTTCGGGTACTGGTTTCTATCCGCTACCAAGGCATAATCAGCTGGTTGATTAAAAGGTGCAAACCCGGCAAACGGATGTGTTACACCCCAAATGGTTATAACTTTTACGCCAAGCATTGCTGCTAAATGCGCATTTCCAGAATCCATAGAAAGCATGACATCTAGATTGGAAATAACATCCAACTCTTCACTAAATGATAATTTTCCAGCCATATTAATAATACCATCTGCTTCAGATTCAAAATAATTTAAAATCTGAACTTCCTTTTTTCCACCTCCAAATAATAAAACCTGATAGTTTTTAGACAATTCTTTAATGACCAGTTCCATGAGTTCCAATGGATATTTTTTTCCATCATGAGCCGCAAAAGGTGCAATACCAATGCATTTCTTATTTGAACCTCCTATTAATTTGGAAATATTAGGGTTTAAAGCTGCTGGAATTGGGTAATTGGGTTTGGTTAAATCTAACGGAAAACCGAGTGTTTCAAACACATCTGCATAGCGTTGATGTGTGGTTTTTAATTGTTCGAAGATTTTGCCTTTGGTGAGTTGCTTTTTGTCTTTTCGGCCTTTATCAATGGTAGCTACTTTTCGCGCACCAATTAATGGTTTTAATACTTTGGTTCGTAACACCTTGTGCAAATCTGCAATAGCATCACAGTTTTCTATTTTTAATTCTCGGGACAATTTATACAAACCCATCAAGCCTTTATGTTTGCCTTTTACATCTGCCGGAAACACGGTTACGTTTTTTAAATCACAGAATAATGGCGCAAAAAAAGCACGTGTTAAAACGGTGATTTTTACACTGGGATATTGTTGTGTAAACGCACGAATAACGGGAACCGTCATGGCCACATCTCCCATTGCAGAGAGTCGGATAACGAGTATGTGTTTGGGTTTGGGCATCACTAATTGTTTAACCTTTCGACTGCGTTCAAGGTGACAAACGTTGTATTAATAGCGTGACAAAATGATTCTTATTTTTGAGAACGTAAAACAGGATTCAGTTCATCATCATTGTACATCTTCATTTGCTTATACACTTTCATGTATTTATCGCCTTTTTCAATATCTGCTAATAAGGTATCTATAGCAGTAGAAAGATCTACGCGTTGTTCCAGTAACACATTTAGCTTGGTTTGGCAAGCAGCCAAATGCGCATCAGTAGCATCGGTACGTGTTGCTTCTTCGTGCATGTGATACACTTTTAGTGCTAAAATAGATAATCTATCAACTCCCCAAGCAGGACTTTCTGTGTTGATTGTTGCTCCAGTTTTTGGAGTTACATTTTTATATTTTTCAAGGAAATAGCTATCAATATATTCTACCATATCCGTTCTGTCCTGATTAGAAGCATCAATTTGACGTTTCAATTTTAAGGCCGCAACGGGATCAATTTGTGGATCGCGAATAATATCTTCATAATGCCATTGCACAGTGTCTATCCAGCTTTTTCTGTATAATAAATGTTCTAAAGTCTGCGAATCTTTATCATACGGGTTACTAAAAGGTTGATCGACCGAATTAATAACGTGATACTTTGCTATAACGCCTTGAAATATTTTATTAGCTTTTTCTGAAAACATAATATAAAAATTTTGAAACACAAATATAAACCTATTTATTAACTTTACAGTTCAAAACAAATCCAAAACACGATGCATATCCATAATATTTCGCTTGAAAATTCTATTTTAAATACCTTTATTTCAGAAATGCGTGATATTGACATTCAAAAAGATCCCATGCGTTTTAGACGTAACATTGAACGTACAGGCGAAATTTTAGGCTATGAATTAAGTAAATCTTTAAATTATAAATCGGTCAATGTTCAAACGCCATTAGGTACTGCAGCCGAATTTATATCCACTGATGATATTGTATTATGTTCCATTTTACGAGCAGGTGTTCCGCTTCATAACGGTTTATTAAATTACTTTGATAAAGCTGAAAATGCTTTTATTTCGGCTTACAGACATCATAAAAATAAACCTGAAAGTTTTGAAATTATTGTAGAGTATTTGGCATGCCCTAGTTTAGAAGGCAAAACACTTATATTGGCAGACCCAATGTTAGCAACTGGTCAATCCATGGTGGCAACCTTTGAAGCTTTAAAGCCATTTGGAAAACCTAAAGCTGTGCATTTGGTAAGCGTTATTGGTGCTCAAGAAGGTTTAGATTATGTGTCCAATCATTTTGATGCAGACGCACACTTATGGATTGCAACCGTAGATGAAAAACTAACCGAAAAAGGCTATATTATGCCTGGATTAGGTGATGCTGGCGATTTAGCCTTTGGCGAAAAGCTACAGAACTAAACTGGCAAGGAGCCCAACAATTAAAAGCCATATTAAGACTTCACGAAACCATCTTTCAGGAACTAATTCAATATAATTAGTAACAATAAGTGCCAAAGGTGCTATTAAGAAAATAAACTCGGCTCCAGATTTTTCTGGTGAAATAATAATAATCACAAGTGCTATAAAAGCCGTAAAAAGAATGAGCAAATACGACGGTCTATAGCTTTTAGATTGGTTTTTAATTGTTCTTAAATAATAAAACAAAGACCAAATAAAATAAGAGAAGTATATGGTTGCCGCAATGATAATTTGACGATTATTCAACATGCTGAAATCGAAATTTTTCCCACTTTCAAACCGATCTACATAATCCCAAAAATCGATATTAAACACTATTAACACAGCATAGGTTAGTATAGCTACTAAAAGCACACCAATAAAAGGAATTATCCAATTCTTAACATCTGTTATACCATATAAAAAAAGCGCCGCAAAAAGCACGATAAAAAATAACGAACTCCAAAAAAAGAGAAGGGTTGCTAAAGAAATCCAAATAGTAGCATCCAGAATTTTTTTCTTATTTTCTTTCTTAGAACGCAGACTCACAATGCGCCGTAATGCTAACAATATAAACAGATTGGCAATTACTAACTTGGTATTTAAAAATGTTTGAAACATTAACACCATAAACAACCCATAAAATAAGAGGTTATAACTGTTTTTTTTAGATAGTCTATTCTTACTGGTAAAAAAATCGAAGATAAAAAGTGACAGTACACAAACACCAAATAGAGCAAGTTGCTTCAACACAAATACTGCATTAAATTCAGGGTGCACCCGCAATTTGGCAAGTAAAAAACCGATAAACAATACCATACTCATAATAACAAAATGAATAGGTTTCGCTTTTCTAAAGAATTTTGAAATCATACAGTTAGGAGAAAATCACTTCTATGGATTTATTGATTGTGGTAAATTACTAATATTCTCTTCAAATTATTGAAATTTAATTTGAAAAAGATGTAATTTTGTATCATTACATAATGATTACTATATTACACGTGCTTTAAAAGCCTTAAAATTTATATTATGACCGATTTCTTTTCCGCCATTGAAGACTTATTTGTAAACGTTTTATTTGCACCCTTTGATGCCTTAAGAGCATTAGAACTTGAAAGCTGGTTTGCTGCAAATACAATTAACTGGATATTAATGATTGTTGGCGTTGTTGCATTTACATACTGGATGCTACAACTTAAAAAATTCAATGATAACGGTGAAGAAAACAAAAGTATTACTTCACACAGTTATTTATAAATCGAATCCAATATCTTTTCTATAATACATCTTATCAAAATGTAGCTTGTCTATATTTTGATAAGATTTTTTTAGTGCCTCACTGTAGGTATTTCCATAGCTTGTTATTGCCATAACACGACCTCCAGAGGTTACTACTTTTCCAGCCTTTAAGCTTGCGCCTGCATGAAAGGGTAACACATCTACCATTTTATCTAAACCCGTAATTTCTTTGCCTTTTTCATAAGCTTCTGGATAACCTCCAGAGACTAACATGATTGTTGTAGCAGCACGTTCATCAATTTCAAGGTTAATAGTATCTAATGTTTGATTCGCAATGGCTTGAAAAATTTCAGCCAAATCATTCTTTAAACGTGGTAAAACGACTTCCGTTTCAGGATCTCCCATACGGACGTTATATTCAATAACCTTAGGCTCATTACCTACCTTTATTAATCCAATAAAAACAAACCCTTTATACGGCAAATTATCTTTTTGAAGTCCACTGATTGTTGGTTTAACAACTTGCTCTTCTATTTTATTTAAAAATTCGGGTGTTGCAAATGGTACTGGCGAAACGGCTCCCATTCCACCTGTATTTAAACCTGTATCGCCTTCACCAATACGTTTGTAATCTTTAGCCGTTGGAAGAATTTTATAGTTTTTCCCGTCGGTTAAAACAAAGCAACTTAACTCAATCCCATCTAAAAATTCTTCAATAACTACTTTAGTACTGGCTTCACCAAATTTGGCATCTACCAACATACTTTTCAGTTCAGCTTTAGCTTCTACTAAATCATTTAAAATCAACACGCCTTTTCCAGCTGCCAAACCATCTGCTTTTAAAACGTAAGGTGGATTTAAAGTTTCTAAAAACTGATAACCCGCTTCCACAGTTCGCGCATTAAAACTCTGATAAGCTGCCGTTGGAATGTTATGACGGATCATAAACTCTTTAGCAAACTCTTTACTACCTTCTAATTCAGCCGCTGCTTTTTCGGGGCCAATTACAGAAACACGCTTTAAATCAGCATCATTTAAAAAGAAATCATGAATACCTTGAACTAACGGATCTTCAGGACCAACAACTACCATGTCAATCTTTTTCTCCAGAACTAATGCTTTTATAGCTTGAAAATCGGTAACACCAATGGCTACGTTTTCAGCTATAGCAGCCGTTCCAGAATTTCCAGGTGCTACATATAGTGCTTTACATAATGGACTTTGCTTTAATTTCCAAGCAAATGTATGTTCTCTACCACCTGATCCTAATATTAAAATATTCATGTTGTTGTTGTTTGCTGCAAAAATAATTGCTTTTACGCTTAAAAAACAATTATTTTACAAAAACATCTTAAGCCAATTTCTTTTGAATTTATTCGACCTTTCATTACAATTTAACGGTTTTCCCATAAAGAAAGCTGAACAAATTTTGAAAGGTATCCAAACCCAATCAGACCAGGCGTTTGAAGCTTATGTTGAAAAGAAAAAAAATGAAATTGTTGCATACCATATTCAAAACAATTCATTTTATAGCAACTTGGTAAAAGATACCAACGTAGCAGATTGGAATTCCATTCCGATTATGACGAAACGCGATTTGCAAAAACCGTTACAAGATCGGCTTTCTGCTGGTTATAATCTGAAAAATGTATATATCAACAAAACATCTGGTTCTTCTGGTGATCCGTTTATTTTTGCTAAAGATTATGTTTGCCATGCACTTACTTGGGCTGTTATTAAAAACAGATTTGGTTGGTATGGATTGGACTTTAATAGCTCCAAGCAAGCGCGGTTTTATGGTATTCCTTTAGATAAAAAAGGCTATTATAAGGAACGTTTTAAGGATTTTTTGAGCAGTCGGTTTCGCTTTTCCGTTTTCGATTTAAGCGATACAGCTTTTGAAGGTTGTATTAAAAAGTTTAAATCCACACCTTTTGATTATCTAAATGGTTATACCAGTTCCATAGGTCAATTTGCCAAGTATTTACAACGAAAAGATCTTGTTTTAAAAACAATGTGTCCCACATTAAAAGCCTGTGTGGCAACATCAGAAATGCTTTTTGATGCGGATAAATTACGCATGGAACAACAATTTGGCGTTCCAGTAATTAATGAATATGGTGCATCTGAACTGGATTTAATTGCATTTCAAAACCTAGAAAACGAATGGCAAATTAATAGCGAGACACTATATGTTGAAATTTTAGATGATAATAACCAAGTTTTACCTTTAGGTGAAGAAGGTCGAATTGTGATAACGTCCTTATTTAACCAAGCGCATCCGTTTATACGTTATGATATTGGCGATATTGGTATACTTTCAGAAAAAAGTACGATAAAAAAACCAATTCTTAAAAAGCTGATTGGAAGAACTAATGATATGGCTGTTTTACCAAGTGGCAAAAAAGCAGCTGGTTTAACTTTCTATTACATCACTAAAAGTATTATTGAGGATGATGGACAAGTCAAGGAATTCATTATTCAGCAAATAAAACCAGATACTTTTAAAATTATTTATGTTGGTGTCGAGGTCTTATCTGAAGAAAAAATGCAACAAATTCGTGATGAAATGATACGTTATTTAGAACCTAATCTAATTATTTTGTTTGAGTGTCAAGACGTGCTTGAACGTTCAAAAAGCGGCAAACTGAAACAGTTTTCATCTCTGATAAAGCAACCTTCATAATGAAAGATATTCTCATTATAACTAGTTATTTTCCACCTGAAACTGGTGCAGCTTCTAACCGGATTTTTCATTTAGCAACAGGGTTAGAAAAACAAAATTTTAAGGTATCTGTAATTACACCTTTGCCTAATTATCCGAAAGGCAGAATTTTTGAGGGTTATCGTGGGAAATTCAAACAAACATCTACAGGAAATAATGTAACGATACACAGATTATGGTTGTATGCGAGTAATTCTAAAAACAAATTGCTCCGTTTATTTGCCATGATATCTTATAGTATGAGTCTGATTTGGTTTTTTATTTGGAACAAAATTCCGAATACTGTTATTGTACAATCACCTCCATTATTGGTTGCTTTTACGTGTATGTTGTGTTTACGGCGTAAAAAAAGAAAGCTCATTTTAAATGTCAGTGATTTGTGGCCAATAGCAGGTTTAGAATTAGGTGCTTTTAAAAAGAATTTCAGTTATAAAATGCTAGAAAGAATTGAGCGATTTAATTACAAAAAAGCGGATTTAGTTTTAGGCCAGAGCAACGAGATTTTAACTCATGTAAAATCTTTATTTCCAGAAAAAGAAACATTTTTATACAGAAATTACCCTGATTTTGAGCTTCCTGGTTTAATAGAACCATCTATTTCAGATGACAAAATCACAATGGTTTATGCTGGATTATTGGGCGTGGCTCAAGGAATCTATAAACTATGTGAATCGTTGGATTATACCAATATTGAATTTCATATTTATGGCGCAGGTGCTGAAAAAGAAAAAATAGTACAGTTTATTTCTAAAAATCCAGATTTACCCATAGTTTATCATGGCGAAGTTACGCGAACCGAATTACATAATGCCTTATTACGTTATGATATTACCATTATTCCGCTACTTAATAGGATTTATGGTTCTGTTCCTTCCAAAATATTTGAATACGCCAAATTAGGGCTTCCTATGCTTTATTTTGGAGGTGGTGAAGGTGAAAGTATCATTCAACAACACCAATTGGGATGGATAGCTGAAGCTGGAAATTATGGTCATCTAAACAAAACCATTCAAGGGTTAAGAAAACATGAATTAAGTTTTAAAAAACGGGGATTGATTCAACAAGCAGCTCAAGAAAATTTTGATTTTAATAACCAATTATTAAAATTAAAAGCTGTGCTTTAATAGGCTTTTTCTTCGCCTCGAACAGCATTTATAAACGTTTTAATAATAATTTTTAGGTCCAAAAGTAAAGACCAGTTTTCGATATAAAAAATATCATATTTTACGCGACCAATAATATCTTTATCAGTTTCAACTTCACCACGGAATCCACTAATTTGTGCTAACCCGGTTATACCTGGTTTTACAAAATGACGCACCATAAACTTATCAATGCGTTTAGCGTACATATTGGTATGGCTTACCATGTGAGGTCTAGGGCCAACAACAGACATATCGCCAAAGAGTACATTGAAAAATTGTGGCAATTCGTCAATACTTGTTTTTCTAATAAACCTTCCGGTTTTGGTTATACGCTGATCACCTCGTGTAGCTTGATAAAGGTTTGCATCCTTATTTGGTGTCATGGATCGGAATTTATAACAATCAAATTCCTTATAATTAAAGCCATTTCTAGATTGCTTAAAGAAGACTGGTCCTTTAGATTCTACTTTAATTAAAATGGCAATAATGGGTGTTAACCACGATAAAACAAACACAATAACACAGGCAGAAAACACAATATCAAAAAGACGTTTAATAAATTGATTAGCAGATTCCTCCAAAGGAATATTCCTTAAGGATAGAATAGGAATATAATCATAATATTCATATTTCAATTTCTTGGAATAGATGTCTTTGTTGTCCGGTAAGAACTTAAGAATAATAAGATTATTATCTGCAAAATCAATTACTTTCATCATTTGTGAATTAGAAAGTTCAGATATTGAGCAATACACCTCTTCAATAGCTTCCTTTTTTAAAAAATGAAGACAAGCATCTAAATCAAAAGTATCTTTATTTTTTAAATTGAATGTTCTTTTATGTTTATACCCATATTCGGGATTAGAATTAAAAAAATTCTCTAAAGCCGTGGTTTGTTTATTCTTTCCTAATATGGCCGTTCTTCTGTAATTTCCCCCAAAGGAAGATCGGTATTTTTGAAGTAAATAGTAAAAAGCAAACTTAAATACGGTTATTAAAACAAAGGCAGATCCTATGTATTTAAATATATTTTTAGGACGAATATTCAGGTCGTGGTAAAATCCAGAGTAGGCCAACACAAATAATCCAAAAAGCACCATCTGTCTGAAAATTAAGGACAATATGCTTATTTCTCGTGTATAACGATACACTTCATAAAACTTTGAATTAATGGAAATGAACAACCATGCTATGGTTGTAACACTTGCAAAAATTAAAGGGTTTTGAAAATTGAAAAAATATAAAATAGCCAACCCGTTTATAATACCTAAATCTACCAAATAAGAAATAGGCCTAATATAAATAGAGTATCTACCGTGTTGTATTTGGCTCATTAATTTTTAATATGCTTAGAGAAATCCTTGTGCTCGCTTTTGTTTAACTCCTCGGCAGATAGCTGCTTAAAATAGCTATACGTTTTTTCCATGCCTTCTGCTCTGTCTACTTTAGGCGTCCAGTTTAATAGTTTTTTAGCTAATGTAATATCTGGTTGTCTTTGCAACGGATCATCCGTAGGAAGTTCCTTGTAAATAATTTTCTGATCGGTTCCTGTTAATTTTATAATTTCTTCGGCAAAGTCTTTTATGGTAATTTCATGAGGATTACCAATGTTTACGGGATATGAATAATCGCTAAAAAGCAAATTATAAATACCTTCAACTTGATCATCAACATAACAAAAAGAGCGCGTTTGAGAGCCATCACCAAAAACGGTTAAATCCTCTCCACGTAACGCTTGACCCATAAAAGCTGGTATAACCCGACCGTCATTTAGGCGCATTCGTGGTCCATAGGTATTAAAAATGCGTACAATACGCGTTTCAATACCGTGAAATCTGTGATATGCCATGGTTATGGATTCCTGAAAACGTTTGGCTTCATCATAAACGCCACGTGGCCCTATGGTATTTACATTTCCATAATAGTCTTCAGTTTGTGGATGCACCAATGGGTCTCCATACACTTCGGACGTAGAAGCAATTAGTATTCTGGCATTTTTAGCTTTAGCTAGACCTAGTAAATTATGTGTTCCTAAAGAGCCTACTTTTAAGGTTTGAATGGGTATTTTTAAATAATCAATAGGACTTGCTGGTGATGCAAAGTGTAGGATGTAATTTAGTTCACCTTCAATTTTAATAAATTCCGTCACATCATGCTCGATAAATTCAAAATTAGGATTATCCAACAAGTGTTTGATGTTTTTCGAATCGCCCGTGATATAGTTATCCATACCAATGACGTGAAATCCTTCTTTTATAAACCGATCACTTAAATGAGAACCTAGAAAACCAGCTGCTCCTGTTATTAATACCTTTTTCATTAATCTATTGTCTTTCTTCCTATTGAGCTATAATAAAAGCCTTCGTTTTTAATATCCTGAACATCATATAAGTTTCTACCATCAAAAATAACTGGCGCTTTCATTTCTGCTTTCAGTTTGTCAAAATCTGGTGTTCTAAAGATACTCCATTCTGTACAAATAATCAAAGCATCGGCGCCCTGAATTGCGGAATACATATCTGGAGCATAGGTAATTTGATTGCCAAATTTTCGCTCTACATTTTCCATTGCTTCTGGGTCGAATGCCGTTATTGAAGCGCCACTTTCAAGAAGATCTTCAATTATATATAGAGCTGGCGCTTCGCGAATATCATCGGTTTCCGGTTTAAAAGCCAAGCCCCAAATAGCAATTTTTTTATCTTTTAAATCGCCTTTAAAGAAGGCATCGATACGCGGTAATAGTATGCGTTTTTGTAAATCGTTTACTTTTATAACGGCATTTAAAATATCGAAGTTATAATTGTGGTCTTTCCCTGATTTATGGAGTGCTTTCACGTCCTTTGGAAAGCAAGAACCACCATAGCCTATACCTGGGAATAAGAAGCGTTTACCTATTCTAGAATCGGTTCCCATACCAATTCGAACTTTATCAACATCAGCACCAACTTTTTCGCAGAAGTTAGCAATTTCATTCATAAAGGTAATTTTGGTTGCCAAAAATGAATTTGCGGCATATTTAGTAAGTTCTGCCGATTTTTCGTCCATAATAATTATTGGGTTTCCAGAGCGTACAAATGGCTTATAGAGTTTTTCCATAAGCTTGGTAGCTTTATCTGAACTGGAGCCAATAACAATACGTTCTGGCTTTAAAAAGTCTTCTACAGCAAAACCTTCTCGTAAGAATTCTGGATTGGAAACTACATCAAAATCTACGGTGGTTTCATTTGCAATGGCTTCTGTAACACGATCGGCTGTTCCAACAGGAACAGTACTTTTATCAACAATTACTTTATAGCTTTTTAATAATTTCCCAATGTTTTTGGCAGCACCTAGCACATAAGACAAATCAGCTGAACCGTCTTCATCTTCAGGAGTTGGTAGTGCCAAGAAAATAATATCACCGTGATTTAGGCCTTCCTCCAAAGAGGTTGAAAATTTTAAACGGTCTGCTTTTATGTTTCTATCAAAAAGTGTATCAAGTAGTGGTTCGTAAATAGGTACAATACCAGCTTGCATTTTTTTTACTTTACTTTCGTCAATGTCTATACACAAAACATTGTTACCTGTTTCGGCCAGACATGTTCCGGTAACTAAACCTACGTAGCCAGTTCCTATTACAGAGATTTTCATTTTAATTAATTTTAATTATAAAAACAAAAATAACAAATAAAAGGAGTTTGGTACTTAAAATGAAATCTTAATTGCTAATGCCTTGTAAATGCTTGAAGTTAGTTCTATTAAATAAGCAAAATAATATGGTAAAAAGGAAAATACCCCTATGAACCCAAAGAAAAGTTTCAGTAAAAAACACCATAAAAAGAACGATGTTAAAGACTAAAAACAAAAAAACTTTTGATTGTAAGGCTTTTTTGGTATTTAAAATTAGAAAGAGTAAAAGGGATAGGAATCCAAAAACTCCTAATTCGGAAAAAATTTGTGCATACATATTATGGTAATTGTATTCGTGATAACCATAATAGGTATTAAAAGTAAGATGCCTTTCTTTTAAATTATTTCTGGAAGCATAAAGTCCGAAACCTTTCCAAAAAATATTTTCTTCTTCCAGTTGATCTTTTAAAATTCGCAATTGTAATATTCTAATAGAGCTTCCTGTCCATGGATAGACTCTATTGAATTTCTCCTTATGTAAAACTTCGTCAAAATTAGTTGTCGTTTCTGTTATAAAACGCTTTATAACTTGATGAGAAGAGATAGCAAAAATAGTAGTTAGAGTTAAGATGACTATAAGTGTTTTATAGTTCTTTAAATAACTAATTCCTTCATAAAAAACTAAAAATATAATATTACAAAGCACAAAAATTACTATCATCATTTTAGAAGATAACAGTAAAATTAGTATTCCTAAAAAGGCAATTGATCCTTTTTCAATAAGCTTTTTATGTTCTTTGGATAATAAATAGAAATAACTAATGCTAAAAAAAACAGATACATAGATGGCATTTAAATCTAGGAAAAGCACTAATTCATGATAGGTAAATACACTAAAAGATTTTGTATTAATGAAATTTATTGAGGCTATGATTAAGAACAACACGCCTAAAAAAACATTGGAAATGGCAAAGTAATTTAGAATAAGTTGATATTGTTTTAAAGTAAATTTAGGAATGAAACTAAATGCCAATGGGAATATTAACAATGGTATCAATCTACCTAAGCCCTTTATGGTGTTATGCTGATCAACAGACCAAAAATAAGAGGCACAAAAAAGCAAATAAATACCTATTGGCAATATAAGCATGGGCTCAATAGTTATTTTTGGTTTATTGATAACTACATGTCTTAATACAAAAAATAGAAATATTCCAAATGCTATACTACTTGGTGCATATCCAATTAATAATGTTGAAAGTATCAACGCTATTAAATAAGAAAATAAGTCTGGATGATTTAAAATTGATTTAATTCTCACTTTTACAAGCCTTAAAATAATCTAAGTATTTTTTATTAATTATGTCCCAGTTAAATTGCTTATCTATTTGGTTGTAGCAGTTTTCTATAATGCTTGAATGGTTATCTTTTGAAAGTGTTTCAATATAAGCTTTAACATTTTGAGCTGTTTCAAAATAATAGGCATTTTCGTTTAAAATGGTTTTATTAAACTCGTTATTGTTAGCTATAATTAATGCTCTAGATGACATGGCTTCGAGTAGAGAAGGATTTGTACCTCCAACTGAATGACCATGAAAATATAGATTTGAAAAAAATCTTAAATTGTTTAAATGTTCTAGATTATAAATCCCTCCAACAAACTTAATATGGCTTTGATCTTTAAACTTGCTTTTTAAATAAGCTCCAAAAGCATTCACATCGTGTTTCCCTATAACTAGAAAAGGGGTTTTAATTTTAGACAAGGCAACGCCATCTAAAATAGTTTCTATGTTGTTTTCTGGTTCTAATCTAGCAATCAACATATTGTAATTAAAAGCCTCCACTTGGTATTCTAAAAGTATACTTGCATCAGGAGTATTAAACAATTCTGCTCCATAAGCAATATATTCAGAATTTACTTGGTAGGTTTCTTTTAAATAGTTTTGAATACCTATAGAATCTGCAATTAAGAAATCGCTAGATTTAACTGCTAAACGTTCGGCATATTTTAAAAATTTCTGAACTTTTCTAGAGTATTTAGATCGTTTCCACTCTAAACCATCCATATTTGTAACTATAGTTGCGTTTTTAGGAAGTAATTTTCTCCAAATAGAATTACTTGTATAACCTAGTTGTAATAATATATCAAAGTTTCTTTTTCTAGAATCTAAAATACAGTTTAAGTCATAAATAAATTGTCCAGCTGTTCCTATTTTGTCTTCTGGATCTTTACAGTGAATTATTTTTACACCTTTAAATTCTTTTTCTTTATAAGGATGTGTAGATGAGTTATAAACATAAACCTCATGCTTATTGTCTGCTAAATAAACAGAAAAATATTCTGCAAATTGCTCAAATCCTCCATGAAAGTTAGGTACACCTCTGGTACCTAATATTCCTATTTTCATTTTTCTAATTTGTTAAATTATTTAGATTGGTTTTACTATAATCTTTATGTTTAAAATAGGATTCTAAAAATAAAGCTCCTCCTAAAAATACTGCCATTGTATCTGAAGAATTATACATTCCTGTAATTACCATGGAGGTAAAAACATAATAAACACCGATTGTAGAAATAAATCTACTAGTAATTAGATAGTCCCTATTTCTATTTGGATTGTATGCTTTTATATATAACGTTAATAAAAGTAATAAATATAATAGTAGTCCTATAATTCCTGCTTTAAATAATACAAAAACATAACCATTGTGTATAATTGGAATATGCTGTACTTTTTCACCAGCAAGGTTTGCCTCAAAATCCAGATCTACCAACGACCCTAAACCGTTTCCAAAAATAATGGTTGTCCAGCCATTTTCTCTAGAGGTTTCAATTGCTTTCGCTGCTTCATACGCTCTAAAATGATCCCAAAGATCTCTATGGTCATTGACATCAATATCTGTTTTAGTAAGTTCTGATGGAGCAATCTTAATTTTGTACAAAAAACCTCTTAAACCAGGATCATTTGCGTCCAAATTCATGGTATGCAAATAGGCAAAAAAACCTGCAACACAAATCATTAAAATACTAACATATTTTATACTCGTTTTGGTAAATTTTAAATAGCCCTTCATTGAAAAAATTACCATGAAAAGTAATAAAGTCATGGTTCTAGAAAAATAAAACATAATAGAACATAATAACAATGCATAGAGACCGTATTTTATATTTGTAGTTTTAAAATATCTATTTTCTTTATTTAAATACAGAAATGCTAGTGAGAATATTTCCACAATATTCCCACGACCAGAGCTATACCTAATTGCAGCAATATTTTGGGAATCTCCTATAAGCTCTGGAATCACTTTTATTAAATGAATTGTAGCAGTAAAAATACCTATGTAAAATACAGCTCTAAAAAAAAACTCTTTATCTTTTAATTTACTAACAACAAAGTAGGAGGAATAAATAATTAAAATAGGCTTTAATAAATACCAGGAATCCCTTAAAACAGCGTACATATTTGGGTTACTAAAAAAACTTGCGAACAAAGCAATTCCGAAAATTAGAAAGAGCAATAAGGATACTTCTAAAAAATTAAGCTTTAGTTTTAAATTAGCAATAAAAGATAAAGCAATAGTAATAGTCAAGGTACCAATTAAAACCATGTCATTTTTTACAATAGACAATAGTAATAACAATGCAATTAATAGTATTTTATAAATTATAGAAGGCATATTACGTTTTAATCCTAAATTTTATTTTGTTTTATTATTAATTGCTAAAATATACGCTTTTAAGGTTTCTTCTGCAGTTTTTTTCCAATTATAATCTTTTTCAATTCTTTCTTTAAGAGTTATATTAAATGGATTTGAATATGCTTTATCTACGGCATTTTTAATAGTACCTAAATTGGATGGTTCACAGTAAAAAACATCCTCTTTAAAATATTCTTGTTGATCTCCTTTTTTCGAAATCACAATATTACAGCCTGAATAAGCAGCTTCTAACGACACTAAACCTGTTGTTTCAAACCAACTAGCTAAAACATGTACTTTTGCTCTTTTAAATATTTCTGCTAAATCTGCTTGCGATAAATGGGAAATGAAGTGAATGTTTTTTGCGGCAACTTTTTTGCATTCATTATAATATGCTAATGAATTGGAAGCAGGTGAACCAATAATAAAAACATCCTGTTTTATGTTATTTAAAGCTTGTATAATAAGTAACTGATTTTTTACAGGTGTTATTTGTCCGACCGAAACCACAGAATCATCAAATTTATTGAATTTTTCGTCTTTAGATTTTTCTGATGAAAATATATCTAAATCTATTGCATTTGGAATTACTCTATAATCTTGTGCTACCTTATAAGTTTTAAATAATCTATTGTATTCGCTTTTAGAATTTGGTAAAAGCATTTCTGCTCCTTTAATAATTTCTATTATAGATTTTTTCTGACCCTTAAAAAGATAACTGATATCTGTTAATTTATCTTGTCCTTTAAGTATTCTAATAGATGCTTTTAAATATTCTAATTTATCATTTTTTAAAAGCCTAAACAAAAAGCGTCTATGAAACTTATAATGATTTTTTTCTGCTTCCGAAAAATCTACAAATATGGTAGAAACTACATACGGTTTATTTGCTTTTTTTATAGTGCCTAATAAATCTGCTGGACGACATATATTAAAAAGGTGAATAAGATTATATTTAGAATAATCTATTTCAATTTCTACTGTTTTAATAGTTACTACTACTTTGTTCGTTTTATTTAAATACTCTGCAGTTTTTGTTATTTGCATAGTATCTCCACCTGGATGCGAAAATAGTGTTGCTCTGCCTATCATTAAAACCTGAATCATGCTGTTTTTAAATTAGGATTATTTCCAAGATGTTAAATCTTTAGAAATTAACATTTCTGTTTCTACGATACTTTTTTCGTATAATGCTTTAAGCAATTGCTTTTCTGCTTCTAATTTAGGTTTTTCAGCCTTCAGATTAAAAATTAAAGGTTTTAATTTGTCTTTTAGGTTAGTAGGAATGCCTTTTTTTAAGATGTCTGATTTTAATATTTGTTTGATAAAACCAAATCTTGGTTCTCTATATTGATTATGCTTAGTACTAAAATCTGGAGTAAAATCTGGCGAAACATTTATAAATCTACATATGTCCTTTACAGTTTCTACTGTATTTGTGTACAAAGAACTGCTTAAAATTATATGTAATTGTGCGTCGGGAAAATGTTTTTTATAATTAGCTATCTGTTTTTCATAAAAACCTAATGCTACATATTCTTGATAAAACAGTTTATATTTATCTTTGTTTTGCAAGATTTCTATTAATGGCACGTTGATGTATCCTAAATTAACATCCATTAAATAATGAGATATTGCTCTTTCTACTGGGTTTCTTAAAACAATTATTATTTTTGATTCTAGATTATAAGCACTTATTCGTTTTGCAGTTTCTGTATGAAATAAATAGGACGAACTAAGATCACCCACTGCTAGATATGATTTTGTAGCTTGATAAAGCTCTTGGTAATCCTCTTTAGATTCTATAATTTTTATTTTATAGTACGTATTTTGAACTTCTGGACACGAAAAAAAATGAGGTTCTTTTATTTCTGGCAAGAAGACTTCTGGATGTTCTTGCAAATAATGAAATAAAGAGGTAGTTCCTGATTTTGGTGTACCAACAATAAAAAAATTTGGAGTCAATGTCATTCTTCTAAAATTACAACGTAATTATCTTTTTAAATTTGTTCTTAATTGCTGGTATAAAGCCGCAAAGATACAAATCTAATATAGAAAGGTCTTGTTGTGTGCCTAAAACTTGAATTCTTGGTAATGCGTATAAATGGTTGCTATGTTTTTTAAATATATTGCCCATTCTGGTAGTAGTGGCAGTTTGAAAACTTTTAGTAGCTGCAAGATTATTTACTTCGTTTTCATTAACCTCATTTACTGTGCCAAATGGATAAGCAAAGTGAATAGATTTACTGTTTATTTGGTTATCTATTTCTTTTTTAGAGTCTAATATTTCTTTTAGCTGTTCTTGTTTTGTTAAGGTATTTAGTGCTAAATGATTAATTGTATGACAGCCAATTGTAACTAAAGGGTCTTGAGAGAGTGTATTAATTCCTTGCCATGAAAGTGCATGATTTGCAACATAACTATTTAGGTTTTTTTTATATACTTTTTCTAATTGCGTTAGTAAACTGGCTTGTTGTTCTTCTGAAGAATCTATTAATACTTTTCTTATTTCTTCAAAACTCCTATCCTTTTCGGCTTGTGTATTGGTTTTATAATTAAATTCTTGATTTTTATGACTAAAATTTATGGTTGTGTTTTCTAACAAAATATCTTCTAACATATACCACCAAAGTTTTCCTGTATTATTTGGATAACAATTGGATACATAAATGGTACATGGTATGTTAAGCTTTTTAAATATTGGATAAGCAATGGTTAGGTTGTCTTTATAACCATCATCAAAAGTAATTACAATAAATTTTTTGTTGTGTTTTGTTTTAGATTGCAGCCTACTTTGTACCTCATCTAATGAAATAATATCATATTTATTTTGAAGATAAAGAAGCATTTTTTCTAGAAATGCTGCTTCTATTTCATTTGCGCGCATTAAGGTTATGCGTTGTTTTTCTGTTTGTTTATGTACCACTTTGTGCATAAATAAAATCGAACCTTCACCACTATAAAATGGCTTAAAAAGAAAGTTAAGTGGTATGTGCTTTAAAATATTAAAAAATAAGTTTTTGTTCATTACAACTTATTTTTTTGAGAGTGAATTCTACTTAAAACATCAATTTTTTTTCCAGAAAGCACTTTAAAAAAATCTACATGTGCATAAAAAACAGCTTTCTGCTTTACTTTATCTTCAAACAGTAATGCTTTAACATATTTTGCAATGGTAGACATTAAAATGGTTGGTAAATAAAACCAGTAATATTTTTTGTAAAATCGCAATCCGTTAAGTAAATACAAGTATTCCCTTAAAAAGTTACTACCAGAAGAAGTTACACCAACATGGTCAAAAATTTTAGATTTTGTGTTCACATCAAAAGTATAGCCTGCTTGTTTAGCCTTGGTACAAAAATCTGTTTCTTCCCAATACATAAAATAATTTTCTGGTAAAACGCCTAACGCTTTGTATGTGTTTATATGTGTAAACATAGAAGCTCCTGCTATGGCATCCAGATCTTTAATATTTTCTTCTTTTTTAATATCCACAATTCCATGAATAAATTTCTTCACCTTGAAACCACCACAATACATTATCTTATCTTTTGAACTAAAATAATGTATAACGTTTCCAACTATTATCCTTTCTTTATTTAAAGCTATTGCTAAAGTATCTTCTAAAACTTTTGGTTCTACCTCTGTATCTGGATTTAAAAGCCAAGTAAAACCATTATATTGGGTTTCTAATAATGGTTTTAAAATGATGTTATTTCCTGCTCCAAACCCATTATTTTCACTACTATTTACGATGGTAATTACTGGCAGTTTTGAGTTTAAATAAGAAATAAACGCTTCTGGTTTAACCACTGCATTAGATATAAGCTTTTTATTGCTCCAATTATGAATTTCATCAACACTATTATCTGTTGAATTGTTATCTACAATAAATACGTTGAAATTTGTGTTGGTCGATTCTAGTAGACTGGAAATGCATGCGATAGTATATTTCCAGCAATTAAAATTTACAATTATTATATATATAGAATTATTTTTCAAGTTTTAAATTTTTGCATGCTTACTAGCTTTAATAATTCTAAACAAATTTAGCTACGTTCCTTTTTACTAATTAGGATAACATGTTTGTGGCAAATATAGAATTTTGAAAGCGTGCTTTAGCAGTTTTTTAATAAAATACTATTTCAGAAAATTAGATTATTAATTGTGAATCCCTACAAGCTAACAAGTTAGTTTTTCCATTGTGTTAGATCTTGTTGTATTAGTTTTTCAAGCTTACCAATATCTTCAGCGTAAAAATTATTTAAATACGCTTTATCTGCTGGTAGTATTTTTGGCTTATTCTCTTGTTTAAATAAGATATTGGTGTTTAAATACTCCTTAATAAATTTTGGTACTAAAAGTTTTAATAAGCCAAATTTGTTTTTATAAGATAGTAGTAATTTAGACATTTTACCGTTCGGCACCACATAAGGATTATAAACTTTATGGTAATCTATGGTATCTATATATGCTGTATCAATCTGTAAAAATTCACAAATATCTTTTAGTTGCTTTGCGGTGTCATTAATAAAATCTTGATAGCTAATAATTTTAACTTGTTCGTTTCCAAAAACATCTAGATATTGTTTTACCTGATCATGATACAAACCAATTTCTGTATATAAATGTGCAATTCCCCAAGTTTTTGGTTGTGTTTTAGCATCTTCTTTTAAAGCTTGACTAAAGTTAGTTGTGGTTTGGTTACCATCTTTTAAATCCATTAAAAATTGTGAAAAAGCACGTTCTGTAGGATTACGCAAAAGCATAATTATTTTAGCCTTTGGAAAATCTTTTTGGATACGTTTTGCTGATTGTAAATCCCATAAATACGAAGGTGAAGAATCTGCAATAATGCGTTGGTTTTTAACACCATCATATAACGAAAAATAAATTGCAGCATCTGTAATAATTTTATTGTGATAAAATTTTCCTTTTTTAGGCTTAACGTAAGCGGAAGGATTATGTGCTTCAGCATCTGCATAAAAATTAGGTTCCTTTACATCTGGAAAAAAAACTTCTGGATGTTGTGCTAAATAATTATATAAAGATGTGGTTCCAGATTTTGCAGCACCAACAATAAATAGATTTATATTGGGTTTTTTTAATGTCATTTGTAAGTGATGTAAAGACTTTTTATTTAAAATATTATGAATTCCTTTTACTAGTTTGTTTGAAATAATCTTTTATAATTCTCATAAACTTTGTTTTTTAAAGTAGCATAGTTTTTATAACCAGTAAAGTTTTTAGGAATTAATTTAGAAAATACTACTGCTAAATTTTCAAATTCTACAATGTTTATTTCATCCTTTTCTAACCAAGTATTTACAAAATCATTTAGCTTAATTACTTTAGACGTTAATACAATACTCTCTACATTAAAAGATACTGCTGTAATATTTCCATGTAAACTTGTTCCTGCAAAAACTCTGGAAGAGGCAATACCGTACATAATATCATATACATTACTACTCTCTAATATCTTGGCACTATTTGTTTTCATAGTACTTAATATTTTATTTAGAGCTATGTCATTGTTGTGTCCTGGTGCATTACCAATAGGTATTAATAAAGTAGGGATTTTATGCTCTAAATAAATTGCATCTAATTGATTGGCAATTAAATTAATGTTTTCATCCACAAATTTTAATCCTATTTGAAAGCCAAAATAATCTCCTTTTAAATCATCTTTTATTAATTTTAAAGTTTTCTGTTCTATCATATTTTCTAAAACCGGAATTGGAAAATAATCAGACATGATAATTGCCGAATCTGGAGATAAAAAGAACTTTTTAGTTACACCAATAGTTTTTAAATTATCGAAAGATTTTTGATCTCTAACAGATATATAATCGGAATCATTTAAGGTTTCAGATAAATATTTTTTAGAATTTTTAGTTAAGGATGCTATTTGAGAAGATCCTGCTGCATTATATGTAATTCTTGGTTTAGCGGAAGCAAATACATTTCTAGGTATGATAAATGGCTTTTTAAGTTGAAAGTTGAAAGCTTTAGCCAACAAATTTTCCATGATATCTGAAGGGATTATTTTATTAGCAATACTGACTAGTTTAAAAAACGAATCCGATTTTAAATAAGATAAGACATTAATCCAACTGGCAAATAGAACTGCTCCACCAACGACAACCACCACGGTTTTATCAGTTACCTTGGTTTTATATAAATGGTTACTATGTTCAGTCTTTATTGCTCCATATTTAGATAAATCGGATTGGATACTGCCATAATATTCAATTGGAATAGCATCAAATGTTTCTTTTAATTCTTTTTTAAGATACTCTGTTAATAGTATAGGAAATAGTAAATCTCCATAATTATGTCTATCAATAGCTCCTAAAACGATAACCTTGTCCATACTATAAATATTGTTGCTGCTAAAATTAGAAATACGCCTTTAAGGTATAAATGCTTAAAATTAATTTTTCTTAAAATGATCGCGTAAAATACAATTAATAAAATTGTTGTTACAATCAAGGAAACTAAAGTTCCTTTTAAACCAAAATAATACGTGAAAATAATACCCAAAATCACCATGGATACAAAGGATAACATATTTGCTTTTGCTCGAGATTTTTGCTTTCCAATTGCTGTTAATATTATTCCGTAATAAGATGCTACAAGCCTAACACAAACAAATAACCCAAAAAGAGGTAATAAGAAAATTAACTCTTCAAACTTATTATTAAATAATAAATTAGAAATAAACGTATTTAAAAATGTAAATACAGAAAAAATCACAATACTTAAAACCACTAAAAGGCTCCATAAATCATTAAAAATTTTATCATTTTCTCTATTATGTTGGATGTCCTTTTGAGAAATTATGCTAATTTTTGGAATATAGATATTAGCTAATATGGTAGATACACCAAGTGAGCCAGAGGCTAGTTTTAAACCACTATTAAATGTGGCAACACCTATAGAGCCAATATAATATTTAATTATAATTGTATCTACATTAGAGTATAAAACGGAAACAATTCGATCTGTTAAATAAGGTAAGGATTCAACTATTAATTTTTTAAATAAAATAGTATTTCTCTTAAACTTGAAAGGGATTTTATTGTAAACATTAAATAAACAGAATATAAAAGTAAGAAACCTTACTATTAATAACGTTAAACAAATAATGGTAATATTTGTGGTATAATTTGAAATTAGTAGACATGCTACTACAAAAATAGTAGAACTTAAAAAGGTTACAATTGCTTCTAATCTATAATCTTCTATAACTCTATAAACCACAGTAGATAATTGAAAAAAGGTAAAGGATGCTACTGTTAAAAAGATTAAAACACTATAGAAATCATATTGTAAAATTACTAGTAGTACAATAATATAAAGAATGAATACTATGATAAAGATATATGTTTTTAAAATTAAATTACTTAAAAACAATGTGTTTAGGCTAGGTAAATCCCTACGTCCTTCTCTTAAAAGTTTTTGATTAATTCCAAAATCTATTAATACACAAAATATAGCAGCTAAAGAATTATAGTAAACATAATCACCAAAGAGGGTTTTATCTAACACTCTTGCCAAAATAATAAAAACAACTAAACTTGCTATTAAACTGGAAAACGTAGAAATACCAGAATAGAAAAAAACTAAAACTTTATTTCTCATTATTATAGTTTAGTTATTCTGGTTTATTTTGAATTTATTGCAACTTTTATATCGAACCGAAATCGGACTAATAAATTAATTTAATACAATTTTTGTTCTAAACGTGTTACTAATACCTTTCTAGCATTAAAGAATTTAAGGCCATTACCTTTTTCATTTAATTTATAACTATTATCTGCTTTATTAAAATCTACCAGTTTGTTTGAGCTGAAATAATCAAAGAATTTTTCTTTTGGCACAGTAAAGCTTCTTCCCTCAAGTTCAAAAGTAACCGAATTCATTATAACATTTTCGGTATTGTTTTCACCAAGTAACAAGATAAAATCAATAGGAAAAATATCTGGTGGTAAATTAAAAACCATATCCTGTGGTAAGCTAGAACCTAATACTTTTGTCTCAATACCCTTTTTAGGGTACCAAACGTTATCTTCTTTTTTATACTGTACTGCAAAAGTATCATCTTTAGGTACAACAGCATTGAATGTAACTTTCACATAAGACTTTTCTTCTTCTACCTCTTCTATTTCATCAAGTACTTTTTCTACTTCCTTTTTATCACTTTTACAAGCGGACAAAGTCATCATCACTATAAATACTAATACTATTTTCTTCATTTTTATATGTTTTTTATTTTCTAATAAACTAAACAATCATTCCTGCGGCAACAGTTTCATTAGTTGCATCATCTACAAGAATAATACTTCCTGTGGTTCTATTTTCTCTGTAAGAGTCAACCATTAAAGGTTTTGTAGTACGTATTTTCACCTTACAAATATCATTCATATTAAGTTCTGAATCGCCAGTAATACGATCTAGTGTATTGATATCATATTTGTAAACGACTTCTTTAATCATAGCTTTTTGATCGTTTGAAGTGTGTTTAATAGTATATTTTGCTCTTGGTTTTGCGGCATCATTATGTAACCAACACAACATTACTTCAATATCTTGCAACGCTTCTGGTTTGTTATTAGAACGTACAATCATGTCACCACGACTAATATCTATATCATCGTCTAATGTAATAGAAATAGACATTGGTGCGTAAGCTTCATCCAATTCTTTATCTAATGTGTCTATACTTTTAATTTTAGAAGTAAATCCAGAAGGCATTACTGTTATTTCATCACCTTTTCTAAAAATACCACTTGCTACACGTCCTGCATAACCTCTATAATCTATAAAACCTTCGCGTTGAGGTCTTAAAACGGTTTGCACAGGAAAACGAGAATCTACTTTATTAATATCACTACTAATATGCATCGTTTCTAAAGTATGAAGCATTGGAGCTCCTTGGTACCAAGGCATATTTGCAGATCTATTTACAACATTATCTCCATTTAAAGCACTCATTGGTATAAAACGAACATCTGTTACCAACATTTTAGAAGAAATATCCTCAAATTGTCTGATGATATCATTATAAACGTCTTCGGAATAATCTACCAAATCCATTTTATTTACGCAAACAATAATATGTGGTATTTGTAATAACGAAGCTATAAATGCATGTCGTTTTGTTTGCTCAATCACACCATGTCTTGCATCTATTAAAATGGTTGCAACATTTGCTGTAGATGCTCCTGTTACCATATTACGCGTGTACTGTATATGTCCTGGGGTATCTGCTATTATAAATTTACGTTTTGGTGTTGTAAAATATCTGTAGGCAACGTCTATAGTAATACCTTGCTCACGCTCATCACGTAAACCATCTGTAAATAAGGCTAAATCTATATTTTCAAGACCTTTCTTCTTACTTGTATTTTCAATAGCTTGTAATTGGTCTTCAAATATTGATTTCGAGTCGTATAATAAGCGTCCTATTAATGTACTCTTTCCATCATCTACACTTCCGGCTGTTGTAAATCGTAATAATTGATTGTTATCTAACATTTCTATAGTTTCAAGTTTTGAAAGGACCTTTAGGGTTATCTAAAAGTAGCAATTCAATATTAATTTTTTAATTTTTTAAAAATATCCCTGACGTTTACGGTCTTCCATAGCAGATTCGGAACGTTTATCGTCCGTTCTATTTCCACGTTCTGTTTGGCGCATTCCAGACACTTCTTCAGCAATTTTTTCTAAAGTATCTGCATCAGATTCGATACCTCCAGTAATAGTAATATCTCCTAAAGTTCTAAAACGAATTTTCTTAGTTACTATTTCTTCATGGGCTTCTAAAACTAAAAACTTTGAGTTTGGAATCCAAGAGTCTTGTCTCCAAACCACCTCACGTTCATGAGCAAAATATAATGAAGGAATGGCTATGTTTTCGCGCTTGATATAATTCCAAACATCCATTTCTGTCCAGTTACTAATTGGAAAAGCTCTAAAATGTTCACCTTGAAAATGTTTTCCATTAAATATGTTCCACAATTCTGGGCGTTGGTTTTTAGGATCCCATTGTCCAAAATCGTCTCTGTGCGAAAAGAAACGTTCTTTAGCTCTTGCTTTTTCTTCGTCACGTCTTCCTCCACCAATAGCACAATCTACTTTATTCGTTTCAATGGCATCTAAAAGTGTAGTTATTTGCAAGGCGTTTCTTGTAGCATTTTTACCTCTTTCTTCAGCTACACGTCCATCATCAATAGATTCTTGAACCGAACCAACAATAAGATTAACGCCCAATTCTTTTAAGATATCGTCTCTAAACTTAATGGTTTCGGGGAAGTTATGCCCTGTATCAACATGCATTAATGGAAACGGGATTTTTGAAGGATAAAATGCCTTTTTAGCTAAATGTGCAACTAAAATTGAATCCTTACCTCCTGAAAATAAAATAACTGGGTTTTGAAATTGAGCCCAAACTTCCCTTAAAATAAAGATAGCTTCACTCTCTAATTCGTCTAAATAATTTAAATAATATTTACTCATCTTTGAGTTTTAATTTTGGTGTTATATATTCTATAATCTGTTCTACTGCTTGCTCTACAGAGATATTTTCTGTTCGAATTTCAACATCAGGATTTTCAGGTGCTTCATAAGGAGCCGAAATGCCTGTCATGTTTTTTATTTCACCAGCACGCGCTTTTTTGTAAAGTCCTTTAACATCTCTCTTCTCACATTCTTCTATACTGGTATTCACATATATTTCGACAAAGTTAACATCTTTAACGATACTTTTAATGTTCTCACGGTCTTTTTTATAAGGCGATACAAAAGCTGCAAGTACCACTAAACCAGCATCAATCATTAAATTTGATGTTTCTGCAATTCGTCTAATATTTTCTGTTCTATCTTCTGGTGAAAAACTTAGATCTTTGTTAATTCCTTTTCTAATATTATCTCCATCTAAAATATACGTTTTGATGCCTTTTTTATGCAATTCTTGTTCTACAACGTTTGCAATGGTTGACTTTCCAGAGCCAGAAAGACCTGTAAACCACATTAAAAAGGAATTCTGCTTGTTGGCTTTTCTTCTATCTTGGATAGAAATTTGATATGTGTGAGGGATAATATTTTCTTTCATCTGTTTGTTTTATTTATGATTTATAGATAAAATGACAAGCAAAAGCAAACATACGAATAAGTATGATTATTTAGTTGAGCATTTTTAACTATGAATTATTTCGTTCTGATAATCCATAATTGATTTTATACCACGCACGCTCATGAAAATAGTATAATAACATTTTAGTAATAACTTCTGCAAAACCTATTTTTAAACCTGTTAAAGGGTTCCCAGAGATGACCCAAGCAATAATCATGGTATCCACAGTGCCCACTAATCTCCAAGTAAATGTTTTGGCTATATGACGTTTTCTGCTTTCTAACGTTTTTCCTTCTTTTGATAGGTTGATTTTAAACCAAGCGCGCTCATGAAAGAAATAAAGTATCATTTTTGTAAAGACTTCAGCTAAACCTATTTTAAGTCCTATAAATGGGTCTCCTGAGATTATCCATGAAAGTATAATGGTATCTATAGTACCTATAATACGCCACGTTATTGTTTTTGCAATATGTCTTTTATAAGATACAGCTGCCATTACTTACTGACCAAGAACCAGGGGTTTAAAAGGTTTTCTTTATTATAAAGTAGAGGTTTATTAGTTTCTTTAGAAATAACTTCAATACCAACAGCATTACAAATAGCTTGTCCAGCTGCAGTATCCCATTCCATAGTTGGTGCAAAACGCGGATATACATCTGCATTCCCTTCGGCAATTAAACAAAACTTTAAAGAACTTCCTTTTGAAACTATCTCAACTTCGGTTCCATTTACTTTAAGCGATTCCATAAAATCTAAAGTTTCTTGACTCATATGAGAACGACTTCCAACAACTTGAATGGGGTTGGAATGACCTTCTTTTGGCTGTAAAGGTCTGGCTTTTTCTAATACGTCTTCAATATCTGTGATATGTGAGTTTAACTCTACTTTAAAACCTTGATTTTTAGTTACGCAAGCATAATATAAAACTTTAGAATCAGGAACATAAATAACACCTAAAACTGGTTTACCTTCTGTTACTAAAGCAATATTTACCGTAAACTCACCATTGCGCTTAATAAACTCTTTCGTGCCATCAACTGGATCTACAACCCAACAGGTGTCCCAAGTTTTTCTAATAGCATAATCTGTTTGCTTATTCTCTTCTGAAATAATTGGAATCTTCGTAGGAATTAAAAATGAATTTATAACATCGTTTGCTCTCTTATCAGCATCAGTTAAAGGAGACTTATCGTCTTTAATTTCTACATTAAAAGCTGAATCATAAACTTCCATGATTACTTTTCCTGCTTCTAATGATGCCTTTATAGCTGTTTCTAAGTTTTTATCCATTATAATTTAATAGGGCTTTTCTTAAACTGTCTCTCCAATGCGGTATTTCAATTTGTAAAGCATTTTTTATTTTAGATTTATCAAGAACACTAAATGGTGGTCTTTGGGCTGGTGTTGGATATTCAACAGATTTAATAGGTAATAATATAATTTCAGAGTCTATTTCTTCAAAAATAGCTTTTGCAAAATCGTACCAACTAGCTACTCCTTCATTACTATAGTGGTAAATACCATATTGAATATGGTTTGTAGATATAAACTGTAAAATTATGGCTGCTAAATCTGTAGCATAAGTAGGAGTTCCTATTTGATCTACCACCACATTTAGTTGAGTTCTTTCCTTGGATAATTTTATCATGGTTTTCATGAAATTATTACCATGTTCAGAGTACAACCAAGAAGTTCTTAATATAAAATAATTGGTTAGGTGTTTTTGTATTTGAATTTCTCCTTGAAGTTTTGTTTCTCCATATACACTTAGTGGATTGGTAACAGCTTTTTCATCGTAAATACGCGATTGGTTACCATTAAAAACAAAATCTGTCGAGATATGAATTAAGGTTGCGTGAAATTTATTACAAATAACAGCTAAATTTTTTGCTCCAATTTCATTTATCTTAAAGGCATTTTTTTTATCCTTTTCAGCCTGATCTACTGCAGTATAAGCTGCACAATTAATACAATAATCAATATCATTTTTATTGAAAAAAAAATCTAGGCTTTCTAAATTAGTAATATCTAGATCTAGATAATCTGTATATATGAAGTTAAAATTAGTTGTTTCTAAATCTTTTAAGCAGCTTGCTAACTGCCCATTTCCACCTGTTACTAATATGTTAGTCATAGTTTTGCGTCCACTAATTTTGGCAAAACTACATCTTTTTCTGAAATTAACAGGGAATCTTCGGGCAAATGCCAATTTATATTCAAGGAAGGATCGTTGTAAATAATTCCCCCTTCAGACTCTTTATTGTAGTAATTATCACACTTGTAAGAGAAAATGGTTTTATTTCTTAAAACTACAAAACCGTGTGCAAAGCCTCTAGGCACAAATAATTGCTTTTTATTTTCTTCGGTTAATTCAACAGCTATGTGTTGTCCAAAAGTTGGGGAGTTCTTTCTAATATCTACAGCCACATCTAGAACACTTCCCTGTATTACGCGAACTAACTTGGCTTGTGCGTGAATCCCTGTTTGATAATGAAGGCCTCTTAAAACTCCTTTGGAAGAAAAGGATTCGTTGTCTTGAACAAAATTGGTGTTGTTTCCAGTTAATTGATTAAATTGATTCTGATTAAAAGATTCAAAGAAATAACCTCTTTTATCTTCAAAAATTCTAGGTTCTAATATAAAGCAGCCTTGTAATTTTGTTTCTATTACAGTCATTTATTTTTTATTCAATAATCCTAATAAATTTTTTCCATAACCACTTTTTAAAAGTGGTTTTGCAAGATCTCTAAATGTTTTTTCTGAAATATAACCCATTTCAAAAGCGGCGGCTTCTATCGAGCCTATTTTTAGTCCTTGTCTTTCTTCTAAAACTTCAACAAATTGAGAAGCTTGCATAAGGGATTGAAAAGTTCCTGTGTCTAACCAAGCTGTACCTCTATCTAGAATAGTAACATTTAGTTTACCTTGGGTTAAATATTCTCTATTGATATCTGTTATTTCTAGTTCGCCTCTATGACTTGGTTTGATGTTTTTAGCAATATTAACTACAGAATTATCGTAAAAATAAATTCCAGGAACTGCGTAATTCGATTTTGGTTTTTTAGGTTTCTCTTCAATAGAAATAGCATGTCCATTATCATCAAATTCAACTACACCATAGCGTTCTGGATCGTGAACGCGGTAGGCATAAATAACGCCTCCTTTGGGGTTGTTATTACTTTGTAACAACTTAGCTAATCCAGTACCATAAAATATATTATCTCCTAAAATAAGTGCGACTTTATCTTTTCCAATAAATTGTTCACCAATAATAAATGCTTCAGCCAATCCATTTGGCGCTTCTTGCACAGCATATTCAAAACTGCATCCATATTTTTTTCCATCTCCCAAAAGGTCTTTAAAAAGAGGTAAATCTTTGGGTGTAGAAATGATTAAAATTTCTTTAATTCCAGCATGCATTAGGGTTGAAAGTGGATAATAAATCATTGGTTTATCATAAATAGGCATTAATTGCTTACTTACTGATAATGTTAATGGATGAAGTCTGGTGCCAGATCCTCCAGCGAGTATAATTCCTTTCATTAAAATTTTAATTTTTTTCTACATCTTTGCAAAACAACAAAAATGATAATTTAATTATATTGTTTTTCGTAGTAAGACTGATAAGCTCCAGTAGTAACACTTTGCAACCAATCTTCATTGTTTAAATACCAATCAATGGTTATTTTTAAGCCTCGCTCGAAAGTTACTGATGGTTGCCAACCCAGTTCGGCTTTTATTTTAGAAGCGTCTATGGCGTACCTTAAATCGTGTCCAGGACGATCTTTCACATAAGTGATTAACTTTTTAGAAGATCCCTCTGGTCTTTCTAAGGCAATATCCATTTGTTCACATAACAAAGTCACCAAATCGATATTTTTCCACTCATTAAAGCCCCCAATGTTGTAAGTTTCTTTGTTTAGTCCTTTATGAAAAATTAAGTCTATAGCAATGGCATGATCTTTAACATACAACCAATCTCTTGTGTAGTTACCATCTCCATAAACTGGAAGTGGTTTATTATGAATAATGTTATTTATAAATAAAGGAATTAGCTTCTCTGGAAATTGATTTTGACCATAGTTATTAGAACAATTTGAAATAACATAAGGCATGCCATAGGTTTCGCCATAAGCTCTAACGAAATGGTCTGAGCTAGCTTTAGATGCAGAATAGGGTGAATTTGGATCGTAAGATGTGGTTTCAGTAAAAAGACCTGTTTCACCTAAAGTACCATAAACCTCATCTGTACTAATATGATAAAACAACTTATTGTTGAAATTATCTTTCCAAAGGGTTTTAAAAGCATTTAGCAAGATCATGGTGCCAATAACATTTGTTTTTACAAAGGCCAATGGATCTTCGATAGACCTATCTACATGAGATTCAGCAGCTAAATGAATAACAGATTCAAATTTATAGGTTTTAAAGAGAGAATTTATTGTAGCTTCATCAGTAATATCAGCTTTTAAGAATGTGTAATTAGGTTTATTTTCAATATCCTTTAAGTTCTCCAAATTACCAGCATATGTTAAACAATCTAAATTGAAAATCTGATAATTGGGATAACTTTCCACAAATAATCTCACTACATGAGATCCAATAAAACCTGCTCCTCCTGTAATTAATATAGCTTTTTTATGCTTCATAGTTTGTAACAAAAATGATTGTTTTCTTAAATAAATAACCTACACACAGTAGTACGAAAGCAAGCATTGGAAAAATTAACATGTATTTTTCATACCATTTTGAAAATTTATTTCCAACCTCTTGAAAACTAGAAATAACATCAAAAAAGACATCTTCTTCAATTTTTTTCTCTTCCAATTGTTTTAATTCATTTCGTAATTTCATTTCGGTTTCTAGTAAATCGTACTCTCTAGTTTTTGTTTTATCCGAACTTAAAGAAAAGCCTTCACCTCCCAAGCTTAATTCTGTTGCTTTTGATTGCGACTGATCCTTTAATACCTTAATATAAATTTCTTGAAGAGAATCAACTTGAGCTATTTGGTCTAAAATATTTTGTTTTTGAATAGAAATTAAATTATCTCTTTTCTTCATTTTCTTTAAAGAATAAATATTTGTAAAGGAATTATCTAAACCTTTTCCAAGTTTTGGAAAAATATCTTTTTTAGAAGCAGTTACACTTATTTCAAAAAAATCGCTTGAAAATATACTTCTATTTTCAACAAAATCGTCATAATTTATATTTTGAGCTCTAACACTATCAACATTTTTAATAAAGGTTTCGAACTGTAAAATTCTTTCATTTTCTGTTTCTGGGCCAGGAAATATTTCAAATTTACCAATATTCTTAACTTCTTCTTCATCCATATCGAAAAGAACGGAAAGAGTTTCATAATTTTCACTAGCTATTAAAGCATTGTAATAATTAATGTTTGTTATTAATTGGTATTTAGAGTCAAAATAGGGTTTAACAAGCATCGTTGAAGAGTAAGAGTCGGGCTTGAACTTATCCAAAACAAATCCCAAAACCCCTGCTAAAATCATGACAACTATTATAATTTTAGCATTTACTATCAATGCTCTTAATGTATAAATAACTACAGAAAAAATAGTTGTAAAAATGGATACTATAAAAGCAATTAATCTATTAAAAATATTCCCAATTGCATTAAACAACTGCCCTAAGTCAACTTCTTCCGAATCATTATTAGGCTTATTAGAGTTTTGAGGATTCTCGTTCATATCTATCTACTGATTATTAAAAATTTGTTGTAATATTTTTCTAGTTATTAAATAGGTTGGTTTTACACCTGATGTTCCTAATCCGCCTGATGCTAAAGTTCCGCCTGTTTCTAATGGATTATCACTAGCATAATAGGCGTAACGTACTTTAACGTCTGGATTAATCGTTTTTCTTACTTTGGAAGCCGATTGAATTGCCTTTTGATAATGAGCACCTTCCATTTCCAAACCAATAACATGCCACGTGGAATTATAGAAAAACCTCAAAATATCTTTATTTTGTAATGATGTTCCTAAAACCGTTATCATAGAACCTTCAAAAACAGCCAAACCATGACCATCTAAATCTGCCTTTGATAATTCATTTACAAACGGATAATTATCAGCTGTACCTTCAAAAATATGTGCAGAAGGTATCATAATATCGCCTTTTCCACCTTCCAAAATACCTGCTTTACCCATTATTGAAACGGATGCCACATTTAAATGAATACTTTCATTATCAATCTGAGCCGGTTTTAACAACTCATCAATGGTTTCATAGGCTTGCTCTCCGAAAGCATAATCCATAACAAATATAATAGGTTTTTCGGATTTCTTATCGGTTTTAGCAATTTCTAAATCAGTTTTCGATAAATCTAACTTTTCCGTATCAAAAATCTGTACATCTATGTTGGTTCCAGAAGCGTCTGGTATATAAATCATGCCATTTTCTAAAGCTTGCTTCGTTACCTTGTCTCGTAAGGATTCGTTTTCTTTTTTACTTATTTCTTCGTAAACCTGAAAAATGGTTTTTTTATTTAGCAAACTTTTTAATGCTGTAGGGGCATAAAGCGTATTCATAACACTATGCATATTGGCACTAATTATATGAATTGGTCTTTCTAAAAGATTATTTTTATGTAAAATATTTTTAATATTATCTGCCCATATTTCACCATGAATATGATGACCTAAACGCTCTCTTAAAACAGGACTAAACGTAATGGTACGCTTATTATTATTTATAACTTCCTCAATGGCAAGCTTTCCTAACCAATAAACAATATGCAATAAACGTTCTGGTTGTTCTGGCGTTTGAAATTGTTCGTAAACAAAACGCAACTCATCAAATGTTCTTCCTAAAATATTTGCCGTATGTGTTATGGCAATTTCGCGCTCGTTTTGCGTTAGTTTCTTTTTAGCTAAAACAGCTTTTTCTAACTTAATCCAGTCGCGCGTGGTACCACCAGATTCATCAATTAAAACGCGTTTGCTTATTTTATGAGACTCCACAAACAAAAAGGTCAAGTGGGTTAGAATATCATAAATTTCTGAACGACCTCTTGTAATTTCAATATTCATTTGTTCATCGTCAATGCGATAACAATTTCTGCGCCTTTTTGGAGGAATAATAGCTTTAAAATGGGAATTACCATAACCTTCATCACTAGTCAGGTTAATAAACATACACTCTTCAATGCCTTGAGGTAATCTATCAATAACATATAAAAGACCTTCTAATTCTGCTTTTTCATCACCAATAGATCCATAAATTTCAGGGCGCAAAAGTAATAAAGCCTCACGAAGCGTTTCACCCGAAACACCCATAGGCTTATAAAAACCACGATTAAATAAATGTCTCATGGTAATGTACATTCTTTCTATTGCATTTGAGCTTTCTTGAGCTCTCGTTCTAGCATGATGCTTTTTCTTGTTCATAAAAATTGTTTAATTATCAAATATACTATTATTTAATCAAATTCAAATCGTAGATTTTATCCGCAATTTCCCTATCGTTTGATAAGCGTGGTAATTTATTCTGACCGCCTAATTTCCCTATGGATTTCATATAATCTTGAAAACCATTTTTGGTAATCATTGTTATTTTTAACGGCTGTAAAACACCACCTTTTATTAAATCGAAATAATAACTATTTTGATTCTGTAAAGCCGCATCAATTTTAGTAGCCAATTGAGAAACGTCTGCCACGTTATTTTCAAACTCTATAAACCACTCATGAAATGGTAATCCCGATTCTGGCGTAATTTGAGGTGCAACCGTAAATTCGGAAATTTGAAAATCTGTTCCTTCAATGGCTTCTTTTAAAGCTTGTTCCACTTCCTTCCCTATAACATGTTCTCCAAAAGCAGAAATAAAATGCTTTATTCTACCAGAAACAATTACGCGAAAAGGTTTTATTGATGTAAACATAATTGTATCGCCAACATTGTATGCCCAAAGTCCTGCATTTGTTGAAATAATCATCACATAATTAATACCAATTTTCACATCTTTAAGGGTTAATCTGGTTGGATTCGCGTCAAAAAATGTATCAGCTGAAATAAATTCATAAAAGATGCCAGCATTTAAAAGCAATAACATGCCTTTTTCATCTTGTTTATCTTGATAAGCGAAAAACCCTTCGCTTGCTGGATATAATTCAATGCTATCAACTTTTCGGCCAATTAAGTTTTCAAATTTAGCACGATAGGGTTCATAATTTACACCTCCAAAAATAAAAAGGTTGAAGTTTCTAAAAACATCACCCACTTTCTGACCTGTTTTTTCTTGAATTTTCTCAAAATACATTTGAACCCAAGACGGAATTCCAGAAATAACGGTCATATTTTCTGGAAGCGTTTCTTTTACAATGGCTTTCACCTTGGTTTCCCAATCTTCAATACAATTGGTTTCCCATGAAGGCATGCGATTTTTCTGAAGATATTCCGGTACAAAATGTGCTACAATTCCTGATAGTCGACCTAATTGAACACCGTTCTGCTCATGTAAAACAGGACTTCCTTGTAGAAATATCATTTTTCCAGATACGAATTGTGAATTTCCCGTTTCATGAATGTAGGATAAAATAGCATTTCGAGCAGCCGTAACGTGGGTTGGCATACTTTCTTTGGTTAATGGAATATATTTAGCACCCGATGTGGTTCCAGATGTTTTGGCAAAATACAAGGGTTTTCCTATCCATAATACATCTGATTCTCCTGCAACAACACGTTCTACGTAAGGTTTTAAGTCTTCATAATCGCGAATAGGTACACGTTTTATAAAATCGGTATGATTGTTAATGCTTATAAAATCATGATCAGCTCCAAAGACTGTGGAAGTCGCTTGACTTATGAGTTCCTGAAACACCTGTTCTTGGGTTTCAATAGGATTATCAATCCACTTTTTCTCTTTTCTAATAATATAACTTGCGAATGGCTTCGCCAATAAAGCTTTTAGTGAAAACATTATTTGAAATCTATAAAATTAGTCGGATTAATAGGGTATCCATCACTCCATAATTCAAAATGCAAATGTGGCCCAGTAGTAATTGAACCTGTATTGCCAGTTGTGGCTATCACTTCGCCTGCCGTTACAACATCACCTTGTACTTTAGTAAGCATGGTATTATGTTTATAAACCGAAATTAAACTTTGGCTATGTTCTAAAATAATAACGTAACCAGCTTCGGTTGTCCAATCGGCAAAAATTACCGTTCCATCAGCAGTTGCTTTAACTGGTGTACCTTTTTCAGCTACAATATCCACAGCAAAATGTTTTTCTTCCACATTGTATTCTTGAGAAATAGTTCCAGAAACAGGTGGAAATAGTATAAAGCTGGAATTGAGTTTTGCCGATTCAAATAAATTGTATTTATCTTCTTTTTTTACTTTTTCTCGTAAAATAGAATCCTCTTTCGTTGGCGATAAATCTATAGTTTTAGCCTCTTGTCTTGTAGCTTCAATAATAGAATCTTTGTTAAAATCTACTTTATCAACTTCACCATACAACACCTTTTTTATAGATGAAAAATACTGCTCATTTATTGCAATAACTTGTTGTAGCGAATCGGTTTTATAATTTAACTCTGTTGCACGTTTTTTAAGTGCCACAGATGAGTAACCAGGAATATATTCTCGAAGTGGTGTAAAAGCAATTAAGATGGTCGTGGCAACAATTAAAAAAATGGCCGATAATGATAATAGAACAAACACATTCAGTCGTGTTAATTTTAAGGAAATACGCTCTTCAAAAGTGTCCTCGTTTAAAATAACCAAACGATACTTATTAAGTAGTTTCTTGGTAAACTTTCTGGATTTCTTCTTTTTATTAGCCATAGGTTCCACAAAATTACTTAAAAATATGGCACTATCGTATTTAGTTCATGCTAAAGTTGGTGTTAAAACGTTTATATTAAACTTTAATTATTAACTTTGTACTTTAAAATAACATACGATGATTTCATTAAGTATATTTTTAGCCCCAGGACCATGGCAAATAGTTTTAATTGTCGTGATTGTTTTACTACTTTTTGGTGGTAAAAAAATCCCTGAATTAATGCGTGGTCTAGGTAGCGGAATTAAAGAATTTAAGGACGCAAGCAAAGAAGAAGAAACTGATAAAAAAGAGTAATCTTTTTTAGTACATACGAAAAAACCCAACCTGTTCTCAAGTTGGGTTTTTTTGTATCTTATTGTGATTGTATTTTAATTAAATTTTATAGATTTAATTATAGCTTCCAACTCAAACATATAATCCCGTTTACTAACCGATGGTGCAAAAGCAAAACCTTCAACCACTAGAAGTCGGTTGTTAGCTTTATCATCAATTATATAGTTAACAAATGGTCCAGACATAAAGGCATTTTTAACATCCCAAATACCTCTGGTTTCATAAGCAAATTTATCATTAATGGTAGTTTTAGCTAAAAAAGGTGTGTAGGCATCTTCAGTTATCATAAACGAGCCCTCTAAAGGTCCTGGAATATGCTTTTTCCCAATAGAATCTCGAATTTTTATTATTTGACCAACAACGCTGTCATTGTCTTTAATGCTTCCATAAGGAAGCTCATACAATAAAACATTGGTGGTTCCTGTGGTAATATCTTTACGAATCCAGTAGAATTTTCCCTCCTCCGTTGCAATTCTGTAGGCAGATGGGAAGTTTATAGATATGCCTAAATTTTCTTTAATGGTATTGTTTTTATGAAGCGATAATTTAATGCGTCGTTGCTGCTCTTTTATTTCTTCATTTTTTAAAGCCATCACAATTTGGCCCGCATTATCTCTTAATTGTTGCGAAATTTCTTCATCTGTTTTACCTGTTACAACCACCACGCGTTGTGGTCTAGCAAACAAATCTTTTGCGATTTTCACTTTTGCAGAATCACTTTTTTCAATTTTTAAAACAATCCGACTTTGTCGTGCAAAACCCGTAAAAACAACTGGTGGTAATTGACTTAAAATAAAAAGCGGTTCGTCTTGTGGTAAGCCGTGAACTGGAGCAGCCAAAATATTCCGAAGTGTCTCTCCTACTTGACCTTCCCATAATTCATTATCTACAACAACCGACAGATTATTGATTTTTCCCGAAGATTGGGATAAAAGACGTTTATTTGAAGATTTGCTGTCGTTACAGGACGTCATTACAATTAATGACATGAAAATAAGTAATATTTTTTGCATGATGGTACCTAGTTTATACTGATTAGCCTTTGGAAAGTTTTAATGACATTCCTGGTTTTAAATTGTTACCACTAATATCGTTCCAATCTCGAATATTTTGAACAGAAACGCCTGGAAATTTTTGTGAAATACTCCAAAGCGAATCACCACTCTTAACAATATATGTGTTTGGTGTTGATTTTGAAGCACTTGAATTATTTGAACTGCTAGCCTGCGTAGCAGGATTTCTTGGATAAATAGTTAAACGTTGTCCAATACGTAAATTATTACTCCGTAAACCATTCCATTGTTTTATTTGACTTACGCGAACACCATATTTTCTCGCTATTAAGCCCAAATAATCTCCGGATTTTACGCGATATCGTTCCTTACTTTGACTATCAAAAAATTGTGGTAATGGTTTTTCCCGTTCATCCAATTCAGCTTTTGCAGACGTATAGATAGTATCCTCATTGGTTACAAATGTTCCAACAGCTGTTAGTGGTAGTCGTAATGAATAGTTTTCCTCTGCAATAAATGGAATGATATCTAATTTATAAGACGGGTTTAAAAACTGTAACTCTTCTATATTAACACCTGTAGCCTCTGAAACTTGATCTAAAGTAATCATTTGCTTTACATGAATTGTATCGGTTTCAAAATGATGAAATGCTGGTTTTTCAGCAACTAAACCGTGTTCTTCAGCATATTCAATAATATACATGGTAGCCAAAAATGCGGGAAGATATCCTGCTGTTTCACGTGGTAAATTATGACGAATATTCCAGTAATTCTCATAACCACCTGATCGTCTAATAGCTTTTAATACATTTCCTGGTCCCGAATTATAGGCTGCTAATGCCAAATCCCAATCGCCAAACATAGAATATAAAGCCGACAAATATTTAGCTGCTGCTTTGGTGGATTTTATGGGATCGCTACGTTCATCTACATAACTACTCACATTTAAACCATATTCTTTTCCCGTAGCAAACATAAATTGCCATAAACCCGTTGCACCAACACGCGATCTTGCTCGTGGTTTTAAAGCGGATTCTACAATGGCTAAATACTTAACTTCTAAAGGCACATCTTGCGCATCCAGTTCTTGTTCAAACATGGGGAAATAGAAATGACTCAAACCCATTAATCTCTCAAAATGAACACGTCTGTTTTTTAAAAATGATTTAATAACACTTTCTAAAGATGGATTGTACGCAATATTAAATGGCGTTCTGGCATTCAATCGTTCTAAACGGGCTTTTAATGTATCAGTCGGTAAATCTGGATAATAAACTTCCTTGTAATCTAATTTGGAAATAGCTGTGTAAAGTGTATCATACAAAGTGTTACTATATAATTCTTCCCGCCATTTTTCATCTAATTCTGCAGCAAATTCTAAATCTTTAAGCGATTTAATATCAACAGAGTCTGTTTCTATTTCAATCTGCTTTTTATAAAATTGTTGACCATCAATAATAGTATCAACTTCGTAAGACTCGCCAGCAATTAATTGCTCTTCAGGAATATGCGTTTTTATAATTTTCTTGGGAATAGAATCTTGTGCGTAGGTTATTCCCACAGCAAAAAACACTGCAGAAAGACTTAAACGTATGTTATTTTTAGTAAAACAATTCACGTATTTAGTTTTTAAAATTTGGGGTGATATTATTTATATTAATCTAAAATGGCAGCAATTCCGGGAAGGGTTTTACCTTCAAGACTCTCTAACATAGCGCCTCCTCCAGTGCTCACGTAACTAACTTGATCCTCAAATCCAAACTGCTTAACAGCAGCAACCGAATCGCCTCCACCTACTAACGAGAAAGCACCTTCTTTTGTTGCCTCTGCAATGGCATAGCCTAAAGCTATAGTCCCTTTTGCAAAGTTTGGCATTTCAAAAACACCAAGTGGACCATTCCACAAAATAGTTTTAGAATTTTTAACCACAGTGGCAAAAATTTCTTCGGTTACTGGGCCTATATCTAATCCCATCCAACCATCAGGAATTTCATTGACTGCACATGTGTTAGTATGTGCATTATTATCAAAAGCATCAGCAATGATGGCGTCAACTGGTAAATGAACTTCTACATTTTTACGTTTAGCTTTCTCCAAAATGGTATTAGCGAGCTCCAATTTATCATCTTCGACTAGCGAATTTCCTATCTTACCGCCTTGTGCTTTAATAAAGGTAAAGGTCATACCACCTCCAATAATTAGATGATCAATCTTATCTAAAATATTATCAATAATGGTAATTTTACTCGACACTTTGGCGCCTCCTAAAATAGCACAAACAGGCTTTTCACCAGTATTCATCACTTTATCAATACTTTTTATTTCTTGGGCTAATAAATAACCAAAACACTTGTTGTCTGGGAAAAATTTAGCCACAATAGTTGTTGATGCATGTGCTCTATGAGCGGTTCCAAACGCATCATTTACATAAATATCGCCTAATTTAGACAATTGTTCTGCAAATTCCTCATTACCAGCAGTTTCTTCTTCATGAAAACGTAAATTTTCTAAAAGAATAATTTGTCCTGGTTTTAAATTATTTACAGCATTCTCAGCTTCTTCACCAACGCAATTAGGAACAAAAAGAACTTCAACACCTAAAATATCTTCAACTTTATCCGCAATATGCTTTAATGAAAATTTATCCTCAACACCTTTTGGCCTTCCCAAATGCGACATTAAAACACAACTTCCGCCGTCTTCCAAAATCTTAATAATGGTAGGTTTAGCCGCAAGAATTCGGGTGGTATCACCAACATGAAGATTGTCATCTAAAGGCACATTAAAATCTACACGAATTAAGGCCTTTTTGTTTTCAAAATTAAAATCGTCCAATGTTCTCATAATGCAATTGTGGTATAAATTATTCCTGTTAAAATATGATTTAATATCATGGATTCACAAATATATATTTTTCAGCCAATAATGACTTAACTTTTAGACTTACTTTAATAGTATTCTATATAATTAAAAGCGGTTTTCTTTTAAAGTATGCTTCACAAAAAATGAAAAAAAATATGTAGGTTTGCCGTATGCTATTTAGTGATATTCTAGGTCAGGAACATATAAAAAATCATTTAACACAAAGTGCTGATAACGGCCGAATTCCGCATGCGCAATTATTTGTAGGGCCCGAAGGTTCAGGTACTTTACCAATGGCTATTGCCTATGCGCAATATATACTTTGTAGTAATATACAAGGTGAAAATACCACGGGAAATGAATCTTGTAATATAAAGTTTAAGAATTTTGGACATCCAGATTTACATTTTGCTTTTCCTGTAGCAGCTAATCAAAAAATTAAAAAACATCCTGTTTCTAGTCATTTTTTGGAAGAATGGCGCGAACTATTAAACCAACAACCGTATGGCAATCTATTTGATTGGTATAAAAAATTAGGCGTTGAAAACAAACAAGGACGAATAGGTGTTGATGAAGCACAAGAAATTGTAAAAGACTTAACCTTAAAGTCTTATGAAGGTGGTTATAAAATAACCATTATTTGGATGGCTGAAAAAATGAACACCGAAGCGGCCAATAAATTGCTGAAATTAATTGAAGAACCACCAAATAAAACCATTTTCATTTTAATTGCTGAAGATGAAGAGCAACTTATCAGCACTATTAAATCGCGTTGTCAAGTATTACATTTCCCACCATTACCGGAAGATGTTATTACCGAAGGTTTAATAAATAGCTATCAAATTGAAGCATCTATTGCTGCAAAAATAGCACATCAAGCACACGGAAATTACAATAAAGCCTGTGATTTAGTATATCATGACAGCGAAGATACCCAATTTGAAACTTGGTTTATTTTCTGGATCCGAAGTGCATTTAAAGCAAAAGGAAACAAAGCTGCTATTCACGATTTAATTTCGTGGAGCGAAGATATTGCCAAAACAGGTCGTGAAACACAAAAGCAATTTTTGCAATTTTGTTTGAATTTTTTCCGTCAAGCCATGCTACTAAATTATGGCGCGGAAGACTTGGTTTATTTAGAGCCCAAAACAGATGGTTTTAAATTGGAAAATTTTGCCCCTTTTGTTCATGGAAATAATATTCTAGATATTTCAAATGAAATTCAAGATGCTATTTATCATATTGAACGTAATGGAAATGCTAAAATTATTCTAACGGATTTATCTATAAAACTAACCCGTTTATTGCATAAAAAAGCCAGCTAAATTAATAGCTGGCTTTATAATATTGTCAGTTTTTAAACCTTATTCTGGTTTTTTATAATCCGCATTTAATGCATCTAAAATCTCTTTAGTCAGATCATTTTTATCATCACCATACATCACACTTCCTGCTTCATTGCTACCTAAAATGTATGTGTAGCCGTTTTTCTTACCGTAATCTTTTACGTACTCACGTACTTTTTTAATCAGGGTATCAATCGTTTGTTGGCTTTCCTCTTGAATCTTACTCTCCTCCAATTGGATACGTTGCTGCAACATTTGTTGTTTCTGTCCTAAAGCTTGATATTCAGCTTGCGCTTGATCTTGTTTCATGCTTTGTGCTTTTAATTGAAATGCTTGTGCTTCTTGTTGAAACGCTTGACCAATACTATCGGTTCTTTTTTCAAAAGCATCAATTTTAGTTTTGAATTCTGCTTCAATGTCAATTTTTTCTTGGTAGTCATTCACCAAGTCCTTATTATTTACAAAACCAATTTTTTGATTTTCCGTGTTACAAGACACGGCAGTTAAAAATAATAAGAATACTACGAATATGTTTTTCATGATCTGATTTTTAATTTTTTTAAATCGGCACAAATGTAATAAAGTAAATAGTTTGTTTTTAAAAAAGGTGCAATTTTTACGCTATAAACATAAATTATAACAAATTAATAATCTATAACAAAAATTGATTGAAAACGACTTGTTTATACGATGCTTTAAAAAGAGTTGAAAGTTTTTGAAGCACAGAATATGCAGAAGCCTTAAAAATGGGCTTATTTCGCCTTAAATTGCGTTTTAAGCCTTTTTTACAACATAAATAAGCGAAGAATAGGCGCCAGACCGTTTAGCCGCGCGATTAGAACGAAATCCAATTCTAAATGCCTTTAAAAAATTCATTTTCCCTGTTTTATATTTTTCAGAAAGTAGACTAACATAATATGCATCAAAAATCATGGGTTTTGTTTCCACAATTTTCAAACCCTGTTTCTCCATTAATTGCTTCATGCCTTTTTCTGAAAAATGCCAAAGATGTCTTGGCACATCATAGGCTGCCCAAAAATTTTGGTAGTATTCAGCATCGTAACTATTATAATTAGGAACAGCAATAATTAAAGTTCCGGAATTTCTTAATAGTCTTTTATATGTAATGATCTGTTCTTGAAAATCTGGTAAATGTTCTAATACATGCCAAAGGGTAATAACTTCAAAACTTTCATTTTTTAAATTAGAAAGTTCATGTGCATCTTGAACGGCATCATGTGTTTTACCATTTGCTATTTTACGTGCTTCTGCATTAGGTTCAATTCCAGAAACTGTCCAATTATTCTGTTGCGCTGTTTGCAAAAAATCGCCAGTTCCACAACCAATATCTAATAACGATTTATCTGAAGTAGTATAAGAATTAATTAATTTCAGTTTGCGTTTTAGCGCAATGGAACGAATAACATGATACGCTTTTTCAAAGAGGTTTCGTTTAGAATCTGTGTGGGAAATATAATCTTCACTTTTATAATAAACAGGTAAGTCTTCTAAATTAGGTTGTGGTGTTGTTACCAAAATTTCAAATTCTGGATGCCTTTCTAATTGAAATATTTCATTGGAAACGGAATAATCTTTAACCTGAAAATCTATTCTATTCGTACTCACTTCTATTCTTTTACTATGCTTAATATTATGATTTTTGAAGAAAACACTCCGAACGTTCCACGTGGAACATTAAAAAATTAGCGTCCTAAATAAACTAATAATACCGAAATATCACTTGGTGAAACACCACTAATTCGAGATGCTTGAGAAATAGTAACTGGTTGAATTTTATTCAACTTACCACGTGCCTCCATACTCATAGATTGCATGTTTGTATAATCAAAATTCTTCGGTATTTTTATATTTTCTAGCCTCGTTAACTTATCCGCATTGTTCTTTTCCTTATTAATATACCCAGCGTATTTAACTTGAATTTCGGCCTGCTCTATTTCTTCCGTATCCAAATTCTGTTCTATAATATACGCATCAACACTTGCCACTTTACGCATATCATGTATGGTGATATTCGGTCTAGCAAATATTTTAAACATCTTATCAGATTGTGACATAGGTGCAGAATCATTCGCTTCCAAAATCGGATTTATCTCTTCTGGCTTAACACTAGTTTCTTTAAAAAAGTCAACAAAAGCTTCCGCCTTACTATGCTTTTCCTCCATACGTTTTAAACGCTTTTCTGATGCCAAACCTAAATCGAAAGCCATAGGTGTTAATCGGATATCCGCATTATCTTGACGCAACAATGTTCTATATTCCGCGCGAGATGTAAACATTCTATAAGGCTCTTCGGTTCCCTTGGTAATCAAATCGTCCACCAAAACACCTATATACGCTTCACTTCTTGTTAGTATAAAAGGATCACGTTCTTGAACTTTTAAGCTGGCATTAATTCCTGCCATTAATCCCTGAGAAGCGGCTTCCTCATAACCCGTAGTTCCATTAATTTGGCCTGCGAAATATAAACCTTCAACTAACTTGGTTTCTAATGTGTGTTGTAATTGTGTTGGTGGAAAATAATCGTATTCAATAGCATATCCTGGACGGAAAAATTTCACATTTTCAAAACCAGCAACCGAACGCAATGCTTTAAATTGGACATCCTCTGGCAAGGATGTTGAGAAGCCATTTACATAATATTCTACGGTATCCCAACCTTCCGGCTCCACAAATAATTGATGTCTATCTTTATCGGCAAACCTATTAATTTTATCTTCAATAGACGGACAATATCGCGGCCCTAAACTTTGAATCCGTCCGTTAAACATGGGAGACCTATCAAAACCTTCACGCAGCAAATCATGAACCTCATTACTAGTATATGTTAGATGACAAGAACGTTGTTTAGTTAACGGTTTAGTAACATCTAAATACGAGAATTTTTCTGGAACAGCATCACCTGGTTGCTCAACCATTTTAGAAAAATCTAATGAACGTCCATCTACTCGAGGCGGTGTTCCTGTTTTCATTCTACCAGATTCAAAACCTAATTGAACAAGTTGCTCCGTGATTCCGGTTGCAGCTCTTTCGCCCGCTCGTCCACCACCAAAATTTTTGTCACCAATATGAATTAAACCATTTAAAAAAGTACCATTCGTTAGAACAACACTTTTGGTTCTTATCTCTATTCCTAACGACGTTTTTACACCAACAACTTTATGATTTTCTACTATTAATCCTGAAACCATTTCCTGATAGAAATCCAAATTTTTAGTTTGCTCTAACATATTCCGCCAATCTTCAGCAAAACGCATCCGGTCACTTTGAACCCGTGGACTCCACATAGCAGGTCCTTTAGACTTGTTTAGCATTTTAAACTGAATAGCAGACGTATCACTTACAATACCACTATAACCTCCCAGCGCATCAATTTCACGAACAATCTGACCTTTAGCAATTCCACCCATAGCAGGATTGCATGACATTTGCGCAATATTTTGCAAATTCATGGTTATAAGAAGCGTTTTACTTCCCATATTGGCAGCAGAAGCAGCAGCCTCACTTCCAGCGTGACCTCCTCCTACTACAATTACATCGTAAACTTCGTTAAACATGTCTACTGGATTTATATGATTGAATTGTTCCACGTGGAACAATGAATTTATAGTTTTACTTTTATCTTAGAGTTTAAAAAGAATTCCAAAATTAAAAGTCTGCAAATATACGATATATTATGAGATATCTTTTAGCACCTTCAGATAGTGATTTTCCATACTTCGCATGGCTTCAGATTCAGCTTCCGATTTATCTTTATAACCACAATAATGTAACACACCATGAACCATAACCCGATGCAACTCATCACTAAAAGACGCCTTGAAATCTTGCGCATTATCAGCTACACGTTCAGTGGAAATATAAATATCCCCCTGTATGACATTTCCTACAGTATAATCAAAACTGATAACATCGGTTAGGGTGTCGTGATCGAGATATTCCACATTTAAATTATGTAAATAATCATCATCACAAAAAATATAGTTGATTTCACCCAACTCAAAATTTTCAGAAACAATCACACGTTCTATCCAAGTTTGCAGTATTTGAATATTATCTATTTCAAAATCGTTTTCGTAATTAAAACTAATCATTGGCTTTTTTAAAATACTCTTGAACTTTCTTTTTATAAACTGGCTGCAAAGGTAAACTTTGGCGATTTAAAATCTCAATGGTATTGAAATATTGTTTAGCCGTGGGAATTTGATTATTCGTATTATTTTGAAATTCTTCACGATTTGTATTCGCTTTACGTTTCGTATCTTCACCTTGCTCCAGGGCTGCATTTTCCATTTTCAATAATTGATGCTGTAAATTCATCATTTTTTGAAGCGTTTGATTGGTAAAACCTTTATTCAATAAATCCATTTCCACGTCTTCCATCTGCTTTAAAATTGCATTACCAATACCATTTTTTCCTTCCTTGGCCAATTTATCTTGTAAAGCTTGACGGATTTCTTGCTGCTGCTGATATATTCTAAACAACTCCCCTTTACTAATTTCGCTGCCTTCACCTTCACCCATTTGGCTTCCTTCTTGATTGCCATTTTTACCTTCTTTTCCAGGCTTACCTTCTTGCCCACTTTTACCATCTTCACCAGGTTTATCGCCTTCTTTTTTGCCTTTTTCACCCTTATCGCCTTCACCTTCGTCTTTGTGTTCACCTTTTTCACCCTTCTTCATGCCATCTTGCATTTCCTTATTCAATTCTTCCTGACTCTTTATAATATCTGGTAATCCTTGTTCAGGTTTTCCACCACTACCAGCTCCAGATGCTTGCATTTGCATCTGCATCTGATTCATAATATCACTTAAAAAATTAGCTAAATTATTAGCGGCTGTTATGGTGTATTGTTGATTAGCTATACCTTGATACAATCTATTTTCCGAAAATTGCTCCAGCGATTTATCGATATTAAAAAACACGTCTGATATTTCCTTATTTACCGATTCTGATAATTTAGGTTGACGCAATGATAAAGCAAAAAGACTATCATCCACGTGAGAGAAATGTTCTTTTAAATCGTTCTGTTTCCGTAAATAGGTGGCATATTTATTATGGTTAATTTCAATGCCTTTAAACCGTTCCATTAAATTTTCTTGATCGAATGAAAACAAGATAAGGTTATCTAAAATCTGACGCAACATATCCAGATCCTCCTGCATCTGCTCGCCTCCTCCAGATTGCATGGCCATTTTCATTTTCTCACCCATTTGTTTCATTTTCTCAGCAGCTTGCTTTTGCTTCTTTTGAGCATTTTGCTGATTCTTTTCAGCATCTTCATCCTGATTTTGTTCTTCGTTTTCTTCTTTTTCGCCTAACTCATCAGAGGCTTCCTTTTGATCTTTTTTAATGGATTCTTCCTGCTTCTCATCATTTGGAACATCCATAGGTTGTTTCAAATCCTGATTATCTTTTTGCAATTCTTCTAAAGACTTCTGAAAATCTTCAAACTTTTCGTTCAAATCATCTTGTGATTTTTTGGTGTTTTTTTCTTTTGTCTCTTCAGCTAATTTCTCCTGTTCCTCTGCTAATTTTTCGAGATCTTGTTGTAGCTTTTCTAATTTTTTAGCCACATAATATCGCTTCGTCAATTCCAATAATTGTTCTAAACTCCGCTTCTGATTTTTATTTTGTTTGGCTAGTTCTTCAAGTTTTTCACTTAATTCTTCTTTATTGATTTTCTCTTGAAGTTTCTCCAACTCTTCCAAAAGTTTCTCATCCTTTTTAAGCTGCTCTTCATTTTCCTTTAAACGTTCCTTTAAATCTTCTTTAAAAATATCTTCTTCTTTATTTTCTTTTTGAAATTCCTCTAAATTTTCTTCTAATTCCTTATTGAAGTTTTTCATCATGTCTTCCTGTTGCTTCTGACGCTTCAAAAAGTTTTCAAATTTCTTTTTATCATTGAAATTCAATTCGGATTTTTCTTTTTGTGTTTTAGAAAATTCTTCAAGCTCTTTTTCGCGCTCGCTCATTTTCTCCAAAGATTTATTTAAATCCTTAATGGTTTCATTTTGTTGTTGCAACTGTTTGTCTTCAGTTTCCGCTTGTGTTAACTTTCTATAGCTATAGGTCTTACTTTTGGTGCTTTTAAAATTGTTAATAACGTCATTATCATATACTTGAAAGTACAAATCATAACTCACACCTTCAATAAGTTCCAAATTATTAGGAAAAGCGGTTATAAATTCACCAATATTCCCATTCGAAATAGGAATAGCTTCTGTTTTACGCTGTTTTTCATCAGCAGACGGATAGTAAACCAATTGCAACTTGCGTAAGCCATAATCATCCGTTGCTTGCCCATAGAAATACATGCTTTGTTGATTCATGCTGTCAATTTCCATCTTTACGCGAAGTTCTGGATAATCATCTTTTATAACATCAATAGAAAATGCCAAACGTTCATAATCTTTTAAAGAATTATTACTAGTAGATATGGTATAATCAAACGCATTATACACTGTTTTTGTTAGGTTGAAATCACCTGTATTTTCAGTTGCAAATTGTAACGTATCGGTTGTATACAATTGTACATTCTCCGTTGCTTTTGTTTGTAAGTTCCAGGATACTTTGGTGCCTTGAGGAATAACGGCATTTCCGGTTCCTGTTAATACTTCATCTACTTTATTAATGTAGGATGGATAATCTAAAACCATCTCGAACCCCATAATTGATGGGACTTCAGAAACTTTTAGCACATACGGCTTTGAGGTTACCGAATTGGCATTAAGTTGGAATTCTATATCATTTTTTAAGCGACTAAAAACAAACTCGAAATCGCCAGCACCTTTTTGTTGCAGAAAATAGGTTTCATTATTATAGCTGATTTTAGCATTTTCAGGAATCACATTTCCTACGGTTTTCACGTGTAATGTAAAGTCTTTGTTTTCTGTTGTCGTTAAATTTTCATTCACTACAAAAAACTGAAAAGGTGCAGGTGGTTCATACGCCGTATTATGGTTAACAACGCGATTATAACTATCGCTAAACCAACTTATTTGTCCTGATAAAACAGATAATAAAATAATAACTATAGGAATAGCAGCATATTTTACATAGCGTAAATTCTGCTTGAAATTGATGGCCAATTTAAAAGGAATAGGCTGTAATTCTTCAGATTTCTGATTGATACTTGCCAGTAATAATTCAGATTCAACACCTTGCTCTTTCAACTGTAAAACATTCAGCAATTTATCATTGACTTCAGGAAAATGTGTACCGATAATTTTGGAAGCTTGCACGTAATCTATTCCTTTTTTTAGTTTGAATAGTTGCGCTAAAGGCATGGCTATAAACTTGATAAATAAGCCGATTTCAACTGCAACAAAAACCCAAAATAAAAGGGTTCTGGACGTTGTATTTAACCAAAATACATATTCAACAAATAGCGTAAATAGAAAATATAGAAATCCAATAGCAAAAAATAATATGCTACCTTTTATAAGTTCGTTTGTGTAATAACGCCTTACAAAAGCTTCTAATTTCTGAAGAATGATATTAAAATGCGTCACGTTTTTTATTGATTTTCTTTTCAACCTACTAAACTACAATTTTTTTTGGTCGATAATAATCTATAATTGATAACATTATGTTAACAAAAGCGTCTTGATAACAGGGTTCTATACCAATTTGAATCAAAATTGATAAAAACATCAGGCTTTTATAAGTCACAATATTGAATTTATCCGCTTCTCTGTCGCTTTATGCTAATTTCTTTGCGGTTTGTTAATTGCTATTCTATCTTTGCGCTATCAAAACAAAAAACATGTCAAAACCCGTACGCGTGCGCTTTGCACCAAGTCCAACAGGACCTTTACATATAGGTGGTGTTCGCACAGCCCTTTTCAACTATTTATTTGCTAAAAAACACAACGGAACGTTTATACTTCGTATTGAAGATACGGATCAAAATCGTTTTGTTGAAGGTGCAGAAAACTACATTGAAGAATCTTTAAAATGGTGTGGTATTACGGTTGACGAAGGTGTAAATACCAACGAAAAATTTGGCCCATACAGACAAAGTGAGCGTAAAGAGATTTATAAAAAATATGCGGATCAGTTAATTGCGAATGGCAAAGCTTATTATGCATTTGATGCAGCAGACGATTTAGACGCACACCGAAAAGATCACGAAGCTGAAGGGAAAACCTTTATTTACAATTGGCATAATCGTGAAAAAGGCCGTTTGGTAAACTCGCTCGTACTTTCTGCTGAAGAAACGCAAGCAAAACTAGATGCTGGTGATGATTATGTGATTCGTTTTTTATCACCTCAAGATGAAACACTGCATTTAACAGATATAATTCGTGGCAATATGACCATTGATACCAATATTTTAGATGATAAAGTATTGTTTAAAAGTGATGGTTTACCAACCTATCATTTAGCCAATATTGTGGACGACCATTTAATGGAAATTTCCCATGTTATTCGTGGCGAAGAATGGTTACCATCTTTAGCATTGCATTATCAATTATATGATGCTTTTGGTTGGGAAAAGCCTGAATTTGCACATTTACCATTGATTTTAAAACCAACCGGAAAAGGAAAGTTAAGCAAGCGCGATGGCGATAAACTCGGTTTTCCTGTATTTCCATTGGCCTATAAAGATCACCAAACAGGCGATGTGTCTTTAGGCTATCGCGAAGCTGGTTATTTTCCAGAAGCTGTTGTCAACTTCCTAGCTTTTTTAGGTTGGAATCCAGGAACAGAACAGGAAATTTTTAGCATGGACGAGCTGATTGCTGCCTTCGATTTAAACCGTGTGAATAAAGCAGGAGCCCGTTTTGATCCAGACAAAACCAAATGGTTTAACCACCATTATATGCAAGAGCAATATAATGATGATTTAGCTATTACGTTCAAGCAAATTCAACCAGAATTAGCCGAAATTGATGTGAATTATGTAGAACTCGTAGTCGCACTGATTAAAGAACGCGCAACCTTTGTTACTGATTTTTGGGCATTAAGTCACTTTTTCTTCCAAACGCCAACCGATTTAGACGAAAAAGCGGTTAAAAAAGCATGGAAAGAGGATTCTCCAGAACTTATGACGCAAGTCGTTTCAGTTATTGAATCTGTGGAGGATTTTACAGTTGAAAACCTTCAAACTGAATTAAAAGGTTGGATTACCAAAAACGAAATAGGTTTTGGTAAAGTCATGATGCCATTACGTTTAGCATTAGTAGGTGCCTTACAAGGACCTGAAGTGTTTGATATTATGTATTTAATTGGTAAAGATGAAACCAAACGTCGTATTGAGAATTTGGTGAATACGTTAGGATAATTTTTAATAATAAGAAGATTGGAGTTTATACTGGATTGTTAAGTCTTGATGATTTTCAACGTTCTAAAATTCATTTTTATTTATGGATATCATGGATATTCAAATTTACCGCTTATCGAAAAGTATTAAATATATTTAAATAATTAGTACATTCAAAATTATTAAACTTAACCTAAAAATATCTATGAGAAATATTTTAATCTTCATGGGGTTTTTACTCGTTTCAAATTTTTATATTCAAAGTCAAAATGTTGTTTTTGAATTTCAAAATAGTGAAAAAATTGAAAGCTATTTAGTAGAGCATCAACTAAAATTTAATAACAATGATATAGTCATTTTTAAGGTATTTGAAGATTTTTTTAAGTTTAATAATGATGGCTATTTAATAGGTCCTGTTGTACATGTTTTCAATAAAGATGGCTTGTATTTAGAGTATATTAAAATAGCTGATATAATTGATAAGCTCGCTAACTTTAAAAGAATCAGAAACAAACCTAAAAAAGAAGCCTTACACATTGATAGCTGGTTTAACGGACTTGTTAATTATAAAACCTTACAACCTTTAGTAAAGCAACAAAATACAGACTACTATTTTGTGTTGAGTTGGGCTAAATTCTTTAATAAACCTGAAAATATAGATGCTGTTTTCAAATGGTATGAAGTTTTAGAGCGTCAAAAATTAAAAGGTGAAAATATTCAAATTGTTTTATTGAATATGGATTTTCAAGATTCCTGGGAATTATCACCTGAAAAGAAAGAAGATTTACTTAAACAGGCTAATAAATGAGAACTTTAATAGTATTCCTATTTTTTTGTTTCTATTTACCAACTTCTGCACAGAATTATGCGCCAGAACAAACTGAAAATATAAAAATAGCCTATCTACCTATAAATGAATTAGAGGAACAAATAAACAGCTCCAAAAGTGCTATAAAAATTATTTATTTTTATAGCACTACGTGTTCCGCGACTTTAGAATTTAACCCGATTATCAATGATTATTATTTGAAAAATAAAGATAAATTTGAACTATTTGTTATTTCACGAGAATCAAAAAGAAATCAAGAAACATTATATAATGATCTATTTTACGAAGGTTTTTACTTTCCTGTTTATTTAACTAACAAAAAATCATTTTCAACTATTATAAAAACCTTGTGTTCAGATTGTAATGAAGATGTTATGAGTGATTCTAGCTTTTATATTTTGGATGCTGACAATACGTTATTAGCTCAAAGTCATTATGATTTAACAGCAGATGAAAAGAAGAATTTGCTAATTAAATACATTGAGTAATACTTTACAGTACTACTTGAAATCTCATGAAATCTGTTTATTTGAGATTCCTCACTTTCACTCTAAATGCAGCTTTTAAAACGAAATCATAGCCGTAAACGCCAACATAGATTGGTTTCCTTTAAACTTATTTGGGTTTCCTGTTTGGTCTAAATTGTTATCATTTAGCTTATCCAACGTGTTTAAAAATCCGTAAATATATTGCGCTTTAAGTCTAAAGTGGCTAAATCCAGCTGATAATCCAATAGCACCATCCACATTAAAACGGCTAATTTCTTTTATGTCTTTTGCTAACAGGTTGGTGTAATTCGCAATAAAATAATTTTCTTGATTTTGATCATCAAGTTCCAATTCACCATTAAATTGCAACATAGGTCCAACATCAATAGTTAAAAAGCTTCCTATTAATTTCACATGCATTAATAAAGCTATTTGAGCGGTAAAAACTTTATAGTCTATAAATTCCTCATTGGAGAGTAAAACAGGTTTTGCAGCTATTCCTAAATGGTTTTCAGCGAGTTGAATGGTATAACTCACATTGTACCATTTGTTAGGTAAATCTACCGTTGCTGAAGCACCAGCCATCCAACCGTTGCCCTTTTTCGTGGTGAAATTATCAGTTAAAATATCATATTGGGTAATACCACCAGAAATCCCGATACCATTAACAATTTTGTAGTTTTTAGGCTGCGCAAAACCTATTGTAACAAAACTAATACAAATGGCGACTAATAGAATACCTGATTTTGAGTATAACATGATTTATGTGTCTGTTTGTAACAAACCTATGAAAAAAATAGGATAAATATTTCTTTTTCTTGATAACCACGTCATTCCGAATAGATTTATTTTCAAATAACACCTTACCAACAAAATATACATTAAATTAGTAAATCCATTTTAACCTTTAAAAATCACTCTATGTTATTATTTGTTCCCTTTATATTAGTAGGTCTTTTTATTCTATTCTCCTCCTTTTTTATGGTGAAGCAACAAACGGCTGCCATTATTGAACGTTTTGGAAAATTTCACAGTATTCGCCAATCTGGTTTACACATGAAAATTCCTTTAGTAGATAAAGTTGCAGGCCGATTGAGTTTAAAAATTCAACAATTAGATGTTATTATTGAAACCAAGACTTTGGATGATGTATTTGTAAAACTGAAAGTTTCTGTACAGTATAAAGTAGTAACGGAAAAAGTATATGATGCCTTTTACAAGCTAGATTATCCGCATGATCAAATTACGAGTTACGTATTTGATGTGGTGCGTGCTGAAGTACCAAAAATGAAGTTAGATGATGTTTTTGTTAAAAAAGATGATATTGCATTAGCCGTAAAAGCAGAATTAAATGATGCGATGATGGATTATGGTTTTGATATTATTAGAACTTTAGTAACCGATATTGATCCAGATGCACAAGTAAAAATAGCTATGAACCGTATTAATGCTGCAGATAGAGAAAAAACAGCTGCGCAATATGAAGGTGATGCACAACGTATTTTAATTGTTGAAAAAGCCAAAGCGGAAGCTGAAAGTAAACGATTACAAGGTCAAGGTATTGCAGATCAACGTCGTGAAATAGCACGTGGTTTGGAGGAATCTGTTGACGTGTTAAATCGTGTTGGTATTAATAGTCAAGAAGCATCAGCATTGATAGTTGTAACCCAACATTATGATACCTTGCAAGCTATAGGTAGTGAAACGAACAGTAATTTAATTTTACTACCAAATTCACCACAAGCAGGTAGCCAAATGCTAAATGATATGGTAGCTAGTTTTACGGCTAGTAACCAAATTGGTGAAGCCATGAAAAACAATAAAAAAAATAAAGAATAAGGTCTTCAAAAATTGATTTAATTCTTTTTTAAGAGGAACATATAGCCATTAAAACTTCAGATTGAAAACTTCAGAATTACAAAATTCAATCGGCTTTATGTTCCTCTTTATATTTCTTGATAATATCCTTCAGACTTTCCAAATAATTTTCTAAATCCTTAACATCAATATCTGGGTTTTGTTGACTAGGAATGGTCATAGGCATTTCATCCAAATGCTCATAAACTTCTGGGTAGTTGGTTTCAATATCGCGCGTTACAGTCGCAATTTCCGTAAGTAAATCTTTTGATTTTTTCATAATTATTATATTTGATTAGAGTGGATATAAGGTATTACAATATCCATAAATAACAAAAGAAATTCTGTTAGCTATTTGTTAATTTGACTTAAATGGATGACGTTCTTCCCACGTTTTTGACGGATTCATCAACCTGAAAATATTTTTAAGTATCACATTCATAAACCAATTGGTATGTTTTAAATACATGACCATATCTTTCGGTTTTGCACCAATAGAACTTTTTATTTCCATAGCAGTTCTGGCATAAACAATGGATTTAAATTGATTATTAATACCAAATTCAGCCATATCATACAACATATTTAAATACAGCTGATGCTTATATTGATACTCGGAGCTATAGCCTAAAAAGTAGGTTTCCAATTGCTTGTTATTTAGAATTAGGGTGTAAAATCCAACCAATTCATTTTGAATATAATATCCAAACACCTTAAAGTTTTCACCTAATTGTTTTTTGAAGGTATAAAAATGATTTTCTGGTAATATGAAGCTATTTATTTTAGCGTTGTTGGAAACGTTTTTATATAATTTATAGAGTGTTTCCGATTGGTTAAAAACTGCCGCTTCATCCAATTCCTTGGTGATCATTTTTTTAGATTTTTTTCTTGCTGATTTATAACGATCTCGATATTTTTTATGCAAATCTGAAATATAATCATCAAAATGCGCCCAATGTTCAGGAAGGTTCATTACCATGTTTGGTTGCACAATCAATTGATGGAAACCTGATGTATTTAGTGTATTTTTAGTTTGCAGAATGGTATCTGTTAGGAAATAATCTTTTAATAAAATAGCTCTAATTTTTTTATTAAAAACAGTCTTAATTTTACGTTTTAGGACATCAACAGCTTTTAATAATGTTGACATAAATTCTTCATTTGTCATGGCATCAGACTTAAAATGCATTCCATGCTGACCCGTATGTGTTAAATTCCCTACCACCAATATATTTCCTCTCAAAATCTTTGAAATCTGATTTTTAAAACGCTCTTGAAAACAAGAATCTTCCTGGTTTCGGAACATGTCATTAAGGTATAATTTAACGCGTTGCATTACGGCAATACCAACTAATTCCTGTTCTATATAAAATCCGAAATAATAAAGCGTAATATTTTTTGGAGCAGCTACTTCTAAAGCTTTTAAATATGTAGTTTGCAGAAAAATATCATGTACAACCAATGCATCCCAAACTAGTGGTAAATCATTTGCAGATGTAAATAGTTTTGTTTCTATCAAAGTATCATGAAAAAAGACTGATTGTGGCAATCAGTCTTTAAGGTTATATAATCATTACAAATTAATTCCAGCCACAAACAATACCTCCCATTATGGTTAAACTGATTATCCAATAACCACTATTAATGAAAATGTATTTCCAGCTTTTACGTTCAAATAAGGCATTAATGGCCAAAATAGGAAATACAAATAACACGCCAGCCATACAACCGTGTAAAGCACCATGTTTAAAGGTTCTAAATGCTAAACCATAATCGTCCATAAAAGCTGTATATGATGGTAAAGCTTGCGAAACGTCTCCACCAATCATACCTAAAGCTCCTGTTTGATGAATGGTTAAAAATTGTAAAATAAAGGCAATTAAAACCGAAAATATAAACGTGAGAATAAAAATTACAAACATGTTTCCACCTTTTAAAGATTCCGAAGTTAAACCAGATTCACGCATCCAAGCGTTTCCAAATGTTTTTGGGTTGTACCAAATAAAACCCATAATTAACGGAACCAAAGCAGCAACCAAAATGGCCAAAAAATTAATATCCATAGTTAGTTATTTAAAAATTAGTATTTTAAAGATAGATGAAAATTATGATTTATATTTTTAACTGGATAAAAATCAAAAAAAAACCTTGAAACAATTCATGCTTCAAGGTTTAAAATTACACTATATTTTTTGTGTTTATAACGCTTTTGCTTCAGCTACCAACAAGTCATTTTTGTCATCTAAAGCTTTAGCTATAAAATCATTAATTTCTGAATTTCGTTCTAATCCATTATTCAGTAAAACACCTAATGTTATCATGGTAATAATTCGCGTTCCTCCCTTTTTTGCAGACGTTCCAAACAAGGGTTCAACATCACTATAGGATACATTTTGTGCCAATTCCTGAATTTCGGATTTTGCTTTTTCGCGTTCGTCATCTTTCATTCTATCATACTTTTTCCCGTATGATTTTATCTGCTCAATAGCTGGTCTATTAGATTGCTGCTTTTGTTTTTGAGCTGGTTGATTTCCATCATTTTTGGGTTTTTGTTTTGCCCAAGTATCTCGTAATCCAACCGTTTTATTGAATACTAATTTTTCTGAAGAACTATCATCATCCACATTAAAATAACCCAAACGTTGAAATTGAAAGCGATCGCCTATTTTCGCTTCTAATAAACTTGGTTCTACAAAAGCTACAACAAGTTTTAAAGATTCTGGATTTATAAATTCCATAAAATCTTTATCAGCATGATTATCTGGAGCTTCATCTAAAAACAATCTATCATACTCGCGAACTTCCGCTTTAATAGCATGCTTTATAGACACCCAATGCAAGGTTCCTTTTACTTTTTTCTCAGTATCTTCAGAATAGGTAGCATGAATTTCTGTAATGTTTCCATCTCCATCTTTCACCACACGTTCTGCTTTGATGATGTAGGCATTTTTCAAACGGACTTCACCTCCTAATTTCAATCGGAAAAATTTACTACTTGCTTCTTCTTTAAAATCGTCTTTTTCAATATATAACTCACGTGAAAAAGGTACTTTTCTAAAACCTGCCGAATCATCTTCCTGATTATTTTCAGCTTCCAACCACTCCTCTTTTCCTTCTGGATAATTAGTGATAACCAACTTAACAGGATCTAAAACAGCCATCACTCGCGGTGCCGTTTTATTTAAATCCTCACGAATACAGAATTCTAAAAGCGATACATCAATAACGTTATCACGTTTGGCTACACCTACTTTATCAATAAACTGCCTGATAGAATCTGGTGTGTAACCACGACGACGCAAACCTGAAATGGTTGGCATTCGTGGATCGTCCCAACCCGTTACAGCACCTTGCTCAACCAATTTAAGCAACTTACGTTTACTCATAATGGTATAACTTAAGTTCAATCGGGCAAATTCACGTTGTTTAGGAAGCATTGGTAAGGCTTCTGGTTGGTATTTATACACTTGCTCCTTGAACCAGTCGTAAAGCTCTCTATGCGGCTTAAATTCAAGGGAACATAAAGAGTGTGAAATTTGTTCCATATAATCACTTTCACCATGTGTCCAGTCGTACATGGGATAAATACACCAATCGTTTCCTGTTCTGTGGTGTGATTTCTTTAAAATACGATACATCAACGGATCACGCATCAACATATTTGGATGTTGCATATCAATTTTTGCACGCAACACATGAGAACCTTCTGGAAATTCGCCAGCTTTCATGCGCTGAAATAAATCCTGATTTTCTTCAATACTCCGATTTCGGTATGGACCATCAACACCAGGTTGTGTTGGTGTGCCTTTCTGTTCTGCCATAGCTTCACTGGATTGTGAATCTACATAGGCTTTTCCTTCTTTGATTAATGCTACTGCCCAATCATATAACTGCTGAAAATAATCAGATGAATACAATTCATTAGCCCATTGATAGCCTAACCATGCAATATCACGTTTGATAGCATCTACATATTCCTGCTCTTCTTTGGCTGGATTGGTATCATCAAAACGTAAGTTTACAGGTGCTTGGTATTTTTCACCCAAGCCAAAACTAATACCAATAGCTTTGGTGTGACCAATATGTAAATAACCATTCGGTTCTGGTGGAAAACGAAAGCGAAGTGCTTCTTTTTCTAATCCATTCCTTAAATCTTCTTCTATAATATGCTCAATAAAATTGAGTGATTTTGTTTCTTCAGACATACGCTGTTCTCTATTCGAAATATGAAGCACAAAATTAGGTAATTTTAGACTAATTGTAACATTTGAATGATTTTTCATACCTATAATTAAAACTTATACCATGCAACACAGAAATTACGAATGTCCAAAATGCCATAATCGGACTTACGATATGGATCAAATGCAGGCAACAGGCGGTTTATTTACAAAACTTTTTAACATCCAGAATAAAAAATTTACGTCTGTAACATGTCAAAAATGTACGTATACCGAATTTTATAAATCGAAAACTAGTAGCATTAGTAATATATTTGACTTCTTTACAAATTAAATAACTTTACGATATTAATTTCTTTCAGAATTTCTCTTGAAGTCACCTTCTGAATAGTATTTTTGCAATATGGGAACAATTAAAGTGGAAAATATTCGGGTTTTTGCCAATCATGGTTGCTTAAAGGAAGAAACCAAAATTGGTAGTGATTACCGTGTGGATTTAAAGATAAAAGCCAATTTACAAACATCAGCCAAGACAGATTTACTTCAAGATACGGTTGACTATGTATTTCTAAATAAGGTGATTCGTGAAGAAATGGCACAACCTTCCTATTTACTAGAAACGGTTGCCAAACGTATTTTAAATCGCATTTTTAAAGAAGATACCATGGTTAGTAAAGCCACGGTTTGGGTCAGTAAAATTAATCCACCTATTGGAGGCGATGTGGAAATGGTAACAATAAAAATGAGTGACAAGCGAAAAAAGCAAAAGTAAGTAGCGAAACACTTATATTTTTTTTACATTTGTGCTCTCTTAAAAAAGAGATTCCTGCGTTTGTAGGAATAAAAAGGGTGTCGTGGCCGAGTGGCTAGGCAGTGGTCTGCAACACCATCTACAGCGGTTCGAATCCGCTCGACACCTCTAAAAAAAGGGTTACTTTTAAAGTAGCTCTTTTTTTTTGTTTTAAATTTTTAGAAAACTATGAGTAATGTGGTTACAGCGGCTCGAGGCTTATTAATTGACACCTCAAAGAGCCTTCAACTTATATTAGAGGTTTTTTTCTAATTTTTAAGAAAAATTAATTAAAGATAAACCATCTACAGCGGTTCTCCCGAAATTTCGGGACGCTCGACAATTTTCAAGGTTTTGGGATTCAGACCTAACAGGTTTCTAAAACCTGATAGGTCTTTAAGTAAACAAGCTTATTAAATAGCGACGTATTACTTCGCTTTAACCTCACAAATACAACGAAAACCTGTATCGTTATTCGGTAATTTGGTTGGTGAGATACCTTTCCGGTTTAAACCAAAAAACAAATCATCTTGAGTTATTTCAGAAATATTATAAGTAACAAACTTCTTTTTTGGATGTTCTTTGATTTTTAACTTCAACGGATTATCTGCTTCAAAGGCTTTAAACCTGTTAGTACCTTTAAAAACTTTTACAGCGCTTTCATACTGCAATTTAGTTGGTAAACTGTATACCAAGGTTTTATTGTAGTCAGGATATTTGGCATCCCAAGCGAGTTGAGCCATATCAGAACGCCATTTACAGTATAATTCAGCTTGATATTTGGTGATTTGTAGCACAGGAAAATATTGATATTTAGGATGGAAAAAGTATGTTTTAGCAGAATAACCCTCAATTTTAAGGCGTGTTGGAATACTCATAGTCTCCAAAACTTTTGGATTCGTTCTTTCCAATTCTGTTAAAAATTCATAATACATGATATTTGTAACGGGCGACTTATCCATAAACAAACTATCATTAATTTTAAGCGTTCCTGGTGGAATTAACGCTGTTTGTGCATTTATAAATTGAAAGCTGCATAGAACAAGTAGATATAATAAAAATTGATTATTTGTAGATTGCATGCTGTAAATTTTTGGGAGTTGATAACTTAAATTCAAGTTGATTAGAACCAATTATTCTGATTTAAAAATTTCAATAGCATCAAACTTATGCTTTAAACGTTCTTTTTCTTTCGGAAAAAACCCTTGTAGAAGCAGTAAAATACCAAAACCCATAATGACTAATGATACAATCTTCTTTGTTTTAAAAATGCGTCTGGGTGTGAGTTTATTTTTAAGCGTTTTTGCCGCCAGTATTTTAAGTAAATCCATAATAAAATAAACAACCAAAATAGTTCCTAAAAACACAAATAAACCTTGTTCAGTTTCTGTTAGCGAGTTCCCTATTACAATAAAACCTAGCCAACCCAATAACACACCAATATTGATGAAATTGAGTAAAAACCCTTTAATAAAGAGCTTTCCGAAGTTCTTTTTTAATTCAACCGTATGAAATTCGCGCACAATATCCCGAAAGGATTTGGCGGTTTTTGTAAAGGATATAAAACCGTAAACTGCCAACAAAACACCTCCAAAGATCAGGAAGTTTGGATCGTCTTTAATTTTATCAAGAAGTTTAGTGGTACTGTAGTATGCAACTACTATAAATAAAATATCGGCTAGAATAACACCAAAATCAAATATTAAAGCACTTTTAATACCTTTAGTAGCACTGGTTTCTAGAAGAACAAAAAACACAGGGCCAATGGTAAAAGATAATAGTATTCCGAAAGGAATAGCTGCTAAAATATCGTCAGTCATAAATTTTGAAAAGCAATTTCTACAAATTTATGAAAATCCTAGGTATTAATCCTTACGAATTATTTTTCCGCCAAAAACAGTATTTTCTTCAACCAATTTCGGATTTCCATATATATAAACGCTACCTCCAGCACGTACTTTGGCCTCCACTTTTTCAGACGCTTTAACATGTGCTTCACCAGCTGCTCGGATAACAACTTTTGCTGTTTCACTTTCTAATTCCTTTCCAAGAAAAGAACCACCTGTTGATAAATCGATATCCTGATTTTTAGTATTTCCACTCACGCGAATAACACCGCCTGTTACGGCTTTAGCTTCTAAAAACGTGATATCTTGAACCATGAGTTTAATGCTGCCACCTTCTTGCGCACTTAATTGAATTTCAAACTGATTAAAAACCTCATTAGATCCTACAAAGGCACCTTCATTCACATCAATCAAATCAATTTGTTTGTAGTATAATTCAACAGTTGTTTCGTCACCATCGAATAATTTTTCGATTGACATTCTAACTTTTAGTTTACCATTTTTATTAACAATAACAACATCTTCCGTGTTTTTTCCTTTGATGATAATTTTATTTTCATCAGATTTTATTAGGGCGACTTCTATCCTATCGTAAACTTTAAGTTCATTAAAATCGCCTAGCATTTTTTCAGTTTGTGCTTGACTTATTTGGGTTGTTGCTACGATTAAAACGAGTGCAAAAAGAAATTTTTTCATGGTCATTGAGGATTATTTTATATTAAAAATACACGTTGCAAAAACTATTCCTGATGTTTTCCTATTAGGTAAAAATCTAAATGTTTTTTAACTAAATCTGTATTTTTAACTTTAACAACGACCTCATCACCCAATTGGTACATGGTTTTAGAATTTTTTCCAATTAATGCATAATGATCTTCATCAAATTGGTAATGATCGTCTTTCATATCACGAACACTCACCATGCCTTCACATTTGTTTTCAATAATTTCTATATAAATTCCCCAATCGGTTACACCTGAAATAACACCTACAAAATTTTCATCTTTATGATCTTCCATAAAGCGAATTTGCATGTATTTAATAGAATCACGTTCCGCTTTAGTAGCTAAATTTTCCATGTTACTGGAATGGTTGCATTTATCTTCATAAATATCTGCGTTTGCAGATGGTTGACCATCTAAATACAGTTGTAATAATCTGTGTGCCATAATATCTGGATAACGACGAATTGGCGATGTAAAATGACTGTAATAATCAAAAGCTAATCCGTAGTGACCAATATTTCGTGTGGTATATTCGGCTTTACTCATCGTACGTATGGTTAACGTATCTACTAAATTCTGCTCTTTTTTACCGACTACTTCACTTAATAAATTGTTTAGCGTAGATGAAATAGATTTTTTATCATTGAAATTCAATTTATAACCAAAACGGCTCACCACATTTTGAAGTGCCGCTAGTTTACTATCATCTGGTTCATCATGAACGCGATAAATAAAGGTTTTTTTCTGTTTACCAACAAATTCTGAAACTTTTCGGTTTGCTAACAACATGAATTCTTCAATCATTTTGTTGGCATCTTTACTCGTTTTAAAGAATACGCCAACTGGATTTGCATCTTGATCTAAATTGAATTTTACTTCTACTTTATCAAAAGAAATAGCGCCTGAACGCATCCGTTTTGAACGCATTTTTTTAGCAAAAGCATCCATTTTTAAAACAGCTTGTGCTATTTCTGGGGTTGTTTGATATACTTTTCCTGAGATGGCTACATCTGCAGGTATGGTTGTATCTATTTTTTTAGGATTATTAGACACCTCGTCTGCGCTCATGGCGTCATTATGCTCAATGATAGCTTGCGCTTCTTCATAAGCAAAACGTGCGTCTGAATAGGTAACGGTTCTACCAAACCATTCGTCTACCACTTCGGCTTTATCGTTCATTTTAAAAACGGCCGAAAACGTATATTTCTCTTCATTAGGACGTAATGAACAGGCATTATTTGATAGTACTTCTGGTAACATAGGTACCACGCGATCTACTAAATAAACCGATGTTGCACGTTCATAGGCTTCATCATCTAAAATAGTTCCTGGTTGCAAGTAATGCGACACATCAGCAATGTGAATTCCTATTTCATAAAGTCCATTATCCAACACTTTAAAGGATAAAGCATCATCAAAATCCTTGGCATCTTTCGGGTCAATGGTAAAGGTTAAATCCTCACGCATATCCCGACGTTTAGCAATTTCTTCTTTCGTTATAGAAGTATCAATTTTATTGGCAAAATCTTCTATTTCTTTCGGAAATTCTAATGGCAACCCATATTCAGCTAAAATGGCATGAATTTCGGTATTGTGTTCACCTGGCCTTCCTAAAACTTCTATAACTTTTCCGTTAGGAGAATCGGCTTTTTCAGGCCATTCTTCTAATGAAACTAATACTTTATCGCCATCTTTGGCATTCTTGGTTTTGTTGATTGGTACAAAAATATCTGTGTACATTTTGTTACTATCAACTACTACAAAGGCGTAGTTTTTATTCAGTTGAATAACACCAACATATTCCGTTTTAGCACGTTTTATAATTTGAGTAATTTCGCCTTCACGCTTACCGCCTTTTAATCGTTTGTATGCGTAGAATTCCACCTCATCACCATGAAGGGCTTTATTCATATTATTAGAAGAAATGTAAACATCGTCTTCAAAATCGTCTGAAATAATATAACCGGCTCCTCTAGATGCCATATCCACACGACCTGTATGGTACTCGGTAGACATAATGGCTTTAAATTTTCCGCGCTCTACTTCTTCAATCTCTTGTTTTGCTTTGAGTTGTTGCAGTTTTTTTATAATCTGATTGCGACTACTAGCCTCATTAACGCCAATTTTAGAAGCAATTTGTTTATAATTAAAGGATTGGTTTCTGTCTTTTTTTAATATACTTAAGATTGTATTAGTCAGGTTGGAAATCTTATTATTTGAAGGTTTCCTGTGTTTCTTTTTTGTCATTTAAATTGTAATAATTTTATTCCTTTGAATCCCGATAGCTATCAGGAAGGAATCTTATAGTTTTATAAAAATAATACATTTAAGGAAGAGATTAACGCTTTCACTTTAAATATTAGCAGTGAATAGGTTACTAAACGTATTAAGTTGGTGCAAAGCTACGGTTTTAATATTAAATGATAGTTAAGGTATTTTTATCTTAACTATTTAATAACAAAAAAGGTTGACTATTTATAAAGCCAACCTTTAAATAATTCAAATTTATACTATATTATTCTACAATAAATTTCTTAGTTGTTTTACCTTTTGTAGTTTTTATTTTAGCAAAATAAATACCTTTAGAATAACCAGAAACATCAATTTGATAGGTATTTTCTTCTGAAATTATTTGTCCTAAATAATTATAAATTATTGCTGTTTTGAGTTCAGAAGCATTATCTAAATCAATTTTTAAAAAGTCTGAAGTTGGATTTGGATATAATTTAATGGTTTCAGATAATTGGAAATCTGTTAGACTTAATTCATTAAACGATCCGAAATCTTGCCAAACAGCTGCTGCCTGATAATCTGGAATGGTGCTCTCTGGGACTGTCAACGAAACATTATTTATTGTTACATTAGCAAAAATATCAGCATCAATTGTTAATGGCGTGTTCCAGTTTACAGTAACATTTGTAAGATTATCACAGGATTGAAAAGCTTGCGAATCTATAGTTGTAACACTTTCTGGAATATTAATATCACTAAGATTTGTATTAAAAAATGATTGTTCACCAATACTAGTTAAGGTACTTGGAAAATTAATATTAGTTAAATTAGTGCACCCAAAAAATGCTCTAATCCAAATTATATCCAAGTTAGAAGGTAAATTAACAGTTATTAAACTGGTACAGCCAGAAAATCCAAAAGGAGAAATACTGGTAACACTGTCAGGAATTGTTACATTTATTAGACTTGAACAACCAAAAAATAAACTAGCATTAATATTTGTCATTCCATTGGATAAAGACACATCTGTTAAACTAGTACATCCCTTGAAGGCCTCAAAGCCCAAAAAATTCACGCTGTCAGGTAAATTAACACTGGTTAAACTCGTACAATCTTCAAAAACTCTTTGTCTTAAACTGGTTAAACCAGTAGGAAACGTAACATTTGTTAAACTACTACAGCCAGAAAATCCTTGATCTTCTATTCTATTAAGATTATTAGGCAAATTAATAGTTGTTAGTCCCGAAGAATTTCTAAATGCCGCAGTATTAATTACGGTAATGCTGTTAGGTAACGAAACACTAATTAAATTAGGACACGCATTAAATGCAAATTGAGCTATTTCTGTTACAGTATAATTTATACTATTATCGGTCACGGTTTCAGGAATCACTAAATCACCTGTTGGACAGATATCATTAAATCTAGATACTGATACATAATTATTTGTAGCATCGGTTACGGTATATTCTAATACACCATCGTCAAAAGTTTGAGATTGGCTTATTGCAGTGCTTAATAAGCTTAAAAGGAAAAATAGTTTTAGTTTCATATTACATATTTTTTTAGGTAAGTAATTTATTTGCTGAAACTGACTTGTAATATTTAAACAATGTGAATTTCATGAAATCTAACATATAAATTACTCTATTCTATATTTTGTGTAAAATGAATAAAAAAGGTAAACAAAAAATTAGAAGAAAAATTAAATTTCAAAACGTAAAAAAGTAGTTATCCACATATATATATATAATCATCTTTTTCTTTTAAAATTTAAAAAAAATAATGATGGTTATTATAGTGTGTTAATAGAGGTATAACTTTATTCATTTATATTTTGATTACACGTAGTTTACAATTTATTGATACGTAGTTAACATGTTATATAACCTTAAAGCATTCATTTTTAGATGAAATTTAAAAGCTATTAACAACTGTTAATAACCGATGTTAATAGTAAAAAGCTGACAAGTATTTTACATTTTGGTGTTTATAAACATCCATTGCATGTCTTAAAAGTTGTCCAAAAAAAATGGCTAACTTTTTAGGTTTATTCGGTTGGCTTTTCACTTGAAAAAATTAATCGAATATTAAAAATTTACCTGTTAGAATTTAATGAACAGTTATTAACAAGTTATGAGTTACTAAACCGGTACTTATTAATAATTTCATGTTTTGATTATGTAATTAATTTAAGAGTCTTGCAATCAATTAGTTATATTTTTATATATTTACTACACAGAAATTATCCCTCACACTAATTTCTTTATCTAGTTAAAATAGCATTATAAATTTTTACAAACGTTTTAATCCATTTTAAAATGAAAAAATGCTACACCTATTTTTTAACCACGTCTTTTTTTTTACTTTTTAGTCCATTGGTCCTGGCACAATATACCAGTATTCCAGATGCTGAATTCGAACAATTGTTAATAACCCAATCTATAGATAGCGAAGGCACGTTAGACGGTCAAGTTTTAACGAGTGATTTAGCAGCTGTAACTAGTTTAGATATTGGTCATACTACAATTACAGATTTAACAGGTATTCAAGCATTTACTTCTCTTATTACTTTAGAAGCCATGAGCCAAGACGGTTTGGTAAATATAGATTTATCAGGTTTAACTGCTTTAGAAAGTATCAACCTTTGGTTATCCTTTAGAGTGCAGTCATTAAATGTAACGGGTTGTAGTAATTTAAAAAATTTAAATATTTCTTACACTAGCCTTTTAACTTTAGATTTAAGTACTAATCTATTATTAGAAACTATTGATCTTTCACATATTAATAATTTGATAGATTTGGATTTAAGTGGAAAAACGAATCTTACAACTGTTAATGCGAATTTAGCTGACATCCAAAGTTTAGATGTCACAGGTTGCAGTGCTATAACTTCTATTAATATCAACGAAACATCCGTTCAATTATTAGATTTAAGTGGAAATACTGCTATTACCAGTTTAGCTTTTTATAGAACTAATTTAAGGACTCTCAATTTATCTAATTGTATTAATTTATCGTCATTAGTATTTTCTTGGAGTTATAATTTAACGAGTTTAAATTTGACAAACTGTATAGGTTTGACGGATTTAAGTTTTATAAATGATTCGTCATTTAATTGTGATTTAAACACCGATGATTTGATAAATTTAGAAACTATCGATTTTACTTTTGGAGGTGTAACAAGTTTAGATTTACGAAATAATCCGAATGTAACGACTTTATCGTGTTCAGATTCCAATATTACTAATCTAGATTTACGAAATGGTAATAATGCCTATCTGGATGTTTATATAAGTTACACGAATTTAAATTGCATAAGCGTAGATGATGTAGATTATGCAACCAACAATTGGCCCGATGTTGTAGATGATGTCGTTTACAGTACAGACTGCTCTACATTAAGTTTAAATGATATTCAAACTGAATCCTTAAAATTATACCCAAATCCGAGTTCTGAATTTTTAAAAATATCAGGATTACAGCAAAATGTAAATTATAGTATTTTAGATTTTCAAGGCAAACAAATTCAATCTGGAACGCTTATACCTCAAGAAAATATTACAATTAACTCATTACAATCAGGACTTTATTTTTTGAGAATAGATTCTGGTACCAACTTTAAATTCATTAAAAAATAACTCATATACTCAAACTATCTAAGCCTAAAGATATCGGTTTATTTTTTTACCTTTAACGAGATTCTAAACGTTATAAAAAATGAAAATATCCATAGGAAACGATCACGCAGGAACCGATTATAAATTAGCGGTTATTAAACATTTAGAAGCAAAAGGTCATCATGTTACTAACTACGGAACAGATTCTAATGATAGTGTAGATTATCCAGATTATGTACATCCTGTTGCGGAAGATGTTGAAAATAAAAAAGCTGATTTTGGGATTATTATCTGCGGATCTGGTAATGGAGCCAACATGACGGCTAATAAACATCAAGGTGTGCGTTCAGCATTATGTTGGACCAAAGAAATTACAGCTTTAGCCAGACAACATAACGATGCGAATATTTTAAGTATTCCAGCACGTTATACAGCGGTTCAGCAAGCCATACAAATGGTTGATACGTTTTTAGAAACGGCTTTTGAAGGTGGCAGACACCAAAATCGTGTGGATAAAATACCAGCATCTTGCTAAATGGACCCTTCGCATGTACACAATCACCAGCATCCTGATTTGAGAGGTAGAAATTTATTAATTTCTATTTTTCTGAACATCCTTATTACCATAGCACAAGTTATTGGTGGTTTAGTATCTGGAAGTTTGTCGTTGTTAAGTGATGCGCTGCATAATTTTAGCGATGTTATTTCATTAATTATTAGTTATGTCGCTTCCAAACTTACCAAACAAAAAGCCTCGGCAAGTAGAACGTTTGGTTTTAAACGCGCCGAAATTTTGGCCGCTTTTATAAATGCATCTACACTGGTAATTGTGGCTGTCATTTTAATTATTGAAGCAGTAAAACGCTTTTTTGATCCACAGGAAATTGAATCGTCTCTCGTTATTTGGTTATCTATTGTTGCTATTTTAGGAAATGGTTTTTCGGTGTTATTACTTAAAAAGGATTCCAAATCAAACCTTAATATGCGTTCAGCTTATTTGCATCTTATCACTGATATGCTGGCAAGTGTGGCCGTTTTAATTGGTGGATTATTGATGAAATATTACCAGTTATATTGGGTAGATAGCGTATTAACCTTTTTAATTGCCGTGTATTTAATTTGGGTTGGTTGGGATTTATTAAAAACATCCACCAAAATGATTATGCTTTTTACACCAGATCATATCAACATTGAAGAGGTGGTAAAAACAGTCAATCTGATTCCGAAAGTTAAAAAATTACACCATGTTCATATTTGGAATTTAAGTGATGATGAACTGCATTTAGAAGCGCATTTAGATTTATACGAAAACATATCTATAACCGAATTTGATAGTTTGTTAATAACCATAGAACAAGTATTGCACGACGAGTTTAATATTAATCACGTTACCATTCAACCAGAATATGATAAAGCCGATCCTAAAGAAATAATTGTTCAAGACTAACCAAGTTAATACCTATGAAACAGCTTGCTTTACTTTGTGTTTTAGTGGTTTTTAGTTCCTGCTCGCACGTTACCGAAAATATTATAGATGAAGCGTTTCCAGAGCCAGAAGGTTTGGAAATAGGCGTTAAAAACAATACAAATTTAACCTTTTTACGTACTGAAATCTTGGCAGCTAATGGTAATTTGGTATTTCAACAAATAGCACCTAATAGTTATTCTGGTTTTTATGAAATGTCTGCTATTTATTCTGAAGTAGAAATAACAGTTCAAACAGAAAATGGTTATTATTCTTATAAACCAACCAGTTATAATCAAGATACGCGCGTCACTAAAGGACGTTTTTATTTTGAAGTATCTATAATCACGCCCGGTAATACATTAGTTGTCACCAGAAAATCCTTTTAACAATGTTAGAAATTAAAACCAAAATATTTCAAGAATTAACACGTGATGAATTGTATCAATTATTGCAACTTCGCAGTGAAGTATTTGTAGTAGAACAAGATTGTGTGTATCAAGATATTGATGGAAAAGACGATAAAGCCCTACATATTTTAGGTTTTAAAAATGATAAAATAGTTGCGTATACGCGCATATTTAAACCCGGTTTTTATTTTGATGACGCTAGTATTGGTCGTGTGGTTGTGAAAAATTCTGAACGCCAACACCAATATGGTTATGATATTATGAAAGCATCTATTGAAGCCATAAAAAACACCTATAACGAGACCACTATTAAGATTTCCGCACAAACGTATTTAAAAAAATTCTATACTAATTTAGGGTTTCAGGAAGTTGGCGAAGGGTATTTAGAAGATGGTATTCCACATATTGGAATGATTAAAACCTAATTTTTTCCACCAACATAGGTCAGTAATATTTCTACACGTCTGTCAAATTTGGCTTCACCACCTAATGGGAATCTACCACGCATACCAACGAATTTCATGCGTTTTTTTTCAACACCTTTCCGCGCTAAATAATCGTAAATATATTTAGCTCTAGTTACCGATAAATTTTGCTTATTTGTTGCTCTATCAACGGCATCACGACGATTTTGTGTACAACACACATGTCCTTGAATGGTAAAATAAATATCGTCGCGTTCTTTGAGTGTTTTAGCAATTTCCTCTAATGTTTTTTTAGATTCCGGAAGTAAATAACTATAACCTGTTTTGAATAAAATATTTTCTAATAAGAATTTATCACCAGCTTTCACATCGCCTTTTAAAGATTCTGAAAAATCCTTTTTCTTGGGTTTTATTAAATCGGCTTCTGTTCTTGGCGGGGAATAAGGTTTTACACGAATTTCAACCTTGCGGTTTAAGCCACGAATTTTTGCTATATTTTCTTCATCTAAAACTTTTAATAACACTTCGCCTTTGCCATCTACATTGGTAATTTTAGTTTCATCAAACTCATTATTCGAAAAAATGGTTTTGATGGAATTGGCTCGGTATTGCGAGAGTTTTAGGTTGTAGGAATCGGTTCCGGTATCATCGGTAAAGCCGTAAATGGAAATTTTTTCAATATCTAAAGATTCAATTTCAGAAAGGAATAATAGCAACCTGCTTTCTTCAGTTGGTAATACGATATATTCATCAGTTTCAAAAAATACAATATGCCTGCGCTCTTCTTGTGAAAAAAGCCAGTTGAAACCAATAAAAAATAGGATGACTATTCTTGTTTTCATTACTAAAAGGGCATATAACTCTCAATATATTTAAATTATTTTAAATAACCATTATAAGTACTTGGATTCGATAATATGGTGGCTGCTTTTTTGATTTCTAAATTATGAACTTTATAATAATCATATAAACCTTCACGATAAACGTAACGCTTAACAATTTCGTCTGTTAAAAGGGTTAGTAAATCATCTTTATTCTCATCAATGGCGAGCGCTTTGGAGTTATTTAAATTACTAATTAATGTGTTGTAATCTTTTTGAATGTTATCATCTAGTTGTTCCTTTTTAGCACTTTTTAAGACATCTGCCAAAGCTTTTTCGGTTTCGGTAACGTAGTTGAAGTTATTCGTTTTTAAATAGCTTTTAAAGGCATTAAAATCGGCATTAGATAATTCAAAATCTGTCACATTCAAATTTGGATGCTTGTAGTAATATTCGGTTGCATAATCAAATATTAAAAAGTCGTTTTGAATGGCATTTGTAATGGCTGAATTTTCAATAACATTTAACGTTTCATCCGGTAAAACACCGCCACCATCAAAAACCTTACGGCCATTTTTGGTTTTAAACTCGTTGTATTTATCCTTTTCAATGCGTACAGCGTTGTTATTATCATCACGATGCCAATAATCTAATGCTTGAATACAACGACCAGAAGGCGTGTAATAACGGGAAATGGTAATTTTAAGCTGTGTGCCATAAGACAAGGGTTTTGGTCGTTGCACAAGGCCTTTTCCAAAACTTCTAGAACCCACAATTACCGCACGATCTAAATCTTGTAAGGAACCTGAAACTATTTCACTTGCTGATGCGCTTCCGCCATTAATAAGAACCACTAGCGGAATATCCGTATCAATTGGCTCCTTTTGAGTGTAATATTCACGATTGTATTTTTTGACTTTAGATTTAGTAGTTACAACCAATTGCCCTTTAGGGATAAATAAATTAACCACATTTACAGCTTCCAATAATAAACCACCAGGATTGCCACGTAAATCTAAAATAACACGTTCGGCACCTTGGGCTTTTAAATCGCGCAAGGCATAACCTGTTTGTTGGGAGGCTTTATTATTAAATTTATTCAGTACGATATAGCCTGTTTTGTCATCCACCATAGAAAAATGGGGTACCGCATCAATTTCAATTTCCGATCGGGTAATTTTTGTTGTAAACTCCTTGCCTTGACGTAAATACATCACGTTTACTTGAGAACCATTGGTCCCTTTTAATAAATCGCCAGCGTCATCTTTATAATTCGCAATGACGGTGTTTTCAATTTTTATAATTTCATCACCAGCTTTTAAACCGGCTTTATCAGCCGGATAATCTTTGTATGGTTCAATAATAACCAGTTTGTCTTTCATGGTGCGCACGTTGGCACCAATTCCGGTATAATCGCCAGTACGTCTTATTTTTTCAGCTTCTACATCTTGTTCATTATAAAACTGGGTATATGGATCCAAATCTTTCAGCATACTTTTAATGGCAGTATCCATTAATTCAGCAGGATTGGTTTCATCCACATAATTCATATTAATTTCTTTATATAAGGTGGTGAAGATTTCAATTTGCTTTGCTATTTCAAAAAAATCGTTTTGAAAAGCCGAACCTGTTATGAAAACAGTGAGCGCGAAAAAGGGGATAAGGATGCGCTTTTTAAGTAATTTTTTCATGGTTAGTTTCTTTAGAAATGGCGTTTGTAAACTTTTTAAATAGTTTATTCATGGACTGCTCCACCTGAATATACGTTGGTTTACTGCTACCAATGTACAAAATCATAAACGCATAAGATGTTGTCATATTGTTAAAATATGTGGTTTTGTTTAATCTATAGGCTTCACGCATAAGGCGTTTAATGCGCATCCTATCTACCGCTTTTTTAAAATGTTTTTTGGATACGGAAACGCCTGTTTTAATTGGTGTATCTGCATCTTCAGGTGTGGTTTCAATATAAACCATACGAAATGGATAAGCAGAAACGGATTGCCCTTCTGTAAAGAGTTTATCTATCAGTTTTTTGCTTTTTAATTTTTCGTGTTTGTTATACGTTCTATCCATGCAGTTTCAAAGGTACAAAGTAAGCATAAAAAAAGCTGCTTTTACTAAAAAAGCAGCTTTTTGAATACTTTAAAAAAATTTATTTTTCTAGTTTATTATTCTCTCTATTAATATCTGCCACCCATTGTTTTGGGTCTATTTCAACAGATTTTATAGCTTTTGAAACCTCAAACGTATAGTTTGGATTTGCCCAAGCCCAATCCGCAATAATAGTGGCTTCAGTTGGTTTTTCACCACGCATCATTTGTAGTGGAATGTAAAAATCTTCTGTGGTACCATCTGTATAGATAACCGTTAAATCTATAGGCATTGGCATAATTTCAATACGCTCTAAAGAAATGGTTTTATCCTCAATACTTTTTACAGCATAATCAATGGTGTTGGTGGTTTGGGCAAAATCGATTAAATACCAATCTAATTCTAAATCCGTCACTTTTTCAGCTGAACGAATAATATCTAATGGTGTTGGGTGCTTAAATTTAAAATCATTAAAATATTTTTTAATGGTTTTGCTTAAATTTTCTTCACCAATAATATAACCCAATTGCGATAAAAACACTTCACCTTTACTGTAAGCAGCAATACCATAAGCCTGATTATAAGCGTAACGATCCGCATGCGTTGTAAGTGGTTGCTCTTTATCAGATTTTGCTAAAAACAAGTAGCTTCTATAAGCACCTGAAGTTGGATTTTCTTTGCCTTCTCCCATAACTTCATTCATAGCATAATCACTAATATAGCTGGTAAAACCTTCGTCCATCCATTCATGCTTGGCTTCATTAGTTGCTAACAAAAATTGAAACCATGTATGTGCTAATTCATGAGCCGTAACACCTATTAAACTTCCTAATGAACGGTTACCAGTAATTAAAGTACCCATAGCATATTCCATACCGCCATCACCACCTTGGATAACCGAGTATTGTTTGTAAGGATATTTGCCAACATGCTCACTGAAATATTGCATCAATTCCACTGTTTTAGGCTGTAACTTTTTCCAGTCTGCTTGCTTTTCAGCATCCAATGTGTTTTTGTAATAAAAATGCAATAATGGTCCATCAGGAACTTGCATCGTATCATGAATATAATCAGGATCTGCAGCCCACATAAAATCGTGAACTTTCGGTGCAATGATGTGAATGGTTTTTTTATTTCCTTTTATTTTCACGTCTTCTTGTTGATAACCTGTGCTACCAACAACGTAATTTTTATCAATGGTTAATTTGACATCAAAATCGCCCCAAACACTGTGAAACTCACGACCAATATATGGATCAGCATGCCAGCCTTCAAAATCGTATTCGGCTAATTTTGGATACCATTGCACCATTGATAACGCCACACCTTCTGCACTGTTTCGTCCGGAACGACGAATTTGAACAGGTACTTGACCATCAAAATCCATATCAAATGTTACAGATTCTCCTGGTTGAATAGATTTTGCTAACTGAACTTCTAAAACCGTACCAACAGTTTCATGCTTTAATGTTGTTCCATTTTGCTTTAATGAATTGACTTTAATATACCCAATTTCGTTAGGTTGAAGTTTACTAATTTTATCGCCAACACGTCTGTCTGGATCTGAAATAGTTCTAGAACGTACATCCATTTCACTACCTGGTTGAAAGGCATTAAAATATAAATGATAATACACACGGTTTAAAACATCCGGTGAATTATTGGTGTATACTAATTTCTGTTTACCTTGATATTGAAAGGATTCCACATCCATATCAATTTCCATTTTATAGTCAACATGTTGTTGCCAATAGTACGGGTTGTTGGATTTTTCTACTGGATTTTGTGCTTCTACTTGACTTGTTGTACCACAAGCTAATAGAAGACTTAAACAGCATACGGAAAGCATGATTTTTTTCATAATACGTAAAATTTAAGTAAAAAAAATCCCATCGGTTTAGGATGAGATTTTTTTTGTTATAAAATAATTATTTCATCTGGCTAGCCATGATTAGTGCGTTGTAAGCATTCACCATTTTACCTGATTTTGTTAAATCACCAAACGGTCTAACATCAGTAGCTTCACCACCAACAATAACCTTTGTTTTAACAGCAATTCCAGAATCTAAAATTACTTGTTTAACTTGTTCTGCAGATAACTTTGGATAGTAAGAACGAATTAAAGCAGCAACTCCAGCAACCGCAGGAGCAGCCATTGATGTTCCACCTTTTGTATCGTATTCATTTTCTGGTGTTGCAGAATATACTTGAGCGCCTGGCGCAAAAACATCTACATTTATTTTTCCGTAGTTAGAAAAACCAGCAACCATTCCAGAACCATATTTAGGCTCTAAAGCACCAACTGTAATAAAGGTTTTTGATACTTCAGGACCTGTTCCTATTGCATCATTTGGAAATACATCTATGGTATCAATATCAATACCTTCGTTTCCAGCAGCATTAATAAAAAGCACATCATTATCGCTTGCATATTTAATAGCATCACGAACCCAATCACTGTGAGTTGAGTAGTATTTTCCAAAACTTCCGTTAATAACTTTAGCACCATTATCAACAGCATAACGAATTGCTAATGCAATATCTTTATCATATTCGTCACCATTTGGAACAGCACGTAAACTCATAAGTTGAACGTTGTTTGCAACACCGTTAGCGCCTAAACCGTTGTTACGTTCTGCAAGAATAATTGCCGCAACGTGTGTACCGTGACTTTCATCTTTTTCAGAAGGCATAACGTTACCGTTTCCGTAACCTACATCTGATAAATTATCTGGATCATCACCAGTTGTTCTACCTTTTAAGTATTTATTTAAGTTTACGTTTACTTGATCTGTGAAATAATCAACACCTCCTTTAATTGCTTTTAAAGCAGCTGCTGAATTATCTAAACCATTAGCATACATGTTTTGTAACATGGCAGCAGCTTGTTTTACATCAGCTTTATCCGTATCAATAGCAGCAACTTCTTCTTTTGTATAGTCTTCTTTTCCTAAATGTTTAGAAATAGTTTCGTCAGACGTTTTTACCATTTGGTAAATTTGGTCATAACGTTCCTTGTTCGCTAAAGCTTCTTGGTATTTTTCGTCATATTCTGCTACTGCAGCATCATATTGTGGATTTGATGTATCTCCTTTTGCAATAATTCTAACAAATTCTAATTGCTCATCATAAGCATCACCTAAAAAATTCCAACCATGAATATCATCAATATAACCATTGTTATCATCATCAATTCCGTTTCCAGGAATTTCATTTTTGTTAGTCCAAAGCACACCAGCTAAATCTTCATGCTCTATATCAATTCCAGAATCGATTACAGCTACAATTACCGTTTCACCTTTTTTGTTTTTAATGATTTCAGCATAGGCTTTATCAACACTCATACCTGGAATGGTATCTGTTACGAGGTCTAAATGTCCCCAATTTTGTTTTTCAGCTTCTGTCAGATCACTGACTTTTAACGGTACTGTATCAATGTTTTCAATAGGTGTCGATAAAACTTCGGCACCACCACCGCAACTGGTCATTACTACAGCAGTACAGGCTGTAAATACAAACGATTTAATAAATTTCATGTTTAAAATATAAGTTTAGTTAAAAATTTCATTACAGGTGAAAACGTCTTGTAATCGCACGCCTTTTTCTGTGTTTTTTACTGTAATAATTTCATTATGTGCGTCGTGCTCCAAAAATAGGTAATAATTATTATCTGCTGCCATTTTCAGAAATTTTTCTTTTTCGTCTAATGTCAGTAATGGTCTTGTATCATAACCCATAACAAAGGGTAGTGGTAAGTGTCCAGCGGTAGGTAACAAATCTGCCATAAAACAAATAGTTTTTCCTTTGTATTGTATCATAGGAATCATTTGTTTATCGGTATGGCCATCTGCATAAAAAATATCGAAACCTAATTCCGACTTCCGCTGAATATCACCATGAGGAACTTGTGTAAACTTTAATTGTCCACTGTTTTTAATAGGTTCAATATTTTCTTTCAAAAAGGATGCTTTCTCACGGTTATTGGGTTTTGTTGCCCAATTCCAATGATCATTATTACTCCAAAAATGGGCATTTTTAAAAGCCGGTTCGTAGTCGGTTTTATCTTTATTCCATTGAATGCTTCCACCACAATGGTCAAAATGTAAATGCGTCATGAAGACATCGGTTATATCATTCCGATGAAAACCGTGTTGTTTCAACGATTTATCAATGGAGTCATTTCCCCATAAAAAGTAATAGCCAAAAAATTTATCACTTTGTTTGTCACCCATTCCTGTATCAATAAGTGTGAGTTTATTGCCGTCTTCAATTAATAAACAACGTGCAGCAATATCAATCATGTTATTGGCATCTGCAGGATTCGTTTTTTGCCAAAGCGATTTTGGTACCACGCCAAACATAGCGCCTCCATCTAGTTTAAAATTACCGGAATTTATAGGATATAATTTCATAAGCATGCAAATTACGAATTCATGCCATATTACTGAAAATTATACACTGATATTAGAACTATTTTAACATTTGAAAATATAAAGAAGATTTAGGTTTTATTTGTTGCTGTGAAAAATTACTCTAATTTTATAAAAAGGAAATTATGAAAACACCATCACCACTAAAGATTAAAAATATGAAATTACTCCGTTTTGGTCGTGATTTTAAACCAGATAGTGAGGTGATTTTAAGAGATTATTTAGCTATTGAGCGTACGCGCTTGGCTAATGAACGAACCTTGTTATCTTATATCAGGTCGTCTTTATATTTATTATTAGGTGGTATTGCCTTTTTACAATTAAAAGATTTTCCAGACTTTCACTATTTAGCTTTACTTTCATTAGTATTTAGTGCCCTATTTTTTATTATTGGTGTGTATCGTTTTGTGTTATTAAAAAAGAGCCTAAAACGCTTGTATTACATGTCAGAATCCAAAAATGATGATTAATTTTATGTAAAAATAATTTATACGTTTCCCTATGAGTATACATCTCATGATTACGTTTGCCATAATTATTGTTGGTGTCTTTCTTTTTGTAAAGGATTATTTTTCTATTGATACCACGTCTATTTTAATAATGGCGTTATTTATTGTGTCTGGTGTTTTGAATCCTGAAGAAGGTTTTTCAGGTTTTAATCATCCTGCCACTATAACTTTGGGTTGTATTTTTGTTGTGAGTGGGGGTGTTTTTCATTCGGGTATTTTGGATGGGTTGAGTTATAAAATTATAAAACTAGCCAAAATTCACTACGTTGTAGCATTGGTTGTTTTTTGCGTTATAACCGCTTTATTCTCTGCGTTTATAAATGATACCGCTGTTGTTGCATTAATGTTACCAATAGCATTAACCGTTTGCCGCGAAACAGGAATTAGTCCAGGAAGATTACTCATGCCTATTTCCTTTGCAGCACTTTTTGGTGGTACTTGTACGCTTATTGGAACTTCAACAAATATTTTAGTAAGTAGTTATGCTAAACAATATGGTTTGGAGCCATTTGGTATGTTCGAGTTTAGCCAAGCTGCTTTATGTTTATTGATTGTTGGTTTTCTGTATATCTTCCTTATCAGTCCTTTATTACTTCCGAAAAACAAAAAACCCGATGCCTTAACGCTTGAAGCTAAACAATATATTACTGAATTAATGGTAGCTGAAGATTGTAGCGATATTGATAAATTAATTTCTGAATCCATTCTCACAAATGATTATAAAATATCCGTCCTTTCCATTTTAAGAGATGGCTATTTGATGTACGATTTAAAACCAGAAACCACCATCAAACAAGGTGATATTTTAAAGGTAATGCTTCCACCCCAAACTATTAATAGGTTGTTAGATATTAAAGGGTATCAAGTAGAGGGAAGCCAGCGGATTAAAACGGCTGAAGATTCGTCTGAAGCATATAATATTTATGAAGTTATTATTCCTATTGGATCACCATTAGCTGAAGGTACTTTAAAATCCATGCGATTTAATAGAACCTATAATATGGCGGTTTTAGCTATCAGGCAACGAGGCGATGTGTTATTAGATAAATTGACGTCTATTCATTTAAAGGAAGGTGATATGCTATTGGTTTTAGGAAGTAAAACGGAACTTCAAAATTTAGAAAATCAAAAATTAGTGGTTACGCTTTCTGAATATGAAAAGAAAAAAACCAATTATAAAAAAGCCATTCCAGCTATTTTAATTGGAATAGGTGTGGTTTTAGCAGCATCATTAAATATTACCACTATTTTAATAAGTGCCATGATAGGTGCTTTACTTATGATTTTAACGGGTATTTTAAAACCTAAAGAAGCCTATCAAGCCGTAGAATGGAAGGTGATTTTTATGATGGCTGGTGTCTTATCTATGGGAACGGCATTAGAAAAAACGGGAGGCGCCACATTAATTGCTGATTTTATTGAAAAAACCTTGGGTCAGTACGATGCCCATATAACGTTGAGTCTTTTATATTTGGTAACATTTATTTCTACAAATTTAATTTCTAGTAAAGCTACAGCGGCGTTAATGACACCTGTTGTAATTAGTTTAGCAGCCATTATGGAAGTTAGTGAACGGCCTTTTTTAGTCGCCGTTATGTTTGCTTGCTCCTTAACATTTATGACACCCATGAGTTATCCAACAAACACCATGGTTTATGCACCTGGAAATTATAAATTCAATGATTTTTTAAAAGTAGGAACACCATTAAATATTATAATTTGGGTAGCTGCATCGTTTGTAATTCCGTATTTCTTTCCATTTTAAAATCGATTTTTTAGCGCTTTTAATAAATTCTATTCCTAAAAAATATATTTACGTTGAATAAAAAACCTTATTTTACCACCAAAATTAAAATAGAAAAGCTGTGTTGGTGTGGCTATTCTAAATGAACAATTAGATTGTTATAAGTTTATTATTATGATTTTCAGTTGTTTTTTTGTTAGGTTTTATGCTATATACGACCTTTAAACCTTGAATTAGAAAAACAAAACACTATATGTTAGAATTAGGCGGAATTATCATTTTAGGAATTTTAGCACAATGGGTAGCTTGGAAATTAAAAATCCCAGCTATTTTACCTCTAATTTTAATCGGTTTATTAGTTGGACCAATTGCTGCCGAGTTTTTATCGGAAGATGGAACCAAATGGATTGAACCACGATGGAATGGTGAAGAAGGTCTATTTCCGGGCGAAAGTTTATTCTACTTTGTATCCCTTGCAATTAGTATCATTCTTTTTGAAGGTGGTTTAACCTTGCGGATGGGTGAAATTAAAAACGTAGCACCAGCTATTACAAAATTAATTACCATTGGTTCTATAGTTACATTTTTTGGAGCAGCTGTTGCGGCTCATTATATATTCTATTTAAGTTGGGAAATTTCATTTTTGTTTTCTGCCTTAATCATTGTTACGGGACCAACCGTAATTACACCGATTTTACGAAATATTCCCCTTAAAAAAGATGTTTCAGCCGTTCTAAAATGGGAAGGTATTTTAATTGATCCTATTGGTGCATTGGTTGCCGTTTTGGTTTTCGAATTTATTAGTGTTGATGGCGGTGGGGAGTATACCAAAACAGCCTTTATTGAGTTTGGTAAAATTGTATTATTTGGATTTACTTTCGGTTTTACATTTGCACATGCTCTTAATATTATTATGAATAAAAAGTGGATACCACATTATTTAATGAATGTATTCGCCCTAGCTGCCGTTTTAGGCGTTTTTATTTTAGCTGATATTTTTGCGCATGAATCTGGATTATTAGCCGTTGTTGTTATGGGAATGGTTTTAGGAAACTCCAATTCACCCTATTTAAAGGAGCTTTTATACTTTAAAGAATCTTTAAGTATCCTTTTAATTTCCATATTATTTATTCTATTGGCTGCCAATATTAATTATCAGGAATTACTGTTAATATTCAACTGGAATACGGTACTCCTTTTTGCTATTGTAGTCTTTGTTTTAAGACCAATTGGCGTTTTTATCAGTTCGCATGGTTCTAATTTAAAACTCAACGAAAAACTCTTTATTAGTTGGGTTGGACCACGAGGTATTGTTGCGGCAGGTATTGCATCATTATTCGGATTAAAATTAGCAAGTGATGGTGTTCCAGGCGCTGAATACATTACACCTTTAGTGTTTATGATTGTTTTAGGAACCGTTTTGTTAAACGCAACCACTGCAAGAATGTTTGCTAAAATGGTTGGTGTATTTTTAAATAAATCAGAAGGTGTTTTAATTGTTGGTGCTTCTAAAGTTTCTAGATTGTTAGGTCATTATTTAGAGTCCCGTGGCAGACATGTTGTGCTAATTGATAGTAACCAAAACAATATTGCAAAGGCTAAAGAATTAGGGCTTGAAGCAATAAACACCAATATTTATTCCGATAAATTAATGGATAATATTGAACTAAATGCCATGGGATATTTAATGGCTTTAACGGGAAGTTCAGATATTAATAAATATGCAATTAATAAGTTTAGTAAGCTATATGGAGAAAATGGCTCTTTTAGATTATTAACATCAACAGAAACTCTAGAAACAGACGTTGTCCCTGGTGAAGGGTTGTTTTCTCACACAACGGATTATAGCACATTAGTTTCGGTTACTAATAAATATCCGTCTATTCAGGAACTTCCTTTGGAGGGAAGAGAACATTATGAGGAATTGTTGAAAATAACCAATGCTGACGAAGAGATTATTCCGTTGTTTCTAAAAGACCTAGATAATCAATTGATAATAATAGGTTCTGAAAACTTAAACTTAGAGGATATTCAACCTAAATGGGAACTTGTTTACCTAGGAAAACCTATTGATGTCGAGAAATTGAACGGAAAGGCAAAGGTTAATCAAGAGGAGGTTTAATTCTTAAGCTTACTAACTTGTTTGTAAGCAGGCGAAAGCAGAAATCCATAAATGCGCATAATTTTCCCCAAAAAAAAGACTCACATTAATGTGAGTCTTTTAAATTTCTATATTTTATTTTTTCCAATTAGAATAAGGTTAGTCGTTCAACTTCAAAACAGCCATAAATGCTTCTTGTGGAATTTCAACATTACCAACTTGTCTCATACGTTTTTTACCTTTTTTCTGCTTTTCTAACAACTTACGTTTACGCGAAATATCTCCACCATAACATTTTGCCGTTACATCTTTACGAAGTGCTTTTACGGTTTCACGCGCAATAATTTTGGCGCCAATAGCAGCTTGAATAGGAATATCAAATTGTTGACGTGGAATTAATTCCTTCAACTTTTCACACATTTTTTTTCCAATAAGGTGTGCATTATCAGCATGGATTAATGCGGAAAGCGCATCAACAGGTTGTGCGTTTAATAACACATCTAAACGTACCAATTTAGATACTTTCATACCAATTGGCGAATAATCAAAAGAGGCATATCCTTTAGAAACTGTTTTTAAACGATCGTAGAAATCGAAAACAATTTCGGCTAATGGCATTTCAAAAGTCAACTCAACACGATCTGTAGTTAAATAAGTCTGATTAACAATCATTCCACGCTTCTCAATACACAAACTCATAACGTTACCTACAAAATCTGCTTTGGTAATAATGGTTGCTTTTATAAAAGGCTCTTCAACACGATTTACAGTTGTTGGTTCTGGTAAATCACTTGGATTGTTAACTATAAAAGGCACATTAGGTTCTTTATTGGTAAACGCGTTGTACGAAACGTTAGGAACTGTTGTAATAACCGTCATATCAAACTCACGCTCTAAGCGTTCTTGAATAATTTCCATGTGTAACATACCTAAAAACCCACAACGGAAACCAAAACCTAAAGCTGCTGAACTTTCTGGTTGAAATACCAAAGACGCATCATTAAGCTGCAATTTTTCCATAGAGTTTCTTAACTCTTCATAATCTTCGGTATCAACAGGGTAAATACCTGCAAAAACCATTGGTTTTACATCTTCAAAACCTTCAACAATATTGGTTGTAGGATTGGCAAAATCCGTAATAGTATCACCAACTTTTACTTCTTTGGCGGTTTTTATTCCGGTAATCAAATACCCAACATCTCCAGCTTTTACACTCTGTTTTGGAACTTGACTTAATTTTAAAGTACCCACTTCATCAGCAAAATATTCTTTACCTGTAGCAACAAATTTAATTTTCTGTCCTTTTTTAATTTCGCCATTAAACACGCGGAAATACGTTTCAATTCCTCTAAATGTATTATAAACGGAATCGAAAATTAAAGCTTGAAGTGGCGCATCTACATCACCTTTTGGTGCAGGAATACGTTTTATAATGGCTTCTAAAATATTTTCAATACCAAAACCTGTTTTTCCGCTGGCATGAATCACATCACTAGGATCACAACCTAAAAGATCAACAATATCATCAGTAACTTCTTCTGGGTTAGCACTTGGTAAATCTACCTTATTCAACACGGGAATAATTTCTAAATCATTCTCTAAAGCCAAATATAAATTAGAAATAGTTTGCGCTTGAATACTTTGGGCAGCATCTACAATTAAAAGGGCACCTTCACAAGCGGCAATAGATCGTGAGACCTCATAAGAGAAATCTACGTGACCTGGCGTATCAATAAGATTCAAGACGTATTTTTCGCCTTCAAATTCATAATCCATTTGTATGGCGTGCGACTTGATGGTAATACCACGTTCACGCTCCAAATCCATACTATCTAAAAGTTGTGCTTGTTGTTCGCGAGCTGTTACAGAACCAGTAGCGTCCAATAAACGATCTGCTAACGTACTTTTTCCGTGATCAATATGTGCAATAATGCAAAAATTTCTAATGTTCTTCATAACCTGTTGTCTAGCATGGTAACTAATTGGCAAATATAATTGTTTTATTATGCTTTAAATATATATAGCAAACAATCTTAATATATTATTTACGGGAAAACCGTAATTTTTAGTAAAAAACAATCTTTATATTGCGAGTCCAATTTTTTTTTGATGAATACGAAACCATTTTTAGTCCTTATTTGTTTTAGTCTATTTGTTTCATTGTCTGCTTTTTCACAAAATTTTTCGGTTTCTGGTAAGTTAATCGATCTTCAAAAACAGCCTATTGCTTATGCCAATATTTTGTTGCTTTCTAGTCAAGATTCTACCGCAGTAAAAGGTACTACGTCTGTAGATGACGGTTCGTTTAAAATTGAAAATGTGCCAACAGAAAACTATATGCTTAAAATAAGTTTTGTTGGTTTTAAAGATGTTCTACTGCCTATTCAAATTACAGATATCGACTTAATTATACAAGATATTACGTTAGAAGAATCTGCTGAAGCACTTAATGAAGTGTCTATTATAGCTAATAAACCAACACTTAAAAAAGAAGTAGATCGTTTGGTTTTTAGTGTAGCAAATACCGCTTTAAGTGAAGGTAATATGAAAGACGTTTTAAAAAGTACGCCAAGTGTTTTAATTCTTGATAATAGCCTAACCGTCCGGAATTCGAAACCTACGGTTTATATTAACGACCGAAAAATTCACCTTTCTGATGCCGAATTATTACAGCTATTAGAAGGCACACCAGCCAATTCTATTAAATCCATTGAAGTTATTACCAATCCGCCAGCAAAATATGATGCTGAATCTGGTGTGGTTTTAAATATTATTATGACTAAAAGTCTAGCAACGGGTTATAATGGAACTGCTTTTGCAAACTATACCCAAGGTACGTATGCGAGATACAATGCTGGAATTTCTAATTTTTATAAAACCGATAAAATAAACATCTTTGCAAGCTATAGTTATACAGATTCTAAAATAGCACGTGTAAGTAATGAGCGCGTTAATTATAGAGACAATACGGGTATTTATGAACGTTGGTATTCAGATGTGGACCGAACAACTTGGTCCCAAACACACACCATAAATACGAATTTCGATTATTTTATAAACGATAAAAACACCATAAGCTTTTCAGCTAATTTACTGTATTTACCAGAATTTGAGTACATTACTAAAGGACATACAGACGTGTTGGATTCAGGGTATAATCAACTTTATAATTTTGATACTGAAAACGATTCCGATGATGATAAGTATAACTTCGGATTCGATTTAGATTATGATTTAGAATTTGATAATGGTAGTAGTTTATCCTTAAACACACATTTCACAACCTATGATTACCATCGCGATCAACGTGTTCAGAGTCTTTATAAAGATGTAAATAACAATTTTGATTATAGGAATCTATTCAATACCTCATCAGATCAAAATACCTTATTAAATACCGTTCAAGCCGATTATAGTTTACCTATAAATGATACATCATCATTTGCAGTGGGAGCCAAAGCGTCTTTTGTCAATACAGATAGCCAATTAAACCAGTATAACCTTCTAGGCTCAAGTTTTGTTTCGGATGTCACCAATTCTAATGCGTTTGATTATTTCGAAAGTGTACTGGCAGCCTATGCTAGTTTTGATAAAAATTGGGAAAAGTGGAGTATAAGTTTCGGTTTACGGGTGGAACAGACAGATACCGAAGGAAAATCTGTAGTTACGAATAACACCATGTCTCAAGACTATTTTAATTGGTTTCCAACCGCCAATATTAAATACCAAGTTTCCGAAAAAATAAGTGTGTACTCCAACTACAAACGCAGTATTGAAAGACCTGATTTTCAATCTTTAAATCCGTTTAAATTCTTTTTAAATGATAATACCATTGTAACTGGAAATCCTAATTTGCAGCCTGCTGTTGCAGATCATTTTGTAGTAGGTGCTTCTTTAAATAATAGTTTTTTTGTAGAAGCCTATTATAAAGATATTGATGCAAATTCCATGGAGTTACCACTTCAAGACAATGCAAACAACTTATTGATTTATACACCAACCAATTTAGCAGGAACCAGAGAATATGGTTTTGATTTTGTAGGTATTTTTGATATTACAGAACGTTGGAATGTGTATGCTGTTACCTCATTTTATAATATGCAGGAAGAAATAAATATTAATAATGAAGCGCTAGAAATGGACAGATGGTCTAACTACTCCGTGTTAAGTAATTCCTTCACCTTTTTAAAAGACAATAGTTTGTCAGCTAATTTTTCGTTGGTTTATGTTAGTAAAAACCAACAAGGATTCCAGACTATAGAATCCTTGTTATTTTCAGATTTAGTCATTAAAAAAACCATTTTAAATAAGAGAGGTTCTTTGGCTTTAACGTTTTCTGATTTATTTAATACGCAAAATTATACGGTAACTTCTCGCTATTTAAATCAAGATAATTCCAGACACTTAAATCAGGATAATAGGTACGTAAAATTTGGTTTCACCTATAAATTTGGTAATACAGGATTAAGTACTAACCAACGTACTAAAGAACGTGAAGAACGTGACCGATTGGAGAAAGGTGAGTAGTTGAAACCTTTATTAGATTCTATCTAAAATATGCAAAAATTAAGTATTCTTTTCTTCGATTGGAGAATGTCAAGTAATAAGATTGAAGAAGCACTTACTACTGAATTCAAACTAAACATAATAAATTTTCAAAAATCATTAATGGAACAACTTCAGAGGAAGGATGATTTAGGTGAACAAATGTTTGCATTGAATGAAAAAGGAAAAATGCTTACAGTTGAAATTATTGAAAATTTTTTAACAAAGGAATTAACCTTAGCATCAGAAAACATTTTGCTCTCTGGATTTCCAGCTACTCTAGAACACTTTAGTAGCTTAAAAAAGGTTTTATTAAATAATGAAATTCAGTTAGAAAGAATCTGGTTTTTCAAGCAAAGAGAGCCAAAGTTATTTATGAAAAATCACTTTGAAAATCCTAAAGAAAAAATGTGGTTAGATAAATTTGGGAATGAAATTATTAAAAAATGGAAAGCTGAATTTAAGAAAAGAAGGAAAATAATTGATGAGATTAAAAAGAATTCAGATTCAATTAAATGGAAAATTATCGAAATGGATTATATATCTGATATAAGCGTTGAATTTATCCTAAAAAAAATAAGAGGTTGAGTCCAATAATAGTTACTCACTATTCGCTCTTAAAACGATTATTAAAAATATAAAATCCAGCAAGTGATAACTTATGTTCACATTTGCTGGTTTCTATATTCAAATTTACTTAAAAATCTTTGTTAGTCTTGCCATTCCGCAATAAACAAATTGGTATCATTCTAGGTGTATTTCAGAATCGCAATCCTGTTAGTCTTGCCATTCCGCAATAAACAAATTCGTATCTCTTCCGCCTCCATTATTTCTATTAGAGGAGAAAATGAGTTTTTTACCATCGTTAGAAAATACGGGAAAGGCATCAAAGGTTTCACTATGTGTTACACGTTCCAAATTCTTCCCATCAATATCAATCAAGTATAAATTAAACGGAAAACCACGTGGGGATTCAAAGTTAGACGAGAACAAAATTTTCTTACCACTTGGGTGAAAAAACGGACTCCAATTGGCATTTCCTAAATCGGTTAATTGGCGTAAATCGCTACCATCAGCATTACAGATATACAATTCCATTTCGGTTGGTTGCACCAAACCTTCAGCTAATAAATCTTTATATTCTTTGATTTCTTCATCCGTTTTTGGTCTAGACGAACGGAAAATAAGTTTGGTACCATCTGGTGAGAAAAATGCACCACCATCATAACCTAATTCAAACGTTATTTGTTTTACATCAGAACCATCAATATTCATGGTGTATAATTCCAAATCCCCACTTCTATCGGATGTAAATACAATTTTATCACCTTTTGGCGATACAGTAGGTTCGGCATCATAGCCTTTTTCATTCGTTAATTGTGCTGTAATATTACCTTCTAAATCGGCTACAAAAATATCGTACGTATCATAAATCGGCCAAATGTATTTGCCATTTTTTCGTAACGGTGTATCTGGACAATCATCAGCGCCTAAATGCGTTGAAGCATAAATAATATGCTTGTTATCTGGTAAAAAATACGCACAGGTTGTACGGCCTTTTCCAGTACTTACCATTGGAGGTATATTGTCCTTAAAAATTTCATCAGCGTTCATTAAAAACATCTGATCGCATTTTACATCCCAATCGGTATTATTAGATTGAAATACTAATTGCTTATCATCAAAACTCCAATAGGCTTCGGCATTATCGCCACCAAAGGTTATTTGCTTTAAACTTTTAAAATGAATTTCTTCAGGATATATTAAGGTATCAGCCCATTTAGTTGCGCCAGATTCGGCGTCAGGATTTTCACCTTTATCCGATTTGCAAGAAACGGTTAATACGATGGTTAATACGCATAAATAGAAAAATGGTTTCATCATGTGTTCTTATAAAAAAGTGGCAATTATTACGTAATTTTGCCAAAAATAAGATTATTAATATGAAGAAAATAGCGTTACTCGTTCTTTTTATATCGTTACTAGGTTGTAAAAAGGACTACACCCACGAAAATAGAATTAAAGAAGACGTCACTTTTTTAGCCGATGATAAATTAGAAGGTCGCGAAACGGGCACCAAAGGTGAACAAGAAGCGGCTGCATATATTGTGAAGCGTTTTGAAGAAATGGGAATTCAGGGCAAAGGAACAAACAACTTTTACCAGACCTTTACCTTCAAGCCAAAGAATGATCCACACGGTGAGGTAGCTTATACGGAAAATAGCAAAGATAGCACGATTACCGGAACAAACGTTTTAGGATATATTGATAATAAAGCCGAAAACACCATCATTATTGGTGCGCACTATGATCATTTAGGTTATGGCGCTCAAGGTTCACTTCATAAAGGTGAAAAAGCCATTCATAATGGTGCTGATGATAACGCCAGTGGTGTGGCAGTTATGTTGGATTTGGCAGGAAAATTAAAAGGTATTAATACAGCAAATAACTATTTGTTTATGGCATTTTCAGGTGAAGAAATGGGCTTATTAGGTTCTAATTATTTTGCTAAAAACCCGACTATTGATAGTAAAGCGGTGAGCTATATGATTAATATGGATATGGTTGGTCGTTTAAAGCAGGATAGCACTTTGGCGGTTTATGGTACTGGAACGTCGCCTATTTTTAAGCAGGTTTTAAAGTCACATAATGATAAGTTTAAATTAATTGAAAACGAATCTGGTGTGGGTCCAAGCGATCATACCTCGTTTTATTTAATTGATATTCCCGTTTTACATTTTTTCACAGGTCAGCATGAAGATTATCACAAACCTGGTGATGATTCCGAAAAGTTGAATTATGAAGGCATGGAAACCATTTCCAACTATATTTTTGATGTGATTACCGATTTAGACGACAATGGTAAATTAGCCTTCCAAAAAACCAAAAATGAAAGTGAGGAAACACCACGATTTAAAGTCGGTTTAGGTGTTGTACCAGATTATTTATACGATGGTGAAGGCATGCGTATTGATGGTGTAAGCGAAGATAAACCAGCACAAAAAGCCGGATTATTAAAAGGCGATGTGGTTATCAAATTAGGTGATAGTACAGTTACCAACATGATGAGTTATATGCGTGCTTTATCTGTTTTTGATACGGGTGATAGTACGAAAGTAACCATTAAAAGAGATGGGAAACCATTAGAAGTGGATTTAAACTTTTAGAGGTCAGAACGTAATGGCATAATTATTTTTCGGTTAGACTTTGGATTGTCAGGTTGCGCGCAGTCGAAACCTAATGTATGAGACGAATTGAAAAATATAAACTTTTAAGAAACTATATGCGATTTAACAAACAGGAATTTATAGCAAAAATACACTTGATTATTTCTGTGTCCATTGTTGTTCCTGTATCCATTATTTATGGATTTAACCCAGAATTGCAGTTTGATATTCATTTAAATACCATTGATGAGCATAATTTTTTTAAAGCTATTATGGGACTCTATTTAGGGTTTTCGGCTTTATGGGTTTTGGGCGTATTTAAATCGAATTATTTAAAAATGGCACTTGTTTCGAATTGTATTTTTATGTTGGGTTTAGGCTTTGGTCGTTTATTGAGTTATTTTATAGATGGCATGCCAACATTTGGTTACCAATTTGGAACTATTGCCGAATTATTCCTCGGATTTTATGGCTTGTGGGTTTTAAGCGGTCATAATCCTAAAAATTATATTGATAATTATAAAAAGGCGTAATTTTGCCTAAAACAACAGACACTTGGTAAAAATAGGTAACATAGAACTTCCCGACTTCCCACTGCTTTTAGCGCCCATGGAAGACGTCAGCGATCCACCATTTCGCGCGCTGTGCAAAGAGCAAGGAGCAGATGTAGTATATACAGAATTTATTTCTAGCGAAGGCTTAATTCGTGATGCGGCAAAAAGCGTTATGAAATTGGATATTTACGAAAAGGAACGTCCAGTTGGTATTCAAATATTTGGAGCTAATTTGGAAAGTATGTTGCAAACCATTGATATTGTTGAAAAATCGAATCCAGATATTATTGATATTAATTTTGGGTGTCCCGTGAAAAAAGTGGTTAGTAAAGGAGCAGGAGCTGGTATTTTAAAAGATATCTGCCTCATGGAACAACTGACTGCCGAAATGGTAAAACGTACCAATTTACCCGTTACCGTAAAAACCCGTTTGGGTTGGGATCATGATTCCATTCGTATTTTAGAAGTTGCTGAACGCTTGCAAGATGTGGGTTGTTCTGCCATTTCTATTCATGGCAGAACACGTGCACAAATGTATAAAGGTAATGCCGATTGGGCGCCAATTGCTGCCGTGAAAAATAATCCACGTATGCATATTCCTGTTTTTGGAAATGGCGATGTAGATACACCGGAACGTGCCATGGAAATGCGTGATGTTTATGGTTTAGATGGTTGTATGATAGGTCGCGCTTCCATAGGAAACCCTTGGTTTTTTAAGCAAGTGAAACACTTTTTTAATACAGGCGAACATTTGGCACCAATTTCATTGGAAGAGCGCGTGGATGCTGCCAGACGTCATTTACAAATGGCTATTGACTGGAAAGGCGAAAAATTAGGTGTTTTTGAAACCAGACGTCATTATACCAACTATTTCAAAGGCATTCCGAATTTTAAAGAATACCGTATGAAAATGGTTACCAGTGATGATGCTGTGGATGTTTTCGCTGCTTTTGATGACGTTTTAGATACGTTTTCAGACTACGAATTCGCTCAATAACATAGTATTCTAAAGGTTCTGTTTAATAGTATTCTCATTTAGGATTCAAATGGTTAAAAATATATGAATTGTTTTAAGCTTCCTAAACATGGCCTATCGAAGATTTATCGTAAAATTTAAAAATGAAATCGAAGATTCACGAATACCAAAAAATAAAATATTAATGGATGAGTAAATGCCGGGAAATTTTAGGCTGTTTGAGCTAGCCTAATTTTTAAATTAATCAAGATTTTTCAAACGAGTTCCTAAAATTTAGGCATCGAATGAAAAATTTAGATAAAGGTTCGTAAGCCTAGATTTTTTTGGTTCGTTTTTTCATCAATGGAAAAAATGAATATGTTAATTATTTAGTCCAGGATTGATTTGTAAAAACTATGCGAATCATGCCTTAATTCTTTTTAATAAAATCAATAACTAATTAAATTTTTAGTAATTCGAACGGAAGCGACTTTAGAAGCTAGAATACCCAAAACCGAAATAGTAATAAACACAATCAGAAAATTTTCCAATTTCAATCCCATAGGATAGGGTAGTGATGGTGTAATTTTAACCAAACCAAAACTGATTTGTGCTTGGACAATTAAATAGCCAACCAACAAACCAATTAAACCACCTACAACCGTCATTAAGGAACCTTGCAGAAAGAAAATTCGTCGAATATCCTTTACGGTTGCTCCCATGTGATACAACGTGTGTAGCGTTTTCTTTTTGTCCAGAATCATCATGATAATGGTTCCTACCACATTAAATAAAGCAATAATTAGAATAAGTGTGAAGATGAGGTAAACAGCCAAATATTCAGTGTTTAGCATTTTATAAAGTGCATCATTTAACTGTTCGGTATTTTTTAAAATTACTTTATCGCCTAAAACAGTTGAAATAGCTTCGCGAGCATCGGCTTCGCTGACGCCTTCACGTATTTTAAATTCTAAAGCAGTGACTTGATTGTCATCATAATTCAATAAATAACGCGCCATATCAATAGGTGCATAAATGTATTTATCATTTGTAGCTTCGTTAATATCAAAAACACCAACATTAATAGCTTTTACACTGGTAAAGGCTTGTTTGACGTCGGTAACTTGACCTTTTCCCGGTTTTGGAATGTATAGTTCAACTGATTTCCCATAATCCATAACACCAATATTAAGTCTATTGGCAATTCCCCAACCGGTCACTATTTGGTTTGATTTTTCAGAAAACCAACTTCCAAGTGGTACCACAGAATCGATTGCATTTACCGATTCAAAATTTTCATCAACGCCTTTTATATAAGCATTTGGGTAGTTCCGGTCTTCAAATGTGATAAAAACACGTTCTTCAACAATTTGAGAAAAGGATACAATATCCGGATGGTTTTGAAGTGTACTTAATTCTTCCGAAGAAATTTTAAACGATTTTCCAACAGCCGCTTCCGCTTTTAAATCGGGATCTATTAAGGATGTAAATTGGAGTGTAAAATCTTTAAGTCCGGCAAAGCCAGAAAGGACAATAAATAAAGATAAAGCACCTAAAATGACACTGACAGCGGCAATTCCTGTAATAAAATTAATGGCATTGTTGCTGCTTTTTGAAAGCAAATACCGTTTCGCTATGTAGAGTGAAAAATTCATAAATTACGAGACCTACAGGCGTTTTTCAATACAAGCTGGCTGTTTTTTGAAACTGATTTAAAACCGATTATGATTTTTTACGATTATCTAAAAGATCGGGATCCTTAATAGGATTTTCTGTTCTTTTTAATGATTTTTCAATCCCATCAATATACTCTAATGAATCGTCCACAAAAAATTCTAATTGTGGCATGCGTCGTAATTGATGTCTAGTTCGCTGTGCTAATTCATGCTTTATAAGTGGTGCGTTAGAACGGATTCCAACTAATAATTCTTTAGCTTTAGCATTCGGGAAAATACTTAAATATACTTTAGCAACTGATAAATCTACAGTTACTTTAACCTTCGAAACCGAGATTAATACACCTCGCATACCACCTTCACTAGCAGCTTTTTGAAGGATTTCAACTAGGTCGCGCTGTAAAACCGATCCTATCTTTTTTTGTCTTTGACTTTCTTCCATGGTGCAAAAATACGCATATTTAAAGATTATTGTATTTTTGAAGATAATAAAATAGTTTTAATTAAAAGAGATTTCCGCTTTCGTGGAGAATTAATATGAATAAAATTGAACATATAGGTATTGCCGTTAAAAGTTTAGAAGCATCGAATGACTTATTCGCTAAACTTTTTAATGCGCCTCATTATAAAATAGAAGAAGTGGCTAGCGAAGGTGTCAATACCTCATTTTTTCAAGTAGGTACTAATAAAATTGAACTTTTGGAGGCTACAAATCCGGATAGCCCAATAGCTAAATTTATTGAAAAACGCGGCGAAGGCATTCATCATATTGCGTTTGATGTGGATGATATTGAAGCGGAAATTAAGAGACTGGAAGCAGAGGGTTTTACGGTTATAAATAAAACACCTAAAAAAGGAGCCGATAATAAATTGGTTGCTTTTTTACATCCAAAATCTACTAACGGCGTTTTGATTGAGTTATGCCAAGAGATAAAGGAATAAAAATACTTTGAGAGTATTAAAATATGTAGTAATATTGCACTCTCTTTGAAAAAAGAGAAACCAGAAGTTAGCCTTGCGCTAATGGGTCCTATAACTCAGCTGGTTAGAGTATCTGACTCATAATCAGAAAGTCCCTGGTTCGAGCCCAGGTGGGACCACATTTAAAATCAAGCCTTTCAAGAAATTGGGAGGCTTTTTTAATTAATAAAAACCGAAAGTATATAGTGATTTCAAAACTCTACAAATACCTATTTTTTAGAATATATAGATGGTTTTTACTTTCCAATAAAGAAGAAAATTCTGCTTTAAGGAAAACTATTATGGCTTTGGTTTTTACTGAAGTTGCCAGTATAAATCTCTTTTTTGAATTAATAAATAGATATACTACAATAGAAATTACATCTCCATTTAGCACAATACCCATGGCATTATTTTCAGTCGGAATCCTGTATTTTATTAATTATTATTTGTTTGAAAAAGATGAAAAATTTCAAGAAATTAATAATACTTTTTTGAAGGAAAAGGAAACCGATAAATTGTGGTTTATAAAAGGAGTTTTAGTTGTTTTACTGATAGCTGGAATTTTATTGTCTTATATAATATATCCATATTATTCTAATTAGTGCTTTTAAAAACTTCCAAAAGTAAATCTTAATTAGTTTGTATTTATATTGGCATGTTTACACAATATTTTTATTTAATTTGCTTCACTTATAAGCAACATATTTGGAGGAACAAGACTTTATTGATGCGCTAAAAGCGGGAAAGCAATTTGCTTATGGTAAGCTTATTGATGACTTTCAGCACAAAGTGTTTGCTACTTGTATATCGTTTGTTCCCAACAAAGAAGATGCTGAAGATATAGCTCAAGATGTGTTTGTTGAAGTGTTTAATTCGGTACATAAATTTAAAGGACAGTCTAAATTATCCACTTGGATTTATAGAATTACCACCAATAAATGCTTGGAGTTTATAAGAGCGAGAAATACTAAAAAACGCTTCGGGTTTTTACAATCCATTATGGGAAATGATATTCCTTTTGATAAGACGCGTTATTTCACTGAAATGAATCATCCTGGTATTATTTTAGAGAATAAAGAAACAAGCGAAACACTTTTTTATGCCATAAATCAGCTTCCAGAAGCCCAAAAAACAGTATTTACTTTGCATAAAGTAGATGGCAAAAGTTATCAGGAAATTAGTGAAATTGTTAAAAAAAGTGTCTCTTCGGTTGAATCCTTAATGTTTCGTGCGAAGAAGAATTTACAGAGTTTATTGAAAAATTATTATAAAAATGAAAATTGACGCAAGTTTTTTAATCTTTTCACATCTAAAGGTATAGTATGAACACAGATAAAAACATTCAAAATAAAATAGATGGCACAATCCATTCGGCAGAACGGATTGAAACGGTTCAGGCATCGCCCTTTTTTAAAGATAAAACCATGCAACGCTTATTCGCAGAAAAAGAAGTGCAGCAATCCGCATGGTTATGGTTTACACCTAAATTACAGCTAGCAACTTTAGTGTGCTTGGTGGTTTTAAATGTTTTTGCGTTTTCAAGTATTAACAAATCCACATACAATGAAAATGTGAGTGCGTTTGCTGAAACTTACGGACTATCCACAAGTACTGAAACATCCCTATTAAATTAGCTATGAAGAAAAATACAATTTTATACATTTTACTCATTTTTTTGGTGATTGCAAATGGCTTTTTCCTTTATAATTCTATGCGTCCAGCAGATGATAACAGAGAAAATGGACGTCAAGATCCTTTAGGTTTTATTGCCAAGCAATTACATTTTGATGATGCTCAGTTGGAAAAAATGAAAACCATTAATAAAGCACATCATCAAAAAATGAAGCGTATTAGTGACGACTTAAGAGGTTTAAAAGATGATTTGTTTAAGGAGTTATCCAATACGGATTTACAAGATGAAACGGTAGATTCACTCACAACCTTAATTGGTGAAAAGCAAAAAGAACGCGAAACGGAAGTATTTTATCACTTTAAAAGCATTCGAGACATATGTACGGAAAAGCAAAGTGAAAAATTTGAAGCAATTATAAAAGATGCTTTACGTAAAGGTGTTAATAATGGACCCGAAGGGCAAAGACCACCGCCTCGAGAGGGCCACAGACCAGCTCCAAGAAATTAAAAAATAGTTTCGCTTAATTATATAAAAGACCTTCATAAACTTGAAGGTTTTTTTTTGGCTTTTTTTTAACAAGTCGCGGCACAAGTTTAAAAATGTTATCACATCTAAAAACATATAACAATAAAATTCACACAACATGAAACGTAACAAATTAAGTTCAGTACTAGTAGTTTTTGGATTCGCATTAGTAACTAACGTTGCTATAGCACAGCCACAAAAAGGAAAAGATCAGAAGAAACCGCCAACATTCAGCGAACTATTAGAAAAAATGGATGCTAATAAAGATGGGAAACTGGCTAAAGAAGAGATTTCAGGCAATTTAAAGAATCATTTTTCTGAAGTTGATACTGATAAGGATGGATTTATAACCGAGGAAGAATTAAAGAATGCGCCTAGGCCTAAAAAAAGAGATAAGTAGTAATACAAAAGAAAAAATAATATTTGGTTTGTTAGTTTTTAAAGCTTCGTGAGCGATTGCGAAGCTTTATTTAAAAAAATGAAACCTATCTGTAAACACTAATAATCATGAAGATTTTAAACTTAAAAACAACACTAACCATTTTTTCAATGCTACTATGCATGAGTGCTTTTGCACAAGGACATTCCGGTGGTCAAGGTGGCCGTGGTGGTGGAGAAAAAGGTGAAAAACGTGGCGATAAAAAACCGGATGCCATAGAAATACTAGCCATGTTGGATACTAATAATGATAATAAAATTGCTATTGATGAAGCATCAAAAGATAAACGCGGTAAAATTTCTAAAGATTTTTCACTTATAGATACGAATGAAGATGGCTTTATTGATTTAGAAGAATTAGAAGCGTCTCTAAATGGTGATGAGCCTAAAAAAGTATCACCAGAAAAAATGATAAAAAAGATTGATGATAATGGTGATGGAACTTTAAATGAGCTAGAAGTTGCAGCAAAAGAAGCATTTCATTTATCGCAAAATTTTAAAGCTATTGACACCAATAATGATGGCGAATTGGACTTAACAGAATTAAAAGCTTTCAATACTAATTCCGATAAGCCAAAACGTAAAAAAAGAAATTAATTTTTAATGAGAGCACAAGTTTTTTTTAAACCGTGCATCTAAATATGTAAACAAAATTAAAACAGATGAAAAACCCTATTAAATTATTAGCACTTATTACTGGAATTGCAGTAGTGGGATTAGCATGTTCAGGAAGCGATGATATATCAATCAGTTCAGGAAGTGCAGGAGGTGGCAATACAGACGTAACACTTCATGCCGCTTATGCCGCTTTTGATACGGACAATATAGATATTATGTTAAATGGTTCAAGCGTTGTTATTGAAACCAATGGAATGGCCAATCATACATCGCCATATTGGTCTAATACAACAGAGCGTGTAGCAGTAGATCCTATGGGAAATACGTTGATAACCCCAGCAGCTTCAGAAGATCACCCGTTGTTTGTAGAGCCTACACTAACAACTTTTGAGCATATGGCACCTGGAAATATTGATGATTTTAATGGCTTATTTTCCTTAACCGTACCAGCAAGTCCAACATTGGCATCAAACTCTAGCGCTACAGGTTTAGGACCTATTGGAATTGCCATTAGTGGAGCGGTAATTTATAATGATCAAGAAGGACCTAATGATCCTTTGGATCGTGCTGTAGGCTCATTGGATTATACAGCGGCTCATACGGGACCGCAAAGTTATCACTATCATTTGGAGCCAAAAGCATGGTCAGATAACGACGATAAATTAATAGGTGTTATAGCTGATGGCTTCTTTATTTATGGAAGAAAATGTCAGGCTACAGGAAATTACCCTACAGATTTGGATGCATCTGGAGGCCATATAAGTACAACACAATATTCAACGGAAGCTGAATACCATTACCATATTCAAAATGAACTATTCCTTAATCGCTTTTACATTCTATTCCCTGGAGACTATCAAGGAACGCCAAATGCAATTCAGTAGGGTTTTAATCGGCTTTGTATTGTTGAGTTGTTTGGCTTGTAACACCAATAAATCAACAAAACCTCTCAATAATACAGCGTTGACAAATCTTACTATTGTAAATAAAATGGCTCTAAAATCCATGCCCAATTCGGGACAGATTTATTATGATAACCAACCATTTTCAGGTGTTTCAGAACGTTATTTCGGCAATGCGCAATTAGCAGAACAGATAATCTATGTAAACGGCGTTAAGCACGGAACTTATAAAAAATGGTTTCAAACAGGTGTTTTAAGTTTCGAATCTAATTATAAAAATGGTGTGCGTGATGGGGTTACTAAAACGTGGTGGAGCAATGGCGGAGTTCGTTCAAAAGCCCAATATAAAAATGGTATAGCCCATGGTAACCAAGAACAATGGTATCAATCTGGAGCCAAGTTTAAAGAAATAAATCTGGTGGACGGAAAAGAGTCGGGTTTGCAAAGAGCTTGGCGGGAAAACGGTAAAATATATAATAATTATGAAGCTAAAAATGGTCGCATTTTTGGCTTGAAACGCGCAAATTTATGTTATGAATTGGATGAAGAAGTTATACAGTATCAGGAAATTTAGTGGCCTTGTTTTAATTGCTATTTTCATACTTTCTTGTGAACAAAAAAAGGAAACTACGAGTCGTGTTAGCACCTTACCGTTTTATAGAGAAGCTAGTTTTACACCACATTGGTTGGCTTCAGATAGTGACGAGTTAGTAAGCTTTCATAAGGTGCCCAGTTTTAGTTTAACCAATCAAAATGGCGAAACCATTACAGACAAAACCTTTGCTAATAAAATATATGTAACGGATTTTTTCTTTACTAGTTGCCCTGGAATTTGTCCGAAAATGACCGCTAATATGGCGGTTTTACAAGAGGCTTTTAAAGAAGATTCTGAAATTCTATTATTATCACATTCTGTAACTCCAGAAACCGATTCAGTTCCCGTTTTAAAAACCTATGCGCAAGAAAAAGGTGTAGATGTTAATAAATGGCATTTGGTTACAGGTCCACGAAGTGAAATTTATAGTTTAGGTCGAAACACCTATTTCGTTGAAGAAGATTTAGGTGAAATTAAAACCGATGATGATTTTCTTCACACCGAAAATTTCGTGTTAGTTGATAAGAATAGCCATATTCGAGGAATTTATAATGGCTTAAATAAAACATCTGTTAACCAGTTAATTGCAGATATTAAAACCTTGAAATCAGAAAGTTAATAAAAATTAATTAGTGCATTTTAATAAATACAAAACATATGTAAATGAATAAAATAAAACAAAGAATAAATTTTCTCATAGTCGTATTGGTGTGTAGTGCAACGTTGTTCACCTTTAATTCTTGTAGTGATGATGATTTAAATAATGCCACAATAACAGAAGAATCGGGAATTGACGATAGTGATTTTGAGGCAACCGATTGGACTAGTGATACCCATAGTAAAGATGCCGATCCCAATTTTGTTGAGGTGTTTGAAGATAATACTGTAAAACGACTAGATATCGTAATTACCGAAGCACGTTGGCAAAGCATGTTAGCTAACATGACTGAACTTTATGGCCCATTTGGCGGTTCAGTTGGAGGGCCAGGAGGGCCAGGTGGAGGTACAACAGATGTGGATGAAAACCCAATATTTGTTCCGGCCGAAGTGTTTTATGAAGGTCTTGAATGGTACCGTGTAGGGATTCGGTTTAAAGGGAATTCTAGTTTACAAACAAGCTGGCAAAGTGGTATTTTAAAACTGTCTTTAAAATTAGATTTTGATGAGTTTGAAGATGATTACCCACAAATAAAAAATCAGCGTTTTTATGGCTTTAAAAAGTTAAGTCTTAAAAATAATTTTGACGATAAATCCATGTTACGCGAAAAAGTAGCAACCGATGTTTTTAGAAACGCCGGTTTAGCAGCCTCACACACCGCGTTTTATACGGTGTATGTTGATCATGGAAATGGACCACAGTATTTCGGACTTTATACTTTAGTTGAAGAGGTAGATGATACCGTTTTGGATACCCAGTTTTCTGATGACAATGGTAATTTATACAAACCAGATGGTGATGCTGCTAGCTTTGCTCAAGGAACATTTAATGAGGATGAGTATGTTAAAAAAACCAATGAGGATGAAGCTGATTTTTCTGACGTTCAAAACCTATTAACCATTTTACATGATAATTCTAGAACAACAAACCCAGAAGATTGGAGAGCAAATCTGGAATCTAATTTAGATACGGATGTTTTCTTAAAATATTTAGCGGTTAATACGGTTGTGCAGAATTGGGATACCTATGGTAGAATGACCCATAATTATTTCCTATATAACAATCCAGATACAAGTAAACTAACTTGGATTCCTTGGGATAATAACGAAGCGTTACAAATTGGTAAAATGCAAGGATCTTTACCATTAGATTTTTCAAATCTGAATGCAGCCGAATGGCCATTAATAGGTTATTTATATCAAGACTCCGTTTATAAAACGCAGTACAATTTGTATGTGCAAGAAGTTGTTACTAGTGCATTTAGTGTTAGTAACGTTCAAGCCTTATACGCTAGTTATGCGTTGTTAATTCAACCATACGCTACAACCGAAGTTTCTGGATATAGTTTTTTAACATCTAGTGCTGATTTTCAAGCAGCCATAAATGAATTAAACAGGCATGTTGTAGATAGAAATAATGCCGTAAATGACTATTTAAATTAAGCATTTAAATAGGTTTATTTTAGTCCTGTTTTGTGTTAAAAGCTTCGTGAGAAATTACGGAGCTTTTTTATGTTCTTAAAGTGAAAAACATACTTAATCTAAACATCTTTAGATTTCGTAATTATAGCTTTCAAGCGTTCTTTACGTAAGACTTTTTCGGCCTTTTTCTTATCAATTTTTCTATTGAGAAGTTTGGTGTGCTTGGCCTTATTTTTCGTGTTTTTCTGACCCTTCGGTTTTGGCATAATAGTGATTTTATAGATCGTGTGAAATTAAATAAATAGCCTACTAAATTTCACCAATGATAGATAAAATAGTGCTAAAAAGTATAATTTTAGTTAAATTTCCTTAGAACCTTATGTTTTACAGCTATTAATAATCGTTTTAAAGTACATTCACAAGTATTAAAATAATAAATTTGTAATTCAGAAAAATTGCTTGAAAGAGACGGAAAATAAAGATATACAACAGCCTATTCCTAAAAAAAAGAAACGGTTTAGATTCTTAAAAATAATCGGACGGATTATTTTAGGGATTCTCTTGCTGTTATTTTTGCTCATTCTGTTCATTCGAAGTCCTTGGGGACAAGACATTATTGTTACCAAAGCCGTTTCTTTTCTGTCCGATAAGACTAAAACCAAAGTAGCCGTGGAAAAACTGTTTATCACCTTTGATGGCGATATACAATTAGACGGACTGTATCTGGAAGACACCAAAGGCGACACATTAATTTATTCAAAATCCTTGGAGGCAAATGTTCCCATATTTGCTTTAATTCGTGGTGATGGTTTAGGTGTAGACGGTCTAAATTGGGAAGGTGTTCGTGCTAACATCACCCGAAAAGACACCATTCAAGGTTTTAATTTTCAGTTTATAATTGATGCTTTTGCAAGTGAAGAACCAACACCAGTTGAAACAGACACGACGTCGGCACCATTAAATATCATTCTAGGATATTTGAATTTCAAAGATTTTGATGTGGTTTATAACGATGCCGTTACAGGAATTGACAGTCGTTTTAAAATTGGGAAGCTGGTTGCAGATATGGATAAAACCGATTTGGAAACCATGACGTTTAATGCTTCGGAACTAGAATTAGCTGATAGCATTATTAAATTTCACCAATTACCCGTTCCTGCCACACCAGATACTGAAGCATCAACATTACCAATGCTAACAGTTGATGAACTTACACTTACCAACGTGTTTACAGATTACCAAAGCCAAGCCGATAATCTAGCGCTAACCGCAACAATTAATGATTTTTATGCTGAAGTGCCGCATATAGATTTAGCAAATCAGCTTTTTGAAGTTGATGAATTTCGACTAAAAAACTCAACCATCACGCTTAAAACAGAAACTGAAAATAACGTTGTTACGGAAAAAGTAGAAGACGTTTCTAAAGATATTGAAGACGATATAATGGCATTTCAATGGCCAGAATTACAACTCAAAATTGGAGAAATAGATTTAGAAAATAATAATTTCAGCTACTTCGTGAACAACGAAAAAGGCAAAAAAGGTGTTTTTAATTCCAATGCTATTGTATTAACGGAAATCAATTTTCAAGCAAACACAGTTCTGCTAAAAGATAAAAAGGCAGAATTAGATTTAGAAGAAGCATCTTTCAAAGAGATTTCGGGAATCGATTTAAAAAACTTGCAATTCGAACTCAATGCTTCGGATAAGAAACTGAATTTATCAGGTTTAAAGATCGCTTTAAATAAAAATGACATACAAGGAAATTTACAGTTGGACTACCCATCTTTAGCCAATTTAATAAAAGTTCCAGAGCTGTCTAAAGTTGCTTTAAATTTACCAGCATTTAAAATAGCACTTCAAGATTTGTTTTTAATTCAACCCGACTTAAAATCCAATAAATATTTAAATACCTTGAGTAAAAACCAGATTACTGGAACTATAAAAGCCAATGGTTATTTGTCCGATATTAGCTTATCAAAAATGATAGTTAATTGGAGTAATACTAAAATTTCAGCCAATGGAAGTATTCAAAATGTAACCAATCCTGATGCGTTAGCGTTTGATATTCCAGCTTTTTCAGCGGTTACAAAACGGTCTGATATAATAAAATTCGTAAAAGAAGATAGTTTAGGAATCAGTCTTCCAAAAGATGTGAAATTTGTAGGGAACGCAACCGGAAACCTTAATGATATTACTGCGAAAGCAAAATTAACAACCACACAAGGTATTGCTACCATTGAAGGTATGTATAAAAATGCCGAAACTTTGGAGTTCAATGCAGATTTGACCGTTGAAGAATATAAGCTGAATGAATTACTTAAAAATGACCAATTGGGTGCTTTAAATTTAAAAATTGTAGCTCAAGGAAAAGGTGATAATATTAATAATCTAGATGCTAGTTTAGAAGCTATCGTTTCCAGTTTTAAATACAATAATTATGATGTAAACGATTTAAAATTGGTTGGAGACATTAAAAATGGTACTGGAAATATTACCTCTAATTATAAAGACAAAAACCTAAATGCTAATGTGTATGCTACCGTTGTTTTAGATTCCGTAGCACCAGAAGTCACAGCTGAAATAGATATTATTGGAGCCGATTTACAAGCCTTGGGCCTTATGGATCGAAACGTTAAAACAGGTATGAAAATTTATGCCGATTTTAAAGGTAATAGCAGCAGTTTTGATTTAGCAACTATTGTAGATAAAGGTGTTTTTGTATATGATGAAAAAAGCTATTTATTAGGCGATTTAAATATGTTGGCCCACGTGAGAAACGATACAACTTCGGTTTCTGTAAAGAATAAAATGGTCGATTTATTATTGGAATCCAATGCCGATCCAGAAACGTGGACTAAATCTTTAAGACATCATGTATTAAGTTATTTTTATCGTGATGAAGTTGTTTCGGATAGTATTGACAATCCCGTGAATTTAAAACTTCGTGGAAAAATTAGCCAATCGCCTATTTTAAACGAGGTGTTTATAGTAAACGTTCAAGATTTGGATACGATTCATATTGCTGTGGATTTTAAAGAAGCCGAACGGAAACTTAAAGCTAATATAACCGCACCACATATTAATTATGCTGGTTATGAGTTGGATAGTTTGGCGTTTTCAATGGATACGGATTTGGAGAAATTCAATTTCAATTTGGGCTTTAATGAAATAGTTGCAGGTCCGTTGAATATTCAAAAAACAGTCATTTCTGGAAATCAAACAAATAATGAATTATCTCTAGAATTCACTGCCTTTCATGACGAGGAAATCATGGCACAAATTTTCAGTAAAATAACAGGTGACAGTGAGGAACTGCGATTTCATGTTCAGCCAAACAATTTAATTTTAAATAAAATACCTTGGGATATTCCGGAAGCAAATGAAGTGCTTATTTACGATAAGAAATTAGTATTTAATGAATTCCGAATTAGTAAAAATAACCAGTCCATAGAAATTACAGATAAGTTACCTAATAAATCTAAAGATCATATTGCTATCGATTTTAAGAATTTTAAATTAAGTGAATTTTTAAGCTATTTTAATCCAGATGATAAGATTGCTTCGGGGGACTTAAATGGTGATTTCGTTTTAGAAGAACCTTTTGGAAACACTGGAATTGTTGCGGATTTAGATATTTCAAAACTACAATTCATGGATGTTAATTTAGGGATTTTTACAGTAGATGCACAATCCTTAAATAACGATAGTTATGATTTTAATGCCAAAATGAAAGGTGGTGAAATTGATTTAGACTTAAAAGGCGATTATATAGCGAGTCAATCTGGCGCGAAGCTAAATCTTAATTTAGATATTAATCAGTTTAATATGGCTGCTTTAAATGGTTTCTCACAAGGTGAAATAACCGAAACTGATGGTTATTTTTCTGGTAATTTTAAATTAAGTGGCACAACTAGAGATCCAAAATACAGTGGACAATTAGAATTTAATGATGCAGATTTTAAAGTTGCCATGTTTAATTCGGCATTTACTTTACAAAATGAAACCTTGAATATTGATAATTCAGGATTAACCATGACTAATTTCACCATTCAGGACGAAAACAAGAACACCTTTGAAATGTCTGGAAAAATTGGCACCGAAAATTTCATTAATCCAACCTTCGATTTACAAGTCAATGCCAACGATTTTCAAGTTCTTAACGCCACAAAAGATGACAACGATTTTCTGTATGGCAAAGCAAGTTTTGATGGAAATGCCAAAATAACAGGCAATTTACAAGTTCCAAAAATAGATATGGACATGACAATAAGTTCAGATACGGATGTTACCTATATTCTGCCGTCAGCTACTGTAAATGTTGAAGAACGTGATGGTGTTGTTGTGTTTGTGAATCGTGAAAATCCAGATGCTATTTTAACTAGAACGACAGAAAAAACAGCAACTATAAAAGGTTTTGATATTTCGGCGCTTTTAAAAATTGGAAAAGAAGCAACCGTAACTATTATTCTGGATGAACAAACAGGCGATAATTTTAAAGTATCTGGTGAAGGCGATTTTAATATGAGTATGAACCCGAATGGAAATGTAAGACTTTCAGGTGTTTATGAAGTCTTATCTGGTCATTATGAACTAAATTTATATAAAATAGTAAACCGAAAATTCAATCTGGTTCCAGGTAGTCGTGTTACATGGTCTGGCGATCCTTTTGATGCCAAACTAGATGTTAAAGCAGTATATCAAGTAGAAGCATCTGCTTCATCGTTAATGGCTCCTGTTTATTCTGGAAGTGATCCTGCTATTAAAGGAAAATTCCGACAGGTGTTACCATATTATGTGTTTTTAAATATTTCAGGACAGCTTCTGGAGCCTGAAATAGCCTTCAATTTAGATATGCCAGAGGAGGAACAAGGTGCAATTGGTGGTCAAGTATATGGTAGAATTCAGCAATTAAATAATCAGGAAGATGAATTAAACCGTCAAGTTTTTTCACTTTTGGTGTTGAATCGTTTTTATCCAGATCCTGGTAGTGATGGTAGTTCAGGAGGTGTGGCTTCCATAGCACGAGACAATTTAAATGATGCTGTAGCAGATCAACTTAATATGTTTTCCGATAAATTATTAGGGAATTCTGGTTTCGAACTCGATTTTGGACTAAATAGTTTTACGGATTACCAAGGCGCATCACCACAACAGCGAACACAATTGGATATTGCAGCACAGCAAAAACTATTTGATGATCGTTTAATTGTACGTGTTGGTAGCGAGGTAGATATTGAAGGAAGTAGTTCTACTGGCGAAGAAACACCTATAATTGGTAACGTAAGTATCGAGTATTTACTAACCGAAAGTGGTCGTTATCGTTTAAAAGGTTTTAGTAGAAATGAATTTGAAAATGTAATTGATGGTCAAACCGTTGTTAGTGGAATAGCCCTAATTTTCACGCAGGAATTCAATAAGTATAATGAACTTTGGGATGCCTTGTTTAAATCGGAAACTGAAAAAGAAAAAGCTGAAAAAGCAAAAAAAGAAGCTGAAAAAGAAGCTGCTAAAGAAAAAAGAAAGAAAAAAGAAGCTGCTACGAATAAAAGTATTGAAGAAAAAAAGAACTAAAAGCACAATAAATAAATCAGTATATATTGAAACCGTACCAAACATTCAAACACATTTGTATTCTTATATGTATAGGGAGTTTGTACTCTTGTAGCATAACCAAGCAGATTCCAGAAGACGAGCGTTTATATACAGGCGCGAACCTTACCATTGAATCCGATAGTATTATTAAAAACGAATCAGGTTTAAAATCTGAACTAGAAACGGTTTTACGTCCAGAACCAAATTCTAAATTTTTGGGCATGTATCTTGGGTTGTATTACTATTATAAGAACCAGAAAGAAAAACCTGGATTTATTAATCGTTGGCTCTACAAACAGTTTGGTGAAGAACCCGTTTATCAATCGGATGTGGAAGCCTATGAAATTGAAGACTTATTATTAAACCGATTAGAAAACAGAGGTTTTTTCTACAGTCGTGCAGCTTCATCTTTTGAAGAAACGGAAAATAAAGCCACATTAAATTATACTGTTACAGTTCCAAAGCCTTACCTAATGGCTAGCTATAAAATGGATTCTATGCCAGTTAGTATTCATGAAACCATGGAGAAATTGGTGTCGGAATCACAATTTGAAAACGGTATGCGTTTCGATTTGAATAACATGAAATTAGAGCGTCAGCGTTTAGATAAGGCACTCAAAAACAAAGGCTATTTTAACTTTAATGATAATTTTTTAATTTTTGAAGCAGATACGAATCAATATGCGAATAAAAACTTCGACTTATTCTTAAAATTAAAAAACGAAGTGCCTAAAAAAAGTTTGATTCCTTATAAAATTTCAAAAGTAAATGTATATCCTAATTATGAAGTTTCAGATTCGGTTTCTATAACAACAACACGATTTAATGAGAAAAACTTCATTCAAAAAGAAACGTTTTTTAAACCTAAATATTTAGATCCTTTTATAGTTCTAGAAGAAGGGGAATATTATAATCCTGACGATTCTCGTAATACCGCCAGACGGCTTTCAACCATTGGTGCCTATAAATATGTAAATATTCAATATAAAGAATTGGATACTTTGGCCGATGATAATCTGGGGCTTCTAGAGGCTAATATTTATTTATCGCCATTAAATAAGCGCGCACTTCGTGCAGAACTTCAGGTGGTTACTAAATCTAATAGTTTTGCTGGCCCTGCATTAACAGTAACTTTAAGTAACCGTAATTTATTTGGAGGTGGTGAAACGTATAATATAACACCTAAAATAGGTTACGAAAAACAATTAGGAGGTGGTCAAGATTCTGGTAATAGTAGTTTAGAATTTGGATTGCACAACGAGCTTATTTTTCCTAGAGTACTTTTTCCTATTAAAATTGATGATGATTTTTTTAAATACTCAATTCCTAAAACAAAAACGTCCTTAAGCATTGATTATTTAGATAGAAGCGATTTATATACCTTGCTATCAGGAACAGCCTTATTTGGTTACTCATGGGATGCCAATAGGTATGTAACTCATGAAATTAATCCTATATCATTAAGTTATACGGAACTTTTAAATACCACGCCAGAATTTGAAGATATACTGGAAAATGATCCTTTTTTAAGGCGCAGTTTTGAACAACAGTTTATTGCAGGATTAACCTATAGTTTTACGTTTAATGAAATGCTTAATGCTCAGTTAAAGCATCAATTTTATTTCAATTTTACGTTTGATATTGCCGGAAATACTATTAGTTTATTTGGTAAAGACCAAGGAACAGAAAACCCAAAAACATTTTTAGGGTTTGAATATGCACAGTATGCTAAAGCGGATGTTGATTTTCATTATCATTTTAATTTAGGAAAAGAACGGGTTATTGCTGCCAGACTTTTTGGTGGTTATGGTTTAGCTTATGGAAATTCAGATGTCATTCCTTTTGTAAAACAGTATTACTCTGGCGGTCCATATAGTGTTCGTGCCTTTAATATTAGATCTTTAGGTCCAGGAACATATAACCCAAATTCAGATATAACTGATGGTGACATTGTTTTCGATAAAACTGGAAATATAAGATTCGAAGCCAATGTAGAATACCGTTTTCCTATTGTATCATTTTTAAAAGGAGCCGTTTTCGCCGATGCTGGAAATATCTGGAATTCTAAAGAAAACCCTATTTATAATGGGAAAGATAAATTTGGAAGTGATTTTATTAGTGAGCTTGGAATGGGGGCAGGAATAGGACTTCGTGTGGATATTCAAAGTTTTGTAATTCGTTTTGATTTGGCTGCACCTTTTCACGATCCCTCATTACCAAAAGGAGAGCGTTTTAATTTTGATGTCGGTTCTCCTATTTTAAATTTTGCTATAGGATATCCATTTTAAAGGAATTAATATTTTATTAAGAGCAATTACCTACCATCAAACGATTATTGGTTTGTGTTAACTTATGAGGAATTTGGGCAAATCAAACAATTTAAGTCTCATTTTTCATTAAAGCGCTCATTCTTTTCAAATAAAATAGTATATTCATTCGTTTATAAAAGACGTTCATGCTTTAATAACTAACGTGATAACAATTATTTATAGGTTGTTGTCGATAAATTATTGAATTTATTTTTTAAAAAACATATATTTGATTTTTGTAGGATATTATAGGGATTGATCATCACTAAAACACACTTTATCGAAGTTTTTAGCACTTAATGGATGTTTTTTTAATTATTAAATTTTGTTAAGCCAGTTTTTTTTATACATTTACCGCTGAATGAAGTCACAAAACACAAAAATAGTTGTCTCAATCTTATTTTTATTAATAAGTTTTGTTTGTTTTTCACAAACGGTGCCACCACCACCGCAACCACCAGTGCCACCAGGTTTACCTATTGATGGCGGTATTGTTATGGGATTAATTTCAGGTTTATTCTATGGTGTTTATAGACTATTTAAAGCTAAATAGTTTCTCTATTTGTTTAATTCGAAAAGTTTCGTAACATATTTTCCAATAACATCAAACTCTAAATTTACCACCGTTCCTAATTTAAAAGCATTAAAGTTCGTAAATTCATACGTGTAAGGAATAATAGCTACACTAAAACTATTTTTTGCCGAATTTACAACGGTTAAACTCACACCATTAATTGTAATTGACCCTTTTTCAATCGTTATATTATTTAGTGTTTCATCATATTCAAACGTAAAAATCCAACTTCCAGCCGCTTCTTCAACTGCTGTACAAATCGCCGTTTGATCTATATGCCCTTGAACCATATGACCATCTAAACGCGCTCCTAATTTCATAGCGCGCTCTAAATTAACCGAATCCCCAACCTGTAAATCCGAGATGTTCGTTTTTTGTATAGTTTCATTAATAGCCGTTACCGTATAGTTTTTGCCATCAATTTTTACAACCGTTAAACAGATGCCGTTGTGCGCGACACTTTGATCTATTTTTAATTCAGAAGTTATATTAGAGCTAACCGTAATATGCAGATTTTGGTCTTCTTTTTCTATTTGTTGGATGTTGCCAATATCTTCTATGATGCCAGTGAACATAAGTATGGATTATTTAGTTAAATTTGCAAAACAAAATTACAAACAAAAGTTAGTTAATTAATGAGGAAAGCAGAAAATGTTATCGTAGGGATCTCTATTGGAGATTTAAATGGTATTGGTGGAGAAATCGTTTTAAAAACGTTGGCAGATGTCAGAATGCTTGAATTTTTTACACCGGTAATTTTTGCTTCTGCGAAAACCATTACATTTTTAAAAAACCATTTTGATATAGATATAAACTTTAATGGGATTACTAATTTAGATCAGATTATAACGGGAAAAATTAATGTATTCAATGCATGGAGTGATCGTGCAGATATTAATTTTGGCCAAGAAGATCCAATAATTGGTGAGTTTGCCATAAAGTCCCTTTTTGCAGCAACCAAAGCTTTAAAAGAGGATATTATTGATGTTTTAGTTACAGCACCTATAAATAAACATACCATCCAGTCAGAACAATTTAATTTCCCTGGTCATACTGATTATCTGGCTCAAGAATTAGATGGTGAGAGTTTAATGTTTATGATTTCCAATGATTTACGTATTGGTTTATTAACAGATCATGTTCCAATAAAAGATATAGCCAGTCATATTACACCAGAACTCATAGAAAGCAAAGTCAATACGGTATATAAGAGCTTACAGAACGATTTTAATATTAGACGACCAAAAATTGCGGTCTTGGGCATCAATCCACATACAGGCGATAATGGTGTAATTGGAAAGGAAGACGATGAGGTTATGCGTCCAACACTAAAAGCACTAAATGAAAAAGGAAAATTAGTTTATGGACCTTATGCCGCTGATAGTTTTTTTGGTTCCAGTAATTACAAAAATTTTGATGCTATTATTGCATCCTATCATGATCAAGGTTTAATTCCATTTAAAACGCTATCATTTGGGAATGGTGTAAATTACACCGCAGGTTTGTCTAAAATAAGAACGTCACCCGACCATGGAACAGCTTTTGAAATTGCTGGAAAAGGGGAAGCGAATGAAAATTCGTTTAAGGAAGCCGTCTTTTTAGCGCTTAAATTATATCATAATAGAATGGAGAATGCTGAATTAGCTAAAAACCCATTAATTACACCGCAAAAAAAGATATAAACAAAAAAATGTTTATAAGTGTTATAAGCTAAATAATTTTTATATATTTGCAGGCTCAAAATAGATGTGATAATGAGGGAATTGAAAACGTTTACAATACCATTTGTAGGGTTAAAATTAGGGAAACATCAATTTGAGTACAAAATAGATAAAACGTTCTTTGATTTTTTTGAATATCAAGATTTTAATGATGCTGATATTGCTGTGGACTTGGAGTTAAACAAGAAAACAACATTATTGGAATTACATTTTGAAATGTCAGGAACTGTAAATGTGAATTGCGATTTAACAAATGAGCCTTATAATCAGGAAATTAGAAATAGTTTTGATTTGGTGGTTAAATTTGGTGAAGACTATAATGATGAAGAAATTGATCTGTTAGTTATACCACACGGAGAATATGAAGTGAATGTACAACAATATATATACGAAACCATTATATTGACAATACCTTCAAAATTAATTCATCCAGGCGTAGAAGATGGCACCTTACAGTCTGATATACTTGAAAAATTAGAAGAATTAAGCCCTAAAGAGAAACAAGAAAAAGAAGATAACGAGGAAATTGATCCGCGTTGGAATACATTAAAGAAACTATTAACGGATAAATAATAATAACAATGGCACATCCTAAAAGAAAAATCTCCAAAACAAGAAGAGATAAAAGAAGAACCCATTATAAAGCAGTAGCTCCACAAATTGCAACTTGCCCAACTACTGGTGAAGCGCACTTATATCACAGAGCTCATTGGTTTGAAGGAAAACTATATTACAGAGGTCAAGTATTAATTGACAACTCGGTAACAGAAGAAAACGCAGCATAACTACTATGCGTGCATACAAGAAAACGCTCATCACTGAGCGTTTTTTTTATGATAAATTTTTATAGAAGCCAAAAACGACTTAATTTGCACTAAATTAAACCGAATATCGGTGCGTTTTGGCGAAATTTCATCAAAAACGTCTCGTTTTAATGGTTTTAGCGAAATAATTTATACGTATGAGTAAAATCTCAGCAGCCATTACAGCTGTAGGTGCCTATGTGCCAGACTATGTGTTGACTAACCAAATTCTTGAAACGTTAGTGGATACAAATGATGAATGGATAACCTCCAGAACAGGCATTAAAGAGCGTAGAATATTAAAGGAAGAAGGCAAAGGCACTTCATTTCTTGCTATTAACGCTGCAAAAGACCTCATCAAAAAAACAGGTCTCAATCCCAAAGAAATAGATTTAGTAATTGTTGCAACCGCAACACCAGATATGAAAGCCGCCTCAACAGCAGCTTTTACAGCTACCGAAATAGGCGCTACTAATGCGTTTTCATTCGATTTGGAAGCTGCATGTTCTAGTTTCTTATTTGGAATGTCTACCGCTTCTAGTTATATTGAATCGGGTCGCTACAAAAAAATACTATTAATAGGTGCTGATAAAAATTCATCATTTATAGATTATAAAGATCGCGCTACATGTATTATTTTTGGTGATGGTGCAGGTGCCGTTTTATTTGAGCCCAATACTGAAAATTTGGGTTTACAAGACGAATACCTAAGAAGTGATGGTGCTGGACGTGAGTTTTTACAAGCTACTTATGGTGGCTCATCCTATCCGTCAACACCAGAAGCCGTTGCAGAAGGCAAACATTTTATATTCCAAGATGGAAAAACCGTATTTAAAAATGCTGTTTTTAATATGGCTGATGTCGTTGTTAAAATATTAGAGCGCAATAATTTAAGTAAAGATGATATTGCATGGTTGGCCGCTCATCAAGCTAATAAACGTATTATTGATGCCACAGCAAATAGAATAGATCTTGACCAAAACAAAGTCATGATGAATATCGAAAAATATGGTAATACCACTTCGGCTACCTTACCATTATTATTAAACGATTACGAATCTCAATTAAAAAAAGGCGATAAAATTATTTTTGCAGCCTTTGGAGGTGGATTTACTTGGGGCTCTATTTATTTAAAATGGGCTTATAACTCTTAACTAACTAAAAAATTAAAATCAAAACTAAAATCTAAATAATTATGGATTTAAAAGATATTCAAAACTTAATTAAGTTTGTAGCAAAGTCAGGTGCTAGTGAAGTAAAATTAGAAACTGATGACGTTAAAATCACCATTAAAACCGGAGGTGACGAAAAAGCTGAAACAACAACTTATGTTCAGCAAATTCCAGTAGGTGCACCAGTTGGACATGTGCCTGCAGCTCCAGCACCAATGGCAGCTGCTGTTGCACCAGAAGCGGCAGAAGAAGACTCAAAATATATTACGATCAAGTCGCCTATTATTGGAACGCTTTATAGAAAGCCATCTCCAGACAAACCAGTTTTTGTTGAAGTAGGTCAAACTATAAAAGAAGGTGATGTACTTTGTATTATTGAAGCTATGAAATTATTCAATGAAATTGAATCTGAAATTTCAGGTAAAATAGTAAAAGTATTAGTTGATGATTCTTCTCCAGTTGAATTTGATCAACCATTATTTTTAGTCGATCCATCATAATCTAAAGTTTAAAGTTTAAAATTTAAAGTTCCAGTTTTTTAGCTCGAACAATAAACGTACAAAACCATAAACTTATAAACTCAATAGAATTATGTTTAAAAAAATATTAGTTGCCAATAGAGGGGAAATAGCCTTACGTGTTATTAGAACCTGTAAAGAAATGGGCATAAAAACGGTAGCTGTGTATTCAACTGCAGATGCTGAAAGTCTTCATGTAAAGTTTGCAGATGAAGCGGTTTGTATTGGACCTCCTCCAAGTAGTGAATCGTATTTAAAAATGTCGAATATCATTGCTGCAGCCGAAATTACAAATGCAGATGCTATTCACCCAGGATATGGGTTTCTATCTGAAAATGCCAAATTTTCAAAAATTTGTGAAGAACATGACATCAAATTTATTGGTGCTTCTGCAGATATGATTAATCGTATGGGTGATAAAGCCAATGCGAAAGCAACCATGATTGAGGCAGGTGTGCCTTGTGTTCCTGGAAGTGAAGGAACTATAGATGATTATAAACACTGCGAAATATTAGCCGAAGAAGTTGGATATCCTGTTATGCTTAAAGCATCAGCAGGTGGTGGCGGAAAAGGTATGCGTGCTGTTTGGAAAAAAGAAAACTTAAAAGACGCTTGGGAGTCTGCTAGACAAGAATCTAAAGCTGCTTTTGGGAACGACGATATGTACATGGAAAAACTCATAGAAGAGCCAAGACATATTGAAATCCAAATTGTAGGCGATTCTACAGGAAAAGCTTGTCATTTATCAGAACGTGACTGTTCTATTCAACGTCGTCATCAAAAATTAACGGAAGAAGTTCCTTCGCCATTTATGACGAAAGCCCTTCGTAAGAAAATGGGAGATGCTGCCGTAAAAGCTGCCGAATATATTAAGTATGAAGGTGCAGGAACGGTTGAATTCCTTGTGGATAAACACCGTAATTTCTATTTTATGGAAATGAATACGCGTATCCAAGTAGAACACCCAATCACAGAGCAAGTTATTGATTTCGATTTAATTCGTGAGCAAATTTTGGTTGCATACGGTGTGCCAATTTCTGGTAAAAATTATACACCAAAATTACATTCAATAGAATGCCGAATTAATGCGGAAGATCCATTTAATGATTTCAGACCTTCACCAGGTAGAATAACCACACTTCATGCGCCAGGTGGGCATGGTGTACGTTTAGATACGCACGTTTATGCAGGTTATGTTATTCCGCCATATTATGATTCTATGATAGCGAAATTAATCACCACAGCGCAAACACGTGAGGAGGCTATCAATAAAATGAAACGCGCTCTTGATGAATTTGTTATAGAAGGTATAAAAACAACCATTCCTTTTCATAGACAATTAATGGAGCATCCAGATTATTTAGCCGGAAACTATACCACTAAATTCATGGAAGACTTTGTTATAGAAAAGCCAAGTGATAATTAATAAATAAAAGCTCCGAAATATTTTCGGAGCTTTTTTTATGAGAAACTGGATTCATTTAATAAACCTAACTTCTGTGTTTAAAAAAAAGATTTCCAATTCTAATGCTGGTTGTAAATTTAAGCCTTCTTTAAAGTTTATTATTTTATCTGCTAATAATACTTTTAATATTTTAATCCGAAACGCAATATTACAATCATCTTTATTATGATGGAGCTCTCCGCTGACATTCATTTTGTAAAACCAATACTATAAGTTGCATACTCTTGTTGTAAGTAAATTATGTTAAGTAGCAATCTCACAACTTTCTTTAGTTTTTATTAAATTTATATTGCAATTATTATATGAGAAACTATGCGCGCAAACTTGCATTCAGGGGGATTGGTTGCATACGTTTCTTTATTCTCACCAAATAACTATATCATTTCTCGTTAAAAGTTGTTATGATAACTTGAATTCCAGTTCTAAAATTCTTACTTTAGTGGCAAAATAAATTATTTATACAAAAAAACATGAAAAAAAAATTACACAAAGTTTTACCATTCGTAATCCTTATGTTTTGTTTGTCAGCTTTTAGTCAAGAACAACACTTTAAAAAAGTGATTGCTGAACAAGAAAACAGTATGATGATTAATACCACGTATTCAATGAGTATTAATCAATTAATGAGCGATTTGAGTAAAGCGCAGCAGCGAGGAGACTCGCGAGAACAAGTTAATAACCTTGTGATTGAAGTGCCGAATCTTGATGGGGAATTAGAAAAATACTTAATTCAAGAAGCATCTGTTATGTCGCCAGGTTTGCAAGCGCAATATCCAGAAATCAGATCGTATGTTGGATATGGAATTGACACGCCTAGTTCATATTTACGTTTTAGTATATCTCCTTACAAAGGGATGTCAGGTATTATTTTATCTGGTATAGAAGGAAAAGGTCTTGTTATAGAGCCTGTAAAGAGTAATGTATCTCAAATAATTGTTCGTGAGAAACAAAATTCAAATTCGGAAATTCAAAGTTTTGAGTGTTCAACTCCTGAAGAATTAAGTGAAGAAATTGGAGATATTGTAAATTCCAACCGAACTGGAGCTAATGGTACCTTACATACTTTTGATTTAGCGATGTCTGTAACTGCAGAATATTCTATTTTTCATGGCGGAACCTTGCCACAAGTAAATGCAGCTATCGTGAATACCATGACTGTTGTAAATGCCATTTTTGAAAATGAATTTAATGTGAACATGGTATTAATTCCAAATAATGATGCTGTTATATACTTAACTACGGCAACTTCGCCTTATAGTAGTACTGATGATTCTGGGTATAATAATGCATTACAAGCAACTTTAAATTCAGTTATTGGTAATGCTAATTATGATATTGGTCACCTAATGGGCGGTATTGGAAATAATGGTAATGCTGGTTGCATTGGTTGTATCTGTGTTGCAAACCAAAAAGGAAGTGGATTTACTACAAGTACAACCCCAATAGGTGTAAATTTTGATGTGGATTATGTTGCGCATGAAATGGGACACCAATTTGGCGCAAACCACACGTATACATTTAGATCCGAAGGTGGAATAGCTCAAATGGAACCAGGTAGTGGTACCACAATAATGAGTTACGCAGGTATAACAGGTACTTCTGATGTTCAACCATTTGTAGACCCTTATTTTCATGCCGTATCTATTCAGCAAGTAAATGCGCATGTAAGTACCAGAAGTTGTGATATAGAAACACCTACTGGAAATAATATTCCAACGGCTAATGCTGGTGCAAACATAACCTTACCGAAAGGAACACCTTTTAGGTTAACAGGTGCTGGAACAGACGCAGACGCAAATGATAATTTAACGTATTGTTGGGAGCAATTTGATGAGAACAATGGTGTAACTGAATTTCCAAGCCCAACATCAACCAATAGTAATGAGCCACAATTCAGATCGTATTTACCAAGTACAAATGCTACGAGAACATTCCCTAAAATGGAAGATTTAATAGATTTTGGTGTCAACGGTACGTTATACGAACAAATTCCTACAGTAGGAAGAAATGCAGATTTCAGATTAACAGTGAGAGACAATAGACCTGGAGGTGCGGCAAATGCCTTTGATGATATGCGTGTTACGTGGAACAATACGGCAGGACCCTTTGTAGTGACATCTCAAGAAACAAATCAAATTGTATGGACTCCAGGAGATACAGAAACTATTACGTGGGATGTGGCAGGTACAACTGCAAATGGTATTAATGCGGCTAATGTAAATATCATATTATCTACATCATTAACGCCAGATGTAGACTTTACTACAGTTTTAGCTACAAATGTTCCTAATAATGGTTCCTATCAAATTGTAGTTCCTTCTGTGACTTCTGCTTATTCTAGAATTCTTGTGGAAGCGGCAGATGGTTCATTTTTTAATATAAATGATAATTATTTCGCCATAGGAAATTATATCTACGTTCCAGGTGATAGTTGTGAAGATTATTTCTTTGCTTCGGGAGGAATACTATTAGATGAAGATGCAGGGCAGTTTAGTGGTTTTAGATTACCTATAGCCGATTCTAAAACAATTTCAGACCTTAGAATAAGTATAGATGCTTCTACATCAAATAGTGGTCAAATTCGTGCAGCTATCAGACCACCATCTCAAGCAGCAGGATTTAATCAAGTATATTGGGGTGCATGTGCTGGTTCTACAGATCTTATTTTAACGTTTGACGATGCTGGAAACCCTATTAACTGTACTGATACAGCTAATAATGATGTGGTATTACCAGCGCAACCTTTAAGTTTTGCAGATGGTCAAAATTCCTTAGGAGATTGGATTTTCTTTATTGGAGATGTTGTAGTAGATGGCGTACGAGTTACGTGGAATTCTACAACGATCACTATCTGTGAGTCTGGTATTTTTGTTCCAGAATTAAGTGTCGACGAATTTGGATTAGATGCTTCATTTGCGGTATTCCCAAATCCAAATAACGGAGATTTCTCTATTAAGTTTAAGCCTTTAACAAACGAGACTATTAATGTAGAAGTGTTTGATATAAGAGGTAGAAACGTTTATAATAAAACGTATAACAGTACAGGTGATTTTAACGAGTCTATCTCGTTGAGTAATGCCCAAGCTGGTATGTATTTATTAAATGTTACACAGGGAAGCCAGAAAATCACTAAAAAGTTAATTGTTAACTAAATAGTGTCGCTTAATTTTTATAAATAATAACTCCGAAAGCAATTTCGGAGTTTTTTTTTGATATTCCTTTCCAATTACCGCAACCTAGTATATCATACATTAGCTATATTTAATTATTGTATATTTTTAATTAACTAGAAAATGAAAGGGATTACAACATTAAAAAAACAGTAAATTAGCCTTATGAATTTATCGTATTGGGAAAATAAAACCTGGCTAAACCAAGTGAATTATACTATTGTTGGTAGTGGTATTGTTGGTTTAAATTGCGCATTACAATTAAAACTACAGTTTCCAAAAGCCAAAATTTTAATTCTTGAGCGTGGTATGTTACCGCAAGGTGCTAGCACTAAAAATGCAGGTTTTGCTTGTTTTGGAAGTTTAAGCGAAATTCTAGACGATTTAAAAACCCATTCAGAAGATGAGGTTATAGAACTGGTTCAAAAACGGGTTAATGGATTAAATCTATTACGTCAAAACCTCACAGATCAAGCTATAAATTATCAGCAGCTAGGCGGTTATGAATTGTTTAATAATGATAATCAGGCATTTTATGATACGTGTTTAACTGAAAGAGAATGGATTAATAAATTGTTATTTCCAGTTTTAAAAGAAGCGATATTTTCACTTAAAACAAATGATTTTGGATTTGAAAATATTCACAAACAACTCATTTTTAATCCATTTGAAGGACAAATTGATACAGGTGATATGATGGAGGCTTTATTATTAAAAGTGCAATCATCAGGCATTAAAATACTTAATAACGTAACCGTTGAAGCGTATACAGAATTGAATAGTATGGTTGATGTAAAAACCAGTCACTTTCAATTTAAAACCGAAAAATTATTAATAGCAACCAATGGCTTTGCATCGCAATTAATAAACGAAGATGTAAAACCAGCTAGAGCGCAAGTGCTCATAACAAAACCAATTCCTAATTTACCCATTACAGGAACTTTTCATTTAGATAAAGGTTATTATTACTTCCGAAACATTAATAATAGAATCTTGTTAGGTGGTGGTAGAAATTTAGATTTTACGGGTGAAGAAACTACGGTAATGACCGAAACGGCTCTTATTCAAAATCATTTGGAACAGGTATTGAAAACGACAATTTTGCCAAATACGGCTTTTGAAATTGATTATTGCTGGAGTGGTATTATGGGTGTTGGAAATCAGAAAAAACCAGTTGTTAAACAACTATCAAACCATGTGTATTGCGGTGTGCGGTTAGGCGGAATGGGTGTTGCTATTGGCAGTATAATAGGAAAAGATCTTGCGCAATTATTAGATTGATATGATAAAAAAACTATTCAAATTTATTTTTAAATGCATCCTATGGCTTATAGTTTTATCAGTAGCTATGGTTTTATTATTCAAATGGGTTCCCGTACCTATTACGCCATTAATGGTTATTCGTGGTGTTGAAGAATACCAAAAGGGTAACAAAATGACTTGGGAACACGATTGGGTTTCCATTGATAACATATCAAGACATTTACAATTAGCGGTTATTTGTAGTGAAGACCAGCGTTTTTTAAAGCACAATGGTTTTGATATCAAGGCTATAGAAAAAGCTTTGGAGAATAATAAAAAAGGTAAACGCATAAAAGGTGCTAGTACCATTAGCCAACAAACAGCCAAAAATGTGTTTCTATGGCCAAATAGGAGTTGGTTACGCAAAGGTTTAGAAGCCTATTTCACGTTTTTAATAGAACTGACTTGGAGTAAGGAACGCATTATGGAAGTGTATTTAAATAGTATAGAAATGGGTAATGGTATTTATGGAGCCGAAGCGGCTTCGCAATATTGGTATAATAAATCGGCTGCCAAATTATCACCTATGGAAGCAGCTTCAATTGCAGCTATTTTGCCTAATCCGTTGCGATATAGAGCGCAACCAGCATCTAATTATATTGCAGGTAGAAAGTCATGGATTGTGAAACAAATGGGGTATTTTGGACGATTAGATTACAACCAAGTCGATGAAAAAAAATAGCGCAATAAAAAGTGAATTATACAATTTGTGCTTGATGTCCTTAAACAAGCGGTTGGGCGCCATTCAGAAACAAATTGCGGAAATTCAAGAATCTTTAACAAGTGAAACCAAAAGTAGTGCAGGCGATAAGCATGAAACAGGGCGTGCCATGTTACAGCTGGAGCGTGAAAAAGCAGGAGTACAGCTTTCTGAAATACAAAAGCAACAGGACACGCTTTCTAAAGTGAACGTTATAAAAACCTCCGAAACTATTTGTTTAGGAAGTGTGGTGTTCACAACCAAATCCAATTATTTTATTGCTATTAGTGCTGGTGAATTTTTAATTGCTGGTGAATTGTTTTATGCTATTTCACCGCGTACACCAATAGGAAAATTGTTATTAGGAAAAACAGTACGGAATGAAATTGTTTTTAATAAACAGACGATTAAAATTGAAGCTATTATTTAGTAATTTCTAAATGAACGATATCACCTTTTTTCAATTCTGAAGCATGTTCAAATACGATAATTGATTCTTCAAATTCGGCCTCTATCAAAAAATAAGACCCTTTAAAATAAGCTTTTTTAACGACTACTTTTATATCCGATTTTTCAACCACTTTCAGTTGGTGTGCATAAATAAACTGACCTTTAATACGATTAAATTCTCCAAAGAAGGCAGCTACTAACGCACTTTCAGGGTTGTTATAAAGATCTTGTGGTTTTCCTTGAGCCGCTATTGTTTGGTTGTTTAAAACAATAATTTGGTCAGCAAAACCTAAAACATCTTCTTGGTCGTGTGTGGCAACCAAACAGGCGATATTTTTTTCTTTCAAATAGTTAAAAACCCGACGTCTCAATGTTTGTTTTTGGTAATTATCAATATGGCTAAAGGGTTCATCCAGCAATAAAATTTCTGGTTCTTCAGCTAAAGCGCGGGCTAAAGCCACACGTTGTTTTTGACCACCACTTAAAAGCTTGACTTTGGTTTTTGCAAATTCGGTAAGTTCAACAACATCAAGAAGTTCAGCGGTACGTTCTTTTTTTTCTTTCGGAAAAAAATTAGATAGATGCTTACCTATATTTTCTTCCACGGTTATAAATGGCATGAGTTCAAATTCTTGAGCTACATACTTCATGAAATCATAACCAACCACTAAATTGTGTTTGGGTCCAAGAATCTCCATGTCTTTCCAAAAAATATGACCTGAATCCAAATCATATTCACCATAAAGAAGTTTTAATAAGGTGCTTTTCCCTGAACCGCTTTCGCCAATTATAGCTGTGTTTTCACCGGGCTGTATGCTGAAATTTATAGCCTGTAAAATGGGTGTTTTTTGATAAGCGAATTTGAGATCTTTTACGTTTAGCATGCTGCAAAAATACGGCAAAAAAAATTCGCTTCTAAAAGAATAGAAGCGAATTTATTATGTTGATGATCTATGTTATTGCTTAATAAATTTTCTGTTTATAACGCGACCTTCAGACTCTAATCGTAAAATGTAAAAACCGGTTTGTAATTTTGAAACATCTAAAGCGTTTGTTTCTAATTTAGAGTTTAATACTTTTTTTCCATTGATATCAAAAACGGTTGCAATTTTACCATTTAAAGAAACAGGTGTTGAAATATTAAGGGTGTTTTCAACTGGGTTCGGGTAAATTGCTAACGTTTCCAATTCATAATCCTGAACCGTTAACGACTCGCCTTCAGTAACACAAAGTCTTTGATTGATTGTTGGTGTTGGAATATTATCTACAACACCTGATGGCCAGTAAATTATTAAATTATCTATGGCTGTTTCTGTTCCCAATCCGAAATGAGTATTTAACGTGCTCATAAATCTAAAACCTTCACCACTCCTTACATCGCGAATTTGAACGCCTGAAGCTGTGTGAATTTCAACACGTGCTCCAATTCCATTTATATTACTATAACCAGCTGTTCCAACAGTACAAATACTAATCCAATTATTAGCATTCCCACTATTCATATAAATACTTCCATTACTAAAAGAATCTATGAAACCATCATTATTTAAATCGCCAAATGAACCATTACTTCCTGATATTAAGTTTTCTTGAAGCGAAAATGTTAAGTCACCATTTCCAAATAGAATATTTCCATTGGATGCAATATCTAAATTTCCATCATTATCAAAGTCATACGTCACATTTTCTATTCCTGTATCAGGCATCAATTGAACGCCTGAAGCAGTTGTAACATTTGTGAATATTACTGTAGTATTTCCTTGATTATCTGTTACTAAATCATTTCGCATCATTTTATGAGAACCAGAGCTGGCACCTATAAAGACGTCCATATCGCCATCATTATCAAAATCACCCCAAGCGGATGACCATGTCTGCATTGGATCTGCTAATAACAAGGCAGATGAAACTTCAGAATAAGTACCATCACCATTATTTTTATGCATTTGATTCATACGTCTGGCTTCTTCACCACCACATTTTGCAATAAACATATCTAGGTTTCTATCGTTATCATAATCAATCCAAATCGAACCATAATTTCCACCGGATTCATACATACCTAATCCGCTAGGTACGCCCTGTACGTTTTCGCCTTGATAGTAGGTTAGGTTACCCTGCCCATCGTTTATAAAATATACGTTTGGTGCTAAGTCATGACATACAAATGCATCTAAATGGCCATCGTTATTAATGTCAACAAAATTAGAGCGTTGCGAAAAAACATAGGGATCATGAGAATCTTCCGTAAAAGTACCATCACCATTGGACCTCATGAACGTTACGCCATTTCCGCCACCATATAATAAATCAGTATAGCCATCCGCATTATAATCAGCAGCAGCTAAACTCCAACCTGGCGTATTGTTAGCGTAAGATGTGGTAATATTCCTTCCTTGAAATCCGCCAGAGGGCAATTGTTCTTGAATATTAATATTGGTATTGGAAACAGAAACAATATCATCTAAATGATCACCATTCATATCTACAATAGCTCTATTTGTACCTGTAGTGGTAAGGCTACTAACTGTAAATGTTACAGCAGGCGGAATTGGAGGATCGCTTTCAGCAATTTCAAAATCAAAACCATTTGTGTCCCAACGATTATCGAAGGCAATATAATAAGTTTCACCTGCCAAAACGTTTAAAGTCGCAACGGACAGGTATACACTACCGCTGTCATCATCACCACCTTCGCAAATTAGTGCGCCACATGTTCCACTAAAAATATGAACTCGTGTATCACGCCCAGCATTTTGAGTTAAATCGGTTGAAACGGTTAGAAAGGTATCAGATTCGGGTATGTATTTAAACCACTCGCCTAAACTAGCTGCGTCTGAGCTGGTATTACAATTGGGGCTTGGAACTTCGCCACCGTCTATTAATGCTACATTATAAATACCTGGTTGTGTAATTGGTGTAGCAGCATCTGCTTCGGAACACGTATTGGAACTTGTTTGGGCATGTGTAACGGCAAGCGTTAAAAATGCAAGTAAAAGTAATTTTGTTTTCATGAGTTAAGGAGTTGATTTCTAGCTTGATATTTTACTAATATAAGTGTTTTTTTTATTTTAATTTTAAGGTCCTACGTTTATTCACATCTGTCGGTTAAAGAATTTATCCATTCGGTAATTAAAGCAACACCTTCTGTATGTTGTAATGTGCGTCCTAATAAAGGCATTCGATATTGTTCCTCAACAGAAGTCATTCTAAAAACAACTACGGAAGCTTCTGCATTTGCTGGATTCATAATTAATGGATATTCGTCTCCAATATTGGTGTCTGGTTCTACGCAAATCCCCATATTACTTGCCAATTCATTTTCATTATATGCAAAACGCATTGGTCTGTATTCGCAGTAGCTTTCTTCTGAATGACAATGCGCGCAGTTAATATCTAAATATGAACGAGCACGCATGGTTAGGGATTCTGACGTATCATCCCAAGCTACCATAGTGTCAATATTTCCAGGATAATCAGCGTTTAAATACCCGAGGTCTACCCATTTCTGTAATTGATTGCTTGTACCATCTTGGTACACATAGTTTTTATTTAAATTCTGCGGTTTTGGACCTATAGGAACGGGTGTTCCAAATTTATTATGACACGTAAAACATTCGGCTCTTGCGGGAACACGATAATTCACATTTTTAATGGTACCTGCTTCGTTCCAGTCTAAATTTACAAAGCTACCATTGGTGGTGAAGGTGGCTTCGGTTTGCTCGTCATTCCAAACATATTCAGCAAATTCCCAACCACTATCTGTAAAATACATGATTCGTGTTTCAATAATTCTGGTATTACCTGTTGGCAACACATTATCGTAATAAAAATTCTTTATTAAAAAAGCACCAACGGGAAAATTTAAGGGTTTGTAATCCGTGTCATAAGATGCTTTGCTACCATTTGGCATCCATACAAATCGTTTTTTATGTGCATAGTCACTAAATAATGCTGAGTTCAAATCGTAAGGAATAACACCTGAAACGGGCTCCAGATTTTTTAAATCGCCTTCAAAAAAATTATAATCGGATAAGTTAGGATATGGCAAGTCATCTGGATTATAAATAACAGGTGAAGCTGGCAAAATAGTTACCGTTACTGTTCCTGTTGCACAATTATTGTTTGAAGAACAGATAGTATATACAAAACTATCAGTCCCTAAATAATTACTAGTTGGTGTGTAGCGTATCTTATCGTCACTTGGGTTATTTGGTGTATTGTTATCAAGAATGGAAATAGTAGCATAGGTAGAATTAGTAACCGTTAATACACCGGTTTCCGGAATATTATTATCATTGGCAAGCACAGCTATTTCTACAAAACTATTTTGAAATACTTGTGCAGTATCAGCTCGTGTTTGAATTTGTAAAGCTACATAATCGTCATCTTCTGATTTACAAGCAATCAGTGTAAGACCAATAAGTAGTAAATTAAGGTAGTTTTTTTTCATAATCGACTAGAAAGGCGACTACGAATTTAAGTAAAAAAAATGCCAATATTTTGATTAAAGCTTGATATTTATGTGTTTAGGGTGAATAAACGTTAAACTAAATCGTTTTTTAGTAAATATTCCGCAATTTGTATCGTGTTTGTTGCTGCGCCTTTTCTTAAATTATCGGCTACGATCCACATGTTTATGGTATTTGGTTGCGATTCGTCCCTACGGATTCTACCTACGAACACGTCATCTTTTCCGTTCGCATAAATAGGCATTGGGTAGGTGTTTACGTCTGTATTATCTTGTAAAATAACGCCTTCCGTTTCGTTTAGAAGTTTACGTACATCACTTAAAACAAAATCGGTTTCAAATTCAATATTCACCGCTTCACTATGGCCTCCAGTTGTTGGAATTCTTACAGCTGTTGCCGTAACTGCTATAGATTTATCATCTAGAATTTTTTGCGTTTCACGAACCAACTTCATTTCTTCTTTGGTATATCCATTGTCTTCAAATACATCACAATGTGGTAAGGCATTTTGGTGAATTGGATATGGGTAAGCCATCTCGCCATTAATACCAGCCATTTCATTTTCTAATTGTTTTACGGCTTTTAATCCAGTTCCCGTAATAGATTGATAGGTGGAAACAACAACACGCTTGATGTTATATTTTTTATGAAGTGGTGCTAAAACAAGTACCATTTGAATGGTAGAGCAGTTAGGATTGGCAATAATTTTATCAGCTTTAGTTAACGTAGATGCATTAATTTCAGGTACAATTAATTTGGTATTTGCATCCATGCGCCAGGCAGACGAGTTATCAATTACAGTGGTTCCAGCAGCTGCAAATTTTGGAGCCCATTGTAACGATGTTTCACCACCTGCAGAAAACAACGCTAATTCTGGTTTTAGGGAAAGCGCTGTTTCAAGATTAACAACCGTATATGTTTTACCTTTGAAAACAATTTTTTTACCAACAGATTTTTCTGAAGCTACAGGTATTAATTCGGTAACAGGAAATTGACGTTCTTCTAAAACTTTCAACATCACTTCTCCTACCATGCCTGTGGCACCAACTACAGCTACTTTCATCTTTATTATTTTAATTACAAAACTAAATAATTATTAAGGTAATTGTTTAAAATAAAACATAAAAAAACCACTTCTATTATGAAGTGGTTTAGGGTTAGAATATGCAATGTAGCGGTTACTACGTCTTATTTTTTCAAGAGATCACGGATTTCCATTAATAAATCGTTATCCGTTGGTCCTTTAGGCGCTTCAGGAGCTACCTCAACAGGTTTTTTTGTTTTATTATAGGCTTTCACAATCATAAATAATACAAAACCAACTATAATTAAATTGATTATGGTATTTATCCATTCGCCATACATAATAGCGTTTTCGGGCGTTGCTACTGTGCCATCTGCTGCTAAAACAGCTTGGTCAAGAATGATTTTCATATCAGCAAAATCAATTCCACCAGAGAAGTGCCCAATTATAGGCATCATAATATAGGTTACAAACCCTTTAACGACTAAACTAACTGCGCCAGCCAGTATAACAGCAACAGCAAGGTCTATGACGTTACCCGTCATGATGAAATTTTTGAATTCTTTAAACATAATTTATAATTTTAGTTAGTGATTTACGCCTTAAATTTAATTAAAAAGTTGAATGTAAGCGAATTGACAAGGGTATTATTTTAAAAAAACACGTTTTACACGTTGAGATACAGCTGTTATAATTTCATAGGAAATACTTTTTGCTGTGTTAGCGAATGCGTTAGCGGTTGGTTTTTTTCCGAAGATGATAACTTCATCTCCCTCTTGACAATCAATATCTGTAATATCCACCATAATCATGTCCATGCACACATTTCCTAAAATGTAGGCTTGTTTGTTATTGATGGTAACGAAACCTTTTCCTTTTCCATATTGCCTACCAATGCCATCTGCATGACCAATAGGAATGGTGGCCGTTTTTGTTTTTTTAGTTGCTATATACGCACGATTATAACCAACACTATCGCCTTTTTCAATGCTATGAATTTGCGAAACAATAGACTTTAAAGTTGCAATAGGTGTGAAATTTTTATCTTCTAATTCCGAGTTCCCAAAACCATATAAACCAATTCCAACGCGTACCATATCAAAATGTGCTTCAGGATAATTTAATACGCCTGATGTATTACAAAGGTGTAACATGGGTTTGTATCCAATAGAATTTATAAAGGAATCTGAAATACGTGTAAATAGCTGAATTTGTTTTTGAGTAAATTCTTTTTCATTAAAGTCTTCGCTGGCTGCTAAATGTGAAAAAATAGATTTTACCTGAATACTATGCGTCTCATTTAATGTAGAAACTATTTTAGGAACATCGGTTTCCTCAAAGCCTAAACGGTTTAAACCTGTATTAAATTTAACATGAACGGGATAGTTGGTTTGTTTTTCGCCTTCAGCAACTTTTATAAATTCATTTAAAACAAAATGACTGTATAAACTAGGTTCTAAACAGCGCTCAATAAGTGTTTTAAAATTTATAGATTGTGGATGCAAAACTAAAATAGGTGTTCGAATTCCAGCATCACGCAACGCGACACCTTCATGCGTATAGGCTACCGCCAAATAATCAACATGTAAAGTTTCTAGGTGTTTAGCAATTTCTGAAGCATCACTGCCATAGGCATATGCTTTAACAACGGCTAATATTTTGGTTTTTGAATTTGTTCTAGACTTTAAGTACTGAAAATTATTCGTTAAGGCATTTAAATCGATTTCAAGAACGGTTTCATGCACTTTTTCCATTGGAGTCTTTGGTATTGTTTTCAATTTCTTCTGCACCTTCAACTTTCATGCTTCGTATTTTATCACGTTGCATAGATTTGTAATAAGCAGCACGACTTAAAGGTTCGTACTCATCTACTTCACCTAATAAAACGAGGTCATCGCTTTTAGATTTTCGGTAGCTGTATTGTGCTAAATTCCCTGTTTTGGTGCAAATAGCATGCACCTTGGTTACGTACTCTGCTGTTGCCATTAAATTTGGCATAGGACCAAACGGGTTGCCTTTAAAATCCATATCCAAACCAGCAACAATAACCCGAATACCTTTGTTGGCTAAATCATTACAAACGCGAACAATTTCATCATCAAAAAATTGGGCCTCGTCAATACCAACCACATCACAGTCGTCTGCCAAAATAGGGATATTAGCTGCTGCCGGAACTGCTGTAGAACGAATTTTATTGGCATCGTGAGATACGACCATATCATCGTCATAACGCACATCTACAGTGGGTTTAAAAATTTCAACCTTCTGTTTGGCAAATTGTGCACGCTTGAGTCTACGGATTAATTCTTCCGTTTTACCAGAAAACATGGATCCGCAAATAACTTCGATCCAGCCAAATTGTTCTTTATGATTTACTGTATTTTCGAGAAACATTTTGTAATTTTAACACTAAAATAAACGGATTGTTCGTTTTGTATAAAGGTGGCGTAAATTTATTAAAAATCAAAAGCATAATTAGGTTTTAAAGTTAAAAAGTTATGAAGAAGAAGTTAGAGGCTGAATTAATGAGTATTGCACATAGAATCTTAAAATTAAAAGGTAAAGATGATTTGAATAAAATGCATCTAGAAGTGGCTGCTTTATATGAAAAATTAACGGTTTTAAAATTTGCGAAAGAAAATTTTGAGGATGATATTCCTACTATTGGTAACGATTCGTCATTTTTTGATATGTTAGATGTAGCTTTTAATAATAAAGTGAGCGACAACATTGAATTTGAAGATAAGACGTACATAAATCTTGATGATTCTGAACACGAAGAAATTATGGAACCTGCCATTGAAAAAATAAAAGATATGGTGGCTCAAATGCCTCATGAAGCGCAAATGGTAGATTCGCTTTTTGAAAAGGCAACTTCAAAAACCCAAGTTCATAAAATTGATTTGGATGATATAACAGCTGGTTTTGATAACGAACCTATTTTTGACCCTGTTAAAAAAACGGATGCTAATTTTAAAAAATCGCTTAACGATAAACTTAAAAAGGGTTTGGTAATTGGGCTTAATGATAAAATAGCTTTTATCAAACATTTATTTGATGGTGAAGGCGATGATTACAACCGTGTGATATCGCAAATAAACACCTTGAATTCAGTTGAGGAAGTACAAAACTTAATTTTAAATATTGTAAAACCGGATTATAATAATTGGGAAGGTAAAGAGGTTTATGAAACCCGCTTTATGGAGCTTATTGAAAGTAAATTCGATTAATAATAATATATCTCAACCTACCTTTTGTTAAACATGATTTTGAATGTTGAAATACATCAGAAGATTGTAAATTTGAATAGAAATCAGTTTGCTTTATGAAACTTTACATTGTTCCAACACCTATTGGTAATCTGCAAGACATGACTTTTAGAGCTATAGATGTTTTAAAATCAGTGGATTTAATTCTTGCTGAAGACACCCGTACATCTGGGAAATTATTGAAGCATTTTGATATTGGCACACCATCACAATCACACCACATGCATAACGAGCATAAAACGGTTGATGGTTTAATTAATAAATTAAAAAGTGGTGTAACCATGGCTTTAATTAGCGATGCAGGGACACCTGCTATATCTGATCCTGGATTTTTATTAACCAGAGCTTGTATTGAAAATAATATTGAAGTAGACTGTTTACCAGGAGCAACTGCTTTTGTGCCGGCGTTAGTAAATAGTGGGATGCCTAATGATAAGTTTGTTTTTGAAGGCTTTTTACCTGTAAAAAAAGGACGACAAACGCGATTATTACTCCTTGCTGAAGAAACTCGAACCATTATTTTTTATGAAAGTCCACATAAACTGATAAAAACACTGACCCATTTTTGTGAATATTTTGGAGAAGACAGACCTGTTTCTGTTTCCCGAGAACTCTCCAAACTCTACGAAGAAACCATTCGCGGCACTGCCAAAGACGTTTTAGAACATTATACCAACAAACCTCCAAAAGGTGAAATTGTGGTAGTTGTAGGTGGTAAAAAGTAGCTTTTGATTTTTCAAAAACAATTATGGAAATCTTTTTTGTAGGGCTTTGCTCCATTTCCAAACTTTAAATTTTCCCTAACAGTATCTGTCTAAAATTTCAGTATCTTAATCACTACAAATTAAGACTATGAAAAATAAGCATTACAACGTATTCGTTATAGGAAGTGGTATTGCAGGGCAAACCGCGGCAAAAATATGCCGAGAAAATAATTTAAGCGTCGCCATTTCCGATAATAGAGAATTTGGTGGAACTTGCGCCAATAGGGGTTGCGATTCAAAAAAAATATTACTGCAATTTTCGCAATTGGTTTATCAAAGTAATAAATTACAAGGACTTGGTGTTAAAAAAAGTCCGAAGTTAAATTGGAAGCAAGTTCAGAAATTTAGACGCTCTTTTTCTAATCCCATTCCCCCAAAAACAGAACAAAATTTAAAAGATTTAGGTATGTCATTATACCACCAATCACCAAAATTTATAAGTAAAAATGAAGTTGAGGTCGAAGGGAAAGTAGTGTCTGCCGATTATTTTGTAATTGCCACCGGAAATATTCCAAGACCGTTAGATATTGACGGTAACGAATTTTTAAAAGTGAGTGAAGACGTTTTGGATTTAAAGAAAATTCCAAAATCTATTACATTCATCGGATCGGGATATATTGCCATGGAATTTGCATGTATGCTTGCAACTCTGGGAAGTCAGGTTACCATTTTAGAACGAGAGAAAACAGCTCTAGCTAATTTTGATCAATTTTTAGTAGAAAAATTAATTACTAAACTTGAAAGTTTAGGCGTGAAATTTGTTTTTAATGCGGATGTAACGGGTGTTAAAAAATTAAAAAAGAATTTAGAAGTTTCATTTTCTATTGATGGCGAAGTTACAACACACAAATCGCGATTGGTTATTAATGCGGCAGGCAGAGTTCCTGCTATTGCGGCTTTAGATCTTGAAAAAGCCGATATTGAAGCGGATCATGATGGCATTATTGTCAATGATTATTTGCAAAGTAAATCGCACTCAAAAGTTTATGCTTGTGGTGACGTTTCCAATAAATCGTTAGCTTTAACACCACTATCAGGACTTCAAGGCTATATTGCCGGAAATAATATAATTAAAGAAAAATCTAAAACTTTTGATGTTCCGTGTATACCGTCAACTGTGTTTACAACACCAAATTTATCATCGGTAGGATATGGTGAAGAAGACGCCAAAGCGCGCTATAAAAATATAAAAGTGTATCAAGGTGATGCTAGTAATTGGTTTAATGCCAAAAAAGAAAATGAAGACACCTATGCGTATACCATTTTAGTTAATGAACGTACTGACGAAATTGTAGGGGCTCATATTTTAAGTTCAGAAGCCAATGAAAGCATCAACGTTTTTGCAACGGCTATTTATAATAAAATGACGGTAAAAGAATTCAAGCGTATGGTTTTCACATATCCATCTTATGTTATTGACCTAAAAAGTATGATGGAAAATTAATAGATATAGAAAGCGAAAAGAGAAACAACACGTTACAAAATTGCTTTAAATATTTAAATTGAAAATATGCAAGAATTACTTCATAGCATTGGTCAATGTACCATCTGTAAAGACTATTTGCCGTTAGGTCCAAGGCCTGTGGTTTCAGCTCATAATAATTCTAAAGTTATCATTATAGGTCAAGCTCCGGGCACTAAAGTCCATGCTTCAGGAATTCCTTGGGATGATGCTAGCGGAAAGCAATTACGGAATTGGCTAGATGTGAGCAAAGAACAATTTTATAACCCCGAAAATTTTGCCATTATGCCTATGGGATTCTGTTACCCAGGTAAAGGCAAGTCGGGGGATTTACCGCCAAGGCCAGAATGTGCACCACAATGGCATCATCAACTTTTAGAGCAAATGCCTCATGTTGAATTAATTTTACTCATTGGCATGTATGCACAGCGTTATTATTTAAAAAGCGATGCTAAAAAAACGCTAACGGAAACCGTTGATAATTTTCAAGCGTATTTGCCCATGTATTTACCCTTGCCACATCCATCGCCTAGAAATCGGTTTTGGTTGACTAAAAATCCTTGGTTTCAAACGGAAGTTTTACCTATATTAAAAACAAAAGTCCATAGCCTTATCAAATAAAAAATCTATCTTTATTTTTCGGTTAAAACCCAATTATCATGATTAAAAAAATACTATTTCTATGCATTTTCAGTGTGGCTTTTTCAAGCTTAACTCAAGCACAATCCATAAAAAAACAAGCCACAAAAGAAAGTTTAGAGCAAACAGTTATAACTGATTTTTCAGGCGATTTAGCTTACGAAACTACGGCATTTGTTGAAAAATATTGGCGTGTGGTTGGAAATACAGGATTTAATGAAAGTATTAATTTCATAGCTAAAAATTTAGAAAGTGCTGGCTTCGTTTTAGAAGAAAAGTCAAAACCAAACAACCGACTTACCTACCGAATTGAAAAGCGTCCATTAAAAAATCCTACATGGGAAATGGTTGATGCACTGGTAACTTTTAATAACAAGGAAGCACCGCTTTTAGCACATAAAACCAACCGAAATATGGTGGCTTTAAATTCCTTCAGCACACCAAAAGAAGGTGTTACAGCAGAAGTGATTTACGTAGAAGATGTTCAGAAATTAAAAAAAATGGATGTCAAAGGAAAAATTGTTTTCGCTGAAACCAGTCCATCACGTATTTATAATGACGCCATCGTTAAAGGAGGAGCTATTGGTTTAATGACGTATGATAATCCATCGTATTTACAACCGGAAAAAAATACAACCTCTATTCAATTTCGCTCTATTCCTTTAAATTCTAAATTAAAGCCTTGGGCAATTGCCTTGTCCTATCAAGCTAAAGAGCGTTTAAAAGAAGCGCTTTCAAAAGGGCCAATTACCTTAAATGTTCAAATAGAAACTAAAATATATGAATCGGAAGAACTCACCATTGTTGCCGATATTAAAGGAAATAAATTGCCAAAGGAACGTTTAGTTTTTAGTGCACATGTTCAGGAGCCAGGTGCCAATGATAATGCTACCGGAGTTGGTGTTGCGCTGGAAATGGCAACGCTTTCAGCAAAGTTATTAAAAGATAATACATGGAATCCTACCAGAACACTAACCTTTCTTTGGGGAGACGAAATTGTGTCTACAGGTCGTTATGTGCAAGAGGATAAAACGCGTGCTCAAGATATAAAATGGGGAATTAGCTTGGATATGGTTGGTGAAAATACAGACATCACAGGTGGTTCATTTCTCATTGAAAAAATGCCAGATCCTAGTGCTATTTGGACACGTGGTAATGATAAACATTCAGAATGGGGTGGCAGTAAAATGAGTTTAGACCAAATGAAACCACATTATTTAAACGATTTTGTTATTGGTGAATTTGAAGCCCAAGGCAAACGTGCCAATTGGGAAGTCAATACCAACCCGTTTGAAGGTGGAAGTGATCACATGCCTTTTTTACGAAGTAATATTCCAAGTGTCTTGTTTTGGCATTTTACCGATCAGTTTTATCATACGGATAATGACCGATTGGACAAAGTATCTAAAGAAACGCTTAAAAATGTAGGAACAGCGTCTTTACTGTCTGCTTATATTTTGTTGAATTCTGATGCAATAACTGCAAAAACGATAATTGCGAATATTGAAACCGCAGCAATTTCCAGATTGCATGAAGAATTAAAACAAGGAAAAATAGCCATTAAGAAAGGTGATAAGCTAGCCGAACAAATTGAAATTATTAAAGCTTGGGAAGATTGGTATGTAAAAGCAATAACCACAACGGTTGATATGTCGCCAGAAGCGACGTCTTTAAAAGAAGCTATTGAGAAAGCACAAGCTTCGGTACGGGCAACTTCGGAAGCCGCGCTTTTGGAGTTGAGTAAATAAAAACCTTACTAGTTATAGTAAGGTTTAATCTAATCTCTAACAGCGAAGCGGTCTAATTTCTAACATCTTTTATTACACATGCTTTCCAACCTCAAAACCATGTTTTCCTAAAAATTGATTTCCACTTTCTATGGCATCATTTTCTAAAGTTGTTCCCATGCTATCGTTCCATCTATTTAAATAACCAAACAGTGAAATAACGCCCAGCATTTCTACAATTTCACCTTCATTCCAATGTTGGTGTAAGCGCTTTTGAATGGTTTCATCAACGCCATTCGGCACTTGACTTGCTGCTAAACTAAAATCGAGAGCAGCACGTTCCGCTTCCGAAAAAGCCGGATGTGTTCTATAGTCCCAAATATTATCTAATTGTTCTTGTTCAGCACCATAGCGTTCAGCAGCGCGAATGGCATGTGCTTGGCAATACCTGCAACCTGTTGCGTTGCTTGAAACCCAGGCAATCATGCGTTTTAAGGCAGACGTTACACGACCTTCATTCGCCATAACCGCTTTGTTGAGGTTTATAAACGCCTTGGAAATTGCCGGTCTGCGTTGCATGGTTAATACAGAATTCGGGCAAAAACCGAGTGTTTCATTAAAAAATTCTGCTAATTCTTTAGTTTCTAAATCGTGGTCTGCGGATAATGGTGTTACAAGTGGCATAGTCTATTTTTTTATTGGTATTTTTGAATGAACAAGCATCAATTTAAGCTTGTACCAGTATTTTATTTTAATCCTAACAAGTAACAAAAAAATCAACAAACATGGCAAATACAAATAAAGTAATCACACATTGGAAAGGTAATCTACAATTTGAATCGGATAATCCAAATGGGAAAACGGTTTTAATGGACACCAGTCCAGAACATGGTGGTCATAGTTCAGGCTTATCACCAAAAGCCATGATGCTTTCGGCTTTAGCAGGTTGTTCAGGATTGGATGTGGTTTCGGTTTTAGATAAAATGAAAGTACAAGTATCCGATTTCCGAATGGATACCTATGGCGAATTAACCGAAGAGCATCCTAAATATTACCATAGCGTTTCTGTAGAATATCATTTTTATGGTGACAATCTAGATGAAAATAAAATTAAAAAGGCAGTCGATTTATCTGTCGAAAAATACTGTGGTGTTATGGAAATGTTTCGAAAATTCGCAACTGTAAAAACGCGTATTTATTATCATAATACATAATTATTATCATTATTTTTCAGGGTTAATATAAACAATAATACTTAATATTAGTTTTAATTCTTATATTTAGTTAAGAATAACTGTTTAATTAAACCCAAATTTATTATGAAACCACTCGTCACATTTTTACTTTTGTTTGGCATGTTCTATAATGGAATGTGCCAAACTTTTCCTTACGAACGGGAATGGGGTACTTACGCGGAGTTTACGAGAAATACTCGTGCTCACGCTATGGACAGTGAAGGGAATATTTATTCCGTAGGTTTTGTAACAGATACAGATGTGTTTCCTACAACTGCAGCTTCTCACCAACCCATCTACGGTGGTGGCCAAGCAGATGGCTTTATTACAAAATACAGCAGTGATGGTAACTTTTTATGGGGAACCTATTTTGGAGGTGAAGATTTTGATGTCATAGAAGGCATTGCTATAGACAGTAACGATAATATTGTTGTTGTAGGCTTTACCTATTCTGCTACAGGCATTGCCACTCCAGGCGCCTTTCAAGAACAACCTACCGATCGTGGTGGTGGTGCTTTTTTAGCAAAGTTTACTGCAGAGGGTAACCAGCTTTGGGGCACGCATTTTTATAACAGTGCCATTCGTCCTGATGACGAAGCACCTTATAACTTTCATCAAGATTTTTGGTCGCCAGAATATTATAGAGCGGGAATTACCATAAATACTGTCAATGATATTTATATATATATATCAGATTATAATTATAGTCAACCCACCAATAATATAACAACTTTGGGTGCCTTTCAAACAGAAACACTTGGTAATGGAAGTACTATAAGCCAGTTTACAGCTTCTGGAGATCGTGAATGGACTAGCTATTATGGAATTAACAGTGCGCGTATTAATGGTATAGTTGTGGATGGCTCGGGATTGTATGTGACTGGTACCAAGGTGGATTTTCCTACATCTCCTAATGTGCCCAATACCTATTTTGATACTTTTGGCAGCTACACATTCTCCTATTCAAATATTTATGATGCTTTTGTTTCGGGCCTTTCATTGGATGGCAGCACCCGACTTTGGAGTCGCTATCTAGGTGGTTCTGGAGCAGAATTTTTGGGAGGAATGTCATCTTTAGCATTGGATGGCACGGGGCTTTATATAGCAGGTTACTCTGGAGGTAGTACCAATGGGAGTGTTACTGGTATTGCTACTCCGGGAGCTTATATGGAATCGAAGGGATGTGGCGATGGTTTTTTAGCAAAATTAAACCGTTCTGGTGAGATAGACTGGCTTACCTATACCTTGGATTGGGTTGAGGGAGCCTACGAGGATTTAGGTATTTCTTGTGGTGAAAATGTGCATAGAATCAAATCCGTTTTTAGCGGCAAGAGTGGCGTATATTACACAGGGCAGACAAGTGTTTTACTGGACATTGCCACGGAAGAAGCCTTTATGGAAACACTTTATGGAAACACCTTGTATGGACAAATGGATGCCTTTATTATGAAGTTCTCTACCGAAGGCGAACGTGAATGGGGTACTTTTTTTGGTGGTGAAGAAAACGAAACCATTCCTTGGGTCTTTCCTTTTGAGGATGCTTTTTACGTCGTAGGACGAACGTCTAGCACTGAAAATATAGATACCCTAGGAAGTACATATTTAGAAAGTTTACAAGGGTATATCAATAAATTTTCTCCCAGTAATTTAAGTGTGGCAGAAGCGGCTACGTCACCTTTTGCTATATATCCTAACCCTGCTAATGATGTTTTGTATATTAAATTAAATGACAATATGCAATCTTATTCCAGTTCTTTTAAAGTTTATAATATTGTAGGTCAAGAAGTTCTAAATACAAAGCTTCATACTACTGAAATCAATCAAAAAATTGATGTTTCTGGGTTGTCTTCGGGTGTTTATATCGCTTCATTATCTTATAATAACCAAATATTTACCCATAAAATCATTATCGAGTAAACAGGTACATTCCAAATAGTAGTTGGTGTGCAAACACATTATAAAAGTCTAAAGGTGTCATTGAAAAATTCCTACCTTTAGGCTTTTATCATTTACCTTGTAAATTTAATGATATTATATGCGCTGGACCATTAAACCAAAACCGGAATCTAAAAATGTGGATGCTTTGCAAAAAGTACTCAACGTGGAACCCATTGTTGCTAACTTATTATTGCAACGTGGCATAGAAACATATGATGCTGCCAAAACATTTTTCAGGCCAAGTTTAAAAGATCTACATGATCCATTTCTGATGAAAGATATGGATGTAGCGGTTTCACGAATTGAAAAAGCATTAGAAACTGGCGAAAACATTATGGTTTATGGCGATTATGATGTGGATGGCACGACATCTGTAGCCTTAATGAGTTCCTATTTAAAAACCCGAACAGAATTTGTTGCAACCTATATTCCAGATCGCTATGATGAAGGGTATGGTGTATCTTTTAAAGGCATTGATTTTGCAGAAGACAATGGATTCTCGCTCATTATTGCATTAGATTGTGGCGTAAAAGCTATTGATAAAGTGGCTTATGCGAACGAAAAGGGCATCGATTTTATAATCTGTGATCACCACAGACCTGGCGCCGAATTACCGAAAGCTATTGCTATTTTAGATCCTAAACGTGATGATTGTGCGTATCCATATAAAGAATTATGTGGTTGTGGTGTTGGGTTTAAACTCATTCAAGCTTTGGCATCTAAGCAAGGACAAACGGCTGCTGATTTAACCGAATATCTCGATTTAGTAGCTACAGCCATTGGCGCTGATATTGTTCCCATAACGGGTGAAAATCGCGCGCTAGCTTATATGGGTTTACAGGTTATTAATACCAATCCGCGCCCAGGATTTGCAGCTATCATTTCCGAAGTTAAAAAAGAAACACTTACTATTACGGATGTTGTATTTACTATTGGTCCACGAATTAATGCGGCGGGACGTATGAAACACGGTAATTATGCCGTGACCTTATTAACGGAAACCGATCCGGAATTGGCGAAAACCTATGCTGAAGAAATTGAGTTTTTTAATTCTGATAGAAAAGAAACCGATAAACGCATTACTTTAGAAGCGCTAGCCCAAATAGAAACGAATAATGAGCAGGAAGGTTTTACAACCGTTGTATATCACGAAGCGTGGCACAAAGGGGTAATTGGTATTGTAGCTTCTAGATTAATAGAAACCTACTACAGGCCAACCTTGGTATTTACCAAAAGTGGTGATCGGTTAGCGGCTTCGGCACGTTCGATCAGTGGTTTTGATGTGTATAACGCCTTGGAGGCTTGCGCGGAACATATTGAACAGTTTGGTGGCCATAAATATGCGGCAGGACTTACCTTGAAATCTGAAAACTATGAAGCCTTTAAGCAAGCTTTTGAAGATGAGGTTTCAAAAACTATTGATAGATCGTTATTAATACCAGAAATTAAAATTGATGCCCAAATTGAGTTAGCCGATGTAACATCAAAATTTCACCGCATTTTAAAACAATTTGCGCCATTTGGCCCTGGAAATATGTCGCCAGTTTTCATGACAGATAATCTGCATGATACCGGTTATGGCAAATGTGTTGGTGAAGATAAAAGCCATTTACGGATTACAGTTACCAATCCAGAACGTATCAATAAATTAGTCTGCATAGGATTTAGTTTAGGTGATAAAATTGATGTTATTACCAATAAAAAGCCATTTTCGGCCGTGTATTCTATTGATGAAAACCATTGGAATAATCAGGTTTCCTTGCAGTTGAAACTTCGGGATATTAAATAATATTGCGCGCTACTTTTCGTTCATCTACTATGACTAAATTTCTGTTTTTCTTATTGCTATTATCTTTTCAATTATCAGTCTCTCAAAATTTGGTTCAAAATCCAAGTTTTGAAGATTTTGACAAGTGCCCATGGAAATTAGGCATGTTTAATAATAACGTTAATTATTGGTCGTGCCCAAATCATGGTTCTACCGATTTTTTTAGAGCATGTGGAAATGTAAAAGTAACGAAAGACAATTATAATGGCGAACAAACACCATTTTTAGGTGATGCGTATGCTGGAATGTATTGCTATGCCGAAGATGATTACCGAGAATATGTTCAAGGTGAATTGAAGGAGAAATTACTAGCAAATGAAACCTATACGATTCGTTTTTATATCAGTTTAGCTGAAAAATCATCGTTTTCTATTAAAAACATGGCTGTTTTATTTACAGGTGAACGCATTGGTGTTTCAACTAAAAGCGCATCAATTTTAAATAATCCAAAGGGAAGCAATCAAAAGTTTGGTAATCTTTCAAAGAAATTTATTAATCCGAAGACGCTAAATACGCAAAACCATATCCTTCAAAATGATTCATTAATCCCTTTTTATAATGATACGGAGGAATGGATGCCCGTTTCATTTACATATCGAGCAACGGGATACGAACGATTTTTTACCATCGGAAATTTTAAACCAAACCAAGAAACAGATATCAACCAAGAAAAGTCAGAATTTAAACATCCATTTTCCTATTATTATATTGATGCTATTTCTATTGAGACTATAAAAAGCACCTATAAAACGGATACTATATATACTTTTAAAAATGTCCTTTTTGAATTTGACAAAGCTAATTTATTGGAGGAGTCTGTTGAAGAATTGGATAAACTATATATCCATTTAAAAGGTAATAATCTTAAAGTTGAAATTTATGGACATACAGATGCTATAGGAATGCAAACGCATAATGAAAAACTGTCTGAAGAGCGTGCAAAAGCAGTTTCAGATTATTTAATAAAAAGCGGTTTGGAAGCCTCCAGAACCCAATGGTTTGGTTATGGTAGCTCAAAACCAAAGGTTGATAATAATTCTGAAGAAAACAGGGCATTAAACCGTCGGGTAGAATTTAAACTTATAAAATAATAAACGGTTTTAATGCTGTTATTTTAGATTTCAATACTTTTGTAAAATAGTTACGATTCTAGTATCGTCTATGAATGCATCAACATGGCAAAAAAAGATCCCTACGCAGCCTTGCGTATCAAAGAATTCAATATATTTCTGTTAGTTCGTTTTGCATTGATTTTTGGTTGGTCTATGCAATTTATTGTTATAGAATGGCAGGTTTATGCGTTGACAAAAGATCCATTGAGTTTAGGGTTGATTGGTCTTTTTGAGTTTGCTCCTGCATTCGTTATGGCTTTGTTTGCAGGACATATAGTTGATCAGCGTGAAAAGAGAAATCTTTTGGCTTTATGTATTGCTGCATTTTCATTAATAAGTTTTGGATTGTTTTGGCTAACGTCTCCATCTGTGATGGAATCATGGTCTAAAAATAGCATTCTCTATTCTATTTATGCTTTGGTATTTTTTGGTGGTTTATTGAGAGCATTTTTCGGGCCAACCATTTTTTCCTTAGTAGCACTTATTGTTCCGAAAAAAATATATCCAAATGCGGCAACTTGGAATAGTTCTACATGGCAAATGGCACGAGTTTTAGGCGTTGGATTTGCAGGATTTTCAATCAGCTGGATTGGCGTTCATTGGTCTCTTTGCATTATTTTTGGATTGATATTGTTTTCATTTATAACCATATTTCAAATACCAAGGAAACCAATACTGAACCCGAAAATAGGTGAGGGTATTATTTCAAGTTTAAAAGAAGGATTATCATTCGTTTTTAATACGAAAGCAATTTTAGGTGCTATTACTTTAGATATGGTTTCCGTTTTATTTGGAGGCGCAATTGCTTTAGCAGCAGTTTTCGCAGAAGATATTTTAAAAATTGGCCCACAGGGTTTTGGGGTTTTAGTAGCAGCTCCTTCAGTTGGTTCCTTTTTAACCATGTTGGTGACTGCATATATTCCAATAAGTAAAAATGCCGGAATGAAACTTCTAGTTGCTATTTTTGGTTTCGGACTTTGTATTATTGTGTTTGGTCTTTCTTCCATATTTTGGGTTTCAGTCGTTGCGCTCTTCTTTAGTGGTGTTACTGATGGTATATCCATGGTCATTAGACAAACCATTCTTCAAATTAAAACTCCAGATCATATGCGTGGTCGTGTATCTTCAGTGAATTCTATGTTTGTGGGTTCTTCTAACGAATTAGGTGCGCTTGAAAGCGGTTTAACAGCCAAATATATGGGAACAGTAACAGCTGTTGTTTTTGGTGGAACTATGACTTTAATTACGGTACTTACTACAGGAATTGTTTCGCCAACATTTAGAAAACTGGATTTAACGAAGGATTTGGAGGAACATGAAAATGCGGAGTAAATGTTTATACTTTAAAATTTCTTCAACTCTAATGTTTCACCATCAAAAACACCGTAGGTATAATATTGAATCCAATCGCCTAGATTCACATATTTCGAATTTTCGTTGAGGTCTATTTCTAACGGTAAATGTCTGTGGCCAAAAATAAAATAGTCGCTGTGTTTGGTTTCTAATTTTCGTTTGCAATATTGCACCAACCATTCATTGTCTTCGCCTAAAAACTTGGCGTCATCATCACCTGAAATCAGCTTATTTTTCACACTTAAATATTGGGCAATTCTCACACCAATATCAGGATGCAACCATTTAAAAAGCCACTGAAAAACAGGATTTTTAAATACTTTTTTCATGCGTTTATAACCGGTATCACCAGGGCCTAATCCATCACCATGACCAATTAAAAACGTTTTATTGTTAAAGGTATATTCTTGTGGTTTATGATAGACAGAAATCCCCAACTCTTCTTCAAAATAGCCATCCATCCATAAATCGTGATTACCCACAAAAAAGTAAATAGGAATCCCAGAATCCGTTATCTCGGCAAGCTTGCCTAGCGTTCGCGTAAAACCTTTTGGCACCACGGTTTTATATTCGAACCAAAAATCGAATAAATCACCCATCAAGAAAATAGCAGCTGCATCGCCCTTAATTTCGTCTAACCACGCAACAAATTTTTGTTCACGAGGTCGTGAGGCTTCTGCTGTTGGTGCACCCAAATGATTATCGGATGCGAAATATATTTTTTTTCCTTTTGGGATGTTCATGTAGTAAATATAATCTATTCCTGCGGAGGCAGGAATCTAATAGTTATTCAGTTTATAAACTTAAATACACAACATAATGTTCAGTGTCTTTTAGTTATGAGATCCTTTTTTTTAAAGTGGTTTGTTATCACTAGCATACCATTCTGCAAAACTGGTATCTGTTTCCTGAAGTTTTAAAGAATGTAATGCAATATGACTAGGTAATAAGGACTTTATTTTGTCGGCAAAATCAATCACCATCATTTCACTTGTTGGCTGATAATCCACCAAAAGTACATTATGATCACGAACCTGAAGTTCTTTTGCCAGTTCTACATGTGGTGTGTTTTTATTAAAAACAGTGGCATGATCAAACACATCAACAATTTCTGTTTTCACAATTTTTTTTAAATCACCAAAATCAATCACCATTCCAAACTTGACATTACCCGAATCTGAAATTGGTTTTCCAATAACGGTTACCGATAATTTATAACTATGGCCATGTACATTTTTACATTTCCCGTCATAGCCATAAAGGGCATGTCCTGTCTCGAATGAGAACTGTTTTGTAATTCGAATATTTCCCATACTATTAATTTTCCATGCAAAGATAATCGTTTTGTAAAAGGAAACGGTTTTTAGAGTACATTTGCCCACTTTTTATTTTGCATCTACTTATGAATCAATTATTTGAAGAAATTGCTTTTGTTGAAAATTTACAATATGAGCGTATTATTGATGATATTTTAACACAGAAATACAGTTTGGTTGAAAATTTTTTCACCGATCTGGAGGTTTTGGAATTAAGAAAATCGTTATTAGATAAACATGAAGCTGATGTTTTTAAAAAGGCCGCTATTGGGAATAGGGTGAATGAAGTGATAGAAAAATCCATTCGTGGTGATGTGATTTTATGGATTGACGAAAACCGAGCAGATCCATTAGAAGCCGCTTTCTTCAGTAAAATAAATAACCTTATAGAATACTTAAACAAAACGTGTTTTTTAGGTATTTTACATAAAGAGTTTCACTACGCATTGTATCCTGAAGGTACATATTACAGACGGCATTTGGATACGTTTCAGAACGACGACCGACGAAAATTATCCTTTGTATGTTATTTAAATGAAGATGGATGGCTCCCTGAAAACGGTGGGGAATTGGTATTGTATTTAAATGAAAATGGCGAAGAAACAGAAAAGGTAATCTACCCGTTTCCAGGGCGTGTGGTTATTTTTGAAAGTCAAATATTAGAACACGAAGTCAAGCCCGTAAAAACCGAACGATTAAGTATTACCGGCTGGCTTAAAACGCGCTAATTATCTGCGTTTATTGCGGTTGTAAACATAAATGATTATCAATACAATTGCCAAAACTAAAAAAAGCATATTTCCGCCCATACTAATCTATATTTGAGTTGTTTTTATTATATCTGTAAATAGCGTAAGCAATTATTACAAGTACCAAAAAGGGTACAAATGAGCCTATAAATACACCTATTTCATAATCGCTATTTGGTGCGTTTTTTACTTTCTCTTCAATATTTACTTCTTGCAAAATCGAAATAAGTGCCATCATTTTACTAAAAATTAGATGTCAAAGTTACTGTTTTTCCGAAAGCGGTAAAAATTCTTGTCTAAATTTTACAATTAGTGGCAATCCTCTGGCAATAATCCAAAATGTAAAAGCAATAAAAATGCCATAAAGCTTGTAATCTAAACTATCCAACAAAAATAATAGCGGAACAAAAACGAGAAAGGTTGCCATTAATAATACGTTGCGTAGAACTTTCATTTTTCCAAGCCCTTTAAACATGCCATCAAAAATAAATGCAATAGCACATAGTGGTTGCATGGCTAAAACGATCCAGAACACATTGTAAAACGCGATTAAAACAGATTCTTCCTTCGTGAAAACATGACCAATAAAATTATAGAAAATGGCACCTAAAACAGCCATAATAACACCTAAAATAACGCCATATTTTATCAGTTTATTACTTAAGGTAATTAATTTGCCATATTCTTTTCCTCCTAATAATTTTCCTGATAAAATATTTCCAGCACTGGCATAACCATCAATTATAAAAGCACCTAAAAACCATAAATTTATAGCAATAGTGTATGCGGCAATGTATTCTTTACCATAACTGGTAGAAAATGAACTAGCAAAGTAAAGGGTTACATTCAAAGCAAGAGTTCTAACAAACAAATTGAGAATCATAATAGCAAACCGATTAATTTCTTTGTTAAACGGAAAACTAAAACGCAATGGAATAGCTGTTTTTGTCAATAAATAATAAGCCGAAATAATAGCCATTAACATTTGAGCAATAACACTTGCATAAGCTGCGCCTTTAATATTCATGGCAGGAACATATCCTTCAATACCATAAACCAAAACGATGTCTAGAACAATATTCACACTGGCGCCAACAATGGCAATAATCATTGGGTAATAGGTGTTTTGAAGTCCTCTAAAGGTGCCAAAAATTGCAATTGTAAATAGGGTAAAAGGAAATCCAAAAACCCGAATTTGATAATACTCAACACTATAATTCAGAATTAAATCAGAGGCATTATAGAGTTTAAAAATGCTTTCGGCAAACGGATAGGTTCCTAGAATTATAAAAATACTTAATGATGTAATTATAAAAATAGCTTGAGCTGGCAGATTTTTTACCTTATCTAGATTATTAGATCCAACATATTGTGAAACAATGGACGAAATAGCACTTCGCGTTTGGCCTAAAACCCAAATTAGCATGGAAATAAAGGTGCCAACAATACCCACAGCTGCTAATGATTCTGTAGCGTTTTCGGAAATATTTCCTACAATAGCCGTGTCAGTAATAGACAAAATAGGTTCTGCCACACCAGCAATTAATGCAGGAATGGCTAATTTATTAATATGTTTTAAACTAATGTTGGTGCTCACAATACGAATTCGTAACAGTAAAAGGGATGTTCACTTTGTTTTGGAAAATAAATAGACCCTAATTTCTTATAACCGCGAAGTTCGTAAAACTTTTGGTTTCTAGCGTTCTTTGAAAAGGTATCTAACCTGATAGAGGTAAATTCATTTTTGTTTGCAATATTTTCAGCAAAATCCATCAGTTTTCTAGCCCATCCTTTACCTTGGTAATCCGGGTGTATGGCCACCCTATGAATATATAAGTTATTGGAGTTTGGTGTTAGCCAGCCTATAGTTTCGTATTCAGCATCCATTTTAGTAGAAAGAACTAAACAGCCTATAATTTTTTTAGCTTCCTCTAGAACGTATAATTCATTTCTAGCCACATCATTTTTAAAGGCACTTCGGCTAGGGTATTGAGAATTCCATTGTTGTATGTTTTTAGAAATCATATCAATAGCACAGGCTTTGGTAATTTCTAAAATTGCATCAATATCTTGAGTGGTTCCTTTCCGAATCATAATAAAAGCGTATTTTTGCGTAAATTTTCACCTAAATTAGTTATAATTTTTTCAATATGAAGAATATTTTAGTACCAGTAGGATCGTCTAAAAATGCGGTTAGTCATTTGCAGTATGCTGTGGATTTTGCCAAAGCATTTGGTGCGAAAATTTATGTGGTTCAAGTTTATAATATTTATTCCAAAGCTGGAACCATGATTAAAGTGGATCATATTTTAGAGCGTGAAAGTTATGAATTTTTAAAGTCGCACGTGGCTCAAGTTGATACAAAGGGTGTTGAGGTTGTTGTAAAATCATTTAAAGGAAAATTGGTAGATACGCTTGAATTGGTTTGTCACTCTTTAGATATTGATTTAATTATGATAGAACCAAGGACTAACTCCTTGCGGGAAGAAGTATATCTAGGAAAAACGTCTGGAAAAATCATTAAACAGACTAATATTCCAGCATTAATAGTCCCTGAAGGCATCAGTTTTAAACCTATTGTTTATATTTTAGTCGCTTTAAAGTCGGCTATAATTAAAAAGGAATCAGCCTTAATACCGCTAATTGCCATTAAAGATCAGTTCCGATCTATTGTGAATTTATTGCTCGTACAAACACCATTTTATAATGAAGGTGATTTTGAAATAAATCCAGATTTGGCGAAATTAATAACGAATATTACTAAAACGGAAAATGGCACAACGTTTCAAGGCGTGCTAGAACATTATAAGGATAATGATCCAGATATGTTATGTGTGGTAAGACGTAAACGTGGATTTTTCTCTAAACTTTGGGAGAAAAATACCATCTTGAAAAAAGATTTTCAGAGCAATACACTACCTGTTTTAGTATTAAGTGGTGTGAAATAAATAATTCTTCAGAAGAAGGATTAAACCTAAATAAAAATAGTTTATTTTCGTTGCTCAATAGACAATATTACTAGCTAAACGTTTATTTTGGGGGATTAGCTCAGCTGGCTAGAGCGCTACGCTGGCAGCGTAGAGGTCATCGGTTCGACTCCGATATTCTCCACTTAAAAAGCAATGTGAAAGCATTGCTTTTTTTATGCTTAAATTTTATAATAGTTTTTCGCAGTTTCAGTAAAATCGTGTATTTCAAAGATTTTTTCGATGGTTTTATCGAATATCAGACGCTTTTTAAAACCTCATGAATTAGTACTGCGTAGATATGGCCCCAACCTAACTTATTATGAAATTTGTTTTATTAATTGCCCTTTTTTGCAGCTATTCTATAAACGCTCAAAGCCAAGAATTTAATCCAGAAACTAATGATGTTCCTTTATATCAATTTGCAAGTTTTACCAATGTTGGTGATATAGCTTATAGTATAGAAGACATTCAATTAAACGAAAATTTAATTTATAAACCGTTGCAATCAGAAAACCACAGTGTAGGTTTTACGTCTGATAATTTTTGGATTCAGTTTAAACTAACCAACTCGCAAGCAACTGAACATGTTTATTATTTAGAAACAGCCAGACCTATTACAGATGTTGCCAATTTATATCAAATAGCAGCTACTGGTACTGAACGTTTTAAAAGTGGCGACCAAATACCATTTGGTGAGCGCCAGGTTAACCACAGATCAACCATTTTTAAAATTAAACTACCTCCTAAATCTACTCAACAATTTTATTTGCATTTAAAAAGTGATGGTGAAACTATCAACTTACCATTAAATTTATATAATGAGTCTGAATTTTTACAAAACACCTACAACCAACAACTATTTCTAGGTTTGTTTTATGGTGTTTTATTGCTAGCAGGTATAATCTATTTGTTTTTCTACATCAGTTTAAAAGAGCGTTCATTTCTATATTACGGATTATATGTGTTTTCAATAGCTTTGCTTCAAGCGGCATTAGATGGATTATTATTTGAATTTGTTTGGCCAGAAAGCGGGTATTTGAATAGTCGTATGGTTTTAATTACGGCATTATTTTCTAATTTATTCTTGTTGAAGTATTGTGAACATTTTTTAAATATAAAAAGCCATTTTAAAAACGTGACTAAATACTATCAAGTTATTTACATCGTGATATCTATTCTATTTGCTTGCATTTTTATTAATGAATTTACATTAAAAATGACCTATCCTGTTAGTAATGTTAATGGTTTGATTAGTCTGCTATTAATCTTGTTTACGGTATTTGTTATGCGCTATAGACGGATTGCTTTAGATGCTTTTTTCTCAATAGGCATTTTGTTTTTAGTGATTGGCTTACTCGGTTTCGTTATGAACAACTTGAGTTTGTTGCCTAATAATTTTTACACTGAAAATAGTGCCAAATTTGGTGCAGGTCTTGAGGTGATATTCTTATCCTTATCCATGACGAACCTGATTAGAAAGTTACGTGAAGAAAAAGAAGTTTCACAAGCTTTAGCATTAAAAAAATCAGAAGAAATTAGTGAGGTGAAAACCTATTTCATGTCTAATATGAGTCATGAATTGCGAACGCCTCTCAATGCTATTTTAGGGGCCACTCAAGAACAATTGGAACAGCAAAACGGGGCAGTAGATAGTTCATGTTTAGAAATTATTAAAAACGCCTCTTATAGCTTACTCAGTAATATAAATGATATTTTAGATTTTGAAAAAATTGAGAAAAACGAATTGATTTTAAAGCATGATGTTTTTAAACCCTTAGAACTATTACAGCAGATTAGCGAAAACTGGAAACTTCAAGCCGAAAATAAAGGTTTACAATATACGTTTCAAATTAAAGGAACGGTACCAAAAAGTGTTCTTGGCGATAGCGATCGGTTTATACAAATTATCAATAATGTTCTTGGAAACGCGGTAAAGTTCACGGAGTCTGGTACAGTTTCTTTTGAAATGCAATGCGTTGATATTTCTAATACTACAAGTCGCTTTTCTTTTCATTTTTCCGATACAGGTGTAGGCATACCATTAAATTTACAAGAAGATGTTTTTGATAGTTTTAGTCAAATGCGAAATGATAACAAACGTCAGTTTGGTGGATTGGGATTAGGGTTAACCATTGTAAATCATTTAGTAAAACGTTTTGAAGGCGAAATTACTATTGATAGTCAAGAAGGTGTGGGAACGGACGTTTATATTGATATTCCTTTAGAAATTAATCGTGAACAACAGCAAAAACCACTAATTTCCATAAATAATGATTCAAATGCCGAGAAGCATATTTTAATTGTAGAAGATAATTTAATGAATCAAATGATTATGAAAAAGCTTTTACAAATGAATTCTAAATTTACATTTGAAGTAGCCGAAAATGGTTTAAGAGCTATAAATATGTTAAAAGAAACCTGTTTTGATGTTGTTTTAATGGATTTGCAAATGCCAATTATGGATGGGTATGAAGCCACTGAAATAATTAGAAGTGGACAGCTTGGTTTTAAGAATCAAAATATTCCAATTATTGCAGTTACTGCTGATGCTATGCAGGAAACACAACAGAAAGTAATTGATATTGGTATGACTGATTATATGACCAAGCCAATAAATAAAGCGCTCCTATTTGAAAAATTATTTGATTGTACTCCTGTTTTGGCAAAACCAGCTTAAAAGTAAAGTTGCTGTTTTAAATCTGGAATGTCAATAACATCATTTAAATGGCAATTGTCAATTTCAAATAAATCGGCAAAGGTTGTAAATGTTGTATTATTGGTTCGGGTACGAATGGTTCCTTTAGGGAAAAACCGTCTTTTTTCTATGAAACTAACTTTATCTATCCATCCGCAAACGGTCAATTCTTGTTTGGTTTTATGATAACTACAAAAAATATAAATTTCTGTTTTAAAATAGTCTTGAAGTTTTAAAAAATTGTTGGTGTAATCTTTCCTAACATCAGTCGTGCGCCCCATTGTTTTAACATCAACGGTTTTGTTGTTCACAATTAAATCTACGCCATCATCACATCCGCCTGATCCATCCACAATGCCTAAATTAAAAAAAGACATCACCACAGACTGCCCAATAATTCCAGTTAGTTGTTGTTTTTTGGTACCATTAGCCGTGAAACGCTTTCCGAAATCATGAGTTTTAACAATAGTTTCGCAATGCGTAATCAGACTATTTTCAACTTTTACGGTAAACATATCGGTGTTATTTCATCGATTATTTACTGTAAGATACTAAAAATGTGTCAAGTAGCTTTTTGTGAGAATGAAAAATAAAGGTTGCAGATTATTAAAATCAGATTTTTTTTGGCGGCATTATAAAAGAAATACTTGATGAAACAACAGTTTCAAGTGCTTTGGGCAAAACCATATTATTCCAAGGATGCTGTCCATTAAAAACGTGATTAGAATTTTCTATTCCAATTAATTGACTGCTCATATTCCATTTATGCAATGCTTCTGCCTCATTAAATTTTACGGATGGATCATCAATACCGTGTATTATTAGCTGTGGAATTTTAATTCTTTTAGATGCTGCTTCAATATTGAGTTGTTTTTCATGAGTTTTAAAATCTTCATAAAATTGATAATTATGAGGCATTTGCTGTTGGGTTCTACTGTTTAAAACATACTTAACGCCTTCTTCTTTCCATGCTTTTAAATCTCCTATCGTTGCCGTTCGATTGGAAAAATTAGAAACACTTGCCCATGTAATGAGTTTTTTTATTCTAGCGTCTTTGGACGCTTTTAATATTGAAATTCCACCACCACGTGAATGCCCAATGAGCGTCACATTATTGGGATTAATTTCTTTTAATAATTCATTTTCTTCTGACACTAAAAAATTTAGAAAGTCGTCCAAATCATTCAGCTCTTTACTGTAATTATTTTCTGCAAAGGCCTCTAAATCCGGAAAATCAATTGGATTTTCAGCGGTACCTCCATTATGTGAAAAATTGAATTTAACAAAAAACAAATTAGCTTTTAAAAACTGTTGGGCTACCAAATTCCATGGTCCCCAATCTTTAAAACCTTTATAGCCGTGACAGAATACAACTAATGGTTTTTGTTCACCATTTTTATTAAAAAAAGCGTCCCAAACAATTGGTTTCTGGTGGTTTCTATTTAAAATTAAATTTTTGAGTATCACGAAATCTTTTTTTCAATAAAATCTACTTTTTGGTTGCAGATTTCTAAAATAAGCTGTTTTAGTTGGGCTTCATAATCTGCTAATATTTCATTAGAAATAAGCGCTTCCTTATCGCGACTTCCCATTCGTTTTTTATGAAATTTTAAAAATCCAGCGCTTAAGTTCTTAAACGAAATTATTCCCGCTTCTACAGGTTCCGTAAAAGGCTTTTTAGCATGCATTAGGTACGCATACGTTAAAACCTGGAATGATTTACTGTACTTGTCGTAATCCGTTGTTAAATCGTCCCAATTGGTTATTTGTACTTTTGCAGGATCTACACGACCCGATTTATAATCTATAATTCGTGTTATACCATTTCGTTTGTCAACACGATCTACTTTACCCGTAATTCTAACAGGAAAATCAAGTTCAGGAATTTGTATTTCTGCTGTATTATTAAGTTCAATAGCGATAATTTCAAGAATGTTTCCGTCTTTTAAATCGGCTAATTCTAAATCTAAAAAATTAGATATGTAGCGCTTGGCAATTTCAAAGACAATTAAATTTTTCCCTTTTGTAATATCGCCTTCTTTATATAAATCTTTAAAATGTTTGGTAACGGTTGCATTTATTTTGAGTTTCATTTCTGCAACCTGTTCCCATGTTATTTGTTGGCCTTCAAAAGGTTTGTAGAAATCTTCCAATGTGTTATGGATAACCGTTCCAAGTGTATTGGCAGCAACGGTTTCTTCAACATCATCATGTTCTTTTATTTTCAACACTTTCTGAAAATAAAAATCGATAGGATTCCGAATATAACTGGTTAAAGCAGATGGTGAGAACCCCTTGGCTGCATAGGTTTTAATTTGATTTAGAACATCGTCATTTTTTGTAATAACAATTTCGTTCAAATTAGTATTCATGGAAATATCTGGAACAGCAATGGTGTGCTTAATTTTATGGATATTTTCTAGATCCAATTGGGTTATAAAACGACTTTTCTCACCACCCTTTAACGCGTCAATTTCGGTATTATAAATAATGAATACACGTTTAGCACGTTGTAATAATCGGTAAAAGTGATAGGTATAAACAGCATCCTTCTCTTTGTAGGTTGGGAGTTTGTTTTCCAGTTTTACATCAAAAGGAATAAACGAATTATTACTTTTTCCCGATGGTAAAATGCCTTCATTTACGGATGATATAATAACGTTTTCAAAATCTAAAACACGGGATTCTAACATACCCATAATTTGTAAGCCTTCTAATGGTTCGCCTTTAAAATCTAATGTTTCGGAACTTAATAGCTCTTTGTACACGCTAAATAGACTAGTAATATCTTTTAGATGTTTATACTGATTATCCAAAAGGGTAAGCTCATTAAAAAGCGTATTGAATTTGAATAGATGTTCTAGTGCTAATATATTTTCCTTTTTATGCTGTTCTAAATGTGCTTTTATTTTTAGAATTAGTTGTTGACAGCTATTTAAGGCAGTTGATGTGTTATTCCTCCAGTTTCCAAAAAGCAGTTGAAACAAAGCTTCGTGTTGAGGTGCTAATGCCGTTAATCGTGCTAAAGAAATGTATATTAAATTATTAGATTCTATAATTTGAACCACCTTTTGCAAGTCGTTAGAAGTACCAGATTGGAGTAGTGGACTTATAAATTGATGTGATAATAATTTAATAACGTCCTTAAAATAATAGTCATTTGTTTCCTTTTTGTGGATAAAGAATAGCTGTTCAAACAAGGTTGCTAATGGAATGGATTTTAAGGGCAATCCCATCGTGATATTCAGTGCATTTATGGATTCTGGGATAGAATTTAAAACAGGTAATAACAAGGATTCTTCGCCCAAAACAACCGCTGTATTATTAAGCGAATTATTTTCTTTATGGAGTTTATTCAGGATATTACCGATACATTTAGCTTGCCCAACATTTTTGGGTACACCAATAACCGAAATGTCTTTTGGTTCTGTGTAGTTGTCCGCTATCCAATTCATAGAATTGGTTTCGAAATAATTCCAATTTTTTTTATGTTGCCTGATAAATAAGCTGGCATCATGATTTTTATTTTCAAAAAATGCTTTATCAATATCCCAATAAATATCAGCATGACTATTTTCTAATAGTTCTTGAATTATGGTTTCTTCTGCTTTATTCAGCGCGTTGAAACCTAAAAAGACGTGATGTTTTTCAGGGTTGGCTTCAATATAATTCTGAATGCTTTCAACAGCTTCTCGATATATTAAACCTTGATACCCTTTCTTTTTATTTACGAGATTTTCGGTAAGTTGGTTGTAATAGATTTTAAGCTTTTTCCAGAATACGAGATAATTTTTTACAAAATCCGTTTGGTTGGTGTCAACTGACCAGTGATTTATCTCTTTAATAGCACTTAAATAGTCGAATATCTTTTCTTGCGGAATAAGATATCTGTCAATTTCATTAAAATCTTGAAGCAGTATTTGTGCCCATTTAGAAAAGACATCAAAGCTATCTGGATTTTTTTCGTTGTGAACCTGAAGATAGGTTTCATAAAACTCAAAAAGTAATTCGGTATTTGAAATAGCTCTAAGCTGTGAAAGTTCCTCTACAAACTCTTCAATACTTAATATGGTTGGAGAAAATATGGGTTTTTGTAATGACGTGGCTAATTCATGTTTTAAAAACACACCAGCACGTTTACTGGGAAGAATAAGCGTAATATTGGAAATGTCAACTTGCTTTTTAGTTAAATCGGCAAGGACGTCATGTATAAAAGTTGTCATGTTATAAAAATAAAAAACGCTCCGAATATTCGGAGCGTTTTTCTATTTATTTATGTGAAATAAATTATTTCACTAAATTGATTTCTACACGTCTGTTGTTAGCTCTACCAGCTCTAGTTTTATTAGAGTCAATTGGCTTAGCCTCTCCAAAACCTTTAGAAGATAATCTAAACTGATCAATACCATTATTAGTTAAGTAATCTTTTACAGATAACGCTCTAGCTTCAGATAAGTTCATGTTTAATTTCTCGCTACCAACACTATCCGTATGACCTTCTACTGTAAATTTAGCATTAGGATACTCATTTAAGATAGCAATAATATCTGCAAGTACTTTTTCAGATTGTGTTTTGATAGTAGATTTACCTGTATCAAATAAGATTGTTTTAGCGTAAGCATTTAAAGCTTTTTGTACAGCTTCAGTTACTTCTGGACAACCATTGTTTGCAACAGTACCTACTTTGTCTGGACATAAATCATCTTTATCAGCAACACCGTCACCATCTCTATCTGGCCAAGGACAACCTTTATTAGCTGCAGGACCTGCTACATTTGGACATTCGTCTAAATGATCAGCAACACCGTCACCATCAGCATCAGGACAACCGTTTAAAGATTTTAAACCAGCAACTGTTGGACAATCATCGTCTTTATCAGCGATACCGTCACCATCAGTGTCAGGACATCCATTAAATTCAGCTGGACCAGCTTCATTTGGACAAGAATCTTTACTATCTTCAATACCGTCACCATCTGTATCAGGACAACCGTTGAAAGCTGCTAAACCAAATACTTCTGGACAAGCGTCATCTTTATCATATATTCCATCACCGTCAGTATCTTTACCTCCAAATTTGAAAGTAACACCAGCAGTATGTTGCATGTGAGAATCTAAATAATCTTCGAAAGCATGCTTGTAAGCAGATTGAACTGTAATACCAACATTTTCGTTAACCCAGAAATTAATTCCTAAAGTTCCGTTTAATGTTCCAGCACCAATTTCGTCAACCCATGTGTAACCACCACCTACTCCTAAGTAAGGGTCTAACCATGATGAGTCTAATAATTGACCAAAACTGTATTTAACAATACCGTCAAGTCCGAAATAAGTTACTTCATCATATCTAGCTCTGTCATCTCCAAATTTATCAATTTTGTTTAAAGAAGCTGTTGCGCCTAATGTGAATCCATTACTTAAGTAACGACCTACCGTTAATGAAGATAATGAAGGTAAAATGTTCCAGTGGTCTGTAGCATTAAAATACTCATCAAAATAATCACCAAGAGGTGCATCTTCACCTGTAGGATAGAAATCGACTGCGTTTACTCCAAGGCTTATTGCCCAAGGGTTGTTTTCATCTTGTGCGTAAGTGTTACTCATACCTAACATAAGTAACATAGCGAACAATAATCTGCTAAGATTTTTCATATTCAAAAATTTAATTTTTAAGTGTTAATTGTAAACAAAAGTAAGTTGTTAAATATTATTAACAAAGACAAATATAGAAAAATATTGTATAATTCCCCTAAAATCTGCTTGTTTGTCATTATTTTAAATAATTTCTAATTGTTTGCCGACTTTTATAAAAGCAGAAATGGCCTGATCCAAATGTTCTTTTTCATGTGCAGCCGATAGTTGTACACGAATACGTGCTTTATCCTTTGGTACAACCGGAAAAAAGAACCCAATAACATAAATTCCTTCTTTTAATAACATATTTGCCATAGTTTGCGATAATTTTGCGTCATATAACATAATAGGTACAATAGCCGAGTCACCATCTACGATATCAAAACCTGCTTTTTTAATGCCTGCTTTAAAGTAATCAGTGTTCCAAGCTAACTTATCTCGTAAGGTTGTGTCATTAGATAACATATCAAACACCTTAATAGAAGCGCCAACAATTGCTGGTGCTAAAGAATTTGAAAATAAATAAGGTCTTGAACGTTGACGTAATATTTCAATAATTTCTTTTTTAGCTGTCGTATAACCTCCCATTGCGCCACCCATGGCTTTTCCTAAAGTTCCAGTAATGATATCAACACGACCCATAACACCTTTTTCTTCAAGGGTTCCACGTCCTGTTTTTCCTATAAAACCGGTAGCATGACATTCATCAATCATCACCATGGCATCATATTTATCAGCTAAATCGCAAATTTTATCTAAAGGTGCTACCAAACCATCCATAGAGAAAACACCATCCGTAACTATAATTTTATGACGAGCACCATTTTTATTAGCCGCAATCAATTGTTTTTCCAAATCTTCCATATCGTTATTTTGGTAACGATATCTGGCTGCCTTACATAAGCGAACACCATCAATTATTGACGCGTGATTTAAAGCGTCAGAAATAATAGCATCTTCTTTTCCTAATAAAGGTTCAAAAACACCTCCATTGGCGTCAAAAGCTGCTGCATATAATATGGTGTCTTCCGTTCCGTAAAAATCGGCTATTTTTTGTTCTAGTTCTTTATGGATATCCTGTGTTCCACAAATAAAACGTACTGAAGATAAACCAAATCCGTGTGTATCCATAACATCTTTTGCTGCTTGAATAACATCTGGATGTGAGGATAACCCTAAATAATTATTCGCACAAAAATTTAAAACGGTCTCGCCTGTGTTTAATGTAATTTGTGCACCTTGTGCTGAGGTGATAACACGTTCGGTTTTATAAAGTCCGTTGTCTTTTATTTCTTCTAACTCGTTTTCTAAGTGTTGTTGAATTTTTCCGTACATAATCTTTAATATTTTTACAAAGTTAAAATTCTTTTATAGCAATGCCATCATTTATATAGATAAGTATTTTTTTGGTGACCTCAAAGTTCATAACCTTTAAAATAGATTCATAGCTTTCTAATTGCTGAATATGTGTTGGCATTTCCTTTCCTGCTTTATAATCTATAATTACAGCGTCTTTATTATTTCGTATAACCAATCTGTCTGGTCTTAATATGCTGCCATCATTTGAAATAATATCACGCTCATTATAAACTGTTATGTTTTCGTCCGTATAAAAAGGTGACAGTTTTGGATGATTAATAATTTGCAATACCGTTTCCTTTAAAATAGGTTCTTGCGCTTGATTAATAGTGCCATTTTCTAAAAAAGATTTCAAGACATAATCTACATCAGCTTCCGTTTTGATTTCAGCCATAATATCATGGATCAAGTTTCCTTTTTCAATGGCTTTTTCTTGAATGGTATCCCATAAACTTGCCGAACGCGTTATAATCTTAATATTGTGTGCTTCTTTTGGTGTTGAAATAAAACTATTCCGAATAATTGTTGACAGCTCTTTAGCCTTCGTTTTAGATTCCTTTATTTGATTCCCAAATTGATACAGCATTTGATTGTTTTCCCATTTACCTATTTGTTGCAAATAGCTAATTAAAAAGCCAGCATAACTTTTTTGGTTGACATCTCCTTTTGCATTGATATCCAATTTTGAAATAACGTATAATTGTTCAACAGGTCTGGTAAGTGCTACATATAATATATTAATATTATCGAGTTCTAGTTCCGATTGATGCCTATCAAAAATCTCCTTACCAGCATCACCATAATTTTCAAAAGCTTTACTGTAATTTAATAAGGTGTGACTAAAACCATTAAAGGTTTCTGGATTAATAGGAAACCACTCTTGAGGTGTAATTTCTCGATATATATCCAAATCTGCAAATGGGAATATAACCACTGGAAATTCGAGGCCTTTAGATTTGTGAACCGTCATGATTTGAATAGCCTGATAACCTTCAGGCGTTACAATACTTAATTTCTCATTTTTAGAATCGAAATAATGTAAAAAGCTGCCAATATCGGCTAGTTGTTTTTCGGAAAATTCTAAAACCACATCCATATAATATTGAATAAATGCATCCGAATGACTTACCAATTTAAATTGGCGAATAATGGTTTCTACCAAATCATAAAATGATAGCTGAATCAATTCATTATAATCAATAAAAAAGCCTAGCGACTCCAATTGTTTGAATAAGGCCGAAACATCAAATTGAATATGGGCTTTTAAAAAGCTATGCTTATCTTCAATTTGGCATAAATGCGTAATATGGAGTAGAATTTCAGCTTTGGTTTCTTGATTTTCAGGTTGTAAAAGCAAGCGTAATATATTGTTGACAAACTGCACATTTTGCGAGCTATTCAATAATAAGGTTTCAGACGACATGATGTTCAACCCTTGTTCACTTAAATAATTAGCTATGGCAATGCCTTCTTTTTTCTTTCGGACCAAGACGCAAATATCGGCTTCTTGATAACCGTTTTCCAAACAGGATTTAATGGTGTTATATACTTCTTCGGAATAAGCTAAAGCTTTATCATCTACATCATTTAAATCCAAAAACTCTAATTGCACATAACCAGACTCTTCTTTTCTTGTAAGCTGTTTAGCCGTTTGATATAAGCCACTATGATCTGGATGACTAAAAATAGTGTCTGATAAATAGTCGAAAAAACCATTATTGAAATTAATGATTTCTTGAAAGCTTCTAAAATTAGATTCTAAAGGAATTATTTCCGGTTCTAAATGAAAGGCATTTTCTGTTTTATTATATAAGTTGATAAACTGTTCGGCTTTTCCACCACGCCATCTGTAAATAGCTTGTTTAGCATCGCCTACCAACATTATGCTTCCTGGTTGTGATGCTATGGCATTATCCAACAATGGTGTTAAATTTTGCCATTGTAATTCAGATGTGTCCTGAAACTCATCAATAAAATAATGCTTGAACTTTTCGCCAATCCGCTCATATATAAAAGGTGTTGGCTGGTTTTTTATTTCCTGACTAATTAAGCCATTGAACTCGGAAATAAGCATCACATTTTGTTCCTCTTTAATAAGTTGAAGTTCGGTATTTATAGCACTTAAAACGGATAGTGGTGTTAAGTTTCTATAAATAGCTTTTAAAAGTTTAAAATTTAATACGGCCGTTTTGGTGGTTATAAAAAACTCGGCTAATTGCGGTTGGATGCTCTCAATAGTTGCCGCAGTATCTGCATCGGTTTTAGATTTTGGGTAAATCGTGCTGCCTTCTACTAATTCGGTAGGCCATTTTACGCTATCTACATTTTGATTAAAATCGCCATCCGATACCTTTTTGAAATAATTAGGAATAGACCCACGCGAGAAATTTTCAAATACCAATCCGTTATCGGCTATAAAACCCAGCGCATGAGTTGCGCTATCAATACTTAATTGTTCCGTTTTTTTAATTTCCTGACGTAATGTCGTTTTTAATGCTTTAAAATCGTCTAGCGTTTTGTCTTGGAGGTTTTCAATAAACGGTCTATCGTTTTCATTGACTAACAATTTTGAAATTGCATAAAAATCTCTCGCCACGTCCCAACTTTTATCATCATCGGCTTTTTCAATGGCAAAATCGACCAACGTTTTGGTTAAGCGTTTATCGGTTCCGGCTTTGGAAATTAACCGGTCTACAGCTTCATTTAATAAGGTTTCAACATCTAAAGCGACTTCAAAATTTAAGGGTAGTTTTAAATCGTGCGCAAAGGTTCTAATAATTTTGTGTGTAAAACCATCAATCGTAGATATATCAAAAGCCGCATAATTATGCATAATAGCATCTAGAATCCGATTGCTTTTAGCGGTTAAATCTTCTGCAGACAAATTTAAATCGCGACAAAGTTCCTCAAACATCGGATTTGATTGTGAGACTATATCTTCCGAAGAAAAATGCTTTAAAGCATCAATTATGCGCGTTTTCATTTCGCCAGCTGCTTTATTGGTAAAAGTAATAGCTAGAATGTTTTTAAAAGCTAGGGTACCAGAAGCTTGTAATAAAATAGTTAAATAGGCTTTTACTAATGTATACGTTTTACCACTTCCTGCTGAAGCATTATAAATAAGGTACGGATGGTTGGCCGACATAAGGGATATGAAATTTTATACAATATAAAAACTATCGATGAGTTGATAGGTATTTATTATTTTTAATTGATAGCGATATTCCGTAAATTTGAGTTAATTAAATTATTAACACTTAAAAACATATATATATTATGGCTTTCGAATTACCGAAATTAAAATATGCTTATGATGCGTTAGAGCCGCACATAGATGCACGCACGATGGAAATACATCATTCTAAACATCACGCTGGATATACATCAAAATTAAATGCTGCTGTTGAAGGCACTGATTTAGAAGGTAAAACAATTGAAAATATCCTTATTAATTTAGATATGGATAACAAAGCGGTTAGAAATAATGGTGGCGGATTTTATAACCACTCCTTATTTTGGGAGGTGATGAACCCAGAAGGAAAAGGCCGTTTGTCTGGTGACTTAAAAGATGCTATTGATGCAGCTTACGGAAACATGGAAGAATTTAAAACAAAATTTAGTAATGCAGCTGCAACGCAGTTTGGTTCTGGATGGGCTTGGTTATGTGTTCATAAAGGTGGTAAAGTTGAAATTTGCTCCACACCAAATCAAGATAATTCATTAATGCCAGGTGTTGGTTGTGGTGGAACACCAATTTTAGGATTGGATGTTTGGGAACATGCATACTACTTAAACTACCAAAACAGACGTCCTGATTATATTGATGCATTTTTTAATGTAATCAATTGGAATGAAGTTGAAAGACGTTATGCTGAAGCAAAATAAGGCATAAAACGTATAATTATATTGAAAGCAAATCCGAAAGGGTTTGCTTTTTTTTTGAACATGAAAGGAATGAAAATGAAAAAAGGCGAACAGATGTTCACCTTTTTTGCCCCAAATCTACCATAAACTTAACCTACTTATGTTATGGTGAAGCAAATAAACGGCACTTATTTTCCACTAAAAAAAATATTAGACAAACGACTTATAAACTAGGACAAACGAATGTTTATGCCTTGAAATACGTTTTTTTTATATAAAACCTAAAATTTGTAAGCGCTTGAAAATGAATGACAAACTCAAATAACATGATATAATTGGGGAGTTGAGCAACTTGCTCGCTCGTTAACAGTGGAAATTACATGTAATGGAATGCTTTCAATTTTAGGTGCCTTTAAAAAATAAAAAAAGGCGAACAGAAGTTCACCTTTTTTTGCCCCAAATCTACCATGAACTTAACCTACTTATGTTATGGTGATTCTAAAGTATATTATTTTTAAGCTTATAAACTATTAATCCGTTGAAATGCTAATAAATTCGATAAAAAGCATCAATCTACAGTTAATTAGCACATATTCAATATGTTAATACGCACGATCTTTGTTTCCTTCAAAGAAATTAATAAAGGCACGATTTACAACGCGATTACCACCTGCTGTTGGGTAATTACCAGTAAAATACCAGTCGCCTAAATTTTTAGGACAAGCTTTGTGTAAATTTTCTATGGGTTGGAATATGGCAACGACTTCCGCGTTGATGTTTTCATTAGATATTAATTGGGCTATTTTATCCGAAATGGCATCAGCTGAAAATTGTGAATACAAATCCTTTACAAAATTCCGGACATCTTTATCTTCCAATTCAACTTGGGCTTTACATTTGTCGTAAACCTCTTGTATTAAATGGTATTTGTTATTTTCTTTCAATAATTCTAACATGGCTCTAAAAGCAATTAAATCTTCCAAACGTGCCATATCAATACCATAACAATCTGGATATCTAATTTGTGGTGCTGATGATACAACTACAATCTTTTTAGGATGTAAGCGATCCATCATTTTAATAATACTTTTCTTTAATGTGGTACCACGAACAATACTATCATCAATAATCACCAAATTATCGGTTGGTTTAATAACACCATAAGTTACATCATAAACGTGAGCAACTAAGTCATCACGACTACTATCTTCCGTAATAAAGGTTCTTAATTTAACATCCTTGATGGCTATTTTTTCAATACGTGGTCGTTCAGATAAAATATTGGTGACAGCTTCCGCACTTAATTTTCCATTACCATCTAAAATAGCTTGTGTTTTTTTCTTGTTTAAATGTTCCTCAACCGTTTCTATCATTCCGAAGAAAGATGTTTCAGCAGTATTAGGAATATAAGAAAACACGGTATTCTTGGTGTCGTTATCAATGGCTTCTAAAACTTTAGGCATTAAAAATTTACCCAAGTTTTTTCGTTCTTGATAAATTTCAGCATCACTACCACGAGAAAAATAAATACGTTCAAAAGAACAAGCTTTACGCTCTAAAGGTTCCAGTATTTTTTTAATTGCAACTTCACCAGATTTTTTGGTAATAATAGCATGTCCAGGCTCTAGCTCCTTGACATCATCAAAATCCACATTAAAAACGGTCTGAATAACAGGGCGTTCAGAAGCCACTACAACCACTTCATCATCCTTATAGTAATAAACAGGTCTTATTCCCGCTGGATCACGCAGAACGAAGGAATCTCCGTGCCCTAATAATCCAGCCATAGCATATCCACCATCCCAATCTTTAGCCGATTTTTTCAGGATTTTAGCGACATTTAAGCGCTCTGCAATTAATGGCGAGCATTCATGTTTATTATAACCTTCTTTTTTTAATTTTTTATATATTTTGGAAACAGCATCATCCAAGAAATGACCTATTTTTTCCATGATAGTAACGGTATCTGCCATCTCTTTAGGGTGTTGGCCAATTTCCACCAAACCATCAAAAAGCTCATTAACATTGGTCATGTTAAAGTTTCCAGCTACAATTAGGTTTCTATGCATCCAGTTGTTCTGTCGTAAAAATGGATGGACACTCTCAACACTATTCTTACCAAATGTTCCGTAACGTACATGTCCTAAAAGTACTTCGCCTATATAAGGAATATGCTTTTTTTGAAGTTCCACATTATCAACATATGCTGGATTTTCGGTAAGTTCCTTATTAATACGTTCATTTATTTGCGCAAAAATATCCTGAATAGGTTGTTGCGCAATGGAGCGTACACGACTAATGTAGCGCTCGCCAGGTTGTGTATCTAATTTAATACTTGCAAAACCAGCACCATCTTGTCCACGGTTGTGCTGTTTTTCCATTAACAAATACATTTTGTTAACACCATAAAAGGCGCTACCGTATTTTTCTTTATAGAATTCCAGTGGTTTTAGTAAGCGAATTTGGGCAATACCACATTCATGTTTTAAAGCGTCACTCATTGCTGTGTTGTGTTGTGTTGTTGTGTGTACTATTATGTAAATTAAAAACGCGCTCCATTTAAGAGCGCGTTTGTATTATGTTAATTCGATATCGAATTGTGTTATACTCTTAAATTGTTGCAAGCGTTGGTGAACTTCGCTACTTTTTAAATTAACCATGCGTTCTGTGCCAAATTTCTCGACACAAAATGAGGCTAATGTAGATCCATAGATAACGGCATTCTTCATGTTTTCAAACGATACATCTTCAGATTTGGCTAAATAACCAGCAAAACCACCAGCAAACGTGTCACCAGCTCCTGTTGGATCAAAAACTTCTTCTAATGGTAGAGCAGGTGCAAAAAACACCTTTTCGTTATGAAACAATAAAGCGCCATGTTCCCCTTTTTTAATGACCACATATTTTGGTCCCATTTCATGAATTTTTCTGGCAGCAACAACTAACGAATATTCGCCAGTAAGCTGTCGTGCTTCTTCATCATTAATGGTAATCACATCTACTTTTTTAATTACGTTTAGCAAATCGTTTAACGCACAATCCATCCAGAAATTCATGGTATCTAAAATTACCAATTCTGGTTTAGTTTCCATTTGTTCTAGAACGCTTAACTGTACTAAAGGATGTAGGTTTCCAAGCATTACAATTTTAGCATCGCGATAAGCGGTTGGAACTACTGGTTGAAAATCTGCTAACACATTCAGCTCTGTTGCCAAGGTGTCACGCGTATTCATATCATTATGATATTTACCACTCCAGAAGAATGTTTTACCTTCTTTTACGATTTCAACACCCGAAATATCCACGTTTCTATCTGATAATAAATTTAAATATTCCTGTGGGAAATCGCCGCCAACAACTGAAACAGCTGCGGCATCCACATTAAATTGCGAAGCGGCAAGTCCAATATATGTAGCTGCGCCTCCTAAAATTTTATCAGTTTTTCCGAAAGGTGTTTCAATAGCATCAAAAGCTACAGTTCCTACAATTACTAATTTACTCATAAAAAAGGTTTCAAATTTTGATGCAAATATAGGGTTTTTTGGCAGTTCACTAATATAAAATAACAACTCACTGTTTTATTTTTCTTGAAATGAATTGAAATGACCATTTTTGTTTCAGTTGAAAATATAAAAGTTATGGATAGAATAAAGTTGGCTTTAAAATTTGCCCTTACTGTGTGTGTGATATTCCATGTAATAGGTTTTCTATTTGCTATATACCTATCAGATTGGGAGACCACTTTAACCGATTTTAGATATATAGGACCAATTACTATTTCTCACTTTCTGTTTCCTTGTTTTTTAGCAGTGTATTTTTATGAAGACACCGTTTTTTCTAGTTGGCGTAATGTCATGAATATGCTTTTGAAACCTGCTTTAATAGCATTTTTAATGCTTTATGTCATTGTTTTTATTACGATGAGTAATAAGGATTTCGCTGTTTCCTTTTTCAATATAGCATCGTTGTTTAATGCTATTATTGCTTTTTTTATTACACTTTTTAGTTCATTTATTTATTTTATATTAACGAGTAAACCTAATAAATCAGTACATACCGCAATTAATTTATCTCTTGGAATAGTCCTTTTGTTGAGTTTAGTTAGTAGTGTGATTTATAGTTTAATTTTGAGTGTTATGGGAAGTAATTTTGTGTCTGCAAAGACTTTCGGCCCTATTATATTTCAAGGCGTATTAGTGACTTTTAGTACCTATACTTTTTTTGATGTTATCAAGACTAAAAATTTGAATAGGCTGAAAAGTAATTTTTTAATTTTTTGTCTTTATGTGTTCAATATTCTAATATTACCACTTATTTCTTTTGTTGTATCTGCGCCAGATGTCATGCACGTAAAACTCATTAAAATAGTTCAATCAATAACGGTAATTAGCCCTTATTATTTATTTATCACTTTGGGTATTCATGTCTATTATTTATACAATCGTAATAAAAGCGAAAAGGAATTTTTAGCGCAACAAGGTCTTTCGGCTAATTTGAAATATCAACAATTAAAATCGCAATTAAGTCCTCATTTTCTATTTAATAATTTAAGTGTTTTAACGGCTTTAATTGAAGAGAATCAGGAAAAAGCAGGTCAATTTTCTCAAAATTTATCAGATGTTTATCGGTATTTTTTAAATCAAGAACATCAAGATTTAGTGACATTGGAGGACGAATTAACTTTTGCAAAACACTATCTCAATTTGCTTAAAATTCGATTTGAAAATGCATTACATATTTCATTCAATTTAGAAAATCCACGTGATATTAATTATTATGTTTTGCCATTATCATTACAGCAAGTATTTGAGAATATTATAAAACATAATGAAATATCTGTTGCTATACCTATGAAAGTTTCGCTTTCTATAGAAGATGATTACTTAATAATTTCGAATAAAATCAATCTTAAAAAAACCCAAAATTCGTTACCAAAAACAGGAATTGAGAATATGCGAAAACGCTATTCGTATTTTACGAATCAGTTAATAGTAGTAACTTCGGAAAGCGTTTCATACACGATAAAATTACCATTAATTAAAACTGAATGACGATGAAAGTTCTTATTATAGAAGATGAGTTGCTATCAAGCCGGCGTTTAGAGCGTATGGTGAGCAATTTGGACTGTGAAATTCTGGCATCTTTTGTTTCCGTAAAGAAAACGGTTTCGTGGCTGCAAAATAATAAGCATCCCGACGTTTTATTTCTTGATATTCAATTATCGGATGGTTTATGTTTTGAGATTTTTGATCAGGTTGATGTTTCATCTGCCATAGTTTTCACAACTGCTTTTAGTGATTACAGTTTAGAGGCCTTTGATTATAACAGTTTATCCTATTTATTAAAGCCTATAAATATGGAAAAACTGGAAATAGCTGTTCAAAAAGCCAAAACAGTTATCACGAGTAAAGAAGCCGTTAAAGCTTTGAGGAATTTGATTCAAACAGAAGCTATTTCGCAATATAAAAACACATTTCCAGTAAAAATTGGAACAGCCATAAAAATAATTGATATTTCAGAAATTTCTTGTTTTTACAGTTTAGAGAATAGCACCTATATTCATGCTCAAGGGGCTAATTATATTATAAATTATTCCTTGTCAACCCTAGTAGATATTCTGAATCCGCAACTCTTTTTTCAGATAAGCAGGAAATGTATTATTAACAAAAAGATCATAAAAAGTATAAAGCAGATTAAAAATGGCAGATTACAAGTAATTGCGGGTTCGTTTACTGAATTTGTTATGCTAGTAAGCCGAGAACGTGCAAAACATTTTAAAGCTTGGTTGGAGTAGGGTTACTTTACTATTAAGTTGCTATACGTAAATTATACGTACATTTATCGTAAAAATTTTTGAATATGAAATCTACAAAAAAGCGAAAAGAAGTCGTTTTAGACGAGGAAACTCTTGCCATTCTTGAAGAAAGGGCCAAAAGTCAAGGTCGGAATTTAAAAAATTATATGGAGTTTGTTTTGCGTGAGGATGCGAATGCTTTTGAGCCATCAGAGGAATATAAAGTCATGATGGAAAAAATGATTGATGACCATAATTCTGGTAAATCTAATTATATGAGTGAATCTGAATTCAGAAAAGCCATTAAGAAATAGTGACTTATATCCTTAAGTTTCAAGAAAACAGTTTATATGATTTCAATGAAGGTTTATCATATTACAAAAAAATATCTAAAACTTTAGCAGAACGTTTTTTCGATGAGTTTTGGATCTGTGTGGCAGATTTAAAGAAAAACCCGAATGCTTGTCAAATTCGATATTTAAATATTAGAATTATCCAAATACAGAGATTTCCATTCACTATTCATTTTTTAATTGAAAATAATGTAATTTATGTTCAACGGGTGTTGCATGATAAACGTTATTATTAATTTACTTCCGCCCAAAATCTGCAGGAATTTCTCCCCAAGCTTTCGTTTCCCATTTTACAATAGTGGTTGTGTACGTATTTTCTTTTAGCCATTTTACACCACGATCTACCAATTCAAAGAGTTTTTCGTTTTTAGTACTACGTGGTAGTTTGGTGTTGCAGGTTTTTTTGCGCACCCAACTCATGGCTATTTTAGAATCGGTGTACAAAATCCGTTCGCTATTATGTTGCTTTAAAAATGCTAATCCGTGAACAAGTGCTAAAAATTCGCCAATATTATTAGTCCCTTCTGGAAAAGGACCTTGAATAAATAATTGTTTTTTACTTTTGGTATCTACACCTCTATATTCCATAATACCTGGATTTCCAGATGAAGCGGCATCAACAGATATAGAATTATAATTTGGAAGGCCTATTTTTTTGAGTTGGGCTTCAGACAATTCACTTTTAAAGCCTTTCTTCTTGCCAATAAAATCTTTGTAATTACTGTTTAAGGCTTTTTTGGCTGCATCAAAGGTGTCAAAAGATTTATAAACCGCACCTTGGTAATCCTTAACCTGCGCTTTGCAGTCGTTCCAAGTTTCAAAAACACCAGTTTTATGACCTTTCCAAACGGTATAATATTTCTTTTTCTTTTTACTCAAGGTGAAAATTATTTTAAATTACTTCTCGATACAAAATCTCAATATTTCAATTTTACTCCAAGTGACGTTCGTTCAAGTTGAGCATAGCGAACTATTTTTCAGTTAATAATTTATTTACCACCTTCGGAAAATGTTCCATTTCCAAAGCATGAATTTTTTCGGCCACATTTTCGGCTGTATCAGCAGGTAAAACAGGACAGGTTGCTTGAAATATGAGTGCACCTTCATCATAATGTTCGTTTACATAATGAATACTAATACCTGATTCTACTTCTTTATTAGTAACAATAGCATGATGAACATGCATGCCATACATACCTTTACCTCCATAATTGGGCAAAAGTGCAGGATGAATATTAATAACTTTATTTGGGAATGCTGCCAAGATATGCTCAGGAAATTTCCAAAGAAAACCAGCTAACACAATTAAATCTGGTTGGAAGGTTTTTAGGATATTCAATACATCATCCGACTTTGAAAACGCTTGCCTATTGAATGAAAATGCGCTAATGTTTAGATTTTTAGCCCGATCCAATACTTTGGCATGAGGATTGTTAGTCATAACATGCGTAACTTCAACATGCGCGTTGTTTAGAAAAAACCTAATTAAATTTTCAGCATTAGATCCAGATCCGGACGCAAAAATTACAATACGTTTCATATAGCAGCTTGTCATGTCATGATTAGTTCCGCAAAAAAAAGAATAAATTATAACAATTAGAAGGTAAAAAGGATTTACTTAAAGGAAATTTAGTAAATTACAACCACATTTTTGCAGTAAAGGTGTGGAATAAGAATAAAATTTTTATTTTTGCCAACTAATTAAAACTTAAAATTAAAAGATTATGTCAGACATTGCATCAAGAGTAAAAGCGATTATCGTAGACAAATTAGGTGTTGATGAAAACGAAGTTGTAACTGAAGCTAGCTTCACGAACGATTTAGGAGCAGATTCATTAGACACTGTAGAATTAATCATGGAATTCGAAAAAGAATTCGATATTCAAATCCCAGACGATCAAGCAGAAAACATTGCAACGGTTGGTCAAGCTATCTCTTATATAGAAACAGCAAAATAATTCATTAGAATTTATGGAATTAAAGCGAGTTGTAGTTACTGGTTTAGGAGCACTAACACCTATAGGGAATACCAAAGATGAATTTTGGGAAGCACTTATTAGTGGGAAGAGTGGTGCTGCACCTATAACGTATTTTGACACTGAAAAGTTCAAAACAAAATTCGCTTGCGAATTAAAAAACTTTAATGCCACCGATTTTCTTGAAAGAAAAGAAGCGCGAAAAATGGACCGGTTTACGCAGTATGCTATGGTAGCTTCAGATGAAGCTATTGCAGATTCTAAACTGGACCTAAACGCGGTAAACAAATTAAGAGTCGGTGTTATTTGGGGAGCGGGAATAGGTGGTTTGGAAACCTTCCAGGACGAAGTTTTAAACTTTGCCGCTGGTGATGGTACACCAAGATTTAACCCATTCTTCATTCCGAAAATGATTGCAGATATTGCACCAGGAAACATTTCCATTAAACATGGATTTATGGGTCCTAATTATACAACAGTATCTGCTTGTGCATCTTCAGCCAACGCTATGATTGATGCTCTAAACTATATTCGTTTAGGACATTGTGATGTTATAGTAACCGGTGGAAGTGAAGCTGCAGTAACTATGGCAGGTATGGGTGGTTTTAACGCCATGCATGCCTTATCAACTAGAAATGAAAGCCCAGAAACGGCCTCAAGACCTTTTGATGCAACCAGAGATGGTTTTGTATTAGGCGAAGGTGCTGGTGCTATTGTTCTTGAAGATTACGAACATGCCAAAGCGCGTGGTGCTAAAATTTATGCGGAAGTATTAGGAGGCGGAATGTCTTCAGATGCCTACCACATGACAGCACCTCACCCTGAAGGTATTGGTGTGATTGCAGTAATGAGAAATTGTTTAGAAAACGCAGGCTTAAAACCAGAAGAAGTTGATCATATCAACACGCATGGAACGTCAACACCTCTAGGAGATGTTGCCGAACTGAAAGCAATTTCTGAAGTGTTTGGAGCGCATGCGAAAAATATTAATATCAATTCAACAAAATCTATGACAGGTCACCTGTTAGGAGCTGCTGGTGCTATTGAGTCTATTGCGTCTATTTTAGCAATGGAACATGGAATAGTACCACCAACTATAAACCATGAGGTTGCTGATGAAAATATTGATCCTGAATTAAATTTAACATTAAACAAAGCACAAAAACGCGATGTTAAGGTTGCCATGAGTAATACGTTTGGTTTTGGTGGCCATAATGCATGCGTATTATTTAAAAAAATTGATTAAACAACGAATGAAAAACATTCGAAACATATTAAATTCCCGTTCAAAAACTGACGGGAATTTTTTTGTATTTATCCATAATATTCTTGGGTTCAAACCCAAAAATATAGCATATTACAGAAAAGCATTCACCCATCGCTCCATGAATATCAAGGATGCGGAAGGTCAGCCTATTAATTATGAGCGTCTTGAATTTTTAGGTGACGCCATGTTAGGATCCGTTATTGCATCACATTTGTATTCTGAAGTGCCAAGTGGTGATGAAGGCTATTTAACAAAAATGCGTTCTAAAATTGTGAGTCGTGAGCATCTTAACGAGCTTGGTAAAGATTTACATTTAATTGATTTAGTTGAAAGTAAAATACCTAAAGGTCATTTTGGCGATAATATTTATGGTAATTTATTTGAAGCATTAGTTGGAGCCATATTTTTAGATCGTGGGTATAAGTATTGCGAAAAGTTTATCTTCAAAAAAGTCATTATTCCGTATGTGGATATCTCTCAATTGGAAGGTAAAGTTATTAGCTACAAAAGCTTACTGATTGAATGGTGCCAGAAGGAGAAAAAAGTTTTCGATTATAACGTTTATGAAGATACTGGCAATGATGACATTCGCCATTTTGCTGTAAAATTATCTATCGATAATAAAGTAATAGCAAAAGCACGAGCTACCTCCAAGAAAAAGGCGGAAGAAAAAGCGTCTAAACGTGCCTTTTTTGTTTTTCAAAATCAGATGTCTAAAGATAACTAGCGTATAAAGTCACGATAATGTTTTCATAACATATTCCTGTTAAGTTTAATATAAACAGCATCCAATTATAGCTATTATACACTATCTTTACAAATAGTTTTGATGATTATGCTAATGCAAAAACTAGACTTAAACGATTTTTTAGATACCATAGATTATGCACTAATTGGTATTCATAGCCCTTTAGAAAGTTACCGTTTAGCCTATTTTTTAAATAAAGAATTACAACTTCTTTTATCAAGACAAAAAGCGGATTTAGACTTCGGAAACAACACACAATACGAAATTTTTGAATGGGTAGATGCGCATAAATTTGCCACATGGCATTTAGTATCAAATAGCTGCCGAGTTGAAGTAATTACAGCGGAAAATGATAATTCTCTTTTTGGTTCGCAAGATCAGCGAACTACAGAAACCTATCATTTAATTCCCGAATACAAAACCGTGAATTATTTTTTAAAAATTTCTGATGATGCTATTACAGATGATCAAGTTCAGGAGTTTACAAAAAAAATTCAATCAATTCCGAATGTTGTTGCCGCTTATAGTGTCAATCCTTCGGAACTAAAATCTAAAAACAACTTAATATTTTATTAATGTTAAAAAGAAAAAAAACAAAAATAGTAGCCACATTAGGACCAGCAACAAGTACGAAAGCCGTTTTAAAGGCCATGCTAGATGAAGGTGTAAATGTGTTTAGAATCAACTTTTCACATGCCGATTATAAAGATGTAGAAGAGCGTATTGGAATGATTCGTGAATTAAACGAAGAGTTTGGATACAACGCAGCCATTTTAGGCGATTTACAAGGCCCGAAATTGCGTGTTGGAACCATGAAAGGTGAGGTGATTGTAAATGAAGGAGACGAAATTATTTTTGCAACAGGAAAACGTTTTGAAGGAACTAAAGAACGGGTTTACATGACCTATGATAAGTTTCCGGAAGACGCCAAACCAGGCGAGCGCATTCTGTTAGATGACGGGAAACTTATTTTTGAAGTCGTATCAACCGATAAAAAATCGGAAGTTAAAGCACGCGTTATTCAAGGTGGACCTTTACGTTCTAAAAAAGGCGTTAATTTACCAAACACGAATATCTCACAACCTGCTTTAACAGAAAAAGATATTGAAGATGCTATTTTCGCCATTAAAATGGAAGTGGATTGGATGGCTTTATCGTTTGTACGTCATGCAGAAGATTTAATGCAATTGGAAGAATTAATCAGCAAGCATAGTGAACATAAAATTCCAATTATTGCCAAAATTGAGAAACCAGAAGCGGTAGAAAATATTGATAAAATTGTTGCCTATTGCGATGGTTTAATGGTGGCTCGTGGCGATTTAGGCGTGGAAATTCCAGCGGAAGAAGTGCCTCTTATTCAAAAACAATTGGTGTTACGTGCTAAACAAGCACGAATTCCGGTAATTATTGCTACTCAAATGATGGAAACTATGATTTCCAGTTTAACACCAACACGAGCGGAAGTTAATGATGTGGCCAATTCGGTTATGGATGGTGCTGATGCCGTGATGCTTTCGGGTGAAACATCTGTGGGGCAATATCCTGTTCAGGTAATTAGGCAAATGTCTAATATTATCAAAAGTGTGGAAGATTCCAACTTGATAAAAGTACCACAAATGCCACCTCATATTCGTACCAAACGTTTTATAACAAAATCTATCTGTTATCACGCAGCCAATATGGCAAACGAAATTGATGCAAAAGCTATTTCAACATTAACAAATAGTGGTTATACGGCTTTCCAAATTTCAGCATGGCGACCAAAAGCACATATTTTAGTGTTTACGTCTAACCGCAGAATTTTAACCCAACTGAATTTGCTTTGGGGCGTAAAAGCATTTTTCTATGACAAGTTTGTAAGTACAGACGAAACCATTGAAGATGTCAATACCATTGCATGTCAAAAAGGATATTTGGAAGAAGGTGATATGCTGGTGAGTTTGGCTGCTATGCCAATCCAAGAAAAAGGAATGGTAAATACGCTTCGCGTTACGGAAATTTCGAGTTGTAATTTTTAAGATTCTAATAGTAATATTAGTTAAAACATAATATATAAATGCGTTAGCTTTAAAAAACTAACGCATTTTTTATATTATAAACTCCGTATAATCTTAAGAGGCTAGAGTAATTACTTTTTCTTCTTTGGTGTTATTTGTTAGTTTAGCTTCAAACTGATTAGATGTATTATTTTCTCCTCCCGCTTTTAAAGCTTTATCACCGGCAAAAAAGGTTTTATGATCATCACCAAGATCAGATCCTGCCATTCTTTGATGTTTAACACAAGAAACAGTTTTACGAATTTCTTGTCTCTGAACGCCTTTTACATAAGCTAACATGCCTTCTTCTGCAAAATAACCTTCCGTTAAATCATTCATATGAAGTGCTGTTGTGTGATAGGTTGGTAAGGTAATTAAATGATGAAAAATGCCTGCCTCTCTTGCTGAATCTGCTTGGAATGTTCTTATTTTTTCATCGGCACGTTGACATAATTTTGAATTATCATACTGTGCATCCATTAAATTATTTTTATCATAAGCAGTCAGATCCGCTCCTTCCAATAGCATTTCTTCAAACACTTGATTGCGGAAATTTAAGGTCCAATTAAAAGAAGGTGAGTTATTGTAAACCAATTTAGCATTTGGTACAACATCCTTAATTCTATTAACCATATGTGCAATTTGCTTCACATTGGGCGTTGGTGTTTCTATCCATAAAAGGTCGGCTCCGTTTTGTAGACTGGTAATACAATCTAACACGACCCGATCTATATTTGATTCATCTTTGAATTTATATAAACCATTTGCAAGTCGTATGGGGCGGACTAATTTACCATCGCTTTTAAGAAGGACATCATCTTCTTTTGCGTCGTTGATGTTAATTTCTTCAGCATCTACAAATGCTAAATATTGTGATGCTAAATCTCCTGGCTCTTGACTTACTGGAAGCTTTTGTGTTAATCCAGCACCTTCAGAATCTGTTCTAGCAACAATAATTCCGTCATCTACTCCTAACTCTAAAAAAGCATATCTGATAGCATTTAGTTTGGCAACAAAATCTTCATGCGGAACCGTCACTTTTCCATCTTGATGACCACATTGCTTGGCATCAGATACTTGATTTTCAATTTGAATAGCACAAGCTCCAGCTTCAATCATTTTTTTAGTCAGCAAATAAGTAGCTTCTTCATTCCCAAAACCGGCGTCAATATCTGCAATAATAGGAACAATATGTGTTTCAAAATTATCGATTTCATCTTGTACATCTTCGCCATTTTCTAATCGTTTGAATAAATCATTCAACGCAATGGCATCTGCTTGACGTAAAAAATCATAAATCTCTTTTATTAATGATGGTACAGCCGTTTTTTCGTGCATAGACTGATCTGGTAATGGGCCAAATTCTGAACGTAATGCAGCTACCATCCAACCAGAAAGATATAAGTATTTTTTAGCGGTTGTTTTATGATGTTTTTTAACAGCAATCATTTTTTGTTGAGCCACAAATCCATGCCAGCAACCTAATGATTGCGTGTAATTGGACGAATCTAAATCGTAGTCCGCTATATCTTTTCTCATAATGGCTGCCGTGTATTTGGCAATGTCTATTCCGGTTTTAAAACGATTTTGCGTCACCATTCTGGCGGCACTTTCTGGCTTTATAGCATTCCAAGTAGCGCCATACTTTGTCTTTAAGTTTCTAACAGTTTCTAAAGCTGAACTATAATTACTTTGTGCTAAATTTTTCATAATTTTGTGTTTGATTATTAAGATTTTTTCTAGATTTTGATAATTAAGTCTCGTACACTATTCCCGTAGTTGCGAGACATTTTTTTTAAATGTATTGATAGGCAGATAAGGTTAAAAATTCTTCGAATTCCGTATTAGTAACTAACCTATTAAACAATTCTATAGCCAAATTAAATTTTGTGTTTTTAATGGTTTCCTCGCCGTATTCTTTCAATAATTTTTCAACTTCATCTTCAAAAATAGTATCGTAAAGTTCTCTTGAAAACTTCCGGCCATCTTCCAATTCAATCTCATTTTTCAGCCAGTGCCAAACTTGAGTTCTTGAAATTTCGGCTGTTGCCGCATCTTCCATTAAATTATAAAGTGCTACAGCACCATGACCTCGTAACCAAGCTTCCGTATAAAGAATGCCAACATTAATATTTTTTCTAATGCCGGCTTCGGTTACTGTCCCTTTTGGAAGCGCAACTAAATCAGCTTCCGTTATGGTTATATCGTTTCGCGTAACATGCAGTTGGTTGGGTGTTGGCATATGTTTATTAAACTCATTCATGGCAATTTCCACAAGTGCCGGATGCGCTACCCAAGTGCCATCGTGACCATTTTTTACCTCACGTTCTTTATCTTGACGTACTTTTTCTAATGCAGCCTTATTGGCGTTTTCATCATTTTTAATGGGAATTTGTGCTGCCATTCCGCCAATGGCTAGAATACCGCGTTTATGACAACGTTGGATGACTAGTTTTGAATACGCGTCCATAAAAGGCGTTGTCATAGTAACCTGATCGCGATTTGGAACTACGAAATTAGGATGGTTTCTAAATTTCTTGATGTATGAAAAGATGTAATCCCATCGGCCACAATTTAAACCAACAATGTGATCTTGTAACTCATAAATAATTTCATCCAACTGAAAACTAGCGGTTATAGTTTCTACTAAAACAGTCACTTTAAAGGTGCCTTTTGGAACTTCTAAATAGTTTTGTGCAAATTCAAAAACGGCATTCCACCAACGTGCTTCTGTATAATGTTCTAATTTTGGAAGGTAGAAATACGGTGCAGTGCCTGATTTCATCATGGTTTTCGTATTGTGAAAAACGTATAATCCAAAATCTACTAGACTTCCAGAAACTTCCTCATCATTAATTTTTAGGTGTCTTTCGTTGAGGTGCAAACCACGAGGTCTTACTAAAAGAACGGCTGTTTCTTCATTTAATGTGTATGACTTATTGCGCTTCGGATTAAAGAGTGAAATGGTCTTTTTATTAGCATCAATTAAATTCTGTTGACCTTCCATAGCGTTTTTCCAGGTTGGAGAATTGCTGTCTTCTAAATCCGCCATAAAGGTTTTAGTCCCTGAATTTAGTGCGTTGATAATCATTTTCCTATCTACTGGTCCCGTAATTTCTACGCGTCTATCTTGCAAGTCTTTCGGGATGCTTCCTGCGGTCCAATTACCTTCTCGAATAGATTTTGTTTCCGGTGGAAATACAGGAAATTGACCACTATCAAAAATCTTTTGTTGTGCGATCCGATTTTCAAGTAGCTCTAAGCGTTTCGAATTAAAATTTTTGTGAAGTGCCGTTAGAAATTCTAAAGCAGCATCGGTTAAAATTTCAGGGTAATAGTTTTTAACTGTTTTAGCAAATTGAATTTCAGATTGTTTTAAGAGATTGTGTTCCATGATGTTTTTATTTTCATGACAATATTAAAACAAAGTTTTTTAAAAAACAAGCGAACGTTCGCTAAAAATGTATTTTTCGCTTTTTGGATTAAATTCGCAGAAATGGTTATATTTGTTTTATAACTATGGAAAAAGAATATATAAAACTCATATTTGGCTTAAAACTTAAGCAAATACGTACGGATAGGAATTTATCTTTATTTGGATTATCAAAAATTTCAGGTTTATCAAAATCCTATTTAAACGAAATTGAAAAAGGCAAAAAATATCCAAAACCTGACAAAATCGCTATTCTTTCTGAAAAGTTGGAGGTGCCTTATGATCAGATGGTTTCTTTAAAGCTAGATAAAAATTTAGCACCTATTGGGGAACTCTTGCAATCTAAAATTTTAAAAGAAATTCCGTTGGATCTGTTTGGAATTAAGGAAAGTAACTTAATAGATATTGTTGCAAATGCGCCTGCTAAAGTGAATGCTTTTATTAGTACCATTATTGAAATTGCACAGCATTATAATTTTAGTCGTGAAAGCTTTTTTCTTGCTTCGGTACGGTCGTTTCAAGAAGCTAACAATAATTATTTTGATGATTTAGAAAAGAACGTTATAAAATTTTCAAAAGCCTATCAAATCGATTTATCGAAACCCATTTCATCACAAGATTTGGAAGATATTCTAGTTGAAGAATATGGTTATGTAATTAAAGAAAGTGAATTAAATAACTATGAAGCTTTAGAAAACTTACGCTCGGTTTTTGTACCCAAAACGAAAACTTTATTGCTAGCTGATGGTATTGATGAAGCACAGCGAACCTTTATTTATGCGAAAGAAATTGCGTATAATTTTTTAGAGATTACGAATCGGTTATATACTTTTCCATGGATTAAATTTGAAACTTTTGACCAAGTGCTTCATAATTTTTACGCCTCCTATTTTGCAGGCGCATTAATTATTCCGAAAGCCGAATTAACGTTACAACTACAGAGTGTTTTTGAAAAAGAAACCTTTGACGAAGCCTTGTTTCTTAAAACACTAAAAGCATTCAATGCATCACCTGAATCTTTTTATCAGCGTTTAACCAATATTTTACCGAAAGAATTTAATATTCAAAATTTATTCTTTTTAAGATTCACACATAAGACGGGTAGCGAGAAATTTCACCTAAAAAAGGAGCTTCATTTATCACACCAACATTCGCCGCGTGCTAATGAAGCCAATGAGCATTATTGCAGACGTTGGGTGTCCTTAAATGTTTTAAAAGATATTAGTAAAAGTGAAAAAACGCACGAATTTGATCTGCAGATTTCTAATTATGATCATAATAATACGTCCTATTTAGTATTGTCTTCTGCTACAAAAGATCCGTTTCGAGAACATCAATACAGAAGTATTAGTATTGGGTTATTGATTGATAAACAATTAGAACGCAAATTGAAATTTTTAGGCGATAAAAAAATTAAAAATCAACATGTTGGCGTAACCTGTGAGCGTTGTTCCATACAAAATTGTGACGTTCGGAAAGCGCCAGCTTCAGCTTTGGAAAAGGCTGCTAAAAACAAAACAATAGAGAATATAGTTCAAGATTTAAATGAGAAATTCGCCTAAAAAGCAAATGGTAATTGTACACTCATAGATTTTTTATGATAAGCTTGCTAGTACAGACGAAACTATTAAAAACGTCAATACGTTTTGCCTTACGGAAATTACGAATTGTAATATTTAATTGTTTCGCTTACGATTTTGCTTATGATTGGTTGGGTGATTAAGTAACTAATTTACCAAATATAAACCAAACAGACCCGAGCGTAGCGAACTGGCGAAGCAAAATCCGCAAGGATTTACGTAAGTAGGCTAGAACTAACAATAAAGTGTATCTAGAACTAGCAATAATTTGTATATGGTTTTACTAATAGTATTAATCGTTATAAGTTTCTATAATTATTCTATTATCGACTAATTCAACTAGTTTACTTATAACCTCTTTATCATAATTTTGAGTTTCCGCTCCAAAAATCACTTTTTTAATTTTAATACTTATATAATCTTGTTTTTCAGTAATAATTCGATACTCTTCTTCGTATTTCCATTCACTAAGTTTATTTAAAAATACTGATTTTATTTCATCAGCTTTTAGAGGAAGATTTTTAAAAGAAGCTAATCCATTATATTCAACTTTGTCAATTATATATTCCGATTTATCTATTTCAAATCCTATGGCTATTCCTCTATGACCATTTGCATAATGTGACCACATTAAATGACTTTTATAATCCTCTGAAAATGAACAGACACTTAAATGTTTTTCTTTATTAGGATTTAAACGGACTCTTTTTGATTCCTCAAAATTATCACAAAAGAATTGTCCTTCGAAATTGTCATTCAAATTTCTAAAACTTGATGAATATAAACGTTGATTTAAAAAAATGTCCAGAATATATTTATAATTTTTTAAATCTCTGAATTTATAGTACATACTGGATGTTTTTTGCCAACGCTATAATATGAAATCGTTTTAATGTTTTATAACAGTTATAAACGAAATTCGGGTTTTTATGTGAGCAAATAAGCTCCCAAAAAACTAAAAAGCAAATTTCAATTGCACACTAACCGCCTTTTTTTCTTCTGGTTTTTTCGTTTTTTTATCAGTGTTGAGGTTGGATAATGAAATCCCTAAAAGCCGTACCGAATTTTGCATGCCTTCCTGATATAACAAGTCTTTAGCTGTTTCTAAAATCACGCAGGCATCACTTACAAAATACGGCAAAGTTTTACTGCGCGTTTGCATCGTGAAATCGCTATATTTTATTTTTAAAGTGATGGTTTTTCCTGCCACATCACTTTTTATTAAACGGCGAGATACTTCGTCTGCAATATGTTCTAACTTTTCCAACATGAAAATTTCGGAGGATAAGTTTTCATTAAAGGTCCGCTCCGCAGCCAATGATTTCCGAATGCGATTTGGTTTGACTTCGCTTGTGTGAATCCCACGAACCACATGGTAATAGTAGCGACCCGATTTTCCGAAATGTGTGTCCAAATATTCAATGGTTTTCAATTTCAAGTCGGTTCCAGTAAAAATACCGAGCTGATACATTTTCTCGGCCGTTACTTTCCCAATACCATAAAATTTCCGAATATCCAACGCTTCTAAAAAGGGTAAAACATCTTCAGGATTTACGGTTTTCTGACCATTTGGTTTGTTGTAATCACTGGCAACTTTGGCTATAAACTTATTGATGGAAATTCCGGCGGAAGCTGTTAATCCGACTTCATTAAAAATACGCGTTCGGATTTCTTGGGCTATTAAGCTCGCACTGGGATTCCCTTTTTTATTTTCGGTAACGTCCAGATACGCTTCATCTAAAGACAAAGGTTCCACCAAATCTGTATAATCGTAAAATATGTTCCGAACCTGTTTAGAAATTTCATGATACCGATCAAAACGTGTTTTAGCAAAAATGAGTTCAGGGCAAAGGCGCCTAGCTTGAACACCGCTCATAGCACTGCGAACACCAAATTTCCGGGCTTCGTAACTAGCGGCACTTACTACACCACGATTACCAGAACCACCAACAGCTAATGGTTTTCCTCTTAATTCAGGATTATCCATTTGCTCTACAGACGCATAAAAGGCGTCCATATCCACATGAATAATTTTTCTAATGGGAAATGTGTCTGGCATGATGTAAATTTATAATATCTTTAGCATATAAACAGGTCATTATGGGTAAAACAGCTATCATTTTAGGTGCAACAGGATTAACTGGCGGTTTGCTATTGCAGCAACTTCTGGACGATAACAGATATGATAAAATTAAGTTGTTTTCACGATCAGCTTGTGGTATGGATAATCCCAAAATAGAAGAACATTTGGTGGATTTATTCGAATTAAAATTACATCAAGAACATTTTACTGGCAACGTGGTGTTTTGTTGTATAGGAACCACAAAAGCAAAAACGCCTGACCAAGAAACCTATTTGAAAATTGATTATGGCATTCCTGTTTCTGCTGCTGAAATGGCCAAAGAAAACGGGATTAAAACCTACATCGTTATTTCCGCATTAGGTGCTGATAAAAACAGTAAGGTGTTTTACAATCGAACGAAAGGTAGGATGGAAGAAGCCGTTATGGCACAACAAATCTCAAATACCTATGTACTCCAACCATCTTTAATTGGTGGTAGTCGTGATGAAAAACGCTTGGGTGAAAAACTGGCCAAAATTGCCATGACTATAGTCAATCCATTTTTAATGGGTTCTCTAGCTAAATACAAATCTATCCAACCAGAAACCATTGCTAAATGCATGGTGTTTTTAGATAATAACAACTATCCAGATAGTCGGATTTTGTCGGATGATATTAAACAAATTGTAAATCAATAATGCATTTTTCGTTTCAACGGAACACATAAATATGATTGAAATAGAACGCAAGTTTTTAGTCACCTCACAACAATTTAAAACAGAAGCTATTCGAAAAACATGGATTAAGCAAGGGTTTTTAAACACGGATAAAGCGCGAACTGTTCGTGTGCGACTCAAAGGAGAAATTGGTTTTATTACCGTTAAAGGCGCATCTACCGATGATGGATTATCACGTTTTGAATGGGAAAAAGAGATTTCAAAAACCGATGCTGAAGCCTTATTAAAATTATGTGAAATAGGTATTATTGATAAAATACGTTATGATATTGAAGTTGGTAAACATGTATTTGAAGTCGATGAGTTTTTTGGAGATAACACAGGTTTGATTGTTGCCGAAGTAGAACTTTCAAGCACCACCGAAGCATTTGAAAAACCCAATTGGCTTGGCAAAGAAGTGACTGGTGAGGCTAGATATTACAATTCGCAATTGAGTAAGAAACCTTTTAAAAATTGGAATTCATGAGGAATTTTGTAAGTTTCAATGGTAATATATCTGTTTCATTAGCAGGTAAAATTGAAATACTACAGCCTTAATGAAACAATTAAAAATAGGTGTTCAAGTTATAATTATTGTTGCTGTACTAATTCATTTTGCGGTTAAAGATTACTTCTATGCGTCTGCTATAATCTTCTATGCATTTCCGCTTCCAATTATCATGCTGTTATCTTCTTTTTCAATTATAGTTAATAAGAAATGGCGCAAAATTTCCATGTTATTTCTGCTCGTTTTAAGTGTCATTTGGTATTTTAAAAGCTATACTTCAAATCATGAAAATGCCGTTAATGAAGGTTTGGAAGTCGTTGTTTGGAATGCGGGGCATGATCAAAGTTTTGAAGAGGCTTTTATTGAAAACAAACAGATTCCAGATGTCTTGGTTTTAATAGAATGCAATTTAAAATCGATTCAAGAAACCCGAAATAAATATCCAAATTATTACTTTCATTTATCTGAAGAGGAGATTGGAATTTTCTCCAAAACCCCTTTAAAAATTATAAGTGAAGTAACGTCTGAAACAAATTCTACCGTTTTAAAATTTACAACGAATAACATTATTTTTTATGCGGTCGATTTAACAGCTGAAGTATTTAATTCCAGAGAAGAGGAATTGCAATTTGTTTATTCCAACATAGCATATCGTAGTAATTCAATCGTTTTAGGAGACTTTAATACACCTCTAGAATCCATTTATTTCGAAGACTTTAAAAACAATTACAATCATGCGTTTTCTGTTAAAGGAAAAGGCTTTAAAGAAACTTGGTTTTGGAATTTACCACTTTTGTCACTGGATCATATTTGGGTGTCTCATAATTTGAGAATAAATAAAACGGATAAAATACATACATGGAAATCAGATCATAGTTTGATACGAACGTATATCAGTCGACCAACTATTCCGAAATAGTCATCCATCGTTTGGCTTCATTACCAAAGGTATCTACAACCGTTAGCAAATGTTTTCCTTTTTTAGGAAGAATCCCAAATTCATGAATATTTTGCGTGCTTCCTAAAAACTGCTCATTTAGATACCAAAATACGGTTGTTTGAGGTTTGGAATGTGCTATTTTTAAAATGAGTTCATTGGTTTTTCCACCAAAATCCTTCGGAAGAAAAATGGTGTTGTTATCATTCGGATAAATGAATTGCATAGAAATGGCATTTTCTCCCAAACAATCCACTCTAAAAGGTGGTAAGGGTTTGTAAAAGGGATTTTTGGTTTTATAATAATAAGCCATTAATGGTGGTAATACAAACCATGATTTATGCGAAATATCTGCAATCGCTTCACAAGACGAATTCACTTGAAACTGTTCTAATGTATCTAAATGAACCAATACATGATACGGACAAGGCTTGGTTTTTAATCCCGAAACTTGAATAAATTTTTGTTCTACCTCATCACAATTTGGCGACGCACGATGACCACTTTGTTTGCAAATACTTACTTCCTGCATTTCATCAAAGGGTTTCGAAAACCAATCGCTATTCGGTAATAGGTTAAACATATCAAATAAAATGGGTGCAGCAGTTTGGACACCTACCAAACCAGGTCTGCCTTCACCATCCGCATTACCAACCCAAACACCAACCACATAATCTTTAGTTGTTCCAATAGCCCAAGCATCACGGAAACCAAAACTGGTACCTGTTTTCCAGGCTATTTGTTTAGAGCCATCATAAAACTCCCAATTATCATCACCTTCTGGTCTGTTTACGGTTTTTAAACTTTCGTAGGTTAAATAGATGGAAGCGGCATCAAAAAGCGTTTTTTCAGCTGTTTTTTTTCCGAAATCAACTGTTTCGGAGTTGATGAAAATGGGTTCAGAAAATTCGTTACTAAAATACTCGCTAGATGTTTCCGAAAAATGATTTAGTGTTGAAGACAGCGCAGCATAACTTTTACATAAATCCCATAAATTACTTTCAGCACCTCCAAGAATAAGCGATAATCCATAATAATTGGCAGATTCTGAAAGGTCTTTAAGTTCTAGTTTTTTTAAATATTGATAGAATCTGTCTAATCCAAATTCCTGCAACATTCTAACAGAAGGCACATTTAAGGAACGTGATAAGGCACGACTAGCTGGAACAGCACCATCGTATGTTTTGTTATAATTTTCGGGATTATAACTACCATACTGCGTGGGAATATCAGCTACTAATGTGTTGGGTAATAAATCGCCAGCATCCAACATGGCTGCATATAAAAAAGGTTTTAAAATACTACCCGTACTTCGTGGTTTATCAATGATATCCACATCTTTTTGGTGTAATTTGTCTGCTGGTGTATTTCCAACATAAGCCAAAACCTTTCTGGTTTTAACATCTAAAACTAAAACAGCCGCATTGTGAATCCCGTTTTGCTTTAGTTGATTATAATGTGTTTTTACAAGTTGATTCACGCGCTCTTGTAAATGATTATCAACCGTTGTTTGAACGCGTTTTCCCGAATGTGTTGTCGCTACTTTTTGTAATAAATGTGGAGCCGTTTGTGGCAATGCATACGGTTTTTGCGGTAAACCTTCGGCAATAGATAGTTGATAGGTTAAAGAATCAATAACAGCGTTGTCTCGTAATTTTTTGAGTAAACGATTGCGTTTATTACGTAATTGTTCTTGATTTTTCCCAGGATAAATTAAACTTGGTGCATTGGGTAAAACAGCCAAGGTTGCATGTTCTGCCCACGATAATTGATTGGCATCGCGATTAAAATACCGCCAAGATGCGGCATCCAGTCCAACCACGTTTCCACCAAATGGTGCATTGCTGGCATAATAGGCTAAAATTTGATCTTTGCTTTCGCGAAGTTCTAAACGGGTTGCTAAAATAATTTCAATAACTTTTTCAAAGTAGGTTCTATTTTGCCCTTTTCGGGATAAACGAATGACTTGTTGTGTGAGCGTACTCCCACCACGTTTGATACCATCAGATTTTAAATTATCTCTAAAGGCTTTAAAAATAGAAATAGGATTAAAACCAGGATGTTTGTAGAAATAGGCATCTTCAAAAGCAATAATACAGGTTTTAAATTTTTCTGGAATAGAATCGTTTTGTGGAAATCGCCATTGACCATCACGTGCAATTTGTGCACCTAAAAGACGATTGTTTTGGCTGGTAATTACAGTCGCTGTTGGATCTGTAAATAATTGATTGGGTAAACAGAAATAATAGGCAATGAGTAATAGGAATACTATTGCCGATTTTATTTTATTTGCTTTTATGTAAGATATAACCTTCTTCATTTAGACTCCTACTTTCGTAGGAATTCGTATTCCCGCTCCACTTTACAAATCCGAACATGATACCAATTGTACCAGTGTTCACGACCTTTCTGTTGCGCAATTATATGTTCACTTTCCTGTTTCCAATTTTTAATGGCATCTAAACTTTCCCAATAGCTAACGGTTATTCCCAAACCGTCTCTGGCAGATTCTATGCCAATAAATCCTGGTTGTTGTTTGGCAAGTGTCTCCATTTTTTCTGCCATTTCAGAATAACCTTCAATACGGTCTGTTTGTGTTGAGGTGAAAATAACAGCGTAATAGGGTTTAAAATTTTTACTCATAATTGTAGTTTCTTTTTATCCCAAGTTAACACTTGAACACCTTTAGAATAGTGAATTTTATCAGGCTTATTATTTATTAATTGATTGAATTTAGGATACTCTATTTCTAATTTTTTGATAGTAATAGCTTGCATTGGCCATTCTTGATGATGTACATCGTATTCAATTATTTTATTTTTATGTTCTTGATGAACAGCATAACGTTCAGTTAACCAGATATCAGTTTCATCTTTAATAATAGGATCACTGCCTATTCTGTATTCCATATAAAATGAATCGCTATTTTTTTTGTTGTTGGATTCATAGCTGTAGGCTGTTCGTTTCATTTTAGAATACTGATAAGGGAATTTGGATATGGTTTTTAAAAGTTTGCACGATGACCGTTTGCTCCCTTCCATATTTAAAAAATAAACACTTGGTTTTTCGTTACAAATGGTATAAACCCTAATATTTATCTCGTGAAAATCGGAAATGTGAGGTAGTTTTGGCAAACTTCTAATGCCAATATGATTCATGTTGAAAGCGACTAAACTAATCCATGTTTCTCCATTTATAGTGTCTAATTGAATGCCTTTGGGAAGAAAGGGTTTTATGGATTTCGAAGACACTTTCCAATGTAAAAAAATAGCATCGTTCCATTCTTGATAAAATTTCCAAGAACGTGAAGGAACTTCAAAAGTTCGATGTCTAGTATGTTTTAATATGCTTTTAGCTTTCATTATTTTTCAACAGTAATCCATTGTCCTTTATTTCGCACTAAATAATCATTGTCATACATGGCTTCAGCTTGAATGCCAGGTAAATAATAGGTTCCTAAAAAGGAAGCATTCAGCATAATATGAAAAGTTTTACTGCCTTGCTTTCCTTTTTGTGGCAAATCGAAGTAGTAATTCACTTCATTATCTCGAATATCGGTATAACGTGCTTGACTAGTTGTTGCCGGACCAAAATCGGTAAATCGTGTATTAATGATCTCCCAACCAGATGGAAATAATTGGGTGAGTGCCACATCGTTTATATTTTCATTTTTAAGATTGCTAACCGTAATGGTTGCCACAAAATCCTGACCTTGTTTTAAATTAGAAATAGTAATTTTAGTGCCAGTCAAATCTTTATAGACGACGGAAACACTCAAGCCACGTTGTTCCGTGAGCTCTTGACCAAGTGGAAGTTTTCCAGAATTAAGCACACGTACATACACCAAATTGGCTTTTTTATTTGTGAATGTTAGTTGATTTGCGCCATCATTTATCGGTAAATCACGTTGCGCAATTGCCGATTTCGATTTGATGGTTTCAGATTTTCCGTTGATGGTGTAAGCAAGATCTAAATCTTTGCCACCATTGGCTTCCACCATTTTTGCCATAGCCAATAAGCTATAAGCTGTTGTTTGGGTACTCATCCAACGGTTGCTCGATAAATCATTCGCTAGATATTCTGCTAACTCACGTTGCTGTGGGTTTTTAGTCAGCACCATAGTTTCCAAAGCCATGGCACGATTTCTATCCACCGATCCGTAGGTGTAGTAATTATATTTTGGTGGTTGGAAATTAATATTAGCTGTTTTTGAAATAGCTAGACTCGCCTCATTTTGTCCTGCTAAAGCATAAGCTGCTGCCAAACGCCATTTAGCTTCGTTGGATATTTCAGAAAACTCACGTAAACGGTTCATAGCCGCTAAATCTGCTTTTCCAGCTAAAGCCAATGTGTAAAGTCTGTAGGCTTGTGCTAAATCTGAATTATAGGTTCTGTAACTTGGTCGCCAATCACGAGCAGCTTGTTTTTGATAGGATATCCAATTATTTTTAAATGTTAATGGTAACACATACCCTTTCTTTTCTGCTTCTAGCATAAAGTGACCAGCATAACTGGTAGACCAATCGTTAGCTGTGTTTTCGCCCATCCAATAACTCATACCGCCATTAGGCATTTGAAATTGCGCCAAACGTTTGATTCCACTTTCAATGTTTTTCTGAATGTCTTGTTTTTTATCTAGTGTTAAATCGAAAATATCGTTTAAATATAATTGAGGAAAAACACCTGATGTGGTTTGTTCTAAACAGCCATGTGGATATCTTATTAAGAATTGTAAACGTCTTGTGAAATCCATAGGCGGTAAGGTTGAAAATTCTACCGTAGCCGAATTGGTTCCCATTTCACCAAAGGTTGTAAAGTTGAGCGTTTCTTCGGCATTTGCAGCAACCGATTTATCAATAGATTTTGATGACATAGGATTTGGATTCATCACATCTATCTCTACTTTATAGGTCGATTTTTCACCGTTACCTTTTGCAATAACTTCAATAGTATTAAAGCCTTTTGCTTGACTAACATCCAATTCAAAATAGCGCATTTTTTCGTCTGGCTTATCGAAGGTGATATTTTGCGTTTTTTCACCAACTACAGAAATCCCATTGCTTAATTTCAAGCTAATTTCTACATTTTTCACTTTGTTTTCCATAGCAAAAACGGTCACAGGAAGCGTTACTTTTTCACCTGGACTTAATTTTCTTGGTAAAGAAGCTAAAACCATAAGCGGTTTTTTAACCTGAACCGATTTATCTACACTACCATAGGCTTCGTTGTTAGCATTTCCAGCGACCACCATAGTCCGAACTGAACCAATATAATTTGGTAATTTTAAGGTATGCGATTTGTTTTCGCCTTCCTTCAAACTAAAAGGTCCTAAATAGGTAACAACTGGTTTAAAACGGTTGGCTTTTTTATTTTTTCCTGCAGCAGCATTTCCGTCACCACCAATTGCGAAAACTTGATCTATACTGCCAGAATAAGCACCAATTACAGCATCAAAAAGATCCCAAGTTTTGACTCCTAACGCTTCTCGCGCATAAAAATCATTCCACGCATTTGGTGTTTTAAAACGCGTTAAATCTAGCAAACCTTCTTCTACCATTGCAATGGTGTAGGTCATGGCTTTGTTGTTTTTTTCGGAAACCGTTACCTTAAATTCCTGTTCTGGTTGTAACACGTCAGGCATTTTAAGTTGTGGTTCCAATTTGGTGTTTGGATCTTCAACCATTAGCGGAATAACGCCAAATAAACGAATTGGTAAATCGTTTGCCGTCATGGCATGGGGCTGTAAAAGTGAAATATTAATAAATACGTTTGGTGCCATTTCGGGCGTGATTGGAATGGTTACTTTGGTTTCGCCTGGAAGCGTTTTTGCCCATTTGGTTTCTAATACTTCCGTACCATTTTCTACACTTACTAACGCGCGACCTTCACTGCCAGAATTAAATGTAATGGTAGCCGTTTCGCCAACATTATAGGTTTCTTTATCTGCGGAAAATACTAACATTTTTGCGGCTTCTTTATCGCTAGTCGGTGCTTTTTGCCACCAGTTTTTGTAAAAGTAAGCCGTACGTCCTGTAGCATGACCGCTTACGGGATCAATGACACGAATAAGATAACGACCACCTTCTTCGTCTGGAATTTTTATATTGAAACTCCCTTTACCTTGTGCATTGGTGTTTACTTTACTATCTAAATACGGTCTGTGATAATTACTGGATACGTAACTGGACAGATTATCATCAGAAGAATTCCACCACCAACGCCATTCAATTTTATATATTTTTACTTCTAGATTATTGCGTTGCATGGGCTTTCCATCTTTATCTACAACCACCACATCAAAGGTTTGATTTTCATCTGTAAAAAAGGAACCATAAGCTTTTGGCTCTGGCGATTGTAAACCGACAAAGGATTCATAAGGTGCAAACGGCATGGTGAATGCATCCATGGAAAAATCGCCGCCATTTTCAAAAGCACGCACTAAAAACTGGACGTTTAACATGCCAGGCGCATTTTTGCCAACTTCTAATTGATTATTTATTTTTGCGATTCCTTCGGCATTCACATTCCCTTCAAAAACGGTTAATTCTTCGGTTTCAAATTCGCGTGTTGGATCTGAAAATATGTAGTTTTTGTAATTTTTGAATCCGGAGTTGGAACTGCTAATTTTCGCTTTAATTTCAGCTTTTAAATTTTTTCCAACTGCGCCATGAAGCCATTTTACATCTAGAGTTCCTGCTAGTGGTTTGTTGTTGGTTAAGATCTCGTTTTCAAAATCGACTTTAATTTTAAGACGATTTGGTTTAACGGTTTCAATCTTTAATGTTTTATAAAATGTAGCACCACCAACGGAAACTTTAGCACTGTAATTTCCGGTTTTATCTTCCGTATTAGTTGCCACTGTGAATTTGTAAAAATTATTAAGGTTTTCGGTTGTGATATTTTTGAATGTCAGTTTTCCATTAGGATCTGTGATTTCTAGTTTCACAGGATGTTCTTTCGGTAATTTATTCGCTTTATCATTCAACATAAAGGTTAAATGAAGTGTGTCTCCAGGACGCCAAACACCACGCTCGCCATACAAATAGCCTTTAAGTCCGCGTTGCATTTTATTACCAGAAACATCAAATTTACTTAAGGAAAGTGAGTTACCATCCGCTAGTTTTAAATACGCAGTATTATCGCCTTTTTTTACAATGGCAAAAGCTGCATGCTTGTCCGCATCAATGGTTAATAAGCCTTCCGAATCTGTAAAAAGCGCTACCATTTCCTGTTGCTGAAAATTGTAAAGCGTTACGGACGCATTGGCTTCAGGATTGGTTGTTAAAATATTGGTTACAGCAAAATAATAGGAATTGTTCTCGCCACGTTTGGCAATCACGCCCAAATTGGAAGCGACTATATTTTGCGAAACAACCCGATCTTGATTAAAATAGGCTTTATGACATGGATTTTCGCGCTCGCGCCAGTTATAAGGGTAGTTTTTGTAGTTGTAAATTAGATTATCCCAATAGGCTTCTTCACGTAGATCGTCATCTTCGGTGTAGGATTCTTCGTTATAATCAGTACCATAATAGTCATCTTCATAGTAGTAATCGTCATAATCATCATGGTTTACTGCGGCTGTTTCGTTAGCACTACAATCGTATAACGAATAATCTTTATTGAAGCTCAATTCCACCCGGTAAATGGCTCCAGGATCTGCAGTAAAAAATTTGGATAAATCAATACTATAAGCGCGCCATTTTCCCGTGTTTTCAGCTGCCGATTGGAGTTCAATAGTTTGTTTCGCAATCCTGCGGCCTACTTGTCGGATGCTATTTTGGTTATTGCCGTCTAAATTATTTTCCTGCAAAAACTGTAATATATTATCTTGATATATTTTAATAATCCGGACTTCGACCGCTTTTAGGTTTACCGCTTCAAAATTAAATTTAAGTTGCTTTGAGTTTGGCAGAATACTTCCGTTGCTAATTAAGCGGACTTGTGGTTTTAAGTTTTCAAAGGTGATTTTTTCTGAAAAGGGGTTCTTCAATTTAAAGCCATCTGAATTGGCTATACCTTGAAAAATATCCACTTGAATATCGCCAACTAATTTGCTTTCTGGATAGACTTTTAAAATATTTCCTTCAACTATAAATTTGGGGTTTTTGCTTTTCTCAATCGTCACTAAACCATCAAAGTTTTGCTGTTTTTTAAGTGGATCCGAGAAGTTAATGGATACATATTGTTCGGGTAACTGAATCACTTCCACATCCACAATGGTAAAATTATTGATGCCTGGAATTTTCAAGGTATTTTCACCTGTATTGTCGGCATTAATGGCTTTGCCTTGCCATTTGACTAAAATTTCAGAATCTTCTATTTTTCTATGAATACTGTCAATTTTGAATTCAAAAACGCGTGATTTTTCGTTATATTCATTAAAAACTACCTGTAATTTTTTGCCATTTTGTGAAGCTTCCACTAATTGTTTGGCTTGCTTTAATGAGATTACATCTGAAGCACGAATAACCGCTTCAACATACTGCCATTCCTTACTGTAAGATTGTAAATTAGTGGTATTAATCGTGAAATTTGGCGTGATGGTTTTAAACTGAAAGGTGTAATTGCCAAAATCATTTGGCATGTCATTGTAAATTTTCTTCAGTTTTACAGTAACGGTATATTCGGTAGAAGGTTCTAGTGGTTCATCTGGCGTAAATAAAAGGGATTGCTGATTAACAACAACCAATTTACCAGAAACATGTGGTGAAATACTTACAATATCATCAATTATTTCCTGTCCCATTTCCCATCTTTCAACTGGTTTAGTTAGATTAATTTGAATAGGATCTGCAATAGAGTTTAAACCCGATGTGGTATAACTTATGTATTCGCGAAACTTAAAAAGATTGTCGGTTTCGGTATCTTCCTTTTTACAAGACGCCAAAACTGATAAGATGATAACGACGGTTAAGATTTTTTTAAATAACATATACGATTAATTTTTATTGAATAAATATAACTGATGTTCTTCCTTATGTTTTTAGGCTAGGAAATTTTGAGTGTTATGGTAAGTTAGGAAAACGATTAATTTTCATTGTCTTTATAAATACCGATGGTTAATTCACCTTTGTCATTCATGGAAGCACGATACATGCCAGTAGTATTAAATTCCATAACCAAATTTCCAAATTTGTCCACAGCAATAATCCCGCCATCTCCACCAAGTTCTGGAACTTTTTTCTGGATAACCTCGCGCGCAGCCTCTTGAAGCGTTAGGCCTTTGTAGTCCATTAAAGCTGAAATATCATGTGCTACCATAGCACGAATAAAAAATTCGCCCCAACCAGTGCTGGAAACTGCACACGTATTATTATTGGCATAGGTTCCTGCTCCAATAATTGGTGCATCGCCAATACGTCCCCAACGTTTGTTGGTCATACCACCTGTTGAGGTTCCCGCTGCTAAATTGCCATTTTTATCTAAAGCCACACAGCCCACGGTTCCAAATTTAGAATCTTTAATGGCTGTATCATAAAAAGCGGATTTATTATCTGTTTCTTCTTTACTAGCTCTGTCCGAAGGTGCTTTCTCTTCGCGTTCCTTCACCCGTTTTAAACCATTAAATCTATTCTCCGTAAAAAAGTAACTAGAGTCCACAATAGTTATACCTTGTTCTTGGGCAAATTTCTCGGCACCTAAACCAGATAGCATCACGTGTGGTGAGTTTTCCATAATAGCTCGTGCTAAATTTATCGGATTTTTAACTGTTTTTGTTCCAGCTGACGCACCAGCATTTAAGGTTTTCCCATCCATAATGGACGCATCCAATTCATTGGTTTCAGCATTGGTGAAAACAGCTCCTTTTCCTGCGTTGAATAACGGCGAATCTTCTAAAATATTAATCGTTTTTTCAACAGCATCCAAACTACTTCCTCCGTCACTTAATATTTTATGTCCTACGCGAATGGCTTCTTCTAGCTTAGCTTCGTAAGCGGCTTCATCTTCGACAGTCATGTTTTTTTTCAAAATTGTTCCAGCACCTCCATGAATAACAATGGCAAATTCGTTTACCTGTAGTTTGGTGCTATCTATAACTTCTGGATTATTCAGATTGGAGATGGCTTCAAGCTCCTCTTTACTTTTGCAGTTGAAAAATAAAATTAAAAGGATTAAAACATATAAGGGGTTTTTCATAGGTAATGACTTTTAAATGAGAACTGAAAGTTAACAATTTTTAAAACGTTTCACTTTAGTAAGGCGACATTTATTAGTATATTTGCGAATAGTAAGAATAATAATTAAAAAAAATAGATTTATGCAAGAAGTTGCAACAGATTTCGGAATTGAAAAAGCCTTAAAAGCATTAGGTGTTAAAGATATAAATGAAGGAACATCAACAGGTTCCAATAATTTTTCAAGTGGTGATGTTATTGAGAGTATTTCGCCAGTAAATGGAAAATTAATTGCCAAAGTTAAGACAACTACTAAAGCAGATTATGAAAAAGTGATGGATGCTGCAACAGCTGCTTTTCCAGTTTGGAGAGCTATGCCAGCACCTCAACGTGGTGAAATAGTGCGTCAATTTGGAAATAAATTACGTGAGTTAAAAGAACCTCTAGGACGATTAGTATCTTTTGAAATGGGTAAATCCCTTCAAGAAGGTTACGGAGAAGTTCAAGAAATGATTGATATCTGCGATTTTGCAGTTGGATTATCTAGACAATTAAACGGACAAACAATTCCATCGGAACGTCCAGGTCATGTTATGCGTGAGCAATGGCACTCTTTAGGTGTTGTTGGTATTATTTCAGCATTTAACTTTCCAGTGGCAGTTTGGGCTTGGAACACAGCTTTAGCTTGGGTTTGTGGTGATGTTTGTATATGGAAAGCTTCAGAAAAAACACCATTATGTTCTATAGCTTGTCAGAATATTATTACTGAAATTTTAAAAGATAATAATTTACCAGAAGGTATTTCAAGTATTATAAATGGTGATTATAAGGTTGGTGAAATGATGACAACTGATACGCGTATTCCTTTAATTTCTGCTACAGGTTCTACACGAATGGGTAGAATTGTTGGTGTAACCGTTGCAGAGCGTTTTGGAAAATCTTTATTAGAATTAGGTGGAAATAACGCGATTATTATTACACCAACAGCTGATTTAAAAGTAGTCGTTCCAGGTGCTGTATTTGGTGCAGTAGGAACAGCTGGACAGCGTTGTACATCTACGCGTCGTTTAATTATTCATGAATCGGTTTATGATAAAGTAAGAGACGCAATTGTTGGCGCTTACGGACAATTAACTATTGGAAATCCATTGGATGAAAAAAATCATATTGGACCATTAATTGATAAAGATGCTGTAAACGCATACTTGTCTGCTATTGAAAGAGCCAAAGCAGAAGGCGGAACCGTTTTAGTTGAAGGTGGTGTCGTAGAAGGTGAAGGTTACGAAAGTGGCTGTTACGTAAAACCAGCTATTATTGAAGCCGAAAATCATTATGAAATTGTACAGCACGAAACATTTGCACCAGTTTTATATATAATGAAATATTCAGGTGAGGTTGAAAATGCAATTGACAAACAAAATGGTGTTGCACAAGGATTATCTTCAGCTATTATGACCAATGAATTGAAAGAAGCCGAAAAATTCTTATCATTCGCAGGTTCAGATTGTGGTATTGCCAATGTAAATATTGGAACTTCAGGTGCTGAAATTGGTGGTGCTTTTGGTGGTGAAAAAGAAACAGGTGGTGGACGTGAGTCTGGGTCTGATGCTTGGAAAGTATATATGCGTCGTCAAACAAATACCGTAAACTATTCTGATGAGTTACCATTAGCTCAAGGAATTAAGTTCGATTTATAATCGACTCAAAATATAGTAACTTAAAAAGTCGTTTTTATTCCTCTCTTGGAATTTAAGCGACTTTTTTTAGTGCATACTTATTGGATTATCAGTAATTAAATAAATTGTAATTATACCTAGCACATGATTAAATCCGTTGTTATTACACAACGGATTTTTCGTTTTCAGAAAATAACGGGTTTGTTAATAGTTTGATAAAGTAACGTGATTTTGAAAATTTTGGCGTCTTTTTTGTGTTTGAAGTCGTATATTTTAAATAGAAATGATTCCTAATGGGTAATGATGACAGATAAACATATTCAACATTTATATTGGCGTGCAGGTTTTGGAATTGGTCCAAAGCAATTAAAGCGTCTTTCTGGTAAAAATCGCCAGGAAATAGTTGATGGCTTATTTTATGATGTTAAAAACACGTCACCTTTAACTATAGAAACAACTCAATTTGATAATTTAACGAGAGAAAAATACAATAAGGATGAAAAAACGAAACGCTATTATGGAAAGCAATCACGTTTAAAAACTAAAGAATTCAATATCGCTTGGATTGATAGAATGACGTCTGATTCTAATGTGCTTCATGAGAAAATGACACTTTTTTGGGTTAATCATTTTGTATGTCAAGATACGAATATATTGCATGTTCAAAAGTATCATAATACCATACGTGAACATGCATTAGGGAATTTTACAGATTTTGTAAAAGCCATTTCCCGAGAAGCTTCCATGATTAAGTATTTGGATTTAAATCAAAACAGAAAAGAAAAACCAAATGAGAATTTTTCTAGAGAACTCATGGAGTTATTTACATTAGGTGTTGGAAATTATACGGAACAGGATGTTCAGGAAGCAGCTAAAGCATTTACCGGTTACAACCATAAATTTCAGGGTGATTTCCAATTTAATGACAAACATCATAATGAGGATTTCAAATTCATTTTTGATAAATCTGGTCGTTATGATGGCGATATGGTTATCGATATGATTTTAGAAAAAAAGCAATGTGCGCAGTTTATATGTGAAAAACTATATCGCTATTTTATAAGTGACACACTTAATACAAATCATATAGAAGAAATGATAGCTGTTTTTTACCCAAGCTATGATATTGAAACGGTTGTTCATTTTATGTTTATATCAGATTGGTTTTATGATGATATTCATATTGGGACAAAAATAAAATCACCAACTCAATTAATAGTTGGTATAAAAAAAACAATACCATTTACGTTTGAAAATCCACAACAAGCCATAACAATTCAACGCATGTTAGGGCAGGTTTTATTGTATCCGCCTAATGTTGCTGGTTGGGAAGGCGGACAAGCTTGGATTAATAGTAACACTATTTTAATGCGCTTAAAATTGGCGTCTTTATTATTGAATAATGGTGTTATTTCCGTTCAGGAACATGGTGGTTTTTCAGATGCTTTTGAAGATTATTATCGTCGGTTATCGAAAAATAAGATAACAAATACAAAAGTTGATTGGAAGGTTTTTAATAACAGCTTTAACAACGTTGCATTTGAAGAAATGAAGTCCATAATACTAGTGCCTTTTTTAGGGAAGGGAACCCTTGCTTATTTCAAAAAATTACAAAAAACATCAACTAAAGATCAATGCATTCAATTAATGTCTTTACCTGAATATCAAATGTGCTAAAATATGCCAATATGGACAGACGTCATTTTTTAAAAAATACAACATTAGCGAGTAGCTTATTCTTTATGCCCAGTTTTATTAGGGCTTTTGAGGATACGCTGTCTAGTAATTTAGGGTATAAACGTTTGGTAATTATTCAACTTTCTGGTGGCAACGATGGTCTAAATACAGTGGTGCCTTTTAATAATGATGTGTATTATAGGTCTCGTCCAAAATTGGCATTAAAACGTCCCGATTTGATTTCTATAACGGATGATTTAGGGTTTCACGGTGCTTTAAAACCTTTAAAGCGTTTGTATGATCAAGGTCATTTATCCATAATTAATAATGTTGGTTACCCAAACCCAAACAGGTCCCATTTTAGAGCTACAGATATTTGGCAAACCGCTAGTCCATCCAATAAGTATTATAAAAATGGTTGGATAGGTCGGTTTTTAGATCAGCATGGAAATGAGCCTTATAATGCTATTGAATTAAATGAAAGTTTGTCCCTGGCCTTACAAGGAAAAAAATTAAGTGGAATGGCTTTTAGAAATCCGCATACATTTTATCAACTATCTCAAGATCCATTTATTAAACAAGTCACGAAACAAAATGAAGATACGCATTTAAGCGAGCATAATTTGGGGTATTTGTATAAAACCATGATAGCAGCAGAGTCATCGGCTAAATATATCCATGAGAAAAATACCATTAAAAATAGTACTATAGATTATCCGAAAAACGGTTTTGCTCACCAATTGAAAACGACGGCATCCTTTATTAATTCACGATTAAAAACAAAAGTTTTTTATGCATCGCTAGATGGATTTGATACACATGTAAACCAAGCAAATACGCATAGTAAATTATTGGAAACGTATGCCGAAAGTGTGGAAGCTTTTGTCAAAGATTTGAAAAAACACGATACCTTTAATGATACCTTAATTTTAACTTTTTCGGAGTTTGGAAGACGTGTTAAGCAAAATGCTGGTAATGGAACTGATCATGGTGCTGCGAATAATGTGTTTATTATAGGGAATAAATTGAAAAAACCTGGCGTTTATAATCCGTTGGCTAGTTTGTCGGATTTAGATGATCAAGGTGATGTGAAATTTGAAATCGACTTCAGAGCTATTTACGCAACAGTTTTAAATAAATGGCTGGATGTTGATGCTGTTCCTATTTTAAATCAACAGTTCAATCAATTAGATTTTATATAAAAAGGCCTAATAATAATTAAATTTTAGGCCTTTTTTGCTTTACTAAATTAACGCTTATGATCGTGTAAAGATTAAATGTCTTATACCAAATCCAATTTGTTCTAGGATGAGCTCTGTTGAAGTTAAAGATATAATGGTAGAAGTTTCAGTACCAGAATCAGTGATAATTTTAACACCATTTTTGCCATCAACTTGAAGAAGTTCATAAGTGCCATTAAGTACACCATCTGAAATACAATTGTCATCATCACCTTCATTGAAAAATTCAACTTGAGCTTCGCCATTTAAAGAAAATTGATAGTAGGTTCTTTTGATGCATGTAGTAAGTGGAATTTGCACACCTGTTTCAGGATCCTCTACTGTTACTATATTCCATCTGTGTGATATTTTTTCATGAATTGTAAGTTCTGGTGGAATGGCTACAGCATCATTGTCATCATCTTTACTGCAGTTGAATACAGTTAAAAAACTGATAGTTAAAATTATAATTTTTAAATGTTTCATAATTTATTTATTAGTTGAACACTTTCTAATTTCCCCATTGTTTCTGTGAGGTATATAATCCTTGATAGAGATAAATTATTCCAGTAGTAACATTTCCAGAAGGGAAAGAGGTGGAATCATCATTTGCTCCATAAGATGTTTTATCAGGTGAAGAAGCAATGTATCCAACTTCACTAGGCGTGAACATGGCAATATAAGCCTCATTTGTTACAGCAACTGCATCATTATTTTTAAGTACAAAATAATTATCACCCATATCGTGTTCCGGTAATGGTCTGCCCCAACCTATAAATCCAAAAAGTGGATCTGTACCTGAAATTTTTACACGCGCACCGACTACATTGTTAGAGTTTGAATGGTACTTAAATGCAAAAAAGTAATTGCCTTGAGGGTAATTTGGACTACCTTCAACATTAGTTACAGTAACATTGTCAATAAACGTAACACCTGTTGTTTGATAATCACTATCTGTAGTTCCTAAAGTAGAAATTTGATTTAAGCGCTCTGCAAAAAGTTCATATTCAGCTTCAGTAATAAGTATCCAATCATTTTCATCTGCTGCCATATAATCAGTTTTAGAAGTACTTAAAAAGTGAACAATATCATCAATATTATTTAGGTTAATGGTGACATTGGTAATAGCATTTGTTGATAAATCTGTTACAACAGCTGTAATGATAGGATTGGTTTCGAAATCAAAAACAAGTGCGTTATTTACAATTAAATTTCCGGTGGCTGAATCAATTCGCAGAGCACCATTAATAGATTGTGATGTAATACTGTAATTACTAGCTGATGAGCTAGCTGTTGGAATTGTTCCAATTAATAAACCATCAATAGGGTTTTCATTAATCGTCCTATCAAAACTACTCGCAGGAGGAGTTGATGGTGTGTTAACATCATCATCACTACTGCAATTGAAAAAACTTACTAGGATAAGTACTAATGACAGGTTTTTTAAAATATTCATATTGTCTGTTTTTATTGTTTAGTATTTAATAATGGAAATAGGTAATAGGTTAACAATATAACTTTTTTTTTCAAAAAAACACCTAATAAGTTGATTATGAGTTGTATGTGTAAGAATTGTCTTATCCAATAAGTTGATTTAAACTAGAAAACAGGAAATTTTGAAATATAGAAAATAAAATTAGGGGTAATTATTCAAAACTGAAGAAGATGAGATAGCTTTTAGATTGTCTATTAAAAAACGAAAAGCCTAATCAAAAGTAAAATAACTTCTGGTAAGACTTTTGTATGTTAGTTGATTAATAGCACAACAAATTTAAGTAAATTTTGACTTCAATAATTTATAAATACATAACTGGTGGTGAATAATTTATCCTTGGTGTGTATTTATGTATAGTCAACATTAATCATATTGTACTTTTCTTAAAACGCGCATAGTTTGTTTATAGAGTAAATATATTTCAGGATAATTTTTCAATCGTAATTTTGCCTCTATGAGTTTGTTTATAGCGTCTTCAAAGTCATTTAAATAGCAAATTAAATACCTAGCAGGTAAATTTTTTAAATCGATGAGTTCATTTTCCGATAATACTTGATCACTGTTTACTTTTTCTAAAAGCGCATTATTGGCATTATAAATATGGTGCAATACTTTTTTATCGTATTGTGGTGGTTCAAAAACAAGCGTACTATTAATACTGTATTTTCCATGTTCCGAAAAATGAATACTGGTTTCTTCCAATGGATAATACCGAAAGGCTTTTTGCAATCCTAAATTAATGTATTCTATAATTTTAAAGGAATCTTCAGTAAAGGATATGGAAACTTCATCTAAAGCGGAATAAAATAATCGCACTTGTTCATTAATAAGTTCAATATCTACGCGCGAATAAAAGGTTTCATTTTTAACTATTTTTTTCTGCCCAGCCCAACAAACAACAAAATACTCTTTAAAAACTTTGTATTGTGGGCCATAATCTTTTCGAGATTTCATAAAATCGAAAACACCATCCAAGGTATGAGCCATGTTGTTTTGAGAATGCGCTTCAATAGCTTGAACAATTTCAGAATTGCTATCGGTAATTTCAACATCATAAACCTTGGGCATGCTAATGCTGCCATCTCTAAAAAAAACCGTTCCACCATAATATTTCCAGATGTTTTTGCGGAGTGAGGTTATCTTGCCAGTTCCCCTAATGGTTACAAGTCCTACAACCTTGTCTTCTGGTAAATGCGGAAATGAAATATTCTCATATTGAACTATTGGCGGATTGGTTAAATACGCATTGATGAGGTTTTGTATTTTGCTGTCATCAAAAAAATCGACACCTACAATCTGACTGTCTTCATCTTCAACACCAATTACAATATAGGAGTTGTTTTTAGGGTTGCTATTGGAAAGTGCGCAAATATGTTTTAGAAATTTAGCTTTTCCTTCTTTGAGACTAATATCTATTTGACGCTTTTTATCATAGAAACTGTTCTCATCATTATGAGCTAGTAAGTTTTTTATGAGTAGGCGTTTGTTAATCATACTGATTATTAACTATTTTTATTGATATTATTTATTAAAACCTACTCGAACTTACTTCCTTTCCTTCCAGAATTTTTTAAATAATTCATAAATTTTGAAAGTTGTTCTATCAAGTTATCGGCTTTCTTATTTAAATTTAGATAGGTTTCCTCGCTGATGTGTTTTCTTTTATAGATTCTTAATAATTGTGATTTACTTTCTGAACAGGAACCTCTAGAATAAGATAAAAACATGATAAATTCTTTATTACCTCCTCTTCCAAACCCTTCCGCTATATTATCCATCACGGAACCAGAAGAGCCGTTAATTTGTTCTCTTAATTTATAATCTTTATTAAGTGAGGTGTTGATGATTATGTTCCAAATTTCATCACAAAACAAAGTAGCTTCCTTAAATACCTCTAAATTTTCAAAAGAATTATAGTGTGCCATAATTATTTTAGATTTTAATCAATAAAAAATATAAATAGAAAATTAATAATTCTTTTTAACAATCGTACAACTGGCTTGAGCTGATGGAAACACCAATAAATCGGCAATGTTTACATGAGCTGGTCTGCTAATAGTGAAATAAATAATATCAGCAACATCTTCAGGCTGCAATGCTTTGTATCCTTTATAAACGGAATTTGCTTGTTCTCCGCCTTTAAAACGGACTTGTGAAAATTCAGTTTCTACCAATCCAGGATTAATGGCGCTAACCTTAATGCCATGCGGGTTTAAATCTATTCGCATACCTTCTGTAATTGCCAAAACCGCATGTTTACTTGCACAGTAAATATTTCCTTTTGGGTATACTTCCTTTCCAGCTGATGAACCAATATTAATAATATGTCCAGATGTTCGTTCAATCATTTGAGGCATGATTAGTTTGCTTACATAGAGTAAACCTTTTACATTTATATCCATCATAGCATCCCAATCATCTGTATTTCCGTCTTGAATAGTATCCAAACCATGGGCATTTCCTGCGTTGTTAATTAGAATGTCAATCTGTTTGAATTCAGCGGGTAAACTTTCAAAAGCGGTTCGTGCAGCTTCTAGGTTACGCACATCAAAATTTAAAGTATGAACTTCCGTTTGTTTTTGGAGCGCACTTTTTATGGTATCCAAACGATCTTGTCGTCTGCCGCATAAAATAAGATGAATGCCGTGTTTAGCAAATTCGTGAGCTGTGGCACGACCAATTCCGCTTGTTGCGCCTGTTATTAAAGCTGTTTTTTTCATGTTATAAATATGCTAAAGTCTGAATTTATTAGGGTGTTATTATTTATACTTTATGTATAAAAATACTTATTCAAGCTTAAAATATATGGGTATATTAAATAATATTTCAATATTAGAATTGAAACTGTAATTTATATAATTGAAATTACTTTAACAAAACCTTAATATTTAGGTTTGGTTAATTTTAAAATTCTCAAGAACAAGGTTTTATGGAGTTTTTTTGTTTGATTCAATGAATTCAAATTTATAATGTTAAGCTTTACATATAAGTAAAAATCTACCTGTCGTTATTCAACCGTATATATATTGAACCTAAAAAAATAAATCATTTATGAAAGCAGTAAAACAGTTTAAAATTTTGATGTTAAGCATTCTAGCGATAACCTTATTTAATTGTAGTGATAATGATGACACTACGGCGTTAACAGAAGGAAAATCCCAGATATCAGTTAAATTAATGGATAATCCGGGTGATTATGACCATGTTTTTGTTGAAGTTATTGATGTTAAAGTAAAAGTTAACGATGCTAGTGAAGGTGAGAATGGATGGATAAGCTTGAGTGCAATTAACACAGGCGTCTATGATTTACTGGAGCTTACAGGAGGAATAAATGTATTGCTTGTTGATGATTTTGAGATTCCCTCGGGAACATTAAATCAAATAAGATTAATTTTAGGAGATAATAATTCTGTAGTTATTGATGGTGAGACTTTTCCATTAAATACACCTAGTGCTCAACAATCTGGTTTAAAAATTAAGGTTAATGAAGCTTTAACTCCAAACATTCACTACACATTTTTATTAGATTTTGATGTAAGCCAATCCATAGTTGTAGCAGGAAATTCAGGAAATATAAATTTAAAACCGGTTATTCGAGCAAGTGTTGAAGCTAATTCAGGCGCTTTAAGTGGTAGTATATTACCAGCTGATGTTCAAACAGAAGTAACAGTTAGCAATGGTATTGTAAGCGCTTCTGCTTATACTGACGCAAATGGAAACTTTATGGTAGTCGGCTTGCCTCAAGGTGTTTATAATGTGGCTATTACACCAGATCCAGACTCCGTGTATCAAGAAATAATTATCGAAGATGTCGAAATTACTATTGGTCAAACTTTAGATTTAGGACCAATTACTTTGGATTAATTAAATTTTTATTTAATAATTTGTTAAAGTGCAGCACCATTCGTGCTGCACTTTATTTTTTAACCAATTATTAACAGCCTGAGAGCAAAAATTTTAACAATTTAGCACTCTTAAAGAAACCCAGTATTTTCGGGTGTTTTAAATTGAAAAAAGAATGGAAGAAACGCGTACAATTGACATTGCGTCTATTAACGAGAAAATTGAAAAAGAAAGTGCTTTTATCGATTTGCTAATGTTTGAAATGAACAAAGTAATTGTTGGACAAAAACACATGCTCGAACGGTTACTAATTGGTCTTTTAGGACAAGGCCATATTTTATTAGAAGGTGTGCCTGGTTTAGCAAAAACATTAGCTATTAATACCTTATCACAAGCCGTTCATGGCTCTTTTAGTAGAATCCAGTTTACACCAGATTTGTTACCTGCAGATGTTGTTGGTACCCTAATTTACAACATGAAGGAAAACGATTTCAAGATAAAAAAGGGACCAATCTTCGCTAATTTTGTGTTAGCAGATGAGATTAACCGTGCACCTGCAAAAGTACAATCGGCTTTATTAGAAGCCATGCAGGAAAAGCAAGTGACTATTGGTGATGAAACCTTTATTTTAGATAAACCATTTTTAGTAATGGCAACTATGAACCCGGTTGAGCAAGAAGGAACCTATCCGTTACCTGAAGCGCAAGTGGACCGTTTTATGTTGAAAACAGTTATTGATTATCCGAAAATTGAAGACGAACAACTCATCATGAGAGCAAACCTTAAAGGTGCTTTCGATAAAGTAAATCCTGTTGTAACGGTAGATCAAATTTTGCAAGCTCAAAAAGCGGTTCGTGAGGTTTACATGGATGAGAAAATTGAAAAATATATTCTCGATATTATTTTCGCAACGCGTTACCCTGAAAAATATAAGTTGGCAGAATTAAAACCACTTATTTCCTTTGGAGCTTCACCACGTGGAAGTATCAACTTGGCAACAGCTGCAAAATGCTATGCGTTTATCAAGCGTCGTGGTTATGTAATTCCGGAAGATGTACGTGCCGTAATTTACGATGTATTGCGCCACAGAATTGGAATTACTTACGAAGCGGAAGCGGAAAATATAACTTCAGAAGATATTATTAGCAAAATTGTAAATGAGATTGAAGTACCGTAAAATGAGTTTTTAGTATTCAGTTGCAGTAAACAGTTAAAAGGTTTGCTGGAATATGAATACAAGAAAAACTGAAAACTGCGACTGAACACTGTTTACTGAAGCGATGGATACAAAAGAATTACTAAAAAAAGTACGAAAAATAGAAATCAAGACACGTAGGTTGTCTGATCATATTTTTGGAGGTGAATACCATTCCACCTTCAAAGGTCGTGGTATGACTTTTAGTGAAGTCCGTCAGTATCAATATGGTGATGATGTTCGGAATATAGACTGGAATGTTACCGCTAGAACCAACGAACCACATATTAAGGTTTTTGAAGAAGAACGTGAGCTTACTATGATGCTAATGGTGGATGTATCAGGTTCTGAATTTTTTGGAACAGACTCCCAATTTAAAAATGAAATAGTTACTGAAATTGCTGCAACACTTGCATTTTCTGCAACACAAAATAATGATAAAATCGGTCTGATTTTATTTTCAGATGCTATAGAACTTTACATTCCACCTAAAAAAGGACGCTCGCATGTGTTACGAATTATCCGTGAACTCATCGAGTTTAAATCACTAAGTCAGAAAACTGATATAGCAGAAGCATTGAAGTTTTTATCGAATGTAATGAAACGGAAAGCCATTGTTTTTCTGTTGTCAGATTTTATGGCAGACGATTATCGTCACAATCTAAAAATTGCTGCTGGACGTCATGATATTTCGGGAATTCGTGTGTATGATAGACATGAAGAAAACATGCCAAATTTAGGAATGGTTCAAATGCAAGACCAAGAAACTGGCAAAAGTATGTTGGTTAATACCGCATCAAAACGTGTGCGTTTAGGTTATAGTAACTATTATAATGACCGTGTCACCTATTTTAAAGAAAGTTTTTCCAAATCAGGAGCAGGTGTTATTGATTGTCGTGTGGATGAAAGTTATGTTAAAAAATTATTAGGCTATTTTAAACAAAGAAGCTAATTGATATTACAATTTATGAATCAATATTTACACTATAAGAAACATACAACTTCCGTTTTTGGTTTACCATTAGCGGTTATGTTTTCTTGTATGTTATGTCTTTTTTCAGCAGTTTCTGTAGCACAAGTGAAATCGGCTGCCGATGTTTCTGAAATCAAAATTGGCGAGCAAATCACCTTTCAAATAGAAGTAGAAACAGATAGTACAGATTTAGTTGTTTTTCCTGAAGGCGCAACATTTTTACCTTTAGAAATTATCGAATCCTACGGAATTGATACCACTAAAAACGCAGACAAATTCAATCTGATTAAAAAATACGGATTAACACAATTCGACTCTGGATCGTATACCATTCCGAGGCAAAAAATTATTATAAACGATAAAACGCTTTTTACCGATTCGCTTAAAGTTACAGTGAATCCTGTCATTGTCGATACGCTCAAGCAGGGCTTGTACAATATTAAGCCTATTATTTCAGTTGAAAAAAGCAGTAGCACTTGGTGGAAAACGCTACTGATTATTTTACTAGCCGTCGCTTTGGTTGCAGCTTTATTATATTGGTTTGTTTGGCGTAAAAAACCATTAACCGAAGAAGAAAAAATAGCCTTATTACCACCTTATGATCGTGCTAAATTAGCATTAAAACAATTAGATGAACATCGTTATTTGGAAGAAGATGCGTATAAAGAATACTATTCCGAATTAACCCTAGCCATCCGTCGTTATTTAGATGAGCAGGTTTATAACCATGCATTAGAAAGTACCACGGACGAACTTATTTCACGTTTACGCTTATTAAAAGATGGCAATCAAATTGATTTAAGTCTAGAAACGATTAAGAACCTAGAAAGTATATTTAAGCGAGCCGATTTAGTAAAATTCGCCAAATCTGCACCAGATAAGGAGTTAGCCAAATTTGATAGAAAAACGATTGATGAAGAAATTGATCACGTTAAAGAAGTTTTACCGGAGCCAAGTGAAGAAGAAAAACTATTAGACGAACAATATAAGGAAGCACAAGCACGCAAAAAGAAACGCCGAAAAGTAATTATTTCAGCTTTAGTGGTTGTTGGATTATTAGTAGCCACATTTATTGGTTTTGGCTTAAAATATGGTTTCAGTTATGTAAAGGATACTTTGCTAGGAAATAGTAGTTTGGAATTATTGGAAGGTAATTGGGTACGCAGTGATTATGGTTTTCCGCCTATTATTATTTCAACACCTGAAGTTTTAAAACGCATTCAATTAGATTCTACTCAAGGTGAAAATTCACAAGTAGATTTTACGACATTTAATTATGGCAATTTAGGGAGTAACTTAAATATCACGTTAAATACGGCTGTTTTAAAGAATCAGAAGCCTGAAGATTCTATCAATTTAGTTGCCGTTGCAGAAAAAGCCATTCAAGATTTGGAAAGTAAAGGCGTTACCAACATCATTGTTAAAGATGAAAAATTTGTAACACCTAATAATGCAGAAGGTTTAAAAACCTTTGGTTATGCGAAATTTCCAATTGGAAGTTCAGATTCTTTCGTGGAATGTGAATATATATTGTTGCATTTTACAACACAGAATATCATTCAACAAATTATTATTATTTGGCAAAAAGATGATGAATATGCAACTGAAATGGTCAAGCGTATTGAAAATTCCGTTGAACTAAAACCAACAGCAGAATGATGATGTTTGAAGGAGTCGATTTTTTAGATAAACAGTTTTTCTGGCTATTGTTGCTTATACCAATTGCCATAATTTGGTATGTCTTAAAACATAACAAACAAACGGCTGAATTAAAAATATCCAGCATTAAAGGGTTTCAAGAAACACCATCTATACTGCCAAAATTCAGACACATATTATTTGTACTGCGTATGTTGGCATTAGCAGCATTAATTACGGCATTAGCCAGACCACGTTCGGTAGATGTCAGTACAAAAACGAAAACCACACGAGGTATTGATATTGTTATGGCAATTGATGTGTCCGCAAGTATGTTGGCAAAAGATTTAAAACCGAATCGTTTAGAAGCTTTAAAAGAAGTGGCTTCTGAATTTATTGAAGGCAGACCAAATGATAGAATTGGTTTAGTTGAATATGCAGGTGAAAGTTATACCAAAACACCAATTACTAGTGATAAAGCTATTGTATTACGCTCCTTGAAAAGCATAGAATACAACACCATTATTGAAGGCGGAACAGCCATTGGTATGGGGTTAGCAACAGCCGTAAACCGTTTAAAAGATAGTAAAGCTATCAGTAAAGTCATCATTTTATTAACAGATGGTGTTAATAATTCCGGATTTATAGATCCTAAAATTGCGAGCGAATTAGCAGTTGAATTTGGCATAAAAACCTATACTATTGGTTTAGGAACAAATGGTATGGCTTTATCTCCAGTTCGGATGTTATCAAATGGGCAATTCCAATATAGTCGTGTGCAAGTGGAAATTGATGAGGTATTACTTCAGCAAATAGCCGATGATACAGGAGGAAAGTATTTCCGTGCAACCGATAATGAGAAGTTAAGTGCCATTTATGACGAAATTAATAAGCTAGAAAAAACAGAAGTTGAAGAGTTTAAATTTTATAATTATCAAGAACTGTTTAGACCATTAGTGTTTTTAGCAGGAATATTATTGCTTTTAGAAATTCTGTTACGCGTAACTGTTTTTAGAAGTTTTGTCTAAATTAAAATGTAGTAAGAATAAAAATTAAAAGATTCCCATTTTCATGGGAAATGAATATGTATCAATTAGAAGAAAAAATATGGTTTTGGGTATTAGCAGTTATTCCGGTAATTATGCTCCTATATGTGGTGCTTCAATTTTGGAAAAAACGTGCTCAAAATAAGTTTGCCGATAAACGCTTATTAAAACGCTTAAGTCCAAACCAATCTGGATTCAAAACCGTTTTAAAAGTACTCGTTTTAAGTTTGGCATTTGCTTGTTTAGCCATAGCATTGGTAAACCCTAAAATTGGAACCAAATTAGAAACTGTGAAGCGTGAAGGCGTAGATATTGTTTTTGCAGTGGATGTTTCCAAAAGTATGTTAGCCGAAGATATTGCGCCTAACCGTTTAGAAAAATCAAAACAACTAGTCACGCAAATCATCAATAACTTGGCTGGAGATCGTGTGGGAATTATTGCTTATGCTGGAAAAGCCTTTCCGCAATTGCCTATTACAACGGATTATGCGTCTGCAAAAATGTTTTTGCAAGGTATGAATACGGATATGTTGTCATCTCAAGGAACCGCTATTAATGAAGCTATTGAACTTTCTAAAACCTATTATGATGATGAGCAACAAACCAATCGTGTTTTAATTATTATTTCAGATGGTGAAGATCATTATGAATTATCACAAAATGTGGCAGCAGAAGCCAACGAAGAAGGAATCAGGATTTTTACTATTGGCGTTGGAGATGTAAAAGGAGGACCAATTCCTATTAAAAGAAATGGCGTTGTTCTTAATTATAAAAAGGACAATAAAGGTGAAACGGTTATTACAAAGTTGGATGAAAATAATTTGAAGAAGATTGCCGAAGAAGCCAACGGATCCTATATAAACGGTCGAAATACAAATGACGTGATAGAACAGATTACCGATATTTTAAACGGTATGGATAAACAAGAATATGAAGCCAAGCAATTTGCAGATTTTAAAGATCAATTTCAATGGTTTTTAGGCTTTGCCATTTTCTTCTTATTTATAGATGTTTTCTTACTAGAACGTAAAACGGCTTGGTTAAAACGTCTCAATTTATTCAATGAAAACTTTTAAAATATTACGGAAGAATTTATAAAATATTTAACGCATTAACAGTCAGTAGTTTTATACTTTTAAAGGCACCAATGAAAAACCTATTTTTTTACATATTCGCCCTAATTTCGGTCGCTTCTTTTTCGCAAGAAGAAGATAAAGCTGCCCAATTAAAAACCGCTAAAAATGCGAACGATCTCGTCTTTGAAGGAAATGACCTTTTAGGAAATGACGATTTCGTTTCTGCTGAAATGGCTTACCGTCAGGCTATCTCTGAATCTTCAACGGAAACGGTAGGAGTTTATAACTTAGGAACGTCGCAAATTCTAGAAGGTAATTTAGAAGAAGCTTTATACCAATTGCAAAAATCAGCTAAAGCAGCCACATCTAAATCTGAAAAACATCAAGCCTTTCATAATATTGGAAATATATTAATGACCAATAAAAAATGTAAAGAAGCTGTTGAAGCTTACAAAAATGCATTGCGAAACAATCCAACAGATGATGAATCGCGATACAATTTAGCATTAGCACAAGATTGTGCCAAGCAACAGGAGGACCAAAATCAGGACGATAAAAAGGACGAAGATCAAGATAAACAAGACGAAAATAAGGATCAGGACAAGGACAAAGAAAAAGATAAAGACGACCAGAAAGATAAAGGCGATCAAGATAAAAAGGAAGGCGACGACAAAGAGGATGAAGATGGCAAGCCTAAAGATGATGAACAAGACAAAGGCAAAGAAAATCAAGATCCTGGAAAAGATAAGGAGCAGCAACCACCACCACAGCCTCAACCTGGACAAATGTCACCACAGCAAATGAAAAACCTGTTAGAAGCTATGAACAATCAAGAATCTAAAGTGCAGGAAAAAATGAATGCTGAGAAACAGAAAGGCGTTAAAGTTCAAACTGAAAAAGATTGGTAATTCGGTTATAAAATAGTTAGAAGAAATAGAAGCGGATAGAACGATATCATGAAACTTATAAAACACATTACGGTTATTTTACTAGTGCTTTCAAGTACGTTAGCTAGTGCTCAAATAACCTTTGAGTCAAAAGTCAGCAAAAAAAGACTTGGAATCAATGAGCGTTTACGCGTAGATTTTGAAATGAATAAAGATGGTGATAATTTTAATCCACCAGACTTTACTAATTTCACAGTTGTTGGTGGTCCAAACCAAGCCGTAAGTTATGCGTATGCTAATGGAAAACGAACCTATTCCAAGACCTATAGTTATTTTTTAGCGCCAAAAGGTCAAGGAACGTTTACTATTAATCAGGCTGTAATAGAAATTGATGGTGAAATTTACAAAACAACACCAATTTCTGTTGTCGTTACAGGTGCCGTTGAAACGCCTAAAGATGGCAATAATGCCGATTATATTGCTTCAGAAAACATTCATTTGGTTGCTGAAATTTCAGATGACAAACCGTTTCTAAATGAAGCGATAACCGTTGTTTACAAATTATATGTATCACCAGATACAGGTGTAAGTAATTGGCGCGAAATTGACAATCCAAAATACAGTGATTTTTGGAGTCAGAATATAGATATCCGACAACTAAAAGTGCAAAATGGCACCTATAAAGGGGAAGATTATCGCTATGTGGTATTGCGCAAAACGGTTTTATACCCACAAAAAACGGGTGAATTAGAAATTGAACCTTTAAGTTTAGATATCACGGTTGAGGTTCCAACAAACCGACGCGATATTTTTGGTGGTCGTCTCATGCAACAAGGGCACAAAACAGTGTCAGCAGGTAAGCGAACTATTAATGTGAAACCACTTCCGGAACAAGGAAAACCAGCAGATTTTACAGGTGCTGTAGGCGATTTCAATTTTAAAGTCACCACATCTAAATCGTCATTAAATGCTACGGAATCTTTACAAGCTAAAGTAGAAGTATCAGGTTCTGGGAATTTGAAATTATTTCAATTACCTAAATTAAATTTACCAAGCTCATTGGAAGTTTATGAACCAGAACATGCGGAAGATGTGCGAACCAATTTAAACGGCATGCAAGGTAGTATTTCGGATAGTTATACGGTTGTACCGCAGTTTAAAGGAAAATATCCAATTCCGAATATCTCCTTTTCTTATTTCGATTTAAAAACAGAATCCTATAAAACCATCAATTCCAACGAGATTGTTATTGATGTGTTGCAAGGCCCAACCAGCCAAACAGGTAATCAAGATATCACGGCAGTTGGAGGCGATAAGCAACGTGTGGTTTTAAATAGTAATCAGTTTGCGTTTATAAAAACAAGTTCGGATTTTACAAGTACCAAACCCCATCACTTTTTTAGATCTACCGGATTTTGGGCCGCGCTTTTAATGCCGTTTTTAGCAATTCCGATGGTTATTGTGTTCAAGAAAAATAAGGATAAACGAGATGCCGATGTATTTGGAAATAAAATTCGGAAAGCGGATAAGCTTGCCAAGAAATATTTAAGCGAAGCTAAAAAAGCGTTAGGTCAAAAAGAAGCATTTTATGTGGCATTAGAAAAAGCCTTACACAACTATTTAAAAGCGACGGTTCATATTGAAACAAGCGATTTAAGTAAGGATAAGATTCAAGAGTTGTTACATAAAGGTAGCGTAAGCCAGGAAGCTATTACTGGTTTTGTTGCTATTTTGAAAAATTGTGAATTGGCACGATATACGCCTATTACCCAAGTGGAAATGGAACAGGATTATCAGCGTGCAGCTGATACTATTTTACAAATAGATAAAGAAATTAAATAAAGATGTTACAGATGATAAAACTTCAAAAAACATATTTTTTCTTTATAATTTTTGCTTTTTTAAGCCTGCTTTCCTTTGCGCAAAACACACAGTTATTTGAGCAAGGGAATGACTTGTACAATGATGCGAAGTATGAGGAAGCTATCGATAAATATCAACAGGTTTTAGATACTGACATGCATTCTGCAGAATTATATTTCAATTTAGCCAATGCACATTATAAGCTAAATCATATTGCACCTAGTATTTTTTATTATGAAAAAGCACTGCAATTAGCACCAAATGATGCGGATGTAAAACAGAATATGGCTTTTGCTAAAAACATGACCTTGGATGCCATTGATGTAGTTCCTGAAGTAGGTGTTGCCAAAGTAATCAATCAAGTTTCGCATGCAATTAGTTTTGATTTATGGGCTATTTTAGCTATCTGTTTTGTGTTTTTAGCTGTATTTGCGTTTATCAATTATTATTTGGCAAAAGGAACTAAAACAAAGCGTCTATCATTTACCATGGGATTTATTGGATTGTTTTTAATGTTAGGATCCGTAATATCTGCTTTTAATAAATATGATTTAGATAAAAGCAATAATCCTGCGATTGTGTTCGCTAAAGAAAGTCAAATTAAAAGTGAACCTAATTTACGAAGCACAGAAGCATTTGTGTTGCATGAAGGGACTAAAGTTCAAGTATTAGATACGGTTGATAATTGGAAAAAAATTAAACTTTCCGATGGTAAAGAAGGGTGGATTCCATCTAGCGATATTAAATTACTGAATTTGTTTTAAAGATAATTTAACATTCCAACTAATGGAAAAGTTTATATTTGCACTTCAAAACTAGTAAATGACTAAAAAAGCTATTGCAATTTTGTTTTCAATTTTATTTTTGGCGTTTATTTCAGCGCCTTCAATAATCATTGCAATAGATGATAACGTTGATGTATCTATGTTTTATAGTATTGCTGAAGAAGAAAATGAAAACATTAAGTTCCCGTTATCAGAAAATGATTTAAATGAAATTAGTCATGTTTTCTTATTGGATTCTAAAGAGCATGTAGGATATATGTTTAAATATTATCCTAAACCACATCTTAATTTAATTTCTCCACCACCAGATTTTATTTAATATTTTAATCGTTGGACATTTATTGTCCCAAGAAAAAATATTAAAATAGCTATTGATATCTGTTCAATAGTATAAAATCAATTATTTAAAATGTTTAAAAATTTAAAAAGCGACTTGCCCGCAAGTGTCGTTGTATTTTTTGTTGCCTTACCTTTATGTTTAGGTATTGCTTTAGCCAGTGGAGCACCTCTTTTCTCTGGATTAATTGCCGGAATTATTGGAGGGATTGTAGTAGGAGCCTTAAGTGGATCTAAAATTGGAGTTAGTGGACCTGCAGCAGGTTTAGCCGCAATTGTATTAACAGCAATTGGTACTTTAGGAGGTTATGAAAATTTTCTAGTTGCTGTTGTTTTAGGAGGTGTTATTCAATTAATTTTTGGTGTTTTAAAAGCCGGAATTATTGGGTATTATTTCCCGTCATCAGTTATTAAAGGCATGCTTACAGGTATTGGAATTATCATTATTTTAAAACAAATTCCTAACTTTTTTGGCTATGATGAAGCCTCTGCTTGGGATTTAGAATTTTTTGAAATAGATGGTGGAAATACGTTTTCTGAGTTGTTTACCATGTTGAGTAATATCCATCCTGGAGCAGCCTTAATTGGAATTATAAGTTTATTGCTTTTAATTCTTTGGGATAAAGTATTGAGTAAGAAATCTAAAGTGTTCGAAGTTATCCAAGGCCCTTTTGTAGTGGTTGTTTTAGGAATATTATTTTTTACTTTTACTCAAGGTAGTGGTGTATTATCTATTGGAGGTGCCCACATGGTAAGCGTTCCAATTCCTGAAGACTTAAATTCGTTTATAGGACAATTCAGTTTCCCTAATTTTTCTGCAATTGCAAATCCAGAAGTTTGGGTTGTTGCTTTTACTATTGCTTTAGTAGCGAGTTTAGAGACTTTACTGTGTGTTGAAGCATCTGATAAAATTGATCCAGACAAAAATGTTACACCTACAAACAGAGAGTTATTAGCCCAGGGAACTGGTAATATTATTTCTGGTTTAATTGGAGGATTACCAATCACGCAAGTTATTGTTAGAAGTTCAGCTAATATTCAATCTGGTGGTAAAACTAAAATGTCGGCAATTTTTCATGGGTTATTACTTTTAATATCAGTGATTTTAATTCCAACTTTACTTAACAAAATCCCTTTATCTGTTTTAGCTGCAATTTTATTGATTGTAGGCTACAAACTTGCAAAACCATCATTATTTAAGAAAATGTACGGTTTAGGATGGAAACAGTCTATCCCATTTTTTGCCACTGTAATAGGAATTGTTTTTACAGATTTACTAGTTGGTATTGGTTTAGGTTTGGCAGTTGGTATCGTTGTTATTTTACTAAAAAGCTACCAAAATTCTCATTTCCTTCATATTGAAGATAATAGTAATGGGAAACATAAAATTAAAATGGCACTTGCCGAAGAGGTTACTTTTTTTAATAAAGGTGCGATTTTAAAGGAATTAGATAGTTTACCAAGAGATACCTATTTGGAATTTGATGTGACTAAAACCAGATATCTCGATTATGATATTATTGAAATTCTTGAAGATTTTGCCTTTAAAGCGAGAGAGAGAAACATTGATATCAAATTAATTTCCAAACGAGGAATCGTTGAAAATCCAGAAAGTTTTATCGAGTTTTTTCAATTAAGACCTAAATCCAATATAAGTTTAAGCTAGAAATTATGAAAAATTATAAATATAAAATATTGGTACTGTCAGATTTAAATAAAACGGCCAATACAACCTTAAAAAGTAGTGTGAGCTTAGCTCAAATGATTAATGCAGAAATTGATTTATTTCATGTTAAAAAGCATATTGATATTGTAGATATAGACAATCAATTAACAGCCATTAGAACGTTAAATGATGAACAACTTACAACTAAAAAGAAAATTGAATCCTTAATTAACCCTATTTCAAAAGACTATAATGTTACCATCAATTATAGTTTTGCATTTGGAAAAATTAAAGAAGAGATCCGAAATTATATTGAGCTTTCTAAGCCAGATATCATTGTTTTAGGGCAGCGCGATTCAAACCCACTTCAAATAATTGGCGATAGTATAACACGTTTTATTTTGAAAAAATTTAAAGGAGTCATTATGATTTCGTCTAATGAAAACGCCTTAGAACCTAATAAGAAAATGTCTTTGGCCGTTTTTAATGATTCTAATAAAATCTTCAAAACCAAATTCTCAAAAGAGTTAATAACACATGCTAACACCCCTTTAAAATCTTTCAGAATTGTTAACAGTCAGAAAGAAACAATAAAAATAGCTAATCAAAATGAAGAAAATATGATAGAGTATGTCTTTGAACAAAATGCGGATGCAATGACCACGCTTTCTTCCTATTTATTGAAAAACAATATTAATTTATTGTGTGTCGATAGACTTGAAAATAAAACGAAAACGCCAGGTGAAGCTTCATTAAGAGAAGTTATTACCAAGTTGAATGTTTCATTATTAGTTTCTCAAACCATATAAATAACAATTTTAATTAAAAGTAAAAATAAACATTATGAAAACACATACAAGAGAATCTCAAGCAACAATGACACCTCAAAAGTCATTGCAATATTTAAAAGAAGGCAACCAAAGATTTCAAAATAACTTAAAAGCGAATAGAAATCTTTTAGAACAAGTAAACGAAACCAGTGATGGACAATTTCCGTTTGCAACTATTTTAAGTTGCATAGACTCTAGGGTTTCATCTGAACTAGTATTTGACCAGGGATTAGGCGATATTTTTAGTGTGCGTATTGCGGGAAATATAGTGAATGAAGATATTTTAGGTAGTATGGAATTTGCATGTAAGTTAGCAGGTACAGAACTTATAGTTGTTTTAGGACACACCAGCTGTGGTGCCGTAAAAGGCGCATGTGACCATACAGAAATGGGTAATTTAACCAAGTTAGTTCAAAAAATAACGCCAGCAGTTAATGCAGTTCAAGAACCTCAAGATGACAGCTTAAGAACCTCTAAAAATTTAGAATTTGTAGACAATGTATCACACATGAATGTGCAATTAATGATTGATAGAATCCATGCTGAAAGTCCAATACTTACTGAAATGGAAAAAAACGATGAGATTAAAATTATTGGAGCTATGTATGATATTAACACGGGTGAAGTCGTATTTTTTGAGTAAATCAAATGTTTTTGAATAAAGTATAAAGGAGAATAAATAAAGTAGCACTAACATTTTTTGTTAGTGTTACTTATCTTTACACATGAATATTGTTTAATAATGAATTACCATCATAATAAAAATGCTTATTTTATGGTATTATTAAAGCGAAGTAACCATTAACCGTATATAAGATTTTTTTTAAGAAAAACGCATATTACAAGTTGAACGTAATTGAATAGATAATTTATGAAGAACTTTTTCTCCCATCTTAAAGGCGATGCTTTTGGAGGTATTACAGCAGGTATTGTAGCATTACCATTAGCGTTAGCATTTGGAGTGTCATCTGGTCTTGGTCCAAGTGCAGGACTTTATGGTGCTATATTTTTAGCTTTTTTTGCCGCTCTTTTCGGAGGTACAAATACACAAATTTCTGGTCCAACAGCGCCAATGACAGCTGTAAGTATGGTGCTTATTGCAGGATTATTGGCTATTCATGAAGGTGATGTAAGCAAATCTCTACCAATTATTTTAGCAGTTTTTCTTTTAGCTGGATTAATGCAAGTCGGTTTAGGAATATTTGGCTTCGGAAAATATATAAAGTACATTCCTTACCCTGTAGTCTCTGGTTTTATGACGGCTATTGGTCTGATTATTATAATAACACAAATTCTTCCAGCCGTTGGTTATTATCCTGGACAAGATGAAGCATTAATTGAAAAACACATGCCACATGCTGAAGAAATGCTTTTAAATGATATTTTAAAGGATGAAGCGGGTGAAGGTATTTTAGTGCTTGAAAACTTTAAAGAAACCATAAATCGAGCTGAAAAAATTACACTAGCCGATATGAAAAGCGAGGCTTCTATATTAGCGGCAAACTCGGCTTCTGGTGCATTAGGCTCGTTAAAAGCAATCCCAAGGGCGTTACAAAACATAAAATGGTTAGAATTTTTATTAGCACTTGGAACCATTCTTATTATTTATGGATTTAAACGAATAACAACAGCCATACCAAGTACGCTAGTAGCATTAGTGATAGTCTCCGGAATTGCCATGGGATTTAATTTGGGATATACACCAATCCAAAATATACCTGATGGATTTCCAATGCCCAACTTTGGAATATTTACCGAATTTGATTTTGGAAACCTAATGCCTTATTTCTTCACAGCTTTTACATTAGCGCTATTAGGTTCTATTGATTCTTTATTAACTAGTGTTGTGGCGGATAATGTAACTAAAACAAAACACAAACCTAATAAAGAACTAATAGGCCAAGGTATTGGTAATAGTATTGCTGCTATATTTGGAGGCTTACCAGGTGCAGGTGCAACAATTAGAACGGTTGTAAATATTAATGCTGGAGGAAAAACAAGATTGTCCGGGATGATTGCAGGTGTATTTCTTTTAGGTATTCTTTTAATACCAGGATTACCTGGTTTAGCTTCACAAATACCAGCCGCAGTATTAGCAGGAATATTAATAACAGTTGGTTTTGGAGTTATGGATTATAAAGGGTTAAAAGCTATTCCAGCACTTCCTAAAGATATTAAAATTGGCCCTGTTAAATTAAGTTCAGAAGTATTAATTATGCTTGTTGTGTTATTACTGTCCACTTTCTGGAATTTAGTTTATGCTGTAGGAATCGGATTGATAATTGCATCGTTATTATTTATGAAAAAAATAGGTGATTTAACCGCACAAAGATCAGATGTTAAGTCATTAATGAAAGAAAAAGCATGGGATGACGAAATGAGTTTCCCAGAGAAGTTAAAAGAAGAAGTCTTTATCAAGCATTTAAAAGGTCCTTTATTTTTTGGATCTACAAGCGATTTCCAAGGTTTAGCCGATCAAATCCCATCAACGGCAAAAACAGTCATTATTCGCTTAGGCCGCATGCAGTACATGGATCAATCAGGATTGTACGCGATGGAGGATGTACTTCACGATTTAAATAAAAATAAAATTACCGTTTTATTTGTTGGTTTATTAAAACAACCGAGATACATGATGGAACGCATTGATATTATTCCAGATTTAATTCCCAAAGAACACATCTTTAAAACCTTCACAGAGTGTACGCAATGGATTAAAGAAAATGTAAAAGACGATTATTAAATAAGCAAATTATGGATTTAAAAACAGTTTTCGATAATAATAAAGAGTGGATAAAAAATAAACTGGACGTTGACTCCAACTATTTTGAAGAATTAGGTGATGGGCAAAATCCGGAACTTTTATACATAGGATGTTCAGATAGTCGTGTTACAGCTGAAGAATTAATGGGGGCAGCTCCTGGAGAGGTTTTTGTACATAGAAATATTGCAAACATGGTTATTAGTATAGATTTGAATGTGATGTCTGTTATAAACTATGCCGTAGATCATCTTAAAGTTAAGCACGTTATTGTTTGTGGTCATTTTGGTTGTGGTGGTGTAAAAGCAGCCATGCAATCGGCAGATTTAGGTATTTTAAATCCGTGGTTACGTAATATTCGTGATGTGTATAGAATTCACAGGAATGAATTAAATGCCATTGAAAATGAAGAAAAGCGCTACGATAGGCTTGTAGAACTCAACGTTCAAGAACAGTGTGTTAACTTAATTAAAACGGCAGCTGTACAAAAAGCGATTCGCGAACGTGGCTTGGAAGTACACGGTTGGGTATTTGATATTCATACCGGAAAATTGATTGATTTAAAAATTGACTTTGTCAAATATCTCGAGGACATTCGGGAGATTTATCATTTAGATTAAAAGAGAAAAAGCCGCTTCAATTGAAGCGGCTTTTTTTATGGTTTAACATTCTGAAGAATGATGATATCTTATTGCAATAAACTGTAAACAAATTCAGGATGACCACGTTCACCATCAGCATTAGTTAATGCTAAAAATTTCAATTTGTATAAATTACCTTCTGTATCGTTAACTATGTAAAAAACATTTTCTTTTAAGGAAGGTAAAGTTCCTGGTCCACCACCATTTCTCCAGCTACTTCCAATAGAACGTTGATCGTTACTAAAGTTTGTGTTCACGACATTGGCTAACGTAAAGTTTTCATAACTTAATTCGGTTTCTACATCGGTATCAATCATATAAGCGGTAGCATTTACTTTACTATTATTTACTACAAAATCGGTATAACCATAAGCGCCATATCCCGTAATTTCATTAGTAAATACGGTAAAGTTTAAATCCCATTCCGTTTTTGCAGGCTCCACGCTAACTTCAGATTCTGTATCAAAACTAAAAAACGTAAAATTATAGTTTGTGTTTTTAGAAATAGTAACGGTGTTATGCGTTGTAGCATCTAAATCAGCATATTGTAAAACGTAATCGTTTCCACTTTTAGTAATACGAATTTTTTTCCAGCCTCTTGGATTGCCTGAAACTTCTACGCTACCATTGGCTGGTGTTCCTGTACTTACTTCATAACCTAAATTAATTAAATATACATGGTTTGAAATAGCATCATCAGAAATAGCCTTGATAGCAGTTCCGTTAATATTACCAAAAGGCGCATCTATAAAGCCAGCACTAACATCTTCAAATGTACCTACTGCCACTTGCGGTTGTAAGGTTTGAACTTCAATTGATGATGCGTTTACAGCATCAATATCTGAAGCTGAAAGTTCAGCTACTGCCATATAAATAGATCCATTAATGGCAACTCTAAAATCGGAACCTGAATAAAAACCTAAATCCCACGTGTCTCGTTGTACAGATGTTGTCGTGTTTGTGCTCAAATCAATATAAACTTGATTTGGCTCGTTTGGGCCTCCAATTTGAGGTGCAATTGAAGCGCCTTCAATTACGACGTTAATGGGTCCTGATGGTGCATTATCGTCGTCACTACTGCAACTAAAAGTAGTAAATAATGCGACAGTAAATAGCGCAGATAAAAATTTGTTAATCATAATATATATAGTGTTTAAAGGTTTAATTTATATAATAGTTTTAAATAAAATGAACGTCCGTAACCCAAGGTTAAATTTGAAGTGTTTCCGCTATGAGTACCTCCATTTGAACCAGAATCACGAATATCAACAGACGTAATATCTAGTAAGTTTCTGGCACCAAGAGTTACCTGAAATGTGTTTTTAAAAAATTCTTTTTTTAGGGATGCATCAAGCCAGCTGTAGCCATCAACAGTTTGTTGCGTAAAAATGTTATTCCCTTCATTATCTACATCACCACTAGCGGCAAAATCCTTTTGTTCGCCATTATACTTATATAACATGGTAAAGTAGGTGTCCCATTTTTGGACATAATATGTAGCGCTTGAATTTATTTGATAGGAGAACAAAAAGTCATCATTGGCATTAACTTCATCATCTAAAACTCTAGAAACCCCTTGGAGTGTGGCTCCTAAATTAAAAGTCCAATTATCCGCTTTTATACTGTTATTAAGTGTCGCGCCTATTAACTTATAGCTGTTAATGTTTATATATTGATATTGTAATGGTATTGTATTTACAATAGCCAAATCAATCTTGTCTTGTAATGATATGTAGTTTATTTTGAATTCATTAACCAAAGATAGGTCGTTAAACCAGCTCCGTTTTTTCACATTAAAAAAGGCGGTATAACCGTTTTCAGGTTTTAGGTTTTCATTCCCACGAACATCATGATTAGAATCTACAAAGTAATAATACAATTCTTCAAAACTTGGTGTTCTATACGAGCTTCCCAGTTCAGCACGTAGTTCAAAGCCATGTTCAAACAAGTAACGCGCACTTAAAGATCCTAAAAGGTTGGATTTGAAAAGGGAGTTATGGTCGTATCGCATGCCAGGTCTAACGGAAAACTTTTCGTTAAATCGGTATTCTCCAGAAGCATAACCTGCTAAACTAGATACCGATTGTAGTTTATCCAACTGTGTTTCATTACCCGAAGCCTGCGTATCAAAACCTTCAATATAGCGCAATTCGTAACCTAATTGAAAGTTGAATTTATCCGTCTTTATTAAATTATTAACGGCACCATTGGAGAAAAAGACTTTCGTAGATTGGTAGGTTTCATCTATTTCATTATCTTTTTCTTCGGTAAGAATATAATACGTGAAATCGTTTAAATTCCGTTCTTGCTGTTGGTAAGAAAAGGATGCTTTATAATTCATACCCGATTTTAATCGGCCTGATAAATTTAAATTATTTACAAACCGATTCGTTTTGTAAATCCTATCGTTTGTTGTTGGATTAATGGTTTGTGTAGCAACATCCGGATTGGTTCTAACGGATAGATTGTAAAAGTTTAGTTCTTCATTAAAATAATCAAATCGGTAGTTCAAGTTAAAGGCTTCAGACTGATAATTAACTAAAGCATTGGTGTTTATTTGTGTTTTTGGTAGCCATTCATACCCACGTAAATTATCTGTTCCGTAGTAATCTTTACCTTGCCTTTCACCAAAATAACCAGCAAACTGATTACGGTTAAAACCCACTCTAGCAAACCATTTATCATTAATATTGTGAGACACATTTACCAGCTGTATATGGCGTCCTTCATCAAACCAAGTGTACTCATTACCTACGGTCTCTTCTTGAATTCCCGTTTGAATTTCCCATTTCCCATCAATTGCTTTTTTGGTGATTATATTAATAACACCAGAAACGGCATTGGCGCCATATTCAACACCCATTGCACCTTCTACAATTTCTATGCGCTCAATATCATCTAAATTTATTTGGGTTAAATCAATATTATTTCCAACACCATTATCACTAACTAAGGGAATATTATCGATTAAAATGGTGAAATACTGCTGATCTAACCCAAAAAACGAAATATTAGATTTACCTGTTTGAGCACTAGGAAGGATGGTTAAATTTAAATTGAAGTTTAATAAATCAGCTATGTTATTAGCCGCCTGACTTTCAATTTGCTGCCTCGTGATTACGGTAACATTATGAACCGATTTTTTAATGGACTGCGGATTATATTGGCCAGTAATAACCACCTCACTTAATTGTTCTGTATTGGTAGAATCTGTTTCTATTTCTTGAGCAAAAATATACGAACTCAAAAAAAGTAGAAAAAAAAGTAGAAAGTTATTTTTATTTAGACTCATTCTTTATAGATTTGCTGCAAATATAAAATCTTATTTTAATTCAATCTAAATAAGAATAATAAAATTTTGAATTAATTTCAAGTAAAAAAATAAAACTCTAAAAATGAAGCAAGTAGCCTTAACCACACTTTTATTATTAGCATTATTCACACAAATTTATGCGCAATCCAAACTGCAACAGGATCAAAAAGCCATCAAAGACATGTGTGGTTGTTATGAAGTAAACTTTAATTTTGCGGAAACTTTTGAGTATTCGGGTGATTCAACTTATATACCATCGGCAACAAAACACGATAAAGGAATGGAGTGGGTAGAACTGGTTCAAGATGATACAGATAAAATTGTCATGCAGCATTTATTGATTGTTGGATCTAAAGAGCGTCCATACATTGTAAAGCATTGGCGACAAGATTGGGATTTTGAAAACACCAATTTATATGTTTATGACCATGATAACAAGTGGAATTTTGTAACACTTCCAAAAGAGGAAGTGGTAGGTCAATGGACACAGCGTGTTTTTCAAGTTGATGATAGTCCACGTTATGAGGGATCTGCAAGTTGGATTCATGTAGATGGAAAAAGTTATTGGGAAAACACGACAACAGCGCCTTTAGCAAGACGAGAATACACAACACGTAGTGATTATAATGTGATGAATAGAACCAATAGACATGAAATAGTTGCCAACGGTTGGATTCATGATCAAGATAACGACAAGGTTATTCGTGAAACTGGAAAAGAAGATGTGATTTTGGCTCAAGAAAAAGGACATAATACCTATGTAAAAATTGCCGATAGCGAATGTAAAGCTGCACAAGATTATTGGACAAAAAACAAAGAGAAATGGGTAATTGTTCGAGCAAAATGGGATGCTATTTTTGCAAGAAATACGGATTTATTACTAGAAGAAAAAGTAGATAACAAAACCATGTTTAAATATTTATTGGATGATGAGAATTATAAAACATCTGAAACTATCAACCCAATTATTGATGCATTTGTAAAATAAGAATACTATGAAAATTAAAACAATAATATCCGCATTAATCCTTGTTGTAAGCCTTCAAAGCTTTGCGCAAGATAATGTGTTTTTGAATCGCGATTTTTGGAGCAACAAACCATCTGTAGAAGATGTTGATGTCCAAATTAAAGCAGGAAATGATATAACGCAAGCCAATAGTAATAATTTTGATGCCGTTGTGTTTGCCATTTTGCAAGATGCTACTAATGAAACCATTCAATATATTCAATCCTTTAAGGAAAATGATGTCAATAAATTAACCCATGACGGACGAACCTACATTTTCTGGGCAGCTTACAAAGGTAATACCGATATTATGGAGTTCCTTTTAAAGAAAGGTGCAAAAACAGATATAACGGATGATAAAGGAAATACTATTTTAAATTTTGCAGCTGGTTCAGGACAAACGAATACCAAGGTGTATGATATGTGTTTAGCAAATGGCGCCAATTTGAAAGCTGATCTTACACCTTCAGGTGCCAATGCATTGTTACTGGCAGCACCTTATGATACGAATTTTAAACTCATAGATTATTTTACATCCAAAGGTCTCGATATTCAAAGTGTGGATTCTAATGGTAATGGTGTTTTTAATTATGTTGCCAAAACTGGTAACAAGGAATTATTAAGCCAATTACTAAATAAAGGTGTTAAAGGAAATAACCAAGCCTTTATTTTTGCTGCTCAAGGAACACGAAGTCATACGAATGATTTAGCCTTTTACAACTATTTAGAAGAAGTAGGATTGAATCCAAATACGGCTTCAAAAGAAGGTGAAACACCTTTGCATATTTTAGGAGCTCGTAGTAAAGATTTAGAGTTGTTAAACTATTTTATAAAAAAAGGTGTTGATGTAAATCAAGCGGATACGGATGGAAACACAGCCTTTTTAAATGCTGCGAACCGAAATGATTTAAAAGTCATTTCCATGTTTAATAAACACGTAAAAGATATTAATACGATAAACAAAAAGGGTGAATCTGCATTAGCTTTAGCCGTTAAAAACAACACCTTTGAGGTGGTTGAATTCTTAATAAAAAACAAAGCTGATGTTTCGGTTATTGATGCCAATGGAAACAACATTACAGCTTATATTATGGAATCCTTCACTGCCAAAAATCAAAAGGAGTTTGAACAGAAAACAGCTTTACTTAAAGCTAATGGAATAGATATTACCAAATCTCAAAAAAATGGAAACACACCATTTCATTTAGCTGTTTTACAAAATAATTTGGATTTAGTAAAATGGGTAAACACCTACCCTGTTAATGTGAATGCGAAAAATAACGAAGGTAATACGGCTTTGCATTTGGCTGCCATGCGTGCTAAAAATTCGGATATATTAAAATATTTAGTTTCAATAGGAGCTAAAACGGATGCGGCAACAGAATTTGACGAAACAGCTTTCGATTTGGCATCCGAAAATGAGATCCTGAAATCCAGTAAAAGCAATATAGATTTTTTGAAGTAGTTAATTGAAAACCTGTTAGACTTTCAATAATCTGGCAGGTTTTAGTAAAATTGGAAACCATGAAAATAAAACAAATAATACTCGTTAGTTTTCTAACATTGGGATTGTTATCCTTTACAACCATTGCAGATTCTACCAAATACAAATGCATGATTCAAATGACGAATTATTCAGGTGAAGCCGCGTATGTCGTTGTTTCCCTAATCAATCCAGATGGCGAATACGAAAAAACCCTATACGTACAAGGAGATGATAGCGAATGGTATCATGATATGACGGACTGGTGGAAATTCTATGGAAAAAAACGCAGCAATATAGATGCCATTACTGGAGCAACCATTGCTGGAGGCGCCAGAACTATTAGTGTTATTGATATTGAAGATTCTAAAATTGACGCTGGTTATAGCATCCGATTTGAAACCGCCGTTGAAGATCAGGAATATTACACCAAAGATGTGGAATTTCCATTGACTTCTGAAACTGTAAAAAGCAAGAAAGAAGGCAGCGGATTTATTCGTTATGTTCGGATGATGCCGAATTAATTTTGAAATTATAATTAATACTTTTGGTTTATGACCATTTCAATCTGGAGATACAGTCACCTTGCATTGGCCGTGTCTTCTTTTGTTTTTATTCTTTTAGCATCCATAACGGGAATCATTTTGGCGTTTCAGCCTATTTCTGAACAAATTCAACCTTTTAAATCGGCTGATTTTGAAACCATAACGGTAGCCGAAACCATTTTCACATTAAAGCAAACCTATCCTGAAATTATAGATGTTCAAATTGATGCTAATGATTTTGTTTTAGCTTCTGTAATTACCCATGAAGGCGACAGTAAAACCGGTTATATCAATCCAAAAAACGCTGAATTTCTTGGCGATAAAATAGATGTTTCACCATTTTTTCAATGGGTTACTAATTTCCATAGATCTTTATTTTTAAAAAGCACAGGACGCTTTTTTGTGGGTTTCTGCTCTTTCCTTTTATTTTTAATTGCGGTTTCGGGTTCTATCCTAATAGTGAAAAGACAACGAAGTTTTAAAAAGTTCTTTTCAAAAATTGTCAATGAAAACTTTAATCAATATTGGCATATTGTTTTAGGACGTTTGTCCCTAATTCCCATAATTATTATCACCATTACAGGTGTGTATTTGTCTTTAGAGAAATTTGATTTATTAACAACTTCCACTACAACACACAGTATTGATTTTGACGCTATTTCAGCAACACCAGAATTAACGGTTGAAAATTTTCCGGTGTTTAAAAACATACAACTCTCTGATGTTCGCTCCATAGAATTTCCGTTTTCTGACGATGTGGAAGATTATTTCACCATGGCATTAACCGATCAAGAATTAGTAATTAATCAATTTACAGGCGAAATTTTAAGCGAAATTAAGTATCCGCTTGTTACATTTTATTCCGAGCTGAGTCTGAATTTACATACCGGAAAAGGCAGTATTTTATGGTCTGTTATTTTAGCCATTGCTACAGCAAATATCCTATTTTTTATTTATTCAGGATTTGCTATGACTTTAAAACGCCGAAAATCTAAACTAAAAAATAAGTATAAAAAGGGTGCTTGTGAGTTTGTTATTCTAGTAGGATCAGAAAACGGAAGTACCTTACCGTTTGCTAATGTTTTACATGAGCAACTTCTAAAAGCTGGTAAAAAATCATACATTACAGAACTTAATAATTATACGGTTTTTAATAAGGCAGAACACCTAATTATTTTAACCGCAACCTATGGTCAAGGGGATCCACCAACCAACGCGACTAAATTTTTAGAGCTTTTAAAAACAACCAAGCAACCACGTACCTTACAATATTCCGTAGTTGGTTTTGGTTCCTATGCCTATGCTGATTTTTGCAAATTTGCCTTGGATGTAGATAAGGCTATGCAAACCGAATTCAAGCAATTTTTACCTGTTTTTGCTATTAATGATAAATCGGTTGACGCTTTTAAACAATGGACAACTTCGTGGACGGAAAAAATAAATGTACCAATTAAAATTGCTGAAGAAAAATTAGTAGCTAAACCGAAATTAACTAATTCACTGACTGTTGTTCATAAAACAGACGTGACTGATAATCCAGATCAAACATTTATACTGACCTTGAAAGCCAAGCAAGCGAAACGTTTTGTTTCTGGCGACTTGCTTGCCGTTTATCCAGCTAATGATTATCGGGAACGTCTATATTCTATTGGGAAAGTAGATAGACATATTCAATTAAGTGTGAAATATTATGACAATGGATTGGGTTCTAATTTTCTAAACGGTTTTAGTTTGGGTAGTACCTTTAAAGCACGAATTATTAATAATGCGGCTTTTCATTTTTCTAAAAAAGCACCACATGTCGTTATGATTGCTAATGGAACTGGTATTGCACCATTTTTAGGTATGTTAGATGCAAATACCAAACTAAAAACGGTGCATTTGTATTTCGGATTACGGACAAATGAATCTTACAGATTATACAAATCGCAAATAGAAGGCTATTTAAATACTCAAAAATTAGCACGTTTGGAATTAGCATTATCACGCGAAGCCGACAACAATTATGTGCAAAATTTACTTTTAAGGGATTCTGAATTTATGGCAGCTACGCTAAAAAACAAAGGTGTTTTAATGTTATGTGGCTCATTAGCTATGCAAAACGATGTATTTAGAACGTTGGAGCTTATTTGCAAAAAACACCAATTAGAAGCGTTGGGTATTTATCAAAAAAACGGACAAATTCAATCAGATTGCTATTAAGATTCTGGTACTATTTCCGAGTCAATTGTTTCTTCTACTTCTTGATCTTCAGCAGATTTTATTACAAACGGAAAAATCATTGGTGCAATAGATTTTACAGGTTCATAAAGAATAGCGTTTTCCGTATTTTCTTCATCTACAAATGTTATAGTGGTATTCATAGCATCAAAAATATTGAGTAATACACTTAAAATTAATGCCATTTTTACCACACCAAAAAGTGCGCCTAATAACTTATTTAAAATTCCTAAAGCAGCAAAATCGGCTAGCTTGGTTAACGCTTTTCCTGCCAAAGCAATTACTAAAACAATGACAATAAATGTGATGGCAAAGGCAGCTACGTTAATGGTTTTTTCATCCCAATCCACATAATCCATAAGCAATTCTGCTGCATAAAAACTAAAGTGAATGGCACCATAAATTCCAGCAATTAAAGCGACTAATGAGGCAATTTCAACAAAGAAACCTTTTAGAAACCCACGCACAAGTCCTAAACCTAAAAATGCCACTAAAATGATATCAATTACGGTCATATTACATTAGAATTTCGTCAAATATAAGTTAACTTTGCCAAAATAAAACGGAATTTGAAATTGAAGTTCTTCTTCAAATTCATTTTCAACTTCAATTTAAAACATGTCTAGAGACGAACAATTAAAAGAACGATGGGAACAAGTAGTGCAAAAATTGTCTGCACAATTTGCTGATGGTGATAAACTGGATTTGGATGCTATAATTTACTTAATAGGTGTGCAAGAGCTAGGTCAGTTAGATAGAAAATTTAAAAAAGATCATAAGTTAGATTTGATGCATATTGCTATTTGTCGCCTTTTAGAACCGTATGGTTATTATGAATTTGACTATTTTGATGATGATAAATGGCCACATTATAAGGTAAAAGAACAATTGCCAACCTTAAAAGCAGGTGAACAAAGTGTACTGATGAAAGAAGCTATTGTAAGTTATTTTATTGAAGTGGAGTATATAAAATAAGAATTATTAAATTTGCACTCATTTTCAATGAAATCATGATAGATAAGATAAAAGAATTAATTGCCGAAGCGGAAGCATTTCAAGCAAAATCTAAAGAGGAAGTCGAAGCATTTCGAATTAAATTTTTAGGAAAAAAAGGCGTGCTTAATGATTATTTTAAGGAGTTTAAAAACGTAGCTAACGATCAGAAAAAGGAGTTTGGTCAGGTTATTAATGCGCTTAAAAAAACAGCAGAAGATAAAGTAGCAGCACTTAAGGAGGATCTGGAAAACAATGAGGAGTCGGCCGGTTCGTTTGATGACTTATCTCGTCCAGGCGATCCAATTGAAATTGGTGCAAGACACCCTATTTCATTAGTAAAAAATCAGATTATTGATATTTTTTCACGTATTGGTTTTAATGTTAGTGAAGGTCCAGAAATTGAAGATGATTGGCATAACTTTACCGCGTTAAATTTGCCAGAATATCATCCAGCTCGTGATATGCAGGATACCTTTTTTATTCAAACTAATCCAGATATTTTATTGCGGACACATACCAGTTCGGTACAAGTACGTTATATGGAAAACAATAAACCACCTATTCGGACAATTTCTCCAGGGCGTGTGTATAGAAATGAAGCCATTTCATCACGATCGCACTGTTTTTTCCATCAAGTAGAAGGGTTGTATATTGATAAAGACGTGAGTTTTGCCGATTTAAAACAAACCCTTCAATATTTTACAACTGAAATGTTTGGAAAAAGTAAAATTCGTTTACGTCCATCCTACTTTCCGTTTACAGAACCGAGTGCTGAAGTAGATGTGTATTGGGGATTGGAAACCGAAACCGATTACCGTATTACTAAAGGAACCGGCTGGTTGGAAATTATGGGTTGCGGTATGGTAGATCCTAATGTATTGGAAAACTGTGGTATAGACTCTAAAGAGTATTCCGGTTTTGCCTTTGGAATGGGGATTGATCGCATTGCGATGCTATTGCACCAAATTAGTGATATTAGATTATTAAGTGAGAACGATGTCCGCTTTTTAGAGCAGTTTAAAAGTGCGTTATAATCCATTAACATTACTTTATTATAGATTTGAAAACCGATAACACTATCGGTTTTTTTATTTAACTTTTTTTTAACTTCGATTAGTTCTGATTGTTCCGAACTAGTATTATTTTTGTGCCAAATTATTAAGCAATGACTAACGAAATTTGTAATCAAAAGCAGAGACTTGTAGAAAAGCTAGGTGTCGCTATTGAGCAAAAGGACCAATTAGCTCCTATAGCAGCTCGTATTTTGTCTTATATCATACTTACTGGAAAGGTGGGAAGCACATTTGAAGACCTAGTGTCTAATTTATGTGCTAGTAAAAGTACAATTTCTACACACCTCAATCATTTGGCAGATATGAAGAAACTGCTTTATTTTACCAAGCCAGGGGACAGGAAAAAATACTACACCATCAATCATGACAATATTATGATAAGTATAGAGGCTATGATTGAATCTTGGAATTCACAAAAAGAACTGCATTTAGAAATTCGAGACTATAAAAAAGAAGCAAACAGGTTAGGAAAGGACGAAACTTCAAAATTTGAACTCGATTTCCATGAGGATTATATCAAGTTTTTGGAAGAAGCCACACAATCCATTTCAAAATTAAAATCAAATATAATAGAAAAAAAACATAAATTTTAACGACATACTAATGAAACATAGATACCTCCCATTTATATTCTCTTTCGGATTTTTAGTCCTTTTTTCCAGTTGTGGAGATAAACAAGAGCAAGCGACACCGCAAACACAAGGCCCCTCGCCTTTTCAAGTGACTACAATTCCTCAAAAAACAGTAACAGCGTATACTACTTATCCAACGAGTATTGAAGGCGTTAATAACAGTGAAGTGCGTCCAAAAATTTCAGGTTATATTACAGATGTGTTAGTGGACGAAGGTCAGAAAGTAAGAAAGGGACAAATCCTTTTCAAACTAGAAACCCAGATGCTTAACCAAGATGCCGCCGCCGGTATGGCCAATGTGAATGCGGCTCAAGTGGAAGTTGATAAATTGATTCCCTTGGTTGAAAAAAACATTATCAGCAATGTGCAATTGGAAACCGCCAAGGCCAAGCTTGCGCAGGCAAAAGCGGGCTATAACAGTATCGCCGCCAGTATTGATTATGCAAACATCAAAAGCCCAGTGGACGGCCATGTGGGCGCCATTGCTTTCCGAACCGGGGCGTTGGTCAGTCCTAATGATCCCACGCCTTTGACAACGGTTTCAGAAACCAGAGAAGTATATGCTTTTTTTGCAATGAACGAACGCGATTATTTGAATTTTATCCAAATCGCAAAAGGGGAAACACTTTCCGAAAAAATCAAAAATTTTCCGCCCGTGGAACTGCAATTAGTCAACGATGAAATTTACGACGAAAAAGGAACCATTGAAACCGTAACGGGCCAGATAGACCCGTCAACGGGAACGGTGAGTTTTAGGGCCGTGTTTAAAAACCCAAATAGGTTTTTAGCCAACGGGAACAGTGGGAAAATAAGGATTCCAAAAACGTATACGGATGTTGTTGTCGTGCCCGAAGTTGCTTCATATGAACAACAGGGCAAGGTGTATGTTTACCGTGTTCAGGGCGATACACTGGCAGTTTCCACTATTGTTGGGGTAAAAGACCGCATAGATAATATGATCGTGGTAAGTTCCGGAATTGAAGCCGGTGATAAAATAGTAGCCGGTGGTGTGGGGAAACTCCGCAATAATACGCCTATAGTTCCCCAGCCCGTTGTTTTTGACAGTATTGTAAAATCCAATAAACCCGTTTTTAATTAAATAACCCATGTTAAAGAAATTTATAGACAGGCCTGTATTGGCTTCAGTTGTTTCCATTGTTATATTAATATTGGGGGTATTGGGAATTACCGCATTGCCCGTTACCCAATATCCGGACATTGCGCCGCCCACCGTTCAGGTTTCGGCTAATTATCCCGGGGCAAATGCCGAAACTGTTCTCGAAAGTGTCATAATCCCCATTGAAGAACAGATAAATGGGGTTGAAGGAATGACGTACATAACTTCAACGGCCAGCAATAATGGAAGCGCAAGTATCCAAGTGTTTTTTGAACAGGGCGTTGATCCAGATATTGCTTCTGTAAACGTGCAAAACCGCGTGGCACGAGCCACCCCATTGCTTCCAAGAGAAGTAACACAATCCGGGGTTACCACACAAAAACAACAAACCAGTGCGTTGATGTTTTTAACCGTGTTGTCGGAAAATGAAGATTATGACGCTACCTATATTCAGAATTATCTGAACATTAATGTTATCCCCGAAATAAAAAGAATCAATGGCGTGGGCGATGCCAGTGTGTTTGGATCAAAAAATTATGCCATGCGAATTTGGTTACAGCCGGAAAAACTGGCGGCATACAACCTTATTCCAACCGACGTAATTGCCTCCATTAATGAACAAAGTTTGGAAGCCGCAGCCGGTGCATTGGGTCAAAACAATGCCGAGTCTTTTGAATATGTCATAAAATATGGCGGACGCTATACCACCGAAGCAGAATATGGAGATATTATTATAACAGCATTGGACAACGGTCAGTTTTTACGCCTAAAAGATGTTGCTGACATTAAACTTGATGCAGAAGGATATACTGTTCAGTCCTATACCAATGGGTTTCCGGGGGTAAGTATGGCAATATATCAAACACCAGGTTCCAATGCCCAGGAAATTATTGAGAATATCCATGTAAAGATGGCTGAGCTTGAAGGTAATTTTCCTACGGGATTAAAAACGATGGTTAATTTTGATACCAATGAATTTTTGGAAGCTTCTATCAACAAAGTTTTGATAACTCTGTTGGAAGCGTTTATTCTGGTTTTTATCGTAGTATTTATTTTTCTTCAGGATTTTAGATCCACGTTGATCCCGGCTATTGCTGTTCCGGTTTCCATTATTGGTACTTTTTTCTTTCTTAATTTATTCGGATATTCTATAAACCTCCTTACGTTGTTTGCTTTGGTGCTAGCCATCGGGATTGTGGTGGACGACGCCATTGTAGTGGTCGAAGCCGTCCACGCCAAGCTGGAAGAGGGCGCCGAAAACGCCAACAAAGCCACGCACAATGCTATGGAAGAAATAACAGGGGCTATTATTTCGATTACTTTGGTAATGGCTGCAGTGTTTATTCCTGTAACTTTTATTGAAGGCCCTACGGGTGTTTTCTATGAACAATTTGGCGTTACCTTAATGGTTGCCATCGCCATTTCTGCTGTAAATGCACTAACGTTAAGTCCTGCACTTTGTGCTTTGCTTCTGAAACCTCATCATGAAAAAGCAGGTAAGAAAAAAGGATTTATAAAAAGGTTCTTCACCACCTTCAATGTCGCTTTTGATGTCACCACCAAAAAATATGTCCGGTCCCTCGGGTTTTTGTACAAACATAAATGGATAACCGGGGTTGTTATCCTGGTTTCCATAGTTGGGATACTTTGGGCTTCGTCCACCACCCCTACCGGGTTTGTGCCAAATGAGGACAGGGGAATTGTATTCGTGAACGTTGAACTTCCGCCCGGGGCTTCTTTAGAACGAACGATAGAAGTTACCAAAGGTCTTGCCAATAAGGTCAAGGATATTCCTGGCGTTAGCGATGTTTCCATGATTAACGGGTTTAGTTTCATTGGTGGCGCAGGAAGCAATTTCGCCCTAGGTTTTGTAAAATTAAGCCCATTCGATGAAAGAGGCGATGATGCCATGTCCGCCGACGCAATTACTGGGCAACTGTTTCAAACTGCCGCACAAATCCCAGATGCCAATATGTTGTTCTTTGCCCCACCCAGCGTTCCCGGATTTGGAATTTCTTCTGGCTTCGAAATGCAGGTATTGGATAGATTTGGCGGCGAGTTTACCGCCCTGGATGATGCCACCCAAAATTATTTAAGGGAACTTTCCGCCCGGCCCGAAATTTTATATGCACAGAGTTCTTTCAACACAAATTACCCGCAATATGAAATTGATTTAAACGTGCCCAAAGCCAAAGAAGCTGGCGTTTCCATCAGCAGTATCTTCTCAACTTTACAAGGTTATATAGGAAGTGTTTATGCTGCGGATTTTGCTCGTTTCGGAAAACAATACAGGGTATATGTTCAAGCGATGCCCGAAGACAGAGCTATTGCGGGAGATCTTAATTCGATGTTTGTAAGGAATGGCCAAGGAAAAATGGCACCCATTACTGAATTCGTTAGCCTAAAAAGGGTGTATGGACCTCAATCAGTGAATCGGTTTAACCTCTTTAATTCTGCAAGTATAAGCGGTGCTGCCGCTCCGGGATATTCTTCGGGAGATGCCATTAAAGCCGTGCAGGAAGTAGGCACCGGTTCGTTGCCAGCAAATTATGATATTGCTTTCTCGGGGCTTACCCGTGAGGAAATTTCGGCGGGAAACCAAACCCTTTTCATCTTTATGTTGTGCATCGTGTTTGTGTATTTCATTCTTGCTGGTCAGTATGAAAGCTTCCTTCTACCGCTTTCCGTACTCTTTTCGCTTCCCGTTGGGGTAATGGGGGCTTATGTTTCCACAAAATTAATGGGTCTTGAAAATAATGTGTATTTTCAAATTGCGCTCATTATGCTGCTGGGACTGCTCGCCAAAAACGCCATTCTTATTGTGGAATTCGCTATCCAGCGTCGAAAGGCCGGAATGAATTTGGTGGAGTCCGCTTTTGAAGCGGCAAAGGTCCGACTACGGCCTATTTTGATGACGTCATTTGCCTTTATTTTTGGGTTGATGCCGTTGGTCTTTGCCGGCGGGATTGGTGCATCGGGCAACAGGTCCATTGGTACCGGGGCTGTGGGCGGTTTGTTAATTGGAACCATTTTTGGAGTTTTTATTATTCCGATTTTATTTATTTTCTTCCAATGGTTGCAAGAAAAAATAACGGGTGCTCCAGTTGTTGTTAATGAAGAAATAAAAGAATAATAAGGATGAAAAGAAGTATAAATAAAAGATGGATTTCTAGAGTGGCGGTTATAGCTGTGGTAGCCGTAACCATGCAAAGCTGTTTGGTTTCTAAAGATTACGAACGTCCTGATTTAGAAGACGAAACGGAAAATTTATTCCGTACAGATGAGTTGGAAACGGATTCTATGTCTATGGCAGATGTGTCTTGGAAACAAGTTTTCACAGATCCGTATCTGACCCAATATATAGAAGAAGGTTTACAGAATAATATTGATATTCGTATTGCTATTCAGCAAATTATAGCTGGTGAAGCCTATTTAAAACAAGGGAAAGCAGGTTATTTACCAACTATAAGCGCTGGTGCTTCTGTGGCTAAGCAAAATCCGTCTAAAAACAGTCAATTAGGTGCTTTTTCCAGTGGAAACATTGAGCAATATGAAGCTGTAGCTAACTTATCTTGGGAAGCCGATATTTGGGGAAAAATCCGGAGTAATAAACGGGCCTTTCATGCTGGATATTTAAAAAGTATTGCAGCACATCAAGCTGTAAAAACCAAACTTATTGAAAGTATTGCTACCACCTATTATACATTAGTGGCTTTGGATGCTCAATTGGAAATTACCAAAGAAACCATTGAAACTCGTAGAAAAACGGTTACGGCAATTGAGTCTTTAAAAGAAGCTGGACAAGTAACCCAAGTGGCCGTAGACCAAAACGTGGCCCAATACAACAATGCGCGCGTACTTCAAATTGAGATTGAGCGTCAAATTTTTAGAACGGAAAATGCGTTAAGTATTTTATTGGCTAAACAACCTCAAAGTTATGAGCGCAGTACTTTAGACGACCAGGAAATTACGGCCGAAATGAAAGTGGGCGTGCCTTACGTTTTATTGCGTAACCGACCAGATGTGATAGCTGCTGAAAATGATTTTATCCAAGCTTTTGAAATGACCAATGTAGCTAAAGCTAGTTTTTATCCGTCTTTAACGTTGAGCGCTTCAGGTGGTTTTCAAAGTTTAGAATTCAATAATTGGTTTGATACCAACTCACTTTTTTCCAATATTGTAGGTGGTTTAACACAGCCTATTTTCAATCAACGGAAAATTAGAACGCAATTCGAAGTATCTCAAGCGCAACAAGAGCAAGCCTTATTAAACTTTAAGCAAACTCTGTTGGTGGCAGGACAAGAAGTATCCGATGCCTTGTATAGCTATAAGGCAGAAGAAGATAAGTTCGAATTCCGTGAAAATGAAGTGGAAGCCTTGCGTCGTGCAGAATCTAATTCAGAAACCTTATTAGATAATGGGTATGCTAACTATTTAGATTTATTAACGGCTAGACAAAGTGTGTTGGTAGCAGAATTGAATACCATTGATAATAAGTTAGAACAATTGCTATCGGTTGTTAGATTTTACAAAGCACTAGGTGGTGGTTGGAAATAACGGAAGGACCACCATGTTATGATAAATAAGCAAGACATACTTTTGTGCTCCATTACCAACTTCACCAAGTTTGGTAGCAAACGGTTTACATTAGATGATCTGGCTTTGGAATTAGGCATTTCAAAAAAAACAATTTACCAGTATTTTAATGGTAAAGAAGCCTTGGTAGCTGAAAGTTTAAGCTACTTGTTAGATAACTACGTGGAGGAGATTGAGGCTATTCAAGAGCGTGAAGATTTAGATGCCATTGAAAAAATAATTACCATTTATAAACGTGGGTTTGAATATTTAAAACACTTCAAGCCTGCGTTTTTATTTGGTATTAAAAAATACTATCCCAAAGCCGATGGGGTTTTTACAGCATTTTCAGATCGGTTAGTCAATACCATTATATACACCCTATTAGTAAAGGCCCAACAACAGCAAATAATTAAACCACGGGTAGATGTAGCTTTGGTTGCCAAATTATACATGTTGCGCGTAGATAATGTGGCCTTTAAGGACGATAATTTATTTAAAACCTACAGTTTATCTACCGTTTTAAACCACCTGATTATTTATAATCTGCGTGGCATTACAGTTTCTGGTTATTCTAACGCTTTTTTTGAATAGTTTTTTATTTTTGCATACACAAAGGTTTAGTAATACAAACATCATTAATTTAATCGTTCCACAAGGGAATACGTAGCTTATGAAAAAAGATATTATAATTCCAAAAGTAGATGGTGTTTATGTGGCGATTGTAAATGAATATAACGACATCTATAAAACTCAAGATTGGAACGCGTATATTATAAACGATAAGGCGGTGGATTTGGAAATGGTAATTATTGTTACCAGTGGCTATTCTCAAGATAAAGCGACGTCAATATTCAGAAAAAAGCTGGATAAACTTCCAGCCAAAAGCTATGCGAAAATTGAACTCATGCAGGAAGACTTATTTGCATTGAACAATCAGTTTCAAGTCACGTTTTTTGAAGGTAATACCATGTTTGATAAAACCTATCTCTTCCGAAAAAATACCATTAATTTAAAAGCCTTGCAAACCATTCCATTAATGGAAGCTAAAGGTGTTTTGGTAAAATAGTAATTCGGATAAGAATTTTTTTATTAACAATAGCCGTTTAAAAACAGACGCATTTTCATGTTGCTGGTTATTCTTAGTAAGGTCTAAACCAAAGATCTGTGAATAAATATTTACTTCCAGTAAAAAAAAACGTATTGATTCACTACCATTTTGTATTAGCTTTGACCATAGAAAATTCAGTTTTGTGACCAAGGAGATTATCTAGAATCATGCAATAACCATCAAAAAAACCAAGTAAAGCTCATGCATTTACCATTACTACAGGACATTTTAATTCTTTTAGTTTTTTCGGTAGCCATTGTTTTTGGCCTACAAAAACTCAAACTTCCTTCTATAATTGGTTTTCTGCTGACAGGAGTCGTTATTGGACCCTATGGATTAAGTCTTATTGAGGCCGTTGAACAAGTAGAAACCCTTTCTGAAATTGGCGTTATTCTATTATTGTTTGTTATTGGAATGGAACTATCCATCAAGCAATTAGTCTCCATCAAAAAAACCGTTTTCATAGGCGGGTTTTTCCAAGTAGGAATCACCGTAGCCGTATCAGCACTTATTTATTACCTATTAGGGTTTTCTTGGAATGAAGCTGTATTTGTTGGTTTCCTGTTTTCACTATCCAGTACAGCCATAGTTTTAAAAACCTTGCAGGATAGGCATGAAATATCAGCACCTCATGCCAGAAATGCCTTGGCAATTTTAATTTTCCAGGATATTATTGTCGTGCCTATGATGCTTGTTACACCAATGATAGCAGGAGAATCCACTAATATTGGTATGAGTATTTTATCACTCTTGTTAAAATCGGGTATTGTAGTCGTTATTACCTATGTCAGCGCACGCTATATTGTTCCTAGGTTAATGCATGCTGTGGCAAAAACGAATAGTAAAGAACTGTTTTTGTTAGTGACTATTACCATTTGTTTTGCGGTAGCATTTCTAACCTCGGAAGCCGGATTATCATTAGCATTAGGGGCTTTCCTTGCAGGTCTTATTGTTTCAGAATCCGAATATAGTCATCAAGCTACCAGTATTATTTTGCCGTTTCGTGAGCTTTTTACAAGTTTCTTTTTCGTGTCCGTAGGGATGCTATTGGATTTAAACTTTTTCTTAAATAATATTCCTATTATCCTCCTGTTATTAGTGACGGTTTTGGTTCTTAAATCCGCTATTACAGCAGGCGCCGTGGCCATTTTAAAATATCCTGCAAAAACGGTGATATTAACAGGTTTATCGCTTTTTCAAGTGGGTGAATTTGCTTTTATTCTTTCTAAAGTAGGTATCGAATACGGTTTATTAACAGCGGAAACCAACCAATATTTTCTATCGGTTTCTATCCTATCCATGATTTTAACGCCATTTGTTATTATTTTTTCAGGCACTATTGCTGATAAGCTTATAGGTGTCACCAAAAAATTAGGATTCAATGGCACGACAGATCCTGAAATTGATTATGAAGAACTTGACAATCAGGAATTGGAAAATCACTTAGTTATTATTGGATATGGTGTTAATGGTAGCAACTTGGCTAAAGCCGCAGCAGCTAATAATATTCCGTATGTGGTTATTGAAATAGATGCCGAAAAAGTAAGGCGTGAGAAAGAAAAAGGTGTTCCCATTATTTTTGCAGATGCCACGGAAGATCATATTCTGGAAACGGTAAGACTTTCCACGGCGCGTGTAGCCGTAATTGCCATTTCAGATCATGTGGCCACACAGAACATTATTAAAAGTATTCGGTCCCATTCGGATTCGCTGTATCTGGTGGTTAGAACACGATACGTTAAGCAAACGTCAGAATTATTTGCTTTAGGTGCCGATGAGGTTATTCCGGAAGAGTTTGAAACATCCGTACAAATATTTACCCATGTGCTACAGAATTTCCTGGTGCCAGAAGATGATATTGAGCATCTGGTTGAAAATATTAGAGCTGATAACTACCAATTATTCAAAGGTGAATTAAAACGCCCTAAAACCTATAGACCGAACAAGGAATTAGCCGATTTTAATATTACCTGTTTACGGATGAGTTCTGATAGTAATAAATTTATAGGGAAACCATTAAAAGAATTGAACTTAAGGGCGGACTATGGCATTAATGTTTTGGGTATTAAACGCAAAAATAACATGTTGGAAAGCATTCAGCCAGACGAAATTATGATCCAAGGTGATGTTATCTACATTCAAGGAAATCAGAGTAAAATTGAGCAGTTTCATAAAATGATTAAATAAACTGGCTCCTGCGAAGCATTGATTTATAATGTTCTCGCTAATTTGCATGCGACAAACCATATACAACAACGTTAGCAATACTTAAATACATCACTAATTTTAAAAACTAATATGACAAAATTAAAAAATAAAAAAGCCATAATTACTGGAGGCGGAAAAGGACTTGGAAAAGCAACGGCTCTTGCATTTGCCCAAGAAGGAATTGATATAGCAATAACAGGTAGAAATGAAGCTGTTCTAAAAGAAACCGTTTTGGAACTAGAGGCATTTGGCGTAAAGGCTATTTATTCCGTATTTGATGTCAGTGATTATGAATCTGTTAAAAATGGGATTAAAACGATTATCAATGAATTAGGTTCGGTGGATATTTTAGTAAATAATGCTGGTATTGCAGCCTTTGGAACGTTGAATGACATGGAAGTTGATCAATGGACTCAAATAATTCAAACCAACGTCATGGGAATGTATTACGTAACGAAAGAAGTTTTACCGTATTTAATAAATCAAAATGAAGGTGATATTATTAATGTTTCATCTACAGCTGGTTTGAGTGGAAATGCTAGCACTTCTGCCTATTCAGCATCCAAATTTGCCGTTATTGGCATGTCTGAATCCTTAATGAAAGAAGTGCGTAAAAACAACATTCGCGTTTGTACCGTTACGCCAAGCACCATAGTTTCTGATATGTCTATAGGATTAGGAATTGCTAACAAAGATTCTGAAGAAAGTGTTTTACAGCCTGAAGATTTTGCAGAATTACTAGTTGCTGGTTTAAAACTACCCAGAAGAGCCATGCTTAAAAGTGCTGCTTTATGGTCCACAAATCCGTAAGTAATATACAAATCCGTCAGGTATAAACAGACATCAGCATTAAACGCATGAAGCATAATGTCAAGCACGAATAGAAAATAAGTAGAAACAACACGCTTTTTTAAAAGGACTGGTATGCATTTAGGTTTTAGTGGTATCTTTGCAGCATTCAATGGTATATTCCGCAGAAGAGTTTTTTCTATGTTATTAGATGTCCAAATTACCAAAAGCGCATAAATTTCTGGATCTTTCAGATTATGGAAGACCACTAGCACGCGTTATTGCAAACGCTTTACAACACACCGCATTTACGCCTATTCATGTTACAATTGGTTTCATTATATCTGGGCTTATTGGGATTTACTGTATTACCCAAGGGTATTATTGGTTGGCTGCATTCTTTTTAATTTTTAAGTCTATTCTAGATGCTGCTGATGGCGAATTGGCACGTGTAAAACAAAAACCTTCCTATACAGGTCGTTATTTAGATTCGGTTGCCGATATTTTTTTAAATGCCTTAATCTTTGTGGCGATTTGGTCGGTTAGTACCACCAATATTTGGATCTGTCTATTGGCATTTTTAGGCTTGCAATTACAAGGCACGTTGTACAATTACTACTATGTTATTTTAAGAAATAAATTTGATGGTGATACCACGAGTCGCGTGTTTGAAGATGAAACTCCCGTTGCATTGCATGGCGAAAAGCAGAAACATGTGGATATTCTTTTTGGCTTGTATAAACTGTTTTATGGTGTTTTTGATAAGACCATTTATGCATTAGATCGTCAAGCAGATCAAGGTAAAACCATGCCTAATTTTTTAATGACGAGTATTTCTACCTTTGGTTTAGGGTTTCAATTACTTGTTATTTCCATCATGTTGGTATTAGGCTTAAAAGCGTTTATTTTGCCTTTCTTTTTAGGATATACTGTTATGGTTTTTGTTTTTATTGGTATCCGGAAGTTTTTCTATTAATGATTATATTACCAGTTAAAATTTAAAAAATGGCTCACGGTAGTTTATCACATTTCAAAGCAGCGTTAGAACGTAAAAAGTCTCGTGACGCTAAACGGCGAAAAACCTTTGATGATGGTAGTCAGGCTTACAAAAGTTTAGATGCTAAAACGGAATATAGTTTTCCAGAATTATCAGATGCTGAAATGGAAACTGTTAAAGAGGATATTCGTAAAAAACTGGAAGCCGATAAGAGAAAGGAACGGCTTATAGGTGCTGTAATTATTGTAACTGTCGTTATTGCACTCGCGTATTTTATATATAAAAAAGCCTAACTTCTGTTAGGCCTTTCTTTTAATCTAGTTTATCTGTTAATTTTTTGAACACCGCTTTTGGTTCTTTTCCTTCATATAAAACGGCATAAACCGCATCTATAATAGGTGTTTTCGTTTTACTTTTATTTTTCTCGTTGAGTAAATGCGCACTTTTTGTGGCATAATAGCCTTCAGCCACCATATTCATTTCCATTTGCGCTGATTTTACTGTGTAACCTTTCCCAATCATATTCCCAAACATCCGATTTCTAGAAAACACCGAATAACCGGTTACTAATAAATCGCCTAAATAAGCCGAGTTATTAATGTTTCGTTTCATCTTATGCATTTTCTTAATAAAACGCTTCATTTCCCGAATGGCATTACTCATTAGCACACTCTGAAAATTATCACCATAGCCCAAGCCATGGGCAATTCCGGCTGCAATGGCATAAATATTTTTCAGCATGACGGCATATTCCGTACCAATAATATCGTCACTAATTTTTGTTTTTATATAATCGCTAGCTAATGCATTGGCAATTTCTGTCGCTTTTTCTGGATCAGCACACGAAATGGTGAGGTATGATAAACGCTCTAATGCCACTTCTTCCGCGTGACAAGGTCCGGCAATAACCGCTATGTTTTCAAAGGGTATTTTATAAATATCATGAAAATGCTCACCAACCAATAAACTGGATTCTGGAATGATACCTTTTACTGCAGAAACAATGGTTTTCTGTGAAACATCAGCCGTTAATTTTTCTAATTCGCTATACATAAAAGCAGAGGGAATGGCAAAGATTAAAACATCGGCATATTCAGCCATTTCATTAATGTCATTGCTTAATTTTAATTGCTCCACTTTAAACTCAACCGAACTTAAATAACTCGGATTGTGTTGTTCTTTTAGTAAATGCTCCTTGGTGTAAACACTACGCATATACCATCCCACTTCATCTAAATTTTCAGAAAGCATTTTTACAATAGCTGTGGCCCAACTTCCAGAACCGAAAACAGCGTATTTTAAAGGTTTACTCATAATTTGTATGGTCTTTAGTATTTCAAAAATACATAAAATATTACGCTTTATCGATATGTAAAGTCCATGCTTTTTTCATTTTGGCACGTGTTTTGAAATCCTAGTAATAATAACTTTAAAATGATGGACTTATAAAACGAGCATGCCAAACGCTTTTATTACTCAAACGAATGATTAATAGCGAACAGCATGTGTCAATAAAACATCAATAAAAAACGAACACATGAAAACGATAAAACTACTTTTCGCATTTGCAATTTCAGCAACGCTTTTTACGTCGTGTTATACCGATGAAATTATTGTGGATAATTACAATCCAGGACCAGAGCCTTCCATGTCTTTAAATCAGTTATTGAATCGTTATGAGCTATGGTATGTGGATATTAATGAAACTATTGGTTATAACGAAACGCCATTTTTACAAATTGCGTTTACCATATCCTTTAGAAACGGTAATTTATTTGCTAATAATAACTTGGTAGGATTTGGCGATCAAGGGAACGGATTTGGTATTCAAACAGGAACCTATGATGCATATACTAATATTTTGGATGTCTACCACGTCATTGATGGTTACCAAACCTTTGATGTGTACCAAATAGATAGTAATACGATTGAATTGTACAACCCGAATAACGATACATCCTACTTTTTAGATGGTTACCAACGTAGCAATTTTGATTATGACTACGTGTTTTATGATAATATTCATTATTTCTTACAGGAATATGAAGCTTGGGAAAAAACGTATACCAGTCCAACAGGTGCTCCAAATGAATTTGATTATGAAAACTATTTACAATTTTTAGCTGGCGGAAATGACTCCGAATTTAGAAGCTCACAAGACATAAATGTTTACAATCCAAATAATATTTTTTGGGATTACACCGGACTTTATAATGTTGGAAACATATCGGGAAATAGATATTTAAAAACGCTGACATTGGATTATGATTATTTTGCTAATGAGTTTTTTGAACTCCGCGTTTTAAACGATGCGAAAATAGAATTGTATCAGCCAACATCCGGAACGGTTTATGAATTTACAGGTCGTGGGTATATTCAGTTTTTGAAAAATGCTGAAGGCAAACAAACGGATCAGCTTAAAAAGCGAAAGTTTAAAGCTGAAAAACAAGATAATCCACGTGAACCAATTCGTGAAAAAATATAAAATATTTAATTAGTCTATAAATTTGAGGGAACTGCCTGATGAGAAATCAAAAGGCGGTTCTTTTTTGTGTTAAAAAACTCAAAATAAGCACGTGTAACAAGCATTATTTTTGTAAATTATGACGTCAAGAAATCAACTATTAACATTAAAAAACAAGAAAACAATTATGGGATTATTTTCATTTATTAAAAATGCAGGCGCTAAAGTATTTGGTATCGGAAAAACAGATGCAGAAGAAGCAGCCGAAGCGAAAGCAGATGCAGCAGCAGCTAAACTAGAACGTGAATCGGCAGCAGCAAGCCGAATGGAAGAAACGGTTTCCGATTTAAAACTGGAAGCTAAAAACTTAAAAGTAAAAATTGATGGTGATACAGCAACCATTAGCGGAATGGCTTATGATCAAGCTACACGCGAAAAAATTATATTAGTCGTTGGAAACTCTAACGGTATTGCTGTTGTGGACGACCAAATGACGGTTGAACACAAGGAGCCAGAAGCACAATTTCACACCGTAGTTAGTGGTGATACATTAGGGAAAATAGCGAAGAAATTCTACGGAAATGCTATGAAATACCCATTGATTTTTGACGCTAACAAACCAATGCTTACAGATCCTGATAAAATTTATCCAGGCCAAGTATTACGTATTCCTGCTTTAGATTAAGTCAAGGAATTTATAAAAATAGAAAAGCCAACTTCATGAGTTGGCTTTTTTATTTTGTGAAATTAACAGTATTTAATTTGGTCTTAATTTAATTAAATCACTTTCTGATAAAAACTGTCTGACTAAAGAATAAAGATTTTGATTTGTGTTACTGGTGTCTTTTATTTTCATATCTATTTTATAATCCATGTAAGGTTCAGTAGGCACAAAATCTATTATACTGTCTTTAGAACTTAAACTCCATTCAGTAGATTTTAGTAAAAATATAATATCACAATCTTGAGCTTCCAAGGCATTTCCATTCGTGGTATTAAAATTTACAATAGAATTTGATGTTTTAGAAGCTCTTTGCCATGTAACTTTAATCATATCATTTTCATACTGATTTATTGTTTCATCTGGAAAAAATAAACCGATAGATAAAAGTGTCATTAATACAAAATTCCATGCGGCATGAAATATAATTGATTTCAATAAATTGAAGTTAATACAAATCCAAATAGAGAAGAAACCAAAAGCAAACCTGTAAAGAAAACCTTGAAGAGATGATATGGTAAAAAGTTGATCTAGGTCTAAATGAAAAAGAGAAAACAATAATGCATTTCCAACATACAAACTAATTACTAGTGTGTTTGGTCTTTTATAAAAACTTACTATTAATAATGCTATATATATCATCATTAATGTTTTGAGTAGTAAACTTTCAGAAATTAGTAGAAAAACAAATAAACCAATAATAGAAATTATTCTGATACTTTTAGATTTATTAAACCCTCCTCTAAAACTTAATTCTTCTGTAATAGGTGCAACAAATATGGCAATACACAAAAACAAAAAGTATGGAACTTTAAAATATTCACTTCCAGTAAAGTAGTCATGAGATGAAGGGGACACTAATAGATATAAGGAGGTCATTAACCCTAGAGCAAGAATAACAACACCTAGGGTTAACAACCAGTTATATTTATATTTTAATATTAACTTATTCAGAAAATAAAATTTTAATTTTTAACACAGGTTAAGGAACAATCATCTCCGCCCCACCATGAAGAAGATGCCTGCATATTTGTCGGAGTTCCACCCGATGCCAAACATGCTTGCATTTGAGCGAGACAAACTTGGGTCATATCCATTGTTGGTCCAGAAGTAACCATATCAACAACAACTGCTACAACTTCAACTAAAACTGTAACACAAGGCCAACAAAATTTAGCATTTCCTTGCAAATTTGTGAAACCCATATCTGACTCAAAAAACATATCATCTACTGTAACTCCAAGATTCGTTTTGAAACTGAATTTAAGGAGACTATCATTAACAACTTCAATGTTGTAAAACTTTATAGTTTCATTCGAGTTTTGGCTATTTTTAATTGTGTACGATTCATTCGTGTTATTGATTTCCAATTCAGCACTCGTATGATTATTAGCAATATCGTATTGTAAAACTCCTTGACTGAAACGTGAAATTTTGTTATCAATACTATTAATACGATATTCTACTCCGTCATTTGTATATATAGAATTATTACTACCTTTATATAGGTTGTTGATTTCTGTAGGATTACTTATTGAATTATTAGAGGAATTTTCTGTAATTGGATTGTTATCACTTGAACAACTAATCAGGATTAAAGACATAAGAGCAATAGTAAAAGCGAATTTAATTTTTATTAATTTCATTTGTTTTTAGGTTAAATATTAGACTTGGGTTTTTTGTTATAACAAAAACAAATAAAACAAATAAAACAAAATGGGAAGTATGTAGTTAAACGAAATTAACATTTCATAATTATTTGTGTTTTATTTTGAAAGCAAAAAACATATGATACAAGTTTTAACTCAGATTAATAGTCATAATATCAACTGTTCCTGATAAAATTTATCCAGGACAAGTATTACGTATACCAGCAGTAGATAAAGCTTAAAAAATAGTAGGTATAGAATAAAAGAGGCTGTCTGAAAAGTAATTACCCATTGTCAAACTGAGCGCAGTCGAAGTTTAGTGTTTTGAAAATCAGAACATTTACACTTCGCTCAATATGACATTTAGAGTGGATTTTTACTTTTCAGACCGCCACTTTTTTGTTTTAAAGCAACCTAATCTTCTAAAAACAAGCACCATTAAATTGGCATTCCCAGTGAATGCCGTGAAGAGCGGAATCGCTATCCATTCCTCAAAAGCATTTGTTTAAAAGTCCTAATTATAAATCAATTTCATAATAGCATTCGCAACATGCGGTCTGTAATGCGATGTATCATAATAATTATAAGCCGGTTCCGTAAAATTATTTTTTCCTGAAAAATTATAAAGATGCGCGCTTCCAAAAACAGTTTCTAGTAATTCTACATGTTCCGTTTCCATGGGAATTTGATTGTAAATAGGTGATATAACAATTTTATATTGCGTGTTATGTTTATCGAAAATAGCTTTAATGCGATTTAATTGCGCAATTTCTTCAGCGCTTACAATGGATTTTGGCGTATTAAGATCCTTCCGATTATAAAACACGTGCTTCTCGTTGAGATTCTCGTAGAATGCTAATGAATCCTTCTGGATTTCTTCATCCCAGCCATACCAGATATCGCAAGTTTTTGGGTTTACCACATCTTTATATTCCGAATGATTAATATAAGCTCTCATATAATCACGATAGGTATTGGTGAGTGAAAAATCAGTATAAGCCATCAGGAACTGCGGATTTAAAGATGCGTTTAAAAACTTACCATAATAATCTAATTTTGAAGCTTTTGAAATCTGTGGATCGGGAACCGAAACATGACTAATACGAGGCGTTGTTAAATCTAAAATAGACCTATCAATAATTACAAGAGCATGTTTAATAGAGTCTCCAAGTTCATCAATATATTCAATCTTTTTTGAAATTCCCCAAAGCCCTTCGCCAAAGGCATCAAAGTGAAAAGGTTTTGCATCAGGATCTAAATAGGCTTTCCAGTTTTCACATTTAAAAGCGTGAGATCGGGAACTTCCGAATATAAAGGCGTTGTAATTTTCTACGTCTCTAAAATGTCTGTAGCTTTTAGCCGTAACCATTTCCCGATTAATTACGATTTTCTGTGTGGCATAATAATCCTGAAAGCCTAAAACCTTAAAAAAGTCCATAGCAATAACAGCTAATAATACAATAATAGCTGGAATTAAAAAGAGTAAAGACATTTTTAAAAACGATTTCATAATCTAAAATTGAAAATAAATAAATTCTTGTTCGGTACCACCAAACCAAATAATGGCCATAATAATCAGGTAATAAAAAGCAAATCGGATTGGTCGTTTCCATGTGGCTCCAAATTTAGCAATAGCATACTGCTGTTCGCGTCCTTTCCATTCCATAATCATAAATATAGCAACCATTATTAATAGGAGTAATGCCGTTCGTCTTTCTTCAAATTCTGGCAGGCTAAAAACTGATGCTGATAGAATTTCCGAAATATATTGAATAGCATGAGTCATATTTTCAGCTCTAAAAAAGATCCATGCAAAAACAGTAAGTGCAAAAGTTCCTAGTATTAATAAAACCTCTTTTAGGGTTGGTAATGGTTTGCCTTGAGCAACAACGGTTATATAATTTCTATTGGAATTAGTTAATAATAGTGGTAAAAAATAAGCAGCATGCAAGGCTCCCCAAACTATAAATGTCCAGTTTGCGCCATGCCAAAAACCGCTAACAAGAAAGATGATAAAGACATTCCTAACTTTTTTAAATGTACCAACGCGACTTCCGCCAAGCGGAATATATAAATAGTCTCTAAACCACGTGGATAAAGAAATGTGCCAGCGCCTCCAAAATTCTGCAATGTTTCTGGAAAAATAAGGAAAGGCTAAATTTTGTTTTAAATCGAAACCAAATAGGCGTGAGGTTCCTATGGCAATATCTGAATAGCCTGAAAAATCACCATAAATTTGAAAGGTGAAAAATAGAGCACCTAAAACTAATGTGCTTCCAGAGTAATCATCAGAATTATTGAAAATTAGATTGGCATAGGTTGCGCAATTATCTGCAATGACTATTTTTTTGAATAAACCCCAAAGAATTTGTCGTAAACCATCAACCGATTTGGAATAATTGAACTCCCGTTTATTTAAAAACTGCGGTAATAAATTGGTAGCACGTTCAATAGGTCCAGCTACTAATTGCGGAAAAAAGCTAACAAAAGCAGCAAATGCGACGAAGTTGGTTGTGGGTTGTAATTTTCGTTTGTATACATCAATACTATAACTTAATGTTTGAAAGGTATAGAAGCTGATTCCTACAGGTAAAATGATGTTTAAGGAGTTGGCTTGAATGTTGTTTCCGAAGAATGAAAACGTGGCTACAAAATTGTCTAAAAAGAAATTATAATATTTGAAAAATCCTAAAAAGCCAATATTCACCAGAATACTCGTCCATAAAAGTAGAAGTCGTTTTGTTTGGTGTTTTTCCTTATTTAATGCTAGTCCAACTCCATAATCTACCAATGTGCTGAATAGAATTAATGATAAAAAGCGCCAATCCCATAAGCCATAAAAAAAGTAGCTGGCAACAACAATCAGTGCGTTTTGAAGCTTTAAGTTTTTATGAGCAACAAACCAATACAACCCAAACACGATGGGTAGAAAAATGGCAAAATCAATGGAATTAAAAAGCATAGTATCTATCCTTTTTTTATGGGAAACTCTAAACTTGAATTTCCTGATTTCCTATTCATAATATTCAGCATGGTTTCCGTGTAAAATGGCAATTAATAGTTTAAAGATAATCGGAATCTTTAAACTAAATAAAATTTGATAGGAATTTCACTTTTAGTTTGAAATGATTGTTTCTTCTTTCGGTAAATTTATGCTGTTAATAAAAGCATCTAATTCAGCTTTCGAGTCGTCATGAACCAAACTCATGTTAATAGAAAGCTCCTTCTGATCCGTTTTTATGATATAATCTCCAAATACTTTCTTCACATGAATAATATCTTTAAGCAGAATTTTTTTTCCAAAAAGCGAATTATTTTTAATGAAGTTATCAGTTATCGTTAAATATTGGTTTTTAAATTCCCAAAAGTATATACCCAAATATATGACACCAAAAATAATGTAAAAGTAGTTTGACCAACGAAATTTACCTGCTTCCCAACTAGTAAAAATACCTAGTATAACCCAAACAGATCCGAAAATCAAGTTGATATAGAGTCTTTTATTCTTGTATTTAATAATTAACATATCTGGATTTACTGTGTAAATATCTATAATTTTAGTTCGTAGTATTCGTTTTCAACAACTTCAAAATGGTCTAAAAAGATCTCCAATTCAATCAAAGAATTTTTATCAATTAGATGCGATTTTATGGTCAATTCTTTCTGTTTGGTTTTTAGCATATAACCACCGACTAATTTTTCGATTTGAGAGATATCTTTTAGTAGTAACTTTTTAACGAAAAGGTTATTTTTTCTAATATACGTGTCGGTAATGTTTATATATTGATATGAAATATCCCAAATAAACTGTGCTAAATATAATGCTCCAGCAACAATAAAGCCTAAATTATACCACCGAAACTCCGTATTCTCCCATATAATAAAAGCACCTAAAGTCAACCAAAAAACACCCAAGATCAAATGGATATAAAGCCTTTTTTTAGTATAATTTATGATTAAATTTTTCATGAAGTCATGCGGAAATTAGTCCTTTTTACGATTATCAATAACCATAACGGGTTTTCTACTCATGGCTGGAAACTGTAATTTTTGAATTTCTTTCTTATCGTGAAATTCAATTTTAGGCGCCACACGTAATTTAGCTCTAAAGTGATCTTTAATATTCAAGAGAAGTTTCTCCGTTGGTGTATCTGTTGCTATTTTAATGCAGATTTCATCCGTACCAATGCTGTTGTGCGAAATTTCAATAACATAGCTCTGAACGGCATTAAAATCATTTAAAATATTATCCATAGCTGGTGGATATAATGTGGTGCCTTTATACTTAATCATTTGCTTTTTACGTCCAACCACAGGACCTAATCGCATGGTTGTTCTTCCACAAGTACAGGCATCATGATGTGCTTGAACCATATCGCCCGTTTTAAAACGTAACAAGGGCATACCTTCAACACCTAATGTGGAAATGGTTAACTCGCCCACTTGTCCAGCAGACACCGGGTTTTCAGCATCATCTAATATTTCAGCAATAATTAATTCCGGATGATGATGTCCACCTTGTTGCGCTTCACATTCGTTAAACGCCGTATTCATTTCGGTGGAAGCATAGGTGGAATATAGCTGAATATCCCATTCATCTGTTATTTTTTTTGATAATGCATTATGTGAAAAATCTAAATTTCGCAAAGGTTCACCAATACAAATGGCACCTTTTACGCCCGATTTATTGATGTCAATATCATGCTGTTTGGCATATTCAATCAGTTTTAATAAAAAGGAAGGGACTGCAATTAAATAGGTTGGTTTAAATTTGATAATCGAATCCCATTGCAACTCTGGGATTCCGGCACCAACGCGAATAATGCCAGCTCCTAATTTTCTGGATCCTAAAAAGTAGGCCAATCCAGCCATAAAGCGTCTGTCCATAGTGGTCATGAGTTGCATAACATCATTTTCCGTCACACCAGAACAGGCAAAAGATAAGGCCTCATTATAGGCTAAACGCTCTAAATCTTTTTCGGTTAAGGCAAAGGTTACAGGATCGCCTAAAGTTCCAGATGTGGTAACATAATCAATAATTTGATTTTTAGGAACACACAAAAACTCATCATTATACGCTTGCAATTGGTCTTTGGAAGTGGTTGGTATTTGTGTTAAATCTTCCAAAGTTTTTATCGAAGAAATAGCAATGTTATGCTTTTTAAAAACCTGCTGATAATAGCTTGAGTTATCTTGCAAATACACTAATAATTCAGCCAACTTTTCTTCTTGAAATATTTTAATTTCTGCTTTAGTAGCTTGTTCTATTTTAGGAATCATATTAAATCCTTTTTTATTTTATTGGGATTTTGTCTCGTATCGAAAAGTGTAACGATGAAAATTTCTTTACTGTTAAAAGTGTAATATAATGTAGTTTGTTTAGTAATCACACATTTATGAAGTCCTTTTTGTTTATTTGATTTCGGAAAACTTTCAGGATTTGATTTTAGCATTCCTAAACATATTATCTATGTTTCTTCATAATCGTTTCATAGTCCGATACTTTACCTTCATTTATTTGGTGCAATCCAAGTTCAATTTCAGATTGTTGTTCTGGAGTAAGTTGGTCCCAAATGTCTATTTTTTCTTTTCTGAAGACTTGTTTAATAGATTCAATAATTTTAGGGTTATTAGTGTTCAATAACAATTTCATTAACGCTATTTTTTCTGCTTGAATATCCATGACACTTTATATTATATTCAAAAATAAGGATTCTATTTTATTTCAATTTGTTTTTAATCTTTTTAATATATAAATCTATCTGTTCTTGATCCGGAACAGTAGTAACTTCTTTGGTTTGCGCCTTTTCAAAAGCCTGTAAAGCTGCTGTGTAATACTGCTTTTCATAGTAATAGGTTCCAACTAAATAATAGGCTTCCCAAAAGTTTGGGTTCACAGCAATTAGTTCGTCCAGAACGTTTTGTTCTACATGATTGTCTGTTGAAATAGCTTTGGAAATCTCCCGACTCAAAACCCGATATTTTTCATAATCTAAATACGCTTGTGTGAATTGAAATGGATCCGCTTCAATAGATAAATTGCTATTATGAAATGATTTGGCAGCTGTTTCTGATGGCTGGTTCTTGAAAATAGTATTCAAATTATATGCTACAAATTCTCCTAGTTGATACGGATTAGCCGATACCCAAACCAAGCCTTGTTCGGGTTTAAAAACCACACCATGATGGGCTAATAATTGGTTTAAGGCTTTTTCGTTTCCGTAGCCTATGGCTTTATTATCCAAACCATCTGTATTTCTTAAAATAGACACCGCTTTTTCAACCGTTAATTTTGGCGTTTCTGAAAGTAATTCTTCCATGCGTTCAAAACGATATTGCGAGTGGCTTTCTGCAATTTGTTTTAAGTTATTTTCATCGGTTGCATAGGCGTCACTTTGAAAATGATTGGAACAAATTAATTGATTGGAATTTTCAACGTTATAAACGCCAAAATTATTTGGCGACACCTCAATGGTAACCGCATGATTATCCTTGGCACTTCCTATAAATATAGATTCCGAAACAAATACTTGGCGTTTTTTAGCAATAGCAATGGCTTCATCTATCGTGCTGGCATATTGTAAAATTTCGCGCGTTAAAATGGAAATTGGTGTTTTGGCAATTAATGGTATATCTGATTTTCCAGCATTAATTGTCACGGTTAATCCTTGGTCGTTCATACCTGAAACCACACCCATCATGCCTGCCCAAGTAACTGACATAAAATTATAACCATTTGTAGGTTTTATAAAGGCAATGATTTTATTTTTTGCGAAATCGTCACCGGCATAAAAGTCGAAATTTCGACCTATAATAAGACTCCCATCTTCGGTTTTATCTCCCCAAGCGGCAAAAGATGAACAGCCAACAAGTGCCAAATCCTGTAAGGCGTGACCAATATCGTGGGCACTATGAAAATAGAGTAATCGCAGATAATCATCAGCCACATAATCATAGGTGTCACCTGCATATTTTGAAACCCCTAATATTTCACTTTTATACTCTTCAGGGACGTGCAAATACATTTTCCGGTTGTACCAAGCCAACACTTTACGTAATAGATATTGTTTGGTTTTGGATGGCACGAGCTCTTCTACTTTTCCTAAAAAGGCCGTTTCTTGTTTCGCCATTAATTCGCGACTTAAACTTCCTGTTTGCAAACCAATTTGATACGGATCTCCAGAAACATATAGTTCCCATTGCCCATATTTATTTTTGGTTAGCAGACCATTTTCTGTGGTAAATGTAGAATCGGAAATCTGGTTGCGTTCGGGAAAGGTTTGGTTGTAGTTGGAAACATCTGGAATATCATGAAGCGATTTTTTTACACCACAAGAAGTGATAAGCAAAGTGAATACGAGTATGTTCCAATAGGTTTTCAGCATTAATTTTCTGTTTGATTTGCCGCAATAATTTTATCTAATAAATAGTCCTGACCTAATAATTCGGAGCAAGTAACAACACCGCTAATGGTAACGCCTAAGATGCCATGCATATTTAAACTTTGACCTGTAAATAGTAGATTATCTATTTTCGTTTTTGGTGAAATAAACGACTGCATGGATTTGTCCACATCTTTGGTATAGCCATACATGGAACCACGATTTGATGCAATATAATCACGATACGAAAGTGGTGATGAGGTATAATATTCCGCAATACATTCGCGAATATTTGGAAATTTTTTCTCTATCTCGTCTATAATAATCTCCGCTTTTTCTTTTTTAAATGCTTCGTAAGTTTGGTTACGTTCATTTTTATGAGCAACCGTGTTAAATGTATCAGCCCAAGGTTCCACTTCCTCATAACGCATATAGGTAATAATGGTTATATTATCGCCATATATGTTGTTGTCTTTTTTGATTCCCATAGATAACATATAGCTTTCTGGCCACGTTTCTTGTGTGTAATGTTGGGCATTCCAAACGGCATCTTGTGTTTTAAAATGATAGTGATTCTTGTTGATATATTTAAAACTATCTGGTTTTAAAACAATATATAAACTGAAGGCTGAAATGGTACTTTCAATGCCTTCAATTCTGTTGGTGTATGATTTTCTAAAGTGTTCTTTGCCTACTAAATTTAGGGTTATTTTCGGTTCAATATTAGAAATAAAGGTGCTGCCTTCTATCTTGTTTCCATTGACGCAAACGGCTGCTTTAATAAAACCATCCTCATAGACTAAATTTTCAACTTCATGATGTTTATAAACTTCACCACCATACTTTTTTAATTGTCTAATAAGCAATTTAGTTATTTGACTACCACCATTTATACAACGGTAAGCGCTTTGAATATAAGAATTCACAGATAATGAATGCACATAAAAGGGCGTTTTATAACCATCGCCTGCATACAAGAAATTTGAGCCAGCCAAAACAGCTTGTAAGCGTTTATTATTTGTTATGGATTCTAAAAAGGATTTTACTTGAAGGTTGAATACACCATCAGCATACGGTCTTCCGGGTTTTAACCTGTAGAGTGGAAAGGCGTTGCAGGTTTCCTGAATTTGTTTGCAATAGGTATTTATAGCTTCTGATTCTTCTGGGAAGTAGGTAATTAATTGCGTTTTAAAATTGTCAAAACCTTGTGCATATGGATAGGCGTTTTCATCGTCATCAAAACTAATGATATCAAACCCATCTTCATCCATTTTTTTGAGAGATAAGCCATCCATAATTCCCAAATAATTGAAATACTGGTAGAGGTTTTCACCTTTCCCCAAACTACCAATATAATGGACACCTGTATCAAAAATAGATTTGTTTCTGGAGAAGGTTTGTAAGTTTCCACCAAACTGTTGATTTTTTTCCAAAACACATACGCTATAACCTTCTTTTGCCATAATAATAGCAGACACCAGACCGCCTAATCCGCTGCCTATAATAACAATGTCATAATGTGATTTTGGTTTCAAATTAGTGCTTAATTAAAAGAATTAAATTTTGTGTTTGATGGCTAATATGATAATTGTGTTTTTCAAATATAGCTAAATAGCGTTTTGTACTTTCAAAAAGAAGAACAACACATGCTGCATTTAGAGAACTCAATGATTCTAATTCCGTATTTGTTAACACTTCTGAATTAATAATGAGTGTATTGCTAGGCGTTTTAATGGCTTCTGAAATCGTTTCAGCACTATGAATTTTATAATGGTTATTAGGAATAAAACTATTTTTAACCAATTTACGGGATACAGAATTTTCTATAAAGCTGGTAATTTTTCTACTCGGACTATCCACAGCCAATAGAAAGTCTAATTGACCATGAGCATTTGAAATATGTGTAATACGTTCATCATCGTCCAAGGTATCCAATAAAAATTTGTAAATATCTTGATGTACACTCAAATCAGTTTTTATAGTTTGATACTGGTCGTGACCTTTATAGCGAAATTCCTCTAGTACCATATTATGAAAGTACGTTGCGTTTTCATGAGCGTTTCTAAAGGCTTTAAATTCCGATTTAAAATAGGCACTAATTTGTTTGGTACGTTCCCGATCTGTAATTCCGAAGCTGGTATCTTCAAAAGCAATACGCTTTACTATTTTTAAGGATAAACGCCCACGTTTAATAACGAAATTCCCTTTTGGTAATATTTCCGAATTCCCATGAATAATAACAGGAACAATATCCAGTTTAAATTGATGGGCTAAATAAAATGCGCCTTTATGAAAACGTTTCATTTTATGCGAATAGGAACGCGTGCCTTCCGGAAAAGCCATAAGCGAATAGCCTTGATCCACTTTTTTCTGTAAATGAGATAGGCCATTTTCTATACCACTAGAAACAGGATAAAATCCAGCTAATTTAACGGCTTTACCAAAAAATGGTGAGTTGTAAACCCAATCATTTACTAAAAATATAATTTTTGGATTCAGCATGCCAATAGCCAAAATATCTAGGAAAGACGTATGGTTGGCAATAATAACGGCCTGCTTTTTAAAGGTTTCGTTGGTTGGGTTTATAACTTGGGTTTTAAAAAATGGATAGGAATCTAAAACCGATTTCATAAACTTGGACATCACGCGGTGAAACCAGCCCATTTTTTTCTTCATACTAACAGGAATCACTCTTAAAATTGTCATCCCGAAGATGGATAAAAATAAACCACCAAGACCATAATAGGTGAATGATATACTAGAAAAAATGAATAAAACAACAGGAGCAGGTCTGCTAGTTTTACTGCCAATAAAGAATTTAAAAAACAACGGTTGCAGCACAAACGAAATACATAAAGCGGAAATAATACCAATAATAGACACCATTGAAATACTAAAAAGTGCTGGATGTTTGGCGAAAACAAGCACACCAACACCTAGAATAGTGGTAATTACAGACAAGATAATGGACGTTTTGTGGGTTGGTAAAACCCGTACGCCTGTTTTTAGCTCATGCAATAATCCGTTGGTGATAAAAATGCTGTAATCAATACCCAAGCCAAAAATAAATGTGGATATAATGATGTTGAAAATATTAAACTCAATACCTGTTAAACCCATAATACCAATGGTTAACAACCAGGTTAATGCAATTGGTAATGCAGTCACTAGTGTTAGCGACACGCTTCTGTAAAAAAGTAATAACAAGACTAAAACAACCAAAAGTGAATACCCAACTAACCGATTAAAATCATTTTTCAGTCCACCTAAAAAGGTTTCATTCATTTGCTTCCTATCAATCACCAAGGTTTGTGGTTGATCTTCAAAGGTTTTTTTTAAAGCTTCGGTTTGATTGTCTTCTAATTTAACTAATGATGTGACTGTCGAAAAGCCATCAGTTTCGCCAAGATAATCATCAATAGAAACCGTTTTTAATGCCTTAAAATCGTCTAGATTTAAGGTGTTGAAATCAGCTTCCATCAAGTTGTAGAATTGCTGGAATGTGCTTGGTTTAAATCCAAGCGTTTCGCCACTAGAAATAATTTCTTGTTTGGTGAAAGATACTGTTTCTGGCTGCCAGAAATTTCGCCAAGCTTCTACGTGATCCTGTTGCTGCTGTTGGCTTTGTACCAGGGCACCAATAGAACTAAAATTGATGATTTGATTGTCTTTTTTAAGCGCTTGCAGTTTTGAAAATACCGCATCATTGGCTGTAATAGCTTCTTCCGCATTAGAGCCGTAAGCCGCTAAATAAACTGATTTGGATTGAATATTGGTTAAGGCATCCAAGCGTTTTTGTGCTTGCAATAATTCCTCTGGTTCATAGTTTAATTGCGAAATATCATTGTTAAAACCTGCTTTGCTGTAGGTGAAAATACTCAACACAAATAGTGCGACTAATCCGCCAATAAGCCATTTATTTTTATGAAATGGGTATTTGGCAGCTGTATCTAAAATTGTTTTCTTTTGAAGTGATTTTTCGTTAATTCGATATACTTGCGGAATAAAAATTAATGAAAATACCGAAGCACCTAAAACACTAATGGCGGCAAATATGCCTAAATCTTGAAGGGCTTGCGATTTTAAAAACAACAAACATAAAAACGCCATGGCAGTCGTTAAACTACTCATTAAAATAGGTTTTGTAATGTCTTGATACAATTCCTTAATATTGTTATTACTCCGAATATGGGTTAATATATGAAGGGCATAATCCAAAGTAATTCCTAATAAAACCGAGCCAATACCTAATGAAATGGCTGATATATTCGTGCGGATTACAAACAGCATGGCTACCGCAAGCAAGGCACCAAAAGCGGTAGGTGTAAATAAAATAAGTGGAATGGATATTTTTTTATAAAACAGAATCAGTATTAAAAGTAAGACACTCATGGCAATACTCACTGTAATTTGAATGTCGCGTTTTATTTGTTGTGCGTTAGCAACAGCAATTAAAGCACCTCCAAAATATTCACTGTTTACGGTATTTTCGAAATCGTTGTTTAAATTATCGCGTAGCGTATAGAGTTGTTCGGCAAAAAGGGCATTTTCAGATGTTTCGCTGGATTTATGTCTGGGTGAAATAAACAATAATAAATGCTGCTTGTCCTTACTTAATAGAAAGCCATTTTCTAAAATAAACACATCGCCAAAACTTAACTGCTGTAATTTTTTTAACGCAACAAAGGATAAACCTAAAGGATCGCGTAAAATAGTTTCTTTTGCAACAAAACCTGAAGGTGAAATTAATGTTTTGTAGTGTGCTTTGGTAATGGCTTGTAGACTGTCTGTATCCAATTTACCTTGAATAGCTTGGTAATCTTCAGGTTCTAGAAAAAGTGGTAAATTTTCGTAAACAAAATCCAGTGTGGTTAAAACGCTTTCATCGGGAATTTGTCCTTGAATCTTCGTATAATATGGTTGTGAATGTTTTTCTAGACTGTCAATAAATTGGGAAGCATATTGGGTTAAATCTTGAACGGAAGCACCAGATTCGCGCGTGATATTGACTATAATTTTATCCGCAAAATTAACTGTTTTTAAAACTTTTTGAGCATCTTCATTTTCGCTGCTTGTAGGAATAAGTTTGGTAATATCTTCTTCAAAAGTAATGTTGCTAGCCAAGACTATGAGTCCAGAAACCACAATAAGTAATCCTAGAAAACTGATTAATTTTCTAGAAGCAATCCAGAGATGTATTTGATAAAAAAAGTTAGTCATGTTGTAAAACGCGTTTCTTCTTTTTAAATATGCCGAAGAAAAAATAGGCAGCAAAACCAAACAAAATGGCTCCAAGTGCTGCTAGAGCAAAACTTCCTACAATATACGTTTTAAGATGCTCTAAAACCTCAAAATTATCTAACAAATCAGTAAGAGAATAGGAAATGGGTTCTTGTAAAATAAATTGCCCTAATTCTAGGCTGGCAAAAATAATAAACGGAATAAAAGGTGGTAAACTGACATTGGAGAAAGCGAAAGCTATGGTTTTATTCAGTTTTAAAAACACAGCCAGTGCTAAAACAATCAGCGTATGAAATCCCCAAAGTGGCGAAAATCCAATAAAAACACCTAATGCAACTGAAAGTGCTTTCTTTTTTGGTGAATCATTACTGCCTAGAAAATCTTCAACAAAAAATCGTTTAAGGCCTTTTTTTTTAATATTACGGAATAGTTGTCGTGGTTTGTAATAGATAAGTGTTAAAAAAACCAGCCATGTATTTAGGATACTAATGCGTGTAAAATCTTGGAATGGACGAAAGTGTGAGACACGTTCGGTTTCATCATAAAGCACTTGAATTGGCATGTTTTTAACCTCTGTATCTTTCCATGCTGATTTGACAATGACTTCAATTTCAAATTCAAATTTATTAGTGTAAAATTTTAGGTTTTTAATAACGTTCAAAGGATATAAACGAAATCCTGATTGGGTATCTTTCAGTTTAATGCCTGTTTCAAACCAAAACCAAAAGTTGGAAAACTTATTTCCAAAACTACTTTTTCCAGGCACACCTTCCTGTTTCATATTTCGAGAACCAATAATCAACACGTTCTTAGTGTCGTGTTGTTCCAGTTCTGTTATGAAATGTGGAATATCACTCGGAAAATGCTGACCATCAGAATCAATAGTAATGGCAAACTCATAGCCTAAAGCAATAGCGGCTTTGAATGCTGTTCGTAATGCAATTCCTTTTCCCTTGTTTTTGGGGAAATGAATTTGTTGAATATTGGGATAGTCTTTTAGTATGTCTGCAGTGGAATCAGTTGATCCGTCGTTGACAATAATAATGTTGCTAGAGTAGGTCAAAACTCCGTCTACCACACGCTTTAAAGTATGCTGATTGTTATACGTTGGAATTAAAATACAAACGTTTAAATCGGTAATTTTTTGTGTGATACTTTGGTTTTGCACGTACTAAAAGCCTTTTGGAGTTAGTGACTGAAAAATACTGATTTTTCTTTATCTGTAAACACAGTAGATTGTAAAATAAAATCTTTAATATGGTTCTTTAAATTACTTGAAGAAATATATTGATATTGTTTCAATATAAACTGCTTATCGTCTTCTATAGCATCTTTATATTTTAAAATTTTAGGTGTATTTTCTTGAATGCCTAATCTTACAAATCGTGGCTCAATATTATTGGGTTCGGTTTCAATGGCATATTCTAAATAACCAATTCCTTCTATAAAACCATCTTTTTTTTCTTTTAGCGTTTTTGCGCTTCTAGCTTTTAAAGCTATGGCAGCACCTTTATATGCTACTAAAGCCATGGCATCTGTTTTGGAAACTGTTTGCATGGATTTATAAAAAGCATCTACAAGTTCCTGACTTTGAGCAGCTTCTTTATAAGATTGACGCACCTGATTAAGCTCCAACGTTTGATGGTTAAAAAGGAGTAGGACAAAACTTATAAGTATGAATTTCATAGGTGATTATATTACGTTGTATGACGTAGTCAATTTTAATGCCACAGTATCGTTAAACTTGGTAATGTTTTTAACGCGAAACCCTGTTTCGGTTTCATCAATATCCAGAGTAAGTTCTAAATCTGGTGTTTTATATGGATTAATAATCGCCATAAATTTCACATTACTGGCTGATTCCATAAAGAGTTTTTTTGAAAGGACTTCTTCCGAAAGCTCTTTAATAATCTGCATCATACAGACACCAGGTGTTACAGGATTCCCAGGAAAATGACCCTTAAAAACAACATGATCTTTATTGATAGTAATGTAAGCAATAGCCTTACCTTCAGTGGATTCTAGTGAGTTAACTTTGTAAAAATCTTTTAGTAACATGGGTTTTATTAAAATTTAAATTTATAATAAACACTTAATTGAAAAACGGAATTCAGCTTATTATTGCCGTTATAATAAGAATCATTTGAATTCGTGTATTCTTGATTATAATAACTACCAGTATAGAAATGATCTCTTACATCTACAAACCCCTGTTTGTAGCGAGCTTCCACACCTAAGCCCATTGGAAATTCATAACCAATACCTGCAAAAAAAGCAATATCTACTGGAATAATATCACCATTGGTGTTATCAGACACATTAATTTCTAAACATGGTCCGACTAAAAAATGTAAACCAACATCTGGAATAAAAAAGAATTTATTTGAGATGGCTGCACCTATATAATGAATATTAACATTTTTTCCAGGAACTCGGTATGGTTGTCCAGCATAAATAATGTTTCTAGAAGTAAAATCATCTTGATTAAACCCTTGATTGGAGTAAGATGCTTCTATTTGTAATTCGTATATTTTCGGAAAATGAATATTTACAAACATAGCGCCTTGAAAGCCTACTTTTGTTGTAGAATATTCAATGTTAGTAACGGTTGCGGCATTAAGTCCAGCTTTAAAACCAGGACGAACTTTTACTTGAGCAAAAATTACAGAAGTAAAAACTAGACAAATGATTAATGATAAATTTTTCATTTGGAAATTGATTTGAGGTTAATTTCTAGTTTAATATTATGGTGTTTAATAGTAATTTGGTTTGCAATATTATTACTTATATCTGAAAACAAAAAGTGAACTTTCTCTTTTCGATAGCCCGCTCGTATTATTTGATCTAAATGCTCGGAAACGTAATAGAAGTGTTTTTTACCTAAAATAGCCGTTTGATAAATTTGAATCGTATCTTTTGTAAAACTTTTAGAAACGAAATTTTGCTCTTGCACCAAGGCTTTAAAGTCGGTTTTTAAAAGATTTATTAGCAGTTTTTTGTTGAGTTCATCCAGAATATAATTGACCTTGAAATCGGTTTCGGTTATGGAGAAGTCGAATAATTTCGCACCCATTTCTGTTGTAAAAACGACCCGATGATAGCCATCTTCAATCTTTTTAATAATTAATAAACCACCAAAATTATTGTCGTAAACTTGAATGCTGGCTTTGTAAACATAGTCTTGTTTGGTATCCGAAAAATAGGGGTTTGTGATAAATTGATTTTTTATTTCGTGTTCTGTTAGTTGGTTCTTCTTGGAATAAGATCCGCAGCTCACAATTAAAAAGCAACAACTAATTATTAAATAACGCATCGGAAACCGGATTGTTTAATACTTTATTATTGAAAACAATTTTGGTGTAATCGCCAGATGGTTCAACCATTTTCACAATTTCAACATCGCCTTGTTCATTAAATGTTAACTGAAATACTTCAATAAATGAAGCCGATTTTTTGTCCTTTGGTTTAAAGTAAACGAGACTATTGCTTCCAGATTTGAAGTATTCTATGTTGAATTCTTCCGCATCAAACATATCACCTTTAATGCTTTTTATAATGAGACTATTCAGCTGTTTAAAAAGCTTGCTCGAACTCATGTCAATATCACTCTTTTTACCTTCATCATTAATATAAAGCTTGTCACCTTTAAAAATTACAGAATAAACAAAAGGTTCGGTATAGGACCATTTTACCAAGTTTGGCGCTTTAAAATGCAGATTGCCATTAGTAACAATATCATTAGATAAAAAATCCATGTGTTTGTACTGTATAAACGCACTTGTAATAGTTTTCGTGGTTTTGGCTTGCTGTTTAACCAAGCTTTTTAAAGCATCTGCTTCTGCTGAATTCATGGGTTTTTGTGCCTGTAAATTCAGAATAAAAAAGAAACAAAGTATAAAAATATTACGCATAAGCTTGAGTATTGAATAAGGTATCAATCGTTACGGATTGAAAATTATTATCACGTAAAAATAACAATAACTGTTCCAAAACCCTAACAGATTTCTCGCTGGTGTCGTGTAATAGAATTACATCGCCAGATTTAAGGTTTTTTGTTGTACGTTTTAGAATCTGTTCTTCAGTTAAATTAGTCGTATCCAACGAGCGTTTGTTCCAACCAATAGTGGTTAAATTCAAATTTTGAACAGCACGACTAATTCGTGGATTGGTTACCCCAAAAGCCGGGCGGTATAAGTTTGAGTTTAAACCGCTGTATTGCTTAATAATACTCTTCGTTTTTTCTAATTCTGCTTGTACCTTCTTCGTTTTAAAAAAGCCAAAAGTATTGGCATGTGAATAGGTGTGATTCCCAATGGTATGACCTTCCGCTATAATTTGCTTAAAAAGGTCAGGGTGGTTTTCAATATGCTTTCCAATACAGAAAAATGTGGCTTTAGCTTGGTACGTGTTTAGAAGTGCTAAAACTTGAGGCGTAAATTCGGGATTTGGCCCATCATCAAAGGTGATGGCTATGTGGTTTTTAGGTGCGTTTTTATGCGCATTTAGAATTTTAATATGGTAGTTCCAACCAACCAATCCGGAACCCAAAGCTGTAAGTATAAACCAAATAAAAAAGAGTAAAACAAACCACCAGATACTTAAGGGTTTTATTAGAAAAATAACTAATAAACCTATAAAAATAACACTAGTTGTTATAGTTACTGATTTAAAATTTAGCATTGACGAAGTAATGTGAAACTATGATTTTCTCCACGATACTGGTTGTATAAAAGTATGGTTTTATATTGAGAAGGTGTAATAGCATTCATCTGAAAAGCTTCAGGAACAGTTTGTGTTTTTAAAATATGAGCTCCTAAAAGTAGCCCAAACGAAGAAGCTGTGTTAAATTCCCCAATCCAAGGTTTGTAAGCTAATTGTTGCGTGTTTTTAAAATCACCTAGTGTTAATGTTTCGTAGTAAGAATCAAAATTAACATCACCATTATTACCCAAAACAAGGGCATCAATTTCTGATGGGTTTAGGTTGTTTGCTTGTAAAAATTCGCGTGCCTTTTCGGCTACGGAATGCAATGGCAAGGTATTAAAGGTAAGTAAATCTTTAACGATGGCTAAAGATGAATCCTGCTTTTTATTCGAAACCACAAAAAAGTTAGCACCTTCACTATAAATGGCCCCTTTAGTTTTGGAGTCTAATATTTTTGAACTTTCAACAGGTGCTTCTTTTATATGTTTGATGAGTTTGTTAAGTGATACCGTATAATCGCCTATTTCGTCAACACCACCAATTAAAATATGTTGGGCTTCATTTAATTCCAACTGTAATTTGGCATCTAATAGCGCAGACTCAAAGGAATTGCTCCCATGCACATAGGTAAAATTATAGCCCTTACATTGAATTTCCAAAGCAATTTGTCCACCAACGGTATTATGTGTAGATTGAATAAAAGGTGTTGGTGTTAAGTACTGTTCGTTATCCTGAATTATAGCACTTAAAAACTTTTCAGAGTCGCGTAAACAGCCCATTCCAGTTCCTGTAATTATGGCATCAACGTTATCTAGACTTGCTTTTTGTAAAGCTAATTTGGATGCTATAATACTCATTTTAATTCCTTTTGCCATGCGTCTGGCTGCAGCAGGCGGAATAAAATCTTTATAATTCGGATTTATAGCAGGAAAAGTTGTGGCATTATATGAAATGATGTCTTTTAGAAAATCAGCTTCATCTGTCGTATTTTGCGCCGAAACGGAACCAAAACTATTTATGTATACGTTTTTCATTAGGCGTCTTTTGAAAATATTACAGTTGAACAATTTCCTCCAAATCCAAACGAGTTGGACATAACCGTTTTAAGTGGTTTTTCTTTTAGCGCTAATTCAGGGGTTATTGAGAATTCCTGCATTTGCGTTTTAAAGTTCAAATTTGGAAAAATAATATTATGCTGAAGTGCCAAAATAGAATACACTGCTTCAATAGCACCAGCAGCAGCTAATGTATGTCCTGTATAAGCTTTTGTGGAACTGAATTCGGGTGTTTTATCACCGAAAACACGAATAATAGCACGACCTTCAGATAAATCGTTATTTCCCGTTGCTGTTCCATGTGCATTGATATAATCAATATCCTCTGGTTTAAAATTGGCAACTTCTAACGCTTTCTCCATAGCTATGGTGGCACCATCACCATTTTCAGAAGATGCTGTTTGATGATACGCGTCATTAGCATTTCCATATCCTTTTACATACCCCAAAACCGGTTTGTTTTCGGCGGCTACAACGGCATCTGATTCTAACACTAAATAAGCAGCAGCTTCACCTAAATTTAAACCTTTACGGTTGTCATCAAAAGGTGTGTTGTAGGTATCCGATAAAATCATGAGTGTTTTAAAACCGTTGATTGTAAATTTAGACATACAGTCTGAACCACCCACAACCACACGATCCAGTTTGCCTGCTTTGATTAAGCGGGCGCCGAGCATAATAGCATTGGCAGCCGATGAACACGCTGTACTGATTGTGGTTACCAAGCTTTCTTCAATACCCAGTTGCTGGGCAATTTTTTGAGTAGAGTCGCCTGCATTATGACCCGCAATATATTTTTGTTTGCTTTTATCTTCAAAATACTGATAATAGTATTTTTCAGTCATATCCATCCCGCCAACACTGGTAGCTGATATTAAACCAGTTTTATAAGCAGGCATGTCTGATATGCCAGCATGTTTTACAGCTTCTTTAGCAGCAATAGCTCCTAAAAGTGCAGTTCTGGAATAATTGTTTTCAGGTGGTAAATTTAAAAGGGATTCGAACTCTTGGTTGGTGTAAGCAATTTCACCAACCATAATATCATTTTTATGAATGGTATCAATTTTAGAAAGACGAGAAATGCCTTTCTTTTCAGTAATAAGCGCGTTATAATTTTCTGCAACATTGTTTCCAATGGCAGAAATTATTCCCATTCCTGTAATTGCAATACCTTGACTCATATAATTTTTAGCTTTTAACTAAAATTTTATTTTGAACGGTTTTCCGTAATGTATGCCGCCATGGTGTTTACCGATTCAAAAATATGACGACCTTCTTTTGGGTCTGTTAATTTAATACCATAGTTTTTGTCTAACATGACAATTAATTCTAATGCATCAATAGAATCTAAACCGAGTCCATCTCCGAAAAGCATATCGTCATCTCCAATATCTGCAATAGTCATATCTTCAAGATTTAACTGCTCAATAATGTTTTCTTTTAATTCTAGTTTTAGTGCCTCCATATTATGTATTGTATAAGGTTATTATCTGTTCTTTAGTATGTGCTGTTTTTCCATTTTTTGCGACCAAATATAAAAATGCTTCGTAGTGGTTTTCATCAAAATTCACCCAACCGCAAAGCACTTGATCGGCTTTTTTCATATCCAATAAACTATTGGAGTAACTGGCTAGATGTTCAGCGTTTATGCTGTCAAAGATAAAAAAACTATTTTCAGAAAACAGTTTATATTTAATACTTATCTCACCAATACAAATGTTTGGTAATGTGTAAACAAATACGGCTGGACTTGGAAAATAATTACTGGTATTTTGAATGGCTTCCTGATGCATACGATCTGTATCCAAACTGGCTGCTTTATTGGAAAAAACGACAGCTATATTGTGTTCTTTTTCAGAATCTAAATTTTCGTTTTTAAGAAGGATATCAGCCGCTAAAAAAGCCAATTTACTTAAATTATCCATCTTAAAAAACTTGGGATATTTGGTGTCTAAAGCTTTGTAAGCATTTTTTATAAAATCGGGAAACAATTCTGAATTATCATGAAATACCTCATGCCCATTAAGTGAAACCTTTTGGTTCTTAATATGGCAATAGGATGTTATGTGATAATTAGTTGTCATAAATTATTTTTTCTTACAAGCAAAAATAGTGTGATATTGTCCAACGGCGCGATCTTCAATTAATTTTAAGCCAGCTTGGTCTATCAATTTCATTAACACGGTTGACGGGTACATTTTACTGTTTCCATTGGCCATAACGGTAAAGTAGAGTGATGTAGCTTCTAAAATAAATTTAGCATTATCAAAACGCTGTCTGTCTGTAAACGTTTCCATAATAAGAACTTCACCATCGTCATTTACAGCTGCCACGCATGCTTTTAATATTACGAGAATTTCATCTTCTGAAAAGCAATCTAAAAACTGACTCATCCAAATGGCATCAGCGCCAACTGGTAATTGCGGGTTTTGAGATAGCCAATCTATTTCATGATGTGTTACACGATCTTTAAAACCTGCTAATTCTACGTTTTTTAATGCAATTTGTAATTGACCTGGTAAATCAATCATTTTAATAGAAACGGAATCCGAATACTTACTTCCACTAATGGCAAATTTCCCTGTATTTGCACCAACATCGTAAATCGTTTTTGGGTTATTTCTGAAAACAAATTCTAATGCTTCCTGAAATACTTCGTCAGAATAATGATGATCAAATTCAAACCAAGCCTTTTGAATATCAGGTCTTAAAACAGAAAGCCCTTGATAAATTGTTTCCCAATCACCTAATTCCTTTAATCCTGCTGGTTTCCCCGTTTCTATTGCTTCGGTTAAATGAAATAACCCTTTATAACACACATCTTGCGTAAAATTGATATTGACATCAACCGTTCTGTCATAAGCTAAAAAGTATCCTGTTGTGGTTAATTCAAAATGATTATGTTCATCCTTATTAACAATATTATAGCTTTCTGCAATTTCAAGTAGAACGCCAATGCCATAGTTGCTTATTTTTAGCTCTTTTGCAATATTTTCTAAAGAAATACCACCTTTTTTACGATGTTGAAATATAAGGTCAAAGATTCCAAGTTTTCTTAAAGCTACAACGGCTTGAAATACAAATGGTGCAAATGCAATTTTTTCAGCTTCTTGAACAGCATCAATGGCTCTGATAGGCTTTTTGGTCATAGTTTATTTGGTTATTTTTTTAAAAACAACAGCCGTATTACATCCACCAAAACCAGAAGCAGTTTTGAGAAATGTGTGTAATTTGCTGACTGTTTGCGTGCTTTTTATAATATTTAAGGGTTGTGATACGCCTAAAGAATCAAATCCTTTTGAGGCGTATAAAATATTGTTTTTAAGGCTGTGCATTCCAACAATAGTTTCCAAAAGACCTGAAGCGCCAAGGGTATGACCAAAATAGCCTTTTAAACTATTTACGGGAACCTGTTGTAAATTGGATCTGTTGAATGCTATTGCTTCCATTTCGTCATTAAACGGTGTGGCCGTGCCGTGAGCCGAAATAAAATCGATTTCAGATGGCTTTAATCCGGATTGTAATAAGGCCGATTCTATACTGCGATACAACCCTTCACCAGTTCGTGATGGTCCAGAAATATGATTGGCATCGTTACATGAACTTTCACCTAAAATTTCAACTGCTTCTTCTACTAAATTGGTATCATTTTTTGTTACTAAAACAGCTGCTGAAACTTCGCCAATGTTAATTCCTTTTCTATTGGCATCATAAGGTTTACAAGGTTCACTACTTAAGGCTTGAAAGGAATTGAAACCTGATAAAATAAATTGACTTACCATATCACCACTCACAATAAAAACGTGATCGTAGGTATTTTGTAATATATAGCGTTTGGCAATAGCAACGGCTAAAATACCTGATACGCAAGCATTGGACACAACAATGGCATCATTTTTAAAGTGAAAAAAATCGCGAATAGTGTTCCCTAATGTATGTAAATATGCACGTTCTGGAGGAAACGGATTGTTTGAATCTAAAGCATCAATATTACCTTTTGTGGTAGAAATGATAAGGCCTACACGATCCGTCAACTCTATTTTAGAATCAGCAATAACCGCATGTAATGCTGTAAGCATCATTTTTTCTAATCTGGTAAAGTCTGATTTTGGTTGCAGCTTTTGAAATTCAGTTTCCAAAACGCCAGAATCTATTAACGCGGAATAAAAAGGATTTGGTAAAATTGCCGGATCATGAATACGTTGTAAACCCGATGTTTCGTTGTGAATATTTTCCACAACCGTTTTGCTAGTAAACCCTAAAGCAGAAATAATAGTATTATATGAAACATACACTTTAGCCATCCAATAATCCAACTTGTTGTTTCCATGCTGTAAAAAACGGCGGAATGTTTAATGATAGGTCGCCTTCACCAATTTTATCTACAAAAACCTGTGTGGTTTCACCTGTACAAACTAATTGATTGTGCTGATTGTATATTTCATAACGGAACACCATTTTAGCGGCAGGACTGTCTATGTAAATTGTTTTAACCGTTGCCATATCGCCATAACGTAATGGTAATTTATGATCTGTACTAGATTTGACAATTGGTGTTGCAAAGCCATATTCTTTCTGGTCTAAATAGGATATGCCATGGGCACGCCCAAAAGCTTCACGGCCATCCTCAAAATATTGAATATAATTGCCATGCCATACTATCCCTAACGGATCGGTTTCAACAAAACGTACGCGAACCTCACTGGTATGAACAATTTCTTTTTGTTTAGACGGCATTCTTTTTTTCATTGTAAATAATTGCAATTATAGTTGTTGCTAAAAAAAACAAGAGCAACAGGCTTATTTCTGGTAAAATATCAAGAAAGGATCCATTTCGTAAAAATACGTCGTAAAAAGCATTTAAGCCCCAATTCATTGGTGAAATATGCGATAAAGTTTGCATAATTTTTGGCATAACAAAAACGGGTACCCAAACGCCTCCAAGAGCAGCCAATATTACCACGAAGGTTGCACCAAAAGGTGCTGATTGTTCTTGTGTTTTGGCAATAGTTCCTAATAGTAATCCTAATCCAATAGCTGCCAATCCTGCAAATGTGGCTACTACAAACAATAACGGGATTCTACCGGAAATATCCAATGTTGGTAAACCAATTGCTGGGAATAGGAAAATGCCAACTAAGAGCATCAAAATAAATTGAATAAGGCAAACTATTAAATATACTAGTGTTTTACCGCCTAAAACTGTCGCGTATGAAACTGGATTAGTCCGTAAACGTACAAACGTACCTTGACTCTTTTCCTTAACAATATTAATGGATAGTGGTACTATGATGAAAAATATGGCAAATAATGTCCAAGCAGGTACATTGTGCTGCACGGAGTTTGGTATCATTTCCTTATCATTATCCGTGGGCAATACTTCTTTAAACGTAATAAAGGTATCGGTTTCAAATATAACGTCGTTTGGATCGTCCGAAATTTGTTCTTGAAAGGCTTTATAAATGGATTGGGTTTCAATTTTTGAAATCATTTTGTCAATGCCATTTTTAACGGAACTTTTAAAAGTTAGCTGTGTAGCTGGATCAAAGTATAGCGTAACTTGTTTGCTTTCAATTTTTATGATTTCCGTAGTTTCAGATTCGTCTTCCAAACCAAATTTAGCAATAATGCCATCGACATTTTGGGTTACTTTTTTTGATAAACTTATGGATAAGTCTTTAGGGATTACAATAGCTAATTGGTACTTTCCTTTGAAAACTAAATCGCGTGCTGTTTTTTCATCTGGTTCTGAAATAACGTTAAAAGAGCCAGATTCATTGAGCCCTTCTAATATAATTTTAGAAACGTTACCTTGGTCATTATCAACAACTAGAATAGGAATTTGAGTGTCCGTTATAGTTTTAAATGTACTATCTTGGATGAGTGTTATGGTTATGATGAGAATCAAAGGCATAACAAAAAGTATAGCAATACCACCAAAATCTCTGGTAAGCAATAAAAATTCCTTGTATGTAGAAGCCCAAAGTTTATGCATGATCTCGTAAGGCTTTTCCAGTTATATTTATAAAAACATCTTCTAGGTTATGTGCACCTGGATGTTGTGTAATGAGTTCTTGAGGTTTTCCTTTTACTACCAATTTACCGTGATCAATAATGGCAACACGCGAACAAAATGTTTCTGCTTCATTCAAGTGATGCGACGTATAAATAATGGTAGTTCCATTTTTATTGAGATCCTTTAAAAAGGCGATAATTACGTTTTTTGATTGCACATCAACACCAACGGTTGGTTCATCTAAAAACAAGACTTTTGGGTTGTGAAGCACACTACCAATTAAATTGATACGTCGTTTCATGCCACCCGAAAAGGTGTCTATTTTTTTATGAGCAAATGCTAGTAAACCCAAATGCTCTAAAGCCGAATTAATTTTGGTATCTAGACTTTTTCCTTTTAAACCATACATGCTTCCAAAGTATTTTAGGTTTTCAAAAGCGGTAAGTGAAGGATATAAGGCATATTCTTGAGGCACAATACCGATAATTTGCTTGAGCTGATTTTTATTTTTTTGATAGGTAAGTCCTGCAATTGAAAAACTACCAGATGTTGGTTTTATAAGCGAACACAAAATGGAGATTAAAGTCGTTTTACCGGCGCCATTTGGCCCTAATAAGCCAAAAATTTCTTTTTCAGCAATGGTCAAGTCGAAATTAGACACCGAAAAATTATCGGCACCTTTATACTTTTTGGATATTTGCTGAATATCTATCACTTATTTAATGGCTTTTTTTAATTTCTTAAAGAACGCTTCTTCTTTATCTGCAATGTTTTCTAGTTGGGTAGCGACATTGTTGTAAGCATCCTCTTTAGCACTTCTATTTTTATAAATACGAGATGCATCCAAAGCAAAATCGCGCCATAAATCACCAATAACGGTCATTTCTTTTGATAAATCGGCTAATTTAGGATTATTTAAAATCCCACTGGATTCTTGTAAAAATGCGGCAAAAATATAACGAAATCCGCCACCACCTGTTCCAATTTCTTCTTGCATGCGGACTACTTGTCCTAAATAATGATTGGCAACCTTAACACCTTTCTTTTTAGGCCATTTGCGGATTAATTTGGCTACATGGCGAATACCTTTCACGCCTAAAACTGGCATAGGAGCCAACATATCACGACAGGTATGTTTAATTCCTTTTATAATGGCTTTTTCAATGTCTAATTTTTCAGGAAATGCAATTGGATAGTACATGTGACCTTTTGGCGCAAAAGGACCTTTAGCAAAACGCACTTTTTCAAGTTCCTTTTCTGTTAGGGTTGTTACGGTTTCCATAACCGGGTCACTAATCAGATATCTGTCCTGTTCTTTTCCGTAAACAATTAGGTTGTGAGCATTAAAATGAAAGCGGTATTCATCAGGAAAATAAACCAAATTATACACGCCAACTTGTAAACCAACAGGGTTATTATTTTCTAAATTTTGATCTAAACGTGCTTTAGCATCTTGCGGATTCTGAAACTTTTCACGTTTAATTTCAATACCAACGCGTTTAGCAAAACGCTTAAATATAAAACCTGGCATAGCTCTGTACGTTAGAGCAGGTGCATGATTCACTTTTAAAAATGGAATATAACAATAAAGCAAACCCGAACCAATACCAAAGGCTAGAGGTTCACTGATTTGGAAGCCATGATGCTTCATTAAATTGGAAATCACACCGTTTTCACAATGAGCTGTTTGATGATGTGTGAAATTAATTTCCATGTTTGGTAATATCTTTTAATTGTTCCACAGAAATATCAAATGTATCGGCATATTTTTGAAGTATTTTATCTGAAAGTTTATTGAAAACGGTTGGTTTAAAATGGCGTTTTACACGCCATGACCACATGCCAGCATAACTAGCTAATATAGAAAGGTCCATTTTATGAAACTCCATATAATATTCAATAGGACTTGTTTCCTTGTTTAATACGCGATTTTTAGCCTCTGCAATGCGTGTATTAATTTCTTCGATAGCTTGATTTAGTGCAATGGTTTTTGGATCCCAACCCGAACTATTTACGGTTGTATAATTTCCATCCTCATCAACTGCATAGCACAATTCTTTAAGTTTGGCGGTTTCTAAATTACTGGTATCTTGTGGAACTTCGTCTTTTTTCATGTTGAAGTTATTTAAGTTCTTGAATGACTAAATTTAGTTCACAAGATAGTAATTCTATATGTTCTAATGTAATAATACAGTTTATGGTACAAATGCTATATTCATCGGTGTCAAAGCGAGATTTTAAGGTGGCACTTGTAACAATTTTACTACCTACTTTAGGGCAAGATTTTATGCTTACTTTTTTGATAGCGCTAATAAAACCTATGAGTTTAGTGCCTTTGCCTTCAATGTCGTCTTCATTAAAAAAGCTTTTCCCAACAATAGAAGAACAGGTTTGTGCGGCATTTTCTACTAGGCCAGCTTCATTAAAAACTCCGTTTTCATTAAAAATGCAATCTGGTTTTATCGTGAACGAAGTTGATACGTGCTCATCATCAATAGAAAGTACATGATCCACCATTAAAAAGGGTGGTCTATGTGGTAGAAATTTAGCGATATCTAGATGGCTAAGGCTCATTAGCTTGCAATAATGGTTTTCATTTCACTTTGGGCAATTATCTCGTGTGCTTCATTTAACACTTCGATTTCAACCATAGTGACGCCCATAAATTCATGAAGGATGGTAACTTTAGTTGTAATATTTTCATCTATTTTAGGAAGCTGTTGAATTTTAATAGATTTTATAGAGCCGATATAGCCAATTGGTGCCGCTTCACCTTTTAAAAAATAATCGTATCCAGTATGTAATGCAACAGATTGCGCCATGTTTTCAACCAAGCCAGGTGCCGATAAATATCCGTTTTCAGCAAAAATATTGTTTTCTAAAATTTTAAAATTAGACACTAAATTTTCGGGAGAAAAAGCAACTAAAGTATCCACCATTACAAACGGTGTCTTTTGCGGAATTAAATGCGTAATATTAGTAACTGGTAAAACGTGCGTGGCCATTATTTAGCATACGGTTAAAAGTGCATAAGCATAAGAGAAACGAGAACTTTCAGGAACAGAAAGCAATATTTTTTCGCCTTTTTTAAGCTTTCCTGATTGTGCTAATTCTTCTAACATTAGGAATATAGATGCGGAACCTACATTGCCAACTTTACTTAAATTCATAAACCAATTTTCCCAAGGGATTTCAACATCATTATCAACCATTTCTTGGTAGAGTTTATCCTTAAAATAATGAGATGAAATATGAGGTAAATAGTAATCTATTTCACTAGGTTTTAAATCGTGTTTGTTTATGACGCGTTTTAGGCTGTCAACACCTTTTTTAAGGATGTTAGTACTTAATAATTTAACGTCCTGTTTAATGGCAAACAAGGATTTTTCACTCCAATCGCTTGTGCTGTATTCACTCCAAGGCTTTAAAAAACCGTTCTCAAGTTTATCACCTCCAGCATACATACAAGCTTCTAATTCATGTGCGTAAGAATAACCTTCCATCCATTCAATACGTAAAGGGGTGTCGCCATTTGGTTGGTTTTCTAATAAAAATGCACCTGCACCATCAGAAAGCATCCAACGTAAAAAATCTTTATTAAAAGCTAGAATTGGATTGTCCTCTAAGGCTTGCAAATGTTTAATTTCATTCTCAAAAATATGTCCTTTCATCCATGAGGAAATACGTTCTGAACCAGATGCAATTGCATTTTTTGACTGGCCAGATTTTACGGATAGATAACCAAATTTTAAAGCATTCATTCCAGAGCAACAAGCGCCTGAAGGTGAATTAATTTCAACATTATCACACTTTAAAAACCCATGAACCATGGCAGCGTGAGACGGTAATATTTGGTCTGGGCTTGATGTGCCACAGGATAATAGCTCGATATCTGAAAATTTAAAATTTTCATCAAAAAGTTGAACAATGGCTTCTTTGGCTAGTTGCGCATTGTTATGTGTTACATTGCCGTTATCATCTAATGCATAATAACGTGTTTTAATTTGATTGTTGCGTAAAACAATCCGACGTCCTTTGGACGCTTTTCCGTTGATAATTCCTAATTTATCTTCCATCTCATCATTACTAATGGGACGATTTGGTAAAAATTTTGATATTTTAGTAATGTATACTTCCTTCATTTTAAACTTCCTTCTCTTTTAATGCAACAGATGCGTAATATACTTTATCTTTTTTTATTTGGCTATAAAAAGGTAAATAAGTCAACAAAAATAAGATAAAAACTAGTGGTGAAATTAACCAAATGGCAATTAATAAGTAATAATTAAACATTTTAACAAAAAACCGTCTTTTAGATGTGTTTTTGTCACTTTTTGTGGTGATAAGGTGTGCCCATTTTGAGAATATAGCATTGGCACGTTTATCAACAGTTATTAGAAAGGGTTTAATTTTTACCGCTCCAATATGTAACAAGTTGTTTTGAAGCTTTTTATAATCATTTTGGGCAAGATGTTTTGCGATAATGTTACCAAATTTTGATACTTCATCAATATCTTTTTGAGACACGCCAGGTTTGGGAAAGATACCTAAAAAGTGTTTCTTGACGCCCGTAAACATCCATTGAACAATGGTAATAACACTTATATGATTAATATGCCTATCTACTAAAACAATGTTTCCAACTAAATTGGCATGAAGCTCGTGAAGCTTATGCTTTATTTTTTCTTGAGCCATAATCCACATATTTCTACAGCCAATAACGGTAATTACAGGTGTGTTATTAAAAAGTTTTTTAGCTTCTGGAGTAGCCAAAAACGACGTGGTTGGTAGAGATGGTGTTAGATACCAGACTGAATATCCAAATAAAATTAAATCATAATTTTTATTTAAAATAGCATCTGGAATGGGTTTTATAGATCTTGGTTCTTGGCGAAAGGTTTCCGGGAATACGCCAAAAAACTGTTCTTTATTCCAAGGAAATGGAAAGGCTTCTTCCATTTCAATATTTAAATAGGTGAAAGCCGTTTCGTTGTTTTGCATGGGCTCAACAATATTGTTCAAAATCTCGGTTAGTTGGCCTGATTGCGAATAATAGATGACTAAAACCTGTTTCATGTTATGCGTTTTTTGAATCCCAGAAATCAAAATAATTAAACCACTGTAACGGATACTTTTGTAACATCCATGAAACACTTTCCGTAAATTCTTTTAAAAGTCCTTGTGCATCACGGTGTTTAGCTTGAGAGCGTCTTGCATATAAGTGATAATGCTTATTTGTTTCTTTCATAACATACACAAATAACACCGGTACATTTAACCGGGAAGCTAGCATAAAAGGGCCTGCTGGAAATTTAGCAGGTTCACCTAATAAGGTTTCTGTTAAATGCTTGGTTCCTTCTGTGTAGCGATCGCCAGTGATACATACTATTTCATTTCTTGCTAATGCGGCATTGACTTCAAAAATATGTGATAAATCGTTTTTTATAATAATCAGATTGATGCTTGATTTTTCACGAACACTATCTAAATAATTTTTTATGGCTGTATGCTCTACATCGGTTGTTAATAAACTAATGGAGGCATTGTCTTCTAGTTGATTAAAAAAGTATTCAGATATTTCAAAATTACCAACATGAGCACTAATTAAAATGCCACCTTTTTTTTCTTTAAGGGTTTCAGTTATGGTTTCTGCGCCATCAAACTCATAGGTAAACTTATCACTCAAATTAGATGAAATAGCAATTTTGTCCAGAATCGTTTGTCCAAAGACATAGTAACTTTTAAAGATGCTTCTATAGCTTTTAAAGGACGAATATTTTAAACGATTTTTAAAATAGTAATAAATAGCTTTGGTGCTATCTTTAGAAAAAAAACAAAAATAGGCAGCTACAAAATAAAGCACAAGATAGGCAGTTCCCATGCCTAAATGCTTCATAATAAACACGTATATTTTATATCCAAGAACGGTTCCTCTTGATTTTCCCTGCCATTCTGTAGCCATAAAAATGTAATATGGTTTAGCTTAACTTTCGTTCGATAAGATTATAAAAATCTTGAAGTGTTGTAACGTTTACAAAGTCTTCACCAATTAATTTTACACCAAAATTAGATTCGACAGCAACTACTAAATCTACAAAATCTAGGCTGTCAAGTTCTAGGGTGTTCTTAAGGTTTGCTTCTGGAGAAATATCATCGCTTTCTACTTCAAACTCATCAATAAGAAAGTCGTTTATTTTTTCAATAATAACTTCTTTAGTCATTTCCACAAAATTATTTTTTTATAATTAAAGCTGAATTTGTTCCGCCAAATCCAAATGAATTAGACAAAAATACATCAAATTTTTTGTTTAACGTTTTGTTAACTAAATTTAATTTGCTTGCAGCTTCATCAGGCTCTTCCAAATTTATATTTGGTGCAATAAAATCGTTTTGCATCATTAAAATGGAATATAAAACTTCACTTGCGCCAGCCATCCAGCATTCATGTCCTGTCATGGATTTAGTAGAACTAACATATGGTCCGTTTTCGCCAAAAACTTCAAGGATAGCCAATGCTTCATTGGCATCTCCAACTGGTGTTGAGGTTGCATGAGCATTAACATAATCAATATCTGACGCTTTAATTTTTGCTTGTTTTATAGCCATTTTCATAGCACGTGCTGGACCATCTACGTTTGGTGTTGAAATATGATCACCATTGGATGAAAATCCGTAGCCAATAACTTCGCCATAAATAGTGGCTCCACGTTTTACGGCAGATTCATAGGTTTCTAAAATGAGTGTGGCTGCTCCGCCACTTGGGACTAATCCATCCCGATTTTTATCAAAGGGACAGGATGCCTTTTTTGGATCCCTATTAACTGAAAAAACACCTAATCCATCAAAACTTCCCATGGCAATGGCATTTATTTCTTGAGCGCCTCCACAAATAATATAATCCTGAAGTCCGCTTTTTATAAGCTGATATGCCATTCCAATGGAATGAGATCCGCTAGCGCAAGCTGCACTGATGGTGAAATTAATACCACGTAATTTGAAAATGGTGGATAAATTCATAGTAACAGACGAGTTCATGCTTTGAAAAATAGCACCTGAACCTACTAAAGTAGTATCTTTCTTTTCGCGTATTTTATCAACTGACTCTACAGTGGATTTTGCTGTACTATCGTTCCCATATAAAATTCCAACTTCATTCTTGTCTAAAAAATCTTGTGTAATTTTCGCGTTTTCAAGAGCTTCAAGGGTTGCTATGTATGCATATTCGCCTTCTTCGCCTAAACTAATTCGCTGTCTGCGTGATAATAAATTTTTTAAATTTGGTTGTTTTACCATTCCGGTTAATGGCGAACGGTAGCCAAATTCTAGACGTTCATTATCGGCTATAATTCCAGATTCACCATTGTAAAGTGATTTTTTTACAGCTTCTAAATTTTCGCCTATACAGGAATAAATACCCATTCCAGAAATTACAACTCTTCTCATTTTATAAAACGTTTAAGAGTAAATCCCTCCATTAATATTAATAACTTCACCTGTTATATAAGATGCGCGTTTTGAGGCTAAAAAGGATACGGCATAAGCTACTTCTTCCGGTTCGCCAAAACGGTTTACAGGAATCATGCTTTTTAGTTCTTTTTCATCCAAATTGGCTGTCATATCCGATTTTATAAAACCAGGTGCTACTGCATTTACGGTAATATTTCGCTTGGCAACTTCTTGAGCCAATGCTTTGGTAGCGGCTACTAATGCGCCTTTTGCTGCCGAATAGTTGGTTTGCCCAGCTGTACCTTTAACACCAGAAATTGAAGCGACATTGATAATTCGACCATAGCGATTACGCAATAATTTTTGAATCAGATGGTTGGTAACATTATAGAATCCGTTTAAGGACGTATTTATCACCTCTTGCCAATCTTCGGGAGGCATCCACATAAATAAACCATCTTTTGTAATTCCGGCATTGTTAACAATAACTTCAATTATGGCGTCTTTATTTTGTTCTTGCCAAGCATCTAAAGTAGACTTTACTTGATTGGCATCTGTAACATTAAATTGGATTATTTCAGCTGTTTTGCCTAGAGACTCAATGTCTGCTTTTGTTTCTAATGCAGCTGTTTTGTTGCTGTTATAATTTATTAAAATATGGTAATCCGAATCTTCTGCAAGCTGTTTGCAAATTGCTTTTCCAATTCCTCGAGAACCACCAGTAATTAAAGCACATTTCATGTATTTGTATTTTTCACGCTATTGTTAGTTTGTGTTTTCAAACTAATAAAATAATTCTAAATTTTCGAACCATAAGTTATTTAATGGTTCGCCTTTTGTTGTTAGGTATGTCCAGGATTTTTTCTTTTTAACGCGAGCAAGCCCATCAATAAAGCCTTTTGGGTTGTTTTTTGCGAAAATTGAAAATCCTCCAGCTGTAATTTCATAGTCTTCAGAAATTACTAATTCGCCTTTTTTATTGATAAAACCCCATTCTTTACCTGTTGTAACAGGCGCTAAACCACTTACGCTAAAAGTTTCAGCATCTTTATATTGGAACGGAATGATAACGGCACCAGACGTATTAATATAACCCCATTTTTTACCTTCACTTACAGGTGCTAATCCATTTGAGAACGCACGCGCTTTATCAAATTTTGGCTCTATAATCCATTCACCTTTGGTGTTAATGAATCCTATTTTATCACCTTTTTTGGCATAGGTGTTTTCTTTATTATTTGAAAAATCCCAGATTTTTTCGGCGCCAGAAACTTCTTTAAACTCACCATTAATAATAAGTCCGTAGCGTTCGCCAATATTAGCTACAATTTGACCATTGTATTCATTGCTAACACCATCATATTCTGTTTTTACCACATACTTTCCAGTAGCATCAACTAGTCCCCATTTTTCATTTTCTAATACTTTGGCCGAACCATTTTCAAAATTAAAAACTTTAGTGAATTTTGGTTCTACTACAATTTCTCCTTTGGTGTTTATAAATCCAACACCAGATTCTTTTCTGAAAATAGCATAACCATTTTCGAAATCGTAAACCTTATCAGTAGATACGTCTTGCAAAACTTGTTCGCCTTTTTTGTTGATGTAAATCCAGTTTTTATCTTTTAAAACAACGGCTATTCCAGAATTGAACGCTTTTGTTTTGTCAAATTGTGGTTGGATAACCCATTCACCTTTTCGGTTAATAAAACCCCAAGTTTTTTTGTCTAAAGAGGCTTCGGCTAAATCATCTGAAAAGTTTTTTGCCACTTTAAACTGTGGCTTAATTTGCCAAGTTCCAGTTTTTGTAATATAGCCATAGTCGCCTTTTTCATTAGCTAATGCTAATTCTTGAGCATGACTAGAAATGCCTAAAAATAGTAGGACGATAAAGAATGCTGTTGTTTTCATGTGTTTGTTTTTAATGATTTTTAAATGTCACATGTTGTTCGCTAATAATCTTTTTTTGAGATGATAACGCTTTGAACATGCTCGTTTTATAATAAAATTGTTTTATGTTTTATTATTAGTGATAAAATCTTTAACAAGGTTAACATAAGGATACATAATAACGTCTTCTTTAAATACAGGAACTAACTTGCGGATAGCATCATACATCTTTTTGGTTTTTGAGGAAATGCTATCTTGAACCTCAAGAAATTCAATAGCTTGAACAATGGTTATCAGTTCAATAGCAACTACTTCGTAGGCGTTTTCAATAACCTTTTTAGTAATTAAAGCTGAATTGGTTCCCATACTAACAATATCTTGATTGTCATTATTGTTTGGGATACTATGGACATACATGGGGTTTGATAGCATTTGGTTTTCAGCAGTAGTGGATGTAGCGGTAAACTGAACACCTTGCATTCCAAAATTTAAACCAAGCTTCCCTAAATTTACAAAAGGCGGAAGCATATCATTTAATCTGGCATTTAGAAGGTAATTTAATTGACGCTCCGAAAGCATGCTCATTTTAGCGACTACAATTTTAAGCTTATCCATTTCTAACGATACATAATCGCCATGAAAATTTCCGCCGTGATACACATGTTTCTTTTTAACATCTACAATGGGATTGTCGTTTGCTGAATTTACTTCTTCTATTAAAATATTTTCAACAGAATTTAGTGTATCTAAAACTGGACCTAGAATTTGTGGCACACAACGTAGCGAATAATACTCCTGTACTTTTTCTTTAAATACAGAAACATCTGCATTTTTACTATATAAGTGATGTTCTCTTTTTCGTGTTAGTTTGCTGTCTTGTAAATGCTCACGCATGCTTTCGGCAATTTGACGTTGTCCAACATGCCTTTTAGATTGGTTTAATTCGAACGATAAATGATCGTCATAAGCTTTTACTATTTCGTTAATAGCAGCTGAACTACTGGTCATCCATCCTAGTAGTTGACGTGAATATAGCGTGTTTACAATACCAATACCTGTCATTACAGACGTTCCGTTCATTAAGGCTAAGCCTTCACGTAACTCTACAGAAATAGGTTTTAAGTTTTCAATTTCAAAAACATCTTTTGTGTCTTTACGTTCGCCTTTGTAAAACACTTCACCTTCACCAATTAAAACAAGTGCTAAATGTGCTAATTGCACCAAATCTCCACTGGCACCAACACCACCATGTTCATAAATTAATGGTGTAATGTTGCGGTTTATTAATTCTGCCATAAGTTTAATAACCGAAACATGAACTCCAGAATGGCCTAATGATAAGGTGTTTAATCTGGCAAGCATAGCTGCTTTTACATACATAGGAGCAATAGGTTGCCCTGTTCCAGAAGCATGACTACGAATTAAATTATATTGTAATTGAATACGCTCTGAATCTTCAATTTTATATTGTGCCATAGGGCCAAAACCTGTGTTGACACCATATATGACTTTGTTTTCGGAAAACTCTTTTAAAAAATTGAAGCTATTTTCTACTGTTTCAAGTACCGCTTTGTCTATATGAATAGGCTCATTCTTAAAAATTACTTTATAAAAATCGTCTATTCCTAATTTTCCTTTAAATTCAAGCATCTATGATATAATGTTTTTTTTCAATAAATTTGTATAAATAATTACTACTAAAGTAGTTATTTTGGATTGCAAATTTATAATAATTAATGAATTAATACTACTATGGGAACAAGTGATATGAAAGTAGATGTTTTAGTTATTGGTGCAGGACCGTCAGGTTGTGTGGCTTCAGCTTACTTACATCAGCAAGGATTAAATGTAAAAGTAGTAGAAAAAACAACCTTTCCAAGGTTTGTTATTGGTGAAAGTTTACTGCCAAGATGTATGGAGCATTTTGAAGAAGTAGGCTTGCTAGATGCCTTAAAAGCGGCTAATTTTGAAATAAAGCGTGGCGCTCGATTTTTACGAGATGATATTGTTTGCAATTTTGATTTTAGCGATAAGCATTCTGAAGGATGGGATTGGACTTGGCAAGTTCCACGTGCTGAATTTGATACAATTTTAGCTAATGAAGTTGAAAAAATGGGTGTTAATATTTCGTTTGAACATGAAGTTGTAGCAGTTGAAATTGCAGATAACGGCACATCTACCACAACCATTCATGATGCAGACGGAAATCCATATAAAGTAGAAGCCAAATTTATTATAGATTCTAGTGGATATGGTCGTGTTTTACCGCGATTGCTAGATCTAGATAAACCATCCAGCATTCCAGAACATTCTTCAATTTTTGGTCATGTTAAGGATGTGAATAGACCAGAAGGCGAAGAAGGGACTATGATTACCTTTGATGTACTTGATAAAGACACCTGGTTTTGGGTGATTCCGTTTTCCAATGGGGATACAAGTTTAGGCTTTGTTGGAAAAAATGATTTTATAGATTCATTTGAAGGTGATACATCCGAGCGTTTAAAAACGATGTTTAAACAATCTGATTACTATTATGAGCGCTTTAAAGATGCGCCATTATTGTTTGAACCAAAAAGTATTAGAAACTACTCCAAAGCGGTTACCAAATTTTATGGAAATGGTTTTGTATTAACCGGAAATAGTGCGGAATTTTTAGATCCTGTGTTTTCATCTGGTGTTACGTTTGCAACGGAATCAGCTTTAAAAGCGGCCAAATTAATTAGTAAGCAGTTAAATGGAGAACCAGTTGATTGGGAGGAAGACTATTCTAATTATATTAAATCTGGTGTGGATGTTTTTGCCACCTATGTGAAAGAATGGTATACTGGAAATTTACAAACCTTATTTTTTCACAGACCTGAAAACCCAGAAGTAAAACGCCAAATTTGTGCTGTTCTAGCTGGATATGTTTGGGATAAAACAAATCCGTTTGTTACTAAACACAACCGAATTGTTAAAACATTAGCACACCTTATAGATATGGAAAATGAAGCACGAGCTACTGTATAAAAACGGTTTCAAAGTGTTTATATACTTTGAAACCGCTTGATTTATTGCTTTAGTAAAAGTAAAAGTAAAAGTAAATTGAAATTTACTATTACTAATAGCTTTAATATTTCACACTTATTTTAACAAGAACATCTTCTTTTTTCTTTTTGTAAACTTCAATAATAAATTCTGAATCTGATATTTTTTTAACGCGATTCGTAGAAAACTGATGTGCATTAAAATCTTCAGTTAAATTTCGTGTATCAAAAACACTTCCTCTAGTAACTTCGCCACTAGTGTCGTTTATTTTGTAGGATGTAAAATAACCACCTTTTCCATCACTATGTTTACTAGGAAATTCATTTTTGGCTAATTCCATGTTTTTAACATTATCTAAAAACAGGAGGTAATGATTGCCAGGTGTACTTAAATATGTGTAAGACATTCCACCTTGACCTTTTCTTCCAATTTGCTTTTTAGGAATTTTATTCATCCAAGCTAAAGAACCATCGGCATTTATTTTTGTAATTAAAATATTGTAATAATGATAGGTGTAATAGGTGCTTTTTGTTGTGTGATGCTCCTTAATGAAATATTGCTCTCCTACCATTGTTAAACCACCATCATCATGAATAATTAAATCGCGTAAGCGCATGTTCTGTAGTTCGGCACCATCATCGTCATCCTCTTCTTTCTTTTTGTTTTTTTCCTTGGCTCTATCGCTTATATACATGTTTATAACCTCTAAAGGAATTTCTTGAGTATAGGTTTTTAATATATCTCCTTCTTTAGATAGCTTAATGATAACGATGCCATCAGCGCTACTTTTGTTTTGCTTCTTACTGATGAAATTTCCTTTCAGTAAGCCTTTATTGTAATAACCAGCGCAAAATAATTGATTGGTTGCGGATTCAAATAGTGTAATGCCATTAATAAATATATTGTTTAATTCTATTTTTGTTTTGGCTATATCACTTTGACCTTGTTGTAATCTAAATAATTCAATGTGGTAATTTGCTGTCTCATCCCTTTTCTTCTTCTTATCCTCATTACTATCGTCTTTAAATACTTTAGCAAGCATATAGCCATCACCTTCATTATCTATGGCAAAGTCTAATAAATCCATTCTACGTTCGGTATATGGCATTTTAAATTCCTTATCCCAAATGGGAGTCATATCTGAATTAAAAACACTAACGCCTATAATATCATGACTTTTAGTATCTCTTTTTACTTCAGGTTTCTTTCTATATTGAACAAGTATTTTAGATGAATCTTGTGAGGTTAAGATGTCAAATTTATCAACAGTTCTGTTGGAAATAGGTATTCCCATAACCGAAACCATGGTTAAGAAAGAGCCTGCTAGTTTACCTTCGATATCTACAATTTGAACAGGATCTCCAGTAATCTTGGCAGTATTTACATCAATAGTTAAATAGTATAAACGTTCATGTTGTGTTTTTCGGCCAGACCAAGACGAATAAAAGAAGTAAATTTTATCTTTAAGCTGTTTGGTTCCCTCTGGATGATAATTATCGGGAAGAATTTCTCTAGAATCGTACTCGGTTCTTATTAATTCATTCAATGAATTGATATCAAACTGTTGAATATTGAATGATTTCTTTTCTAGTTTTATAGAAATCATTTTATCTTGATGAACGAAATATTGTTTATTTCCATCAATCACTTCATAAGGCTTACTAACTTCATAGGAATAATCTTCCGAAGTCGTCATTTGAGAATAAGAATTAAAGGAAAATGTGATTAAGATTAAAAATACAAGGTATTTTTTTTTCATGTTATAATTTTAGGTTGGTTTCTACAAATATATATTTTTTGCTCACTTTACACGCCTTACTTAAAATGAAACCATCCAATTACACGCCAACACATTGATAGTTAATTACATAAAAAAATGATGAACTCTTAAAGAATTCACCATTTTGATTTAATAAATACAATCTATTAATTATTTTGTGTTTTTGTACATGTGTTTTGTTAATGCTCTAGCAAAACTTCAACATAAAAAGGATACGATGAAATGCGTATTTTTAATATTTGGAATAAATAGGAAGTTACAATGTCAATTTAGGACTTTGCTTTTTCTGCTAAATTAGCGAGCATGTCTTTGGTAATATCATCTAAAGAAAACTGATGTTTCCAATTCCAGTCCTTTCGTGCATGACTATCATCAATAGTATTTGGCCAAGAATCAGCAATTTCTTGACGGAAATCTGGATTGTATTCAATGGTAAAACTACTTAACTGTTTTTTAATAGAGTTCACCATGTCTTTCGGAGTAAAACTAATAGCAGCCAGATTATATGATGAACGAATTTGAATGTCGCTAGCAGGTGCTTCCATAATTTGAATGGTTGCCTTAATAGCATCCTGCATATACATCATGGGAAGTTCTGTGTTTTCAGAGAGAAAACAATTATAATGGTTATCAGCTAGGGCTTTATGATAAATATCTACTGCATAATCCGTAGTGCCACCACCAGGTAGTGTTTTCCAGCTAATAATTCCTGGATAGCGAATACTTCTAACATCTACGCCATATTTATTAAAGTAATATTCACACCAGCGCTCACCCACCTGTTTGGTAATGCCATAAACCGTTGAAGGCTCCATAATGGTATACTGTGGTGTTTCTTTTTTAGGTGTAGTAGGTCCAAATACAGCAATACTAGATGGCCAAAATATTTTTTTTATTTGTCCGTTTTTAGCTAAATCTAACACGTTAAATAATGTGCTCATGTTTAAATCCCATGCTTTCATTGGGAATTTTTCACCAGTAGCACTTAACATGGCTGCCATAAGGTAAACCGTGTTTATCTCATATTTTTCAATACAAATTTTTAGACTAGTTGCATCTTGAGCATCTAAAATTTCAAAAAGACCTGAGTTAACAATATCTAAATTCCCATAACTTATATCGCTAGCAATAACGTTATCATGGCCATGAATTTCTCGTAATTTGTAAGTTAGTTCTGAACCAATTTGTCCACAAGCTCCAATGATTAAAATTTTAGATTTCATTAACTAGTTTTTTAAAAAATCACTCAAAAATAACAAGAATTTACTGATGAAATGATAAATTTAACTTAAAATAATGTCTAGAAAATAAAGTATTATTATAATTGGTAGCTAAAACCCACGAATACAATATATTTGTAATTCGAGTTATAAAAATTATGAGAAACATTGGTTTAATACTTGTTTTGTGCTTTTTTTCTTGTCAGAATACAGATTCTGAAACAAGTCAGGTATCTAATGAAAAAGCTATCAGTGAGTTAGTGACAAAAACAGATATAGAAGCTTTAAAATACACAGATTATATTGTGGATCAGAAAGTAGAAAAAGCCATTAGCGCTTGGGTAAAATACGGTGAGGTAAATAGTGTTATTTTAGATGTGAAATCTGGAAATTTGTCGTTTTTTAAATCGAATAAACAAATTTTAGCAACTTTAAACAATGAGCTTAAATCTACGATTCCAGATGCTATAGCGTCACCACTAATTCTATCTCGTGTGATAGCTGTAGAAACTAAAATGTTCAAATTGGAAGGTGTTGTTAATTTATCTGCTCCAACAAAAGAAGCTATTTTAGAAACCGTAAAAGAGCTGTTAGTTGCTTTTTCAAATTTAAATCTTCAAATGAATAAGCAGATAGAAAAAGAATCTCAACGAATTCAGAAACCCTATTAACTCCTGTCTTATTTTATTAATATTTTGTTAATATATGGTTGTTTTCAATTAACAAAATCAAATAGTAGTAAATTGTACCGTTAAAATAAACACAAAACTTATGAATTCTAACTTAAAAAAAGCATCATTATTTAGTGCAGCCGCCTTTATGGGTTTAATGGCTTGTAAAAATGATGCTAAAGAAGAAACCGCGCTTGTAGAAGAGGAATCCATTCCAGGAATTAATATGGAATATATGGATACCGATGTCAAGCCAAATGATGACTTTTTTAATTATGTAAATGGCACATGGTTAAAGACAACCGAAATTCCAGATGATCAATCTACTTGGGGAAGTTTTAATGAGCTTCGTAAAAAAACAGATGCTGATGCTTTAAGTATTTTGGAAGCAGCCATGTCTGATGATAAGGATATAGAGAAAATACAGGTCTTGCCTGGTTCAGATCAGGAGAAGGCTGTGTTTTTATATCAAACCATTATGGATACTGTTGGTAGAAACAAGCAAGGTTTAGAACCAATCAAACCTTATTTAGCCAAAATTGATGCTATTGAAAACATTGATGATTTACAAGACTATATGATTGATATGGAACCACTTGGAGGTGGTGGATTATATGGTTTTGGTGTAAGTTCAGATCCAAAAGACAGCAATAGAAATGTTGCTTATTTAGGAGGAGGAAGTACAGGCTTACCAGACCGTGATTATTATGTGAAAGATGATGCGGACTCTAAAGAAAAGCGGGAGAAATATGTGGCACATATTACAAGAATGTTACAATATTTAGGAGAAACAGAAGCGGATGCAAATGCAGAAGCCAAGCAAATATTAGCGTTTGAAACGCGTTTAGCAGAAGCTAAAATGGATAAGGTAGACAGACGTGATGCTAGAAAGCGTTACAATCCAAGATCTATTGACCAAGTACAAAAAATGGTGCCAGCCGTTAATTGGAAAAACTTTTTAAGCGGAATTGGTGTTAAGGAATTAGATACCGTTATTATTGGCGATATAAATTACTTTAACCGCTTGCAGGAAGTTTTAGCTGAAAATAATGTAGACGATTGGAAAGCATACCTACGTTGGGATGCCTTTAATGGTTCTGCCGGACAATTAAGTACGGAACTAGAAACTGCTAGTTGGGAGTTTTATGGTCGTGAATTAAATGGTGCTAAAAAGCAACGTCCACGTGATGAGCGTGCTTTAGGATCTTTAAACGGAACAGTAGGTGAAGCTTTAGGAAAATTATATGTTGATAAAATGTTTCCACCAGAAGCAAAAGCAAAAGCTGAAAAAATGATTGCTAATGTAATTTTAGCTTTTGAAAACCGTATTAATAATTTGGAATGGATGAGTCCAGAAACCAAGAAAAAAGCGATTGAAAAACTACAAGCAACATCCATTAAAATTGCGTATCCAGATAAGTGGAAAGACTATTCAGCATTAGAAATTAAAGGTGTTGATGAAGGTGGATCATATTTACAGAATTCCTTAAATGCACGTGCTTGGAATTTTAAAAAGGATATTGATAAATTAGGGAAACCAGTTGATAAGAGTGAATGGTATATGGCGCCACAGGTTGTGAATGCCTATTTTAATCCAGCTTACAATGAAATTGTTTTTCCAGCAGCTATTTTACAACCACCTTTCTATAATTATAAAGCGGATGACGCTGTAAATTACGGTGGAATTGGTGCTGTTATAGGACATGAAATATCGCATAGTTTTGATGATTCTGGATCGCGTTACGATAAAGATGGTAACTTAAATAACTGGTGGACAGATGCTGATTTAGAGCAGTTTGAAACTTTAGGGAACCAATTAGCAGATCAGTACAGTGCTATTGAAGTATTACCAGATGTAACTATTAATGGAAAATTCACTTTGGGTGAAAACATTGGTGATTTAGGTGGTGTTTTAGCAGCTTATGATGCCTTACAATTAAGTTTTAAAGATAATGGCAGGCCAGAAGATATTGATGGCTTTACAGCAGAACAACGTTTCTTTATGAGTTGGGCAACTGTATGGAGAACTAAAATGCGTGATGATGCTTTAAAAACGCGTATTAAAACAGATCCACATTCGCCAGGAATGAATCGTGCTGTGCAACCCTTATTAAATATAGATGCGTTTTATGAAGCATTTAATATTAAAGCAGGTGATAGTATGTATATTGCTCCAGAACAACGTGTAAGAATCTGGTAATTATTCTTAATTTTAGTATTTAAAATTTAAAAGCAGCTAAATTTTTAGCTGCTTTTTCTTTGTCAAAAAAATACATTTTTATTATTAAAACCAAAGGGTCCTAATGAATTTTGACCGCGTGCATTGTTCGCAACAGATCATTCAAGATGTAATTTGATTATGAGCAACTGGACATCATTATTTCGTTGATAATTAGTTGTTTTAAGGCATAAAAAAACATCCATTTTTATTATAAAATTGGATGTTCTAAATGCTACTAGTTGTTTAAAAAAAAGAATCTATTCTTTTGGTTTAGCCTCCTTTTTCTGATTCATTAAAGCATTTTTACTTATTTGAACCAAATTGAAATTAGGTGCTATTTTTAAAGCTTCATCTAAAATAGCTACAGCAGCATCTATATTAGTTGCCTTGTTTTCGTTATATTTAGATAAGCCTTTTAAATATAAAAAGGCAGCTTTTAAAGGTACTTGATAGGGTTGTTGACTCTCATAAAATGTTTTACCCATATTTTCTTTTGAATTGGTTAAACCATATTCAATATAGGTGTTAGATTTTGTCAAATTATTAGTCTGTAAATAGAGTTCAGCAAGCTCATAAGCTATAGATGGGTCTGGTGTGCGTTTAAACAATTCTTCAAAATGAATAAGCGCTCGATTAGGTTCATTAAGCGCTTTTAAAGAAACCGCTTTTACTTCAATTGCAATATCAGAATCTGTTGGGCTGGTATCAATACCTATGGTGTTTAAAGCTTGTACATGGTTGCCTTCACTCATGTAAACCATAGCTAGCGTATCCTTATGTGCCTGTGCTTCTGAAGGTGATAACAAAATTAAATGTGTTAACCCATTGATAATCCCTTGAGAGTCTCCTTGAATTTTCATTTGCTTGTAATATTCACGGTAGTGATTCAGCAATTCTTGACTGGTTTGTGCTTGCGCTTGAAATCCTAAAACACATAACACAACAATAAGTAATTTCTTCATAATAAATAGTCGTTTAATAGGCTTCAAAGCTAAAAAAAATACTTAATGAATATCTTAAAACAATACTAATTATTTAATTGTCACTGTACTTTTAATAATAACCGCATCATTTAGCACAAATGGCTTCGGTATCATGGCTTTTGTTCTGCCTGGAATTGTAAAATGACTATTAGTTAGTAAATTATAAGTAGCTTCATAAACCTGTAAAGTTGTTTTTTGGTTCTTCGGAACTATTAATTGCATGTCTAACGGTTCATTCTCCGAAACATAATAACTAAATAATCTGTTATTGTAGCGATCTGCAAAAACATGACCGGATGCATCATCCTTTATTGCAGGAATACCGTTAATCATTGCATCCTTAAAAATATTTGTACTATCAGCAAATACTTCCACACGTTCAGCATGTCTATTGGATTTAAATTGAAGTGTGATATTTCGATTCTCACCAATAATGGTGTCAGATAAAATGGTGATTTCTGGATTCTCAAGTGTTTTAACAGGCGCTGTTTTAGTAAACGTAAAACCCGATTTATATTTACTGCCCATGGTGTTTTGATTTAATAGTGATGCATCATCAGGTGAATCCGTTAAATAAGGTTGCGTATAACTATCTAGAGCGTCATCATAAGTTGCCCAAACGGCTGTATTGGTATTACTGTCCAAAACATAATTTAAACTATTAGGTCTAGGTCTATCTTCTGAAAAATCAGATTTAAAATGGGCAATCACCAGACATAGTATGGAAGTTCCTAAAAACACATAAGACCATAGTTTTTTATGTTTGAAAAACCCGAAAACAGAAACCAACATACCAAAAATTAAAACCACCAAAATACAGGAAACAAATAGAATTTTTAGCCCGAGTCCCACAGGAAACATTTTTATAAATGGCACCATAATAGTCAAGACTGGAAAACCTAAAAGTGCCAATAAAATCAAGTTTGGTTTTTTCTGTCTTATCAGAACAAATAAGGTTGTTAATCCGAAGAAAACAGGAATAATAAAAAAGCTCGCACCCGGCAGTAAAAAGGCTACAAGCGTACAAATTACCAACCAGAAAAATAAAGGAGCCACAAATAAACTAGCCGTATTTTCTGGTTTATGAAATTTATGATAGACCCAAAAACAAATAGCTAAAGCCAAAAATGTAAACGCAAAAATATACACATGACCATTATACGTAAAGCCATGAAGCATCTCGCCATATTGCGGATATATTAGTTTTATAAGGAACCATAAACCAAAGCCAATTCCACCAGCTGAAAGGAGCGCCAAAAGGAAAGCTGCAAAACCACGACCGATTTCAGAACCTATAAATGCTTCGCGTTTAAAGCCATAAATTAAAAGCGCAATAAATCCTAAAAATCCTAAAATGAGCATTGGAAAAATCCATGAAAACGGGTAAATAACCGTCTTAAAAAGGGGTACATTAAAATAGATATAATCTTCCGTACTTTTTACTGAAGATAAATTGGCGTCTGAAAAATAATGGAGTAGCGGCATTAAATAACTGCCTTGATGTTCCAAAGTATTTCTATCTAAACGTTCGTAAGTATCTAGAGCAGTATGGTAATCAAAATGATCGTCTATAAACGCAAAATTGAAACCATCAATATTTCCATCTTCACGAAAACGGGTTAAATCTGTGTCATTTGGTAACATTTTATAAATACTGTAGGCCAAAGAATTGGCTACCGGATACTCTGGGTTAGCAGCTACAAAATGCTTCATTAATTCTGCATTTCCTTGGTTGGTTTCAATAAGCATATAACTCGGTCCACCAGAACCACGTGCTTCAAAATTTAGAACCAAACCAACATCTTTTGCCCATGGATGTTTATTTACAAAGATATCAGCACCATTCAACCCTAATTCTTCAGCATCAGAAATAACGATAATGATATCGTTTTTAGGTTGTTTGTTTTCACTTAAAAAAGCCCGAAGACTTTCTAAAATTGTAACAACGCCAGATCCAGCATCACTGGCACCAAAAGAGGAATGCGGTTGACTGTCATAATGGGTGAGTAATAATAAAGCTTTGCCGTTTTCTTCACCTTTGTATCGTGCAATAATATTTTTTGGCTTCGATAAATTGCCCCATTTCGTTATTGAAAAAGCTTCCTGCACTTCTGTTTCTAATCCTAAAGCTTCTAATTGTTGATTGATGTAATTTCTAACGCGTGTATGTTCAGCATGTCCTAGGTAATGTGGTGCTTTACTGATTTCTTTTAAGTGTGCCAGAGCACGTTCCGTAGAAAATTCATTATTGGGAGCATCTAATGTTGAAATGTTTTGCGGTAATAACACAGAAAAACTCCAGTATACGGCAAAAGCAATAAGAATTAAAGCGAGTAATTTTTTAAACATGAGGATGTACGGTTAGTTTGAAAACATAAAAGTACATAAAATATGAGCAATCTTAAACTTTAGGAAAATAGTATTAAATTTCCTATATTCAAGGTTCTAAAAATCTAAAAATATGGGCATTAAAAGTTTTCAAGGCGCGCGAAAGCAGCAGAATAACGCAACAGACAATCAGCAACTAAAAGTTAGCGATTATATGACACGCGATTTAATTACGTTTAAACCCGAACAAACGGTTGATGAGGTAATCCACTCGTTGATTTCAAATAAAATTTCAGGTGGTCCTGTGGTAAATTCCCAAAATGAGTTAGTTGGCATTATATCGGAAGGTGATTGCTTAAAACAGATAAGCGAAAGCCATTATTATAATATGCCTATTGAACAAGATACCGTTGGAAATCGTATGATAAAAAATGTGGAAACTATAGATGGAAATATGGATGTGTTTGAAGCAGCCAAAAAATTTCTGGATTCTAAAATTAGGCGTTTTCCAATTGTTGAAGAAGGTAAATTAGTGGGTCAAATTAGTCAGAAAGATATTTTAAAAGCAGCCATGAAACTCAAAGGTCATAATTGGAAATAATTACACATTGTCCTTATTATAAAAGCCACCACGATTCTCTTTTCGTTCCAAAGATTGCCCGATAATTAAATGTGCCACATTTACCATGTTGCGCAATTCGCACAAAGTTGTGCTGATTTTTGATGTTCTATAAAGTGCGTCCATATCGGTATAAATTGCATCTAATAAGGCAATGGCTTCTAGTAGCCGTTGATTACTCCTTACAATTCCTACATAGTCACGCATTACAGCCTGTAATTTTTTTAAATTGTCTTCTAATAAAACGCCATCTTTTAGACTATTTGTACCGCCATCTTGCCAATCTGGAATCTCTTGTTTTTTGCCTGGAACCGGAAAATCAACATGATATTTATAAATATTGTGGGCATATACCAATGCCTCTAAAAGTGAGTTTGATGCTAGTCTGTTAGCGCCATGAAGTCCGGTTCGGCTGCATTCACCACAAGCGAATAAATTAGTAATAGACGTTTTTCCATTTCGGTCTACTTCTATACCACCGCAAACATAATGGGAAGCAGGAACTACTGGAATCCAATTCTTACTGATATCAATATTATTTTCTAAACAAGTATTATAAATATTGGGAAAATGATTCTTAAAACCATCTAAATCCAAATGTGTACAATCTAGATACACGCAAGAATCGTCCGTTTTTTTTAATTCAGTATCTATGCTTTGTGAAACGATATCTCTGGAAGCTAGTTCGGCACGATCATCATAATTTAACATAAACCTAACGCCATTTTTAGTGCGTAAATAGGCGCCAAAACCTCTAACGGCTTCTGAAATTAAAAAAGCAGAACCTTCCTGTTTTGTATATAATGCCGTTGGGTGAAACTGCACAAACTCCATATCCTTTATCCGTGCTTTTGCTCGGTATGCCATGGCAATACCATCACCTGTGGCAATATTAGGGTTGGTTGTGTGGCCATAAACGCGACCAATGCCACCTGCAGCCAAAACGGTGCTATCTGCTTGAATTGTTATAATTTCCCTGTTATTCTCATTCAATACATAGGCACCAAAACAGGCTGTATATGGCGCGTTTTGATTTAGTTGATGTTCGGTTATTAAATCAATAGCAAAATGATGTGGTAAAATTTGAATATTTTTAAGTTGATGCGCCCGTGCCAATAACGCACGTTCAATTTCATAACCTGTAATATCTTTATAGTGAACCACCCGAAATTCACTATGACCACCTTCCTTGCCTAAATCTAGGTTTCCAGTTGGGTCTAAATCAAATTGTGCACCCCAAACCATCAATTCTTTTAAGCGTTTAGGACCTTCTGTAATAACCATATTTACAATGTCCTTATTGCATAACCCATCGCCAGAAATTAGCGTGTCTTCAATGTGTTTTTGAAACGAATCCGTTTTGTCATCCAATACAACGGCAACACCACCTTGCGCGTATTTGGTGTTGGATTCGTCTTCGGTTCCTTTGGTAACAATTGTGATGTTTTTCTTCGGAAACGTCTCGGCATATTTTACAGCTAGAGTTAAGCCAGCAACACCCGAACCAATAATTAATAATTCGGTTTTCATGGTTTTATTTTGAAAGTTCTAGCATACGTTCAATTGGAATTAATGCTTGTTTTCTTATGGCTTCCGGAACGTCAATCTGTGGTGATTCATTCAATAAACAATCATATAATTTTTGAAGTGTATTCACTTTCATAAACGCACATTCGCTACAAGCGCAGGTATTATCTTCTATGGCAGGAGCTGCAATTAATAAGGCATCTGGCACTTCTTGTTGCATTTTATGCAGAATACCAGCTTCGGTTGCCACGATAAATTTTCCTTGTGGATGCGCCTTCACATAATTAATCATTCCGGCTGTAGAACCAATATAATTGGCCGCATCTAAAATATGGGCTTCTGATTCTGGATGGGCAATAATTTTAGACCCTGGATTTTCTTGATATAACTTTAAAAGTTTATCTATTGAAAAGGCTTCATGAACAATACAAGCGCCATCCCAAAGCACTAAATCACGACCAGAAACTTTACTAATATAATGGCCTAAATTTTTATCTGGCGCAAAGATAATAGGAGTTTCTTTTGGAATAGATTCTACTATTTTTAGCGCATTGGAGGAGGTACAAACAATATCGCTCATGGCTTTAATTTCTGCCGAACAATTAATGTAGGTAATAACTTTATGATTGGGATGTTGTTCTTTAAAAACTTTAAAAGCATCTGGCGGACAGGAATCTGCCAAAGAGCAACCAGCATTTAAATCTGGTAAAACAACCGTTTTATTTGGGTTTAAAATTTTTGCTGTTTCTGCCATAAAGTGCACACCAGCAAAAACAATAATATCGGCATCCGTTTCAGCAGCTTTTTGGGATAACCCTAGACTATCACCAACATAATCAGCTACATCTTGAATTTCTGGTATTTGATAATAATGTGCTAAAATAACCGCATTTTTCTCCTTTTTTAAACGTAGAATGTTTTCTTTTAAGCTCAAGGTTTTTAATTGTTTACAGGTTATACAAGACACAAATTTATGGGTAATGAGGTTTGTAAATCATGATATAAATCATAAATCCATACCCATTTGTAAAAATTAGGACTAAAATATCTTTTTTATATCTTTGAAAAAAAATCTGTGTTATCAAATGCTAGTCAATACGCTATTAGATCCATTCTTTATTTAGGAATGTGTTCTGATGAAGACCATAAAATTGGTGTCAAAACTATTTCGGAGGAACTAGAAGTACCACAGCCATTTTTGGCCAAACTGCTTCAACGATTAAATAAGAATAAATTGGTTACCTCTGTAAAAGGTCCTCATGGTGGTTTTTATTTAAGTGAAACCAATAAGAAGCAGACGGTTTGGGATATTGTTCAGGTTATTGATGGGCATGATAAATTTAATCAATGTTTTTTAGGACTTTCTAAATGTGGGGATGATAATCCATGTCCTGTGCATTTTACAGTGGCTGCCTTCAAACAAAAAATACTTAAAGATTTTGAAGAAAAAACATTGGCAGAATTTGTTGATGAGATAAAGCTGAAAGGGCGTTATATTTCTTTAAAAGCCTTTGATATTTTAGAGGAACCAACTTAAATAATGATAACCAAGCCTGTAAATATGGTTAAACAGCCTATTAATAAAACTTTCCATAATACATGAGCTTCGCGAAGCTCCATAAAATAAAAGGCAACAACTAAAAACTTAATAGCAGCTAAAATCATGATGATTTCAGGCGTATTTCCTATTTCCAGGTTTGATATAACAGCTGATAGAATGGTTAAAATAACTAATACCATTAGGACGTAAAAAAACGATTTCTGTTTCATATTAAAATACTAAATATATTAATGGAAATAATAAAAGCCAGATTAAGTCACACATGTGCCAAAACGTAGCACTAGCTTCTACATCTTCTAGAATAAGTGTTTCAGGTTTTTTTATCATGGTGCGTAATACCGAAGCTAAAATTACCAATCCCACGAGAACGTGAATGACATGAAATAAGGTAAGAATCCAATAAAATGAGAAAAAGGTGTTATAATCCATGGTTAAGCCTAAATCAATTTTCCCCATATATTCTATTGTTTTCAATCCTAAAAACAGCAAACCACCAAGCATGGTTAATTTTAAATATAATTTAGATTTTTGGATATTTTGAGCTTTCAACGCACTAACTGTAAGCGCCATAAAAAACCCACTAACCAGTAAAAACAAGGTGTTAATTGTACCAAAGCTGGTGTTTAAAAGTAATCTGGATTGATGGAATAGGTCTGGTTCGTCTTTGCTAAATAAAACCATAGCAATTAGTACGCCACCAAAGGTAATGAGCTCTAGGTAAATAATGATCCACATTAAAATTCCTCCTGGCGGATATAGAATATTTTTAGTATGATGTTCTGGATTGATTGTTGACATTAACTTTGGTGTTTTATTTTTTCGTAGAGTTTGACTAACGATTCTAATAACTCGACAGGTGTTGTTAGTATCTGATAATGGTTTTGTCCAAACATTTGGGGTAAATAATATTTGGCTTCCGCTTCAATTGCTAATGCGTAGGAATTAATGTTACGCTGATTTAACTCGCGTAGGGCTTGTTTGACATCGTTAATACCATATTTGCCTTCGTATTTGTCGTAATCGTTTGGTTTACCATCGGAAATTAAAATAACCCATTTATTTTTGGTGTCTCGAGAGTCCAGCAATGCTCCAGAATGTCTTAATGCTGCACCAATTCTGGTGTAACCACTAGGTTCCACTGCACCAATTTTATGTTTGGCCGTGTCCCAATTATCGTCAAATCCTTTTAGGGTAAGGTAGGTTGCGTAATTCCTTGTTTTTGAAAAGAAACAATCTATTGAGAAATCCACATTAAATTCGTTTAAAATTTCACCGAAAATTATGGAGACTTGTTTTTCAACATCAATGACTTTATTTCCTGCAGCATATCCATCACTAGATAAGCTGACATCTAATAAGATTGAAATAGATAAATCTTTGTCCTTTTTTCGTTTTGATACATATATTTTTTCCGAAGGTGTTCGTCCCGAATGCATATCTACATATAAATCTGTTATAGCATCTAAATCAAAATCGTCACCTTGCGTTTGTCTGCGTTGTTGCTGATATTTATTATTTACGGATGTGAGCATTTTACGTAAACCTGTTAAGGTAGATGCGTTTTTTTGAAGTGTTTTCTTATAGTATGTTGAATCCGTTTCAATTTGCTTTTTAGGATATACTTTACAGAAATTAGGTTTATAGGCACGTTTGGAATAATCCCATTCGTCGTAGGCTATATGTGGCGCTTCGGTGTCTAATTCGGCACTTTCAGAAATAGTAGTGTTTTCTATAAATTCGGCTTGATAAATAGAATGTACCGGGTCGTCCACACGAACGGTATGTTTCATGTTGAGGTCTTCCAAGGCGTTTGTATGATCGTCTAAATCATCATCGCCATCAAAATCTCGCCAACCGCCTTCCCATTCTTCGGCTGTTTCGGCTTTTTCAAAATTATGTAATAGAACATAATCTTCTTGTTGTTTTTTGTCAATTTCCAAAGTGCTTATTTCTTCAACAGCATTGGCTTTCAAAATGGTATTTATTTCGTTGTCTATGGCTTTTTTTATGTGTTCTGAAATGTTTTTTAAAACCGATTTTTTCAAGGTTTCCGGATCATTTTTCATCCATTTTCCATAAATAAAACTTAAATCTTCTGGTGTTTTTTCGGTTGATTTGTTGAAGTATAAGGTGATTAATTCCTGATGAATTTTCTTGGTTATTGGAAATTGTTGAAACATGTCGATTAAGACCAAATTAGAAGTTTCAAGGGCTTTATTACGAGCTTCTTCCAAAGTAAATTCATTTTCAGAGGTGAAATTTAAATGCTGATTTTTTTGAATGGATAGATACACGATTCGGAAAATATAGAATTGGGTATTTTGTTCAAAAGTGGCAAATTCAGAAAATTGCGTCGGTAAAAAGAAGCTGTTGTTTTTATAACCACCTTCGCGTTCCGCTTCAAAAATCTCAATGGCTTGACCTGTGATAGCTCTGGAAAAAATAGTGAGTCGTTGCTTTATGTCTTTTAGTTTAACCGCATGTTCCAGCGTTTCTTGAGCGTTTTTTTTACGACGCTTTAAAAACTTGGCAACTTTGGAAAAGAGATATTCATCTGGTTCAAACATGATTCATTTTTTTAAATCATTAAATCATTAAATCACATAAATCCGATAAAGCTTCTGTAATTTCAAGATCGTCTGTTAAGGGTTCAACCACAGCCACACGAACTGCTAAACGTTTTCCTAAACCTGTGTGAATTAATTTGGCTGCATCTACCAATAATCGTGTTGAAACAGTTTCAGTTAATCCAAGTTCTGTTAGGTTTCTAATTTTAGTAGCAATAGATACTAGTTTTTTTGCTGTTGCCGCATCAATTTGGGTTTCATTGGTTAGGATTTCAGCTTCATCTTTTTCATTTGGATAATTAAAAGCCAAGGCAATAAAACGTTGCCTGGTAGACGGTTTTAATTCCTTAAAGCCTTTTTGATAACCAGGATTAAAGGAAGCGACCAACATGAAATCTGGATGTGCTTTTATGGTTTTACCTAATTTATCAATATAGAGTTCTTTTCTATGATCTGTTAAGGAGTGAATGGCTACAATTACATCGGGTCTGGCTTCGGCAATTTCATCTAAATAAATAATGGCACCCGTTTTTACTGCTTTTGTAAGGGGGCCATCAATCCAAACGGTTTCGGAACCTTGAATAATATAGCGACCAATTAAATCGGTGGAGGACGTTTCCTCATGACAGGAAATAGTAATTAGTTCCTTGTTTAACTGATGCGTCATGAAATCTACAAAACGTGTTTTTCCTGTTCCTGTAGGTCCTTTTAATAATACCGGAATTTTGTTTTTGTAAGCGTGATCAAATACTTCTACCTCCTTTGCTATAGGCTTGTAAAAGGGAATTGTAGTTGCTGTATGTTGATTTTCTGTTTTCAAAATAGAAGGTTTTATCTCGGGTGTTATTAGCGCGTTGTTCATGGTTTGTGAAAATTAAAAAAAGGCCCCTTAGTTAAAGTGTTTTGAAGCTATGGAATGTCAGGTATGAGCAAATGAAACTTCATTGTCTTTATATAGCTAAAAGGACCTTTTCTTGCAATTAAGCGTTATAAGTCTGATTCTAAATCTAATGCATCATCTGTTGGTAATCCGTGTTTATAGAATTCCCAGATGTACATGCCAATTCCGGTGGCAAATAAAGTTGCACATAAAATTAGTACTACAAAGTGAATGCTCACTTCGGCTTGTACCTCCATAAAGTCCATTTTAAATTTGCGTTCCAAATATACTTGAGCTACACCTGCAACACCAAACGCAACCGTCATACCTACCATACCAACATTGGACATCCAGAAAGCGGCACGACCAACAGGGCTGTCGTAAAACTTTCTACCTGTCATATTTGGTAAGGCATAACTTATAATAGCTAAAACAATCATGGCGTAAGCTCCCCAAAATGCGAGGTGTGCATGCATGGCAGTTACTAAAGTTCCATGTGTATATAAATTAGTTTGTGGTAGTGTATGTGCAAATCCTAATAGCCCAGCTCCAACAAAAGAGACAATGGCAGAACCTAAGGTCCAGAAGAGTGCTATTTTATTTGGGTGTTTCTTTTCACCTTTTCTGTACATATTTACAGCAAATAAGGCCATGGCCAAGAACGCTAATGGTTCAAGTGCAGAGAAAATACCTCCTACAATTAACCAGATTTTATTTACACCAATATAATAGTAGTGATGACCTGTACCTAGAATCCCTGATAAGAAGGTTAAACCAACAATAACATATAGCCATTTTTCAATAACCTCTCTATCAACACCTGTAAGTTTTATTAATAAGAAAGATAAAATACCACCCATTATTAACTCCCAAACACCTTCAACCCATAAATGAACAACCCACCATCTGAAAAATGAATCGGTTACTTGACTATCAAAAGGTAACATGCCTGGAATATATAGTAAAGCAGCAAATACCAAGCCCATAGTTAAAACGAGAGCTGTTGTGGTTTTACGTTTTCCTTTATAAAGTGTGGCTAAAATGATTCCTAAAAATAGCAATACGTTTGCTACAACTAGATAATCTAATTGTCTTGGTATTTCTAAAAATTTACGACCTTCCCACCAGTTAAAATGGTAGCCGATAATTGCAGCAACACCAACAACTGCAAGTGAAATTAATTGAACATAGGCCCATTTAACACTAACTAATTCGCGTTGCGCTTCTTCAGGTATAATATAATAGGCAGCTCCCATAAAACCAGAAAGCAACCAAACCACTAAAAGGTTGGTATGTACAGCTCTTGCTGTGTTAAAAGGGATAAATTCGTGGAGACCATCAAATCCAATACGAGCAAAACCCATAATGAACCCGTAGGTGATTTGTAAAACGAGGAGCAGCATGGAAAAGGCAAAAAACCAGTAGGCTACTTTTTGAGATTTATATTTCATCTGTTTAGTTTTATTGTGTTAGAATTCAGAAGTAATACCTAGAAAACACGTCATGTATTTTGAACTTGTTTAATAGCGTAATTCCGGGTTAGTTATTTTTTTTATTTCTTTCAATTCTGTCTTTAGCTAAAGGGGATACAACGGTGTCAAATCCATTAAGGTCAATACCACCAATCCAATCAAAAAAGGCTATTAAATCTTCGGCTTCTTCGGTAGTAAAACCATAGGCAACCATTTGCCTTCCGTTGGGATTCCATGGGTTTGGCGACATTAAAACAGCTTTAACATATCCTTCGCCTCTACGGTCTAGTACTTTTGTTAATTCGGGTGCGTAGTAGGCACCTTCACCTAAAATAGTATGGCAACCCATACAATTGTTTTCTTCCCATAAAACTTTGCCGCGAACCACTTGTTCGGTAATGCCTTCATGATTGGTTTGATCTTGCCCTTTGCTTAAGGAGAAAATGGTTAATCCTATAAATATTAAGAATGTTACCACAGTTCCTCCCAAGAAAAACGCGCGTGCTTGTTTTTTTGATAGCATATGATTATTAGTTAGTTGGTTAAAAAGACCTTTTAGTCTTCTATGCAAAAATAAAAGAGTCGAATAACCTAAAACATGACATTCGTCATATAATGAGATAAAAGTTAAAAACTTCTTAAAATGTTGGGAATTTGCTTGCTAGCGTTGGAAAGTTATCCTTCTCGTTTTACCAAAGCATAATAATCGCCTTCCAAAGGAAGATAGCCTTGATCATAAACAAAATAGTAAACGGTACCAGCTTTCGTCGTGTAGATGCTGGTGAAATAATTAAAATCGAAACCCTTTTCAATGAGTTTAGCTCTGGATGATTTGGTTTTTTGTTCTGGATTCAGTTCTTCTAAAATGCGGTAGTTTTTACGTAAGCGGTTATTGGTATTTCTAATCAGGTTTTTAGAGTCTTTATTAACGCGATTATTAAACGAATTTCTACAGGCATCGCTACAGAATTTTTTATCAATTCGGCCAACAATTTTATCACCACATTCTGGACATTGTTTTTGCATATTACTGTTTTTTATAGTTGAATTTTACTTCTTCAGATTGTCCGTTTTCATTTATAACGACGTAAATATTCATTTCGTTTTCTGAAATTTTCTCAAACGTAAATTGATCAAAATACACGTTATTGTCTTCAATTTTTATAAATCTGAAATCCACTGTTTCGTCCTTTTCTTCCCAACCTTTAAAGTCGTTTCCAAAATGTTTCAATTGTAATAATAAGGTGTTTCCAACTTGGCGGATGCCACCTAATTCGTAAAAAACAACCTTGTTATCGACAACCAATTTAAAGGAAAACATCATGGAATCTCCAAGTGGTGGACTCCAAAATTCTTCCGTAATACCACCAAAAGCTTCACCTTTCCAATAACCTTGAATCCATGAAACAGCTTCTAAATTAGCAGCAGGAGATGTGCTGCCTTCCTTAAATTTAATGGTGTTATGTTGACTAAACCCAGTTTGAATGATTAGAAAAAACAAAATACTTGTAATGTTGGCTTTCATAAAATTCAAATTTAGAATGTGTTATAAATATATAAATTATTCGTCTAGAAACAATTAAAGCGATTTTCCAATAACCACCGTATTTGTTTGATTTACTTTTTTGTGAACATCCACTTGATAGATATGCGATTTTAAATAACTGATAATACGCTCTAGTTTTTGAGAAAGCTCTTTTTCTAGCGAGGCATTAAATAAAATAGATCCACTGGCAGATTTGCGTTTTAGAATTGTCTCCCAAAATGATAAATCTAGAAATTGTGCTGGAACCATGAGGTCTATAAACAAATCGATGATGATGAGGTCGAAAGTATCTGATGTGTTTTCAATATAATGCAGTGCATCATCACAGATAATGTTTAAATTTTTGGAGGTTTCAATCTGAAATTCATTCTTCGCAATGGCTATTATTTGTGGATCAATATCTACGGCTGTAATTTGATTTTGGTATTTAAAATCTTTTCTAAGTGTTTCAATAACACTGCCACCACCAAGACCTAAAACAAGAATGGAATTTACATTTTTAAGATCCAGTTTCTCCAAACCAAACTTTAAAATGCGCTGTAATGAACCATAAGAATAGTTTGCGTTTTTGGAATTCAAATGTTTTTTTCCGTTGTACCAAGTAATTTCTAACGTGCCGTTGATTTCCGATTTTATTTTTTTGGTAATAGGATATAAATAGCTTAAAAGTTTTGCCATGGTTGTAAAGATAGTGCTTTTACGTTGTTGATTACTGCTTTAATTTTTTGGGTGAAATAGTTTTTAGGTGTACAATCCGTTTCTAAAATTTCAATTTAAAATGGAATAACTGGCATATTTTCCATGATGCGATAATGAAAATGAAATGTCTAAATCGGTATCCTTGTCAAACAATCTTGGTACCCCTGCACCTGATTTTCTAATGGAAAGAGCTTCAACATTTAAACCGTTTTCAACTGAAAAGTCTTTTATAAACTCTTGTTTTAGTAAAGCACTCTGTTTTTCAGTAGTCATTCCGGCCAGATTAAAAACACCATTTTTTACTTCATCATCTTGCTTTTTAGCGACACTAAAAATATAATCGGTATTACTAATCGTTTCTGTTTTTAAAATAATTGATTCTATTGAAACTTCACTATAACCTGACTTTAAACTACACTCTAATCTTCTCGGATTGTAAAATGGTTTGCCACCAGCTTGAATAAAAACTTTATAAGCACTTTCTTTCATACTCCATAATTGCCAAACGATTAAAAATGAATTATCAGAAACTGCAATGATGTGTTGTTCTTTTTCAGTAAAAATCTTCTTCAAAAAACCGGATCTTTTCCAGTTTGTTGTGCGCATTGTTTCTTGAAGGTCTATGATATCATTTCCAATCATTATTTTTCGGAAACTTTTTGGTTTATAATTTCTAAAGCAGCTTTTACATTCAGCATTTTATCCATGGATTCATTATCGAATACAATGTCATATTTGTCTTCGATATCTAAAATTACATCAATAAGATTGGCCGAATTTATTTTTAAATCATTGATAAAATCCGTTCCTTCATGCATGTTTTCAAAACCTTTTTCGTCTTGAATGTAGGGTTTCACTATCAATTTTAGTTCTGCAATCATTTTATCTTTATCACGCATTATTTTCTATATTTTTTAAATATTAAACAGCCATTAACATCTCCAAAACCAAAACTTGCTTTGGCAACGATATTAATGTCTGTTTCAATTAATTTTTGAGGTATTTTTTCTGCTGAAATTAAACTGGTTATTTCTTCATTTAGATCTTCACAATTAATATTTGGAAAGATGAAATTATGGTGAATTTGTAAAACACTTGCCACACTTTCAATGGCTCCAGAAGCAGATAAACAATGACCAACCATAGATTTTAGCGAATTAATGTATGGAAAATCATGGCCTTTTAAGTTCAACGCTTCCGACCAGTTTTCTATCTCCGTAAAATCTTTAATCGTAGCGGTTAAATGACCATTAATGGCGTCAATTTCTTCTGCGCGGATTTTAGAATTTTCAAGGGCTTTTTTAATACAACGTTGAACGGCTTCAGAATTAGGAGCCGTCATAGAACCGCCATCTCTTTGTCCACCAGAATTAACGTCACCACCTAGAATTTCCGCATAAATGGTGGCATTCCGTTCCAAGGCGCTTTCTAAAGATTCTAAAATCATAGCTCCAGCACCACTTCCAGGTACAAAACCCGAAGCCGAAGCACTCATGGGTCTTGAGCCGGATTCTGGCGATTCATTATGTTTGTACGTTAAGACACGCATGGCATCAAATCCGCCCCAAACATAAGGGCCTTCATCGCTTGTTCCACCAACAATCATACGTTTTGCGCGACCTGCTTTTATACGATCAAATCCCATTAAAATGGCTTCTGTTCCTGTAGTACATGCGGAAGAATTTGTGGTGACTTGATTTCCCAAACCTAAAATTCCGCCTAGATATGCGCTGACTCCACTCACCATGGTTTGTGGAACAACAGTACTTCCTAAACGTCTAACTTGCTTATCGTCTAATTTATAAATGGCTTCTCTAAATTTTTCAACTCCCGAAGTTCCGGCCCCAAAAATGGTTCCGCTGTCATAATCTGTTTGTTCCAAAATTGAAAGTCCAGCGTCTTTCCAAGCATCCATTCCAGCCATACAACCATATAAAATTCCTGAACTATTAAAATCTCGGAGTTGTAATTCGGTTAAATACTCTCGTTTTAAGGCTTCTGAAACGTTAGGCTTTCCGCCAATACAACAGGAAAAACCAAGCGCTTTTAATTCGGGATAAAACGCAATTCCTGACGTTCCATTTTTTATGGCTTTTGTAAAGTCGGCAAGTCCAACTCCATTGGGAGAAACAACACCAAGTCCAGTTATTACGACTCTATTTTCCATATTAATTATTATTTCAGACTTCAATTAAGTCATTTTTCCTGCTATCATTCCAGCAATTTTACCTCTACAAACCAATTCATTTTTCACATTATACATGTCGACTTTACATTTCAATTTATTGAATCTAAAATATTCTTTTTCGCTTTTCACAAAAACCTTTTCACCTGGAAAAACAGGTTTAAAAAAATCTATTTCTGATGATGTTAAGGCAATTTGAATATCATCCATTGTTTCTCCCGATTTATTCATCAGGTAAATGCCGAATGAAACCAATCCAATTTGTGCCATAGTTTCCGTTAAAATGACGCCTGGTGTTACTGGGTTATTTATAAAATGGCCTTTATAAAAGTCACTTGAAGCATGAAACGTATAGGTTCCAGAAATTCCATTTTCGTCAATCTTCAAAAGTTCATCCACAAAAATAAAAGGTTTTTGGTATGGGAGTTTTGATATAATTTCTGCACCTGTCATAATATTATAATTAGCTTAAATGTTCGCCACCATTCACTTGAATTGTAATGCCATTAATCCATTTAGATTCTTCTTTGATTAATAAATAAACCACATTGGCAACATCTTCGGGTTTGGTAAGTCTGTGGAATGGATTTCGTTTTATAGTGTATTCTGCTAGTTTTTCACTGCCAGGAATCATTCGGAACGATGCTGTGTCTGTTACACCAGCTTCAATGCAATTGGATTTAATTCCATATTCTGCAAATTCCAATGCTATGTTTCTTGAAATGGCCTCCAAGGCAACTTTAGCTGCGGAAACAGCGGCATAATTCTTCCAAGCTTTTTTGTTTCCTTCGCTGGTAAAACTGATAATTCTGGCGTCTTCTGCGAATAAGTTTTTACTAAAAACGTGCTTTGTCCAATCGTATAAACTAAAGGCCATATTTTCTAAAGTAATATGGAAATCATCATTTTGAAGTTCTCTATTTCCGTCAGAAACCATGGGTTTTAAATTGCCTTTTGCAATACTGTGAACCAAGCATTTTACTTTTCCAGATTCTTGAAAATTTTCTTCTAATTTCGTAAGAATAATTTCTCTGTTTTCTGGTTTAACAACGTCTTTATTAAAATGAATTAATTTGATGTTATGTAATGAGACGATGGCTTTAAATTCGGATTCAATGCTTTCCATATCGCTTCGTAAGGCGCGATAAACCAAACATAGATTCATGCCTTCTTTGGCGAGTTTTTTAGCGGTTGCTAATCCCATTCCACTGGAAGCACCCAAAATGATTGCCCATTCGTTTTTATTTTCAAATTCTCTTACCATTTTATTAATAATCTTTGTGCTGTAAAACCAGGTCCAAAACTTAACATCAATCCTATATCTCCCTTTTGGGGATTTTGTTCCATAAACCGCTCAAGAACATAAAGAACTGTAGCACTAGACATGTTTCCGTAGTCTTTTAAAACGCCTTTTGTATGGTCTATATTTTTTCCTAAAGCACCAAATAATTGTTCAATAGTTTGCACAATTTTCTTACCGCCTGGATGAAAAATAAGATAATCCACATCTTTAATGTCTAACCCATTTCGCTCTAAAAAAGGATGAACAATCATAGGGAAATGCGCAGCGATTTTTTCAGGAACTTCTTTATCTAAAACCATTTGAAGTCCTGTGTTTTTCAATTCAAATCCCATCATATGTTCCGCATTGTAAAAGTGATACATGGCATCATCTATGATTTTTGGACCTTGTTCATTTTCGTATGACGATAGAATGGTACAAGCGCATCCATCTCCAAAAATAGCAGCGCTTACAATGTTTACCATTGAATAATCATCAATTTGAAATGTGGAAGTGGGCGATTCTACAGCAATTACCACAGCGCGTTTATTTGGATTGGCTTTAAGGAAATTATAGGCATAAATCATCCCGGAAATTCCAGCTACGCAACCCATTTCAGTTACTGGAAGTCTAACGATGTCCTGTTTCATATTCAATTTATTAATCAAATACGCATCTACAGATGGAATCATGATACCTGTGCAACTTACCGTAATAATATAATCAATATCTGTCGCTTTTAATTTCGCTTTATCTAACGCTTTGGTCAATGCACTTTCTGCGAGTTTTATAGTTTCACGCTTATAAATAGCATTTTTTTCTTCAAAGGATGTTTTCAGAAACACCTCTTCAGGCTCCATGATTGAGTAGCGTCTATCCACGCCTGCATTTTCGAAAAGCTTAATAACTTTCCGTTGATAGCGTTCCTCTTGACCGCTTAACCAAACTTTTAGAAAAGGTATTATTTCTTCAGTAGTTCTGGTATATTTCGGTAATTGTGTGGCTACAGCTGTTATTTTTACGCTCATCATTTCTTTATTATCCATTGGTATCTAAATGCCCAATGCCAACTTATGGTACTTTTGTGTTTAATTTCTTTTGAAAATCGTTCTAAATCCTTCCGTTTAAATGCTCTTAAAATGGATAACAAACCGTCATTTTTGGTCATGTTATTTTTGATACCTAATGTGACTAATTTAAAGAGATAATAGGCTAATCTGTGACGGTGTAAGTCGTTAACTAAAATACCCATTTTAGCATTTTTTAGAAGCGTTTGAAGTAAATTTAGTGCAACTTTATCATCAAAGTGATGTAAAAACAAGGTGCACATGGCAATATCATAGGTATGTGTTTTAAATTCTTCGGTTAAAATATCTTCTTTTATAAATGCTATTTCTGGATAATCAGTTGCTAATTGGTTGGCATAATCAATGGTCGCTTGATTGGCATCAACGCCTATTAATTTGAAGGTATAACCATTTTCTCTGCCATAGTCAGCCACTTTTCGCAGCATATCACCACTACCGCAGCCTAAATCAATAATGACAATGGTTTTATCTTTTGGCTGGCCTTCTAAAATTTTCTTGAGTCCATTTAGGGTTACCTGATTTCCACCTAATAATTTATTAATGGTCGCCAATTGGTCTAGTGCATCAATCAAAACCTCGCCCGATAAATCGAGATCATCCATAATTTCAATAGTATGACTTCTATATTTGGTATCTACAAGCATTATAATTCGGGTTTCATTGGTTTTCCGTGTGTGCTTTTTATGATGCTTGGCAACATAAAGCGGAAGGCTCTTAAAAATACCATAATTATTTCAGAAAAAACACCCTGTTTGAATAAGCTTGCTATTAAATGTCCAGATCGTAATCTGGCATTAAATTCTTTGTTCCAAATTTGTGTGTATTGTTTTTCTAATTCGGTTCGCGATTTTATATTACCAGATTGATAGTTTAGAATTTTTAATGATACCATTTGAGCGGCTCGAATGGCCATACTCATACCATTTCCTGCCAAAGGGTGAATCATGCCTGCGCTATCTCCACACATTAAAATATGATTTTCTACAGGTTGCTTGGATGAAAAGGATATTTGACTAATGGATAACGGATTATCAAAAGTCATTTCAAAACTTTCAAAAACGTTTTTCAAATACGTGTTTTTGCTTAATACGCTCTGCTGAAAATCGTTGATGTTTTTGTGTTTCTTAAACGATTTATAATCGGCTATATAACATACATTTACCAAATCGGTTTCCACTTTTGAAATCCCACAATAACCGCCTTTAAAATTATGCAACGCGACCATGTTTTCTGGAAAGTCACCTTTATAATGCGCTTTAACACCTAAAAATGGCGTTGGTTTTTGAATAAAGGCACGATTCATATTAATATCTAAATTGGATCGTTTTCCAAAGGCACCAATAACAAATTCTGCCTTTAATTGTTTTTCTTCATTGGTATAAACCGTAAACTGATTATCCTCAAACTGAATATCCACGACTTTTTCATGGAGAATTTTAGTGCCATATTTTTTGGCGAGTTTAGATAATTCCCAATCCATGCCGTAGCGACTCATGCCAAATCCGCCAAAAGGTAATTTGGTACTGATGGATTGATTTTTAGGTGTACTTAATGTAAACTGATTGATTTTTTTAGCGCCAAAAGCGAAAGGATTAAATCCCAAAGCTTGCAAATAGGGAAGGACTTCATTTGAAATATATTCACCACACACTTTGTGCTTTGGGTATTTATTCTTCTCTATTAGAAGCACCGAAAGCCCCATTTTTGATAAATGCGCAGCACTCGTTAATCCGGCTAATCCACCACCAACTATAATTACATTGTAGGTCATTATTGGCTGTTTGTTTTTTGCATGCTTTTTTAAAATAGGACATAAATCCAAAAAGCCCTATTATTCTTACGGTAAGATAAAATAATTTAAGATACTGCTGACTGATTTCTGATTATTAAATAATCATTCCCATAAATCAATTTTTTTATTATCTTCATAAATAAAGTTTGTATTTTATGTAAAGGTTGATGGCTGTTTTTCGTTAAGGTCCTAAAGTAGTTAAATTTGGGTGAAAGTAAAGATTCAGTAGTAAATCTAATTTTTTTCGTATATTTGCATTAACATGCTTACCCCGCTTCCCGTTAAGATCAGCGCGCTCAGGGTAAGCTTTTTACTTTTCTATGGCTAAAATTCCTTATAATAAGCCAGCTTTAACCTATGCTGAACAAGTTATTCAATTACAAGACAGAGGTCTTGAAATTCTTAATTTAGATAGGGCTTATCATTTATTAGAAAGTATTAGTTATTATAGACTTAGTGGTTATTGGTATCCCATGCTTATAGATAAATCAAATCATAAGTTTAAACCGAATTCTACTTTTCAAAGTGCATTCGATATTTATTGTTTTGATAGAAAATTTAGGATTTTAATTCTTCAAGAATTAGAGAAGATTGAAGTTTCTATAAGAGCCAAAATGATATATGTTCTGTCACATGAATATGGGGCTTTTTGGTATCAGGACTCTTCATACTTCAAAAATCATATAAAACATAGTAAAAGTTTAGGAAGCTTACAAAGTGAGTTTAAAAGAAGTGATGAGGAATTCATAGAGGCTTATGCAGATAAATATTCCGGTCCTTTGCCACCAAGTTGGATGATGCTAGAGATTACGTCGTTTGGAACGATGTCGTTTTTATATAGTAATTTAAAAGGAGGGAGAACAAAAAGAGCTGTTGCAAATTATTTTGGACTTAATGATAAAACTTTCGTGTCTTGGATGCATAGTATTGTTTACTTAAGAAATGTTTGTGCACATCATTCTAGATTATGGAATAGAACCATGAGTATTCAGCCAATTAAGCCGCAATCAACATCAAAAAGATGGTTGGAGGATGACAGTGTCAGTAACAAAAAAGTTTATTATATATTATCCATGATTTTGTTTTTAATGCAAACAATAAATCCAAAAAACACTATTGTTTCAAGGTTTAAAGCCTTACTTGATGAATATAAATGCATAGACGTTCGTGCTATGGGATTTCCAGAATCATGGGAGGATGAGCATTTATGGAAGTAATTAATTTGCTGCCAGAAAGAATTAATCTGATGTAAAAGTATTAATTCGATTTATCATTAAAATTTAATCATTCCCATAAATGAGATTTAAGAAATCAGTCGTTTCTAAATCGCCAAAATATTCTTTAACAGACAAGTTTTTTAATGCCTTTGTGATTTCAACTTTATCATAAGGCACACCAATAAGTAAGCTTTCAATGTCTGAAACGGGTTTCCTACCAAAGAAATCGCCAAAGACTTTAAATTCCGAAATATGGCCCTTTTCAACAAAAATGCGCAAATCAATTTCACCAACAGGAAAACGTTTGTTTTTTTGAATATTAGATTTAGGCGACCGTCCAAAATTCCAATCCCATAAATCATATTTCTCTGCTTTTAAGTCATGAACAGCTTGCCATTCCGCTTCCGTTAATTTGTAGGTTTCAAAAGGTTCACTAGCTTCATATAATCCAACGAGTAGCTGATTTTTAAAAGCTTCCATAGATAGGGGTGTTTTTAAAAATTCGCTAATATTAGCCACGCGACTTCTTACCGATTTATGACCTTTAGATTCTATTTTGCTCATTTTTACTTGAAGCGCTTTTGACACTTCGCTCATATCTGTATCAAATAAAAGGGTTCCATGACTAATCATCCGTTTTCCTGTTGAAAATTGTGCGGTTCCAGAAATTTTCTTCTCGTTAACCTCAATATCATTTCGGCCTTTTAGTTCAGCAGAAACACCCATATTATTTAAAACCCGAATAACGGGTGCTGTAAACTTTTTAAAGTTGCTAATACTTTTCCCATCATGGTTGGTAATAAAACTAAAGTTTAAATTTCCTAAATCATGATAAACGGCTCCACCTCCTGAAATACGACGAACCACATGAATGTTTTGGTCATCAATATATTCATGGTTAATTTCTTCCAAGGTATTTTGGTTTCTTCCAATAATAATGGATGGCTCGTTGATGTAAAACAGCAAATAATCCATGGATGTATCAAAATGCCTTAAGGCATATTCTTCTAAAGCTAGGTTTAGTTTTGGATTGGTGAGGCCTTCATTGTCTATGAAAATCATAAGGGATGTCTTGTTTGGTAGATAACAAAGATAACGAAATTTATGAACGCATAATTGCTCTAGAAAAACCAAAATTAGCATTAATTACAGTCTGTAATAAGCTGTTAAAACAGGCTTTTGCTAGTGCAAAATCAGGGTTAATATATGACGATACTTATAGAAGTACTTTGGTTAAAAGTTAATGAGTTTTTACTTGTTTTTTACCACAGTACTTTGTTAGGCGACGTTTTTTATTTAGGGATTTTCGGAAATTTCACTATTTTCCCTAATCCTTTGAATATGGCAACTCTACATTTCTTTTTAAAATCCTCGTTTTCATTTTCACATAAATATTTAATAGCATAAAATAAATCAGAAGTTTTTACAAGAGCAATTTTATCTCTTTTAGCTCCTATTTTGCATTTCTCTGTAAAATCTAAATCTCTTGTTTTAGGTTCTAATAATCTTTGAGGGTTTCCGAATAAAATACCGTAAGCTTTTTCTTGAACATCGTCTCTCGCAAAATCAGCATTAAGTGATTCGAGCAATTGCCTGTATTTCGTTATGTTGATGTCTTTATTATCTTTCCCTTCACATTCTCCAATAAACCTATGCTTTTCTGGACTCGTTATAACTTGGTCAAGTTCAAGTACTCCATCATCATAATTTTCAGCATCATAACCAAGAATATGAAGAGCTTTGGTTACAGAATTTTCTAAAAGAGTTCCACTTTCAAATAATAAATCTTTAAATGAATTTTCCTCTGTAAGTTCTGAATTTAAATTAATGTTTGAATCTTTAAGTTCCTGAATTTTTTTCTTATTTAATTCAATTGAGGTTTCTAATGAAGTAGCTTTTTTTGTTGAAAACTCCTTATTTTTTGCCCATTCTGGAAGTGGTGTTTTGTCAGATTTTAAAGATATTTTTTTGTCAATATCAATCAAATTTTGATATAATGCTTCTCCAAATTTTATTGCTTCTTTTGACCAAAAATTTTCATCTTTTTCTTTATTATACTCAATGAATTTTTTTTCGTCATAGTCTATTTGTGGTAATGTGATTATGTGACCATTTCCAATCTTGTTAATAGAGCCTAATACTTTACTTTTATCTTTACCTGTATATATTACTTGATTAGAATCTGGATTTTCGATATAGGCTTGATAGGTTAAATTATTTTTAAATTCCTTATTGAAATTACTAAATATTTGGTTTCCTGTAAATTGAATTTTTTTTCCTGAAGCAGAAGTCAGTTTACCAATATTAGAAGGTAGGAATTCATAATTTGAATAAGTTGTGGTATTATATGTATTTTGTCCTTTTCTTGGGCTTGAAACTCCTAATTCGACTGTGTATGAAGTTTTTTTTGATAAAATCAAGAAAATAGTTTTTCCAAGCTTTAGCATATCTGATAACTCTTTTTTCAAATGTTCAGACTTTTGTATAAAACTTGTTGAAGTCGCTACATCATAACATCCACTTCCTCCAGATGAAAAATTTACCCAACCTCGACTACTTGGGTATATCTGTTTAGGCGAAATAACTACTATGTCAGCGTCCATTAATGATAGGTTAGAAGAAATGTTTTTCTCAAGATTTGAATATCCAGGAATTTCAAAGCCCATTGTAAAAATATCTTTCTTCATATTTATTCGTGTTGTTTTTTAAATGACGCCTAACGTTTGGGCTATGGTTTGTTGCGTGGTTAGGCAACTAATTTAGCAAAAAAATCACAGACAGAATATTCAGAAGGAATATGTGTGAGTCGCAAATAATTAGCAATAAATTATAGGAGGTGTTAGCAGCAGTGTTTTAATTTATTAGAGTTAGAATTGAACGTTCTGTTTGTAAGCCCTACGTTGTTAAGCTGACAAGCGACGTAGGTCGCAACGGGACAAAATTTGGCAGACGAGCAACAAGTCCGATGTCAAAATAGTTTTTATAATTTGAGTTTTAGAAGGCCAGTTTTTATAATTTATTAAGAAGTTTTATAAGTAAAAACGAATTGTAAAACTATAGCGACTTAATTTTTCTTTAATGGACCTAATAGAAATCGAAAAACTCATTTGCTTTTAAGTCAATGTGCTTAGGAATTCAGTTTTTGTATAACTAATACTTTTATGTTTTTTTAGAGCAATTTTTAATCAATCAAAATCCAATCCCACTCAATATTATCTGATCTTGAAGTTGGTTTTTGCTGATTATTTGTTAGTTCTATAACGTTTCTATAAATATAATCCTTAATCATAGAAATTGTTATAGGTTGCTTGTTGTTGTATTTATCTAAAGTCAATTCTTCTATGGCTTTTAAAAAGCTGTAAGTAAAAACACCATTACCCCAATCTTTACTTTCATACGCAAATTCTTTGCCACCTGCAGCTGAAATAACAAAAGCCCCATTACCTCTGTCTGTATCATAAAATAAAGATTTCATTACTTCAAAACTAGTTTTAAAACCACTTTTCCTAGTTACTGCGATAGCACCTTTAGCTCCTTCAGGAATATATGAAGTTACATTCTCACTTGTATTTTCGGTAGTTATAATTTCGTCGTTATCTAATTCACCACTATGACAGGCATCAATTAAAAGCAATCTTTTTCTGGCAGGAATGTCTTTTATCAAATCTTGAATATCCTCAAAAGACAAACCATTTAAGACTGGGTTATTAAAATCGATATTATGAGTAGCAAAGAAAAAATCGTTTTTATCATTTACCAAACCATGACCAGAAAACGAAATGATAACAACATCATTTATCGTTGTTTTATTTAAAATTGCTTTTAATTTTAGAATGTTTTCTTTGGTTGCATTCGTGTTTGTTAAAGTATCAATTTGAATTCTGCCTTTAAATTTAGCACTTAATTTTTCAGAAATACTTCGTACATCTTTATCTGCAAATTTTAAGTTCATAGATTCGTCTAAATATTTAGAAACTCCAACTCCAATATAATAGATTTTAGGTTTTTCAAAAGTATCAAAAGTAGTTTCAAAACTTATAGGCTCACTTTTTATACCTTTTTTATTTGAGCCAATAATTGTAATTTTATTCAATCCATTTCCTAAAGCAACAGATTTAATAAAATCTTTTTTGCTTATTTTATCTTTGATGATTGGAACACCATTAATGTATATAAATGTTGAATCTATATCACCAGAAGTTTCCAAATCAAGTTGTAAGGTTTTGGTGGTAGTTATTGATGAAATAGCTTCTCTATTTTTTAGTGAAATTTTTGGTTTTACGATGGATAAATAATCTGTTTGTTCTGAATAACCAGAATTTTTGAGTCTTTTTAAATAGGCTTTTTTATAAATTTCTAAGGTTTCACCATCTGTATAACCAAGGTTTGATAAAATAATATCTGGTCTGTTTAAAAATAGTTCATAGCTTAATAATGGAAAGGTTTCAAAGCCTTTTACAAAGTGATATTCTCTTATAATTTCTTTCGGAATAAAAAATTGTAAGTCTTTGTTAAAGAATGCTTTGTAAGTGTTTTCATTTTTTGTGTGAATTGTAAATGTTGATACGATGTTAAATGTCTCTAAATCTAAAATATCAATAAATCCATTATCATAATAAATAAAAAGTTGCTTATTCGAACTCGTTAAATAAACGGCATTGTCATAATTTAATGTAATTTTTTTTAATGGCTTTTTTTCGTCTAATTTCCAGGTAAACAATTGATTTTTATTTGCCCCAAAAATGAGTTTTTTAGCATTCTGATAATGGAAAGGTGCAAGTTTCAGATTAAAACTTTTAGTTGTTGGAAAACTGTATTCCGTCTTTTTTTCGATTCCTTTTTCTGATACAGTTCCGCTTAAAATAAAGTCTTCTTCATTGTTTTCTTTGTACAAGATGTCGTTGTTATCTAATACTGTTAAAAAATCTGAATTTTCTATAGTTTGTTCATCTTTAGAATTGTTATTGTAAATAAAAAAAGTATCATTGAAAAAATTGGTTGAAAACGAAAAATCTTTTGAAATAAGAAAACCATGATTGTATTTGTTTTTTGAAATATCCTGTTTTTCTAAATCTAAAACATAAGAATACACTTTATTATTTTCATCATAAAACAAAGGTGAAATACTTATAAAAGCCTTGGTTTCATCTTGATTAATGTAGGTATTTATATTTACTTCTTCTTTAATTTTTGAGTCTATAAGTTCGCTTTTCCAAAGCAGTACTCCTTCGTCGTTTTTTATCTCAATAAGTATTAGATTTTTTTTATTTTCCTTTTTTAAATAAACAGAAAGTACATTTTGGTTGCGTAAAAAGAACTTATTTTTTAAAATTAAATTAGCTTCTATCTGTTTCACTCCATTTTCATTTGCAACATTTAAAACAGTTAAACCTTCGTTACCAAAAAAAGTAAAATCTCCTTTATCACTTACCGTTAACCCTTCACGAATACTTAAGCTTTCTCTTGTATAATCTAAATTCCATCTTTGTGAAGTATTAATTTCTGGGTAATACGAAAAGATACCATTCATTTTATTATAAACAACGCTATAATCCGTCATAAAATAATTGTCACAAGGATCCCAATAAAAATGAAAGGGTAAATTTACTTTGCCATTAATATATTGGTTTTGAATATCAATTTTATCAACTCGTAATAGATTATATGGCCATTGTTCTGTGTTGTGTAAATACATGTCAAAACTTAATCCTTTTCCATGTTTTTCATACTCTTTTTGTAAAGAATCTTCTTTAGATTTTTTAGCTTGGTCTAAATCTAAGTCGCCTAATAAAAGAAGTGTTTTCCCCTCTTCTTTGAATGTTTTATAAATTCTTTCATTTTCTTTTTTAGGATACTCTTGTTCCTCAAGATTATATACGTTTAAGGTTGAAATTTTAGTTTTATAATCAACAATAACCTTGTTTTCTGTATGAGCGTATGCACCAATAACATTTTCTTGTAATTTTATTTTCGAAAGTTTTTTTGATGTTTTATCCAAGAGCATAATACTATCTAGCTTCCATTCGCTAGGTTTTAATTGAGAGACAGAATAACGCTGTTTAATATCTGATTCTATTTTAAAACAAATATGATTTTCGTTTACAAACAAGAAATCTATATAATTGTCTTCTAGATTTTTTTGTAGAGACAAACTTTTTTCTACAGTTAAATTCTCAATATGAAAGCTCCAAAGGCTATTATTTGCGTAAATATGCAATCTGTCAATTTCATTATTTGTTTTAAATTTAGCCTTAAAATTTAAAGGGTCAAAATCTTTGTTTTTAATTTCTTTTTCTTTGTACAATCCGGATTTAATTTCTAGTTTTCCAGTAAAAATAGATTCATTATTATTTTTTTTTAAGAAGAAAATAATATCTTTTGAATTAGGGGTAAGTATTGCTTTTATTTCTGATGCATCCATAAAAAAATCATACAATTTTCGTTGATTTTTTGCAGACCAAATAGAAAAATTGTTTTCGCCTCGAAATAATAAAAATTTATCGGAACTAGAAACTAGCGTTGAGTTTCTTAATTCATTTAACTGAATAGACACTTTATTTACATCATAAAGTGGTTTTTTGTTTTTTTGACTGTAGCACTGAATGTAGGCTAAAAGTATTAAGATATAAACAAAGTTTCTCATGAGTTTTTATGAAATGCGTTTAAACGGTTGTATTAAGTTTTATTAACAGGAAATGCAACTAATTTAGCAAAAAAATCGCAGACAGAATATTCCGAAGAAATATTTGTGAGTCGTAAGTACTTGCCAATAAATTATAGGCTGTGTTAGCAGCAGTGTTTAAATTTAAGAGTTTGAATTTTGCTCTCAGCTTTGTCAGTTCGACGTTGTTAAGCCGGCGAGTGACACAAAGGGTAACGGCACAAATTTGGCTGACGAGCAATAAATCCGACGTCAAACGTAGTTTTTAGAATTTAAGTTTTAGAAGTGCAGTTTTTCTGAATTACCTGCCTTAAAAATCAAAAAAAATATCCGAAAACGAAATTAGGCAAAAATGTACTAATTGCATGTCTTGTCCTGAAATATGGCTACAGGTTAAAATTGAATTAAGCTGATAATTTATATACCATATTAGGTGTTTTATAATCTAAAGATAAATGTAATCTTACTTCATTGTATAAATTAATTGCATTTTTTGCAGCTCTCTTTGCGTGAATCACGTTATCAAAGGTTTGATCTAAATAAAATTCATCTTTTAAAATTCCATTTACACGTTCTGCCATTGCGTTTTCGTAACAATGATTTTCTTCGGTCATACTAATATCTATCTTTTTTCTTTTGAGTATTTGTGTGTATACATTGCTACAATATTGTATTCCTCTGTCTGAATGATGAATAAGTTGTTTAATGTTTTTAGCTTGATAAATTGCCTTATTAAGCGCTCTCACACATCCTTTTAATTCCAAGCTATCACTAATATCATAACCAACTATTTTCCTGGAGTGCATGTCTGTTATTAAAGCCAGATAACAAAACCCTTTTAGGGTTCTAATATAAGTTATGTCACTAACCCAAACTTGGTTAGCTCTATTGATTTCTACGTCTTTTATGATGTTGTTATATTTATAAAAACGATGATAAGAGTTCGTAGTTCTAGCACTGGTTCTCTTTCTAAGTGTCAGCATTTGGTGTTTTCTAAGCACATTGAAAAGAGTGTCTCTACCGATTTTAATATTGGCTTTAGTAAAATCTACATCTAAAGATTTAATAAGTTTACGAACACCTTCTCTAGGAAGGGATTTGCGTCTTTTTCTAACGATGTTTAGAATCTGTTGTTCAAGTCTTAAACGGTTATCAGCTCTGGCTTTGTATTTATAATATGCATTACGTTTAAGCCCAAAACAATGGGTTATAGTCGTTAAAGAAGCAAATCCCTTAGATTTCTCTTTAGCTTTTATTAAGGCTTTATACTTAACTTTTTTTTTAGTTCAGCAATAGATTTAAAACCAAGATCTTCTGCAGCTACTTCTAGATAAGATTCTTCTACCATAGCATCGAGATCCTTTTTAAGTAGCAGTTTCTTAAGCTGTTCAATCTCTTTTTGAAGTGCTTTAATTCTTGATATTTCGTCTTTTGTTTCCACTTTTACTCTGGTGTTCATTAAGTCTTTACGATTGTACTTTTTAATCCACACATTCACTGTCGTAGGTGCAATAGATTAGAGCTTACAAAGCTCGCTCTTTGTGTGTTTTCCGATGGTAAGCTCGGCTAAAATTTTTAATTTAAAAGGTTCACTGTAACGTCTAATTACTTTGTCATTTCTATACATAATGTTTAAAATTATGTAGCCTTATTTCAGGACGGGTCAGCATTGATGCTAACGTGTTTGTATATGGAAAGTTGCGGTTTTGTATGCGAGGATTTTCCGAAGGAAAATCAGATGTAACAAAACAAGCAACGACCTTTATTTAAGCCAAAAACCAGCAATTTTTTATATACGGCTTAAGTTAGCATTTTAATAAAAACACTAAATTAAGGCCTATAAATAAGAAAGCACAAAAGAGAGGAGTAAGGTTAATATATACGCAGAGACTTTGATCTCGTCAACATTGAAAATCCCCTCTCTT